>Ga0208516_100002_pt1 | contig 834258 bp, 711 predicted proteins | sample LakWasM117_HOW13_2_FD_183931 | JGI IMG/M metagenome (GOLD analysis project Ga0208516, IMG submission 183931) | Freshwater sediment methanotrophic microbial communities from Lake Washington under simulated oxygen tension - Sediment Metagenome... | ecosystem: Environmental > Aquatic > Freshwater...
AGACGACTGGTATTGATCAGGTGAACCAGGCTGTGACCAGCATGGATGAAACCACGCAACAGAACGCGGCGCTGGTTGAAGAAGCGGCTGCAGCGGCAGAATCATTGGTCGATCAGGCCAACCAACTGGCCGATGCGGTTAGCCAGTTCAAGCTCGAAGGCCGGGTTGGTGGATTTGGACACAGCAACAAGAGTAGCCAGAGCAGTGGCTTTAAAGCTAGCGCCAGCAGTGGGCATGGTTCACCATCGTCTGCTAGCCGGGGATTCTCTGAGAACGTAGCATCGTCTGGTCGACCTGTGGCGGCGCCCAAACCGCAGCTGAGCCCCAGTGCACCTAAGGTGACAGCGAGAACCGGCACCGATGACAGTGATTGGGAAGAGTTTTAACGAGATTAGGCGTTAATTTTAACGCGAGATCTAAACAAGAAAACCGGCTGCTCATGCAGCCGGTTTTTTTATATCTATGACCAGGTCACGGGCCTCCAGGCCCATTAAAACGGTTAGTTAGCCACGGCATGGGTTCAAATTTCTTTAGGGTTGCAATTACAGCAAAAGAGCCGAGATTCCCCTTTTTACAGGCAATTCAATTAGTGCTTGAATGTTTAATAATCACCACTATAGGCCAAGCAACAAGATAAACAGGCCAGCAACCGGGATTTGGAATCAAATAAGGAGTGGCACACATGTCCTCACAACCGTTGAGTACATTGGCGGGAAGTTTTTCTCGCATGAAACTGAGATCGCAACTGAGCGTAATGCTGGCTGTACTCGGTGCTGGCATTGTCACGACCAGCTATTTGGATAATCTGGGCGATCGCGAGTTAGCGATTCATGGCGCACATTATCAGCAAATCATCAATCATAAAGACCTGATTGCAGATGTATTACCCCCACCTGAGTATTTGATCGAGTCCTGGCTCACCGTGCTTGAGATGGTGTCTTTAAACAACCAGCCATTGCAAACGCTGGTGGATAAAGGCGACACACTGAAAAAATCGTTTGAAGAGCGCCATGCTTACTGGCAAACACAATTGCCCACCTCTGCCCTCAAAAGCCGTGTACTCGGCCCTTTGTTTGAGAGTGGCAGTCAATTTTTTAACGTGCGTGACAATGAGGTGATTCCTGCGATTCGCAGTGGTGATAAAAAGCAAATTGACCAGGCGTTGCAAAGATTGCAGGCGGCTTATCAAAAGCATAGACTAGCCGTAGATGACGTGGTTAAACTGGCTAGCGATGGTGCGTTGCGCATAGAGCAACAAACGCCAGTCTTGATCAACCACAACGAGTGGGTGAATTATGGCCTGAATATTGGGTTGATTCTTTTCACGGTCGCCGTTGGCTCATTGTTGATTGCGTCTATCAGGCGTAATGTGGGCGGTGAAACATTTGAAGCGCTAGAGGCGGCCAACGGTATTGCCAACGGTGACTTTAGTAGCAGCGCTGAGCGATATGCCAAGAGTGATGACAATGTGATTCATGCATTAAATCAGGCCAAAGCCACCTTGCGGACACTGGATCAGCAAATGACGTATGTCGTGGCTGAACATGCCAAAGGCAATATCAAGGCCATGATTGATGCCGACAAGTTTAGTGGTGAGTATCGCAAGATGGCGCAGGATATGAACGGCATGCTCGCCATGCATGCAGAGATTCTGCATAAAACCAGCCAGTCCATGGGCTTACTGGGCGAGGGTAATTTTAGCGCTCAGCTAGAGACCTTGCCAGGCGATTTGGGTGCCTTGAATGTTAGCTTTGACAGCTTGAAAAATAATGTCAAAACACTGATTTCTGAAATGGCTAAAGTGTCTACTGCGCATGCGCAAGGTGACATTGACGCCTTGCTGGAACTCAGCCAGTTTGATGGTGACTTTAAAGCCGTGGCGCAAGGCGTCAACCATATGGTGCAGGCTTACGTGATTGACACCGAAAAGTTTATTGCAGTGATGGACAATATTGGCCGTGGCGACTTGAGCGTACAGCTCGAAGCCATGCCTGGTCAGAAAGCCGCCATGAACAAGAGCGTAGAGCGTATTCGCGGCAACTTGAAGGGCATTGTTGACTCGGTTAACTGGGTCAATGCCGAACATGAAAAAGGCAATATTGACATGACTTTGCGTGCCGATATGTTTAAAGGTCAGTTCTCAGTCCTTGCTGCCAGCATTAATCAGATTGTGGCCGGACATGTTGAGTTGAACCAAAAAGCCATGGCCTGTGTGCAAGCGTTTGGCGATGGCAATTTTGATGCGCCACTAGAACAGTTTCCTGGCCAAAAAGCGCAAATTAATCAAACTATTGAGCAGGTGCGTAGCAACTTGAAAGCGTTGAATGCCGATGCGCAAATGCTTGCAGAGGCTGCCCGTGAAGGCCGTGTCACTGTGCGTGCTAATGCCGCACAACACCCGGGCGACTATCGCAAGATTGTTGAAGGCATGAATCAGACGCTGGATATGATCGTTGAGCCGGTGTTGACCGTGAAAACGGCGGCTGAGTCGATCAATATCGCTGCTAAAGAAATTGCGCAAGGCAATGCAGACTTAAGTCGCCGCACTGAAGACCAGGCCGCCAACCTTGAAAAAACAGCATCCAGCATGGAGGAATTGGCTTCTACCGTGAAACAGAATGCTGACAATGCCAAACAGGCCAACCATCTGGCGGCGCAAGCGTCAGAAGTAGCGGTTAAAGGCGGCGAGGTGGTCAATGCGGTGGTCAGTACCATGAGTGACATTAACGAAAGCGCACACAAGATTGAAGACATTATTTCTGTCATCGACAGTATCGCTTTTCAAACCAACATTCTGGCACTCAATGCCGCCGTAGAGGCAGCACGTGCCGGTGAGCAAGGCCGTGGCTTTGCGGTGGTGGCCAACGAAGTGGGTAATTTGGCCCAGCGTTCGTCAGTGGCCGCACGTGAAATTAAAGAGTTGATTAATGACTCCGTTAACAAAACGGCAGAGGGCAGTCGCCAGGTAGAAGAAGCTGGCAACACCATGCATGAAATTGTGGATTCGGTGAAACGCGTCAGCGTCATTATCGGTGAGATTGCCTCAGCCTCTAATGAGCAAAGTGTAGGTATTGCCCTGGTGAATGATGCGGTGATCCGCATGGATGACGTGACACAGCAGAATACTGCGTTGGTAGAAGAGGCCGCAGCGGCAGCAGAATCGCTGATGGATCATGCCAATGAGCTGGCAACTGCAGTGGGTGTATTTATTGTGGATGGGCACGCAACCGTGTCCGGCCGCAAAGCAGGAAATGCAGGCTGGGACGAACAATATCGTCAGGTCAGCAACGGTTAGGGTGAAAGTAATCGCCCTTTAATAAGTAGTAACTTTAATCAGGAGTAAAAAAAATGGCTGTGATTGATCGAGTGTTAATTGGTGAAGGTTTAGTGATTGAAGATCGCCCAGAGGGTGGTTTGGACTTGAAAAATGTGGCGCACATTGACTTAATCATGGGCCCACGCGGTAGCGCTGCAGAAGACGCATTTTGTCGTACGCTCACCGACCAAAAACAAGGGGTAAACGGTTTATTGGCGATTGCAGCGCCAAACATGATGGTGAAACCAAACACAGTGATGTTTAACAAAGTCACCATTAAAGATGGCCGCCAGGCAACACAAATGTTTGGCCCGGCACAACGTGGCGTTGCCATGGCTGTGATGGATTGCGTCGCTGATGGCACGATTCCACTGGAAGAAGCCGATGACGTGTTTATCTGTGTTGGCGTGTTTATCGACAGCAAAGCAGACATGGATGACCGTATTCAGGACTGGAACTATCGTGCAACAAAAATGGCGATTAAAGCTGCCGTTGCCCGTGAGCCTAAAGCCGCTGATGTGGTTAAACAATACAAAGAAGCGTTGCACCCGTTTGCCGCACAAACACCAGAAGCACAAAACCGTCGTGCGGATGACCAGGCTGCTGCATTGGCAATCACTCAAATGAAAGAGCGTAGCCAGTTTGCACGCACCAGTGCTGAAACTAAAGCAAAAGAAGACAAGCAGGTTGAATTAGCGATTGCTCAAATGAAAGATCGCATCGATACCACAAAGGCTTAATTTCCAGGCAATGGTAACCCAACGGATTTGCATAGGATAACGAAGTGAGTGCATTGAAAAAACAAGAACAGGAAGCGCGCGAGTTTTTGTTTACGCGCGATGATTTCGTCAGAATTAAAAGCCTGATTTATCGCCATGCAGGCATTTCATTATCCGATGCAAAGACCGATATGGTGTATAGCCGTATTGGTCGGCGTTTGCGCGCACTGGATATACTCAGCTTCAAACAATATCTGGACACGTTGGAAAAGAACAACAATGCAGATGAGTGGCAGGCATTTACCAATGCACTGACCACCAATCTGACCTCATTCTTTCGGGAAGAGCATCACTTTCCGATATTGGCAGACCATTTGAGCAAGCTTGCTGCACGCAAGCCTGCCAAACCGATACGCATCTGGTGTTCAGCCGCATCGACAGGCGAAGAGCCGTACTCGATCGCCATGACTGCCTGCGAAGCGTTTAATACACTCAAACCACCGGTTGAGATTATTGCCACCGACATTGATACCAATGTACTGGCGACGGCCGCCGCCGGGGTTTACCCATTGGACCGCATCAAGAAAATGGATGATGCCAGAGTGCGCAAGTTTTTTGAAAGAGGCACTGGCAAAAACGACGGGCTGGTGCGCATGAAAAAAGCATTACGCGAGTTGATTCATTTTCATCAGCTTAATTTGCTGGATGGGCAATGGCCATTTAACGATGGGTTTGACGTGATCTTTTGTCGCAATGTCATGATTTATTTTGACAAGCCGACACAAGGCAAAATTATTGATAAATTTGTCACCTTAATGCATGAAGACAGCTTGTTGCTGGCTGGGCACTCGGAAAACTTTTTATATGTTTCTGATCACCTGCAACTGCTAGGAAAAACCGTCTATAAATTAAAAACCAGTGGCGCGGCACGTTCCAGCCTGTTTACGCATCGGAAATCGACATGAGTGTCATGCAAGAAGAAATTTCAAACACCCTGTATTTTGACAGAACGTTTAATTGTAACGCTGCCAAAATCTCACCAGGGGAGTATTACTACACCGATAAAGACATGTTGATTGTCACTGTACTTGGCTCGTGCGTGTCTGCCTGTATTCGCGACAGCCGCACCGGCATTGGCGGCATGAACCATTTTATGCTGCCCGAAGGTGGCAGCGCAGATAAAGACAGCCCGGTTTCGGAATCTATGCGCTATGGCACCTATGCCATGGAGGTGCTGATTAACCAGTTGTTGCGCAATGGCGCCAAGCGTGAAAATCTGGAAGCGAAGATTTTTGGCGGCGGTAATGTCTTGCGCAGTTTTACCACCAATAACGTGGGCGACCGCAATGCGATTTTTGTTAAAAAATACCTGAAGGAAGAGGGCATTAAAGTGACCGGCGAAGACTTGCTGGACATTTATCCGCGCAAGGTCTATTTTTTTCCAAAAACGGGCAAAGTCTTGGTTAAAAAACTGAAACAACTGAACAACTACACATTGGTTAAACGCGAGCAAGCTTACTCAAGCAAATTGCAGACAAGCGATGTGGGTGGCGATATTGATTTGTTTTAAATAATAATTAAAAAAAGAGGACATGCCATGAAAACAAAAGTACTCGTCATTGATGACTCTGCGTTGATACGCAGCCTGCTAAGCGAGATTATCAATGACACCAAAGATCTGGAAGTGGTGGGGACCGCGCCGGACCCGCTGGTTGCGCGAGAAATGATCAAACAGCTGAACCCGGATGTGTTGACGCTGGATGTGGAAATGCCGCGCATGGATGGCCTGGATTTTCTGGAAAAACTCATGCGTTTGCGCCCGATGCCAGTGCTGATGGTGTCTACGCTGACCGAAAAGGGCTCGGAAATTACCTTGCGTGCGCTGGAGCTGGGCGCGACGGACTTTGTGACCAAGCCTAAAATGGGCATTGCGCAAGGCATGCAACAGTATGCTGATGAAATCACCGATAAAATCCGCACGGCTTCCAGGGCCAAGGTCAGTACCTTGCAAAGTATTGCCAAGGCGTCTAATACGCAGGTCCAGCAAAATGCGATTCGTAACCCGCTCATCAGTAGTGAAAAGTTGCTGATTATTGGTGCCTCGACTGGTGGCACTGAGGCGATTAAGTCGGTGTTGATGCAAATGCCGTCAGATTGCCCGGGCATTTTGATCACCCAGCATATGCCTGCCGGTTTCACTAAATCCTTTGCCGAGCGCTTAAACACCTTGTGCAAAATTTCTGTGAAAGAGGCGGTGGATGGCGAGCGTGTACTGCCAGGCCATGCCTATATTGCCCCTGGTGACAAGCACCTGTTGCTCGGCAGAAGTGGTGCAAACTATGTGACCAAGTTATCAGACAGCGAGCCAGTCAATAGACATAAGCCTTCAGTCGATGTATTGTTTGACTCTGCGGCCATCAATGCAGGTAAAAACGCGGTAGGAATTATTCTCACCGGCATGGGCAAAGATGGTGCTGCTGGCATGCTGCGTATGAAAGAGGGCGGCTCGTATAACTTTTCGCAAAATGAAGAAAGTTGCGTTGTGTATGGCATGCCGCGCGAGGCCGTCGCGCATGGTGGCGTCCATGAGGTAGGGCATCTGAAAGACCTGCCGCGAATGGTGCTACATTATTTAGCTACTAATAGTGAACGTGCCCTACGGGTGTAACGTAGTGGTGAACAAACAGACAAATCCCGGTTTTATTAACAATAGCATTGTGGGTCCGCTATTGGATAATCAATACTACGGGATAGGTAACTAATGATAGTGGAGTAACAAATGGGCAACCCTAATACTAAATTTTTGGTGGTGGACGACTTTTCCACCATGCGTAGAATCGTACGTAACCTGCTCAAGGAGCTGGGTTATAACAATGTAGAAGAGGCCGAAGATGGCGCAGATGCATTGAACAAATTGCGTAATGGTGATTTTGAGTTCGTGGTCTCTGACTGGAATATGCCGAACATGGATGGTTTAACCATGTTGCAAAATATCCGGGCAGATAACAAATTATCTAAGCTGCCGGTATTGATGGTCACCGCTGAAGCGAAGAAAGAAAACATCATTGCGGCAGCACAAGCGAAAGCCAATGGCTATGTGGTGAAACCGTTTACGGCAGCCACCCTGGAAGAGAAATTATCCAAAATCTTTGAAAAATTGGAAAAAGGCGAGGTGTAACCATGACCGAAGCTGTCAATCCTAATCAGGATAACCTTGTGGTGGACATCGCTTCCACTATCATGCAGGACCTGAATGGAAATCAACAAGAAGAAATGATCAGCCGGATTGGCCACATGACACGCTCGTTGCACGACAACTTGAGTGGATTGGGCTACGACAAAGTGCTGGAGCAAGTGGCTCAGGAGATTCCTGATGCGCGTGATCGCTTGAGCTATGTTGCCAAAATGACAGAGCAGGCTGCCGAGCGTGTGTTGAATGCGACAGACCAGGCAACGCCGCTGCAATCTGAATTGGCTGACCGCGCCGGTGCGTTAAAGCAACGCTGGGAAGAGGTGATGCAACGCGCATCACTTAAGTCAGAATATGATGCCGTAGTGCAGGATACATTGGCTTATTTGTCACTGGCCAACGAGCATACCACCACCACGAAATCGTTGTTGATGGATATTATGATGGCGCAGGATTTTCAGGACCTGACTGGCCAGGTGATCAAAAAAGTCACCACTTTGGCTCAAGACCTGGAAAGGCAATTAGTGCAGGTGTTGGTTGATTTTGCGCCACCTGTGAAAAAAGACGATGACTCGCTGTTAAATGGCCCGCAAATTGATCCGCATAATACGGTGGATGTGGTTGCCAATCAGGAGCAGGTGGATGACCTGTTGGACAGCCTGGGTTTTTAAGGGTGACAGCGTCGTTTAATAAAAAAGGCATCTCTGGATGCCTTTTTTATTTATTGAAAGCCGAGTCGCTGCTCTGGCTGTAGCTTGGCCAACTCGTCATCAGAATATAAGCGGCCACGCGTAATAAATGCCATGCCACTCCCACCATCAAGCGAAAATGAGCCGCTGGAGCCAGGCATCGCATCCAGAATAGTATGCGTACTATGCATAAAACTAAAATGGCTATCGCTCATATAAAAAATAGCGCCACCGGGTAGCTCACCCAGCTTCACATCTGCCGGGCTGGGCCTAAACTCTGCGGCTGGCAAACACATGGGGCCACTCCCTTCGCAGCAACCGCCAGACTGAAAAAAAACGATAGGGCCATGCTGTGCGGTCAATTGCTCGATGAGTGCTACCGCTGCCGCTGTTGCAGAAACGCGCTCTGTCATGATTGTTCCTCCGTTGAAATAGCTATGATGTGATTATAGATAAAAAAAGGAGCGAAAATTCGCCCCTTTTTCAAACGCTGACACTTGTCTGACGCTACTCGTTAAATTAGAAGAATCCTAATTTTTTAGGGCTGTAGCTGACCAGCATGTTTTTGGTTTGCTGGTAGTGATCCAGCATCATTTTGTGGGTTTCACGGCCAATGCCAGACTCTTTGTAACCACCAAAGGCTGCATGTGCCGGGTATGCATGGTAACAGTTAGTCCAGACGCGGCCAGCCTTGATGCCACGACCCATACGGTAAGCGCGGCTGCCGTCACGGGTCCACACGCCTGAGCCTAAGCCAAAGATGGTGTCATTAGCAATGCTCAACGCTTCTGCTTCGTCTTTAAATGTCGTCACCGCCAATACTGGCCCAAAAATTTCTTCCTGGAAAATACGCATTTTGTTGTGGCCTTTGAACAAGGTCGGCTTGATATAGTAACCTTCTGCCAAATCACCACCCAAAATGTTACGCTCACCGCCACACAGTTGTTGTGCACCTTCTTGGCGACCAATGTCCATATAAGACAAAATCTTGTTGACCTGATCTTCAGAAGCTTGCGCACCAATCATGGTGTTGGGGTCGAGCGGGTTACCTTGTTTGATCGCGGCCACGCGTGGCAATACGCGCTCCATAAACTTGTCGTAAATGGATTCTTGAATCAAGGCACGGGAAGGGCAGGTACAGACTTCACCCTGGTTAAAGGCAAACAACACCAGGCCTTCAACGGCTTTATCTAAAAAGTCATCGTCAGCGTCCATGATGTCTTCAAAAAAGACGTTAGGCGATTTGCCGCCCAACTCTAGCGTGGCCGGAATCAGGTTGCTGGCAGCGGCTTGCGCGATATAGCGGCCAGTGGCCGTTGAGCCGGTAAAGGCAATTTTGGCGATACGTTTGCTGGTAGACAGCGGCGCGCCCACTTCACGGCCAAAACCGTTAACGACGTTGATGACGCCAGGCGGCAACAAATCAGCAATCACCTCCATTAAAATCAACAGGCTGATAGGGGTGAACTCGGCTGGTTTCATGACCACGACGTTACCCGCTGCAACCGCTGGCGCCAGTTTCCAGGCCGCCATCAAAATAGGGAAGTTCCAGGGGATAATCTGGCCAACAACGCCCAATGGCTCATGGAAGTGATAAGCGACTGTATTTTCGTCCAGCTCACTGATACTGCCTTCTTGCGCGCGTAAGGCACCGGCAAAATAACGGAAATGATCGGCAGCCAACGGGATATCCGCATTCATCGTTTCGCGGATCGGTTTACCGTTATCGACGGTTTCTGCAGTGGCAATCAGCTCAAGGTTTTGCTCAATACGGTCGGCAATTTTCAATAAGAGGTTGGAGCGCTCTACGACTGACGTTTTGCCCCATTTATCAGCCATTGCATGCGCTGCATCCAAAGCCAGCTCGACATCTTCTGCGCTAGAGCGTGCCGCCTGGGTATACGGCTTACCGGTAATCGGTGAAATCACATCAAAATACTCACCTTTGACCGGCGCAACCCATTTGCCACCGATAAAGTTGTCATACTTAGCTTTGTAGGGGACTTTTACGCCCATCGCCTTAAGAAGATCCAAACTCATAGTTACTCCTGTATTTTTTCTATTAATGTTGTAGCAGAACTGCTCTCCAAACCGCTGACATCAAACCGCAATTAACTATCGCGATAAACATAGCTTAACACCTTATTTTACAAGGCTTTGGCGTCTGTTTGTGTGCTAAACATTAAACCTTCATGCTGACAAAAGCAAGCCTTTTGAGATAACTTTTTGATGATTTATAAGAGTGCTCAGTGGTGTTGTAGAGTGCATTTTTCGTGCTTGTTTTGACCTATCTGTGCCTGAATAAATCCATATAAATTATTTGGCGGCAACAAGTTTTATGGGCTATAATCGCGCCTTCTTTCGGAGAGATGGATGAGCGGTTTAAGTCACCACCCTGGAAAGGTGGCATAGGGGTAACTCTATCGAGGGTTCGAATCCCTCTCTCTCCGCCAGCTATGAGAAAAGCACCCTTGGGGTGCTTTTTTTATTGGGCGAGAGGGATGCGAACCCTCGATCAAAGAAGAGGGGTGACTCGACTAGCCTGAGCATTAGTGAAGGCTGGACGCCGACATAGGAGGCGGTCTTGAGGCGAATGCCGCAAGATGGCATCGCCACAATCTCTCTCTCCGCCAAATAAAAAAAGCACCTGCAAGGGTGCTTTTTTATTTTCAGCGCTGTGGTGCGTCAATGTTATTTCTTTTTATCGCTTTTGACGATGTCGGTGGCCATGGTTTTTTTACCACTGATGCTGACATCTTTTTTAAGGTTGGCTAATGTTGCTTGGCCAATCCCGGGCACTTGGTCCAGTTCATCAACCGATTTAAAGCCGCCGCTCTTTTTTCGGTAGTCAATGATGGCTTGTGCTTTCGCGGGGCCAATGCCATTAAGGCTTTCTAATTCAGCCTGGCTGGCGGTATTGATATCGACCACTGCATAAGCGGCTGGCAACAGAATGAAATACATCAAATAAGCAAATAGCGTTTGTTTCATATATCCTCCGTATCGTCCAAAATAAAAAAACAGGCTTGATTGGCCTGTTTTTTATTCTACTGGTCAGCGATATACTTAAATTCACACGGCCGCATTAATTGTTAATATTTATTAAATATTTTTAATAATTGTGTTTAATGCAACAAGCGGGTCACTGGCTTGTGTGATTGGCCTGCCAATCACCAGATAATGTGCCCCCAGGGCCAATGCTTCTTCTGGTGTGACGATTCTGGTTTGATCATCCTGGCTAGCGTCGCGTGGGCGGATGCCAGGTGTCACCAGGCAAAACTCGGCGCCTAATGCCTGTTTAAGCATCTGTGCTTCTTGCGCAGAGCAGACAACGCCATTCAGGCCTGCTTGCTTAGTCATATTGGCCAGTGCTAATACATGCTCGGCTAAGGGGCGCTGTATGCCGAGGCTATGCAAGGTCGCTTCATCCATGCTGGTCAATACGGTCACCGCAATTAATAAGGGGGCGTGATTGCCAAAAGCCTTGTCCAGGCCTTCGCGTGCCGCTTGCATCATGGGTAAGCCGCCACTGGCATGCACATTCAGCATCCAGACACCGAGGTTGGCCGCGGCCTGGCAGGCTTTGGCCACTGTGTTGGGAATGTCGTGAAATTTCAAGTCCAGAAATACGTCATATTCGCGCTTTACCAGCGACTCGACAAAAGCGGGGCCAGCGGCTGTGAATAACTCTTTGCCGACTTTGAGTTTGCAGAGTGTTGGATCCAGGCGGTCGACCAGGGCGGTGGCAGACGCTGCATCTGCGTAGTCCAGCGCGACAATAATTTTGCTATCAGTCATAGGGATTTAAATGCTCTGGTTAATAAGGCTACTTACGTTTGAGTAGCTTGATGTCTCTAATGGTGGCTTCAGTCGGCTCAGGCGGTAGAGACTCCCACGCGTTACAGGCCGGGCATTGCCAATGATATTGCTTGGCACGAAAACCACATTGGTCACAATAGTAGGCTGCACGGTCGCCAATGGCGTTGCGCACCGTCTGTTGCATGAGTTGCAGGTCATGCTGCTCATCATCCAGCATGGCACGCGCTTGCAGTAATTGGTCCAGCGACTTCAGGCTGGGTTTGCGAATTAGCTCGTTGCGGGCCAGTTTTGCCGCTTTGTCAGCCCCCTCGGCTTGTAGCGTGGCTTCATAAAGCACAGACATCATACTGCTGATCTGGTAGGTTTCCAGATACTGATGCAGCTGATTTAACCCTTCACTCAGGCCTTTGCTTGCCTTGTGATTAGCCTCGGTGTCAGTTTCGCCATAAAGAAGTGAATAGCTTTTTAACATTTTTTGCGCAATCAGCCCTAAGTGTTCTGGCGCTTGCACTTCAATACGCTTCCAAAAAGCGATGGCATCGGTGTGGTGGCCCTGTTGTGCCGCAATATCGCCCAGTAGCACATTGGCACGCACACAGTTTTTATTGGCGTCCAGCGCTTGCTCAAGTTGCGTTTTAGCATGCACCCAATCCTGACGTATCATCGCATTGGCGGCTAGCTCGCAATAATATTGTGCGACCTCTTTGCGGTAAGAGATACCAGAAGAGCGTTCTAATTCAATGGCAATGGCAATCGCTTGCGACCACTCACGCTCTTTGACGTATATTTCAAGCAAGTGGCGCAACGCCGCTTGTTCATAGCGTGTATGACGCAATGTCTGAAAAATTTCTTCGGCACGGTCGTATAAACCGGCTTTAAAGTAATCCTGTGCCAACTCGACCTTGATCGAGGTCGATTGTTGCTCGGTGAGTTCGTAGTTTTCGAGCAAATTCATGTGCAGGTGAATGGCGCGGTCTGTTTCGCCGGTACGGCGGAACAAGCTACCCAGTACAAAGTGTAGCTCTAACGAGTCCTTATTCAGGTAAAGCGCTTCGCTAAAAGCATCGACGGCTTTGTGGTACTGATCCGCAATCAGTAGATTCAGACCTTTAAAATAGGTGGCTGGTAGAGAAGTAGACTCAGCAATCAATTGCTTGATATCAACACGGGCGGCAATCCAGCCCAAGGTAAAAAATAGTGGCAAAATCAATAGCCACCAATATTCAAATTCAACCAGCATAGGAGGTCTCTTTTCAGGTCAGGCTTTATTTTACCCAAGCAGTTGGTGATGCGCTACGAATAGCGTTCATAACAGGTAAAAAAAAACGGTATCCGAAGATACCGTTTTTTGTTTACTACTCAATCAAAAAATTAAGATTCGATAGCGTCTACGCGGTCACGTAGTTCTTTACCCGCTTTAAAGTGTGGCACGTACTTGGCCGGTACCTGCACCTTGGTGCCGGTTTTCGGGTTACGTCCCAGCCGAGGCGGGCGGTAGTTAAGGCTAAAGCTGCCAAAACCGCGTATCTCGATACGCTCGCCCGTCGCCAGGTTTTCCGTCATTGCATCCAGGATGGTTTTGACGGATAACTCGGCATCTTTCAGCACTAATTGCGGAAAACGCTGGGCAAGCAAGTCTATCAGTTCAGATCTTGTCATGATCTAAAGCCTTCTTATTTTTTGCTATCCAGTTTGGCTTTCAACAAAGCACCCAAGTTAGTGGTGCCTGCAGAAGCTTCGTCGATCATCACGTCGTCAGCTTTTGCTTTCTTGGCTTTTGGTTTGCCAGATTTGTCGTCACCAATTGGAGCGCTGTTGCCGCTAGGATCTTCTGTCAATTGTTTCACGCCCAGAGAAATACGCTCTTTCTCAACGTCAATGCCCAGAATAACGGCTTGCAGCTCGTCACCTTTTTTGAAGTTGCGGATCGCTTCTTCGCCAGATTGTGTCCATGACAGGTCAGACAAGTGTACCAAACCGTCAATGCCGCCTGGCAAGCCGATAAATACACCAAAGTCAGTAATAGACTTGATCTGGCCAGATACTTTGTCGCCTTTAGCGTGCGTTGCAGCGAAATCATCCCATGGGTTTGGCTTGCACTGTTTCATGCCCAGAGACAAGCGACGACGGTCTTCGTCGATTTCCAAGATCATGACTTCAACTTCGTCACCTAATTGAGCGATTTTGCCCGGGTGAATATTCTTGTTGGTCCAGTCCATTTCAGACACGTGTACCAAACCTTCAATACCTGGTTCTACTTCAACAAACGCGCCGTAGTCGGTCAGGTTAGACACTTTACCGAACAAGCGTGTGCTTACTGGGTAACGGCGGCTCAATGCCACCCATGGGTCGTCGCCCAATTGTTTGATGCCCAGAGAAACACGGTTTTTCTCTTGGTCGAACTTCAGAATCTTGGCTTCAACTTCTTCACCAACAGTCAGCACTTCAGATGGGTGCTTGACGCGGCGCCATGCCAGGTCAGTGATGTGCAACAGGCCATCAATACCACCCAGATCCACGAACGCGCCGTAGTCAGTGATGTTTTTAACGATCCCTTTGATCACAGCACCTTCGGTCAGGCTGCCCAACAGTGCTTCACGGTCGGCACCCAGGGTGTCTTCCATCACTGCGCGGCGTGAAACCACGATGTTGTTACGCTTGCGATCAAGTTTGATTACTTTGAAATCCCACTCTTTATTTTCGTAAGGAGTAGTATCTTTAACAGGGCGGATGTCTACCAGTGAACCTGGCAAGAATGCCATGATGCCACTAACAGAAACGCGCAGACCGCCTTTAACACGGCTGCTTACAAAGCCTTTAACTACGCGGCCTTCGTTCATGGCTTCTTCCAGATCCAGCCATGCTTGCATTTTCTTCGCTTTTTCGCGAGACAGTTGTGTAGAACCAAAACCATCTTCCAGTTTTTCGATCGCTACTTTAACGAAGTCGCCGACAGCAACTTCCAGCTCGCCTTGAGCATTTTTAAATTCGCTAGCGTTGATCACGCTTTCGGATTTCAGGCCAGCGTTAACGATGACGAAATCATTGTCTACAGACACTACTTCGGCGGTGATCACTTCACCTGCGCGCATTTCCTGGCGGGCCAGGCTTTCTTCGAAGAGGGCTGCAAAAGATTCCATGGAAGAGGATGTATTAGAAATAGAAGCCATTAAAAAATTGTCCAATTTTTACTCGCATGAATGACAGACATCGTTCAGCGAGCCATTGCTACGCAGGTGCGCAAACAATGGAAAAGGTTAAAAAATATTGCTCAAGCATGACTTGAGCAATTCGAATCCAAAACTATACACAAAAAAATTAGTGAGTTCAATGACTTATGCGGTTTTTTATGATGTTTGGGCGGCTTTTTTAAAGGCTTCGATAATGATGTTCACGGCTTGCTCGATATTCTTGTCGGTGGTATCGAGCAAAATGGCATCAGGCAGTTGTTTTAATGGCGCAGCAGCGCGCTGGCTGTCACGCAGGTCGCGTTGTTGTAAATCAGCCAGTATCAGGGCGTAATCGGCCGTTTCGCCACGGTTAATTAACTGGTCATAGCGGCGTTTGGCTCGGGTTTCAACCGCAGCGGTCAAAAAGATTTTCAAGCAAGCATCCGGGAAAATCACCGAGCCAATATCACGCCCGTCGCCCACTAAGCCCGGCGCTTGCCTGAAGTTGCGTTGTGTTTGTAGCAAGGCGGTGCGTACTTCGGGATGCACGGCGACTTCAGAAGCGCCTTTGCCCATTTGCTCGGTGCGAATATGGGCGCTGACTTGTTCGCCATTCAGATAAGCCTCACCGTGCTCGAATGTGATGGCCATATTGGCCGCAATGTCTGCCAGTTTGCTGGCGTCTGACCAGGCAATCTGCTGTTGATAGGCAGCATAAGCCAGCAGCCGGTAAATCGCGCCTGAGTCCAGATAGTGGAAGCCAAGCTGTTTGGCGACGCGTTCTGCGACGCTGCCTTTGCCGGAAGCAGAAGGGCCATCAATGGCGATGACGGGGAGAAGAGAGGTGTTTGTCATAAGATTTATTTATCAAATACTTTAAAACAATGAATTGGATTTTGGTTTTGCGCTTTTGTAACATGGAGTCATCTTATGCAAGGAGCTCACCATGATTAAAACTGCCTCATTCGCCATGCTGCATTTTAGCGTTGCATTCACGATTGCCTATCTACTCACCGGCAGCCTGCTGGTTGGCGGGCTGATGGCATTGGTGGAGCCTGCCTGCAACACGGTTGTGTTTTACTTTCACGAACGCGCCTGGCAGCGCCACCAGCATGGTCATGCAGCAACACCTGCCGAGCCGGATGAGCATGAGTGGGCTTATGCGGCGTGAGGGCGCTAGCGGGCAATACTGGCAAATACTTTAAAGTAGTCCGGGAACGTTTTGCCCACACATTTAGGGTCATTAATGGTAATTGGCACGCCAGCCAGGCTGAGCAGCGAAAAGCACATGGCCATGCGGTGGTCATCGTAGGTGTCAATCACGGCATTCGGCGTCAGTTGTGCCGGGGGGGTAATTTGAATGTAATCAGCCCCCTCAACCACGGTAGCGCCGACTTTGCGTAACTCGGTTGCCATGGCGGCAATGCGGTCGGTTTCTTTAACGCGCCAGCTGGCAATATTGCGTAAAATGGTGGTGCGTGCGTGGTCTGATTCACCCTGGGCAAACATCGCCATCACGCCCAAGGTCATCGCGGCATCCGGGATATGGTTGCAGTCGAGATCAATCGCTTTTAATGGCGGCGTTTTTTCGGCCCGTACGTGATTTTCACCATAGCTGATACGGCCACCCATTAGATTGGCGGCTTCTGCAAAGCGGATATCGCCCTGGATGCTGTGTTCACCAACACCATTGACGGTGACATCTCCGGCCAAAATGCCTGCCGCAATAAAATAAGAGGCGCTGGAGGCATCCCCTTCAACATAAATCTCGCCCGGCGATTGATAACGCGCCGCTGGAATATGAAAACGCGACCAGCCATCACGTTGCACCGTGATGCCAAAGCGCTGCATCAGATTGAGCGTGATTTCAATATAAGGTTTTGAAATCAGCTCGCCAACCACTTCAATCGTCGCTGCCTGACCGGTTAAAGGCAGTGCCATCAGCAATGCCGTTAAAAATTGGCTAGAGACATCACCACGAATTTTAATCGCCTGGCTAACATCCAGGTTAGCAGGGGAAATCTGCAGGGGAGGGTAGCCCTGGTTGGCCAGGTAGGCCACCTGGGCTCCTGCTTGCTTTAATGCATCGACTAAATCGCCGATTGGGCGTTCGTGCATACGTGCAATACCATGCAAATGATAATCGCCGCCTGAAAAAGCCAGTGCTGCGGTGAGTGGCCTGAACGCCGTGCCAGCATTACCTAAAAACAAGTCTGCTTGCTTGTTAGGAAACTTGCCGCCGCAGCCAGTGACTTGCCAGGCATTTTCACCAATGTTATTGAGGGTAACGCCCAAAGCCGTTAAGGCTTCCAGCATTCTTGCCGTGTCATCAGAGGCCAGCAAGTCACGAATCACGGTAACGCCATCAGCCAGCGCTGCCAGTAGCAAGGTGCGGTTAGAAATGCTTTTTGAGCCTGGTAAGGTAATTGTGCCTAGCGCTTGGTGTGCAGCTGGTAAATGCAGTTGTTCCATAACAGTGTGTAATTATTGAGTTTTAGAGTTGGCCCAGTCGTTGCGGGCACGGCTGGCATGTTCAAACAAGGCATGTAGCGCATCGCCGTTATCTTGCTCAAGTAAAGTCGTCATCTCACTCACGGCTTGCTGGTAGCTTTTGAGTTCGTTGAGCAAGGCATGTTTATTGGCGAGTGCAATATCTCGCCACATTTCAGGGTGGCTACCGGCGATACGTGTAAAGTCGCGAAAGCCGCTGGCGGCAAACTTAAACAGTAATTCTGCGTTAGTGCGCTTGGCAAGATCTTCTACCAAGGCAAACGCCAATAGATGCGGCAAATGGCTCACGGCGGCAAACACGCTGTCGTGTTCTTGTGCGCTCATGCTCGAAACGATGGCGCCACATTGCTGCCATAATGCTTTTACTTTATCTACGGCTTGCGGCTCGGTTGTCGTATCCGGCGTTAAAATGACATTTTTGCCTATGTATAAATCGGCCATGGCCGCTGACGGGCCACTTTTTTCAGCCCCGGCAATCGGGTGGCCGCCAACAAACTGGCCAATACGCTCGCCAAGCTCGGCGCTGGCATCTGCCATGACGTCTGACTTGGTACTACCAGCATCGGTAATGACCATCTGGTCGTCAAGGTGTGGGCGAATCGCACGCAAAATAGCGGGCGTTTGCGCCACCGGCGTCGCGATTAATATCAGGTCTGCGCCCGACAATGCTTTGCCGATGTCTGTTTCTGCCGTATCAATTAATCCAAGCTGGAGTGCTTCTTGTAAACTTTGGCTGGTACGGCCAATGCCGGTGATTTGTGCTGAGTGAGGCTGTTTTTTTAGCGCTAGCGCCACCGAGCCACCGATCAAGCCAACCCCGAAAATCACTATTTTTTTGAACATAGCTGAATTGTACCATGTCATACAAATGCGCTTGAAGTTTGGCTCGCCAGCTTTTCAAGCGTATAATCGCAAGATTGCATTGGGGCTGACCCGGTTTCGACGTGGGTTACAAAGCAGTGCAGGGCATACCGAGGATTCAGGTTCCCTCGTAAATCCATCTGAACAAGTATAGTCGCAAACGACGAAACTTACGCTTTAGCCGCTTAATCCCGGCTGAACGCTGCACCGAAGAGCCTCTCGGTCGGGCCGGGTAACCGGCAGCAGCGTCATTTAGAGAGGATCGTGTCTTATCGGGTTGCTTGGTAAGGTGTTAAATCTAAGGCAGCTCGTCAGCCATCTGCTTGCTCGTTGGTGGGTGTCTGATTAAATTTAAACAACACAGCTAAGTATGTAGAACTGTCTGTGGAGGGCTTGCGGACGGGGGTTCGATTCCCCCCAGCTCCACCATTTTAAAGTAGTGGTAAATTCAAACTAACTTGTTGAATTTATTTTGATTTATGAGCGTAATTTAATTAAGCCACCTTTGCGAAGGTGGCTTTTTTATGCCAGTTTATTTCCAATATTTGAGCTACCTAATCGCCCGTATCCAGGGTTGAGTCTAGATAAAGCAATCCTTTTTTATCCAATTTGTTATCTCAATCGCTCGTTGATTAGCCTAATGGTCGCGTCTTTTTTTAAGCGCTTACAGTAACGGCGTTTGGTCTGTATGCTCATCTCGTCAAACAGCATAATTCTCCATAAATACTTGGTTTCAATTAAATCAGCATTGAGTACATTTGCAGTCGCTGTGCTTCTCGGCATTTTTTTACGGTGGCCGCTACGATAGGGGGCCAGTGCGTGCGTTTTAATGCTACTCAATTTAACCTCTGGCGCTACTTGTTTGCCAGCCATCCATCGCCTGAGAATATCTGATTTGACATCAAGCAAACGTCCAAGCGCATGTATATTCAGCGTTCCGAGATATTCGCCAATCTTGAGGCACCAGATTAAAGTGTACTGCGTGTGCAGTTTATTTAAACGTTGTTTATCTTGCATAGTGATTCCCCACAAATCTTGCAAAGTACAGTTGGATGTTAACACTTGTTTTGTTAATGTAAGTGATATAAAAGTGTTTTTGCCTAATCATTTTCAATATGAATTTATGGCAATGGTTTGATGTGGGATCCTTTAATTCGTATAATGTATATTATGTTAAATTAGCAAGACGAAGAGTATAGAGGAATTAAAAATGCCGTCTATTCAAATAAATCTTAGTTCTTCATTAAAATAAAAGTTTGCCGAAAGTTGATATATCAATTTAGGTCTCATCCATAGAACAATGTATTTTATGGATTATTTTTAATATAAATTGTTCAGCTATACATTTAGGGAAATGTATATTTAATCAATGTTTAGTGCTTTTATTTAGATACTGACATAGGATTTTTCTTTTGGCGGGATTTCAACAGTCCCTTCAGCAGACCTATGTTTTCCCTCAGTTCGTTGATTAACTTCTGGCTCTTGGCAGTCTGAGCGCTGTATGAACTGTGCGCTTTTGATGCTGCTTTGATGGTTTGTTTCAGCTCCACTTCAAGCTTTACGGAACGCTGCCGCTCACGATCTAACTCGATCAGGGTTTTGGCCTCTAGTTTGCGATAACGTTCGTCAGAAAGCTTTAGCGACTCGTGCATCTTATTAACTTCATGAGAAAACTGTTTCTGTGAATTTTTTAAATCAACTTCCAATTTCGACTTGTAATTTTTGAGCTCTAGGAGCGTTTTATTTTGGTTGGCTAATATCTCAGCATCAACCAGTATCTTTTTATTGGCTTCTAGGAGCTCATTTTTCAGGGCTCGGATCTCTTCTGCCAACTGTTTTGTATTTTCATGGGACTTCTTAAGGAGGATGGCCGCTTCAGACGCTTCCTTTTCATACCTGGATCTTAGTTGATCCATTTCGCCTTTAATTGAGCCAAGGTTTTGATTTGCTGCTTCGAGCGCGGCATTCCAAATAACGCTAAAGGCATTGCTGGCGACATCACGTACATTTTCGGGTAAGCCTGGATGCTCAATAACCACACGGCTTTTGTCTCTCAGTTCAATCCAGAAATTTGAGACTGCCTGTGCCGGCGTAGACATCGTGCCTTTCCGGACCAGCTGATAAAGCTTATTGGCCGTGGGCTGAATCCCATATCTAAAGAACATCAGACTGCATACTTCTCGATACAGCTCTTTGGTTTGAGGGAATTGCAACCGCAATTTCTCAACGTCATCAATTAAATTTCTTTCAAAAACGTCATTGCTAGCCATGTTTTCATCCAAAATCAATATTTGTATGCAAATAATACAACGTATTACGTTATAAAATTAACTAGTTATGATTGAAATTTGACATTATTATTCTAATGTCAAATAATTGTCGAGGCTGATTGCTTAAACTGTAATAGGTGTTTTTCAACTTTGAATCATAACTTAGCGACATCAAATCTATTAAAAATTGTACCGATCGAGCATCTAAGCCTCTCCTCACAGCTTGATGGCAGCCTAGGGACAAATCGAGCTGTCGGTAATCGGCCACAAATCGCTGCAAATAACGACATTGAGGCGATTAAGGTCTGGCTGGCCAGGTATTTGGATACCAAGACCACATTTGACAGCTATAGAAAGGAAGCCGAGCGGTTATTGATATGGTCTGTATCAGAGTTAGGTAAACCGTTGTCTTCATTGACTCATGAGGATCTGTTAGTTTTTCAACATTTTCTGGCCAATCCCCAACCAGAACATAAATGGATCATGCCCAATAGAAAGGTAGCTAGAGATGATGATCGCTGGCGGCCATTTGCAGGCCCCCTCTCCCCTACCAGTCAAAGACAGGCGTTTGTTATCTTGAACGGCATGTTTTCATGGCTTGTGAATGCCGGCTATTTAGCTGGTAATCCGTTGTCACTATCTAGAAATAGGCAGCGTAAAGCCAAACCACGTGTTACCAGGTTTTTAGATGAAGAATTGTGGAATGAGGTGAAAATCTCTATTGAGAGCATGCCCAGGGAAACTAACCGGGAACGCGAGCACTATCATCGAGCCAGATGGTTAATCTCGTTACTCTACGTGACGGGAATTCGAATCTCAGAGGTCGCACAGAACACCATGGGAGGATTCTTTGGCCGAACAGATAAAGACAATGAAATTAGATACTGGTTAGAAATAAACGGTAAAGGTGATAAAACCAGAATTGTCCCAGCAACAAAATCCTTAATGGATGAGCTTTACAGATACCGTAGAGAAATGGGTTTGCAGATAACACCAATGGAGGGTGACCAAACACCTTTGCTAATGCCAATTGGGGGAAGGCAACAGGCTCTGACGAGGAGTGCTATTCACCAAATACTTAAGAAGATATTTGGATATACAGCAGAACGATTAAAAGCAAGAGGGTCAGAGTATACCGGTAGAGTGGCACGGCTAGAAGCTGCTTCAGCACATTGGTTACGCCATACAGCGGGCTCGAATATGACTTCAGGGAGCATGGACATCAGGCATATCCGAGATAATTTAGGTCATGCATCAATTACAACAACTAATAATTACCTGCATTCTGAAGATGACAAAAGGCACCAGGACACCGAATTGAATCATAAGTTGGACTGGTAATTAATACCTATTTGGTGAATTCAAAATTCTTTTCAATTCCTTCGGTTTAATTTCTTTAAGATCGATTGTTCGGTTTTTGACCCTGGCAATTTTAAAACCTTTGAGATTAAAATGTTGATAGCGTTCTTTACTGTTTTTCTTATGTGACCACCAAACCGCAGAATTTTTAAGAACACTAATTCTGACCGCACCAAGTTTACAAGTTAGAGCAAATCCCTTAGGTCCAATAAATTTGTATTCTTTTATCCCCCAACAAAGAAAACAGAACTTTAATGCGAGTTCAGTCGAGAAATAGTACAGAAAACAAGTTAATGCTAGAAGCCAAGACCTACCAATACTAAAAGCCACAATTGCGAATAGTAATGAAAGGATCATCCTAACCCAGTCACTCATACCTGTAGCAACGCTTATATCAAAGTCAGTTATTTTAAATCCCAAGCATTTCAAATCATGTGTGAGCTTATGTAGACCCCCGACACTAATTATAGTGTCTAGATGGCACAGAAACGCTGCATCGTTGTTTTTAGACACCCCCATAAATGCCCAGCATGTACTGAGATGCTTGGTATACAAGATTGTATCTTTTTGTTCACCCGCTGCGATCGCGAATGTTGTTTGTGGAACGTTAATTATCTCGGGAATAATTTTGGTAGAGGAATTCATTTTTGGAGTTTCATGATTGACCGAAACTAAAGTTTAGTTATGCCTCGTCTTTTTACAAAAATTAGTTTAAAAGTTGCACAGATTCCCAAACATCATAACTCTCATATAGTTAGAGAATCTATCAGCGCTGAATCCACTGTTTTATCCACAGAACATGTGGAAAACAGCAATGTGATGTAGATTCGAATTCGCTTTCGATCTTGATATCTATAAGCTGCTCAAAAAACACTTAAAACCCCAGCCAGAGGTCATAATCTTCAGATAAAACCCAGAATCTGATGCGAGCTTATAGGTCTATTCTAGTAAAAGGTACTTCACCAGCTGTGAGTACAGCGTCGGTTCTATCAGCGAAATTCACTGGCACTGCAATCGCACACAAATGACGAGCGCGTGTCACTCCTACGTACAATACCCTCTTAGCCTCCGAGTCAGCACGAGTCTCCCAAGACTGCATCAAATTCTCAGTCCGATTATCAGGAGCACGATTAGGAGGGATCACAACACAAACCGCATCATATTCATGCCCCTTTACACTATGGATATTAGCAGAGAACAAATCTAGATTAGTCGGCGCTTGAAGATGATTCGACCATCGCCCATTGGGAGGCTGTCGAAAGTAACTACGTGCAGTAACTCCTGAGGGTAATGTCAAATTCATTCGTTCAATTTCCGCATGCACGCAAGCTATCCAGTGACTCCGATCGGCATCCGAATTTCCACAAAACTTGGGAATACTCATAAGGAAATTCAACGCAAATCTGCGGTGTAGGCGCCGGTCAATATCAAGGCGCTCAATGGTACGCATTAAATGCTCGTTTTGAAGACGCAGCCCAGTGATGTCTAGAAGTAGTTTTTCTACTTTCTGTACTATGGCTTCCCTCTCTCTCGCTGTAATTGTAGGTAGCCAAAACTCTCCTACATCTCGAGCTAAAGATTCAATCCGTGAGTTACCGCCAGAATCACTTAATGAGATACCCGCTGCGCGCTGAGAAACCTTTCCTGAGTGCGCTAGAATAATAGCGCCTGTTGATTCCAAATTCCGTTGAGCTACCATTTCGATAAAAGCCTGACCGATTAGTCCTGTTGGACTCTGCCCTCTGTATGTAAGAAGCAAAACTGGGCAATCAATGTCCGAAGATGCTCCTAGGGACTGATCTACTTGACTTTCAGGTCTTAGAGTAGCGGCTAGACGGCAAATGGCAGGGCTACTTCGAAAGTTTCCCGTTAAGCTCCTGCGCGACTCTTCTGGATATGTTACTTTGAAGTCTTGAATTCCCCTTGGATTACCATTGCGGAATTCGTAAATCGACTGGTTGGGATCGCACACAAATGTGACATGTAAACCATGACTTCTTAACCAGGATAAAACTTCAAGATCCAAGGGATTACAATCCTGCCCCTCATCCACCATAACTTCATTGAATCGTGAAGATAAAGCTCTACCAAGAGCCACCCCCTTCACAGGATCTCTGATTGTCTGAAGCATTAGGACGCGTGCATCGCCAGCACTCATGTAGCCTGCTCTTAGCAAGCCATTTCGTCTATAGGCTGCAGCTTGCTGATATCTAGCTTGATGCATACGCACATGGTTTTGCAATCCTGTATGCCCTATCTTATTCGGATCAATAGCGTTAGTTTCCGGATCGAAAAGATCGAGACTGACAGGCTCACCTCGGAAAGCATACTGACCAGTCAATCTAATTTCTATTCCGAGAGCATCCCAGCTGTCGAGAATTATTGGTCGCGTTGTACTCGACGATGCGAAACTAGGTAATACGATAAAATGCCTGACGAAAGCATCCAGCGTTCCTATAAAGTTTGGATGTCTCAGGAGCAAATTAAGTCCAGCCGCTGCACAACGCTCGCGGAATTCCTCAACTGCTGAATTTGTAAATGAAAGTACTGCTACCCCATGTCTTGGGGGCAGTGAAGCAACAATTCTGGCTAATCGAGCAATAATGCTGCGAGTTTTACCTGCGCCTGGACATGCATGAATAAATGCGCCACCTGCATGAGCTAAAAAAGCTTCCTGTTCAGCTGTGAGACCGTTAATTATGGTCATCTCTGCGCTGCGCCAAGAATGGCTTGTTCAAGATATGGAGGAACGATAAAAACTTCGCCTGCGGCAATATTTGAAGCCATTGCTTGTGCTAAATCGCCTTTGCGGGTTTTCTTGTTTGCAATCAAGCTCAGGAATGCATCAGGACGGTCTTGTACTGGTACTGTTTCAATTTCGTCGACCCAATCAGTACGTGAATTCCGATGAAGACTAAGAAATACTTTTTTTAAGAAAGATTCGTTTCCAACACTGAAAATTTCATGTTCGAGTGTATTTTGATTTGTTAGAACAGTTAGTACGGTAGCTGCCTGGTGCGTCACTGCAAGCTTGTCTAAATCGACTTTGCGATTTCCCAATGCAGATGGGTCTCTGTCGGTAACAACAATCAGTCGGTCAGCAATACGAGCACCAGCATGCGGGCGTAGCAATATCTCAACATAAGGTCTGAAGTCCACACCTTCTATTGGAACAATTACAGTTCCCTTGAACCTAAGCCATCCCTCTGGATCATCGGCTAATACGATTTTCTGAGCAATAACGGGCAATAACAAAGCCTCCGCTATTCCTTCCACTAGAATGGCCCTGTTTCCAAACAACAGTGCGGATCTTGTTACATCAAGATAACGACTAATCTTATTCAATGTTTTCGGTCTTAGTCCGATATTGGCGATCGGTACACTGACAGACTCTGAAACCCTTACTCCGTCAATGTCGCGTTGGATAGAACGCATAACCACTAAATGTTCAGGAGAAACCCATGCAGTCAAATTTGGTGAATGGGTGGTTACAACGATCTGAATTCGTCCTTCGGGTTTACCTGGGTCGACAACACGATTAGCCGATTGGCGAGCCTGTTCTAATAAAAACTCCAGGACAAGTACTTGCAGTTGCGGATGAAGATGAGCTTCAGGCTCTTCAACAAGAAAAATAGTGAGGTCAGCTTCTTTGGCTTTCGTTAACTCGACGACAACTGTCGCCATGTATAGTAAATTAGAGTAACCCAGACCTGACGCTCTAATATCACCTGGTATCAAACCTGCATCAGACAAACGAAATCTCAAATCACGGGCCACATCGAATATAGTTTCGGACGCGAAGTCTAATTTGGCTGTTTGTGGTCTAACTCCATTTGTAAGCAGGCCTAAGGCACTCCCAATCTCACTATTCATCGCTGTCAACACGCCCTGCTGGTCTTGATTGCGACTCACTCCCGCCAGAAAAGCTGATTCCAGGCTCTTTGGAAGGAAGTTACGTAGAAGCGACATTACTCGGGTACCACTGCCGGTTCCCAAGGCTTGATGTGCATCACGCAACGGAGGAAGGTAGACATGTCGAATCAGCTCAGAGGACCCAGCCTCGGGTTCATTAGCGTCGAAACGTCCGGCCCACAAGGTGGTTTTTCCTCGTGGAGCACTTTCAGATCGTGATTCATACCGATAGCCGAAAATGGCTTCGCTTTTCAAAAGGTCTGGAACTGCAGATATAAGCAGCCCCTTTAAAGTCTCACTGAGGTCTCGAAAAGTGCCTTCAATTTGAAAATTTGGAATAGTCGAAGTGCGTCTCACATCTTCATCTTCCGGGTACCGCTCCCTTCGACCACTCAATGGGAGGGTTAGCAATCGAATCGCATCGACAACATTTGACTTTCCGCCGTTATTTTCCCCAACAAGTACTGTCAGATCAGGCCGAAGGCTGACAGTCACGTTGTCGCAAGACCTTGTGTATTCCAGTAATACTGAGCAGTTATTCCACCATGTTGAGCAGCCATTCCAGCACAAATGAGCAACTATAAATAGCAATCTCTAAGGTGGCACACAATTTATATCGTATTGGCATATTGGTATGAATCAGTTAGCCAGTCATTGGTAGGCTAGTGATTAATTATTCTAGGCAGAAGAGAGTAGGCCTAGTTACACGCAAAAGATGGGAAATCGTAACCTTCTATTTAAAAATAGATGAAAGGTTGAAGCATCCCGAAAATCTTAATTTACAGTACTTACTTATGAGCCATTAATTGCAGCCATCACTTCTTTAAGTTTATCCGTCACAAAAGTTAACCCGGCTTCATAGCGAATTCCATTGTCCACATAGGCATTTCGTTCACCATCCATGTCTACCGTATTACCATCTACAGAGCCTTGTACTAAAGAACGGTATAGGGTATCTCCCGAATTGGTTTTCACCGCGTTTAAATGTGATTCATTAGTCTGCTGCAACAGGCCTGCATGTTGGTCTGTTGGATTTTTACCTGACATTTGCTGCATCGCAGATTGCATTGCCGCTTTAAAATCTATGTCTTTCGCTTTATATTGTGGGGTATCGGCATTTGCAATGTTAGAAGCAAGCAACTCTTGGCGCTGACTACGTATCCGTAAAGCGGCCTGCTGCAAATTCAATTCTTCATCCAACTTTTTGAGCAACATCTTTTCTCTCCCTAAAATGCTTCAACAAATGATTAGCCGTGAATATCTTTAGCAATTATTTCCGAAATCAGCTTTTTGACTTAGGTTTGAAAGTAATCAGTCGCAAGCCATTAAACACCACTATCAAACTAGCCCCCATATCCGCAAACACAGCCATCCACATAGATGCGTTGTCGAATAATGCTAAAAACAAAAATACAAACTTGATGCCTAAGGCGAGTACGATGTTCTGCCAAAGAATGGCGTGCGTTTGTTTTGAGAGTCGAATAGTTTCAGGTAGCCTACGTAAATCATCATTCATAACTAAAATATCCGCTGCTTCCATCGCGGTGTGCGTGCCAGCGGCGCCCATTGCAAAACCGATGTCTGCCCTTGCTAAAGATGGGGCGTCATTGATTCCATCACCGGTCATGGCGGTCACACCGAATTGTTTCTGAAGAGATTCAATTTCCTTCAATTTGTCTTCTGGTAAAAGATTGCCTTTTACCTCTGAAATACCCGCTTGGACACCGACCGTTCTTGCTGTGGCCGCATTATCCCCGGTCAACATAATTGGTGTGACACCAAGTGATATTAGTTCTGAAACAGCTGTTTTGGAGGAGACTTTGATCGTATCGGCAACCGCGCAAACTGCCAGCACCTTTTCGGTAGTAGCTAACAAACTGACTGTGCGACCAGTGTTTTCCAATATCGATAATTGAGCTTCAATTTCTGGAGTGCAAAGTTCAAGCTCTTCAATCCATCGATGATTACCCAGGAAATAAGTAATATCTGCTATTCGGCCTTGGACGCCTCGTCCTGCAATAGCTTTGAAGTTTTTAACCTCCTTCGCCTGCGCAGATAAGCCCTCTACAATGGCTTTGGAGACGGGATGGTCAGACCTGCTTGCCAAGCTTTTTGCAATGCCCTTCAATTCGGCTGAGTCAGCCTGCAATTCGAATACTTCGAAATTAGATAACTTAGGCTTACCTTCGGTAATCGTGCCGGTCTTGTCCAGTGCGACTGCTTTGATCTTGCGTGCCTCTTCAAGATACACGCCACCTTTGATGAGTATTCCTCTCCTCGCTGCCGCAGCAAGGCCACTCACTACAGTCACTGGGGTGGATATCACTAATGCACATGGGCAAGCGATCACCAGTAAGACCAAGGCTTTGTAGATTGACTTCATCCATGTCCATTCCAGCAAGAATGGCATCCAGAGGGCTACGATGAGTGCAAGCACAAAGACCGCCGGGGTATAGAATGCCGCGAATGCATCTACAAATCTTTGTGTAGGTGCACGGGCTCCTTGGGCCTCCTCGACTGCATTGATGATTCTGGAGATTGTGCTATTCGAAGAAAGTGCAGTGATTCGAATCTCTAGTTCTGCGGCCTGGTTGATTGTCCCTGCAAATACCTCGTCATTGGGAGATTTATCAACCGGTAAGCTTTCACCGGTAACAGGCGACTGATCTATTGCACTTTGACCAGAGATAACGATGCCATCCAGTGGAATACGCTCCCCCGGTCGAATGCGTACCTTTGAATCGATAGGGATGTCTTTGACTAATTCACGCTTCCAAGCCCCATCCGGTTGCAAAACTTCGGCATCTTCTGGCGTTAATTCCATCAAACTCTTAATCGCATTCCTGGCTCTATCCACGGCCTTGGCTTCAATAGCTTCTGCAATGGCATATAGCGCCATGACCATTGCGGCCTCTGGCCATTGACCAATGAGGAAGGCGCCTGTGACAGCAACTGTCATTAATGCATTGATGTTTAAGCGGCCATCACCGAAGGCTTTGAGGCCTTTTACGTAGACATCCAGTCCAGCGAGTATGATGGATATGCTGGCTAAAGCCATTCCAAGATATTTAATTTCTTGAATATCCGGATATGCAAACTCAAGGACTTCAGCAATCACAGCCAAGATTAGACCGCTGATTGGCCTGCCCCATGTATTCCAGAATCCTTTTGATAGCTCTGAACCACTTTCAAAACTCTCTGCATCAGAAATTAACTCTGAATTGAAACCTGCCTTTTTGATTGCCTCGACGGCAAGTTGGATGCTGTCAACGTCGGCATTAATGATTAACTCCCGCGCCCCCAGATTAAATCTTAAGCTTTTAATTCCATCAATCTTAGCGAGTGCACGCCTGATTTCAGACTCCTCTGAGGCACAGTCCATGGAAGGTATACGAAATCTTGCGGCATTATCGTCTGCAGAAACTGAGTGGAGTGATGAGTCCTCTGAGATTCCAGCTACCTTTGTTGATTCTTTATCCATGCAGTCCGGGCACGGCACATTTTCATTTATATGACTTTTAGAACTATTCACGATATTCTCCTAGATGGAATCATGAAACATGTGTTTAAGATGACCAGGCTGTTCAAACGGCAACCTGGTACAAGCGATTGATTAACCAAAACTCCAAATCAATTGATGATTTTGGCTTCGTTGAGCTCCCTTCTTGTTTCCATCCAGTCGTATGCAACTGGCAGGAAAACCAGGGTTAATGCAGTGGCGGTTAACAGACCTCCGATGACCACGACAGCAAGCGGCCTGAGGATTTCTGAGCCCACACCGGTTGCCAGTAGGAATGGAATTAGACCGAAAATCTCAACCATGGCTGTCATCATCACAGGCCTTAATCGGAGCGTTGTACCTTCTAGTACAGCTTCATCTACGGTTTTACCTTCTTCCCGGAGCCCGTTGATAAACTCCACCAAAACAATACCGTTCAGCATGGCAACCCCGAATACGGCAATGAAACCAATTGCCGCAGGCACTGACAGATACTGCCCGGCAATCGCCAGCGAGAAAATCCCGCCAATAGCTGCAAAAGGTACGTTGGCAATAATCAGCCCGGCATAGCGGAGTGAATGGAAGGCTGTATAGAGCAGCACGAATATCAAGCCAATCGTGAGCGGCACAATAATTGCCAGTTTAGACATGGCTCTTTGCTGGTTCTCAAATGCGCCGCCCCATTGAATCCAGTATCCACTTGGCAGTTTTACTTGCTGTTCGATCGCGGTCTGGGCCTCTTTAACGAAACCATCAATATCACGCCCTTGAACATCCATTTGGATGACGGCGTAACGTTGCAATTGCTCACGCCTGACGAATGAGTAGCCTTCCTCCACATCGACACTGGCTACTTGCGACAGTGGAATCAATGCACCTTGCGTTGTAGAGATAGGAATATCGTTGATCGCTCGGATATCACTGCGATATTCAGGCTGCAGCCATACCTGTATGGAAAACCGCTTTACCCCATCAATCAGGGTAGAGACTGTCTTGCCACCAATCCCTGATTGAACAATCTGCAGCACATCGTCTGCATTGATGCCATAACGGGCAATGGCCTCACGATCTACATTAATAATGAGTTGAGGTTTGCCAATATTCGCCTCCAATGCCAAATCAGCAACACCATTGACCTTGGCGATGACTGACCGTACCTCAGTAGCAATACGATCTATGGTTGCCAGATCCTCGCCATAAACTTTGGCTGAAAGTGTAGCTCTCACCCCAGAGATGAGCTCCTCTACCCGCATTTGAATCGGTTGCGTTGCGCCTACAACAGCCTCTGGCACATCCTTCTCTAATTGGTCCTGAAGCTCTTGCGCAAGTTCACCATAGGTCATCATTTTTGGCCATGCACCAACTGGCTTTAGATGCACCAATACTTCCATGTAGTTCACGTCAGCAGTTTCGCCTTTTTCAGCACGACCAATCATCGCTAGGCTACTTTGTACTTGCGGCATTTTTTTCAAACTCTTTGCAACTCGATCAGAGACTGCAATGGATTGATCCAAAGACGTTGAGGGGATGCTTGTTACGCGGAATAGAATGTCCTGTTCTTGCAGATTAGGCATAAACTCTTTACCCAAGAATGGAAACATCGCTAATGCGGCTATGAAGGCAATACCAGTTGAGCCGACGACTAACTTTTTATGTGACAAACACCACTTTAACAGTGAGACATACTTAGGCTTAATCAAGCGTATCAGCCAAGGGTCTCTCTCCTCTTTTGGTTTCAATGCCAGAGAGCACAACACAGGGATCAGTGTGAGCGTCAGAATCATTGAGCCAATCATGGCGAAAGTCATATTGATGGCGAGCGGCTTAAACAGCTTCCCTTCTAAGCCAGTCAAGGAAAAGATAGGCAGGAAAACCACAGTGATGATCAGTACACCAAAAGTGATGGGATTGATCACTTCACGTGAAGCATCCAGGACGATTTTGGATCTATCCACCTTCTGACCAGCGAAATGCGCCAAGCGTCTGAAGCAATTCTCAACAAGTACTAACGGCCCATCAATGGTCATACCCAAGCCAATGATGAGGCCGCCTAATGACATCAAATTTGCTGAGATGCCATATTTCTCCATAAAGATAAAAGCAATCAGACGACCCATAGGAATGGCGACAACCACGACCAGAGCGGAGCGAACTTCGCCAAGCAGCATGAATAATACGGCAATCACTAGTAATGCGCCTTCAATCATGGCGCGGTCTGCCATACGAATCGCTTTGTCGATAATCGCGGTGCGATCATAAACAGTTTCCAGCGTCACGCCTTTAGGCAAAGTGGCCTTAACCAGATTCAGCTTCTCTTTAGCGGCGTCAACAACTTGCTGAGCATTCTCACCAATCCTGGCAAGTACCATTCCCATCACCACTTCTTTACCATCTTGCGTCACAGCACCAAAACGAGGCCCTGCGCCTTCAACGACGTTGGCAATGTTTTCGATATAGACTGGTGTACCTTGATTCTCAGAGACGACTACACGCTTAATGTCGCTGCTGTTCTTAACCAACCCTAAACCTCGCACCAAAAACTGCTCTTGGCCAATATTGACGTACTGACCACCAACCTGATGATTATTTGTTACCAAACGGTCAATGACTTCGGAAAAGGTCAGGTCATACTTGAATAGCTTTTGTGGGTCTATTTGCACTTGGAATTGTTTCTCGTTACCTCCCCAGGATGTGATGTCATCCACTCCTGGTACAGTACGCATCACCATCCTCACATTCCAGTCATGCAATGTGCGCAGATCCATTGTGGATCGCTTGTCTGACTTCAAGGTGTACCAGAGTACCTGACCTAAACCCGAGGTATTGGGGCCAAGCGTTGGTTCACCATAGCCTGCTGGCATTCTAGAGCGAGCATCCGCTAGCTTTTCACCCACCAGAAATCGAGCTTGTTGAATATCAGTTGTGTCAGAAAAATACACACTGACATAGGACAAACCAAACAATGACACAGACCGAATTTCCTCTATACCTTTAAGGCCAGCCAGTGAACTTTCTACTGGAAAGGTAATGAGCTTTTCGACATCTTCTGAAGCAAGTCCGGGAGATTCGGTATAAACGTTCACCTGTACAGGCGTCACATCGGGGAAAGCATCTAAAGGGACTTCCTGCCATGCTTTTACGCCGAAAAAAACCACGACAATAAATGCCAGAATCACAAGTAGCTTGTATTTAAGAGCAGCATCTAATATCCAATTCAACATGCTGTTCTCCTAGTGCTCATCACTGATTTGTGATTTGAGTTGTCGAGCTTTAAGCGCGTATACACCGGTCTGAACGATACTTTCATCCTCACTCAGCCCAGTTTTAATTTCGACGTACTCGTTATATCGATCACCTAGTTCGACCGCTCTTGCTTTGAAACCGCCACCTTCGCTGACATAGACATTTGGAATGCCTTGTACCATCACGACGGAGGTATTAGGCACAACCAAGACTTCTTTGCTACCAGAATGGTCCAGCACAACCTTGGCGAACATATCAATGCGGAGTTTTTGATCTGCATTTGGGAGCTCGATACGTGCCTTCACCGTACGCGTGGTTTTGTCTACGACACTGGATAGATAACTTACTTTACCGGTAAAGACCTCATCAGGATAAGCAGTCACGGTTACACTCGCTGTTTTGCCGACCTCAAGATATCGCAAGTCTCGCTCGGGGACATCAGCATCAATCCAGACTGTGGACATATCGGCAATCGTGAAGATGGTATCTGCTGGATTAGCCAACTCACCAATGACCGCATTTTTCTCAATCACAATGCCATTGAATGGTGCTTTCAAGACGTAAGTAGAACCACTCGGCTGCCCCAGCCCGCCATACATTCTCAACCTTTCGGAGTCTGCATAAAGTGCCGATTTAGCTCGCTCCAATGCTGACTGTGATTCGATGAATTGCTTTTGTGGAACAACCTTATCCTCATACAGCTTGGATATACGGTCGAAGTTTGCTTGGGCGAGCGCTAGATCAGTTTTAGAGCTTCTGAATTGGGCACGAGCTTCACCCATCTGGATACTGTCAATTTCAGCCAAGGTCTGGCCTGTTTTGACATGGTCCCCAAGATTGGCAATGACTTTAGACAGCTTGCCTTCAATACGGGGTGTCACGTGCGCCAGCTTGTTCTGATTGGCCAGAATATTAGCCGTAAAACTGAGTTGATCCTGTATGGGTTGCTTGGTGACTTTAGCAATAGTGACACTGCTTTGCTGAATTTCTGTGCTACTCAATTTGATTAAGTCTTCGTCAGTCTTGGCCTCTGTGGCAACTGTTGAAGGTTCTGCTTTTGCTTCTGCAGCTTGGTTGCTTTTTGAGCTGCACCCGCTTAAAAGTAGCAAGAAAATGATGACTGAGCATGCCAGCGCTACGACGTATAAATTTTTGAAGAACTTTAGCATTTTGATTTCCTAGTATTGATTGGCCGCAGCGACAGGGGATAACCAGCCTGAGATGTATTCCAGCTCAATTTGCACAAGGCGAAGCTCCTTCTGAGCGTCAATAATATCCCGCTGAGCATCAACGACTTGTCGTTGAACGATTAACAACTGAGGCAGACCAATTTCACCGTTTTCAAACGCTAACTTAGATAAATTCAGGTTCTCTTCAAGCTTTGGATATACCTCGCTATTCAAGCGTCTGACGCGGTCTTTGATGTTTTCACGACGCAGCCATGCCGCCTCTACAGTCGCTTTTGCATTACGAGTACCAGAGGCCCGATTGATTTCAGATTGAGTGAGTTCAGCTGACGCCCGACCAATACCCGCTGCATTTCGGCGGAAAATAGGCAAAGGCATAGATACACCAATCGAAGAGATATTGTCGCTACCAGCCAGGCTAGCCTCGGTCGTATTGATCAGGCTCACAGTTAAGTCTGGGTAACGCATGCTCTTTTGCAGTTCTAAACGAGAACGTGCCGAAGCTTCTTTACTGGTAAGTGCCTGGATGCCTGGCCGTGTATCTAGCTTACTGAAAAGATCCTGCAGCGTATATTGCGTTTGATTTGGCGTTAACTCGCCCATGACTTCAGGAAAGTCATTTGCATTAAGCTGCAGTGTTGCAGCCAGTTGAGTTCTTGCGCGCAATAATTGCTCATTGAGGGAGATCAGCTGATTTCTTGCGCGCTCTGCGTCCACGATGGCCAGATTCCCATCAAGCAAACTATCCTCGCCGGCACTAACCCGTTTACGTGAGAGTGAGGTGTTCTGTTCGATGAGTTTGAGAATGCGCCTTTCAACGTCTATACGCTTTTGTAGCGCAAGTACGTTGATGAACTGCTCTTCTAATTGTGCATGCAAGAGCCGGTACTCTTCAGCGATATCCTGACTAATGGCCGTTTTGCTTTCTTCGGCCGCTTGTCTACGGAAGCCTTGTTGGCCTGCAATCTCAAAAGTCTGGGAAACACCAATACCATACTCACCGCGATACGGGTCTGAACCGCCTGTTTGCGCAATTCGGCGTGTTCTGGCTTCCAAACTCATCGTTGGGTTGTAATAAAGTGGACCGGATGCATCCTGAAACTCGCCGGCAGGAATACTCTGGTTGGCGATCATGCGCTTCAGATCGGGATTGTTCTGGGCAGCGATATTCCAAGCTGCGTCCAATGTTAACGGTTCCGCCTGTATAGATGGGGCTGACAAGAAAGCTATTGAAAGCAATAGCCATCTTTTAAAAGATGATTCAAACACGGGAAGACCTTTCTCGTTAGATCAATGATCAAGATGCCGAATAAAGCAGCATCTTAGAAAAATTGATTAAGCGAGTTCAGGAGGTCGGTAGAGACTTTTTAGGACAGGATTAGTGAATTGATCTTTAGATTCGATTTTGAAAATCGTTGAATCTAATTCTGGTAGTGAATTAATAATTTCACTGGTTTCAATGGCCGTCATGTGCGCAGAGATATGGCAAGCATGATTACAGAACTGCTCCGGCATTGGCACATTCCCATTATCCGAAATGGAATTGACATGCGACTTATTAATCAAGTGTACATCTTGCATTATGGCTTGAGACGTCGTGGCATCATCAAACAAAACTTCTGGCGAAAAAGCCCACCCTGATGAACTCATTACTGAGACCAGTGCAAGAAAAACCATAAATTTTTTCAGAATTTGATACATGCCCTTTCAAATCTAACAATAATTAGTCAATTAGTCAATTAGTCGTATGTAACGATTGTAAGGCATTAATGAAATTTGACAGTTCTGCAAAAATTGCAGAAGAAAAATAAAAGTCCTGCAAAAATTGCAGCATTCAGAACAGAATATTTAAATAAATTATTAATTATCAGTATGTTATGAATTGGCATCCGGCTTGCTTGTGGATAATGATATCAATAGAAAATGAGCCAAATGCTCTTAAGTACTTTCAAAACTCGGATTGCAAAATACTGTTTTCTACCAAATACACAAACAACGTGGATTTTGGCAGGTTCGTTATTTATCATGGTGACTGATAACCTTTCTCTTTTCCAAAACCTCCTAAAGACTTACCCATTCAATTTCCATAACTTACCTTTTCTAATTTCCTTAGTTATTTTCTTTTTTGCTACGATCGCAATTGTTTTCCAAATTCTTTGCATTGGAAAATCTGCCAAATGGATTTTAGCCTTGTTAATAATTGTTTCCTCCATTAATGCTTATTTTATGGATAGCTTTGGAGTGGTCATTGATCACACTATGATGGATAACGTAGCTCAAACTGATCTTAAAGAGCTGCAAGGGTTAATTAGTATCGAACTATTAATGAGATTGATTTTATTTGGATTGCTACCAGCGTATTTCGTTATTAAGTCCTTTCCAAAGGCAGGAGCATTTAATCAAGAAATCAAAGGGCGACTCAAAACTGTAGCAACTTTAAGCTTAACCACCCTAATAGTCGTGATGCCATTTACCGCGGGTTATGCGTCGTTCATTCGAGAACATAAAATTGTGAGATTTTATGCAAATCCAACTTACTCTATTTATTCTTCATACAAGTACTTGAATCAAGAAGCTAATGTTTATGAAGCACGCAATACACCTCTCAAAAAGATTGCAGAAGACGCTGTAAAAACCTCTACAACCAGCAATAAACATAAGTTAGTGATTATGGTAGTTGGTGAAACTGCCAGATTTGACAGATTCTCCCTCAATGGCTATCAACGGCTAACGAATCCCAATCTGGCTAAAGCCAATGTAATTAGTTTTGATGATGTTTCATCTTGCGGCACTTCAACAGGTGTTTCGGTTCCTTGTATGTTTTCATCCTTGGGTAAAAGACATTACGATAAGAAAGCTGCAGTGAATCAGGAAAATGTCATTGATGTGCTTGCCAGAAATGGTATCGACGTACTATGGAGAGATAACAACTCTGACTCAAAAGGGGTTGCATTGAGAGTCAAATACCAAGATTTTCAATCTACGACCTTAAATCCCATCTGCGACCCTGAGTGCAGAGATGTTGGAATGCTTGATGGTCTTGATAAGCATATTCAGTCTAAAAGTGATAAAGACATTTTGATTGTGTTACATCAAATGGGAAATCATGGCCCAGAATACTTCAGAAGGTATCCGGCTGCCTTTGAGAAATTTAGTCCTGTTTGTAAATCCAAAGAGCTAAAGGATTGCACTAAACAGGAAATCGACAATGCTTACGACAACGCAATCTTGTACACCGATTACTTTTTGTCAGAGGTCATTAAGTTTTTGAAACCCTATGAAGAAAACTATGATGTTGGAATGATGTATATAGCAGATCATGGTGAATCGCTTGGGGAATACGGAATGTATCTTCATGCAGCGCCGGTGATGATTGCTCCCAAAGAACAGACTAGAGTTCCGCTCATCGTTTGGACAGGTAATACCTCATCCTTTCCCCAAAGTCATTTAAGACAACACAAAAATGTTGCGCTTAGCCATGATGATGTTTTTTGCTCTTTACTAGTAGCATATGACTTCCGCTCGAATGTTTGTATGCCTTATGTGGAGTCAGCTAAACACCTATACAACTCATTAGATCACGATGTAATTGCAGTTGAAGATCAAGGCTCTACCAGCTAAGTTTTACCTATAGGTATTGTCCGAGTCTAATCGTTGTCATCTATTAGTCTTTTTAATACCTATAAATGCGTGCAATGATTCCTCATCAACCATCCATTATTTGATGTATGTAATCTAAATTACCTACCTCTAGAAGGTAGGTGACGTAATATAGTAAAGGCACCCATAGAACGTACCAACACACTTGTACCCCACTTGCAGCGTAACCTGGTAGCTTGGAAATTAATTTTGAGTGTGACTTTGGGGATGTCAGTTGAAATGTCGATTTAGCGATAATCACATAAAAATCGACTTCACCGTTGTTGTATTTTGTTTTTACATTACTACTGATTTTGATTAATCCTCTGCTTCATTCAAACCATCTAATGGTTGCATTATTTCCATAATTATGGAAATATAGAATACATGGACATCAAATCAGCAGTGACGCAACTTTCTTCAATTGCCCAAGAGGCTCGCTTAGAGATATTTCGCTTGCTTGTTCAAGCGGGGGTTGAAGGGCTGCCAGCGGGAAGCATTGGAGAGAAGCTTAATATTCCGCCCAGCACTCTCTCATTTCACCTTAAAGAGCTAAGCCATGCCGGACTGATTGACTCACGCCAGGTTAGTAGATTCATTTACTACACCGCCAACTATGCCGCAATGAATGGCTTACTTGCCTACCTCACTGAAAATTGCTGTGCAGGTGTGAACGAGTGCTGTCCTGATATAACAATCTGCAATCAAGAGAAAGGAAATGAACCATGAAACGTATGCATTTGCACATCTCCGTTGATGACATCAATCAAAGTGTAGGTTTCTATAGCAATCTGTTTGGTGCTTCGCCCACAGTATCGAAACCGGATTATGCCAAGTGGATGTTAGATGATCCTCTAGTCAATTTTGCGATTAGCAAACGTGGCGCTAAAGCTGGCCTAGACCATATTGGTATTCAGGTTGAGAGTGAGTCAGAGCTTGAAGAAATCAAAGACCGCTTAGATAAGGCTGAGCTGAGCTTGCTTACTGAAGAAGGCACGACTTGCTGCTACGCTAAGTCAGATAAGCATTGGGTACAAGACCCTTCGGGGATTGCCTGGGAAACCTATCGGACCTTAGACAGTGCTCCGACATTTAGCGGCCAAGAGACAACTGAGCCTAGCGCTGCATGTTGTGTGCCCGCTGCCCAGAAAGTAGAGTTTGCTACTAGAAAGCAGTGTTGCTAAATGAATGCCATCACTCAACCAAACTCAATAAGCAGCTTTGAGCGCAACCTGACATGGTGGGTTCTTGGATGCATTCTGGTCGGGATTGGATTAGGTGAAGCCTTTCCTAAGTTCTTTCAGGCTGTTGGAAGTCTCAAGATTGCAGAAGTCAACCTGCCTGTAGCTGCCCTAATATGGTTAATGATTATCCCGATGCTGCTAAAAATCGACTTCAAGACCATGGGAGACGTCTTGGCCCACAGCAAAGGGATAGGTGTTACTTTGTTCATCAACTGGATAGTAAAGCCTTTCTCTATGGCTTTACTCGCTTGGGTATTCATTCGTCATGTTTTCGGTGACTTGTTGCCCGCAGACCAGATTGATAGTTACATAGCCGGACTGATTCTCTTAGCTGCTGCCCCATGCACGGCTATGGTTTTTGTTTGGAGCGGCTTGTGTGGCGGTGAACCCAAGTTTACGTTATCTCAGGTTGCACTCAATGACGCCATTATGCTGTTCGCTTTTGCACCACTTGTAGGGTTGTTATTAGGCCTCTCGAATATCGTTGTGCCATGGGACACGCTTTTCCTGTCTCTAGTACTCTTCATTATTGTACCTGTGGTAATCAGCCAATTTGTGCGAGAGGTAATATTGTCTGGCCGCCCAAAATCACTTGATGCATTACTTAAGCGTATTCAGCCTATTTCTTTGTCCGCTTTGCTGGCAACCTTAATTTTGCTTTTTGGTTTTCAAGGCCAGCAAATACTTGCCCAGCCCATCGTTATTGTCCTGATAGCAGTGCCTATTATTATCCAGGTGTATTTCAACTCTATGCTGGCTTACTGGCTGAATAAAAAACTTAAGGTAGCGCACTGCGTAGCTGCTCCATCCGCGCTGATTGGTGCTTCAAACTTTTTTGAGTTGGCTGTCGCAACGGCTATTGCACTCTTTGGATTTAATTCAGGCGCCGCTCTAGCTACCGTTGTAGGTGTGCTGATTGAAGTGCCTGTCATGTTGTCAGTCATCGCAATTGTGAATCGTAGCCGTCATTGGTACGAGAGTGCCTAATAATCGAAAGCTATCAATGAATATTCTATTTTTATGTACAGGTAACTCATGCCGTTCAATTTTGGCTGAGGCAACATTCAATGCTCTGGCACCAACAGGCATGAAAGCAATGAGCGCCGGAAGCCAGCCTACAGGCGAGGTGCATCCACGTTCTATTGTATTGTTAAAGCGTGAAGGCATATCTACAGAAGGCTATTATAGCAAGTCATGGGATAGCCTGCCGGTGACCCCAGACATCGTTATTACAGTTTGCAGTAATGCAGCAGGGGAAACCTGTCCGGCCTATCTGGGAAATGTCTTAAGAGCGCATTGGGGAGTGGATGATCCTGCCAAAGCAACAGGCACAGATGCTGAGATAGAAGCTTCATTCGTTCAGGCTTATTCAATACTTCGCAAGAGGATTGAGGCATTTCTTAACTTAAGTCCAGACATCTTGAATGATAAAGAGAGACTTAAGCAAGAGTTACAGCTCATTGGTAATATTTGAACGTTCCTATGGTGCTTCATGGGCCACTAATTAAAGTCTAAAACACTATATCGTTTGTTAGCAGTGCTGCTGCTAGGGACTCTATAGCGTTTTAGGTCATGAGTTAACCGCAGGTCGCGATGCTTTGTTAAATGGTATGCCGTTGATGATCACTGGCAAGTTTGTTGGTTTTGGAATTTGTGTTATCGCCTCCCGCATGGGAGTAGCCGAAGAGAAGTTCGCATCACTACGATGGGGCGTATTTCATTCATGTGACCACGCATTCCACTGCCGAGCAACTAATTGACCTCATCTTTCTAAAAATTTTTTTTAAAAGACTCTCAGCTTAAAATCTCCATGCCATTTTATGACGGCAAAGATCTTGAACTCATCACTTAAAACCATGTCATCTCTTAAATCAGACAACTGACCAGGAGAAGCCAATGCAAAACTCTACTGCATCTCATCACAACCACCCGATGGGTTCAATGAAATACTCAAAATTTGTTCTAATGATTGTGGTAGGCACAATTGTCATGTTTGGGCTAATGTATCTGAATGTTTATTCGGTTGATCATGTTTTCTTTAGTGAAACTAGAGCATACATGGCACTGATCATGGGGGCGACCATGGCATTTGTTATGCTAGCTTTCATGTGGAATATGTACCCCAACAAACAAATCAATATACTCATTCTAGGGACTAGCGTCCTCGTTTTTGGGGTGTCACTGTGGTTAGTACGAAGTCAGACTACAGTCGATGATGTTGCATACATGCGTGCGATGATTCCTCATCACTCGATTGCTATATTAACTAGTGAACGGGCAAGAATAACTGATCCTAGAGTAAGGAAATTGGCGGACGAAGTTATTGAAGCGCAGCGCAAGGAGATAGATGAAATGAAAGGTTATATAACAGACCTGAAGCGGAATCAGTAACGATTCTAGAGCATATGATTGGCCTGTGTAGCGTCTTTCAACCGACTAAAACCAACCATATACTACCCAAATCAGTTAATGCCCTGAGTGGCCTGTTGGCTTTCTAACCTTAACGTCTGCATCATTTGTACTAACTGTATTCTTACGCTCAATCGGTGGCGCTTCTCTATCCACCGCATGAGCCACAGTGCCCGCCGGATGTTTATAATTTCCTGGATTTTTGTAATCATCTCGCTTCAGTCCATCTCTGACTTTAACAGTAGTGAACATCCCACCCATATCTATGGCACCAAATGGGCCTGTGCCCATCATCATAGGCAAGGTATTTTCGGGAATAGGCATATCCATCATCTCAGCCATATCAGTCATCTCTGACATGCCTGTTTCGCCCATTGGCATGTAGTCAGGTACCAATTTCCCTATTTTCTTGATGAGGTCTCCTTGTTTCACTCCAATCAGGGTGGGGACATCATGACCCATCGCATTCATTGTGTGGTGACTCTTATGGCAGTGGAATGCCCAGTCGCCCGGCGCATCTGCAATAAATTCAATCGCCCGCATTTGACCAACCGCCACATCGGTCGTAACCTCAGGCCAACGAGCCGTTTTTGGTATCCATCCACCATCAGTGCCTGTCACTTCAAACTCATGTCCATGGATATGAATGGGATGATTGGTCATGGTTAGATTGCCCATCCGGATTCGCACGCGATCATTTTTGCCAACAACAATAGAATCGATACCTGGGAATGCTCTGCTGTTCCACGTCCAAAGATTAAAATCCAGCATGGTATTGGTTTTTGGCGTGTAACTGCCTGGTTCAATATCATATGCATTGAGCAAGAAGATAAAGTCACGGTCAACCGGCATAAAATTCGGGTCTTTAGGGTGTGTCACCCAACTTCCCATCATGCCCATTGCCATTTGCAGCATTTCATCAGCATGTGGGTGGTACATGAATGTACCAGGACGTTTTGCTTCAAATTCGTAGACAAATGTCTTACCGGGTTCAATCGCAGGTTGCGTCAAGCCAGTTACTCCATCCATGCCATTCGGTAAACGTTGACCATGCCAGTGTATACTGGTTCGCTCAGGAAGCCTGTTGGTAACATATATTCGTACTCGGTCGCCTTCCACCACCTCAATAGTTGGCCCAGGACTTTGGCCGTTATAGCCCCATAGGTGTGCTTTCATACCAGGTGCAATTTCACGCACAACAGGTTCAGCTACCAAATGAAATTCTTTAACTCCATTGTTCATACGCCATGGCAGTGTCCAGCCATTTAATGTGACCACGGGATTATAAGGTCTACCGGTCGTAGGATGTAGTGGGGGTTGAGTAGTGGCCGCATCACTAGTTACTATTTCGGGCAGCGCAGCCATTGCAACTTTGCTGACGCTAGAGATCGCAACACCCGCCATCCCGAGACCTGCATATTTAAAAAAACTTCTTCTGTTTAAACCTGGATTACTCATGCTTATTGACCTTCCATCATTTGAGGACTTGCCACTAAAGTAGCTTGTAGCGCAGCGTCAGCCACCCAAAAGTCGCGTAATGATTCAATGTATCCTTTGACGCTTTGAACTTGCGCACGGGCGTCACCAAACAACTCAAACGGACTGGTAAGCATGCCGTTATATCTGAGTAAACTCTGCTGCAGGGTTTTCTTGCGCAAAGGCACGATTTCATCGCGGATGTGTTTGGTTGTGTCATAGTAAGTTCGATACGTGTTATAGGATTCACGGATCTCTGATTGCGCATTGATGACAGTTTGTGCCGTCCGATTCACTGCCTGCATATAAATGGCTTCTGCTCTCCCTACACGGGCGGTTCCCCAATCAAAAAGTGGAATTTCAAAAGAAAGATCGATGCCTTTTTTATAAGGATCACTACGCTTACCTTCTAGCACTCTAGCCGGGCCGATTTCGAGTACATTGATAAAACGTGTGGTTTTGGTAAGTCCGAGTTGTTTAGCGACGGCCTCCGTTTCCAAACGAACCTCCTGCAAATCCAGTCTTTGATCAAATGCACTCTGCTCAAAAGGCTGTAAATCATTAATGGTCTTCGGTAAATCTGGCAGCCTCTCTTCCAAGTGAAGTTCTGTAACTGATACACCCAATAGCCGGGCCAAAGCCTCATAGGCTTTGACCTGTTTGTTTCTGGCATTGGCATAATCTAATGCAGCATCTGCGTAAAAACTTTGCTCACGCATTTGTTGTATCTGATTCCAGTTACCCACTTGAAACATTCGTTTAGCCAGCTCGGCACTAGCTTCAGCTGACTCTTTCACCTGTTCGCTGTATCGGGTGAGCTCAGCAGCAGCTACTGCATTGAAATATGCAGCTCGGGTGTGGTTTGCCAACTTAAGCACTTCCATGGCAGTAGACTTCTGAGTTTGCTCAAATCTCCGCTTTTCAATTTCCACAGCTTTTGGCATGGTAATCAAAGAAAAAATGTTAAACGTGAAGGCCTGTTCGATTTTGTACTCGCCATCATTTTTGGCATACAACATTGAAAAGCGTGGATTAGGCAATCTGCCGGCCTGTACCAAATCAGCCTCCGATATACCTAAATCATAAAAGGCAGCCTGTAAGCCTCGATTGTTCAGTAGTGCAATCTGGACAGCGGCATCCGCGTTGATTTTCTGGGATAGTAATGACTGGACACGCTCATTGATCTTTTCATGTTCCTTTTCAGATTTAGGCCAAGCAATTTCCTGTTTAAGTTGTTTCTTGGCGATCTGCTGTACATTGTCAAAACCACCGTCTTTAGTGAACGTCGCACATCCGGTTAATACGAACACCGAAGCAAGCGCTAGCAATATTCCTTTATGCTTCAATGCAGTATCATTAATGTTCATGCTGAGCTCCTTCTGTACCATGCTGATGACTATGGCCAGTACCTGAAGTAGCGGGTATAGATAACACGCCAATACCGTGACGATAAACCACTTCACCACCTAACCAAGCAGTGACACTAATACCAATCGACAGTACCAATAATTGAATTACCATAAACAGAGATACTGGTTTTTTGAAGCCGTTCTTAGCGATATCCCACACTGCGACTCCAACCAGACCTAGAGCAGTTGGGATCGCCCACACCCGATGAGTCAGCATGGCCAGATGGCCTCCTTCATCATGGTTAACAGAATTGAAAGCCAACCAGCCAAAAATAACTGCACCTATTGCACCCAATGCAGCGAGCCATAAACTCATATGAGAGGCCACCGAAAAATGTTCTGTAATGGCGTACCGGCGAGTAAGGTAGGCGATCAAACCCAGCAAAAATGCAACGAGTGTCAATGCAATCGGAAAATGCACAATTGCCGGATGTACATTGGGGATTATTTCAAACCCTGTAGTTTGGGTGGAGGGCTTTGAATCAGGCTGGTTATCTGCCGAATTTGTTTGATCCTCATGGTTATGACTCCCATGATCATGGTTGTTATGTTCACTATTAGGCTCCGTTTGCTCTGCTGAATGCGTTTCCATTGCTGGCATGTCATCATGTTGATGTTCTTGCGGCATAGACTCATTCATGGATGTTGGTGACTCTTTAGCGTGAGCTTGTGAATTCACGTGCTCATGCTGGCTATGATCATGCATAGTGGCATGATCCATATTCATTGGTTGGCCTACATTACTTTTGGCTAATTGATTTTTCTGAGAGGACTTTTCTGTGCCATGTTGCGAATGGTCCATATGGTTCATCTGCGAGTGATCCATGCCTAACAAGTCATTAGATGGCATATTGCGCATGTCATGTCCTGCGTGACCACTTGAAGTTGGTGTATTGGCATCCATCCAATCTGTACGTTTTTGTTCAGTGTCACCTTTGTAATCATCAAACGCAGACTGATATGACTGTTCGGATTGACTATCCCCGGCGGCGCTCGTCTGACCGGACAATAACAGAATGACACTTGCGGCCGATAAGATATATTTAAACCAAGAGTAAGTGATATTGACTCTTGCCCCGTGTGGTCTTTCAATGAATGCCATAACAACTTTCGTGAACTAATAGCCAGCCTGTTGTAGGCTGGCCTGGTGAGATTTAGTGTTTATGAGTACCGGATTCTGCAGAGCTGCCATTTAATTCGGTTACCATATGATAATCAGTCATCATCTGATCCATCATTTGGTTCATGATATTTTGGTGCTCGGCAAACCAGTCATCCCGCTCTTTTTCGGTCATGCCTGCTTTTGGTTTCATAGACCGGCAGGTATCCATATTCTCATGCATTAATTTCATATGGTTGTCTAAAAGTTTTTGCCGTTCGGCCCCTTTGGCTGCCTGTGCTTGTTGTTGGACTTGCTTTGCCTGGGTGACACGTTGGATAAGCTGGCGTTGAGCTTCATCCATGCCAGCATTTGCGAGTGAAAAGAAGCCTGCAGCACAAAGTGCAATCACGATCATCATACGATTCAAAGTTTGCTTATTCATCTTGAAGCCTTTCTTAAATAATTTAAGTATTTATGCCTTGAGCTTTACTTCTTATCATTTGGCATTGAAATGACAGTTACCATTTTGCGCTGGGCTTGTTGACCACAACCTGACGGCAATATTACAAACTTGTCATGCTGTCTAGTGCGAACAAAAGCTGACATCATAAAAATGCCTATATTGATAGATGTTCCATAACTGATTGATGACTAGCGCATTACATCTTTGTAATCTTTGCCAGAGCCGTTAAATCTCATGCACAATTGATAGCATTAAGCTCGGTGCAAATTGCATATGAAAATCCTGATTATTGAAGATGAAACCAAAACCGGAGACTACCTGAAACAAGGCTTGTCCGAAGCAGGATTTGTGACTGATATCATGCGCGATGGCATCGATGGCTTGCATATGGCGATGACAGAAGATTACGATTTAATTATTCTTGACGTCATGTTGCCTGGCATGGATGGCTGGCAAGTTGTGAAGACTGTGCGGCAAATCGGCAAAGAAATGCCTGTCCTCTTTCTTACCGCACGTGATCAGATTGAAGACCGTGTTAAAGGGTTGGAATTAGGTGCCGATGACTACCTGGTTAAACCATTTGATTTTTCTGAATTGCTTGCACGTGTCAGAACGCTATTAAGGCGCGGTAAAATCAAAGAGGCAGAAGTATTGGAAGCTGCCGATTTAAAGTTGGACCTATTACGCCGACGAGTCAGCCGAGCAGGTAAACGAATCGAACTTACATCCAAAGAGTTTTCATTACTGGAATTATTGCTTCGCCGCCAAGGTGAGGTACTGCCACGTTCGCTCATTGCTTCCCAAGTTTGGGATATGAATTTCGATAGCGATACCAATGTCATTGAAGTCGCCATGCGACGCCTGCGTATGAAGGTGGACGATGACTTTGAACCCAAGCTCATCCAGACCATAAGAGGGATGGGGTATGTTTTAGAAACCCCTGAAAAATGATGCGCCCGCAATCGATTACCTTTCGGCTAACTCTGTTTTTCTCGACAGCATCAACTATAGTTTTGCTTTTGATCGGGCTATTAGTTGACTCACTAGTAGAGTCACACTTTGAACATATGGACCAAACTGAGCTTGAAGGAAAGCTTCAGCTCATAAGGCATGCTTTAGCAAATGTCCACTCTGACATGGATATGACTGAATTACCCGGTAAGTTAAATGACGCGCTTGTTGGTCATGCAGGTCTATTTGCTGCCATTCTGGACGCAAAACAACACCTTGTTTTTTCAACGACAGATAAAGCATTGACCGATCACCTGATGAGCAGGTTGACATCAAAAATATCATCTCAACATTCAAAAATGGTGATATTGAATCATGATGTTCAAATGTATAGAGGCCTATCTGCATATGCCGCCACTGACATACCAGGGCAGCCAAAAATGTTAATTGGTTTGGCCACTAATATAGAACATCACCAAGAGTTCATGGCAGCATTCCATCGCAACCTGTGGTTAGCGATTTGTGCCTGTATTGTCTTAACCATTCTATTAGGCTGGTTCGCTGCTAGGCGTGGTCTTGCCCCTGTTCGTGAAATGGCGGAAGTGACCAGAGGTGTTTCTGCAAGTCATTTAGGAGAGCGTATTCCCCTTGAATCTGTTCCACTTGAGTTGAATGGGTTAGCGCTCGATTTTAATGATATGTTGGCACGGCTAGAAAGCTCCTTTAAGCGTCTTTCGGAATTCTCATCTAATCTTGCTCACGAATTACGGACTCCGATTAGTAACTTGATGACCCAAACTCAGGTCATGCTGTCACGTGAGCGTTCTGCTGACGAGTATAGGGAAATACTATATTCAAGCCTGGAGGAGTATAAACGCCTGGCTCGCATGATCTCAGACATGTTGTTATTGGCCAAAGCTGATAATGGTCAACTTGTTCCAGATACAGAATTAATTGATTTGGCGCATGAGGTAAATGAACTTTTTGCGTTTTATGAAGCGGTGGCAGAAGAGAAAAATGTGGTGCTGACTGTATTGGGAGAGGCAACCACTAAAGGCAATAAGTTGATGTTGAGAAGAGCTCTAAGCAATCTTCTTTCTAATGCGATTCGACACACTTTAAAAAATAGTGAAGTCATAGTTCGGATTGAAACCCAACCAAATTTGGTGACATTGACGGTTGAGAATTCAGGAGAGCAGATCCCGTCGGAACATATACCTTTGTTGTTCAACCGTTTCTATCGCGTAGATCCATCCCGACAGAAAACCAGCGATGGCGCAGGCTTAGGGCTGGCAATTACAAAATCAATCATCGAAGCTCATCAAGGCAAAATTCGTGTCGTTTCTGATCAACATTCGACTAGGTTCGAAATCACTTTAACCAAAGGCTAATCTAACAATCGTCGAAAATGCCTCTTGACCTTACCATTATGGAAAGCTTTAGGATGACCGTGTTCCTCAGATGCCAAGGAATATCAATGATGTGTAACATTGTATTGAAAGACCCCCATTAATTAGAGATCACAAGGATTAAATATGAAAAAAATCATTACAAGTGTGTTTGTTCTGATTGCAAGCGCAATAGCAATTCCCGGCTTTACCATGGATGATATGCCTATGTCGTCTGAAAAGGTTTCAGAAAAGGTAATCACTGGCAAGGGTAAGGTGATGTCTATCAACAAATCCACCAATCAAATTAGACTCAAACATGAGCCAATCCCAGCTTTGAATTGGCCGGCGATGAATATGGAATTTAAGGTCAAAGAGAAAGCGTTACTCGACAAAGTAAAGATAGGTGACAACGTGACATTTACACTTGCTCCATCTGGTCAAGATTACGTTATCACCAGCCTGAAACAATAACGACCCAAACACTTGTTGGAATGTAACTTGACTGCTATATTCGGCAACTATATGAAGCTGATGCGCATAACGACCATGCTGTTGATACTGATACTGGCCTCTAGTCCAGTACTGGCGTCAGTGTGCTCTGTCTCCTGCGCATTGGATCAAGCTAGACACATGCAACAGGATAAGTTTGAAATTGCCATGCCATCTATGGATGTCGGTCATTGTGAGCATATGCAGCAATCGCCACCCGTCCAGCCTTCCGACACTCAAGACTCGTCACAGCAACATAACCATTGTTCTATGGCTGGCTGCCACTTTTCAATCGCGGCCACCCTGGAGTTAGACAAACAGGATTTCATGCTGAATGTTCCTGAGCATCAGCTATTGCACTTCAATGACTTTAGACGTTCCGCAGAACTCCCTCCCCCGATAAAACCTCCGGCTTGATTTGATATTCAGGGGCCCATACGTGCCCCTTGTTTGTCATTTTGAGTATTTCAGGAGTGTTTTATGAAAATCCTATCTCTAGGTATGCGCCTACTTTGCGGCTGGTCGCTCTTTTTCACCTATTCAGTCTATGCAGAACATGCCATGCATGGAGGCTTCGCCTCAGCGAATAGTCTTTCTTTAGGCGAGGCTATTGAATTATCAATTCAAAGGCAACCATTACTGCAGTCACTAGTAGATGCTGCCAAGGCGTCCAGAACCTCTGCTATCGCAGAAGCACAACTGCCGGATCCAAAAGTAAAACTTGGCATTATCAATCTTCCGGCAACAAATCGGGATGCATTTCGATTTGACCGTGAAGAAATGACCATGACCAGTATTGGCCTAGAGCAGGAAATGGTTCCGCAGGCCAAACGTGAGGCCACAGCGCAGTATTTGAATGCTGAGGCTAGACAATATGAAACGGAGCAATTAGTCAGCCAGCGCAACATACAGAGAGAGGTTGCCATCGCTTGGCTAGACACCTACGCTGCCCAACACAAGTTTGCACTGTATCGGGAAATCATAGAAACCATGCATGCCGAGCGCAAGGCCGCACTTGGTGCAGCCAGTACCGGTGGCAAGCCATTGAGTGACATCCTTAAACTGGATGCTCAATTAGCGTCTGCCAGGGACAAATCCCTGATGGCTCAGTTGGAAGAAAGAAAAGCACGTGCAGGACTCGCACGTTGGCTGGGAAATGATGCCAAAAGACAGCTCAGCGATGAGATGCGTCTTTATACGCCCAAACGCCCGCAGCTAACCATCCTAGACCAGCGTTCAGAACTGGAAGATAACCCTCAATTACTCAATGCAAGACAACAAGAGGCTGTGGCAGTCTCTGACCTTGATCGCGCTCAACTAGGCAAGCTATCGAACTGGAGTTGGGAGGTCGGTTACGGCAAGCGTTTTGCAGGCGCAAGTGACATGGTGACTTTCCAGGTTGCCTTTGATTTGCAAACAGATAGAGCGCACCGCCAGGATCAGCGTACGGCCGAAAAACAGTTGTTGCTAGAACGGGCGCGCAAGCTAACAGAGGATCGCCGCTTAGAACTGTCAGCAGCACTGGAGGCTGCACGTGCAGACTGGGAAATCACTGAGGCTCGCGAACTCGAACATCAGCAGCGTCTCATTCCTGCTGCGGATGCCAGGCTCAAATTGCTAGAAGCTGCCTATCGTGCAGGCAAGCCTAACTTGGCAGAGGTCTGGGAAGCAAAACGAGATGTGTTGGAAATACAGATTGAGCATTTGAATATCCAGACTGAACTACAACGTGCAGCAATCAATATTGCATTCCTCTTGAATGACGAACATTTTTTCACCGCACAATCACCTGCAGGGAGTCACCCATGAAACGCTTGAACCAGATATCACTTGTCATACTGTTTGCGCTGGTCAATATGGGAATTTGGTTGTGGTGGTTGCAGTCGCATGGCTCTGCTCCCTCATCGGAAACAACACCCAAAGCTGAGACATCTGCACCAATGATCAATGGTGTAGTACAGGACGGTAGTGGCAAAACCGTTGCATATTGGTATGACCCTATGGTCCCTACGCAGAAATTTAACAAGCCAGGCAAGTCACCGTTTATGGACATGCAACTGGAACCCAAATACATGGAAGCGAATACTGAAAATGCTGGGGTCTCTATCCCAGCGCAAATTCAGCAAAATCTGGGAATACGCTTAGCAACCGCCAGTATGTCCCAATTTGGGGAAACCTTGTCGGCAGTCGGCCGCATTGAACCAAACCAGCGCGGGTACTACGTAGTACAAACCCGTGTGCCAGGCTTTGTAGAGCGCTTAAGCGTACGCGCCATCGGAGATAATGTTGTCAAAGGACAAAAAGTCGCAGAGGTATATGCGCCTGAATTATTGACCGCACAACAGGAGTATTTAGCTCTATTGGCATATCAGCCTGGTTCAGAGAATGCTAACGCCGGTGAAATGTCGTTCAATACCCGCGACCTTGCACAGGCTGCACGTAACCGTCTGAAGTTACTCGGGATGAGCGAGAGCGAAATTGTAGCCATCACCCATGCTGGCCGTGCCAATGCACGCTTCAGTGTTTATGCCCCGGCATCCGGCATCGTGACGGAATTGGGCTTGCGCGAAGGGGCACAACTGATGCCCGGCAGCAGCTTGATGCAAATCACTGACTTTTCGAATGTATGGCTAATAGCAGAAGTCCCGGAGCGGGATGTAGGCCGCGTACACCTAGGCAGCGAAGCAGACATCCAGCTACAAGGCATGCCAGGTGAAACATTAAAAGGTAAAGTCAGCTATGTTTATCCCACGCTGGATAACACATCACGCACTATGCAGGTACGCATTGAGTTGCCAAATAAACAGGGCAAGCTGCGCACCGGCATGTTTGCCAATATTATGCTGGCAGGTGCTAAGCATGAATCAATTGCTGTTCCGAGTGAGTCGGTCATCGTGACGGGCACCCGTAAAGTGGTGATCGTCAAACTGCCAACCGGGTTTAAACCGGTCGAGGTGACTACCGGAGAAGAATATGCTGGCAATACCGAAATACTTTCTGGTTTGTCAGACGGTGACCAGGTTGTGGCATCCGGTCAGTTCCTGATTGACTCGGAAGCTTCGCTCTCAGGAGTACTTGCAAAGCTCTCACAGACAACACCCTCAGAAGCAACCGAAATATCGATGAAGATGGATGGACACAACACTCCCCAGTCTGCTCAGAAAATGCCACAGGGTAGCGGCAAAGTGACGGCCATAGATCGCAAAAATAGTCAGGTTACCCTCGCGCACGATCCGATTCCTGACTTGGGTTGGCCAGCTATGACCATGGCCTTTCAGGTAAAGGATGTCATGCAGCTGGATACGCTTAAACCAGGCGACCAAGTGAGCTTCGACCTAAAGTCTGACCCGGTAACGGAACAGTACGACATCGAGCATATCCACAAACAGTCTGACCAAGCGCGTGTGATGAAGGGGCAGAAGTAACCATGCATACACCTAAACAACCATCTCACACACTTGGCGTCATCACTAGATTGATCCAGGTGTCGGCTGCCAACCCACTTCTGGTCATTCTGGTTAGCTTAATAATCACGGCCTGGGGTTTTTTTGCCATGCTACGAGCCCCTCTGGATGCCATCCCTGACTTGTCTGACACGCAAGTTATCATCCGTACGCCCTGGGCCGGCCAAGCACCACAGATTGTCGAAAACCAAATTACCTATCCGTTGACGACGACGATGCTTTCCGTACCTGGGGTGAAAACAGTACGCGGCTATTCTTTCTTTGGCGATTCATTTGTTTATATCTTGTTTAATGATGGCACAGATCAATACTGGGCCAGATCGAGGGTACTGGAATACTTAAGCCAGATATCTTCGCGCCTACCCAAAGGTGCTTCACCTAGCTTGGGTCCGGACGCAACTGGTGTGGGCTGGGTTTACGAATATGCATTGGTGGATAAATCCGGTCAGCATGATCTTGGTGAATTACGGGCCATGCAGGACTGGTTTCTCAAATTTGAGTTGAAAACCATCCCTGGCGTGGCCGAGGTAGCGACGTTAGGTGGTCTGGTTCGCCAATATCAAATACAGGTGGATCCAGATAAATTGCGTAACTACAGAATCCCATTATCGAAAGTGACTGCGGCCATTCAAAATGCCAATCAGGACACAGGTGGTGCAGTGATTGAGCTGGGCGAGGCGGAATACATGATACGGGCGCACGGTTATCTAGACACGCTAGAAGACTTCAAAGCCATTCCAATCAGTGTCTCGGAAGCGGGGACGCCGATTCTGCTAGCGGATATTGCCCGCGTGCAGCTAGGCCCAGAATTGCGCCGTGGCATAGCTGAGTTGAATGGTGAGGGGGAAGTTACAGGTGGCGTGATTGTCGTCCGTGCTGGTCAAAATGCATTACAGGTGATTGATGCCGTCAAATTAAAACTTGAAACACTAAAAAAGAGCCTGCCTGCAGGCGTCGAGGTAGTCACGACTTACGACAGGTCCCAACTAATCAAGCGTGCAGTTGATAATCTCACTCATAAGCTGATTGAAGAGTTTCTCGTCGTAGCGCTAGTATGCCTGGTGTTCTTATGGCATCTCAGGTCAGCCATGGTGGCGATTGTCGCATTGCCACTGGGTATATTGATCAGTTTTATAGTTATGGACTATCAGGGCATCAATGCCAACATCATGTCACTGGGTGGTATTGCGATTGCCATTGGCGCCATGGTCGATGCTGCCATTGTGATGATAGAGAATGCGCACCGCAAACTCGAAGAGTTTCGCATAGCAAATGGGGAGCCTGATCAGCGACAAAGAGCAGCGGTGATTATTGAGGCGGCCTGCGAAGTTGGCCCGGCTTTATTTTTCTCATTGCTGATTATTACCTTGTCATTCATTCCGGTATTTACGCTGGAAGCCCAAGAAGGAAAATTGTTTGCACCGCTGGCTTATACCAAAACCTATGCCATGGCCGCAGCAGCTGGTCTGTCAGTCACATTGATTCCCGTATTAATGACCTTTTTCATTCGTGGCAAGATACGCCCCGAAGCTGATAATCCATTAAATCGCTGGTTGATCGCCATTTACAAGCCCATGCTTTCGCAAGTACTCAAGCATCCGGTACTGACCTTGGGGGTGGCAGTACTCCTGGTCGTCATGACATTGATCCCACTCGGTAAACTGGGTAGTGAATTCATGCCTCCGCTTGATGAAGGAGATTTGCTCTACATGCCCACTGCTTTACCAGGCCTATCTGCGTCCAAAGCTTCCGAAATTTTGCAGTTAAGTGACCGCCTGATTAAGACGGTGCCTGAAGTGAAATCGGTATTCGGTAAGTCAGGTCGTGCAGAAACAGCTACTGACCCTGCGCCCCTCGAAATGCTGGAGACAACCATTCAATTCAAGCCACGTTCGGAGTGGCGTGCGGGCATGACCACCGAGAAACTGATCCATGAACTAGATACCAGATTGAAAATACCTGGCATGGCCAATGTCTGGGTGCAACCCATACGCAATCGCATTGACATGCTATCTACTGGGATCAAAAGTCCGGTAGGTATTAAAATCGGAGGAGCGGATCTGGCCACTTTGGAGAAACTCGGTCAGGAAGTAGAACGCATCATGAAAACGGTCCCCGGCGTGGGTTCGGTTATTGCTGAACGAGCTACTGGTGGACGTTATCTGGATGTGCGCATCGACAGATTGAAGGCAGCACGCTACGGTTTGAATATTACCGATGTCAACGAACTGGTTTCTAGCGCAATTGGCGGTGACAATATCGGCGAGAAGATTGATGGGCTGGCACGTTTTCCGATCAATCTGCGCTTTCCGAGGGAGGTCCGGGACTCCGCCGATAAGCTCAAAACGCTGCCTATCATTACAGAGTCAGGTGCCAGCGTACCCTTGGGAGCCATAGCAGAGGTTAGCTACACCAACGGTCCGCCGATGATCAAAAGTGAAAATGCACGCCCCAATGTCTGGGTGTATGTTGATATACAGGATAGAGACTTGGGTAGTTTTGTTAACGAAGCCAAGGCCACATTGGATAAACAATTACAACTTCCAGCTGGCTACTCACTCAACTGGTCTGGACAGTTTGAATATTTTGAACGCGCATCTAAACGACTAAGTTATGTGGTGCCCATGACCATAGGGATCATTTTCATACTGCTGTTTATGGCATTTAAACGGATAGGGCCTGCTTTGTTAATCTTAACCAGCCTGCCATTTGCTTTGGTGGGTGCCATCTGGTTTCTGTACCTGCTTGGTTACCATTTTTCTATTGCCAGTGGTGTTGGCATGATTGCCTTATCCGGTCTGGCTGCTGAATTCGGCATTATCATGTTGGTTTATCTGGATGAGGCTGTAGACCGTTACAGGCAAGCCGGAAAACTAAACAGCAAGCAAGATTGGCATGATGCCTTGATTGAAGGTGCTGCTTTGCGAGTACGCCCTAAGGCCATGACAGTGGCCGTGATCTTGGCTGGCTTGATTCCGATATTGATTGGGGACGGAACTGGCTCTGAGGCAATGAGTCGGATAGCAGCTCCTATGGTTGGAGGAATGTTAACTGCCCCATTACTGTCACTTTTTGTACTACCTGCAGCCTATATGTTGCTCATAAGAAAAACAAACTGATAAAAATAGGGCCGGAGCATGCCAGTGTGATGGCCCTAAACACTCTTCAATTCTGAAGTCATCACCCTCACAGCTCGATTAAACATTTTTAATAACAAGCATTCTTCAAGGCTAACCACATCAGGCAACGTGATCCGATAAACCGTCAATAATAGGACACTCTGGCCGATCATCTCCATGACAGCAGTCCACCAGCTTTTTTAGCTCAGATTTAATTTTCGCTAATTGTGTAATCTTTTGCTCCAAATCCTGTACATGCTTTTGGGCCAGTGCTTTTACATCACTGCTCGACCGGTCTGGGTCTCCCCATAAACCAAGTAAATCCTCTATTTGTTTAATTGAAAACCCAAGATCGCGTGCATGACGGATGAAAGTTAGCGTATGCACATCTTTCTCAGAATATTGTCTATATCCAGACAAAGTACGTGAAGCCGCTTGTAGCAAGCCAACACTTTCATAATGCCGGATCATTTTCGCAGATATTCCGGATTGTTTGGCAGCCTGACCGATGTTGAAAAACCGACTCATGATGATGGCTCCTTAATGTAACGCGAACATTCTTTTGTACTGCTTCATTTTATTATCAACTAAAACGCTTGACCTTCCAATCATTGGAAGGTCTATGCTTAAGATACTATCAACTTCAACCAAGGAGTTCATTATGCAATTACATATTGAAAATATGACGTGTGGCGGTTGTGCCCGGGGTGTCACCAAGGCCATTAAAGATGTAGACCCAGAAGCCAATATCGTGACTGACCCGCCAAATAGGTCGGTGACAGTTGAAAGCTCTGCTGCTCCAGGTCTGATAGTTTCTGCTTTGGAAAAAGCCGGCTTCCCACCTCGCCAGTAGTAAATCATCAGCCTGTTGAATTTATCAACAGGCTTTTTTATGTACATATTTCTTAAGCAACTAGCGGCTGGAAACGACGTAACCGCAAAGCATTTGCAAGTACAAATACACTCGATAAGGCCATGGCGCCAGCTGCAATGATTGGCGACAGCAATAATCCAAAGGCTGGGTACAATGCCCCAGCAGCAACCGGTATCAATGCCGTGTTATAGCTGAAGGCCCAGAACAGGTTTTGCCGAATGTTGCCTATGGTTGCCTTTGATAAGGCAATAGCGTTTGGAACGCCTTGAAGATTGCCAGAAATCAAAACCACATCGGCTGACTCCACAGCCACATCGGTTCCGGTACCGATGGCGAGGCCGACATCAGCCTCAGCCAGTGCCGGCGCATCATTGATACCATCTCCCACAAAAGCGGTATACCCGTAACTCGATTTCAAGCGACGAATTGCTTCGACTTTACCTTCAGGCATTACTTCAGCGATGACTTCGTCTATACCCAACTGATTTGCGATTGCACGGGCTGTGCGGGCATTGTCACCGGTAATCATAGCCACTTTCAGGCCTAGTTGATGCAATGCGGCTATCGCTAGTGGTGTGCTAGCTTTGATGGGATCAGCGACTGCAATAATCGCTGCCAGTTTTCCATCAATCGCCGCATATAAAGGTGACTTGCCTTCTTTGCCTAGTCGTTCAGCTGTGTTTGCAAAGTTTTCTACCCCTAGACCGAGTGCACGTATAAATCGGTCGGCACCTATCTCAATCTTCGCCCCTCCTACCGTTGCTCGAACTCCCATACCGGTAATGGATTCGAAATCGTCCAATTCCGGCAATATAATGCTCTCTTCATTAGCTGCGGCCACAATGGCACGGGCAATTGGATGTTCAGATTGAGATTCCACGGTTGCCACTTTTGCTAGAACATCACTGCGGTCAAAGCCTATTGCGACTTCTAAATCGGTCAGCACTGGACGACCTTCCGTTAACGTGCCGGTTTTATCTACGGCCACTACTTGAGCGTCTTTCAGCATTTGCAAGGCTTCGCCTTTTTTGAAAAGCACACCCAATTCAGCACCTCGGCCAGTACCGACCATAATAGAGGTTGGTGTGGCCAAGCCCATCGCACACGGGCAAGCAATGATCAATACAGCCACGGCATTGACCAGTCCATATGTCAAAGCTGGAGATGGCCCAAATATCATCCAAGCTATAAAGGTGATAACGGCTGCAAGCATAACCGCAGGCACAAACCACATAGTGACCTTATCGACGACCGCTTGAATAGGCAATTTGGAACCTTGTGCCTGTTCAACCATACGGATGATTTGTGCAAGCATGGTCTGTCCACCAATGGCTTCAGCACGCACTCTAAAAGCGCCTGTTTGGTTGATGGTTCCGCCTACAACGCGTGAACCTTGTGTTTTTTCAACTGGTATTGGTTCACCCGTGATCATTGATTCATCTACAAAGCTTTGACCATCAGTGACTGTGCCGTCCACGGGTATTCTTTCGCCTGGTTTTACTTCAATCATGTCATCTATTACTACGTCATTGATTGCAATACTTACAAAACTTCCATTACGCATCACATGCGCTTCTTTGACTTGCATTTTTGCCAATCGCTTAATCGCTTCTGATGTACGACCTTTAGCTTTCGATTCGAGATAACGACCAAGCAAAACCAATACAACAATGATCGCTGCAGCCTCGTAGTAAACATTGACTGTGCCATCAGGTAAAAGGTGAGGGATGAATGTCGCGACAACAGAATATCCAAATGCAGCCGTAGTTCCTACAGCAACAAGAGAGTTCATGTCTGGGGCTAGGCGATAAAGGGCGGGAAAGCCTTTCTGGTAGAAACGCCGTCCAGGTATGGTCAATACAATTGCTGTTAATGCGAACTGCAGGTACCAGCTCCAATCCATGCCAATTGTAGAAAGAATCAACTCATGCGCGCCCGGAATGAAGTGAGAGCCCATTTCAAGTAGAAACACGGGTAAAGCGAAGGCGGTGGCTAAGTACAGGTCGCGTTTTAGCGCTGCTCTTTCAGCATCTTTTTTGAGACTATTGGCATCGTTATCAGGCTCAAATCCTGAAGAAATCTCTTTTGCCTCATATCCGATATTAGTGATCGCGGAAATCAGTTCATTCGCTGAAACATTTCCTTTAATGGTTGCTCGTTCGGTCGCTAAGTTTACTGTGGCTTCAGAAACACCTGGCACTCCTTTGATGGCACTTTCCACGCGACCTACACAACTGGCGCATGTCATTCCTTCTACAGAGAGCTCTATCGTATTGCTTGGCACGCTATATCCCACATTTTCAACTGCGGTGATTAATTCTTTGCGATCCACTGGTTTTACCAAGTGAATATCTGCACGTTCAGTGGCTAAGTTGACTGATACACTGCCTACACCATCCACTTTTGATAATGCAGTTTCCACTCTACCTACACAACTGGCGCAGGTCATACCGTCAATGGGCAAATTGATAATGTCAGGATTTGAACTCTTGTTTTCGATGCGTTCTGTAGTCATCACGGACTCCTTGCATAGTCGTGAGTCACACTTTAAACCTTCCCATATGGGTAAGGTCAAGCCAATCCTGATAATCCTATGGTTGAGGGCTGACGGAAATATTGATCACAGGAATTACTAAAGTCGGTGAATCCACGCAGATAATTAGAAGCTCTCAATCTGACCTAAGGGGGTAAACTCATCAACATAGTTCATTCATTATTAATCTGTAGCTGCACTTCATTGGCTTCCGGATTAAGTGAGCTTATTGAATTTGTTTTTTGTTTTCTAATTTTTTCTTATAGTTGTGCATTTTGTAGGCAAAAATGGACAATCCAATGGCAAAGATGGTACCAATAATACTTAGGTAAATCGCTACATTAAGCATGGCTCACTTATCACTTTTCTTTATTTATCCCAGCCCAACCATCTGAGATCGCCTTTTTGATTTCATCAAGAGAAGCTACATTGTTAGTCTTTTCGGCCAACATTCCGAAGAAATGTGATTCAGACAATTTTGCGTAAGTCTCAGACATTTCGCGCTGGCTTTTTCTCAATAAATCGATTTCTTCTGCAGTCAGCATCCGAGAGCTATTTAGATCTCTCTTTGCTAACAATTGATGCAGTTTGCGGGTTGAGGGAGTCAAAGAGTCATTAAATTCTTCATTCTCTGAGTCACTTCTCATATTCAAGCCCTCTGTGAATTAATTGAAAATACCTGACTTTGCAGGATATTACAGGCTTTTTGCAATATCAACTCCAGCCTGAAACTACCACTAAACTCTATTGTTTATGCCTAAACTTTATTGTCCGTATACATCAACGTACATAAATCAGACGCATACCACTTTGACCTAGAAACCTGATGATCAAGAGATCATCTGACAACTAGACCTTATGCATTAAAGTGGCGCGCTCTTGTCAGGCGCAACTTCAATTTTCAAGTCTGAAAAATTGCTTATACTTACTGCGCCACAAGGAAAACAAGCGACAATTTCCAACTCGCCACCCATTGCCTCGATATGGGTCCTCAAACTAGATAAATACATATCTGCGCGTTTTTCTAATTTTGCAATTGATTGTTGCTGAACATTCAATACTTGAGCCAGCATTAGTTGAGAGAGGCCATATGCTTGCTTTAATTGATGAAGTGGCAACTCTCTTAAAAGTTGTTCTGTCATAGCTTGAGAACGCAGCTGCGATTCAGATCTCATATTTAACCGAATATCCGAGAATTCTTTAGCCATCTTTGACTCATTTCTTTTATGTGTTAACAGTATCATCGAACAACATTTCAGCTGAATTCTTGAATCGCTTGAGCTTAAACCGCTCCGCCATAATTTATGGCACTTAATATTTTCTGAACCTCAGCAAATCCAGAGGATGATTTGGCCATAACGATAGGAGCACCCCCTAACAAGGCGTGATATTGATTGAGCCAAGACTCAGCAACCGGTTCGGAACCGAAGGCATGAAGAGCCAAAGCACGAATCTGTACAAGGTTTGCAGCACTGTTAGACTCTACAATCATATTAACCTACTGGTTTAATGCGGAGGTGATTCATGAAATCCTGGTTAAGGGTTATTCGTCCTCCGACTGCTACGGTTAGTGTGATAATTTGCATCCTAATAATGTGTCCTATGCTAACTAATTGATGAGTACACTTTATTAATTTGCACGAGGCTTTCTTTCTTTGACAGACTGAAGAGGCGCCCGTCGTTTAGTTCGATCGTGACCTTTTCTGTATCATCGGTTTTGTTTTGATACACTGATTTAATTATTTCTTTTTGCCATGTCCTGGCGCCATCTAATGTGAAAGAGTTCATCAGATAAATATGGTTGATTTTTAATTCTGTGTTTTTGATCAAACTCAGTAAATCATCATCTGCACCAATAATTATTTCAATTGATTCAGAGCTTCCTTTAATGGAAGTGCAGTTTGCGTGAAACCAATAATCACAATCAACAAGATAGACGTAGCGCCAATAATTGGGATTAAGATCGCCTATATTAGTATGCGGAATATTATCCTCATCAATTGTTACTAACATTATTTCGGAATATTCGATGAATGTGTCCTTTAGATTATAGTCCTTTAGGACACATTTTGGCTATATAAGCTCCTTTATAGGGGCTTCGTATGGAAATTCAAAAAGCGCTGGGTTTAGCCATCAAAGAGATTCGAATAAGTAAAGGATTAACGCAAGAGTTTTTTAGTGACATATCAAGCAGAACTTATGTGTCAGTCCTGGAGAATGGAAAAAAGAGACCTTCCATAGAGAAGATTGATAGCTTGGCGACAGCCATGGGAATACACCCTCTGACAATACTTACACTATCGTATTTAATCTTGGATAAAGAATTAAATATTGCTGAGTTGCAAAATAAAATCTCAAGTGAGTTGGAAAAAATAAAATCAGTTTAAATCGTTAGCTTACTCAATCGTAAACGAACGTACGCGTAGGCTATCCAAGATTTTTATTTTTGGTAAGTCCTTCAGAACCCCGGAATGTTTTAGAGTTTGCCAAGGTGCAACCATGAATTTCTTAATATGATAAATACAAATACCCCATACACTTAGGATCGTGCCTAGTGCCAAAAGTATTCCCCATACGGATACGCTGGATGAACCAGTAATGGCAAACAAATTAATCCCACAAACGAAACTGATGATTACCAATATAACGAAACCAATAATAGGCGACACTTTGTCTGGTGTGACAAGAACTTTATTCTGATTCACTCTAATTTGACCAGACTTGATCAATGTTTTTACCTCTATGTCGGTTAAGTTGTATCGATTTTTGATTGCAATGATTTTAGTACGTACTACCGAATTAGCATTCAATCCGAAGCGATACTTAAACATTCTTTGATTACCCAATGCCACTCGGTCCAGCTCCTCATCTGAACGAGTCGCCATATACACCTTCATTGATACGGGTAGATTTAATTCATAGTAGTCCCGGTTGGCATTTCTTTGTTGTTCAGCAATGTTCAATTCTATATTTTGAGCTTGATTAGTCATGATGAGTGTATGCAGTATCAGAGATTAAATAATCATCCTTCGTAGTAGTCTCGTCCAGCATTACGCTGAATAGAATTAATGTTGATGCTAATCGACGTTGGCTGTTGGGTTAGTAAACTCAAAGGATCTACAGTGTTTTTGGATTCAAAATGCGCTGCTACAGCGGCCATGATATTACGTTGACGTAATGTCTCATCAGTCCACAAATGACCGTTATAAAGCTCAATCGCTAAATCAAAATCTTCAATATCAGGTTTTATCCCATCCAAGAACTTTTTGATTTCAGGATCCGTGCCAGCCTCATTTAACTTGTTATTCTGGATTAGGAGCATGATAGCTTTTGCTGCAATATCTTTCTTTAGAATAGCCCCTCTGGCAATTGATATTTGAAGCTGAATCATTCGTAAGAAAGAAATATCAATTTGAGTTTCACCTTTCATGGTGCCCTCGCCAGTCAAAAGCCAATCTATTGAGATGCCAAATTCAATTTTTAAGGCATAGAGAAATTCAGCACCAGGTTTTTTGATGCCTCTCAGAACATCACTGACAAAACCTTGCGACACTTTAACCCTTGCAGCAAATTCAGATTGGCTCAATCCAAACATAGCTAATAGCGAAGATAATCTTGTTCCAATGCTATCAAGATTAGATAAGGAAGTTGAACGTATGGCTTGATTATTCATATCAGTATAAGATATATTAATTTATCTCTAAAGAGATATAAAATACTTAATAGAGATAGGTTACTCTTTAATACGGACTTTGTCATCTCCAATATGGATGGAATTGAAATCAATTATCGGCTTCGACGTCTTGGAATAACCCAAGCGAAAATTGCACGCACCCTTGGTGTAGCCAGTGGTGTGGTGAGCAATGTAATTCATGATCGAATTACTGCTTATGCGGTAGCAAGCCATATTGCGCGATTGTTGGAGTGTGAAATAGAAGATTTATGGCCGAAGCGCTACGTGTTTAAGCCAAGAAAAAGTACAACTCAGAAGGACGCTATGAATGCATGCGTATTATTGGAAGGAGACGTGAAATGCCCTGATGAAATTGATTGATCCATTGTGGGCCCATAAAACGCAAAACCCGAGGATTCCGGCCTCGGGTTGCGAACTGCTATCAAGTAATCGACTTGAAACTGTAGTATCTGCGCCACGCGTGAAGATGTCAAGTCACGCGTGATGGGCTTTTTCATCCCTGTGATTGAAAAGATTGCGTTAAGCAGCTGTTCTCGCATTCTAAATAAAGGAGAAAATCCCTGATGCGGATTCCAATACATTTACAGCGTGAAATCTCACGGCTGTATTTTCATACCCCCGAACAATCATCTCGTGCGATTAGCCGCTCTATTGGTGTTGCAGCCAATACAGTATCCAGGCTTGTTGATGCCATTAAAAAAAGCAATAAAAGTTCTGAAGAGTTGAACGAATTAGATGATGATGCGTGGCAAGTAGCTCTGAGTCTTACACAGAGAACTAGGACAACAAAAGAAAATCCTGATTGGGCACACATACATCAGGAAATGCTTCGACCCGAAGCAACCAGAGAACAATTATGGCGGGAATGGAAAGAAAACAATCCTAACGGTATTGGATACTCTCAATTTACTGCCGGGTATAGAAAATGGATTGGTGCTCAAAGACTGGTCATGCGCCAAATTCACCGCCCTGGGGACAAAATGTTCACTGATTTCGCTGGCCAAACCATTGAAATTCGTAGCATGTCTGGAGAGGCTTCCCGTTACGCACAACTCTTTGTTGCTGTAATGGGATGTTCTAACTACACCTATCTTGAAGCCGTTTGGCAACAAACATCAGAGTGTTGGGTGAGTGCTCAAACTAATGCTTTGGAGTTTTTTGGAGGAATTCCGAATTGGATTGTCAGTGACAATCTTAAGGCTGCTGTAAGTCGACGGGAGCGTGATCGTATAACTATCAATCCTGCTTACTCGGAATTTCTCCGACACTATGGAGCAGCATCACTACCAACTAAGCCTAAATCACCTAAGCAAAATGCTAAAGCCGAAGCTGGCGTTCAGATCGCACAGCGATGGGTTTTGTTTGCCTTAAGAGATCGGATATTTTTTAGCCTAGAAGAAGCAAATCAAGAAATTCGTCGATTAAATATTGCTCTGAATGAACGCCCTTTTAAGAAAATGGAAGGGTGCAGGAAAAGTAGATTCGAAGCACTCGATTTGCCAGCCTTACGCCCGCTCTCCGAAACACGATATGTATATGCCAATTGGCGATATGCAGTTCGGGTTGGAGACGATTATCTTATCGAACACCAGAAATCTTTTTATTCAGTTCCATGGAGGTATCGTGGTGAAACAGTAGATGTCAGATTCAATGATCGGATGATTGAAGTATTCCGTAAAAATGTACGTATCGCAATTCATGCAATCATCAATGAAATTGGAGGCCTTTCCAGAATAGAAGATCATATGCCAGCCGCGCATCGTAACGTTCTTGAAGGTGAGCCTTTAGCTTTACTCAGGTGGGCGAAGAGCGTAGGCGAAAATGCAGAAAGAATGATTACCTATCATTTAACCGAACGACACGATCCAACCAACGGCATCAGGGCGGCAAGAAAAATGCGGGAGATCTCGAAGCTTTATGGAGAGGAGCGCTTTGAAGCTGTATGTACTTATGCCCTAAGCTTGAATATAACTGCACTTCGTAGCATTGAATCCATTATTAAAAATGATGCTGATTTGAGGGCTCGCCATATTGGAGCACTTTCACAGACTATAAATCGAACGGTGCACTCTGATGTTCGAGGACCAAATTATTTTGGAGAATAAGATGTCAATCGTTGAACAAACTTTATCGAACCTTCGATTACTTAAACTATCTGGAATGGCTGACACTTACAGCTTGCAACTTGATCAACCAAATTTGAATGTAAAATCGTTCGATGAAAGATTTGCCATGCTGGTTGATTACGAAATAACCAATCGGGAAACTCGACGTATTCAACGTTTTATTAAGTCAGCTGGCTTTCCGGAACGGTGTTCTTTAGAAGATCTGGATGACAGACCTAGTAGAGACTTGGATAAACAATTGATTTCAACATTGGCAACATGCGAGTGGATACATCGAAAGCAAAATTTAACCATCCGCGGCGCGACTGGTACTGGTAAAACCTGGCTTGGAACTGCTATTGGAACTCAAGCATGCAGGCTCGGCATATCGGTGATATACATACGTAGTAATCAGCTGCTTTCAGATATTGCGACAGCACTAGCTGACGGGTCACTAGCCAGTCTAAAAACTAAACTCATTAAACCGGCATTATTAGTTATTGACGATTTTGGACATGGACAAATCAATATATCCGTTGGCCATGTCCTTCTGGATATTATCGATCAACGGATGCGCTCAGGCTCTCTATTGTTTACAACTCAATATCCCTTTGAGCAATGGCATGACCTATTTCCGGATCCAACACTGGCAGACGCTATCCTGGATCGGGTAGTGCATCAGTCACATGTACTTCATTTGAAGGGGGAATCTATGCGTAAATTGCGCGCAAAGAAAAAGCTTACTGGTCAATAATACTTTGTTTAATCCAAACTGCTGCTTGATAAAGTAGAAGCGGCAGTTTGGTTCCTAAGACTAATGAAATCGATTTCTTAATCTGGTAACTTGATGCCGAGATCACTAAACACCAGATTAAGGTCATCCCTATCTAAAGGCCACATCTCCACAGTCCTGGCAGGACTATGAGATGCTAAGTAATAAATAAGCAATATGGCTGGTTGTGAAAATATGTGTCGGATTTCACGGTATTGTTTTATTTTCGGGTAGATATAGCCAACCTTATCCAAGAACGCTGAAATATCTGCAATCGGATTTTCAGGCAGTAATTCAAAATAAGTATCTACTAAAAGTTGATTTGATGGTTCCTCACCCACATTTTGGTGAATATTTGCTTGATATCTATCCTTTAATAAATCAAGGATATCGTTTTGTGGCTTGATTGCCTTCGCAATGTCTTGCATTGCCTGTTCGAAGAACTCGTCTGTTGCTTCGATCAAAGCCATACTTTTTGCAACAGTTCTTTTAACGCCTGGCTGCGCAACCGTTTTAGGCTTGTATAGCGTGTCGTGAGTCAGTTCACTATGGGCATGTTGCAGCAATGTCCTTATTTGGACCTCACAGGAAGTATTTTCTAATATTTCAATACCCGAAAATTTATTACCTTTTGTCGCGCGAAGTACGAAGTGCACCGATTGGTATGAGAATTCTAACGGTTTCTCTAAGCGCTCAGCTTCATAATCTCTGTCCTTGGAAGCATCCCAGAACAGTTTGTTTTCTGGCGCCTCAATAATTTGGCAGACCTTTTTGATGTCGCTAGTCAGTAGAACGACAAACCGCATACCGACCTTATCGGTAACATCATCGTAAGGATTTGCGTATTGCTTGCGATAGAAAGCCTTATCCACCAAAGTAGAGTCAAGCTTAAGTCTCGGTTTTACGGGAACCTTCAGAAAGTAATCGAGTTGGGTCGGAGCAATGGACGTTTTTAAAGCCTGCTCAATCGTGTATTTAATGAAATCAGCCCAAGCCTGGTAAACCGGTTTCTCCTGTTCCCAGCGCTTAAGGAACTCCTGTTCCGTCATTCTTGATCCATAATTCGACCCCGGATAATTATCTGGGTCCACTTAGGTGTTTGGCCATCTGCGGTGGGTTCGCCATCAATTACGCTCATGTTCACAAAGTCCTCAAATGTCTCTGGTGGAGCAGTCAATTTGATATTGTGGCCAAACACGATTTTGCGTTGTTTTAGTGCTGACGCCACTTCAGTTAGATCTTTGTGGATCGCATTTAATGTGAAGCTGTTTTGCACCATGTGCTGTCGATATGCGTCTTGCAATTCTGCGGTGGGAATATAAGCCTCCGAGAAAGCTGAAACTTGCACTGTCGCTGTATTATCCACTTTGAGATATGTTGTTAGTGCAGTCAGTAAATCACTTCTAGTTTCCTCATCAATATTCGCTCTCTTAATGAAGTCCTTAGTCAACGTATGAAACTGTTTTGTTTGGAATGCACTATCCGTTGGAAAAGCCAATCCTAAGAAGGTTTCGTAAAAGTACTGTGCCGCACCTTGACGATTTCCCTTTGTGGCAAGATCATCAAATAGAAATCCTTTCCATTGGGCTGACGGGTTTTCAGGACTCGGCACTGCATCAATATTCGCTTGGATGAATGCACCAATTTTGTAGAGCTTGGCCTGCGGAGTAAGAATTAAATCCTTTAAATATTGAAGTAATAGCTGTCCTTCTTCTTGCCGTTTAATAAATCCCGCATGTGGCTCAGCTTTAATCACGCACATTAAATTGCGTGCTGGATGACCGCATGTTCCCTCGATCACTACTACGATACCACCAGGAATCCCTTTGCTCTTCTGCGCTTCTGCCAAATTGGCAGTCACAGTTTGTGAAAGGTTAATAAACGCATTATCGTTGCCTGTAGTTTGAATAATTTGATTTGCTAAATCCCAAAGGCTGTTATTTAGGGTATTTTGGATTTGCATCTCAATGCCATGGGACGACTCACCTAAAGCTTCAGTAATTCGGATCTGAAGTGCGCTTTTCGCATCGTTCTCAAGATGAATAAGCTGCTGACCATAATTGGGTTCTACTATGTTGCGATTGACATCTCTTCGATGCACTTCATGGATAATGATTCTGTTGATAGTCAGATTGTGAAACATAAGCTACCCCCTGAAGTAGTCAGTCCAGCATTGAACCCTCATGCCGGAAATTCGATGTTTTTATTCAAATTTATTGTTAGTTTAGTAAAGCAATTTCTAGAGCTAAATTAGCTTACTTCAAGTTTGATTACAAGTGAATATCAGCAATGTATAGGTTTTAATAGCCTTCAATGATATAGAGTAGGCATTTGTGATATGAAATTTAATCGTCATCCTTGTTACTGCTCCACTCAACTGGAATCACTGCTTCACTCATATCGGATTTAGTGCTCAGTAGATACTGGAATTGATGCTCAGCTCATAATGGTGAACACAGACCTGAAGCGCGAGATAGTTATACTACCCAAATGCATCTAAACCCCTTTGCCTATAAATACTATCTATTCGAAACAGAAATTTTTTTCATTTCTGCCAAAATAGGACCACTTGATTGAATAGACCAAGCACGGACACCATTTTGTGAAGTTGACTGCCCTACAATGATAGCTATTGGCGTTGGTAGTGTCTCGTGATTATTTAATGAAAACTCTCTAAAGCTTTGGATATCTTTACCTGACAAATTCGGTGTGGGTTCAGGATGAGTATGCCAGTAACCGACTAAAATCAACCCATTTTTATTGTAGTAAATAATTTCCTCTTTGCATCGACCTGGATCCAGTTCCAACCAGGTCCTCCCAGCCTTGTCTTTTGAGTGAGGAGGAGTAGCAATTTCGATAAACAATCCTTGAGGGTTCTCAACACTTATAAAAAGCTGCCCTCCTCTCTCCTTTTCGTTATTAGCTTGAGTTTGGCTTCTGAGGTATTCATAAGCATTTAAGCTGATACTCAGTTCAAGTTCCAAGGTTGGCCAGTGCCAAATCCAATTCAAGTCACTCATGTAGAACAACCGGGCCAAGTTTTGGAAAAGGTTGCAGATATGGCCCCATCTGTTGCTGGTCCTATGTATTTTCCTTTGTATTCAGCGGCTAATGTTGAGTTGCCTATCCAGTAACGCCAAGTAGGCTGCTTAACTTTATCTACTAAACAATCTAACGCTAATTGAGTAGTCATTGCAGCTATTTGTGACAGGCCGAGTGGGCCGCCGGGTACAAATCCTATTCCACACCCAGGTAACGGAATATGTCCATGATCCGGAAATTCTGTGAATGCATATTTGAAATTCCCACTTGCATCAAACAAGGATGTCGCATCAGCAGATTGTTCGATAGGTGCAGCCAAAGCATGACCGACGAAAGCGTAAGGCTCACTCCAGGCTTGAACTAAAGCCCATTTAGCCCCTTTGCTTTTAAATGTTCGCCATAAGAAAGCTTCTGACCATGCGTTTGCAGTTGTGATTACGATCAAATCAAACTGTTCTAGGAAGCTAGGTTTGTCCAAAACGACAGTTTCAAGGAAATCGTCGTTGATAGTTACCTTTACAAGTGGCATATCACGATTGATCATTTCTCTGAGCGCGACTGCTTTATTTCTTCCCAAATCGTCAGCACCTAGTATATGCCTACCTAAATTGGCATCCGCTAAGAAATCAGGATCTACTAAGTGAATGTGTTCAACACCCTCTTTAATCAATTCGAGCGTTACCTTGGAGCCGAGCGATCCCACACCGACCATCAATACCTTTTTTGTATTTGTTACACTCGTTTTGTATGTGGGATTGCGAGAATGAATGAGAGCAGGATCAATGACATGCACTGGAGTGTAAGACAAGCTTCCGCTTAAATTTTGTTTTCTATTATTACCAAAACGTTTATCGGCTCTTTTTCCGTATGTGATGCTTGAAGAGGGCTTAAGGCCATTTTGCCTTAGGCCTATTGCTTGCAATACGATTGAGCTATCTGGCAGTTTTAATACTACCCACCTTAATGGATACCCACTACTTTCCTTCAACCATTTGTTGAAGGATGTAGACTCAGCCTCTGTTACATGTGGCTTTAACCAATCGACGAGGTTGGATGGTTTAGGGATTTTAACGTTAGGTATTGTTGCCAAAACGATATAGTACGCAGCTTTACCTGGTGCATTAATTTTAAAATTAGTATCGCTGGAAAGTCTTCTGAGATGATTTTGTATTGATTCTGCAGTACGTCCAAGCCAAACATATTGCTCTCCTAAGCTTGGGCGCCATCTTTGATCAGATAGAGCCATCAACTCACAAGATGATTCGGGCAAGTTCAACAGAATTAATTGCTGATTAGCTCTGCTTAGTTGATGCTGCCAAAAGTTAGTAATTTCTGATTGAAATTCTTTTAAAAGACCAGCAGAGTCGCCATCCTTGATGACTACTTTAATTAAGTCACCAAGCCTTATCATAGTTTCGATGACAACGTCGACACTATTACCGTAAGGAGGATTCTGGCCTATCCCAAATAGGCAGAGTGTCTCATTTAAATTATGTGGCCAATCCAATCCGGGACTTGGAATTAAGCTGAGATTTAAACCTTTGTTTGGGAAGGTTCTAGGGAATCCGATTTGCAGAATCCTATCTACGTCAAGATAATCTGTTGGTAATATCAGATCAAAACTAGATAGCTCACCATGACGAGGTGTTACCTCACTCAGCACACTTGCATAGTCTGCACCAAAGTAGTTTTTTAAGGCTTGAATGCCCTCCGCCACCTCAGTGGGGAGGGAAGTGTCAATACTACTATCCAAGGCGACGCACCGGCTCAATCGATGCTTGAGACTTGGCTTGTGCATAGCCTGAGCCAAGCAATCCCGCCGTGCTGATTGTATTTAATGTGACCCCAGCTCGTCTGCCAGGCAGAGTCCAATTTCGTGGAGTGGTGCTCATCCAATCTTGAGTGCGCGACACCGGAATTCCAAACTTCATCAATAATGCATCTTCAAGCTGTTTTGGAGTGTCAGCTTGAATAAACCCCACTGAAAATGCATCGCAAGCAGCTGAATACCAATCAAAAAAAGCGCGAGCATATGCATACCCTTCACCATGAGGACGATTCCATTTTTCAGCAAAGTTTTCTCGACTGTCTATAGGATTTAGTACTTTAAACTCTCCATTCATAATACGAATAAATTTCGGCATCTTTTGGACAATTTTAAAAATAGCATCAATAGCTCTGATTTCCTGATATCGAGACTCTTGGACAACTTCTTGATATGCCAATGCAGCCAATGTGGTTAGAATGGCTGAAATCGGGCGAACATCAATTTTTCTGCTAGTTATAGCCCATTCATCCCTGCTCCGCTTAATCAGCTTGATGGCCACCCGTAAAGGATTCCCTGATGCATATTTATCATAATGAGGCATTGGGTCTTGAGTCGCTTCAGCAAGTGCGATACTTTCTGATCTATCCATTGCAATTTTGATTTGCTGCTGGGAAATGCTTTCCAGCCACTGAGAGTATGTCCGAGGACTACTACCCTTCCAGCCAGTTACTCTATCCGGCACGTCCAGGAAACCATAACCTTTATTATCGGTGTTCCCGCTGCAGGTGCGAGCAGGAGTAATGTCCATATGAAACCCGGGATTTTCATCTGCATAGACCATCCGTATTCCACGCCTCAATGGTTTAATAGGCGCATCTACTCTGCTTGCATCTCTAAAACGCTTTTCAATTGCCATTAAAACCTGTTCGGATGTGGCTGACCCAACGTAGGGCAGTAAAATAATTGCGTCTGCATCAATCGTAGCCATTTCACCCGTAGCATTACTTGCAGGCTTGATGGTGGTCTGCAGGCCGATTGAGCCCTGAACAAAAATATGTGCGTCTCGTAATATGGGATCTGTTGAAGCATTTAAAATACCTTGCAACGTTTCATATCGATCGCATATCAGTTTGTATTGTGGTTCAGTTAGCGACAAATGCTCTGACGCTTTAATTAAAATACGTTCCCAAGCATCAATCTGAGTTGGATCTTTTGATGCAAGTGAAACGATATTGCGCTCTTTTAAAAGATGGTCAAATTCTGTAGTCATGGTTCATGTGCCTCTTAAGATAAGTCTGAATAGCTCTGCTTGAAATTTCGCATCGTCAAGAGCGTTGTGATTGCTTGATGATTGCGGCCGTAATTTCGCTGAAATTAGACTAGACTTGGTTTCACTCCAAGTAGAGTTTTGAGCACCCATATACAGTGATTTAATATCCAATGCAGCGAAGCCAAATGGATTGTGCCCGGTAAAACGGTAAAAGTAGTAATTAATAAAAGACCAATCAAATGCCGCATTGAACCCAACAAAAACAGGTTTCATTTCTGGAGGTGTGACGGACTTTACCCAGCTTTCAAATCGCTGGAAAACCTCAACTACGGGCTCACCATTGGTGAATAACTCTTCCATGCTGAAACCAGTAACTTTGAGCGCTTCAGGATCAAAGTTCGTATTAATCGGTTGTAGTATTGCTTCAAATGCTATTTGTGGCTCATACACTAGGCATGCTCCAATTGATAACAAACTGTATTCACCAGGAATCGGCCCAGATGTTTCAACATCTACAGAAATAAATTGTTCAGTAGTATTCTTCATTAGCTAATATCAACGCTTTCACCGGTTGCAGAATGCACTAAATTGGTACCGGTTATTGATATTGTTGGTTTAAAGGCATCATCCGAATCACGCTCGTAAAGAATAAATTCGGATTGATTTCTCGCCTGCATTTTTTGCCCTACTCTTACGCATGCTGTAGTGGGTGCAATAACTATCAAATGTACTTTTCCAATCTGCCATTCATCCTGAATTTTTGCATAAGCGGTGTCTAACACCTTTCCAAACAACTCCAGGTCATAAGGGTGAGCAATCGAACTTCGTGATGGAGCATCAAGTGTTACTTCTACTGTAGGAATGCGAAGTTGGCCATTTGTTTGGAACTGTGGTGGCAGTTGGGTAAACGGAATTTTGGCTGTCAAAAACACCATTAATAATGCCTCAGACTCATGATGAGAAGATGATTGGTGAATATTCAATACGAATTTTGAGTCGTCGGGTCTGGGCATATTAGGCCATGCCCATTGACCGCCTTGATTTCCACCAACTTGGTCACGTGTAAACTGGAATAAGGTAACAGTAGAGGCCTCTCCAAGAATTCGTCCCGTGGCCACAAGAACAGATGTACCATGTAATGGAAATAACGCAATGTGATCTGGCCTGCCGGTGTTGCCGTCGATACCATCTATTCTGCGTTTTAAAACCGGCAAATCTGTTTTCAACGTATGAAAAAAGTTGAGCCAGTAAACTGATTGATTTGAGGAACTGGCATTTCCTGTCTGCATGAAATGTAAACAATCCCTAGTGCTTTTGCGCAGTTGCGATTGCCACATTGCTTCTTCAGCAAGTCTTTCATCAAAACCTGCACCCTGCCCTTGTATGGGTTGAGTTACTGCAATCATTTGGGCGCCTTTGAACTTAAGTTTTTCCAATAGGCTTTTGACTTGACGAATATTGTTTTCACGCATCTGAAAAAGCCTGTCAGCTGGATATTGGTGCGGGGCAACTCTATCAATCAATCTATGACATTTATCGCAAAGCAACATCAGATTTGTTGGATCAGCTGATCTTCGTGGAGACTCGATGGGGTCTCCTCTAGGACCATCTGCTGATGAGGCAATAATGTGTGCGTAATATGAAAAATTGCCTTCTACGCCAGGAATTGTATGGGTACGTAAGTTTTCTCCACAGCCTTCAAACTGACAGTGCCAGCCTGCTAGACAGCCGACCTCATGCTTAACTTTACTATTTGGTTCAGCGCCTCTACCTGTAGTTTTATTAATGGCTTGTTTAATCCAACCACTCAGTACAGTTTTCGTTGTTGGCATACCTGATACCGAAACGACATCCACCGTTGCTGGATTCACTTCTTCAGTTTCAATCCAATATAAATTTTTCTTTTTTCCTGATGTGACTGCAGATAGTGAGTGAGAGCCGAATGCTCCGCTTCCAATTAATGTCCAAGCGCCTGCAACCCTTCTTGAATACAGGGCGGCCGTAAATTGATTACAAACAAGAAGGTAATCGTCTTGAGCTGGATTCGAGTTAGCTAATGCCGCAGCACCCAGATCGATGTCGTCAAAAGTATGGTTGGTCATAATACGTAAATTCTTACACGTATTTTTATTATACGTATAATTTCTTTACTTGTATAGTTTTTATTCGCATAGCATAATAAGCAAATCATGCTTATACAAAACGAAACACAAGGATACTTATTTGGACCGGAACCCAAGGATGGTCCTAAATGGGGGCAACAGCGCCGATTAGAATTTATTGATTACAGACTGACTTGGGATGGAATAATTAACAGAAAAGACTTAGTCGAATTTTTTGGTATTTCAGTCCCTCAAGCCTCGTTGGATATTTCTGAGTATCTTAAAAGAGCCGCTATGAATTTGGCCTATGATCCCAAAACCAAAATTTATAGAGCACAGCCACAATTCAAATCAATTTATCCTTCTAGTTCCCTCCCGAATTTTTTGGATGATCTATTAAGAGTGGCGGTCTGCAAGGAAACACCATATGGTTCATTCTTGGGTTGGACTCCGTCAGTGGATAGCGTACCAAGGCCCAGCAGACGTTTGGATAGCAAAATTGTTCTAGTGATTACAAGGGCATTGAGAAGCAAAAGTAAAGTAAACATACTTTATCAATCGTTCTCAGATACAGATCCGATCAGAAGATTTATTACACCGCACACTTTAGTTCATGACGGTTATAGATGGCATGCGCGTGCATATTGTCACCTTAGAAACGAGTTCAAAGATTTTGTGATTTCAAGAATTTTTGAAGCAGAGTTAGGTGAACAAGACATCTCAAGAATTCAAGATGATGTGCAGTGGAACCGCATAGTTGATTTGGAACTCACAGCGCACCCTCATCTCACGCCAAGTCAAAAGAAAATTATTGAGATGGACTACGGAATGTCTGAGGGAGTGCTGAGGATGCAGTCTAGACAAGCTCTACTTTTCTATGTGTTCAAACAGCTTGGTTTGGATAGAAGCTTTACTAACATCGATCCTGTTTTGCAACAAATCGTAGTGAAAAACATTGATCAGATATCCGACTACCTTCCCAAATACCCTATTAGGTAAAAAATTTCACGGCTAATCTATTTGACTTTCCAGCGTTTAGGAGACACCGTTTTAACTTGGAGTTCACCCTAGTGGTTTTAATGGGTGGTGTCATAAATCAAAGTCTAACCGGAGCTTAAGTTATATCAAACTACACCTCCATAATTTATTGCACTTAGTATTTTTTGAACCTCAATAAACCCACAGGGTGACTCAGCCACAACGATCGGAGCGCCCCCCAACGAGGCATGATATTGATTGAGCCAAGACTCTGCAGCCGACTCAGAACCAAATGTATCAATCGCTAAAGATCGAATCTTTGCCAGATTCTGTGTAGGATTAGATTCAATAGTCATGGAAACCTCAACGGCACAATACGCAACCACTCCCCCAAGATGTCTTTGAGGCAATGCTGGCAAATGTCGACTGAAATTCGATTGCCATCCCCAAAAATAGAGCAATAACCGCCCACTCGATCAATGGAAAAGAGTTCTTTCGCCTCTCCTTGATGAGCTTTGGCTTCACGGCCACAACGATCACAAACGTAGCTAGATATTTCCTGAACCACTTTTTCTCGAAATTTTTTCATAGACGCTTTGCATTTTCAAAATCAATGAGCAGTTTAAAACTTACCTGATTTTCAATGTTTTCGAGTCCAGCTTGATGATGAACAAAATAACCTCCATCCGCTAAAACAAATTTGTAAGCATCAAACTTACCATCTTCATTTGAGAATTCAGCAATAAATATCGAATCTAGTTTGTCCATTTTCCATTCGTCGCTTTTATTTAAGTAGTTGGGGCTTACCAAATAAATTTGCTCAATCCGGTAGTAATGACAAATTGACATGAGCGAATTAATGCTAGTAACTAATTTCACGCTTGAAAAAGAACAATTATGAATTTCGTCATCTTCAATGATTTGACACAAAAACCAAGGAATAAATGTGTCCAGGTCAACCGAATCATGAAAAACGACATCATCAAAAAATATTTTTGGGGATGTACTTCTGAGAACGGAGAACATTAAAAAATCCAGAAATGAACACTATAGATTGTAGTCCTATAGTGTTCGTTTTAACAATATGCATGTACCCTTTTTATATTGGTACGTGATATGCACATCAATCAGGCTTTCGGAGCTGCATTACGAGAATTTAGAAAAGAAAAACATAAAACCCAGGAAGATTTTGATGTTGTTTCAAGCCGAACTTATGTAAGTTCACTAGAACGAGGTTTAAAATCAATAACCATTGAAAAATTAGAGGACCTTTCAAATGTGCTTGGAATCCACCCGATGACACTAATAGCTCAAGCATATATTTTGAAAGATGATGCATGCGATATACATCAGCTCATTGAGAGATTAAAATCTGAGTTGAAAGTTTAATCGAAGTAGTCTAACAATTTAGACATTGACCTCCTCGTTGAGCTTGGTTTTAATAGAAGTGTAGATTAACACTCCATCTTGGCCCCTGGTTATACATGAGCAAGGTAAATTAATTGCACTTAGTGAGTGGTAATTACGCCAGTCTCCATTTATTATCATTTCCGCACTTCGCGCTAAAGCCTCTTCATACATACATTCCAGCTCAGAAAAGTAAGCATGATAAATAACCCATTTTGCTTCTTGAGAGTTCTTACAAGCTTTCAAAGCGTCATAGACTGAGGAAAAGTTGATTGTTATGTATATATATCGCTTCGCGTTTTGAGGAACAACACTTTGCGATAAATCCATAACCCGTCCTGTCAGTCTTTCAATTGCAAAAAGATTGAGATTCGGCGCTTCCATACTTAATAACTTCTCTCTCTTTTTTTCCCCCTTTAAACCTTTCGCCCAATTACCAACCTTTTTTCTAAGTAAATATCGACGGTAGGATTTAAAAATTGATGCCAGATTCGGTAAGGACACCTGCCCTGCCAAATATCCTTCCAAAAAATGAGAGTTATCCAACCTTACGGTTTTTATGCCACATGAATATTCAGTCTTTGCAGATAGTAGGATGCCTTTATGCTGGTTTAGCGCTTCAGGTATCTTTCTATCAGAAAAGGTTTGGTAAATTGAATAGAACCATTTAGAAGGTGTAGTCGGAACTCTGCTATTGATTTTTATTAAAGAGCAACTCTTTGGAACCGTGATTGCGTAATCACACCAATCACTTATTTCATCAAACAACTCCAAGCCCTCTAGTTTCGGCAAATGCAACAAAGCGAATGGAGAGTCATTTAAAAACTTTGCTTTGCAAGCCCTACAGCTATACGGATGGCTAACATTACTGGCCTGAATATTGCTGTCTATTCTGCTATTGCAGAAGGAGCATCTATCAATAAGAGCTACCTTATGCACTGGGCACGTTTCCAAATTTTTTAATTGAAAAAATATGCTGTGATAGTAATATTCAATGCAAACTGGGCAATATTTGAGATGCCTTTCCTCAATGTCTATGAGTGCTGGCCTCAGAAATTGAAGATCCATTTTTTTATATATGGATTGATTTAAACCTAAGGTACGGTAAAACTTCTCAAAATCAAATGCCACAGGCTTACCCAGGTTGGTGGATATTTCACTAAACCAACCTGTCGTAAAAAATTCTTTTGCGAATGCTGTCGAAGAAATAACATTCATAGCGAAAAATCTTTGTAGAACAGACCAAATAGACTCATATGGACGAACCGAGTCATTTAGCCAAGCTATATCTTCTCTAGCTTTCAAGACGAGTTCCTTTTAATTTTCTTCCGAGCACCAAACTTATGGCATACATATGCTGCTCATATGCCGTCTGTTTTATGGCTTTACGTATTAGATCCTCTTCAATTGAGAAATGTAGTGGGTTTCCAGGACTTAGGACACGGAACAAATACTCTACAGATTTGGCAATATGCTCCATGGGTATGTTTAAATGTTTTTGAATATTGTCTGGTGCGAGTTCAACAAAAATCTTCCACATAGCATCCGAAATCTCTTCGATTCTAAAGCCAGCCTTAAATGCACGAGGAAAAAAGTAGTGAGTAAAGCTAGTACCACTATTTAACGGCCACTCTGACTGTTCGTCATAACCATTAAGAACATATTTAAGCTCAGCTTCGCTGCGTATGCCATGAAACATTTGGTTTCGGACCATGAATCTAGCGATTAGATAAGCACTATCAGCCATCGCAAATACTTCGTGTTGATAAGTTAGTTCATGTGAGCCGACTGAAATGACTGTAAATCGATAACCCAATTTGTTTAACGAATTATGGATATTGCAAAGCCATTGATACTCTTGTTCATGCATGTATTGAGCCTCATCAACCATCAACAAAATATAATTTGTTCTTAAGTTTTGAGCGCGCGTGCACATATGATTAATTGCTCTTTTATACATTGCGAGCTTATTGCCTGTAGTAGGGAATGCGTTTTCAAGTGCAGCAAGTATTTCGCTTAAAAATAAGAGTTCAGAAGGTCTCTCGTGTTGACTATAATGCATGTGAAAAAAAGCCACCTTGCCTTGGTATTTCTCCTCAATAAGCAAAGTCATCCAATATTTGATAGCCCAACTTTTACCCAGTCTAGACATACCATAAACGTATCCACCGGGTACCTTGTTATCAATCCACTCACAAATCACATCAAAAAACTCCGCAATTGGGGGACTATAAATGGCGTACTCTTGAGTGAGCATTGGATGGTCTTGACCTACTTGTGAATGAGACATCACCATCGATCATCCCCTAGATTGCAGTTTTCCTGGGTGGTGGAAGAGATGGAATTATTACTTCCGTCGTGTCTGCTTTTCGAGGCTTATCAATGACGTGCGATTTCGTGGGAGCAGTCTGGTAGCTATAGTCAGCTAACTGGTCACTTTGAAATTCCTCAGTGAGTAATTGTCTTGCTTCGAGATAAGCTGGAGGAACCTTTTTCTTTTTACTCCGAAGGGAGTCTTCAACGTAATTTAGAAACACTGCAATAGGATCACTGTATCTGGTGTAATGAATTATTTTTCTATCGTAAAGGGACGTGATTGCTCTTCTCATTTCTATGGTATGTGGTCGAACATGCCATGGGGGGGCCGCCTTCAAGACTCCAATTTCTGCACCATTCTCTGTATAAGCTCGGAGCGTTCTTAAATCTTTTGGATTTCCTTCAACATAAATGTATTTTCCGCAAAGGTTGTAGGTTGCTCTTAATGAGTCGCTAGTGTAGGTAGCCCTCAGAAAATTAATATATGGTCTTCGACCCTGAGCCAAGCCACCCTTAACTGCAACTCTTTTACGTATTGATAAAAGCATTTCCAACTCATTTTTATTTACATATTGCAGTTCTTTATTTGTAGTTAAGTAATCGAGATATTGAAGAGGATTACGATATCCAATGGAAGAATGAGGCTCTGCATTATAATTAGCCATGACTACATCAAGAATTTCCTCGAGATGCTCTAACTGAATAAAGTATTTGCATGCAGCAATATCAGGATTCCTTCTTCTGGCATCCTCAATTCCAGTGCCAGTTGTATTGGGGAGCCGGTGGAAACTTCCCTTTTCTAAGGTTTGAAAAAAACGCTCAATAAACGGCCGATCATCCGGCACGTGTCGCTTTAGAACTATGGGTTCAGATGTGCCACCTGATAACAACTTCAGTTTCGATGTGACTCTACTGGAGACATTGATCAAAGCCTCATCAACGCTGAACTCTCTCCACATAACCCCCTCTAGTCGTGGGTTGTTACTCGAAGGATAGCCTGCGCCTTCGTGATATTGAAGCTCAGGAATAGTAAATTTTCTTGGGCTCCATTTACTCAATGCCATCTTTATCGTTTCCAGGAGATCTGTAGCATTGCACTCCTTTCGAATTGAAAGGTGATAACCTAGGATTGCCCTTGAAGTCACCTCTTGAATTACAATGACCCACAAACGATGTATGACTTTTGGAATAACCTCACCAAACTGAGAGGGAATTAATACACAAAAAATGGCATCTATATGATGGGCATCACATTCAACACGGTCATACGGTTCAGTAATTGGCCTTTGTGTACCGTCTGATACAGAGGTTTTCTTAACAGCGTTAATACTTCCATTAGCCTTAATAGCTGCTACAGGATTTTCTAATTTAAGTTTTTTTACGTAAGCTGCTAATGATGCATAACCCCGTGTAACTCTATCAAACGGATAGGCGTTTGAAACCTCTAAGCCTAAGTCAGTGCAAGCAATTATGAATTTTCTATGTAAAGCCTTTATTGAAACAACACTCTCACTAACCCTCACTCCCTTTTTGAAGACTTCTCTTTTAATCAAATCATCCAAATTGGGGTAGAGTCTAAGTAATGCACTAAATGCGCCAGATTTGCCGTGAGTTTGTGTTATGTCCGATTTTAGAGAAGCTTTGCGTATGTATTTTTTTATGCGAATGTATGGTAGCAGGGCTCTAAACCCATAGATTCGATTGTCAGGGTGTATTTGTATGCATTTGCGCAGAAGTCTGAGAGCCTCTCGCTTTGGAATTGGCGCAGACTCAGAGAAGACCTCATTGTTAAGGTAAGCTGTAACAGCATTGGAGCGTTGAATAAAAAGATTTTGTTGGGCTTCAGACAATACTGTCTCATCAGCTCTTGGCCAGCGAGATTGATCCGTAAGAGCCTCGTCCAAGTCTAAAATTGAAAAACGACGCTTTAGTTCTGAGAAAGGTTTGACCATACAACCCCCGTATGAGGTAGGTAAAGACAAAATCTCAATTCACTAGTACTGTTTAAGTGGACAATGATTTATTTGAAATGTTCACGGAGCACTAACTTTTATTTGAAACTTTCTAAAATAAAAGTTAGTGCTAGAAGATGTAACCTATTGATTTGTATAAGACTGGATAAACAACGAATTATTTGAATGGACGAATGCTGGCAGACATTGCTGTAATAATAAATGTTTGGGATAGATACAAAAAATGGAAAAACTCAAAAAACTCAACGATTGCTTCGAGATTTATTGATCTCTTTCAAGGTCATGGTGTTCACCGCAATCAAATTCCACGATTTCTTAATGGTGGCCTCTCAATCAAGGATGTCCAGGACGATGCCAAGCTAATTGATAAATTAGATGATGAGATATTAGATAAAGTATCAAATATGTTTTCGGTAAGAAGAGAATGGCTCGATGGTGCCGACTTGCAAATCTATCCTGAACATGACTTCTACAAGCGGCCAGAAGAGTTTTCAACTTTTCTAGACGAAATAATTACCAGTAATCATAATCTAAGCGGATATCTTTTCATTCCCGATAAAAAGTCAAGGCAAAGATATCTGGCAATTCTCGTACTTGAAGAGACAATTGGTGAAGTCAGCAGTAAAGAAATTTATAGATACCATCTGTGTAATAACTGGGATTATTCATACTGGAAATCTCGAGCTTACTTAACTGCATGTATTGCAATAGCCTCCAGAAAAGGCGTGTTTATACATGGTAGATATGCGTCGCAAAAAAAGATTAACGAGCTAGGGTTTGGTGAAAAAATGTTCAGCGACATAGATGAGACATTTTCTTATTTCATTGGCAAAGGTAATTGGAATCCCGAAGACATGGCTCTAGAACCAGAGGCCTTTCTGAATGATGTAGACCCTGAAATTAATGACTACGGAATCAAAAGTGGTTTAAAGCTATGGTTATCATTAGAAGATAAAGGCCTCATGAAAACTGACTATTCAGATAACGTGAGAGCATTATTTGAGAGTTATTTGGCTCGTTATAAATAACTAATTAAGTTTGCCTAATCAGAAGCATCAGAGTGCTCTTCAAAAATATCTCTGAAGCGATCTGCCAGTTTGACAAATGCACTGAGTATCATTGGGTCAAAATGGTCAGGGTGTGTGCGGCCGTCACCTTGCATGATGACTTGCAATGCAAGTTCATGTGTAAAAGCGGGTTTGTATGGGCGTTGGCTGCGCAGTGCATCATAAACATCGCTCATGATCATGATGCGTGCAGATAACGGGATGGCTTCTGCTTTTAAGCCATAAGGGTAGCCGCTGCCGTCCCAGTGTTCGTGATGATGCAAGGCTATTTCTGCGCCCATGATGGTAAAAGGGGAGCTACTCTTGCCCTGCCCTAAAATGCTGTTACCCAAGATGGTATGCGTCTTCATGACCTCCCATTCTTCTGCCGTATGGGCGCCGGGCTTGAGCAGGATATGATCGGGGATGCCGATTTTTCCGACATCGTGCAATGGGCTGGCGTGGTAAATGGTTTCAATAAAATCTGGGCTCATGCCTAAATCGGTGGCTAGTTCTTTGCAAAAGAAGGCAATACGATGAATATGTTCACCGGTTTCTTTGTCCCTAAACTCGGCCGCCCGCATGATGCTAAACATGGAGTCAAAGTAGCTTGAGCGCAGTTGGGCTGTGCGTTCTTCAACTTTGATTTCTAGCGTGCGGCTGTAATCAGTGAGAAGGTCGTTATATTCTTTGAGCCGCAATAAATTACGCACCCTGATCCATAACTCGGCGCGGTCTATCGGTTTGGTGACAAACTCCTCGACCCCGCATTGCAACGCCCGCATTTTGGAGGTGCGGTCGATCAGGGCGGTGAGCATAATAATCGGGATGATTTTGGTCGCCTCATTGTTTTTAAGCTGTTCTGCTAGCTCAAAGCCGTTCAACACCGGCATCATGGCATCGAGCAAGATGAGGTCTGGCTGATGGGTGGCAATGAGGTCAAGCGCCATTTTTCCATCATGCGCTTGCAAAGTGGCATAGCCTTCGGATGAGAGCAAGGCCTCTAAATAGGTACGATTATTTTCTTCGTCATCCACAATGAGTATGGTCTTGCGCGTGACCTTCATATCCATAGTTATCCCCTGCCAGCTAATTTTTTAGGTTATTTTTTAAAGCAAAGCATCTATCGTTTGCAAGAACTCTTTATAACGAATCGGTTTGGCGATATAACCATCACAGCCTGCCTGACGCATCTTTTCTTCATCACCTTTCATGGCAAAGGCTGTGAGGGCGATAATCTTAATATGGCTGGTTTGCTCGTCTTGTTTGAGTAAGCGCGCGGCAGTTAATCCGTCCATGCCCGGTAATTGAATGTCCATGAGGATCATGGCTGGTGCATGGCTGCGCGCTAGATTGATGCCATCCTGCGCATTGACGGCTTGCAATACGTCGTGCCCAGAGGTTTCTAAGAGTAGCTGCGCCAGTTTCATATTATTGGGGTTGTCTTCAACAATCAATATGGTTGCCATGGCGGCCTTTCTGTTTGCGCCCCTGCCGGCTGGTTTGCTTGCCTGACAATGCCCGATGCACTTCACTTAAAAAGTTACCATGGTTGAATTCTGATTTTTCGAGCACAGCGAGTACATGCCCTTTGAGGGTATGGTGCTCTTCTGGCGTTAAAAATTTGGAGGTCACTACAATGATCGGGATTTTTGCCGTGCGTTTATCCTGTTTTAATTCTTCGACGACTTCAAAGCCATTGATTTCCGGCATCATTAAATCCAGCACGATCAAATCCGGCTTTTGCAGTTTTGCAATATGTGTGGCTTCATTGCCGCCATAGGCACGCAGCACCGTGTGGTGTGCATGTTCCAGGTAAGATGAAATGATCTCTACTGCCTTCGGGTCATCGTCTACCACTAGCACTTTAAGGCCTGCTTGCGTGGTTTCTGGCTTTGTAAAGCCGAGTTTGTTTAAGGCCGTTTGCAAGTCATCTGCAGACACCGGCTTTTGTAAGACCTGAGCGGCGCCTAAAGACAAGCCTCTATTGCTATCTGCAACAATAGACAAAATAACCACTGGAATATGAGTGAGCTTTTTGTTGGCTTTCAGGGTAGTTAAAAACTCCCAGCCATCCATGCCTGGCAGCAAAATATCGAGCGTAATTAAATCTGGCGGTGCGCCATCGGCCAGAATAGCGAGCGCTATTTCAGCGGTCGCCGCACGCGTCACACGGCAATGGTCAGATTCAAGTTGCAGCCTGATCAAGTCAGCCGCACGGTCATCGTCCTCCAGCACCAACACATGCGGCGGTTCGGCATTTGGCCACGGCCAAGGCGCTGCCTCTGTGGGCGCTGCGCCAGAGGGGGTGCCCGTTGCATTCGCTATATATTGTAGCCAAACGGTGAAGGTGCTGCCCTGCCCTGGCGTGCTCGTCACAGCAACCGCGCCACTATGCAACTCGGCTAATTTTCGCACCAACGCCAAACCGAGGCCGGTGCCTTCAAAACGTCTTGATAGCGTACTTTCAACTTGAACAAATGGCTGAAACAGGCGATGAATATCCTGTGCCGCGATGCCGATACCCGTGTCTGTAATTGAGATCTGGATAAACTGCTGGGCATGGCCGGGTGGTGCAGTGTCATTGCCTGGGTGTTCTTTTATTTGCTCAAGCAGGCTGTCGAGCGACACCAACTGCGCGCGCAGAGTGATTTGCCCGCCTTCAGGCGTGAATTTAACCGCATTGGACAGCAGGTTATATACAATTTGCTTTACCTTGCGCGCATCTAGCCAGGCGTTGCCCAAAGACTCTGCCAGCTCCGTATGCAGTTTGATACGCTGCGTTGACGCTTTTTCTTTAATAATTGACAGGCAGTTTTGTAGCAGCAACTGCACATCGGTGAACTCTGGTTCAAGCTCCATGCGGCCTGCTTCTATTTTTGACAGATCAAGCACATCATTAATGAGTGAAAGCAGGTGTTGTCCGCTTTCAAAAATATCATTCACGTAATTTTTTTGTTTATCTTCGAGCGGTCCAATCAAGCCATCGCGCAGGATCTCTGAAAAACCAATAATGGCATTGAGTGGCGTGCGTAACTCATGTGACATGGTGGCCAAAAACTCAGATTTCATTTTGTCAGCCTCTAAAAGCTGCTTGTTTTTAAGGCCGATTTCCTCACTACGCAGGTGCAGTTGCTCAGCCAGCAGCTTAAGGTCACCATATTGCTGGATATTATGCAGAGCGACACCTAGTTGCGCTGATAAACGTTCAATAAAGGTCTGGTCGCGGTCGCTAATGGGTCGGCTCGCTGCCAATACCAATACGGCCAGGCTTTTTTCCTGATAAGTCACCGGGCAAATGAGGATGCCCGCAGGTTTTAGCGAGAATAAGCCGGTTTCAATGGTGAGTGAAGCGAATGCCTCCATCTCACTGATGATGAGCGTTTGATTATTTTGAATGGCCTCGCCGATCACGCCCTCCCCCAACTTGAACTCATGCAGGATGTTTGACGGCACTGCATGGGTGCTTTCTAAGCGATAAAAGCCACTCCATTCGTCATAGCCATAAATGGCCGAAACCGGAAAAGCATGGTTTCTGGCCAGGATTTCCAGCATGCCTGGCAGTATCTGTGTGCGGTCGTAATTGGCATTAAACAGCCTTAATACTTCACTGTGGGTTTGATCATAAATCGCGGCATTGGTCAGGTCATATTCAATTTGTTTAAAGTCAGTCACATTGCGTGCAACGGTTGATAAATGGGTTGGAACACCCTCGGTATCGCGGTGCACAACGATCACCTGAGACACCGGAATCTCACCACCGGCACGGTTAATATAAGCCGTCTCGCCACTCCACAGCCCGCTATTGAGCGCCGCAGGAATGGCTGTTTGATGAATCAGATCTGTCGCCCAGGCTGGGCGCATGTGGGCAATGGCCTGGCTCGCGATCTCCTCATGCTCACCAATCCCTAACAGCTTGCGCCCGCCACGGTTAAGGTAAAAGTAATCACCTTGCAGGTTGGTATTGGCAATCAGGTCTGGTGAAGCATCCAGAATATCTGTGAGCCGCTTTTGATCGGCGGCGGTCTTGCGGCGAATGTTCAGATCGCGTTGGATGCGCCAGATCAATAACGGGAAAAAAATAAGAATCGCCACCGACATCACCGCAAACAGCACCAGTAGGTCTTTGGCATGGCTTTGTTCAGACTGTGTCCGGTCAGTAAGCAGATTTTGCTCTTCCAGTGACATGGCGCTGAATACGCCACGAATCTCCAGCATATCCTCACGGCGGATCGCGTCTTTGCGCAGCATTTGTTTGAGTGTATCGACTGAACTGGTACGCGCCGCATCAATCATCTGATTAAAGTAAATGATGCGCTTGTCAATCAAGCGCCTGAGTTGCGTAATTTGTTGTTGCTGAAAACTGTTGTCTTTGGTCAGCACAGCAAGCTCGGTAATGTCTTGCTGCAGCTCAGCCAGGGCGCCATCGCGGCGGGTAATCGCGCTATCATCACTGGTTAAAAGAAAGCCACGTTGCGAGACTTCCAGTTGATTGAATAATGTCAGCCCTTTTTCAAGCTTTGAGATGACCTGATTGGTGTGGCTCACCCAGCGATTGTTTTCTGAGAAACGCTGCAGATAGATCATGCTGGTGATGCCGAGGATCACCAGCAGCGCAAAAAAGCTGATGAATCCATAAATAATCATGGATTCTAGCGCCCACAACTTTTTGCCTTTTGAATTCAAACCGATGCAAACCTGCTATCAAGCATTATGACTCCCGTCTTGTTGTTAACATTTAAGGGGCTATCAGTTGCTACGCCTATTATAAATAGGATGATTCATTCATACAGCGAGGCCTGGTAAAGGCAGTCAGACGTGATACCGCGCAGGCTTTTTTAAAACATTTATGCCTATGCAGTAAGTGTGCTTAATTTATGCGTAGCCGTCTCGCCTGTCAATTCTAATTTTACTTTTGGCGAATATGAGGCATGAGTTGTGACTCATCTGCCAGCCTGACGGCATATTAAGGTGCGTCATAAACGGACGCCACACATAAAAAAAGGGCTCATTGAGCCCTTTTTTAAAGTCACGTTGTAAAACGCGTTACTTATTTAGATTTGCGACGGCTAACCAAGCCCATCAAACCCAAACCAGCCAGCATCAAAGCATAAGAGTCTGCTTCTGGCACGGTGGCTACTGGATTGATGTTGAAGCTAACGTTAAAATCACCGCCCAAGCTACCAGCCAGTTTACCCGTTGCAGTCAGGAAATAAGTGCCTGCAGCCAGGTTTGTCAGGCTAGTGACTACATCACCATTCATATCATAGAAACCAAAGTTCATGAATGTCACGTCGTACTGTGCATTGTTGCCAGTGGTGATTTCTGAAATGCTGTATGAGAAATCAGAAACCTGTGTCAGGTTGATTTCATAAGAGTCTTCAAAGTAAGGGCCTTTTACATTCAAAGCGCCATTTGTTTTGATGAAATCAGCATCAGCAATCGCGCGAATGAAGTCAAGGCTTTGGCTGGTGGTATATGGGCCAAAGTCTTGCGCTTGTACGGCAGAAACGGAAGCGATGCCAAATACACCAGCAACCGCTATTTTTTTCAGGGTTTGAAACATTGTTACTTCTCCAAGGATGAATACTAACTAAAAAACTATAATCATTATTTGTGACAACCGTTAGACGGACAATAGTGCTAACGGGCTATTTCACGGCTTATTTTTATTATCATAAAACTGCAATTTCAAAATCGCAGCCATTCTAACTGCTTGCACCATGCTATGCAAACCTAACAATCTGTTTTTCAACAAAAAAATGCCATCATTGGCATTTAAACAAATGCATGGAAATCAATTAAATTGCTTGAAATTTTAAATAAACCTTAATGTTTTGCTGGCAATTTAAAGGTCAAAATGCGATCCCCTTGTTCAAAACCAAACAGTGAATTGCCACCGCTGGCTACGGCTATATATTGCTCACCATTGATTTGATAAGTGATCGGTGGTGCATTCACGCCATATTCAGAGCGATATTGCCACAGTGGTTTTCCGGTTTGGCTGTGATAGGCAGCAAGCGTGCCGTTGCCCTCCCCGCAGAACAATAAACCACCAGCCGTTGCCAGCACGCCACCCACTAGCGGTTGGCTGGTTTTGTGTTGCCACGCAATTTGGCCAGATTTGAGGTCAATTGCGCTTAGTAAGCCCCAGCGCGCGTCGTCGGTCGGTTCACTGGCGGCATAGCGGATTGGTTTTTCGCCTGGCTTAACCTCGGTTTCATGTACGGTGTATTTGATTGGGCTGTGCATGGCTGCGACATAAACTCTTTGCTGTGCTTCATCGAGGCTGACGGGCGACCAGTTGGCGCCGCCTAGTATGCCCGGGTAAACGACGGTGCCTTCAGCGCTCGGTTTTTTGAATAGGTTATGCTGAGGCACAAACGGGGCAGATTTGGCCAGGAATTGTCCACTGACCCGGTCGTTAATATAGAACCAGCCTGTTTTACTGGCCTGACCGACTGCTGCAATGGTTTTGCCTTGGTCATTATAATTAAACAATACTGGCGGACTCGCCAAATCGTAGCCCCACAAGTCGTGTGGCACTTGCTGGTAATGCCATTTGTATTGGCCGGTCTCTGTATCCAATGCCACCAATGACACGCTGTAAAGATTATCGCCCGGCCTGGACACATCGTTCATTTGTGGTGAGGGGTTGCCTGTTCCAAAATACAAAGTATTGGTGGCAGTATCAATGGCAGGCGTGCTCCAGGCAGAGCCGCCGCCAAAGCGTGCTGCATCTGGATAGTTTGGCATGGCCGCTTTTTCTGCGGCAACGTCGCGATCAAATTGATTGCCATCTGCCGTTTGGGTGGTAAAACGCCCTTCCCAGCCTTGCTTGGGGATGGTATCGAACTGCCATACCTGGTGCCCATCATTCACATCAAACGCCGCTAAAAAGCCAGGGCGGCCATACCGTCCCGTGACACCAATCACCGCACCTAGCGGTGCATTGCTACGCGGGTTGTCGATATGCAGGCCGTAGCCGACGCCGGTGATGCCAACGATCACTTTGTGCTGATAAACAACCGGTGCCATGGCGATGCCAACGCCGGTGCCGCCGGTCACTTTACGCGTTTTATTGGGGTCGTGGCCGCTCAACGCCTCCTGGTGTTCGGTATTGACCTGATTACCCGCCACATCAATGTCCCACAGTTTATGCCCGCTGTTGGCATCGAGCGCAATCAGTCTGGCATCGACGGTACCGATAAATACCTTACCCTCAGCCACCGCCACGCCACGGTTTGCCGGGCCGCAGCACATTGGCCAGTCTGCTTTGCGTGTGTGCTCGTACTTCCATAACTGCTTGCCAGTGGCGGCATCCAGTGCTAATACATGATTAAACGGCAGGCTGATATACATGATGCCGTTCACCACAATCGGAGTGGCTTGAAAGGTCGCTTTCACCCCGGTTTGTATCGACCACGCCGGTTGTAAGCGGGCAACATTTTTGTCATTGATTTGAGCTAAGGCTGAAAAGCGTTGCGACGCCATATTCAAGCCGTAACTGGGCCAGTCCGCATTGACTGTGCTTGGTGCCGTAGGCTTGGCGGCTTGCGTGCAGGCTAATAACAGACCAGAAATCCCAATCGCAACACAACGAAAAGCTATTTTTTTAGAGGCTATTTTCATCTCAAATATCCATGGACTATACAGGTTAGTATACACCTGAAAGCAGCAGATGTTGCCCTGCCCCGCGCAGTTTAAATTTTTTTTAAATCAGGAAACTAAATCAACCGCACAATAGACCTATACTATAGCAATTAACTTGTACAATAATTATCATCATGACAGTTAAATCCACCAAAACATCTATTGCGCTCACGTTGGCTGAAAAAGGGTTTTTATCAGACGCATTGATACGAAAAGGCATCAGGTCACTTTGTAAAGCCAGGCTACAAGCCATTGCCGAGGGGGATTGTGAGCATGCACAATCAAGCCTGATTGCGTTTATTGAGCAAATGCGGGTGGCTGAGATTGCGCCATTACCAGATAAAGCCAACGCGCAACATTATGAGATCCCGGCAGTGTTTTATCAGTATTGTTTGGGCATCAACCGCAAATATAGCAGCTGTTTTTGGCTGCCGGATACACACACGCTGGATGAGGCAGAACACCTGGCACTGGCACAAACCTGCGCCCATGCTTGTCTGGGTGGCCCGTTGCAAATATTGGAGCTAGGCTGTGGTTGGGGCTCGCTGACATTATGGATGGCCAGCCACTACCCCAACGCCCATATTACTGCTGTTTCCAACTCAGCTTCACAACGCGAATATATCTTGCAGCAGGCGCAGGCTCGCGGATTAGCTAATATTCATATTATTACCGCAGACATGAATGTGTTTGACACTGAGCAAACCTTTGACCGTGTGGTTTCTGTGGAGATGTTTGAGCATATGCGTAACTACCAGGTGCTTTATGCCAGAGTTGCGCGCTGGCTCAAGCCGGGCGGCTTATTTTTCAAGCATATCTTTGTGCACCGTAATAGCCCTTATACGTTTGACGTTAAAGGCGAAGATGACTGGATGAGCCACTATTTTTTTAGTGGCGGCATGATGCCCAGTGACGACTTGCCGCTTTACTTTCAGGATGACTTGAAGTTGATCAATAAATGGCGCTGGAATGGCACCCATTATGCAAAAACAGCCAATGCGTGGCTGGCAAATATGGATCAGCACCACGCGGCACTCACCCCTGTTTTACAGTCTGTGTATGGGCATGCGGAGGCTGAGGTTTGGCGCCAGCGCTGGCGCATTTTCTTTATGGCCTGTGCTGAGCTGTTTGACTATCAGCAAGGACAAACCTGGTGGGTCAGCCATTATTTATTCTCAAAAAAATAAGATTAAAAATGGCTTCTAACAAATTGATTATATTTAATTTTGTGAGCTTTCAACTGCTATGGTGGTTGTGCATGTATGCTGCAAAAACAGGATTGGGTGGCGCGATGTTGTGCATGGTTGCCCTGCTCACGCTGTTGCATGTGCAGTGGATCGAAGGCTGGCAACAGGCGTTGCCGCTACTGATCACTGCATTAACGGGTTGCATTTTTGACCAAATCGGCTATGTGTCTGGTTGGGTGACATTTGCATATCAAAGCACAGGTGCTGCGTATATCCCTTATTGGATGATAGCGTTATGGTTGGCATTCGCCACTACACTCAATGTAAGTATGCGCTGGTTGCAACACAGGCAACTGCTAGCAGCCATGTTAGGTGCCATATTTGGCCCTTTGGCCTATCTTGGTGCACAGCAATTAGGCGTGGTCGGTTTGCCATTGTGGCCGCAGAGCCTGATTTGGATCGCCTTTGCGTGGGCGGTGGCCTTGCCATTATTGCTGTGGATACGCAGCAGATTTAATCAAGCTGAGCTTATTAATCACATTTAAACCATGAGGCTGGCATGATTTACATCTTTGCATTGATAGCGATTGTGATGTTTGCGCTTTGCGGTTGGTTACTCAGCTTTGCCACCCGCCACTATAGCCACGTAGATAGTATGTGGGGCTTGTTTATGGCGATTACTGCGTACACCAGCGCCCTGTTTACCGATGACTTATCGTCACGTGCCATGCTGGTTTTAGTGGCAGCTACCCTGTGGGCGCTACGCCTCAGCCTTTTTCTTACCTGGCGTAACTGGGGGGCAGAAGACCATCGCTACCAGACGATACGCCAAAATAATGAGCCACATTTTTGGTTTAAAAGTCTCTATATTATTTTTGCTTTTCAGGCACTGTTAGCCTGGCTTATTTCATATCCACTGTCTGTCGCCGTCACTAGCGCTAGCGTGCTGAACTGCTTAGATGTGGCTGGTGGACTCTTATTTTTGTTAGGTATGTATTGGGAGGTGGTGGCCGATTGGCAGTTGATGCGTTTTCGCGCGCAAGCGGAGCATCAGTCGTCCGTGCTGCAAAGCGGGCTATGGCGCTACAGCCGTCACCCCAATTATTTTGGCGAGTGCCTGATCTGGTGGGGCTTTGGCATGCTAGGTGCGGCCAGCGGCAATCATTGGGCATGGCTTTCGCCAGTGATCATGACCTTTTTGCTGCTAAAAATCAGCGGGGTTCGCCTGATGGAGCAAACCATACATAGCCGTCGCCCTGGCTATGCTGACTATGTGAAAAATACCAATGCATTTATCCCAGGCTTACCTAAACGTGAGAGCGCAAATGAAGTTTAAAGCCATGAAGCTTATGTTGGTATGCATCTGTTGCTTGTGCACATTGTCAGCGCTGCAGGCCAAAGAATGGTCTTTTGAGGTCTGGCTGGACAAGCAAAATATCGGCACGCACACCTTCTCTTTTAACCAAAACCAGCTGCAAAGCCGGGCGAGTTTTAAAGTTAAAGTGTTGTTTATTAACGCTTATCGTTACCAGCATCAGGCGGACGAAACCTGGCAAGGCGCATGCTTGAGCGCGTTGAGCGCCCGCACTGAAGAAAACAAAGAAGTGACAATCGTCACAGGCCAGCAGCAAGCTGACCAGTTTGTGGTTGAAAAAAATGGCAGCCAGCATACTTTACCGCCCTGTGTGATGACATTTGCCTACTGGAACCCCGAGCTTCTCAAGCAAACCCATTTACTGAATCCGCAAAATGCCGAATATCTGGAGGTGACGGTCACTGATGAAGGCACTAAAACCATTATGGTCAAAGGGCAAAATACGCTCACACACCAATATCGCCTCAACGGGCGTTATCAGGGTAAACAAAAACTTAACATGACCTTGTGGTATGACCAGCAACAAGATTGGGTGGCGCTGGAATCTATTACGCCAGATGGTTATAAAATTAAATATAAACTTATTTAATCAATATGTTGAAAAAATTAATTAAAGTGATTTGTATGATGAGTATGTTTGGATTAAGCGCCTGCCAAAATTTACCACCGATTCCAACGGTGAGCGCCGTGGATGTTGGTCGTTTTATGGGCGACTGGTATGTGATTGCAGCGATTCCCACCGTGATTGAGCGTGATCCTTACAACCCGCTTGAGCATTACCAACAAAACCCGGATGGCACCATCGCCACCACCTTTAGCTTTAGGCAAGGCGGTTTTGATGGTGCATTAAAAACCTATCATCCGACGGCCACGATTGTGCCTAATAGCGGCAATGCACAATGGCGCATGCAGTTTGTCTGGCCATTTAAATCAGAATATCTGATCGCTTACTTAAGTGAGGATTATCAACAAACGGTGATTGCCAGAAACAAGCGCGACTATGTGTGGCTGATGTCTCGCCAGCCGCATCTTGACCCAAACACTTACCGCATGCTGGTGGCGAAAATAAAAGCCATGGGATACGACACCAGCAAACTGCAGGTTTTTCCACATCAACCATAGACCATACAAACAACAATAACGAACGTACAAGCTTTGTGAGAGGGATGCAGCATGCAACATCGCGTTTTTGGCTTATTGTGGCGGCTGGTAGGCTGGTTAGATAACCATCGCTACCAACCGCCGCAAACGGCCGGTGCCGAAAGTATTGACTGGTGGCGCGTGCTACCGTTTGTCGCACTGCACGTGGCATTGCTGGCACTGTTTTGGGTGGGCTGGAGCCCTTTTGCCATTGCATTTGCATTGCTGATGTATGTTGTCCGCATGTTTGCGATTACTGGTTTTTATCATCGTTATTTTGCCCATAAAACCTTTAAAACCTCGCGCATTGCGCAGTTTATATTTGCCCTGGTCGGGGCAAGCGCCGTGCAACGTGGCCCATTATGGTGGGCCGCGCATCACCGTGGCCATCATATGCATGCCGATCAACCGCAAGATATTCATTCGCCGCATCAGCATGGCTTGCTATGGAGCCACTTGGGCTGGTTTTTAAGTCACGCCAACTTTAAAACGCAATTAGACCGCGTGCGCGAACTCAGCCGCTATCGTGAGTTATGCTGGCTGGATCGTTTTGATAGCCTGGTGCCGCTTGCTTTTGCATTGGGCATTTATACGCTGGGTGAATGGTTGCAGGCCTATGCACCGACCTTGCACACCAACGGCTGGCAATTGATCGTCTGGGGGTTTGTGGTGTCGACGATTGCACTTTACCACGCTACTTTTTGCGTCAATTCGGTGGCGCATTTATGGGGCAGCCGCCGTTATGCCACGCGTGACCATAGCCGCAATAATGTGCTGATCGCTATTTTTACGCTAGGCGAAGGCTGGCACAATAATCACCACCATTTTCCTGGGTCTGCCAAGCAAGGCTTTTACTGGTGGGAGCTAGACGTTACCTATTACGGACTCAAGCTGCTGGCTGCGCTCGGCATTATCTGGCAGCTTAAGCAGGTGCCGCTAGAGATTCGCAATCAACATGCGAACAAAGGCCACGCCAGCAAGAGCGGCCAAAGATGAACATCGCTATTATTGGTGGCGGCATCGCTGGGAACACCCTCGCCTATTATTTGCATCGCCAGCACACAATTACCCTGTTTGAGGCCAATGATTATATTGGCGGCCATACCCACACCCATCAGGTCAACATTGCTGGTGAGCAGCATGCGGTGGATACCGGGTTTATTGTATTTAATGATAAAACCTACCCCGAGTTTGAGCGCATATTGCGTGAAACCGGTGTCAGCTGGCGTGATAGTGAGATGAGCTTTAGCGTGCGTAACGAAGTCACCGGCCTCGAATATAACGGCACTTCTCTCAACAGCCTGTTTGCGCAAAGGCGCAACTTGCTATCGCCCCGCTTTTACCGCATGGTGTGCGATATTTTGCGTTTTAACAAACAATCGTTAGCCCTGTTGTCACCAGGCAACGAAATGCCGCTCGGTGCGTATCTGCAACAGCATGGCTACTCAAAACAATTTATTCGCGACTATATCGTGCCCATGGGCGCGGCTATCTGGTCTACCGATGCCGAGCAGATGCTACAGTTTCCTGCACGTTTCTTTGTACGTTTTTTTCACCACCATGGCATGTTGAGCATAGACCAGCGGCCACAATGGCGCACCATTGTCGGCGGCTCGGCCAGTTATCTCAAACAAGTCACTGCGGGCTATCATGACCGCATCCAGTTGAATACGGCTGTGAGCGCGGTGCACCGTCATGCGCACGGCATCAGTGTGACAACAGCATCTGGCAACACTCAGCCGTTTGATTACGTGTTTTTTGCCTGCCATAGCGACCAAGCGCTGCACATACTCGGTGCCGCAGCCACGACCACTGAGCGTGATGTGCTGGGCGCCATGCCTTACCAGGACAATGCTGTTTTTTTGCACACCGATGCCAGCCTGATGCCCAAACGTAAACTGGCGTGGGCGGCCTGGAACTACCATGTCACGGCGCGCGCCAGCGACAAAGTGCAGGTCACTTACAACATGAATATATTGCAAGGGATTCGTTCGGCAGAGCCCTTGCTGGTGACGCTAAATCATCCCGATGCGATTGATCCGACAAAAATCCTCAAAAAACTGCATTACCGCCATCCCTTATACACATTGGGGGCTACCCACGCGCAAGCTCGCCATGCCGAGATCAGCGGACATCACCGCACAGGCTATGCCGGGGCCTACTGGCGTAATGGCTTTCATGAAGATGGGGTTGTCAGTGCCTTAACCGCGATTGAACACTTTGAGGCCGCGACATCATGAGCCAAGCACCGCCTGACCTATTACACAGCGCCATTTACACTGGCTGGGTCAGTCATCAGCGGCTACAGCCTAAATTGCACGGCTTTCGCTATCAGCTCTTTATGCTGTATATCGACCTCGATGAGTTACCAGTATTGTTTAAAAACAACTGGTTATGGGCTTATTTAAAACCAAATCTAGCTTATTTCAGGCGTGAAGATTATCTGGGGCCAACGCACCAACCGCTGGATGTGTGTGTGCGTGATCTGGTTGAGCAGCAAACCGGGCAACGGCCGCTGGGCCGGATAGCGCTACTCACGCATTGTCGCTACTGGGGCGTTTGTTTTAATCCGGTCAGTTTTTATTATTGCCATGATCAGCACGGACAATTACAAGCCATTGTCAGCCATATCACCAACACCCCCTGGCAAGAGCAGTTTGCATACGTGCATGCCGTAGCGCAAACATCCCCTACCCTGTTGTTCACCCTGCAAAAAAACTTTCATGTCTCGCCTTTTATGCCGATGGAGATTACATATCAATGGCAGTTTTCGGCGCCAGGTGACGCATTAAATGTGCATATGCAAAGCTGGCAACACGACCAGGCCATGTTTTTTGCCACCTTAACATTACATAGGCAACCCTGGCGGGCCAAGGCATTAAACCGCATGCTGTTGCGTTTTCCATGGATGACACTGAAAGTGATTGCCGCTATTTACTGGCAGGCATTGCGCCTGTGGCTCAAAAAAATACCTTTTTATCCGCATCCTGCACGTCCGTCGCGCCCTGGAGATTCATCATGACATCTACGCCCTCTGCAACCACCGCGGTTGCGCCAGATACGCTGACCAAGCCACTTAAAGCCAAAAGTCGGGCCAAATGGGTGGCGCAATTAGCAAAGGCACAAGTGCTCAAACGGCTGGCAAGCCTACACACTGGCCAGATCATCATTTTGGATGGCGCTGAACGCCATGTGTTTGGTCAGGCCTGTGCACAAGGCCTGCTGGCTACGATTACCGTACACGACGCCCGTTTTTATGGCGAAATTGCCTTTGGTGGCAGCATAGGCGCCGGGGAGGCTTATATGCTGGGCTATTGGCAGGCAGACTCGCTGACCAATGTGATCAGGCTGATGGTGCTTAATCAAGCTGTAATGGATACGCTGGAAGGCGGCTATGAGTGGTTGAGTAGGCCGTTGCTAAAAGTGTTTCACTGGTTGAACAGCAATAGCGAAGCCGGTAGCCAAAAAAATATTGCTGCCCATTATGACCTGGGCAATCCCCTATTCGAGTTGTTTTTAGACCCGACTATGATGTACTCCTCGGCCATGTTTGATGAAAACACGACAACGTTACAAGCCGCCTCTGAGCGTAAACTGCAAGTGATTTGTGACAAGTTGCAGCTTTGTGCCACAGACCATGTGGTGGAGATAGGCACCGGCTGGGGTGGGTTTGCCATTTATGCCGCTAGGCATTATGGTTGCCATATCACCACCACCACGATTTCTGAGCAACAATACCTGCTGGCACAAAGCCGTATTGCAGCAGCAGGCCTGCAAAACCAGATCACACTACTTAAACAAGACTATCGTCAGCTGCAAGGCCAGTATGACAAACTGGTTTCAATTGAGATGATAGAGGCGGTTGGCCACCAGTATTACGATACTTATTTTAACAAGGTCAGCCAATTGCTTAAAGCAGATGGCGTCGCCCTGATACAGGCGATTACCATTGCTGACCAACGCTATGCCAATGCGATTGGGTCAGTAGACTTTATTCAATGCTATATTTTCCCTGGCTCGACGATCCCCTCTAACACGGCCATGCTCAGCAGCATGACTACCGCCAGTGATTTGCGTCTGGTTGATTTGCAAGATATTGGTTTGCATTACGCGACGACCTTGCGGCTGTGGCGCGAAAACTTTTTTGCCAATATTGAGGCTGTGCGGCAGTTAGGCTATAGCGAGGTGTTTATCCGTATGTGGGATTTTTATTTAAGCTATTGCGAGGGCGGCTTTGCTGAGTGCGCGCTAGGTGACGTGCATCTGCTGCTGGCCAAGCCCGGTTACCGCGCGCTCAAGCGGGTGTCATGAGCAAACCGCCGTGATACACTTGCCAGCCTATGAGTACGCATGCAGTTTTAGAGTGGCGCAACGGCCTGCCCTACTCCACACAATTCGATGACGTTTATTTTTCAGCCAGTGCAGATTACCCTGAGCATGGACTGGCTGAAACACGCCATGTTTTCTTGCAACACAATCAACTAGAGCAACGCTGGCAACAACTGCCCGCAGACCGTCCCAGCCATTTTGTGATTGTCGAAACCGGGTTTGGCAGTGGGCTCAATTTTTTGGCTGCGCTGCAGCTCTGGCAAAAAACAGCTCCCGCGCAAGCCCATTTACATGTTGTCAGCATTGAGATCGCACCATTTACCTTGCAAGACCTGCAAACGGCGCACGCGCATTTTCCTGCGTTGGCGGCCATCAGCAAGGCATTATGTCGGCAATATCGCTACTTACAACCAGGCATTAACCAACTTGAGCTGCCTGAATTTTCTGCCAGCCTGACCTTGCATATTGGCGACAGCGCACAAATTTTGCCTCAACTGCAGCTCAAGGTAGACGCCTGGTTTTTAGACGGATTTGCCCCGGCAAAAAATCCACAAATGTGGCAATCGGCCTTGTTTGAGTGTATGGCCAGATGCGCACATAACGGTACAAGCTTCGCCACGTTTACCAGTGCTGGCTTGGTTAAGCGCGGTTTAAAAACGGTTGGCTTTCAAGTTGAAAAGACCGCTGGCTATGGTCATAAACGTGACATGTTATGTGGGCACTGGCCGGTTATTCATCCACTCACCAATTCACAAATGCCAGCGGCCAGCCTGCCTAAAGTGGCCATTATTGGCGCTGGTATTGCGGGCTGCAGCACCGCTTGGCATTTAGCCAACTTAGGCTGCCAAGTCCATGTGTTTGAACGTGCCGACACCATTGCCAGTGGCGCATCCGGCAACCCCAGAGGCATGTTGTACCCCAGGCTCAATGCAGAAAAGCCGCAAAATGACCAGTTGGCGTGGCGTAGTTACAGTTTTAGTTTGCGCCACTATGCCGGGCTTCACTTGGGTGACGAGGCTTTTCAAAGCTGTGGCCTGTTGCAGCTGGGCAGCAATCCGCGCGAGCATAAGCGGGTGCAAAAAGTCGCCAGCCGTTATGCAGATTCAGGCTTACTGCAAAAGCTTGATGCAGTACAAGCAAGCTTGCAGGCGGGCGTTGCGCTGACGCATGACAGCCTTTATTTTGCTGATGGTGCCTGGGTGAATCCGGCTGCGGCCTGTGCCAGCATGATCAGCCACCCCAATATTACCTTGCACGTGCAGCAGACTATTAACCAATTATTGCCACAACAGCCAGGCTGGCAGTTGGCCAGCAGTACTGGCACAGTCAACGACTATTTTGATGCGGTGGTGGTTTGTAATGCGGCAGACGCGAGCCATTTATTGCCAGACAGTGGCATGTGGCTCAATCCGGTGCGCGGCCAGATGGGCATGATCGCCGGGCAGACAGCCATGCAGTCATTAAAAGTTATTTTATGCGGGGATGGCTATCTGACGCCGCGCGTTGCAGGTCAACATGCGATGGGCGCCACATTTGCGCCTGGCGATCACAGTATAGATCTCCGTGAGGAAGACACTCTGGCTAACCTTGATATGCTGAGCAAGTTAAGCCCGCAATTTAATGATGCTAACACTGCTGAGGTGACCTTTGCACGGGCCTCTTTAAGGTGTGGCTCACCGGATTATTTGCCGTATGTAGGGCCAGTGCTGGCGACAACAACATTGCATGCACAACGCACGCCTATTGATCATTTTACTGCCTTGCCAGCCTCACAAGGGCTATATGCGCATGTTGCGCATGGCAGCAAAGGCTTGATGACGGCACCTTATTGTGCCGCCACACTGGCAAGGCGTTTATTAAGCGACTTTGGGACAACTTTACCGCAACTGACCGAGGACAGTTTTTGGGCGGGCTTGCACCCACAGCGGCATTTGTTTAAACAGTTGGGCTGGAAAGCACTGCTGGACCCTTTTAATCAGCAGGCCGCCACATGACACCCGCCATTGAGCAGTTAAAGCAACAATTGGCACGCGCCCCCCAAGACCCTGAGTTGCATTACGAGCTGGGCCGACACTACCTAACCCTCAAACAAGCAGAGGCGGCCGAGCAAGCCTTTTGTCAGGCATTAAAATGGGCACCAGACCACCCGCAAATCTTGATGCAGCTAGGCAACACTGCCAGTCTGCGTGGCGATGAGTCAGCCGCAGCTGCGTATTTTAAGCAGTCACTCACACAAGATAGACAACAGGCCGATGTGCATTTCAACCTGGCTAATAGCCTGCGTAAACTGGGTGAGTCTGACCTGGCGATTGAGCATTACCAACAGTCACTGCAGCTAGCGCCTGGCGACGCAGAATGCCATAACAATCTAGGCAATGCCTACCGTGAGCAAGGTCAGTTGGATTTGGCGGTGGCCGCCTATGCGCAAGCCATCAAACTTAATCCACAATTGCTACATGCCAAAGTGCACTGGATTCACCAAAAGCAGCATATGGCCGACTGGCAAGGGCTGGATGCTGCGATTGCCGACGTGCGCGCAGCCTTAAAACAGCCGTCGCAGGCACAAATTCCACCATTTGCGTTTTTGGCAATGCCAGGTACCACGAGCAGCGAGCAATTGGCGTGTGCCAGCAGGTGGGCGCAGCAGCATTATGGCGATATTACGCCCTTGCCTGCCCTGGCGCCAAGGCAGGCAACCCATGGTGTAATTCAGCGCATTAAAGTTGCCTATTTATCCTCAGACTTCAGGCAACACCCGCTGGCTTATTTAATCACCGACGTCATTGCAGCGCACAATCACGGTCAATTCGCCACATGGTTATATAGCAATGCCAGGGACGATTACTCTAGCGAACGGCAAGCCCTGCTGGCCGCAGCTAATCATTGGGTAGATATTGCAAGCATGTCCGATGCTGCAGTGGCTGAGCATATGCGCAGTATGCAGATTGATATTCTGGTGGATTTAACCGGCTATACACAAAACAGCCGTAGCGGCATTGCTGCTTACCGCCCTGCCCGTAGGCATATCAACTGGTTGGGTTACCCCGGCAGCATGGGCATGCTTAATGGCTGGCCTTTATTTGATGCTATGATTGTCGATGATAGCTTGCAGCAAGTTGCCATGGCCGAGCAGCCGGTGTTGCTACCTTGCTACCAACCGAATAATGCGCAACGCCCAACCGCCGATGCAGGCACCCGTATGCAGCATGGCCTGCCAGAAACAGGCTTTGTATTTTGCTGCTTCAACCAGAGCTTTAAAATCACCGCCAACGTGTTTGCTGGCTGGATGCGCATTTTGCAGCAAGTACCAGGTAGCGTGATATGGCTATTGCAATGTAACCCGTGGGCCACACGGCAGTTGCAACAACAGGCACAAGCTGCAGGCGTTGAGGTTAATCGCTTGGTTTTTGCGCCGCGCACCAGTATCGGGCAACACATTGCCAGACAGCAGCATGCCGATCTTATGCTGGATACAACACCGTATAACGCACATACCACTGCCAGTGATGCTTTGTGGCAAGGCGTTCCCCTGCTCACGGTTGCTGGGGAAACTTTTCCTGCACGCGTCAGTGCCAGCTTGCTCAATCACGTCGGGCTGAGTGCGTGTGTTTGTGCCGATTGGGCTGCGCTTGAACAACGTGCGATTGCTTTAGCCAATGATGCGTCTGCGCTTGCTTTACTCAAGTCAACATTGAAAAACCGGGCGAATAAGCTGTTTGAGCCGGATGTGTTTTGCGGCCAGCTGGAACAGGCTTACCGGCAATTGTTATCTTGCGTCTAATCAGACTCACCGACACTGACTGACAAGATACCTGCGGCAATAATGCAACAACCGCCCAGCAGCTCAATCGCCGACATGGTTTCATGTGCCAGAAAATAAGCGGCGATCGCCGCGACAATCAGCTCAGTCATAAATAATACCGATGCCTGAATCGCCGGTATTTTGGTGACCCCATATTGCACAAATAGCGTCGCCGACACCAGTAACAAGGCAATCAATAGCAACATCATTGCAACCTGTGGTGACAGGGTATCCATCGTGATAAAGCTCAGCCCGGCAGCGCCTGATTGCCATAGCAATACGAGTAAAGACAGCCCCAATACCCCTAGCCACACCAGCATGCCTTTGGCTGCAATGGTGAGATGGCTTGAAAAGCGGGTCATCACGTTGGTTACAGAAAAGCCGATGCCAGCAGACAATGCCAGCCAGTCTGACGTCGATTGTGGCCACGGCCACATCCATTGACCGTTAGTCAGCATCAAAATCGCCCCCAGTAAGGATAATGCAATCGCCAGTAGTTGCGGTTTGTGCCAGGGTTCATGCAGCCAGACTCTGGCCAGCAGTAAGGTCCATAGCGGTGATAGGTAAAACAGCAGCATGACCCGCATCACTTCACCGTCAATGATTGCCAACACATACGCCAGATTGGTCCAGCCCGCCACCAGGCTTAACCAATAGGCGGACGCTGGCACCTGCATAATGTATTGGCTACGGCGCCAAAATAATATGCAACCCATCAGCAGCGCCAGGCTATAGCTCAATATACTGGATTGCACGCCAGACAAACCAATGCCATTTAACACGCGATAGGGATACCAGATCACTCCCCAACACAATGCGCCATAAATCAAGGCCGCAGAAGCGCTATATTTTTGCCGGGAAGCTTTTTGTTTATGCGACAGGCTCACTTATAATACACACCTATGAATCCAAATTTAAATCTACTCCAGCCCTACCCTTTTCAACGCTTGCGTGATCTGCTTCAAGGCCTGACGCCTAACCCGGCCTTTAGTCATGTCAATTTGTCGATAGGTGAGCCAAAACATGCCACGCCCACTATCATTAGCGAGGCGCTTGCCAGTCACTTGGGTGGATTGGCCAGCTATCCTACCACAATCGGCATCCCGGCTTTGCGTGAAGCAATTAACCAATGGTTGCAACGGCGTTACCAAATTCCGGCACTCAATATCGATAAAGCGATTTTGCCGGTCAATGGTAGCCGCGAAGCTCTGTTCGCCTTTGCGCAGGCGGTGATTGATACCTGTGTTGCGCAACAACCGGTAGTGATTTCGCCCAACCCGTTTTACCAGATTTATGAAGGGGCCGCCTTTTTGGCCGGGGCCCTGCCTTACTTTATCAACACTACGCCAGATAATGACTTTGTCATGGACCTGACGCAGGTGCCGGTTGATATCCTCAAACGCACGCAATTGGTGTTTGTGTGTAGCCCGGGCAATCCCTCCGGCAAAGTGATGGATATTCAGGCTTGGAAAACCCTGTTTGAACTCTCTGATCAATATGGATTTGTGATTGCGTCAGACGAGTGTTATTCGGAAATTTATTTTGATGAAAGCAGCCCGCCGGTTGGTGCATTGCAAGCAGCCCACCAATTAGGGCGCGATTTCAGCCGCATTGTGATGTTTAGCTCATTATCCAAGCGCTCCAACGTACCGGGTATGCGCTCAGGCTTTGTTGCGGGAGATGCTGATATCGTCGAAAAATTTGCCTTGTATCGCACCTACCACGGCTGCGCCATGAGCCCGGCGATACAAGCCGCCAGCATTGTGGCCTGGAATGATGAAACACATGTGATCCGCAACCGTGCTTTGTATAGCGAAAAGTTCAACGCAGTGACGCCATTATTGCAACAAGTCTGGCCGCAAACGCAATTGCCGGATGCTGCCTTTTACCTATGGATTAATACGCAGCAAGACGACACCGTGGTTGCCCAGCAGTTGTATCAAGCGCTGAATATTACGGTATTACCTGGCTCCTTCCTGGCGCGTGAAGCACATGGCGTGAACCCTGGTAAAGGCTTTATTCGCATGGCGCTGGTGGCGGCGACCGAAGAAACCATTGCCGCAGCATATAGAATCAAAGACTACCTCAAGTAAAGCGCTAGGTTTACAAAACAAAAAAGCCGGTTGCAAATGCAAACCGGCTTTTTTAATGCTAGAAGAAATTATGCAAATTTTCTGCGAGCAATCAAACCAATAATGCCCAAACCAACCAGCATCAATGCATTGCTTTCTGGTTCTGGTACTGGCACGGTTTCGTGTGCAGTAAATGTCAATTTAGAGGCCACTGTTGCATTCAAAAGACCTGGATTAAATTTGAATACATAATCATTACCCGCTGCAAGATCAACAAAAGTAAAAGTTGTCGTCGCGCCGATTGTTAAAAACGGGATGTTATATGATGAAATAAACGCATTTGTGGAGTCGTACAGGCTGAAAGTCGAGCCAACACCGATACCAAGCAATGCTTTAAAATCAACAGTGACCGTAGAGTCTGAGCTCAAGTCAAACTTGTAAAGATCTGGCAAAAAGAAAGTGCCAATCTGCAATAAAGATTGATCAACCACTGGACCATCGTTCAGGTTGCCCAAATCAGTCACGTTTGTTGTTGCAAACGCTTGATGTGAAAAACTGATGGCAGAGATTAGCGCCATAGATCCTAATACATTAGATACTTTCATACCTTCTCCTCAATTAAAAAATCAAAAAAACTTTTAAATTAAGCGGAATGCAACTTACGCAATGACACCAGACCCATCAAGGTCAGGCCAAACAGCATCATCGAACCCAAGTCTGGCTCGGGTACTGGGGTAGTCACATTAAAGCTCAAAAAATATTGTCCGCCACTAAAACCATCAGCTTTGCCTGTCACGCGCAATTGGTAAGCGCCTGGGGTCAAAATGGAAGGTGTAGTCACAAGATTGTCAGACAGATCGTAAAGGCCATAGCTAAAGGAGCTATCCACGATATTGTAAGCAGGCTCTGGCAGTTCGGTAATCAAAAACGAGAGTGACGCAGGCACTTGAAGGTCAATGTCAAAGACATCATTGAATGTAAATTCGCCTACCACACCAGCATCGCGGTTCACAGCTACCAGCAAATCACTGGTGCCATAACTCAAGGTGACGTTTGTCGCATGGGCATAGCCTGCAAATGCAAACACAGCGGCAGAAACGATTGATAATTTTTTTAACCAATGCATAAACATGGTATTTCTCCTCGGTACAGTTAATTATTAGCCATCTTATTATGTCGTCGGGCTATTTTATATAGCCCGTATTGGCCAATCACTTTTATTTATAGTTACGAATAAGCAAAAAATAGGCCAATTGTATGTAAATGCGTAACCGCATGATTTTGTTATATTTTTCATGCGATAAACATTAAGGTGGCGCGGTGATATGTGTGCTTTGCACCACTTTTTAGAACCTGATGCTTGTAATGCACCATTTCAATGCGCCTATTTTACAGCGCCTTTACAAAAAGTAGCAAAGTAATTTGTCAGAAATATGACACTTCTGTCGATATTTCTGATGCAGTTGGCAAGCCTCAAGTGGCTTTTTACAAATGGCTAAGCTGTTTAAGGCTGTTATTGACCAGTGCTTGAGAGGTGATCATGGCGTCGGTTTCGACATAGCACCTGAGCTCGGGTGCATTACCTGAGGGCCGTAAATGAATAATATTGCCAGACACACATGTCACTCTGAGGCCATCTGTGGTGTCGACGCTGGACATGGTTTCATCCAGTTTTAAAGCCTGCAGCATTTCACTGGCTGCGCTGGACCAGCGCTCAAGCAACGATTTGCTTTTTTCTGTGGCAAAATTTTGCAGGCGATCACTGGCAGTGTAGCGCTGAGGCAAGGCGGCGACCAATGCAGATAGCGGTTTGTGTTGCCGTTTGACTTCAGCCAGCAAACAGACCACAGGTAAAACGGCATCACGGGTGGGTAATGGCGCCAAACCAGGATAGGCCGCCATTGCCGTCCCCAGCAAAAAGCCGCCATTGGCCTCAAAACCGGCCACACTAGGTGTATCACCTGTTGTGGCGCCGCTTTTTTGCAATGCCTCCATACCCGCGATCACATAAGGTGAGCCAATGCGCGTACGCATAACTTGCTTGAATACGCCGCTAGCTTCAATGGCGGTATTGCAACTGACGGGCACCGCAAGATGCGTGACATTTAATGCTTTTGCAGTTAGCAAGCCGACAATATCGCCACGTAACCATTGGCCTTGCTCATCGCTCATCAATGGTCGGTCACCATCACCGTCGGTGGAGATAATGGCATCGACGTGATATTCCCGAGCCCAAGCCTCACCCTTTTGCATATCTTCGGCAGACACAGCTTCGGTATCAATCGGGACAAACGTATCTGAGCGCGCGAGGCAAACCACTTCGGCGCCTAACTCGGTGAGTAATTGGGGCAGTAAATCACGGCCAACGCTGGAGTGTTGATAAACAGCCAGCTTGAGGCCAGTGAATGCGCCCTCCCCTAATAAGTCTTTATAACGCTGAATATACGCATTGTTTGCGACGAGGCTTTCTGTCGGTAGTGCAGTGACCGCTATGGCCAAAGGTTGTAGCTCACATGCCAACATTGTGCTTTCATCCGACTTGCTAATTTCACCGTCCGGGCGATAAAACTTGAGTCCATTACGGTCAAACGGGATATGGCTGCCAGTGACCATGATGCCAGGCATATGATGTGTTTGCGCAAACAGCGCCAGTGCTGGCGTTGGAATCGCGCCACAAAAAACCACCTTCAGGCCTAGTTGCTCAAGCATGGCGGCACAGGCCGCTGCTATCCTGGGGCTGCTAGGCCGCAAGTCGACGGCAATGGCTACCTGATTAAAATCAAAAGTGCGTTTGACTGTTTGGATAAACGCTTGCGTGTACGCGGCACACACGTCATCGCTCATCGCGGTGACTAGCCCCCTAGCGCCACTAGTGCCAAACGCCACACCACTTTGCTGCATCACTACTTGCAATACGTTGGTAGCAGACATGTTAGTTGCGACCATAAGTATCTTCGTAGCGCACAATGTCATCTTCGCCCAAATAGCTGCCAGATTGCACTTCGATTAAATGCAAAGGCAATTTGCCTGGATTTTCCAACCGGTGTGTTGAGCCAATCGGAATATAAGTAGACTCATTTTCGGTAAATAATTTGGTCTCACCATCGACGGTAATCATGGCTGAGCCACTGACGACTACCCAATGTTCAGCCCGGTGATGGTGCATTTGCAGTGACAGCTTTTCGCCTGGTTTAACCATAATGCGCTTGACCTGAAAGCGCTCGCCGACATCAATACCCTCATACCAGCCCCATGGGCGATAGACGCGTGGATGCACTTGGTGCTCGGTACGACCGCTCGCTTTGAGGTGATCAACAATGTTTTTAACATCCTGTGCACAGTCTCGATGCGCTACCAGTACCGCATCCCCGGTTTCTACAATCAGTAAATCCTCAACACCCACGGCGGCGACAAATCGGTGCTCGGCACGGATCAGGGTGTTTTTAACATTTTTAAGAAACACATCCCCACGCGCAGCATTGCCTGCCTCATCATTTGGCTGCACGTCTTTTAATGCTGTCCATGAGCCGACATCATTCCAGCCCATGCTTGCTGGCACCACAGCTGCCAGTTTGGTTTTTTCCATCACGGCATAGTCAATCGAGTCAGATGGAGATTCTGCAAACGAGGCCTCGTGCAAGCGTACAAAGTCGAGATCTTTATAGCTTTGCTCAACGGCTTTAGTGACAGCACTCACCATAGCTGGCGCATATTGCTGCAACTCAGCTAAAAATACCGTTGGTTTAAACAAGAACATACCGCTGTTCCAGTAAAAATTACCGGCATCCAGATATTGTTGCGCGGTGGTCGCATCCGGCTTTTCAACAAAGCGAGCCACGTCAAAGCAGCCATCGGCAGTGCCCAGCGCATTACCAGATTGAATATAGCCATAGCCTGTTTCCGGCAGTGTAGGCTCAATGCCAAACGTAACCAGCTTGCCCTGCTCAGCCGCGACGCTGGCACGGCGTACCGCGGCCTCAAAGGCCGCCACATCAGTAATCACATGGTCTGCTGGCAACACCAGCATCAATACGTCTTTATCTTTTAAAGCAATGGCTGCCGCAGCAATCGCAGGCGCAGTGTTGCGCGCCACTGGCTCCAGCACAATCGCTTCAGGGTTGAGGTCAACCAGACGCAACTGTTCTGCGACCAGAAAACGATGGTCGTTACCGCACACCACAATCGGCGCCTCAATCTCTGCCCAGCTAGCAAGTCTTAATAATGTATCCTGCAGCATGGTATTTTCAGTGACCAATGGCAACAGTTGTTTGGGCAACACTGCGCGCGACAGTGGCCACAAGCGCGTACCAGAACCACCAGAAAGAATCACTGGAACAATTTTCATCTTTATCAACCTTATGCCTACATTTTTAAATTCGTTAATTTAACTGCTTGAGTTCCCACTGCCAGGCATGTGAGACGATGGTGTCCAGTGCGGTGTAAGTCGGTTGCCACGCCAATATGCTTCTGGCGCGTTTGGCATCTGCCACTAGCCTGGCCGGATCACCCTCGCGTCTTGGCCCGTTCAGCACAGTTACCTGCTTGCCTGAGACGTTTTGCACGGCATCAATCACTTCTTGCACAGAAAAGCCTGAGCCATTGCCCAGATTAAAGCGATCACTGACGCCGCCCTGGTTTAAATATTCCAATGCCGCCAAATGTGCAGAACACAAATCCACAATATGAATATAGTCGCGAATGCAAGTGCCATCCGGCGTGTCGTAATCACGGCCAAACACCTGGATATTGTCACGGCGACCTGAGGCTGCCTGCAAAATCAATGGAATCAAATGCGTCTCTGGGTCATGGCGTTCGCCCAGTTGGCCTTCGGGGTCAGCCCCGGCCGCATTAAAGTAACGCAAACAGACCGAGCGTAAATCAAAGGCCTTATCATAGTCGGCCAGCACCTGCTCAATCATCCATTTTGAGCGCCCATAAGGGTTAAGTGGGCGGTTAGGATGCGCTTCATCAATCGGCACATAGTCAGGCTCGCCAAACACCGCTGCGGTTGATGAGAAAATAAATTTTTTCACCTCAAACTTAAGCATCGCATCGAGCAGATTCAGGGTGTTGGTGACATTGTTGCGGTAATAAATATCCGGTTTACGCACAGACTCACCGACCTGTATATAAGACGCGAAATGCATCACCGCTTCTGGCTTGTGCTGTTCAAACACCCGGTTCAGGCATTCGGTATCAGCCAAATCGCCTTCAACAAAGCTGCCCCCTAACACCGCATCACGGTGACCGCTCGATAAGTTATCCAGCGTAATCACCGTATGGCCAGCACCCAGCAACATTTTCACCATGTGTGAGCCAATATAGCCTGCACCACCTACTACTAACACTCGCATAGAGACTTCCAGAATTGATTAGTCACTGCCGAACAAATCGCGGGTATACACTTTATCCACCACATCGGCCAATTCTTTGGCTTGCCTGTTGGCGATAATAACATCCGACATTTGTTTGAACTCATTGATGTCTTTAATCACTTTAGAATTAAAGAACTCGGATTCTTCTAGCACAGGCTCATAAACAACGACTTCTATGCCTCGCGCTTTAATGCGCTTCATAATGCCCTGAATAGAAGAGGCTCTAAAGTTATCAGAGCCTGCTTTCATAATCAGGCGATAAATACCAACCACTTTAGGGTTCTTTTTGATCACGCTCATGGCGACAAAGTCTTTACGCGTCGTATTGGCATCCACAATCGCGTTAATCAGGTTTTGCGGCACTTGTGAGTAGTTGGCCAGCAACTGCTTGGTATCTTTAGGTAAGCAATAACCACCATAACCGAATGATGGATTGTTGTAATGGTTACCAATCCGTGGGTCCATACAAACGCCTTCAATAATCTGGCGCGTATTCAGGCCATGCGTCTCGGCATAAGTATCTAGCTCATTAAAATAAGCGACACGCATCGCGAGAAAGGTATTGGCAAACAGCTTGATGGCTTCTGCCTCTGAGCTGTTGGTTAATAAAATAGCCGCATCCGGCTTCAGGCAATTGTCTTTTAGCAGATTGGCAAATTTTTGTGCACGCTCTGATACCTCGCCCACCACAATGCGCGAAGGATACAGGTTGTCGTAAAGTGCTTTGCCTTCACGCAAAAACTCAGGCGAAAACATCAGGTTGCTACAGTTGAGCTCTGCGCGGATTTTTTCTGTGTAGCCAACTGGAATCGTAGATTTAATGACCATCACCGCATTTGGGTTAATGGCCATCACATCTTTTATCACCGCTTCTACAGACTTGGTATTGAAGGAGTTGTTTTCGGCGTCGTAATCGGTAGGTGTGGCAATCACCACAAACTCGGCATTTTTATACGCTTCGTGTTTATCCGTTGTCGCTTTAAAGTTTAACTGTTTGTTGGCCAAAAAGTCTTCAATTTCATGGTCAACAATCGGTGATTTTTTCTGGTTAAGCAGTGCCACCTTTTCCGGCACGATATCCAGCGCAACGACTTCATTCTTTTGAGCCAACAATACGGCCAATGACAATCCTACATAACCAGTACCAGCAATCGCAATCTTCACAGAGGCTCCTTCAATATTTCTAAACTAAATTCTTTTGTGATACCGACTACTTTTTCAACCACTCGCGAATAAACAGCTTAGGGAAAGTAACGGCACCCACTAAATATCTTTTGACCAGGCGCTTGGGCTCAGAACACATTCTATGCAACCACTCGAGGCCAAATTTGCGCATCCACATGGGTGCTCTGGGTTTGTTGCCAGCCAAAAAATCAATGGTGGCGCCGACACACAACGCCACTTTAACTGGCAATGTGTGCGCATGTTTATCGACCCAAATCTCCTGCTTGGGGGCACCTAAACCAATCACCAGTAAATCTGCTTTTGCATCCGCTACCGCTTGGCAGATACGGTCACAATAGGCGCTGTCTTTTTCAAAGCCAAAATCCGGGCTTAAAATACCCACCACCTCGACCATTGGCCATCGTGCTTGAATGTTGGCTGCAGCCACCTCACCGACGCCTGGCATGGCACCTAACAGATACACTCTTAAAGGGAGTTTTTTTTGCTGAAAACGCTCAAAAATATTGGGGACCAAGTCACTGCCGGGGACGGTTTCAGGCAGTGCTTTACCAAGAAGTTTAGATGCCAACACCACGGGCTTGCCATCTGCGACCACCATAGAGGCATGATCATAAGCTTGTTTTAATGCGGCATTTTTTTCAAGTTGTACAATGTGATCGACATTGGGGGTCACGACATATTTACAGTCATTGCCACCAAACTGCAGCCACTCCTGTAACACATCAATTGCGCCATTCATCGAGAACTTGTGAATGGTGATTCCAAACATTTCTATGGTATTTGACATAAACAGCCTGAGACTCAACACGGTTAATTATGTTTGTGAACAATTACGTAGGTTTACGTAAAAATTTATGATTATTTTTTCAGTTGCAAGTGAATAAAAAAAGAACCTGTGTGATATGGTATAACCCATCAGGATTATGCGATATAAGACATTTAACCTATTCCGAAAGCAGCGTCGCTGCTTACACCTCATCTACAGTTTCAATAATAACGCTTATTTGTGAATTTTTTTAAGTGATTTAACAAAAATATGATTAGCAATTTAAATAACCTGTCCTCCGGTTCAATCGTTGAAGCAGATGTCTGTATTGTCGGTGCAGGTGCAGCCGGTGTATCGCTCGCATTATCACTGTCGGGCCGAGGTTTAAAAATATTGTTGCTGGAATCCGGGTTTGAGTTTGCTGATGATAAAACCCAACACTTATACGCAGGTGACGTGGCAGACGAAAAACTGCATAGCCCGCCAGACAAATACCGCCAGCGCCGGTTTGGCGGTTCCACCACCATCTGGGGTGGCCGCTGCATGCCATTTGATCCTATCGATTTCGAGCAGCGTGATTATGTACCGCAGAGTGGCTGGCCCATTAGCTATCAGGATCTTGCGCCGTATTATCAACAAGCCAATAAGCTGCTGGAGGCTGGGGTTTATGAATACGACGCGGACAAGGTATTTGACGTTGAGCAGCAGGCAGCCATTAAAGACTTTAAAAGCGACACCCTCAAAACCAACAATTTAGAGCGTTTTTCCTGCCCAACCAATGTGGGTGACCGTTACAAGCAACGACTAGTGTTGGCAAAAGATGTTGAGGTATTGCTGGGGGCTAATTGCACAGGCATTCGCCTCAACCAGGCAGGCAGTCATGTCAATCAGTTGGATCTTGCCAGCCTTGAAGGTATTAAAGCGTCTGTGATCGCTAAAAAAATCATTCTGGCAACTGGCGGGATTGAAACAACCAGGCTGCTACTGGCCTCCAACGATATTTGTAAAAATGGCATCGGTAACGAGCATGATTTAGTCGGCCGCTATTACCAGTGTCATATCGCGGGCAACCTGGGCAAGTTGACCGTATTGGGCGCAACGAGCAATGTGCGCCATGGTTATGAAGTCTCACCTGAGGGCATTTACTGCCGCCGACGCTTTGCATTGACAGCTGACACACAGAAGAAAATTGGTGCTGGCAATATGGTCGCAAGGCTGCATTTCCCTAAAATCGTTGACCCCTCGCATAAAATTGGCGTGTTGTCCGGCTTGTTCCTGGCTAAAAACTTTATCAGCTATGAATATGGTAAACGCCTGAAAGACGGCCAGTCCAGCCTGGCTATTTATTTAAAGCATTTTGCTAATATTATTCTAGATCCTATTGATACAGTTAATTTTTTGTATCACTGGATCACCAAAAGAACCTTGGCAAAGCGAAAGTTTCCCTCTGTTATTTTAAGCAATAAAAGCAACCAGTTCACCTTCGAAATACATAGTGAACAATATCCTAATCCTGACAGTCGAATTACACTCATTAATGAAACTGACACCTTAGGTATGCGCAAAGTGAAGGTTGACTGGCAATACTTGCCTGAAGACATAGAGTCAGTACGGCGCTCACTCAAGCTGTTTGTGCAAGAAATCAATCAAAGTGGCTTGGCCACCTTTGAGTTTAATGATGACCAACTTGAAGAAGATTTAACCCGCTTTGGTGCCTACGGTGGACACCATATTGGCACCACCAGAATGGGCACGGCCCCGGAAACTTCCGTTGTGGATGCACATTGCAAACTCCACAATGTAGATAATTTATATATTGCCAGCGCGTCTGTGTTTCCAACCAGCAGTCAGGCCAACCCTACCCTGACCATTGTCGCCATGAGCTTGCGCCTGGCAGACCATCTTGCAGACACATTACACGCCGGAAAATCATCGCATTCAATCATCTAGTTAGGAAGCACGCATGAAAGTCTTAATCCTTGGTGCCACTGGTCACGTGGGCAGTCGCCTGCACACACATTTGCAACATGCAAACATTTCATCGATTGCGGCCTCCAGAGGCAGAATGCGCAGCAATGTTGCTAATCATGTCATTCTGGACAGCATGAACCTGGCCGAGTTGACTAAGCAATTGCAAAACGTTGACGCAGTGGTCAATTGCGTCGCTGGCAGTAAAGATTCCATCGGTGCGGGCGCGCAAATTCTCACACAAGCCGCCTTGGCGGCAGGCAAGCCAACGATTGTACATTTAAGCACTATGTCCGTTTATGGGGCTAGCGAGGGTGTGATTACAGAAACATCGCCTTTTGACCCAGAGTACAACTGGTATGCTGCCGCCAAATGTGAGGCTGAAGGCCATATGCAGGCCTATACGCAAGCAGGCGGTAAAGTGGTTGTTTTACGGCCAGGCTGCATCCATGGCCCAGGCAGTGTGCAGTGGGTAGAACGTATTGCTAATTTACTCAAAACCTTCAGGTTGGGTGACTTGGGCAGCGCCGGTGATGGCTGGAGTAATCTGGTGCATGTTGATGATGTAGTCAAGGCCGTTCACTTAGGGCTTGAGATGCCATTAGCAGCTGGTGAAATCCAGCGTTTTAATTTGGCCGCACCAGACAGTCCGAGATGGAACCAGTATTTTATTGACCTGGCGCAAGCGATTGATGCAACCCCGGTTAAGCGTATTCATCCGTTACAACTCAAGCTGGATTCAAAAGCCTTTAGCCCTGCGGTTAAAATCTCTCAAAAGCTACTTGCCAAAGCAAAACAAGGTGGTTTAGCCAATCGCTTACCGGAGCCACTGCCGCCCTCTTTAGTTAGGCTATTTAAGCAACACATTTTTCTTGATGCACAAAAAGCCTCTGCCAACCTTTCATTCATGACTTATGAACAAAGCCTGTTAAGTTCTGTTGAATGGTTGAAAAATGAGCAGCGCTAATCATATGACACGCTACGCCTACCTTGATGGCTGGCGTGGGCTTTCGATTCTGGCTGTACTCATTGGCCACTTTCTGAATATTCACGGCTTCAACGCTGGCAGATTTGGTGTAGAGATGTTTTTTGTTTTAAGCGGGCGTCTCATGGCAGAGATTTTATTCATAAAACATACGCCTTTACCCGGCTTTTTTAAAAGACGTATCTCACGCGTATGGCCTGCACTGTTCGTATTCATCATTGCCATGTGGTTTATCTTTGGGCGAACAGAAAACGATCTGCATGTCGGCTACCAAAGCGTGCTGTCGACGCTCACATTCACCTATAACTACTACAGTATTTATGTAGAACATACACCAGTGCTAGACCATATCTGGTCACTTTGCATTGAAGAGCACACCTATATACTGCTGGCAATCCTTGCCCTCTTATCGAGAAAATATCGCTTCGACCCGCTAAAACCACTCATTGCACTGAGCTTGGTTTTTATAGCCAATGGGGCCTGGCTCACTTTCAGCCAACATCTGGATTATTACAATGTGTATTGGCGCTCGGATACCAGAAGCGCGTCAATTTTAATCGGCGTCATTAGCTTTTTACTCTTTAACCGGTCAGATAAAAAAGTAAATGTGCTCACCTCAGTGGCACTACTTGGCTTGGCCGTCGCCTTAAACCTTAACTCAATCCCTGACCCGATTAAATATAGCCTCGGGACTGTTTGTGTCGCCATTGCCATTTGTACGATCAAAGAGCTGCCAGACTATCTGATGAAGTTTTTATGCCACCCACTGCTAACCAGAGTTGGGCTGATTTCATTCTCGCTTTATCTGTGGCAGCAACCGTGTTACAAAATGATCCATGTAGGCCATTCAAAAGTAGCTTTGCTAGTCGTTGCATTTGCTATTGCTACACTCAGCTATCAATTTATTGAAGTGCCAGTCAGAAAATATTTGAATGAGCGTTGGGCAAACTAGTGATTTCAATTACTTGATAAAGCTTATCAAGTAATTGAAAAGCGCTCTATACGTTTGAACCATATTTTCTTCTAAGCGCCAGTGTTGGTTGCTCAATAACATAGTAAGAAACTAATGTGGTGATAATCGTTAAACCCCAGAAAGCGAGCTGCCACGCTATAGACAGCTTATTCGCCCCAAGGAAGTAAGAAATAATAGTGAGTGAAAGCCAATGCTGTAGATACAGCGAGTAACTTAATTTACCAATATAAGTCAGTATTTTTGCACTTAGAAAGTGTCTCGCGACCGAGTAAATTTTGGCTTGGTTAAATAAAATATTAGATAAAATCAAAAATAAACCAACATTTTGAAGACTGTATCTGAAGGTTTCTCTAAAGAATAAATCACGCACTAAAAGAGAGCATACGATTGCAATAACCCCAAAGAAGAAATATCTGGATTTCAGCAAGTGCCTCTCGATCCACTCTTTTTGAATGGGCTTATGTAGAAGATAAGCCATAAAACAACCGAATGCGATTGAGTCTATCCTAGCCTCCGTCGCTGAGTACGTATAACCACCCTCATGCAGCATATCTGGGAAAATTAATGCGTACCCCAATCTGATCACTAGTGGCAATACTAAAAATAAAACAATAATCTGATAGTAGCGGTTTGACCGATACGTAAAGGCTAATAGTGGTGCAAAGAGAATATAAAAATGTTCTTCAATGGCAAGGCTCCATAAAATATTAAATGGAGATAGCAAACCATCTACATTGGTGAAATGTATGAAAATTTTGTAGTAGTTTGCAGAGTAAAATAATGCGGCCAAAATCTCTGAAACTTTTATTGAGTGATTGATATAAAAAATCAGCAGGCTGGAAATGACGATGAAGTATATGGCTGGTGGTAGTAGTCGCCAAAAACGTCTTATGTAGAATTTTTTTAAGTCAATGTGCTGATATTTTTCAGCTTCAGCGATTAGTAAAGAGGTAATTAAGTAACCACTAATAAAAAAGAAAATAGTTACCCCAAAACCACCGGGAACAATATGCCCAAATCCAGCATGGGAAATCATGACTAGCAATATGGATAACGCTCTGATGCCATCCAGTTCCGGTGTATATCTCATAAAGACTTCTTATTCTAGTTAGTAAAAATATCCATGACGCACCCTTGATTAATTATACTTTCACAAGTTTTCGCGACTTTTCCCGGAATGGGCCCTCAATCAACCGATAGGTTATTTGTGCTACAAGCAAACAAGCGACCAAAAATCCAAATGTAAGCATGATTGCCAGCGGCAACTCAAATTGCGGGATGGATAATCCCTCTACAATCATTTCTGGTCGATGAAACAATACCCGAATAACCTGTTGGTAAAACCACAACACCAGCCCATGTGACATATACAAAGAAAATGAAATTGTCCCCAACCACACTAAGGCAGGATGAGATAGGAAATGCTTCCAAAAGTGCTCACGAGAAAGCAAAATTGCCGAAATTAACAGGCATGTTAAAGGATAAATAAGTACCTTTAGCGCTTTTGCATCGTATTCAAACACCATGAACAAACCTATGAGGATAAAGCAGACTGGAATCCAAATGGGATTCAATGTTACTTTGTCTTTTAGCTTTTGAATATTTAATGCGAGGATGCAACCAATGAAAAAACCGGCAATACATCTGAGCATGAAGTCGTGATGCTCAGGCTGATATACGAACAGAATTGTTGCCGCTGATAAACCTAAGGCTGCAAAAATATAGTTTTTAAATTTTGAGAAATTTAAAACAATTACACCAAAAATGAGGTAGGTATAAAACTCAGCACTAATAGACCAAGCTGGACTATTAAAGGTAATTGCTTGTTCATTTGGCCAAAAGGCCTTGACCATAAAAACATCTCGCATAAAAGCAGCAAGATTGTTTTGCTCGAAGGGTTGTTTACTCAGGCTGGCAATACCAAAATGATGTTGTAAAACATATTTTAATATCTCAATGCCAAGAAATAATATCAAGAATAAAAAGTGAACAGGATACAAGCGACCAAATCTCAAGAACTGAAACTTTGCCAGTTCATAGACCGTTGTGATTCTATTCGCGTAAGCTGTATAGATCACAAAACCTGACAATACAAAAAACAAATCAACCATCATAAACCCACTACGAATAATTGATATGTTATGAATCATCGGATTCCATGCCGGGACATGGTAAAGAACGACCAGTAACGCAGCAATCCCGCGCAAGCTTTCTAACTGATCAATTTTTTTTATAGGTTTACTCATTGATATCTTTTTGACTTAAATAAAAGCAGAAAACCGAGCTAGTCCCTTTTTGATTTAACCCACTCAATTTGGCGATTAACAAAAAACTTGGCGTAAAGCTGGATTTTACTAAGTGCATATACCGGCGCATACGTTAACAGTTCAAAGAAAGGCAAAATTTTGCTGCCATGCTTGAACCAGGAGATCATAACAAACACAGATAACAACAAGAACTGAATGACACCATAGGCCCAAGGCAAATAAACGCCCGAAACAAAAATGATTACTGCCGAAATGGTCGCAAACAGGCCACTCAGAAGGAATAGTAAAGCCACCGGCGGTACACATAAGTCTAGCGACATGGCCACCATTTCGAGATTGCCGGTACGCAAACCTTTGAACAGTAATGGCAGGCCTTCTTGAACAATCATACCGATATGCCCGTGTTCCCATCTTTTTCGCTGCGATGCAGCCCCCTCATCGTTGATGGGAAACTCGCTGGTGACATAAGCTTCAGGGCAAAACTTCGGCGCCAAATGCTGAACAGCCAAATCGATGCCTAACTTCATGTCCTCAACGATGTAGCCTTTAGCCAGGTTGGCACCTTTCACATGCTGCCATGGAAAAGCCATGCCAGAACCCATTAACTGCATGGGCATGCCTAAACGGTGAAAACCCAATGGCCGGGTCCAGCTCTTAACCACATAGGCAAACTCGGCTAGCTTGGTTTTTACTGGGGAGTTAGGTTTAGCCTGAATCAGGTATAACGCCTGCACCGACCGCTTGCCATTGACAACAGCCTGCACCAAGGCATTAATAGTATCGGGGTAAACTAAACAATCCGCATCAAACACAATCATGACTTCTGGCGGATTATTGAGTAAATATTGAATGCCAAAGTCCAGTGCATAGCCCTTACCGCGTAGCGTGTCATGCGTTCTTTCAATGACTTCAGCACCAAGGCCACGGGCGATCTCTGCAGTGTTATCGCTGCAATTGTCTGCAATGACAACGATTCTGGTGTTAGGCGTCGCTGATTTTTTGATTGAGGCCAGAGTGTCGCTAATACCAGCCGATTCGTTATGTGCGGGAATAAGTAATGCAACTGTTGCTGTTTGTGCTTCAACCTTTTGATTACGATAGCCTGGAAGCACAGCTACTAAAATCTGCAAACAAAAGGTCAGTACCGGAATTGCCAATATGGCAAGAAAAGCAAAAAAAAGTACTTCAGCAACAATCAGCATACAGTCAACTTCAATTAAGATTAGGCCTGAGGCCGGGAGCTATTAATTCACACGTACCAATGTGCCGCTCACCTTTGAACTGGCGCCGACCCCACTGGTAACGACCACATTAGAAATAACATCGTCTGCAGGCCACACAAATGTCCTTGATTGCCCATCAGCAAGATCGTAAGTATCTACCCTCGTACTGTACTGTTTATTTTTGATGATCAACCTGAGTTTACCACCCCCTGTCGTAATCGCAGTCAATTTATATTTATCGCCTGCCTTGGGTTTCGCCCATGTCACCTTGCTGAGCGAGCGCCCGGAAGGATTTGACTGAACGACATTGGTTGTGGTTGGGCCGAAAACAACAGCTTGCTTCCAAGTATCAAACTTACCAGCAGATGGGTCATTTGGTACGCAGGCAGCTTTCTGATAGACGCACCATGGCCCTCGTAAGGAAAGGATATTTAAATTCTTGTCAGGGGTAAATGGATTGCCGGATGCATCTATCCATGACTTTGTTGAAGTCACCATACGCAAGGATTGTCGAATCAGATGCAACTCATTTGCTGCTTTGTAGTTATAACCATTTTTGTGCAAATTTAGACCAGAACCGTTTTCTACATAAATAATGAAAGGAGTACCATCATTGGTATCGACGATATAGGCACCATAAACCTTCAGTGTATTTACAATTTTAATCAGTTCTGGTGTTTTGATTTTGGAAACATCAAAACTTTCTGGCAACATAACTAATGCGCCCTCAGGTATCTGGCCTGTGTTTGTTGCGCTGTATTGATCGGCAGATGTAGCGGGATAGACATATGCAGGATTGGCTCCAGCGCCATTCAAAGCGAGAGACATTGCTAGCGCATGCGGATAAATGGGGTCACTACTTGCAAACTCATTTTTGCGGATGATACCTGCGCATGCTCCAATTCCTACTGCCCTCGCACCTTGGTAATAGTGTGCTGGGTCTGCCCACCCTGTTCCATCGATTGGTGACCACGCATAAAGGTTCGCAGTCCACTCACCATTGGTGTTTTTTAGTTTCCAAAACGAATGAATCACGCCGCTTGCAACATCGTAAATATCTGCGTGCCCATCACCGCCAGATGCTGGAACCAAATCAGCTGGCCAATGAGCAACCACAATTTGAGGCTGATTTGTTTCCGCGTCAGCGTCATAAACCCCTTTTTGACCGGGGTTCGGTTTAACTGTCACTGGGCCACTCGTATTATCAGCAAAAAAACATCCCGAAGACAGTATTCCCTCGTGAATGTTAGGATTGTATTTTGAGAGTGGAATGACAAAATCTGAAAAACTTGGAGAAACGGGCCTGCTTTTCCATAATGAATTTACCGCAAATGGTTTTGTATAACGTTCTGCATCCGCCGCGATTACATTTGCATTAAAAACAATTAGAGCAAGCCAAGGCAACGCAATAAGACTGGTTTTATTAAAGGCTTTCATCATTTATTCCTTTGTAGTAACACTTTGATTTAAATGATCAGCAAGCCGTAAAGCCAAAGCGACAATCGTTAATGTCGGGTTGGCATGGCTATTGGTGGTAAACACTGATGCGCTGGCAATGTACAGGTTTTTTACGCCATGCACTTTGCAATTCACATCGACCACACTGTCATTTGGAGCGGTTCCCATACGGGTTGTTCCCATATGATGGCCGCCAACTGGTAAAGCGTTCTCCATTGCCTTTTGTAACTCTTTTGGCTCAAATTCAAGCCTGCAAGCTTTTGATTTTTCAAACTGTTTTTTTAATAAATTAAAAGATTTAATACCAGAAGCAATATCTTGTGCAGTCATTTTCCAATGCACACTCACTCTGGGCATACCAAAACGATCATGCTCTTCTAGTAACTCAATACGGTTATTGGCGTCTGAGACCTGCTCACTGTTAAACTCAATAGGATAAGTACCATTACGGTTAGCAACTAACGTATATGGAATACGTCGCTTAGCCAGTTTAATTTTGAACAACCAATTAAATGCAAAGCCAATCACAGAGCTAATATCCATGACAACATTCATCACATGCTTGAATGATTGACCACGTATAGCCGTTTGGTTCACCCCATGGTTTAAAATCGCCTGATACTCAGGCTTTAAAATCGACTTGGCCAAGAAAATTGTCGACATCACCCCACTGCCATGTGCCGGATCCGCATACGCTGGAAAGTGCAACCTGAATGCAGAATTAAGTAAGCCTTGCTCTGCTTGGTAAGCTGCAGAGAACTGCAGTTTTCGCCGCGCGTAAATGCCTTCAGAGGTTTTTTGAAAGTCGAACACGGGCCGCTCACCACTAAACCGCAATGCACCAAAAATAAGGTCATAGTGGCAAGCATAATACTTGCCCAGGCTATTATCCAGATCACTCCAAGCAGGTATTTTCTGCCTGCTGACTAACATTAACCGCGTAGTTTCGATGCCTCCGCCAGCCAATACGACTTGTTTAACCTTAACGTCAAGCGCCTGATTACCGTCATGTAAAGTGACAGAGGTGACAATATTTCCCGCTGTGTTGGTATTAAGAGCGATACAACGTGTGCGCAACAATACATACACACTTTTTGAGTCAGTCAGTTCTTGGCGAAACTTTTGACCAAAGTCTGTGGGTAGGCTGTAACGCTCAATATATTCGTTAAGCTCTGGCTCCAACAATGGCGCTTCACTGAAAATAGGCTTTGCATTTGGGCCAAAAGCGGTAATCGTGAAATTATTCTCGCCCGCATCACAATAATCCAGCGCCTGCGAATAATAGTCTGCAATTTCAGCAGCACCTGCAGGCCATCCACTAGCAGGCACATGCTCTCTTTTTTCAAAGTCATGCTTATCTAGTGGTACGCAACGTCCACCCCATAAATGAGTGGTCCCGCCAAAACGTTGGTATCTAAACTCTGTTGTTTGCGGATGTGGTGCAGTGGCTTCGCCTACATAGGCATCAACGACCTCTGGCGTCTCCTGCCAATCCCCTCCCTCAATCAGCAATACACTGTGCCCACTACGAGAAAGTTTAATAGCAAGACTAATGCCGGCTGCACCAGCGCCAATAACACAAACAGAATAAGACTCTAGTTCAGACTGCTTTGTATAATGAAGATAACCGATCATGTTAACTTTGCACTTGTTCCCTGATCAGTTGTTCAAGCTTGTCGACTTCAACTTTAATATTAAAGTTGCTCTCAACGGTGTTTCTGGCAGCTGAACGAACAGACTCACGTAATTCCGGATGTTTGATGTAGCATAAAATGGCATTTTTTAAGGCCACCTCATCAGATGGTGCAACAACCATGCCAGAAACACCATGCTCAATCAATTCAGTGACACCGCCGACATTGGTGCCAATCACAGGCACGCCACAAGCCATGGCTTCCATCAGCGATACCGGAACACCTTCTGCAAAACTTGGCAGAATAAAAACATCGCTATCTAGCAAAGTATCTCTGACCTTTTCTTGACTGGCAAAGCCACCAAAATGAACCATTTTTGTCAGTCCATGTGTGTTCACTTCGATTTCGAGCGCCGCACGTTCAGGGCCATCGCCCAAAAGTGTCAAATGAAACGAATGCCCCTCATTTTTTAATGCAATTAAACTGCGTAACAACACCGGCACCCCCTTTTCTGCTGCAAGCCTGCCAACGTATAGCAGCTTAACAGGGGTTTCAGAGCCAGTTTCTAATTTATGCTGCGCAAACGGGTATTGATTCACATCGACGCCGCAGTGCACGATCTTTAACTTATGCCAATCTTCAGTATCTGAAAATAGCATCATTTGGCTTCGGCAATAGTTACTGATGCAAACAATAAACTTTGCATACTTCACTTTCTCACGAAGTGCTAGCAATGTGGGCTCAAAAAAGATATGTGGCCCATGAAAGGTCACGCTATACCCTACTCCACTCAATTGACTCGCCAGCATCGCGACCATACCACTGCTATCACCAAAGTGATTATGAAGATGCTCTACTTTGTTTGCCTCAAGATAGCTTGCGAGCAGCAAAGCCTCTTGAAAATAAAACAGTTGATACAGTGTGCCTTTGACGCCATGCCGACGTGTGTTAAACGCTAATTTGAGCGTTTTAAAGTATGACTGCGGTGAGCTCAAAACCCGCTTTAAATTGAGTGAAATAAGTTTAAGCGGGTTGGCAGGCAAAAAATAAGCTGTTTGCTTGCGCTCGCTTAATATTAAAGGGCTCACATTATTAGCACCTTCAGGCTGGCGCAGCGCACAGGTGAACACCTGAAAACCGGCAGTTCTTAGTCCGATCACTTCACGTTGAATAAAGGTGTCTGTTGCACGTGGATAGCTACTCGTAAAATATGCAATTTGCATCATGAGAGACTCTGTATTTCTATCATTTATTAATTTTGGTGAGGGACTGATCGCTGGCAAACAATCTGGCACCAGATATTGTCAGGCCAAGCGTAAACCACAGGTACCAGTTGAAAACGAGATAATCAAGTAGGTTATCCGCATACCCCATAAAAACAAACTCAAGCAAAATAACAATGACCGTAAAAACAAGCAGCCTATTAAATCGGTAAATACTGACCAGCTTTTTAAAAAGCTGAAAAATCAGGTACAGGAAAGACAACAAGCCTAGGATCCCTAACTCAAAAAACAGCTGAACATAAATATTATGGGCATTAATGTCGAACTCTTGTTTTTCAAAAGCGTTTGCCATGGCAAAGCTGGTTGAATGGTGAATGAAACTATAAAGCCCATAACCCATAAAATAGTGAGATTTAGACATCCAAGCGATGCTATCTGTCCAAATCTTGATGCGCCAAGCATAAGAATTTAAGCGCCCATAACCATTAGAGCCAAAGTCATTGTCACTGGTTAAATCCAAGATACGCTCCTGAACCTCTGGTATTAGTAAGGCTAGAAATGGGGCTGAAATAACGAGAAAAAGGTATTTTCGCTCATGTATTAATGCATACAAAAAGAAGAATAAATAACATGCCACCCAACCAGATCGGGTTTTGGTCATGATCAACATACCAACCAGTAGCAATATGTAAAAAGGTAGTAGCCTACGCAGCCCAACTCCTAACGAGGTAACTTTTGATTTGTAAATATAGAAACAGACCGTGATCATTAAGACCAGGTATGGTGCAAAAGGATTAGGATGCGGGAAAGTACTGCGTAAACGGAAGCCCTCTTGATAGCTGAATGCTAACCCTCTACCGCCAAATACAAGGCAAAAAAGACCATAAAGCACAGGGATAATCGACGAAAGTGCAACGGCTTTAATCCACTTATCAAAGTCATTTTGCGAGTTGACTAGCTTCATTCCTAAGAAAAACATAGAAGCATACGATACATAAATTAGGAAAACCTTTACGCTTTGAAGTATCGCTGGTGAGTATACAAGTGACAAACAGGACAGCGTCAGAAAAATAACCCAGGCTCTTTTAATATTAGCAACATCCGGTTGAGTATCATTTTTCTTTTCAAAAATGGTTAATATCGCAATGATAATGACCAATGCATTCAGTACAGCACCAATTCCGAAGCTGCCAAGCTTAATCGAGTTGAAAACAACATCTAATGACGATCTTGATAAAATGACAAGAAGGAAGAAAAAATAGCGGTCGAAAACAAAAACCAAACCAATAATGATGGCAACTGGCAGGCTTAATAAAAAGATATAGTTCTCACCAACGACTTGAGTAAGGAATAAAGAAACCAAACCAAAAAATAATGCCGAAAATATCGCAAGCATTACAAGTGTTACTTTGGTGATATTGATATTAAGCTTTGGCACGTTTTGACCAGACTATATTGAATAAATGCTTGTTAGTAAAAATGGCTACTAAAAGTTAATTTCTAAATGTGGCGGCTAAGAGTGTCAAACAGCCTTTTGGCCAAAAACCAAGCCTAAGGAAAGTCAGCCAATCAGACAATGTTGGGCGGTTGTTATAGTACCTAGAGAACATTTGCAAAAAAAGTTTCTGCGCATTTTTCTTAGAGTCTTGGCAATGCTTTGCAACAAAACGCGAGTAGGCATCCTGCAATCGCGCACGCGATTTAATAGAAATTCTATCAGTTCTTGGCGTATCGTCCATTATTTGGGTAGGAATGTCTAATAATGAAGCTCGCCCAAACTTCTTTAACACTCTGAAGAAGAATTCCATATCTTGCCATGCAGGCATTTTTTCATCAAATAAGCCAGCTTCCTCGAATACGTGTTTGGGTGCAAAAATCTGATTGCCAACATGATTAAATTCAAATAACTGGTCGTAACTTACATGGCCTAATTTCTTTGATTTATCAACTTCAAGCCCATCTCTGAAAATCAAATCGGGCGTATAAAGACAAGAAGGCTTTATGGAGTAAGCTTCCAGCAGGTTCCAGTAACTCATCAGCAATTCTAGGCGATTAGGCAAAAACTCATCATCATCATCGAGCCCCGTAATAAATTCGCCAGTGGCGCTTTTGATCGCCAGGTTTCTGGCCGCTGGAGCACCTTCTGATTTTGGCTTGATAAAGTACTTCAAGCGATTGTCGGCAGCAGATTTTTGCTGCAAATATGCTTCAGTATCATCAGTGGAGCCATCACTAACTACAATCACCTCCACATCTTTGTAAGTTTGATTGAGGACGGATTCAACCGCTTTTTCCAATGCCTGTCTTCTATTTTTTGTTGGAATGTAAACAGATATCTTCATGGTTGATTCAACCCTTTCTGGTAAAAACTTTGCTTAGATATGTTTTGATGAGTGATGGAAATAATAAATAAAAAAACACTAAGTAAATAAACCCACCAAAAAAAACTGCGAGTATAAAGCTGGTGAATATATCTAAATGAGCGTTGGTGATAGTGAAAGCATAATGCGTTGATATGCACATAATCAGAGCAACGAGCATCGGCCTCCAAACCGATTTTAACAAATCGAGAGGGCTGCATCGCACTAATTTACCTGCGCAAATAATTAAGGGGATTCCGGTTAAAACGCTGGCATAGAAATACCATTCTGCGACCCCATTCACCCCATGTGAGGCGCCAATATAATAAGCAATCACATGCACTAATGCACTTGCAAGTGAAAGCCACATCAGTAGACGAGTTTTTCCCTGTGCCATAAACACTGTGCCTGTCGTACTCGATATTGATTGCATAAAGCCCACAGGTGTTAGCCATGCCAGCACACTGGCAACATCTATCCAATGGTGACCAAAAGCGACTTCAACAAAGGGTTCACGTAGTGCAAAAATGCCAGCCATGAGCGGTGCGGTCAAAAAAGCGATGAAAGCAAGCGTTTGCAAGTAAAGCTTACCCATTTCGTTCAATGCATTTTGCTGACGGCTCATGACGGGCAACAGGGCTCTTGAAGAGGCCCAGGTAATATTTTGGACTGGCAGTAGCATTACTTTATAGGCCATTGAGTAGATCCCCAGTGAGGCCGCGCCCAATATGCGGCCAATCACCATGCTGTCGGCATTTCTAAAAAAGTAGGTGATGAGTTGGAATGCCGTCATGTGCCCGGTAAACGGTAATAAAGATTTAAGCTCGCCCCAACTCGGCTTACCTTTTGGCCTCCAACTGGAGACTACCCATAGCTGAATTGAGGAGAGTAAAGCCATTAATATTGCTTGAAGAACCAGACTATAAACCCCGGCGCCATAGAGCGCGGCAATTACGGCAACGACCATCGCGACCACTGAGGAGACTACCTCAATAAACGCCAGCTTTTTAAACTTGGACTCTCTTTCGAGTAATGCCTGATGCGATATGGATGAGCTGGAAATCGGAAAGACGAGTGCCAGTATCACAAGGATAGCGATTAACTCATCATGTTTAAAATAATGGGCGATGACTGGCGAGCACAATGCAATCATCAGCGCTATTGTAATGCCCACCAGCACGTTAAACCAGAAGACAGTATTCACTGTGTGATGCGTCAGTTCTTCTTTTTGAATGATGGCAGCCGATGTTCCCTGGTCTCGTATTAAGAGTGCCAAGTTAGTCACAACGGTTGCCATTGCCATCAAGCCATAGTCACTGGGCGGCAATATTCTTGCCAACACAAATATATTAGCAAGCTGAGAGGTAATCCTGGCTATCTGGGAAACGGCAACCCATTTAGCGTTTGAAACAGCAGACATTTAGTGCCAGTCTTGTATCTAATTTGGTAAGAGTAAACCTGGCGCATTCACTTCGACTACGCGGGTAAACTCTGAAAGAAACTTTTCATGTAACTCATAAGCCTCTTTGCTTTTTGACTCGTCTGGAATCACTGTTGACACGCGAACAAGAATGCCATCGTCTAAACGTCTCTTTAATAGGCCATCTTCAATGATCTTTAAACGCATTTGTACGCCTGAAGTCATGGTGCGATCGCCAACGCGAATCCAGTAACTAACAGCCTCGAGATGGTTTTGACCATAATATAACTGGCGCTTGCCTATCACTGGTGCTGTGCTTTTAAGGGTATCAAAAGTGACAGTTTGCGTTTTTTGCAACTGATAACCTTGGGCCGGATAACAAATATCAGGTTGGTGGATTTTCACATCTTGCCGCTGTTCTTTTGCGTAGGCCAGGGCAACCATTACTTGATGACCATCGACGTCGGCATAGGTGCGCATCAAAGTGTCATCGTAAAGTTGATTAATCAGGCTTTTTTCATCACTGACCATACTGACCTGAGGCGTTGATTGTTGAACCTCTACCCATCCGTTAATTACGCGCGGGATAGTTTGCTCGAAGTTGCTCTCATTTTTTGCATAATGCGCCTGAGGCTTGAGGAGTGTTGCCAACCCCAAAAATACGATACTCACTAGTAACAGCTGCAAGCCTGTAACAACTTTAACGTGCGGTAGTTTGAGGTATAAGTCTTTCATGGTTGACACTAATCTTGGCTGAGTAAGCTCTTAATATTAAATTTTTCGGCAATTTTTTGAATCAGTGAGTCAATCGCGATAATCAAAATGAGTGCCGTCAGAAAAAGCACCATCCCTGAGAAGTTATGCAAGAAACCCTGCCCTGCTTCGTCGCCCATATGGTACGTAATCAATGCCAGCGTGCAAACTCTCAGTACATTTGAAATGAAAGAGACTGGCACGATCAGCACCGCAAGCAGCACATTGCGCCAGAAAGCCTGGTGATTAATGACATTGATGTAAAGCAAGCCGATTGCTTCTAGTGTGAACAAGGAGTTCAAGCCTGCGCAAGCATCCGCGACCAGCAATTTATATTGGCCAATTTGTAGAATGACACCTGACCGGGCAATCGGATAATCAAGTGCGTATAACAGGTGGTCTGCAGCAAACGATACTGCAATTTTCATTGGCTGTGTCAGTGTATCAATCACCGATGTTGGCCAAGGAATGAGAAAGACGAAAAAGAATAAGGCAAACCAATATTTGAGTGCTATTTTAGCGCCAAAAATAATGCATATCAGGCCGCATAATATAAACACCAGCGACAGGATGGAGATAATGTAAACACTCTGCGAATAGCCTACCAGGTATAAACAGGCGCCAAATATAATAAGCGGCCAGCCAACAGCTGGTGCAGGCTTAAACGTTTGTGGTTTTTCCAGAATTTGCTTGGTTTTAAAATAGAAAAACCAGATGCCTATGCCTAATACAATTGGGCCATGTGATTGCGTGTCGGTATTCCAGACAGTCACGAAGAGGTCATGAAATACCGGTGTAAACAGGATTAAAATGGATAGCAATATGGCGATATAGCCATAAAGCTTTTGATTTGATCCTGGCGCTGTCGAGACTGGTGAGGCTGACATGCTAGCCTGCGTTCAGCGCAATTTGAACATCAATCCCCAGGCTGCGACAAGCTTCGTATGCCGCTTGGGTATCGTTTAATGTTGTTTTATTCTGCAGTGTTGAAATAAGCACACCACCTACTTTTTTGGCGACAATCTGCGCATCAGATGACTGCAGTAATGGCGAGGTGTCCATAATGATCACATCGTAATGCTCTGCAAAACTGCTTAGCAGATCGTTTAATGCCTCTTTATTGAGTAACTCTTGCGGATTAGGCGGTGTGGCACCCGCAGTCAGAATGCTCAAGTTTAATAATGAAGGAATTCTAACCACGACATCGGTCGATGCTCTGCCAACAAGAATATCAGAGAGGCCATGGTGATTATTGAGCTTAAATAGTTTGTGCTGCGAGGGGTCACGCAAATTCGCATCTATTAACAGTGTGCGTTCACCTAATTGGGAGAAAACAACCGCCAAATTGGATGCAAGCAAGCTGGCACCATCGGCTTCTCTTGCCGATGACACCGCGATCGTTTTAAACCCACGCTCAAACCAACGCAAAATCAACTGGGTGCGTAATGAACGTAGCGATTCGACCTGCTTTGAAAATGGGTCAAATGCGGCAATGAGGCCGGTATTAAACGAAGCTTTATCTGGAGTAATGTAAGGATAATCAAACTGGTAAGACAAGGCCTGGTTGATATCCTCCATGGTGACGAAGCCAAGTGCCAAGGCAGCTTCGCCAAAACGCATGGACTTTTCCTTCTGAAACTTAAGAATACGCTCAGCGTCTTTATCGGTAATTTTCCCCATATCAAGCAGCAGGTGACCGATGCTGGAAGAAACTGTTTTCAAGGGCGTTTTGTTCTCTGTTTCAATAATATTCATACGCAATCACTTTTTGCCTGATAAATTGTTTTCTAAAGAGTGCAGCTATAAAACTAGACTGACTTGAGGGTATATTCGAACACTGGAATTTCACCCAATGCCAGAATGTCGTCTTTACTGCGAATTCGACGATCAAGCATCTCGGCAAGCAATGCGAACAGACAACCAAGCAAGGCACCAATGAACAGCGAAAATGGTGCAATCAGAAGCAAGCTCGGGTTGCTTGGCTCCAGTGGCGGCACAGCTGTTTCAAGGATGGAAATATCGCCTTGAGTGGATTGACCTTCCAGAGCCGTTTGGCTAAAGCGGTTATTCACAGACTCGAGCGCGTTTTGGGCAATCTGCACTTCTTTTTCTAGAATAGAGAAATCAGATCTGAATCTATTGAGATCAAGCACTTTCTGCTTCTGCTTTTCGAGTTGAAATCTCAAATCACTCAATCGTTGTGAATTAATATTGGCGCTATTGCCCAAACTCACTACTGTACGATCAATTTCTGTATTCAGCTGGCTTTTGATTTTGTTAACCTCAGCTTCTGCTGCAATGTACATCGGGTGATTTTTACTGTATCGCTGGCCCATTTCGGCAAGCTTGGATTCGGCAGTAATCAGGCTCATACGCATATTTTGAATCACAGGATTTTGCGCCACATCTGGTGAGTCACTCATATTTTTTGAGGCATCATTACGACGAGAATTAGCATCAATAGATTGAGACTGAGCCATGCTGTATTGCGTTGACAAGTCTCTTAGCTTTGAGCTTTCAACATCAAATGAATCCTGAATGCTGGTTAAACCATGCTTTTGTTGATACTCAGCCAGTTTATCTTGGGCCTGTTGTACGTTTTCACGTAATACTTTTGTCTGCTCGGACAGGTACTGTGATGCCTTGATGGCAGGATCAATTTTCAACTTCAAGCTTAAATTGATATAAGACTCAGAAAATGCATTAGCCATGGTGGCGGCAAATACAGGATCGACCCCTTTATAGCCGATACTAATGACGCTACTCTCTTTGGAGGGCAAAATCATCAATTTTTGTTGCAACAAATCAGCAAGCCACTCGTTGATATCCGCTTGCTTGCCTGACGTTGCCTGCGCAAACTGTTCCTGCAAAGATTTTACTTCAGCTAAATGTAATCGCTTAATCACATCCAACGTCACATTTTTACTCTGGATAATATCGACTTGGGTTGCCATATAACCTGGCATTAACTGCGCCGGCATTGCCATGCCAGTAACAGGATCAACTCCTTTGTAATTCAAAATAACTCTGGTTGCTGCTTTGTAGCTTTTGGGAAATAACAAACTGACGACACTTGCAGTCAGCAATGTGATGACCGATACCAGCAAGATCATTTTATAACGTGCCTTTAAGATCAGCACTAACTGAGTAAAATTCATGGTCAACCCTTTAAATTACAGCAAACTTTCTTCAATAAACAGCACATCTTCGTCTTGCAAAATAGCTGTTAAATCAGGCGTTTGCTTCACAACTGAACCTTCAGCATTTTTTCTATGTAGCTTAACAGAGCGCTGTGTGCCGCGAATAGTCAACCCACCCGCTTTGGCAATTGCTTGCATGACGGTCATGTTTTTATCAATTTTATACATGCTAGGGCGTTGCACCTCTCCGTATACATAAACCTGCGGAGCTTTAGGCACATAGATGACATCACCTGGTAACAGGTCTTTATTAACGGCACTCGCTGGCGATCTAAAAAGTTCGTCAATATTCACCTCTTGAGTGACGGCGGTACCTGATCGTTGAGTTGTAAAGTAAAGTGTTTCGGCGGCTAACTCTGTAGAGCCTCCAGCCAAAGCAACGAAATCACTAATCTTGCGTAAACCACCTTGAATACCATATTTACCTGGACGTAACACTTGACCCGTGACAGCAACATCACGCGTGCTGACATAGATAGTTTCACCACCCAAAAGACGAATATCCTGATCATTCAAGTTACGACGCTCAATCACTTCATTCAAGTCGTACTCACTACGTTTATCACCACGAACAACCGTAATAATTTCAGAGGCATCGGGCACCAAGCCACCTGCTTCTGCCAGAATATCTTTCACATCCGTTGGTCTGGTCACCGGGTAACGGCCTGGCTTAGGTACGCCGCCCAGCACAGAAACTGTTTTACTCATAAACTCAAGCACCAACAAAGACACCTGCGGATTCGCGATAAAACCGCCACGTTTAAGCTGCTCAGCAATGCGCTTTTCACTCTCTATGGTTGTCAGCCCACCAACTTTAACTTCGCCAATCAGAGGCATCGTTAACACACCATCTTCTGACACACGCGTTTCTCGTGTTAACTCAGCATCACCATAGACGATCACTTTGACATAATCACCTGCACCTAGGGTGTAGTCAGCATGCGCTAATGAACTTAATGCAAATATAAGCCCGGCTACTAAATACTTAAAAAACTGTGTCATAAACGATGAACTCTTTTCGCAATTTGAATTTAATAATTTATTTATTACGGCAATTTTTACGCAACATTAATTGAGCGTTAAAAATTTAATTTAATGAAACTGCATATCCACTTTGTCATTAAATACTTTAATAGTTGACAGCTGCTGCAAGCGGGCGATTTCTTTTTTAATAAACGCTTGTTTTTTCTGCTGAGTTAAAAGCTTTCTAGCAGCAGACATCGCTAACGCATTGGACAACGGCCTATCTAAAATACTGTCAATCGATTTAACGACAATACTGTGATCATTGTGCACAAACAATAAATCACCTTGTTTTAAATGACTGATCCTAGGCAGGATGTCTAGCGGGAGTCTATCTGTTAAGAACTGGCTATTACTCTTATCATACACAATATTTTTTGCACGAAGCTCGGTTTCAAGAGATTCAAGCGTGGTGATATGACGCTCCATTGATTCTACATCAAGACGCAAGCCGTCATTCGTAAACGCAACATCTATGGTTTTAAACAACTTGCGATGTTTAAACATGTCAGGATGGTTACTTACAAATCCCTCTACCTCATTGTCAGAAACGGCCTCTAATTTTGCAAGTTTTTTGGCCATATATGCCTGTGCATAAATCTGTGCCTTGGAGGATTCTATCGCCTGAATTACCTCTGGAGCCCGGTCCAAATTAAACTTTAAAGCCTCTTGCACCAGAAGCTGCCTATCAATAAGGCTGGCCAGCATTTTTTTTGCCGCCTCAGCGCTCTCCAAACTCGGCGAAATTTTCGACATCTCTGCATGCAATTGCTCAACAGTGACTTCATCACCATTCACTTTGGCCAGCACTTGAGATTCTAAACTGTCATTGCCTTTGTGGCACGCATTGAGCGTCATCACAATCAACACCAGTTTAGAAATCCGCAACATTAACTTTTCCAGGAATAAAGCAGCAAGTAGTCAATATCATCAAATTTTCAAATCAACCATCACACTGGTTGTCACATCATCATAGTCGAAGTTGTTGTAAGCTGAGCTTGCATTTCTGCTTGACTTAATAGAGCTCAAGGTCAGGCCAATATTTTTGATAGGTCGCCATGTGGCTGATACGGATACACTCTGTTCGTCATCGTCTCTTTTCGCTGCACTGGCAGAAACTGCTTGTCTGAAATCACGCTGCGCAAGTCGCCCGTTCAATATAAAAGTAAGCTTATCCGAATAAGCGTAACTCACGCCAAGGCTAGCGGAGTCAATCACACTATAAGTACTGTAATTTGTTTCAAAAGGGCTCGCAGTACGCGCCAAGTCGAGGTTGGCTCTCACTTTACCAGTCAAAAGCAAATCATATTTTATATAGCCTATCCAGACATCATAATTTCGCACTGTGAAATTATCGTACTCGCGTGACAAATGCGCTAACTTACTACTCAAGTTGCTTTTGCCTGTTGGTTTTAAAACAAAGTCGAACTCATATTCGTCCTCACTAAACCCATTGTCAAAAAGAAAAGACGGGTTTAGCGCTCGCTGAAACTGACCATTACGTTTATGCCCAAGAAAACTTAAATTACTCCCGGATGAGAAGTTGTAACGAGCACCATAATCAAAGGCAGTGGCATTATATTCAGCAACCGCATTAAAAGTTTGGCTGTTTTTAACATCTGTTTCGGTTAACCCTGCAATGAGCGCCCATACTTTATAGGGTGAGTATTCCGCTCTAAATTGACTAACATCTGTGGTTCTGATGTTTTGTGTAAATAGCCGAAAATCACTAAAACCATTTAACGTTTTGTTTTGGCTCGTGGACAAGTTACCGGTTAAAGATGGCGTGAGTGACCATAACCATTTCGCGTCGTAATTGAGGGCTTCAAAATCCAAAAAATCATTGGTTTGATATTTATAATCAACATATGAAACATCAACAATGAATCGTTGAAGTGAATATGTTTTATCGAGTTTAACCCCTACCGTTGAGGTTGTAATCTGGTCAGAGGTTTCGTTATTTTTGACTCTGAATAAATTGTCATCATAGGCTCTATTGATTGAAGCACTGAATTGCACAGTATCGAACTCATCTGCCATCACACAAAATGGCAAAGCACTTAGCGTTAACGCAAGCCAACAGCGGATGGGTCGTTTAATGTTTACTTTGGGGGATTGCTTGCGAGATGACATGTATTTTAAGCAATAGAAAATATGATGTTTGAATTACATTCTAACCTGTAAACATACATTTATTGCTACCAAAATTTAACTTTTTAACAGATGCAATGAGAATTATTAAATCAGTTGCCGAGTTTACGCCAACTTCAAGATAGTTTTGTGACATGCTGATTGTACGCAGACTGCCACGCCCCGATTGCTGTTAAGCATTAATTTGGTTAAACTCGGACGGTATATAGAAATAAGTAATCTATGAAAAAAACTATCAGACCGCCAATTAGAACCATCTCAGGATTATCTTCTGGGCCTAGAAGCCCTCTTTATTTCATAGAGTCCATTGTAGAGCCCCTCGTTTTAGTGTTTTTTATGTGGGGCATTTTTATTTATTTCGAAGATAGAATCCCTATCTCTATCTTTTTTACCTCCATCCTCTTATTTTCAGTCACGTTTCCAAGTGGTGCCAAAATTCGTTTGGGTTTTTGGAAAATGGCGCGTGATGTTATTTTTCAGTGGATATTATTAGCTGGCATGGTGCTGATTTTTGCTCGCATCACTGGCTACATCACCTTATATACGCCGGAAATTGTTTACGCCTGGCTCATTGGTACGCCGATCGCGCAAATTCTGGCGTTAACCGCACTCAAAGAGCTGTCACCAGTCTTTATCAACTTACAAGGGCCGGTCAAAAACGCAGTGATTATCGGCCTGAATGAACAAGGCCTGGCTGTGGCAAATAATTTGCTGGCCGATGAATACAGCCGGGTTTCAGTATTGGGTTTCTTTGAAGATCGTGCGCCGGAACGTGCACCACAAGACCACGGTTTTGAAATTTTAGGTGCACTGACAGATATTCCGGCCTACTGCAAAAATCATCAAATTCATACTATCTATATTGCGTTGCCAATGTCCAGCCATCCTCGTATTTTGAAGTTGCTAGATGACCTCAAAGACACTACCGCCTCTATTTACTTTGTGCCTGATATTTTTGTCACTGACTTGATTCAAGGCCGTGTATCAGACGTGAACGGCATCCCTGTTGTGTCTGTGTGTGAAACGCCATTTACTGGCGTAGATGGCCTGATTAAACGGACGGCTGATATCTTGTTCTCGTTGTTTGTGCTGATCTTGATTTCACCTATTTTGATCGCGGTTGCCTTGGGGGTGAAACTCACCTCTCCCGGCCCGATTATCTTTAAGCAACGTCGTTATGGATTGGATGGCCAGGAAATTCTGGTATATAAGTTCCGCTCGATGACGGTGACTGAAGATGGTGGCACGGTGACACAAGCAACCAGGAATGATCAGCGAATTACGCCATTGGGTGCTTTTTTACGCAAATCGTCATTGGACGAGCTGCCGCAGTTTATTAATGTGCTGCAAGGCCGTATGAGCGTGGTCGGCCCGCGTCCGCATGCCGTGGCGCACAACGAGGAGTATCGCAAGCTGATTAAAGGCTACATGGTGCGCCACAAGGTGAAACCTGGCATTACCGGCTGGGCGCAGGTCAATGGCTTCCGTGGCGAGACTGACACGCTAGAAAAAATGGAACAACGCGTACATTACGACTTAGAGTATTTACGCAACTGGAGCCCACGTCTGGATATGTTGATTGTGGCTAAAACGGCCTGGTTAACGATTGTTGGTCAGGATGGCGCTTATTAATCCCGGCGCAAATTAGCATGCAAAAGAAAAACCGGACAATGTCCGGTTTTTTTATATCTGCGCATGTTGTTGAATGAGGCTGATTGCCTCATCTACCCAATCCGCACGCAGGCAATCCAGTGCCTGCACATCGTCCATGCCGCGTAGCCAGGTGAGCTGGCGTTTGGCGAGCTGGCGCGTGGCGTATACCCCATGTTCGCCCAGGGTGGGTAAGTCGATCTCGCCATGCAGATGTTGCAGTGCCTGGCGGTAACCAACGCAGCGCATGCTGGGGCTTTCCACGGTCAACTGCGGATACTCAATCAACAACCTTTTTACCTCATCAATAAAACCGTGTTGGAGCATGAGTTGAAAACGCTCGGCAATGCGTTGATGCAAGACGCTGCGGTCGCTTGGCATGAGGGCGAGTTTAAGAATATTGAACGGCAGCGATACTTTTTGCGATTGTGCGCGTAACACGCTCATGGGTTTGCCGCTAATGCGGTAAACCTCTAATGCGCGCTCAATGCGCTGGGAGTCGGTGGTGTGTATCTTGGCGGCCACTGCGGGGTCTATGCTGGCTAATTGCGCATGCATGGCAGGCCAGCCTAATGCATTGGCCTCTGCTTCAATTTGGGCGCGGATGGCGGTATCGGCTTCTGGTAGATCACTCAGGCCATGCTGCAAGGCATTGAAGTACAGCATGGTACCACCGACCAGCACGGGGATGCGGCCATTGGCGGTTGCTGCATGCATCAACGCCAAGGCATCTTTGGCAAACTGTGCCGCGGAGTATTGCTCTAGCGGTGAAATGAGGTCTATTAAGTGATGTGGTGCCTGGCGCAATGTTTCAGTGTCTGGCTTGGCGGTGCCGATATCCATGCCGCGATAGACCAGCGCCGAGTCGACGCTGATAATATCGACCGGGAAGCGCTGGGTTAAGGCAATGGTGGCCGCCGTTTTGCCGCTGGCAGTGGGGCCCATTAAAAAGATTGCCGGCGGCAAGCCCGCATGACTATTGATACTCATACCATTACAGCTAAACTAACTAAAAATAATCTATCAGGCAGGCTTTGAAGCGTCGTGCTTGACGTAACTGAAGCGCAGGTCATCCTGTGGTGTACCTTCCAGTGCCGAGCCAGCCTGTAACTGCGGCTGCCATTGCACGACTTCTTCAATTTTGCGCGCGAGCTCAATGTCTTTCATGGTGATGCCTTTGGCGCTATGCGTGCATAATTTGACGATCACAAAGGCATAAGAGACGGTGAGGTCAGGATGATGCCAGGCCGCCTCGGCTAGGTGACCAACGGTATTGACAACCATCAGCGTGCCTTTCCAGCTATTGGTTTTATATTTACGGCGGATCCAGCCGTCCTCATACACCCAGTGCGGTAAAGACTCGGAAAAGTGCTGTTGAATTTGCTGTTCGGTGAGTACTTGGTCGGTCATGATGCCCTCCTGAATATATAGGCTGCTAAAGCGTGACAGTATACCTCAGCTCGCCGGTGGGCTTAAGCGAATGCTGCAGGAAGGCTTTTGCTCAATGATGTCAGCATGGCGGTGATTACAGTGAGGTCGGCACTGGTGCCTGGGTTAATCCCTGCCTGCTTGAGTGACTGATCCCATTTGAGCAACTCGGGCAGATAGTGCTTGGGGTTTTCTTGGGTGATAAACGCCTGAAAATGTACGCTGGCGGCCTGTTGAATTTCTGCCGCCTTGGCCTCGCCATATTTTCTGGCAATGTGACTATCAGGCACGGTTGATAGCCAGTGCAAATACACAGCCGTTAGTGCCCAGGCGGGCCGTTGCCAGCGCTGATCGCAATCCTGGTAGAGCGGCATGGCGATCGAAAAAATACTCGCATAGCCATCCACATACTGACGCGCGACCATATCATGCGTGCTGGCTATTTGCATGGCGGCTAGCAAGGTGATGTGTGGCGCCTGTGTCACATCATGCTCGTCACGCAGCCCCATGCCTGCCGGGCTAACCTGGCGAATACCCGCATAGACCTGCGCGGCATCGTCAACCGTGGTGTGTTGCAGCACTTGTTGCAAACTGGTTTTAAGTGACTGCTCAGGGTATTGCAGGCAGGCTTGCACGACGGGCGCAGCCAGCAGAATCATGCCTAAATTGGTATTGCAGCCAACTTTGGCATGGGTGGCTTGTAAGGCATGCAAAATGCGTTGGCCCAGTGTGCGGCTGCCGAATAGCTGATCGTCACATAATGCAGGCGCTGAGACTTCTGCACTATGGATAAAATCTTGCACGACCATGCCATGGCCATCCGCAAACACATGCACATTGCCCGGCTTGAGTGCTTCCAACTCTGCCAGGCAAGCTTGCAGATAAGCCTGTTGTAGCAGCGCACTCATGCGTGGCCTTTCGCATCATTGGTTAATCGCAGCAAATCATCCACCAACACATCGGCAATTTCAAACTGGGTGATGCTTTGCAGGCCGCGCCAGGCCGGAATACTGTTGACTTCGATCACCCATAATTTGCCATGTTTATCGCGCATGACATCCACGCCGGCATAATCAATGCCAATCGCTTGTGCGGCTTTAACGCCAATCTCGGCTACATCCATTTCATCACAGGCGCTGCAGCGTGCACCACGCGCCACGTTATGCAACCAGGTGTCACCTTGGCGCTTCATGACTGCAATCGGCTCACCGCGCACGACAAACACGCGGTAATCATGTTGATAGGGGCCGCAATCTATTTTTTCTTGCAGATAATAGACGCCATCCACAAACGGATCATGCGGTAATGCAAACTGTTCGCGTTGCTCTATTAGCCGCACGCCTTTACCTTGTGAACCAAACAGCGGCTTAATCACCAGTGTTTTTCCGGCATCCAGCGCCTGCTGCATAAGCTCGTGCGCCACGCCACGGTGCTCGCACACCCAGGTATCCGGCGTCGCCACGCCCTGCTCTGCGAGCAACTGGCTGGTGAGGCCTTTATCTACCGTGATTTCAATTGCCCGCGCATGGTTGTAAATGGTCATACCCTGGCGTTGCAAGGTATGCAATAGGTTCATGCGGGTGATGATTTGCTGTGTTGTCCCCGCCGCCACGCCGCGTACAAAGGCCATGGGTGCGGCTTGCGACAATCCGGGGACATGGACTTGTACCGATTGCTGCACGATGCTGACGAAGCAACTATCGAGTGACACCATCAATGCTTGCCAGCCACGTCGCGCAAAAGCTTGCGCCAAGCTTTGGCCGTGCCAGCCACCGGCCTGAGCGACTTCGTCAGTAAAAATGGGAACCACTTGCATAAGACTATTTCTAAAAAATAACGCGGGCACATGGCATCAGATGCATGTAATCCCGCGTTTTTATTATTACAGTGAAGCTTTAAATTTATCCACCAAAAGATTGATTTAAAAGGTCTTCATTAAATTTTCCGGCAAAGAATGTTTTACCAGACTTGAGGTTGGTGACGCTGACTTTAGCAGGTGAGAACAACATAGGATCAATCTGGTAAAAGTCCATATTCACCGCTTTAAACACCTCGGCAAATGGGCGGCCATAGTCTTTAGACGCAGAAGAAGGTAATTGTGTTGCTAATTGTTCAGCAGCAGCGTCGTCAGCATTGACGAACAACTGCACAAACCCGCCAAACAAAATCGCATCATTGGTACGGCCCATGCCAACAATAAAGTCTGGTGAAGGTGCAGGCACTGGCGCGACACCATAGCCATCGACAATCGCATTTAAATCAAAATGCAGGGTATGGCATTTGTGCAAAGCAACCTCCAGCACGCGCGCGGTCACCTGCAGTGAGCCTGCAACACTACGGGTAGGCGTTAAAATAAAGGTCAGCTTATTCGCTGGCAAACCGGTGTCTCTGGCGACTTTTTCAATCACTTGCACTGGCGGCACTTTATCGGTTTCCAGCACTAAAACGGTTTGCTCACCTTTGTCGCTATAGTTAATGTCTTTAAAGACTTCTTCACGTTGGGCAATCGCGCGCGCCGGGCCGCTACCGAGTGAAAAGAACTTTTCGTGTGATAAGGCCCAGCCTGCATATTGGCTGCCCAAACAGGCGATGACGGGTTGTTTAGCGGTCACCACCACACTCAGAGGCCAGTTGGCAAATTGTGGCACATGGCGCAAGGCCACACTACCAAGCCCACCCATACAAATCTCGGAGATAATACGGCCAGCTTCCAGGCCGCCTGGTACTTGAATCCCGGCATCAACAATGGTCGCGCCACTTTCGTGCGTAGACACGGCGCAACCTAAAGCTGGCGCATTGGCAATCAGTTCGGCCACCAGTGGTGCGCTGTATTGTTGTACGCTAATGGATGTTAAATTCGATGCGGTCACAGACATAAGTCCCCCATAATGTTTCTAATCGTGTTTTTTTATCCCACAAAGCCAACTGCACTTCGCGCGCTGAATCCCCTTCTGCATAGATACTGCAAACGGGCTGCCCGGCGGCAATGCTGCCGCCACTAGGCCGATCTTCCAGCCAGTCTGGAAAGCTTAACTGGCTGACATCTATTACTTGCCTTGCATAAACGATGCAATGGCTGGCATAAGCAGCTGGCTGCGATAACAACGGCAAACCCGCATGTTGGTAGCAGGCAATATGCGCTTGTATCAACGGCAAATCCGCATATAAACGCATGCTGGCGCTGAGCCTGGGGTTCACTTCTATCACATGCAAAACATGCTCATGCCAAATGGCATCGATACTGTTGATCCCAACCAGCCCTAATGCAGGCACCAACGTCTGTAGCAGCTTATTTGCCGCGCGATACAACGCATCATCATGCAAGCGCGAGGCACCGGCATAAGCATAACTATGTGCATGTTGCCTGAGCGCATGCACGCCAATCAAGGTAACGGTCTGACCATGCGCCAAAAACAACATGCCCACCGCTTGCCCAGGCTTAAATACTTGCCAGTAACCATCAGCCACGGGATTGGTTGCCGCTTGCCAGTGTCGCACATGATGGCCACCGCACTGCCCTGCCTGCTTGTATAGCCACTGACCTGTCGATGGCTTGGTTTCAGCAATCGGCGGCGACGGCACTTCATGTGCATCACAACAGGCTTTTAACCAGGACGGGTGTTTAACGCGACCAACCGTTTCAGGCGTATTGCCAAGTAGCTTATAACGCGCAAACAAGGCGGCATAGCCTGCTTGACTCGCTTCAAAGCCTGAACCAACCAATACCGCATCTGGCGCAAACGCATCCAATACTTCAAACAACTCGGGCAGATGATCGCCAGCATCCTGTTCGCATAGGCCAGGCCATTGATACACCTGTTGTGCGGCTTGCCGTGTATCAGCATCCGCAAACGCATCTACCGCCAATATACTAAATCCCTCTTGTTGCGCGATCTGGCTATAGACACGCGCACTCTGTGACAAGATTGCCAGCCGCAAAAATGACCTTATTCTACGTGGGCACAGGCATACTCATACGCCTGATGGTAATCAATATGCATTGGGCTTTCGCTTTGCAGCATTTGCTCCAGCAATTTATTCTGTGTCACATACTTTAATTGACCAATCGCCAGCGCACCAAACCCTGCCACCTGCGTGCCTTCAATCAAGCCGCCATTAGAAAACGTATCCACGCCCTCAATGCCTGACGGTGGTACAGCGTTCACATCGGCCACCACTTTAAGTGTTTTGGAGTTAGCAAATTGAGCGACTTCAAGCACGCGAATGCCGGCGGGCGTTGCACACAACGCGACGGTTGCTTCATTTAAGACGGCGATTTTGGCGGCCTCTGTGCTGCCATCGACCACTTGAAGACTCACACCATAGCTGCTGGACAATTTATCCACATAAGCCTGCATGCTTTCTACACCGGCATGCGCTACCATAAATACGGTAGAGCCTTGCCGCGCAGCAATTAACGCGGCAGTGGAACCAACCGTACCGCTGGCGCCAAAAATGGCTATTTTTTCTTTACCCAGCCCGCTGCCAGACTTTTGCAAGTAGAAATCCACCTTAGCTAACATGGCTGCTGCGGTGGTAAATGCGCCCGAAGGGTCAGAAAAAGTATGGCATTCAAATGGCTTAAACATGGCACTACGTGCTTGTTTTTGCATTTCAAGTGCGACTTGAATATCGCGACCGCCAAAAAATAAGGCTTGCTGTTTTAAACCGCTAGGGCTACGGGAGAAAATCGCATCCTGGGTCAATGCCACAATTTCATTCAAGGTCACATCGGTGTAAGAAATAATTTTTTCGTAGCCCGCATCGAAAGCCATATTCACATCAAATGGACTGGCATTCTTTGCTGCTGTAAACAAATGCATAATACTGGTTTTTTTCATTATTCCCCCCCGGAACCGTTCGTTAATAATACCTTCAGCCAATATACACACTTCCAGAGCAGTTCAAAATAAAGAGTAGACCGTGAAAATCATAACTTTTCAAAATTATCTTAAAAAGTTTTAATTTACGACATCTTCTACCTTGATTGTTGCCGGCTGATTGATTGCCGCTGTCACGACGAAGCCGAGCACTGGCTGCTCAGCATATTGCTTAAGTAATTGCATTTGTATTGCCACTGCTTCTGCACGCGATGGCAATAGCACAAATCCCGTCGGCCCCCACGAAGTTTGCCCGACGCCGGCATGCCCCTGCTGTTTCAAGCTGTGCAAGATGACTGCCACGGCTTTACTGGCATAAGGGCCGCCTTGTGCGGGCGCAAAATAATCAGCGTTGTAGGTTTGCAAGTCACCAAGAAACTGGCTAAACCCGGTAAAGTCTTGCTCGATTAATGCAGGCAAGCCTTGGCTCAGTAATTGTTGCTGCATCATTTGGGTGGCAGCCACTGATGGTGGTGCCAATTGCTTAAATGCTGTTTTTTCACCCTGACCATGCAAGCCAGCGCGGCTATGATCAATAATGAGTAAAAAGTGCCAGTCGGCCGGGAATGCATGACGCGCCAGCATAGGCGGCACCACCGTGTGTGTGCCGCGGCCACCATCTATCACCAACCCGCCATGTTCAAAAGTAGCAATGCCTATGCCTGAGCGGGCGCCACGCTGGTGAATCGAGGCAATACCACTTGCGGTCATCGGCCTGTCCAACAGACAATTGACTGCCGCACCCAGCGCCAGCGCCATTTGCGTGCCTGAACCGAGGCCGCCATGACGCGGAATCGCCTGCTCAATGGTGACGTTGAATGCTGTTTGCAGATCACAAGCAGCCAAATGACGTTGTAATATGGCTGCGGCCCATGGGTCGAGCGGCAGCTGTTGCGGCCCAGCCGAGAGACTGAGTGATGTTTGAAAAGCATCAATGGCAACCCCAACGCTGCCAAACTGACGCTGAGCCTGCTGACTTAAGTTAAAAAAACCGAGATGCAGGCGACCATAAGTGGTCACACTGGCCGTGCGTTTTGCGGGAATGACTGCATTCATGACGTTTTATGATATTGATGCTAAAAAAAATGAATTACCACCCTCAAGGCGACGTGACATTAAAACATGATTTTGGCATAATGGCCGTTATAAAAGTCATTCTATAATCAGACCATGTCAGGCAGACAGCCTCTATTTATCGAATTCAATCCGTTGCATTCCGCGATAGATTATCACCAGTTTTAAATAATTAAGGGTTTTATATGGTAAGTCATGTTATTCCATTTGAGAATCTAAGAAACACCGATGTACCGTCTGTGGGGGGCAAAAACGCTTCTCTGGGCGAAATGATTTCTCAGCTCACTGCCAAGGGGGTACGCGTGCCTACCGGTTTTGCGACCACTGCAGATGCTTATCGTGAATTTTTGGCGCAAGGTGGATTGAACAACAAAATCAATGACTTGCTCGACAAATTAAATGCTGACGACACGCAGGAGTTGGCGCGCGTTGGTTCGCAAATTCGCCAGTGGATTATGGAAGCCGAGTTTCCAGCAGCACTGCAAACTGCGATTGCTGAAAGCTATGCCAAGCTGATTGAAAAGTCAGCACAAGGCACGACCTTTGCTGTGCGCTCTTCTGCAACCGCAGAAGATTTGCCAGATGCGTCTTTTGCTGGTCAGCAAGAATCTTTTCTGAATATCCACGGCCTGGACAATATTAACCACGCCATTAAAGAGGTGTTTGCTTCTTTATATAACGACCGTGCGATTTCCTACCGCGTACATAAAGGCTTTGTACACGCCGATGTGGCGTTATCTGCAGGTGTGCAGCAAATGGTGCGTTCTGACATTGGCTGTGCCGGTGTGATGTTTACCATTGATACTGAATCTGGTCACCGTGATGTTGCCTTTATCACCTCCTCTTATGGTTTAGGTGAAACCGTGGTGCAAGGCGCGGTGAACCCGGACGAGTTTTATGTGCACAAACCATTGCTGGCACAAGGTAAACCAGCCATTGTGCGTCGCACCATGGGCTCAAAACTGATTAAAATGGTGTTTTCTGACGCCACTCAGGCAGGTAAATCCACCCATACGATTGACGTTGATCCGGCAGAGAGCAATCGCTACTCGCTGACTGATGCCGACATTCTGGAGCTGGCTGGCTACGCCATGACCATTGAGCAGCACTATGGCTGCCCGATGGATATTGAGTGGGGTAAAAACGGTTTGGATAGCAAGCTGTATATCTTGCAAGCGCGTCCTGAAACTGTGAAATCACAAGAAGCCGCTAAAAACATCACCGAAACCTTCAAACTGCAAAAACACTCTGCAGTGCCTGTGGTTGCTGGCCGTGCCGTGACGCAAAAAGTGGGCGTGGGCCCGGTACGTATCGTGCTGGATCCGGCTGATATGCATGAAGTACAACCAGGCGATGTATTGGTCGCTGACATGACTGACCCTAACTGGGAGCCTGTCATGAAACGCGCAAGTGCTTTAGTGACCAACCGTGGCGGCCGTACTTGTCACGCGGCGATTATTGCGCGAGAGTTAGGTATCCCGGCGATTGTGGGTTCAGTGAATGCGACAGACTTGCTGCGCGACGGCGAAATGGTGACGGTTTCTTGTGCAGAAGGTGAAACTGGTTTTGTTTACCATGGCGCACTGGATTACGAAATTTCTACGCAATCAAATAGTGCACTGGCAAAACCGCCTTGCAAGATCATGATGAACGTTGGCAACCCGGACATGGCGTTTACATTCGCCCAGACACCAAACGATGGTGTTGGCCTGGCCCGTTTGGAGTTTGTGATTAACAACATGGTTGGCATTCACCCGAAAGCCATTTTGAATGTTGATGCGATGCCAGCCACCATACAAGCCACGATCAAAAACCGTGCACGTGGCTATGCCAACCCAAAACAGTTCTACATTGATAAAGTAGCTGAAGGTGTTGCCACCATTGCTGCCGCTTTCTACCCAAAACCAGTGATTGTGCGTACCTCAGACTTCAAGTCTAATGAGTACAAAAAACTGGTTGGCGGTGACATTTACGAGCCGGACGAAGAAAACCCGATGATTGGTTTCCGTGGTGCGGCACGTTATATGGCAGAAGACTTTAAAGAGTGTTTTGCCATGGAGTGCCAAGCCATGAAAAAAGTACGTGATGAACTGGGCTTGGCCAACGTTGAGTTGATGATTCCATTTGTACGTACGCTGGAAGAAGCGCGCGCCGTGACTGAAATCATGGCTGAAAACGGCCTCAAACGTGGTGAAAATGGCCTGCGCCTGATCATGATGTGTGAAATCCCGGCCAATGCGCTGCTGGCTGAACAGTTCCTAGAGTACTTCGATGGCTTCTCAATCGGCTCTAATGACCTGACTCAGCTGACCTTGGGCATGGACCGCGACTCCGGCATTTTGGCTGACGGTTTTGACGAGCGTAATGACGCGGTGAAAGTATTGCTTAAAATGGCGATTAGCACCTGTAACCGCTTGGGCAAATACGTGGGCATTTGTGGCCAGGGCCCTTCTGACCACGAAGACTTTGCCGAATGGCTGGTGGCCGAGGGCATTCAATCCGTGTCACTCAACCCAGATACAGTGGTTGCCACCTGGCAGCGCCTGACCAAGAAATAAGCGCAGAAAATCACTTTTAGCAACTCACTCAAGGCGTTACGATGAATCACCGTTCTGTTTTTATTATTTCTGATGGCACGGGGATTACAGCTGGCGCCTTGAGCAAACTGCTGGAACATTTTCCGAATACTAAATTTACCACCACTCGCCTGCCCTTTACGGACAACGGCGAGAAGGTACAAGCTGCTTTTGAGCACATCCAGAAAGTGGCCGATCAAGACGGCATTCGCCCGATTGTCATTATGTCGGTTGGTAATGGCGAACACCGCAATCACCTCAAGCAGGCAAACGCCTACTTTATTGACTTATTCCACCGTTTTATTTATCCATTAGGCTCAGAACTCAACCAAGAGCCATTAACCGGCGCCAGCATTGCCTACAGCGCAATGGGCAATAGCTACCATGAGCGGATGGAAGCGATTAATTTTACGCTTAACCATGATGACGGCATGACGAACTCCGGATTGGATGAAGCCGAAGTGATTTTGATTGGTGTGTCGCGCTGCGGTAAAACACCCACCAGCATCTACCTGGCCATGCAGTTCGGCATCAAGGCCGCCAACTATCCGTTGATTCCTGAAGACTTTGAACGGGGAGCGCTACCGCTCGCGTTGCAAAAAAACATAGACAAAATTTTTGGCTTGACGATTAAAGCTGAGCGCTTGCACTCGGTGCGCAACGAGCGCCGTCCTGATAGCTTTTACGCTTCACTAGATAACTGCCGCAAGGAAATTGAAATTGCGGAAGGCATGATGCGCAGTGCTGGCATTCCGTGGGCTGACTCCACCAGCCGTTCCATTGAAGAACTCTCTGCATTAATCATGCAAAAAATTCGCCAGCGCTAAGGCTGGCGTTTTTAATCTGCTGGCAGCTGAGGCTGCCTGACTCACAAGAGCCTATGCGGCCATCGCCATTTCGCGTGCGGGCATTGCTGGCGCTCTGAATGTTTGCGGTTTTAACATGTCACCGCGCCAAAAATAATAAAACTCACGAGCGACACTGAGAAACGTGTGCTGTGAACCCAGCGCATTAAATAATGGCAGATTTCTATCTACCATTTGGCGGTAACTGTGCGATTGCCTGTGTGACACATGCCGTAACGACAGTAGCAAACACTTGGCCATCCGCATGCGTTCTTTAAACACTGCGGGTTCAAAACCACGCACCAGGGTGACTTGCTCAAAAGCATCCATGACTTGCGTTTCATGGCCAGTCATCGCGGTTTTATCCAAATCATACCAATGCTTGAATAACTCATCTTGCGTGACCATGACCGTTGGCGTGCTGCCATTAAACACCTTGGCCTGGCTCATGGCGGCAATCGCTTTAATATCACGCACCCAAAACGAAAAGAACTCACGAATTACCGGCAAAATACTCGGAATTTCAGCAGGATCAATACTGGCAATAAAGCGATCGACGGCATGTCGGTAATGGCTGCCATCACAGGGAATCTCTTTTAAAAATGCACTGACTCGAATAATGATGAACTCGCGCTGCACCAATACGCGTTCACTCACGCCCTGCCCGGTCAGCAACTTGACGTAAGCTTTTTGTGCTTCTTCTTCTCTGGTCATTTCCATGATGGACTCCCCTTGTCGATTCTGAATAATGCTGCTGCAACTTGGCAGGCATTGACAGTTTCATCTTAAAGCAGGCTGTCGTCGTTCAAACATGCAATGAAGTTGGTAAATGCCCCATATTTCGCGGCTTGCGCTTAATGGGTGACCACTGCTGTTGGCTTGCGCGCCAACAGCAATACCAAGCTACTCAGTAGCGTCATCACCAGCATGGCACTCGCGAGCGCCAACGTGGAGTGCCAGACCAAAGGTACGATGAGCGCTGAGCTCAGGGTAGAACACAGCATTTGCATAAATGCCTGGGCAGAAGCGGCCGTGCCGCGCAGTGTGGCGTAGCAATCGAGTGCGGCAATCGACAACACTGGCATGGCCGCCGCCATGCCCACATTAAACAGGGCAATTGGTAAAATTGCCAGCCACCAGGCTGTGTGCATGGTGGTGCCTGCCCAATACTGCAGGCCAACATTCGCGCTGGCAATTAAGACCATCCAGGCAAATGCCCAAGACAGCATACGCGCTGGCGCGACTTTACCTGCGGTATGCCGCGAGATCCAGGAGCCCAGCATCATGCCGGTCACAGTGGGAATAAACAGGTAACCGAACTGCTGGCTGTTTAAATGCAGATGTTTGACCAAAAACACCGGGCTCGCCAGCACATAAATAAAAAACGCCGAAAAATTCAACCCCAGGCAAGTGATCAGTCCAAGAAAAATCCTGTGTTTAAGCATTTGGCCATAAGTGGCAGCAATGCCCTTCACCGAGAATACGATGCGTTTGTCTGCAGTCATGGTTTCTGGCAAATAGCGCACCGCCATCCACAAAGCAACGGCAGCATAGAGTGATAAAAAGATAAAAATAGCTTGCCAATGGATGCCCAGTAATAGCCCGCCTAGAATGGGGGCAACCGCTGGCGCAATGCCAAACAATAATTGCACCGTCGCCATCACACGTTGCGCCTGTGCACCAGAGAATAAGTCGCGCACCATGGCACGTGCAACCGTGTTGCCCGCGCCGCCACTCACCCCTTGTAAAGCGCGAAATAACCATAAAGTCTGCACATTGGGTGCCAGTGCACAGCCCAAACTTGCCAACACAAAAATAGCTAGGCCCCATTTAATGGTGGTAATGCGACCAATCGCATCAGAAATGGCACCATGACACAGTGTCATCACGGCATAGGGCAGTAAATAAAAGGTCAGGCTTTGCTGAATAGCCAGCTCATCGGTGCCAAACTCGGCAGCCATGACATGAAAGGCTGGCAAATAGGTATCAATAGCAAACGGGGCCAATGCTGCTAATGCGGCTAAAACCAGCACGAGCGTGGAAGAACGAGAGATCAACATGAACGACCTTGTAAAAAAGCAAAGGTGCCAATCGGCACCTTTGGATTATAAGCCAGCCATGCGCGCGATGCTGCTAATTTCAGGCCAGGCAGCGCTCAATTACGGCAACGCATGAAACTGCTCAATGCGCTCTTTATCGCCCGCTACATATTTTTTAGAGTTTTTGTCTGTTCTGAAAATGATCGGTTGCTCACGCACCAACGGGTTTTGTGAATTCACTAAGGCCTCATCAATCAGATGACGGTTAGGCGACTTGGTGCACACCGGGTCCGCCATTTCTGCGTCACCACTGAGCAGATAAGACTGGCAACGACAGCCACCCAAATCATTTTCTTTTTCATCACAACTGCGGCACGGTTCTTTCATCCAGTCCATGCCACGGTATTTAGTAAACGCCGGTGACTCTTTCCAGGCCCATTCCAAACCGTTTTCACGCACATTAGGGAAGGTCATGCCGGGCAAAACACGTGCTGAATGGCAGGGTAAAACATCGCCATTCGCGGTCACAATCATAAACACCTCGCCCCAGCCGTTCATGCATTTTTTCGGCCGGTCAGCAAAGTAATCCGGCACCACAAAGAACACCTTCATTTTGTTGCCCACACGCTCCCTGAACGTATTGGTCGCCGCTTCGGCGCGATCTAACTGTTCGCGCGTTGGCATCAGCTGATCACGGTTGACCAGGCTCCAGCCGTAGTATTGCGTGTTGGCGAGCTCCACATAATCAGCGCCTAATGCTTCCGCCATTTCCAGGATTTTGCCGACCTGGTCAATGTTGTAACGGTGAATCACCACATTGAGCACCATCGGGTAGCCATGCGATTTAATCATGGCCGCGACTTTTTTCTTTAACTCGAAGGTGCGGGTGTCGGTAATAAAGTTACTGATATCTTCAGTCACATCGTGCATGGAGAGCTGGATATGATCGAGACCGCCTTCTTTAAATGCCTGAATACGTTTTTCTGTGAGGCCTACGCCTGAGGTAATCAGGTTGCTGTAATAGCCCAGCTTGTGTGCCTCAGAAACAATCTCTTCAATATCGTCGCGCAACAACGGCTCGCCACCAGAAATGCCCAACTGAATGGCGCCCATTTTACGGGCGTCACGCAAGGCGCTAATCCATTGCTCAGTCGTTAATTCATTTTTGGTGTGCTTGTCGTAGTCGGTCGGGTTGTAACAAAACGCACAATGTAGCGGGCATCTGTAAGTGACCTCTGCCAGCAACCATAGCGGCTGCTTCTGTGTAACGCTTGCTGCAACCCCATTATTTAGTTGTGCCATGATGCTCTCCTGACGGATTAATTGACCTTGCGTAACCAGGCTTTACCAACAGCCAAGTCAAACATGCCGATAATATCGCTCTCAATCTCTTCTGCCTCTGGAAAAGTGGCCTTGAGCTCAGCCACAATCTCTCCCACACTCGCTTTACCATCCACACGCTTCAAAATCTCGCCAGCACCGCCATGTAACTTCACCATGCCTTCTGGAAACAGGATGACGTAGCTCTGCTGTGCTTCTTCCCATTGAAAGCGATGGTGAAAGGCAATCGCATAAATATCTGCGTGTTGAATATTATTTTCCATGTGTTTACTTTCAAATAATTTTGAGGTGCGCTAGTTTTCTATGCGAATGACCGGCTGACGCAGATAATCACGGCCTTCTGTTTTGATCTCTGTGCTTGCGAGCATGATCGAATCTGCAACTACCCACAGCACATTCAATTTAAACTGCAAAATCTCCAGCGCTTTCATCTGCATCTCGCGTGAGGTACTAAAATAGTCCAACGTCACACTGAGGCCTTGCTCGACATCGCGCCTGGCTTCGGTCAGGCGTTTTTTAAAGTACATCAGGCCTTCTTCTTTCACCCAGGGATACATGCTAGGCCAAGAGCTGATGCGTTGCTGGTGAATATGCGGCGCAAATAACTCGGTCAGGCTGGAGCAGACGCTTTCTTGCCAAGGCCGTTGTTTGGCAAAGTTGATATACGCATCTACCGCAAATCGCACGCCCGGCGACACTAATTCAAGACTAGTCACTTGCTCACGTGTCAGGCCAACGGCTTCACCCAGCTTGATCCAGGCTTCAATGCCGCCAATCTGGTCATCGACGCCATCATGGTCAGTGATGCGCACGATCCATTGCTTACGGACTTCTTTGTCCGGGCAGTTGGATAAAATCGCTGCATCTTTCATTGGAATCGCGATCTGGTAATAAAAACGATTAGCGACCCAGCATTGCAACTGTTCTTTGCTCAACTTGCCTTCATACATCATCACGTGGAATGGATGATAGATATGATAACCCTGCCCTTTTTCGCGCAGCTTGGCTTCAAATTCTTCACGGGTCCATGGCAACTGTGCCTGAGTCACTGCGTTCATATTGTTCTCCTATAGAATGATGTCCATACCGTCATACGCTACCTCAATCTTGTGCTCATTGAGGGTTGCGCGCTCGGCGGAATCTTCCCTTAAAATCGGGTTGGTATTATTGATATGAATCAGTACTTTACGCACGGGTTTATCCGTACCAAACTTGCCCAACTCTTCTATCATGCCACCCGGGCCAGATTGCGGATTGTGGCCGATACTGCGTGCTGTTTTGGTCATCAGGCCCATATCCAGCATTTCGGTGTTGGTCCAGAACGTGCCATCCACCATAATGCAATCGGCCTGGCTCATTAAAGGTGGCAAATGTGGCTCAATTTCTGCGAGGCCTGGTGAATACCAACATTTTTTGCCAGTAGAAATCTCTTCAATCAACACACCTATGGTGTCGCCAGGATGCGGATCGTTGCGATGCGGGGAGTACGGTGGTGCCGCACTCTTTAATGCCACGGCGGTAAAGCGCAGGTTAGGCACACCAGGTACCTCAAAGCTGTGCGCATTGCTTACATCAGTGGCATCAATCGCAATCTCATGGTGATTCACGCCGCAATAATGGCCCAGAATGTTCAAAATCTGGTTACCGGTGGTCAGGTCTTCATAGACCATTTTCGTGCAGTAAATCTCACGTTTGACTTGCCCTTCACGCAGCATAAACAAGCCTGTGGTATGGTCGATTTGGGCATCAATCAGCACGATGCCCTGAATACCGCTGTCGCGGACTGCGCGGCCAGGCTGCAAAGGTGCAAATTCCTGAATTTGCTGCAAGACATCAGGCGAGGCATTAAACAGCACCCAGTCTACGCCATTACTGGAGACACAAATGGACGATTGTGTGCGGCGTTTGGCCTTGATGGTGCCTTTGCGTAGACCATCACAATTTGGACAATTACAGTTCCACTGTGGAAAGCCACCGCCAGCCCCAGCCCCTAATACGTGTATATGCATAATCGCTCGTTATTCAATTCTGTTAACTCTTGGTTGCAAGAGAGTGCTAAGCCTCATCATACAACAATTGCTGGTGACAACTAGATGTCCATGACAAGCCTGGTACAACGCTGGCTTGCAATGTCTATTAAGTAAGACTGGCATCATACGCATGCGTTGCATGAACAGCCTGCTACTGACAATGATTCCCTGCTCATGATTTTCATGAGCGCGTGGCTGTTTACTGCGTAGCACGCAAAAAAAAGCCGCGCTCACTGGCGCGGCCTTCTGGTTAAACGATTAATTACTCTTCTGCGGCATGTTTTTCGCGACGCGCTTTAACTGCCGCAGCCAGCGTTTCGAGCACAGCAACAGACTCGTCCCAGCCCAGGCAGGCATCAGTAATCGACTGGCCATAATTAAGGCTGCACCCTGGTGAGTGATCCTGACGCCCCTCGTTTAAATGTGACTCCAGCATCACGCCGATAATACGCGCATCGCCAGCAGACAGCTGGTTAGCTACATCCTCGACCACGGCGATCTGGTTTTTGTATTGCTTTTGGCTGTTGCCATGACTGCAATCCACCATCAGCACGGGCGCCAGGCCAGCCTCAGCCAGCTGGTCACACACCGCTGACACGCTTTGCGCATCATAATTTGGTGCTTTACCGCCACGCAAAATGACGTGGCAATCTTCGTTGCCTCGGGTGGCAAAAATAGCCGACTCACCCTCTTTGGTCATCGATAAAAAGTGGTGCGGGCTGGCCGCGGTTTTAATCGCATCAATCGCGACTTTAGCGCCGCCGTCGGTGCCATTTTTAAAACCGACCGGGCATGATAAACCAGACGCCAACTCACGGTGAATTTGTGACTCCGTGGTACGCGCACCAATCGCGCCCCAGCTCACCAGGTCAGCGGTATATTGTGGCGAGACCACATCCAGGAACTCTGTCGCTGCAGGCATGCCAATTTCATTCACATCCAGCAAAAAGCGGCGGGCTTTCTCCAGACCGGAATTAATGTCGTAAGTGCCATCCAGGTGCGGATCGTTAATCAGGCCTTTCCAGCCCACCGTGGTGCGTGGCTTTTCAAAGTAAACGCGCATCACAATCAGCAACTCACCCGCGAGCCGTGTACGCACATCCAGCAAACGCTTGGCGTACTCCATGCCAGCCTCGGTATCGTGAATCGAGCATGGTCCGACAATGACCAGCAAGCGATCATCGCCCTGATGCAAAATGTGGTGGATCGCAGTGCGTGTTTTAAGGATGTTTTGGGTGCTGACCGTGCTTTCTTGCAGGCGCGATATTAATTCCGCCGGTTTTATCAGCGGTTTGATTTCCAGCACGCGCACATCATCTGTGGCTAACTTTTCGTATACAGTCATGACGTTAAAATCGTTTCCAGCACTTGCAAGAAGCGTGCATTTTCGCTAAATAAACCAATGCTGACGCGCAAATAATCCGGCATTTCATAATTGGCCACCGGGCGCACAATCACGCCCTGCTTGAGCAAGGCCTGGTTGACGGCACTGGCATTGGTCACTTTAAAGCTCACAAAGTTGCCATAAGAAGGAATATAACTCAGCCCCAGCTGTGTCAGGCCATGCGTGACTTGTGTCATGCCAGCTTGATTAGCTGCATAACTGCGCGCAACAAAGTCTTCATCCTGCAAAGAGACCGTTGCAGCAACCTGCGCCAGGCTATTCACATTAAATGGTTGGCGCACACGGTTCATCAAGTCGGCCAAGGTGGCATGCATCACACCAAAGCCCACGCGCAAACCTGCCAGGCCATAGGCCTTGGAGAACGTGCGTGAAATAATCAGGTTCTCAAACTCGGCCAGCCAGCCGATGGCTTCAGACTTGTCAACCACAGACAAATATTCGTCATAAGCCTCATCCAGCACCACCAATATGTGTTTGGGCACTTGCTGTAAAAAGGCTTTCAAGTCTGTTTTGCTAATCAGTGTCCCGGTTGGGTTATTCGGGTTGGCCACAAAAATCAATTTGGTTTTAGGTGTGATCGCCTTTAAAAAACCAGGCAGATCATGACCAAAATTAATCGCTGGCACGACCACGCCTTTAGCGCCAACCGCCTGCGTCACCAATGGATACACAGCGAAAGCATGCTGGGAATAAATCGTTTCATCACCCGCAGTCAAAAAAGCACGTGCTGCCAGCTCCAGAATATCATTGGAGCCATTGCCAAATACAAGTTGTGCCGGTTGTACGCCGTATTTATGGCTCACAGCATCGCGCAAAGCAAAGCTGTTGCCATCAGGATACCGCGCAATGTCATAAATGGCTTCTTCGAGTGCCATTTGTGCTTTGGGACTCATGCCCAGCGGGTTTTCGTTAGAGGCCAGCTTAACGATATCGGCCTCATTGAGGCCCATTTCACGCGCCAGCTCACTGATGGGCTTGCCGCCTTGATAAGGCGCAATGGCGCGAATATTGGCTGGTGCTAATTCCGGTAAATGAGACATGATAGACAACTAAATAATAGCGGCTGGGTAAGAACCCAACACTTTGAGTAATGTAGCGCGCTCAGCGAGCTCCTTGAGTGCTGCTTGCACAGCCGGTTGTTGCTGATGACCTTCAATATCGACAAAAAAGACGTAATTCCACAAGTTTTGGCGTGATGGACGTGACTCCAGCTTGGTCATACTCACCCCGTGGCGTGAAAAAGGCTCCAGTAACTCCAACACTGCACCAGGTTTGTTGTGTGCACTCATCACTAGCGATGTTTTGTCCTGGCCTGAAGGCGCAACCGCATGATTGCCCACCACCAGGAAACGCGTGGTATTTTTCGGGTCATCCTCAATGTTTTCAGCCAGAATATGCAAGTCAAATAAATCTGCAGCCCGTTTGCTGGCAATGGCTGCCGCAAACGTGCCTTCACTGGCGACTAGCTCATGAATCATTTGGGCCGCGCGTGCGTTGCTGGTGACCGCTTCGCGTGCAGCATTCGGCAAGTGCTTGTTTAACCACTCATGGCATTGCGACAAGGATTGCGCATGAGAAAACACATGGCTGATCTGGCGAATATCCTGCTGTGCTGACAACAGGCAATGATGCACAGGCAAGGTCACTTCGCTGATCACTTGCAGCGGACTGGAAAGTAGTAAATCAAGCGTAATACCAACGGCACCTTCGGTTGAGTTTTCTACCGGCACCACACCATAATCGGCCTGGCCTGCTTCTACCGTGCGAAATACTTCATCAATACTGCCGCACACCACGGCCCCACGGCCTTCGCCAAATTGTTTAAGCGCTGCTTCTTCGCTGTAGGTGCCTAAAGGGCCCAAAAAAGCGATAGATAATTCTTTTTCCAGTGCGCGGCAATTGGACATCACAGCGCGAAAAATATGGCTCACAGCCTCAGGCGATAACGGCCCTTGATTGTCAGCCTGCAAGCGCCGAATAATTTGCGCTTCACGCTCAGGGCGGTAAATGACACCATCATCTTTCAAATGCCCGATCTCACGTGCAAGCGCAGCGCGTGCATTTACCAGCGCCAGCATCTGCGCATCAATCGCATCGATTTTATCTCTAAATTGTTTTAATGAATCAGACATTTAAAATAAATAATTAAAGTGTTTTATGAGTGACTTTTTTCGAATGCTTGCATGAATTCAACCAGTGCTTTAACGCCTTCAATCGGCATGGCGTTATACATGCTGGCACGCATGCCGCCCACAGAGCGATGACCTTTTAACTGCAACAAGCCACGTGCCTCTGCCGCCTTTAAAAAGGTGTCATTGAGGCGCTCATCACGCAAACGGAACGGAATGTTCATACGTGAGCGGTAAGCGGGCTCAATGTCATTGTCATAAAACTCGGTTTGATCGAGGTAGTTGTATAGCAAATTGGACTTGGCAATATTGATCTGCTCGATAGCCTCAACACCGCCTTGCGCCAGCAACCACTCGAATACCAGGCCCGCAATATAAATGCTGTAAGTCGGCGGCGTATTAATCATGCTCTGGTTATCGGCCTGGGTTTTCCAATGGAACACCGCTGGCGTTAAAGGCGAAGCCTGTGCCAACAAATCTTCACGCACGATTACCAGGCACAAGCCGGCCGGGCCGATATTTTTTTGTGCGCCGCCATAAATCACACCATATTTAGAAACATCAATCGGCCGCGATAAAATATGTGACGACATGTCAGCCACGATAGGCACGCCATGCGTCTCAGGCACCTCTAAAAACTCAACACCGTTAATGGTTTCGTTGGTGCAGTAATGCACATAAGCCGCGTCTTTATTGAGCTTCCAGTCGGCAAAGGCCGGCACGGTGGTGAAGCCACTGGCTTCGGCATTCGCCGCAATATTGATCTGGCCATAGGCTTGGGCATCTTCAATACTGCGCTTGCTCCAGGCGCCTGTCACCACGTAATCCGCAGGCTTGCCATTGAGCAAGTTCATCGGAATGATGGCATTTTCGGCAATAGCGCCGCCTTGCAAAAACAACACTTTGTAGTTGGCTGGAATAGCCAGCAACTGACGCAAGTCGGCTTCTGTTTTCTCCAGGATGCTGGTGAACTCTTTGCCGCGGTGCGACATTTCCATCACACTCATGCCAGAGCCATGCCAGTCCAGCATTTCGGCCTGGGCACGCTCTAGTACGGGTTTAGGGAGCACTGCCGGACCGGCAGAAAAATTAAATATCTGTGTCATGCGTGTGTTTATTCTTCGCTGTACTTATTCTTCAGACTCGTCGCCATCATCGTCAGTCTCGACAATTTTCTCCAGACCTGACAACTTCTCACCTTCACCCAGGTTAATCAGGGTGACGCCTTGGGCAGCGCGGCCCATGTCGCGGATTTCTTTGACGCGGGTGCGGATCAATACACCACCGGTCGTAATCAACATGATTTCATCATCCGCTGTGACCAGCCTTGCCGCAACAGCCAAACCGTTACGTTCACTGATCGCGATGGCCTTCACGCCTTGCGTACCGCGACCAGAATGGCGGAACTCGGACAGCACCGTACGTTTGCCGTAGCCATTTTCAGTAGCTACCAACACAGATTGCTGGTCATTTTCAGCGATTAACAAAGACAAAACCTGCTGTTTAACAGCGAGTTTCATGCCACGCACACCACGCGTTGCGCGACCCATCGGGCGCACATCATCTTCAGTAAACCACACCGCTTTACCACCATTAGAAACCAGCACAATATCGTTCTGGCCATTGGTCACTTCAGCGCCAATCAGGTAATCACCTTCGTCCAGGTTAATGGCGATAATGCCTGATTTACGCGGGTTAGCGAATTCTGGCAATGCAGTTTTTTTCACCGTACCTTTGGCTGTCGCCATAAATACATAGTGATTTTCATCGAACTCTTTGACCGGCAGAATGGCGTTAATTTTCTCGCCCTCTTCCAACGGGAACAGATTCACAATCGGTTTACCGCGGCTGACACGGCTACCTTGCGGCACTTCATACACTTTTAGCCAATAAACACGACCACGGCTGCTAAAGCACAGAATGTAATCATGTGTGTTCGCCACAAACATCTTGTCGATAAAGTCGTCTTCTTTAGTTGCCGCCGCTTGCTTGCCACGGCCACCACGACGCTGCGCGCGGTACTCATCCAGCGGCTGTGATTTCACATAGCCGGTGTGTGATAAAGTCACCACCACATCTTGCGGCGTAATTAAATCTTCGAGCGACAAGTCTTGCGTATTTTGCTCAATTTCAGAACGGCGCTTGTCGCCAAACATCTTCTGAATCTCGTTTAATTCTTCGACAATAATCGCCGTCACGCGCTCAGGCTTGGCCAGAATATCCAGCAAGTCGGCGATCACATCCATCACCTCTTTGTACTCGTTGACAATCTTGTCTTGTTCCAGGCCAGTCAGGCGTTGCAAGCGCATTTGCAGAATTTCTTGCGCCTGCACATCTGACAACTGATAGCCATTTGGCGTTAAACCAAAGTCAACCGACAAGCCTTCTGGCCGCGAAGCCTCCATGGCTGCGCGTTTCAGCATTTCTTCGACCACTGGCGAGTGCCAGCTGCGCGCCATCAATTCTTTTTTCGCTTCTGGCGGCGTAGGTGCGGCTTTAATGATCGCAATCATCTCATCGACGTTGGCCAGTGCGACGGCCAGGCCTTCAAGCACATGGCCGCGATCGCGTGCTTTGCGCAGCTCGAACACGGTACGGCGCGTCACCACTTCACGGCGATGGCGTAAAAATGCCTCTAGCATTTGCTTCAGGTTAAGCAAACGCGGCTGGCCGTCCATCAACGCCACCATGTTCATGCCAAACGTATCTTGCAGCTGGGTTTGCTTGTAGAGGTTATTTAAAATCACCTCTGGCACTTCACCGCGCTTGAGCTCAATCACCACGCGCATGCCAGACTTGTCAGACTCGTCACGCAGGTCTGAGATACCCTCGATCTTTTTCTCGTTAACCAGTTCGGCGATTTTTTCAATCAGTGTTTTCTTGTTCACCTGGTACGGCAGTTCATCAATAATGATAGATTGACGGCCGCCAGCTTTGTCCAGGTCTTCAAAATGGGTACGGCCACGCATGACCACCCGGCCACGGCCTGTGCGGTAGCCTTCTTTAACACCAACGGTGCCGTAAATAATACCGGCCGTTGGGAAGTCAGGCGCCGGAATCAACTCAATCAGCTCGTCGATACTGATTTCAGGGTTCTCTAACACGGCAAAACAGGCGTTGAGTACTTCATTCAGGTTATGCGGCGGAATATTGGTCGCCATGCCCACCGCAATCCCCGAGCTGCCGTTAATCAGCAGGTTAGGGATACGCGCAGGCATAATCAGCGGCTCATGCTCGCTACCATCGTAGTTAGGGCCAAAATCAACGGTTTCTTTGTCAATATCTGCCAGCAACTCATGCGCAATTTTAGACATGCGGATTTCGGTATATCGCATTGCCGCCGCATTATCGCCATCCACCGAACCAAAGTTACCCTGGCCATCGACCAGCATATAACGCAATGAGAAGTTCTGTGCCATACGCACGATGGTGTCATACACCGCCGTGTCGCCGTGCGGGTGATACTTACCGATGACGTCACCGACAATACGGGCAGATTTTTTGTAAGGCTTGTTGTAGTCGTTAGAGAGCTCGTGCATGGCAAACAACACGCGTCTGTGCACAGGCTTTAAACCATCGCGAACATCGGGAAGCGCGCGCCCTACAATCACGCTCATGGCGTAATCGAGGTAGCTGCGACGCATCTCGTCTTCTAAGCTGATAGGCAGGGTTTCTTTAGCAAATTGATCTGGAGACTGACTCATTCTTGACCCAATTTATAGTTAAAAGTTATCACGCGATTTTAGCATATTTACTGCAATAAGGCGCGCCTAATCACGCCTGGCAGCGTAGGTAGGCATCAATTAAAGAAACGAAACAAGCGAGAATGAGGAGCACGAGTCACACAACAACTGAACAGTAAGCTGACCAGGCAATCTCTGTCAGCACCACGAAAGTTGAAACTTGACGCACAGCAATCAAAAAAAAACCGCGCAAAAGCATGCGCGGTTATCCATCGAAGGCCATTAAAACTGCGTTAACAACTGCAAGTCTGATTTTAAATCTTCAATATGCTCCAGGCCCACAGCAATCCTCACCAGATTATCCTTGATGCCAGACGCTGCGCGCGCCTCAGCGCTGACACGGCTATGGGTAGTGGTGGCCGGGTGCGTAATCGTAGATTTGGCGTCACCCAAGTTAGCGGTGATCGAAATCAGGCGCGTGGCATCAATCAAGGCCCATGCCGCCTCTTGTGGGGTTTGACCCGCGCGCGGCTTCACCTCAAAGGTGACGATGCCGCCACCCAGGCGTTGTTGCTGCTGCGCCAAGGCATATTGCGGATGCGATGGCAAGCCAGGATAATACACACGGGCGACGCCTGGCTGTTGTTCCAGCCATTGCGCCAATGCCAGCGCACGCACAGCATGCGCCTCCATACGCACCTGCAAGGTCTCCAAGCCCTTCACAAACACCCAGGCATTAAAAGCACTCATGGTCACACCGGCCGTGCGCAAAAATCCATAAACCGGCTCCATTAGCGCCTTGCTACCAAGCACGGCACCGCCCAGCACCCGGCCCTGACCGTCAATGTATTTCGTTGCCGAATGAATCACAATATCAGCCCCCAGTTTGAGCGGCTGCTGCAATGCCGGGGTGCAAAAGCAGTTATCTACCGCCAGATAAGCGCCGACAGCGTGCGCGACCTCAGCCAGCTTGGCAATGTCACCGATCTCAGTCAGCGGATTTGAAGGCGTTTCAGCAAAAAACAGTTTTGTATTTGGCTGCGCCGCGGCTTGCCATGCGGCGACATCAGTCAACGAGACCAATGTGACCTCCAACCCCCAGCGCTTGAGGATATTGGTAAATAATTGCACGGTGGTGCCGAAAATGCTGCGTGAAGCGACAATATGATCCCCTGCGCTGCAAATACCCATGATGCAGGCCAAAATGGCAGACATGCCACTGGCCGTTGCTACGCACTGCTCGGCACCTTCCAAGGCGGCCAGTTTGTCCTGGAACATGGTCACGGTCGGGTTGGTAAAACGCGAGTAAATATTGCCAGGCTCAGTGCCGCCAAAACGGGCGGCTGCCTGCGCTGCACTTTTAAAGCGAAAACTGGAGTTTAAAAACAAGGCTTCTGAGTTCTCGCCGAACTCGGTTGTTAAGGTGCCGGCACGCACCGCCAGCGTTTCCAGATGGTATTGATCGTTCATGATTCCTCAAACTTCTGTCCAGGGCGGACATTTCGGCACAAGCAACATAGGCTTGTGCATTGGGCAATAAAAAACCCGTTTCAGCATTGCGCTAAAACGGGTCTTTGGGGCTCTCGCTTTAGCGGTATTTATAATGCGCTCGCAAGCTGAGTTTGGCTTCGTTTAAAGTTCGCCACTCAAATCAGCGCAATTTGATTAAACGCCTTTTACTGATGGCTGTCAACCTTTACTCGGCGCCCACCAACTCTGTAGACAACAGGTTCAAGTCCAGTTGAGTCGCCGAGTTGGGTGGCAGCTGTTTTTTATTCATGTCACTGCGTGCAGACTCAATGCGGTTTAAGTAAGCAGCGTCAATATCACCGGTCACATATTTGCCGTCAAAACAACTACAGTCAAACTCGGTCATGTGCGGATTCGACTTGGCAATACTTTCGCGCAAGGCATCAAGGTCTTGATAAATCAGTGCATCGGCACCGATTTCGGCACAAATTTCTTCATCGGTACGGTTGGTCGCCAACAGCTCATGACGGCTAGGCATATCAATGCCATATACATTTGGATAACGCACTGGCGGCGCCGCAGAAGCAAAGTAAACCTTGTTGGCCCCGGCATCACGGGCCATCTGCACGATCTGTTGCGACGTGGTTCCGCGCACAATGGAGTCATCTACCAGCAACACATTCTTACCTTTAAACTCAATACCGATCGGGTTGAGTTTTTGGCGGACAGATTTTTTACGCAAGGCCTGGCCCGGCATAATAAATGTGCGGCCAATATAGCGGTTTTTGATAAACCCTTCACGGTAATCGAGGCCTAGTGCAATACCAAGCTGCAAGGCACTTGGGCGGCTGGTATCAGGAATCGGAATCACGACATCAATTTTTTTATCTGCCCACTCACGTTTGATTTTTTCAGCCAGCAAGGTACCCATGTCCAGACGAGTCTGGTACACAGAGACGCCGTCAATCACTGAGTCAGGGCGCGCAAGATAAACGTACTCAAAAATGCAGGAGGTCAATTTTGGGTTGGTTGCGCATTGGCGGCTAAACAGGTTGCCATCCATATCAATAAACACTGCTTCACCAGGCTCAACATCGCGCACCATGGTAAAGCCCAACACATCCAGCGCGACACTTTCAGAGGCGACAATATGCTCGGTGCCTTTGTCAGTGACTTGCTTGCCAATGACCAACGGGCGGATGCCATGCGGATCACGGAACGCTAGCAGGCCAAAGTTAGCAATCATCGCGACTACGGCATAAGCGCCCTTGCAGCGCCTATGTACGGCGGCAACCGCGTCAAACACCATGTCGCTGTTGAGCAAGGCATTTTTTGAGGTACTTTCAATCTCATGCGCCAGCACATTCAACAATACTTCAGAGTCTGAGTTGGTGTTGATGTGGCGCAGGTCCTGCCTGAACATTTCAGACTTGAGTTGTTCTGAGTTAGTCAGGTTACCGTTATGACCTAACACAATACCAAACGGTGAATTCACATAAAACGGTTGTGCTTCAGCGGCACTCGAAGAGCCTGCAGTCGGGTAACGCACATGGGCGATACCGACATTGCCAACCAGGTTACGCATATGGCGGGTGTGAAACACATCTTTCACCAGGCCATTGTTTTTATGCATGTGGAAAGTGTTGCCATCACAAGTGACGATACCTGCGGCATCCTGACCACGGTGCTGTAATACCAGCAAACCGTCATACAACAACTGATTCACCGGGTTTTTGCCTACAATACCGATAATTCCACACATAGCGACATCCTATCAAACACTTGATTACAAATTAAATGGCAGACTCATCTACCCGCTGATGATCCAAATGTACGTGCCTAGCAATACTAGATGGCATCCACGGCAGCAATTTCAAGACCAACGCCTCCACTGGCGCACTGAATGTAGCATTTATCCAGCGCGGGTCTTTTGGTAAATCAGTCATGGCTGCCAGCATCACCAGAATACACACCACCAAAACACCTTTAACCACACCGGCCAGGCCACCTAAGACCCTGTTCAGGCCACCTAGGCCAACCGCCTTCATCAGGCTGGTGAGCAATAAAGCCAACAAGGTAGAAACAAACAGCACCAGTAAAAATACCACTAAAAATGACGCCATGGCTTTTACCGCCTCACCAGGAATCTGCTCCGGCATATAGGCCATGACTTCACCATTAAAACGATTGGCCAGATAAAAAGCCAATATCCAACCCAATACCGAAAACAGCTCACGGATGGCACCGCGCATCAGCCCCACTAAAATAGAGAAACCAATGATGCCCAGTACCAGATAATCAAAAGCGGTCATGGCGGATGTCAGGACTTACTAGCCACAATACCGCTAAATCCTGCTGCTTCCAGCTTTTTCAATGCAGCGGCAGCATCGTTGCGCGTGGCATAAGTGCGCGTACGCAAGCGTAACTTCTGCCCGGCGGCATCAACCTTTTCAGTGGCCGCTTCAAACCCTGCCTGTTTCAGCTTGCCTTGCAGGTTTTCCAGGTTTTTAGGGTCTGAGAACACGCCAAACTGCACAAAAAACTGCCCTGTTTTTTTATCGGACGCAACAGCCTCTTCTTTAGCAACTGGTTTAACCGCCGCAACTTTGGGTTCAACTTTGGGTTCAACTTTGGGTTCAACTTTGGGTTCAACTTTGGGTTCAACTTTGGGTTCAACTTTGGGTTCAACTTTGGGTTCAACTTTGGGTTCAACTTTGGGTTCAACTTTGGGTTCAACGGCTGGTGCAGGCTTTGCTACCACCTTGACTGGTTCTGGCGTCAGCACAGGTTTGGCCGTCTCAGGTTTAGCTAGTTTCTGCGGCGCTACCGGGGTGCTTGCCGGGGCTTCTTCAATGTGCGCCTCAGCGACGTCTTGGGCAGTGGTTTCAGGCGAATTGCCAGTGGTAGCCGTTTCGTTATCCAGCACCACTTCGTCATCCGGCAACTCTAAAATAGGCTCGCGATTGGCCTGGCGATTCACCACCGTAATTTCTACGTTGTCATGGCTAGATTCAACAACCCTGTCTTTGAGTACAAAAGGCAGCACAATCAGCATCAAAACCACCAGGGTGATTGCACCTACCAACCGCCTGCGGGCAGTTTTCTTGAGCAACAGTTCGTTGTCTGTCAAAGCATCTCTCGCCATCTTGTTTGAAGTTCTAACCCAGGTCCATGTAGATCACAGGCGGCACTTATGCGACCCATTGATCAGGCGTTAATTCCAGTATTGCAGCCACGGTAAAGAATGAGCCGAACACGATAATTTTATCATTTTTTGCTGCTTTTTTATAAGCAGCCTGCAATGCCGTTGGCAAATCAGTATGTAGGTGAATCTGTGCCAGCGGCACCTTTTGGCTTAAACTCGCGTGCAAATAGTCCATGCTGGCTGCGCGTGGGTGCTGTATAGGCGCAATATGCCATGTATCAATCACTGCATGCAAAATATCAACCACACTGGCGATGTCTTTGTCAGACAACATAGAAAACACGGCAATCACCTGGCTACCATCCGCAGCCAGGCGTTGCAAATTATCTCGCAATGCACGTGCTGCATGCGGGTTATGCGCGACATCCAGAATCACATCAGGTGTCTGCCGCCAATATTGAAAACGGCCGGTGACTTCGGTCGCTGTCAATGCCTGCAACATTTGCGCCTCAGCCACCGGCAATGTTGATTGCAATGCACGCACGGCAAAAATAACGTTAGCCGCATTATTCCATTGGTAATGACCAAACAAGCGCAAGGTGCCAATATCTAATTGGCCTTGCGCATCCTGGTAGTGCGCGTGTTGCGTGTCTGTCATATCAATCTGGTAATCCACACCAAAACAATTCAGCTTGACGCCCAATGTCTCTGCATAGGCCAGCAATGAGGCTGGCGGCGCACTATCGCCACAAATGGCAATTTGCGGCTGACGATAAATGCCTGCTTTTTCATGGCCAATCAACTCGCGCGTATTGCCAAGAAACTCCATGTGATCTAGGTCGACATTGGTCACAATGGCACAATCAGCATCAACAATATTGACAGCATCGAGGCGCCCTCCCAACCCGACCTCGAGAATCACGACGTCTAACGGCTGTTGCTCAAATGCCCACAGGGCAGCCAACGTGCCCATTTCAAAATACGTGAGTGTGATGTCACCACGCGCCTGCTCGACGGCAGCAAAGGCCTGGCACAGCAACGCATCGGCAATCACCTCTGCATTAAAGCGCACGCGCTCCTGATAATGCACAAGATGTGGTGAGGTATAGCAGCCCACCTGGTAACCGGCCGCATGGTAAATACGCTCCAGCATGGCACAGCTTGAGCCTTTACCGTTGGTGCCGCCGACAGTAATCACGGTAAACGGAAACTGCAACTGCAAGCGTGCTGCCACCGTTTGCACACGACCCAAGCCCATTTCTATGGATTTTGGGTGCAGGGATTCAATATAGCCGAGCCAATCTTCAACTGTTTGCGGCAGCTCGGATATCACAGGTGGCATCAGGCAGCTTTGTTGATGTTCAAAAAACTGGACAATAGCAGGCTCAGTTTAGTGCGCATTTCACGACGATCGACAATCATATCAATGGCGCCGTGCGTCAACAGAAATTCCGCACGCTGAAAGCCTTCTGGCAAGGTTTCACGCACGGTCTGCTCAATCACTCGCGGGCCGGCAAAGCCGATCAGCGCATTGGGCTCCGCGATAATCACGTCACCCAGCATGGCAAAACTGGCTGAAACTCCACCCATGGTTGGGTCGGTTAAAACCGAAATATATGGCAAGCCAGCTTCAGACAACTTGGTCAATGCCGCGCTGGTTTTAGCCATTTGCATCAATGACAACAAGCCTTCTTGCATGCGCGCACCACCGCTGGCAGAAATACAGATAAAGGCAGACTTGTGCTGGATAGCATCTTGTACACCACGCACAAAGCGCTCGCCAACCACAGAGCCCATAGAGCCGCCCATGAACTTAAACTCAAACACGGCAGCGACTACAGGCACACCTTCAATCGCACCACGCATCACAATCAGCGCATCTTTTTCTTTGACATCACGCTGCGCAGCCTTCATACGCTCGGCGTAGGTTTTGCTGTCTTTAAACTTGAGTGCGTCAACAGGCGTCACGTCAGCGCCAATTTCAATGCGGCCTTCTGCATCCAGCAACACATTCAGGCGGTCGCGTGCGCCCAGGCGGTGATGATGTCCGCACTGTGGGCAAACTTCAAGGTTGGCATCCAGGTCGGTACGGTAAAGCACCGTTTGGCAAGCATCACATTTATGCCATAAGCCCTCAGGCACATTGCGCTTTTGCACAGAACCAACGGCACGTTTAATTTTTTGTGGAATTTTGTCTAACCAACTCATAGCTTCTCCTGCTTTTATATTGCGATATTCTGAGGACATGGATGTAACGCCCTATACAGAGTCAATCGCAGCACGCAACTCTTGCGTTAATGCCTGCACGTTGGCAATCAGGTTGCCGGCGTCAGAATTTTCAATCGCCAGCACCATACGGCTACCCACCACGACAGCATCAGCAATCGCTGCCACTTCACGTGCTGTCGCCGCATCTTTCACACCAAAGCCAACACCAATCGGCATGCTGGTCTGCTTGCGTATCTCTGCCACGCGTTTTTTCACTTCAACAATATCGAGGTTGGCTGCACCAGTCACGCCTTTGAGAGAGACATAATACAAAAAGCCTGTGGCCTGCTTCACAATCAGCTCGGTGCGTGATGGCTCAGTGGTGGGTGACAACAGAAAAATGCTGTCAATATCGGCAGCGGCCAGTTGCTGATTAAACACCGCACACTCCTCAGGCGGGTAATCCACTGTCAGCACGCCATCAACCCCGGATTCTTTGGCCAAGGCGACGAATTGCGCACTGCCCATGGCTTCAATCGGGTTGGCGTAGCCCATCAGTACGATAGGTGTTGTTTGATTGCTTGCGCGAAACTCTTTGACCATGCCTAGCACTTTGCGCAGGCCCATTTTGTGTACCAGTGCCCGCTCACTGGCGCGCTGAATCACCGGGCCATCTGCCATCGGGTCAGAAAAAGGCACGCCCAACTCTATCATGTCGGCGCCAGCCGCCACCAGGGCATGCAACAAAGGCACGGTTTGGTCAGGATGTGGATCCCCCGCTGTAATGTAGGGAATCAGTGCCTTTTTACCTTGTGCCTTGAGGCTGGCAAATACAGATTGAATGCGGGACATAAAAATGCTTTTTAAATTAATTCAAATAAAGACCGTGAGTTTGTCATGCATGTTTGTGCTGAATGATTGACTTCATCCGCGCAAAACAGCCAAAGATCACAGGGTAATATTAGCTAAACGCGCCACCGTGTTAATGTCTTTGTCACCGCGGCCTGACAGGTTCACCAGCACGATCTGGTCTGGAGACATGGTTTTAGCCAACTTTTCTGCATGCGCCAGCGCATGGCTGGATTCCATCGCCGGGATAATCCCCTCGGTACGGCACAAATTATGAAAAGCGGTCATGGCTTCTTCGTCAGTAATCGCCACATACTCTGCACGTTTGATGTCTTTTAACCAGGCATGCTCAGGGCCTACACCCGGGTAATCGAGACCCGCAGAAATAGAGTGCGTTTCAATGATATTGCCATCTTCATCTTGCATCAGATAGGTGCGGTTGCCATGCAGCACACCTATCGGACTGTTTGTGGTTAATGGCGCCGCGTGTTGGCCGGTGCTCAATCCATGGCCACCAGCTTCTACGCCAATCAGGCGCACGCCTTCTACATCAATATAGGGATAAAAAATCCCCATGGCATTGGAGCCACCACCGACACAGGCCACGATGGCGTCCGGTTGGCGGCCAACCATTTCCTGCATCTGCTCTTTGGCTTCAATGCCAATCACGGCCTGAAAATCACGCACCATCATCGGGTAAGGATGCGGCCCGGCCACGGTGCCGATAATGTAAAAAGTATTAGAGATATTGGTGACCCAGTCACGCATGGCCTCATTCAAGGCATCTTTGAGCGTTTTTGAGCCGCTTTCGACTGGCACGACGGTAGCGCCCAGCAACTTCATCCGAAACACATTGGGTGCCTGACGTTTCACGTCTTCTGCCCCCATGTACACCACGCACTCAAGGCCCAAACGCGCAGCAATAGTCGCGGTTGCTACCCCATGCTGACCAGCGCCAGTTTCTGCAATCACACGTGGCTTACCCATGCGCTTGGCCAACAATGCCTGGCCAATGGTGTTGTTGATTTTGTGTGCGCCAGTGTGGTTTAAATCTTCGCGCTTAAGATAAATTTGCGCACCACCGACTTTGTCGGACAGTCGCTTGGCGTGGTAAATCGGGCTAGGACGACCGACAAAATGCTTAAGATCATAAGCATATTCGGCCAAAAATTCGGGGTCGTGACGGTATTTTTCATACATCAACCGCAGTTCTTCCAAGGCTTCCACCAGGGTTTCTGCGACAAAAACGCCACCAAAAGGGCCAAAATGACCGTGCTCATCTGGCATGTCATAGACTTGCATGCGTTACTCCGTCTCTCGTTTTCTTTACTCAATCCGCCCATTACGTGCAGCATCACACTGCACCACTTGCTGCATGAATGCAGCTATTTTTTGCGGGGACTTCACCCCTTTTTGCGCCTCTACTCCACCACTCACATCCAGTGCATAAGGCTGCACTTGACGCGTAGCTTGCATGACATTTTCTGCATTTAAACCACCGGCCAGGATCAGCGGCTTGTGCAAACCGTCAGGGATCAAAGACCAGTCGAATGCTTCACCTGTACCACCCACCGCTTTTTCAGAGTAAGTGTCCAGCAGCAAGGCTGAGGCTGACGCAAAATCAAGCTCGCATTGTACCAAATTTACCCCTGGTTTGACGCGGATTGCTTTGTAATATGGCAGATTAAATTGTGCGCAATAGTCTGCTGATTCGTCGCCATGAAACTGTAAACAGTCGAGGCCTGCGCTTGCAATCACTTGCCGAACCTCGTCTGCGGAGGCATTCACGAACAAGCCTACTTTACTCACAAAGGGCGGCAATGCTGCCACAATGGTCTGCGCCTGCGTGGCACTGACGGCACGCGGGCTAGGTGCATAAAACACAAAGCCTAACGCATCCGCCCCCGCGGCAATCGCAGTCAGCGCATCCTCCAAACGAGTAATGCCACAAATTTTAACCCTGGTTCTTGTCATCTAGTTAAGTGCTTTCTTTAGTCCCAGCGTGCTTCGCAAACAGGCAATTGCCAACTGGCATCATAATCGACGGCCGTAAAATACAAGCCATCCGGCATAAACGTGGGCGGTGACAGGCGCCGATCTTTGTTTTGCAGTAAATCGGCAAACGCAGTGACGCTTAATTTGCCTTGCCCCACATAGACCAAGGCGCCCACCATATTACGAATCTGGTGCTGCAAAAATGCGTTCGCCTGAAAACTAAAAATAATGTATCGGCCTTGCTGTGTAATATCGGCGCGCTGCATGGTTCGTATTGGCGTGCTCGCCTGGCATTCGCTGGCACGAAAAGCACTAAAATCATGCTCACCAAGCAAGACTGACACTGCCTGCTGCATCGCGGCAACGGCCAACGGCCTATGATACCAACCCACGCGCCCATGCTGGCTGGCGGGTGCGATGGCATGGTTATGCAACACGTATTGGTAGCTGCGAGCACGGGCGCTAAACCTGGCATGAAAATCATCTGCAACCTCAACCGCCCATAATATACGCACCCACGCGGGCAAGTGGGCATTGGTGCCGCGCACCCAAGCGCTCAATGGTCTGACCACAGCGGTTTCAAAATGTGCCACTTGCATCAAGGCATGCACGCCCGCGTCGGTACGACCCGCCGCATGCAACCGCACTTTTACCCCACTAACCTGTGCAATCGCACGTTCAATGGCATCTTGTACGCCTGCTGCATTGGGCTGACTTTGCCACCCCTGAAAATAGGCGCCGTGATATTCAATGCCAATCGCAATTTTCATGGCGCCTAGTATAAGGGCTGCCTGTGATTACGCCAAATCAGACGCAACAACCAATCAGCACCTCCAACATGAACAAGGCCGGGAACCCGGCCTTGATTTAAACAATTTTTGCAAGCAACTCGTTGGCTCGCTGCTGCTGGCGCTCACCGCCTTCAGCCATCACCTCGTCGATCAACTCCTTGGCCCCCACTACATCTTCCATGTCGATATAGGCCTGAATCAAGTCCAACTTGGTATTCACCTCTTCCGGCTCATCCGTAATAGACTCAACGCTTGCGGCAGGGGCTTCTGCCACATCCAGAGAAATTTCAGGAAAAGCACTATCGGCCATTACGTCTACGGCAGGCGACTCATTCAATAGCGCCTCCGCAGAGCCTAGGCTGATTTCTTCAATCTCCAGGCCATCTTCTGCCGCCTGTTCAGCACTCGGGCTACCCAACTCAAGCGACAACTCAGGTAAAGACTCAAATACAGCATCTTCGGTCGACAGCGTTTGTTCACCAGTGGTGGCTGATAATAACTGACTGCTACCAGCGTCGGCACTTTGTGCCTCATCCTCCAGATTCAGGGAAGGCAAGTCCAATGCTTTAGGTGTCAGCGCCAGATCAGAATCAACACCCAAATCATCACTAGCAGACGCTATGGCCGCGCCAGGTTCCACTTCAACACCGGGCTCCACCTCAAAACGCAATGTCTCTGCGGCCTCAGTAAACTCACCCACCTGTGCAGAGGCACCTGGCGGCGCGTTTAAAAATTCAAGCGTTGTATCATTGTCGTCACCTGCAGCCGTATCAATCGACACGGCCTCTGCATCACTCACAGCAGATGGCGTATCGGCAATAGAGGCCATGCTGATTTCTTCTGCGGCGGCAGTGCTACCTGCGCGTTCAGCCAGCTTCTCTGGCTCAGCGCTGGCCGCAGCCACAGCTTCTGAAGCCCCATCAAACTCCAAAGCAGGTGCTTCAAAGTTAAAGTGATAAGCATCTTCTTCGCTTTGTGCTTCTGTCACCGGTAACGTGACCGCTGCTGCTGAGGCAACGTCAATAGTTGCATCACTGGTTGCTGCTGGCACACTTTGATACAAGGCATTGTCTGGATCCAGCTTCTGCCCCATCACACTGACTTTGGACCAGGTCACATCTGCGGGGCCCGCTTTAGCATAAACGTCACTGGCTAATGACTCAAACGCGGCTTTATTGCCAGTCGTTTGATAAATCTCCAGCAATTTTAATTTAAGCTCCTGACGCTCAGGGTCTTTTTGAATCGCATCTTTGAGAATTTCTTCAGCTTGCGCATCGCGGCCATAGGCCATGTACACCTCGGCCTCGGCAATCGGGTCTACGTCATGCGAATCTATCATGCCGCCGACACCGCTTTGAGAGAAGTCAGTCAGGAAAGACGTATCGCCAGAGGCTGCCGCTTGCGTATCACCGAACACCGTATTGTTCTGCATCTCGGTTGCTGGTGACGTCACAATCACATCTTCAAAATTATCAATCTGTTTTTTACGGCGAATACGGATCAAGGCCCACACACAAAGCAGTACAGGCAATGCAATCAACGCTAATGGCAACACTGGACTAATGTTTTTCAAACGCTCCAGCAACACATGCATAAATGACGGTTGCTGCACGGCAACCTCAGTTGCAGGCGCTTCGGCAGGCAGTTCAGGCTTGACTGGCTCAGCTGCAGGTGCCGGTTTGGCTTGTACAACCGGCGCTGGTGGCTCCACGGGTTGTGCGACGGCTGGCGTACTGGCCTGTTCGGCAGGTTTTTCCTCAACGACGGCTTTTGGCGCTACTTTTGCGTCAGCCGCAGCCTGGGCAGCATTTTTTTCTGCTTGCGCCATGGCACTATTTTTCATCTCCATCAGCTTCTTCATGTCTGCGACTTGCTTTTCCAGCGCAGCGGCACGAGATTGCTCTTCTTTAATGGCATTCGCCTTGGCAGTAGCGTCTTCTTGCGCGGCAGTCGCAGATGCTTTCGCCGCAGCCTTGTCTCCTTGCGTGGTCGACTTTTCGTCACCGGCGGACAACTTCAAGACATCTTTACCCGCCTTGGCTTGCGGCGCAGGCTTTTCACCTGCAGCGCCAATTTTGCCTGCAGACTGCTGCGTATTGCCGCCTGTTTGGCTGGGTGCTGTTTCTTTAACAACTTTTGCCAGCGAGTTTTTATAGGCTTGCCAATTGGTCGCATGCTCGGCAATCAAATTTTTTGCCTGTGGTCGGCTCATACTGTTCAGCGTTGCCTGGTCTGGCATGCGAATAATCTTGCCGACCTTTAAGCGGTTCATGTTTTTACCATCAAACGCCTGCTGATTAGACTGATACAGCGCTGCCAGCATTTGCTCTACGCTGACATTGTCAGGCTTCATTTGCCTGGCAATCGCATATAAAGTATCTCCACGCTCGGTGGTTAATGCATCGTCTGTATTGGCAGATTCCTCCGCAACAGCTTGCTTAGGAGCAGGCTTGGCTACCGCTGGCTTGGCCTGCACTGGCTTTCTGGCTTCTGGCGCAGTGTTCTGAGTAGCTTCACGTGTGGCAAGCGCTGCGGTATTGTTGCTAGGCGCAGGCACTTCTGTTTGGCCGGTCACCGGTAACCCGGCAGATTCAGACACATAATTAGAGTTAAAGCCTGGTGGGTCCAGCAGCAAGGTATATTCTTTGACCAGGCGGCCAGTGGGCCAATCTACCTGAATCAGCATATCGAGGAAAGCCTCGGTAATCGGTTGTGAGCTGGTCAACTTAAGGATGGGCTGACCTTTAGTATTGTTGCCGACTTCAATTTTAATAAAAGGATAAGAAGCTGGCTTTTCCAGCATCTGGTCCTGATAGACCTGCTCGCTGGCCAACGCCGCCTGAATGCTGTTGAGCTCTGCGGGCGTGACTGCCAGCAGCTCAATTTCTGCATTAAGCGGCTCACCCAGTTTAGAGCTTGAACTCATGCTTCCCAAGCCGGCGGCATGCACCGAAAGGGCCGTACTCAAACTCAAGGCAAAGGCTATTTTTTTTAATTGAAATTTACTCACCGATTAACCCTTATTCATTCATGGCGTTTGTCAAAATAGCATCATTCAGACAGCCACGCAAGCGCGCCCAGGCGGCTTTGGAGCAATAAACACACCGATTTGAAGCTATAGTCCTCATTAAACAGGATTATATAAAAAGTAAAAGCCCGAATAGACCATGATTTCATTAATAAATCATGGCTTTACGGGCTGCTAGTTAAACTATTACTTAAGCTTCAACCAGAATTCTCAACATCCGCCGCAAAGGCTCTGCTGCCCCCCACAATAACTGGTCACCCACGGTAAAGGCGGACAAATATTCACCGCCCATCGCCAACTTGCGCAAACGACCCACCGGCGTGGTTAAGGTGCCTGTAATCGCCGCAGGGGTTAGTTCAGTCACGCTATCCACACGCTGATTTGACACCACCTTGGCCCACTCATTGGCTTCAGACAGCATCTGGTGAATTTCATCCATAGGCACATCCTGACGCAACTTGATGGTGAGTGCCTGTGAATGGCAGCGCATGGCGCCGATGCGCACACACAAACCATCAATCACAATCGGATTGGCTTCACGACCTAAAATCTTATTGGTCTCTACGCCGCCCTTCCACTCTTCTTTGCTTTGGCCATTGCCCAGGTCTTTATCAATCCATGGGATCAAGCTGCCAGCCAATGGCACGCCAAAATTAGCGGTAGGCAAATCATCGCTGCGGATAGTGTCTGCCACCGTTTTGTCGATCTGCAAAATGGCAGAAGCCGGGTCTGCCAGCAACCCAGCCACTGAAGTATTGATTACGCCCATCTGGTTAATCAGCTCGCGCATATTCTGCGCACCAGCGCCTGACGCTGCCTGATAAGTCATGGAGGTCGCCCACTCAACCAGGTCAGCCTTGAACAAACCATTAAGCGCCATCAACATCAATGACACGGTACAGTTGCCGCCAATCCAGTTTTTGCCGCCATTGGCCAATGCATCTTTAATCACATGCATATTGACCGGGTCTAACACAATGACGGAATCTTGCTCCATGCGTAAGGTTGAGGCCGCATCAATCCAATGCCCGTTCCAGCCTGTTGCACGCAACTGCGGGAACACCTCGCTGGTGTAATCGCCGCCCTGGCAGGTGACAATCACGTCCATCTGGCGCAAAGCGTCAATATTTTTGGCATCTTTGAGCGCGGGCGATTCTTTGCCTACTTTAGGCGCAGCGCCACCCGTTTGCGAGGTGGTGAAAAATTGCGGCTCAATCTCCGCAAAATCGTTTTCCTGCATCATGCGCTGCATCAGCACAGACCCAACCATGCCGCGCCAGCCTACAAACCCTACTTTTAACATAGTGACCCGATATTTCAGCCGGACCATCCGGCATTAACAATAAATTATTTGGAAGACTTCTGAACAGCTTCACCCGCCTGCTCAATATCTTTGCCCATCCCGTTAATCGTGTTGCAGCCTGCTAACACCATCACTGCCAACAACACCGCCATCCATTTCGTCATGCTGTGTCTCCCGATGACTAATCTCTAAAATTACCGTATTTCAAAGGAAAATCAGTAATGCTTTTTTTCACAAACGCAATCGCCTCTTGCAGCACATCGCGTTTAGCGCCGTTCACACGCACGGTGTCGCCCTGAATCGTCGCCTGCACTTTCATGCCGCTATCTTTAATCAGCTTGGTGATTTTTTTAGCCAAGTCACTATCAATGCCATCACGCACATGCAGCTCTTGCTTCACCTTATTACCAGAGACTTTTTGCACGTCTTTATGTTCCAGACGCTTGGAAGACTCAGGCTCTTTTTTCTCCATGGCTGGCAACAAGATGTCTTTCACCTGGTCCAGTTGAAAATCATTGTCACCAAACAAGGTAATCACCTTGTCTTTTTCGTTAAACTCAATTTTGGCCGACGTGCTTTTAAAGTCATAACGATTGGTAATCTGCTTGATCGAAGCATCAATCGAATTCTTCAAGTTCACCATGTCGACTTCAGATGTAATATCAAAGCTTGGCATATTTTAGACCTCACAAGCGACGGCAGGACAAGGCGTAAGCGCGCAGGCAGTACATTCAGTACGACAAGCGCTTACAACGCGGCCCTGCCGAGCAATCACAATTATTCGAAGTGGCAGACGTAGTCTACAGTCTCTACAACTTCAATGTCGAAACTGGAGTTTCCAGGCACGGTAAATTTTTCACCGCCTTGATAGGTGGTCCAGTGATCTTCATCTTTCAGGCGGACCTTGCACACCCCGTCATTAATTTCCATCAACTCAGGCGAGCCGGTATTAAAGGTCAATGTGCTAGGGAAAATCACGCCCACCGTACAGCGTGTGCCGTTCGGGAACAACACGGTATGACTCACACATTTGCCATCAAAATAGACGTTGGCTTTCTTTTTTACACTGACATTATCAAATTGTGCCATTTTTAAATTCCTAATAAATACTAGTGACGACTATATCTTAAAAACTGCACGAGCGGGATGAAGTGCTATTCGCCCGCGCAGCCAGCTTTACATGGCAGCGACGATCTGGTCACCCATCTCAGAACACGAAACCTTCTTCGTGCCCTCTTCATAGATGTCACCCGTACGGTAACCTGCAGCCAATACTTTTTTCACTGCGTTTTCAATGCGGCTCGCAGCAGCTTCGTTATCAAAGCTATAACGCAACATCATGGCAACAGACAAAATGGTCGCAATCGGGTTAGCCAGGTTTTTTCCCGCGATATCGGGTGCCGAGCCATGTGATGGCTCATACAAGCCTTTTTTGCTTTCATTTAATGAAGCAGACGCCAGCATACCGATAGAGCCGGTCAGCATAGAGGCTTCATCAGACAAAATGTCACCAAAAATATTGCCTGTCACCATCACGTCAAACTGTTTAGGGTTACGGATCAACTGCATCGCAGCATTGTCGACATACATATGACTGAGCTCAACCTCAGGATATTCTTTGGCCACCTCAATGACGATTTCTTTCCAGAACTCCGTGGTTTCCAGCACATTGGCTTTGTCCACAGAACACAGCTTTTTGCCACGTTTCATGGCAATTTCAAACGCCACATGCGCAATACGGCGCACTTCTGGCTCGCTGTAAATCATGGTGTTAAAACCTTCGCGCACGCCTTGCTCATTGGTGCGCATGCCCCGTGGCTGTCCAAAGTACACGTCGCCGGTCAACTCACGTACGATCATAATATCCAACCCGGCAACCACTTCGGGTTTCAAGGTAGACGCATTCGCCAGCTCAGGGAACAACACCGCTGGGCGCAGATTGGCAAACAAGCCTAAATCTTTACGAATTGCCAGCAAGCCGCGCTCAGGGCGCAAGGGGCGATCCAGATTGTCGTACTGCGGGCCGCCTACTGCGCCTAACAATACGGCGTCAGCTTTGCGACAGATGTCCTGGGTGAATTCAGGGTATGGATGACCATATTGATCATAGGCCTGGCCGCCCAAAGGGGCCTCAGTAAAGGTCATGTCCAGACCTTCTTTTTTCAGCACTTCGAGCACGCGCAAGGCTTGCGCAATAATTTCCGGGCCGATGCCATCACCTGGCAAGACAGCGATATTTAACGCCATTTTAAAATTCCTTTACTTTAAAACCCACGCCAATGCATGGACATCTTGATTCAATTAAGCAAACAACCAGGGTTGCGCAACTTTATGTTTTTCTTCAAACGCTTTGATTTCATCTGCGTGCTGTAAAGTCAGGCCGATTTCATCCAGGCCATTCAGCAGGTTGTGCTTGCGGGTTGGTGTAATCTCAAACGTGAATGAGTGGCCAGACGGCGTAGTCACCGTTTGTGCGACTAAGTCAACGTTTAGCGTGTAGCCTTCATTTGCAAGACACTCTTTGAACAGGCGATCAACCTCCTCGCCAGAGGCCACGATCGGCAAAATGCCGTTTTTGTAACAGTTGTTAAAGAAAATATCAGCAAAGCTAGGTGCAATAATCACACGAAAGCCTTGGTCTTCAATCGCCCAAGGGGCATGCTCACGTGAAGAACCACAGCCAAAGTTATCGCGCGCCAGCAACACCTGTGCGCCTTGGTAACGCGGTTGATTAAGCACGAAGTCTTTGTTGAGCGGACGGGTACTACAATCCATGCCAGGCTCCCCATAGTTGGTATAGCGCCACTCATCAAACAAATATGGGCCGAAACCCGAGCGCTTGATCGACTTTAAAAATTGCTTGGGGATGATGGCGTCGGTATCGACGTTGGCGCGGTCGAGCGGACAGGCCAGCCCATTTAAAGTAGTAAATGCTTTCATAAAGTTCTCCTCTTATGCGCTACGCACATCCACAAAGTGACCGGCAATCGCCGCCGCCGCCGCCATTTCGGGGCTCACCAGATGCGTACGGCCACCGGGGCCCTGACGGCCTTCAAAGTTACGGTTAGAGGTTGAAGCACAACGCTCACCCGGGCTCAGGCGATCCGCGTTCATGGCCAGACACATGGAGCAACCTGGCTCGCGCCATTCAAAACCAGCTTCAATAAAAATTTTGTCCAAGCCTTCTGCTTCTGCCTGGCGCTTGACCTGGCCTGAGCCTGGCACCACCATCGCCAGCTTGATATTGCTGGCGACTTTTTTACCTTTGGCAACCCCGGCCGCGGCGCGCAAGTCTTCAATGCGTGAATTGGTGCATGATCCAATAAAAATCTTATCCAACTGAATTTGATCAAGCGGTGTATTTGCAGCCAGCCCCATGTATTTAAGGGCGTTTTCAATACTAGTGCGTTTGGTCGCATCCGATTCTGCGGCCGGGTCAGGCACAGCAGAGCCAATCGGCAGCACTTGCTCAGGCGAGGTGCCCCAAGTGACTTGCGGTGCAATTTCAGCGCCATTCAAAACCACCACGGTGTCGTAGGTCGCATCAACATCAGACTTTAGCGTGTTCCAGTAAGCCACAGCCGTTGTCCAGTGCTCAGCTTTAGGCGCATGCAAACGCCCTTCGAGGTAAGCTGCTGTTTTTTCGTCCGGGGCAACCAGGCCCGCACGCGCGCCCGCTTCAATCGCCATATTACACAGTGTCATGCGGCCTTCCATCGACAGGCCACGAATGACTTCACCACCGAACTCAATGGCATAACCAGTACCGCCAGCAGTCCCTATCTTACCGATAATCGCCAGCGCGACGTCTTTCGCCGTGACGCCTTTGCCTAATGCGCCATCGACACGCACCAGCATGCTTTTGGATTTTTTAGCCACCAGCGTTTGTGTCGCCATCACATGCTCGACCTCAGAGGTGCCGATACCGTGTGCCAAAGCACCAAACGCACCATGGGTCGAGGTATGGCTATCGCCACAGACCACGGTCATACCAGGCAAGGTGGTGCCATTCTCAGGCCCAATCACATGGATAATGCCTTGATCTTTGTTTTTAAACGGGAAATACACCAGGGCACCAAACTCCTTGATGTTGTTATCCAGGGTTTCTACTTGCAGACGCGAAATCGGGTCTTCAATACCTTTGTCCCAGTCTTTGGTCGGCGTATTATGGTCAGGGTTGGCCACAATACTTGAGTTGCGCCATGGTTTGCGGCCCGCGATACGCAGCCCTTCAAACGCCTGCGGGCTGGTGACTTCATGTACCAGATGACGGTCGATATAAATCAAACAGGTGCCATCAGCCTCTTCACGCACCACATGCGATTCCCACAATTTGTCGTACAGCGTTTTGCTTGCCATGACTGTTCCTTTCTTACCACGCAAATATTGATAAAGCTTGCGCAGAATACCGAAGTTTTAATACCCTTACAAGAAGATAGTTTATACTAGTATTAAGACTAATAGGATAAACAAATCAAATGGATACAAGAAGACAGGAGCTGGCCGAGTTTCTACAAGCCATGCGCCAACGCGGGTCGCCAGAAGCGTTCGGATTCCCTTCTGGCTCACGCCGCCGCACGCAAGGATTACGCCGTGAAGAGGTGGCGCAACTAGCCAGCATCAGCGCCACCTGGTACACCTGGATAGAACAGGCACGTGAGGTGAATGTCTCTGCCGAAGCACTAGATCGGCTTGCTGCTGCGCTGAAACTCAGCAAGTCAGAACGCAGCTATTTATTTGACATGGCAGACAGGCGTGATCCACAAGCGCACCAAAGCGAGGTCGATACGGCGCCTGAAACATTAGCCGCCATGCTGGCACAGATTCAGATACCCGCCTATATCATGGGTCGCACCTGGGATATATTAGCCTGGAATCCGGCCGCCGGTGCCTTATTTAGCGGATTACTCGATGTGGTGTGGCAAGCCCCCCAACGCCCCAACCTGCTACGTTTCGTCTTTGCCAACCCGCAGGCAAGGCAGTTCGTCTTTAATTGGGAGATGCGCGCGCGCAGACTGGTGGCCGAATTTCGCGCAGACTGCCGCGCACGATTAGAGGAACCTGAAGTCAAGCAGTTGGTCAGTGAATTAAGTACCGCCAGTGTGGAGTTTACCCAATTCTGGAAACAACACGATGTGCTGGAAAGACAAGGCGGCCAACGGGAGTTTCAGCATCCGCTGCAGGGCTTGATTCACTTTCAGCAAGTAACGCTTAAACCGGTAGAACAAGAGCAATTAAAGCTAGTTCTTTTGCAACCCACGCTTCGGCAAGCAACAATCAGCGCCAGTTCGTGAGAAAATGCCCCCTAAATATTCAATTGCCAAAAATTATGATGAAAACATCTTTTTTAATCTTGATCAGCACATTCAGCCTGCACCTGAATGCAGAAACCACTGAGCCGAACACAGACGTGACGGAATCAGGCAGCACTGCAACGCAAGACTCCTGGTACGCTCAGCTTAAAAACCACCTGACGGAGGTGTGGCAAAAGTCCGATCAAACTGATTTATACGTGCCACTGGTGACCTACCATAACAGAAGCATGTACTCTCGAGAGAAAATCGACTCTTTTAACGAGCGGCCATGGGGCTTGGGTATCGGCAAGTCAATGCGCGATGCCGACAGTAACTGGGATGGCTATTATGTGATGGCGTTTAAAGACTCGCACGATGACTGGGAGCCAATTGTGGGCTACGGGCACGTTAAAAATCTGGCTGGCCAAGCCAGCGGCTTGAATGCCGGGCTTGGATTAACCGCCGGGTTCACCGCCAGAAGTGATTACAACTACAAGCCACTACCGGTATTGTTACCGATTGCGGCCGTCGGCTACGATAAAGTGATCGTAAACGCCACCTATGTGCCGGGCACCAAGGGCAATGGCAATGTACTGTTTATGTGGTCAACCGTGGCGTTTTAACGCATGTTTGCGCAGGCTGTTAAGGACGAATCAGCTTATATTCCAGCGCATCTTTTAACGCCAGCCACGAGGCCTCAATAATATCTGACGATACGCCTATGGTGGTCCAGTTGCTTTGCTGGTCGGTGGATTCAATCAACACGCGCACCTTGGCCGCCGTGGCCTGGTTAGAGTCCAGCACCCGCACTTTGTAATCCACCAGTTTAATGTCTTTAATCACTGGGTAAAATTGCTCCAGCGCCTGGCGCATGGCTTTATCGAGTGCATTCACCGGACCATCGCCTTGCGCCGTGGCGCTCGATGCCTGATCATTCACACAAATCTGAATCGTCGCTGTAGAACGCTGACCATGGGCAGACGGCTCATCAATATTGACGTTGTAATGTTTGAGGCTAAAAAACGGCTTAAACTTGCCCAGCAATTTTTGCATCAGCAACTCAAACGAGCCTTCGGCATTTTCAAACTGGTAACCTGCATGCTCCAGCGCCTTTAACTGCTCCAGTATATTCACCGCAGCCTCAGACTCTTTGGTCAGGCTTGGGTCAATCTGCTGTAATTTGCGCAAAATAGCGCCGCGCCCGGCCACTTCAGACACCAGAATCTGCCGCTCATTGCCTACCGTGCCAGGATTGATATGCTCATAAGATTTAGGGTTTTTATTCACTGCGTCAATATGCATGCCGCCTTTGTGCGCAAACGCATCCTGCCCTACATACGGCGCCTTGTCGTTAAAGGCCACATTCGCCACGTCGCTGACAAACCTTGCGGCAGCGGTTAATTCAGACAACTGCGCAGGCGAGATACAATCAAAGCCCAGCTTTAACTGCACATTGGGAATGATAGACACCAGGTTGGCATTGCCGCAGCGCTCACCAATGCCATTGATCGTGCCTTGCACCTGGGTGGCGCCTGCCTGCACCGCAGCCACGGAGTTAGCCACCGCCATCTCGCAGTCGTTGTGGCAATGAATGCCGATTTGCACCGACGGAAACCGCGCCACCACCGTTTGCGTGATAGCAAACACCTGGTCGGGGAAGGTGCCGCCATTGGTATCACATAAGGCCAGCACATCCGCGCCTGCATCGACCGCCGCTTGCAAGGTTTGCATGGCGTAGTCGGCATTGGCTTGATAGCCATCGTAAAAATGCTCAGCGTCAAACACCACCTCTTTGCCTTGCGCTTTTAAATAGGCAATGGTGTCACCTATCATGGCCAGGTTTTCTTGCAAGGTGGTGCGCAGAATATCGGTGACCTGGTAATCCCAGCTTTTGCCAAAAATCGCCACTGCCTGCGTATTGGCAGACAGTAGCGACTGCAAGTTTTTATCGTCTGCGGCGGCAATCCCGATACGGCGCGTGCTGCCAAAAGCAATGATTTTGGCATGCTGCAATTGCAGTTCGCCAACACGGGCAAAAAAGGCCAGGTCTTTAGGATTAGAGCCAGGGTTGCCTGCCTCAATATAGCCAATGCCCAGTTGATCCAGGCGCTGGACTACCTTGAGTTTATCCTCAACCGAAAAAGACACGCCTTGTGCCTGCGCGCCATCACGCAGGGTGGAGTCATAGGCAATGACGCGTCGATGAGCCATCAGAATTATTTTTTACGGTTGTGCAGGTTAGCTGCAATACGCATGCGCAAAGCATTGAGCTTGATAAAGCCGCCGGCGTCTTTTTGATCGTAAGCGCCTTTGTCGTCTTCAAACGTTGCAATGGTCGAGTCAAACAGTGAGTCTGTCTTGCTATCACGGCCAACCACAATCACATTGCCCTTATACAGCTTGACGCGCACCCAGCCATTGACGGTTGCCTGTGTGTGGTCGATCAGCGTTTGCAATGCCACGCGCTCTGGGCTCCACCAGTAACCGTTGTAGATCAGGCTGGCGTAACGCGGCATCAGGTCATCTTTTAAATGCGCCACTTCACGGTCCAGCGTGATGCTTTCAATCGCACGGTGTGCTTTCAGAATAATGGTGCCGCCTGGCGTTTCATAGCAACCACGTGACTTCATGCCCACATAGCGGTTTTCGACCAGGTCCAGGCGACCGACGCCGTGTTTACCGCCAATGCGGTTCAATTCGGCCAGAATCTCATGCGCTTTCATGGCTTTGCCATTCAAGGCCACGATGTCACCACTCTTGAATTCGATATCCAGGTACTCAGCTGCGTCTGGTGCTTTTTCCGGTGACACGGTCCAACGCCACATGTCTTCTTCAGCCTCGGCTGATGGGTCTTCTAGGTGACGGCCTTCGTAAGAGATATGCAGTAAATTGGCATCCATAGAGTATGGGCTACCACCTTGCTTGTGCTTCATTTCAACCGGAATACTGTGTTTTTCGGCATAAGCCAGCAGTTTTTCACGTGACAGCAGATCCCACTCACGCCATGGGGCGATGATTTGGATATTTGGGTTGAGTGCATAAGCCCCTAACTCAAAACGCACCTGGTCGTTACCTTTACCGGTCGCACCGTGTGAAATGGCATCGGCGTTGGTTTGTTTGGCGATTTCAATCAGGCGTTTGGCGATTAATGGGCGTGCGATCGAGGTACCTAACAGGTATTCACCTTCATAAACGGTGTTAGCGCGGAACATCGGGAACACGAAGTCACGCACAAACTCTTCACGCAAGTCATCAATGTAAATCTCGCTGACGCCAAATTTTTTGGCTTTTTCGCGCGCAGGCTCCAGCTCTTCACCTTGACCGAGGTCGGCGGTAAATGTCACCACTTCACATTGATAGGTGTCTTGCAACCACTTCAAAATCACCGAGGTATCCAAGCCACCGGAATAGGCCAATACCGCTTTTTTAATATCGCTCATCTAAATTATCCCAAACTGAATTCATTTGGCTTGTGAAATCAAGCCACTTTTCCTAACAACAAATATTCCATCAATGCTTTTTGCGTGTGCAATCTGTTTTCTGCTTCGTCCCACACCACGCTTTGCGCGCCATCAATCACTTCGGCAGAGACTTCTTCACCACGGTGCGCAGGCAGACAATGCATAAATACCGCATCGGCTTTCGCCACTTTCATCATGTCAGCATCGACTTGCCAGTCGGCAAAGTCTTTGCGGCGCTCTTCGTTTTCGGCTTCAAAGCCCATCGAGGTCCACACATCGGTGGTGACTAAATCTGCGCCACGTGCAGCTTCCATCGGGTCAGCAAACGACTCAAAGTGCGAAGTGCCATACAAATTGGCGCGTTCAGGCTCTACTTCATAACCAGGTGGCGTAGACACATGTACGTTAAAGTCGAGTACTTCTGCCGCTTGCAACCAGGTGTTGCAGACGTTATTACTGTCGCCAATCCAGGCCACGGTTTTGCCCTGAATTGGCCCGCGGTGCTCAATGAAGGTAAAAATATCGGCCAGAATCTGGCACGGATGGTATTCATTGGTCAGGCCATTGACCACCGGCACGCGTGAGTTTTGCGCAAAGCGCTCGATGATGCTTTGCTCAAAGGTGCGGATCATGACAATGTCGCTCATGCGCGAAATCACTTGTGCGGCATCTTCTACCGGCTCGCCGCGACCTAGTTGCGAGTCGCGCGTGTTGAGGTAAATGGCAGAGCCGCCCAATTGCTGCATGCCTGCTTCAAATGACAAGCGCGTACGCGTACTGGCTTTTTCAAAAATCATGACCAAGGTACGGTCTACCAGTGGCCAGTATTGTTTGTAGTTTTTAAACTGCGATTTAATCCATTTGGCGCGGGCAAAGATATGCTCAATCTCGTCACGGGTCAGGTCGTTAAACTGCAAAAAATGTTTAATACTCATAGTGTGTTGGGCACTTGTTAAATCAAGCGCTTGCCTTTAAAAAATTCAATATCAGCGGCGCCAGTCTGCTCACCAGTTCATCAGCCTCTTGTTTGCTCATCACCAGCGATGGCAACAAACGAATTACTTTTTCTGAAGTCACATTAATCAGCAACTTGGCTGCCAGTGCCTGCTTGACCAACTCTGCACAGGGCTTATCTAACTCGATACCAATCATCATGCCGACATTACGGATATTGATGACGCCAGACTCACCTTTGAGCGCAGCAGTAAATTGCTCACGAATATAATTACCCACCTCTTCTGCGTTTTCACGCAGTTTTTCTTCGGTAATGATGTCGAGCGTGGCTAAGCCAGCAGCGGTTGCTAACGGGTTACCGCCAAACGTAGAGCCATGTTTGCCGGGGGTGAAGGTTTCAGCGGCAACGCCACGTGCAACGCAAGCGCCAATCGGCACACCTGAGCCCAAGCCCTTGGCTAAGGTCATCACGTCTGGCACGATACCGGTATGCTGAAAAGCAAACCAGGTGCCGGTTCTGGCAATGCCTGACTGTACTTCATCCAGCATCAGCAACCAGCCGTTGGCATCACAAATCTCACGCAAGCCTTGCAAATAAGCCTTGAGGCTGGCCGGAATATGCACGCCACCCTCGCCTTGCACCGGCTCAACCAATATCGCAACCACGTTATTTTTGTGTGAAGCAATGGTTTTAACCGCGTCAATATTATCAAATGGCACGCGCAAGAACCCACTGACCAAAGGCTCAAACCCGGCTTGTACCTTGCGGTTTCCGGTGGCAGATAAGGTTGCCATGGTGCGGCCATGAAAGCTTTGATCCATGACAATGATTTCTGGATGGTCTATGCCCTTGTTGTGGCCATATAAGCGCGCCAGTTTAATGGCGGCCTCATTGGCCTCACAGCCGGAGTTACAGAAAAACACGCGGTCCATGCCAGAGAGCGCAGCCAGTTTATCGGCCAACGCAGACTGCTCGGCAATCTGATAAATATTGGAAACATGGATCAGCCGGGCAATTTGTGCATTGAGTGCTGCCACAAACTTTGGATGGGCATGGCCCAAGCCGTTGACTGCTACGCCTGACAGCGCATCCAGATAGCGATCACCGGCAGTGTCTGTTAACCAGACGCCCTCGCCTTTGACAAAAGTCACAGGCTGCCTGCCATAGGTGTTCATTAAGTGTTCCGAATGCATTTCAAACCCTTTTTCAAAAAACAAAAACGGCGGCTTAAGCCGCCGTAAACGCCTTAAACCCGTTAAAAACCTAATACTGCGCGATGACTCAATCCATTAGCCATAAAAAACAACATGGGCAAGGAGAGCATCAAATTAGTACGCGATGCCAGCATGGCGACACGTCGTGCTTTATTTTTAGCCGCATCATCGGCAGCAACAATGCCGAGAATCTTTTTCTGGTTGGGCCAAATTAATGCCCAAACATTAAACAGCATAATAGTGCCTAACCAGGCACCCACGCCAATCAGCTCAAATCCATTACGCAATGCAAAAGCATCGGTAAAATGTGGCCCGAGCAAAGCAGCGCCTGCGAGCCAGGTCACCACGGCTGACCAGCGAAACCAGAGCAATGCGCGTGGCGCAATATGCTTGTTAATGCCAGCCGCAGTACCGTCTGCGGCGGCGGCTTTCAGGCCGGCCATTTGCACCAGGTTAAAGTAGTACAGCAAGCCTACCCAGGTAATCCCGGCCAAAAAATGTATCCAGCGTGCGAGTGCGGGCATCAGTTCCATGGATTAACCCCCTGCCACAATAAAATTTTTCAGGAAAAAAACCAGAGCCAGGGTTAATAGCAACCCTGAGATGATGGACCCAGCGACAGATTCCAGCGGATTTTTCATACGCACCCCAATCATGTATTGCACAGATAAACCTGACTGCTTGCAAGGCCCTGGCAAACTTGTCGCGCACCACACAATAGCGCTTGCGAACTGTTTGCTCTAACCTCAAGTCAGGATTCGTTTTTTTCTAGTTTTAAACCAATTCTGGCGAATGCTAGAGATTACCGCAAAAGCCTTTTGTTGACAAGTTGGTGCGAGGGCAATACCGGCGGCTTTACAGCCTGTAAAGTGTGGCTTATGCAGCGTGTTTTTCGATTTATATTATAATGCGCGGCGGCATTATGATTGTGCGTTTGACATCCAGGCGCCTCAACACAGGGGAATCACATACCATGGCAACAACTGATCTCGATGTATTGCTGGTCGGTGGCGGCATTATGAGCGCTACGCTGGCAGTTCTGCTACATCGGCTCGACCCAACTCTGCATATTTGCATGGTAGAACAACTCGATGATGTCGCCCTTGAAAGTTCGGATGCATTGAACAACGCGGGGACTGGTCACGCCGGTTATTGTGAGCTCAACTACACGCCCAAAGACAAACATGGCGATATTCAGATACGCCGTGCACTTGAAATTAATGCCGCGTTTGAAGTCTCGCTGCAATGCTGGTCTAGCCTCGTAAAAGACGGCGTGTTAAATGCCGCAGATTTTATTCAGCGTGTGCCGCACCTGAGTGCAGTGTGGGGCACAGAAAACGCTGCATTTTTGCGCAAGCGTTTTGAGTCTTTACAAGCGCACCCCTTATTTGCCGAGATGCAATGGAGTGACCAAGCCAGTACACTGCGTGACTGGGTGCCACTGATGATGGCCGGACGCCAGCCGGACGCAAACATGGCAGCCACCCGTGTTGCCCATGGCTCAGATGTCAATTTTGGCGCCCTGACCCGTCAACTGGTGGCTTACCTGAAAACCCGCCCTAACTTTACCCTGCTCACACAATCACGGGTAACCAAACTCAAGCAGCAACAACACCGCGAACAAAGCAGCTGGCAAGTGCATATTCAGCACTTGCAAACGGGGCACACACAAAGCTACCAGTCACCATTTGTATTTTTAGGGGCTGGTGGCGGTGCGCTACCGTTATTGCAGCAATCTGGCATCCCAGAAGCACATGGTTATGGCGGCTTTCCGGTCAGTGGCCAATGGCTGATCTGCAATAACGCAACGCTGATTAATCGCCACCAGGCGAAAGTGTATAGCCAGGCTGCCGTCGGCGCACCACCCATGTCAGTGCCGCACCTGGATACACGCATGATACAAGGTAAGCCAGCATTGCTGTTTGGCCCTTATGCAGGATTCACGACACGCTTTCTCAAGCAAGGCTCGCGATTTGACCTGGCCAAGTCAGTTAAATTTAAAAACCTCAAGAGCTTGCTGGGCGCGGGGCGTCACAACCTTGACCTCACCAAGTACTTGATTAAAGAAGTTTTTCAAAGCCATGAGCAACGCATGGAATCCTTACGCGTGTTTTTGCCAGAGGCTCACAATGACGACTGGCAACTGGCACATGCCGGGCAGCGCGTACAAATTATCAAGCGCTGCCACCAGCACTGGGGCAAGCTTGAGTTTGGCACCGAAATTGTCGCCAGTAGCGACGGTAGCCTAGCCGCCCTGCTCGGCGCATCTCCTGGCGCGTCGGTCAGCGTAAAGGCCATGCTGGATGTGTTGCAACGCTGTTTTGCCAGCCGCATGCAAAGCAAAGAGTGGCAAGAGAGCCTCCAAGCGCTGATTCCGTCATTTGGCGAGTCTTTGATTGATGACGCAGCCTTGCTCGCACGCGTTCGCCGCGATACATTGAGTACTCTCAACCTAGGGTAAGTAATGATGCATCATCGTATTGCCACACACCACTGGCAATGTATAGAAAATGAAAAAAGTTGAATTTCATCCGCCGTGTGGCGGTCATGTATGAAATGACTTAGATTGAAAGCCACTTGTTTATGCGTTCGTTTTTGCCAAACACCTTAAGCCTCAAAATTCTTAGCACTGGCTTTTCAGCCTTGCTGTTACTGGGCTGCCAGGCGACTACTGAAGCACAAAAAACACCGCCAGTCGCCCCCGACTTTGGTGAAAATGTCATCATTTTGGATCCAGCGATGGCGTCGGATGCGATTCAGAGCAAACTGGATACCTTATTCAAGCAACAGGAAAGCAACCAGTTTGGGCCCGAGCGCTATGCTGTGCTGTTTAAACCTGGCGTTTACCACAACAAAGTCAAGCTTGGCTTTTACACGCAATTACTGGGTCTGGGACAATTCCCGGATGAAGTGATCCTGCAAGGCGGCATACAGGTAGAAGCCAACTGGCATGAGGGCGACGCCACGCAAAACTTTTGGCGTAGCGTAGAAAACCTGTCAGTCACACCAGATAATGGCACCATGCAATGGGCCGTCTCGCAAGCGGCACCGCTGCGTCGCATTCATGTGCGTGGCAATATGCTGCTGGATGACAACGGTGGCTGGTCTAGTGGCGGCTTTATTGCCGATAGCCTGATAGACCAACAAATTAACTCAGGCACCCAGCAGCAATGGCTAACCAGAAACTCAAACATGGGTAGCTGGACTAATGCTAACTGGAACATGGTGTTTGTTGGCGTCAAAAACCCGCCAGATGGTGTACATTGGCCCAACCCACCTTATACGGTGGTCGAGCAAACGCCGCTGGTGCGTGAAAAACCATTTTTAACCATAGACACTACAGGCGCTTATCAGGTGTTTGTGCCCGCACTGCGCAGCAATACACAAGGCGTCTCCTGGCAAGATGCTCATCCACAGGGCGAAACCTTGCCTTTGTCGCAGTTTTATATTGCCAAAGCCGCCACGGATACCGCAGACAGCATCAATGCCGCCCTCAATAAGGGCAAACACCTGCTATTAACGCCAGGCATCTATAAACTAGACCAACCCTTGCACATTGGCCTGCCTAACACCGTGATTCTGGGCCTCGGCATCGCAACCTTGCAACCAGTCGCTGGCAAGGCCGCCATGACCATCGCCGATATTGACGGCGTCAAACTGGGTGGCGTGTTATTTGATGCCGATGAAAAAAACACTGACGTATTGCTGCAAGTCGGCGACAGCAAAAGTGTCATCAGCCATGCAGAAAACCCTACTAGCCTGCATGACGTATTTTTCAGGGTGGGCGGTGCCGCCGTTGGCAATGCGACGCACAGCGTCATCATTAACAGCAACCATGTGATTGGTGACAACCTGTGGGTATGGCGCGGCGACCACGGCAACGGCATCGGCTGGACCACCAATAAAACCAAGCACGGCATTGTCGTCAATGGCGATGACGTCACCATGTATGGCCTGTTTGTTGAGCACTTTCACGACTACCAAACTGTATGGAATGGCGACAATGGCGCCGTCTACTTTTACCAAAGCGAAGCGCCTTATGACGTGCCGAATCAGCAAAGCTGGATGAATGTCAGCGTCAATGGGTTTGCCTCTTACAAACTGGGGGATCATGTCACCCGCCACACCGCCATCGGCATGGGGGTTTATTGCTTTTTTAACGACAACCCTAAAGTCAAACTCAATAGCGCGATTGAAGCGCCACTCGCGGAGCAGGTCCGCTTTGAGCACGTCACCAGTGTGTCACTAGGCGGCACCGGGGAAATTACGCATGTATTAAACACGGTAGGCGACGCAGCCAAACCCGGGCATGAAGTGGTGAGATACAAAAAGCAAACAGTAACCCCGGCAAGCGTCGGCAGTATCAAGACAGAATCAGCGGACTGACTTTAAGGCCTACCGAAAGTCGCAGGATTTGCCATCCATCCTGGCCATGCCTCAACCCAGCAACAGTGATGATCAAACCCAGGGACAATGACTATCTTGGGCTGCTGTCCGGCAGGAAAGCGTTGTTGAAAAGCCAGCGTCAATGCTGGTGTAATGACACTATCTTGCGCACCGGCCAAATGTAGTTGAGGCACGTTTAATAACGCTTGCCATGCATCTGCCGGGTTGAGTGAACCGTTGAGCGGACTTAAATGCTGCTGCGTAGCCCAGGCGGCTGTCTCCAGATTGCCTGCTACCGTGATTAATTGCGTAACATCATGCCGCCTTGCCGCCACCAACGCAGCAACCGCGCCACCGCCAGAATAGCCTACCAGCACCAACCGGGTTGCGCGATAGTGCTGTTTGAGTTGGCTGATGGCCTGATCACTTGCCTCAATCACCTCTGGTGCAAAGCGATGGCTGGTCCAATAGCGTGTATCGCAATGGCGACGCGCTTGGGCAGTGACATATTGGCAAGGCCGTGCCAGATACACGGCCGCGTGCGCGTGATCACTGAGCGCCAGTTGTAATGCCAATGGATGTTGCGGTGTCGGGTCAAATGACGGGGTATGCGCATTCAGCCAGGCCAAACCGTCACCCTCTATGTAAATCGTCAGCGTTTCGCTACTGGCCAATGCCGGTGGCACAAATGCAGCCAACACAAACGTGCCAACATCGAGTTGTATGCGCTGCCAGCCTGCAGTGGTAGCCACTTTTTCCGCGGCCAGATGTCTATCATCGACAGAAGAAAAAACAGCACACGCAGTGAGCAAAGCACCACACAGTCCGAGTAAGAAATATTTCCTTAGCCGCATTAACACTAAGCACTCCAACATGGCATGTGATTAAACTAAAAAAGAAAAGCCCGCAAATACGGGCTTTTCACATGGGTAAGACTAAACAGTCATTAATCAGAATGCCAGACGCATATTAAGTGATGCCGTTTGACCAACAAAATCGCTGCGTGCATCAACATCATACCGTGCCGTAATCTCGGCCCGCTCTGAAGCGCGCACAGACACGCCTAAACCAGCACGACCGATCCACGGGCTTAAGTCTAAGCCTTGAGTACGAAAAGACGCACCACCACCGACATAGCTGGCGGCAATGCTATTTTTGTTGTTGAGCAAGTCATAGCCTACGCCAACGTTGGCAAGCAAGGCTGCACGCTCTGTGAGCCTGTGTTGCAAGCGCCCTTCTACCATTGTAATCAATTGCTCACTGGTGGCTGCATTTACTTTAAGGTTGAGGGCTGCAGCGCCTTTTTCAGTGTAGGAATCGTTGCGAATCCAGAAGTAATCAGCACGGATGGCAGGGATAAAACTGGTTTTTTCATTGAGTGAAAAACTACGGCCTATGCCTGCACCGACGTGCGCTGTGGTACTGTCAAAGTCAGACTTGGCCACCCGGTTTAATCCGCCAAAGTTAATACGGCGATGACCATCGTTTTTGTTAATACCAAAGTCGGCCTGCCAGTTGATTTCGATATCAGGTTGCGACGCCAGATTAAAACTGCCGTAACCAATCATCTGGAACGCATCAATATCGGCGCGGTTCTCGCGCGCACTCGATTTGCCATCCACATTGCTGTTCATGTAAGAAAACGCTACCCCGACGCGATGCGTGTCGTTGAGCTCGGCATCGGCGCCCACAATAAAGCCAAATGTATTGGCCTGATAGCCAGACACACCGTTACGATTGCCCTGATTAGCATTGGATGCAATTGGCTTCATCCAAAAGTATTTATCGCCCAAAAATTGGTCGCCAGACGCGCGACCCATATTGGTTTCCTGACGGGCTTGAATAATGCGATTGGTGTTACGCATGCCATTGGTGGCTACCTGGTCAATACTGGCGCTGATGAGCGGCAGGGTTTGCGCCACAGCATTTGACACTTCACCTTCAGTCTCCAGTTTACCTAAGGCATCCACTACATTGACCATGTCGCCGGTAGGCGTGCCTGAAATCACGCTATCCAGCACAGTGGCTGCGCCAGCGCCCTGACCAAAGCCTTCGTTGCGCACACTGCTGCGCACAGTACGATCAAGCAATGTCAGCAAATCAATCGCATTGCCTCTCACCAAGGCATCAAACTTGAATAATGCGCTGTTGTCTTTAATCACAAACGTATTCTCATCCACATTGTGACCGCCAGTACCAATCACCGTAAATATCTTATCGTTGACCTTGAGGGTGTTGAGGCTGCTCACATTCACAAACAGGTTGGTGCCTCTGGCAAACGTTGCCTGCCCCGAAATAGCCAGGCGGCTGAATGTACCCGTGCTGGTGACCGAGAGCGCCAGGGTAGCCCCCGCTTCTTGCATATAATCACCGTTAATCATAGTGAGCAAGGGGGCGGCAATGAGCGTGCCACTATTGTGAAGATTGGCATTGGTTTCAATAGAGTCAGTGGCGTAATCCCCCAGGGTCAATTGTCCTGTGCTGGCAATCTCTACCTGGTTCACGGTCATGCTTCCCTCTTGTGTAAACGTGCCGTTCACAACAACGGCCGAATCCTCAGAGCCGCTAATAAAGCCTGTGACACGGCCACTGCTACCGTTCAGGTTAAGCAGGCTGTCACCGAGGCTGACATTGCCATCAAGCAGGCCGGTGTTGGTAATCCCGTTGGTAATTGTGCCCGAGTTGCTAATTGCATAAGCGCCATCAGCCGCACGGATCGTGCCATCGTTGGTCATTGTTGTGATGGTGCTGCCATTACCGTTGACAATCGCATTGCCAGATTCATTTGAGATCATGCCTGTCGCATGATTGGTCAACGTGCCGATGTTGCCATTGTTGTTAATGGCGCTATCGTTGGCATCATCGTTGCTGATGGTGCCATGATTGATAATGCTGCCGATCTCGCTGACTGAATATCGGTTCCAAATTGCTGACGTACCCGTATACGATGTCCCCGCCCCGGTGATACTGCCGTGGTTGGTGATGGTGCCAATTGTGTCGGCATTGTTAATCGCGACCCCATCCTCGTTCGTGATAATACCACCCGTGTTATTGGTGATCGTGTTGATGCTCCCCATGTTATTAATGGCAGCCCCATACGAACTTAAAACGGTGATCAGATTGCTATTAACGATATCGCCGATGGATGTATGGTTAAGAATCGCATTGCCGCCCGCCGTGATCGTTCCAGTATTTGTAATCTGCGAGATCTCACCATCATGGCTCCAGATGCCAACGTTATAGTTATCAATCGTCCCCGCATTATTGATAATGACGCCGGTCGATGTACCGGCATCAATTGCTACACCATCCATATCTGGGTTAATGCTACCGCTGGCTGTTATTTCGACGGTTTCATTGCTGGCGGGGGTACAAATCGATGTTTCTGAAGTGCTAATAGTCGTAGTGCCACCACCGCCACATCCACCAGTAGCCCAGGCCTGGTTAGCCAACATCGGCATGGCTGCGACAACGGCAGAGGCTAATAGCGCTTGGCGGCTGAGTTTGGCTGTGTATCCAGAATAGGTCAGCGCCTGCTGACAAAGGTGATTTATTTTTCTCATGATGACTCCCCGAAAATTGACCCTGGTGAACAAGGCGATGCCAGAACGGCACTGGGGGAGACTCTAGCAAAGTCAAAACATGAAACCCTACCAATCCCTACAAGCAGCAGGGTTAATCAAAAGCGGTCATCTGCAGGCAAAGCTGGTAGCCGTAATTGCGCAGGGAGCGGATCGGATTGTCAGGGCTGGCTGCATGCAACATCAGCTTTTTTCTCAAACGCACAATCAGCACCTCCAGGCTGGCTTTGCTGTATTCAAGCTGCTCATGGCTAAGCAACTCTAGCAACTGCCAGGTTTCCAGGCGTTGATCTGGTGCAAGTAACAAAGCATGCAACAGGTTTGCCTCTTGCTGATTGACTTTAACGGCTGTGTCGCCATGCTTTAACTCAAGTGTCTGCAAATGCAAGCGAATACTGGTATTGGCGGACGCTGGCTCGCGTTTCAAGCGCCGGGAGAGCGCCTGAATAGCCGCATTGATCTCATCGAGTGACGCCGGTTTGGTCAAGTAAATATCCGCCCCGCTGTCATAGCCTTGCATTTTTTGGCTGGCCAACTGATTGGCACTAATAATGATAATGCCAACCTCGGGGTAGATATGCCGTAGGCGCTTGGTGAGGCTCAGCCCGTTTTCACCCGGCAGGTTAATATCAATGAGCATGATGTCCACACAGCCTACCTGCTTTTGCTCGGGCAGCGCCTCGGCTGACTCCAGGCCAATGACATGATGCCCTTTGTTGCGCAAGGTATTGACCGTGACTTCACGCAGCGTGTCATGGTCTTCTACGACAATGATATTCATGCTGGCAACCATAAATGAAAGCGGATGTGATGGTCATGCAAGCTGGCAGCCAACTCACCGCCAAGCGCACGGGCAACCGCACGCGACAAATAGAGGCCGATGCCAAACCCGCTGTGTTTGCGCGAAGTAGGTGCGCGGTAGTATTTGTCAAATAGCTGCTGCATATCAGGCAAAGACTCTACCTGATTTTCAACACACACACTGAGACCATCGCCTTTATGCGCATCAGATGCCGCAATGATACTAATGGCAATCCGGCTATTGGCAGGCGCATATTTCACTGCATTTTCTAGCAGGTTGCGCAACATCAGCCTAAGCATCAGCGGGTCACAGTAAAACAGAGGCAGCGCTGGCGGCAGCGAAAAGTCAATGCGATGTGCACAAGCGTATTCATCGGCAAGTGTTTGCAGGATGGCTGGTAAATCACAAGGTTCGACACTGACAGAAATGGCTTGCTGCTCAATTTTTTCCAACTGCGCACAGCGGTCTACCATGCTGCTGATGTCGAGCACACTTTGCTCCATATGGCGCTTGGACGCATCCTGCATGTGTATCTCAGCCAGTAACAGCCTGATCACTGACAACGGTGTTTTTAACTCATGGGTGATCATGGACATAAAGTAACCCATTTCATCGCGCTTTTGCCGCTCGAGGTCTAATTGCTGGCGAGCCAGTTGCAGGGCGAGTTTGGCCTTGGTGGTTTCGGCAAAAATGGCGGATGCGCGTTGCTGCAACACAATGTACATCAGCAAAGCTGCAATCAAGCTATGCACCAAGATAGCACTCAGGCTCCACTCACTGGCTGGCGACCAGCCCATCATCGGCAAGATAGAAATCAGCAGTGACAGCGTATGCAACGCATAAATCACCTGCAAGGTTCTACGGCCTGGCACCACCTCAGCGGGTGTATCGCGGCGAGTGCTGAGCGCCAAAGGCAATAACAGCAAAGAAACCAGCAAAACAATATGCGCATTTAGCCGCAATACTTGCAAGGCATAGCCGTTAAACAAGCCCAAGAGTAATGCCGGGTAAAACCCAGCCAGGCCGAGCAATAAGCGCATGCCCCAGCGATTAGGCTGGTAAGGCCTGAGCAAGACATAATGAAAAAAGATACTGACCCAGACAATGGTGAGTACTGCAATGCTGGTGAATTTATCATTCAGCGCGGCATGCTGTGCGGGCAACATCGGCGCAAAATAGCCCATGATGGCCACCGCATAAATCATGTGCGAACCCTGGTAGAGAATAAACAGGCCGGTTAACCAGTCCGGCTTGCCAAAAAACTCGTTCGCGGCCCAAAAGGCCAGCCACAGCATAATCGCCAGGTAGAATATGATTAAAATATGCTGGCGCATTTCTTTGAGATTAGCCGCCTTGCCTGGCAACACCTCAACATACATCAATGCGGTACTACTGGTCTTTAACTTAAGGTAATACACCGTAGGCGTTGCTTGGCCATGAATAACGAATCCATGCGTAATGGCGTGACGGCGTTCTCTATCCTGGTAGGCATAACGATCGCCTGTCGTTCTCGACAACCATTGCCCGCTGTATGCCGGATCTGCCTGATATAAGGTGATGTGGTCGAGATAGGTAGGGCGTATCCTGAGTTCCAGATGCTGTTCAGCTGTGGCAGCCACCGTGATGCGCAGCCATTGCGTATGTGCGGTATACCCCGCCATCAGCAATTGCTTAACTGGCTTGAATGTCTGCTGACTGACCGTATCAATACCCATCTGCCCGGTCACGTCACTAAACACTTCACGTTGCACAACCAAGTCATCGGCTTTGCCTGTGTTAGAAAACAGCAGGCAAAGCCAAAGCACGCAGAAAAACAAGCGACTTAACAATGCGACACACGAACCAGCATGGTCATATTTACGCCGTTTGCTGCCCATATAAGCGTTGATAAACGCTGCCAGCCTGCTTGACCAGCGTCTCGTGCTGGCCCTCTTCGATAATACGGCCAGCATCAAACACCAGCACGCGGTCGGCTTCTTTTACGGCGGATAAACGGTGGGCAATAATAATGGTGGTGCGGCCGCGCAAAAATGTGCGCATGGCCTGATGTAGCAAGGCCTCTGTGTGCGTATCCAGCATAGAGGTCGCTTCATCCAGAATGACGATTTGTGGCTGCTTGAGCATCATGCGCGCAATGGCCAGGCGCTGTCGCTGGCCGCCTGACAAACGCACGCCACTGCGACCCAATGGCGTATCCAAGCCTTCAGGCAGGTCGCGTACAAATTGCGCCAACTGCGCCACGTCCAGCGCTTGCCACAGTGCATCGTCAGCATAGGGTTGATCTAAACTCAGGTTTTGCCGCACGCTATCGTTAAACAGCATCGGTTGTTGCAAAACCACACCAAGATGCTCGCGGATTTGTGCATAGCCAAGTTGCTCTATGGCTTGCCCATTAAACAAGATTTGACCGCTGCTAGGCGCATACAGCCCCAGTAGCAATTGCACCAGTGTGGATTTGCCTGCGCCAGACACGCCGACCAGCGCCACTTGCTCGCCCGGCGCAATATTGAGCGTCACGTCGTCAAGAATCGCGCTGCCCTCGCCATAGGCAAAGCTGACTTGCTGCAAGCTAATCGCAGCCGGGCTTTGTGCAGAAAAGCCTTGCACTTGCGCGGGGTAATGTGGCTCTTCATCCGCATCCAGCACCTGATTAATACGGCCCAATGCGGCTTTGGCTGCGTAATAAGACACCTGCACTGATAACAGCTCTTGCACTGGCCCCATCATGAACCACAAGTAGCCAAACACGGCAATCATTTGCCCCACAGACAGGTTGGAGAACACCACCATCAGCATAGCGACGGCACGAAAGACTTCAAAGCCGAACAGAAAGATACCAAACGATAACCGCGATAAGGCGTCGGACTTCCAACCGGAAGCCGTGGCCGCGGCTCGCACGGCTTCGGCAGCTTGCTTGGCTTTATCTAAAAAGCGTTTATCGCTGTTGCTGGCACGCAGTTGTTGCATGACTTCTAGCGTTTCGGTGACAGATTGCGACAACAGTTCAAACGCACTGTTTTCGCGTTGCTTCCACACTTTGACCTTTTTACCGAGCACCATGGTCAGCCCGATGACAAACGGGTTTAGCAGCAGGATAATCAAGGCCAGCTGCCAGTGCATCCACAGTAACACCACGGCAACACCGATCACACTGAGTACGGCCACCAGTACTTTGGCGATGGTTTCACCCAAAAACTTGTCCAGCGTTTCAATATCCGTCAGCAAGCGCGCCGTGATCTGGCCTGCGCCCAGACTTTCATAAACCTGCATGCGGATGCGGGCGAGTTTATCGAGTAGGGTTTGGCGCACGCCTAGCGTCACCTGCTTGGATAAGCCGACAAAGATGCGGGTGGTGGCGACGCCGAGCAGCACACTGCCCAGGCGCAACGTCATGGTGAGTAGCGTCACCGGCAAGATGATCGCTATCGGCCCCAACCAATGGGCTGGCAGTAGCCAGGTCATCAACTGCGTGAGCTTGCCTGGTTGATGCAACAGCACTTCATCTACCAGCAAGGGCATCAGCAAAGGAATAGGCACCGCGACAATGGCGCCCAGAAATGCCAGCGACTGGCCTAGCCACAACCGCCGGGCGTGCTGGCGCAGTTGCAGCCACAAATCATGCAAGGTCAACATCGGGTAAAACTAGGCTTTGCCGCCTGCCAGCACACGCTGACGGCGAATCTCATATAAGGCGATACCGCTAGCCACGCTCACATTCAAGCTTTGCACCGAGCCAAACATCGGGATGGTAATCAGTGCATCACAAGTTTCTTGCGTTAACCGTCGCATGCCATCGCCCTCTGCACCCATGACTAGGGCAATTGGGCCTTCCAGCTTGGTGTTATGCAAGGAGCTAGGCGCATCCATAGTGGTGCCAATGATGTAAACCCCTGCCTCTTTTAACTCACGAATGGTGCGGGCAAGATTGGTCACCGAAATAAACGGCACGGTCTCAGCCGCGCCGCTGGCAACTTTACGCACCGTGCCATTTAAGCCGACAGAACGGTCTTTAGGCGCAATAATCGCGTGCACGCCCATGGCATCCGCCACGCGTAAACAAGCGCCGAGGTTATGCGGGTCTTGCACGCCATCCAAAATGAGGAAAAATGGCGGTTCATCCAGGTCGGACTCCAGCACATCGTGAATATCTTTGTATGGCATCGGGGTTTCAACCACACGTGCGATCACCCCCTGATGTCGGCCATGTGCGCCAATAAAGCCATCCAAGCGATGACGCTCAGATTGAATCACGCGAATATTTTGTGACTTGGCCATTTCAAGCAAATCGCGCATACGTGCATCAACACGGTCTTGATCAATAATAATTTCCTGAATGCTGATGCCATGCTGGCGCATGCGACTCAACACCGCATGAAAACCGAACAGAATGCGGGTTTCTGACATAGTGACTCCTCATTTTCTTAGTGACTTTTGCCTACAGGCAGCAAAAGATAAAAACACGAATCGCGCAGGCTGGGCAATAAGATGCATATTGCCAAGCACTGCGCGAATAGATTGCTTAAAAACGCAAAAACTAACTCAAGGCGCTATTATCGGGCTTTTGCCTTTGGTTTGCCTTTATTTTTTTGCACTGAATGACGCCCTTTGTCTTTGGCCGAGCGTGATTTACCTGCCGCGCCCTTGCCTGCAGCAGGTTTATCACTGGCTGTGCGAGACGGCTTTGCCGCAGAAGATGACTTTGCCGCGGCTGACGATTTTTGCGCCGGGGCTATCGACTTTGCCCATGCGGCTGGCGCTGCTTTAGCCGGTGCACTGGCACGGCTGGTTTTAGGCGTGCGCGCACGGATGCTGGCTGATTGCTCACCCTCAGCGAGTGCGCTGCCTTCGCCATCTGCAGCCCCCTCCGCCGCGCTAACCAGTGTGAAGTCGATGCGGGAAGTTTCGAGATCCACTCGCACAACTTTCACCGTCAGCCTGTCGCCCAAGCGATAACGCACACCGGTGCGCTCACCCACCATTTCGTGGCGCGCTTTATCATGAATAAAATAATCATTGCCGAGGTCAGTCACGTGCAACAAGCCCTCAACGTAGACTTCATCCAGCGCCACAAACAAGCCAAAGCTGGTGACGCCCGCAACCGTGCCGCTAAAGACCTCCCCCACCTTGTCTTGCATATAAAAGCACTTGAGCCAGTTGGTGACATCACGCGTGGCATCATCGGCACGGCGCTCAGTCATCGAGCAATGCACGCCCAACTGATGCCAGTCTTTGGCCTGATAACGCTTGCCTTCTACGACTGCCTTGATGGCTCGGTGCACGAGTAAGTCAGGATAACGACGAATCGGCGAGGTGAAATGCGTGTAGGCCTCATAAGCCAGTCCAAAATGGCCAGCGTTATCCGGGCTATACACCGCTTGCTGCATGGAGCGTAACATCACCGTTTGCAATAGTTGTGCATCTGGCCGCGTTTTAATGCGCTGCATGAGCTTGGCATAATCTTTAGCGCTCGGGTTCTCACCGCCACCTACGCCAAAGCCAAACTCGCCCATAAACAGGCGCAAGGCTTCGAGTTTTTCTGGCGTTGGGCCTTCGTGGATACGGAACAAACAGGTTTGTTCATTTTTAAGCAAAAAGTCCGCTGCACAGACGTTAGCTGCCAGCATGCACTCTTCAATCAGCTTGTGCGCGTCATTACGCACCACCGGCACAATTTTGTCGATCTTGCCGTTGTCGTTAAACACCATCATGGTTTCAGTCGATTCAAACTCCACCGCACCACGTTTTTCACGCTGGGTCAGCATCAACCTGAACAAGCTGTTTAAGTTGTGCACATGCGGTAACAACCAGGCATATTCTTCTGTTAAAGCAGCATCCTCACCTTGCAGCAACGCCGCCACTTTGGTGTAGGTCATGCGCGCTTTAGACAACATCACCGACGGGTAAAACTGGTATTGTTTGACCACACCCTGGCTATCGATCTGCATATCGCACACCATGCACAAGCGCTCGACGTCCGGGTTAAGCGAGCATAGGCCGTTAGATAAAGCCTCTGGCAACATGGGGATCACACGGCGTGGAAAATACACCGAGTTACCGCGGTCGTAGGCATCTTTATCCAGCGCATCGCCCGGCTGCACATAAAAGCTCACATCGGCAATCGCCACCACCAAGCGCCAGCCCTTACCTTGCGGCTCGGCAAACACGGCATCATCAAAGTCACGCGCCGTTTCACCATCAATGGTTATCAATGCCAGGTCGCGCAAATCCTTGCGGCCTTTGTAATCTTTGACCTGCACGGTTCTGGGGAAGTCTTCGGCTTGCTTGACGGCTGCCGGGTTAAACTGGTGCGGCAAATGATGCTTGCGCAACGCGATCTCGATCTCCATGCCGCTATCAGCATAGTTTCCCAAAATCTCTACAATTTTGCCCATGGGGCTGGAATGCGAAGAGGGATACTCGGTGAGCTCGACCGTCACAATCTGCCCGACTTGTGCGTCCATATCCAGATGATATGGAATCAGCACATCCTGGCTGATACGTTTGTCTTCTGCCGCCACAATGGTCACACCCTGCGCCCGAATCACGCGCCCCACCAATGTTTTATTGGCGCGCTCCAGCACTTCGACCAGCTTGCCCTCGGGGCGACCTTTACGGTCAACGCCCGCCAAACGCACCATGGCGCGATCACCATGCATGACCAAAGTCATCTCTTTAGGGCCGAGAAAAATATCTTCCGGGTTCTTGGTTTTATCATCCGGCACCAAAAAGCCAAAACCATCAGTATGGCCAAATACGGTGCCGGCAATCAGGTGAATCTTATCCGGCAGGCAAAATGCACCCTTGCGGTTACGCATCAGTTGGCCATCGCGCTCCATGGCGCCCAGCCTGCGGTTAAAAATGTCGCGCTCATCGTGGCTAATGTCGAGCAACACATAAATCTGATCAGCACTCAGGGGCACGCCCTGGTCCGAAAGTAACTGCAACACCAGCTCGCGGCTAGGTAATGGTGTTTGATATAACTCAGCTTCACGCTGGGCCTGCGGGTCATTTGCACGCAGGGATTTTTTCGTTTTTCTGGTTGACAATATTTATTCTTCCTTTAAAATGCACAGCTTCTTTAGCCCAGATGGCGAAATTGGTAGACGCGCTAGTTTCAGGTACTAGTGTTTAACGACGTGGAGGTTCGAGTCCTCTTCTGGGCACCATCAAGCAGCTGAAAAGCCGCGCCAAATATAGATTTCCAAGCACTCAATTTTTTTCTTGTTTGAATAATTGTTTTCGCTTCGTGTTGAATCATCATGCCAACAGTTTAACATCTTTCATGTTTGAGACTGATTAAACTTTAAGCCCCTCTGACTACAAGGCTAGCACCCGGTTTAAGGGTTGGCTTTCGTGTCATCCTGCAAGTACGTTTTTAATCTCGCACTTTCCTACGCCTCAAAAACTTTCTACACTGTTTTAAATAGCCATTGGCTTGTGGCAATCACTACCTTGTTGTTATTTAAAAAACAAAGTGTTCCGCCATATTTCAGCATGCCGCTTGGTTTGCATGCCCCAATTGAGCGATAACCTGCCATGTTGCTCAGCCCTATCTCATTTTGCCAGTGCAGCATCGCATTAAAGAATGCATAGCGTCTTAAAAATTAACTTGTTTTAATTTAAGTTTATAATTAACATTAATTAACACTTTAAGTAAGCGAGCATCGAAGTGTGAATCGTCAACACTACACTACCTACACTTAGCGTAAAGATGACGTTTAAAAGCAGTTCACTCGGCCATGACAGATGAAGTTTGACTGCCATCAGATTGAACTAATGTTAATTTTTTAAGAGGTAAAATATGGCTATCAATCAACTTTCCCCATCTGAAACACAAACCGTTGCTGGCGGCTCCCAATTTTTTCCGGGCTATCCGTATAACTCATTTGCGATGGGCAGCGTATTCAGTGTTTTCAATCAACCTGGCATTAATTACGGACCAATTTCATGGTACCAACCCGGTTATCAAGGCGGCTACCATGGCGGTTGCTCCCCGGCACCAAGCCCATGCACGCCACCTCCACCGCCACCATGCGGTTCATGCCAACCAAGCAACCATGATCACGGCTGATAGACTAAGGCGTCATTAAAAACCATGTTTAACGGTTAGCGCCACGGTGAGCCAATGACTGCCATGAAAGATCAAGGCTGTCGTTGGCAGCGCCGTAAGGGATGCTTTCATGATCTTGGAATAGTGACATACCGCGAGCGTTGAACATATATGTGCTGGCCATAAAAAAGCCCCCTGCGTGCAGGGGGCTTTTTTATGGCCAGGTAAATTACACCCGACGGCGTGTAAGACCCATGATGGCGCCCAGGCCCAACAGGATCATCAAAGACGATGAGGCTTCTGGCACCGGGGTCACGGTTAGTGATGCATAGGAATGCCCAACCGTAATGCATAGGTCAGTAGTGGCTGAAAGATTAGCGACCCCTAACAGGCCTAATGCGTTAATACCAATATCATCCAGCGTAATATTCAAGGCATTGGTTTGCACCGCACAACTAAATGTCGCGCCATTGCAGCTGCTGGCAACCACACCATCGGCCCAATATTTACTTTCATTGGCCCATACTTGAGCATGGCCCAACAACCCCAGATCCAGAGAAACACCCCCTGCGGCAGCCGCAGCCAGATCAATCGAATGCCCCAGAATGCTCAGGCTGGCCCCTGCAAAAGCGCTATCACCACTTGCCGTAAATAAACCGGTGCTTTCATTCACCGTGACTGTAGAGGTGGAACTGATGAGGTCGGCCTGCAATGCCAGCGCACTAGATACACTCAGATTCAAATGCTCAACACTGCCCGTACCAATGGCGCTGTTTGAGCCAAGAACAGGATTGTTTTCGATATATGCACCAGACGCTGAAAAAGTGGCAGAGCCAGCTTGTGTTGGCATCAGCAATGCCAATAGCGGGTTTATGTTAGATAACACCCCATTACCAGCGCCACTGGTGCTCAAACCAAGACTCAGTGTTGAGTTTGTTTGCGTTGGGATAGGCGTACCCGCACTGGCGACGCTAATGTCACCGAGCGCAGTAGGCGTTTTGATACCAACGGTTGCCATGCCTACAGTCACTGGGCCGACTGGAAAAAAATTGGTTTTTGCGGTCACCTGGGCGCTTAAATCCAGGTACATACCATAACCATCTGCGGCATCAGCGCTGACAGTGACGGGTGCCGCTGCGGCTGCATGGCTAAATGCGCATAAAACGGCTGCGGTTATCAGGGAATGCTTCATCATCAATACTCTCCTAAACAAAAATAAAAACGAACGTCAACACAAATATTAACATTTGTTGACGATAATGTTTACATTTATTATCAATTAAGGGGAGATTTAATGATGTTTATATCGATGCATGCAACTGATACTCAAAGATGACAATCAGCCCAGTTTTAGCTGGTTTATTCACAAGACGGATGGTCGCCTGATGCTTGAAGGCAATTTCTTTCACGATCGCCAGACCGAGCCCGGAGCCCGTCACCTCAGATTGTTCGGCACGATAAAAGCGGTCGAATACTTTTTCCAGGGCTTCAGGCGTAATGCCTGGGCCGCTATCGTCAACTTCAAGCCTTAATCCATCTGCGAATGCCGTGAGTGACAGATTGATCACGCCACCGGCGGGCGTGTAATGAATAGCATTGACGATAATATTATTCAGTAGCACTTCAATCTCGTCTGGCAGGCCTGTCATCGACACATCATCAGCACGAGTGAAGCCAATATCGAGCTGCTTCTTGCGATAGAGCGGACTTAAATCATTCAATACCTTGATGACCAGAGGGCTTAAAGCGAAAGACTGCATCTCTTGCTGCCGAGCATCGGGATCCACTTTGGCCAGCGTCAGCAACTGGTGCACCAGGCGCTCCATCCGTGCAACGCCGCCCTGCGCCTGTTGCAAGCAATGATCCAGCGCAGCTTGATCGCCATGCTGCATGGCACTCATTTGCAGTTTGAGCGCGGTCACTGGCGTCCTCAGCTCATGCGCCGCGTCGCTGGTAAAACGCTTTTGCATGGCAATGGCATTGCTCACTCTTTGCATCCAGCGATTCAGTGCCTGAATAATCGGTTTCAATTCATCAGGTGGCTGGGCAATACTCAGTGGTTCCAGTTGGTCCGCGCGCCGTGCATCAATTTCAGACGACAGCGTCAGCAATGGTTTAAAGGTTTTCCGTATGACCAGCAACGCCCCCAAAATCAGGCACGGGACAATCAGCAGTTGCGGAATAATCAGGCGAATGGCGACTTCGCGGATGGCTCGCTGTCTGAGTTTAAAGTCTTGAGCCACCACACAGATGATGGTGCCACGCTTGGCAACAAACACTTGCCAACGCCGTTGATTCACCCACTGGGTTGACAGCCCTGCCCTCGCCGTATTGACGTCAAACGCACGCTGGTGCGACTGGTAAATCACCTGCGCCTGCTGCTGTAGTTGAATCAGGTAATCCTGCTCGCCGCGTACTTTTGATGGCGCACTGTTTGTTGCTGCATCGTCACGCGTTGCGAGATTGGCAATCTGGTCACTGCCTATCATAGTCTCGGCCAAGTGCTGCATATTGGCATCGTAAAGCTCGCCCAGTTCGTCCGCTGTTGACTGGTAGGACAAAAATGACAGCAAACCGATAATACAAACGATGGCAATCGACAGATAAATGGCCAACTCGACCCGAATGGACCGTATCATGGTTTTTGCCCGGGAAATGCGTAGCCTATGCCACGGATGGTTTGAATAATCTCTGCACCAAACTTTTTGCGTATGGTGTGGACATGTACTTCTACAGCATTGCTGTCGACTTCGCCGCCCCAACCATACAATTGCTCTTCCAATTGTGTTTTTGAAAAAATCATGCCTGGCTGTGACATAAGCGTGTGCATGATGGCAAACGTCTTGCTAGAAAGCCGCTGGCTAATATCCCCCATGGTTAAGGTGTAACTGGCGGTATCCAGCACCACATCATTGACCCGTATCTGGTTGGAATGCCGCTCTTCTTTACGCCTGAAAATGGCGCGTAACCTGGCTTCAATTTCTTCGACAGAAAAAGGCTTTAATACATAGTCATCAGCGCCTGCATCCAGGCCTTGTATACGATGTTCAATCGCATCCCTGGCTGTAATGATAATCACGGGCAGCGCATTGCCTGCTTTCCTTAAACTAGACAACAGTGCCATGCCTGATTTTCCAGGCAGGCCGAGGTCAAGCAACATGGCATCAAATGTCTCTCCAGCCAGCGCTGCCTCAGCCTGCAAAGCCTCTGGCGCCCAGTAAATTGCATGGGTACGCATGGCCTGTTGCAGACTTTCAGCGATCATGCGGTCATCTTCTACCAGCAATAACTTCAAGGCTTAATCTCCTTCTTTGAATATCGCCATTCTAACCAAACAAACTTAAGGCAGTCTTAAAAAGCGGCTTAAGTTTGCCTTAAGAATCGACAGGCATGATGCAAACCTGTTATCACTCACAGGTATTTATTCATGCGAACCCAGTTCAAGCAGGCAGCAGCTATGTATATGGCACTGCTGCTGGCAGCCTGCCAGACACCGCAAACGGTGCAGCCAGCGCAGTTGGTGCAACACATTGCAGAGGCAGATGCCTCATTGCAAGCGACGCACCAGACAGCACAAGCGAGCACCACCCTGTCGGAATATGACGCGGTCATGTTGGCGCTACAACAAAACCCGGCTTTTAAAGCACAGTTAAGCGAACTCAATCTCGCCAACGCAGACGTGCAACAAGCCAATCAATTGGCTAACCCGTCGTTATTTTATGCGTTTAGCGCGGCCAATAAACCTTATCGTTATGCCATCGACTTTCCTATCGAGGCTATTTTGTTACGGCCGATCCGGCTAAAACAAATGCAGGCACAAGCGCAAGCCACCCAGTATCAACTGATGCAATCTGGTTTTACCCTGATTCGTGATACGCGCATGGCCTATGCACAAGCCGTGATTGCCACTGAAAAACGGGCGCGGTTAAAACAGGCGTTGCAACTGAACCAGACCATCGCCAGCCTGACCAGCACGCGTGAGCAATTGGGTGATATCAGCGCACAAGACACCTTACTCTCGCAAAACGAGGCGCTGCTTACTGCCAGAGACTTGCAATTGGCCGAAATGGATGCACAACTGGCACACACCCAATTGATGCATCTGCTGGGCTGGATGGATGAACATAAAACGCTGTCACTCAGTGAGCAGTTGGTGCCAGCCTGCACGCCGGTCGATATTGCGCAGCTTAAAACGGTCGCCTTGAGCAGCCGGCCTGACATTCTGGCTGCCGAAGCCAATATGGCCGCGGCCAAAGCAAAACAGCAGCTTAATCAATTCAACTGGCTGGGCACAGCGGTGGTGGCAGATGCCACCAGTGGCCAAACCAGCGGGCATGTGCTTGCACCTGCTATCAGGACTACGTTGCCGGTGTTTAACCAAAATCAGGGCCAACGCCAGCGTGCGGATGTTGAGCTTGAAAAGGCACAACAAGACGCCGAGGCAATCAAAATAAAAGCGTCGTTAGAAATCAACAGTGCGCACCTTAAATACCAGCGCGATTGTCAGGAGTGGCAACAGTTGCACACACAATTGCAACCGAATGCCAAGCAAACCATCCAGTATGCAGAAGATGCTTACCGGGATGGCGACATTGCCTATTTAAATGTGCTCGAGAGCAGCAAACGCTATTTCAGCCTGCAATTGCGCGAAACGCAGTTAAAAGCAGACCTGATTGGCAACTGGTCCGATTTAATGCGCAGCACCAGCCATGCCACGGCACGCCCTTGATTCCCTATAGAAAGTGATTTTTCATGCATGTGACTCACCAACCGCTGCCAGCCTACAACGTAACCAGACTATTGTTGCTGTCCGCCCTGCTGACGTTAGGCCAAACTAGCCAGTTGCTGGCTGCAGACAACCTTGATAAAACCAAACCATCGCACACGCCGGTGTCAGAAAGCCAACTGAATCAGGTGAGCCTCTCAAGCGAGGCTGTTAAAAAACTGGGCATCATGACTACGCCAGTGGTGGTCGCGCGCCAGTCTAGCGCCCTGACTTACCCGGCACAAGCCAACCTGGCACCTGAGGCGCTGGCTGCATACAGCACACCTATGAGCGGCTATGTCATGTCCGCCGGTTCTACCCCCCTCAGCGTTGGCAGCAAAGTCAAGGCCGGGCAAGTTCTATTTACGATCAATCCGGTAGTGACGCCAGAGGCCAGGTTAAACCTGATCACCAGCCTGGCAGATGCAGAAGGGCAATTACAGACGGCAGAAAAACAATTGTCTGCCCATACGCTGACGCTAGACCGGGCCAAACAATTATGGCAACAGCATGTAGGCAGCCAGAAAGCAGTCGATGAGGCACAAGCCAATGTCGCCATCGCAGACACTCATCTGCGCACAGCCAAACAAAAACGTGAGCTACTCAAACAAGCGGTTGAACAAGGTTCGGCAGGCACCTATCACATTAAAGCCGCTAGCACCGGCGTGATCAGCAACCTTTACTTTAGTGCTGGCCAACTGATGGTGGCAGGCGCCAGGCTGGTCGACGTTGTGCAGCAAGAGCGATTGTGGGTGACGGCTTATGTGCCGCATGCCCAAGTCGGGCAATTAAACCTCACTGCGCAGGCATGGCTCGCGGGCGCGGCGGGTGTTTCGGCTGATTATGCCTTAAACCCTGTGGCTAGCCCGCCAGAAAGCGACGCACTCACCGGCACACGCAAGCTGGTCTATGCCTTGCAATCGCAGGGCGATATTGTGCCGTTGCAGCGACTCACGTTACAGATTCCACAACGTATACAAGCGCAGGCACGTAGCACGGTGCCCTGCTCAGCGACGGTGGTTGATATTTATGGCAACACCTGGCTCTATATGCAGCAAGATGAAACCCACTTTGCCCGCCAACAAGCGTTTATCACGCAGTCTGGTGCGCAAACTTGTGTCTTGTCAGACCAGCGCCTGGTCGGCAAAGCCGTTGTCACGCAAGGCGCGCAGGAACTGTTTGCCGTCGAAACCGGCTACACCCATTAAATACAACGGGATTCAATATGTTGAAGAGATTTACCATGCGCGCCATTCGCGCCCGCTACCTGGTGATTGTGCTGGCAGCGCTACTTATGCTGGCAGGGTTTAAAACCATCCCCAATACCGCGATGGATGTATTCCCGGAGTTTGCACCGGTCAAGGTCGAAATTCAGACCGAGGCACCCGGACTCTCCAGTGTCGAGACCGAGCAACTGGTTTCTATTCCGATTGAGCATGCCATGAACGGCATCCCGCACATGAAAACCCTGCGCTCAAAGTCGGTGCTTGGTTTATCTTCGGTCGTCATGTTGTTTGACCAAGACACCTCACTGGCCGAAGCCAGGCAGTCGGTGCAAGAGAGGCTGCTACTGGCTGGGCAACGCTTGCCTGCCATCGCCAAGCTGCCCGTCATGCTGCCACCGCTATCGTCTATGTCACGCGTGCTTAAAATAGGCTTAAGCAGCAAAAAGCACAGTATTGCAGAACTCAGCACGCAGGCCTTGTGGACTATCCGCCCGCGCCTGATGGCCATCCCAGGCGTTGCCAATGTGGCCATATGGGGCCTGCGTGACCAGGAGTTGCAAGTGCGCTTTGATGCCACCAAGCTGGCACAACATCAACTCACGGCCACCCAGGTTGGTCAGCGTCTGGCGTCAGCCATCCGCCCGGACAGCGGTGGTTACCTAGATACCGCACAACAACGCCTGGCCGTCGCCTATGACCGACAGACACTGGATAAACAAGACTACCTGCAGATGACGGTGGGCTATAGCAACGGTATTCCGGTCAAACTGGGCCAGGTCGCCGACGTAGACTGGGGGCATGCCTTGCCGATTGGCGATGCGGTGATTAACCAGGGCGATGGCCTACTGCTGATTGTGGAAAAACAGCCAGATGCCAATACACTGACGGTCACACAGCAGATTGACCGCGCACTGGCAGAACTGAAACCTGGCCTGCATGGCGTGCAGGTCGATGCGTCCATTTTCAGGCCTGCGACCTTTATTGAGCAGGCACTACAGCACTTAAAACAGGCGCTGGTGCTCGGCATCGGCCTGGTGGCAATCATCCTGTTCTTGTTTTTGCGCAACCCGCGCGCGGCCATCATTAGCCTGCTCGCCATTCCCTTGTCATTAGTCACCGCCATCTTGCTATTAACCTGGCTCAACGTCAGTATCAATACCATGGTGCTGGCCGGGCTAGTGATTGCGCTGGGCGAAGTGGTGGATGACTCAATTATCGACCTGGAAAACATTTTGCGCGCCATGACGTTAAACCAGCAACTGGTGCAACCCAAACCTGTCATCCAGGTGATTGCACAAGCCTCGTATGAAGTGCGCGGCTCGGTGGTCTACGCTACGTTAATTGTAATGTCGGTGTTTATTCCGGTGTTTTTCCTGCAGGGTATCGCTGGTGCTTTCTTTAAACCGTTGGCGTATGGCTACTTGCTGGCGATTTCAGCCTCTTTGCTGGTGGCACTCATCATCACGCCCGTGCTGGCCTATTGTTTTCTTAAACAAAACCACAGCTCGTCAGCGCGTGCTTTCAGTTTGCCAGCACGTGTTGAAAAATGGCTGCAACGAGGCCTGGAAAAACCCAAACGCATCATTGCAGGTAGCTGCCTGTTTTTGTGTGGCATGCTGGCTAGCCTGCCCTTTTTAGGCACAGAGTTCTTGCCTGCTTTTAAAGAAACTGATTTTTTAATGCACTTTGTTGAGCGCCCGGGCACTTCTATTACGCAGATGAAAATCATGACATTGCGTGCCAGCCATGAACTGATGCAGATTGAAGGCGTACGCAACCTGGGCTCACATATTGGCCGTGCCGAAGTGGCAGATGAAGTCGTTGGCCCCAACTTTGGCGAGCTCTGGGTCAGCATTTCGCCCACGGTTGACTATGCAGCCACCATGCAGAAAATCAATCAGACCATTGCAGGCTATGCTGGCATTTTTACCGATGTGCAAACCTACCTTAAAGAGCGAACCAAAGAAGTGATGTCTGGCAACAGCGCCAGTATCGTGATTCGTTTATTCGGTCATGATCTCGACGACTTACGCACCCAAGCCGAGCGTATCCGCTTATCTATTGCCGACATTGACGGCTTGACCGACCTCAAAGTTGAGTCACAAGTCTTGATTCCACGTATTCATGTGCGGCTGAAAACAGCAGCGGCTGACCGTTACGGCATCACAGAGGCGGATGTTAAACAGTCGCTGGCCCTGATGACACAAGGCCAGGTGCAAGGTGAGATTTATGTTGGCCAAACCCGCTTTAATGTGCGTTTAATCAGTCACACGCCTGCGCAAGACAGCGTGCAGGCGCTCAGGCAGATCCCGATTCAAAGCACCACCGGCGCGATTTTGGCCCTGACAGACATTGCAGATGTTTACGTGCAGCCGACACCCAATGAAATCAAACGCGAAGGCGCTTCGAGAAAAATTGATATTGCGGCCAACGTCGCTGGCAAAGATATTGGCAACGTTGCGCAACGCGTAGAAGCGCACGTAAAGCAATTAGACTTGCCTGACGGTTATTACGTCAAATTCATGGGCGAATACACCGAGCAAAAAACAGCCAGCCTGACACTGGCGATGTATAGCCTGCTCGCCTTGCTCGTCGTATTTTTACTGATATTGATGAGCCTCAAATCACTACGCCTGACCGCCATCTTGTTCGCCGTGCTGCCTGTCGCCGTGGCGGGTGGACTCATTGGCATCTGGCTGATTGGCGGCACCCTGTCGCTGGGCGCCATGATCGGCCTCATCGCCGTCATGGGCATCGCCGCTCGCAATGGCATCTTATTAATTTCGCGCTACCAGCAATTGCGCCTCACCGGCGACAACACGACACCTCGCCTATTAATCACCGTCGTCTCAGACCGCTTTAGAGCCATCAGCATGACGACGCTAGCCACCACCATGGCCTTGCTACCTATTATTGTCACCGGCCCGGTATCAGGCTATGAAATCGAACACCCGTTGGCAGTTGTGGTTTTTTGCGGATTATTATCAGCGATGGTCGTCAACCTGGTGCTACTGCCTGCGCTGATCCTGTTATTCCACACAGACGCTTAAGCAAGCACCTGCCACAAAAAGAAAAAGCTGTGTTTGCACACAGCTTTTTTTATTACGCGAAGCCCGTATTAACGGTTATTGAAGAACCCGATATTCATGACACGGTCATTCACAAATGTCACTTCGGTTTCTTTGTAGGTGTTTTTGTCATCATATTTAACCAGGTTTTTGTAGTACCACATTTCAACCTGCACCGGTTTGGAGTTATCTTGCTGTTTGGCTACGTTGCCTATCATGCTGTTAGCATTGCTGGGTTTGACTGACTGTTGTTTTTTAAACGGCTGACCCAGTTTTTCTATAATGATTTTTTTTGACTTACCACTAAAGCCAGTAATAAACTCATCTTCGCTGTAGGTTTTACCGGCAAATGCAGCCGTGGCGGCAAATAGCAAGGAGGTGGCAACCATTGCAGCTGAAATTTTTGCGTATAACTTCATGTTTTAATTCCTGTTATCCAAAATCCAAACGATTAATTTTTTAAACGAATCAAATTGATAGTACTAAATAATTGTTTTGTGAAAGTATAACTGTTTATGACTACATTCGGTTGACCAGCACCCGGCGATTATTGCAGGGCAAGCATCAAATATGCAATTGCATGCCGTCGTAACCGACTGCAATATGGGCAGGCAATCTGGCTTGCAAAGCATGGTATTCCAACTCGTGTGTCATATGAATCAGCACATTGCGTTTGGCGCCTATGCGCTCAATCAAGGCCAGCGACTGCGCGACACTGACATGGGTAGGATGCGGTTGTTCACGCAAACAATCTATCAGCAACAAGTCTACGCCTTGCAATAAATCATAAGAGCTGTCAGGGATGTCTGACACATCTGTCATATAGACCAGATTGCCGATACGGTACGCATAAATGCGAATTTTGCCGTGCATGACAGGAATAGGCGTCACCCATTGCCCGGCCACCTCAAATGGGGCTTCTACCACATGCGCAGCCAACACGGGTAAATCCCAATACTGCGGGATAGGGTCGCGCAAGGTATAGCCAAATTTATCCTGGATATGTGCGATGGCTTCAGGGTAACTATAGAGTGGAATCTGGCAACGGTTAATCTGGCAAAACGCCCGCAAGTCATCAATCCCATGCAAATGGTCTGCATGGGTATGCGTGTATAACACGGCATCTACCCGACGCATGTTTTCACGCAAAGCTTGCTGCCTTAAATCGGGTGAGGTGTCGATCAAAATCACCCGGCCATCATCCAGTGTGACCATGCTGGAGCAACGTGTGCGTTTATTGCGCGAATCTGTTGAGCTGCACGTCGCGCAAGCGCAACCAACAGCAGGCGTACCAGCACTGGAGCCTACGCCTAAAATGGTTAATTGCATGGCTGCGCGTGCTTGAACAAATTAAAAAAATTCGCCGTCGTCGCTTCTACGATGTGTTGCAGTGGCACCTCACGCAAACGCGCAATTTCTTCTGCCACATGCCGCACATAGGCGGGCTGGTTGGTTTTACCACGATACGGGATAGGCGCGAGGTAGGGTGAGTCTGTCTCGACCAGCATGTAATCCAGAGGCACTTTTTGCGCCACCTCTTTCAAGGCTTGCGCATTTTTAAAGGTGACGATGCCAGAAAATGAGATATAAAAGCCCATCGCAATCGCCGCCTGCGCGACCTCCCAGCTTTCGGTAAAGCAATGCATCACACCGCCCACCTCTGCAGCGCCCTCTTCCTGCATGATGCGCAAGGTGTCTTCGGCCGCATTGCGGGTGTGAATAATGAGTGGTTTATCGGTGACTTTGGCCGCACGGATATGGGTACGAAAGCGCGCACGCTGCCATTCCAGATCACCGGTCAGGCGAAAGTAATCCAGGCCGGTTTCACCAATGGCGACAACTCTTGCATGATTCGCCAAACTGACCAGGCCATCTACTGTTGGCTCCTGGATATTTTCGTAATCGGGGTGCACGCCCACTGAGGCGTAAATATTCGGGTATTGCTCGGCAATCGCCAGCACTTCTGGAAACTTGTCCAGCGTCACCGACACGCACAAGGCATGCCCAACCTGGTTGCTTTGCATACGCTCAAGCACCTGACCCATGTTTTGGACCAGTTCTGGAAAATTAAGATGGCAATGCGAATCGACTAGCATATGGTTTCCAGCAAAAAACGTTATTCAGGCCTGAGTTAACCCAGGCCTAGATGGTGTTTGACGGGCGGCTCGATTTCAGCGCAGCGCCAAGAATCGTCTCAATGCGCTTTTTGGCCTCGGCACCGCCATCTTTATCGGTAAACTGGATGCCGATGCCTTGCGGCTTGTTATTCGCAGCCTGCGGCGTCATCCAGATCACTTTTCCCACCACCTTGAGCTTATTGGGGTCATTGAGCAAGGTCAGCAGCATAAAAATCTCTTCGCCCATTTTAAAAGGTTTGCTGGTTGGAATAAACAAACCGCCGCCTTTGACAAACGGCATGTAAGCGGCAAACAGCGCCGCTTTTTCGCGGATAGCCAGCGACAAAACACCGGGTTTTGCAGCGGCAGGTGGTTCTGTGTCGTTCATGACTCAAGCTCCAGAATATTTAAGTGCGCAACGCCCAAATAATTAGCCAAACATTTTTTTATACTGCAGCAATAACTGCTCCAGTTGCAGCTCTTGATTGAGCGGGTGCTGTGCTGTCATTTTAAAACGATTTAGCTGTTGTTGAAATGCCAGTAAACGCGACAGGTTCACCGTGCCCGCTAGTGCCTGCAATGGCGCGGCTTCACCAGGGTGATAGCGCAAGGGCTGCTGATGGCAACATAACCAGACATCCAGCAACCACTTTTGCAGCACCTGTATCGCCTGCTCCATACCTTGCTTGATTAAAATCGGCACTGCAGCGGCAACGTCTATCATGGCCCCACTGACCAGATGCGGGCGAAACTGCTGATACCAGCCATGCCAATCGAGGCTGTCCTGCTGCACGCTGGTGGGTGCGCCGCCACTATAATGCCAGATCCACTCAGGGTCAGGCACAGACTGGGTTTGCAGCCATTGCAAGCCCTGCGCTTGGCTAGGCACTGGCATTTCAACCTGCATGCAACGGCTTAAAATAGTGGGCAATAAAGCCTGGCGCTGATGCGACACCAGCAAAAACTGCGTGCGCTGCGGCGGCTCTTCCAATAATTTTAATAGAGCATTGGATGCCGCAATATTCATGGCTTCTAACGGGTGGATCAACACCACACGGATGCCATCGACACGATGCGACGTGAGTGACAAATAGTCGTGCAAAGCGCGGGTCTGGTCGATGAGGATTTGCTGGCGTTTACGTGTTTTCTTTTTGCCGCTGTCAGCGTCGTCGTCTTCTGGCGTAATTTCCCTAAAGTCAGGATGTGCGCCTTCTGACAGCCAGTGGCAAGACTGGCATTCACCGCAGGCAAAGCCTTGCTGCGGCTGTAAACACAGCAAAGCCGCCGCCATGGTCTGCGCAAAATCCAGCTTGCCGATACCGGTTTTACCATATAACAACAACGCATGATGGCGCGTTTCGCCTGCTTGCATCCATTGTGCAAACAAAGATTTCTGCCAGGGGTAAATGTTACTAATCATAATGATGAAATAATTTCTTCAACTGATTTCTTAACTTCTTCAAGTGAGCGATGTGCATCAATCACGCGAAAACGTTGCGGAAACTCAGCAGCCCTGGCCAGATATTGTGAACGCAATCGGGCAAAAAAAGCGGCGCCCTGCGCTTCAAATTTATCTGGCGTGCGTGCGCCCGCTAGGCGTTGCAAACTCACCTCAACCGGCACATCAAATAACAAGGTGACATCCGGCTGCAAGCTGCCTTGTACCCATTGCTCCAATTGCTGCATTTTGTCTAAAGGCAGGCCGCGTGCACCGCATTGATAGGCGTAAGAGGCATCGGTAAAACGGTCTGAGACTACAATCGCATCGCGCTGTAATGCGGGCAAGATCACTTGCTGCAAATGCTCGGCGCGTGCGGCAAACATCAGCAATGACTCTGTTTCGACATGCATCTCCTGATGCAGCAAAAGTTCGCGCAGAGCTTCACCCAGCGGCGTACCGCCAGGCTCGCGTGTAGACACCACTTCTCGGCCACGACCAGCCAGCAGTTGTAAAATCGTCGGAATATGCGTGCTTTTACCTGCACCATCCATGCCTTCCAGCGTGATAAACAAGCCCGCCATTATTCAAGTTTCCCCATTTGCATATTATCTGCTCAGTGTTTTTTTAATTGATACGCGCGCACAGCCTGGTTATGCGCCTCCAGCGTACTGGTAAACACATGCCTGCCCTGCCCGTTAGCCACAAAATACAAGGCAGCAGTTTTGGCCGGATGTAGTGCGGCTTGAATCGAGGCCAGCCCTGGCAAGGCAATCGGCGTCGGCGGCAAACCACTGCGCGTATAAGTGTTATAAGGCGTGTCTGTCAGTAAATCTTTTTTGGTGATATTGCCCCGATAGCGCGCGCCCATGCCATAAATCACTGTGGGGTCCGTCTGCAACCGCATGCGTTTACGCAGACGATTCACAAACACCCCCGCAATTTGCGGGCGCTCTTCTTCAACCCCGGTTTCTTTTTCGACAATAGAGGCCATCACCAGTGCCTCATACATAGACTGATAAGGCAGCCCAGCCTGACGGCCTTGCCAGGCAGCAGATAAATGCTGCACCATTTTTTGGTAGGCACGTTTGTATAGCTCGACATCACTGCTCTGCGCATCCAGAAAATAAGTATCCGGGAAAAACCAGCCTTCAGGATGCTGCGCTTGCCCGCTCAGCTGTTGCATCAACTCACTGTCTGACAGCAATAATGTGTCATGCCGTATGCCAGGCATTTGCGCCAGTTTTTGCCTAAAGTCGGCAAAAGTTTTACCTTCAATCAGCTGTAATTTAAATTGGTCAAACGTGCCATGCTTGAGGATGTCGATCAGCGACATCACCTGCAGTGGCGTGTTAAACGCATAATCACCCGCCTGTAATTGACTACCGCCACCACTCAATTTCACCATCAGCAAAAAGCTATAGGGCTCAGTGAGCACGCCTGCCGACACCAGTTGGTCTGCAATACCGCGTACGCTGGCACCGGCCGGAATCTGCATACCGATGGTTTCCGAGGCCATAGGCAAAGGCCGGATCATGAAAATCACCATCCAGATCGCGAGCGCCAGGCTGCTTGCAGCGAGCAGCGCCACGCCGTATTTCATACCTTGCTTAATGCACCACATAGGCTAAATCTGACCTGAGTTGTTTGGCCCAATCGTTGGTTGCAATCGCTTGCTCGTCAATCTGTGTCACTTGCAACACGCCGTAGACACTATTGGCAATAACCACCGCATCAGCGTCAAACAGGTTTTCCATAAACAGACTGGTCGAGACCACCGACTGGCCATGGGTTTTATACCAGTCGAGTATTTTTTGCCGCATCACGCCCGCCACGCCGCAACGCTCGAGTGCAGGCGTCATCACCAGGCCATCTTTGCTGATAAACAAGTTGCCGCTCACCGCTTCAATCACATGGTCGTCGTAATCGCGCAACACGCCGTCGAAAAAGTGCGGGTCTTTCAACTCGGCACGTGCCAGCACGTTTTCCAGGCGATTAAGGTGTTTGATGCCCGCCAGCAGAGGCTGCGCTGCCAACCGTGTCTGGCAGGTATATAGCGCCACACCGCTGGTATAAATCTCGGGCGGATAGACTGGCAGTGCGCTGTGTATCAACACGCGTGTTGGCTCACAAATGGCGGGTGGTGCGTAGCCACGCGCACCGTCACCACGGGTGATGATGATTTTAACAATGCCTGACGGTAAGGCCGCCTCGTCTCCTGCTGCCATCAGGTATTTGAATTCCTGCATGAGTAGTTCGGCAGAGGGACATACAATCTGAATTTTGCTGCAATCAGCCAGTAGTGTCTGATAATGCAGTGGCCAGTCTTGCAACTCGCCATTGAGCAAGCGCATGGTGCGAAAAATACCATCGCCATAAGCAAAACCGCGATTGGTCGGCGCAACGCCAGAGACCAATTTACCATTGACACAATAGCGAACTGAGGTCATGTAATGCCAGACAAATGAGTGAGATCGAACAAGGCTGAAACCATACCATAAATCGAGGCTAACCGACGCGCTATCTGACTAAAAACCGGCCAATAACAAAGGCTTAAACACTGAAGTAAAGGATTTTTTAAAGTTTGTTATATCGATGCCGTTAACAAGATCAGGGGTAAGGTATCTGTATTATTTTTTTGACGAGGGATGTCAATGTCAATGTCAATGTCGATTTCGAATATTCAAAGCAATGTCTCGGCACTGTTGAACAAAGCTTATAACACCGACACCAGCACCACGACCGCTAATGACGCCATCAGCCAACTCGCGCAAAAAACAACGTCAGGCACTGACAGCCAGGCCAACGCCTCAGCCAGCGCCCAAGTGAGTCTGGGCACAACCGACAATGCGCCTGAAACCTATACCGCTAAAGGCTTGATGCAACAATTGCGCCAATACCAGTTGAGCAACGCCTCACTCATCTTTGGCAATGGCGAGGATAGCAATGACGACAGCACAGGCCTCACAGGCTTAATGGGCACATCATCGGGCACCGACGTTGAAAGCATGAGCCAGGACTGGGTTAATACCATTAGCGAGAGTCCAGGCAAGGCCTCAGTCATGCTAGAAAGCAGTAAAAGTAACTCTTTAAATACCATTTTTGGTGATTAGCGATTTAAACAACGCATCTTCGCGATTGCCTGATAAAAATGCCCGGTTTTTGCCGGGCATTTTTATTTTTGTGGCAAGCCTTAGCCGCCCCAGCTACAATTGTTAAAAAATGATAATAAATTAACAATTAAAGGAGCGATATGATGAAACCCAAAGTGTTTATTGGCTCTTCGCGTGAAGGGCTGGATATTGCCAACGCCATCCATGCAAACTTGACGCGCGATGCAGAATGCACAGTGTGGAGCAACGGCGTGTTTCAAATCTCAGGCACCACCATTTACAGCCTGATCAATGCCTTGCGTAACTCAGACTTTGGTATCTTTGTGTTTAGCCCTGACGACCTCACTATTATGCGTGGCCAGCAGAATCCGGTGGTGCGCGACAATGTGATTTTTGAATTAGGCCTGTTTATTGGCCGCCTGGGGGTTGAGCGCTGCTTTTTTATCACGCCTGACCATGTGGCCGACTTAAGGCTGCCCACCGATCTGATGGGCATACTGCCGGGGCAATATGAAGCCAACCGTCATGATAAAAACTGGCTGGCAGCCACCAACCCGGTGTGCATGCAAATCCGCGCCAAGCTGATGGAGCTTAAATCATTTCAGGATGCTGCCGTTGCCATCTCACTGAGCAAACCGCAGCCATTGGTCGCTGCCACAGCGATTGATACACCACCCGCCGAAGCACAGACAGTAGCGCAAGGATTAACGCTGGAGCCTCACGGTAAAGCGTATGCAGTGACGGGTAATACGCACAAGCATAAAGAAGCGATTAAACAGGCAGGCGCCAGCTGGAACAAAGGCTTAAAAAAATGGATCATTCGAGGCAGTGATAAATCCAAATTTGAACAGTTGATTGCGGGGATTAATGACACACATCTTCACAGTGCTGCCAATTAAGGCACCAGGCTTAAACACACCTACTCTTTGACAAAGCTGCCCTGCACTTTGTCATTGAGCAACCGCAATAAATCAGCCGAGCGTAGCGCCAAGGCATAACCCAATACGCCACTGCCAATGACCACAGTCTCGTAGTGCGAAACACTGCGATCAACCAGCACCCGCAGGCTTTCAGGCAATGCAATCGGCGGCACGGCGCCGACCACATAGCTGGTCGCCTCTGGCACTTCGTCATATTCTGCCATGCGGCATTTGCGCTCATTCAAATGCGCACGCAACAAGGCCCAATCGGCACGCCCACCGCCGGCAACCGCCAATAAGCTAAAGCCGCTATGTTCACCTTTAAACACCACACTGCGCACCACCGATTGTGGATCCAGTCCTTGCGCAGACAGTAACTCTTCCAGGCGACGGATAGGTTTTTTGTCATCACTTAAAGGGATTTCAATCATTTGAAAAGGAATGTGGTGTTGCGTGAGCAACGCAGTGACTGGGGAGTAAATAGGCGTGATCATCATGCAACCATTAATGATAATTTACTTTTAAATATAAACATAAACTATTGATACTTAGTATATTTATCATTACTACCCTTGCATTTTTCAACCGGGTATTTTTGCGCATTCAAGTCGATTTTTGCATTGGCAGCAGCGATCAAATCAATGCCACACACCTCTGCAATCCGCATCAGGTAAACAAATGTATCCGCCAGCTCCTGGCCAACTTTTTGTTGAGTCTCTGCATCCAGTTGACGACTATCAGGCTCTGTCATCCACTGAAAATGCTCAACCACCTCGGCAGCTTCTACAATCATCGCCATCGCCAGGTTTTTAGGCGAATGAAACTGTGCCCAGTCGCGCTCTTCGACAAAGGCATTCACGCGTGCCCGTAATGCATCAATACTATCTGTCATCTGTATTCCGCCTGTTATTGCTTAGAATGCACTCTCAATAAAAACATTTTTTCCGCCAATAAACGCTAATACACGCCGATCATTCACAAAAAGCGTCCGATCGGAAAACTTGTATCTGCGTTTATACGCGTTTGCGTTTATTCGTGTTCATCGGCGGCAGATGGTTCCGGCTTGTCTTTACGGTTACTGCCCGCCACCATTTTAATTTCAAACAAACGGCACTCCAGCGGTCCGTTATACAGCAGGGTTTTCTTGCTCGGGCTTAAGCGCATCAGTTTAGGCATGCGCAAATCACTGGTCAGAAAATAGGTGTTCCAGCCAGAGAATTTTTGTTTAAGCGCGGCGGCCATTTGCGGATAAAGCTCTGCCAGTGTGTCCTCTTCACCGATACGCTCGCCATAGGGTGGGTTAGCAACCAGCACGCCACTCTCTGCTGGCGGCACCACTTGAGTAAACTCCCAATGCGTGAGTTGTACTGCGTCTAGCCAGCCAGCCATTTCCAGATTCTGTTTGGTGACGCGCACGGCACGTAAATCCATGTCTGAGCCGTAAATACCCTGAAAACTGACTGGTTTTACCGCTTTAACCGCGGCGTTGCGGACTTTTTTAAAGCTATCAGATTCAAAGTTTTTGAGTTTTTCAAAGCCAAAATTGCGGTTTAACCCCGGTGCAATATTGAGCGCGATCATCACCGCTTCAAGCAGAAAAGTACCGCTGCCACACATCGGGTCAAGCAATGTCTGGCCAGGTTGCCAGCCGGTGAGTTTTAAAATACCGGCAGCCAGGTTTTCACGCAGTGGTGCTTCAATGCTGTTTTTACGGTTGCCGCGCTGATATAAGGGGTTGCCTGAAGTATCGACATATAATTGGTAGCTGTCCGCAGTCAGGTAGACATGCACCCTGATGCCAGGCTCACGCGTATCGATATTGGGGCGACTACCAACACTTTGACGAAAGCGGTCACAAATGGCGTCTTTAACACGCAGGGTAATAAACTCCAGGCTTTTCAACGGGCTACGTACGGCAGTGACTTTAACCATCATGCTGTGCTTAACGTCGAACCAGTTGGGCCAGTTGATTTTTAAGGCGCCCTGATAAATGTCATCTTCGTTTACATATGTGCCACGCCCGACTTGCATCAGAATACGCGTCGCCACCCGTGAGTGCACATTGGCGTAATAGCAAACAGACAAGCCGCCACTAAAACTGGCCCCGCCCTCTGTGGCTTTGATGTCGCGTGCGCCACCTTGCTTGAGCTCTTCAACGAGAATAGCTTCCAGGCCACGTGGACAGGTTGCGAAATATTGATTCATAAAATTAGCCACCGAGGGTGAACTCCTTACCGTTGTTAGGATTCGCGCCTTGCAGGCGGTCTATCAGGTCGAGAAAATTGATATTGTGTGTTTGCATGGCCTCTTGCGCGCGTTTGCGCAACGTGGCCAACTCTGGCATGACCAGCTCTGGTTTAAAGCCAAACACGATGATATTGCCGGGCTTGCCGGTGGGCATCATTAACACGCGCTGCTCAAAGGTTTGTTCCATGCGCTGCATGTAAATATCAAACTTTTTGTCTGAGCCCCACAGGTTAATGGTAAACAGGCCATCTGGTGTCAATGCCTCGGCGCAATCATCAAAAAATGACTGCGTACAGAAATCTGGCGGCAAGCCATTGCTGCCAAATGCATCCATCATCAACCAGTCGCAGCCGCCCGGGCGCTGCTGGATATAAGCGATGCCATCGCCTTCTATAATCTGCAAACGTTCGTCATCGTCTGGCACATAAAAATGGCTACGGGCGACCTGTATCACCTGCGGGTTGAGCTCAATCACAGTTTGCTTGATCTGCGGGCAGTACTTCCAGACATACTTGGCAATCGAACCGCCACCAAGGCCCACCAGCGCGAGCTGTCGGCTATCCGGTTTGAACAACAAGCTGCTCAACACGCCCCATGAGTAGGCCAACACCAGCGCATAAGGGTCTTTGACCTGCATGCTGCTCTGTATGGTTGGCGAGCCCAGGTGCATAGAGCGAACGCCATCGGTTTCAGTCACTTCGACCATCTCGAAGTCAGACACGGCTTTATGGATTTTGCGGTTGAATTTAAACATTATACGCCTTCCGCCACCACATCTGCGGCGTCACCAGCGTCACCGTCGGCCATGGCATCCGGGGCGGTTTCTTCGATTAGCCCAATAAACTTGCACTCTAGCTCCATCAGCAAGGTATCCACTTTTTGAATCGCCAACCGCACTTTGCTACCCGGCTTGGTGGCCGGCAAACTGTGCACCTTGGTCATATAAGGCAAACGCTCCAGGCGCACCAAGTTTTCGCGCCATACCGTGGCGTCAATTTCAATAATGTTTTCCTGAATCAGATATTGCAAACACCAGTAACGCTCCATGCGGGTCTGGAACTCATTGTAAGCATTGTAGGTTTGGTCAAAATTACGCATATGGCCAACGATTTCATCGCCATTGGCTGGGTAGACTGGCGCTTGCAGCGTCAACACGCTGATCAATTGCCGCTGATTGATTAAATCTACCGCGCGGCGCAAAGGTGAGGTACACCAGGCATATTGCGCCACGCCTAAACCCTGATGGCCTTCGGCTTTGGTCGTCATATACACTTTGCCGCCATTTTGCGCCCGGTAAATCCCTGGCACATCGTTTTCGGCCAACAATAATCCCCATTGGCTATTCGCCGCAATCATCAGCTCGGCCACCAGTTTATCCATTGGTGATCCACGTTGGCGATTGACAATATCCACCACGCCATCATTCACATAAAAATTGTAATCAACCGGTTGTGGCCGGGTCGGATCATATTTGCCGCGCGCTTTTTCCAGGCTTTCGGCAAAGTGAAACAAAAACACCAGCGACGACCACAAGGGATGGCCGCTGTCTTGCGCTAGCGTGGTTTCGTTGAAATAAGGCTCAAGCGTGTCATGCCGCAAGTTTTCCGCAATCTGCACGCGCTCTAAACAACTATGCTGGTGCACGATGCTAAAGTCAGGGGCCACCTCTAAATACAGCGACAAGGCTGGCTTGGTTTCGCCTGCATCCAGACTAAATGGTCGAATCGCCACTTCTGGCAGCATGGTGATTTTGTGCCCAGGCATATACACCGTAGACAAGCGTTTCATGACTTCGTGATCGAGCGCCTCATGTGGCGCCACGCCCAAGGCAGGCGCCGCAATATGAATGCCGACTTGTGTATTGCCATTGGCTAATGCCGTTACCGATAAAGCATCATCAATTTCGGTGGTGGTGCTGTCATCAATGCTAAACGCTTGCACCGCAGATAATGGTAAATCGGCGGTAGTCATCTCTGCTAATGAAAAGGCAGGGAAAGCCGTGCCATGGGCAAAATACTCACGTAAAAAAGCCCCTAGGTGATAATCATGCACTGAGCTTAGGGCGCCTGCGGCATGCAACACTTGCACTGGCAATTGTTTGAGCTCAGCCGCCGCTTGCTCTAGCGCTTTCCACTCCAGGCTGCCTTTGTCAGGCGCATACAACAATTGGTCTAGTTTGGCATTAAACCCCTCAGGCAAGGTGTGCGCCTTGAGTTGTGTCACCATTTGCGTCACCCACTCGGCTTGCTGGCGCTTTTTTTCAAGCCCGGCCAATGCCGCTTTCAGAGTGTCGTCCGGCGCGGCTTTATAGCGGCCCTTGCCTTTGCGGTAAAAATACATCGGCGCTGCATGCAACTTCATCGCGATGGCTGCTGCTTGCTGGCGGCTCGGTTTGCCCCCGTAATACTCTTGGGCCAGGTCTTCAAAAGCAAACTCAGGCTCGCCACAGCACTCCCACAAAAAGTCAGTGTCCAAGGTGTCAGACTCGGCTTGCGCTGCTTCGATAAAGCCGGATAAGCTGCCGTCAAAGCGCATCAATACATTGGCCGTTTTAATTTTGCTGCGTTTACCGGTGCTGGCCTCGACTTGCATGCTGCTGTCAGCCTCAGACATGATGGAGGCGACTTTAAAGCCACCGTCTTCTTCGTAAAAAACATTCATGTGGGGAAATTAAACGTGTGGAGATCACACTGAGTGTATTCAAAACGCTATTTTACCCGATAAACGCGGATGCACGCAGATAAAGCAGCTTGCTTACGGTGCATGGCTTGAAGCGTCCTGGACTAAAATTCGCGTCATCAGCGCGCATCCGCGGCGCATTGGTCGCCGATTAATACCCTGCCTCAGCCTTGACCAGACTATAATTCAGTTTATGCGTAGCTTACATTTTGATAACCGCTTTACCCGCGAACTGCCCGGCGACCCGATCACCGATAACTACACCCGACAAGTCAGCGATTGCTTGTGGTCAGCGGTACAACCCACTCCGGTGAAAAATCCGCAATTGCTTGCCTACAGCCCAGAAGTCGCCGCGATGCTGGGCTTTTCTGCCACAGACATGCAAGACCGCGACTTGATACAAACCCTTGGTGGCAATGGCGTCCTGGATGGCATGTTCACTTATGCCACGCGCTACGGCGGCCACCAGTTCGGGCATTGGGCCGGGCAACTGGGCGATGGCCGTGCTATTTACCTGGGTGAATTAATGCACGCTGGTAAGCGCTACGAATTGCAACTTAAAGGCGCAGGTGAAACACCCTACTCGCGCTCTGCAGATGGCCGCGCGGTACTGCGCTCCAGCCTGCGAGAATTTCTATGTTCTGAAGCCATGCATCATCTAGGAGTGCCGACCACGCGCGCGTTGAGTCTGGTGACCACCGGCAACCAGGTGGTGCGCGATATGTTTTACAACGGCAACCCGCAACTGGAGCCCGGCGCGGTTGTTTGCCGTGTGGCGCCCTCATTTACGCGGTTTGGTCACTTTGAAATACTGGCCAGCCGCAACGAATTACCGCTATTAAAACGTCTGGTCGGCTTGACAATCGACCGCGACTTTGCCGACTGGTGGCCATCCACCGGCCTGAAATTAGACATCAATGACCCATCTGCCGAGCTGATTGAAGCATTGTTTGAAGAGGTGTGCTCGCGCACAGCCAGCATGGTCGCGCACTGGATGCGCGTGGGCTTTGTACATGGCGTGATGAACACCGACAATATGTCTATATTAGGCCTGACCATCGATTATGGCCCGTATGGCTGGATAGACAACTTTGACCCGGGCTGGACGCCGAATACCACCGATGCCCAAGGCCGCCGCTATTGTTTTGGCCGCCAACCCGACATTGCGCGCTGGAACCTGGAGCGGCTGGCCGAAGCACTCGGCACCTTGCTGCCAGAAACACAAGGCCTGGCTGATGGTTTAACCACTTACGACCAAACTTATATCCGCGCCCTCACCTCCAGCCTGGCGGGGAAGTTTGGTTTTGATCGCTGGCAAGACGGCGATGGTGAGCTGATTAACCATATTTTTGAGCTGATGCAACGCGCTGAAGTCGACCAGACACTGTTTTTCACCCAGTTGGCGAAACTGGACATCGCGCAGCCGCAACTGGCAACGCTGACAGAGGCGTTTTATACCGAGCAAGGTCAGCAACAATTTGGTGCCGATATTCAAGCCTGGTTGCAACAATATAGTCTGCGCCTGCAACAGTCGGCATTTTCCCCTGAGCAGCGTTTACAAACCATGGCAGCGGCTAACCCGATCTATGTGCTGCGTAACTACCTGGCGCAAGAGGCGATTGACATGGCGACTGCCGGGGATAACAGCCGTTTGCTGGAGCTATTAGAAGTATTACGCCACCCCTACACGTTACAACCAGGCAAAGCAGCCTTTGCGCAAAAGCGCCCGGATTGGGCACGGCAAAAGGCCGGTTGCTCGATGTTATCGTGTAGTTCATAATTTTGGCCATGCAAACCGCCGAACAACTCATCACCGATGCTGGCCTACGCCCGACCAAAGCGCGCCTGGCCGTGTTAAACACGTTGCTCGACTCCCCAACTGCGCTCAGTCATACCGAGATTCTGGCTGCGCTGCAAGGCGCAAAAGAAATAGACCGGGTGACGGTTTACCGGGTACTGGACTGGCTACAGGAAAATACCCTGATTCATAAAATATCCACCGATGACCGCGCCTGGAAGTTTCAGCTCAATGCGCCTGGTCGCAGCTATAAAGCCGCAGAATCCAGTAGCGGCAGCGGCTTATTAAACAGTAATCACGGCCATGCCCATTTGCAATGCCAGCGCTGCGGCACCGTGTTATGTATTCATGAGTTAGCGGCACATATCCCGCCAGCCATTTTCGCCACCTATCAGGTATCGCATATTGAGATCAACCTGAAAGGTCTATGCTTGCAATGCCAGCAAGTAGAAGCCTGATCTAGTAACCCCCATCACCAATACAGCCTGTTTGACCTGACACGTCTGCCCACATAAAAATGCAACTTAGTTGCAATAAAATCCATCCCAGCCTAAAATGCAACTAAATTGCATTTAATGAAAGGATGCCAAATGAACAAGCTGCCAGTCACCGTACTTTCCGGTTTTTTAGGCGCAGGTAAAACCACCCTGCTCAACCACATACTCAATAACCGCGAAGGCAAACGCGTGGCCGTGATTGTCAACGATATGTCAGAAGTGAATATTGACGCACAACTAGTACGTGACGGTGGCGCCGCCTTATCGCGCCAGGAGGAAAAACTGGTGGAGATGAGCAATGGCTGTATCTGCTGCACCTTGCGTGAAGACCTGCTGATTGAAATCACGCGGCTGGCTAAAGAAAACCGTTTTGATTACCTGTTAATTGAAACCACCGGGATCTCCGAGCCTTTACCCATTGCAGAAACTTTTACGTTTGCAGATGAAGATGGCACCTCACTGGCCGACGTCGCCCAACTCGATACCATGGTCACAGTGGTCGATGGTTACAATTTTCTCAACGATTATGGCTCGCAAGACCTGCTGGGTGACCGCGGCCTGTCACTGGGTGAAGAAGATGAGCGCACCGTGGTTGACTTGCTGGTCGAACAAATTGAGTTTTGCGATGTGCTGGTGCTGAATAAAACCGATCTGTTAACACTGGAGGAAATCGGCAGGCTGGAAAGTATGCTCAAAACGCTGAATCCACGTGCGCAGATCATTCATAGTAGTTTTGGCAAAGTCCCTTTGCACCGCATGATGCACACCGGTTTGTTCGACTTTGATCAAGCCGCCGAAGCGCCGGGCTGGCTGCAGGAGTTACGCGGCGAGCATGTGCCGGAAAGTGAAGAATACGGCATCTCCAGCTTTGTTTACCGTGCGCGTAAACCATTTCACCCGCAACGCTTATGGCAATGGTTCAATCAAGAATGGTCGGGCGTCGTCCGCTCTAAAGGCCGGTACTGGATCGCCTCGCGGCCTGAGCTCTGCGCAACCTGGTCGCAAGCCGGCGCCGTCACCCGCACCGAGCTGGCGGGCATGTGGTGGGTGGCCACGCCTAAGGAATACTGGCCTGAAGACGCTGAGAGTTTTGCGCATATCAAATCACGCTGGCAAGAACCGTATGGTGACCGCCAGCAGGAGCTGGTGCTCATAGGCATAGCGATGGACAAAACCGCGCTCACCGCCGCGTTTGATGACTGCTTGCTCACCGAGGCTGAAGTTGCCTTGGGCATGGATGCCTGGCGCCAATTCAGCGACCCGTTTCCAGTCTGGTCAGTGAATATGTCTCAAGAGCAGGCGCCCTTGTTGGCAGAAGCGATTTAGAATATCGGCAACATCATTATAAACAACGCAGCGACTGGCGCTGGATAGCCGTTGGTAGCAAATAAATTAAAGAGAACACACATGAAAAGAAAAACCATTGCCAGCCTGATTGCGCTTGCGTTATGGCCAGCATTGCCTACGCTGGCTGCAGAAGCAGAGACGCGCACCAGCAACGATAAAGAGGCCATAGACACAGAGCGCAAATTCAAAGACAAAAAAGACGCTGCAACCAGCGCCCCTATAGAACTTGATACCATTGTGGTGCTGGGCAAACAAACCGTGCTCAATGTAGATAAAGGCCTGGCTGGCTCGGTCGATGTGATCACACGTGATGAACTGGAATATGAGCATGTCACCGACACGCTGGAACTGTTTAGCAAAACGCCTGGCGTGGTGCTGTCGCGTTTCAGCCAGGGCATCGTCAATACAGAAATTTCTATTCGCGGTTTTAGTGGTGATGGTGAAACGCCAAATGCCAAACTGCTGGTCGACGGTATTCCATCCAATTTATTTTCTGGCCTGAGTGAGCTCGATTACCTGTTTCCAACCAATATCCAAAACATACAAGTATTTAAAGGCACTAGTGATGCCAGTACCGGCTTGTTTGCTACCGCAGGCAGCTATAAAGTCGAGACGCGCAAAGACACTGGCAAACAATTGCAGTTTGGCTATGGCAGTTTTAACACGCGTGAAATGCAAGGCTACTATGGCGAAAAGCAAGGTGACTTTAGCCAAAACTATGCCATCGGCTACCGCAAAGGCAATGGTTACCGTGACCACACCGAGAACGAAAAAATCGCCTTATCCGGTCGCTGGCAGTTGGACTTTGAGCAATCCACCCTGGCGCTGAGTGCCAAATACGGCAAATACAACTCGCCGGAAGCGCCGGGCTATATGCCCAAAGCACTGGCGAGAGCTCACCCGACGGCCGTAGCACCCAATGCACTCAATGATAGCGGGCAAAAAGAATTTAAACACTTAAGCCTGCATTATGATTATTTCTTTAATAATGACGTCGACTTAAGCCTCAAAACCTATTGGCAAAATTTTGATCGCGAACGCCATGTGCGGTTTGTTGGCTCACCTGGGGTTGAAAGCCGATTTGAAGAACAAACCTCTACCGGATTGATTGCTAAACTAAACTGGAAAATAAGCCCGCAGTGGGCAGTGGAGTCAGGCTATGACATTGAGCACCAGGCCGTCAGCGAACTCAGGCAGCGCTTAACCACTATCCGCCGCGATGCAGATTATGACTTTACTGCACAAGGTATCTACGCAAAACTTGAAAATACGCCCGTAGACTGGCTACGCTGGAACATTGCCTATCGCGTTGACCGCCTCAGTAGCGAGCCCAATAATCGCTTTGTGAGAAACGGCACCACATTGGTCACCTCCATGCTGGATGATCAAACCATTGTGCAACCAAAATTTAACCTGTTTGCCAACATGACCGAGCAGCAGACCGTGTTTATTAACGCCGGGCGCAGCTTTCAAACACCCACAGGCGTTGACCTCAACACGTTTGGCGGCACCGTCCCGGTTAAGGTCGCCATCAATGATGGCTGGGAGCTGGGCCTGAAAAGCGCATGGGGGCACAACTTTAATAGCCGTGTTTCATACTGGCAACAAAAAGCAAACCATGAATTTATTAATATTGATGGCACGCGCCAATTACTAGGTGCAACACGCAGACAAGGCCTGGATGCCAGTATAGACTTCATATTGAATGATTACCTGAGCTTTTGGGGCAATGTCTCTAAGGTGTATGCCAAAATTGATGAGCCGGATGCCCTGCACCCCAGCTTTCAAGGCAATCACATCCGAGGCATCCCCGACCATACCGCGTCTGTCGGCATGCAACTTAACCCCAACGCTGACTGGATTGCCCGTTTGCATATCGACCGCCAAGGCGCTTATTACGTCAATGAAAGTAACCAGGGCGGCCAATATGGTGCCTACACCTTAACCAATGCCAATATCGACTATAAAACCAACTGGGGTAGAGTCAGTTTTCTGGCCAATAATATTTTTGATAAATATTATGAATATGTCTATGACTTTACCAGCACCGGGGCATTGAACCAGTTGAACTTTGCACCTGGTGCAGGCCGTAACTTTATGCTGACCGCGACAGTGGATCTCAAATGACAACACTTTTATCTATTCAGCAACTCAGCCTCAGCTTTGCCGGGCGCCCAATATTGCAGCAGCTCGACCTCGCATTGCAGGCAGGCGAAGTGGTCGCCGTGTTAGGCAGTAACGGCGCTGGTAAATCTACCCTGCTCAAAAGCATTCTTGGTTTACATGATGGGCGCGTTATGCAAACGGGTGCAATACACATCGCAGGCATAGACCTCTTGCGGGCGCGGCAACAGGCACTCGCACAACTGGCTTATGTGCCCGAACAACCCGCTGTGTATGGCCACCTGTCTGCCATTGAAAACATTCGCTATTTTTTGAGCCTGGGTGCGGTTAACCAGAGCCTGGAGATTACCACCTGCTTAAGCATGACAGGCCTGCCGGAACAAGCCTGGCACCGCCCATGCAGTGATTACTCTAAAGGCATGAAGCAAAAAGTGATGTTGGCGCTGGCACTATCAAAACAAGCCAAACTATTGCTGCTGGATGAGCCAAACTCCGGCCTCGACCCACAAGCAACAGAAGAGCTTAACCAATTGATTATTCAATGTAAAAAACAAGGCATGGGCATATTGGTGGTCACACATGATGTGCTCTCGGCCATGGCGTTTTCTGACCGCTTGCTGATGTTGGCCAACGGACAGCTCACGCCAACCAACCTAGACCAGCAGGCACTGAGCTTAGATAACCTCAAACGACTTTACCAAGGGCAGCTATGAATCTCACGCCGCTTTTAAAAGTCGCCTGCAACGAATGGCGGCGCTTGTGGCACGCCCGTGTGCCTGCCCTCTTGTTGAGTGTGCTGGTGACGCTGTGGCTCATAGCCGCCCTTGCCGCCCATCACCACTGGCAAGACCACGCACGCACCGTGGCAGAAGTCACGCAGCGCAGCCAGCAGGACTGGCAAGCACAACCTGACCGCCATCCGCACCGGGTATCGCACTATGGTGATTTTGTCGCCAAACCGCTACATCCGCTCAGCGTCATCGAGCCGGGCATTCTCGATCAGTCCGGCCATCTGGTGTATTTAGAGGCGCATCGCTTAAACAGTGCCAATTTCAATCCGGCCACCGAAGCTACCAGCCTGGGCCGGTTTCCGCTAATGACACCCGCCATGATCGTGCAATGGTGGATGCCTCTGTTTTTAATCATGATGGCTTACAACACCGTCACCGTAGAAAAAATCACTGGCACCCTGGCATTTATGCGCGGCAATGGCACGCCAGGCTGGCAGATCGCCGTCGGCAAGTGGCTGGCCTTGTTTCTGCCTCTATTACTATTGTTATGCATGCAGGCGGCACTGACGTGGGCCTGGAGCAGAGGGAGCGATCAGCTTGAGCTTAGGCTCACAGCCATGCTGTTGGCACAAATCATGTATATCGCAGGCTGGTGTTTATTGGTAGTGGCGGTTTCGTGGCACAGCCGTCAACTGCATGGCGCGCTATTAACATTACTACTGTGCTGGGTCTGTATCTGTATTATTTTTCCACGTGGGCTGGCTAATCTGGCACAAGTATTACACCCCACCCAGCCACGCACCGAAGCTGAATACCATGCTGAAATCAAGCTCCAAGCCATTGGTGACAGCCACAACCCACAAGACCCGCACTTTGCTGCGTTTAAAGCCAAACTACTCAAACAATATGCAGTCACGCGCATTGAAGATTTACCCGTCAACTACAATGGCTTGCTGATGCAAGAAGGCGAGCGCCTGACCACAGCCGTATATCGCGAACAGCAAGCGCTACACGATCAGCAGTTGGCCAAACAAAATGCCAGCATACGTCAGTGGTGCTGGTTAACCCCGGCACTGGCGCTGCAATACGTGCAAATGGCCAGCAGCGGCAATGACCTGCTGCATCACCAGGCATTCATCAGGCAGGCAGAAAATCGCCGCTACCAGTTGATTCAATACCTCAACAGCATTCATAGCCACAAAGTCGTACACGCTGACGATAAAAACACCCGTGTATCGGCCAACTTCTGGAAAGATGCCCCACGCCCGGCCGTGACTCTAGCACCGATGAGTGTCAGCCAAGCCAGCCTGCAAGCGGCTTTTATCATCCTGCTGGGCTGGATATTGCTGCCCGGCGTATTACTTTTCAAGCTGAGCCAACGCACATGAAACACGAACTCAAGCTGTTACTTAAACAGCGCAGTATGGTCGCCTTGCTGCTATTCAGCTTAGCCCTTACGGCGCTAAGCCTGCTCAATGGCTGGCAAAATATGCAGCATATCCATAAGCAAATCAGCCATGCCCAGCAAGAAGAAGCCAGGCGCAAACAGGACTTTGTGCACCTTCACCAGCATGAAGGTAGCCTGGATGCCGGTGAAGTCGGTTACTACGTTTTCCATAATGTCTACCACCGGCCTGCCGAGTGGAGTTTTATTGCCCTGGGCAATCGGCTGGTGACACCATACGTACAGCGCATCCGCCTGCTTGGCCTGCAAGGACAATTGTATGATGGTGAATCGCATCACCCGGAATACGTCATGCTGGGGAGTTTTGACTATGCGTTTTGGCTGGTGTTTTTTTCACCCCTGCTCTGCATCGCCTTGCTGCACGACCTCAAAGCCAGCGAGCATCAGGCGCAACGACTACTGTTTTTGCAAAGCCTGGTCGCTTCTCCGAGATACTTCTGGTTAAAGCGCGTACTGACCCGCGGGCTGCTGATTGCGGCGACGTTCACGCTGCCGGTGATCTTATTCGCAGCCATGCATGCGTTGTCTATTTCGCCGTTGTTACAGGTGCTGGCAATCAGCCTGCTTTACATTTTATGTTGGACAATACTCTGCGCGGCCTTTAGCCTGCATGCCCGCGCACTCAACGCCAGTTTCAACGCACTGGCATTAGCAAGCGTTTGGTTGTTATGCTGCGTGTTACTCCCTAACCTGTGCCAGCTCTGGCTACACCAGCAATTACCGTTACAAGATGGCAGCCAGATTGCCCTGCAACATCGACAACTGGTGCATGGCGCGTGGGACTTACCAAAAGCCAACACCCTGGAGCCGTTTTATGCTTTGTATCCACAATGGCAACATTCAGCCCCCGTCACTGACCGTTTTCACTGGAAGTGGTATTTCGCTTTTCAGCATATGGCGGATGTTCACCTGCAAGCGCAAGTGACAGCCAGAAAACAAAGCCTGCTGCAGCGTGACCACGCCACCCAACTGTTAGGCATGCTGTTGCCCAGCGTGTGGGTGCAGCGCAGCCTCGAAAATGTGGCACAAAGCAATGTGACCCACCTGCTTGCGCATCGCCAACGCATCACAGAGTTTCATACTCAATTGCGGCATGCCATCTACCCTGCATTGTTTGATGAAAAGCCATTGACCACAGAGGCATTCAGGCAACTACCCATGTTTGACGCCCAGAGGCCCCATGAATAAACAGCGTCATTTATAAGTAAAATCATGAGCCCGTTTTAAGGATTCACTTCAGGGTGGTTTTGAAACACCGGCGTATAGTGAGAGTCATACAAGCACATCAAGCACGATGTGTTTCAAACAACCTAAGGAGACTATCATGTGGACTAAACCAGCTGCTACTGAAATGCGTTTTGGCTTTGAAGTGACGATGTACGTCATGAACAAATAATCACAGCCAACGCTGAATAAAAAAACCGCCTCACGGCGGTTTTTTGTTGCCTGACACAACCTCTATCAGTAGCACCTATATTAAACAAACCAATGGCGACGGCGCGCCAAGCCCAGCAAGCCCATACTTGCAAGCCACATAGCATAGACTTCAGGCTCTGCCACCGCTGAAACAGTTCTGGTAAAAATTTGATTTCCAGAACATCCTACTCCATAGTAATCAGCACAAGTTTCAGCGATAGTCTGATAGCCAGTATCTATGTAAGACTCTGCAAGCACAGGGTTTCCATCCATATCTAGAATCAAGTTGCCGTCTACATCAAATTGCTGCTGCACCTTTGTTCCGATGAAGTTCTCCAATATAACTGCCCTAAAAAAGCTATAAGTGCCGCTAGGCACAGCGCCCCCACCTGGTGTGAAAGTGAACGCTAAAAAATCAACACTAGCGCCAGGCTCCAAAACCGCATTGGTAATCTTTGGATAACCGTCGGCAGTACTAACGAAATTAAAAGAATAGGGGGTGTCGCCACAGCCGCCGGTAAATGTATCCGAGCATGTAAACCCGACCGCATAGATTTTGTTTGTGACTGAAAGCCAATCTGCTGGCGCATCTGAAAAATCTGAATAATCCATTCTTTCAGAGCTGGCATCCAAGGTGAATTTGAGTGACACATCCACCACATCACTCGCGCCAACCATGCCAGTCGGCTCATTAAAGACCAAACTGCCTGTTGGCGTGGCTTGCGCATGGCTAGACATGCCAAAGATAGCCAGAGATGCATATACCCATTTATTGATGTTCATTGGTTTCTTTCGGAGTTGATGATAAATTTAGAGCGCTAAATCAGTTGTAGTGCATGTCATTTTAAACACCCTGCTGCGGTGATATTTACATCGACTTAAAGTCATAGCCACGCAACAACTGATTTAACGAAAACGGATGCTTATTCAATTTAGTCAGCGACAGAAACTTAAGCCGCAAGAGTTAATTTAACACATATTAACATAACAATTATTAATTTATGTGGCCAGAGTCGAATAGTCAGATCAAGCAACACTGTTCAGGCCTCAAATGAGCGCAGCTGGCTTGCTTAAGCCATTGCACCTGGCGCAAAACGGCTATATTGCGCATTAGCCTCAGATTTCTATCAGGAACCTTATGCCCCTGGTGGTTACTAACCCTCAATATCTCATGGCCATCAATGGGTTGCCAGCCAGAGACAGATCAGTATTATTGGCTTTATAATCACCTCGCTATTTTGCTATGACGTTTTTTCACGGAGTGCCGCATGCGTTTATTGACCTTTTCTGTTTTATTATTAACTGTCACGCTGAGCCAGCCAGTGTTTGCCCGCAATATTTTGAATGAGCAAACAGACGCCGCCGCCGCGCGGGATGCAGTGGGTGATGCGATGAGCAAATTGACTGACCTTGAGCAAAAGATTAAATCGCAAGAGGCGCTGGTCGCCCAAGAGCGAGCGAGATTAAAACAATATCAAACGGATAAAGCGCAGACAGAACAAGACCTGGAAACCAAAAAAAGTATTTTTGAGCAAAAGTCTAAACTGCTAGATGACGCCTGGAAACAACGTAACGATTACTAGTTTCACCTAAACACTTCTCTCCCGGATAGCAACGCCCTGCTATCCGCTCTCTTCTTGCTTCATTAGGTCACCACTCGCGACACAAAGCCGTGTCGAGTTGATTTGGGTCAATACCAGGGTTTGTCAGCAACCCTACAATGGCCCTAAATTCAATGCACCTAATGGAGTGATCACAATGAAAAAAACCGCAATCAGTTTAATGTTGGCCGCCTTGTTGCCTGCCATGAATGCCTATGCAGAACAAGGGGATTGGGTTGTGCGTCTGCGTGCGACCAATGTCAGCCCAAATGAAAGCAGCCGCCTCGGCAGCACCGTGAACAAAGCGGTGGGCGCGAATGTCATGACACCTAGTGCCGATCTTAAAGTCGACAGCAATACGATCCCAGAGCTGGATATTAGCTATTACTGGACTAAAAACATTGCTACCGAGCTGATTTTGGCGCTGGGCAGCAAACATGATGTCAAAATCAGCGGCGACAGCGCTGGCGTGGTCGGTAACCAGCATCTGGGTAGCATTGATGCATTGCCACCAACCTTAACCGTGCAATGGCACTTTAACCCTGACCAGACCATTGACCCTTATGTGGGTGCAGGCTTGAACGCCACTTTTATGCTGGACCGTAACCTGCGCTTTGCTTCTGGCGCAACGGCAGGCGAAAAAATCAAAATTGATCGCAGCAGCTTTGGCCCGGCCTTGCAAGCGGGTGTAGATATTAACCTCAAAGATGGCTGGTTATTGAACGCGGATGTGAAGTACGTCTGGATGGATACCGACGTTGAAATGAAAAGCGCGACCACGGGCAATCGCTGGGCAAAAATCGACTCTCTGGACATTAACCCTTGGGTGGTCAGCGTAGGGTTCGGCAAACGCTTCTAGCCCACTTTTTTGTAAAGTCTCTTCCCTGGAGCATGCAACACGCTCCATTCGCCTCTGATACCGCCCCAGTGTCAGAGGCTTTTTTATCAGTGTGAAAAACGTTTACTGAAAATTAAAACGCGCCGTCAGGCTAGTTAAATTAAGCTGTTCCAACAATTGCTGGCCGCGCTCACGGGCGCTGCGTTTGCGCTGGCCGGTATATTTGGCAATGATGAGCTCATTTTTCATTGAGTGCTCCCAACCCACCAGCTCAGTCACGGTCACCTGGTAGCCATGCGCTTCGAGCTCAAGGCAACGCAGTACATTAGTCACCTGGCTGCCAAACTCCCGGGTATGAATAGGATGCCGCCACAACTCACTCAGGAAAGTCTGGGCCAGCGTTTCAGCTTTATGCTGGCGCATCACCTCTGCCACCTCAGCCTGGCAACATGGCACCAGCACCATAAATTGCGCCTGTTTTTGCAAGCCAAACGCAATCGCATCATCTGTTGCCGTATTGCAGGCATGCAAAGCAGTGACTATATCCACCGTTGCTGGCAGTTGTTGCGACTGCATGGCCTCGGCCACGGTTAAATGCTCAAACTGCATGCGGTCAAAGCCACACTCTTGCGCCAGCTGGCGCGACTTTTCAATCAACTCGCCGCGGCTTTCAATACCAATCACTTGCCCGGCGGCATGTTGCTTGAGCAGTAAGTCATACAAAATAAAACCGAGATAAGACTTGCCTGCGCCGTGGTCTACCAGTACCGGCTGCGATTGTTTGTCCATCACCGCCTGCATCAACGGCTCGATAAAATTCACCAGATGATAAACCTGCTTGAGTTTTCGACGGCTATCCTGATTGAGTTTGCCATCGCGCGTGAGGATATGCAGCGCCTGCAACAAGGGGAGTGATTGCCCGGGCTTCACTTCGGGCGGCAAGTGTGGGTTGACCATGCGTATTGCTGCTTTAAAATACCAATATGCCAGTTTACCAGTATTGGCTGCGGTTTCGATGTTGCGCATCGTTTCGGGAACTCAAAGGCGGTTTTGCGCATCTTGTCTATTAGCAGGCGGTCAGCATTTATCAGCATCACCGCCTTTGTAGCTCGTTTGCATAAGCTGCATTCAATTCGCTGCTTAACAGCGCTGTTGTTCAATCGTATCAGGGAGCATTTATGCCTTACAGTGTCACCAAGCTGGCTTTTTTAGCCTCGCGCAAAACGGTCAAACTCGTTTTGCTGCTGCCCGCGACTGTGTCCATGTTTTTCAACCTCGTGTTTGCGGATACGATTTGGCTAAAAAATGGCGATAAAATCACTGGCACACTGGGCGTTAAAATCTCCAACAAGCTAACGGTTAAAACCAGCTACGCCGACGAAGTGAAAATTAACTGGAACGATATTCACAGCATAGATGCCGACAAGCCGATACTAATGCAATTGTCTGACGGCAGCATTGTCAACGGCCGCCTGATTCATACTGACGAAGGCCAGGTCATTCTGGATGAAGAAACCAACACCCCGCTGGTGGATACCGAGCTGGATGAAATCCACTACATTAACCCCAGCCGCGACCTGATTGGTGAAGGCTATGTCTGGACCGGCAACCTGAGCTTGGGCGGCGCCTTTAACAATGGCAACAGCACCAACCGCAACATGCAGTTTAACGGTGAGTCGGTATTACGTGGCCTGGACAATCGTTATACGGTGCAAGGTTATTACTACTGGGCCGAGGATAACGACCAGCAAACACAGAACAACGCGCGCGTGCGCGGGCAGTATGACCACTTTTTTACTAAAAAATGGTTTAGCTACCTCAACACCATTCAGGAAAAAGACCGCTTTAGAGATATTAAACTGCGTAGCACCTACGGTGTAGGTTCTGGTTACCAGATTTTTGAAGGTGAAAAACTGAATCTTTCAGTCGAAGGTGGTGTGTCTTTGATTACGCAGGATTATTACGAAGAGCGTGATGACAGGCACGCCGCATTGCGCTGGGCGGTTAACTATAACCAATATCTGTTTGACTCATTTGTGCAGGCATTTCACCGGCATGAAGTGTTATATACGCCAAGTTCGCCGTCACAAATACTCGTGTATAGCTCGACCGGTTTGCGGTTTCCGTTTATTTTTGGCTTGAGCGCCTCCACCCAGGTCGACTACAACTACGATAGCCGCCCGGTAGATGACCGCGTCAAAGGCGATACGCGCGCCTTATTCACCTTGGGCTATAGCTGGAAGTAAACAGGGAAATTTGCGCAATATTTAAGGAGTGGCCGCTTAAATGTTAAAATAGCGCCTTAAGTTGTTTGAACCCATCAGAATAGCCGTATCTGGCACATGGGTGAACACAACACAGGGTACGGCAAAGGGCATTGATACCGTATTTTTTGAGTTGGAAGATGGAGCAAAAATATGGCAATACAATGGTTTCCTGGACACATGACCTCTGCGCGCAAAAAAGCAGAGGAAACACTAGAGCATATCGACGTGGTCATTGAGGTACTGGATGCGCGCGTGCCAGCTGCCAGCCATAACCCTATGATTGAAGACATGCGCAATTTTCGCCAGCGCCCTAACCTAAAAATCCTCAACAAGGCAGACTTGGCCGACCCGCAAGTCACCCAGGCCTGGTTAAATTACTTTAACAAGCAACCCAATACCAAGGCAGTTGCCCTCTCCTGTAAAAAACCAGGGGACGCTAAAAAAATCCCGGCCTTGTGCCGCCAATTGGCACCGCACCGCGGCACGCCGCTAAAACCATTGCGTATGATGATCATGGGCATCCCTAACGTGGGTAAATCCACCTTGATGAACGCCCTGCTCAATCGCCGTGCGGCCAAAGTGGGCGATGAGCCCGCCGTGACCAAAAGCCAGCAACGGTTTGACTTGAGCGACAGCACCAATATTACGGACACACCAGGCATGATGTGGCCAAAAATCGAGCATGAGTCAGATGGTTATCTGTTGGCCGCCAGCCACGCCATTGGCCGTAATGCGGTGATTGATGAAGATGTGGCCGAGTTTTTGGGCAGCCTGTTATTAAAACAATATCCGGCGCTGATGAATACGCGTTTTAAACTCGATGTGATGAAGCTGGACGTGACCAGTATGGACGGCATTGATTTGCTGCAAGCGATTGCCAAGCGCCGCACCTATAAACGCAACGATGGCGCGTGGGATATGGAGCGCACCGCCATGGCCTTGCTCACCGATTACCGTAGCGGCGCCATTGGCCGTGTCAGCCTCGAATCCCCTCAAAGCCGGGCAGAAATGCTGGCACTGGCTGCAGAACAGGCCGCAGCAGCGAAAAAAGCGAAAGAAGACCAGGCAGCGCCTGAGCCAGATACCTTATAGCCTTTTAATCAAATACTCAGGCAATCAGGCTGGCATGCCGCTTGGCAGGTTTGCCAGCATCTGGCGGCTTGTTTAACAACTGGTCAATATTGCTGGCAATGCGATTACGACCATTTTGTTTGGCTTTATAGAGGTTTTGGTCGGCCCCGGCAAATAGCCCCTCTAGCGCATAGCCCACAGTTTCAGAGCTCACCGAACCAACGCTGACGGTACATTTGATGGCCTGCGTGTCGCTACTCATGCTCTCAACACCAGCAATGCTCACTGGCGTCACCTCAATAATACGGCGGATACGCTCCGCCAGAATCATCGCCTCATGTTCGCCCGTGTTGGGCATTAAAATACAAAACTCCTCACCGCCATAACGGCCAATCACATCGCCGCCACGCAAGGCCGCGCGTATGGTGCCCGCGCACGACTTAAGCACCGCGTCGCCCACCAGGTGGCCATACACATCATTGACCTTTTTAAAATAGTCCAGGTCGACAATCAGCAGGCCCATCGGCAAACGAATACGCTGCGACACCGCCTGCATGCGTGTGGCAGCCTCTTGCAAACCGCGGCGATTCAATACGCCAGTCAGGCCATCTAGCGTGGCAATCGCTTGCAAGCCGGCCTGGGCGCGCACATGCATCACCAGCAGCAGTAAACTAGTCACGGTGGTCATCACCAGCATGGTCGCACTCGTCATATAGGCATGAATATGCCACTGTGAAAACGTGTGCAAGCTGCGGTCGTCACTCAGCACCACTTTAATTGCCAAAAATGCCAGCATTAAACTAATCACGGCACACAGGCTGCAGCACAGCCAAAACACATGCGCGACAAAGTCTTTGCCATGCCCGACCAGGCTGCGGCTGCCATAGCCAAATACCCACATCAAGACGAGCAGGTTGCTTAACAGTATCCATCGCTCAGGCGTATGCGTGTTTAGCATCACCGCATTACACGCGAGCAAGGTCGTCACCACCAGTAACGACCAGTAACGATAGACACGGTAACCCCTGAGCATGCGGATACCATTGACAAACAGGCTGACGCCGAGCGCAATGATGGTAACCGCGGCCGCTTGGTAAACACTTGGCGGGCCATAGATTAACGAGGTTTGCGAAAGAAAATAAACGGTTAAGCCAACGCCGAACATCAGCAGGCCGCGTACCCAATGCATAATCAGGTTGCGTTGCTGATAGGCGCCAAAAATCAACAAGACCAGAACCAGCGTTAAGGTAAGTCCAATTGATGATAGAATGACACTGTTGAGATCAAACACAGGGGCGGACAAAGTTTGTTTACCTGAAAAACATAATACTATGGTTGAGCGACTATACCCATATAAATGAAGGGGTTAAATAGTCCATACAGGCTAATTCCCTCACTCGCTTTGTTGTTTACCACAAACTCTGAAGTTCCCCATGCAGCATCTACTGAACCCCCCACAGCGCGAAGCAATTCATTACCTGGACGGCCCCTTATTGGTATTGGCCGGTGCCGGCAGTGGCAAAACACGCGTGATTACGCAAAAAATTGCCTACCTGATTAACCAGGCAGGCTATAAAGGCAACCAGATTGCCGCCATCACCTTTACCAACAAGGCCGCGCGCGAAATGCAAGAGCGCGTCACACCGTTGCTGGAAGGCAAAAGTGGCAAAGGCCTGACTGTAACCACATTTCACTCCATGGGCCTGCACATTTTGCGTCAAGAAGCTGCGCTGCTGGGCTATAAGCCGCAGTTTTCAATTCTGGATGCCTCAGACAGCTTTAAGATCCTCAGTGATATTTTGGCCACCACAGACAAACAGTTGCTACGTAAAACCCAATGGCAAATTTCTGGCTGGAAAAACGCGTTTGTGAGCCCTGACCAGGCCAAGTCAATGGCTGATGAAGAGCTCACACATGCCGCCGCCCGTGTTTATCAGCTTTACCAGCAAACCCTGCGTGCCTATCAGGCAGTCGACTTTGACGACTTGATCAAGGTGCCGGTAGAGTTATTTGAGCAGCACGCCGAGACCCTGGACAAATGGCAGCGCAAGCTACATTACCTGCTGATTGATGAGTACCAAGACACCAACGCGTGCCAATACAAGTTGATTAAGCAACTCACCGGCCTGCGCGGACAATTTACCGCCGTGGGTGACGATGACCAGGCGATTTACGGCTGGCGTGGCGCCGACGTTGAAAACCTGCGCCAGCTCACCACCGACTTTTCAAAACTTAAAGTCATCAAGCTGGAGCAAAACTACCGCTCTACTGTGCGCATTTTGCGCGCTGCCAACCAGGTGATCGCCAACAACCCGAAACTGTTTGAGAAAAAGCTGTGGAGCGAACTCGGCACCGGCGATCTATTGCATGTGACCGCCACCCAAAGCGAAGAGCACGAAGCTGAAACCGTGGTGATGAAGTTGCAAGCGCATAAATTCGAGCACCGCACCACCTATAAAGATTATGCGATTCTCTACCGCAGCAATCATCAGGCGCGCATCATCGAAAAGTTTTTGCGCAACCACAAAATTCCCTACACCATCTCTGGCGGCTCATCCTTTTTTGACAAAGCCGAGATTAAAGACATCATCAGCTACCTGCGCCTGGTTGCTAACGAAGATGATGATCCGGCATTTATCCGCGCCGCCACCACGCCGAAAAAAGGCATAGGCAACACCACACTGGAGCGCCTCGGCGAATATGCCAGTGCGCATAAAATGTCGCTGTTTGCCGCCGCATTTGAAGGCGGCTTTCAACACGACATCGGTGCCAAACAGCTCGAAGACCTGCTCACCTTCTGTCGTTACATCCAGACACTACAAGGCCGCGCCGTCAAAGACCCCGCCAGCGAAGTGCTCAACGACCTGCTCATCGCCATTCAATATGAAACCTACTTGTATGATGGCGAAGAGGCCCGCGCTGCAGAGTCGCGCTGGGGAAATGTGATTGAATTTGTCGCCTGGCTCAGCAAAAAAGGCGAAGGCTCCACCGAATACGGCAATGAGTCTGACGGCAAAAACCTGCTCGAACTCACGCAAATGGTCTCACTCATCACCATGCTAGAGGGCCGCGAAGACAGCGAGCCAGACGCCGTCAAACTCTCCACCCTACATGCATCAAAAGGGCTGGAATACGGCCACGTGTTTTTAATCGGCTGCGAAGAAGGCATCTTGCCGCACACCAACTCGATTGACGCCGACCAGATTGAAGAAGAACGCCGCCTGATGTATGTAGGCATCACCCGCGCGCAAAAATCACTTAACATCACCTGGTGCAAAAAACGCAAACGCGCCGGCGAAATGCAAGCCTGTGAACCCAGCCGCTTTATCGCCGAGCTGCCTAAAGATGACGTCAAACACTTCGGCAACCCGTTTAACGGGCCGGATCAAGTGGCTAGCAAAGACTATGGTAAGAGCAAGATGGCGAATATTAAGGCGATGCTGGCGAGTAAAACAACATAAGACTTAGAACTCGCCAAACGTAAGCTAAATATAGCTCATGTTATAATCCAAACACTTTTTAACTCAGCAGTTCAAACTATGTCACAAAAAGTCGCTTTAATTACCGGCATCACTGGTCAAGACGGTGCCTATCTCGCTGAACTATTACTTGGCAAAGACTATATTGTGCATGGGATTAAACGCAGATCGTCCTTGTTTAATACAGACAGAATTGACCATCTGTACCAAGACCCGCATATAGAGCATCACAACTTCATCCTTCACTACGGCGACCTCACTGACTCTACCAACCTGATTAGGATCATTCAACAGGTCCAGCCAGATGAAATTTACAACCTGGCTGCCATGAGTCACGTTGCAGTTAGTTTTGAAACGCCGGAATATACAGCAAACGCTGACGGTATCGGTACATTACGAATTCTTGAAGCAATACGTATTCTTGGCTTAGAGAAAAAAACCCGTTTTTACCAGGCATCAACCTCTGAGCTGTATGGTCTGGTACAAGAAACACCACAAAAAGAGACCACCCCATTTTATCCACGCAGCCCTTATGCCGTGGCTAAAATGTACGCTTACTGGATTACAGTCAACTACCGCGAAGCCTATGGCATTTACGCCTGCAACGGTATTCTGTTTAACCACGAAAGTCCGATTCGTGGCGAAACATTTGTCACGCGCAAAATCACCCGCGCACTCGCTAGGATTAAACTTAGCCTGCAAGACTGTCTGTATCTCGGCAACTTAGATTCATTACGCGACTGGGGCCACGCCAAAGACTATGTCGAAATGCAGTGGCTGATGCTACAACAAGAACAAGCTGAAGACTTTGTCATCGCCACCGGCAAACAATACAGTGTGCGTGACTTTGTAAATGCCGCCGCACAGGAATTAGGTATCACCGTCACTTGGCAAGGTAACGGTGTAGAGGAAAAAGGTTATTGGGGTGATAAATGCATTGTTCAGGTTGACCCACGTTATTTCAGGCCAACCGAGGTAGATACATTATTAGGTGACCCGACGAAAGCCAAGCAAAAGCTCGGTTGGGCACCACAAACTAGCTTCGAAGACTTGGTTTCTGAAATGGTGCGCGAGGATTACAAATCAGCCCAGCGTGATGAGTTAATCAAGCAGCACGGCTATCAAGCCATGGATTATCACGAGTAATCTATGGAAAAGAATGCAAAAATCTACGTTGCTGGTCATCGAGGCCTTGTTGGTTCAGCAATCGTTAAAGCGTTGTTAGCACAAGGCTACACCAATCTAGTGATTCGTACCCATGCGGAACTTGATCTGACTTCACAGCAAGCAGTCATTGCGTTTTTTGCCCAAGAAAAGCCTGAATACGTATTTTTAGCTGCAGCAAGGGTTGGCGGCATTCACGCCAACAACACCTTTCCAGCTGAGTTTATCCATGAAAACCTGGCTATTCAGACCAACGTCATACACCAGTCATATGTAAATGGCGTGAAGCGCCTTCTGTTTCTAGGCTCTAGCTGTATTTACCCCAAAGATGCACCACAACCAATTAAAGAAGAGCACTTGCTTACCGGCCCTCTGGAGCCAACAAACCGTCCATATGCATTAGCAAAAATTGCAGGCATAGAGATGTGCTGGAGTTATAACCGCCAATATGGCACACAATTTTTGGCTGCCATGCCAACCAATCTTTATGGCCCTGGCGATAACTACCACCCAGAAAACAGTCATGTGATTCCAGCATTGATTCGAAGGTTTCATGAAGCAAAAGTAAAGAGTCAAGCCGAGGTTGTGATTTGGGGAACAGGCACCCCCAAGCGTGAGTTTTTATATAGCGAAGATATGGCTGAAGCATGCACACACATTTTAGGCTTAGCGGATCGGGACTTTGCCAACCTCACGGCAGCTGACAGAAATGATGGCACCCCTCCTATTTTAAATATCGGCTATAACGCAGACATTTCAATCGCTGAACTAGCCGAAACCATTAAAGAAGTAACGGCATACGAAGGAAAAATTGTGTTTGATACCAGCAAACCAGACGGCACTATGCGCAAACTAATGGACTCCAGCAGAATTAACCACATGGGATGGACAGCTAAAACTGAATTAAAAAATGGCTTAAAGGCTGCTTACACTGACTTTATCAAGTCGAACATCGCATCGTAACCTAATTTCATGCGCCATAGACCTTAAGCGTCGGCCTCTTTCACAGAAGCACAAACAGGTAGCCATAATCAGGCAGGAACCAGCTCAATGCAAAATAATGAAATATTACACATTTGCAGGCTAGATAAATTTATCCCGCCGTTCATCGACCTAGTTAAAGAAAACTTTTCATTCTCAAAACATGCTTTTTTACTGTTTGGAAATCTGCAAACTTTTCCTACCAAGTTAGATAAAAACGTCATTCATATCAATCACGCTTATCAAATATTTGAGCTGATTTTGAAAATGAATACATCAAAAAAAATCATCTTACACAGCCTATTTAATCCTCTTGTTGTATTGCTTCTTTTTCTACAGCCTTGGTTGCTAAAAAAGTGCTACTGGATTATGTGGGGAGGCGATTTATATTATTACGAATTTAGAAACTTATCTTTAAAAACACATTTTTATGAAAATGTAAGGCGTTTTGTAATTAAGAGAATCGGCCATTTTGTCACTTATTTTGAAGAGGAGTATGAGTTAGCACAAGAATGGTATGGCGCTATTGGGGTCCACCACGCATGCTTCACATACCCCAGCAACATCTTTAACAAAATTGAGTTATGCCAAGGCACTAAGAACTCAATTAACATTCAAGTTGGAAACTCGGCAACACCAACAAATCAACATATAAGCGTGCTTAAAAAATTAGCAGAATATAAAGACGAGAACATCAAAATATTTATGCCATTGTCTTATGGTGACATGGAATATGCGCAGCAAGTTATCACGTTTGGCCGTAGTATATTTGGTGAAAAAATTATTCCTCTTGAACAATTTATGTCACTCAATGAATACCAGAAGTTTTTGTCAGATATTGACATTGCAATATTTAACAATAATAGACAGCAAGCTGTAGGGAATATTATTACCCTTCTTGGATTTGGCAAAAAAGTGTTTATGAGATCCGATGTTTCATCTTGGAAATCTCTTAGAAAAATGGGGCTAAAAATTTTTGATATAGATAATCTTGAAATTACCAAACTAGATCCAGATGATGCTAATCATAACAAAACCAAAATATCAGCCTGTTTTTCAAAAACTAATTTGATCAAACAACTTGAAAGTATTTTCATCTAAATCTGTGGATTAAAAACATACAGTTAGAAACATTTGGACTTTAAATGAAACGCATCATGATTATTGCTGGTGGAGAGTGGCAGATTCCAGTCATTCGTAAAGCAAAACAATTAGGCTTATTTGTTATAAACACTAACTTATACCCTCAATCTTTGGGTTTCAACGATGCTGATGTTGGATTAGTTGCAGACGTTTTAGATAAAGAACAAAACCTAGCCTATGCAAAAGAATGGAATGTAGATGCGGTAATCACAGATCAAAGTGATATTGCTGTCCCTACAGTTGCCTATGTTGCAGAACATATGCAATTAAAAGGCGTCGGTACAGCAGTCGCAGATCTATTTACAAACAAATCCTTGATGAGAAGTTTTTGTGTGAAACATGATTTTCCATCACCACGTTTCAAATTGTGTAATGAGTTGAAAGATGCAATTGCGTTTTTAAACGAGTGCAATTTTCCATTAGTTGTAAAACCACCTGCTAATCAATCAAGTAGAGGGGTTTTAAAAGTTACTAATATGCATGAGTTAGAGCATGCTTACACATCAGCTATGCATCACAGCAAAGATGAGACAGTACTTATTGAGGAGTTTATTAGTGGAGTTGAACTGACTATTGATGGTGTACAGCTGAATGCTGGCGAACATTACAGCTTGGCAACATCGACCAAAACTCATTATGCTCACAATGAAATGATTGCGAACCAATTATGGTTTAGCCAACAACACCCAGATATTGATTTCGATGCTCTTCAGGATCAACACAATCAAATGGTAAAACTAATGGGCTTACCTTTTGGATTAACGCATGCAGAGTATAAATATCATGCAGGTAAGTTTTACCTAGTTGAGATCGCCGCTCGTGGTGGAGGTACAAAAATATCCTCTGACATTGTGCCTTTAATGAGTGGCATTGATAGCAATAATTTGTTAATACGAATGGCTTTGGGTGAAAGGATTAATGAAATTCATCCAGAGGCTCGCAAAATTACTTCCGTTTTAGATTTTTTTGAATTCAGCCCAGGAAAAGTCAAAACAATTCACGGGATTGAGCAAGCAAGCGCACTCTCTGGCGTAATTAGCATCGGATTAAATATTGTAGAAGGCGACATTATTGAAGAGGTGTCAGATGATCGCTCCAGGCATGGCTATATTATTGCATACGCAGAAAATACCGAATCTTTAAAAGGCTTGCTACGGAAAATACATCAGACAGTGCAGATTACTTATGAATGAAATAGCGATTTTTGACAGCCTAACCCACCCGATGCCTAACAGTGCGTGGATTAACTCACAGTTCGATCAGAAAAACTCTATCGAGAAGCTCACTGAGAGTATGAAGACCCACAATATACAATGGGCTCTCGCCGTTGGTATGGGAAGTGAAATAGGTGGTTACAATGAAAAAACGTATGCGTCATTTGTACGCGATCACTCAGAAAATCTTTTCCCAATCGCTTTTTTGAATTTTGAAGTATTGAATACAGGCACAACGGTCATAGCGTATTTAGCGAGTTTAAAAAAGCTGGGGTATGTTGGAATCAAAATTCACCCAAGAATATCAAGCATTACATACTCGAACAAATTTCTGATCAGCATCATTAAAGAAGCGAATCAACTTGGACTAGTAGTTTTACTGTGCACATACTTCTGGAGTAGAGATAAGAAAATGTGTGCCAACAATCCAGAACAACTGCTTGAACTCTTGTGTGAGGTTCCTGAGGAAAAGATAGTTCTTCTTCACGGTGGCGCAGTAAGACTGCTGGAAGTCGCTGAAATTGCAAGGCAATTTCATGGCGTGCTGTTAGACCTTTCATTTACATTGTGCAAATATGAAGGTAGCTCTATTGATCTAGATATTCGGTATCTCTTCGAAAAGTTTGATCGTCGAATATGCATTGGCTCAGACAGCCCTGAATTCGATCTTTCTAAGTTGAGGCAACGGTTTAATCAATTAACTGAAGGATTGGATATTGTGAAGAAAAAAAATATTGGATTCCAAAACTTACAAGCTTATGTCGGAGCTGACCTATGAGTATTTCTATGCCTTTATCCGATAAGCAAAAAACTATCGAACGATACTCTTCAAGATACCAAAAGTTTGGCTATTCCCCTAAGTCTCTAGGTTGGGACAAAGGTAAGCAGGATGTGCGCTTTGAGATACTGACATCACAGTATGACTTTTCCGAAAAATCTATACTTGATATTGGTTGTGGATTTGGTGATTTAAATAAAACGCTTAATGAAAAATATGCAAATAATTACTCTTACCTTGGAGTAGACCTTGTACCGGATTTAGTTAACGAAGCCCGTAAACAGTATGTGGGTGACAAGATTAACTTCAGAACAGGAGATTTTTTAGATATATCGTTTGAAAATACATTCGATTTTGTGATTGCCTCCGGAATTTTCAATCACCGCCTCAACAATGTAAATAATTACGACTTAATTGAAGCTGCGATTATCAAAGCATTATCATTATCTAACGATGGGCTAGCTTTTGATTTTCTTTCAGATAAAGTTGACTATCAGTTGGAACATACATTCCATAGCTCTCCAGAGAAAATATTGTCTATTGCATACAAATACTCCAGAAACATTGTGATACGTAATGATTATATGCCCTTCGAGTTTGCCTTATTTATTTTCAAAGATGACTCTTTCTCGACGGAAGATACCCTCTTTAATCGATTTAAAAAGCAAATGAACAAGTAAATTTATCTATCAGATATTTATTGGGAAAAAAAGTGAGCTATAAAAGTAAAATCATTGATTTTTGTACCGAAAATCGCGTTTCAACAACTGAAGTTGCTGACGCATTGGGAAAGTCAGGTGTACTGCCAAAAGTAACTGCGCTGAACCCTAATCAGTACAGAGTAGGCCCCGTCAGAGCGATATTTACTGCGCACAACTCGAACTATGCAGTGCATGAGCAAATACGAGAAGTAAAAAAAGGCGAAGTTGTGATCATCTTCGCGCATGCATGTGAGGATAGAGCCATTATCGGAGATCTGGTATCTAAATACATCTTATTGTACAAGGGCGCAGCGGCTCTTGTCGTACAAGGGTTGGTACGAGACGCTGCGACCTTAAAGCGTCAAAATTATTCCGTTTGGGCAGAAGGCGTTTCTCCACTGGGCTGTTTTAATGATCCAGCCAAACCATATCCCGAAGACCTGGAAAAGCAAATGCGCTCCACCTATGAAGGTGGAATTGCAATATGTGATGATGGTGGAGTGACTGTTATACCAGCCGGCAGATTGAATGAAGAAATGCTGACCCAGTTAAAACTGATCGAAATGCAAGAGGATATATGGTTCTTTTGTCTTGACACGTTAAAATGGGATACAAAAAAAATAGTATGCGATAAGGCATATCTAACCGAGCAAAGTTTGCTATCAAGTACCCATATCGAACAGTTAAGCGAATTATCAAAAGCACTAGATCTGGGAAAAACTAGTGAATAACAGTTTTTCTGATTATTTTGCGCTGTAACGTCATAGTGGTCATATAGTCAGAGCAAAAATACCTATTGATTTAGTAAAAGAAAAGAATCCCAAAGCATGATCCCATTTAATCGACCACCATACACAGGCAATGAAGAACAGCATGTATTGAATGCTATGCGCAGTGAAAAAATTTCTGGCGATGGCAAATACGGATTACTCTGTCAGCAGTGGTTTGAAGAAAGACTGAATTGTAACAAAGCATTACTAACCCCTTCGTGCACACAGGCTCTCGAAATTGCTGCAATACTAATAGATATTCAACCAGGTGACGAAGTTATCATGCCGAGCTACACGTTTGTCAGCACGGCAAATGCATTCGTTATGCGTGGTGCTAAAATCGTCTTCGTTGATATTAGGCCAGATACGCTAAACATTGACGAACGACTGATTGAAGCTGCTATTACGCCGAAGACCAAAGCAATTGTGCCAGTGCATTATGCGGGTGTTGGCTGCGACATGGATGTAATCATGGACATTGCTAATCGACACCATCTGTATGTTGTTGAGGATGCTGCCCAAGGCATGATGTCGACCTACAAAGGCAAACAATTGGGCTCGATTGGTCACTTGGCAGCTTTCAGCTTTCATGAAACTAAAAACCTCACCAGCGGTGGCGAAGGTGGTTTGCTAATTATTAACGACGCAAAATTTGTTGCACGTGCAGAGATTATTCGCGAAAAAGGTACAAACCGTAGCCAGTTTTTCCGTGGCATGGTAGACAAATATACTTGGGTAGATATTGGTAGTAGCTATTTGCCGAGCGAGATACAGGCGGCTTACCTTTGGGCACAATTAGAGCGAGCAAACCAAATCACAGAGAACAGACTGACAAGTTGGAATAGTTACTTCGAACAACTAAGCTACTTAGCAACACAGGAAAAGTTCGAACTTCCGACCATTCCTGAAAATTGCCAACATAACGGGCATATGTTTTACCTTAAAACTAAAAATCTGTTGCAGCGCACCGAATTGCTGTCACATCTGAAAGCCGAAGGGGTTTACGCTGTTTTTCACTACGTGCCACTGCACAACGCGCCCGCAGGAAAAGAGTTTTCCCGATTTGATGGTGCAGATCAGTTCACAACCACAGAGAGTGAGCGACTGATCAGATTACCTATGTGGTTTAATCTTGGCCAAGATTCATTGAACCATGTAGTGAATAGTGTTTTGAGTTTTTATGAAAAAAATTAGCGGCCAGCACTCCAATCGCCGCCTTTACAACTGGTTGGTTTATGACATTGGTGATCGCTTCCTAAAAAAGCATACCGACAAATATAAAGGTCAACTTTACGACCTGGGCTGTGGCGAAGCACCTCATAAGGGGTTTTTTCTTAGTTATGCCGACAGCTACATAGGGGTCGACTGGACTGGGAGCTACCATAACACGCATGCGGATATTAGCGCCGACCTCAATCTTGAACTCCCTATTGACTCAAAAATTGCCGACACTGTTGTCTCCATGTCAGTCATGGAGCACTTGCGTGAACCTCAAATAATGCTTAACGAGGCAAACAGGATTTTAAAACCTGGTGGAAACATCGTGATGCAGGTGCCATGGCAGTGGTGGCTACACGAGGTGCCATATGATTTCTTTAGATACACTCCTTATGGCCTTAAATATATGTTGGAAAAGGCGGGCTTTACTGATGTTGCGGTTGAACCGCAATCTGGTTTTTTTAGCATGTGGTTTTTAAAGTTTAACTACTTTAGCTTACGGCTACTGCGTGGCCCCCGCTTGGCTAAAGCAATACTTGCGGTCGCACTTCTGCCTTTTTGGTCTTTAGGGCAATTGATTGCTCCCTATCTGGACAAACTAGACTCAAATTGGAGTGCCGAAACCATAGGTTACTTTGTAACAGCCAAAAAACCATTGGCAAAATGACCCTCAAAAAACAAGCATTTTCTGCCATCAGGTGGACCTCATTCTCGTTGTTTACGAGGGCTTTTTTGCAATTTGCTCAAATTGTGATTCTGGCCAGAATATTAACGCCTGCGGATTTTGGCCTTGTTGCTATCGTGACGTCCATCATGGCGTTTTTACAGATTTTTGCAGATGCCGGCATAAGTAATGCGATTATTCATCACCAGAAAATCTCTAACGCTCAGCAATCGAGCCTGTATTGGCTCAATGTTTGTGCCACATCGGTGTTGGCGATTGCGCTCGTGCTATTTAGCGGGCTGCTGGCAACATGGTATGAACAGCCAAATCTGGATAACTTAATTACATTGGCTGCTCTGGCAATGATAGCGAGCTCTATTGGTCTACAGCTACGCTTAAAAGCACAGAAAAGCCTCAATTTTTCGGCTCTAGCCAAAGTGGATGTATCAGCGGCGCTTTTAGGCTTTATATCTGCCATCGCCTCCGCATTTGTTGGGTTTGGCGTTTATTCTTTACTCATTGGTGCATTAATCACCTCAGTATTAAGTAGCTTGTTGTCATGGATCTATTTATCGGATGGCTGGAGACCACTAATAAGACTAAAGCTCAGCGAAATTCGTGAATTCTTGCAGTTTGGCGGCTACATGATGGCTAACAATCTAGCTAACTCATTCAACTCACAAATCGATGTTTTGCTGGGGGGCAAAATGATGTCAGCGCAGGCCATTGGTCAATATAGCATCGCCAAAAGTCTTAACTTGAATATCGCCATGATTGTTAACCCGATTGTGACGCAAGTTGGCCTCCCTGTAATGGCGCAAGCGCAAAATGACCCAGCTTTGCTAAAACGCATCTATTTACAGACAATGCTCATGACGGCATCGATCAATTTTCCGATATACATCTTTCTGATCTTTTTTGCCCCTGAAGTTGTCGCTTTGTATTTGGGTGAGAGCTGGACCTCAACCATCCCGTTAATGCAAATATTTGCAGCATGGGCATTACTCAGATCTACGGGCAATCCAGTGGGGAGCTTACTGATGGCTAAAGGCCGCGCAGACCTCAGTTTTAAATGGAACCTGACATGGCTGTTTATCACTCCACCTGCGATTTGGTTAGGCAGTCACTATAGTGCAACGGGTATGGCAACGTCCATGGTGCTTCTGGGATTAATAGGTTATTGGCCCAATTGGTTTTTCTTAGTTAGACCGCTCTCGGGTATCACTTTTATAGAATACTCCTTCCTTTTACTGAAACCTCTACTAACGTCAGTATGTGCTGTAGCGATCAGTTATTTGGGCGTTATGTTTATCACTGCTCCAGCTTTGAGGATAATATTCAGTTTGTTAATTTTCTCTATTTCTTACCTAGTTCTAAGTTTTTACTTTAATCAACAATGGTTTAGAACAATAAGAGACTTTCTCAAAGGAAAATGATCCAATAACATGCTCAGGCATACGATCACTTTCCAATTGCATCCCTGTTAAAATCTTAATAAGAAAATAAGCTAACAGTAACGATTTCACAATGAGTACAAAACATTGAATTACGCTCCTATTGCCCTTTTTGTTTACAATCGCCCGCAGCACACACAGGAGACAGTGCAAGCACTGTTAAAAAATCCTGAATGTACTCAGTCTGACCTTTATATTTTTTCAGATGCCGCAAAAAATGTAGATGCTCAAGACGCTGTTAACAAAGTCAGGGAATATATCCGTCAAATTTCAGGGTTTCAGACCATTACGATTATTGAAAGAGAAGAAAATTGGGGGCTCGCAAATTCAATTATTGATGGCGTGACGCAGCTTTGTCGTCAGTATGGCAAAGTGATTGTTTTAGAAGACGATCTGGAAACATCTCCCTACTTTTTGAAGTATATGAATGATGGCCTATCAGTATATGAGTTTCAAACTCAGGTCAGCAGTGTCTCTGGCTATATGTATCCCATAGACCTTGCAGAAAAAAATAAAACATTCCTTTCAAAGATGCCCCAAAGCTGGGGCTGGGCTACTTGGAGTAGAGCTTGGGGCGATTTTAATGTGGATGGCTCTGCGCTATTCACTAAACTATCGCAAAGTAAGTCACTTGGTTCATTTAACAAAAATGGTCCTCACAATTACGTCAAAATGCTCCAAAACCAGATTAAGGGAAAAAACAACTCTTGGTATATACGTTGGTATGCCAGTTTGTTTTTAAAACAGCAGCTAACCCTTATGCCATGTACCTCCTTAATTCGAAATATTGGTATTGATGGCTCAGGGACCCATTGCGCGGAATGGCGATATAACCCTTTCTCTGGTGCAGTCTCTAACGAACCCATAACTGTTTCACTCGAACAAGTAGTGGTCGATCAAGAAATAGAAAAGAAATTGGCCACATATTACAAAAAAGTAAAATTACTTAGATATATCAACTTCGTATACCGTCTCATAAACGGATGGAGAAAATATGTTTGACGTATGCGTTTGGATTTTTTTTAGACGATTTTTATACTCATTTAAATTGAGTTGCTTTAAAAGCTCTTTTTTCTGCTATGCAGACAATACGTCTACTTTCATGGGGTTTAATAGGCTATACGCAGGTAGCATTGTGAAAGATTCCCACCTGGGACGATTCACCTACATTGCAGGTGCCCGTATTCAATCCTCTCACATAGGAAATTTTTGCAGCATTGGCCCAGGCACCAGAGTGGGTGGCCTTGGACGACATCCAACACACTGGATTTCGACACACCCGGCTTTTTTTTCTACGCTAAAACAAGCTAATTTTACATTCAGCAAAAAAAATAATTTTCAAGAGTTAGCTGATGTTCATATTGGTCACGATGTATGGATTGGTGCTGGTGTACTGGTACTTGATGGTGTGAAAATAGGTCACGGCGCAGTTATTGCTGCTGGCGCTGTTGTTAATAAAGATGTTGAGCCTTATGCAATTGTTGGTGGAGTTCCTGCAAAATTGATTCGCTATAGATTCGACCCTACTACGATTCAGAAACTACTTTCAATTGCATGGTGGGATTGGCCGACTGAGAAATTGGAGAAATTCGCACATTTATTCCGTAGCGACTTTACTGATCAAAGCATATTGCTGTTAGAGCCAAACCAGTCAACAGAAGATTAAAAAAACTTAGTTTGAAATTCAATGAAAATCTCTATTATTACGGTCTGCTATAACAGTGCCGAGACCATCACAGATACCATCACATCAGTAGCCTCGCAGCAATACAATGACAAGGAACATATCATTGTAGACGGCGCATCTCGCGATAGCACCATGGACATTGTTAAAAGTGCTGACAGCATCTCACGCTATATTTCAGAGCCTGACAAAGGTATTTACGATGGCATGAATAAAGGCCTGAGGCTGGCAACTGGCGATGTGATTGGCTTACTGAATGCTGATGACTTTTATGCTGATGATACAGTACTAAGCCAGGTCGCCAATGTATTCAAGGACCCCAACATAAAGGCCTGTTTTGCAAATTTGGTATATGTTGATCAACACGATACCTCCCGTGTCGTGCGTTATTGGAAGTCTCGGCCTTACCAACAAGGCTTATTCAAAAGTGGTTGGATGCCTGCTCATCCTACTTTTTTTGTAAAAAAAGAGGTTTATGCGCAATATGGCTTGTTTGACCTTAGCTATAAAATAGCTGCGGACTTTGAGCTTCTGTTCAGATTGATTGAGCAAAAAAATATTCCGACCGCTTATATTGATAACGTACTGGTCAACATGCGCACAGGCGGTACAACAAATAAAAACCTGAAAAACATCTGGGCGCAGAATAAAGAGATTATCCATACACTCAAAGCAGCCTACCCTGACTTCTCGATAGCGAAGTTCATATTTGGAAAGCTGTTTAATCGTACATGGCAATTTATCCAGAAACCTAAAGAGTAGCTGAAGTGAACATCCTTATCACCGGTGCGAGCGGGTTTATTGGAAAATCACTCACGCGATACCTTGCTAACCAAGGGCACCATATCACAGCCTTTCAACGCAACGACTTCAATGAGAGTACGGCGACTACTCAGCAGTATGACTGTTTAATCCATTTAGCTGGTCGTGCTCATATTTTGCATGAAACGACAGCCGATGCTTACCAGTCGTTTAAAGCGGCGAATGTTGACTACACCTTAAAAATGGCCACGCTTGCTCAGAAATTAGGTATTAAACAGTTTATCTTTATGAGTTCTATAGGCGTCAATGGTAAGTACTCAATTGATAAGCCGTTTACAGAAAAAGATACCGCTCAACCTCATAATGACTACGCACGCACAAAATGGGAAGCTGAGCTAGCATTAAAGGCATTCTTTGAGAAATCCGAGACTGTACTGACGATTATTCGACCACCTCTTGTGTATGGCCCTGATCCAAAAGCAAACTTCAAGGCGTTACTGTCATTATGCCGGTTCCCCCTTCCACTCCCTTTGGGTGCCGTCCATAACCGGCGCAGCCTCGTTGGCATCGACAATTTGTGCCAATTTATCGACCTATGCTGCCACCACCCCGCGGCGGCTCATCAAACATTCCTCATTTCAGACGACCATGATGTATCGATCGCTGAACTGGTCACTTTGATCAGGCAGGCTCTGCATCGCGCCCCCTGGTTGGTGCCAATACCAACATCGGTGTTGAAAGTAATCTTCAGCCTGCTTGGTAAACGCAACCTGAATGAACAGCTACTGGCTGATTTGCAGGTAGATACCACCAAAGCAAAACAATTATTAAACTGGCGCCCGGCTACCAGCGTTGATGAGGGCATTAAACGAGCGGTTACAAACCATGTTACTTAAAAGAAGCTTGGATATTTTATTGACACTGATGGGGCTGATATTGCTCAGCCCATTGATCTTATGCACCTATTTGCTGGTAAAAACCACGTCTAAAGGTCCTGCTTTTTTCTGGAGCCAGCGTGTGGGCCAGCATAACCGGTTATTCAGCATGCCAAAATTTCGCTCCATGCAAATCGGCACACCACAAATTGCCACGCATTTAATGAATCAACACAGCAACCCGGGTAGTTTTTTGACACCCATTGGTAGCTTCATACGTAAAAGCAGCCTGGATGAATTACCGCAATTATGGAGTGTGTTAAAGGGTGACATGTCAATTGTCGGGCCACGCCCCGCTCTGTTTAATCAGGACGATTTAATCGCCTTGCGCACAGAACAAGGTGTACACATGTTGAAACCCGGCATTACAGGCTGGGCGCAAGTGAATGGCCGTGATGAGATTCCTATTCCACAAAAAGTGGCGCTGGATGCTTACTATCTTGCGCACAACTCGGTTTGTTTAGATGCCAAGATTATTCTATTGACTGCGATCAAAGTGTTAAGACGTGATAACATCACGCATTAATCAATGGGTAGTTAAGCATGCCTAAATTTCTGGCTCGTTTCTTATCATTACTGGCTTACACGCATGATGCAATTGTGATAATGATTGCCTGGTGGATGGCGTTTGCACTGCGCTTTAACTTTCATATCCCAGAAAAATTTATAGGGTATATCTGGGAAAGCCTACCAGCCATTTTTATTTTTCATAGTATTGCATTTTATAGCTTTGGCTTATACAAAGGCGTCTGGCGTTTTGCTAGCCTGCCAGATTTAAAACGTATCATGCGTGCAGTGGCTTTTGCGGCGCTGCTTAGTGCCACTTTCGCTTTGCTAGTACACCCATCTATTATAATCCCCCGCTCTGTGCTGATTCTAAACCCGATGTTATTGCTGTTAACCATGGGCGGCAGCCGCTTTATTTATCGTGCCTGGAAAGAGCGGCGTTTGTTTAACGGCATTGCGCTGCAAGGCAAGCCGGTGATTGTGATTGGCGTAGAAGACGCTTCGTTTAATCTGATCAAAGAGCTGAGCAAAAACCCTGAGTGGCGTGTGGTGGCAATGATTGACCCTAGCAACAAGCTGGTTGGGCGGGAGATCATGCATACCAAGGTCGAGGGTGGCTTGGAGGAGATGGCGCAGATTGCAGCGCGACATGGCTGCCAGCATTGCATGATTGCGATGCCAGGGAGTCGACATGAAAAACGTCGTTTAGCGGTTGAGGCGGCGCGTAAAGTCGAGGGCATGGAGGTGTTAACGCTACCGGCGATGTCGGACCTGATCAGTGGCCGCATCAGTTTGTCGCAGATTCGCAAGATTGATGTGGAGGATTTGCTGGGGCGCGATGTGGTGCAGTTGGATACACATGGCTTAAGCAGTATGCTGGCGAATAAAGTGGTGTTGGTTTCGGGTGCGGCGGGCTCGATTGGCTCTGAGTTGTGCCGCCAGATATTGAGCTTTCACCCAGCGCAATTGATTTGCCTGGATATTTCAGAATATGCGCTGTATACCCTGCAGCAAGAGTTTAGCCAGCTGCCGACCAACACTGAGCTGGTTTATCTGATAGCCGATGTGAAAAACCAGACGCGTATTCAGCGCATTTTACAAAGCCATCAACCTGACGTGGTCTTGCATGCTGGCGCGTACAAGCATGTGCCGATGATGGAGCACTTTAACGTGGTGGAGGCTTTGCAAAACAATGCGCATGGCACTTACCAGATTGCGGCGGCGTGTCAGGCGGCGGGTGTTCCAACCTTTGTTTTGGTTTCAACTGATAAAGCGGTCAATCCGACCAATGTCATGGGTGCTAGCAAACGATTGGCAGAGCTGATTTGTCAGGGCTTACAACATGCAGACAATAGCAGTACACGCTTTATCACCGTGCGCTTTGGCAATGTGCTGGGTAGCAGTGGCAGCGTGATCCCCAAGTTTCGCGAGCAGATTGCACACGGCGGGCCGCTGACGATTACCCATCCAGAAATCACCCGTTACTTTATGTCTATCCCCGAAGCGGCGCAATTGGTGTTGCAAGCCGCGACCATGGGTAATGGCGGTGAAGTGTTTGTGCTCGACATGGGCACACCAGTGAAGATTATTGACCTGGCGCGCGACATGATTAAATTATCCGGCTTGCAAGAGCAAGAAATCCGCATAGAGTTTACCGGTTTGCGGCCAGGCGAAAAACTGTATGAAGAGCTGCTGGCAGATGACGAGAACACTCTGCCCACCAGCCATGAGAAATTACGCATCGCTCAGGCACGTAGTGCGGACGCGCGCTGGTTAGCCAACTTGCTAGAATGGCTCACCAATATCCCACACTTGCAAGAACCACAAATCAAGCAAGACCTGCAACGCTGGGTAGAGGAATATCAACCGGATACCCGCCCGGCACCCGATGTTTCTTTGCGCGGCGGCGTGTTGTCACTAGATACCCTGCCCTCACCTTCACAACACATACACTGATATATTCTTTATATTTGCGTATTAAACATATTCTGCGGTTTGATGTCGTTTACAATGGTGGCCCCTTCAATCAGCGCTGCTCTACTTTCCCTTTATGCCTCACATTACGCTTGATAATGCCAGCCTGGCATTTGGTCATCATGCCTTGCTTGCCCAAGCCTCATTTCAGTTAGACCCAGGTGAACGCGTTGGTTTGATTGGCCGCAATGGTGCCGGTAAATCCAGTTTACTGAAAGCGATTGCTGGCACCATCAAACTAGATGACGGCACCGTATGGCGGGCACCAAGTGTACGCGTTGTTTACGTGCCGCAAGAGCCTGAGCTGGATAATGCGCACTCGGTATTTGAAGCTGTGGCAGAAGGTTTGGGCAGTTTGCAACAAACCATCATCGACTACCACCAGGTCACCCATGATATGGGCATGCCGGATGCCAATATTGAGGCGTTGATGGAACGTATGCAGGCATTGCAGCATGAAATGGACGCGCAAAATGGCTGGGTAGCACAATCACGTGTGGAAACCGTGCTCAGTCGATTGAAACTGGATGCAGACGTACTGGTCTCCACACTGTCTGGTGGCTGGCGTAAACGTGTCGCGCTTGGGCGCGCGCTCGTGGCAGAGCCTGAAGTATTACTACTGGATGAGCCGACTAACCACTTGGACCTGGAAGCGATCGAATGGCTGGAAGATTTGTTATTGGGCTTTAACGGCAGTGTGTTGTTTATTACCCATGATCGCCGCTTTTTAGACAAGCTGGCCACACGCATTACCGAATTGGACCGTGGCAATCTGACAGACTTTGTGGGCAACTTTTCACAATATCAAATTAAAAAAGAAGAGTTACTCGCTGTTGAAGAAACGCATGCGGCTAAATTTGATAAATTTTTGGCGCAGGAAGAGGTCTGGATCCGCCAGGGGATTAAAGCACGCCGCACCCGTAATGAAGGGCGCGTGAGAAGATTAGAAGCGCTACGTTTAGACCGTGCAGCCAGACGCGAGCGCCAGGGCGATGTCAAACTCAACCTGGATGCGGGCGAACGCAGTGGCAAACTGGTTGCCGAGCTGGATCAGGTTTATAAGTCATATGGCGACAAAGCATTAATTAAAGGCTTTAGCACACGTATTTTGCGTGGCGATAAAATCGGTTTATTAGGGCCCAACGGCATTGGTAAATCGACGCTATTAAAACTGATTTTAGGCGACATTGAAGCAGATAGTGGCGACATTCAGCGCGGCACAAAAATAAATGTCGCTTATTTTGACCAGATGCGTGAGCAATTAGATGAAGAAGCCACCTTGGCCGACACCATCAGCCCGGGCTCAGACTTTGTTGAAATTGGCAATGAACGTAAACATGTGATCAGTTACCTGGAAGACTTTTTGTTTCCACCACAACGCTCACGCTCACCTGTGAAATCACTCTCCGGCGGTGAACGCAACCGTTTACTGTTAGCTCGCCTGTTTGCGCGCCCTGCCAACGTACTGGTGTTGGATGAACCAACCAATGACCTGGACATTGATACACTGGAGCTATTAGAGACACTATTACAGGACTATTCAGGCACCCTTTTTCTGGTTAGCCATGACAGGGCATTTTTAGAAAACACCGTCACGCAAGTGATTGCGTTTGAAGGACAAGGCAAATTAACCGAATTTGGTGGTGGCTACGATGACTGGTTAAGATTTAGCCAGGATCGTAGTAGCAAACCCACTGCCGCGCAAAAAGCACCTGCTGCCGCGTCAACAGCTAATACCCCTCCCTCTACGGTCATAAGCCGAAAAACGTTGAGTTTCAAAGAGCAGCGTGAGCTGGAATCGCTGCCGGCAGAAATTGAGCAGTTGGAGCAAGAGCAAGCAGAGATTCAAGCCCAGTTTGCCCAAGGCGATATTTACAAGCAGGCGCCTGAGCGCCTGAAGCAGTTGCAAGACCGGCTGGACGAGATTGAAACGCTGCTGTTGCAGAAACTAACCCGTTGGGAAACATTAGATGGTTTAAGTTAGCCTTTACCAGTCTGGTGCCGGGGTTGTTTGTTTTTTAGCGCACAAAAGCATAACAGCCGAAGGGAACCCCTTCGGCTGTTATGCTTTAAAAACTGTGTATCAGCGCTTAGACTGAAAAACTACCACGGCTAGTGTTTGCGCGGTGGGCATGCCCATTTTTGCCATAAAACTGTGGTGCCGAGCTTTTACCATTTAAAGCGTCCAGTTTTTCCTGATTACGCAAAAAATGTTTGTTAATCAGGATACCATTCAGGCGGTTCAACTCTTTGGCTTGCGTCAGTTCTTGCTGAAAAGTGACCCAGGCGCTATCTAACAATTGGCTGGATTGCTTTTGCAACCAGACAGACATGCCTTGCTCATTTGGCTCAAAGCCTGCGGCAGCCAGCGCGTCGTAGCGTGAATTAGCTGCAGCGCCCAAGGCTTGCAACAACTCTACACGTTTATCTACCATGCGTTCAATCACATCCAAGTCGGCACTGACCAAGGCCGACTGCTCTGACTGCAAATCACTCAACAGCGTTGACACCAACGCGGCGTCTTTTTCAAACGTCACTGGAGAAGAAGATAAATGATTTGCAGTAGTCATAATTGTCACCCTTTATTCGGTTGTATCAAATCTTTCACGGTTTGTAGCAAGCCATCCGCCACTTTAGCGGTATCGACTGAGAAATCACCACGTGCGATGGCGGCTTTAATTTCTTCGACTTTATTGGTGTCAAACACTTCACCAGAGGCCGATCCAGCGTTTAATGACTGCAACTGCACCGAGGCAGAAGATAACGTCACATTGTCTGAAGAGGCAGTCGATGTGCTCGCTGCTTTTTCACTGCCTTTATTTGCAGTGCCTTTGTCCAAGGTCGGCTTATCTACGCCAACACCCATTTTTTTAATCGAATCTGAAATATTCATGCCGTACCTCTTCTGATTTTGAATTGTGTCAGGGTTTATCAAAGCCAAAACCCTCATTCGTTAACAGTACTATCGGCATAGTTTAAGCGAACTTTAGTGCTTAATATACTTTTTATCGCATGTTTATAATTTTCAGACATTTTTCAATTAAAAAACGTTGTCCATCTGACTAAAAGCGGATGTCTACCTTACCCGAAGACTGCGCCACGCCTTTTATAATCTGGCCACTGCTGACTTTTACATCAACCACCTGACCCACATTGGCGGTTTGCATGGCGGTGCCATCGGCCGAGATGACAAAGCCTTCACCGCGACTATTTAACTGTACCGTTTGCCCTTGCCTAATCACTGGCACAGACTTAAGCAACTCTGGTCTTAACACGGTGCCCAATGGCAAATTTAATGCGGCCTGTTTGCCAGCCAGCATGGTCAGATCAGTAATGATGCCCGCTGGCAGCTTGCTTAAATCGCCTGACTGCATGACCACATCTGTGGTTTGCACAGGTGAGCCCTGGCCAACAGGTAAGCCGGTCACGGCATATTCGCCCCACACTTGCACATCAGCCTGTACATAAAGTGTCCACGGTTTGGTGTCAGACTGCAAACAACGCACACCGATATGCGTTTTACCCCACAAACGGGCGCCTTGCACGGTAAAGCCTTCCATTAAGGCACAGTCGGCAATACGAATACGGCTATCCAGCGGCTGAATCTCAATATTCACTTTGCCCGGATAACCTTGCGTCTGGTTTTGTACATACTGCATCACGGTTTGATACAAGCGGCTGTGCATATCATTACCTGATGCGGCTGACGCTAGCGCATGCTGGTTTTCGATCACGGCGCGGTCTGCCGCTTGCACAGGTGCGCCCATCAGCCATAACAGGCCGACGATGATCATCACAACAGGGAGCTTGGGTTGTTTCATGTGCCCCATTCTACGCATTACGGGCAAGTTTAATCCCGGAATTAAAGGGGATTTCCCCCGTTTAATTCAAGAATCATTGCATAGGTCGCGGCGTACACTAGGCATAGCTAGTAAAAGTCATGTGTGTCAAAGCAGACCTGCTTAATCGGGTTATCGGCCACAGCAGACAAAACTTTAGAGGTTCGAGCAACACCTTGTTAAACAGGGCTCGTCGAACAGGGCTTGAGAAAAGCCAGGAAAGGATAAAACGATGATAAACAAACTGGACGCCGCACTGAATTTCCATCAGACGGCATTGCGCGTGCGCAATGAACGTCAAGAGCTGTTGGCATCGAATATTGCCAATGCGGATACACCGCAATATAAGGCACGTGACATCGACTTTCAGTCTGCCATGAAGGCAGCTTTGCAACCGAATGCCTCGGCTGGCACACCGACCAGCGGTGGCGCGTTGCAACAAACAAATAGTGGCCACCTCAACGGCATGGGCAACAGTGGTTATGTGAGTGGCGCTAGTGACCCGCTGTTCCGCTCTGTGGTGCAAGGCTCGGCCGATGGCAACACGGTCGACATGGATGTAGAGCGTAATGCTTATGTCGACAACGGTATCCGTTATGAGGCCAGCCTGACCATGATAGGCGGCCAGATTAAAAAGATGCTGTCTGCGATTAACGGTCAGCAATAATTAAAGGAGGTCTGTGATGTCTCTGTTTAACGTATTTAAAATTTCCGGCTCGGCCATGAGTGCGCAATCGCTGCGCCTGAACACGGTAGCCAGTAACTTAGCCAACGCGGACAGCGTGGTGAGTTCAGATGGCAAGCCCTACCAATCCAAACAGGTGGTGTTTAAAGCCGTGCAAGACGCTGCGAACAAGAGCAGCACGGTAGAAGTAGACCGGGTGATCGAAGACGACAAGCCTGGCAAGATGGTCTACGACCCTAAACACCCGATGGCCAATGGCGATGGGTATATCACCATGCCTAATGTCAACGTGACCGAAGAAATGGTGAACATGATTTCAGCGTCACGCGCGTATCAAAACAACGTGGAAACCATGAACGCGGCCAAAACCATGTTGCTTAAAACATTGAATATCGGTCAATAACCTGCAGAAAGGACATTCAGCATGACCACCGTTAATACCAACAACCAAGTGTCACAGGATTTACTAAACTCAGTGAACACGCGTAACACCGCCAGCACCACCGATGAAACACAAGACCGTTTCATGACCCTGCTGGTGACTCAGATGAAAAACCAGGATCCATTAAATCCGATGGATAACGCCCAGGTGACTAGCCAGATGGCGCAGTTAAACACAGTGACCGGCATTAACAAACTGAATGAAACCATGAGCAGCCTGATCGGCAGCGTGCAGTTGGGCCAGGCCTACCAGGCCACTAGCATGATAGGCCGTAATGTATTGGTGGAAGGCAAAACACTCACGCATACAGAGACTGGCGGTTATTTTGGCGTGAATGTGCCTAACGGGGCAGATAGCTTGTCAGTGGCGATTAAAAACGGTTCTGGCGCCACCATTCGTACACTCACCTTTGGCAAACAGGATGTGGGTGTTAACGCATTGAGCTGGGACGGCAAAATGGATGATGGCACGACTGCACCAAGTGGTGACTATAGCTATGAAATTACTGCAAAAACGGGTGACAACACAGTCACCAGCACCGCACTGAGCCTGGCGCAGGTGCAAAGTGTCACCACCAGCACCAGTGGCGCCAAACTGAATTTAAGCAATAACACGACAGTGTCTGCCTCTGACATCTCAGAGATTTTCTAATTTTTAATACTTAACATTTTTAGTCCTTACCAAGGAGAGATAACATGGCTTTTTCACAAGGCTTAAGTGGTTTAAACGCAGCGTCTAAAGCGCTGGAAGTGATTGGTAACAACGTTTCCAACGCCAACACCGTTGGCTTTAAACAGTCTCGTGCCGAGTTTGCCGATGTGTTCGCCGCCTCCCTGAGTGGTGCTGGCACGACACAAATTGGTATCGGTACCAAAATTTCAGATGTTGCCCAGCAGTTTACCCAAGGCAATATTACAGCTACCAACAATACACTGGATGTCGCGATTAACGGCGCTGGTTTTTTCCGCCTGAGCAACAATGGCGCGGTTACCTACACCCGTAATGGTCAGTTTCAAATGGACAAAAACGGCTATATTGTGACCAGCGATGGCAAACGCCTGATGGGTAACAGTGCAGACAACCTCAATGGTTCTAGCCCAGTTGAAATCCAGATCGACACCAGTGACTTGCAGCCGGTCGCAAGTACTAAAATCAGCGGCACCTTGAACCTGAATTCGTCCAGTGCCAACATTGACCAGACCGTGACGCCATTTAGCTCAACGGACCCCACCAGTTATACCAACTCTACCGCGATTACGGTATATGACAACCTGGGCAACTCGCACAATGTACAAAACTTCTATGTGAAAACAGCAGCCAACACCTGGGGCGTATATACCACCGTGGATGGCACCGATGTCACGCCAACCCCTACCCCGTCTATGGTATTTAATGCGGGTGGCTATGACTCGACCAACTCAAGCATTACGCCAATTAGCTTCACCCCGACCACCGGTGGCGCAGCGATGAGTATCAGTTTTGATTACTCGAAAAGCACACAGTACGGCTCTTCGTTCAGCGTCAACAAGCTGAGCCAGGATGGTTATTCTTCTGGCCGGATTGCCAGCTTTACCATTGGCGATGATGGCATTATTCAAGGCCGTTATACCAATGGCCAATCCAAAGACCTGGGTCGCGTTATTCTGGCTAACTTTGTTAACCCGAATGGCTTGCAATCATTGGGCGGTAACCAATGGATGGCCTCTTATGAGTCTGGCGATGAGCTGATTGGCTCACCTGGCAGCAGCACAATGGGGGTATTGCAATCGTCTGCGGTAGAAGACTCTAACGTCGACCTGACCGCAGAGCTGGTCAACATGATTACCGCACAGCGTATCTACCAGGCCAACGCGCAAACCATTAAAACGCAAGATCAGGTCATGCAGACTTTGGTCAACCTGCGTTAATAAAGGTTTGATTAACTTGTTGATAGGGGCAGCCTTATGGATCGTCTGATATATACCGCAATGACTGGCGCCAAGCATATTTTGGAGCAACAGGCGACCACTGCCCATAACCTGGCAAACGCGACCACCACTGGTTTTAAAGCCCAGGTGGATAGTTTTAGAGCCGTGCCGATTTTGGGCGATGGCCTGCCAACACGTGCGTTTGTCGTCGATGCCACCGTAGGTACTGACTACAAGGCAGGCAGTATTCAGCAAACCGGCCGCGACCTCGACGTTGCGGTACAAGGTGACGGCTGGATTGCCGTACAGCGTGCAGATGGCTCAGAAGGCTATACCCGTAACGGTTCGCTCAAAGTCAATGAAAATGGCCAGTTGCAAACCGAGTCTGGCCTCAATGTGATGGGTGACGGTGGCCCGATCAGCATCCCGCCTAATGTGATTGTCAGTATCGGTGGTGACGGCACTATTTCCAGCGTCAATGACTTCACAGCCCCTGGCGCCACCACTATTCTGGGTCGAATCAAACTCACAAACCCGCCAGCCGCCACGCTCAAACGTGCAGAAGACGGTTTATTTGTGACCAGTAACGGCCAGGCAGCGCCATTAGACCCGACGGTCAAAGTGGCAGGTGGCGCATTGGAAAGCAGCAACGTGAACGTAGTAGAAACCATGGTCAACATGATCGGCTTGGCACGACAATTTGAAATGCAAATGAAAATGCTGGAAAACGCGCAAAACAACGCTGGAAAAGCAGATCAGCTCTTCAGTATGAATGGTTAATGCTTGCACTACTATTGCAGTATGAAAACGGGTTTAAGCCCAAGGAGTGAACGATGATACGCTCATTATGGATTTCCAAAACCGGTCTGGATGCACAACAAATGCAGATGGACGTTATTTCAAACAACCTGGCCAACGTCAGCACCAGCGGCTTTAAAAAGTCGCGCGCCGTGTTTGAAGACCTGCTCTACCAGAACATTCGCCAGGTCGGTTCGCAAAGCTCACAACAGAGCCAGCTGCCGAGCGGCTTGCAATTAGGCACCGGCGTGAAACCGGTCGCCACCGAGCGTATTTTCACCCAGGGTAACCTGCAACAAACCAGCAACGATAAAGACGTGGCGATTCAAGGCCAGGGCTTTTTCCAGATATTGCTGCCAGATGGCACCACGTCTTATACCCGTGACGGCTCGTTTCAGGTGGATAGTCAAGGCCAACTGGTGACTGCCAGCGGTTTCCCGGTTCAGCCAGCAATCACAATTCCTGCCAATGCCCAAAGCCTGTCTATCGGGCGCGACGGTGTGGTCTCGATTACCACGCCTAACTCGACGGCCACCACGCAGATTGGCCAGATTCAGGTCGCGACGTTTATTAACCCGGCCGGTTTACAGGCCAAAGGTGAAAACCTGTTTGTAGAAACCACGGCTTCTGGCAACCCTAACACCAATACACCAGGCACCAATGGCGCCGGTTTGCTATCGCAAGGCTATGTTGAAACGTCTAACGTGAATGTGGTCGAAGAGCTGGTGAGCATGATTCAAACCCAGCGCGCCTATGAAATTAACAGCAAGGCGATTACGACGTCGGACCAGATGCTGCAAAAGCTGTCGCAGATGTAATCCCTGCTTGAGGGTCACTCAAATGATGAATAGAACGATCATGAGCTTACTACTTTGTTTGGCGTTTTCTCAATTACTGAACGGCTGCTCCATCACGCCGTCAACCATTGTGCAAAAACCGGAAACGCCAAAAGTAGCGATGGCACGCCCTGACGCGCGTACCGAAGGCGCCATTTTTAACAGTGCAGGCTTTCGCCCATTGTTTGAAGATCGCCGTCCACGTTATGTCGGCGATATCGTGACCGTTCGTATTGCAGAAAACACCACTGCCAACAAAGCATCTGACAACGAACAAACCAAAGATGGCTCAACCGCTGCCTCTGTCACCGGCTTGTTTGGCCACAACGTGCCTAAAGCGGCCTTTAACGCCAGCTCTGCACTGTCCTTTAAAGACAAAGCGGCGGCAGATGCCAGCAATACCTTTAGTGGCTCTGTCACCGCCACCGTGGTCGATGTGCTGCCAAATGGCTACCTGATGATCAGCGGCGAAAAACAGATTGGCTTTGACAAAGGCACCGAGTACGTCAGATTTTCCGGCGTGGTTAACCCGGACATGATCACCATCGGCAACGAAGTGATTTCGACCAAAGTGGCAGATGCCCGCATCGAATATCGTAGCAACAGCAAAATGGATGCCGCTGAGGTGTTGTCCATGTTCTCGCGCTTTTTCCTTAGCATGATTCCATTGTAGGAGCCTTGATCATGCCCATACTGACACAGACACTATTTCAGCACACACCTCGCGCGATTGCCTATGGCCTGCTCGCATGTGGCCTGCTACTCAGCGCCCCTTTCGCACAAGCTGAGCGCATCAAAGATATCAGCAACATTCAAGGCGTGCGTGCCAACCAGTTGATTGGTTACGGCCTGGTGGTTGGCCTCGATGGCACCGGTGACATGACGACACAAACGCCGTTTACCGTGCAAAGTATTATCAGCATGATGAACCAGATGGGCATTACCCTGCCACCTGGCACCAACCTGCAATTGAAAAACGTCGCAGCGGTGATGGTGACCAGCTCCCTGCCCGCCTTTGCACAACCAGGCCAAACCCTGGATGTAACGGTATCCTCTATGGGTAACGCCAAGAGCCTGCGCGGCGGCACCTTGCTGATGACGCCGCTCAAAGGCGCTGACGGACAAATTTATGCCATGGGCCAGGGCAACCTGGTGGTAGGCGGTGTGGGTGCGGCAGCCAATGGCAGCCAGACCCAGATTAACCATCTAAGTGTTGGCCGTATTTCAGAAGGCGCCACCGTAGAACGCGCATTGCCAAATACCTTGCTGCACCAGGATGTGGTTAAACTCGAGTTGAAAGAAAGTGATTTTTCAACCGCCAATAATGTGGTCGAAGCCATTAACAAGAAGTTTGGCCCGCTGACGGCACAGGCAGAAAGTGGCCGTGTGATTCAGGTGCGCCCGCCAGAAAGCATGAGCCGCGTCTCATTTTTGGCCAATCTGGAAACCATCAATGTCGCATTGGCCGCCACCCCGGCCAAAATCATCCTCAACGCCCGTACGGGTTCTGTAGTCATGAACAAAGCGGTGACGCTGGATAGTTGCGCGGTTTCACATGGCAACCTGTCGGTGGTGATTAATACCTCACCGGTGATTAGCCAGCCTGGCCCGTTCTCCAATGGCCAGACCATCTCGACTGCGGTATCAGAAATCAACATCAACAAAGAGCCGGGCAAAGTACTCAAGCTGAATAACGGTGCCAACTTGTCTGATGTAGTGAAAGCGCTCAATGCGATTGGCACCACACCACAAGATCTGCTGGCCATTTTGCAAGCCATGAAAGCTGCTGGCGCGTTAAACGCCGAGCTTGAGGTGATTTAAGCAGGAGACGGCCATGCAACCACGTGTCGACCCTACTACTCAAAGCCTGGCCATTGACGGTAACTCGCTCAATAGCCTGAAGCGTGGCAATACTGACTCGCCCGAATCCATTCGGGCGGTGGCACGTCAGTTTGAAGGCGTGCTGATGAACATGATGCTAAAAAGCATGCGCGACACCGTGCCGCAAGATGGCATGACCGACAGCGAGCAAGGCAAGATGTTTATGGGCATGCTAGACCAGCAACTGAGCACCAACCTAAGCCAGAAAGGCATGGGGTTGACTGATGTACTGGTCAGGCAATTAAGCAAATTTAGCCAGAAACCAGGCGACGCCACTGATAGCAGCAAAGACACCAAGCCTACCGGCAAGCTGGATAACAGCACTGCCCTGCCCTCAACCAGCCAGACAACCGCGCATGCCAATGGCAAGGCAGTACTGGCACAAGCCGCACAAAAAATACGCGAGGCTTACCAGCAATGGGAGGCAAGCGATGGTGAGTCTGTGAGTAGTAACGCCGACACAGCCTGGGCGCGCGGCATTCCTGAGTTACCACCGCTGGTTGAAGAAACGCAAGCCAATGTCCAGACTTTTACCCTGCCGCAAGCACCATTGGCGACTGCCATGCGTGAAGTGGCCGGTAAAACACAACAGTTTATCCAGAGCATGCTGCCGCATGCACAGGCCGCCAGCAGCAGCTCCGGCATTCCGGCCAAGTTTATGATTGGCCAGGCGGCGCTGGAAAGTGGCTGGGGCAAGCATGAAATCAAAACGGACACTGGTGTTAACAGCCATAACCTGTTTGGTATCAAGGCCGATGCCAATTGGAAAGGCAAAGTCGCAAGCAGTACCACTACTGAATATATCAATGGTGTCAAACAGACCCGGGTTGAAAAGTTCCGCGCCTACGATAGCTATAGCGATGCTTTCAAGGATTACGCCAAACTGATTTCACAAAATCCGCGCTACCAGCAAGCCATGAGCAATACGCATGATGCCAGCGCCTATGCCCAAGCCTTGCAACGTGCGGGCTATGCGACGGATCCGCAATATGGCAAGAAACTAACGCAAGTGATTAAGAATTTACAAGGTTAAACAGCGACACCCTAAAGAAACAAAAAAAATGGCCGTTAGGCTACATAACCACACTTTAAAGTCGTGTCTGACTCTCTGCAGGGGGCTGGCACATGAGGAAATCACATGTCAAATGTACTCAGCATTGGTAAAAGCGCCCTCAATGCCGCGCAAATAGGCATCGCCACCGTTGGCCATAACATTGCCAACGCGTCCACAGAAGGCTATAACCGCCAGGTCGTGGTACAAGCCGCGGCGCAAGCACAAAACTTTGGTTATGGCTATGTTGGCCAAGGCACCAATGTCGTGGGCATACAACGCGTGTATAACGAAACGCTGGCTAAACAGATGATCAACGCCACGTCTACCGCCAATGCCAGTGGTGCCTATTACAGTAATATCAGCCAGGTCAACGGCTTGCTGTCCGACAGTACCGCCGGTTTAAACCCGGTGATTACCAGTTTTTTCAGCGCGGTGAGTGCTGCTGCTGCCAACCCGAGTGATACGGCCACGCGTCAGACACTGATTTCTTCTGCGCAGTCTATGGTTAACCGTTTTAATGCGGTGAATACCCAGCTGGACCAGATGCGCGAGAGTATTAATACGCAGATTACGGCCAGCGTCGATACAATTAACAGCTACTCCTCGCAAATTGCCACCTTGAATGACACCATTAGCAAGGCGATTAACTCCACCGGCAACACGCCTAACGATTTAATGGACCAGCGCGATCAGTTGGTGACCAAATTAAGTGAACAAATCAAGACGACCGTCATCAAGCAGGATGACGGCTCATATAACGTGTTTGCCGGTAGCGGCATGCCACTGGTGGTCGGGACACAACAATATTCGCTCTACACGCGTGCCAGTGATACCGACCCAACCCGCGTAGAAGTCGCTTATGGCAACCCAGCCAGCCCCAAAATCCTCAGTTCAGATACGCTGTCTGGCGGCACCCTGGGCGGTGTCTTGCAATTTAGAAGTGAAACACTGGATGCCGTACAAAACCAGGTTGGCCAGTTGGCCGTGACCTTAGCCAGCCAATTTAACTCTCAGCAAACGCAGGGCTATGACCTCAATGGCGTGCTGGGCACCAACCTGTTCAACATTGGTACGCCAACCGCTGTCAGTAGCGCTTATAACACCGATCCGACCAAGAGTGCATCTGCCTCTATCGTCGATGCCAGCCTGCTCACCAGCAGCGACTATACGGTGAAATATAACAGTGGCCAATATACGATCACACGTTTGAATGATAAGTCCATCATGTGGCAAGGCACCTCGCTGCCTGCCACCGTGGACGGCATGCAGATTGACGTCAATACCAGCTCGCCAACAGAGGGTGACTCTTACCTGATTAAGCCGACACAGTATGCCGCTGGCCAATTATCGCTGTCGTTTACCAATGTCGACAAACTGGCAATGGCAGGCTCTGCCACCAGCGGCCCAAGTGATAACGAAAATGGCTTGAAACTGGCGGCCTTGCAAACCGGCGCCAATGTGCGCGTGGCAGGCAGCAATACTAACCGCACCTATGCGCAGGCATTCGCACAAATGGTGAGTGCGGTGGGCACCAAAACCAACGAGCTCAGCATCACCAGCAAATCAGACGCGACCGCATTAGAAAATGCGACCAGCGCCATGCAGTCAGAATCCGGTGTGAATCTGGATGAAGAAGCCACTGACTTGTTGCGCTACCAGCAAGCCTACCAGGCCGCTGGCAAGATGATGCAAATTGCCAGCCAGCTGTTTGAAGTCTTGCTGCAAATGGGTCAATAAGTTTTTGAAGGATAGGTCATCATGAGAATCAGCACCAACACCATCTACCAGTCTGGTACCAACCAGTTAATGAATCTGCAGGGCGACTTAAACAAGCTCAGCATTCAGACTGCAACTGGCAAACGGGTCAATTCGCCAGCAGATGACCCGGTGGCGGCCGCACGGATACTCGAACTCAATACGGCCAAAGACCAAAACGCCAACTACACCAGCACCCGTAAAACAGCAGAAACCCTGCTGCAAACCTATGAGGCCAACCTCACCAGTGTGACAGACGCCATACAGTCGATACAATCTTCACTGATTGCCGCGGGTAATGGCTCTTATACTGATGCTGAGCGTGCCAAATTGGCCAATGAGTTGCAAGGCAATCTGGATACCTTGAAGGGACTGGCGAACACCAAAGACTCGCAAGGCAACTACATGTATTCTGGCTATGCAACGACCACGGTGCCGTTTGATACCAATAACGATTATGTTGCCAACACCACGCGCACCCAGTTGCAAATTGATGTACAAAGCAAGCTGCCGGTAACGTTTACCGGTGACCAGGTATTTGGTGCTAACGGCAGCAACGTGTTTACTAACTTGCAGAATATTATTGGCTTGTTAAATACACCCATCACAGACAGCACCACCCAGGCCACGTTTAATACTGGCCTCGCGACTAGTATAGACAGCATGCAAGACTCATTAGACCGGGTACTGAATACCCGTTCGGAGATTGGCAGCAGCCTCAATTTGATCGACACCCTGAATAGCACTGGCGATAGCCTGGATCTGCAATATGATGCGTCTATTTCAACGCTGCAAGATCTCGATTATGCGCAGGCGCTGTCTGATATTTCCAAGAAAACCACCATCTTGCAGGCCGCACAAAAAGCATTTGTGGCCACGTCCAATATCTCATTATTTAGTTTGATTTAAGCGTTTGGCTGACAAAATGCCCGGCTAACAACCGGGCTAGTGCAGCACTTGCAACATGAGTTGCTGGGCATCGACCAGCCAGCGACTGACCGGGCTCACCAAAGAAGGCAGGCTTAATAAGGTCATCACAAAGCCAACCGAAATCGTAATCGGGAACCCGATACCGAAAATATTGAATTGTGGCGCCGCTTTGGTTAACACGCCCAGCGCCATATTGGTAATCAGCAAACTGGCCACCACCGGCAGCGCCAGCAACAAGCCTTGTGAAAAAATATGCCCTCCCAGTGTGGCAATGGCCTGGCTATTCAATTGCCAGTGTTCCAGCGCAATCGGCATGGTTTCAAAGCTTTGCAGCATGACGGCAACCACAATCAAATGGCCATCCAGGCTCATAAATATGAGCAGCGCCAGCATGGTCAAAAATTGGCCGACGGCAATGGTTTGGCCTTGCGCTTGCGGATCATAAAAACTGGCAAAACCCAGCCCCATACTCATCCCCATCATAAACCCGGCCATTTCAACCGCCGTAAACAAAATGCGCATGACAAAGCCCATGCTAATGCCAATCAGAAACTGCGCCAGTAAAGACAATAATCCTTGCCAGGACAGTACTTCAATCGGCGGCACCTGAATCGCTGGCGCAATGGCGAGCGCAATCACAAAGCCGATGGCAAGTTTGATACGTTTAGGGATAGAAGGATGGCTAAACAGCGGAACAACAGAGAGACAGCCAAGCACACGGGTCAGTGGCCACAGCAACTGCACAATCCACAATTGCAGATCTGAAGCATGGATGGTCAGCATGTGATCAAGCGCTTAGTTCACCAGTTGCGGAATCATGGTAAAAATATGGTGCATATAATCCACCATGGTCATCAGCATCCAATGGCCTGCCAACAGCAGCACGGCCATGACACCCACCAGCTTGGGGATAAATGACAAGGTTTGTTCATTGATTTGTGTCGCCGCCTGAAAAATACTCACGATCAAACCGATCATCAGTGCAGTGCCCAGCACGGGCGCCGCCACCATCAAAGTGGTTTGCATCGCTTCACTACCTATCGTCAACACCTGTTCTGGACTCATGTGCTACTCCTGATTAAACAATACGGTTTAAATGACAAAACTTTGCGCCAGCGAACCCAGCACCAGTTGCCAGCCATCGACCAGCACAAACAGCATGAGCTTAAACGGCAGCGACACAATGGCCGGTGACACCATCATCATGCCCATCGCCATCAAAATACTGGCCACCACCATGTCAATAATCAAAAACGGGATATAAATAGCAAAGCCAATCTGGAAGGCGGTTTTGAGCTCACTGGTCATAAAGGCGGGTACTAATATTCTGAGCGGCACATCCTCTGGCGTTTGAATGGTCTCGACATGTGCCATGTTGGCAAACATGGCCAGGTCATTTTCGCGGGTTTGCTTGAGCATAAAGCCTTTGAGCGGTAACACTCCGCGCTCCAGGGCTTCTTGCATGGTGATTTTGCTTTCTGATAACGGCTGGTAAGCATCGCTATAGATTTTGTCGAACACCGGCCCCATGACAAAAAAGGTAATAAACAAGGCTAAGCCGATCAATACCTGATTAGACGGCGCAGATTGCGTGCCCAATGCCTGACGCAGTAAAGACAACACGATGACGATACGCGTAAAGCCAGTCATCATCAGCATGGCCGCCGGGATAAACGTGAGTGAGGTAAGTAAAATCAGAGTTTGCAGGCTGAGCGTATAGTCTTGCCCGCCGCCTGCCGCTGCGCTGACGGTGCCAATCGGCAAGCCACCAGCCGCCCATGACAACAGCGGGAACCCCCATAGCAGGCCAACAGGCAGCAACCAGGAGAAAATAGACTTTAACACTGAAAAGAGACGCATGTATGTGGCACCCGAAACTGGCTTGTGGCCGCGAGCAGCAGACACAAGACGATCAATAAGTTAGGGCTATAGTACGTCAGACCTGCTGAAATCAAAGGTCAGAAATGAGCGACTCAAGGCTTGTTTTTGAGGGATTTGACTGTTTGCTGCAGTGTGGCTTGCATGGCTTGTTGCAAGCGAACAGAAAAAGAAGCTTGCGGATCGACTGCTGAAGATTTTGTAAGGCTGGCACCTGCGGTCGCGCCCTCTTCTGCGGTCGCATCGCTGCTTAGCGGATCAACGTCACCCAGCGCAGTCATTTGGCCAGCATTAATACCCACCACCAACCAGCGACCGGCGACTTCAAGTACGACCACACGCTCTCTGGGGCTGAGTTGCAAACCACCCACCTGCTTGATCACCCCGCGGTGAGTCATTGCCTGACCAGGCATGACGCGACGTAATAACCAGGCAATGACCGCAATCACCAGCAAAACAATCACCGTGCCAAACACCATGCGGCCCAGGCTGTCACTTGCGCTAGGTGCCGCCGCAACCGTGGCAACTGGCACAGCCGCCCATGACACGCCACTAGCAGCCATACTGCTACACAAGGCAATTAACAACTGGCTAAGCGTTTTCATCATCTCAATATAAAGTGTCTTAAAAAAAACGATTAACGATTTAATTTGCGGATACGTTCGGCCGGGGTAATGATATCGGTCAAACGGATACCGAATTTATCATTGACCACCACCACCTCACCTTGTGCAATCAGGCAGCCATTCACCAACACATCCATCGGCTCGCCCGCCATGCCATCGAGCTCAACTACTGAGCCCTGCGCCAGTTGCAACAGGTTTTTAATCGAAATTTTGGTACGGCCTAACTCAACCGTCAGTTGTACCGGGATATCCAGAATAAAGTCGATGTCGTTTTGCGTGCCTTCGAGCTTGTTGTTAGCACTAAACTCGTTAAACACCGCAGTTTTACTGGTTGGCTCTTGCAGCGCCGAAGATTCAGACTGTGTCTGTTCGGCTAGCGCGGCGCCCCAGTCGTCTTCTGCAATCGTCTGCACATCACCGGGGTCAGACACGCCCATGGCAGCCATCGCTGCATTCATATCATCATCTGCACTGTTAGTGGCGGGATCCATAGCCATTATGACTCTCCTTGTAATTGCTCGTGACTTCCGTCAGCGCGAATTAACTTTTCAACCTTGAGGGCGTATTGCCCGTTAAATACCCCATAACGACACTCCATGACTGGAATGTTGTCAATTTGTCCTTCTATGCTGTCGCTGATATTAATCGGGATCACATCCCCTTCTTTCAGCTCCAGCAAGTCTGCTACCGTCAGTTTGCGCGTGGCCAGGTTGGCCACAATCTCAACTTCTGCGGCTTGAATCTGCTGCGTCATCAATTTGACCCAACGTTTGTCACCGCCCAGGTTTTCGCCTTGCAACGGTGAAGTCAGCAGGTCTTTAATCGGCTCGACCATGGAATAAGGCACGCAAAAATGCATTTCGCCACTATTCGGGCCCAACTCGATATTGAACGTAATGGCCACCACCACCTCATTGGGTGTAGCGATATTGGCAAACTGCGTATTCATTTCCGAGCGCAAATACTCAAACTTGATCGGGTAAACAGGTGCCCAGGCCTTTTCATACGACTCGAACATAATGCTTAAAATGCGCTGGATAATGCGTTGCTCAGTCGCCGTAAAATCACGGCCTTCGACCCGGGTATGAAAACGGCCATCGCCGCCAAACATATTATCCACCACCAGAAACACCAGCGTCGGGTCTAGCACCAGCACGCCAGTACCGCGCAATGGGCTCATATGAATCAGGTTAAGGTTGGTGGGCACCACCAGGTTACGGATAAAGTCGGTGTATTTGATAATCCTCACCGGCCCTACCGAGACTTCTACCGTACGCCGCAAGAAGTTAAACAGCTCTACACGCAATAAACGCGCATAGCGTTCGTTGATCATCTCCAGCGTGGCCATGCGGCCGCGCACAATCCGCTCTTGCGTGGCAAGGTTGTAATTACGAACGCTAGCCTCGTCTTTGCCAGACGCATCACCTTCGTCATCGCCCTCAACACCTCTGAGTAGCGCATCAATTTCGTCTTGTGATAAAAACTTGTCAGCGGACATGATGACTCACTTTAAACAACTGGGCTCATAACATTACTGAATCACAAACGAGGTAAATAATACCTGGGTGACTTTCAGCGGCTTACCGTGTGCAGCGAGCGGTTTCTTCAAATCTGCCAGCAGCTCTGCACTCAGTTGCGCTTTGCCTTCCGGGGTAGATATATCAGATGCTTTTTTGCTGGTGAGCAATAGCAGCACGCGGTTACGCAAGGCCGGCATCTGAGCTTTCATTTTCTCTGCCAGCTCAGCGCCTTTCACCTCGACGGTTAAATCCAGCTGCAAAAACTTGTCATCCGGGTCTGGCAACAAATTCACGGTAAACGTTTCAAACGGCACATAGGTCAAAGCCGTTTTAGGATCAGCATGACCACCCGCTTCTTCTTCAGGCGCCTCTTCTTCAGCGGCTTCGCCTTCAGCAGCGTCTTCGTGACCTTCTTCTGCTTTCTCACTATGCTTGGCTTTGGCTGGCTGCGCTTCTGGCTTCTTCAGCAAAAAGAATGCCGCAGCGCCGCCACCGGCAGCTAATGCCAGCACGACCGCCAATATGACAATGAGTTTTTTCTTGGATTTTGGCGCCGCCTCTGCTGCGCCCGCCGCTTTCGCTGGTTCTTGAGCCATGACACAAACCTTTCTTACCTGAAACCTTAAGTGTTTATGGTGTCATTATGCGCAAAACAACGGTCTGGAGATTGCCGGATAAAAGGGTAAAATCGGCGTTTAATCGAAACTTACAACCACTGGCAGGCCTATCGCCTGCCGGCTGGTTAAACACAGCCGGTGAAACAGTGGCTGTTAAACAAAAGTATCGACCAGGCCACGCGCCACGGTAGTTTTAACCGCTTGTGGCGCGACTAAAGACTCTGTGTCAGCGGCTGTGCCGGATGATTGACCACCTTGACGCGAGGTTTGCTGCTCAAAATGCTGCTGTGCCTGCTGGCCATCGCCGACAAAGGTTTGGCCCAGTTGCAAGCCTTGTGATTGCATACGGTCACGCAGGTCCTGCATGCCATCTTCTAATGCCTGGCGCACCAGCGGGTTATCGGTAATAAAACTGGTGTTTACCGACTGGTTATCCACTTTAAGCACCACCTGAATCGGCCCCAGGTCTGGCGGTGATAAGGTCAGGCTGGCCACATCGTCGCCACTGCCTACCATATTCATCACATGCTGATTCATTGCGGTTTGCCAGCGCTCATTACCAAACGGTGCCGCAATTTGCGACATCACCACATTGCTGCTCTGAGCTACCCCAGCCGCATTCAGCCAGGTGCTATTAGGTAACGCTTGCGCGGCGGGCTGTATCGTGTTCAAGGTGTCGGCTTGTGCATCTGCACCACGTATATCATTTAACCCCTGCGCAGAACGACCAGTTTGCCCGGCCACCTCTGCCATCAATTTGGCATTGACTAATGTTTCAGGTAAGCCGGGTACCTCTTTGTCAGTGCCGGCCTGGTTACCCGCCAGCAGCTGTTTAAAGTCCGCGGCCTGATCCTCTTGATCCGTGGTCACGGCAGGCCCGACCGGTGTCTGCACCGTCGTGGTTGTTTTATCGGCCACCTCAGCATTCAGTGCCAACGTGCCTGCATCAACGCCCGGCAATTGTTCCCCCTCTACAGCAACGGCATCGGTGGCAACCTCAAGCTTGGGTTGATTCTCGGTTTGCGCCGCAGCAGGACGCATGGCAATCATGGTTTGCATCCACGGCGAAATCCCGGCGGGTAGTTGATCATTCGCAGCAATGTCTGCCAATAAGCGCTTTTTACGCTCTTGCGCTGTTTCAACTAGCGCAGCAGGGTCTTTCACATTGGTAGACGCAGTCGCGGCGGCAGTGTCTTCAGTGGTCGCAGCGGGTTCTGGCGAGGTGTGTTCATCGCTGTTATCTGTGGCTGCTTTTTGTGCCGTCTCTTCAGACTTGCTTGTATTGCTGTTGGCTTTAGCCGGTGCTGGCTGCGGTTGCTCTGCTGTTGGAGCTGGTTTTGGCGCTTCGGCCTTGTCCGCCGTTGTTTTATTAGCTACTGGCATAACGGGCTTGCTGCTTTGCTGCATTTGCTTGCGCAACGCCTGCGCAAACTCATCAGAGCCATTGGCCTGAGACTCTTGCGAAACCTGATTGGCAGTGGCTGTTTTCACAGCCTCTGCACCCATATTCAATAAAGTTGCGGAATTTAAAAACGCCATATGACTCTCCCGGTCAACATTTGTTTTACAGACGCGCGCGCTTGGCACGGCTTGCAAACTCGTCCATCAATTTCTGATCACGCTTGCCTTCTGCTTTTGCCTGCATGGTGGCCGCTCGTGTCATCAGCACTTCAAAAGACTTTTGTTTGCGCTGTTTTTCCTGCAATAACTGCCGTTGTTGCAGCACATTCGCCTGACATTGTTCGATTTGAGCATTTTGACTGCGTACAGCCAATTCCAATTGCGAGAAAAAGCCCTGAAAATTACGGTATAAATCGGCTTTGAGCCCTTTTTGTGAGGCCAGTTGCCACTGCTGCTCATACTCTTGCTGATATTGCTCTAGCATGGTGCGCTGCTGTTGGGCTTGCTCAAGCTGTTGCATGGCTTGCGCCAACACCTGCATCGCCAACTCGACTTCGTCAGTCGCCAGTTGAATCAGCAGGGTCAGCGTTTGTGTCGACTGTTTGGCCATATTGATTTAATACGGCCTTAAGCGATGGTGTCTGCTAATTGCTGCAAACAGGCTTGCATATAGGCGCTTTCATCCACGTCTTGCTGCAAAAATGCATTGATCTGGTCACGCTTTTTAATCGCAATATCCAGCATGGGGTCAGAGCCCGGCTGATACGCGCCAACAGCGATCAAATCCTGGTTACGCAAATAACGTGAATACAATTGTTTGAGTAAGCGTGCCGCCTGTTGGTGCTCTTTGCTGGTGATATTGTGCATGGCACGGCTGATCGATTGTTCAATATCAATCGCAGGATAATGTCCGCTCTCGGCCAAGGTACGATTAAGCACAATATGGCCATCGAGAATCGCGCGTGCAGAGTCGGCAATCGGGTCCTGCTGGTCGTCGCCTTCAGTCAGGACGGTATAAAAAGCGGTAATGGACCCTTCGCCTCTGGCGCCGTTACCGGTGCGTTCAACCAGCGCTGGTAATTTGGCAAACACAGAAGGCGGATAGCCTTTGGTGGCTGGCGGCTCGCCAATCGCCAGCGCAATTTCACGTTGCGCCATGGCATACCGGGTCAGCGAATCCATAATGAGCAATACATTTTTACCTTGCTGGCGAAAACGTTCGGCAATCGCGGTGGCGTAATTGGCGCCTTGTAAACGCATCAATGCCGACACGTCGGCCGGGGCCGCCACCACCACCGCACGCGCCAGGCCTTCAGGCCCTAAAATCTGTTCAATAAACTCTTGTACTTCGCGGCCACGCTCACCAATCAGGCCGACCACAATCACATCGGCCGTGGTGTAGCGTGCCATCATGCCCAGCAACACACTTTTACCCACCCCAGACCCGGCAAACAGGCCCAGGCGCTGGCCGCGACCAACGGTAAGCATGGCGTTAATTGCACGCACACCTACGTCCAGCGTGTCTTCAATCGGCGCACGCATCAGCGGGTTAATCACACGCCCACCGAGTGGTGCCATGACTTCAGTTGAAATCGGGCCCAGATTATCCAGTGGATTACCCGCAGCATCGACCACACGGCCAAGCAAAGCATCTCCTACCGGAAAATGGCGCGCACGGTCTTGCGCACGGCGGCGTGGCGGACGGCCAAATTGTGGCTTGGGTAACGTTTCGGTGATCTCCATACTGAAGACTTTGGCGCCAGGCACCACACCATCTACCGCTGACTGCGGCATTAATAACAAATTTTCGCCATCAAAACCAACCACTTCGGCCTCAACGCGCCCGCCATCTTGTAGCGGAATAAAACAGGCACCGCCAATCGGCATTTTGATGCCGGTGGCGACCATGATCAGGCCGGTGACTTTCACAATACGGCCAGCAACCTCTAATGGCTCAACCAAGTGAATCAGTTCGCGGCAATCTTTGAGGTAACTTTGCCAGCGCTGGTTGTGCACATTGGGTGCAGAAGGCGGCTCGGTACTGGCAGCAGTCTCTGCCTGACCCGGTTCTATCGTTGGGGTTTCTGCCGTCGGCGCGGCATCTGCGAGTACTTCAGCCAGCGCGTCTTGGCTGGCGGCGGCATTAGGTTCGGTCATATTAGCGTCAATCAAAATCAGGCTGGCATGACTTAGACAAGTGATTCGCCAGTGGCGGCAGGCTGATACCAGCCATCCACGCGTGACAAACCTTGTACCAGACGTTTCCAGCGCATTTCGTTACTGGCATCAATCTGGTTTTCTGCAGTTTCTACCAAACAGCCACCACGCTCAACCTGACTATCTTCAACCAGTTGCCAGCCCTGCTCTTTCAATTGTTCTCCAAGATGAGCACGCAGCACTTTGGCATCTTCGTGATGCACAATCAATCTGGCAGGCTGCTTCACCTGTGGCAGGTAATGCATGGCGTCCAGTACCACAGGAATCACCGCTTGCGGGTCTACCTGCAGTTTGGTTTTCATCATGGCTTTGGCCAGGTCCAGCGCCAGGCTCAATACAGACTCGGCAACGTTCACATCTTGCATGGCCAAGGCCTGCTGAAAGCTGGCGGCCATTTGCGACAACTGTTGGCGCTCAACATCTATTTGCGATTGCGCATGGGTCATGCCATCACCATAGCCGGTTTTAAATCCTTCTTCATAGGCTTCTTGCCTGACCTGCTTGAGAATCTGGCTCACCGTGCGTGCATTTTCTTCGGCCTGCTCGCGCTCACGCTTCACGCGCTCGCTAGAGATGGAATCATCAAAGCTGGCCATCTCCCAACGTTGATAGGCGCTCATTTGTTCTTTAGGAATTGCAGACGCTACCATGAGACACTTTCCTTATTTAAGGCACTACACATATTGCTCGCTGTCACCTTTACCAGCCAGCATAATCTGGCCTTCATCTGACAAGCGACGCACAATTTGCAAAATTTGTTTTTGCTGGGTTTCCACTTCTGACAATTTAACCGGGCCACGGCTTTCCAGGTCTTCGCGCATCATGTCAGCCGCACGCGACGACATATTGCGGAAGAATTTTTCTTTCATCTCATCCGACGTGCCTTTGAGAGCCACAATCAGCATGTCAGACTGCACTTCGCGCAACAGCACTTGTATGCCTCTGTCATCAATCTCATTGATGTTATCAAACACGAACATCTGGTCCATGATTTGCTGCGCCATGCCGTCATCGTAGCTTTTGAGGCCATCCATCAGTTTGGCTTCGTGCTCGCCACTGATAAAGTTCATGATTTCGGCCGCCGTTTTCACGCCACCAATGGCCTGGCGCTTGAGGTTGTCGTTACCGGCCAGCATTTTCAGCATGCCTTCGTTCAACTCGCGCAAGGCGGTTGGCTTAATACTGTCCAGTGTGGCAATCCGCAAAATCACGTCCTGGCGTAAACGCTCAGTAAAATGCCCTAACACTTCGGCTGATTGCTCTGGCTCCAGGTGGGACAAAATAGTCGCAATAATCTGAGGGTGCTCGTTCTTGATAAAGTCTGCCACACTAAAGGCATCCATCCATTTCAGGCTTTCAATCCCGGCTGCATCTTGTGACTGCGGAATACGGTTAAGCAAATTGGAGGCTTTATCATCGCCAAACGCTTTAATCAGTACCGAGCGGATATAGCTATCTGAATCGAGGCCAAAATCACTGCTGCTGGCAAAATCGAGCATAAATTTTTCCAGCACCTGCTCAACCTCTTCGCGTGGCACTGGCTTCATCGAGGCCATCACGATGCCCAAGCGTTGCACCTCTTTCGGTGACAAATGCTTCATCACTTCAGCCGCCTCGTCTTCGCCGAGCGCCAGCATCAAAATTGCACTTCTGGTTAATCCTTGGTCACTCATGCACTATTTCTCCGCTGAGGTCCAGCTGGATACCACATTGGCAACCATGCGCGGATTATCTTTAGCCACTTGCTTGGCCGCTTGTAAGGTCTGGTCGAGGCTACCCGGCAATGCTGTGGCATCACCGCTTAAGGTCACCAAGGCATCTTCACCGTCTGCCCCTGCCGCACCTGCAATAGGCAACCCATCAGGTCCGGTCAAGGCAGCGGCACCTGCTGCCAGTGCCTCTTCTTTCTTGTCTTCACCCGTGAGTTTTCTGGTTAAAGGCTTGAGCAGTTTTTTGTAAACCATCATCAGCACAATCACCCCGGCCAAAAAGCGCAAAGCATCTTTGCCGTACTCAATCATCTGCGGGTCTTTCCACAGCGGCGGCTCTACCAGTTTGTCCTGTGCTTCGGCAATAAATGGTGTGTTGACCACAGAAATCGTATCGCCGCGCTCTTTGTTAAAGCCCATGGCCTGCATGGCGAGGTCACTCACTTGTTGTTTCTCGGCATTGCTCAAGGCACGGTAAGTGGTTTTGCCTGTGCTATCGACCACCGGAATATGATTCACCACCACCGCCACGTGCAGGCGCTTGATACCGCCTTTGGCTTGCTGAACATAGCTAACAGTTTTGTCCAGCTCATAGTTGGTGGTGTTATCTTTTTGTGTATTTTGTGGCGGAGCCGGTGGCGCTGCCGGGGCGGCACCCTCTGCGCCAGGCGCTTGGGCGCCAGGCGCATTAATCGGCGCTGTAGACTCGCCTGGTGGCTGGTTGGACAACGCACCTGGCACCGCACCATTGCTGCCACTGGTATTTTGTGTCTCATGGCTCTGCGCGCTGCGGATCGCCATATCATCCGGCTTGGTATTCGGCTTGTAAGACTCGTTGGCTTGCTCAGTCATCGAGAAGTCAATCTCTGCACTGGTTTCAGCATGCACATTCTTTGCACCAACGATAGGCGTAATAATTGACTCTACACGGCGGGCTATGCTGCTTTGCATATTTTCCACATAGGCCATTTGTTCAGGGTCAAGGCCGTTTTGCTTGAGCTTGTTTGCATTATCAGACAGCAAGTTACCGTTTTGGTCGACCACGGTCACATGGTCGGCAGACAAATTAGGCACGCTGCTGGCAACCAGATGCACGACCGCAGCCACTTGTTGGCCATCCAGACGGCGACCATTGTGCAGGTTTAATAATACCGAAGCGGTTGGGTATTGCTGCTCGCGCACAAACACGCTGGGTTTTGGAATCGCTAAATGAATGCGAGCCGCCTGTACGGCTGAAATAGATTGGATGCTACGCTCAAGCTCACCTTCCAGCCCGCGCTGAAAGTTCACTTGTTCTACAAACTGGGAAACCCCGAATTTTTGGTTTTCGAGCAGCTCAAAGCCAATATTGCCGCCTTTTGGCAAGCCTTGTGCCGCTAGTTTCAAGCGGATTTGATGCACTTGGTCAGCAGGCACTAAAATAGCACCGCCGCCTTCAGCAAACTGATAAGGCACACTTAATTTGTCGAGCTCAGCCACGATCGCGCCGCCATCTTTGTCAGCAAAGTTGGAAAACAACACGCGGTAATCCGGCTTTTGGCTCCACAGCCAGAACACAATCATCACAGCTACGATGGCCGCAATGCCTGCGACTAATAGTAGTTTTTGCCCCAGTTGACCGAACATATTCGGTGCACTGTTGGGCTCACCCGTTGATGTAAGTAAGGCAGCGTCAGCAGCCATCTGAACCTCCATGTTTACTACCGTAGGCTTTCTGAATCGCCTCCCAAGGCTGGGTTGCGCACTCAAAAACACCTTTTTGAACTCGAATGCGTTTTAAGGACACACTCACATGGATCACATTATGCGCTTACTCCCTATTTTCAAATTGGCAAATAAGACCGATTAATGTTGCCTATTTTACAAAGCACCCCACAGCACAGAATGCTAAAGTGTCTACCATGACAATTAAGGGCTTTATATGCCCGTGACGATGAAAGGAGTCCACCATGAACGCAGGCGGTATTGATGCACAACGCATCTCGTCCATGCTGGCACAATTGCGTGCAGCGGCCCAAAAACCTGAGGGTTTGGGCAGCGCGGCCATCGCAAATCCTGTGCAGAAAACCAATGCAGCAGCCCCGACTAGCCAGGTCAGCTTTAGTGACGCCTTAAAAGCCTCGCTGGATCAGGTCAACAATATGCAGCTGCAATCAGAAAAGCTGGGACAGGATTTTGCCATGGGCAATGATAATGTCAGCCTGTCTGATGTGATGATTTCCGGCCAAAAAGCCAATATCGCTTTTCAGGCAACGGTACAAGTGCGCAATAAACTAGTCACCGCTTATCAGGACATGATGAACATGCAAGTGTAAACCTGCATGCGCTACCCTCACACCTAAACGGCAGGCGCTTCCCGCGTTTCGCCCTGCTCCAACTGATATAACCACGCCAATATTTCGGCAATCGCCTGATATAACTGCGGCGGAATATGGGCATCCAGCTCGACCTGCATCAACAGGCTTAATAACGCCTGCGACTCATGCACATACACCTCATGCTCTTTTGCCAGCGCAATAATGCGCTCTGCCAGCAAACCATTGCCTTTAGCCACGACGCGTGGTGCCAGGTCTCCGGCCTCGTAGGCCAGCGCCACAGCGCTTTGTGTATAGGCTTTATCCTGCTGCATAGTGTGGCCTGTCTTGCGCAGTGTCATCACGGCTAATCTGCAACGACTCCAGCTTTAAGCCGACTGACTGTAAACTCATGGCCAATTGGCTGCGGCCAGATTGCATTTCTTTCAACGCCTGCGTCTGTGTCGGCTCGACGCGTACACTAAAACGACCATTGACCATGGTAATTTTGACCGAGACCTCGCCTAAGCGCGGCAATTGCAAGGTCAAGTCGCTCTGCAAGCTGTTTAACACAGGCGCTTCTGCTGAGTGCGCCGAACTTTCCTGCTCGTTGACCTGCCACTGCATGGTTTGCCCGGGCCAGACCTCACCGTGCCAGACCACGCGCTGCTGTTCTAATACCTGCAACTGCTGTGCCACCATTTCAGGCGGCATAAAAGCGGGTTTGTTTTGCGGCTCCTGCAATAACTGGTGCCAGGGGCGGCTGCCTAACGTGGCCTCTTTCAGATGTGACTCGTAAAACAGGCCTGAGCTATCTAACGCATGTTTAAGGTCTTGCGCCAGCACTTGTGGCTTTTGCGGGCTATGGCTGACGACCGCTTGTGCTTGCAAGGCAGTGGTTTGCTGTTGAAACTCGGACGAGCTCAGCCAGCGCTGCAAATGTTTGGCCGGGGAGCTGAGCTCAACCAGGCTGGCTTGCCCGGCAGCTGTTTTTGCCAAGGTTTGTAGATGCTCTTCGTGCCCAGGCTGCGACATATCCATTAACAATGCCGCCTCGCCTAATGGCATTTGACCGGCATTCGCCTGGCTATTACCTGGCTGCAAGCCCCACTTGACCTGTGGTAGCTGATCTTTACCTGCGCCTTGCTGGGCCAGCCCCATAAACTGCATATGCACCGTTTGCTGTTGCGCCAAGTAGGCTGGCAACTGCATTTGCACGGTGGCAGGCGGCTGATTAGGTAGTTGAATTTGAACTTTGAATTGTGCCAGCTCGGAGCTCTTGGCAGCGCCTGCTTCTTTTTGCAGAATCAGGCCGGTAAACTGCATGCCGGGGCGCATACGTTCCCACAGCGGTGCTTCTGACTGCGTGCCTTCGACCGGCATGATCGAAGAAACTGCACGCAAGCTCTCTGTTTCACTGGCGATTAAACGTGGTGAGAGAACTTGCGGGATCGGTAACATCTATAGTCCATCCGGCGGGATGCGCGCATGTAACTGCGCATCAAAAATCATATCGGTGATGCGGTGCATCACCGGATAGAGCAAATTTCGTATTTCACCATCATCAGCCAGAATCTTCTGTACTAAAGCCTGCTTGCGCGCATTGAGCACAGGCGTTAATGACTCTGACTCCAGGCGCATGGTTTGCTCCAGGCTTTTAACCACTTCGAGTTTGAGCATATAAGACTGCTCAAGCTCAGTGACCTTCTCCCACGCATTCTGTCGCGCGGCAATCAGCATCTGCTCCATCAGTTTGGCAGCAGACTCATAAGTGTTAATCAATGCTTGTGACATCTTAGGCTCCGGCGGTGGCCAAACGGTTAACTTGCAACTCGTGCGTTTTCTGGGCAACCATCTGGCCCAAAGACATATCCGCTTGCACTGGACGCGCAATGGCTGACTTTTCCAGTGTTTCCCACGCGCTTTTCAATTCCATCAATAATTGTTGAATTTCTTGTACTTTTTTAACGTCCTGACGCACACTGGCTTCCATCAGGGTACGTGTCATATACTGGTAAAGCTGATCCAGATTTTGCGCAATATTGCCACCGACACGTTTGTCCAGGCAAGCACGCAAGCCACTATCAACGATGGTCACAGCTTGGGTCAGATACTCACCTTTTTTGGCAATATCATGTTGTGCCATGGCTTGCTGGGCATGAATGCAGGCTGAAATCGCGCCGTCATACAACATCACAATCAATTTCAACGGGCTAGCATCGACAACGCCGGTTTCCAACCCTACGCTTGCATAAGCATTGACACCTGATTTTTTCATCCCGAACATTTTTACTCCTGAATTCTGCTTAAAAGCGTATGGTTAGCGATTATTTGCCAGCTACCCTCTGCAGACCTTTACCGCTTCAATTAACTGTTGGCGCTAATTGCAGCCAGTTGTGAAGTCAGGTTACTGCTGGTGCTCTGCAAACTGCTGAGCAAGGCATCCAGCTTTGCATACTGTGCACGGTAACGTGCTTCAATTGCAGGCAGCTTGGCACTTATATCATCGGCCTTTTTGTTCAAATCTTTAATCGAACTTGAAATACCATCTGTTTTTGTGGTCAATGCACCATCAGTATCCAGCCAGCCGTCCAGCAAGCTGCTGAGCTCCCCTGCCAAGCCTTTGCTAAAGGTCACCGTGCCACGGCTGCCAGTAGCAGTGCCAGTGACGCTCAGTTGCAGCCCATAGCTGCCATTGCCGATCACGCCGGTGAGCACAGAGCCGGTGGTATTGGCCGTCACACCATTAATCATACCAGTCGCATTGACGCCATTGCCGCCCAATTGCGATATATTCACGGCATAAGTGCCAGAGGCCGTATCGTCCTTGCTGCCGAGAAAAGTCACCTGCGGATCGGTAGAGGTCGCCGACGGCGAGAACAACTTGGCAACATCACTGACATTGGTGGTGATGGCTTTTTGCAGTTTGGTACTATCCAGCGTCAGTGCGCCAGTTGAGCCCATGGTGACCCCAATATCGGTCAGCGTTTTAAACGTAGTGGCCGTCGGCGAAGACGCCGATAACATCGACTTTAACTTGACCATGATATCGCGCGCTGTCGAGTCTCCCAGCAGCGCACCATTAGAGGTTGACCCCGCCGACACAAACTTGGTCAGGTTACGCATACTGGTATTCAGCGCGTTATAAGCGTCGACAAAGCTCTGTACCGAGGCTTGTATGGTATCTGTGTCAGTCCCCACACTCAGCGTATTACTGGCCGAGGTAATCGACTTCAGCGTCAAGGTGACGCCCTGAATCACATCAGAGACCGTATTACTGGATTTACTGATACTCATGCCGTCTACATTGAGCAAGGCATTTTTCGCCGCCGTCATTTGCGTCATGTTATTGCTGCTGGCCAGCGGATCATAAGCAAGCGCTGACAGCCCGCCAGTATCGGTGTTGTTACCATCATCATCGGCCACCGATATTTTGAGGCTATTCACCTCCCCGGTGTCTTTAGAGGTAATCACCAGGCGATTGCCACTACCATCATTGACAATAGACGCCGAGACAGACGCGTTTTTTGCATTGATCGCATCACGGATGCCTGCCAGCGTATTGTTACTGCTGGTAATGTCTATGGTGATATCGGTCTTATCGGCATTGGCTGTAAATGAGGCAGCAGTGCCGCCATTAGCTGCAGTGTAAGTGCCAAAAGAGATGGTCAATTTGCCGGTGCCCACAATATCGGTAGCACTGCTGTAAGCAGGCGATGCCAGTTTTTGTGAGGTCGCCAGTTGCGTGACTGATACACTATAGTTCCCAAGCACGGCGCTGCCGTTGGCGGTGGCACTGATACTGGTCGCATCACTTGCAGTCACCGATTGCGCATTAAACTTGGCCGCAGTGGCCAATTTGTCGACGGCCGTTTGAAACGTACTTAGCCCGCTTTTAAGCGTGCTATAGGCAGATAGCTTGGTATTGTAAGACGATATTTTGGTTTGAATATCGGTAATGGGTTGCTGTTCCGCCTGCATCTGCGCCGTGACCAAAGAGTCAATAGGCAGGCCAGATGCGCCAGTAGAGGATACAATCGATGCCATTTCTTAATCTCCCAACCGAATTAAAACGCAATATCAGGCTGTCTGTCGTACCACCAGCCCGCGTAATTTATCCAGCGTTTTACTGATGGCAAGCACCTCTTCATTGGGAATCTGGCGTAAAACCTTTTGGGTTTCAGTATCCACCACTTTCACAATGATGCGGTCGCTATCATCATCGATAGAAAACTCTATCGTTTGTAACGCTGGCGCTACATACTCATTTAACTTTTTAACAGCACCGCTAATCGCAGCTTTGTCATTTACATCGGCTGCAGCTTTATCAGCAGATGATTCAGCATACTTCACCAGTTTCAAACTACTGGCTGCCTGCACACCCTGCAAACCACCACCTACACCATTTACAGATGAATCACTCATGATGTTGCTCCTTTTACCTAGGCCAAATCCACAGGGTCTAGGCCTGTGGATTTAGCGTTACCGTGTGATGTATTAACCTCTCAGCAATGTCATCACTTGGTTAGGCAACTGGTTCGCTTGAGCCAGCATCGCAGTACCAGCTTGTTGCAGAATCTGTGCACGTGTCATTTTGGCTGTTTCTGAAGCAAAGTCAGCATCAGTGATACGAGACTTGGCAGCAGACATGTTCTCAGAAGCCACACCCAGGTTGCTTACCACTGAAGCAAAACGGTTTTGGTAAGCACCCAATGTCGCACGGCTGGTGTTCACAGCGGTCAATTGTGCGTCAATCGCAGTAATCGCGCTTGATGCAGCATCAGCTGAAGACAGTGAGCCAGACAAAGAAGCTGCTGACACTGAAGAGACGCTGATGGTATCGCCGCTGTCAGCACCAATCTGGAAGTTGTAACCCGCACCAAATGCAGCCTGGCCGTTAAATTTTGTCGCAGTACTCAAACGAGTCAGTTCTGACTTCAGTTGTGAGAATTCTGTATCCAGGTTTGCACGGTCACCAGAGCTGTAAGAACCGTTAGCTGCCTGTACAGCCAGTTCACGCATACGTTGTAATGAATCTGTTGCGCTGCTCAAACCACCTTCTGCTGTTTGCAGGAAGGAAATCGCATCGTTAGCGTTACGTGTTGCAACATCCATACCGCGAACTTGTGAGTCCATACGTGTTGCAATCGCCATACCAGCCGCATCATCTTTTGCGCTGTTGATACGCAGACCAGAAGACAAGCGTTGAATAGAAGTATTCAGGCTGCTTTGAGAAGCGTTTAAGTTACGTTGTGCATTTAAAGATGCCAAGTTGGTGTTAATTACTGAAGCCATGTTAAATCTCCTTTAGAGGTCGTATACCCAGTTAAGTGTCAAATCGTCATGTTACTTTCAACGTTGATCGCTATTTACCACTTAATGTTTGCTATCTAGCGTTGTTAGTTGTGTTATCGACCGCTTGCGAAATTTCTTTAATACTTGTTGCAAATTTCTTATTTCGATCAATCATGCACTTGAAACTATTTACGACCCCATTATCAAAATCTTTAGCCTTTCATTCAGCACTGCACAAAATTGTTTACATCAATCTATTTTATAAAAAGATGTGCCGTCACCATTAACCGAGCTAAACAGAGAATCAGTCTTAATTCTGCTTTTAAAGCACCCCCCTTTCAACGGCTGGTCATGCGCTCTATATCACACCAGATATAAGGCCGCTTTTCCGCGCTTATCTGCAAATCATTCCCAAGCATTGCCAACGATAATCAGGCTATCCATTTCGCATACCTTATATAAGGTATCCAAAAAGACTAAAGGAGTTTTGCATGGCATCAGTTTATGTAGGGATGACCGTAGACATTCTGCACCATGGCCATATCAATATTATTGAGCAGGCCAGAAAGTATGGCGACGTCACCATCGGCCTGTTATCAGACGCAGCAGTAGCAGACCATAAACGGCTGCCCTACCTCACTTACGAACAACGCAAACAGATTGTCGGCAATATTCGCGGTGTCGTGAATGTGGTGCCACAAGAAGAATGGGACTACGCGCCTAACCTGCTCAAATATAAACCAGACATCATGGTGCATGGTGACGACTGGCTCGAAGGCCCATTGATGCCCTATCGTGATCGCGCCCGCGCGGCACTGGCCGAATACGGCGGTCACCTGATTGAGATCCCTTACACCCGTGGCGTGTCTTCTAACGAAATGCTGGGGCAGCTGCAGGCGTTGGGCACGACGCCAGACATCCGCCGCCGTACCTTGAAAAGATTGCTGACTGTTAAACCGATTTCACGCTTTATTGAAGCACACAACCCGATCTCGGCGTTGATTGCCGAACATGTCAGCGCCGAGCGTAATGGCAAAAATTGCCAGTTCGATGGTTTCTGGTCCAGCTCGCTGACCGACTCCACCGCACGCGGCAAACCAGATATTGAAGCAGTCGAGATCAACAGCCGTTTATCTAACATTAATGATATTTTCGATGTCACCACCAAACCTTTAATTATGGACGCCGACACCGGCGGCAAGCTGGAGCACTTTGAACTCAATGTGCGCAGCATGGAGCGCCTGGGCATTTCGGCCACCATTATTGAAGACAAAATCGGCCTCAAGAAGAATTCTTTATTTGGCAACGAAGTACCGCAGTTGCAGGACGAGATTGAGCCGTTTTGCGAAAAAATCATGGCAGGCCGTGCTGCCCGCGTCAGTGATGACTTTATGGTGATTGCACGTATTGAGAGCCTGATTCTGGAAAAAGGCATGGCCGATGCCGTCAAACGCGCACAAGCCTATGTCGGTGCAGGGGTAGATGGCATCATGATTCACAGCCGCCAGAAGGCACCGGACGAAGTATTTGAGTTTGCCAAGATATTTAAATCAGAATTCCCGACTATCCCGCTGGTATGTGTCCCCACCAGTTACAACAAAGTGACGGAAGAAGAGCTGGCCGCGCATGGCTTTAACCTGGTGATTTACGCCAACCATATGATGCGTGCGGCTTATCCAGCCATGCAAAATGCCGCCAGGGAGATTCTTAAAAACGGCAGGACAGCAGAAATTGAAGCCAGCCTGATGTCGATTAACGATGTGCTGGAACTGATTCCCGGCACCAAATAAGCGGAGCGCCATGATGATTGATGCTGAAGACTTTTTAACCGCCTTGCACGCTGAACAGGTGCAGTTTTTTGCTGGCGTGCCTGACTCACTACTCAAAGAATTGTGTGCCTGCTTTTCAGACAAACTCGCCGCAGGCCAGCATGTGATTGCAGCCAATGAGGGCGGCGCCATTGGCTTAGCCATTGGCCACTACCTGGCCACACATCAACCGGCGCTGGTTTATATGCAAAACTCAGGCCTGGGCAATGTGGTCAACCCGATTGCTTCACTGGCTGATCCGCAAGTGTATGGCATTCCTATGTTATTGGTGGTTGGCTGGCGTGGAGAGCTGTCTGCCGATGGCGCGCAAATTCATGATGAACCGCAACACGTGAAACAAGGCCAGATTACCTTGTCACAACTCGAAGTCATGGGCATCCCCTATCAAGTGATGTCTACGCAGATTGATACCGCTCAGCAGCAGTTGCAAACCCTGTTAAGCCAGGCCACCAAGCGCCAAGGCCCGGTTGCCCTGGTGGTGCGTAAGCAAAGCTTTGCCCCTTACCAGAAAACCAGCACGCCCGCTCAACCAGTCGCACAACTGGCCGATAAATTGCCAGCCCTGCCAAGCCGCGAGCAGATGATTGCAGCCATTGTGGCTAACTTACCGCAGGACGCGGCGGTAGTAGCGACCACCGGCATGGCCTCGCGTGAACTGTTTGAACTGCGCAAAGCGCAACAGGCCGGTCACGGCCGTGACTTTCTCACGGTGGGCGGCATGGGCCACGCCTCGCAAATTGCCTGTGGCATTGCGCTGGCACAACCAGAGCGGCAAGTAGTGTGTATTGATGGCGATGGCGCCCTGCTCATGCATATGGGCAGCTTGACCATTAGCGCCCAGCAGGCGAACTTGCTGCACATTGTGTTGAACAATGGCGCGCACGACTCCGTGGGTGGTCAACCCACGGTGGCTGCGCAACTGGGCCTGGCCGAAATTGCCAGCGCGGCAGGCTATGCGCAGGTATTTAGCGTCTCTGGCGCAGCGCAATTGCAACAGGCATTGCAACACACATTAGCCAGCGGCAAGAGCTGCTTTATTGAGGTGCTGTGCCGCAAAGGCGCACGTGCTGACCTCGGTCGCCCCACCCGCACGCCGGCGCAAAACAAGCAGGACTTTATGCAGTTTTTAACCGAGGTCGAATATGCTTGAAGCCTCCCCTAATATACATGCCCATGTGGCCACACAAAACCAGCACAAAGTGCTGTTTACAGCCGGGCCAGCGAGTTTACTTGAAGAAAACCTGCTCGGCTTGCGGCCCTGTTTTGGCCGTGGTGATGTAGATTACAGCCAGGTAGAAGACGCGGTATTAAGCGCGCTCAAAACCATGACCGGGCACGCGCAGATTGCGCGTCTGCAAGGCTCTGCCAGTCTGGCACTCGAAATAGCCAGCCTCAATTTTTTGCACGGCAAGGTACTGGTGATAGACAGTGGTTATTATGCCCAGCGGCTGGTTAGCTTTGCGCAACTGGCGCAACGCACGGCTGGCCAAGTATCACTGGTGACCGTCTGCGACTGGCAGCAATTGACCAATGTCAGCGGTAAATATGACTGGGTTGTTGCCTGCTACACCGAAACCAGCGCCGGCTTATTGCTGCCCATAGAAGATTTACGCGCCCTGGCAGACCGTGTCGGTGCACAACTGATGCTGGATGCCACCGCCTCTATCGGCCTCGAAGCCGATCACAACCTGGCTGATGTGATTGCCTATAGCTCCTGCAAAGGCCTGTTTGGTCTCACCGGTGCCTCGTTTATTGCGTTTAACCAGTTACCCAAACACGAGGTCGACTCGTTTTACCTTAACCTGGCCACGCACCTCGAACGTCGCATGACGGGCCCTTACCATGCCATCGCCTCTTTATATGAAGTGTTGCCCAAGCATGACGATTTGCGCGAAGCCGTGTTTATCAACAAGGCGCAGATGCTAAAGAAAATTGCCGCTTACGCCACCCACCCCGTGCATTACCAACCGGTGCTATGCACCTGGGTCGATGCCAAGGTCAGCAGCCAGGATGCGCGCGCCGTGCTATACCAGCCACGCGGCATCAGCCGTGGCAGCGTGGTTTGCCACCTGGGCGAAGCACACCTGGGTAGCACCGCACGCGGGGCCATCCTCGATTTACTGGAGTTACAGCCATGACGCAGCCAGCAAAACGCATTATGGTCGATATGTCAGCGACCTTGATCCATCATGGTCATGTGCGCCTGTTAAAAGCGGCTAAACAGTTAGGTCATGTGGTAGTTGCACTGACGACTGACGAAGAAATCCGTGCCAAGAAAGGCTACGAGCCCGAGCTGGATTATGCTGCCCGTGCCGAAGTGTTACTCGCCATGCGCGATGTCGACGAAGTCGTGCCCAGCCCCTGGCTGCTCGATGAAGCCTTTTTGCAGCAACACAAGATTGACCTGCTGGTGCACGGCCACGATAACAGCAACCCGATTGCGGCTGAAAAATTACATATTTTGCCGCGCACCGAAGGCATCAGCAGCACCTTGTTGCGTGCCCGTGTGCTCAAAGCCGTCAGTCAAAAAATGGAAGCAAACACATGAGTAACCTCTGGCAACAGATTTGGGAAAAACGCACGCTGCAACCGCAACACGCTATCACGCTGGATACCTTGATTGCGCTGGATGGCTTTGACAGCGGCGCCGGCAAAATCAACCCGGCAGACTGGCAGGAATATACCCGCCGCATCAGTGAAAAACTGGGGCTTAAGTCTGGCGACTCAGTGTTTGAAGTCGGTTGTGGTGCCGGGGCGTTTTTATACGCTTTGCGCCAGCAACTCAGCTTGACGGTGGGTGGCCTCGATTATGCCGCCGGGCTCATAGAAGCCGCCCAGCAAGCCATGCCGGATGGTGACTTTCGGGCGCAGCCTGCGCAAACCATGGCCACCGAGCCGCAATATGATTTTGTGATCGCCAACAGTGTGTTTCATTATTTTGATGAAGCCATGGCCGCCGAAGTGTTCCAGGCCATGTGGCAAAAAGCCAGGGTTGGCGTCGCCATTCTCGATATTCCGCATGCCGCGACGCGCGACGCCTGCGAGCATGCCCGCCGTGATGCGCTGAGCATTGCCGAGTATGAAGAAAAATACCGTGGCTTGCACCACACCTATTACACGCCTGAGTGGTTTAGCCAGCAATTGCCGACAAAACCACAGCAGGTATTTGAAAGCTGCGTGCCCAATTACGCACAAAGCCAATACCGTTTCAGTGTTATTTTTACTAAACGCTTGCATGGATAAGCCATCATGACGACTACCCAACACCAACCCGTGTTCACTTTCTTTTATACCGACAACTGCGAGCGCCAGGCCTTGGCGCCGGTGGCTGATGAGATCGCCAGCAGAGGCTATGTGATTCAATGGAGCACCAACTCCAAGCAATATGCTGAGGTCGGAGTCTATTGCGAGCACGCGTGCAAACCAAATGCCGGATTTTCGGTCATTTTGCTGCACGACCTGGCGCAGCGCCATGATATCTGGCCACATTTTTGGCATCACGAACCATGGTCGGCGTTTGATATCGGCGTCGTGCCCGGCCCGGCCTGGGTAGAGCGCTGGCAGTCACAAGCCAATTTCAAGCAGGCACAGCCCAAATTAGGCATGTTTGACCTTGGTTGGCCAAAAGCCGACCTGGTCTACCGCAACCAGGACACCTTTAAACAGGAAGCGCAAAAACTGCGTGAACAACTGGGCCTGAAATATGAACACTCTATTCTCTATGCACCCTCCTGGGAGAACCACGGCAAGCAGGATGAGTTTGTACAGGCCCTGAAAGATTTACCAGTCAACTTGCTGTTAAAACAAGCGCCCTGGTCAGACAAATATCGCTGGGTGCTGAATAATATTGACGAGATGGACGCCCTGCATCGCAATTACGCCGACAACGTGTATGTCGTCGATCGCGAAATCAGCATCATGTATTGCTTAGGACTGGCCGACGTCATGGTCTCGGATGAGTCCAGTGTGCTGACAGAAGCCTTGCTGCTGGACGTGCCTGGCATTGCCGTCACCGACTGGCTGATTCCAGACACTAATCCGCCGCGTCCGGCCAGTGTGCCTTACGACTATGTGATTAAAACCGTGAAAGCAGATTTACGCCGCACAGTAGAAGACGTGCTGCAAAACGCCGCTGTCTATCAACAACAGATCACAGAGAACAAACAACACCAGTTTGCCCACCTTGGCCAAAGCGCGACCTTGATTGCCGATAACATTCTCGCCGCCCTCGCTGGCGCAACAGAATTACCAACACCAGCAATCAAATCCCAGGTAGAGATTGACCGCAACACCTATCACTATGCCGAAAAACTGGCAGCAGAAGGTGATATGAAGTTGTCGACGCAAGTCATGCTCGAACTGATTAAAAAAGAAAGCTGCTGCTGGGAGCCTTACAATGACCTGGGCACCTTGTTGGTCAGCCAGGGCCAATTTGAAGATGCTGAGCTCTTGCTTGAAAAAGCCGTGCTGCTGGCACAAGAAAATGCCACGATCCCCCTCAGCAACCTGACTGAGGTGTATTGCCTGCAAGAAAAAGCCGACAAAGCTTTGCTGACCCTGGCCAAACTCAGTCAATACACACCTAACCCGGTCGGCTCTATTCCGCATATCCGCCGTTGCATGGAAACTATGTTTTAAGGCCATTGAATCGTTTTAAATCGCCATACGGCAGCTTCACAATCCGGTCACAGCAATGTCGCCGGATTTTTTATTGCCCGTAATTTCAACAGACAACAAAAAAGCATGCACATCGCTGTGCATGCTTTGTTAATCACGGCTGCTGATTATGTAAACAATTGACGTACCGGCAACTCGGCACGCGTAAACTCTGCCGTGAGGCCATTCACCACATGCTCTGGTGCGCCCTGTGTCATGTTCTGCAAACGGTTAAACACGCTGATCAAGGCCTGCAACTGATCATCACGATAATGGTAGCCATTAGCCTCCAGCACCGCCAGCGTCAAGCTGCCAAGGTTGGTTGGCGTGCTGGCATGCGGTTTGCCGCAACTACGCACGCGATGCAAGGTGAGGAACAAACCACGCAAAGCGACAAACGCTACGGGCAGCGGGATCGCAAAGTCCCATTCCAGATCAAAGAAATGCCCCTGCCCCGCTTTGTCCATCACAAAATTAGTCGGCGTAGCGTCAAAATACTGTGAAGGCAACAAGGCCGAATAGCCGGCAAACTCCGGCAAGGTTTTGCCGCCTGTCAGCGCAGCGGCTTCCAGGCCTTGCAACCATGGCGCAGCCCACGCTGCTAAATCTTCTACACGCCAACCTGGGCGGTTCATCAACTGAGTCAGTTTGTCCATCCACAACTGGCCGCCATGATAAGGCGCATGCTCCCAATCGGCTTGCAGCAATTGCGCCGTTTCGCCGGTATTGCGTGTACGCGTTGCCAGGCCTTGTGCATCATGCACAAACTGGGTTTCTTTGCTGAACACGGCCTGGCGCTGGCAGCCATAATGGGCAGCCAAAACTTCAGGGTGCAGTTTAGTGGCCTGGCGTTGAGGATAAGCGACAAACATAAAGGAGTTAGCCACATCTTCTACCAGGTTATTGCGTGCAATCACCTGCCAGGCGTTTTCGAGTGAAAACGTCGGGTGACGTGGCGATTGTCTGTCATGCACCACAGAGCCAGCCGCTAACGCGCCCACATCCCAGCCTGCGGTACGGTGTGCCTGGTTAAAGCCTTCCGGGTAAATCACGCTAACCGGGGTTTTGTAGTCAGGCAATGGTACGTAGAGTTCTGTCGTTTCAAAACCGGCGCTGCGAATCAAGGCATCCAGCTCTACGCGACCAAACGTAATCGGACTGGTCGTGCTGTAAGAATCATTAATGCCATACATGGCCTGGCCCATATGGTCTTCAGGTGCGCCGCAGAAATACTTGAGGCCAAGCTGGTTTTCAATCGCCACAATCAGCATGCCATCTTCTTTGAGGAAAGACTTGGCCGTTTGCAGCAAAAAGCGCAAAGGGTCAGCTTCTTTGACATAGACCTGCGCGTATTCAAGCACACCAATCAGCGTCACCACATCAAACTTTTCGTCGGTTTCAAACGACTGAATCAGGTCAGAGTAAATCGTCACATTATTCAGGTCTGCACAACGCTGGCCAATCACGCGCGCACGGTTTGGGCTGCCTTCCAGCGCCACGACTTCGCCACCCAGCTCGCCGAGGAAGCGAGTAATTGCACCGCAACCTGCCCCTAGTTCGAGCACTTTACCGTTGGCAATTTTGTCAGCAAACGGGCGCAACAAATTGGCACGTTGTGAAGTGAGGTGATAGTAGCTAGGCCAGTCAGTGGCTTTGGCCGCCAGTTCGCTTGAAAACACGCTCTTGTCACGGGACTGGCGGATCATGTCATACAGGCGCTGTTCGGCATTGCCTACATCCTGGTAGCCAAACGCTTCGTTTTGCGCACGCTGGTAGAAATTATCTTCCGCACGGTAGATATATGGGCCTTTACGCACAGCATCAGCTGCTGGCGCTGCTGGCTGGCTGTATTGCTGTTGCAGCGCATCGGCATCCGCCGCGGCCAGGCCATTCTGGCGGGCAAATGTGATCACATCCAGCACCTCATTTTTTGGCGCGGTCAGTGATAACACCTCAATATAGGCTTGCCAGTAGGTCGGTTGTTTAGGGGCCAGGATCACCGCCTGCTCCAGCAATGGCAATACTTCTTCTGCCTTGCCTGCTTGCTGTGCCAGTAACCCTAACTGAAAATAGGTGGCGGCATGTTTGTCATCAATGCGCAAGATTTCCTGATAAAAGCGCATCGCCTGGGCCAAGTCGCCTTTTTCCTGCATCTGCAGCGCCTGCTGAAACACTTCAGCAATCGAGTCTTGCAGTGCGTTAGCTTGTGGGTTAAGTGTTGTATTCATAGAGATACCTTTATCAGAGGGTTCAGTCGCGCCCGGCGCAACAGAAGGTTCTTTCAGCGTTAAAGAAGGAGTAGCAAAGCTTGTGGCGGCTTGCCCCTGGCACCAGCGCTGCCACATCTGGCGCATGGCCTGTGACAGGGACTGCGCCAATGGCGCAGGCTGTGCCAGCGGAGATTGCGTAAAACGGCTGCGCATAGTGGCGCGTAAATCAGCCAGTGCCTGCAGATCAGACAACACCTGCGCGGCCTGTTGTACATAGTGCATTGGGCTTGCGGCAATATAGTCATTCAAGCCCAGATGCTGCATCAAGGCCATGGCACCACGGCTAGCCAGGCGATCACCTGCCACGCACAGTGTAGGTACGCCCATCCACAACGCGTGCGCGGTCGTGGTCACGCCGTTAGACGGGAAAGTATCCAGGCAAATATCCACCTCATGATATTGCTGCAAATAACGCGACATATCGGTGCGGGCATAAAACGATAAACGGTCTGCCGTGATGCCTGCTTCAGCAAACCATTGCTGCACATGCGTGCAGGCGCCCGCCTCTGCCATACCACCTAAGACCATACGACTACCCGGGCAAGCCTGCATCACGCCAGCCCATTGCTGCACCGTGGCCTGGGTGATTTTATTGGGGCGGTTAAAGCAGCCAAAAGTGATATGGCCATGCTTCAGCGCAGGCAAAATATTCACTGCCGGCGCTTGCGGATGCGGCACAAATGGCGCATTGACCGGCAACTGCACCAGTTGCTCGGTAAACTGCTGGTCAAACTGCCCGGCAGGTAACAATGCACTGTCGGCCAGGTAGTAATCCATAGACGTCAGGCCTGTGGTATTCAAATAGCCCAACCAACTGGCCTGCACCGGCGCCGGTTTTCTGGCGAAGGTTAGCAAACGGTTGCCGGAAGTGTGGCCGGACAAATCGATCAGGATATCAATCTGGTCTTGCCGGATGGTCTCTGCCAGTGCTTCATCGGATACGCTTGAAACCATGCGCCATTGTTTGAAGTACTGACGCATCTCGGCCGTGACTTCGTCCTCTAAGGCGTAATTGGCATAGGCAAACAGTTGCAATGTACTGTCCTGCGCTAGCGCAGGCAACAATGGCAACAGGAAATGCGCCACTGAATGCGCACGCAAATCGGCAGACACAAAGCCTACACGCAGCGGACGTGCGGCATCACGCGTATTGCTATGCGGCTGCCAATCGGCTTTTAACGGCGCCTCATAGAGTGCGGCATAAGCCGTATGGGCTTGTAACAAGGCTTCGTTATCCATATGTTCGGCATGCGTCATGCAAAACAGCAAATTGCTAAAGCAATCGGCATACTGCGGCTGCAAGCGTAGCGCCTGCTTGAATTGCTTGATGGCTTCATCGACCTCGCCCAAATCTTTAAGCACACTGCCCAGATTGTTATACGCCGCGGCGTAGTCTGGTTTCAGGTGTATGGCCTGGGCAAACGCGTCTGCAGCCGCATTGAGTTCATTTTGCGCCTTGAGCACCAGTCCGTAGTAGCAATGCTCTTCAGCGCTGTGCTTATTCAGCGCCAGTGCATTGCTGGCCGCGGTGCGCGCGTCTTTTTTCTGGATCATCAACACGTCAGACAGCATCTTCCAGCCACTAAGCCAGGCCGGATATTGCTGCAATAGCGTGTGCAACTCGGTTTCCATTTGCGCATATTGCTGCTGCTCAAATAACGCCAGCAAGGCCTGCTGTATTGGATCAGACGGCTGTGCAGCGGTCGTTTGCAAGGGCAACTGCCAGTCCTGCATCAGCGTTTGTAAAGCTTGTGTATGCTCGCCACTATTCATGGCTTGCGCCAGCACTTGCTCCAGTTCAACTGTCGCACCACTGTTTTTAAGTGCCGTCAGGTAGCTACTTAACAACTGCCACTGGCTTGGCGCCAGCGCATACGCCTGTGCCAGCAAACGCAAGGCCTCTGCTGGCTGTTGGTTGTGCCAATAAATCAAGCCCAGATTATGCGTGGCGAGGGCATGCTGTGCATCTATCGCCAGAATCTCCTGGTAAAGCTGTGTGGCCGTTGCAAAGTCACCCTGTTGCTGTGCACTTGAGGCTAAGTCAAATACCTCGGCCATGGCCGCCTGCATAGCTGCAGACGTAGGCTGTGCTACTGGCGTCGCTTCCCATTTCTGGTAGTAACTCAGGTAGGTTTCACGCCAGCGGGCACTGCCAAACGCGCCACCGCTTTGATGTGTCATGCGCACTGGCCACACGCCTAGTTTCAAGCCAGCACGCGTCGCCGTGCGACAAAAATCCAGGTCATAAAAATGAAACTCAAACTGCTGGTCAAAACGGACACCGCTTTGTAATAAGGTTTGCTTGTGCGCGGCCAAAAATACGCCATCCATGAGCTGGCATTCGCCAGACACATCGCCATAACTAGAGGCCGGGCCGAAGGCATGCTGCCCATGGCTGACGGCGCCACGTAAGTATTGGGCATCATCCCAGGTGAATTGCAAATCGAGAAAGCACCAACCGGGCTGACCGGGCTGTATACGGGCATTGCCCGCAATACCAATCACATCATACTGATCCAGCCCGCGTTGTATGGTCTGGACAAACGTATTTTCGTCCAGCCAGACATCATCGTGTATCAGTACCAGCAAAGCATGATCCGGCGCGGCGGCAATCGCTTCGTTAAACACTTGCGATAAACCACGGCTGTTTTCATAGGCCACTACTGGCAACAGACGCTTATCTTGTTGCATATGGCGCTTGAGTGAGCGGCCAAGGGCAGATTCACGCCAGAAAGCTTGCTCTGTCATGCGCGTCGCACTGACGACCCACACTGGCTGCTCACCGCTAAAAGCGTCCTGCACCGGCGACTCTGCCAGTAATTGTTGTGCTGCTAGCTGCGGCAGTGTCTGTTGCCATAACTTGAACAATAACTGCTCAAAGTCTTGTGCAAACTGGTCTGCGTTCATCAAGGGCGAAGCCAGCACTTGCTGGCGCAGTTGTGTGCGCAAGGTTGCCAACGCAGCTAAATCACTGGTCAAGGCAACGGCTTTACGCACGTACTCCTCACGGCTACTGGCTACCCAGTCATGCAGGCCCACGCAATGCATAAAGCTCGCCCCCTGGCGGGCAATCAATGTCTCGCCCAGCAAGGTCAGCGTAGGTACGCCCATCCATAAGGCTTCACAGGTGGTGGTGCCGCCAGTAAACGGGAAAGTATCCAGAATCACATCAATCTGGTGATGGTTACGCAGGTATTCTTCTCTGGGCACCATGCCATGCAAAGTGCAACGCTCAGCGGAAATGCCATATTGCTGCAATCTGGCAAGCGCCTCTGCGCGGACCAGGCCATCATTAAAGGCTTTGGTTTGCCAGAACAGTTTGGCCGTTGGCAAGGCCTGTAATACCTCGCCCCAGCAAGACAACACGTCATCGCTGACCTTGCTGTAGTTTTGAAAACAACCAAAGGTGATGACACCGCTGGTCAACGCGGGCAAGTCATTCACAGCAATCTCAAACGGCGGCGCGGTAAAGCACATGCGCGTGTGAGGCAGGTGCACCACTTGCTCGGTGAATTGGGTCGCCACCTGCGCATCGATACTGATAGGGTCGGCGATCACATAATCCATCACCGGCAAGCCAGTAGTACCCCAATAGCCCAACCAGCTAGCCTGCACCGGCGCAGGTTTATGGGCAAAAATAGGCAAACGTGTACCGCCGGACAAGCCAGATAAATCGAGCAGGATATGAATACCATCTTCACGAATCTGCTTGGCAGCCTGCGCATCGGTCAACCCGGCCAATGAACGCCATTGGTTGCATACATCTTTCAGCTCATGTGAAAACGCATCTTCGCGGCCATCAGTCGAGTAGCCATAAATTTCAAGGCGGCTGGCATCAAACGTCTGCAACCATTGATGCAGAAAATAGCCCACCGGGTGTTTACGCAAATCTGCCGATACCAGGCCAATGCGGAGTCGCTGCTCTTGTGCATGGACATGCCAGCTGTCATATGGCGTCACTTCATGCATCATGGCCGCGCCCAATCGATGTGCGTAGTCCAGGCTCTCATGCTGTGGCAAGCTATTGCTGTAACTATTGGCAAATAACAGGTTTCTGAGCGCCATCATATGGGTGGGCTCAATCTGCAAGGCTTGTTGCAAGGTCGCAATCGCGGTGTCAATCTGGCCCATGTCTAAATACACATTGGCCAGGTTGATATACCCAGGCATAAACTCAGGCTTGATGCACAAGGCTTTTTCCAGGCAGGCGATCGCTTCGGTATAACGACCCAGCATGCGCAAGTTGATGCTGTAATTGTTTAAGATACTTTCAGACTCAGGCAACTGTTGCAATGCTTTTTCACAATGCAGGCAGGCTTTGTCATAGGCGTTTCTGGCATTTTCAATCAAAGCCAGGTTGGCCTGCACATAAGGGTTGTCAGGGGCTAGCGCTAACGCTTTCAGGCAATAACTCTCGGCCTCGCCGTACAACTGCTGGTTCAGCATCTCAGTGGCGAGGTTATTCAGCATCTCAGGGCTGACGCCTTGCGCCTGCATGATTTGGTCAATATAGGCCTGGTATTCTCTGGTGCGATGTGTCACCCGATACAGCTTGGCCAGGTTTTTCAGTAGCGATAACTCGGCAGGGTTCAACGCCATGCCTGCCAGCAACCACTGCTCGGCCTCTTCTACATCGCCATGCTTAAGATAGAGTGCACCCAGGTAGCTATAAGCCTCAACATAGTCTTTTTGAAGCGCAATCGTTTGCTGATACGCTGCAATCGCTTCTGTCGTATTGCCCAGTTGATCCAGCGCCAACGCCATATTGAAAAAAATCACGGCATTGTCAGGCTCAATCGCCACCGCTTCACGATAATACTGAATCGCCTCCAGCGGTTTTTCTGCCTCATGCAACAAGGTCGCCAGTTCAAAATTGACGCGACCATCCTGCTGATGAATATTGAGGCCCCGGCGCAATAATTTCTCGGCCTCTTTTAACTGACCAGTTTGCTTGAGCACACTGGCCCAGTTGGCATAGGCCTGGCTAAACACCGGGTTGAGTTTGAGCGTTTGCCGATAATATTTAATCGCCTGCGTGCTGTCTTGCAATTGCGCATAGACATTGCCCAGGTTATACAACACCTCGGCATCTTTCTTTAAACGCTTGCTCGCTTGTAAAAAAGCATCGGCAGCCGGTGCCAGTGCGGCTTGTTGTTGATACAGGCTGCCTAACAACTTCCAGGCCAGGCCTTCTTCAGGAAACTCACGGGTAATCTTTTGCGCCAGGGTTAAGCATTGCGCCCAATCGGCCTGCTTCCAGGCTTGGGTCAGCGCTTGCATCCAATCGCTGCAATCCTGTGCGTTCACAGCAGTGGACTGCGCATGGCCTGGCGAAAGTTTCATAAGAGAGTATTCCAAAAATTTTCTCTTATTATTCAAAACTATCAGGCATTTGCATCGCTTAAAAAAAGCGGCAAACACCAGCTATCTTCGCTGTTCGCTTAACACGCATCACACGTGCATTGCCAGCCAGGCCGCATCAAGCCTGAGGTTACAGATTAATCAAGCTTTTTTGCGACGACGCTCTCGCAAAAAAATTTATTCAAGAATCACAAAAAATCGCCGTAAAGCTTGCCCCAATAAAAAACCTCCGAGACTATCGGAGGTTTTTTCTAGGCAACATGTTCTTGCGGCAGTGCAATATCGGGCTCCCAGCGCACCAGGCTATATAAATCACACTGTAAATAAGCACACAGCTTATTCAAGTGATCAGTGCTCGCATTATAAGATTGATCTTTTAACATCCGATGCAAGGTCATGCGGCTGATCCCGCTGGCATCTGCAATTTCGGTAATCGTAATGGTCCTGCCCCACTCCAATTGTTTTTTAAGAATAACGGTCTTTAACTCTACGTGAATCACACAACTTCCTGACTTCAATGGTAACGCGTGCCCGGTAAGACATCTCTCAACACAGTTTAGGCTGCACTGACTTGCAAGGCTTGATAGACATCAACCCGCATTGAAAAATTCTGCCTGCCGAAGATGACAAGGACATTATACAATTTTATATAGTGTTTAATATCAGTGAAATGACGCAGAAAGGGAATCTTTTGCCGAAAGCGATACGAGAATGCAAGGATATGAAAAGTCTTTGCAAGATTGTATTAATAGCTTGATCGGACTATTGGCAAACTAAAACAATCTAGATAATAATCAACGAATTATTAAAAACAACAATAAATCAGTGGGGGTAACATCATGGGTTTGCTAAGCGGATATTTGTATTTTTTTGCTGGGTCCAAGCCAGCCGTCAACACCGATCATGCCTTGCTGCAGGCATGCTATGACGAAGGTTTACAGGCATCAACTACAGGACTCAATCACACTGAAAACCCCTATGCAGAAGGTAGCGCAGAAGCGCAGGCCTGGAGCCGTGGCTTCTGGGTGTGGTAAACCCTCGTCACCAACGTCAGGCCCGCTGCGACTTTTTAACCAGCTCGCTTTTCGCAGCATGCGTTGCCTACTGGCAAAAATAATCCCTGCCATCGAAATCGCAATCAGCTATAGCGGCGCAATTAAAACTGCTGTGCAATAAGCCAAGAAAGCAGTATGTCTATTGAGTAGTCAGATATTACTCACGACTAAGGGCTGACTACTCGCTTGATAGAGATATTGTTGAAAACCCACGAATAATTGTCTAATCTCGGCCGCATTACCCAACGCAGACGTGGCATCGTGAATAGATTGATACTTTAGACTGATTAAATCTTTCAGTTTTTCCTGAGCGAGCTCATCCACGCCTTGCTGCACATATTGCCCAAGTACAAACTCAATAAAAGCGGATTGCTTATCTGCCAACTGTGGGTGTATTTTCTGCTTGGCAAACTCTGCCCGTGTAGAGCGAGTCAGCGGTTGTAAGGCAAATCCAACATGTGCCAACACGTCAAACAAGTCACTTTTCTCAGCATCAATAATGCGCTGCATCTCCAAAAGCACTTCTTTAGTAAAGCCCTTTTCTGCCAAGCCTTCCAGTAGTTTTTTGCGGGTTTCAGGGTTACTCCACAACTCACGCAGCGCATCCTCATCTTTAAAAAATGCAGGCAATACACCAAACAAGCTCTCTAAAAACTGGGCAGCCGACATCGGTTTACCATCCGCGCCCCAAAAACTGGTCGCCATCATGTGCTGTATCTGGCGTGTTTTGCCGTCTGAGAGCTTAATCAGAATTTTTTCCGGCCTAGTCGCAGTCGGCTCGTAGGACTTAGCCGTCTGCTGCGCTGGCACGCGGCGACTCACTTGGCTATCCTGCGTCACATATTCAACGGGTTCTGGCTCACCATCCCACTCTGGGTCGCTAAAGTGATGGTGCGCTTTGACAAAGTCATAAATCGTAAAATAATCCTTGCCATCATAAAGCCGCGTGCCACGGCCAATAATCTGCTTAAACTCGATCATGCTGTTTACTTCGCGCATAAGCACAATATTGCGCACGTTACGCGCATCGACTCCGGTAGAAAGTTTTTGCGAGGTAGTGAGTACGGTAGGAATAGCATTCTCGTTATCCTGAAAAGCCTTTAAATATTGATCCCCCAAGGCACCATCTGCCGCTGTCACACGCACGCAATAATCTGGGGCGCTACTGGTTTTCACCTGATTAATATAGTCGCGAACTTCCAAGGCATGTTCTTGATTCGCGCAAAACACCAGGGTCTTTTCGCGCTGATTAATCAAGTCCATAAACAATTTCACGCGATATTGCTCGCGGGCCGGGATTTTTATCAATCGGTTAAAATCACCCTCTAGATACAACTTGCCCGGCACAACCTCACCCTGTACCACAACACCATCGCCCGGAGTGTAAATATACTCATCCAGCGTGGTCGCAATCTGCTTGACTTTAAAAGGCGTCAAAAAGCCATCATTAATCCCTTCTTTAAGCGAGTACACATACACAGGCTCACCAAAATAAGCATAGGTGTCCGCATTGTCTTTGCGCTTGGGGGTCGCCGTCAGGCCCAATTGCACGGCGGGTGAAAAATATTCCAGAATCCCGCGCCAGTTGCCTTCATCATTAGCACCGCCACGGTGGCATTCGTCGATGATAATAAAATCAAAAAAGTCTGGTGGATATTCGCCAAAGTTAGGTGCCGGGTTGCCTTCTGCATCCGCCCCACTCATAAAGGTCTGAAAAATAGTAAAAAAGAGATTACCGTTTTTAGGTACACGGCCGTTTTTGCTAATTTCATCGGGCGCAATGCGCACGAGCGCATCTTCAGCAAAAGCAGAGAACGCGTTATACGCCTGATCAGCCAAACCATTGCGGTCAGCCAAAAACAAAATCCGCGGCCTGCGTGGTTTATCAGCATTGAGCTCGCGGCTTAAATTCCAACGGCTATAAAACAGCTTCCACGCCAATTGAAACGCAATAAACGTTTTACCAGTACCAGTCGCCAGCGTCAGTAAAATACGGTCTTGATTATTTGCAATCGCCTCAAGCACTGCCTCAACTGCATTATGCTGATAATAGCGCGCACCAAAACTACCGCCTTTATCTTCAAACGGAATCTCTGCAAACGCATCACGCCAAGCATTTTGCTCTGCAAAAGTTAAACGCCACAGCGCATCTGGGCTGGGATAGCTTGCGACATCCGCCTCTTTACCCGTTTGCATATCAATGCCATAAATGCGCTGGCCATTGGTCGCATAGGCAAAACGGCTATTCAGCTTTTTGGCATAGGTTTTAGCTTGTGCCACGCCTTCGGTATACGGTTTATCCCACGCCTTGGCCTCAATGACGGCTAACTTATGGTTTTTATACACCAACACATAATCGGCAATTTCCTGTTTGCCGCGTTTACCACCACCCTGCAAACGCCCTAGCGTAATATGCTCACGGCGAATATAACTGCCATCCACCACGCCCCAACCAGCGGCCTTCAGGGCTGGGTCTATATGTTCTGCGCGGGTTTCGGCTTCGTTCATTTATCTAAAAATCACTTTAAGTTTTTATGATTATAACGACATGTAAAGATTTCGCTGTTTTCTTATCACGTTACGCGTGATATGTTCAAAAAACCGCGTTTTTGATACACGTTTCTGCTACGACGAGCAATCAAACCAAATTTGCCAACGCATTTAACCTACGCTCAAGCAAAGGTAAACGGCTTTGGCTTGCAGCATCGGGCGATAAATGCCCAGACAGCGCTTGCCTAAATGCAGCATTACTTATTAGCTCGGTAAACTTTAATTGCAAATAGCTTTTTAATTCAGGGGCGGCTTGCTGGCACTCCTCTAGCAAGCTATCGCGCCCATCCACAATCGCAATAATATCGCCCAAATCATGGCTAAACAAAAAATCGCCCTTGCCACGGTCGGCAAAGGCTTCTAATTTAGTGGCCACAAACACAGGCGCAATAATCAGCTTAATGACCTTGCCGCTTGGCAAAGTAAAAGCTTGCGCCATTGCAACGGCTAATGGGTACCAACGGTTAGCAAACCCTAATACGGTTTTTTCCATCGGCATCATATCTACTTTCAATGCACCAATCCGCCAACGGCAAATGGGCGCATCAGCCGACATATCTTGCACAAAGCCTTGCAACTTTAATGCGGTTTCTGCGGCATGGTACTCGCGCAATACAGTCGCTTGCACTACTAAATCCACATCCTCAGTGGGGCGTATGCTGGGCATGGCGGGGTCGGTAATCAGCAAACCTGCCACCGCGCCGCCTACAAACACCATGCGCTCAAGCAACTCTGCACCCAAATGTTGGGCAACCACTTCTAGCAGTTGTACATTCACATCATTCGGGTTCATGCCGCACTTAATCTTTCGTTAAGCAAATCTTGCGCAATGCCGCGCTCACGCGCACTGCCCGCGCGCAGGGCATCAAACAGCACCAGCAACTCATATAATTCAGGGTTGCGCTCGGCGGCATAAGGCACACTGGGGTAAAGCGGGTAAAGCGCCATGCCGCGCACTTTGCCGTTTTTATCGGGCCACACAGGCGGCAACTCATTGGGGGCGATTATTTTTTCTTTAATCGGCGAAGCCGCATACAAAGTGGGCAAGCCGCGTGTTACCTCACCGCGCACAGCGGGGAAAGCATAGCGCGCCCCATGCAACACAAACTGGCGCAAAGCCTCGCGCACCACGCGGGGTTTGCCATCTTCCCCCCTAAACACCAACTGCGCTTGTTGCGCCCGTGCTAAACCCGCATGAATTTCAGATGAAGTTAAACCTAACTCAGCCGCCAGCGCGGCATAAGTGGGCATAGATTCAAGCTCCAGCGCCAAACGTAACAACACCACCAAATCTTGTGGTTTAAGAGAAACTTGCGGGTTAGATAGTTGCCTTGCCATTGCTCATTGCCTTATATTCGCTATTCGCAAATAGAGAATATACATAAATAATATTTTTATATCAAGTAGTTAAAAATAATATTTGCTATTCGCGAATATCGAATATCGAATATCGAATATCGAATAGCGAATATCGAATATCGAATATCGAATATCGAATATCGAATAGCGAATAGCGAATAGCGAATAGCGAATAGCGAATAGCGAATAGCGAATAGCGAATAGCGAATAAGCGAATAAGCGAATAGCGAATAGCGAATAAGCGAATAAGCGAATTCATATGCTATATGCATACAGCATATAAGATTTATTTGGGGGGCATGCAAATACGCATTAAATGAGATGCCCTGCAACCCGCATGGATACTGGCTTGCAGGGCAGGAGTTTTGGGCTGTTTTAAGCGTTAAATAAGCGTTTTAAACTTACAACTCGCCAGCAAACGCTTGGTGGAGCAGCGATTTTTTCAGGGCATCCAAGGCGTTAAGTTTGCGTTGGTAGAGGTCTTCTAGGAGTTGTGTTTCAACTCTAAGCTCATTAATTTCTTCAACCAATTTTAATTGGTGCGATATTGGAGGTAATTTAATTGGAAATTGGCGCACATCTTTAACATTTAAGTTTGGCACTCCAGAACTGCTTATACTGTTTATCGCTATTGACTTAACATAAGCTGAATTTAAATAATGCTTAAGAAAATAACTATTTAAAATTTCTGATTTGGGTTTAATAAGCGTCAGGCTTACATATACACTAAATTCAAAATCATGCTCAACTACACCTGCTTCACCGAATTTAGAACCAACCCTTGAATATAAAATATCGCCTTTAGCAGGTTTATTTTTTTTAGTTAATTCTCTGTGAAACTCTTTAGATATATGTCTAAACTTATCAAGAACGACCTCACCATCTCTTACATTTTGCGCTGATAAAAACGGCACGCCCTCTGATTCATCAACATATTTAGGAGTTGCTGCGACTCCGCAAGTTATTAAATCGCAAACCTTATCAAGACTACTCTCAACCCACCCATCGCCCCGCTGGGTAAAGACGTTTTGCAAATGGCTTTCAAACAAGGCGCGGGCGTTTTGCAGGTTTTTTTCCGTGTTGGCGCGGGCAATGGCAATTTGCTCAAAAGCTTTATCAAGAATCGCAACGATGCGTTGTTGTTCTGCTATTACTGGTAAAGGTATCTTTATGCTCGAGACAATCGGCAAGTTTAATGATGGATATGAGTGGTCTTGTATCAAGTCTTGAGCTGAAATAGTGGATAAGAAATATAAAAGAAACCGCTCGTGTACCAAAGCCTTATTCGGTTCAATAGTTGCCAGATGGCTTGAAACATAACCGTTTACCGCAAGCATTACTCGGTGGTTAAGGAATGTTGATGCGCCACTTTTAGGGAGTAGAATCGTACCAGCAATAAAGTATCGAAGCCCCTTTATTCCTTGCTCGTTCAAATAATCTGCCGACTGATTAATATCGCCAAATTTAATACGCCCTACATCAGATGTTCTGAAAAATGGATATGAACCACCTTTGAAAGCTGCGTCATCTTGAGGAGCGGAATTTCCAGCACCTACTTTGGCAACATCACCAAGCGTTTTAACTTCCCACCCAGCCTTCATAACAACGCCCTAATATTCGCCAGCACTTCTGCGCTTTGCGCATCCAGCGCGGCGATTTCTTGCATAATATCTTGCGGGCTGCGGTGCGAAACTTCTTGTACGCTGTTGGGGTTTTTCACCGATAAATCAAAGGTGGTTGGGTCTATGTCACTGGCATTCACTGACCATGATTTATCGCTATCGGCAAAGGTGCTTTGCAAACGCACAAACTCTGCCAAATCATCGTCATTCAGTGGGTTGGTTTTGCCCATGTTGCGGCCTGGGTCTAGCGCATAAAACCAAGTGTTGCGGGTAGGCGCACCTTTTTCAAAAAACAGCACCACGGTTTTAACGCCTGCGCCTTGAAACGTTCCGCCTGGGCAATCGAGCACGGTGTGTAAATTACAGCTCTCAAGCAATAATTTACGCAAGCTGACAGAGGCGTTATCGGTATTGCTTAAAAAGGTGTTTTTAATCACCACGGCGGCGCGGCCACCTGCTTTTAGGCTTTTAATAAAGTGCTGCATAAACAAAAACGCAGTTTCGCCCGTTTTAATGGGGAAGTTTTGCTGCACTTCTTTACGCTCTTTGCCGCCAAACGGTGGGTTGGCGAGAATAATATCGTAGCGGTCTTTTTCTTGAATGCCGCTAATGTTCTCGGCCAGGGTGTTGGTGTGAATAATATTGGGCGCTTCGATGCCATGCAGAATCATGTTCATGATGGCAATCACGTAGGCCAGGCTTTTTTTCTCTTTGCCGTAAAAGGTGCTGGTTTGTAGGGTGGCTAAATCGCTGGTACTCAGGTTTGGCTGACTACGCAAATAATCAAACGCTTCGCACAAAAAGCCTGCGCTACCCACGGCACCGTCATAAATGGTTTCGCCAATTTTGGGGTTTAGCACTTTAATCATGGCGCGAATCAAGGGGCGTGGGGTGTAATACTCACCGCCATTGCGGCCTGCGTTGCCCATGTTTTTAATTTTGGCTTCGTAGAGGTGCGAAAGCTCGTGCTTTTCAGCCTGGGTGTTAAAGCGCAACTCGTCAATGCGCTCTATCACCTCACGCAGGTTGTAGCCACTTTGAATTTTGTTGTTGATCTCGCCAAAAATCTCGCCGATTTTATATTCAATGGTGTTGGGTCCAGTGGCGCGTTGCTTAAAGCCTTTGAGGTAAGGGAAAAGCTTGGTGTTTACAAACTCTTTGAGGTCATCGCCGGTTAAAGCGTTGTTGTGGTCAAACTTGCCATCCGCCGTTTTGGGTGCTGCCCAGGCTGGCCAGCGGTAATCGGCATCGATAATAAATGCGTAGGGTTTACCATCAAGCTCGGCTTCCATGGCCTTTTGTAGCTCAAGCGCATCGAGGTACTTTAAAAACAATATCCAGGAGGTTTGTTCGGTGTAATCCAGCTCACTGGTGGCGCCTGCATCTTTATGCAGAATATCGTCGATATTTTTAAAGGTTTGCTCAAACATCTCTGACGCTTTCAGTCTCAAATAAAACGATTGGTTACCACACACCACTGCGCAATCTACACCGCAAACCAGCAGATGTGTTGATAGAGACGACGTGTCACTTGCGTAAAAGTGGTCTTCTCACTTTTTGCAGTGCGCTGTGGGTGATGCGTTTAAGAGAGATTGTTTTTTTAAGAGAGTGGTGCCCGGAGCCGGAATCGAACCGGCACAGCCGTTAAGCCGAGGGATTTTAAGTCCCTTGTGTCTACCAGTTTCACCATCCGGGCGGTAGGTCTGCAAGCTTTGTATTCTAACACCCTGTTCTACTTTGCATAGCTTACAGTATGTGTGCTTGAGAGATATTTGGAGCGGGAAACGAGTCTCGAACTCGCGACCTCAACCTTGGCAAGGTTGCGCTCTACCAACTGAGCTATTCCCGCATAATTACTACATGAGACTGGAGGCGCGAGCCGGAGTCGAACCGGCCTAAACGGCTTTGCAGGCCGCGGCATAACCGCTTTGCTATCGCGCCAGAACCAACAACATAAAAACTACTTATGTTAAAAAGGGAAAGCGGTGCTTTCCCCAGAATTTGGAGCGGGAAACGAGTCTCGAACTCGCGACCTCAACCTTGGCAAGGTTGCGCTCTACCAACTGAGCTATTCCCGCGTATTTCCTTACGCCATGTCTCGTAAAGAAGCTGGCATTTTAATGATTTTGAGACCGGTGTCAAGGACGATTTTGAAAATAATGTTTCTTTTTTATGATTGCTTTTTTAAATGGTTTCGCGTATCGCTGGCCAGGCTGCGCGCAAGTAGTAACCCATGGAAATCAAGGTCAGTAATGCAGCAATAACAATCAGCCACTCGCCCAACCATTGAATATCCAATCCGAGCAGCGGGTCGTACCATAGCAATAAAGTGATGGCGAGCATTTGTGCCGCAGTTTTGATTTTGCCAACCATGGCGACCGTCACATTGGCGCTTTTGCCTATACTTGCCATCCACTCACGCAAGGCGCTGATCGCGATTTCGCGGCCGATAATAATGAGTGCAACGACCGCGCCAACGCGGTTTAATTCGACCAGTACGATGAGCGCTGCAGCGACCATGAGTTTGTCTGCCACCGGGTCGAGGAAAGCACCAAATTTGGACATTTGGTGGTATTTTCGCGCCCAGTAGCCGTCCAGCCAATCGGTGAATGCGGCCAATATAAACACACTGGCGGCGGTTAAATTGACCCAATGCGCAGGCAGGCCATCAGCAGTGACAGCCTGGGCGGGCAGATAAAAGATGCCGACAAACACCGGGATCATACCAATGCGTAACAAGGTGAGTATATTCGGGATATTCCACATTTTTATTCGTCTACGGATGCATACAAAGGGCAGCGTACAAGGGCTTAATGCAAGCGTTCGTAAATGGTTTGTGCTAACGCCAGACTAATGCCTTCGACCTGGGCAATCTCGTCTATGCTAGCACTTTTTACCCCATCCAGGCCACCAAATCGCACGAGCAAGGCCTTACGGCGTTTGGCGCCGACGCCTTCAATCTCTTCCAGGCTGGAGGTAATACGTGCTTTGGCGCGGCGCGCACGGTGGCCAGTAATGGCGAAACGGTGCGCTTCATCCCGGATTTGCTGTAATAAATGCAAACCCTGGTTGTCGGTGGGTAAATTAAGCATTTCACCGGTATCAGAAAAAATCATGGTTTCGAGGCCGGGCTTGCGCTCCTCGCCCTTGGCAATGCCAACCATCAAAATATCGTCCAGGCCAACCTCTTGCATCACTTCGATTGCCACGCCGAGCTGGCCTTTGCCACCATCAATAAAAATCAGGTCTGGACGCTTGCCCTCGCCTGCGGCCACTTTTTTATAGCGACGCGTGAGTACATCGCGCATAGCGGCATAATCGTCGCCTGGCGTGATGCCTGTGATGTTGTAGCGACGATACTCGCTGTTTTGCATGTCTCCACGATCAAACACCACACAGCTGCCCACGGTAGCCTCCCCCATGGTGTGGCTAATATCAAAGCACTCAATACGCTCAGTAGTTTCTGCCAGCTTGAGCGCTTCACGCAGCGATAACAAGCGCGCCTGCTGGCTGGCAGAAGTCGCCTGGCGCTGCTGCAAGGCCAGCTCGGCATTGGTTTGCGCCATTTTAAGCCAGACCTTTTTATCGCCAATAGCATTGGTTAGTACGCGTATTTTGCGGCCAGACTGCTCGCTGAGCACGTCTTCAAACTCAGCCTTATTGACCTCGGCGCCACACACCAGCAACGGCGGCGTATTTTGCGACAAGTAATATTGCGTGATAAACGCTTCTACGGTTTCGGCTAGTTCAGCATCCTGGCTATTTTTAGGGAAAAAGCTCTTGTCGCCCAAATGGCGGCCACCACGAATCATGACCAGATTAATACAATGCTGCCCCTGTACTTCTGCACAGGCAATCACATCGGCATCACTGACACTAAAATCACTGACAAACTGCTTGGCCTGCACCAGGCGCAGCGCCTGGATGCGGTCGCGCAACACCGCCGCCTGCTCGTATTCCATTGCCTCGGCGGCCGCATTCATGCCATCGGCCAGTGAATCAACCACTTCACTGGTTTTGCCCAGCAAAAACATGGCGGCATGGCGCACATCGCCAGCGTAATCAGCCTCAGAAATCAGGTTGACGCAAGGCGCGGTGCATCGGGCGATCTGATATTGCAAGCAAGGTCGCGAGCGATTGGCAAACACTGTATTTTCACAGGTGCGCAGTTTAAATACTTTTTGCAGCAACTGGATACTTTCGCGCACCGCTGGTGAGCTGGGAAAAGGCCCGAAATACTGGCTGCCCTTGCGCTGCGTGCCACGATGAAACGCTAACCTGGGATAAGCATCGCCAGTCAGCGTGATGTAGGGGTAAGACTTGTCATCGCGAAACAACACGTTGTAACGCGGCATCAAGCCTTTAATCAGGTTGTTTTCCAACAACAACGCCTCGGCTTCTGAGCGCGTCACCGTAGTTTCAATATTAGCAATCTGCGACACCATCATTTTGGTGCGCGGGCTGGCCAGATTTTTATTAAAATAACTGGAAACCCGCTTTTTCAGGTCTTTGGCCTTGCCAACATAAATCACCGTATTTTCCGCATTGAGCATGCGGTAAACCCCGGGCAGATTAGGCAGGTTTTTGAGAGTGGGCTTGGGGTCAAACATGACGGCATTTTAGCACCAGATGTTTGCGCAAGTGACACCCAGCACACTATCCGCCTCGAAAGAAGCCGTTAGCCGTTAATCATCTAGTGGCTCCCATGCCTTTTTCCATTGCTTAACGCGCTTTCCAGACTTGCTCAACTCAAGTGGATAAAACCGTCTTTGATATCTTTTACCGTTGTACAAGACAACTTCCTGACTCTGCGCATCTGGATAGCGCTGATCTAAACTATCCTCCAACAGCGCATGCGCTGTGAAAGGTAAAAGCCCGCGACGTTTAAGCTCCTCTTCAATATTGCGAACTCTCTCAGCCGCCGCCTTAGCTTCCGCATCCAAGGGGTTGATTCGGTTTGCAGAGTAAGCCGCAGACCATCGCTCGGCCACCTCCTCAAGCGCCGCATTTGCCTGCTTTAAATCTTCAAGGGTATGCATGGTTTACCAAATTACTTGAAAAACACTTTTATCAAAATTTAGCTACCCTAAAAGCTCGCCGCCAATCGCCCAGTCTTCATACGCCACCTCTTCAAACACAATGTAGGTGTAATTGGCCGGTTTGTGCGCATGCTTTTGCAGGGTTTCGGTGATTTCTTTGGCAATCAGTTTTTTCTGCTCTTTGGTGACAGAGCCTGCGAGTTTGACGTTGACATAAGGCATATGGGCGCTCCTTGTAATGAATCAAGAAATTAAAACAATTAGTGATGATGGCCAGGCTGACCACGAGAGATGTCGCGAATCAGGTTGAGCGTCACCACCAATAACAGCAATGAAATCAGGATAGACAGTATCGGGTCTATGGTCATCCAGCCAGTGAAGTAAATCACCACGCCAGCAGCGACAGCGGTCACCGAGCCCAGCAAATCACCCAGCACATGCAAAAATGCGGCGCGGTGGTTCAAGTTGGCATCGCCACCGTGATGTTCATGCTGATGATGCATATGTTTGGCTACAAATAGATTGACCAGCAGGCCAACCAGCGCAATCACACTCACGTAGCCACCGGCAACGGGCACCGGATGCTTCAACCGGTCTATGGCTTCGACCACAATCCAGCCAGTCACCACCAACATAGACAAAGCATTAATCATGGAGACACGACGCTCGGTTTGCTGTGAGGCCGGATGCCCGGTGCGTGCCCGATGAGCCGCCCACATGGCAAGTCCGAGTGCCAGCACGTCAAACAGCATATGCCAGGCGTCACTGAGCAAGGCCAGCGACTGCGTCCAGAGCCCGCCTGCAAACTCAACTATCGCAAACAGCGCAATGGCCAGAAAAGGGATCCAAAAAGGATTGTCATGTGCATGGTCGTCATGCCCATGGTCGTGAGCTGCTTGCTGGCCGTGCGCGGTGTGCTCGCTGGCGTGATCATGCGCGCAGCCTGTATGTGAGTGATCATGTGTATGCGTGTGTTCAGAGTGTGTATGACTAGGTTTCATGCTTGCATGCTAATGCAAATTGCCCGGTTTTCACAAGAGCGCGCCAACTTTGTCGCTTATAATGACGGCTTATTGAGAGTATATGCATGTTAAGTTACCGTCACGCCTTTCACGCTGGCAATCACGCCGACGTTTTGAAACACTGGATGTACAGCCTGGTGCTGGATTATTTTAACCAGAAGGATAAACCTTACTGGGTGATAGATACGCACGCTGGCGCTGGCCTTTACCGCCTGGACAGCACGGTTGCCAACAAAACGGCTGAATATGTGGATGGTATTCAACGTTTGCAGCAAAGCCAGCCTGCCGAGATATTTAACAGCTATTTGCAAGCCGTTACCGCAGCAGCCAAGGGGCAAAAAAACTTCTACCCCGGCTCACCCTGCATTGCCAGCCATTTTTTAAATGCAGCAGACAAATTGCGTTTATTTGAGCTGCATCCGGCAGATGCAGCCTTACTGGAGCAACAATTTTTGCCGCAGAAAAGACAAGTGTCGATTCAGCAAAAAGATGGGTTTGAAGGCATTAAAGCTTGTTTGCCGCCGCCGACCAAACGCGGCCTTGTGCTGATAGATCCACCTTATGAGGTGAAGGACGATTATGCGCGTGTGGTTGACTGCATTAAAGATAGCCTCAAACGCTTTGCCACCGGCACGTATATGATCTGGTACCCACGCCTGCAACGGCCAGAACCACAGCAAATGATAGATAAGTTACGCAGCCTGAATACCGATTACTTGCATGTGACGCTGGATGTACAGCAACCTTCTGCCGATGGCTTTGGCATGTATGGCAGCGGTATGTGGGTGATTAACCCGCCCTGGACCTTGCGCCAGGCGGTAGAACCTCAGCTTGCCTGGCTAGCATCCATTCTGGCGCAAGATGCAACCGCACATGCGGCCTGTGAAGGCTATCAACGCTAACCAGAGATTAATAGCGGATACGTGTGCGTCGCTGCGCATCGGACTGATCATTGATCGTCACACTAAAGGCACTGACCGCAATCGTTTGCCGGGTAGCGGTCTGAATACGCACGCGCCACTCGCCTGCGGTGAGGTTGGTTTTGTAGGTATAGCCGCGGTAGCCGTTATAGCGGCCGCCGGTGAGCGAAAACCCAGGCATGGATACACTAACCCACTGCCCTTTGACCTTCTTCTGCCAATCGTGCACCAGCTTGGTATGTAAGCCCTGTGGCGCAAACACCGATGAAAAACACACCAGCTTTTGCCCTGGCTGCAGATAAAAACGGTCACTATCCACACGCCAAAACTGCCACCAGGGTGACTTTTCAACGGTCATCCAATAGCCCTCAGGTGACTTTTCAAGATCATAAGCAACCACCACAGCCTGTTTGACCAAGGGCACTGGTGGAATCATATCCGCACGATAGGCCAGCATCAGTAGCCCGGCAATCACCCATACCGGCCAAATGCGGCCAGCGTGATGCGGCGCACGCTGATACAACACATAGGTGATCGTGGCGCCCAGCAAGGTGCTCAAATAAAACCAGGCGGCATGCACGCTGCCAAACAAAAACGGAAAAGCAAAATTGCACCATAAAATGGTGCATAGACCAAACATGCTCCAGCACAAACTTAAACGTCGGTACTCACCCTCAATAAACTCATTAGCTACTAACAGTACGCCTAACACAAGCGTGATGACCCAAGCCAGGCCGTAGCTTGAGCTCTTGAAATAAAGGATAAATAAAGCGCTGAGCAAGCTGCCAAACAAAAATTGCAATATCCAGTAAGGCCAGTCCTGCACCGGCCAATCGGCAATCCGCTTTTGCAACCACTGCCAGCTGAGCAAACGCTCACCCAGCCGCCTGACTGAAGAAGAAGGCTCAGCCAGCTGGTACATCAACAAAGCAGCCAATAGCAAATAAGCCGCAAAAATAGCCATGTCAGACAAGGTCACTTTTTTGCCTATGGTAATCGCGTCCCAGGCAAAGCCGCCGACAAAAAATGAAATCGGTAACACCATGCGGCTGCGCGCCAGCCAGCGTGACCATCTGGAAGGTGATTGAGCGTCAATAGGGTTTGTCATGCAGATAAATCACTAAAAAGGACAGAATGTCGGCATTTTTATCACAGATGCCATTCGCCACACTATTATTTTAAGTTCTGAAAAGTAAACTTTCTTTGATAATCAAATCGAGCCTGCTAAAATTTAAGTTATCTTAAGAAAAGTCCGTTAACTATCAATATAGGTTAGATTTTCCTTTGCGCCGGTATCAAGTAAGCGTACAACCCTGATCCATCATAAGCATGCGAGATTTAGTTAGACAGTTAAAGCAAAAAGTGACAGAAATAAAGTCTATCAGTTATGAAACTGAGCAGGCTCTTATCCGTGTTGCTTTCGTCAGCTTTATTACACTCTATCTCCTCATTAATCACAGCAGCTACGAGCCTGTATTGCTCTGCCTGATTTATTTGTGTTTCGGCTTTTTGATGCTGTATAACATACTGCAAAATCCACAAAAAAATGAAAAGCGGCAGTGGATGGCAATGGTGATGGACATTACAGCCACCTCGCTTGAGCAAATGATTTCAGGCGCAATGGCGGGCGTATTTATCGGCATTTATCTCTGGTTAATCATCGGCTATGGTTTGCGCTATGGCACCAAGTTCTTTAAAGGCTGCTACGTCTTTAGCCTGATCGGTTTTAGCCTGACTCTATATTTAAACCCATACTGGAACCAGCACCAGCATTTAGCTTACGGCTTTTTGCTCACCTTGCTACTGGTGCCGCCACACGCACTGCGCCTGCTGGTCAGTCTCGAAAAAGCCACCAAAGAAGCAGGACAAGCCAGCGAGGCAAAAACAAACTTCCTGTCGAATATCAGCCATGAAATGCGCACACCACTTAACGGCATTATTGGTGCCAGCGAGTTAATGGCGCAAACCAAGCTGGATAGCAAACAATCCGAACTACTCAAAATGGTCGGCACGTCAGCCTCCAGCCTCAAAAAACTGATTAATGACGTGCTGGACATCAGCAAAATTGAAAAAGGCAAAGTTGAGCTGGAAGAAATCACTTTTTTCATGCCTGACCTGATCCAGCGCTTGCACTTGATGTTTCAGATTGAGGTTGAACGCAAGCAATTGTGGCTGCGGTTTCATCTTGACCCATTGGTAGAACGCCACTATGTGGGCAGCATGCATCATATTGAGCAGGTATTAACCAACCTGATCGCTAACGCTATTAAATTTACTCAACACGGCGGGGTCGACGTGGTTGTGAGCGTGATACAAGGCCATGCCGAGATGAGTAAACTCAGCTTTCGCATACGAGATACCGGCATAGGCATTAAAAATGACGCCTTGCCGCTGATTTTTGACAGCTTTACCCAAGCGGATAGCAGCATCACCAGGCGTTATGGCGGCACCGGGTTGGGCACTGCCATTGCGAAACAACTAGTCGAGGTAATGGCTGGCAAAATAAGCGTCACCAGTCAGGAAAATGTCGGCACGACCTTTGTGGTGAGCCTGCCGCTGGCACATGCAGAGGCACCCATACAACCTGCGGCGAACGAAATCAACCTCGATAGCCAGTCAAATGTTGTGCCATTAAGCAGCCATACCAAATTCCGTAAAAAGATTCGCGTGCTGATTGCAGATGACAACGTGGTCAACCGGCTGATTTTGAACGAAACACTGCAAAGAATGCACTGTGTGGTCAAAGCAGTAGACAACGGTGATGCTGCACTCGATGCGCTGGAGCATCACCAGTTTGACTTGATGATTCTGGATTACAACATGCCAGAAATGAACGGCCTGGAGGTGTTTAATATCCACCATGCCTTGCCTGGCAGCAAACCACTGCGCACCGTCATTTTGACCGCAGATGCGACTAAAACCACACAGGATCGCTGTTTGCGTGCAGGGGTGTACCAAGTATTAACCAAGCCGGTGGTTTCAAGACAAATTCAAAGCTTGATTGAAGCCATTGCCGCGACCATAGAGACCGAACAGTTGGCACAAGTCGCGCCGGTCAGACGCAAAAAAGCGAAAACCACTGCGCAAGAACAAACCGTAGCGCCAGCACTGATGGATGCACCCCGTCAGGATGCGCCGCTGGTCGAGTCAAGGGCACCCAACTCGCCAATGAGGGGGACAAAACCTGCACCAATAGACGCACAAAACATCACCAGCATCACGCCAATCACAGAACCATTGCTGGATGATGAGCGCATGGCGCATTTGCTAAAACTGGGCGGCAGTGAAGCTTTCCTGCATAAACTCATCACCGAGTTTATTGAGTCTACCGACGTTTTGGTGCGGACACTGGGCAAAGCCAGCCTCGATTTAAACTTTGAACAAGTACATAAACTGGCGCATGAGCTGGCTGGTGAATCTGCCAATATGGGCTTGATTCCGCTCAGCAAACTCAGCCGCCATTTATTGGGCTTGAACATGGAAGATGCCCAGACTATTTCCAGCCTTTATCAGGCCGTGGCTGATTGCTATGAAGTGACGCGCGGGCACCTGCTACAACATCGCAGCAAGCTCTCATCCAAGCGTTCTCACAAATAGCCGGGCACCAACGACTACGCACTACTGATTCACCGCCATGTGATGGTCGGTGAGCAAAGCCCGGGCCTGTTGCGGCAAATCACTGACAGGTGCCTGATCGGGAAACAACCGGGACTGTGCGCGATAAAAGCGATCCATCACCTTGAGGTCTCGCTCAGTCAAACGCAAAGCGTTTTCTACCCAAACATCGACAATATCCTTGAGCTCGTCATAGGTTAAAGGGTTCACCCTGGCTTTAGCTTTTTGGGCAGACAAAAAGCCTTCGGCGCGCTTGCTATTTTTATGGATAAAGTCGTGCACGGCCTGCTCGCCTTCGCCCTCCTCGACCACCATATCAATCAGGCCCATTTGCAGGCACTCTTCTGCAGTATAACGCTCGCAGCCCAAGATCATTTTATCTGCAACGGCGATACCCGCTTTGCGGGCGATAAAACTGTAAGCACCCATGCCTGGAATCATATTAAAAAACAGCTCAGGAAAACAAAACACCGATTGTTTTTCAACGATGAGCACATCACTGGTCATCGCAGCTTCAATACCAGCGCCCAGCACCTCGCCTTGTAGCAATGAGATTTTAGTCACATGGTCCAGTTGAAAACGAAACGCACGCTGAGCCACCACATCAATGCTGAGCTTGGCATAGGCCTGCAATAGTGCCCGGTCTTGCTGACGAATGGCCGCAGCCATCTTCTGCAAGTCGCCGCCCATATTAAAATAGCCTGGCGTAGCCGACGCAAACACGGAATAACGAATCGGCAGTACGCTGTCGTTGTCGGTCTGCACATAACCGCCACTACGCTGGATATCCGCATGATGCTGGTGCAGATTCATCAGCAAATCATGGTTAATGCAGGGAATACGCTGCGGCTGATGAATATAACTCCATAACGCCTGTTGTTCTGCATCAAAACGGCAAAACACCTGACCGTAATCATGTGACAGTAAACGTTGTTGATAGTTAACCAAGCCTTGTTCGAACGGTTTCATGAACTTCTCCTTTGACATTAAAAATGTATTGAATCAATCAGTGGTATTGACGTATCGGTAGATCGAGTCGTTGACGTCAGCAAATACATCATAATCAAAACAGCAGGTCGCAGTGAGGGAGCCTCTCAGGTTTTACAGTTGCAAGGATATGTCCTGCCTTAAAAACAACAAAGGGAGCGAATGCCCCCTTTGCTGATTGCGTTAAATCATGAACTGTTATGCAGTTTCTTGAATCGGAATGACTTTTTTCACGTTTTCCAAAGAACCTGCATATTGGGTCATCTGGTTAAAGTTGAGATATTTGTAAATCTCCGCCGTATTGGTCAGTTTACTGCCCAGGGTGTCCAGGTACTCTTGCACCGTTGGCATGCGGCCTAATTTGGCACACACAGCGGCCAGCTCGGCAGACCCGAGGTAAACACGTGCGTCTTTACCCATACGATTATCAAAGTTACGCGTAGAGGTAGAAAACACCGTGGCCTTGTCTGCCACGCGCGCCTGATTACCCATGCATAGCGAGCAGCCCGGCACCTCAGTACGCGCCCCTGCCACGCCAAAGGTCGAATATACGCCCTCTGCACGCAGTTGTGCTTCGTCCATTCGGGTTGGTGGCGCAATCCACAAACGGGTCGGGATACCACCAGCCCCTTCGAGCACTTTACCAGCAGCACGATAATGACCGATGTTAGTCATGCAACTACCAATAAACACTTCGTCGATCTTGTCACCCACCACGGCGGTCAATGGCTTAATATCATCCGGATCGTTGGGGCAAGCCACCAGCGGCTCTTTAATATCGGCGAGGTCAATCTCGATGACGTGCGCATACTCGGCATCAGCATCCGGCTGCAGCAGCTCTGGTTTTTCCAGCCAGGCTTTCATGCTGGCGATACGGCGCGCCAGCGTGCGTGCATCGGCATAGCCGTTTTCGATCATATTTTGCATCAGCACAATGTTGGAGTTAAGAAACTCGATCACCGGCTCTTTGTTAAGCAACACGGTGCAGCCATTGGCAGAACGCTCGGCAGACGCGTCGGCCAGTTCAAATGCTTGCTCAACTTTTAAATCTGGCAAACCTTCGATTTCGAGCACACGGCCGTTAAATACGTTTTGTTTGCCCTGCTTGCCCACGGTCAGCGTGCCTTCTTGAATCGCGGCATACGGAATGGCATTCACCAGGTCACGTAAGGTAATGCCTGGCTGCATTTCGCCTTTAAAGCGCACCAAGACAGATTCCGGCATATCCAATGGCATCGCGCCTGTCGCTGCGGCAAACGCCACCAGGCCAGACCCAGCAGGGAAGCTAATGCCAATTGGGAAACGGGTATGTGAGTCACCACCGGTGCCGACGGTATCCGGCAAAATCAGGCGGTTAAGCCAGGAGTGAATCACCCCATCGCCCGCACGCAAACTGACGCCACCACGGCTGGACATAAACTCTGGCAACTCATGTTGCAGCTTGATATCCACTGGTTTGGGGTAAGCTGCCGTATGGCAGAAGCTCTGCATCACCAGGTCGGCACTAAAGCCCAAGCAGGCCAGTTCTTTCAGCTCATCACGTGTCATGCCGCCCGTGGTATCTTGTGAACCAACAGTGGTCGCTTTAGGCTCACAGTAGGTGCCTGGACGCACGCCCACCCCTGCTGGCAAGCCACAGGCGCGGCCCACCATTTTTTGTGCCAGCGTATAGCCTTTGCCGGTATCTTTGGCCGGGATAGACTTAATAAAGGTATCTGTGTCGCCCAAGCCCAAGGCTTTACGTGCATTGGCGGTCAGACCACGGCCAATAATCAAAGGAATGCGGCCACCAGCGCGCACTTCATCGGCCAGTGTGACTGGATTCATCTCAAACGTGGCCAATATCTCACCCGCCTCTGACCGCACTTCGCCTGCAAACGGCTTGATGACGATCACATCGCCGGTGTGCAGTTTGGAGACATCACACTGAATCGGCAACGCGCCGGAGTCTTCAGCCGTATTAAAGAAAATAGGTGCAATTTTGTTGCCAATAACCACGCCACCGGTGCGTTTGTTAGGGATAAACGGAATATCGTCGCCCATCCACCACTGCACCGAGTTGATCGCCGATTTACGTGAAGAGCCCGTGCCCACCACGTCACCAACATAGGCCAGTGGCAAGCCTTTTTGCTTGAGGCTTTCAATGGTGCTTAAGCCATCGCTCATGCGGTTGATCAGCATCGCTTTAGCGTGTAATGGAATATCCGGACGACTCCAGGCATCTTGTGCCGGGCTTAAGTCATCGGTATTGGTTTCGCCATCGAGTTTGAACACCACCAGCTTGATTTCTGCTGCCAGCGCAGGCTTGCTGGTAAACCACTCAGCCGCCGCCCAGGATTCGATCAATGCCTTGGCATGCGGATTACCCGCTTTCATTTTGGCGTCCACATCATGAAACGCATCAAACATTAAAATCGTCGTCGACAACGCTTTAACGGCATGCGCAGCCATCGGGGTATCCAGCAACGCCACCAGGGCCTGCACGTTGTAACCGCCAAGCATGGTGCCTAGCAATTCAACCGCTTTTTCAGCGCTGACTAACGGCGAACTCGCTTTGCCATTGGCCACATCGGCCAGAAAGGCTGCTTTAACATACGCCGCCTGGTCTACGCCTGCCGGAATACGGTTTTGCAACAGGTCGACCAAAAATGCCTCCTGACCCGCAGGCGGGGCTTTTAACAGCTCAACCAATGCAGCGACTTGTTCTGCATTGAGCGGTAAAGGAGGCAGGATTTGCGCGGCGCGCTCTTTAACGTGGGTTTCGTATGCTTGTAACATGATGTGTAGGCTCTACCAATAAAACAAAGTCGGGGGATGGGCCAGTACTGTTTTCTGATTAAAAAACTAGCGATTGGCCGCGAGGGTTTCTTCTCGCTTGATTATAATCCAGTCCATCCGCCAGAATGTTAACTGCTTGTAACATTCCGGCAATTGATGCAAATGACAGCCGCCGACAGCAACAAAACAACACTCGTGCGGTCAGCGCGTACTGTCTCCATATAACTCTTTGGCAAATGGGGTGCTGCAACTCTTACCCTGGGCAGACGACTCCCATTTATCCAGTAATTCTTTCTGGTAACCTTTACCATGCTGCTTTTCCAGGTAGGCCCGTACTTCAAACACATCGGCAAAACCGTTGTGGTCAGTGTCCATCAAAGCCACCTGATCTTCCAGCGTTGGCCCGCCATAGCGGCCGCTGCTATCGGTAAAATACTCTAGCGCAGACTCGGCATGCGCAGGCAAACTAAGGCTGATTGCCAAACCGGCCATCAAACCTATTACCCCAGTGTTTATTTTTATCATACTCACTCCATTGTGACGCTTAGTCGTATGACGTATCTTTCACCAATTCGTGCGCAGTCTCAGTGATTGCGCTCACATTACTGGCGACGATTAAACAGCGTGTAAAGCAATGGTTTTTTTCCATTGTGCCGGGCCGGTATTGTGCACAGATTCACCATCTGCACTTACTGCTACTGTCACCGGCATATCGACTACCTCAAACTCATAGATCGCTTCCATGCCTAATTCGGCAAACGCCAGCACGCGGGACTTTTTAATCGCCTTGCTCACTAGATATGCCGCGCCGCCCACGGCCATCAGGTATACCGATTTGTGCTTGGCAATCTCCACCAGCGCTTCTTCGCCGCGCTCGGCTTTGCCAATCGAACCGAGCAATCCGGTGTTGAGCATCATATCGGTGTAGCTATCCATACGCGTTGCGGTCGTTGGCCCGGCTGGGCCCACCGCTTCGTCACGTACCGCATCCACCGGGCCAACGTAGTAAATAAACTTATTAGTGAAATCAACCGGCAACGGCTCACCGTTGGCTAGCATGGTTTGGATGCGTTTATGTGCAGCATCGCGACCCGTGAGTATCTTGCCGGTAAGCAACAAGGTATCGCCGGTTTTCCAGGTCTGCGTTTCCTCACGTGTGACGGTTTCCAGGTTTACTCGCTTGGCTTGTGGGCTAGGTGCCCAGTGCACATCCGGGTAAATATCCGGGCTCGGTGGCGTCAGTACAGCCACACCAGAACCATCCAGCGTAAAGTGCACATGCCGTGTGGCCGCGCAATTAGGAATAATCGCCACCGGCAAACTGGCCGCGTGGGTCGGATAATCCAGAATTTTCACATCGAGCACAGTCGTCAAGCCGCCCAGGCCTTGCGCACCTATGCCTAATTGATTGACCTTTTCATACAACTCCAGCCGCAGCGCTTCAATGCGGTTTTGCGCGCCACGCGCCTGCAATGTCTGGATATCAATCGGCGCCATCAGTGACTCTTTGGCCAGCAACATGGCTTTTTCTGCACTGCCGCCGATGCCGATGCCCAGCATGCCAGGCGGGCACCAGCCAGCGCCCATTTCTGGCACGACTTCCAGCACCCAGTCGACAATGCTTTCGTTCGGGTTCAACATCGCCAGCTTGGATTTATTCTCAGAGCCGCCGCCTTTCGCCGCAATCTGGATATCGACGGTATCACCGGCCACCATCTCGACATGGGTAATCGCTGGCGTGTTATCCCGCGTATTTTTGCGCGCACCCGCCGGATCATTCACAATCGAGGCGCGCAAGGTATTATCTGGATGCAGATAAGCACGGCGCACGCCTTCGTTGACCATCTGTTCAATGGTCATGTCGCCTTCAAAGCGCGCCTGCATGCCGACCTTGATAAACGCCACCACAATACCGGTATCCTGACACAACGGGCGTTTACCCTCCGCGCACATGCGCGAGTTGGTCAAAATCTGGGCAATCGCATCTTTGGCCGCGGGTGAGGCCTCTTTGTCATAAGCAGCCGCCAGCGCCTGGATATAATCTTCCGGGTGGTAATAAGAGATATATTGCAAGGCATCGGCAATACTCTCGATAAAGTCTTGGGTTTTAATCAGGGCCATGAGGTTTTCTTTAACGCGACTGCATCTATCGGGCATTGCTCTTTAAATAAGCAATGTCGGGGCTGACATCTTTACGCAGGATTTTACCATTTTTGGTGCGTGGAAACTCATGGGCCAGATAGACCGTTTTTGGCGCCTTATAGGCAGCCAAATGCTGTTTACCAAAGGCGATTAGCTCTTCTGGTGCAATCTCGGCATCCGGTTTGGGGATCACATAAATCACCACCAGCAATTTGTCTTTCTCAATCTCTTCACCCACGGCTGCACAATCCGCCACGGCCGGATGGCCCTTGTAAACACGCTCAATCTCGTACGGTGACACGCGGTAGCCAAAGCTCTTGATAATGTCATCCTTGCGGCCCAAAAACCAGATATAACCATCGGCGTCGTATTTTGCGTAGTCTCCGGTAAAAAAATAGCCGTCGTGTTTGTATTTAGCGGTTTCTTCCGGCAGGTTCCAGTAGTTTAAAAACAAGCCAGGGTCAGTGTCCGGCACGCAAATCATGCCCTCCTCGCCTTCAGCGACCGGTTCTAGCGTTTCAGGATTCAGCAGCACAATATCGTGCCCAGGTTGCGGGAAGCCTGCGGAACCGGCACGAATCGGCCGGAAGATACTTTGCGATAAATAGTAAGAAAACTCACTCATGCCAACCGCTTCATAAATATCCAGCCCGAAGCGCTCTCGCCATTGCGTGAGCACTTCATCTGACAAATGCTCACCGGCACTCATAAAGTGGCGCACGCTGGGTATCTCGGCCTGTGTCGCCGTAGTTTTTTGCAATAATTGGCGGTAAATGGTCGGTACGCCGATAAAAATAGTAGCGCCATGTTTGGCGATCAGGTCCAGCCATTTTTGCGCATCATTTTTACCCTCGTGCACAATCACGGTTTTGCCCAGGTATAACGGGTCCATCAGGCCAGTGCCGAGTACGTACGTCCAATTAAACTTGCCGGAGTGCATGATGCGGTCTTGCACGCTGTCGCTGTAGTTAAACCAGTATTGCGCCGCGGTTTGGCGCCCCAGCAACGCGCGGTGCGCATGCAACACGCCTTTGGGATAGCCTGTGGTGCCCGAGGTGTAGACCAGATAAGCGGCATCTTCACCACGGGTGGCATAAGCAGGGGCGACAGTTTGCACCGCGGCCAAAGCAGCCTCTAATGACAGCACATTCAACGCCGTCGCTGGCGCAATATCCGTCGTGAGTTGCGTCAGTAAAATGTGTTTTAGCTGCGGCGTTTGCGCAATGTTTTGCTGCATTTTGGCCGACATGCCCGCCCAGGCAGCTGCATCTGTGACCAACACCACGGCCGCAGAGTCTTTAGCCAGATAAGCCACCTCTTCGGCGGTGAGCAAGGTAGAAGTCGGCACAGCAATCGCGCCTGTTTTCATGGTGCCTAAAAAAGCGGTTGGATAATCCAGGCTGTTAGGCAGGCGAATCAAGACACGGTCACCCGGCGCCACACCCAACTCACGCAACACTTGGGCAAAACGATCTGTCCTCGCGGCCAGTTCGCCAAAAGTGATGGTACTGGTACCAAAGGTGTCATCCTCCACAATCATGGCAATTTCATCGGATTTGGCCGTGCCCAGATGGCGATCACTACAAGCGACCCCGATATTAAAAAACTCAGGGAGTTCCCATTGCCATTGTGGATAAGGGGCTAACTGTGTCATGTTGCAACCTTTCAAATTCAAACCTGCTACTTAACCGCCGATGAACGCGGATAAACGCCGATAAAACCCATAAACCTTGAATACAACCCACCACCATATCGGCGTGGATTTGCGTTCATCGGCGGTCACTCTTAGTGTTTTTTGCGTCTCTTAAAGTAAAAAATCGTTTTAAAGCAAAATGCCATACGGCCAGTTTTGGCGGACTACCTGTGCCGGCATCAACTGCAATACATGCAAAGCAAACTCCATATCACTCACTTTTAATGTACGCAAAGCATGCGCGCGCAACAGTGTCTGCAAAGCTTTACCAAACATGGGTGGATCCAGCATTTCGCCGTCAAACTTGATCGCACCGCCCAGCAAGGCATCGGCTTCAATCGCTGCTTTTAAAATCGCCACTTTCTGGTTAATTTCAGTCGGTGACGGCGTATATGCGGTTTTACACAAATGGATATGACCGGGGTGTATCACCTGCTTGCCGGTCAGGCCCATCGCGGCCTCCTGGCAGGCGTGCTTGTACACCACGCGCGACTCGTTATCGCCATGCAAATCCAGCCAGCGGCGCACATCGTGCGGCTCGACAAATTTGTCTGGCATGATGTTGCTGCCTATCAATGTTTCCACGCCGCCAATCACGCCTTTACCAGCAATCCTGGCTTCAAAAATCAACTGGTTGATAAAGTAAAACAATTCTTCAATCCAATGCTCGGGCGTGATGTGGATGCCCAGCGCTTTGGAAAAGTCATGAATGCCAAACACCACGTGTTTCACGGTGTCGTATTGCATGAGTTCCGGCGCGATTTTGAGCGACTTCGGGTGCTCGATAATCGGCTGGATGGTGATATGCGGATTGATACTGAGCAAAAAGCTGGACAGATCACGCACTTCAGCCGCGCCGTAAGACTCCCCCGCCTTGGCCAGCATGACGACGTCGATATACTCGCCCATGTCGCGCACCAGCTTCATATCCTCTTCGTACTCGTCGGTACGGAAAGAGTTCGCACGAATCGCAATCGTCACCCGCTCATTGACCTTGCGCAGCTTGGGTAACTCCTGGCGCAGCAAAGTGCGGCTCATTTCTTTTTGTCGACAGCCGTCTTCCAGGTCAAAAATCAGCGTATGGGCATTGGTGAAATGCGCGTGCTTAACCATGCGGTTGGCCGCCTGCTCCATGTCTTCATAAATGCCCAGGCTGGGCGCATATTTCACCGGCGGGTAATACAGCTGTATGCCCGGCCAGTAATCCCCCAATGCGCTGGCATCCAGTGCAATTGGCTCTTCTCCCATGTGCTGACTCATGCGATTTCCTGTTCTGCCGTCGGTCGGCTTGCTCTTAACTTTTCAAGAATAGCGGCGGATTGCGCCATGCCTGGCTGTGGATTCACACCCTGTATCAAGTCCCAAAATACGTTGTCTGGCAGTTCAAGCAATGCATCCAACTGTTCCATTTCGGCCAGCGTTAATCCACTAAAGTGCACGCTGACAAAGCGTTGCAACACAATATCCAGCTCCAGCATGCCTCGGCGGCAACGCCAGGCCAGGCGCCGTTGTTCTGCTTCGCGTAAAATTTCAGCATTTAACATACATCGCTCCTATAACACCTTGATGCCAAAGATTTTCTTACCTGGTTTAGCTTCGCCCGATCTGGCTGCGCTATGTGCCTTGGCTTTTTCAATCTTGAGGTCTTTAATCGCTGCAATCGCCGCATTCGGATTGAGTTTTTTCGGGCAGACATCGGTACAGTTCATGATGTTGTGGCAACGATACAAACGGTAAGGGTCTTCCAGGTTTTCCAAGCGCGCGTCCTGCTCCTGGTCACGGCTATCGGCAATAAAACGATAGGCCTGCATCAGCCCGGCCGGGCCGACAAACTTGTCCGGGTTCCACCAGAAACTTGGGCACGAGGTGGTGCAAGCGCCGCACAAAATACATTCGTACATGCCATCGAGCTTGGCACGGTCCTCAGGGCTTTGCAGGCGCTCGGTATCTGGCGGCGTGTCATGGTTTTGCAAATACGGCATCACCGAGTGGTAGTTATCAAAAAACTGTGTCATATCGACCACCAGGTCACGAATCACCGGCAGGCCCGGCATCGGCCGCAACACCACCGGCTCTTGCAACTCACTGAGTTTGGTAATGCAGGCCAGGCCGTTTTTACCATTGATATTCATGGCATCACTGCCACACACACCCTCACGGCAGGATTTACGCATGCTGAGCGACTCATCCAGCTCCTTAATGCGCATCAGGGCATCCAGCAGCATCTGGTCACAGTCTTCCAGCGTGACGTTGTAATCCTGCATATAGGGCTTTTTGTCTACGTCCGGGTTAAAGCGGTAGATAGAGAAACGCATATCAATACACCCTTTTCTTCAACTCAAATGGTTTTACAGTCAATGGGTTCAGGCGCACCGGTTTATAGGCCAGTTTTTGCTCATGGGCAAAATACAGCGAATGACTGAGCCACTGTGCATCGTCACGTTCAGGATAATCTTCACGTGCATGCGCGCCGCGGCTTTCCTGGCGGGCATGCGCCGCTTGCATGGTGGCCAGCGCGACTTGCATCAGGTTATCCAGCTCCAGCGCTTCGACGCGGGCGGTGTTAAAGACTTTGCTTTTATCGGTAATTCTCAAGTGTTGCGCCTGCTGGGCGACTTGTTTGATCGCATCTACGCCTTGTTCCAGCAACTCAGGGAAACGGAACACACCACAGTGTTTCTGCATGGTTTGGCGCATAGCCAAGCCAACTTCGGCTACTTTTTCGCCAGCGCTACCGCTCTCCAGCCGGTTCACACGTGCCAACGTGGCATCTTCAACATTGGCAGGTAAGGGTTTATGGGCTTTGTTGGCGGCAATATCAGTCGCCATTTTGTCGCCTGCTGCTTTACCAAATACCACCAGGTCCAGCAAAGAATTCGAGCCCAAACGATTGGCGCCATGCACAGATACACAAGCACACTCACCCACGGCATACAAACCATTGACCACGCGTTCAGACTGCCCGTCATACACCACCACCTGGCCATCGAGATTGGTCGGGATGCCACCCATCATGTAATGCGCCGTTGGCACCACCGGAATAGGATGATTAATTGGGTCGACACCGGCAAAGGTTTTGGCAATTTCGCGAATGCCGGGCAGGCGCTTGCTGATGATGTCTTCGCCTAAATGATCCAGCTTCAGGTACACCGCATCGTTATGTTTGCCGATGCCGCGGCCTTCTTTAATCTCAGTCGCCATGGCGCGCGATACCACGTCGCGGCTAGCCAGGTCTTTAGCACTGGGCGCATAACGCTCCATAAAACGCTCGCCCTCGCTGTTGACCAAATAACCGCCTTCGCCACGCACGCCTTCGGTAATCAGCACCCCGGCATTGAGTACACCCGTTGGGTGAAACTGCCAGAATTCCATATCTTGCAAAGGCAAGCCAGCACGCGCCGCCATGCCCAGGCCGTCACCTGTATTAATATAGGCATTGGTGCTGGCCTGAAAAATACGGCCACCGCCGCCCGTCGCCAGCATGGTCGCTTTGGCGTGAATCACATGAATATCACCGGTTTCAATTTCCAGCGCGATGACGCCCAGCACATCGCCGTCACTATCGCGGATCAGGTCGAGTGCAAACCACTCGATCAAAAACTGGGTATTGGCTTTGACATTGCGCTGATACAAAGTATGCAACATGGCATGGCCTGTGCGGTCTGCCACGGCACAGGTACGCGAAATTGGTGTTTCGCCAAAGTTGCGCGTCATGCCGCCAAACGGGCGCTGAAAAATACGGCCATTCTCCAGGCGGTCAAACGGCATGCCAAAATGTTCCAACTCGATAATCGCTTTGGCCGCATTGCGGCACATAAACTCAATCGCATCCTGGTCACCCAGGTAATCCGAGCCTTTGATGGTGTCGTACATATGCCACAGCCAGTTATCGTCAGACACATTACCTAAGGCTGCCGCAATCCCACCTTGCGCTGCCACCGTGTGTGAGCGGGTTGGGAACACCTTGGACAAGACGGCCACATCAGCACCGGACTCGGCCAGTTGCAGCGCGGCACGCAAGCCTGCACCGCCACCGCCAATGATGACGGCATCTACCTGATGATGCTGAAGCTTGCTTGCACCGGTCGTATTGGCTGTATTGGTCATGCCACTCACCTTAAAAATCCATTCCAAATAAAATCCACATCACGGCTAGCGCATTGCCAAATACCGCGATATTCACCAGCCATTGCAACACATTGCGAATGCCTAAATGCGGCACATAATCACGCAGCACATCACGCACGCCCAACCAGGCATGCAACAGCATGCAGACAAAAAACCATAACGTCAGTAAGCGCCACCACCATGGTGCAAACAAGGCCTGCCACTCACTAAAACTCTGTGGCGATAGCCACATCACGCGCAACCACAACAACAGCAAGACCACCGCCATCGACAGCGCACACAAACGCTGCGTCAACCAGCGACGCATGCCTGGGTATTTGGCGGTCAGTAACTCAAACAACATACTCGCCTTTCACCCAGATCGCCCAGATCACGCCTACCATAGTGACGGCAACCAGCCACAACACCACGCGGCTCGAAAAGCGCGCTTTTTGCAATGTCGTCATCCAGTGCACATCCATCGCCAGATGTCGAATACCGGCATAAAAATGATGAAAAAATGCACCCGCCAGTACGGTAATGAGTAACTTGACTGGCCATTGCTGACATTGCGCGGCCACGCTGGCATAACCTTGTGCACTCGACAACGACAAATACAAGGCCCACAACAACAGTGGCTGGATCAAAAACAGCACCACCCCGCTGGCGCGGTGCAAAATGGACACCACGGCATTCACTGGCAAGCGAATCGTAAATAAATCCAGATTTTTGGGCCGCTGTTTTTTTTGCTTTTTAACAATCATGCTAACTGCGCTTACTCACTTGCGTTGGCCGCACGCGCCACGGCGCCAGCCACGTATTGCATCAAACGTGGATCAAACGGTTTAGGGATAATGTAGTCTTTACCAAACGATAAAGACTGTAACTGATACGCCTCTAGCACCTGCACTGGCACTGGCTCGCGTGCCAACTGGCTCAGCGCTTTGGCAGCCGCGACTTTCATCTGCTCGGTAATCTGTTTGGCCTTGGCATCTAACGCACCGCGAAACAGATAAGGGAAACACAAAGCATTATTCACCTGATTAGGAAAATCGCTGCGGCCAGTGGCCATAATCACGTCATCGCGCAGGGCAAATACCTGGCTGGGTAAAATTTCAGGATCAGGATTCGCCAAGGCGAAAATCACAGGCTTGGCTGCCATGCTAGTCACCAACTCTGCTGGCAACCCATTTTTGGCAGATACGCCGATAAACACATCGGCCCCCTGCATGGCATCTGCCAGCGTGTTGACACTGCCTGCCGCAATTGCCAACTCACGGTTGTTATCATGTAAATCGTCACGGCTATCATCCAGCACACCTTTGCGGTCTACCATGGTGATATTAGTGGCGCCCATCAACTTGAGCAACTTGGCGCATGAACAGCCCGCAGCACCCGCGCCTAAAAAGACAATCTTGGCGCGGGGCAACGTTTTGCCTTGGAGCTCAAGCGCGTTTAATAAAGCAGCGGCCACAATCACCGCCGTGCCATGCTGGTCGTCATGAAATACCGGGATATCCAGACGTTTTTTTAATTCGTTTTCGATATAAAAACAGTGCGGCGCAGCGATATCTTCGAGGTTAATACCACCAAAGGTTGGTGCAATATTGACCACGGTCTGGATAAACTCATCCGGCGTCGCAGCGTTGACCTCAATATCAAACACATCAATATCAGCAAACCGTTTAAACAACACGCCCTTGCCTTCCATCACCGGCTTGCCAGCTAACGCGCCAACATTACCCAAGCCCAGCACCGCAGTGCCGTCGGTAATCACCGCCACTAAATTCCCTTTATTGGTATATTTATAAGCATTGGCTGGATCCGCCTCAATTTCGAGCACCGGCGCAGCCACGCCTGGCGTATAGGCCAGCGATAAATCCTGTTGCGTGGCACAAGGCTTAGACGACTCCACGCTCAGTTTACCCGGCTTGGGAAACTGGTGGTAATCCAGCGCGCGCTGCTTTAAATCGTCCATGACTTCTCCTTGGGTTTTCTATCTTTTTGAATGATTCAAAAACTTCAGCAGCAAGGCGGACAAGCGCAGACAGTGCATATGGCACGGCAAGCGCAGTCCAACGCCGCTGATGAAGATTTTTCAATCATTCGAGTTCGCTCATGTAGTGATGGTCGTCTGTCAGACACAAGCCCAAACGCCACTCCATTGGCTTATCGCCATAAGTAAATGACACTCGCTCTATGCTCAGCAGCGGATAACCTTCTTTCAAGCCCAGCGCTTTCGCGACTTCGGCATCCGCTGCCACCGCTTTAATCCGCTCTTCTGCGCGGATCATGCGCACGCCAAACTGCGACTCATACATGCTATACATTGAGCCATTACTTTCTTCGACCTTGGCGCGGTTCAAGCCTTTGAACGGTGCGGCGGGCACAATAATGTGGTCATAAATCAATGGCCTACCGGAAAATGTCAGCAAGCGCTTCACATCAATGGTCGTGGCGCCGGCTTTCATTTCCAGCACTTTGCCGATATGCACACTGGCTTTGCCTTTAATGCAGGAGATAAACTCATTCTGCAGCATCTCCTTTTGGCCGTTTTCAGCGGTCAGGCGCAAAAAACGCAGCTTGACGTCATCCTGATTGTGCGTAGCTACAAAGGTGCCTTTACCCTGGCGACGGATCAAAATGTTTTCTGTCGCCAGACTATCAATCGCCTTGCGCACCGTGCCCTGGCTAACTTTAAATCGTTGCGCCAAGTCAATCTCACTGGGAATCATATCGCCGGGACGCCACTCCCCACCGATCAGGCTTTGCGTAATCAGCACCTTAATCTGGTCATACAGCGGCCTGTAACTTGGTGACCCTAACTGCTTATCCATAGATCCGACTCCATTCATGATTGGCACCATTTAATTGCACCCGAAATAAGTTTTTTTAATTTATATCACAGGGCGTTTCTGCTGTCCACTATTTTATATCTTATATAAGACATAAGATATTTGTTGACACAGTTTTTTTATTCATGAATAATGAATCTAATTTCTTGCCGCAACGAAGGAAACCCCATGTCATATGCACTCAGACCCAGACGCTCGATGCTATATGTTCCCGGCTGTAACCAGCATTATCTGGAACGTGCACGTACGCTTGCGGCAGACTCTGTCATCCTTGACCTGGGCGACCCTATTCTGGTCGACGCCAAAATCCAGTCACGCCACAATGTGGTAAACGCCGTAAAACAAGGCGGCTATGGTAAAAGAGAAGTCGTGGTGCGCGTCAATGATCTGCACTCGATCTGGGGCCATGACGACATTCAAGCCGTGGCCAATATCGGCGCCGATGCGATCTTGTTTCCGAACATCGAATCACGCGAGGATGTGTTGCAGGCGCAGCAATTATTAGATGATGCGGGCGGCAAAGACGTGCCCATGATGGTGATGATAGAAAGCCCGCTGGCCGTGTTAAATGCCAAGGAAATTGCCGCCGCCTCAGACCGTATCATCTGTATGGTGATGGCCACCTCAGACCTGATTTCACAATTGCATGCCCGCGTGACGCATGAGCGCTCTGCCATCCTCACCTCTTTATCGTTAGTGGTATTGGCAGCGCGTGCTTATGGCAAAGGCGTGATTGACGGCATTACCTCAGACTTTAAAAACATGCATTCGTTTGAATATGCCTGCCGCATTGGTCGCGACATCGGCATGGATGGCAAATCGCTGGTGCATCCGGCACAAATTGCCTACTGCAATGATGCTTATACGCCACAACGTGCCGAGGTCGAACATGCTCGGCTGATTATCAAAGCGCTGAAAGAAGCCAATGAAGGTGGGCGCGGCACGGTGGTGGTGAATGACAAACTGGTCGAACATCACCATATCAAAGCCGCACAACGTTTGATTCAACTGGCTGCGGCCATCGCCGAGCTGGAAGAAGAGTTTATTTAAAGGAGTTGAAAAATGAGCACAAAAATCAACACCGGGCGTTTTTTTGAACACTTTGTGCTGGGTGAAACCATCCAGCACGCCACGCCACGTACCATCACGGCTGGCGATACCGCACTCTATATTGCGCTCACAGGCGCACGTAACCCGCTGCATTGCAGCACGCCACTTGCGCAGTCATTGGGCTATGCACAAGCCCCTATTGATGACCTGCTGGCGTTTCATATTGCCTTTGGTAAAACCGTGCCTGACATTTCAGTCAATGCCGTGGCCAACCTGGGCTATGCAGATGTCCGTTTTATACAGCCGGTCTACGTGGGCGACACGCTGACGACCGCCAGTGAAGTGATCGGCCTCAAACAGAATTCCAACGGCAAAAATGGCGTGCTCTGGGTACGCTCAACCACCGTCAACCAGCATCAACAACCAGTGCTGAGCTGGGTGCGCTGGGTCATGGTGCACAAAAAAAACCAGGAAGCGCCGGCGCCAGAAACAGTGATTCCCGAACTGCCGGAGTTTGTGAGCGCAGAGTCATTAGCGATTCCAGCGCACTTTAAACTGAACAGCAGCCTGGGCACAGCCACCGGTGGCAAATACTGGTGGGATGACTACGCAGTAGACGAATGCCTGCGCCACCCGTCTGGCCTGACCATCAATGAAAGTGACCATACCATGGCCACGCATTTGTACCAGAACAATGCGCGCCTGCACTTTGATGCACACCTGATGAAAAGCACGCCACAAGGCCAGTGCCTGGTTTATGGTGGTGTGGTGATTTCAGCCTGCCGCGCCTTGAGTTATGAAGGCCTGGAAAATGCCATCGCTATCGTGGCGATTAATGGCGGCACGCATGCCAATCCGAGTTATGCCGGCGACACCATTTACTGCATGACCAAGGTGCTGGATAAATGGTCCCTGCCCCATCCAGAATTAGGCGCCCTGCGCTTACGCATGGTAGGCGTCAAAAATATGCCGCCAGCCACACTGGAAAACATCAAAACCACGCAGGGTTACCACCCGCACGTGGTGCTAGACCTTGACTACACCGTTCTTATTCCACGCAAAGGAAACTAAACATGGCTGTTCATCCAAATCAGGCACTTTTTGGTGGTGAAAAACCGTTTCCAGTGATTCCGGCCTGTGAACACTTTGCCGGCAGTGAGAAACTGATCCTCAAAGCATTATCACTGCAAGATCCGGCCACGCCTAATGGTGTTGGCCCGGTGTTTGACATTACCTGCGACTGCGAAGACGGGGCCGCCAGCGGCCAGGAGCAGTCACATGCCGAGATGATCGTGCGCATATTGAACTCTGACGCTAACCGATACAAGATGGCAGGCGCACGCATTCATGATTACACGCATCCACACTGGAAAAAAGACATTGATATTTTGGTTGGTGGCGCCGGTGAGGTGTTGAGCTATATCACGATTCCAAAATGCACAGACATCGCGCAAGCACGCGAAATGATTACCTACATTCAGCAAGTGGCGAAACAGCACGGCATCACGCGCGAGATCCCGGTGCATATTCTGATTGAAACCCACGGCGCCCTCAGGCAAGTGCATGAGATTGCGCAACTGCCTTGGCTGCAAGTACTGGATTTTGGCCTGATGGACTTTGTCAGCGCGCACCATGGCGCGATCCCGGCCAGCGCCATGCGTAGCCCAGGCCAGTTTGACCACCGCTTGCTGGCACGTGCCAAAACAGAGGTAGTCTCCGCTGCGCTGGCTAATGGCGTGGTGCCTGCGCACAACGTGACGCTAGACCTGAAAAATGTAGAAGTGACCTATAGCGATGCCTTCCGCGCGCGCAATGAGTTTGGCTTTATGCGCATGTGGAGTATTTATCCGACGCAGATCCAGGCCATTGTCGACGCCATGAAACCCAACTATGACGAAGTGACAGATGCAGCCAATATTCTGCTGGCTGCGCAAGCCGCAGACTGGGGGCCGATTCAGTATGCCGGTGAATTGCATGACCGCGCGACCTATCGTTACTTCTGGGAAGTGTTGCAAAAAGCCAAGCAAACTGGGGTTGCCATGCCGGAAGATGCTGAACACGCGTTCTTTTGAGGTTATTGACTGTCCGCCGATAAACGCAGATTAACGCCGATATCCAGACTAAAGATCAGCCAATTACACTTTAAAAACTGATGGGAAACGCTTTATCGGCGTGCATCTGCGTTTATCGGCGGTTAAATAAAATTTAATTTTACAAAGGTTCATCATGCAACAATTTAATAGCGCAGGCGCACGATTTCGCGCCGCACTCGCCGCCGAAAAACCATTGCAAATCATAGGCGCGATCAACGCCTACCACGCCATGCTGGCGACACAATCCGGGTTTCAAGCCATCTATTTGTCTGGTGGTGGCGTGGCTGCGGGTTCTTTAGGCCTGCCTGACCTGGGTATCTCCGGCCTTGAAGATGTGCTGGTCGATGTCCGCCGCATTACCGATGCCGTAGACACGCCATTGCTGGTCGATATTGACACCGGTTTTGGTGGCGCATTTAACATTGCGCGCGCCATTAAAAGCGTGGCTAAAGCAGGTGCCGCAGCCGTGCATATTGAAGACCAGGTCAGTGCCAAACGCTGCGGTCATCGGCCCAATAAAGCCATAGTCAGCCTGGATGAAATGGTAGACCGCGTCAAAGCCGCCGTCGATGCCAAACCTTATGATGACTTTGTCGTCATGGCGCGCACTGATGCGTTGGCGGTCGAAGGCTTGCAGTCAGCCATTGATCGCGCTTGTGCTTGTGTAGAAGCCGGGGCAGACATGATTTTCCCGGAAGCGATGACAGACCTCAACATGTACCAGCAGTTTGTCGACGCCGTCAACGTGCCCGTGCTGGCCAATATTACCGAGTTCGGTTCTACGCCACTGTTCACAGTAGACGAACTGGCCACGGTTGGCGTGGGCATGGTGCTGTATCCATTGTCGGCCTTCCGCGCCATGAACCAGGCAGCGCTCAAGGTGTATCAAGCCGTGCGCAAAGACGGCACACAAAAGAATGTGCTGGACTTGATGCAAACGCGTGCCGACTTGTATGAACACTTGGGTTACCACGTTTTTGAACAGAAACTAGACGCGCTTTATAGCAAATAAACGCGCGCGACATGAAACAAGGAGGTTTGTTATGAACACCACCACAGATTCAACCACACCTGCCAGCGAAGCCCCCAAACGCAAAAAAGGCGTGGCACTGGCCGGTGTCGCTGCAGGCACCACGGCCATTTGCACTGTGGGCCATAGCGGTAATGACTTGCATTACCGTGGTTACGATATCCTTGAACTGGCAACACACGCTACGTTTGAAGAAGTCGCTTATTTGCTGATATACGGCGAGCTGCCCACCCAACCACAACTCACCGCCTATCATCAAAAGCTCAAAAAGCTACGCGGCCTGCCCAGTGCACTTAAAGCCGTACTGGAACAGATTCCTGCCAATGCGCACCCTATGGATGTGATGCGCACGGGTTGCTCAATGTTGGGCACACTAGAGCCAGAAGCTGGCGACCGCAATACGACGGGCGCACAAGCGCTGGGTGATCGACTGATTGCCTGCTTTGGTTCTATCCTCATTTACTGGTACCAGTTTAGTCACCGTGGCGTGCGTATTGAGGTTGAAACCGATGATGACTCTATCGCTGCGCACTTTCTGCACATATTGCACGGTAAAAAACCATCTGAGCTGCATATTAAAGCCATGAACACCTCACTGGTACTCTATGCCGAGCATGAATTTAACGCCTCCACGTTTACGTCTCGCGTGATTGCCGGCACCTTGTCAGACCTCTACTCCTGCATCACTGGCGCGGTTGGTGCCTTGCGCGGCCCCAAACACGGTGGTGCTAACGAGGCGGCGATGGAGATTATCGAACGCTACCAGACGCCAGATGAGGCCGAAGCCGACATCATGGCGCGTATGGCGCGCAAAGAAATCGTGATTGGTTTTGGCCACCCGGTCTATACCATTGCCGATCCGCGTAACGAGTCGATTAAAGCTGTCAGCAAGTCACTGTGTGAAGCGGCAGGCAATATGAAGCTGTTTGACATCTCTGCCCGCATTGAAGCCACCATGTGGCGCGAGAAAAAAATGTTCCCTAACTTAGACTGGTACAGCGCCTCCAGCTACCACATGATGGGCATCCCTACTGGCATGTTCACACCTATTTTTGTCATTTCACGCACCACCGGCTGGGTCGCTCACGCGATTGAGCAGCGTATAGACAACAAAATTATTCGCCCGAACGCCGAATACAACGGGCCCGACAACAGGCCATTTGTGCCGCTGGAAAAACGTTAACTTAGTCTAGCCACAGAGGACACAGAGAAACCCGTGCTTTTTTTAGCCTCTGTGCTCTCTGTGTCCTCTGTGGCTTAATCTTTTTATTTGAAAGAAACACATTATGTCATCACACATTTCCAACGTGCGCCCCGACCCAGACCAGGTAATCGTGGATATTGCCAACTACGTGGCAGATTTTGAAATCAACTCCAACGAGGCGTATGACACTGCCCGTAACTGCTTGATGGATACCTTGGGCTGTGGTTTCGAAGCGTTGGACTACCCTGCCTGCACCAAACTACTGGGGCCTGTGATTGCCGGGACAGTCGTACCGAATGGCGCCAAAGTACCAGGCACTTCTTATCAGCTCGACCCTATTCTGGCGGCATTTAACATTGGCGCCATGATCCGCTGGCTGGACTTTAACGACACCTGGCTGGCGGCTGAATGGGGCCACCCTTCTGACAATCTGGGCGGTATTTTGGCGTCTGCTGACTATATATCGCGTAAAAACGTAGCCGAAGGCAAAGCAGCATTGACCATGAAAGACGTGCTCACCGCGATGATTAAAGCACATGAGATTCAAGGTGTGCTGGCGCTGGAAAACAGTTTTAACCGCGTCGGCCTCGACCACGTGATTTTAGTCAAAATCGCGTCAACCGCCGTGGTGACCAAACTATTGGGCGGCAACAAACAAGACATCATCAATGCCGTGTCTAATGCCTTTGTGGATGGCCAAAGCCTGCGCACCTATCGCCATAGCCCGAATACCGGCTCCCGTAAATCTTGGGCGGCGGGTGACGCTACCTCGCGCGCAGTGCGTCTGGCTTGGATGACGCTGCAAGGCGAAATGGGTTACCCAAGCGCGCTGACGGCTAAAACCTGGGGCTTTTACGATGTGTTGTTTAAAGGCAATGCGTTCAAGTTCCAGCGCCCTTACGGCAGCTATGTGATGGAGCAAGTGCTGTTCAAAATCTCTTTCCCGGCCGAGTTTCACGCACAAACGGCGGTAGAGTCTGCGTTCCAGTTAAACCAGGAAGTGGGCAACCGCCTGCAAACATTGGATGACATTGCCAATATTGAAAAAATTGTCATCACCACGCACGAATCAGCCATCCGCATTATCGACAAAACCGGCCCCATGAACAACCCGGCAGACCGTGACCACTGTATTCAATATATGGCGGCCGTCGGCCTGCTCAAAGGTAGCCTGACCGCGCTAGACTACGAAGACGAGGCCGCCGCCGATCCGCGTATTGATGCCTTACGCGACAAAATGACTTGCGTCGAAAAAGCGGAATACACCCGTGACTACCTGGACCCAGAGAAACGCTCAATTGCCAATGCTATCCAAATTTTCTTTAAAGATGGCACACAGTCTAGCAATATCGCTGTGGAATACCCGATTGGCCACCGCCGCCGCCGTGGTGAAGGCATCCCGGAGCTAGTCAAGAAGTTTAAGGTGAATCTGGCGCGCCGGTTTGACACAGCCAGACAAGCTGAGATTTTAGCGCTATGTGAAGATCAGGCAACGCTAGAGGCAACGCCTGTTAACCAGTTTGTAGATTTACTGATGGTTTAAACGCAAACGGTGTAGGGTGCGAAGTTGCGGCCTACACCGTTAAGCCACTCAATTAGAAACTTTCGCGCATATAAACAATCGGCGTTTTGTAAATGCCAAAGGTTGCACGGGCAACGGGCTCTGCCCCGAACCAGGGCAGCACACCGCCGATGGCGGGCGTTTCCACGGCACTAACACAGGTTTTTTCAGCACTGGCTGCTGCGCCAAGATTGACTTCTACATCTACGCTGCCGGTATTAGGCACGCCGTTTTGGGCTACTCCTGGTGCACTCAGCTTTAAGCCTAGCAAGCCACGGCTCATCACGGCCCCAGCGGCCAAGGTCGTTTCACAGGCAACTAAATTCCCTTTGTAACTTTTAAGCGCCACGCTTAACGGCGGGACAACAGTACAGTTATCTAACGGGTTTCTCACATAAGCGAGACCGTTCCAATATTGCGCCTCTAATTGCAACGGCAGGGGCAACAACTCAGAGCCGTGCGCGTTGTGCAGCATCAGTTTGCCATAGCGATAGTCCAAATTGGACGCGAGCACGATTGATGGCGCAGAGATCGTGACGCCAGTGTCTATATATTGAGGCTGGGTAGAAATGCTCATACTCTGTGGACTCACAGGTGCAGCCGGGCGAGCAACTTTATGTTTAGCCACCACTGCGACAACACCACTGACCCAGCTGCCAGTTAACGCGGGGGCCGCTGCGCTTAAGTTAAGCGTCGCCCCCACGGCTGGCGACAGCTCGAAATGGTAGTTATTGACGTTTAAAGGATCAAAAATAGCCGCGAAAACGCCAGTAAAGTTCTGCGTTGTGACATTAGCCACATTTTGCGCAGTAAGGGTGAACGGCGTTGTCACCCCCGGGTTAAGATTAGTGTCTTGATCAAAGTAAGAGAGAGTACCACAAGCATTTCTACTCACAACACCCAGGGTGACCTGAAAATGGTCGGGCACAAAGCGCCCCATATAGACAGTTGCAACCGGGACATAGCCAAAGGAGCATGCCTGCTTACTATTAAGGGCCGTAAAGCCTGCAACACAGTCTCCCACACTGGCATCCACCTGGGTAAACGTATCATCGTAAATACCCTGCGCGGCAAATTTAAAATAGCCGACCTCACTATAACTAAAGTCTGTGCCCGTGCTCGTGCCAATACTAGCCTGGTTAAACAAGCCAGAGACTATGCCAGAACGCACAGCACCCGTATGCGCGACGATCTTGCTATCGTCTGTTTTGGGCGTGCCATTGTAGTTTGTCAGCCCGGTCGTCACGGTCATGTTAAACCGCCCACTCCCTGCTTTAATGATAGGGCTATTGCTGGTGCTACTGCCATTGGTCACATCGGCATTGGCATTACTTGAGCTCAGACTATTAAAGCTGGCTGGCCGCACGGCAAAATTATCTATTGATAGAGAAATCGGCTGGAAAGCATTGCTATCAGTCACCTGGCAACGTAAGTTTTTATAAACATTGGTAATCGTTGCAGAGAGGCTTTTACGGCCAAGGTCACTACTGCCAAAAGTCACACTCTGCGTCGACAGCGTGGTCTTGGCACCACCACAGGTTTGATTAATCAACACCGCAGGATCACCACAATCAACTACCGTCACTTCAACCGTTTTATTGGCCTCTCCTACCGCCACAAAACCGGTACTGACGCTGTTATCTGCCGCCAGCGCCACCACATCAACATTAAACGCACTGTTTGCTACCTGGGTGAATAAATGGCCATTGGCTGCATTTGGATTAGTCACAGACGGATCAATGCAGTTGAATTTTGCAGCTTGGGTGGTACATTTACGCGCAGCATTAGCAGAAAGATTCAAAACACACGAGGTTTGCGAGCAGGTGCCACTGTTTGCACAACACACCCCGCCCGTGGTTGAATTAAACTCTAGCTTGATGGCCCAAATATTGTTGGCGGTACTTTTCGCACATCCAGCGATCTTGCCATAATTATCAATCACCCCGGTCACCGTGACTGAGTTGTTAATGACGGATTGGCTATCAATATAAACATCGTTACTGATTGAAGCCAACAGCCCGCCATTGGTCACCTGCACACTGCCATTAATGGTTGACCCATTATACAAAAACACGCCTGAATCAATGTCAGAACGTAGAGTAACGGCGCCTTGAATAACCGTTTGGTAGATTCTCATAACCCCGTGCGCCAAGCCCGTCGCAGTGACGTTGACATCGCCCTGCACTGTAGTGCCAGTGCCCAAGGTTAGATAACCTGCCTGCACGTTAATGGCGCCGTAATAATTGCTATATTGTGAAGAGGCGCCATCTAAGTTGCCGACGTTAATATAGCCTGACAACGCGTTATTTTGCCCATTAACATACATATAACAGCCAATGCAACTAACCCCGTTGGTAATGGTGTTAAACCCTGTGAGGTTGAGGCTGCCTGATGTAGTGCTCAACATGCCGTTGACTGCCACCGCCCGCGAGAGCGTGACCGGGCCGGTTCTGCCAGCAACATTGCCATTGACTACGGCATCTTGTGCCATAAAAATAGACCCGAAACCACTGCTAATCACATCCCCCTGTATGGTGCCAGCAGCATTAATAGAGCCATTAGAAATAAGCAGATTGCCACGAATGTATGACGCGCCATAAATGTTGACCAGATTAGTGCCCGCATTAATGGTTGCATAGACGTTACTTGCATTGAGTGTGACGGCACCGTTGTTGTAAAACGTGACGTTAGCTAATTGCGTGGCATTACCTACTCGATAAGCACCGACATTCAAGGCACCATTCACGGTCACACTGACGTTACCGTTATCGAGAAACTGCACCTGATCTTGAATATTAATAAAACCGGTGCAGGTATACACGCCCGCACTACCGACACACCCCGGTGGCATCGGCGCGCCCGACGCCGCCGGAAATGAATACATGGCCGCCAAAGACCCGCTGACGATCAAAAGCAAAAAACCGACAATGCACTGCACTACCCGAATACTGCCAACGCGTTGCTGAATCTTCAATACACCATCTGCCAAATACATATACAAGCTAATCTAAAACATTAATTAACTTATTTTACCAACATTAAGCACAAATACATTCATGTGTTAATAAATGTTTTATTGGCTCTTGTTGCGGTATGCGAGCCTATGCCCTCGTTAGGCAATCCAAATAGTTGTCAGTAAAAAAGATTGAACCGGCTTTAGAAAATAAAAAAGCGACCCGAAGGTCGCTTTTTTTACAGACACTGATGATTAGTCAGTAATCAGTTTTTGTTGAGACAACAAGTTAGAGATAATCGCCGCATCAGAGGTCTGACCGGTCGTCAGGTCAACACCACTCAACACAATCTGCTGGGTCGCATTACCACTGCTAAAGCTGCCAGACACGTTGTGTGCATCGGTTGCGAAACCACCATTAGAACTGATATGGACAATGGTATCGCTGCCAGATTTTTCAAAGTGAATGTAGTTCACCAGGTTGCCCGCATTCTCGCCTTGCAGCAAATCGCGCACATCCAGAATGTCGCCACCCTGGCTGACAGAGCTCTTGTTGAAGTCAGTGATGGTGTCACGCGCTGGCGTACCAGCTACACCATCATCACCACGATCCCACTTGAATACGTCTACGCCAGCGCCACCAGTCAGGGTATCGTTGCCTTTACCACCAATCAGGATGTCGTTGCCATCGCCGCCATTCAGTTTATCGTTACCAGCACCACCACGCAGGATGTCATTACCAGCACCACCATTCAGGGTATCGTTACCTGCATAGCCGTAGATAATGTCATTACCTGACGTACCGTTCACGGTATTGTCAGAGCTATCGCCACCAATAATTGGCGTCCCTTTATTACTGTTCAACAAGTCAATGTTAATCAGGTTAGAGGCTGATTCGCTGTCTTGTAAACCGGTACTGTCAACGGCTGTGATTTTAAAGTTTTGGAACAAACTCAAATCAACGGCTTGCTCATTAGTTTTAACGGTTGACAAGAACTCGTTGATCGCAAGGTTATCAACCGTGCCACCATCAGCAGCCGTAATAACCATTTTGCCATTAGCGCCGATCAAACCCAGGAAACCACTGCTTTGTGTGTAGCTAACATTCAACCCCAGCTCGTTCGCAACAGCTTGTGAATACGTCAGGTAAGCCGTGCCCAAGGTCACACCAATAAATGTGTTATAAGCGATGGTCACAGCACTGATGTTGTTGTTTACATCACTGGCAGTGAATGCCTGACGGCTAGAGAAGTTGAGCAAGTCAACATTCAACAAGCCTGGCAGTGTTAACAAACCAGCCGCACCCATGCCATTGCTTACTTCTGGCGCCACTTGTGGGATGGAGGTCACTTGTTTAGCCACATTCACCGTCAACGTTGCAGAACTGGTGTCCCCATCATTGTCGCTCAATGTGTAATTAAACGAGCTGGTACCAGCCACACTGGTGTTTTTCGGTGTGAATGAGAATGAACCGTCATCCATATCCACCAATAAAGTCCCTTGAGATGTGGTGATAATCAGCTTATGGCTGCTAGTGTCATAAGTACTGTTGTTAGTCCCTGTCACACTAATCGCGCCAGTTGACGAGTTAAAAGTGTATGTAGAGCCATCGACAGCAATCGACTTCACATAACCACCATCTGCACCAAAGCCACCACCAGAAGTCAGGCTACCGGTGATTGGGCTGCTCACAGTCTCATTCAGCACAGAGTCTAACTGGTTAAATGATGTCACACGTACACCATTGGTATTTGTACCCGTTTGGCCATCATAAGCAATCGGATTCAATTCAGTGTTTGAAGTGACACCGGAACCGATACCAATCGAATAAGACTTGATATGGTTGTTATTCAGGAAGTTAATCCATGTGGCTTCTTCTGCTTGCTGAATGCCTCTATCAGAGTTGTTGCTATTTTCTGAACCAGTCAAACTACCGTCACCACCCACACCGCGGTTAGGTTGGCCATCGGTAAAGAAGTAAGACACGTTTTGTGCATTATCCAGCTTACCGGATGTACCAAACGCATTCATGGCCGTATTTAACGCAGAGTCGTAGTTGGTATTACCATCCGCTGACAGATTATTCAGGTAAGCCTTGGCTTCTGCAACGGTCAACCAGCCATTACCCAATTGTTTGGTTTGATCCAAGCCGGCAAATACCACCAGTGAGACTTTCACGTCACCCATGTCGTCATATTTATCCAGCAGATTTTTCACTGACTGAATAGCACTGGCCAAACGGGTCTGATTATTCACACCATCAGTGGTCGTCATACTGCCAGAAATATCCAGCGTAATCATGAGGTTGGTGTTGGCAGAGTTGGTCGCCGTCACCGTCTGGTTAGTTGCTGTTGGTGCATCATCTGAAACGTTTACAGTGATAGAGCCTTTGCTGGTACTGTCAGCGTCATTGGCATTCACACCAAACTTGATTGCCAAAGTATCTTCTTGGCCAGCTACCGGGTGATCAATCGCACCAGACAACTGCACTGCATAGTCACCTTTGCTGTCGATAGTCACACGAATCACTTCTTTACCATTGGCAGAACCAATCAGCGTACCAGTGTTGTTGCCTGACCAAGTGATCGTCGTACCACCTGATGTATAAGTCGTGGTTGGCTCGGTCAGCGTGACGCTCTTCAAATCGCCATTAGGATCAGAAATACCCATGGAGCCTGTCGCGATGACATTGGAAGGACCCGCATCCAGCAAACCGCCTGGTAAACCGTCTTCAGACACACTCGCCTCTGCATTCAGAGTCACAAAAACGGGTGATTGATTCAAGGTGTATGCGTAGTTATCGCTAGGCACGCTGGTATTACCCGCATTATCAGTAGCGGTCACCGTGTAGTTATGCAAGCCTTTGGTAATGTCAGTGGTAGGCGTAAATATCCACTTACCGTCTTTATCAGCAACAGCAGTGCCAATCTTGGTCGCACCATCATAAATGGCGACTGTACTGCCGGCCTCGGCCTTGCCGGTTAATGTTGGTGTTGCATCATCAGCAACACCGCCATTCGCCACATTGCCTTTTACTGCACCAAAGTCATCGTAGATGTTATCAATGGTTGGTTTAGTTGGCGCAACATTATCGACCACATAGCTTAACTGTGTTGTCGCGACACCAACGTTGCCTGCAGTATCTGTAGTAGACACTTTGGCATCAATCGTTTTATCAGCATCTGCAACCAGTTCAGAACCAGGCACACTGACGCTAAAGCCTAATTTGCCATCAGTACGTGTAATCACTGTGGTGTTGTAGTCTTTACCATTGATCGTCACGACCACTGGATCACCAAGCTTAGCCTCGCCACCTACAGTACCAGTGACGGGTTGATTTACGCCTGGCTGAGATTCAGCAATATTGATAATACCGTCGCCACCAAAGTTAGCATCCAAAGCAATGGTTGCCACAGGTGGTGTCAAATCAAGGCTGTAGGTCAACTGAGTGGTTTGGCTTGCTGTGTTACCAGCAGTGTCAGTCACGGTGACTTTTGCATCGATAGTTTTGTCAGCGTCAGCAGCTAGCTCGTTACCGGCTACATTCACACTGAAGCCCAGTTTACCGTCAGTACGTGTGATTACTGTGGTGTTGTAGTCTTTACCATTGATGGTGACAACGACTGGATCACCTACTTTAGCGTCGCCACCAACAGTACCAGTTACTGGCGTAATTGAAGTCGCTTTGGCTTCTTCAATGTTGATGATGCCATCACCACCGAAGTTAGCATCCAAAGCAATCTCGGCTTTAGGTGGCGTCAAGTCCAGACTGTAAGTCAGCTGGGTAGACTGGCTTGCTGTATTACCAGCGTTGTCAGTCACAGTCACTTTCGCATCGATGGTTTTGTCAGCGTCAGCAGCTAGCTCGTTACCGGCTACATTCACACTGAAGCCCAGTTTACCGTCAGTACGTGTGATTACTGTGGTGTTGTAGTCTTTACCATTGATGGTGACAACGACTGGATCACCTACTTTAGCGTCGCCACCAACAGTACCAGTTACTGGCGTAATTGAAGTCGCTTTGGCTTCTTCAATGTTGATGATGCCATCACCACCGAAGTTAGCGTCCAAAGCAATCTCAGCTTTAGGTGGTGTCAGGTCCAGACTGTAAGTCAGCTGGGTAGACTGGCTTGCTGTGTTACCAGCGTTGTCAGTCACGGTGACTTTTGCATCGATGGTTTTGTCAGCGTCAGCAGCCAGTTCATTACCGGCCACATTCACGCTGAAGCCCAGTTTACCGTCAGTACGTGTGATTACTGTGGTGTTGTAGTCTTTACCATTGATGGTGACAACGACTGGATCACCTACTTTGGCGTCACCGCCAACAGTACCAGTTACTGGCGTAATTGAAGTCGCTTTGGCTTCTTCAATGTTGATGATGCCATCACCACCGAAGTTAGCGTCCAAAGCAATCTCAGCTTTAGGTGGTGTCAGGTCCAGACTGTAAGTCAGCTGGGTAGACTGGCTTGCTGTGTTACCAGCGTTGTCAGTCACGGTGACTTTTGCATCGATGGTTTTGTCAGCGTCAGCAGCCAGTTCATTACCGGCCACATTCACGCTGAAGCCCAGCTTACCGTCAGTACGTGTGATTACTGTGGTGTTGTAGTCTTTACCATTGATGGTGACAACGACTGGATCACCTACTTTAGCGTCGCCACCAACAGTACCAGTTACTGGCGTAATTGAAGTCGCTTTGGCTTCTTCAATGTTGATGATGCCATCACCACCGAAGTTAGCGTCCAAAGCAATCTCAGCTTTAGGTGGTGTCAGGTCCAGACTGTAAGTCAGCTGGGTAGACTGGCTTGCTGTGTTACCAGCGTTGTCAGTCACGGTGACTTTTGCATCGATGGTTTTGTCAGCGTCAGCAGCCAGTTCATTACCGGCCACATTCACGCTGAAGCCCAGTTTACCGTCAGTACGTGTGATTACTGTGGTGTTGTAGTCTTTACCATTGATGGTGACAACGACTGGATCACCTACTTTGGCGTCACCGCCAACAGTACCAGTTACTGGCGTAATTGAAGTCGCTTTGGCTTCTTCAATGTTGATGATGCCATCACCACCGAAGTTGGCATCAAGCGCGATTGTTGCGACAGGCGGTGTCAAATCAACGGTGTAAGTCAGTTGAGTAGATTGGCTCAGGCTATTGCCTGCATTGTCACTCACAGTCACCTTGGCATCAATCGTTTTATCTGGGTCAGCAGCCAGTTCGTTACCAGCCACATTCACGCTGAAACCCAGTTTGCCGTCAGTACGTGTGATCACTGTGGTGTTGTAGTCTTTACCATTGATGGTCACGACTACTGGATCACCTGCTTTAGCGTCACCGCCAACAGTACCAGTCACTGGAATAGTTGTGGTCGCTTTGGCTTCTTCGATATTAATAATACCGTCACCAGCAAAGTTGGCATCCAAGGCAATCGTTGCAAACAGGTTCGGATTCACTGCCAATTTGTAGTCTTGTGTATCAGTCGCAGTTGCGCTGTTACCTGCGGCGTTGGTCGTTGTCACGCTCGCAAAAATAGTAGCATCTGAGTCAGCAGCCAGGTCTGCGCCAGGCACATTGATTGAGAATTTACCGCCAGTTTGCACTGTACCGGTGAATTCCTTGTTGTTAATGGTCAAGGTCACTGTATCGCCAACCTTGAACTGGCCGCTTACAGTACCAGTCACTGGAATCGCTGCCGCTGTAGATTCAGCGACGTTCACAATGCCATCACCAGCCACGTTAGCATCCAGGCTGATTGCCAATGCTGGTGGTAACAGGTTTACTGCGTAGACCTGAGTGTCGGTGGCTGTGGCACTATTACCTGCCGCGTTGGTAGTTGTGACGCTGGCAAATACAGTTGCGTCAGGATCTGCTGCCAAATCTGCACCAGGCACATTAATGGAGAAAGTACCATCAGTCGCAACTGCACCGGTAAAGTCTTTACCATTCACGGTCACAGTGACAATATCACCGGTCTTGAACTGGCCACTTACGGTACCAGTCACCGGGATTGCTGCCGCAGTAGACTCAGCCACGTTCACAATGCCGTCGCCTGCCACGTTTGCATCCAGGCTGATTGCAACTGCTGGTGGCAATACATTCACGGTATAGGTCTGTGTATCCGTCGCCGTCGCGCTATTACCTGCAGCATTGGTTGTTGTGACACTCGCAAATACTGTGCTATCTGAGTCAGCAGCCAAATCTGCACCAGGCACATTAATGGAGAAAGTACCATTTGCGGCAACTGCACCCGTAAAGTCTTTACCGTTAATCGTCACCGTCACAATGTCGCCAGTTTTGAACTGGCCACTCACGGTACCAGTCACTGGGATTGCTGCCGCTGTAGATTCAGCGACGTTCACAATACCGTCGCCAGCCACGTTAGCGTCCAGGCTGATTGCAACTGCTGGCGGCAATACGTTCACGGTGTAGGTCTGTGTATCAGTCGCCGTCGCGCTATTACCTGCAGCATTGGTTGTTGTGACGCTCGCAAATACTGTGCTATCTGAGTCAGCAGCCAAATCTGCACCAGGTACATTGATTGAGAAAGTACCGTCTGTCGCAACTGCGCCAGTAAAGTCTTTACCGTTAATCGTCACCGTCACAATGTCGCCAGTTTTGAACTGGCCACTCACGGTACCAGTCACCGGAATTGCAGTGGCTGTAGATTCAGCCACGTTCACAATGCCATCACCGGCAACGTTAGCATCCAGGCTGATTGCAACAGCTGGAGGTGCTGTATTGACAGTGTATGTTTGTGTATCAGTCGCAGTTGCGCTGTTACCTGCTGCGTTCGTCGTTGTCACGCTCGCAAAAATAGTAGCATCTGAGTCAGCAGCCAGGTCTGCACCAGGTACATTGATTGAGAACTTGCCACCATCCAAAACAGTGCCAGTAAAGCTCTTGTCATTGATCGTCAAGGTCACTGTATCGCCAACCTTGAACTGGCCGCTTACAGTACCAGTCACCGGAATCGCTGCCGCTGTAGATTCAGCCACGTTCACAATGCCATCACCGGCAACGTTAGCATCCAGGCTGATCGCCAGTGCTGGTGGCAACAGGTTTACAGTGTAAGTCTGTGTATCTGTTGCTGTCGCACTATTACCCGCGGCATTGGTGGTGGTGACACTCGCAAATACCGTGCTGTCTGAGTCAGCAGCCAAATCTGCACCAGGCACATTGATTGAGAATGTTCCGTCTGTCGCAACTGTGCCAGTAAAATCTTTACCGTTCACAGTGATTGTGACGATATCGCCAGTTTTGAACTGGCCACTCACGGTACCAGTCACCGGAATTGCAGTGGCTGTAGATTCAGCCACGTTCACAATGCCATCACCGGCAACGTTAGCATCCAGGCTGATTGCAACAGCTGGAGGTGCTGTATTGACAGTGTATGTTTGTGTATCAGTCGCAGTTGCGCTGTTACCTGCTGCGTTCGTCGTTGTCACACTCGCAAAAATAGTAGCATCTGAGTCAGCAGCCAGGTCTGCACCAGGCACATTGATTGAGAATTTGCCACCATCCAAAACAGTGCCAGTAAAGCTCTTGTCGTTGATCGTCAAGGTCACTGTATCGCCAACCTTGAACTGGCCGCTTACAGTACCAGTCACCGGAATCGCTGCCGCTGTAGATTCAGCGACGTTCACAATGCCATCACCAGCAACGTTAGCGTCCAGGCTGATCGCAAGTGCTGGTGGCAACAGGTTTACGGTGTAGGTTTGGGTGTCAGTTGCAGTAGTCGTATTACCAGCAATGTCAGAAGTGGTTACACTCGCATCAATGGTTTTATCAGAATCAGCAGCCAAGTCTGCACCCGGTACATTGATTGAGAAGGTGCCAGCTGCTGTGACCGTTCCAGTAAAGTCTTTACCGTTCACAGTGATTGTGACGATATCGCCAGCTTTGAATTGACCACTCACGGTACCAGTCACTGGGATCGCCGCCGCTGTAGATTCAGCCACGTTCACAATGCCGTCACCCGCAACGTTCGCGTCCAGGCTAATAAACAACGCTGGTGGAACTGTATCAATCGTAAAGTTCAATGGCGTAGATGGGGCGCTTGTGTTGCCGGCTGGATCGGTCGCCGTCACAGTCACACTATGCAAACCATCAAGCAATGGTGTTGTTGGCGTGAATGTCCAAGTGCCATCAGGCTGAACAAGCGCTGTACCAAGCTTGGTGCCATTATCGTAAATAGTCACAGTATCGCCAGGATTACCGCTCGTACCACGAATTTCTGGTTTGTTATCATCAATTGAAGAGTTATTAGCAATCACACCTTGAATAGTGCCGACATCATCATAACCTTCAAACGCTGGCGTATTTGGCGCAACGGTATCGACTGTGAAGTTGAGTGGTGTGGATGGCGCGCTGGTGTTGCCAGCTGGGTCAGTTGCAGTCACAGTCACGCTATGTGAACCATCAAGCAATGGCGTTGTTGGTGTGAATGTCCAAGTGCCATCAGGCTGAACAAGCGCCGTACCAAGCTTGGTGCCATTGTCATAAATCGTAACAGTATCGCCAGGGTTACCATTGGAACCACGAATTTCTGGCTTGTTATCATCAATGGTTGAGTTGTTGACGATCAGACCCTGGGTTGGACCAACATCATCCACACCTTCAAAGGCGGGGGTGTTTGGCGCAACTGTATCAATTGTGAAGCTCAAAGGTGTTGATGGATTGCTAGTATTACCAGCTGGATCAGTTGCAGTCACAGTGATGCTATGACCACCATCAGCCAACGGCGTTGTTGGCGTAAATGTCCAGGTACCATCAGGTTTTACAACAGTGGTACCAAGCTTGGTGCCGTTGTCATAAATCGTGATCGTGTCATTAGGATTACCATTAGAGCCACGAATCTCTGGCTTGTTATCATCAATCGTTGAGTTGTTAACAATCAAACCTTGTGTTGGGCCAACATCATCCACACCTTCAAAGGCTGGTATATTTGGTGCAACTGTATCGACTGTGAAATTCAAAGGTGTCGATGGATTACTTGTATTACCAGCCGGATCAGTTGCAGTGACAGTGATGCTGTGACCACCATCAACCAGCGGTGTTGTTGGTGTAAATGTCCAAGTACCATCAGGTTTTACAACAGTGGTACCAAGCTTGGTGCCATTGTCATAAATCGTAATGGTGTCACCAGGCTTACCATTAGAGCCACGAATTTCTGGCTTATTGTCATCAATGGTTGAATTGTTGACGATCAGCCCTTGGGTTGGACCAACATCATCCACACCGACAAACGCTGGAATCTCTGGGGCGCTCAAATCGATAGTTGCAGAATCACTACCTGGTTTAGATTCATTTTTTGCTGCATCAACGATGGTTGCAATCACCTTAACAGTGTCACCATCAGGCTGTACTGGCACAGTCGTTGTAATAAAACCATTTGTTTTGTCGTTAGCTGAGATAACCACTTGCTTAACAGTACCGTCATTGGACTTAACGACGACGATATCACCCACATCGACCAGGCTTGGCGTAAACGACACTTTTACATCTATATCTCCGTTTAATTCTGCACGGTTAATGAAGCCGTCATTATTAGCATCTTCAGTAATTTCGACAGTTGGGGCGTTGCCACCATTTGGAACATTGGTGTCAATAATTGCAGAATCTGAGCTTGAAGGCGACGTTTGGCCGGATTGATTGGTAATGCTTGCCGTTACTGTTAATGTGGAACCCTGCGCCGGCACTGGCACTTGAACGTCGACAGAACCCGCCGCAATATTGGCAGCAGACAATACAACACTAATCGTACCGCCGTTATGAACAACGTTTAATGTATCGCCAGGCTCAAGACCTGCTGGTAGCGTCACAGTAGCTTTAGTTGTTGTTGCATTACCCAACTCGCCGGCATTTAAATAACCATCATTGTCTTGATCATCTGCCAATGTAATAACAGGAGCACCACTTGCAGGGCTCAAATAAACATAATTTGGTGCAATATTGCCGCCTGTTGCCGCACCACCTGCACCAGTACCGCCATCATAGTTGGCACCGCCTGCGTTTTGGGTCTGAATTCTATCCAGGTTAACAAAGCTGGCATTACCGTCACTACCCGCCTCACCTGCCGCTGGGCTATCTAATACTTCAGTGATGTCACGGCCCTCATTCAACGCTGTCAATACAGCATCAAAAACGGTTTGGTTGACGGCATTCTCAGAGACATCAGAAACATCTACCTGGGCCAGGTTGTCAGTAATCTTAACTGTTTGGGCTTCAGCAAAATTCACGGTCTCGCCGTTAGCCAGCTTGACGGAGACGGCGGCACCTGAGGCTGTGATTACCTTATCACCAGCATGCAGCACTTCGCCGACTTTCAACATATGGCGGTTGCCGCTGGCATCCACTACGATAGCCATGCCTTGAATATTTGTAACAGTTCCGATTACTGTAGCCATTTTGATCCTCACTTAAGATTGAGACAATTCTGATAGTGTCGTATTAAACGCGAATTCAAAATGAAAATCTATTGTACTAAAGTACAATGCCTGAACCGGCCAGCAAGCAGGCGGCACTGGCAAACTTACGCACTCGCGAACATAAAAAAAGCGGTGCCAAATTGGCACCGCTTTTTTATTTCTCCTACGCGCAGGAGAAACGCTCAATATTTATTGGGCAACAGACTGAAAACGAATAATTTCAACACGGCGGTTGGCATCATTACCATTCACAGGATCATTTTCAGCGATAGGTTGTGAGAAGCCGTAACCTTTAACAACTACACGCTGTGCATCCATCCCTTTTTTCACGAGATAGTCAGACACTGCTTTAGCACGCTTTTCGGACAAGAGAAGGTTGTACTTCTCTTTTGAGGTGCTGCGCTTGTCTGTATGGCCCGCGATCTCCACCTTGTCATTACCCCACTCTTTAACCACATCGTACACAATATCAAGATCTGCGTAAGACTCTGGCAAGATAATGGCACTATTAGCCTGGAACAAGATGCGAGGCGTAAACTTCATGGTCGCTTTTTCTTGTGCTTTCGGTTTGAAGGCTTCACCTTCCCAAGGCTTGGCATTTGCCAACAACGCCGCTTTGTCTGGCACGACTTGTGAAGGCGCAACCGCTTTACATACATTCTCGCGATCCATGTACTCTTCACGTGGGTATTCGCCAACATCGGCACGCGTGACACCCAGCTTGCTCAGCAACAAGCCCTGGCCAGCATAGGTTCTTGCATAAGCAGTGCTGAGGTCCATTTCTGCACTGGTAAAGTTGCGACGAGACTGGAAGTATTCGTTTTCAGTATCCAGTAAGTCAAGCAAAGTACGCTGACCAATGTCATATTGCTTACGGTAAGCCAAACGCGCATTTTCAATCGAGTCCTGATGCTGCTTGCGGTAAGCCACTTGCTCAGTCAACTGCTTGATGTTGTTATAGGCAATGGCCACCAACTGGCGCGTATCAATACACGCTTTATCACGTAAATCATGTGAGCGGTTTAAGGTTTCTACCGCAGAGTCCATGTTTGATTTATCAGTAAAACCGTTGAAAATATTCCAGCTTGCAGTGACTTCCAATGTGTCGGCAGCCAAAGTGCTGTTCTTGCTTGCATCATTCACATCAAGAATTTTACGACCTTGCAAATCCAGGCGCGGCATAAACGGGGCTTTTTTGCCAGAGACAGATTTTTCTACAGCAATAATATTTTCAATCGCGGCCAGAATATTTGGGTTTTGCTTGTAAGCAGCGTCCAGCACCTGATCTGCACTACCAGCCAAGCCATCACCGGTCAGCATCACTTCACTTACGCTCTCAGGCGGCAACTCACCAACCAAGCGTTGAAAACGTGCTGACACATCAAACAAGTTAGTAGTTTCAGTCAGCAGGTTAGCTTCAGCCAGTGCCAAACGGCCTGTGGCTTGCTCCAAGTCAACTTTTTTGCCCACGCCAGCATCCACACGAGATTTAATCTTGTCAAAAATCTGCTTGTGCACCACAAAGTTGTCTTGTGCGTAAGACACCAAACGGCGATAACGCAACAAATCAAAATATGCCGTGGCAGTATCCAGCGCAACACCTTGCATTTGCCCCTGCAACTCATAAAAGCGAGATTTCGCCACATGATCCAGTCGACCTACTTCAGAAGGCGTGGCCAGACCATCAAAAATCATTTGACGCAAGGTCAAGGTGGATTGCTGATTAGGGGTGTAGGTGTTGTTGACGTTTGGCGTCAGGCGTTCTTGATTTCTGAACGTTTGATCCACAGTCAAGTTTGGCAGGTATCGGCCTTTGGCGGCAGACTCATCAAACTCTGCGGCTTTAAAAGCGTGAAAGCTGGCTTGAACCTCAGGGTTCTCAGAGACAGCCTTTTCGATTATTTTCTCCAAGGTCTCAGGACTGGCAGCCCAACCGATAGCCGAGAAGGAAAACACACCCATTATCAGTGCCGAGGCGATTTTTTTTAGTTTCATGTGCAGACTCTTAACAAGTTATAAAGATTCATCCAGAATCAGTATAACCATGGAATTGTGTCTACACAAGGGTATACAGCCTATCAAAGTAGGCACTTTGATAGGCTTTTAGTGGAAAATGTCACATATTTCGTTGGTTTGACAGCAGGTTTTTTGAAAAAATCTGATTAAATTCATTAATTTACAAAAATAAACATCGGTTAAATAAATTAATCAATCAAGAGTTTAACTGTAATTTATTCAAAGAATCTTTTTTAAAATGATCGTCATGGGAGAAATGCCCCTGGGCTGATTTGCCTTGCAGAACCAGTGCCAGATGCAAACGATCACGCACTTTTAAGGTATCAAACACAGAGGTTAAATGTGCTTTGACAGTGCGCTCTGAAATAGAAAGTGCGCGCGCGATCTCTTTATTGCTATTGCCTTTTGCCGCCTCTAATGCAACTTCACGCTCACGCTTGGTCAACCCCTCTAACATTTCTTCGGTCGTATCCGGTTGTGGGTTACCGCGTGTTGTCAGCGTAATTAGGTGTTTGAGCACATCCCGCCCTAACCAGACGCCGCCTTGTGCAACCACGCTATACACCTCTTGCAGCACGTGCTGATGTGCATAAGCATGCAAATAGCCCACGGCACCGAGCTCGAGTGCTTGCATGGCTTCTGTTTGATCAGGGTTATTAGATAACACAATCACTTTGGCCGCAGGCACGAACGTTAATATCTGCTGCACATGTTTGCGCCACTGCTGACCATGTTCAATTTGTGCGTGCACCCAGATAATAGAAGCGCCCGCGACATCTGCTGACACAACATCAGAAATGGCAATTAACTGCGGAAAAGCCTTGAGCCAGGATTCTACGGATTGTTTTAAGGTAGTGACGAATATATGCTTCATAGTGATTAGCGCTCAGTTAATGCATAAGATTTAGCTTTTAACACTGGTTTTAATAAGTAGGAAAGCACCGTTTTCTTCCCTGTCAAAATATCAACCTGTGCCACCATGCCAGGAATAATCGGCAAGTGGTCGCCCAGATTATTCCTGTCTGTCCTTACCTTAACGACATAATATGCATTACCTTTATCGTCTATGGTCGAATCTGCTGCAATATCTTGCACAGAGCCATCCAAACTACCATAAATAGTGTAATCGTAAGCCGTCAGCTTAATCACCGCGGGCTGTTGCGGGCGAATAAAGGCAATATCTTTGGTTTGTACTTTGGCCTCAATCACCAGCGCATCATCAGAAGGCACCACCTCCATGACTTCTTTGCCGGGCTGGATCACACCACCAACCGTGTTGTAATAAAGCTTGCTGACCTTGCCATTCACCGGTGAGGTTAATGTTGATTGCTTTACTTTATCTGAAAGCGCCAGGCTAGACTGCGTTAAGCTATTAATTTTAGCAGTGGTTTCGTTTAAGTCTGTGCGCACTTTGCTCAAGAAAGATTGCTGCGCTTCTGACACTTTGCGCCTGGCCTCAGAAATCGCTGCCGTCAAACGCCCCATCTGCGCTGACGCCTGATCGATATCGCCTTTTGCACGATTAGAATCACGCTCCAGCCTTAAGATTTCAATCTCAGACACCGCACCACTATTTAACAATGGGCGATTAGCGGCCAACTCTTTACTGGTCGAGTCATAGGTTTTAATCGCCACCTCTTTTTTAAACTGCACCTCGGACAATTCACGCTCACGTTGTGACAATTGGTCCCTGGCGATATTAATTTGCGAATTCAACTCATCTCTGGCGGCATTAAACAGCTGCAACTCTTGCAGGTAAGTATCAGGTGTTTTTTGCTGCACTTCAGCGGGCGGATTAAAACTACCGCCATTAGCCAGTGCTTTCAGGCGCGCTTCTTTGGCTTTGAGTGATAAGTATTGGCTTTCATTTTCTTTGAGTGATGAAATAGCCCGGGTTTCATCAATTTTAATCAACGGTTGACCACGTTTAACGGTATCCCCCAACTGCACCATGATATCAACCACAATGCCGCCATCTAACGATTGCACAACCTGTATTTGTCGGGATGGAATAACGCGCCCTTCGCCGCGCGTGACTTCGTCCACCTTAGCCACACTTGCCCAAACCAGTAACACCAGCAAAATCGCAAAAATAGCATACATAATAAGCTTTGCATGCAGCATGGTGCCCTCTATCATCACGTCATGCGCTTGCTCAGACCATGTGCGTGCTTCAGCCGTTTCGGTTTTAACGACTTTATCTACCAAAGCATGCACGGGCTTACCGAGGCGCACCCAAATGCTGTCTGGCTTGGTGACTTCACCTAATTGATCGAATATTTTTTTTGCCATATGATTATCTCGCCTTACCTACTTTGCCAGCGCGTAGCGCAGCAGTGACGTCTTCTTTGTTACCATCCGCAACTACTTGGCCGGAATCAATCACAATCAGGCGCTCTGCCAGCTCTAGCATGGCATTACGATGGCTGATCACAATCATGGTTTTGTCAGCGGTGGCTTCGGCAATGTTACGCTTGACCGTCTCTTCGCCAGAATGATCCATGGCACTGGTCGGCTCATCCAGCAATACAATTTGTGGCATGGTGACGAACGCGCGTGCAATACCTACGCCCTGTCGCTGCCCGCCAGACAAGGTATCCCCGCGCTCACCTACTTCCAGGTCAAAGCCTTTAGGATGGGCATTAACGAACTCGGCAATGCCGCCTACTTGCGCCGCCCGTAATACGGACTGATCGTCAGCATGCGGGTGACGCAGCGTCACATTTTCACGCAATGAGCCATAAAACAGATGATTATCTTGCTGCACATAGCCAATGCTGCGGCGCAACTCAGCCGGGTCAATTTGCCGCGCATCAATGCCATCAATCAGAATCGCGCCTTCAGTCGGTTGATACAAGCCCAAAATCAATTTATTAATGGTGGTCTTGCCTGAGCCCATACGGCCAATTAAACCCACATGCTCGCCGGGACGAATTTTAAAAGAAATCCGGTTCAAGGCTAGCTCATCAGAGCCAGGATATTTAAATGACACATTTTTAAACTCGATCTCCCCCTTGAATACCGGGCGAGACAAGAAATTAACACCTTTATTACGCTCTACCGGCTTGCCCATCACTTCATCTAATGATTTAAGAGACGTCGCCGCGGTGTGATACTGTGTGAACAGACCCGCAATTTGCGAAATAGGCGCCAAACCACGACTGGTCAATTGCGAGCAGGCAATTAATCCGCCCATGGTTAAATCCCCATTCGAGATCAGATACACGCCCAAAATCACAATCGCCACACTAATAATTTGCTGCAAGGCATAAGTGCCGTTGGTGATAGAAGAGGATAGCAACTTCAGTTTGCTACCCACTTCAGACAGAAACAGCGCACTTTTCTCCCACTTGCCCTGCATCTGCCCTTCAACGCCCATTGATTTCACGGTCTCCAGACCAACCAGGCTCTCAATCAGCGTGGCATTGCGTTGCGCGCTGGCGCGATACATGGTTTCTGAAAGATCGTGCATTTTGGTCTGCACGCTCAGGGAGTAAATCAATACAACCGCGCCGCCAACCAAGGCAGGCAACACCATATAAGGATTAATCCAGGCAATCACAATCAGGAAAATAATGCCGAACGGCAGGTCAATCAGTGTGACCACCGTGGCCGAGGTAATGAAATCACGCACGCTTTCAAACGAGCGTAAATTAGACGCAAAGGAACCCACCGAAGTTGGCTTGGCCTCATAGCGGGTGCCCAGCACTTTTTCCATGATTTGCGCACTGAGCTTCACGTCTATGCGTGCACTGGCCCAATCCAGAAAATAGGCACGCATGGAGCGCAGCAACAAGTCTCCCAATACAATCAGTGCCACACCTACGCCCAGCACCCATAAGGTTTCAACGGCCTTATTGGGCACTACCCGGTCATACACATTCATGGTAAACAGCGGCATGGCCAAGGCAAAAATGTTAATCAGCAAAGCCGCAACCATCACATCACGATAAATGCCTTTATTTTCGGCCAGCGTACCCCAAAACCAGTGTCGGACTTTTACCCGACCGACTTCTGGCGTGCGTGCATCAAAAATAAAGTTTTGCTTGGTGATTAAGGCATAGCCAGTATATTGCGCGGCCAGATCGGCCAGGCTGATAGTGACAATGTCTGCCGACAAATCGGGAAACACCACTTGTGCAAAATGCTGGCTTTCATCTATTTTAATCAACTGGCAGGCGCGATGATTATTCAGCAGCAAGGTAACATCTGCCTGCGGTTGCAACAATGACACAATCGCCGCCTGTGTCACACTCACATCCAGCCGCAAGCGCTCCGCTGAGCGTTTAAACAGCTCAGGGTTAAGCTTGCCACTCTCTAGCGGCAACCCTGAGGTTAAAGCATCACGGGTGGTCGCCAGCCGATTGTGGCGACAAATATAAAGGAGACACTCCAGCAGAGCATCTTTTTCGGTCTTATTAAAGTATGGCGTCGTTTCCATGGCAGATGACTTATTATTATCCTTATCAGAGTTAAACCAGTGACTGATTTACCGACTGTTGATTGTATGGCCTGTCAAGCCATGTCAAAACGATGAGTATATGGCATAACACCCCGAAATTACAAAAATTGACACTTTCATAGTGCACCAAACTGCAAGTTTTCCTGCACGAAGGGGCCGGTCACCGCTTCAATACCAATCGCATTCAAACTATCCAGCTCTTGCTGGTCTTGTACGCCCTCGGCAATCGGCACAATGCCCATGGTGCGCACCATCATGCACAAGCCGCGCATCAGCGACTGTTGCTGTGGCCGCAAATGAATATCGCGAATCAGCGATGCATCAAATTTAATGTAATCCATGCCCAGCTCATGCAAGTCGCCCAATTGTGCCAAACGCGTTGACACATGCTCCATGCCCACCATGCAACCCAGGGATTTCACCAAATGCACAAACTCTTTAAATTTCACAAAGTCGCTAAATGCCGACTCTTCAGCCACTTCAAAACTCAACCTGGCTGGCGAGGCAACCGTCAACATTAATGACTGCAATTTATCCTTATATTCATCACTGCGCATCGCGGCGGCTGACACATTGACGCTGAGGCTGGCATTATTTTTCGCCAGCATATCCACCGCGTACTCCAGCGCCAGCCCATCCAGCGTTTTAATCATATCGAGTTGGCTGGCCCAATCAATAAACGCACCAGCGGCCAACCATTGATCACCCTCATCAATATGCAAACGCAACGGACACTCGTAGTGATACAACTGCTGGTCACGCTGCATGACCGGATAACAAGCGAGCTTAATCTGCTTTTGCTCAATCGCCTGCAAGAATTGCTGCTTCCATTGATTAAGGTAATTTTTTCTCGAGGTCACGATACTATTCGCATTCATCACCCGCATTGGTGTCACCGCTTGGTCTTCGGCCAGATCGAGAATAAACTGCATCACACGGTGAATATCGACAAAGTCATCACCTTTTTTAGTTTTGGTATGCGTAACCACAAACTGGAACTGCAACAACTGTTGCGCAGCATTTAGTTTTTCCAGCACAAGCTTCAGCTCGGTGGTGACAGCAAAATCATCCAGTGGCTGACGGCTGAAAATACCAAATACACCACCGGCCAAGCGGCCACACACCACATCCTGGTAATGCGCCATCTGTTGCTGCAGCGCATCGCCAACCTTTTTAATCAATTGGTTGGTGATGCTATAGCCCAGCTGCTTGTCAATATCAGGCAAGTTGCGCAATTGCACCAGAATCAGCACGCCCTCGACAAACCCTTCGTGCTTAAGGGCGACCGAAGCGGTATTGGTAAAATGTGACTGATTCATTAAACCAGTCACTTCATCGTAGTTAATTTGCTGGTTAAAGGTATTCAGGCGCTCGGACTCAGCCGTGACCATAGACTTGACGCGGTCAGACAGCGTATTCATGGTGCGCACCAGTTTCTGAAACTCTTCTGTTGCTGGTTCTGCAATAGTGATGTATTTGCGCTCGCCCAAGGCCTCTGCTTGCGCAATCACTTCGTCCAGCGGTTTCAGAATACGCTTGAGCCAGAAGCCAGACACCACATAGCTCAGCAAAGCTACAATCAATGTCCACAACACCGCGTGGCGTGAGGTTTCCCATAATTGGTCATAAGCCAGCGAGGGTTCGCTTTCAAGCACCAAGGTGCCATATTGCTGCCAGCCAGATTGAATATTGGCAATGCCCGGCTGAATGCTGACCGAAAAAACCGACTGGAACCAAGCTGGCGCAACCGAATGTGGATTGCGGTTTACGCGCTCAATCATGACTTTGTTATCAGGGGAAATAATGGCAATGCGACGATAATGCCCCATATCAAACTGAGCACTGATAATCAACTCTACCGTCACGTTATCTTTTTGAATATTGGATAGCGTGATTGCCAGCCCGTTGGCGTTATCATTATTTTTCTTTTGTAGCTGTTCAGCCATGAAATGATGGTCGTCATAGACACCTAAAAACAGGCACCCTGCCGCCACCATTAAAATAATGACAGAAATCGCAATGCGTATTTGTTTTACCAAAGACATTTGAAAGCCCTCTTACTTTCCTGGGGTAAATCCGGCAGCAACCCGACGTCAATGCAGGCTTTGTACATTAGCCTAGCATTAAGCCCCCATAATAACCACACCCCTAACAGGTTTTTAATCATTCCAGCCCATCCTGTCGCATACGTATCAATACATCGCGCCATTTGGAGATATTGGAAGGAGAACCCGCCCGCATATTCGGGTTATTCGCCACGAATAACCCTTTATCATTAAAGCTAAATACCGGAGACAAATCACCGCGCTTTGAGGCGGGCAACAATTCAAAATTAAGGTTATCGAGCACCAATGGGTCACTATTAGGTGTCGCGTAGTAGGTCAACACCATATGCGGCCGGATGGATCCGCTAGGCATGCGCGCCCGCACATAAGTCAGGCGCAATTTGTCTTGTGACACACCGAGCTTTTTAAGTAAGGTGTATTTGGCAATGCTAAAGTCCTCACAGTCACCCGCGCCTTTGCCAAAAGTTTCCAGCGGGCTCGCCCAGTAGTCTTCTACACCCCATAGCGTAATGTCATCGACAAACAACACGTGCTGATTAGTAAAATCATTCACCATATGCACCTTGGTCATTTCACTGGCGCCCGCAATCTGGGCAAACATTTCATTCAGGCGCATCACGTTCTGGTAAGCCTCTTCACCATAGCGCTGCCTGACTTTCTCCAGCATTGCCAGCACATAGTCATCCGCCTGTATCTGCGACCATAGCATACACAGCGCCAGGCCTAAGCCTGTCAGCAATCTAACAAAAGATGAGGTTACGTGGCGTCTCATGTGAAATTCATTCCCAGTGAGCGATTATGTCACGGCTAAATCAAGCACAATTTACCAAACAAAGCGGTTTTAATCGACAATTTCAGCGCAGCTAGCATTTGCTGCCAGCACACACAAACGACATTCAACAAAGACAAGTGAAGCAGGATTGGGTAAAATATCGGCTTTTGAACCGAAGCTTTTTTACCCATGACGTCTCTCACCACGCTCAATGCACTGTCACCACTAGATGGTCGCTATCAATCCAAACTCGATCCTTTACGGCCTTTTTTTAGTGAATATGCGCTGATCAAATACCGCGCACTGGTAGAGGTCGAATGGTTAAAAGCACTCAGCGCAGCGCCTGAACTGGCAGAAATTGCCCCATTCAGCCCTGAAACCATCGCCGAACTGGATGCCGCGATCACAGCATTTAGCGAAGCCGATGCCACGCAAGTCAAGGCCATTGAAGCACGCACCAACCACGATGTGAAAGCACTCGAATACTGGCTTAAAGAAAAGTTTGACGGTAACCCTGAGATTAAAAAAACCAGTGAGTTTATTCACTTTGCCTGTACCTCAGAAGATATTAACAATCTGTCGCATGCCTTGATGCTTAAATCTGCACGCGATGCGGTGATGCAACCTAACCTGCAAGCGGTGATTGCTCGCCTGACTGAGCTGGCACATGCGCTGGCCGATCAATCCATGTTATCACGCACGCACGGCCAAACCGCGAGCCCAAGCACCATGGGTAAAGAGTTGGCCAATGTGGTTTATCGTTTGCAGCGTCAATTCAAGCAATTACAAGCCAATGAAGTGTTAGGCAAAATCAACGGCGCCGTCGGTAACTTTAACGCCCACCTGTCTGCCTACCCTGATGTTGACTGGGAAAACTTTGCCAAACGCTTTGTCGAGTCACTCGGTTTGACTTACAACCCGATGACGATCCAGATCGAGCCGCACGACTATATGGCTGAGCTGTATGACACCCTGGCACGTATCAATACCATTCTGATCGACCTTAATCGCGACCTCTGGGGCTACATTTCTGTCGGCTATTTCAAGCAAAAAGTCAAAGCTGGCGAAATCGGCTCTTCGACCATGCCGCACAAGGTCAACCCGATTGATTTTGAAAATTCTGAGGGCAACCTGGGCCTGGCTAACGCCGTATTACGCCATCTGGCCGAAAAATTACCAATTTCCCGCTGGCAGCGTGACCTGACCGACTCAACGGTATTGCGCAATATGGGCGTTGCATTTGGCTACACCTTGCTGGGCTATGACTCGTGCCTACGTGGATTAAACAAGCTTGAAATCAATCCACAACGCCTGCAAGAAGACCTGGATAACAGCTGGGAAGTACTGGCCGAGCCTATCCAGACCGTGATGCGCCGTTATGGTATTGAAAACCCTTACGAGCAGTTAAAAGAACTGACACGCGGCAAAGGTGGCATCAACAAGCAATCGCTACATGCGTTTATTGAAACCTTGCAAATTCCGGCCGAAGCCAAGCAAACATTGTTGGCACTCACGCCTGCCACTTATACCGGCAAAGCCAGTCAACTGGTGAAACATATTTAAACAGCCTTTGACCTAGTCGATTTGATCCGGGATTTTCTTGCTCATCATGTAAAACATCCCGCTTATGAACAGGCAGCCAATATGCGCTTTTGCTGCCTGCTCTGGGCAAAGTCCACGTGCAAGCAGTTAACGCTGCTTGCCACCCTCTGGTTATTGGCGATTAGCCAAAGCCAGGCACAAGACAGCACCTGGTTTGAGGTCAAGCCAGGCAGCACCTACCAAACCCATTTTTCACTCGCCAACGATACGCCGCCAGAAGATACCTCAGCACTGCGTGAACTGCTGCAAAAGCACCTGAGCATCCACGAGGCCATGCAAAATCCGCGCATGAACGATAGCGAATGGCGTCGACTAATACAAAAAACACCGCAAGAAATCGCCGACCTGCTGGCAACCGAAGGCTATTTCAAAACAAAAACACGCAGTGTCCAGCCAACGACCAATGTCGCTGAATTTCATCTTACGCTACCGCCGCAAGCCAAAGTCAGCCAGGTCAATGTCGCCATCAGCGGCGAAATCCAACAAGCCAGCCACCAATCAACCTTAGAGGCCGCGCAAAAAAGCTGGCCATTGCCAGTGAACGCTGTGTTTACCCAACAAAGCTGGAGCACCGCCAAGCGCGAATTGCTGGCCACGCTACTGCGGGCAGAGTTTCCCAATGCCAGAATCACCAAATCGCAAGCCATGGTCAATCCACAAACCCAACAAGTGCTGATCACCCTGGCGCTGGATTCTGGCCCTGCAGTGCGCATAGGCGAAGTCCGTATTCACGGACTAGCGCACTACAAAGAGTCGCTGGTGCACCCGCTCAACACCCTGAAAACGGGCGCGCCTTATCGCCAGGCAGATTTACTCACCTTGCAAAACAGCTTTATGGCCACCGGCAAATTCCGCTCGGTGGATGTCGTCGCCAAGACCGAGACGCTCAATGCCGACCACAGCGCAGACATAGACGTCACCGTGCACGAAATGGAACAAAATACCCTACGCATAGGGGTCGGCGCCAGCACCAACACCGGCGCCCGCATTGTGTTTAATTACACTGACCGCAACCTGTTTGACCGCGGCCTGTTATGGGACAGCAGCTTGCGGCTAGAACAGAAGCTGCAAGCAGTCACCTCCAACATCACCTTTCTCACTGATGACAAAGGCTACCGCGACAGCATACAAAATAGCGTGACCCGCACTGACCTTGAGGGCCAGATCACCACTGCCGTACAAAATGGGGTACGCCGCTACTGGGGCCAACCCAGCATTTTCGAGCAATATGTCGGTGCTAATTTACTGTATGAATTTTTAACTGTGGATGGTGAATCATCACAATTTAACAAAGCGGCCACGCTGGCCTATGGCCTCAATATGCGCAAACTGGATCACCCGCTGGCGCCCACCAAAGGCTGGATTTTAAACACACAGTTTCAATTGGCGCCGCTGGACAAGCTGTCAGACGGTCGTTTTCTGCAATCGCAAGCCAGGGTGCAAGCGTTTTACCCACTGACGCAATCCACACAATGGCTGGGCCGCATTGAGGTAGGCTCGGTGACTGGCGCGCGCAGTGTGCCTGCGACGTATTTATTCCGGGCCGGTGGCGACCAATCGGTACGTGGCTACGCCTTTCAATCGCTGGGCGTCAAAGAGGCCGATGCGATTGTCGGTGGCCGTGTATTACTCACCGGCAGCAGCGAAATCGTGCAATGGCTAACCTCCTCCTGGGGCGCTGCCATGTTTGTCGATTTTGGTCATGCGGCGAATAGCTGGAAAGACTATGACCCTGCCTTTGGCTACGGCTTGGGCGTGCGCTGGCGCAGCCCGATTGGCCCGGTAGGCGTAGATGTTGCCTATGGCGAAGAAACCAAAGAATATCGTTTGCACTTTAACCTGGGCGTAAACTTCTGATGTCACTCGCAAAAACATTCCGCCGACTATTCAAACAAATACTCACCAGTGTGCTGTGCCTGTCATTAATCATCACACCGCAAATGGTGTGGGCGGCCAATGTACTGCTGATGACCAGCCTGAAAGAGTTTGAATCTGACCTGGGCAATGCCATCTTAAAAGTGGAAGGCATAGACTCCAATATGCGCTTGGCGGTCACGCCCAAAGGCGAACTCACCGTCTCGCAGTTTCATGCACGGCAGATCACCTTGCGCTTTAAACCTGCCGCAGAAGTATCGCCAGCGCCCAAATCCGCCCAAGCGCCCTTGCCGGCGCACATCAACATTCCCCTACCCTTTCACTTGCTCTCGGGGCAGATAGATCAACTGACCATTATTCAGGGCGCAAGTACTTCGCATATTACGCAGATTCAATTCGACCTCGATGCCGATAACCAGGCCTTACAGTTCCGCATTGCGCAAGCGCTGAGCCCATGGGGCAAAGTCAGCACGCATTTTCAGATGCAAAATGCTGCCCCCTTTGCGCTGAATGGCTGGCTAGACGTACAACAACCGCAAACAGAATTACCTTATCACCTGCGCACTGAACTACATGGCGATTTAACTCGACTGGAGATCGCCGCCAATCATCACTACCAACCGCAAGCCAGGCCATTTGCCATCGTCCCTGCGCAGACTGAAACCGAGGATATGCTGCAAATCAATGCCAGCATTGGTCTCGATGAAACCCGCCAGAGCCACTTACTGGTGCATCTGAGGCAATTACAAGCCAAGCATATCCATCCGCAACTGGCAGGTCACATGGATTTAAAAATCGTCGCCGATGGCAGCCTGACCGAGCAAGGCCAACTATTAGCCAGCATAGATGCGGGCGATAGCCGCTTACAAGGCCAGCCACTGATTGTGCGCGGCAGCGCCACCCTGCAAGGCGCACAACTGACCCAAATGGAGCTACTGGCACAACTGGATAAAAACAAACTGACCATACAAGCCGGTAAAAACCCGTCTACCGCCGAGATCACCACGTTGTCATGGCAAGCCGAGCTCGCCAACCTGGCCCAACTGATGCCGGGCTTTGCCGGGCAGGTCAAAGGCAGCGGCAAGGTACAACAATCCGCAGACGGTTTTACCGCGACATATCAACTTGCTGGCCAGCAATTACAGTTACCGCAAGGCTTGTCACTGGCCGCCTTTGAAGCACAAGGCCAGGCCGGCAACCAGACGCAAGCGTCACTCGCAAACCACATTCAGTTACGCGGCCTATCACAGCAAAACGAACGCGGCATTGATAGCCCGCCGATTGACGCTGAAGTCGCGTTATCGGGCACCCTGGCAAAACACCACTTAGCATTAAAAATCAATGATACCGACCCCTTATTGCAGCGCAACCTGCTATTGGCGCTCGATGGCAGTTGGCAGGCAGACGCCTGGCAGGCGCAGCTGACGCAATTACAAGATGCCAATGGCAAAGTATTTCAACTGGCACAACCCGCCAGCCTGCAATGGCAAAACGAACACGGCTTTCAGTTGCAACATCTGCTTATTAACGCCCTCGCAGGCCAGTTGCAACTAGACCAACTCGCCTACCGCCCGGCCAGAACCGCGAACCCAATCACCCAACAAGCGGCGGAAAAAGTACAGTTCAGCACCCAAGGCGCACTCAAAGCATTTCCCTTACAAGCAGTGATGGCATGGCTGCTACCAGAGCGCACAGAAGCCTTACCCGCAGACCACTTGCGTGTATCGGCACAATGGAAGCTGGCTTTGGATGCGCAACTCAACGGCAACCTGCACCTTGAGCGCGCCTCCGGCGACTGGCAAGCCTACGACACCAGCCAGTCGCGCTGGCAAGGGCTAGGCATAAGCACTTTGCTGGCAGATATCAGTGCACAGAATAACCATATCAAGGTGCAAAGCAGCATCCAGGCAGACAGCGCCATTGATCTGCAGTTGACAGGTGAAACCATGGTTACACCCACTCAAAATGGCCTGGTCATTCAACGCTCAGCCCCCATTTCGGCACAACTCAAAGCCAATATTTCGCAACTAGGCTGGCTGGCCAAACTCATGCCAGACATGCAGCCAGCGGGTCAACTCATCATAGACGCGCAGGCCAGCGGCATCATCGCGCAGCCACAATTACAAGGCAGCCTGCAAGGCCAGGCGCTCGCCTTACAAGTCCCGTCGCAAGGCTTATGGCTGGAACAAGGCAATTTGCACGCCACCCTGGCAGGCGACCAAGTGAACATTGACCAACTACACTTTGCTGGCAAAACTGGCGAACTCAATGGCAACGGCCAACTGGTGTTTAAAGACGATCGCTGGCAACTGGATGCCGCCATGCAACTCAACAAGTTACAGGCGTTATCGCGGGTAGACCGTTGGGTACAACTGAGCGGCAATACCAACATCAGCATGACCAGCGAGCAAACCACGCTTAGCGGCAAACTCAACATACACAAAGGCCTATTTGAACTGCCAAAAGCGGATAAGCCAAAACTGGACGAAGATGTCGTGATTGAATCACCACAAACCAGCCAGGCTGAACCGACGTCGAAACTGGTGTTTAACAACTTTGCGCTCGACTTTGGCGACAAACCATTGGTATTACCGTTCAAGGAATCCGAACAATTCATGTTGCGTGGCCAAGGCTTAAATGGCGCACTAAGTGGCAATATGCAACTCAATGGCGGGCTGGACGACCTGACCGCCGCAGGTACACTGGAAATCACCGGCACGTATATCGCCTACGGCCAGTCACTCAATATCGAAACCGGTCGCCTGATCTTTAGCGGTAAACTGCCTAATATTGGCCTCGATGTGCTGGCGACCAGGCAAGTGGAAAGCACCAAAGTCGGTATCCAAATCAACGGCAGCCTGCAAAACCCGCAATTAAAACTGGTTGCCACGCCTGACACCAGCAACGAAAACAAAATATCGCTGCTGGTGCTGGGGCAACCCATGTCGCAAGTCGGCAGCAGCGATATGGCTTTATTATCAGTCGCCGCTGGCGCGCTGTTATCGCAAGGCGATTCCGTCTCGCTGCAAACCAAAATTGCACAAGCCGTTGGCCTCGACAGCATCGATGTACGCGGCAGCGGCCCCACCAATTATGCCGTCAGCGTCGGCAAACGCATTAACCGCAACCTAGTGGTTGGCTACGAAAAAAGCATTGTCGGCCTGTTAAATGTTGGTAAACTCACCTACCAACTGACCAAGCGCATCTCTATCGAAACCCGAACCGGTTCTGATAACGCGCTAGACGTATTTTATGGTTTTAGCTTTGACTAATTGAGCCTTTAAACGCATGAGCACCGATCAAACCAATCCAAGACTAGCCGTGCTGATTGATGCGGACAACACGTTTAACGTGATTCCCATCATTGATGCTCTCTTTGAAGAAATCTCCAAATTTGGCGATGCCAGCATACGCCGCATTTATGGCGACTGGACCCAGCATCAACTCAGCCGCTGGAAAGAGGTGCTGCCAAAACACGCCATACAACCTATGCAGCAATACGCCAATACCAAAGGCAAAAATGCAACCGATAGTGCACTGATTATTGATGCGATGGATTTACTCTATACCGCACCACTTGATGGTGTCTGCATTGTCTCCAGTGACAGTGATTTCACCAGACTGGCCATCCGTTTCCGCGAATCGGGCAAACGGGTGTACGGGTTTGGCGAAGCAAAAACCCCTGAATCCCTGCGCGCCGCATGCAACCAGTTCGTCTTTATTGAGATTCTGTCACAAGACAAAAAAGCAGACACAGAAGACGCCACAGCACTAAGCAGCAATGATAAAGCGATGGCGGATAAGCCAGATAGTTTAGCTAAAAATGCGGCCGCTGCACCCGAGCTGGTGGCACTGAGCCCGGTGGTTAAAAAGACCTCTCAACAACTGGCGATGGACGCAAAACTGGTTTCACTGATACGTTCGGCGATTGAAGCACTGTCTGATGATGATAGCTTTGCTAACTTGAGTGAAGTCAAAAAACATATCATTAAAAACTATTCGGCATTTGATTCAAGAAACTATGGTTATGCCAAATTTAGCGAGCTCATTCAAACCATCGGTTTGTTTGAGTTAGACACAAAAAAACAACACGTCAAAGATAAACGAAAAAAATAATGACAGAAATCCTGATTCTCTATTACTCACAAGGCGGTGCCGTCAAAGAGATGGCGCAACTGATTGCACGCGGCGTGGAAAGTGTTGCCGGCGTGACTGCGCGCGTGCGCACGGTGCCTAAAGTGTCTGCCAACTGTGAGGCCACTGAGGCGGATATTCCAGCCTCTGGCGCGCCTTATGCGACCTTGCAGGACCTGGAACAGTGTGCGGGGCTAGCCTTGGGCAGCCCGACGCGCTTTGGTAATATGGCGGCACCGATGAAGTACTTTCTCGATGGCACAGCGGGTTTATGGCTGAACGGTGCACTCATCGGCAAACCGGCCGCCGTATTTACCTCGAGTGGTTCGCTGCATGGTGGCAATGAAATGACCTTGATGACCATGATGATTCCGCTCATGCACCATGGCATGCTAATGCTAGGCCTACCCTACTCTGAGCCACAACTGGGCAGCACTAAAACCGGCGGCACGCCGTATGGTGCCAGCCACATTGGCGGTGCGATGGATGACCAGCCGATCTCAGAGGATGAGAAAAAATTGTGCATGGCGCTAGGGAAACGCCTGGCTGACACTGCACTCAAATTGCAATAACCGTTTTTCAGGAAAAGTAATCTATGTCTGCTGCTCTAGCCCATGAAGCCCGTCAGTTTTTATTTTCAACCCGACATGCGATCTTATCGACGCACTCGATGAAGTATCCCGGCTATCCGTTTGGCTCAGTGGCACCGTTTGTATGTAACCAGCAAGCGGAGCCCGTGATTTTGATTAGTACCATTGCCGAACATACTAAGAATATTCTGGAAAATCCGAAAGTGTCTTTATTGGTATTCTCTGGTGCCGATGATTTGCAAGCCAATGCACGCCTGACGCTGATAGGTGAAGCCATGCATTGCGACAAACAGGACGAAGATTTGCGTGCGCGTTATTTACGTTATCTGCCACAGGCGGCCAGCTACTTTGATATGCATGACTTTCACTTTTACCGCATCAAGATTGAGCAAGTACGCTACATTGCAGGCTTTGGCCGCATGGGCTGGTTTGAAGGTGACGCGCTCAACGACGACCTGGCTGACAGCATGCTGGCGGCACAAGAAGGCGGCATCGTCTCCCATATGAACGAAGACCACAAAGACAGCCTGCTGCAATATTGCCGGCATGTGCATGGCGTGATAGCCGATCATGCAGAAATGATCGGCCTGGATGCAGATGGCTTTGATGTGCAATACCATCAGGGCGAAGAAACACAAGGCTTGCTACGCTTTCAATTTGAACAGCCGGTATTAAACGCAATGGATGCCCGTAAGGCACTGGTTGCCCTGGCACAAGCAGGTAGATCATGATTCCACGCATTTTATCCGTTAGCCGTAGCGCGGCCAGCCTCAGCCTGCTTGGCCTCATCGTGTTGTGCCTGGGTTGGGAGATTTTTTGGGCACCGCTACGAGCGGCCGGTAGTTTACTGTTTCTTAAAACACTACCCTTGCTGCTACCGCTATTTGGTATTTTGCGTGGCAAACGTTACACCTATCAATGGTCAGGTATGCTGATTTTGTTCTACTTCACCGAAGGCGCCGTCAGGGCATGGTCAGAAACAGGTGTGGCTCGCTGGCTAGCCGTCGCAGAAGTCGCCCTCAGCCTGGTTTTCTTTGCCAGCGTGATTGCATATTCCAAATACACTGGCCGCAGTTACCAGCCTGCGTGAGATCGCTTTAACAGCGTCCATGCAGGTGCCATTTTCACTATAAATTCTTTCGTGCACGGACGCTGACAAGCCTGGTAAACCTTATATAATATCGGGCATGAGAATTCTGTTATCCAATGACGATGGCTACCTGGCCCCCGGCCTGAACACACTCGCCACACACTTAAGCAAAATCGCTGACATTACCGTGGTGGCCCCCGAGCGTAACCGCAGCGGCGCCAGCAACTCACTGACGCTAGACCGCCCCTTGAGTGTCAAACAAGCCGCCAACGGTTTTTACTATGTTAACGGCACCCCTACTGACTGCGTACACATTGCCCTCACGGGCCTGATGCAAGACATGCCAGACATGGTCATCAGCGGCATCAATGACGGCGCCAATATGGGTGATGACACCATTTATTCAGGCACGGTCGCGGCCGCCACTGAGGGCTATTTGCTGGGCATTCCTTCGTTTGCGGTCTCGATGTCGCAGCACCAGCCTGCCCACTTTGAAACTGCAGCAAAAATCGTGGTCGACCTGGTCAAACAATATAACCACAGCGAATTTACCGAGCCTACCCTGCTCAATATCAATGTGCCGGACCTGCCATTAGAAGAGATTAAGGGCCGCCAGATCACGCGCCTGGGCAAACGCCACAAGGCTGAGTCGGTGATTAAGCTGCAAACCCCGCGTGGTGAAACCGTGTATTGGGTAGGCGCCGCCGGGCAACCTAACGATGGCGGAGAAGGCACTGACTTTTATGCAGTCTCACAAGGCTATGTTTCTATCTCCCCTATCCAGGTAGACCTGACCAAACACTCGCAAATTGTTGCCATGCAACAATGGCTGCAAGCCAAGAATTAAGTATTATGGCGATCCCAAGAACCTCCAGCAAAACCGGCATAGGCATGACCTCATCGCGCACGCGTGAACGCATGCTGACGCGTCTGCGCGAACAGGGGATCACCGATGAAGTGGTGATATCCGCCATGGCGGATATCCCGCGCCATATTTTTGTCGATGAAGCGCTATCCATTCGTGCCTATGAAGATGTTTCACTGCCGATAGGCTACGGCCAAACCATTTCACAGCCTTACATTGTGGCCAAAATGACGCAAATTTTGCGTAATGGCAAACAGCTCAACAAAGTGCTGGAGATAGGAACAGGTTGCGGCTACCAGACAGCAGTATTGTCACGTGTCAGCAGCGAAGTCTACTCGCTGGAGCGCATACGCCCATTGGTGATGAAGGCCAGAAACCACTTGCGCACCTTAAAATGCACCAACGTCAAACTAGATCACGCCGATGGCAGCCTGGGTTTGAAAAGCTACGGCCCGTTTGATGCCATTATGGTCACCGCTGCCGCCAGCCATGTCCCGCAAGAGCTGGTTGAACAACTGGCAGTGGGCGGCCGCATGGTGATCCCGGTTGGCACCACAGAACAAGTCTTACATCTGATCGAGCGTAGCGCACAAGGCGTACAACAAATTGCGTTGGAGCCGGTCAAATTTGTTCCATTGTTGGGAGGCACGGCTTTATCATGAGATTACGCACTTTGCTAACGGTATGGGGCACCAGTTGCACACTTGCAGCCTGCGCCTTGAACTCACCCATGCCGCGTGCCCCAGTCAGCAACAGCCCAGCCACCAGCGAGAGCAAAACCGCAGCCGCCCCGACCACGCTGGGCGCCAATCAATACCTGGTACAAAAAGGCGATACGCTCTACAGCATAGGCCGTAAGTTTGGCATCCCGTTCATGAAGCTGGCGGACTTTAACCAGTTGCAGGCGCCGTATGAGATTCATGTGGGGCAAGTGCTTAACCTGAATGCCAGACCAGCGAACACCAGCACGGCAAATAGCAAAACCAATGATAGCGCCAATACAGCGGATGATGCAGAAGTCGTCACCTCGGCGATTATACGTCCTGATATCAACAACACAGGTGACACCACGGCAACCGCTGCCTCTGCGCCAACCACGGCTGACACAGGCAAGACAGCAGCAGCGACAGACCTCGAAGCGATCACAGATAGCGATATTCAATGGCAATGGCCATTAGCAGGTAAAGTCAGCACCGGCTTTGATGCACAAACCAATAAAGGCCTCAACATCACCGGCAATGCGGGCCAGGTGATTAATGCCGCAGGCGCTGGCAAAGTGATTTACAGCGGCATGGATGTCCGTGGCTATGGCAAACTCATCATCATCAAACACAATAGCAATTTGCTGTCAGTGTATGCCCATCAAGGAAGTTCTGTGGTGAAAGAAGGCGTGTTTGTCGCCTCTGGCGAAAAGCTGGCCAATTTGCCTGCCCAGGCCAATAACAAAGCACCCGTACTGCATTTTGAGATTCGCCAAAAAGGCAAACCGGTAGACCCGGCGGGTTATTTACCGAATAATGCAGCTACAATAAGCAGTAACAATTAAAGTCGGTGCAGCCCTGCCAGACTTAAAAGCAGTTCATCGCGCGAAGGCGCCTGTTGCTTGAAGGGAGTCCCCAAGTGGATCCAAACCGTTACAGCAAAAATAGTACGATTCGCCCCGACGGCCCGCGGCAAATCGTGCAGGCATTACTGACACTGGGCCTCATGCTGTGCGGCTTTATCGGCATTGCGGTGCATGTGTTTGGCAGCAACCAGGGGCCGATGGACTGGGTACAGTGGATCATGGCCTCCACGCTCAACATGGTACTCACCGCCACTGGTCTACTTGCCATGTTTGCTTTTCACCGCTATATCACCCATATCAGCACGCAACAACGGCGTTCAGCCAGCAATTTTCCCGTTTATGCGATGATGCTGTTAGGCGCTTATTTCATCTACAGGCTAGTGACGACCGGCCACTGGTAAACATCCGCCTGCCGCTGCTTACAGCAGGCGATAATAATATCAGGCACGCTTGGCCATGTGTGTCATTTGTACGCTGCAACGGTTAATGCCACTAAAAATCGCTTTAATAGACGCGGTGACAATATTGGTATCCATCCCCACCCCATAACAGACCTTGCCCTGGCAGACGACCTCGACAAAGGCGCAGGCAGTCGCTTCGGCGGCTGAAGCACTGGCGCCCAGCGAGCGCTCTTCAAAACTACGCACCTGCACCTCTATGCCCATATTTTGCAGCGCATGAATCGCCGCATCTATCGGACCATTGCCCTGCCCGCTGGCAATCGTTGGCACGCCATCCATCGCCACATGCATACGAATCGCTTGGCCCTGAGCATGCGTCTCAAGCTGGTAGTCCTGAAAGTGCATAGGCACGACCGCAGACACATAATGCGTATTAAACAGCTGCCACAGCTCGGCAGGCCCGACTTCACTGCCATGCTGGTCAGTGTATTGCTGCACCACGCCCGAAAACTCCACCTGCATGCGTCTAGGCATTACAACACCGTAATGACTCTCCATCAGATAAGCGATACCACCTTTGCCGGACTGGCTATTCACCCGAATAATCGAGTCATAATTGCGGCCCAGGTCTTTAGGGTCAATCGGCAGATAAGGCACGTTCCAGCGTGCATCTGCCTGCTGAGCAGCCAGGCCTTTTTTAATCGCATCCTGGTGCGAGCCAGAAAACGCAGTAAACACCAGGTCGCCCGCATACGGATGGCGCGGATGAATCTCAATCTGCGTGCACTCCTCTACCGTACGACCAATGGCATTAATATCCGAAAAATCCAGGCCCGGGTGCACGCCCTGGGTGTACATATTGAGCGCCACGGTCACTAGGTCCACGTTACCAGTGCGCTCGCCATGTCCAAATAGGCAGCCTTCCACGCGGTCAGCACCAGCCATGATACCCAGCTCAGTCGCCGCTACCGCCGTGCCACGGTCATTGTGTGGATGCAGGCTCAGAATCACGCTATCACGGCGCGCCAGATTGCGGTGCATCCATTCAATCTGGTCTGCATACACATTGGGGCTCGCCACTTCCACCGTCGCTGGGCAATTGATAATCACCTTGCGTGTTGGCGTCGCCTCCCAGGCCTCGGTGACGGCATCACACACCTCTTTAGAAAACTCAAGCTCAGTCGCGGTAAAGGTTTCCGGACTATATTGCATCACCACTTCGGTCTCAGGCATATCAGCTGCCAGCGCCTTGACCAGCTTCACCGAATCCACGGCCATGGCTTTCACCTCAGCCTTGCTCATATTAAAGACAACCTCTCTAAACGTAGGCGAGATCGCATTATAAATATGCACAATAACACGCCGCGCACCACGCACCGACTCCATGGTCCGGCGTATCAGATGCTCACGCGCCTGCGTCAGCACTTCTATGGTCACATCATCGGGGATACGCTTTTCCTCAATCAGGCTGCGCACAAAATTAAAATCCGTTTGTGATGCCGAAGGAAAAGCCACTTCAATTTCTTTAAACCCCATTTGGCACAGCATATTAAACATACGAAGCTTTTTCTCCGCATCCATAGGCTCAAACAGTGACTGATTACCGTCGCGCAGGTCAGTACTCATCCAGATAGGTGGATGGCTGATGACCGCATTCGGCCACTGACGGTCTTTGAGATTCACAGGAGGAAAAGCCTGATACTTTTGTGCGGATTGTGTCTGCATGCTGTGCTCCAAATATGTTTTTGACCATAGACATGATAAAGACTTTTAAAAAAATTAAATTGCTAAATATTTAAAAAATAGCCAATATATAAAATATTATTTCAATTAGTTAAGTTTTTTTGTAATATTATTTCAATATTATATTTAAGTTGAAATAACCATGAAATTAGACCGTTTTGATAAAGCCATTTTGAGTATTCTGCAAAACGATGGCCACATCAGCAACCAGGCATTGGCCGACCACATTGGGCTCTCCCCCGCGCCATGCCTGCGCCGGGTCAAAGCACTAGAACAAGCGGGACTCATTATTGGCTACCAGGCATTGGTCGATGCCAAAAAACTAGGGCTGAGCTTGATGGCATTGATTGGTATCTCTATGGATCAACACACACCTGAGCGGTTCGCCAACTTTGAAAGCAGCATCACACATATTCCAGAAGTACTGGAATGCCTGCTGATTACCGGCCAGCAATCGGATTACTTACTTAAAGTGGTGGTCAAAGACATGGATGACTATCAGCATTTATTGCTGCATAAAATCACTAAAATTGCCGGAGTTACGGGGGTTCATACCAGTTTTGTGTTGAGGAATGTGGTGGCACGGGCGAAAGTGCCTGTAGATTGAAATGTGAGCATGAGGGATGCTTATAAAAGTCATTCTTTTCATTTTTAAGGCTATTTAGAGCTTATGTGCATCATTCGACACTGGCCTGAATCAAGGTGCAAGTTACAGCTTTAACAACTGACTATTTGTAATTGGCACATTGCTTTTTAGCTAAGTTGCATTTGTTCTTTATGTACAGCCCATTTCGCCTCTAGGCGAGTCACTTTCTGATGCTTGCCCTTAAGACAAGTAACCAAAGAAGAGGGCACCCAGCCATCACGGCCTGACGGCTCCCTTGCGTTGCTCAACAAAATAAGCGGTCACGAAACTCGCCCTAGCAGCTTGCACACAACGCAAGCTGCCGCGGAGCTCAGACAGTCGCTCCCTCTCCTCTTATTTTGTCTCCGCTACTCAGCATGATGGAATGGGATTTATCTCACCAAACTCACATTGCATAAATGCAGACGATTCAAAAACCAAATTCTTTTTATTCACTTAACGAACGATTGCAGTCGCATGGTGTTCGGGGTCCCCATCTGACGCGCCGAGCAACGCAGGATTGGCGGGAGTACTCGGTCATCGGCTGTTCGAGTTCCGCGGTGGCTTGCGGGTTGTGCAAGCCGCTAAGGCGAGTTTCGATGACCGCCCGGCAAGCCGAGTAGCGCAGGAAATAAGCGGAAGCTGGGGTGCATTTCTTTTGGTTACTTGTTCTTTGTGCAAGCAAAGAAAAGTAACTCGCTGAAAAAGCGAAAAGCAACCTAACAAACAACCACAACCGCGTGGGCACCCATGCCCATCCCAAGACTTGAAGGCAAGCACAACAAAACGACTCACCAACAAGGCGAAAAGAAACCTCACAACAAAGAACAACCTTTTATTCCACCCCATCCTCGTCTTGGCCCCGGCCTACGCCGAAATAACGAAAATAATATGTACGAATCGCACCAAAAGCAAAAGGCCATGCATAGCATGGCCTTTTAACACAATAATCAACGCTTATTGCTTGGCGTCTTCCGCCTTGTAATACTCTCTCACCGCTGTCATATCAAACTCACGCGCCCACTTAATAATTTCATCCAATGCCGGGGCACCAATCTCACCGACTTGCGCATGGATCCCTGCACGCTCGCGAATCACCAGTAACCCTGGAATTTGTTTAACCTCAAAATACTCAGAAATTTCAGGATCAGTTTCAGTATTGACCATCCCAAACACGATGTCCGGGTTCTTTGCAGCAGCAGCCTCAAAAGTCGGCGTAAACGCTACGCAAGGGTCACACCAGGGCGCCCAAAAATCAACCACCACAAAGGCATTGCCTTCGATGGTTTCTTTAAAATTATCCTTGGTCAGTGTTACAACCGCCATACTATCTCCAGTCCAAAAAATTGTTTTTATAGGCAATATTTTAACAGACGAAACTTGCTGCCAGAGAAATTTTCATCAGATGTTGATGTAAATGCCCAAAAACAAAAAAGCCGGCAATGCCGACTTTTTTGTTTCAAATACTTGCTAATTAGGCCGTGAATTTTTTTCTACGTACCAGCACAATGGCGCCCAAGCCAGCCATCAGCAAACCATAAGTTTCTGGTTCAGGCACTGCAGTGATTCTAAATGCATAGTTAGCACTTGAAACAAGATTATCACGCACAAAGGCAGAGGCTGACGAGTTAATGTTATTTGCTGTAAATGAGTCTACCGGGCCGTAATATAAGCCGTTGTATTTGTTGCTGTAGTCTTGCGCAAACTGTGCAGCCCCATAACCAAGCACATCATACCAACCCTGAAAGTTGACGTTCAGTGGATTATTATCAACGGTGCTGATGACGTAGTCAGAAGCAGACCCACCAAACAATAGCGCAGCAGCTTCTTGTGCAGTGTAGGCTAACGGGCCATTGGTGGCATCATAAGCGCTGTCACTCCACTCAGGGGCGGCATCGTTATACACAGACCAGCTACCAACAAAGGTATAACTGGCGGCATTGGCCAGTGACACGCCAGCGAATAAAGCGGCACCCACTAGCGTTTTGAAAAAACGTGACATCAACATATTCTCTCTCCTCAAACAATGCGCCTGCATTAACAGGCATATTTTAATTAAAACTTTTATTGATGGCTCATCCTAATTCATCACATAAAATAACTCAACAACAATCTTATTAATTAGCGGCTGATCTACCCAAATGGGCTAATGTGGCGAGTCATTGACCTTGCCATACCCCGTTAAAAAATAACTCTTCGAGTGGTTTACGGCTACGGGCAGCCAGTTCGCGCGCTTTATCTTCATCAGATAAACCGTCTAAGGCAGCCTGATAACCCACCGTGACCATGGCCAAGACTTGGTAGCGTTCAGGCACGTTAAAGGTGGCACGCGCTTTGTCAGCATCAAAGCCGCCCATCTGATGCGCCATCAACCCTAATGCAGTCGCTTGCAAGCACAGGTTTTCAGTCGCTGCGCCGGTGTCGTAGGCGGCCCATTTATTCGGTTTATCGTTATGGCCGAACAAGGTGTCTGCGCAAATTAGCAGTAAGACTGGTGCGTTGACTGCCCAACCCTGGTTGCCAGGCACCAGACACTCAAATGCAGCTTGCCAGGCTTGCATATTATCGGCCTTGTTGCAGAACACATAACGCCATGGCTGGTCACCAAAACAGGATGGCGCCCAGCGCGCGGCTTCAAGCAGGCTGACGACTTGCGCTTGACTAACAGGCTGGCTAGCATCGTAGGCGCGGCCGCTCCAGCGGTTAGCCAGCAGTTCATGAATGGCTTGTTGGGTGATGGCAGGTTTTTGCATGGTCAAATCCTCACAGTTGTTTTTTCAAAAGATATAGTAGTTCTAATGCTTGCTTAGGGGTTAAATCATCGGGCTGAATACGCTCTAACTCTGCGACCAGCGGATGTAGTGGCGGTTCTTCTGGCGTCTGGCTGACAGCAAACAGGTCATTTTGTGGCGTGGCAGCAATGGTCTGGTTTTCGAGTTGCTGTAACTTGCGCTTGGCCAGTTGCACCACAGATTTTGGAATCCCCGCCAGCTGTGCCACCTGAATACCATAGCTCATGGTGGCAGCGCCCTCTTCCACCTTGTGTAAAAACACAATCCCTTGCCCGTGCTCAACTGCATCCAGATGCACATTGGCGGCATGCCTGGCTTCATCAACAATCCGCGTCAGCTCAAAATAATGCGTGGCAAACAAGGTGAGTGATTTGTTTTTTTCCAGTAATTGTTTAGCTACCGCCCACGCCAGGCTCAGGCCATCAAACGTGCTGGTGCCGCGACCAATTTCATCGAGCAGCACCAGGCTGTTAGCGCTGGCATTGTTCAAGATATTGGCGGTTTCTGTCATCTCAACCATAAAGGTAGAACGGCCACCAGCCAGGTCATCAGACGCACCAATACGGGTAAAAATACGGTCAAACTCACCAATCACGGCAGTGTGTGCTGGCACAAAACTACCGCAATACGCCAACAACACAATCAGCGCCGTCTGCCGCATAAAGGTCGATTTACCGCCCATGTTGGGGCCGGTAATCAGCAACAGCTGGCGATAGGGATTCAGCACCACATCATTCGCCACATAAGGCTGCGCAATACTCTCTACCACCGGATGACGACCAGATTGAATATCGAGGCCAATATCGCGCCGAAATTCAGGCTGCACATAATGCAATGCCCGTGCCCGTTCGGCAAAACAGGCCAATACATCCAGCGTTGCCACCGCCGTGGCAATCCGCTGCAAGCTAGCAATGTGCGGTAATAAAGTATCCAGCACCTGCTCATAAAGCATTTTTTCACGTGCCAGTGCACGCTCATTAGCACTGAGCACTTTGTCTTCAAAGGCTTTGAGTTCAGGCGTAATAAAGCGCTCAACGTTTTTCAGGGTCTGGCGGCGGCGATATTCTGGTGGCGCACTTTCCGCCTGCAGGCGGCTGATTTCAATATAAAATCCGTGGACACTGTTGTATTCCACCTTGAGGTTGCTGATACCGCTACGTGCTTTTTCGGCGGCCTCAAATTGCAGCAAAAAATCACCGTGATTGGTTTGGATCGCACGCAGCTCATCCAGCTCGGCATCGTAACCATTGGCAATCACACCACCTTCACGCAATACCGCAGACGGCTCTGCTTGCACCGCTTGCATCAGTAACTGCAAGGCGGCAGACGGCACTTGCAACTCCGCCAGCAAGCTGCGTAACAAACCGGCATCCACCGCAGGTAGCGTCGCCACCATGGCGGGCAACTGCAACAAACTATCACGCAAACCAGACAAATCCCGCGGACGCGCCGTTTTAAGCGCCACCCGCGTGGTCATGCGCTCAATATCGCCAATTGGATGCAACACCTGTTGCAGCGCTCCCTCAAGAAACTGCTGCAACAACTCAGCCACCGCCAAATGGCGCTGTTGAATCGTAGCCTGATCACGTAAAGGATGATGCAACCAGTGACGTAGCAAGCGCGCGCCCATGGCCGTTTGCGTTGAATTCAGCAATGAATATAAAGTCGGGCTCGGCTCGCCACGGATAGTGGTGTCAATTTCCAGATTGCGCCTTGTTGCTGCATCCAGTTGCAAATAATGCGTACTCTGCTCTACCCGCAAACCGACAATATGCGGCAGCGCCGTACGCTGCGTGTGTTTCACATACTCAAGCAAGGCACCCGCCGCCGTCACCGCCGCAGGCATGTCACTACAGCCAAACCCAGCCAGATCATGCGTATTAAATTGCTGGGTCAAACTGCGCTGGGCAGTCTCCCAATCAAACTGCCAGGGTGCCAGCCGTTTTCTGGCACAACGGGCTTGCTCCAACACATCAGAGCGATGATCTTCAGCCAGCACCAACTCGGCCGGATGGATGCGCTCCAGCTCTTGCGACAAATGCCCAGGCGCAATTTCGCTTAACACAAACTCGCCAGAAGCCAGGTTCAGCCACGCCAAACCCAGCACACCCTCGCCTTTGGCCACACACAGCAAAGTATTGTCACGGGTTTCATCCAGCAGCGCCGCATCGGTCAAGGTGCCGGGTGTAAGGATACGTGTCACCTCACGTGCCACCGGGCCTTTAGACGTTGCCGGGTCGCCCACCTGCTCACAAATCGCCACCGCTTCGCCCATTTTTGCCAGCTTGGCCAAATAGCCTTCGGCGGCATGGTAAGGCAACCCCGCCATCTTGATCGGCTCGCCATTGCTCGTACCGCGGCGGGTCAACGTAATCCCTAACAAACGCGATGCTTTTTCCGCGTCCTCAAAAAACAGCTCGTAAAAATCACCCATGCGGTAAAACAGCAGCATATCGGGATACTGTGCTTTCAGCGTCAGGTATTGACGCATCATCGGGGTGTGGTTTTCGAAGGACATGCAGGAAACTTTAGATTTAAAGATGATTGGATTTAATAGCCAGTGCATCTTACAACAAAAGAATGCTTTTTTGCGGAGAGATTCTTTGCTAAACAACAGAGAAATCAAGATGATGTAAGAAAGAAATTCTTTTGAATTTTAGCATTGTGCATTTTGAAAAATGTCTTTTTCGCCTTTAGGCGAGTCACTTTCTGGTGCTTGTCCTTAAGACAAGTAACCAAAGAGGACGACACCCAGCCATCACGGCCTTCGGCTTCCTTGCGTTGCTCAACAAAATAAGCGGTCACGAAACTCGCCCTAGCAGCTTGCACACACCGCAAGCTGCCGCGGAGCTCAAACAGTCGCTCCCTTCTTCCTTATTTTGTCTCCGCTACTCAGCGCGATGGGATGGGACTCTTCTCATTTAAGTAGCTGCACCACAGTTTGGACGGTTAAAAAACCAGATTCTTTTTCTTCAATCCGCTTTCGGTGGCAGTCGCACGGTGTTCGGGGTCCCCATCTGCCGCGCCGAGTAGCGCAGGCGAAGTGGGAGGTTTCGGCCATCGGCTGTCCGAGTTCCGCAACAAGCCACGAAGTGTGTGGCTTGTCAGGGCGAGTTTCGATGGACGCCCACTTTGACGAGCAACGCAGGAAACAAGCGGAAGCTGGGGTGCATTTCTTTTGGTTACTTATTCTTTGTGCAAGCAAAGAAAAGTAACTCGCCAACAAGGCGAAAAGCAACGAAACAAACAACAACAACCGCGTGAGCATCAATGCCCACCCTACGTCTCAAAAAGAGAAAAGAAACCTACCAACCAAAGAACAACCTTTTATTGCAGTCTCACCACGCCTGGACTCTGGCCAACGCCAGAATGACGCATATTAAGATTAAACTTGACTGAGGAAAAATGACCGCCCCGCCCCATCCCCACAAAAAAAACCCGGATATTTCTACCCGGGCTCATCATGCAATACGAGAGGAGAACTTACGACTCAAGTGTCGGTGTCTTAATCCGCTCAGTCAAATGCGGTGCAATCACTTGCAGCATTTGCCCAAACACTTTTGGGTTAGCCGCCACAATATTCCCCGTACGTAACCAGCTTTCGTTACCTTCAAAGTCACCAACAATACCGCCAGCTTCTTGTACCAACAAAGCACCCGCTGCAATATCCCATGGTGAAAGATTAATTTCAAAGAAACCATCAGCAAAGCCAGCAGCCACATAGGCTAAATCAAGCGCAGCCGAACCAGGACGACGCAAACCTGAGGTTTTTTTCGCCATGTCGCGGAAAATATTGATATAGGTGTCTAGGTAGCTAAAGTCTTTGAACGGGAAACCGGTAGAAATCAGACTCTCTTGTAACTTGGTGCGCTGGGTAACACGAATGCGACGGTTATTTAAAAACGCGCCGCTGCCTCTGCTGGCGGTAAACAAGTCGTTACGCACTGGGTCGTAGATCACAGCCTGGGTCAACACACCTTTTTCTTGCAAGGCGATTGAAATACAGTAGGCTGGAAAGCCATGCAAAAAATTGGTGGTGCCATCGAGCGGGTCAATAATCCAGATGCTGTCTGACTCGGTATTGGATTTACCGCTTTCTTCACCATAGAAACCATGCTTTGGATAGGCATCTTTCAGGATATTAATAATGGCTTGCTCGGCACCGCGATCAACTTCACTGACAAAGTCGTTGGTGTCTTTTTGCTCAATTTTTAAAGCGCCAATATCGAGTGCAGCACGGTTGATGATTTTGCCCGCTTCACGCGCGGCTTTGATGGCAACATTTAAGGTAGGATGCATGCTGTGTAATCGAGGTTCAACTGATAAAATAGCATTTTAACGTTTTATCAGGCGTTCACAAAATGAATTACTTGTTTTGTGACGCGTTACCAGACATCTCATGACCACACTCTTCGATAATATCCGCGTTGTCCTCTGCCAAACCAGCCATCCTGGCAATATTGGATCGACCGCGCGCGCAATGAAAACCATGGGTTTGAGTCGCTTGTATCTGGTGCGCCCCAAACACTTTCCAGACGCTGAGGCGACCTCGCTGGCGGTGAATGCCGCTGGCGTGCTGGAAACCGCCGTGGTGACAAACACGCTGGAAGAAGCCCTGGCCGATTGTCAGTTTGTGATTGGCGTCACTGGCAAAGAGCGCTCACTGTCACAACAAGTGATGACGGTGCGCGAAGCGGCGCAAGAGGTAAAATCAGTCGCCAGCCACAGCGAGGTCGCGCTGGTGTTTGGCACCGAAATGAGCGGTTTAAGCAATGCCGAGGCTGATCGCTGCCATGTATTGGCGACGATTCCGGCCAATCCTGAATATACCTCGCTCAACCTGGCGCAAGCGGTGCAAATCATGAGCTATGAAACACGCATGGCGATCACCACCGGCCAACTGCATTACCAAGAAAAACCAGTAGAACTGGCCACCCAAGAGGACCTCGAACGTTTTTATGAACACATGCGTGAAGTGCTGGAACACATAGGCTATATCAATCCACGTGCGCCCAAAAAGCTGTTCGAGCGCCTGCGCCGCTTGTATGGACGCACCCGGCTAGAAAAAGAAGAAGTGAACTTATTGCGCGGCATTTTAACCCTGACCGTCAATCCAAAAAAACACAGTAAATACTAAGCATCCCCGTGCCGGTTTTTAGACGCGCACGAAACTTAATGGCATAATGCGCCCATGTTTAAGCACCTTAAAGAAGATATTTCGATTGTGTTTGACCGCGACCCGGCGGCACGTACCCATTTCGAGATTCTGACCACTTACCCTGGTGTGCACGCTCTGATTTTGCACCGCTTTAGCCATTGGTTGTGGAGTCACCGTCTTTACTGGCTGGGTCGCGCCCTCTCGCACTTTGGGCGCTGGATCACCGGCATCGAAATCCACCCAGGCGCCACCATCGGCCGCCGTGTATTTATTGACCACGGCATGGGCGTCGTTGTCGGTGAAACTGCGGTTATTGGCGATGATTGCACGCTTTATCATGGCGTGACCTTGGGCGGCACCAGTTGGAACAAAGGTAAACGCCACCCGACACTCGAAGCCGGCGTGGTGATTGGTGCAGGTGCTAAAGTGCTGGGCCCGATTACGATTGGTAAAAACGCAAAGATTGGTTCTAACGCCGTGGTAGTCAAAGACGTGCCTGAAGGCGCCACCGCAGTGGGCATTCCGGCCCGCATTCTGGAGGAGGAAAAAGCCAAGCAACGCCAGGATGCCGCACAAAAAATGGGCTTTAGCGCCTACGCCGTCGGCAATGATGAAAACGACCCCATGATTAAAGCGATTAATAGCCTGTTGGATCACGCCCACAAGCAAGAAGCCGAGATTGCAGAACTCAAAGTGCAACTAGCCAAATTGAGTGACACCGAAACAGACAGCAACGTTGGCGAAGCATTTGCCAAGAAACCCGACTAGCCGCTAACCCGCCATACTGGCCTGCATTTGTTAATCTCAGGCGCCCCCATCAAGCACTGAACTTTTCGGCCATAATAATTGACTAAAACAGTAGGTTATTATATTATTCAACTCTGTTTTAAAAGGTCATCTCAAGATGCGATTAACCACCAAAGGACGTTTTGCTGTCACCGCGATGCTGGACATCGCGCTCTACGAAGCAGACAAGCCCGTGACATTGGCGGGCATTAGCGAACGCCAAAGCATTTCGCTGTCCTATCTTGAACAATTATTCAGCCGTTTGCGCAAACAAGGTCTGGTTTCCAGCGTGCGCGGACCAGGCGGCGGCTACCGCATTGCCAAAGCGCATAATGAAATCTCGGTCTCCGACATTATTACCGCGGTGGATGAGCAAATTGATGCGACCCAATGTGGTGGCAACGAGAACTGCCATGACGAAGGCCGCTGCATGACCCATGAGTTGTGGGCTTCATTAAATAGCAAAATTCTTGACTATTTATCAGGCGTCAGCCTGGCAGACATGGTCGATATGCAGCGCAAAAAAGGCGCGGGCACCGTGGTCTTCTCCCCGAGAAAATGTGGCTCTGAAGCAACCATTGCTGCCTGATATTTGGCCATGACAGAAAAAACTGCTTTTTTTGATCATAACAGTACCACCGCGCTAAAACCGCAGGTACTGGAAGCGATGTTGCCTTGGTTAACCCAGGCAACAGGCAACCCGACCAGCCGCCATGTGTATGGCCGCAACGCGCGTGACGCGATGGAGTTAGCCAGAAAGCAGATTGCTGAATGTGTGGGCGTACAGGCATCACAAGTGGTGTTTACTTCTGGCGGCACAGAGGCCAATAACTTCGCGGTCAAAGGCATCACCAGCAACTTGAGCCCGTCACAATTACTGATCAGCAGCATTGAGCACCCGTGCGTGACACGCCCGGCACAGTTTTTGGCCTGGCAGGATTGGAAAGTAGCGCAAGTTGGCGTGAACAGCCAGGGCGTGATTGACCTGGCGCAAGCAGAACAAGCGCTGAGCACGCGCACAGGATTAGTCTCTGCCATGCTGGCAAACAACGAAACTGGTGCCATACAGCCGTTGGCTGAGCTAGCCAAACTGACCAAAGCACATGCTGCACTACTGCATACGGATGCAGTACAGGCATTTGGTAAAATCGCCGTCGATATGAGCGCACTAGGTGTGCAGGCGATGACGATTTCCAGCCATAAAATTGGCGGCCCGATAGGCGTCGGCGCATTAATTCTAGACAAGCGTGTGGATATTGCGCCCTTGTTGCATGGTGGCGGTCAAGAACGTGGTTTGCGTAGCGGCACGGAAAATGTGGCAGGTATTATCGGCTTTGCACAGGCCGCCCAGTTGGCCATGCAATCAATGGCTAGCCGTCATACCACCGTTCAACAATTGCGTGGCCAATTAGAAAGCGGTTTAAACACATTGGGCGCCGTGATTTTTGCACAGCAGGCTGAACGTTTGCCCAATACCAGTTTTTTTGCCATGCCTAACATTGAGGGCGAAACACTGGTCACAGCGTTGGACAAAGCCGGATTTTCTGTCGCCAGCGGCTCTGCCTGCTCCAGTGATAGCACAGAGCCTAGCCATGTATTGCTGGCCATGGGGATCACGCCAGATTTAGCACGTGGCGCTGTGCGTGTGAGCTTGAGCGATAGTAATAGTAGTGAAGAAATCACCCAGTTTTTAGCAGCGTTGCAGCAACAAGTGCAGCGTCTGAAAGGATTAAGTGCCGTTGCGGCATAAGACTTTAATTGAAAGAGCATGAGACATGTCTGAAAGAAAGCCGATTTATCTGGATTACTCTGCGACCACACCGGTAGACCCGCGCGTGGCGCAAAAAATGATTCCTTACCTGACCGAAGACTTTGGCAACCCGGCTTCGCGTAGCCACCCCTATGGCTGGACAGCCGAGCACGCGGTAGAAAATGCGCGTGAAGAAGTCGCCAAACTGGTGAATGCCGATCCGCGCGAAATCGTGTGGACGTCAGGTGCCACCGAGTCGAATAATCTGGCGATTAAAGGCGCTGCGCACTTTTATGCCGCCAGCAAGGGGAAGCACATCATCACCGCGGCCACCGAGCACAAAGCCGTGCTGGACACCGTACGCGAGTTAGAGCGTGAGGGCTACGAAGCCACTTATTTGCAGCCAGAAGCCGATGGCCTGATTAATCTCGACAAGTTCAAGGCGGCCATTCGCCCGGACACCGTGCTGGCCTCCATTATGCTGGTCAATAACGAAATCGGCGTGATTCAGGATATTGAAGCGCTGGGCAACGTCTGCCGTGCCAATAACATTATTTTTCACGTCGATGCCGCACAAGCCACGGGCAAGGTAGCGATTGACCTAGAGCAACTGCCAGTGGACTTAATGAGCTTTTCTGCCCATAAAACTTATGGCCCTAAAGGCGTCGGTGCCTTATATGTGCGTCGTAAACCACGTATTCGTATTGAAGCGCAAATGCACGGTGGTGGTCACGAGCGCGGCATGCGCTCCGGCACCCTGGCCACGCACCAGATTGCAGGTATGGGCGAGGCTTTTCGCATCGCACATGAAGAAATGGCCAGCGAAAACGAGCGTATCCGCATACTGCGTGACCGCCTGTTAAACGGCCTGCTGCAAATCGAAGAAACCTATGTCAACGGCGACCTCGATCATCGCGTGCCGCACAACCTTAACGTCAGCTTTAACTACGTTGAAGGCGAATCACTGATCATGGCGATTAAAGATATTGCAGTTTCTTCCGGTTCTGCGTGTACCTCTGCCAGCTTAGAGCCTAGCTATGTATTGCGCGCCCTGGGCCGCTCGGACGAACTAGCACATAGCTCAATCCGCTTCAGCATTGGCCGCTTCACGACTGAGGCCGATGTCGATTACACGATTGACCTGTTAAAGAGCAAAATTGGAAAATTGCGTGAACTGTCCCCATTATGGGAGATGTTCAAGGATGGGGTTGATTTGTCCAAAGTTGAATGGGCAGAGCATTAAAAATTGATCTTTGACCGCCTGGCGGCGTTGTCAGAGTGCTTGTTTAGATGGACTAAACGGCGCGCTCTTCCGCCTTGCCAGACAGTCAAATCTGCAATTTTTTATTCATTAAAGAAATATTGTTAAAAATTAAAACGCGAAAAACACTGTGTAAATCGCGATTTAATTGATAGGAGCAACAACATGGCTTACTCAGATAAAGTATTAGACCACTACGAAAACCCACGTAACGTGGGTTCTCTGGACAAAAGCGACCCGAATGTAGGCACCGGCATGGTCGGCGCGCCAGCATGTGGTGACGTGATGAAACTGCAAATCAAGGTGAACGATGCTGGCGTGATTGAAGATGCCAAATTTAAAACCTATGGCTGCGGCTCTGCGATTGCGTCGAGCTCACTGGTGACCGAATGGTTAAAAGGCAAAACGCTGGACCAGGCGCAAGAAATCAAGAACTCGGCAATTGCTGAAGAGTTGGCGTTACCGCCGGTCAAAATCCACTGCTCAGTGTTGGCAGAAGATGCGATTAAATCTGCGATTGCTGACTTGAAATCTAAACAAGGTCACTAAGATGGCGATTACCCTGACTGAAACAGCCGCCAACCGCGTGGAAAAGTTTTTGGCCAACCGTGGCAAAGGCCTCGGTTTACGCCTGGGCGTGAAAACAACTGGCTGTTCAGGCATGGCCTACACGCTGGAATTTGTGGATGAAATGCACGCAGAAGATACGGCGTTTGAAAGCCATGGCATCAAGGTCATTGTTGACCCGAAAAGCCTGGTTTACATTGACGGCACTGAGCTCGACTTTACCAAAGAGGGGTTGAACGAAGGCTTTAAGTTCAACAACCCTAACGTGAAAGACGAGTGCGGTTGCGGCGAGTCGTTTACCGTTTAACCTTGCCGCCAATACACGCAGAGATGCAAGTGTGCCTCTGCGGCCTATAGACTATGCAAAACTATTTCGCCCTCTTTCAGCTGCCGCAACAATTTGAGCTGGACATGTCCTTGCTGGATGCCAAGTACCGCAAGTTACAAGCTGAAGTACACCCGGATAAGTTTGTGAATGCGTCGCCAGCTGAGCGCATGCAATCCATGCAAATGGCGACCTACGTGAATGAAGCTTACCAGGCGCTCAAACAGCCTACATCGCGCGCACGTTACTTGTTGCAACTGCAAGATATTGCCACCGATGAAGAAAACAACACGGCCATGCCCGGTGATTTTTTAATGGCGCAAATGGAATGGCGTGAAGCCATGGATGACGCCAGGGTTGGCAAAGATATTGCCGCGCTGGATGCCTTGCTAAAAGAAATGCGGGCACAAGCCAACATGTTACAACAGCAAGTCGCCATTGAGATTGTGGCCGCCCCAACGCAAGCAGCCCTGACGGTACGCAAATTGCGGTTTATTGATAAAGTGAGTGAAGATGTGAATCAACTGATCGCTCAGTTGGAAGAGTAGAGTTTCATGGCACTATTACAGATCTCAGAACCCGGACAATCGCCTGCCCCGCATCAGCACAAGCTGGCAGTGGGCATAGACTTAGGCACCACTAACTCGCTGGTAGCCACGGTACGTAGCGGCATGAGCACGGTGTTGCATGACGAACATGGTCACGCCCTGCTACCTTCAGTGGTACGTTACCTGGACAATACAGTGATTGTTGGCCACGAAGCACAAGCGGCGCAAAGCCTGGACCCGGTGAATACCATCGTCTCGGTCAAACGCTTTATGGGCCGGGCCTTGCACGACATTACCGATAGAGCGCATATCCCCTATCATTTTGTTGAAAATGATAGCTCGCAAGGCATCCTCGAAATCAAAACACGGGATGGTTTAAAAAGCCCGGTAGAGATTTCTGCCGAGATTTTAAAAACCCTGAAAACACGTGCAGAAAAAGCCTTGGGTGGCGAGCTCACCGGCGCCGTGATCACCGTGCCAGCCTACTTTGATGACGCACAACGCCAGGCCACCAAAGATGCTGCGCGGCTGGCTGGCTTGCATGTATTGCGGCTGCTCAATGAGCCAACCGCAGCAGCCGTGGCCTATGGTCTCGATAATGCCGCCGAAGGCGTGTATGTGATTTACGACTTGGGCGGCGGCACATTTGATATTTCCATCTTGCGCCTGAGCAAAGGCGTGTTTGAAGTGTTGGCTACCAATGGTGACTCTGCTTTGGGTGGCGATGATTTTGATCACCGTATTTTTTGCTGGGTACTGGATCAGGTGCGCAGTAAAACCACAGAGTTCAAGCCGCTCAGCGAAGAAGATACGCGCTTACTGCTGACCAAAGCGCGCCAGGCCAAAGAATGGCTGACCGATAATCATGAAGCCAATATCGTCTGCAAATTAAGTAACGGCGCCTTGGTCGATGAAACCCTGTCGGTCGCCCAATTTGTGACGCTGACCGAGCATCTGGTGATTAAAACCTTAAGCCCGACGCGTAAAGCCATGCGCGATGCTGGGTTAAGCATAGACGAGATTAAAGGCGTGGTACTGGTTGGCGGCGCCACGCGCATGCCGCATATCCGCCATGCCGTGCAGGCATTTTTTGAGCAAGAGCCGCTGACTAACCTTGACCCGGACAAAGTCGTTGCCCTTGGTGCCGCTATCCAGGCCAATGTGCTGGCAGGTAACCGCAGCGACGATGAATTACTGTTGCTCGACATCACCCCGCTCTCACTAGGCCTGGAAACCATGGGCGGACTGGTTGAAAAAGTGATTCCGCGTAACTCAACGTTACCGATTGCGCGTGCACAAGACTTTACCACCTATAAAGATGGCCAAACAGCGATGGCGATTCATGTCGTACAAGGTGAGCGCGAGCTAGTCAGCGACAATCGCTCACTGGCACGGTTTGAACTGCGCGGTATTCCACCAATGGCGGCAGGGGCGGCGCGTATTCGCGTCACCTTTCAAGTCGATGCCGATGGGCTGTTGTCGGTCAGTGCACGTGAGCAAACCAATGGCGTGGAAGCTAACATCACGGTGAAACCGTCTTACGGCTTAAACGAAGACCAGATCACCAACATGCTCAAAGACTCGTTTGGCGCAGCCGAAAGCGATAAAGCCGCGCGCATGCTGCGCGAAGCCGTGGTCGATGCGCAACGCCTGATTGAAGCCATTGAAGCCGCATTGGCTGAAGATGGTGACACATTACTGGGTGCAGACGAACGCTTACAGATACAAACCCATATCGATGCCCTGCTGGTTTTATGCCAAGGCACGGATAGCCATGCGGTCAAGCAGGCGAGCGAGGCACTCAACCATGCCACAGAAGACTTTGCCGCCAAGCGCATGGACGCCTCAGTACAAAAAGCCCTTGCCGGCAAAAACCTGGATTCACTGGAACTATAAACATGCCAAAAATTACTGTACTGCCCCATGCCGACATCTGCCCACAAGGGGCGGTGATTGAGGCCGAACCAGGCACCTCAATTTGCGATGCTTTGTTAAAACACGATATTGATATTGATAACGCCTGTGGCGGTGTCTGTGCCTGTACCACTTGCCATGTGGTGATACGTGAGGGCTTTAAAAGCCTGAATGAGATTGAAGAAGACGAAGATGACATGCTGGATCGCGCCTGGGGCTTAACGCCGCAATCACGCCTGTCTTGCCAGGCTATTCTGCAAACGGCAGATGTGACGGTGGAGATTCCTAAATACAGCATTAACCTGGCTAAAGAAGGCCATCATTAATGGCCTGACCGTTAAATAAAAAGCCGATGCATGCATCGGCTTTTTTGTGTCAGTCACTCACACTTAGCCAATAAAAGTGTCTTCCAGAAAGTCGACTTTACCATTTGAAATATCGTAGACCGCGCCGACGATACCAATCTGCTTGGTTTGCAACATATCATCAATAATGTCACTGCAACGAATAATGGTATCAATCTGATACTTCACGTTTAACGCGCAAATTTTCTCAACAAAATCACTGTTTTTAGAATTGCGTTGTGCCGGGTCGGTAATGGTTTTTTCATGACGAATAGACGGCTTGATCAGGTTGATAATCTCGCCAATATGGCCATCTTTAAAGTCGTCACACGCGGCTTTCACCGCGCCGCAAGAACTATGGCCCATGACCACAATCAGTTTGCTGCCCAGGTACTTGCTGCCAAACTCCAGGCTGCCGATGGCTTTGTCTGAAGCAATATTACCGGCCAGGCGCACGCTGAAGACGTCACCCAGTGCCTGATCGAACAACAACTCGACCGGCGCACGCGAGTCGCTGCAGCTTAAAAATGACGAAAACGGATGTTGCTTGTCTTTGGTGATTTGAATCAGTGACTTAAAGTCTTTGTCCTGCTCGCGGTCGGTAATGAAACGGTGATTACCTTCAATCAAAATATCCAGTGCTTCACGCGCAGTCATTTTGTCGCGGTCCAGTAATGGGTGCTTGTACATATATGTATCCTCTACTCAATGATTGTTGTGCATGACTTATTAGCCATGCTTTTTTGGTTAATGTCCGAGCATATGCTGCGGTGGTTTGAAATCAATGGTTTCTACATCAATATTTTTCAGTTTGGCATGCTGCTGATAGCCGTGAATAAATTCGACGACATCATAAGCGATTGCTTTGCTGTTTGAGCAATCAATCACCACTTTACTATTGGGTGGAATCGCCTCTAAGACCTCAAGAATACTGGCCTTGTTAAAAAATGAGACTTCTTCTGCCAGCACCAACTCATACACCTCTTTGCCTTCTCTGGTAGAGCGGGTTTGCTTGATGTAGTGCGAGTTGCGGTAGCTGTGGTGCAAAGTAAAAAACACCGCAACGACCAACCCCAAACCTATGCCTGTGAGCAAATCAGTAAACACAATGGCGATGATGGTGATCATAAATGGAATAAACTGCTCCCAACCCAACTGGTACATTTGCTTGAACAAATTGGGTTTTGCCAATTTGTAACCCACCATAATCAAAATGGTGGCCAGGCTGGCCAAAGGAATCAGGTTAAGGAAGCTGGCGATGGTAATCGCGCTCAGCAACAGCCAGAAGCCATGCAAAATGGCAGATAATTTAGTTTGCGCCCCAAACGTGACGTTGGCACTACTACGCACAATCACCTGTGTAATAGGCAAGCCACCAATGAGGCCAGACACAATATTGCCCAGGCCTTGCGCCTTGAGCTCTTTATTGGTTGGCGTCACGCGTTTTAGCACATCCAGCTTATCGGTTGCTTCCACGCATAGCAGGGTTTCCAGGCTGGCGACTATCGCCATCACTAACGCGGTTTTAATCACCAGTGGCTGCGTCACCTGGCTAAAATCAGGATGGGTAAAGAAGCTGGCAAATTCGCCCAGGCTGCTCGCCACCGGCAAGCGCACGATTTGATCTTCAGCCAATGAAAAATTCAACCAGCCGCGCATAAAGGCGACATTGAACAAAATACCGACCAACACCACCACAATCGGCCCTTGCAGCAGTTGGAACAACCGGTGTTTTTTGGTCAGCACCGTATCCCACAAAATCAGAATCACAAACGACACCGCTGCAATCAATACTGCCCCTGGCGTTAATAAATTCCACGCCTGCAGAATATCGCTAAAAGTATCATGCCCGGCAAACGCGTCAAACGACTCATCGCCCTCGTAGTCGGCATCATAACCAAAGGCATGTGGAATCTGCTTGAGGATAATCAGCAAGCCTATGCCGGTCAGCATGCCGGTAATGACTGAAGAAGGCACAAAATAGGCAATAAAGCCTGCTTTAAACTGCCCCAGCAAAAACTGGAACACACCCGCCAGCACCACCGCCGCTAAAAAAACCTCGTAAGAGCCCAAATTGGCAATCGCAGCCATCACAATCACGGCCAAACCAGCCGCCGGGCCACTCACACCTAATTGCGAGCCACTGGCGAGGCCCACCACAATACCGCCGATAATCCCTGCAATTACGCCAGAAAATAGCGGCGCACCAGAAGCCAGCGCGATCCCTAAACAAAGCGGTAATGCTACAAAGAACACGACAATAGAGGCTGGCAAGTCTCGGTTGACGTGTTTAAACAGGTCTGTCATAGCAGACCCCTGCACGGAGGTTGACATGGTGTATATCCTTCACAAACAAAATTATTGTTATATTGTTAATTTTTATAGACTGACGTGATGACACACAAAACCCCGCAATGATGCGGGGTTATTGTTCAGAGCAATGGCCAACGCATGTTTAGTCAGCGGCGGTGCCTGCGTTATAAGGGCGTTTACCAATAAAGTTCAAACGCATTTGCTGATGCTTGTCGAAGCCTTTTTCGGGTTGGTCAGTCACGATCCCTGCGCCCACCCATTTTTCATCAGGGTTTTGCTTGGCCACTGGCGTTTTGGCATAAGGACGCTTACCCAAAAAGTTGTGTTCATGCATCTGCTTCACTGTCGCAGCGTCCTGGTCGATAGACTCGTCTGCCTGCGCATTAGCCATTAAACCAAATGCGACTAATACTGCCAATAATAATTTGCTCATTTTTCGCTCCTACATAATTTGTTTGTGTATACACCTTTTGGGCAGGTGTAAAGTGATTATGTCGCAACAACCTTACGCAACACTGACTAGTAAGCGCGCTTGCCCAGTGAGTGCATTTTCAATATTTGTTGCTGGTTGCTCTGGTCAACTCTCAGTGTGGCGCCTACCCAGGCTTGGTCTGCATCCGCTTTTGCCACCACTGGTTGCTGGTAAGCACGCTTACCTAAAAACTGCACATGGTGTGTATTGTGAACAACGTCGCCAGCATTGGTTTCAACCGCTTGTGCTGGCACAGCCAGGCTCAAACCGAGGATCATTGCTGCTACTGTTGTTAATGTACGCATGGTGTTTCTCCTTTAAATCGTCATTCAGACAAGTTGTTCTGTTGGTGTGAATCTGATTGCATTCACGATGGATTGCATTTTGCCCGTGTATTGTCATCAATAAATCTACCGATATAGGTAGTTCGGTATATACTTAACGGCATATGCCGAACGACAGCCCCCCACCCACAGAAAGCGCCTTTGCCTTACGCAGTGCGCTTAAACAAACCCAAGTGCAAATGGCACATGACAGGCTATTTGAGCGCTTTGGACAGAAATTGTTCAGCCACGGCTGGTCAGAAGACCTCATGCAATGGCTGCTGGATGAAGTGTGCATGCAATTTGGTGCCCCACACGGCCTGATTAGCCAACAACATGCCGGAGCATTAAAAATACTGGCCCAGCGTGGCAAAACCTTTCCGATTGGCGCCCGCGTGCCCATGCTGGGGGCATTGGCACAGTGGCTCAAAGAGCCCATACATTTTGAGGTGCATACGCAATTTGTGCCTAGCCTGTGGACGCTGCAAACCAACGCTGAGCAAACCACATGGCATTGCTACCACCTGCCGATTGCCTGCCAGCAACGCGCAGTTGGTTTACTGGGATTAATCACCGGCAACCCCTTAAGCGCTGGCAGTTTACAAGTGCTGCATAGTGTGTGCGGCGTGCTGGGGTTTGCCTTGCAAGGCCAGGCGAAAGCCAATAGCGTGATTGACGACAGCTACCTGCAAAAACTCACGCCACGTGAGCGTGAAGTATTTGCTTTGCTGCCTTCTGGGCCCAGTAACGCCGCATTGGCACAAAAACTGGGGATTTCACCCGGCACGGTTAAAATCCATATCGAGCGGATCTTAAGTAAACTGGACTTAAACGACCGCACCCAGGCGGCAGTCAAGGCCGTCGAAGCCGGCTTTAAGAGTGACGGACTATGAGACTAAGCATGTTTAAGCCCATGGCACAGCTCACCAGCCGCCTGAATCATTTGTGGCAGGATTTATCGCTCACCACTAAAGGCATCGTCCTCAATGCCTTGCCCCTCACCGTACTGCTCGCGTCATTAGCGCTGATTTTTGAGAGCGAGCAACAAGCCGCCTTGCTCGAAAGACGCGTGCAAAACGCGCTGCAAATCCAGCAGGATATTCAAACCCTGCAAACTTTGTTGCTAGAGGCCTCCACCGGGGTGCGCGATTTTTTACTCACCGGCAACCGCCAGTTTCTGGCCGGTTATGAAAGCGCCAAGCAAAGCATGCCGCAGTTGTTGAGCTCCCTGGAGCACAACCTCGATGACCGCTCACAGCAACACCTGTTACAAGTCATTCATCCGCTGGTAGACAAAAACCTGGATGACCTGGCGATACTCGCCAGCCATAGTGAAGACGAAGCAGATGAAGCGCTGATTGGTAAATTCAGTTCACAAGGCAATGCCTTAACGCAATTACGCGCGCACCTTGATCGCATGAGCCTGCGCGAATCCGCCATCGTCGACCAAGATAAAAAAGAAGTGATTTACGAGCGCAAACGCAATTTGCGTATCACGCTGATGGCGGTGATTGCAGGCGTCGTCGGCTCCTTAATTGGCGTCTGGCTGTTTACTCAAACCATTGTGGCCCGCGTTAAAACCATCCGCGATAGCGCCATTCACCTGGTGAAGGGTGAGCCGCTGGCACTGCCCAGCATTAGCCGCGATGAACTGGGAGAGCTCACCAGCGAGCTGGAGCATGCCTCGCAATTGCTGACGCAAAGCGCACAAGAAGCCCATTTGGCCAGGGTAGACGCTGAAGAAGCCAGTGCCGCCAAAAGTAACTTTTTATCACGCACCAGCCACGAGTTGCGCACACCGCTCAATGCCATTTTAGGCTTTGCACAGATTCTCGAAAACGACTTGCCAGAAGGTCGGCAAAAAGACAGTGCCACGCTGATTCATAACGCGGGCCAACACCTGCTCAAATTAATTAATGAAGTGCTGGATATTTCACGGATTGAGAGCGGTGATATCAGCATGTCTATGGAGGTGATTGCCCTCAACCACTTGCTAGAAGAGGCTTACCACTACTTGAAGCCGCTGGAAAAAGTGCGCGACATCAGCATAGAAACGCATTTTGAGCCCGATCTGAAGGTGCGTGCAGACCGTCAGCGTTTGCTACAAGTGATTTTAAACCTCTTGGCCAACGCACTGAAATACGGGCCGGAAAATACCAGTGTCACCTTTAGTGCTTACCGTCACAATGGCCAAATCCGGGTCGATGTCCGTGACCAAGGACAGGGGATTCCAGCCGCATTACGCTCGCGTTTATTCACCCCATTTGACCGCCTGGGCGCCGAGCGCACGGTGACCGAAGGCACCGGCCTGGGCTTGGTGCTCAGCAAACAACTGATGGATGCAATGGGTGGCCAGATTGGTGTGGCTGAGGACCAAAGCCTGTTCTGGATCAGCCTGCCGGAAACCGAACAGGCAACTCAGCAGGTGCCGCCGCCAGCTGACACCCATCCGGCGCCGAATGCACTCCCCGCCTCGACCGCGCACCGCTCAGCCAAACGGCATATTTTGTATGTGGAAGATAACCACAGCAATCAGGCATTGATAGAAGCGATTATGAGCAAGCACCGCCACCTCAAATTGCATCTGGCCGCCAGTTTGCAGGAGAGCATGGTTTGGCTACGTGATATGCAGCCAGACTTGCTGTTGCTGGACCTCAACCTGCCGGACGGCTCGGGTGAGTCACTCATCCAGCATATCCAGTCTAGCCGCCAGGACTTACAAGCGACGCCGATTGTGATTTTAAGCGCAGATGCCTTGCCTGAAACCCTGCAACGCCTGCATGCGCTGGGCATCACGCATTACTTTACCAAGCCGCTCAACGTGGCGGCCTTTAACCAGTTACTATTAAAACTCCTGCCCGAGACGCCATGAATATTGAACAATTACGTGCCTCCAAAATTTTGATTATTGACGATGCCGAAGCCAATTTACGCCTGCTTGAAGAGCTCTTGACCAAAGAAGGGTTTGAGCAGGTGATTAGCACGACAGATTCGACCAAGACCATGGATCTAGTGAATGCTTTTCAGCCTGACCTGATTTTGCTGGATTTAATGATGCCAGTGCTGGATGGCTTTGCCGTGCTTGACCAGCTCTCACACCATGTCGGCCCACATGACTTTTTGCCGGTGCTGGTGCTCACCGCTGATGCCACCATTGCCACGCGGCGCAAAGCGCTGGCGCTGGGCGCCAAAGACTTTTTGACCAAACCGTTTGACCATATGGAAGCCATGCTCAGGGTCTGGAACCTGCTCGAAACCCGCTGGTTATTTAATCAACTCAAAACGCACCAGCCCAACCTGCACTTGCCCAGCATGCATGAAAGTTAAAGTCATGCATCAGGGCAAATTAAGCGTGAATTAAGCCGCGCCAGGTATCGTGAATACTCAACACAAAAGGAGAACACGATGCTTAAAGCCTCAAACCAACCCGTTAAGCTACTCATGATTGCCTTGTTTTTAGGCACAATGGCCAGTCAAACCGTACTGGCAGATGATGACGATCATGACATACAAAAGATGTCCGAAAAAGCCAAAGCATTTGGCCTGATTTCGCATGAAGAAGCACAAAGCAAAGCGCTGGCAGCCAAACCCGGCGTGGTGAAAGAAGTCGAGCTGGAGCGCCGAAAGTTTCGCGCTGGCTGGGACTACGAAGTTGAAATTGTTGATAGCAATGGTGCCGAGTGGGAAGTGACTCTCGATGCTAAAACCGGCAAGGTGAATAGCATCAACCGCGACTGGTTTTAAGCACCCAATCCTGGTGCTGGCTCAGGCTGGCACCAGACTGATTTGCACCTGCAAACCACCCAAACGCTCAGAATGCGTAAGCGTAATCTGGCCGTGGTAATGCTGCACAATATCCTGCACAATCGCCAGGCCCAAGCCACTGCCGGGTTTGGATTCATCCATCCGTATGCCGCGCTGCAACAAGGTTTCTAATGCCGGCACGTGACTGCCGGGGCCGTCATCTTCAATCACCAGTTGAATGGTGTCTTGCACAGACAGATGCAGTTGCACCTGGCTTTCACACCATTTAAACGCGTTATCCAGCACATTACCCAATAATTCCAGCATGTCTTCACGGTCTATCATGACGCGGGGCTGTCCATCGTGCTGCCAGGCAAAGGCGACTGTTTTTTCACTGTAAATCTTTTGCAACACAGTCACCAGTTTAGGGAGCTCCAACGCCAGGTCGGTTTGCTGGCTGGTATACACATCGCCCATCAGCCGCGCCCGTTTTAATTCACGCTCTACGTCCTGGTAAATCTCCTGGCTACAGCTTTGCACCATGCGCCTTAATTCGCTATCGTCTGTGGTTGACTCGCTGCCAGACAATAATTGCAGCTGCGCCAAGCGGGTTTTGAGCCCATGTGCCAGATTGCCGATAGCCAGCCGCGAGCGACGGGTTTTCTGGCTGGCACTTTTAAGAATACGGTTAAATTCACTAATGAGCGGCATCACCTCTGCCGGGCCGTTGGCATTAATCTGCTGCAACTCGCCACTGCCGACTTTTGCCAGGTTTTCCTTGATCTGCTGCAAAGGCAATAGTGTATTCACCACGATCCAGCGCTGCAAAGCCAGCAACGCCAACAGCCCGAGCAAGGAAAACACACCATACAACCAGTGAAACAAGCGCAGGCTTTGCTGTAACTCAACCAGGCTTTCTGCAATATAAATCGTGATGGTGCGCTGCTGTTTACGGTAAGCATGCCCCAATTGCAGCAAAGGTTGCGACTCCGGGCCGGTGATATGGCTGACCCGCTCCTCACCGACCTTGAGCGCACTGACTGGGATGTCGATATCCCACCAGGAGCGAGACTGTATTTTGTGCGCATCGTCTATGAGCACAATAAAATAGCTGCCTGAAAATGGCCGCTGGTAACTGGAAGTAATCAGTCGCGGCTCCAGCGTTAACCCCCCACGCGCATTCACTGATACGCCAGCCAGCAGGCCCTCGGCCTCTTGTTGCATGCGCGCCGTCATTTGTGACTGGATTAAATGGTCTATGGTAAACGTGACCACTGCCCATTGCAGGGTCAGTAAACCCACCAGGCTCAATGTTAGGCCCAGTGATAACTGTCTGCGTAACGATTTCATTTGTTCTCAGCCACCAACAAATAGCCCTGGCCACGCTTGGTCTGGATGCGGTTGGCACCCACTTTTTGCCGCAGGCGATTGATATACACTTCAATCACATTGCTGTCTTTGTCTGCATCGTAGGCGTAGACATGCTCTGTGAGCGCTGTTTTAGAAAAAATTCGTCCCGGGTGTAACATCAGGTAGCGCAACAACCTGAACTCGGTGCCGGTCAACACATGGGCAGTGTCGCCCTGCCAGACGGTTTGCGTTTGCTCGTCCAGGCGTAAATCTGCCACCACCAGCGCGTGATTCACCACCGCCACGCTGCGTTTATGCACGGCACTGATGCGTGCCAACAACTCCGGCAGATGAAAAGGCTTGGTCACATAATCATCCGCGCCTTGGTTAAATGCCTCCACCTTTTCTTGCCAACTGCTGCGTGCGGTTAAGACAATCACTGGCAGACTGACTGGTTGTGTACGCCAAGTAGCCAGCACCTCGAGGCCAGACTTGCCCGGCAACCCTAAATCTAAAATCGCCAGGTCATAAGGCTCAAGTGTGCCCTGGATACTGGCCTCACTGCCGTCTTGCAGCCAGTCACAGGCATACCCTGCAGCTTTAAGTGCTTGCTGTGTCTGCGCGCCCAGCACCACATCATCCTCTACCAGCAGCAAACGCATCTTAATCGCCCTGCATCCTATCGTCCGGCATCATTAGTCATCTTGCTCCATCTTCAACAGCTGCCCGCTCCTGGCATCCAGCTTCAGCTCCCACACCTGGCTGGCAGCATCTAGAATATCCACTTCATAGACATAGCGCCCATGCTTCTTCTCGAGTTCGACCTCGAGAATTTCACCGGGTTTATAACTTTTGGCTTTTTGAGAGATTTTTTCCAGGCTCAAAATATCACCTTTGGCCGATAACCGGCTGGCGCTGGCTGGGCTTTCCCCTGAATCTGCGCGGGTGAAAAAAACCAACGCAAGCAATATAGCGATCGCCACGAAAAGCGCCATCCAACGGCGGCGTTGCATGCTAAACATAGGTTCAACACTCCTGAAACCAGTCAAATTGGTCAAAGTTTAACAGTATTCATCTTAAACCAAGCTGAATTCCAGCCAGCCGCAGGCCAAGATTAATTGATCAGAGATACTTTAAAAAACGCACAACCGCTACAATATTAGCTTGAGCCTTTAACACCGAACGTTCACTGACATGCTTTTTTTATCTCATACCTCCACAGCCAGATTACCAACCCAGTTTGGCGTGTTTGATATTCATGTATTTACGGATAGCCGCAATGGCCTGGAGCATGTCGCATTGGCATGCGGTGAAGTACAAGGCAAGCAAGACCCGCTGGTCAGGGTGCACTCCGAATGCTTGACTGGCGATGTGTTTGGCTCTACTCGTTGCGATTGCGGTGAACAACTGCATCACGCACAACGTCTGATCCAGCAAAGCGGTCAGGGCTTGATTCTGTATCTCAAAAACCATGAAGGCCGTGGCATCGGCCTCACTAACAAAATGCGTGCTTATGCCCTGCAAGACCAGGGCATGGATACGGTAGAGGCGAATGTCGCACTGGGTTTGCCGGTGGATGCGCGCACTTATGAAGCCGCCGCCGATATGCTGGGCTATTTTGACATTGACAGCATCCGCTTGCTGTCTAATAACCAGGAGAAGCGCACCGCCCTGCAAGCCTTGGGCATCAGCGTTCACCAGCAAGTACCGCTGCTTACCACACCGACGGCAGAAAACTTGAAGTATCTGCAAACCAAATCCAGCAAGCTCGGGCATTTGATTCCAGACCTGAAGTAAACACACGTATTGTCTGCAATGCGTCACCACTGATTTTTGATACAAGGAAACGCCCCATGAAACACCTGCAAACACTGATGACAGGCCTGTTACTTTCAACGTTTGCTAGTATGGCCTGTGCAGCCGAGCCTTATATTGGTCAGTTTCTTTATCAATATGCAGGCGACAGCGTTTACCGGGTCACCGTCAAAGACGATAAAGCCATGGCTTGGCAATGTATCAAGGGCGCAGAGAAAGGCGCGCATGGCATAGAAACACCTGAACGTTTTAGGGTGGCCGACAAGGTTTACTTTGCAAGCTGGGTAGAGAAAACCGGTATAAATGTCACTCAGGTCATTAACTTGAATACCATGCAGGTCTATTCCACCATTATTGATGGCAAGCAGCGTTATGTGGTGACTGGCAATATCGTGCGTGAAAAATGATCGCTGCTTACGCGCTCATCATCACTTGGTTTCTACCTGCATGTTTTGCCCGATAGAGCGCTTTGTCTGCCTCTGCGATCACTGACTCATAGTCAATCTTGCCCTTGGCCAGCGCGCCACCAATACTCACGGTGAGTGAAATAGACTCACCACCCGGTGCCTGTATACGGGCCTGGGCGACTTTGGCGCGGATACTTTCTGCCACCTGTTCAGCGGTCGCGGCATCGGCCTCAACCAGGATAAGCAGCATTTCTTCACCGCCATACCTAAAGACAAAGTCTGATGGTCGCACAGACTCAGTCATTAACGTCGCCACCCTCTGCAAGGCCATATCGCCAGCGGCATGGCCATGGCTGTCATTCACCGCTTTAAAGTGATCCAGGTCTAGAATCAACACCGCAAAACCAATGGCGCCCGCGCGCTTTTGCAAAGCGATTTCGCGCGAAAGTACGGTATGGATAAAACGCCGGTTCAACAAGCGGGTCAGGCTGTCACGCGCGTTATCCAGTTCAATATGTGAATCAAAGATTTCATTGATCACAAATTTGATTTTCACCAGGTCCTGCTGAATCAACTGAAACTGGCTGCCAATGGCTGCGCGGTCGTCGTACTGTGTAGTTTCCAGCTTGGGTAATATGTGTTGATCAATTTTGGTAATGCATTCGGCAATATTTTGCAGTTTGGGCGTGCGCTCGAACATGAGGCTGGCTTTGTGCAAAAACCACATACCGAATTCAGACTTGGCAAGGCGTGGCAAACCGATGTCAGACGGACTGTAAAACCAGGCCAGGATATTGCGCTCCCACTCGGTCAAAAATGCGCGCTGACGCTCTCTTTCCATGGCGATATTGCTGCCAATCACCGCCAACCGATATGACTCGTCCAGCCGCGTCTGGTCAGAAATAGACTGCATATAGCCGTGATTACGTATCTCGTACGACAAGCCAATCAGTTGGTTCACATACATCACTGATTGCATTTTTGCCTGATCTGTCCACGCTTGCATAAGAATATGTCGCAAAATACAGGCATTGATCATGCGCAGGCTTTTAGACACTGAATGCGCCGGGTAGCCGACTCTGGACAACTTCATACCCAGCGCATGTTGCGCTTGCACAAAGTGGTTTACATCCGAAAACTGCATGCTAAACAGTTGATACACCCACTCTTCAAACACCGCCGTCCATTTGGTGCGCATATCATCGGTATTGAGCACCTTGCTTAATACCGGGTCTGTACTCAAGTAGTGGCGGTAGCCAGTGAGTAACTCCTGCATATGGTCGCCGATCAAGGCATACACTTGCTGAATCACCGCGGGCGGCGTACTCGCCAAGATGGCTTTCCACTCATCGGTGACCAGTATTTCAGCATATTGTGGGTGATTACCAGCTTCAGGGGTGTGTTCGTCGTACGTCATCGCTATACCATTGATTTTTCATAGTCACAGCCATGGCTAACATAATATTAGCAAGTATCATGGTGTGACAAGACATGATAACGTTATTCTGTTTATGTCATTAAACATTGATTTAATTTAATAGTTGATAACGAAAAAGGCGAGCACTGTGGCTCGCCTTTTTCTAAAACAAATGTGCTAATGACTTAATCGTTATTTAAAACACGCGCAGTTGCGTCGGCTTTAAATACACCGTTTCGCCTTGTTGAAAATTCAACTGGTTAAACTGTTCACGCCCCAGTTCCACGTCCACATATTGCTCATTGTCTGTGCGCTTGATTTCAAGGCGTACCAGCGAGCCGACAGAATGCACATAGGTTAGCGCCCCTGCGATGCTATTGGCTGCGGCCTCGCGACTCACGGCAATTTCATAAGGGCGCACAAAGCCTTTGCCTTGCGGTGTTTCAAACGCGTTCACATTGCCCAAAAACTCATACACAAACGGCGTCGCGGGCTGATCGTAAACCGCCTGTGGTGAACCCACCTGCTCCACCTGGCCATGATTCATCACCACGATGGTGTCCGCTACTTCTAGCGCCTCTTCCTGGTCATGCGTCACAAACACGCTGGTCACATGCAACTCGTCGTGCAAGCGACGTAACCAGCGGCGCAGGTCTTTGCGCACCTTGGCATCCAGCGCGCCAAACGGCTCGTCCAGCAATAACACCTTAGGCTCTACCGCCAAGGCGCGCGCCAGGGCGATACGCTGACGCTGGCCGCCGGACAATTGTGGCGGATAGCGGTCTGCCAGCCAGTCTAATTGCACCAATTTGAGTAAATCATGCACGCGTTTTTTGATCTCAGCATCTGACGGGCGAGTTTCTTTTGGGCGCACGCGCAAGCCAAACGCCACGTTTTCAAACACGGTCATATGGCGGAACAGCGCATAGTGCTGAAACACAAAGCCCACCTGACGCTCACGCACATCGCGGTGCGTGGTGTCTACGCCATCAAACAATACGTGGCCGCTATCGGGTGATTCTAAGCCGGCAATAATGCGCAACAAGGTGGTTTTACCGCAACCTGAGGGCCCGAGCAAGGCCACCAACTCGCCAGACGGCACTTGCAGGTTGATGTCACGCAACGCACTAAATTGGCCAAAACCTTTGTTAATCTGTTGAATGGTAATACTCATGTTAAGCCGTCACTTCCTTTTCAATATTGGCGGCATCACGCGAAGCCTGCCATTCGACATATGTTTTTAAGACCAGGGTTACCAGCGCCAGCAGCGTCAGCAATGAAGCAACCGCAAACGCAGCGGCATAGTTATATTCGTTATACAAAATTTCGACATGCAGCGGCATGGTATTGGTGAGGCCACGGATATGACCGGACACCACAGACACCGCGCCAAACTCACCCATGGCGCGCGCATTGGTCAAAATCACGCCATAAATCAAGCCCCACTTCACATTGGGCAAAGTCACGTGCCACAGCATTTTCCAGCCGGAAGCGCCTAATACCAGTGCCGCCTCTTCCTCTTCTTTGCCTTGCGCCTGCATCAGCGGGATCAGCTCGCGCGCCACAAACGGAAAGGTCACAAAAATGGTCGCCAGCACAATGCCAGGCACGGCAAACACCACTTTAAAATCATGATCAATCAACCATTCACCAAACCAGCCTTGCAGGCCAAAAATCAGCACAAAAATCAAACCGGCAATCACCGGTGATACCGCAAACGGCAAATCAATCAGCGTGATGAGAAAACTTTTGCCTTTGAAGTCGAACTTGGTAATCGCCCAGGCTGCAGCCACACCAAACACCAGGTTTAATGGCACCGAAATCAACGACGCGATCAATGTCAGCTGCATGGCCGATAACGCATCTGCTTCGGTAATCGCCGCCAGATAGACACCCCAGCCTTTACGCAAGGCCTCAGAAAATACCGCGGCCAGCGGAATCAGCAAAAACAGCCCTAAAAAAGCGAGTGCCAAGCCGATCAGGCCCCAACGCACCCAAGCAGGTTCAGAAGTGGCGCGTTTAAAAGCCACCTTGCCCTGGTATTGTTGAAATTGTGTGGTATGCATAGTTTCTATTATTTAATTAACATTAAGCGAGCGGGATCAAGCACCAGGCGCACGGAACGCAGAAACCGGAATGTACTTACAGTACATGAGGATTTTGAGTACCCATCAATAACAACTTGCAACGCCGTGATTTGCCCGCGCAGCCAATTTATTTATTGCCATGGCGGTGATTGCTCCACCACTGCAACAGGTTAATCAGCAACAACAAGACGAACGAAATCACCAGCATCACCACGGCAATCGCGGTTGCCCCGGCATAGTCATATTGTTCCAGCTTGGTAATAATCATCAGCGGTGTGATCTCGGAAATCATCGGCATATTGCCTGCAATAAAAATCACCGAGCCATACTCACCCACGGCGCGGGCAAAGGCCAGCGAAAAACCAGTGAGCAACGCCGGCCAGATGGCGGGCAAAATAATCTTATAAAAGGTTTGCCAGCGGTTGGCACCGAGGCTGGCGGCGGCCTCTTCGGCTTCTGCGCTAAAGTCTTCCAACACCGGCTGCACCGTGCGCACCACAAATGGCAGGCCAATAAACGTCAGCGCGACCACCACGCCCAGTGGCGTGAAGGCGACTTTAATGCCGTGCGGCTCCAGCCACTGCCCTAACCAGCCATTGGGTGCATAAATCGCGGTGAGCGCAATACCTGCTACCGCAGTGGGCAAAGCAAACGGCAAATCGACCAATGCATCGAGAACTTTTTTACCAAAAAACTGGTAGCGCACCAGCACCCAGGCCGTGAGCAGACCAAATACCAGGTTAATCACGGCAGCAAGTAGTGAAGCGCCGAACGTGAGTTTGTATGTGGCAACCACGCGGGGGGTGGTCACCACTGCCCAAAACTCATGCAGGCTCAGTTCGGTCGTGCGTAAAAAAACGGCCGCTAGCGGAATCAGCACAATCAGGCTTAAATAAACCAGCGTAACCCCTAATGACAGCCCAAAGCCGGGCAGTAAATGTTTCTTTTTTTGTGATGCCATGTTGTGTGGTAACCAGTGTAAACAAGCGCTAATGTAGCTGCATTCTTTTAAATCTCAAAAGAATAAATAATCATTAATTTATAAGCGCCTGTTATATTAAAAAAGGCTAATTACGCCGCTTAATGACGCAACCCAATCATGCAACCTTAGGCGAGCGGTGCTGGTATTGATCATTAATAACTTTGGCCACCACCGGTGCCGCCAGCAAGTTTCCCTGCAAAATGGTCGCGCCTGAGGCAATCGCAATATCCAGCTGTTGCTGTGTTTCTATGCCCAAAATCACCGGCGTACTGCCCAGGTCTTGCACCGTGGTCACCAACCCCTTCAAGGCCTTGGCCAGCGCAGGCTGTTGCGCTGCCTGGTGAATCACCGACACATCAAACTTGACATAGTCATGGTGCGCACTCCACAAGCGGTACAACTTGCTCTGATGACCGCCGACATGGTCAAACGCAATCTGGTAGCCCAGCGCACGATAGTTTTCAATGGCCGAAATCAGGTGCTTGTCTTGCTCAATCAAGGACTCATTAATCTCCAGCACCACGCGATGCGTAGGCACCGAGTATTTATGCAAAATCTGCTCAAATACCTTGCCGTGTGCGCTGACTTCGAGCAGCAGTTTGGGATGCACGTTTAAAAACAGCAGGCCGTTTTCCTGGTGAATGGCACGGTAATTCAACACATGCTGCGAGCGGCATACGCGGTCAAACTGCACCAGTTTGCCGGATTGCTCGGCATAGGTAAATGCGAACTCGGGCGTGCTGCCCAGCGTACCAAATAAAGACGGACGAATCAGGGCTTCATAGCCGTAAATATCGCCTTGCTTGGCATCATAAATTGGCTGAAAAGCGGTTTTGAGATGCACACCAATAAAGGTGCTCTCGTATTCGCCCGAGCTGGCCTCTAACAGCCCCAGCTCTTCCAGATCCAGCGACAGTGCATGCTTTAACTCGGCACGTAGCTGTATCACGTGTTCTGGCTCCTGGTTTGGTTGACGTTGCGTCATGGTGACTCCTTCCTGCGACATTACTTTTTAATTCTGAGAAATCTGCTTACTTCTGATAAATCTGGTCGAAAATACCGCCATCACTAAAGTGTGTATTGTCAGCCTCGGTCCAACTGCCAAACACCTGTTTGACGGTGAATGTGTGCAACTTTTTAAAGGCTGGCTGCGCCACTTCACTCACTTGCGGACGCAAATAATGCTTGGCCGCCAGTGCTTGCCCTTGTGCTGAAAAATGAAACTCGAGATAAGCCTGCGCCACTTTACGCGTGCCTTTTCTATCGACCACTTTATCCACCAGTGACACTGGGTTTTCGGCCAGCACCGTCACAGACGGATAAACCACCTCGTATTTGTCTTCACCCAGCTCTTTTTGCAGCAGGTAGACTTCATTTTCAAAAGTGACCAGCACATCGCCAATCTCGCGTTGCGCAAAAGTGGTGGTGGCACCGCGGCCGCCGGTATCCAGCACTGGCACATGTTTAAACAACTCAGTCACAAACTGGCGCGCTTTGGCGGCATCGCCGCCTTTTTGCGTCACATATCCCCACGCCGCCAGGTAGCTGTATTTACCGTTACCAGACGTTTTAGGGTTAGGGATCACCGAGGTCACCCCTGGGCGCACCAGGTCATCCCAGTCTTTGACTTGCTTGGGGTTGCCTTTACGCACCAAAAAAACGGTGGGGGAAGCGCTAGGGACGCTGTTATTAGGTAAACGTGTTTGCCAGTTGGCCGGAATCAGTTTGCCTTTTTGCGCCAGGATATCAATGTCCGCACTGCGGTTCATGGTAATCACGTCTGCTGGTAAGCCATCAACCACTGAGCGCGCCTGCTTGGTGGAGCCACCATGCGATTGGTTGATGGTCACGGTTTCGCCGGTTTTTTCTTTCCAGTACTGCACAAACGCCGGGTTAAAGTCTTTATAAAACTCGCGGGTCACATCATAAGAAGCATTTAATAACTCGGCGGCGTGCAGCGACACACTGCTCATTAACACGGCCAGCAGGGTGCTACGCAAAACAAACGGCATATACAATATCCTTATGATGATGAAACTGATGTGCACTATAACGACAAATTTATATTTTTAAAAAGAATAAAAAATAATAAGTTTATAACATTTAAATATATTGGATATGTTAATGGCTAATGCGCAGCTAAGCTATGCCCATAGCGGCTCAAAGTCATATTAAGAATAAAAACACATATGCTAATAAGCAACGATTCTAGTCACAGCACTATCCATTTCAGGCGGATTATTCTATAGTTTAAAAAGATTAACGCTGACCAGACACCTGGAAGCCAGTCACCCTCACCGGGCGACTGGCTTTTTTTCGTCTGTATGTAGCATAGATGCCATATAAACAGGATTGGATAGCCGATGGAAGAAATCGCGATTGAACACATCGTGCAGCAACTGGCGAGCATACGCGAAAGCGCGCTACAACAACGGCAGCGCTTGGCGCAACCGCCAAAATTGCCTGCCCGCAAGGCCCTGGGAAAGCTGGTGGACTGGCTGGCGGCTTCGCTGTTTCCTAATCGCCTGGGCGACCCGGATATTCAGGCGCATGCGATCAACTTTTATGTCGGCACCACGCTGGACAAAGCCTTGCGTGAGTTGCAGCAGCAAATTCGGCTGGAGCTGGCGTTTAAGGCACCCGGCACCCCGGCCAGCCAGTTTAACAGCCAGGCACATATCCTCACCCACACCTTTGCCGAGCAGTTGCCACATATCCGCCTGCAACTGGATACCGATTTAGAGGCCGCCTATCAGGGTGACCCGGCTGCAGACAGTGTCGATGAAATTCTGGTCAGCTATCCTGGCATATTGGCGTTGATTCATTACCGTATTGCCCATGTGTTGCATGGCCTGGGCTTGACCATCATCGCGCGTTTGATCACTGAGATTGCACACTCACACACCGGCATCGACATTCATCCGGGCGCCAATATTGGCGATTACTTTTTTATCGACCATGGCACCGGTGTTGTGATTGGCGAAACCGCCATCATTGGCAACCATGTGCGTCTTTATCAGGCCGTGACGCTGGGGGCCAAGAACTTTCCTAAAGATGCTAATGGCCATCTGGTGAAAAAATTTGAACGTCACCCGATTTTAGAAGATTACGTGGTGGTGTATGCCGGGGCCACCATTCTGGGCCGTATCACCATCGGCAAGCATTCCATTATTGGCGGCAATGTCTGGGTCACGCGCAGCGTGCCCGCCAATAGTCACGTCACACAAGCGCACTCGGACGCCAAACCGATTCCGGTCGCGGCTTGATTTTTAACCACCCTACTTTCAGTCACTCACCGATTCGTTAGTTTAATAAGGAGAATAATAGTATGTCCGAACAACCAACCCAAAGCGCCTTGGGCGACGTCGCCGCACGAACGCTTGCCAATGCCACCAAATCGGTGCCCATGCTCAGCACCATCAGCCCGCGCTGGCTGGTGCATTTGCTCAATTGGGTGCCGGTAGAAGCCGGTATTTACCGTGTCAACAAGGCCAAAGACCCAAATGCCATTACCGTCGATTGCTCAAACAAAGACGAAAAAGAGTTGCCAGCTACTTTTGTCGACTACGAAGAATGGGGCCGTGAGTATGTGTTGAATGCCGTCAACACCGTGGTCGATGTACATACACGTGTGTCTGACCTCTATAGCAGCCCGCACAACCAGATTAAAGAGCAACTGCGCCTGACCATTGAAGTGGTGAAAGAGCGCCAGGAAAGCGAACTGATCAATAACAAAGAATACGGCCTGCTGAATAATGTGGCCAAGTCACAAACAGTCAAGACGCGTAACGGCTTCCCGACGCCAGATGACCTGGATGAGTTGCTGACCAAAGTATGGAAAGAGCCAGCGTTCTTTTTGGCGCACCCAAAAGCGATCGCAGCCTTTGGCCGTGAGTGCACCCGCCGTGGTGTGCCACCACCAACCGTGTCATTGTTCGGTTCACAGTTCCTCACCTGGCGCGGCATTCCACTGATTCCTAGTGACAAATTGCCTATCGTCAACGGCAAATCAAAAATCCTGTTGCTGCGCGTAGGCGAAAGCAAACAAGGCGTGATTGGCTTGTATCAACCGAACTTGCCTGGTCAACAAACCATGGGCTTATCCGTACGTTTTATGGGCATTAACCATAAAGCGATTGCGTCTTACCTGGTCTCACTGTATTGCTCACTGGCGGTATTGACCGAAGATGCGATTGCCGTACTGGAAGATGTCGGAGTTGACCATTACTATGACTACAAGTAATTCTATAGACTTAGCAAGCTTTGAGCCTGAGGCCATGTTGGCCTCATTGCCGGGCGAGCATCCGAAGATGACGGCTGCGCTAGGCGTGGGACGCGAACTGGAGAATACGGGCGTGCTGGATACGGCGACCCTGACGCAGATAGTGAACGACCTCTACGCCGAAGGGTTTCCAGCCACCGCACCGTTTGCAGCGGCAGACTTTGCGCAATCACTCTCCAGCGCACACACGCCACAACCGTCGGTGCCCGCCACAGACTCATTGACCACCAAACTGGGCAATGTGGGCGGCAACTCGGTTGGCGCAGCCTCGCCGAGCTATGTGCAATCGCAAGGCCAACCTGTCACGCAAGAAGCACAGGCGCAACAGCTTACCTATGCGCCAGGCGTCGAAGCACTGGGTAGCGACCCACTGCATAATCACCCTGCACACCTGAATGTGTTGCAGCCAGAAGCCGCTTATCTGGCACCCGCGGCATTTGCTGGCCTGGGCATAGAGATTCCTTACCAGCAGGAACTCGATCGCTGGCTGGGCACAGGCGCAAGCCAACCGCCGTCATCAGCCGCAGCAACGCCAGCGGCCAACACTTCATCCGCAGGCAGTGCGCAATCTTTTTATTTTTTGCAAGCTGAGCCAGCCGTCATCGGCAGCCTGCCCGCTTCTGCGCACCCGGCGTTTGATGTGCATGCCGTGCGCCGCGATTTTCCGATTCTCAACGAGCGCGTCAATGGCCGTCAGTTGGTATGGTTTGATAACGCAGCCACTACACACAAACCGCAGGTGGTGATTGATCGCATCAGCTATTTCTACCAGCACGAAAACTCCAATATCCACCGTGCCGCACATGAGTTGGCAGCACGGGCGACCGATGCCTATGAAGACGCGCGAGAAACCGTGCGCCGCTTTATCAATGCGCCGTCGGTAAATAACGTGATTTTTGTGCGTGGCACCACAGAAGCGATTAATCTGGTGGCCAAAACCTGGGGCAAAAAACACCTGGGCGCTGGCGACGAGATTGTGGTGTCTCACCTGGAACATCACGCTAATATCGTGCCTTGGCAGCAACTTTGCCAGGAAACAGGCGCGGTGATCAAGGTGATTCCGGTCGATGACAGCGGGCAGATTTTGCTGGAGGAGTATCAAAAACTGCTCACAGCCAAAACCAAACTGGTGTCTTTCACCCAAGTCTCAAACGCTTTGGGCACAGTCACACCGGCGCAGGAAATGATTGCCATGGCACACCGTGCTGGCGCCAAGGTATTGCTGGACGGCGCGCAATCGGTCTCACATCTGCGTACTGATGTGCAAACACTGGATGCGGACTTTTTTGTGTTTTCTGGTCATAAAATCTTTGGCCCGACTGGCATTGGTGCGCTCTATGGCAAAGCGGACGTGTTGCAAGACATGCCCGCCTGGCAAGGTGGCGGCAATATGATCCAAGATGTCACCTTTGAAAAAACGGTGTATCACGCGGCGCCAGCCAAGTTTGAAGCAGGCACGGGCAATATTGCTGATGCGGTGGGATTGGGCGCAGCGCTGAAATACGTGGAGCACTTAGGCATTGAGAATATCGCCGCCTATGAGCATGCCTTGCTTGAATATGCTACCGCAGCCATGCGCCAGATACCGAACCTGCGCCTGATAGGCACGGCCAAGCACAAGGCCAGCGTGCTGTCATTTGCCCTAAAAGGCTATCAGAGTGAAGAAGTAGGCGCGGCGCTCAATGAAGAAGGCATTGCGGTGCGCTCTGGCCACCATTGCGCGCAACCGATTTTGCGCCGCTTTGGGGTAGAAACCACTGTGCGTCCTTCATTAGCGTTTTATAACACCTATGAGGAAATTGACCGCATGATTGCGGTGCTGCAGCGGCTGGCGTCTTACCACGCTTAACGCGGTTTATCCTGGCAGCCATTCACCAAGGCGGTGAATGGCTGTTTTTTTGGCCCATGCCTGTGAGCCAAGCTTCTGTTGTGACATTCTGCCCAACCCGCTGTAAAATCCCCTCTACCAACCCAGCGGTTGCGACCCTTTACCCACAGAATATTGACCGATGAAATTTGATCCGCGCAATAATAAATTCACCTCTATTTTTACCAGAGAGATGCTGGAGGCCACGCTGCCTTCGGTGCTACTGATCTGCCTGGCACTCTTTTTTGCCTACAAATTCATAGACCCGGCGCCGCCGCGCAACATTGTGATTGCCACCGGTGAAGCCGATTTAAATTACAACGCTTTTGCTGCTATCTACGGCGTCTATCTGCAAAAAGAAGGCATCACCCTCGAAATGCGAAAAACCTCTGGTGACAATGAAAATCTGCGTTTATTAAAAGACCTGGAGTCAGGCGTCGATATTGCCTTTATCCAGGATGGTGTGGCGCACAGTGAAGGCGCAGGCTCATTATTATCGCTGGGCAGCCTGTATTACCAGCCGGTGTGGATTTTTTGCCGCTGCAAAGCCAGCACCACGCATTTATCTGCGCTCAAAGGCAAGCGTATTGCCATTGGCTATGCAGGCGATGGCACGCACAGTCTGGTCAGCACGCTGCTCAATGAAAGCGGCATTCGCGCCAGCAATACCAGGCTTGTCGAGATCGGTGGTGAAGAAGCGGCTACGGCGTTACGGCAAGGCAAACTGGATGCCGCCTTGTTTGTCGATGTCGCCAATTCGGGCATGATTCATGAGATGGTGACCGACAAACGGCTGCATTTGCTGAGCCTGGACACGGCAGAAGCCTTTTCACGCAAATTTGCTTTTATGCATCATCTGGTGCTACCCGAAGGGGCGATGGACCTCGCCAGAAACATCCCTGGCCATGATGTGCACCTGGTGGCGCCAACGGCCACGCTGGTGGTGAAAGAAAGCATGCATCCGGCACTGGCTTACCTGATGATGAAAGTGATTGCCGAAGTACACGGCAGCCCTAGCCTGTTTAATAGCAAGGGCGAGTTTCCATCGGCCAAGGATACCGACTTCCCGCTGAGTACGCAGGCGCTTAATTTTTATAAATCTGGCTTACCGATTATTGATAAATACCTGCCATTTTGGGCAGCAACGTTTGTCAACCGCACCTTGATCGTGATTTTGCCATTGCTGGCGTTACTGATCCCGCTGACCAAAATTATCCCGATGGTGTATGTGTGGCTGGTGAAACGCAAACTGTTCCGTTATTACGGCGAGTTGCGCTTTCTCGACACGCAGTTACAGGAGATCAAGAGCGCAGAAGACGTGCAGCAATGCCTAGATACACTTAATGACATTGAAGCCAAAGTGGTGAATGTGAAACTGCCGGTGCCGTTTTCACAATATGCTTATGAGCTGCGCGCGCATATTGAACTGGTGCGGTCAAAACTCAACCATCACAAGTTTCAAGCCACCTAAACATGCATGCCAGGTGCTCTAATTATGCTTGCCTGGCGTTCACCCACTGTTGCAAGGCCTGCTCTTCCATCGGCTTGGCATACAAATAACCTTGTACCAGGTCACAGCCCAGGCTTTTAAGGTATTCAGCTTGCGCCTCGGTCTCTACCCCTTCGGCCACGATCTGGTAATGCAGGTTTTTGCCGAGCACCACAATGGCACTGGTCACCGCCTCAGAACGCTCTTTGCCCGGCACATCATTCACAAAAGAACGGTCTACTTTTAAATAATCGCCGGGAATATCGCGCAAATAAGCCAGGCAGGAATAGCCGGTGCCAAAATCATCAATGGCCAGCTTCACCCCCAATTGCTTGAGTGCCTGTAAGCTATCGGTACCTTTACAGTCAGAGTGTATCAATGCGCTCTCTGTCAGCTCTATCACCAGGCGATCAGCGGACAAGCCGGTTTCACGCAGCACTTGCAACACATAATCGGTAAAGCCTGGCGAGCGCAGCTGTATGGGCGAAACGTTGACCGATACTTTGACCTTGCTCAATGCACCCGTTTGCCAGGCCGCCACCTGCTGACAAGCCGCTTTTAACACCCAGGCACCCATCGGCACAATCAGGCCGGTGAGTTCGGCCACGCCAATAAACTTGGCCGGCGGCACCACGCCTTGTTGCGGGTGTTGCCAACGGATCAACGCCTCGACGCCGACCAGCTCACCGGTCATGAAATCCAGCTGCGGCTGGTAAACCAGATAAAACTCCTGATGCGCGATCGCCGCCTCCAGCTCACTGGCAAAAGCCAGATCTTCCGGTGGCAATACCTGCTCATGCATCACCCCTTTGCGGTAATAGGTAAACGTCATGATACTGAACACGCAAATCAGTGCCAGCGTGATAATCAACGGCGTCAAACGATAATCGTGTTTAAAATAAACGCCCACACCACCCAGCACAATGGCACACAAAAACAGCAGGCTGATAATCCAGCGTAAATGTTTGCCGGTATCGTCGAGCAATAATAAATAACTCATGGATGTTTGAGACACTTGCTTGGCAAGCAAGGCAGAAGCGCACAGCAAGCCGCCCAGGCAAGACAGCGTTGAAAGTTGCCCATAGGCGTCCGGGATGCCGTAAGCACGCGCCAACAGGCCGGTCACAGGCATCAGTAAGGCGACACTCAACACGGCCTGGCTGGCCCTGTTACATTGAAAGTGGCAGAGTAAAAGACCCGCAATCACCAGCAACGACATGCTGAAATCGGTGGCGATCTGGCCTTGGCTGACCATTTGTGAAAAACGGCTGATAGAAGCGATGTGGCTAAAGGACGCGTGACTGCTTAATAACCAGTAAGCTTGCAGAAAATATGCCAGCAACACGCCGCCAATTAGCCATCCAATGAAAGCCTGTTCACGTCTGGTGTCGTATATCACGCGCAAACTGACCGCGATAAAAATAAAGTAACTCAGACTCTGCAGCACACTGAGCTCAAAGGTGTGATGCAAGTCGATAAATGAAAAACCTAGCATCACGCTGACAATACTGGCGAGCGCGAGCCAAGGAGAGTATCTCTGCACGGTTCTAAGAAAACGATGCCGCATATACAAACGTTGCGTCGCGCATTCTTGAACAGTGACAGCTGACCAGTCAATGCTGGATACTGACATGTTGCCCCCTGTCTAGATCTATTATTATCCCCCGCTTATCGCAGGGTGTTTTGTCTTACTATAGGCGCAATTACATTGAAGCCAACATAAAAGTAAACAGGGTTTTATCATCCTTTAAATCAAATTAAATTGATGCTCATGGATGATTTGCTATTAAAACGCATTATTTTGTAACAGAGCACGACCAAAGCGGCATGCCGGTATAAAAACTAATCAGGCGTCAACGGTCAATTCGTTTGCCACCCATTGTTGCAACGCTTGCGCCTCCAGTGGTCTGGCAAACAAGAAGCCTTGCGCGATGTCGCAACCGATACCTTTCAAAAAAGCGGCCTGGGCTTCAGTTTCAATGCCTTCGGCAATAATGCGGTAGTCCAGGCTTTTACCCAGGCTCACAATGGCCTGAATCACGGCTTCTGCCTTGTTATGGCCTGGTAGCTCCATCACAAATGAGCGGTCGACTTTCAAATAGTCGCCAGGAATATCCCGCAGATAAGACAAACAAGAATAACCGGTACCGAAATCATCAATCGCCAGTTTGATGCCTGCCTGCTTTAAACGATGCATAATGCGTGAATTTTCGCCATCATCCTGCACAAAAGCGCTTTCAGTGAGCTCGACCACCAGTCGTTGTGGCGGCAAGCCGGTGTCAGCCAGAATTTGCAAAATATCCTCAACCAGCGTGCCTGACTTTAATTGCAATGCCGAGACATTCACTGCCACCTCAATTTTGCCCAGCACTGGGTGATGGTTCCACTGCGCAGCCTGCGTGCAAGCGGTGCGCATGACCCATTTACCCAAAGGCACAATCAGCCCGGTAAGCTCGGCGACACGAATAAATTTTTCAGGCGAAATCACGCCTTTGTCGGGATGCTGCCAGCGCACTAAAGCCTCTACGCCCTTTAACTTGCCGGTACTAAAATCAATTTGGGGTTGATACACCATAAAAAACTGATGGTTATCCAGCGCAGACTCTACCTGGCTCGCAAAGTCCATATCCGTCGCAGGCAACATTTGCTCACTGGTTTGGCCTCTACGGTAATAGGTAACCGTCATCGTGTAGATAATCGCCAAAATAGAAACCACCACCACGACCGGCAGCGCGCGCATATTGTCACCAAACTCCACCCCTGCCCTGGCCAGCATAATGGCAAAAAAGCTCAAGAACACAATGCTGAATCGAATTTGCTTACCGTTGTCATCCATCAACAGCAAATAGCTCATGGGTGGATGCGAAGCATGCTTGGCCAGTAAGCCAAATGCGCACAGCAAACCGCTTAAGGTCGTCAAAGGTGACATCAGGCCATAAGGCTGTGCAATGCCGCACAAAAACCCCAGCAGCGGGATCAGCGGAATCATGACTGCGACATATAAAATCGCCTGGCTCGTGGCCAGCCAGCCCGAACGTTGAAATAAATAAGAGGTTGCAATCAGGCAAGCCAGCAAGGCCCCTGCGGCGTACTCGATAATCGGCGAGAGATGGTGTATCTGAATGTCATTCGCCATGCGCAGCAACTGCGCGGTATCGTTAAAGTCTGCCGCATAAGGCGTCAGCTGTACCACAAACAGGCTGACCGTCACCAGTGACATGGTGAGCATGGCCAGATTGTTACGGCCGTTTTCTAGCAGCAGGTTATAGCTGACCAGAATAAAGGTGAGATAGGTGAGTAATTGCGCCAGCCAAACATTATTAGCGACATCGAGCAAATAATGCGGAAAGCCCAGCAAACCGCAGACCATGCTGGCCATGGCCAAAAAATGGGTATTATCTTGTACTTTACGCACAAGACGATGCCGCATAAATTGCCGCTGCGTTGTATTTTCGCTGAGTGGCGCTGTTTGGTCGCCAATCCCGTTTTGACTCATCATTTACCCTTTAACCGCTATCACCGCGTCAGTGTGTGCCAACGGCACAACAGACTCTTGAGACAGGCCATTAAACCTGAGATCTCTATGGTGTTATCGGCCAAACAAATGGATAAATTTAGACCTAATTTAAAAAAATTTAATATTTAGGTTTGAGCAACCTTGAAACATGCAATCAGGCAGCTTGCAGCACGCGCTGCATGCCATCGGCACTATTGCGTGTATACACCACCTTGAGGCCACGTTTGTGCGCCACATGCTTGATGCGATACATCATGGAATGATTGAGCCAGCCAGTCACCAACACAATCACATTGACATTTGCCGGTAGCTCACGCTTGACATCGCCCGGCTTTCTGCCCGTCCAGTGATCAATCTTATCGATCCCCTGCGCGTGCAGTACCTGTTTGATGCCTTCAATACGGTCACCACCAATCACTAATGCTTTTGACATGAAACACTCTCCTTTTGTAGAGAAAGAAAAAGGCATTGGGTAAATGCCTTTTTCTATTGATCAAATCTTACTTCTGGTAAATCTCGTCAAACACACCACCATCGGCAAAATGCGTTTTTTGCGCTTTTTGCCAGCCGCCAAACGTTTCGTCAATTTTGATCAAATTGACCTTTGGAAACTGTTTTTCGTACTTTTTAGCCACAGATTCCAAGGTTGGGCGGTAGTAATTCTTCGCCGCAATTTCCTGGCCTTCTTCGCTGTACAAATACTCCAGGTAAGCTTTTGCGACCGCTTCAGTACCATGTCGCTTGGCATTTTTATCAACCACCGTCACTGGCGGTTCAGCCAAAATCGACAAAGAAGGCACCACGATATCAAACTTGTCCGGGCCCAACTCTTTTTGCGCCAGAAAAGCCTCGTTTTCCCATGCCAGCAACACATCACCAATGCCGCGCTCGACAAACGTGGTGGTTGAGCCACGCGCACCGCTATCCAGCACCGGCACGTTTTTAAACAATTTTTTCAAAAAGTCTTTGGCTTTAGCATCATCGTTATTGTTCTGCTTGAGCGCATAAGCATAAGCCGCCAGGTAGTTCCAGCGTGCACCGCCCGAGGTTTTCGGGTTAGGGGTAATCACTGATGTGCCCGGTTTCACCAAGTCATTCCAGTCCTTGATGCTTTTCGGGTTGCCTTTACGCACCAGAAACACAATGGTGGAGGTATAAGGTGAGCTGTTATGCGGCAAACGCTTTTGCCAGTCTGGCCCGAACAAGCGGCCTTTGCTGCCCACTTCATCAATATCGTAAGACAATGCCAGTGTCACCACATCCGCCTGCAAACCATCAATCACCGAACGCGCCTGTTTGCCAGAGCCACCGTGTGATTGTTTGATCACTACATTGTCGCCGGTTTTGGCCTTCCAGTACTTGGCAAACGCATCGTTGTAGTCTTGATACAACTCACGCGTCGGGTCGTAAGACACATTAAGCAAGTTCACATCAGCGGCTGATGCAGCCACTGGCAATGCAAAGGCAACCGCTGCAATCACCTTGAGTAAGGTCGTATTAAATTTCATGCTGTTCCCCGATTAAAAACCCAACAAAGTGAGTTCGGTGTAGAAGAAATTGGAGCTGTCGGAACGATCAGCTTGACCAGCGACCTTACGTGAAGTTTCCTTCACAAAATCACCGGCCCAAAAGTGCGCGTAACCTAAGTTCAGAGATGCATACTGACTCAATGGGAAACGCACGCGTAAATCAAACTCTTTGCCTAAATCACGGCCTGCATTCCCCGTGACATCTTGCAAGTTGTTACCTGCTGCCCAACGATCAGTCGCGCTATCGAGGCGATACCAGCTAAAACCAGTGTCGACTTTCACGTTTTCCAAAAACGGCACCTTAGGGTCAAACTCAGCGCGCACTTTCGCTGCACGAATATTGTTCATTTGAATATAGTCGTTGTTAGACCAAGGGCGGGCAAAACCAAACAAACGGTCAAAACCCTGGTTGTCAGAAGTATCTGTCGCCGTCGTGCCAGACACTTTGTCACCACTGGCTACGCCATAAGAACCGCTGAAACGAGGTTTCCATGAAAGCTTGTTAAAGGTATAGCCAACTTCTGCAGTGTAGGCATATGCATCATGATCAACGTTGATATAACGCCCTGTCGCCAGACTACCGATATATCGCTGAACCTCGCCCCACTGTTTGCTGTAGCTCGCGTCGTAGTCCCATTGCGTGCCAGGAATCACCCCATAAACACGCACACCACCGGTATTAATCTCGCGGTCAACACTTGCTCTTGTTTGTTGTATGGCAGTGTAAACACTACGGTCACTATAGGCGGTTCCGTTACCGTCATACTCAACCCGGCTACCATTTTGCTTCAGGTAAAAATAGTATGGCTGAATGGTCACGTATTCAGACCAACCACGCCAATCACCCACCAGGCCGTAAAACTTCTGGGCATGGTCAACTTGGTCCAGCTGGTTTGCAAAGCGTTGCACAGGTTGTACCGCAAAAGCTTCCAACTGCCAGTCGTTTTTCTTTTCACCAATATTGGCGCGAATCCCCTGGAAAGTATTGGTCGTGTTACGCCATTCGTTACGGGCAATTAAGCGACGATCCAGGTCTTCCCAAGCCAAGCGGCCACCACGCACCCAGAATGGGCGATTGTTGCCTAGGTCATCCTTACCAAAAATGCTTTCTTTGAAATACAGCTCCAAATAAGCCTGTAAAAAGTCAGCATGGTCGATATCTTTTGGGTCATTGGATAAACGGCGATCCGCACTATCGTTGTAGTCACTGTGGTTACGACGAGAATCTTGCACTTCAACCGCAAAACGGAACGGGTCTAAAATATTTTTTAAGCCCACATAAGCACGTGAACGCAACAAGAGTGGATCATCAATGTTTTCTTGTGCACGGCGAAAATCGTTTTGACGGCTTTCATAACGCGCGCGATATTCAAAACCAATATCCAGCCAGTCAACATCAGCAAGGCCGTCGTAGTCCTTTAACCACGTTTTATTTAACTGCTTTACATAGCGTGGTGGCTCGGTTTCTTTTTGTGTGCCATAACTGCGGCGCTCAAGGTAATAACCACTCGCCGCTTTGGCAGCAGCTTTCTCTTCAGCCTTGATTTCCGCCAAGCGTGCTTTTACTTTCTTTTGTTGCTCAGTATCCTCTACTTGTGTCTCTGCCAGCTGCACCTCTTCTGCCGAGGCCACGCCATTACCCAGCCACCACACACCTGCGGTTGCCAGTGCAAGACTTATTTTCTTTAACTGCATGTATTATCTCCCGTAAATTAATGACTTCCAGCAGCCTGGTCAGTGTTCAGTAAAATCATCTCAACTACTTTTTAGGTTTTACCTGATGATCAAAGCGGACTTTTTCGCGCCGCTCAATTTGTGTCACCCGCCCATCATGTACCGTAATTTCAATAGACCCGTAACCGGTATCCTGTTGCACCGCTGTAATGGCTGCCGCCACAATAGCCAGCACCGCTTCATCGGTTTGTGTGTCCGGTTTGTTTAATACTGTAGACATGATGCCCCTCACTGCATTGAATGAACGGCATTATTTCAGACTATTTATATTTTAAAAAATAATTATTTGTTATTTTTATATTACTTTTAACTATATAAGGGGTAAAAAAAATCCCGCAAGACTGCGGGATTTCTAATTTGAGTTTTGATACGTTTGTTGTTAGAAGTTGTACTGTACTTGTACACGCAAAGCATCTGCTGTAAAGCTTTGGTAATCCAAAGTACCCGCACGGTTACCCGTCACCAGGTTATTACGCTTCATGTGATGGTATTCCGCCATGATTTCGACCTCAGGCGCAAGCTGCCATTCCAGGCCCAATTCCCAATCATTCACATGGTTCTCAGGCGCGTTGGTTTCTGCCTTGTTGTAACCATCAAAGTATTGCCATTTGATAAATGGAATCAACGTACCATTGGTCTCTAGGAATTGGAAATTGTCGATTTTGTACATTGCCTGTACATAACCACCCTGCAGACTTTTCTCTTCAATTCTGTTTTGAGCGGCATCCATACCAGGTGTAGTACCCCAGTTCCACTCGGCTTGCAAACCAAATGGTTGTGGATACATCACAAAACTCACACCAACGCGTTGGTCTTTAAAACCTTTAGCATCTGCGGTTGCGATGGTAGGCGTACGTGTTGCGCCAGTGTTTGCAGATGAACTCACGTTAGCATTACCATTGAAGTTGTAACGACCTGTCGTTGGTGCATAGTCACCATGGTAACCTTGAATGCTGGCCTCATAGATCTGGCCGGATTGCGTTTTCCAAGGATAAGTAGCACGCGCGACCACATGGTAATTGTCATTGACATCACTGCGGTTTGCGCCTTGACCGTTATACAAACCAGCACCGAACATACCGTAGTTACCAGAATGTTTCAGGCCTTTATCGTTGATTTCTTTAAACAAAGCCTGAACATTTTCCGGGGTGTAGTAGTAAAAAGCACCTGTATCACGCTCGTCACGCACCGCACTGTTCATCGCATCTACACGATCCATGGCCAAACGGTTTGAGGATGATTGCAGGTTTTCAAAACCATAAGGTACTTTAGATTGACCCACACGCACGCGGTGTACTTTTGCTTTATCAATATTGATATCACCGTAAGCATCACGAAGCTGTGCAATGTTATTCGTACCGCTAGCAGACGATGCAAAATCAGGCTGAATGTAGTAGCTCAGGTGGTCACCAAAGTCACCAAAAATAATGATACGTGCGCGACGAATCAAAAAGTTTTTGTCTGGGTTGATTGAGTCATCAGTGCCTACAGAACGGTCAGACCATAAATCAACCGGGTTGGCTCTATTGTCACCATCATTACCAATCATCGCCGTGACGCGGTTCTGCACATACCCACGCATATTCACGCGGCTAGTCCAGCTTTTGCTTTCTTTCTTTTTTTGCACTTCGACTTCATTGGTGCGGCCCTTCATCAGCAAAGCACCCTCTTCTTCAGTCAAAACACCTTTACTGATCAATGCCTGCACCAGGTCGGTGGTTGAATCAGCATAGGCAGCAGACGTCAAACCTGTTAACAGACCACCGGCTAAGGTTGCCATCAACAAACGACGAAACTTCAAATTCATTTTTATCCCCTGTTATAAGATTACAAGTGTGTATCCGGGGCGTATTTTGAATTTTCAATATGACAGTTTGATGACAAACCTTACATATTTCTTACAAACAGACTACTAGTCATAAAAAAGCCACCTGGCTAAGGTGGCTACGTGTTAAATTCTAAAAGTTTAACTTTCTGCGCGCATGTGCGGGAACAGAATCACGTCGCGGATGCTCGGACTATCGGTAATCAGCATGACCAGACGGTCGATACCAATGCCGCATCCACCTGTCGGCGGCATACCGTACTCCAGGGCACGAATAAAGTCTGCATCGTAGTACATGGCTTCCTGGTCACCCGCTTCTTTGGCTTTCATTTGCGCCTGGAAGCGTGCGGCCTGGTCTTCTGCATCGTTTAACTCACTAAAACCATTAGCGATTTCACGGCCAGTGATAAACAACTCGAAACGTTCTGTGATTTCTGGCTGCTGATCAGAGGCACGTGCCAACGGCGACACTTCTACCGGGTAATCAATAATATAAGTCGGCTGCCAGAGCTGGCTTTCCGCGGTTTCTTCAAACAGGGATAACTGCAATGAACCCAATCCGGCATGGTCAAACGCCTTCACGCCAAACTTCAATAACTCCGTACGCAAAAAGTCAGCGTCATTAAGTTGTGCCAGCGTATATTGCGGCGCATATTTCTGAATCGCGCCGACAATGGTCAACCGCTCAAACGGTTTGCTTAAATCGACCTCTTTACCCGCATAGCTCAGCACGGCAGTGCCGTTGGCGGCAATCGCTGCGGCGCGGATACATTGTTCGGTAAAGTCCATCAGCCATTGATAATCGGTATAAGCCGCATAAAACTCCATCATGGTGAACTCAGGGTTATGGCGAACGCTGAGGCCTTCATTACGGAAGTTACGGTTGATTTCAAACACGCGCTCAAAACCACCCACAATCAGGCGTTTCAAGTAGAGTTCTGGTGCAATCCGCATAAACATCTGCATATCTAATGCATTGTGATGTGTCATAAACGGTTTGGCTGACGCACCGCCCGGAATCGGATGCAGCATAGGTGTTTCAACCTCAAGAAATTCGTTGTCATTCATGAACTCACGAATCGCTGCCACCACTTTTGAGCGGGATTTAAACGTCGCACGCGTTTCTTCTGAGGTGATCAAGTCTACATAGCGCTGACGATATTTGATTTCCTGATCTTGCAGGCCATGAAACTTTTCAGGCAATGGGCGTAGCGATTTGGTGAGTAAACGCAGTTCGGTCACATGCACAGAAAGTTCGCCAGTGCGGGTTTTAAACAAGCGACCACGCGCGCCCAAAATATCGCCCATGTCCCAGTGTTTAAAGCTCTCGTAGAGCGCTTCACCAATTTCGTCACGGGCAATATACAGCTGAATCCGTGCCGTGCCGTCTTGAATGGTGGCAAAACTGGCTTTACCCATCACGCGCTTGAGCATCATCCGGCCGGCAACCACCACGGCAATTTTTTGCGGATCCAGTGTTTCTTTCTCGCTGGCGGCATAAGCCTCTTGCAAAGCGGCCGCTTTGTGCTCGGGCTTAAAGTCGTTAGGAAAAACAGCTGTTTGGCTAGCCTGGGCTTGTTCGCGTAATAAGCGTAACTTTTCGCGACGCTCCGCAATCACGTGATTCTCATCAACGACTGACTCTGTCGCGTTGTCTGGGGTGGAGTGTTGTGCTGTCATAAAATATCCGGCAATCGTCTGCGTTATTCGTAAACCAGCTATTTTAGCATTGTTACATCCAATTTTTAGACTCTTGATCGGCGGGCGCCTCATGCGTAGCTGGCAAATGGATCCGTATCATAAAACCATGCGGGCTAAGATTGGTTGCTTTAACGAAACCACCGTGGGCTTCCACGATATGTTTGGTCATGGCCAGGCCAATGCCATGCCCCTCAACTTGCGACGCGCGACGGCCACGCACAAACGGCCTGAAAATTTGCTCCAGCTCTTGCGGCTCTACGCCTTGGCCCTGATCCTGCACCTCTAAAATCACTTCACCAGTGCGCGCGCTATGTTGCAGCTCTATCGCCACCACGCCATGCTCCGGGCCGTACTTCACCGCATTGCGTATCACATTATCTATCGCCCGCTGTAGCAACTCCAACTGGCCGTCCACCACGACAGCATCCTCCGGCATATCCAGATCCAGCTTGGCATCCTGCTTTTCGAACAAGACATCACCCACGATACCGGTCAGCAGCCCTTTTAAATCAACCTCGGTTTTTTGCAGCTTTTGCATGCCGGATTCAAATCTAAAAATTTCCAGCAGCTCCGAGATCATCCGCTCCATGCGCACGGCTTCCAGCTCAACACGCTGTAAAGAACTTTGCATTTTTTTGGGATTCTGCATCACCAGCCCGACCGACATTTGAATCCTGGCCAAGGGCGAGCGCAATTCATGCGACACATGGTGCAGCATCTTGGACTGACTTTTGATCATATTATTGAGACGTAGCGCCATTAAATCAAAGGCTTGGCCCAGCTCAGAAAACTCGTCATGACTCGCCGTGATTTTAGGGCTCACCCTCACCAGCAAGTCGCCTTCTGCGGCGCTCTTAAGATGTTCAAGCAACAGCTTGATGGGATGCGAAATTGACCAGGCTAATACCCCGGCAAAAATCGTACTGGAGAAAATACTGAAAATAAAGACATATAGAGACAAACTGAAAAACCGTCTCTCAACTGGCGCCACACTGGCCTTGGGCAGTTGAGGGGCAGACTCTACTGTTGCGGGCTTGGTCTCGCAGGCGCCCTGACCAACACACACTTGCGAGGCCTCATGATGCGTAGATACTTGTTGATGAGACTGCCACTCAACAAGACTGCCGACAATGATGTCGGTGGAGATGAGCGCCAAAAAAAATGCTACAAATAACTTCCAGAACAGGCGCCCCATAACCCTCGCATTACTTCATTTACTCTCTAACAAGTTGGTATCCAACGCGGTAAATGGTTTGTATCACATTTACGCCACCAGACACTTCTGATATTTTTTGACGAATACTGCTCAAATGCACGTCAATACTACGATCATACTTCACCAGCGGACGTCCCAGCGCTTTGATAGACAAGTCTTCTTTGCTGACAATGGTCCCAGCGTGTTTGGCCAGAATTTCAATCAGGCTAAACTCGGTACTGGTAAACACAATCGGCTTATCTACCCAAAACACTTTTCTACGCTCACTGGAAACAACCAATTGGCCAACGACAATATCGTTGCCTTTAGGCGTGTCGCTGGTATGTCGGCGTAAAATCGCACGAATTCTGGCCACCAGCTCTCTTGGCAGACAGGGTTTTTGGACGTAATCATCCGCGCCGCCTTCCAATCCTTCAATGCGGCCTTCGTTGTCGTCTTTAGCCGTGAGCATCAGCACAGGAATATCAGAGTGTTGTCTGACATTCCGCAACGTTTGCAAACCGTCCTGGCCTGGCATCATCACATCAAGAATCACCAAATCGAATTTACCGGCCAGCACATATTGCTCACCAGTCAACCCATCGTGCGCAGTCGTCACGGTAAAGCCTTCTTGCGTCAGAAACTCCTTCAGCATATTGGCTAATTCAACATCATCGTCAATCAACAGCAGCTTGCTCATTTATGTCCTTTTTTAAAAGATAACACAAGGCTTATCCTAATATTTAGCCTCGGAATATTATGAACAATTAAATTGATTAACAAGCGTAAATAGCTGAACTTTACCCAAGTTTTCAAACTGTATCAAAAATGTTAAACATTTTTAAATGTATACCTGAATGTTTTATGATTCAAAACGTCAGTCAGCGGTAAAAGCCTCACACAATTGACTCAATAGTTGCCCAAACAATGGCAACACTTCTTCTGCGCTATGCGGGCTATCATCGTCGGTAGTCGCAATCATATAACTAATGGTCACTTTATCCAGATTTTCACGGTATTCCTGCCAGTGCTCAGAGTCTGCTTCGGCAATTAACTTGAACTTATGAAAACCTGACTCAATAATCTCAGCCAACATTTCTGGCGCGAGCCCATCAAACAGCGTTTTACCGATAGTGACCTGTGCTCTGTCATAATCTGGCTGATGGCCTTCCTGTGTCAATGGCATAAACAGAAAAGCATAGGCCATCAAGCCAAAGCATTGATACACGCCCAGCATATCAAAATCATTTTGTAGTTCATCGGCCGGGTGACGATCGGCAGCCTGAATGGCTTTAAATGTTAAAAAACTGGCCAGATAATGCACCGAGTCCTCTACATCAACATTGGCAAAGGCTGCCACGGCTTGCGCTTCAGACGCATACCCAGCACTCTGTGCCTGACACAATTGATGCATGAGTCTCAAACGTTCTTCATAAGTCATTTCCATGATGATCCCTTTTTATATAATTTGGCTAGTCAACCTCAGGCAGCGCTTCCAGCTTTTCCTGCACATCCAGCCATTGCCCCTCGATTGAATCCAGCTGTTTTTGATTTTCGCCTTGTGCAATCAGCAGCGCCTGCAATGACTCACGCTGTGCGACATCGTAAATAGCGCTATCTGCAAGGCGGCTTGCCAGGCTCTGCTTTTCTTTTTCCAGTGTTGCCAGCTGCGCTTCTAACGTTGACAACGTTTTAAGCAAAGGCCTGCGCTCGACCAAACGCGCTTGCCTATCGGCTTTTTGCTGATGATAACTATTTTGTTTGGCGGTCGTAGATCGACTGGCCGCCGCCTCGGTTTGCGACGCTTTGAGTAAAGATAGTTTGTAATCTTCGAGGTCACCCTCAAACACGTTCGCTTGCCCGTCTGCAACCAGCACAAACTTTTCACAACAAGTGGCCAGCAAGGTGCGGTCATGCGACACCATGACCATGCCACCTTCATAGGCCTGTAAAGCCATGGATAACGCATGCCGCATTTCAATATCCAGGTGGTTGGTCGGCTCATCCAGCAAAATCAGGTTAGGCCGCTGCCAAATGAGCATTGCCAATGCCAGGCGAGATTTCTCGCCGCCAGAAAACGGCCCGCAGGCAGCTTTGGCCATGTCGCCCCTAAAATCAAACCCGCCCAAAAAGTCGAGCAACTCCTGCTCTCTGGCTTGCGCGTCTAGCCGCTGTAAATGCTGCAATGGTGAGTCACTGGCAACTAACTGCTCCAGCTGGTGCTGGGCAAAATAGCCGATACGTAAATCCTTGCCTTCTACCCGGTCGCCAGATATTAGGGTTTCTGACTGTGCCAGCGCTTTGATCAAGGTAGATTTACCAGCACCGTTTTTGCCCAATAATCCAATGCGCTCACCAGGACGAATCGCCAAATGGGCCAGCTTCACCAGCGTTTGCCCGGCATAACCGAGCGCCGCCTGATTCATCACCAATAAAGGATCCGGGGCAGAACCCAGGTCGCGAAAACTAAAGCTAAAGGGTGAGTCTACATGCGCAGCACTAATGCGCTCCATACGCTCAAGTGCCTTGATACGGCTTTGTGCCTGCCGCGCTTTGGTTGCCTGCGCCCTAAAACGATCAATGTATTTCTGCAAATGCGCCATTTGCTGTTGTTGCTTTTGATAACTGGCCTGCTGTAGCGTCAGCTTTTCGGCGCGCTGGCGCTCAAAGTCACTGTAGCCACCGCGATACAAGGTAAGTTGCTGCTGCTCGATATGCAGAATATGGTTAATGGTGTTATCGAGAAACTCGCGGTCATGCGAAATGAGCAGCAAGGTGCCGCGATAAGCACTCAGCCACCCCTCCAGCCAGATCACCGCTTCAATATCCAAATGGTTAGTCGGCTCATCGAGCAGCAGCAAGTCAGAGCGGCACATCAAAGCGCGTGCCAGGTTGAGACGCATGCGCCAGCCGCCAGAAAAATCACTGACGGGTCGACTCAACTGCGCTTGAGAAAATCCTAGCCCAGCCAATAAAGCGCTGGCTCTGGCTTCTGCGCTATAGCCTTCAATATCCGCGACGCGCTGATGCCATTCAGCCACATGCAAAGGGTCATGGCTTTCGCCTGCATCGGCTTGTGCCAGTTGCGCTTGCAATGCGCGCAACTCTTCATCGCCATCTAGCGTATAGTCGAGCGCAGACTTCGCCAGTGCTGGCGTCTCTTGTGCCACATGTGCAATCACCCACTGCGGCGGCATTAGCAACTCACCGACATCTGCCGTGAGCTCGCCCCGCAGCAAGGCAAACAAGGTCGATTTACCGGCACCATTGGCGCCCGTCAGACCAACTCTATGCCCCGGGTGCAACTGAAAATTGGCGGCTTCGACCAGCGTTTTACCGGCTCTGGAAAAAGTCAGCTGTTTAAACTGAATCACTGACAATCACTTTCATTTAAAAACAAAATTGCAAAAGAGTGGCATTTTAAACGAATCATTCCTGCTCTGGCTGAATTATTCCGCGGTCAGTGCACGCTTAGCATGCGGTAAGCGCAACTGTTTTCGAGTAAAATAGTCATTGATAGCGACAACCTCCTCAACCCCTGTTTAACGCCCTTATGCCTCTGCAAAAAATCAAACGCTGGCTAGCTACATTCATGATTGTCATTTTTGTCATGCTGGCAGGCATTATTGGCGCCATTCAGTTCTATGTTTTTCCACACATTGATGACTACAGAAGCCGCATCGAGCAGGCGCTCAGCGAGTCACTCAAGCAGCAAGTCACGATCGCCCACATTGCCATTCGCTGGCGTGGTCTGGCACCGCAAGTGACACTGGGCAAAGTCGTCGTCTTTGATACCGAGCACCGGCCTGCGCTTGCGCTGTCTCAAGTCACCACTCGTTTGTCATGGAGCAGCCTGGTCTTGCTTTCGCCCTCCCTGATCAGCCTGAGCATAGACTCCCCCGACTTAGTCGTCAGACGCACTGCTAGCGGTGAGTTATTTTTAGCCGGCATTTCTATGTCAGGGCAAGGCAACCCGGTATTTGCTAACTGGCTGCTAGCACAACGGCGCATTAAAATCGCTCACGCGACGGTGACTTGGATAGACGAGCAGCGCCAGGCACCGCCGCTGTTGCTTAAAGACTTAAACATTGAAATATTAACGCCAGTCTGGCAACGCCTGTTGCACCGGCACAGCATTCACATAGACAGCCTGGTTTCTACCGGCACCCAACAGCGCATTACCCTTGAGTCTGTGGTGGTTGGTGACGACGTGGCCAAGCCTCAAGCATGGCATGGTGAAGTCTCGCTGCGCTTACCAGACACCGATTTAGCCGCCTGGAGCCCGTGGCTAGACTTGCCGCTAAAAATAAATGCCGGCAAAGGCAACCTGACAACCACGCTGGCATTTGATGCCTTGCAATTACAGCGGCTGGCAGCACAAGTGCAGTTAAAAGATGTCGCGGTGACCCCTGCCAATGAGCCGCAAACTTTTGTCGCTAAAACAGTCACCGGTGAGTTGCGCTGGCAACGCGTTGAGCAGCGCTTTATGGTCACCCTCAAGCACTTTTCTGCCAATGTCCAGCCTGGTTTGATACTGGAGGACAGCAATGGCGAATTGCAATGGGATAGCAAAGGCCACGAAGGCGCACTGACTATTAAAAAATTCAGCCTCACGCAGGGCAACCTGTTCGCGCAGTGGCTGCCAGCCGACTCACCCATCGCGCCGTATCTTGAAAACATGGCCCCGGCAGGCTTTGCCTCGCAAATTAAAGCGCACTGGCTGCATCAGCAAAACCAATGGCGCGACTACAACATAGAAGCCAATTTTAGCAGCCTGCATACGCAAGCCTATGCCAGCTTACCTGGGCTGGATAACTGGTCAGGGCAATTGTCACTGCGCCCCAATGCGGGCAACATTGAGCTCGATACCAGCAAGGCCAATATTGAACTGGCTGGCCTACTACGCTGGCCATTGCCGATAGACCGTTTGCAAGGTGATATCGAGTGGCGTAATAATGGCCAGAAAACCTTGATCAGCACCCGCAACCTGCACTTCAGCAACCAGCACCTGGCCTTGCGCACCAATATGGAATATCAGTTGGGCGCGGCAGGCGGTGACACGATACAACTGCAAACACAGATCGAGCGTGGCGACGCCAAGTTTGCGCCGTTTTACTATCCACTTATATTGGGTGAATCGACGCTGCACTGGCTGGACAGCTCCATTTTGAGTGGTCAAATCAGGCATGGCGAAGTCATTCTCAAAGGCCGCGTGAGTGACTTCCCTTACGTCAATCAGGCACACCAGTCGGACCCATCGCTGGGCTTGTTCAGGGTCACCGCACAAGTAGATCGCGCCAGCCTGGAATATGGCACCGACTGGCCGGTAGTACAAAACATTGATGCTTTTCTTAAGTTTGAGGGCAAACGCATGGATATTGCCGTTAAAAACGGCACCACGGTTGGCCAGCACATCACGCAGGCGCAAGTCGAGATTCCAAGGCTGGATGCCGACTGGCCCATGCTCAATATCAAGGCGGCCGCGACAGGCACGGTTGAACAAGGCGTTAAATTCGTCAACACCAGCCCGGTACGACAAGTCACCATGGGCTTTACCGACTTTTTAAAAACAACCGGCAACGCCGAGCTTAAACTGGCTTTGCAAGTGCCACTCAACGACGTAGATACCAGCCAGTTTCAGGGTGATTACAACATTAAAAATGGCCACATTGCCGCCAACCCGCAAATTGCCATGCCAGAAATGAGCAATATCAATGGCCATTTAAAATTCACCGAAAAAGGCCTGCAGGCGCAAGGCGTGCAGTTATTGATGTTTGATAATCCGGCCAGCGTCAGCCTGAGCACGCGGCCAGACAAGTCTGTGATTATTCAGGGCAGCGGCCGCATCACCGATGCTGCGCTCAAAAAACTGGATAACAACCCGATGACACGCGCCTTGCATGGCACCACCGACTGGAAAAGCAACCTGTTGATTCAAGCGCCAAATATCCGGTTGGACATCCGCTCGCAGCTCATCGGCATGGCGATTGACCTGCCAGAGCCGGCCAAAAAAAGCGTTGAAACCCCGGCTAACCTGAGTGTCCGTTTCCGCCAGGAAAGCAATCAACCCGACAAGATCGCCATTCACTATAACGACTGGATACATGCTAACTTTTTGCGCAATGCAAATAATCCAGCTGCCGTCAGCGCTGGTGAAATCGCCATTAACACCCCACCACGTTTACCAACGGGCGATGGCATTAATTTGCGCGCAGACTTTCAAAAGCTGAACGTGGATGAATGGCTGACTTACCTGAATCAGGCTAACGGCAACCAGGCCGCAGAATCGTCGTTAACACTCAATCAGATCGAACTGACCGCAGGCACCTTGCACGTTTTTGACCGCAACCTGCATCAGATCAAGTTGAACATCTCGCCAGAAAACGAGCGGCTCAAACTCGCCGTGCAAAGCCAGGAGCTGGCCGGTGAAGCGGACTGGATTGCAGGCAAACCCAGCAAACTGGTGGCTAAACTGAATTACCTGCGTATTCCACGTAGCATGGATACCGATAACAACGCCAACCCAACAGAAGTGCGCCGCTTAGACACCACCTACCCGGAGCTGGACATTACCGCGCAAGACTTTCAGTTTGGTGATAAGCAACTCGGCAGCCTAGACTTAAAAGCCTATAACAGCGGCGAAAGCTGGGTGATACAGCGCATGAATATCAGCAACAGCGATAGCCAGCTCACGGCAGACGGCACCTGGCGCAACTCGGTGCGCAGCCCGCAAACCATGCTCAAATTCAACCTGACTTCAAGTAACCTCGGCAAAACCCTGCAGCGCTTTCAGCCTGGCGGCGAGATGGTGAAAGGCGGCACGGGCAATATGAATGGTCAGCTTGGCTGGCCAGGTAGTCCGCACGAGTTTGCCGTAGAAAGACTGGATGGAAACTTCACCATGCAGCTCGAAAAAGGCCAGATTTTAAAAGTGCAGCCAGGCGTCGGCCGTTTATTGGGATTATTGAGTTTGCAAAGCCTGCCACGCCGACTAACCCTCGATTTCCGCGACCTGTTTAGCGAAGGCTTTGCGTTTGACAAGATTAACTCTACCGCCAATATTAAAGATGGTATTTTGCGCAGTAACGACCTATTTATGACTGGCCCGGCGGCCGAAGCCAGCATTAAAGGGGAAACCAATTTAAAAGCAGAAACGCAGCGCTTGCGGATAAAAGTGGTGCCACATATCAGTGATTCGGTTTCTCTGGCCGCACTGGCTGGCGGCCCGATTATAGGCGTGGCTGCTTTTGTGGCACAAAAATTACTCAAAGACCCGCTTAACAAAATCAGTGCCAGTGAGTATATGATTACAGGCACCTGGGATAATCCGCAGGAAGCAGAAGTTGATAAAAAGACACCCGCCCCTGCTGCGCAGCCCTTGAAAGGCCTGCATTAATGCCAATATTATTATTTCAATGGAAAACTTGCCATGGCAGACAAAAAAACTAAAAAACTGAAATCAGCCGCCAATGATGACATCGTCAAAGTCGCCGCAGTTCAAATGGCCTCCAGCCCCAATGTGGCTGCTAATTTGGTCGAAGCCAAGCGCCTGATTGAAATGGCAGCCAAAGCCGGTGCCAAGCTGGTGGTGCTGCCAGAGTATTTTTGCATCATGGGGCTTAAAGATTTTGACAAAGTCACTATCCGCGAAAAAGCAAATGATGGCCCGATTCAGCAATTTTTGAGCAAAACGGCCAAGGCTTATAAAATATGGATCGTCGCCGGTAGCGTGCCACTCGAAAGCCATTACGCCAACAAAGTGCGCAATAGCTGCCTGGTCTATAACGACAAAGGCGAACAAGTGGCGCGCTATGACAAGATTCACCTGTTTGGCCTCGATATGGGTACCGAGCATTACCATGAAGAAAACACCATAGAACCAGGTGACACGGTGGTGACAGTAGATACACCATTTGGCCGCATAGGCCTGTCGATTTGCTACGACTTGCGTTTCCCTGAGCTGTTCCGTGCCATGGGCGAAGTAGACATCATCGTCGTGCCCTCTGCCTTTACCGAAACCACCGGCAAAGCCCACTGGGAAACCCTGGTGCGGGCACGCGCGGTAGAAAACCTCAGTTATGTCATTGCCTCCGCGCAAGGCGGCTACCATTTATCTGGCCGCGAAACGCACGGCAACAGCATGATTGTGGACCCATGGGGCGTGGTGCTGGACCGCCTGCCGCGTGGCTCTGGCATTGTGGTTGCCAACGTTAACCGCAACTACATTAAAAACCTGCGCCAAAGCTTGCCAGCGCTCAAACACAAAACCATTAAGGCGATTTAATGAAAACACTGAGTGCCAGACTGGCACTCTTTGCTACAAATCGACTCCAACCTTCACGATTAAAACAAGTGACTTAATATGCAAACGCTACTCACCACCGCCAACGACTTGCTACTGCGCCCCGCCGGGCTGGATCAGAGCGCTTTAACCAATGTATTGTCTGGCATGATGACGCACAACATTGACTACGCCGACCTGTATTTTCAATATAGCCGCAGCGAATCGTGGGGGCTGGAAGAAGGCCAGGTCAAGTCAGGCAGCTTTAATATCGACCAGGGTGTAGGCGTACGCGCCGTGAGTGGTGAAAAAACGGCGTTTGCCTATTCTGACGACATCCACCTCGATGCCTTGCAACAAGCGGCAAGTGCCACGCGCGCCATTGCCAACCTGGGGCAAGAAAAAACCGGCCACAGCATTATCACGCGTAGCCATACCCCGCTCTACTTGCCGCAAGACCCGATTGCCAGCCTGAGTGCAGATGCAAAAGTGAAACTGCTGGAAAAGCTGGAGCGCTACGCCAAGGCGCAAGACCCACGCATCACACAAGTCATGGCCTCGATGGCCGCAGAATATGAAGTGGTTTTAGTCGCGCGCAGCGATGGTGTCATGGCGGGCGATGTGCGCCCATTGGTGCGCTTATCGTTACAAGTGATCGCCGAGCATAATGGCCGCCGCGAACAAGGGTCTAGCGGTGGTGGTGGTCGCTTTGACTATAGCTACTTCACCGATGAAGTCTTGCAAGACTACGCCCAGAAAGCCGCGCATCAAGCGCTGGTGAACCTCGAAGCCCGCCCTGCCCCCGCTGGCAGCATGACCGTCGTACTGGGTAACGGCTGGCCAGGCATCTTACTGCACGAAGCCATCGGCCACGGCCTCGAAGGTGACTTTAACCGCAAAGGCAGCAGCGCCTTCAGCAACATGATCGGCCAGCAAGTCGCCGCCAAAGGCATCACCATTGTTGACGACGGCACCATGCAAAACCGCCGTGGCTCCCTGACCATGGACGACGAAGGCAACGCAACGCAAAACACCGTCCTGATTGAAGACGGCATTTTGCGCGGCTACATACAAGACACGCTCAATGCCAGACTCATGGGTATGGGCCTCACCGGCAACGCACGCCGCGAGAGCTACGCGCATATCCCCATGCCGCGCATGACCAACACCTATATGCTCAACGGCGACAAAGACCCGCAAGAGATCATCAAGTCAGTGAAAAAAGGCCTCTATGCAGCCAACTTCGGCGGCGGTCAGGTCGACATCACCAGCGGTAAATTCGTCTTTAGCGCCGCTGAAGCCTACATGATTGAAGACGGTAAAATTACCTACCCGGTGAAAGGCGCCACCCTGATTGGCAACGGCCCGGATGTGCTGACCAAAGTCAGCATGATTGGCAATGACATGACATTGGATAGCGGCGTGGGCACCTGCGGCAAAGAAGGTCAGAGTGTGCCAGTGGGTGTTGGGCAGCCTACGTTGAAGATTGATGGGCTAACGGTGGGTGGGACGTCGGCTTAATTAAGACTTTTACTCTAACCTTGAAACCGCCTTCTTTATGGCTAACCAAAAATAACAAAAATAAAAGAAAACGAATATGATGCCAGCTAGCTTTTAAAGTTATGTTTCTTGAGATATGGAGGATTACTGGTGGGGTTCAATAGCTGGCAGGATTTCTATAACTTCGAACGTGAAGTCAAATTTGATAATCGGTTTGTGCATTCTGAAGCAGTTTCTGAGTTTCTTTCCAATATCAAACATACTTTGCCGTCGCGAGAGTTAGCTATTGCTTCAGGTACCATATTGCATAGAGGGCAAATTGGTTACGATGAGTTCGAATCGGAAGGGCAAACGCTAATAAAGGGCTACCAACCAAGCAGAATGAAACCAATACTCAATAAAGGTAAGGAAGGCCGAGCCAACCCAAAGGGTATAACTTACCTTTACTTGGCAAATGACGAAAATACAGCATTAGCTGAACTGCGCCCGAGCTTTGGTCAGTATATGTCCTCCGCTCAACTTAAGGTTCAACGAAACCTCAGGCTTGTTAACTGCTATTCGGTTAATCGCCATTACACGCACGTCGAATGCATTTTCAATCCTCCAAAATCTCAAGAGGAAATCGGGAATGCCGTTTGGTCAATGATTAACGAAGCATATTCAAGGCCTATTACAAATGCTGACGAAACATCAGATTATGTTCCGACGCAAATATTGGCAGAATTTTTTAAGTCCCAAGGCTTTGATGGAGTCTGTCACAAGAGTAGTCTTGGAGCTGGCTATAACTACATATTATTCAAACTTAGTGACGCCGATGTTATCAATTGCACAGTCATGGAAGCCAAGTCTATTTCCTACGAATTTAGGGAATGCACAAATAGGTACTATGTCCAGCAAAGAAATAACTACTAGATTAAGCACTAGGTGAAGTTAGCCCGTAGGGCGGACTCGCTCAGTCCGCCCTATTAATCTCCACAATCAAACACGCGCCTGCAATTTAATCCCCATCGCCTGCATCACCTTATGCACAGTATCAAAGCGTGGTTGCGCATTCGGCCTTAGCGCTTTATAAAGTGCTTCGCGTGTGATTCCACTTTTTTCAGCAATTTCTGCCATGCCTTTGGCGCGGGCAATCACACCTAAAGCATGCGCCAACTCGGCACCATCACCCTCTTCGAGTACGATATTCAAATAGGCTGCGATGTCTTCCTCTGTTTTAATATGCTCGGCCATATCAAACTCTGGGAGCTCTGAAACTTTGATTTTTTCGCTCATAGCTTAATCCTCTAACTGGTGCATTAACTGGATAGCTTTGGTGATATCGGAAGATTGACTAGATTTGTCACCGCCACCCAGCATCACGATCAAGACGTCCTTGCGTTGCACAAAGTACATACGCCAACCTGGACCAAAAAACTCACGCATTTCCATCACACCTTGGCCTACTGGCTTTACATCACCAAGCACGCCACGCTGTGCTTTATCCAACCGCCGTGCCAAACGTAACCTGGCACCACGGTCTTTGATGCCATGTAGCCATGCATCAAATTCTGCAGTGCGTTTGACTATATACATAGCACAATTGTAATCGAACGATTACAAAGTGGCAAGCTAAATAATCCTCACACCGTGGGTAAGCATTTCGCATGAGAAATTATTTAATGTTTGATTAAAAAAACAGTCGATGATGGTTTATCTTCAGAAACATAAAAAGACAATTCAGCCATATCGCCTCCAAGTTTAACCACATTGATCAATTCAGAATTAAGCCTTAGCCCTGAATCATTTGAAGGCTAAGGCCTACAATTCCGCCAGCCGAGCCACGTAATATACGCATAACACAACACCGGCAATATAAACGCATGGTGCAATCCCAACCGATCTGCCAACAAGCCTGTCAACAAAGGCACAATCGCCCCCCCTAAAATCGCCGTCGCCAGCAATCCTGAGCCTTTTTTCTCTTGGCCGGTTTTGAGCCCTTTGATGCTTAAGGTGAAAATCGTTGGGAACATAATCGAGTTACACAACCCCACCAGCACCATGCTACCAATCGCAATCGCCCCCGTGGTTTGCATGGAGACTAGAATCAACACTACCGCCAACAAGGCGTGCACTGCCAACACTTTGGCGGGGGCAAACGCCTTTAAGGTGAAAATACCGATAAAGCGACCGATCATGGCACCGCCCCAGTAAAGCGCGATCAACGGCGCGGCTTTGGTTTCTGGCACATGCAGGATTTCCATCACATAACTGACTAGAAAACTGCCTATCGCCACTTCTGCACCCACATAAGCAAAAATACCAATCACGCCCAGCAATAGGCTTTTTTCCTGCACAACCTCTAGCCAGGTGCTTTCATCAGGCGCTTTCGTTTCCATGCCAGCTAGGTTAAGGCGGGAAAGCACTACCGCAATCACGATCAATACCATGGCGATCAAAAAGTAAGGATAAACCACGCCTTCGGCATAAATAGAGTTAGTTAACCCAGAAAGAATAAAGTAAGCGCCAAAAAATGGCGCAATAAAGGTCCCTAATGAATTAAAGGCCTGCGCCATGGTCAGCCTGGAAGAGGCGGTTTCTTGTGGGCCGATGATAGAGACACATGGGTTAGCCGCCACCTGCAACAGCACGATGCCCGAAGCAAGCACGAACAATGCGCCTAAAAATAGTGCATAGGTATGCAACAGCACCGCCGGATAAAACAGCAGGCAACCGAGTGCCGCCAGCGCAAAACCAACCACAATGCCTTTTTGATAACCGATGTTTTAAATCAGTTTGCTGAATGGGATAGAAGTCAGGCCGTAGGCGGCAAAAAAACAGAACTGAATGAGCGCTGCCTGGCTATATGTCAGGGCAAAAATGGCTTTCAGGTATGGCACCAAAATATCGTTTAAACAGGTGATAAACCCCATCATAAAAAACAATATGGTCAGTGAGGTGAGTGCTTTTTTATACATACGGTCTTTCAATGGCAATAAGCGGGTAACTACACCATAAATAGGCAGGCTTTGGAAGCTGCTTTTATCGCAACCGCGAGTTTTGGTGATGAATACAAGCTTCAATTCAACCCCAAACACAAAAATGGCAGCTTAAGATTTAATGCAGATCAAATGGATTGCCGATTTAGGCTTGACGCTGGACATAACTCGCTCTTAATATAGCTTTACAGCGACCACAAGTCGACGCTTTCACTCACCTCTACATCAAGGAGACATAGTATGGCATCTAGTAAAACCACCGACGCACCCGCTAAAAAATCAACTACGGCAAAGAAAGCCGCCGCCCCAAAAACAGCCTCTAAAAAAACCGTGTTAGACAAAGCTGCCAAGCCAGCTGCCTCGCGTAAAAAAACAGCCAAACCAGCCATTATCACCAGTGAAGAGCGCTACAAAATGATTGAAGTAGCAGCCTATTACATTGCTGAGAAAAAAGGCTTTGGCCACCAGCATATGGACTACTGGCTAGAAGCTGAACAAGAGATCAATGCCAAATTGAATGCCTGAAACCTATTCAGGCTGCCTCGCATGTGAAATCCGCGGTGCCGAAGTAAACTGGATATCGGCACCGCTATGTTGCGCATACTGTAAAAACCCCAGCACTTCAGGATGGCTTAAACGTAAGCCATAGGCGACATAAGGGTACTCCGACAGCGGCACTTGCTTCTGAAAAAACGGCCAATTGGCGCTTGGATTGTAAAAACGCTCGACCAGGCTGGTGATCGCCAATAACTCGTACTGCCCCAAGGCATTGAGCACCAGCCAAGGGCCACCAGAATCACCGACGGTAGGCATGGGCATGGTGTGGTCATATTGATCCATTTCGTTCAACCGGTTCACCGCTAACAATGCTTTTTCGGCGTGCACCAACTCCTGCGTATAGGCAAACTGGGTTTGCGCCTGCAGGTGCAACATTTCATCCATCTCACGATACGCTTTAGGCAAGACCTGATAAAAATCTGATAAATCACGCACGGGCTTGCGTTCACCACAACGCGGGTGCCGGGTATCAGCTTCGCCATAGCCGCGCCCATAACCGCAAATCATGATGAGTTCGGGCAAGTCATCACTTAGCCGGATGCGTAAAGGCTGTATCAGGCTATGCACTTTTGCATCAAACACCAGCACCGCAATGTCTTGCGTTAAATCCTCAGCCACCACGCTAAATGGCCGGTAAAAAGCCTGTTTGAGCTCAACTTGCTCCATGCCCAACAACTCGGGCTGGGCAATAGCAAGCATGGGTAATCCCAGCGGGCCAGTCAAACGCACCTCTTTCATGCAATGCGCCGCCGTAATCAGTGTGAGTGGTTTGAGACCGACAATGGCAGCACTGCAAATCGAGTCGTAATACTCCCACTTTTCAACTGACTGCAAAAAGTGTGCATGCTGGACACTTAATTTGACGGTAGAAATCGCCATGCCCGGAAAGGTCAAGCCGTGAATAATGGCCTGGCTAGAATGCCCAAGCGTGAGCCCCAAGCACGCCACCAGCAAAGGAAACACACGCCTGAGTAAGGTTAGCCGCAATTGCCACATACGCACACCAGCCAGGATTAACGCACACTTCTGCTGGCGTTATTTTTTAACTCGATCGGCCCAAAACAGTTTTCGAGCGAAGGGTCATCACTTTCACAAGAAATAAAGCTGCTGCCATCTGGTTTAAACAGCAAAAAACTGGTTTGCTCACTGTTAGTTTCAGAGCGTTGCCTGGTGCAGTCAGGCGCGTTGTTACTCAGTGTGACACGATGATTAAGTTTAAAAAAACCATGCGCATCAGGCTGTGGCGTGACGTCATAATGCGCCTCCAGTTGCTCATCACCACTGGTAAACACGGCTAAGCCATCTTCTTTAAACCAATAGGTTTCCAGGCAACCACTTTCTGGCACGCGAGACTCCCAATACCCAATGACAGGGTGCTTGAGTGAGCGCGGATCAGCTTCTGCGGTCACCTGCATGCTCGCCAGCAAGCTATAACAAGCCAACAATGATGTCAAAAAAGTGAGTTTTTGATGATTGTGCTGAAAACGCATTGCAACCTCCGATTGGAATGATGAAAAGCTGTGACAGATTGTTAAGTAAAACACAACCGCCACACAGTGAATGATTCCCGACAAATCACCTAACATTTTCCGGCTACATATTGACCAACACCAGCGATCCAATCAACAGGCAATAAAAAACCCCGGACATGTCCGGGGTTTTCGTATTCACATACCGCGCAATTATTTCATCACACGGTTACGGTATTCACCAGTACGTGTATCGATTTCAATCTTGTCGCCCTGGCTCACAAACAGTGGCACTGGGATCTCAAAACCGGTAGCAATTTTGGCTGGCTTCATCACTTTACCGGACGTATCGCCTTTAACTGCTGGCTCGGTGTAGGTGATTTCGCGCACAACAGTGGTTGGCAGTTCGATAGAAATGGCTTTGCCATCGTAAAAACGCACTTCACAGGGCATACCATCTTCCAGGTATGGCAGCGCGTCTTCCATAAACTCAGCATCCACGTCGTACTGGTTGTATTCAGCATCCATAAACACATAGGTTGGGTCTGCAAAATAAGAGAAAGTCACTTCTTTCTTTTCTAATACGATCACATCAAACTTGTCTTGTGCAGCATATACGTTCTCGCTTGGCGCTTCTGTCAGCAAGTTTTTCATTTTCATTTTAACCACTGCAGAGTTACGGCCAGATTTGTTGTATTCGGTTTTTATAACGACCATCGGGTCGTTGCCAATCATCACTACGTTACCAACGCGGAGGTCTTGAGCGATTTTCATAAATAAGCCTTAATTTGTATGCGGGATTTGAAAGCGCGGAATTATACCCGATGTGTATGATATTTCTCAATAAAAATCACCAAGTTAGTCGCCAAATCAAGCTGTTGTGACTGGCTCACTTTAAAGGCACTGGCGTGGCTGGCAAGCTGCGGCAAACTGCCTAATAAAGACTGCCAATGCGCGGTCTGCCATGTGCCTTGCGCCCATGCTAGCATGGCATTGCTGATAACCATGCGTAGTGCGGCATCTGCTTGCGCCAGGTAGTAATGCATAAACGCGTTAAGTTTTAGCAAATGCGTGTCTTCGCTTTGCTGATAAGGCAACCAGATCATCGGCTTGCCTGCCCACAACGCGCGTATCCAGCTATCTTCACCACGCACAAAATTAAAATCGCACAGGTACAGCAAACGGTCGTAATCGGTTTGCGATAAAAACGGGATCACTAAAAACTCGCATTGTTGGCGGTGCAGATGGTCCCCCACCTGTAACTCAGGAATATCGAGCACCTTGGCCAGCAATGGCGCAACGGCCTGCGGCACCAATACGCGCACAGGCACACTGGAGGCTTGGAGGCTATCCACCAGCGCTGCCAACGGCGCGTGCGCATAGCAAAATAACGATAACGTCAGCTTACCTGGCGCAACTGCCAAGCCTAAATCAGACCAACATGCCAGGGCTTGCAACGCAGGCAAACTGGCTTCACGCAGCAAGCCACCAGTGCATGCGCTAAACCCGGGGTAAAAAAAATGGCGCACCAGGCCATTGGCTTGTGGTGAGGGCTGGGCATGAAAGCCCTCTACCCAAGATTCTGCCGACAAATAATCAATATTGACCCAGACTGAGTGCTGACTCAGCATTTGTTGCTGATAGGCCTCGGGCAAACCGCAACCAAAGGTTTCAATCACCACACTTGCCGCTTGCGAAAAATCGGCGTCATTCGCCCAATGCTGCAACTGAATATGGGCATGCCCTGCCCCTACAAACGTTTGCGCCAGCGCCAGATCATCTACCCATAAGCGGACATGAATGCCGTATTCAGCGGCCAATTGATGCGCCAAGCGCCAGCACACCCCAATATCGCCAAAGTTATCGACCACCTTGCAAAATAGATCCCATGTCTGGGTGGCTTGTGTTTTTAAAGTCATGTGACGACGTGGTGGCGCGACGAAAGAAGTGGTCGATTGTAACTTAAATCACCACCGCCAAAACAGTGCTGAGCCATGGCTTTACTCATAAAAAAGCCTGACTGCCAATGTGTGTATTTGCCCTTGCCGATGCCATCGGTGCGATGAATATTTGGTTTAATTTGAATGACTATATTGCAATTGATAATTATTCTCATTACTATTAAGTGGCGAATTATCGCAATAATTAAATTCTTTTTAACCAGATAAAAAAACAAGGCAGGAAATTGATATGAACAAGTGGCATGCGCGCTCATTAGTCGCCATTATTGGCAGTTTGTTAAGCACGGCAGTGTGGGCAAACAGCTGCACTTATACTCCAGATGAAAAAACCTTCAAGTTTTCATTCACTGCATTTGGTGCTCCCGATAAATCTTATATCGTCACCAAAAACACCTTTAAGAAATATCAGCTGGCCTCTTCTACCGGCAAACTGGAAGGCGCAACCATTGATATCGACAGCACCTCACTGGATACCTCGAATGACTTGAACAATGGCAAAGGTGGCACCTGGGATCCAGCACTGGCAACCATACGCAATATGAATGTAGTGACCGGCTTGTTTAAAAACTTTGCCAGCCCGGGCAAAATCACCGCCAAAATTGAGAAAATTCAAGGCAATGACTTACAGTTGGCTGTGACCATGAACGACGTCACTAAAGTCATCCCGATGAAAATCACCGAGAAGAATGGTCATTTACAAGCCAAAGGCACGCTGGATATTATCAAAGACTTTAATGGCGGCAGCGCTTTTGAGAAATTCGGGCGTATTTGCACCCAGGCTTTTCATCAGGGCAAGACCTGGACCGATGTCGACATTGAGTTTGAAGTGGATGCGAAAAAAAGCTGTAAATAACGCGTAAAAAGCAAAGCCCTGTCGCATGCGTGAGGGGCTTTGTGACGCGCACAATCAACCTTATTTAGTCAGCACACGCCATTTCAGCGGTTTTTAACCAGGTCAGTTGTAATACCTTGGCATCGGTAGAAGCTCTATGCTGCTGTAAGGCAAGGGTTTCACGCACGGTTTGTTTGGTCTGGTGCCAAACCGCCTGCTGCTCAGGCGTTAACGTCACGCTTAAGTCTTCCAGCTTGAATCGCGGGCTCAATCCTGCGGCTTCATACAAGCTATGCAACCAGACAAAGTCTTGGTACCAACCATCGGTATACACGGTTTGACCAGCAAACACCTGGTTTAAGTGCATTGCAATTTCTTTTGCCGTTTGACCATGCGCCTCTAACGACTGACGGGATTGCTGGTGCAGTTTTTCGGCCTCTTTATCCCAATGCAGCCAGTCAGCATGCGGTTGCACCTGCGCACTCCACACTTCACCATGGCTATCGACGTAACCAATCTCGACCGGGTAACTCCCCACGCCGAAACCGGATGCTTCAATATCTAATATGACGGGTGGCACCATGAACACTAACCTGTATGTCTCTCTCTATGATCTATGACAGAATATGACTGACGTTTATCTGCCTATTCAACGGCATAAATATAATTTGCTTTAATCAACCATGAGATTATACGCAATTAGGCCGTGTTGAGGACTGAACTTCCATCAACCCTGGTGGACAAACAAAAGCAACACATGTTTACTTAAATTAGGGAGAAAAGAATGCATAAAATAATCACAGTCTCAGTGTTAACGGCCGCGATTGGCTTGTCCGGTTGCGCCAACATGAGCGAAACCCAAAAAGGCACTGCTAAAGGCGCAGGCATAGGCGCAGCCGCGGGCGGCGTCATTGGCGCAGTGGCCGGTGGTGGTAAAGGCGCAGTGATTGGTGCTGCGGTAGGCGCTGGCGCCGGTGCGATTGCGGGCAATATCTGGTCCAAAAAGATGGAAGCCCAGAAACAGGAAATGGAGCAGGCGACGGCTGGCACCGGCGTGGCCGTGACCAAAACAGAAAACAACCAGCTCAAGTTAGAAATCCCGAGTGATATTTCGTTTGATAAAGGCAAAGCCAATATCAAGCCTAACCTGCGCCCTATCCTGGACAAATTTGCCACTGGCTTACAAAACAATCCAGCGGCACGCGTCAATATCGTCGGCCACACTGACAGTAGCGGCTCAGACGCCGTCAATGATCCATTGTCTGTGAATCGTGCAGCCAGCGCGCGCAACTACTTAACCGAGCGCGGCGTGGCCTTTACCCGCATCACCATTGATGGCCGCGGCTCACATGAGCCCATCGCCGCCAATGACACAGAGGCTAACCGTGCCAAAAACCGTCGCGTAGAGATTTTTGTGGCTGAGCCTGAACCGCAGGCAGCGCCTAAATAAGCGTTAAACTATCGTAGAAAAAGCCGACTATTCAGTCGGCTTTTTTCATAACGCAATGCTAAATAAACAACGGTGCCACGAAGGCAAAAAAAGCACCAATCAGAAAAATAAGCACCGAAAACCAGTAAATCCACACACTTTGGCGGCGAGTTTTAGTGCATAACGCGGCTAATTGTGGGTCGGTTGGGCACGGTAACAAACGCGCCCGCCATTGCATCCAGCCAGCGATTAGCAGCATCACTGCGGCCAAGCCAAATACTAAAGGCTTATGCTCACTGATCCAGATCAGTTGCGGAAAATGGCTGATCAGGCTGGTCAACGTTGCCACCGAGCCAATTGCCACCAGCGTGGCGGGTAAGGCACAGCAAATCAGCGTTGAGCCGCTAGTGAATAACGACAGCAAATTAAGCCGTCTGCTGGTTTGTAGCGGATTGATGTCTGCCGCCATCACTTGCCGCCTGCTTTCTCGGCCTTGGTAACTTCTGCCTGAATCACCTCTACGCTCTGATTTACGCGCTCCAGCTTGCCCACCGAGTAACCGGCATCCTGAATCACTTTGCTAAAGGCCTCGTTAGACACCTCCTGGCCGTCTTTCAACTGCAAGGCCACCACGCGGCTTTTGAGGTCAACAAAGGCCGCCTGCTTTTGCGGCAAGGCATGGAGCTTTTTCTCTATGCCTTTGGCACAAAATGCACACACCATGCCGTTCACTTCGGCCTTAATCGTCGTCACGGCAAATGCCGCAGGAGTCATGGCAGACAACATCAAAGTCACTAATAATTTTTTCATTTCAATATCCTTTAATCATTTAATTGGTTAAAACACAAACATGGCATTCAGGCGCGGCGCAAAGCCCTCGCCCTGCCACGGGTTGGTGACACCAAATTCAAGAAAGTAATGTTTGTTGATCAAGCGCAACGCCGGGGTGATTTGCAAGCCAGGATCGTTGTTACGCATGGTTTTGGCTTCAATCACAAACCACGGCTGCGTCTGGTTAAAACCGGCTTCATAAAACGAAAACCCGGCTTGCACCGCAGCAGTGTCGTAGTTCATATTGGGCGCACGAATCATGCGGGCTTTGGCCAGGAAATACAGCCGCGTGGATTCCATATCGAACTGCAAGCTGGGCGTGTAGGCAAAGCCATCATACTGGCCACGCGCATCGCCCACGCTGCCGTTAAACCAGACATTAGCTTGTGCAGACGGCAGGTTCCAGCGCTTGATCAGGCCGGTGTAATTGATGCCGGAAATGGTGGTGGCCTGCTCGCCTTTGCCAGACATGCGCATCTGCTCAACGCCAATGGCATGCCCGAGTGCGGGCGAGTAGTTCAACATCCATTCCTGGTTATAGCGACCGATTTCGGTCATCAGCATAGCGCTATCTTCAAAGCCCATCAGTGCCGCCGCGTGGGCAGGCATGACAATCTGGCTTAGAGCAAAGGCGCCCAGTGTAAAAGGTGCAACAGCGAGTTGCTTAAACATAAAGCCTCCATAGTCAATCTAACAAAACGTGTGGACGGAGTTGTCCTGTGTGTTAGCTGAATATGGGTGGCTTGATGGCAGGTGGATAAGTTTGAGAGTGCACAGGGTCTACCGCAAACAATGGGGCAGCGCTAGATTGTGCAATGAGAGAAACATTTGGAAACGCGTCTAAATGAGCAACGCCGGTGGTCACCATGCAAAAACCACACACCGTGCAGTGATGCTGACTTGTCGCATCATCTTCAGCTGAGTGGTGCATGTTTTGATCATCATCCGCCATGTGATGGCACGGCATCTCGCTCTGTTGCGCCTGAGCGGTGATGGTCAACGCCTGCTCTGCCAGCACCATTTGCAATGACATGACATTAGCTGCCATGACAAAGCATGGCAACCAGCAAATCAAAAACAGGCAAAGGCGTTGTCGCATATAGGGCTAAGATAAGGCCAGAACGTGATTAGTTCAAGCCCGGGTGTATATTTATGTGAATGCTCTATTCATAACGAATATCAATAATTTCATACTCAGTTTCTGCCGCCGGGGTGACCACCCGTATAGTATCACCGAGGTTTTTTGCCAATAGCGCTTTGGCCATCGGTGACACCCATGAAATATAGCCTTGTGTCGGGTCCAACTCATCCTGACCAACAATACGCAGCGTCATTTCACTGTCATCACTTAAGTTAAACAACGTCACCCAGGCACCAAAATACACTTTTTCAGTATTGGTCTGCGTTTTGCTGTAGACGATCTCCGCCGCATCCATGCGCTTGGTCAAAAAACGAATGCGCCCATCAATCTGGCGCAAACGCTTTTTACCATAAATATAGTCGCCATTCTCGCTACGGTCACCATTGCCGGCAGCCCAACTCACCACACGCACGACTTCGGGCCGATCAACCTTAATCAGGTATTGAAACTCTTTTTCCAGCGCGGCATAGCCTTCCGGCGTAATGTAATTTTTTTGCTCAGCCATCTAAACCCAAATCGATTGTATACGCGCTCATCAACGGCATCATACAGCGTATTGCTGCCCTAGCCATCCCCCTGCATTCAATCGCTGCTTTTGCGCACTTGATGAATCTTTTGTGAAGCTTTTTTTAAGGGCTTCATTTGCCAATTTATTTTACGTAAATGAATTGTGCGTCGCCAACGGTGACGCGCAAGGCAACGCAATGTTGCCGATTATTTAAGGATTGTTTTGAGGAATTGCATGAAAAACCCCATCGCTCGTTTGAATGTAGGCACCCGGCTGTTTTTGGGCTATGCGCTGCTGATTTTGTTTACCGCCTTTATTTTTGTGATTGCCTGGCGCGGCTTCAACCACATTCATCATACCTGGCAGCATTTTGAAAACATCCAGTTGGTGAAAAGAACCCAGATTGAAAATGCCAGCAAAGGTCTGGGCGATGCGGTACACCATTTTAAAAACTATGTGCTGCGCGGTGGCCGTGAAGCCAGCAAGTTTCAACACAGCATGGACGATATTGAGCAAGCCATGACAGCCTATGCCGCCACAGGCGAACTCAACCCGCAGGAGCGCGAGATTTTAGGCAATATCACCCTCGCCGTGACCACTTACCGCGACGCCATCAAACGTTGCGAAGCGCTTAAAGCGGATGGCATGGACGTGACTGAAATAGACAGCACGGTAAAAGGCGCAGACAAGCCCCTGAGCCACTCACTGCGCCTGCTGATGGACATGAATATTGCTGGCGTGGCCGACGCCTCCAGCCAGTTTGCCTCTACCATTGCCAGGGCCAACAAACAAATTGAAATCGCTTTGTTGATTGCGGTGGTGATGGCGATGGCGATCGCCTGGAAAATGACGCGCTCAATTACCACGCCACTTAAACAAGCACTGAGTTTGTCACAACAGATTGCCAATGGCGAGTTCATCACGCAAGACGCGCCCACCGGCAACGACGAAACCGGCAAACTGCTGCGGGAAATGCACCGCATGCAATCGACCATTCAACGTATCGTGCAGTCACTCAACGAAATGTCGAGCCAGCACCGTGACGGCATGATTGATTACCGCATCGACAGCCAGCCGTTTCATGGCGCTTATCAGCAACTCACTACTGGCATCAACCAGATGGTAGAAGAGCATATTCTGGCGCAAAGCAAGTCGCTACAAGTGGTGACTGCTTTTGGCCAGGGCGACTTCAATCAATCGCTGGAGACGTTCCCTGGTCAACGCAGCTATATCAACCAAAGCATAGAGCAAGTACGCCAAAACTTTAAATTGCTGATGGAGGATGTACACACCTTGTCGCAAGCCGCCGAGCAAGGCCAACTCAGTATCCGCGTCGACGTTTCGCGCCATCATGGCGAGTTTAAGCAGATTGTCGCTGGGTTTAACCAGACGCTGGACGCGGTGGTCGACCCACTCAAAACCACAGCACGCTATCTGGATGAAATGGCCGCCGGTCGTATTCCTACCCATATCGAAGAACATTTTGTGGGTGACTTTAACCTGATGCAAACCAGCCTGAAAGATTGCACAGGCGCGATTCATCAACTGATTACCGACGTGCATCATCTGGCATCAGATGCGCAACAGGGCAAACTCAATACCCGTGTCGACATCGCATCACATGCTGGCGACTTTCGCAAAATTATCCAGGGTATTAACCAGACACTAGATGCAGTCGTCTCCCCCTTGCATGTGGCCGCAGATTGCGTCAAACGCATTGCGGCTGGTGATATTCCTGCGCCACTGCATAACCAGTACCACGGCGATTTTAAGGTGCTGATTAACAACCTGAACACTTGCATTTTGGCGGTCAATCGCCTGGTAGAAGATACGCGGCAGATTGCAGACGAAGCGCAACAAGGGCAACTGTATAGTCTGGTCGATGTGACAGCACATGCAGGCGATTTTAGACTTGCCCTGCAAGGCTCACAACAAATTCTGCAACGCATGGTGACGCCGATACAAACGGTCAAACAAGCAGCTGAAACCATCCATGTGGCAGCGGCTGAAATTGAAAAAGGCAACAATGACCTATCGCGCCGCACCGAAACGCAGGCCAATGCCTTGCAAGAAACCTCTGCCAACCTCGAAACCCTGACCAGCAATATCAGGCAAACCGCCGAACATGCGCAGCAGGCCAGCCTGCAAGCCAGTCAGGCCAACCAGATGGCGCGCCAAGGCGGCGAAGCCTTTAATGCCTTAACCTCTACCATGCAAGGCATTAATGAAACCTCGGCACAAATTGCGCAAATTACCGGCGTGATCGACAGCATTGCCTTTCAAACCAATATTCTGGCGCTGAACGCCGCCGTAGAGGCCGCCCGCGCTGGCGAAGAGGGCCGAGGCTTTGCGGTAGTGGCTGGTGAGGTGCGTAACCTGGCCAAACGCTCAGCGGCTTCTGCTAAAGAAATCAAAGAGTTGATCGCCGCCTCAGTCAGCCAAACCAATGCCAGCGCCAAACAAGTGAGCCAAGCAGGCCACACCATGCATGAAATCGTTAGCGCCGTGCAGCAGGTGTCGCGTAGCATACAGGCGATTTCTGAGGCCTCTGGCCAGCAAAGCAGCGGCCTGGAGCACATTTATGAGTCTATGACGTCGATAGACGAAACCACGCAACAAAACGCCGCCCTGGTTGAAGAGGCTGCTGCTGCGGCAGAAAGCATGCTGGAACAAGTGCATACGCTAGTCGAATCAGTGAATCAGTTTAAAATCGACGCACATGACACCAGCCAATATGATCGCTTGCGCTTGATTGCTTAACGGGCTTCACCAATGAAAAATGCTCCCGCATGGGAGCATTTTTTTATGGCTTGTTTGTGCTCTAAAGCAACTGAGTACGTAGCAACACACCATCTGCCGGGTTAAATACCTTAAGCTGCAGGTCGTGATTATTTACCGCGCCCACACTTAGCTGATCCCAATCAACGGGCGCCAGCGCTACGCTCACCTCAGGGTCTAGTGTCACGGCTTTCTGCATCACAGGGGTCGCCCGCCCGTCTACAAATAACTTCAGGTCAAAACTGATGGCCGCAGATAACCCTTGTAACAGCAAACTACGGCAGGCATTGTCATGCTGCAAGGTAAACGCCTGATTAGCGCCCAGCTTGAGGTTGCTTAACTCATAAGTGCGCTTGCGATCATAACTGGTGAGTGTCACTTGCAATTGCTTGTCACGCGCCAGCTCAGCTGCCTGAAAGGTCAATGCCTGCTCTTTTGTCGCGAGTGATGCCAGTGAAATGACATCACTGGTGCCAACCGTGGTGTTGGCTTTCAACATGACACTGGCCCGACCTGACACAACCCCGACCTCATACTCACCTTGTGCACGATTATGCACCTTGATAGTCAAGGCTTTGCGCTGACGCAATACCTCACTCAACACACTGGCGCTCTGTGCCTGCTCAAGTAAATCAGACACGCGGGTGCTGGTCACCGGTGTTGGCAGCTGGCGTTGTAGCGTGTCTGTTTTCAGCGTCGCCGCACCTGCCTTGCCTAATGTTGACTTGATGGTCAATGACTCTGGCTGCGCACGGTTTAAAACAGCACGGTCGCTAAAGTCGCGTCGTACATGGTCCGGGTACATTTTACCGCCATGCGCACCCAGGCTGACATAATACATATCTACCTGCGCCAGCTCTTTTAACAGCACGGTGCCCAGTGGTGGCCGGTTGGCGACATTTTTTATTTTTTGCACCTCTGAAAAACGCCGTTGGGCACTACGCACAATCGGAAACAGATTTTTGATACGCGTCAACGGCTCGGTATTCAATTTGCCTTGCTCGTCGATTAAGGTGTGGCCTTGCTCATTAGAAATTTGCTCGACTGTCGCGGCCTCGCCAGCAAAAATCAAATACAGGCCACCGGTGATAAAGGTTAAAAACGCCTCCCAAAACGGCGTTCTGGGCGGGCTGGATAACGCACTGTAAGGCATGGCAAACATACGCCCGCCATTGAAGATGCCTTGCCCGCCCTGCCAGGTTTTTTTGCTACTGTGCGCATAGCTAAAGGTGTTATTAGTCGGGTTAATAATAATCACCCGGTCGCCGCCTTCGTTGCTGGTGGTTTTAGGCGCAGGGGAGTTGGGGTTGGCCACATAAATGCGCCATTCGCTATCGCTGACTTTCTCCCACCGATAAGGCAATACCGCATGCCCACCTTCAGGCGACACGCCTTCTGACAAACACAGCAGGCAATAATCCTGTTGATCAAACCGCTGCTTGGAAAATTCAAAATTCTGCACCGGGTTCCACATCCGGCCGTTTTTAATATGCTCTATCATGTAGCTCACCTGGCTGCCACCTAACTGATAGCCAAACTTGACCGAGATATCCTGAGTGCGTTGTGCATCAAAGGCATATTGCGAAATAAACGGCCGCGAGCTAGAGACCCCTTTTAAGGCATACATGGCCTCCAGGCACATGCCAAAACAAGTGCCGGTTTTGGCGGCACCTTTATACACGGTTTCATAAAAAGCGCGGTTAAACGGATGAAAAATCCAGCTATCGTCTGCCTCAAGATCGCTAAAAGTAGCGGCACAGGTTTCAAAACTCAGCTTGGCAATTTTAGGATTTTTAAAGCTCCAGAACAGGTTTTGCCTAAACTGTGCGCTATCGGTCGGGTCAATCACACGCTGATCTGTCAACACGGTAAAACTGGCGCGAAACTTGCCGTCTGAGCCATGATAAAAAGTGCTTAAATTGTTGCCCTGAAAATCATTAAAAGAAGTGTCCCATAAAGTCTCGATACCAAAAGACTTGGTAAATTCAGCAATAGTATCTTTTGCACCATTCAAAAAACCATCCCCGTCGAATGCCTTCATTTTCACACTCAATACTGCATTGCCATCGTTGATGGGACAATCCAATAAAAACCCCTGTTGAGGGTCTGAAAAGGTTTTAGTGCCCTGGTTCTCATATTCACCAAACCACCTCTCGAATGTTTGCTGCTGCCCGTGTAAATGATCCACATTAGCCGTGACATGTACAATCAAATCATCGTTATCCTCATCCGTTTCAAAACGCGTAATGATGACTTTAAGATGATTAACCAAAGAGACTTGACGGTTCTCGGCTCGCCACACCAATATGCCGTTTTGAAAGTTATTAAAACGGCAAACATCGTTAGGCGAATGCGTTTCGTCAGAGATTGGAAAGCCTAATTCGCCTGCCGGGCCAAAATAATGTGTCTGATAGGTGATTAACAAATCGCCATGTACCTCATGCGCGCCGGTGGTGGCGCTCCAGTAAATGGTGCCGGATTGAAAATGGCTCAGTGCACCAATCTGCTGGCTGCCCTTGAATACGGGTTGTTCGTCACTGACCGGATAACCGAGAAAGGCGCTTTCTGCGCCCATGCTGCGATATTTTTGCAAAATGTCACCATGCACTTCAAACGCACCGGTAGAAGGATGCCAATACAGCTCAGCCTGCTCAAGCTGTACCGCGTAACCGCCACCAGCTGCCGGTCGTTGATCACCGACCGGCAGGCCGAGATGCCCCTGGATATCAGCATGCGTACGATAGGCCTGATATAGCAGGCCAAAAATAACGACACTATTGCCATTCGCCCGCACCACGATCATGCCGCGCTCAAAATAGCAGACCTCACCGCCCTCACTGGTCGGCAGCGTATCCGAGGTCGGAAACCCCATATAGTCACGGATGGAGGTATCACCGCTGCCTATTACCTGTTCGTTGGCCATGAAGGACGACTTCCACTTGCGCTCCACGGCCTCTGACAATACATGCGCACCATAATCGCTATGATAAAAAATCATGCCGTGTTCAAAATCCTGAAAACTGCCCAGGCCGCTAGGCGTGGCTTGCTCTTCACTCACGGCTTTGCCTAATGCACCTTGCTCACCGCCTAGCGTTTGATATTTTTGTTGAATTTCAGTCATGGCACTTCTCCCTTTATGGTATTTTTTTGGTATCTACATGGTTCCATAAAGGTTATTCAAATGCAATAAAATAATTAATTAAAGATAAATAAAATTAACGATAAAGGCGTGCATGGAATATAACCGCCAGCGGGCAACCCCACCGCCCATCCATTCGCGTCAATCTGTTTGTCGTTTTATAATGCAGCCATGATGCACGATTACGATGAATTGATTGCGCGGCTCAAAGTCAGCGAAAAAACGTCTGAGCCTTACTATCAGCAGCTCAAACGTAATATTCTGACGCTGATTGAAAGTGGTGAGATTGAACACGGCCATGGCTTGCCTTCTGAGCGCATGTTAGCGGAGGCGCTGAACCTGAGCCGGACAACGGTGCGGCGTTGCTATGAGGATTTACGCGCCAGCGGGCAAATTGATAGTGATGGCCGGGCGGGCACCTTGGTCAAGGCGGCACCAAAGATTTGCCCAGCACTTGGCAAATTAAAAGGCTTTACTGAAGAGATGCGCGAAGTCGGCATCACCGCCTCGGCCAACATTGTGTCGCATGCGGTGCTGTGCGATCGCACCATCGCCTCTATTTTTCAACGGCCATCGACCTCAAGCTTTTTACGGCTGGTGAGAGTTCGCCTGGGCGATGAGGTGCCGATGACACGTGAAGTGGCCTGGTATGACTTGACGCTGGCACCGGCGCTGGCCAACTGGGATCTGTCAGGCTCAGCTTACCAATACCTCGAACAGCATTGTGGCATCAAGTTAAGTTGGGCAGAACAGTCGATTGAGGCGGTGATGAGTGATGATGAAGAGTCGCGCGTGTTTGATTTTAAGCAAAGCAGCCCTTGCCTGCTACTCAAACGAAAGTCTTATTCGCACCAGCAGCAACTGGTGGAATACGTCGAAGGCACTTTTCGCGGTGACGCCTACACTTATCGCATCAAGCTAGAGGTGTAGTGCTGCTTTGTGGGTGCAATGCGGCGACGGCAAGCGTATCTGGTAACGCAGCGAGCACGCCTGGCTTTTGCACCACGCATGCGCCGCAAGCATTCGCAAACGCAAGCGCCTGTTGTAGCGCCTCGCCTCGCAGCAACGCCACACACAAGCCAGCAGAAAAAGTATCCCCTGCCCCCAGTGTATCAACAGCGGCCACAGGCAATGCAGGCGCAACCACCCATTCGCCAGCTTGCGTCATCGCCACACTACCCAACGCCCCTAAAGTCACCACCAGCAATTCTCCCGGCCATTGCTGATAAAACGCATGCATGGCTTGCCTCAGGGCAGTCAGCGCGGTCTCGGGGGCGTCGAGCAAATGCTCGGCAGACCATGCCAACAACTGCGCAGCTTCATGTTGATTGACGATCAGTATGGATGTTTGTGACAGCAAAGCCTGCGAAATCGGCTGCCAGGGAGAAGGATTGAGCATTGTCTGGCGTCCGGCTTGCCGGGCTAGCTCAAAGCTGCGTTGAATCGCAGCCAGAGACGCTTCAAATTGGGCATAGACTAAGGTTGCCGACTGTATAGAAGATTGGGCATGAGCGACATGTGTCGCGGCTAACAATTGATTAGGCCCCAGATAGACGCTGACCATATTGGCCCCGTCAGCGGCGATAAACCCGGCACCATGGCCTGACTGCGCGGCAAGTCGGTGTGCATAAATAGGTGCAATTGCGTGTTGTTGTAACACATCTAATGCAGAGTCCGCTGCGGCATCCTCACCCAGGCCTACCAGCAGTGACACTTGTGCGCCCAAACGGCTGGCGGCAATCGCGACATTAAAGCCTTTGCCACCTGGCTCGCTAGACACACCGGAAGACGCCACTGACTCACCAGCGAGTGGCAGGCGCTCTACCCGCCAGCAACAAGCCTGAATAAAACTGGCAACGACAAATAATGACACGGTAACAACGCCTGCAGTCAGTCTTCTTTCACTTCGTCTATGTCATACACATAGTGGCTGGTCTCACCAAAACAGCTCGATGGCACGCCTTTGTGCTCTTTGTAGAGCAAGCGCACACGTTCGCCAGCCAGTTGGTTGACCTTGGTAATCACCGCCGCATCACGCACGGTAAAATAAAACTTTTCGGCCTGTGTGCCTGGCACTGTCACCAGCACTAGCTCACCCTCCCAGGTTTTACACACCCAGCCTTTGTGGGCCAGTTTTTGCACATAACCAATGCGCTCGCCATCAGAATACACCCAGCTCAGACTGCCCCAGGTATAAAGACCCAGTAACACCACTGGCAGCAGAATGATTAAGAAAAACCATTTTAAAAGTTTGGCAAAGGCCGACATGTCACTACTCCGCAAGTTTTTTATCGTTTATTTATCGCATTATCTTATAAAATGTTGCGCTAACGATAATAATTCCTACTGACATTCACCCATGACCACCGCCCATGACCTTCCTGATTCAGGCACCGTGATTTTGTGCGCATCAGCACGCCTGGCGCAAGGCATCAGGCAATGGTTACAACAGGCTTATCAGCAACAAGGCCAGTCACAGTGGCAGGCGCCGCAAGTGTTGCCGCTACAAGACTGGCTGAACCAGCGCATAGAGTACGCCATTTTGTGTGGGCAGATTGATGTTACCCAGGCACCCCTGGGCATGCTTTCAACAACGCAAGAAGCCCTGCTGTGGGAGCAGGCGATTCAGCACTGTTTACGCCAACATAGCGCGATTGATTTATTCAACACCAACGGCCTGGCCAGCGCTGCGATGGAAGCCAACCGCTACCTGATTGAGTGGAATATCAGCCTGGACATGGCGACAATCAGCGAAGAAACACGCCAGTTTTTGCAATGGCGCCAGCAGTTTCAAACCCTGTGCAAACAAAGCGGCAGCCTGGAAAGCGTGCGCTACCAGACCTGGCAACTGGAACAACTGCGTGAGCATGCGCTACCCTTACCGGCCAGCATACAACTGGCCGGGTTTGACCGCATTAACCCGCATGTGCAGTCATTGATAGGCACGCTGCAAGCCGCCGGTGTGCAGATCACACCCTTTGATAACAGCATGACCGCTGACAGTACTCAGCGCATGCTGTTTGCCGAAGCCATAGACGAAATGCGTGCAGCCGTGCATTGGGCGCAGCAGCAATTAGCGACCAACCCGCAAGCCAAGCTGGCGATGGTAGTACCCGACCTCGATCATCAACGCGACACACTGGCAAACCTGCTGGACGATACCCTGCACCCCGAGGCCTTGCATCCGGCGCAGGCAGACACGCCACGCTGCTATGAGTTTTCACTGGGCTTGCCGTTGCATCGCTGGCCGCTGGTGCAATGTGCGCTCAACCTGCTGCGCCTGGCATTCCAGGCGACGCCGTTGCCGCAATCAGAGCTGTCGACGCTATTGGCGGATATCTACTGGTCGCAAGCACTGTATGAAGCCGACGCCCGCGCCGCACTCGATGCCGAGATGCGCCGCCAGTTACCGCTGCAAGTCAGCGCCCATAGCTTTGCCCGCTTTGTCGCCCGCAAGCAGCAAGATGACTACCCGATTATCTGCCCGGCCCTGCATGCTGATTTAACCACCTTGCTCGGCAAGAGCAAACAAACACCGCGCAAGCAACTCCCTTCTGCCTGGATGGCCAGTTTTAGCGAATTGCTAGCCGCCACGCATTGGCCGGGTGAACGCAGTGTGTCCAGCCATGAACATCAATGCCAGACCAAGTTTAAAAGTGTATTAACGCAACTAGCCGCGCTGGATACCTGGCTGGGGCCCATCGACGCCATGAGTGCCTGGCATCGGCTGTCGCAGTTATGCCAGGCGCAGATTTTTCAGCCGCAAACGGTGCGCCAACCTAACATCACCGTCATGGGTATGCTGGAAGCCAGCGCGCAACCGCTGGATGGCGTGTGGGTGATGGGTATGAACGACCATGTGTGGCCGCCCTTGTCGCGCACCAATGCGCTGATCCCGGCCGAGTTGCAGCGGCAGGCAGGCACCCCTAATGCCAGTAGCGAGGTGCAAATGGCGTTTGCGCGCCAGATTCACCAGCGCCTGCTGCGTTCGGCCAAACAAGTGATTTTTTCTTCTGCCCGCCAAGAGGGCGACCGTTTGCTGCGCACCAGCCCGTTGATCCAGACGATCCCCGAAGCGAGTGCGACAGCAGGCACTGCCACGCTGGCCGAAACGCTAGCGCACAATAGCACGCAAGACTGGCAATGGCTGGATGACCACCAGGCACCGCCGATACAAGACGGCGAACATATCAGTGGCGGCACCGGCTTGCTGCGCGCGCAAGCGCTGTGCCCAGCCTGGGCGTTTTACCAATACCGGCTCAAGGCACGCAAGCTGGAAACACCACACAATGGCCTGGATGCGATGCAACGCGGCGACCTTATCCACCGCGTGCTAGCGGCATTTTGGTCACAGCAAACGACACTGGATTGGCAAAGCGTGACCGCCGACGGCTTGAAAAACCAGCTCGACCAGATCGCCACTGAGGTGATTGCTACCTTTAATACCGAGTTTGCCCAACCCTTCTCTGCCGTATTTTGCCAACTGGAGGCCGAGCGCTTGAGTAAACTGGCGCTGACCTGGTTATGGCAGGTGGAGCGCGAACGTCCGCAAGCATTTGCAGTGACCGCAGTCGAGCAAGTGTTTAAACCGCTGATTGAAGGCATACAGGTCAAACTGGTGATAGACCGCGTCGACACGCTGGCCGATGGCCGACTGGTGGTGATGGATTACAAAACCGGCAGTATGCCAGACTTTAAAAACTGGGCGACGGACAAAATCAGCGAGCCACAATTACCAATTTACGCTGCATTTTTGCTGCAAGATGCCGACATTGCCGCCGTGTGTTTTGGCAAGTTGCGGCTGACTGATGGCGGCTTTGCCGGTGTCGCCGCGGAAGACGACATCGTGCCCGGCATCAAAGCCTTTAATCACGAGAAAAATAAATTGTTTGACCCTGTGCAGTTCCCTGACTGGCCATCGGTGCTCACGCACTGGCACACGCAAATCACCCGCACCGCGCTTGCGCTCAAGGCCGGTGAGGCAGCCGTGGTGTTTGAGTCTGAACAAGACCTGGGCTATTGCGATGTGCTGCCCTTGTTGCGCCTGCCTGAGCGGCAGTTGCAGTTTGAGCACCTGCAGGCAGGGGGTGCCGCATGAAGATAACAGAGGCTGACTTTCAACAAGCGCTGACACTCGATGCCGCCAACCGTGAACGGGCGCTAGCGGTAGAGTCGTTTATTGTTGAAGCCCCGGCGGGCGCTGGTAAAACCGAGTTGCTCACGCAGCGTTTTCTCAAGCTGCTGCAAACCGTGCAAGCACCAGAAGAAATTATCGCCATCACTTTTACCAATAAAGCCGCCTCGGAAATGCGGGCGCGTATTTTGGACAGCCTGCTGCTGGCAGCGACTGGCGTGCCGCCGGACGCACCGCACAAACAAATCACCTATGCCTTAGGTCAACAAGCCTTGCAACGCGCGGCTGCGCTGCAATGGCATTTGCTGGAAAGCCCGGCGCGGCTGCGCATTTATACCATCGACTCGCTCTGCGCCAACCTGGCGCGGCAAATGCCTTTACTCAGCCGCTTTGGCACCCAACCGGCGGTGACTGAAGATGCCTGGGTCTATTACCGCGAAGCGGCTGGCCTGGCGCTGCAAACCATGGATGAAGACAGCCTCGGCGAACCAGTGCGCCGCGTGCTGCGCTATATGGATAACGACCAGGCCAGACTGGAAAGCCTGCTGATGTCTATGCTGGCCAAGCGCGAGCAATGGCTGCATTTAAGTCAAATCCCAAACCATGACAGTGCGCACCATGCGCAAGCACAGGCCGCGCTGATTTACCTGATAGAAACTGAATTGCAAGCAGCACTGACGGCACTCCCTGCCCGCCTGCAACAATCACTGATGCCGATTGCGCGCTATGCCGCCAGCCAGTTGCCGCCCGAGCATGCTTTAAGCGCCCTGCTGGACTGGCAAACACCGTTAACTGCCAGCATAGAAGATTTACACAGTTGGCGTGCGCTGACCGAGTTGCTGCTCACCAGTAGCGGTGGCTTGCGCAAGCGGCTGGATAAAAACATGGGCTTAGCCGCCACCGATGAGGCCAAGCCCTACAAAGAAGCACTCACCGATATATTGAGCGGACTGGCGCAACACAGTGACAGCGAGCCTCGCCTGGCGCGTATCCGCCTGCTGCCAGATGCCGATGGTGAAGACGATGCGATTATTCAGGCCTTGAGCCAATTGCTGAATATTGCCGCAGCGCAATTGTGGCTGTGCTTTCAGGCACAAAATGAGGTGGATTTTGTTGAAATATCCCAACGCGCTTTTCAGGCGCTGCAAGAAGGTGATGAAGCCACAGAGCTGGCTATGCGGCTCGATTACCGCATCCAGCATTTATTAGTTGATGAGTTTCAGGACACCAGCCCGATGCAGATTGACCTGCTCAAGGCGCTCACCCGCGGCTGGCAGCCGGGCGATGGCCGCACCTTGTTTGCGGTGGGCGACCCCATGCAATCGATTTACCGCTTCCGCAAGGCCAATGTCGGTCTGTTTCTCAATGCCGCCCTGCACGGCATAGGCGATATTGCGCTGACACCGCTCAAGCTATGGCGTAACAACCGCTCTTGCCCGCCGGTGGTTGCGTGGATCAACCAGACCTTTGAGGGCATGTTGCCTGCGCATGACGCGCCACAGCAAGGTGCAATTGCCTACCGGCCATTTGTCGCCACACGGGCCGAGGCCACGGGTGCTGGCGTGTTTGTGCATCCGCTCATCACGCCCGTGAGTAGCGAAGACGAAGAACCGGCCGATATCCGCCACCTCGAAGCAGAAGAGATTATCCGCATCATCCAGCAAACACGTGCCGACAAACCTGACGCCACCATCGCCGTGCTGGTGCGGGCACGTAAACACTTGCATGCCTTGGTGACAGAAATGCGCCGCAATCATGCTGAGCTGAGTTTTCAGGCCGTTGAGATTGAAGAGTTGGCGAATCGGCAGATTGTGCAAGACTTGCTCACGCTCACGCATGCACTGCATCAACGCGCTGACCGCGTGCACTGGCTGGCACTACTGCGTGCACCGTGGTGTGGGCTGACACTGGCCGACATGCATGCACTGATCGGCCAGGATGGCCAGCGCACTGTGCTTAGCCTGTTGGGCGACGACAATCTCCTTGCCGGTTTAAGTACCGACGGCCAGACGCGCGCGCGCCATGTACGCGACGTGATGCAAAGTGCATTACAGTGGCGTGGCCGCACCACCGTCAGCCGTTGGGTGCATAACACCTGGCTGCGGCTGGGCGGTGCCAATTGCCTGTGGAACGAAAGCGACGTACAAGACGTGCAGGCCTTTTTTGCCCGCATTGCCGCGCTGGAGCAACACGGCCAGTTTAACCCGCAAGCGCTGGCCGACGATGTACAAAAACTCTATGCCGCGCCTGATGCCAAAGCCGATGCCAGCTTGCAATTTATGACCATTCATAAATCCAAAGGGCTGGAGTTTGATACCGTGATTTTGCCTGGTCTTGATGGCAGCAATCCGCCGGATGACGCCAAGCTGGTGATCTGGGAAGAAGTACCGATGGAAGATGGCCATACCGAGCTAGTTGCCGCGCCGTTTGTGCCCACCGCCCTCAAACGCCAGCAAGCCACCATCACTGCCTACGATTATTTAAACGACCTCGACAAAACCCGCGCCGCCTACGAAGACGCCCGCGTGCTCTATGTTGCCGCGACCCGTGCAGAGCGGAAACTGCATTTACTGGGTGCCGCCAAGCCAGACAAAAACGGCGAACCACAAGCGCGCAAAAACAGTTTTCTGCATCTGTTATGGCCAGCTATCCAGCAATGGTTTAACAGCGAACATGATATCGTCAGCCGCTACCCTAGCAAACAACAAGCAGCCGATATTCGCCAATTTGTGCCCAAGCTGATTCGTTTACGCGAAGCCAGCACGCCAGCCATCTTACAGGCGACACCGCTCGCAACGCACACCGGCTACCCAACCAGCACAGAAAACGATAGCGCTCACCGGCTCGAAACCGATATCGGCACCCTCGCCCACCTTTATTTGCAACTCATCGCCGAGCAAGGCCCGGACGCCTGGCAGGCACACGAAAAAAACGCATTCCTGCCCCTCAGCTTGCCTATGCAGCGCTGGTTTAAGCAACAAGGTTATGCCGACAACGAAGCAACCCAGGGGGCGAACCAGGTTGCAGCGCTGTTAACGACCACCTTGCAATCTGCAGATGGGCGCTGGGTGTTACAACCGCATACACAAGCTGCCTCAGAGCTGGCGATTGAGCAACTCAGCGAAGGCAAAAAGGTCATAGACCGCACGTTTGTGGCCGATGGCGTACGCTGGATTATTGACTATAAATCCATGCCGGTCACAGACAACGACGACCTGCCCTTATTGGCAGCCAGTTTTAAAACGCAACTCACCCACTATGCGCAACTATTTCAGCAAGCGGGCCTGCCTGTGAAAACCGCCATTATGTTTTTAAGTATTGGTCAACTGGTCCTTGTTGAGGCATAGCGGCTGATGCGGATGACGCCTCAAAGCGGGCTTTGATCATGTCATCCGCCGCTGGCCCGGGTTGAGACTGATGCCGCTGGGGGTCGATTTCCACCTGGGTATTTCTATCTACCAGCATTAAATCCACCGCCTGGTTGGTTTCGGTATCGACCAACTGGATCATCGGTTCGCCGTCTGCGTAATAGGTGTTTCCCCATTGCATCAGCGTCAGTAAAACCGGCCTAAAATCCAGCCCTTTTTTCGTGATCACATACTCATCTCTTGGCGGCTTTTCGCAATACTGCTGCCGCGCCAGCAAACCGGATTCAACCAACGCATTTAAACGTTTAGCCAGCGTGCTGGTGGCAATACCCAGATGGTTCTGAAAGTCATCAAACCGGGAAACGCCCAGTAAAGCCTCTCTTAAAATCAGGATATTCCACCATTCGCCCACATGCTCCAGGCTTCTGGCAACGGGGCAAGGCATATTCACGAGACTTTTATTTTTCATTTAATCACCAATTAACTTTTATCATGAAAGTTACTGTAAGATAGTTACTTCTATATTGAAAGTAACCATTATAAATGGTTATGCATAAAGAGGACTTATGGAAAGAATTGTGATTACTGGCATGGGGATAGTTTCCCCTTTAGGCTGCGGTGTTGAACTGGTCTGGCAGCGCTTATTGCGTGGGCAATCAGGCATCAAGCAGCTATCGGCCGACATCGCCGACAGCCTTAGCACCAAAATTGCAGGTTGGGTGCCAGGCAAAGCTGACGATGCCAATGGCGGCTTCGCCCCTGAAGCGGTGATTCCATTAAAAGAACTCAAGAAAATGGACCGCTTTATTCAATTTGCGATTGTGGCTGCCGAAGAAGCGATTAAACAGGCCAAGTGGTTTCCGCAAACCGACAAACAGCAAGCCAGGACGGCGACAGTGATCGCCTCGGGCATTGGCGGCTTTCCTGCCATTGCACAAGCGGTGCGCACCACTGACCACAAAGGCGTTGCCAGGTTATCGCCGTTTACGGTGCCATCCTTTTTGGTGAATCTGGCGGCAGGCCACGTCTCTATCCGGCATGGCTTTAAAGGGCCGATAGGCGCGCCCGTGACCGCTTGCGCTGCCGGTGTGCAAGCCATTGGTGATGCGGCAAGGATGATACGTGCTGGTGAAGCCGACATTGCCGTCTGCGGTGGTGCAGAAGCCTGTATTGACCTGGTGAGCCTGGGTGGGTTTGCTGCGGCAAAAGCCTTGTCATCCGGGTTTAATGACACGCCAGAAAAAGCCTCGCGGCCTTTTGATAGCCAGCGGGACGGATTTGTCATGGGAGAAGGCGCAGGCATATTAGTGATAGAAACCCTGAGCCATGCCACCGCGCGCGGGGCAACGCCACTTGCTGAAATTGTTGGTTATGGCACCACAGCAGATGCCTACCATATTACAGCCGGGCCTGAAGATGGCAATGGCGCACAGCGCGCCATGCAAGCAGCCATTGCCATGGCCAATATTCAGCCCAACGATATTCAGCACCTCAATGCACACGCCACGTCTACCCCAGTCGGCGACGCGGGCGAACTACGGGCGATCAAAACGGTATTTGGTGAAAATAGTCCGCTGGCAATTACCTCGACCAAATCCTCTACCGGCCACCTGCTAGGCGCTGCTGGCGGCATTGAAGCCATCTTTACGGCGTTAGCAGTGAGGGATCAGCAGGTGCCTTACAATATCAATCTGGAGACGCCAGACGCGCAGGCAGCTGGCCTCAACTTTGTGCAGTTCAAATCGCAGCCTTTGGCCATTCAATACGCCATCAGCAACGGCTTTGGCTTTGGTGGTGTCAATGCCAGCATTGTGTTGAAACGCTTTGGCTAAGTGAGCAGTCGCGCCAGGGGGTTACCCTCCCCTGGACGCGTGATGACACTTTAATTCAGAAACTGATTTACTTTAGCCACAAAGTCGGCCGGGTATTGAAATAAAGAACCGTGGGCAGCGTCCGGGTATAACACCAGTTGTGCATTTGGCAGATGCTTGTACAAAGTGATTGAGTTATCGGTGATCAACATCTCATCATTAGAGCCCTGCACAATGAGCACTGGCTGCTTGATTGCCTGGAGCAGGCTGAATTCGGTATCAGGGGTATTTGCCCAGGTAATCAAGGCCTTGGCATGTGCGTTCATATCGTCTTTCGAGATTTCAGGATCGCGCTCTTTGCGTACACTGGATCGCGCAAGAAACGCCTGACCTGCCTGCTGGCTGGCAGCTGTTTGCGTAAAGAACAAATACAGCCTTGGATCAGGCAGGTTTTGTGAGAACGCCTCGCCCAGCACCTTCATCAAATGTTCACCGCCGCCTTTGTTTGAGGTACCCACCAGCACCACTTTGCGGATTTTATCTGGATGTGCAGCGGCTAACTCCTGCGCAATAAATCCTCCCATAGAAAACCCTAGCAAATCAACCTGGCGATAGCCTAAGGCAGCAATAAATGCATAAGCATCTTTGCTCATTTGCGCAATATTATCTGCCACCTTACCAGAGCTGTGCCCCATGCCGGTATTGTTAAAAACGATGACCTGGTGCGTTTTGGCCAAACCATCCACCACCGCAGGGTCCCAATAATCCATGGTGCCGGTGAAGTGCTGCAGCAACACGATGGGGGTGCCGCTTTGATTGCCAATACTACGGTATGAAAACTGGATGCCATTGGCTGCTATCGTTTGGTTAGGGGCTGTAGCAAGCCCTGCGTGAGCGCCGCCAGCATAGGCTTCGACCACGCCTAAGCTCAATAATGAATGCAAGACAAAGGCTTTGCTGAGGATAGATTTGAGACGGTTCATGTTGTGTTTTCCTTAAAAATTTAATTATTTACCGATTGGTATAAATAATTTAAAGCAGACCTATTGCTATTGTCAATATATTTTTGTACCATTTGGTATACATTAATTTGAGGGAAATATTCATGCGCAAACTCTCTCCCCAAAAAACACGTGGCAGACCAAGAACTTTTAATAAAGACGAAGCACTGAGAATGGCGCTAGACCTGTTTAGAAAAAAAGGCTTTGACAATACGTCGCTAGAAGATTTAACCACGGCCCTCAATGTGAACAAGCCCAGCCTGTATGCTGCCTTTGGCAATAAAGAGCAACTGTTCATAGAGGTATTAAATGCTTACACCTCGGGGCCAACAGCGTATTTTCATGCCATTTTTGAAGAGCCGACGACGAAATCATTGGTCAGAATGCTATTGCTCAAATCCGTTGAGGTCTTGTTTTACAGCGAATCTCCATATGGGTGCCTGGTGGTGATGAGCACCGCCAGTGAGGCGTTACAGAAAGCAGGCATCCAGCAAAAGCTGGTGGCCGGACTACAGCAACATCAGCAAAAACTCATTGCGCGCTTTGAGCAAGCCAAGGTCAGCGGCGAACTCAGGCAAGAGGTTGATAGCCAACGTCTGGCGCTCTATGTTGTCACTTTACATAAAGGCTTATCGTTGCAGGCGATCAACGGCTCGAGCAAACAAGACATGCTGCAACTTGTTGAGCAGGTCATTGAGTTATGGCCATCCACAATATGAATAACATGCACCCACTTGAACATAATCCAGCGATACGTCGCGTTAACCCATGGTTAGTCTTTCATATTGCCAGCCTGGCGACCTTTTTGGTGTCCATAGACACCACGGTGTTATATGTCGCTTTTCATAGCATTGCTAAAAGCTTTCCTGAGGCTAACCCGACCAGCATCGCCTGGGTGATGAATGCCTATACCATCGTTTACGCCACCTGCCTGATCCCGGCAGGCGGGCTGGCAGACAGATACGGCCGCAAGCGCATCTTTATGCTAGGTGTCGCACTGTTTATTCTGGCCTCTGTCTTGTGTGGGTTGTCACCCAATATCCACACCCTGATTGCAGCCAGAGTGGTTCAGGCCATAGGCGCCTCTTTTTTAGGGCCCGCCGCACTCTCACTTATTTTGGAGGCATTTAGTAAAGATAACCGTGCCATTGTCGTCGGCGCATGGGGCGCCACTGGCGCGTTAGCCGCCGCATTGGGCCCAGCAGTCGGTGCCTGGATTATCGATGCCTGGGGCTGGGAGTGGGCGTTTTACATCAATGCCCCACTGGGTATTTATTGCTTGTTCATGGGTATCAAAACACTCAACGAATCCAGCAATCCTGCCAGCCGCCTGCGATTTGACCTGATCGGCATGTTGCTGATTATTGCAGCGATTGCCGCCATCACCAGCAGCCTGATTGAATATAAACACTATTTAAACCAACCCCATATTCCACTGCTAATGGGCGGCTCAGGCCTAGGCTTGCTGCTGCTATTTGTGTACTGGTGCAAAAAAACAAGTAATCCGCTGGTTGATCTCAAGCTATTCCAAAACCGCACCTACCGCGCAGTGAATATTGCTGCCTTGTTCTTTTCAACGGCCTTTGCCACCATGTTCTTTTCGTTCTTTTTTCTGATGACAAAAATTTGGGGCTACAGCTTGCCGCAAGCAGGCCTGGCCATGATGGTCGGCCCTGCAACAGTCGTCCCCACCGCGCTTTGGGGTGGCAGAATTGCCTCTCGTTATGGGCACAAAATGGTACTGGTTGCAGGCTGCCTGATTTTTTCAACCAGCTCAATCTGGTATTTAAGTGAAATCACCGCTATCCCGGATTACCTGTGGGCCTGCCTGCCAGGGCAACTTATCTCAGGCATCGGCGTCGGGCTGGTGATGCCTTCACTATCAGGCGCCGCCGTGCATGACTTACCACAAAAAGACTATGCGATTGGCAGTGCCATTAATCAGGCGATCCGCCAGATTGGCACCGTACTGGGTGTTGCCATTACCGTCTCTATTCTGGTTAAATCTGCGGTGAATTTAGATGACTTTCATCTCTTATACACGATTCAATTTTTACTGGTCATTACTTCGGCGATCTTTGTCAGCTACGTGAATACCAGGCAATCGTAAAAGCACACATCGACAGGAATCATTCATGATAGAAAAACAAGCCATTTTAGACGCATTCAACTTCCGCCATGCCTGCAAAGAGTTTGACGCCAGCAAGCAGATTCCTGCCGAAGAGTTTGAGTTTATTCTGGAAGCCGCCCGCCTCTCGCCAAGCTCATTCGGCTTTGAGCCCTGGCACTTTATTGTCGTGCAAGACAAGGCGCTACGCGAAAGCCTCAAGCAACACGCCTGGGGCGCACCACTCAAGCTGGATACCGCCAGCCACTTTGTGTTGTGCCTGGCCATGAAGTCACCATTTTTAGACCCCAAAGGCCCTTATTTGCCACAGTTTATGCGTGAGGTACAACATCACCCGCAAGAAGTCGCCGATATGCGCCTGGGCTTTTACACGCAGTTCCAGCAGTCTGATTTTGACCTCAGCGATGAGCGCAAGCTGTTCGACTGGGCCAGCAAACAATGCTACATCCCGCTGGCAAATATGATGACGGTGGCTGCCATGCGCGGTATCGATAGCTGCCCAATTGAAGGCTTTAAGCAAAAAGAAACCGACGCCTTGCTGGCCGAGCAGTTTGGCGTGAATCTGCAAGACTACGGCCTCGCCTACATGGTGGCGTTTGGTTATCGCAAACATGCGCCCAAAGCAAAAACCCGTAGAGAGTTGCCGCAGTTGGTGACATGGAAGTGAGTTCGCGCCAAACGCGTTTATATGCCTACTACAGAACACCCCATTTAAACAGCTCAAGCATTGGCCTTAAAGAGCTATTTAAATCACTTGCCTAGCTTTGATACAGTCTAGTTACAAACTAAACTCAGTGGGGTGATCGATGAAATCTGTACTATCAAAAGTATGCGCTTGCAGTGCACTTATATTGGCAAGCATGGCCGCCAACGCCGCTGTAGATTATTCGACCCCAATGCATGTGATTGGGCATTACAGCATGTTAGAGCTTGTAGCCGCTGCCGATGATGATCAGGCTGACAGCTCAGAGGCAGAAACCATGCTCGCCTAAAAGCGGGCAAGTGCTGCCTTTGTTTTGCTTAATCATTAAATGATAGCAAATGCATTACTGAAATAAAAAGGCCGGTTAACCGGCCTTTTTATGTTTCACACGTTGTTAGCTAGAGCGCTAATATATCCGGTTCTGAGTTCCCACAGAATCCTTGTGATTGTTTGAAGCTAGCTAATTACTCAGCCTCGTTTTTAAAGTGCCTACGCACATACCAGGCTAAAAACACTACACCCAGGGCAGCAATCACATAATGTGACTCATGAAAGTAGACTTTTAAATCCTCCCAATGCTCACCGGCTTTCATGCCGACATAGCCGAGTACAAAACACCAGATCAACGAACCGACAAAAGTGTAAGCCACAAAGCGCGTCATATTCATGCGCGCCACGCCCGCTGGGAATGCAATAAACGTACGTACGGCCGGTAATAACCGGGCAATAAAAATAATAATCTCGCCATGCTGCGCAAACCAGCGGTCAGCCATATCGAGGTCTTTTTTGCTGATGAGCACATATTTGCCAAACTTTTCGACCAACGGGCGGCCACCGTACATGCCCAGGTAATAAGCGGGGATAGACCCAACCACGCAACCAATCGCACCGGCCAACGCGATGCCCCACAAGGTCATTTCACCTTTAGTCACCAAAAATCCGGCAAACGGCATGATGATCTCAGAAGGTAAAGGGATACAGGCAGACTCAATCGCCATCAGCAATACAATACCGCCGTAACCCATGGTTGAGATAACACCAATAATCCAAGTTGCTACCGCGGCTAATAATTTTTCCAGCATTTAAATACGACTTTCTTTATTTTAAACAACCACTTTAATACAACTTCTTCATGCCCTAAAGAGCTATATATGAAATCATCCCAATTTCATAAAATTATCAAATTAGACACTTGAATTTTGATTGCTTTCAATGTAGTGTTTCTTTACTTTAAATAACAATACTAACAACCATAATTATGAAATTACAATATAACAACTTAGAAGAGTTAGATTTGGAAGCAGTGGAAACAGCAATAACAAATGCTGTAGAGAAACCAATCACATTTCTTGATAACTTTGACGCATCAAACATTTCTGAAACTAGCGCAAGCAATACTCGTTTGGTAGGCTACGATTGGAATAATGGTGGCCAAATCATTGTCAGAGGCAATCATTTTTTAGATGACTCCCCACTCATCACAGTAACCTCAATTGAGTTTAGCAACTCAACAATTGCATCACTGAAGATTACTGGCAACGTCTCGTTTAATTACAACAATGGATTGTATTCGGGATACTACTCATCTTTTTCTTACCAATCCAATACAAGCAATTTAACCGTAGAGTATGCTGGCAGGCTAAATGTTGATCGAAACACCGCTGATGTCACCGGCGGAACAACAACGCTGATTAAAGTAATCAATGATGATTTTTCATACTCGTTAAAAGGTAATATGTCTGTCAATGCCGACATGGATATTACTGGCGGCACAGTCTCAGACTTTTCGCTGTCTGACGCAAACGGTAACGCGCTTTCGTTTAGTGGAATGTCATTAAATGCACTAACCTTTTCTCAACTTTCAGAGTTCCAAACTAACTCCGACCTTACGAACTTACTCAACTATATCAGCACCAACCTAACGGGCGACTTCTCAATTGAGGCTGGTAGCGGGGATCAAACACTTACTGGCAACGCCGGTAATAACACTCTAGATGGTGGTGCTGGTACAGATACGCTCATCGGTGGCAAAGGTAACGACACTTACATCGTCGATGACGAAGATGATGAAATCATCGAGAACCTCAATGAAGGTATTGACCTCGTTAAAGCCAACTCCAACTTTACCCTCTCCGATAACGTTGAAAACCTGACCCTCACTGATGGCTCCGTAAACGGTGGTACTGCAGCACTTAATGGTACAGGGAACGCTCTCGCAAACACCATTACTGGCAATGCAGGCAACAATACCCTTGACGGTGGTGCTGGTGTAGACAAACTCATCGGTGGGCTCGGCAACGACACCTACATCGTCGACCTCGTCCGTACAGGCACGACTGCTGCCAACTACAAAGTCGCTCTGCAAGATACCATCACTGAAACCGCTGTTGCAGGCTCAGGTAACGATACGGTGATATTACGTGGAGGTTCTACTGACCCAACCACCTTCACTACCCTCACCCTGGGTGCAAACCTTGAGAACCTCGATGCTTCATTAACAGGCACAACCAAGCTCAACCTTACCGGTAATGCGCTTGCAAATACACTCACAGGTAATGACGCTAATAACATCTTTGATGGCGGTGCTGGGGTAGATACATTGGTTGGTGGGCTCGGTGACGATACTTATATGCTGGACCTCAAGGTCTCTGCAGGAAGCCTTTTGATTGAAGACTCGATCACAGAGCTCGACGGTAGCAACGAAGGCATTGATACCATTAAACTGCGTGGTACAGCGACACTCGCCACAGCTGCAACACTCACCCTAGATAATGAATGGACGAATATCGAGGTACTCGATGCCTCAGCCACTGGTTCAACCAAACTGAACCTCACTGGTAACAACCTGGGCAATATCCTGATCGGTAACACTGCTGTCAACATTCTGACTGGCGGCGCAGGCGATGACACCCTTAACGGTGGTGCAGGTGCTGACTCCATGATCGGTGGCGATGGTAATGACACTTACATCGTCGATAACATCGCAGACGCCATCACTGAACAGGCAGACGAAGGCATAGATCAGGTCAATGCTAGCATCAGCTACACATTAGGTAACAATCTGGAAAAACTGACATTAACTGGCACTGCTGCGATTAATGGTACCGGCAATGGTTTAGATAACGTCATCACAGGTAATGCTGGCAACAACATTCTGGATGGTGGTGCCGGTGCTGACAGCATGGAAGGTGGCAAAGGCAACGACACCTATATCGTAGATGAAGAAGATGATGAAGTGATTGAAGCTGCAAACGGGGGCACTGACCTCGTTAAAGCAAGTGTCGATTATGGACTCACAGACTTTGTCGAAAACCTGACACTTACTGGCAGTGATGATATCAATGGCACTGGTAACGCATTGGCAAACACCATTACTGGCAATGCAGGCGATAACATCCTTGACGGTGGCGCTGGCGTAGACAAGCTCATCGGTGGCAACGGCAACGACACTTACATCGTCGACCTCGTACGTACAGGCACGACTGCTGCCAACTACAAAGTCGCTCTGCAAGATACCATCACTGAAACCGCTGTTGCAGGTTCAGGTATAGATACTGTGATCTTACGTGGAGGTTCTACTGACCCAACCACCTTCACTACCCTCACCCTGGGTGCTAACCTTGAGAACCTTGATGCTTCCGATACGGGTTCAACCAAAATCAACCTCACAGGCAATGCGCTCGCTAACACCCTCACAGGCAACGATGAAGACAATATCCTTGATGGCGGCGCTGGCGTAGATACTCTACGTGGCGGCGAAGGTGATGATACTTACATCCTAGACCTCAAAGCCACTGCCGGAGTTCTTTCGATTGAAGATACAGTAGTAGAATTTAATGGCACAACTGATGGCAGTGATACCATCAAGCTGCGTGGTACGGCTACGCTAGCAACCGCAGCAACGCTGACTCTGGACAGCGGAAGAGGTTGGGAGAATATTGAGATTCTTGATGCCTCAGCGACTGGCTCAACCAAACTGAACCTCACTGGTAACAACCTTGGTAATACCTTGATTGGTAATGCTGCTGTTAACGTTCTGACTGGTGGCACAGGCAACGACACCCTTAACGGCGGCGCAGGTGCTGACTCCATGATCGGCGGCGATGGTAATGACACTTACATCGTCGATAACATCGCTGACTCTATCACTGAAGACTCAAATGAAGGTACAGATCTGGTCAAAGCAAGTGTCAGTTACACGCTGGGCGCAAACCTGGAGAATCTGGAACTGACTGGCACGGCTGCGATTAATGGTACCGGCAATGGCTTGGATAATGTGATCACAGGCAATGCAGGTAACAATATTCTGGATGGTAAAGGTGGCATTGACACCCTGATCGGTGGCAAAGGTAACGACACTTACATCGTCGATGATGAAGATGATGAAATCATCGAGAACCTCAATGAAGGCATCGACCTCGTTAAAGCAAGTGTCAGCTATACGCTCTCCGATAATGTTGAAAACCTGACCCTCACTGATGGCTCCGTAAACGGTGGTACTGCAGCACTTAATGGTACAGGCAACGCTCTCGCAAACACCATTACTGGTAATGCAGGCAACAACATCCTTGACGGTGGCACAGGCGTAGACAAGCTTATCGGTGGCAATGGCGATGATACCTACATCGTCGACCTCATCCGTACAGGCACGACTGCTGCCAACTACAAAGTCGCTCTGCAAGATACCATCACTGAAACCGCTGTTGCAGGCTCAGGTAACGATACGGTGATATTACGTGGAGGTTCTACTGACCCAACCACCTTCACTACCCTCACCCTGGGTGCAAACCTTGAGAACCTCGATGCTTCATTAACAGGCACAACCAAGCTCAACCTTACCGGTAATGCGCTTGCAAATACACTCACAGGTAATGACGCTAATAACATCCTTGATGGCGGTGCTGGCAACGACATCTTGATTGGCGGGCTGGGTAATGACACGCTAAAAGGCGGATTGGGCGCAGACGTATTTAAGTGGGGTGCCGACGATTTAGGTTCTGCTGGAAATATATCCAACAGCACAGACACAATCACTGACTTTTCACTTACACAAGGCGACCAACTTGACCTGAGAGACCTGCTGACAGGTGAGTCGGCTGGTAATATCTTTGATTACATTGATATCGTAATGCAAGGCAGTGCCACGCATATCCGTATCAGTTCAACCGGAAACTTCACCGGCGGCGCGTATAACGCAACAGAGGAAGATGCGCGCATTGTGTTATCCAATACCAATTTATTTACCGGTAGTGGAACAACAACAGAAGCTGAACTGATTGGTCAGTTGATTACAAATCAAACCTTGCTGATTGGATAAATCGGTCAATCAGGCTCACAAAACGTGAATAGCGTTTTAATGCGCCTGATTGCAAAGTTTTCGGCAATATTCGTTATATCTAAATTGAAAACCAGATCACTCTCATGTGGTGGAGCTGAGCGCTACGCCATCGCATGAGATTGATTACACGTGTTTTGCACCATATAAGGTTATATGACCGCCCCTACCCCAGATACCACCAGTGAAATTTCAATCTTTGACGCTAGTTCAAGCTCAAGCAACTCTTACGTTAACGTTTTACTACTGGGTAACAAATGGGGTGGGCCTGTTGGCAGCTCTGCCACGGTCTACTACAGCTTTCCAACCTCAAGAAGTAACGAATACTGGTCTCAAGACTTTATTAATGGTTATGGCGTTTTTGACCCGATGTCAGAAACCACACCAGACTATGTGTCGCTCACGCCACTCACCAGCAGCCAACAAAACGGCATGTCGCTGGCTTTAAATGCTTGGGCCAACGTGGCGAACCTTAACTTTATTCAAGTCAATGAAACACCTAGTGCAGTCGGCGATATCCGCTTTGGCTTTACCAGCGATGGTTCTATGTCACCGGATATTTACGCTTATACCTACACAGTTGACCCAATCTGGTATGACTACTCTGATATTCTTCCCTATACCAGAAGTGGTGATATCTGGTTTAACAAAAACCAGCCTGATCAACCCGGTAATAATTTTGCAACAGGGGCCATGGGATATTTTGCCGGCTTGCATGAAATTGGGCATGCACTAGGTCTGGATCATTCGTTTGCGGAAGACGAAGGCGATATCGGGTTGCCGACCAATATTGACTATATTCAATATACCGTCATGAGCTACTCAGACCGCCCAGGGCTCAACTTCGATGGGTTGAACGAATATTATCCGACGACCCCCATGTTGTATGACATTTTAGCCATCCAGCATTTATATGGTGCTAACAACAGCTATAACGCTGGCAACACCGTATATGAATTCTCCTCCTCACAGCGTTACTACCAAACGATTTGGGATGCAGGTGGCAATGACACTATTAAGTATGCATCCTCTATTGGAGGCATTATCAACCTTGAGGCAGGCTCTTTCAGCCAATTAGGCAAAACCTTTAAAGTAGGTGCCAATAACGCAACAGTTCAGCAGGATAATATTGCGATCGCTTTTAATGTTGTCATCGAAAATGCCATCGGTGGCAGCGGTAACGACAAAATTACTGGCAACAGTGTCAGCAATATTTTAGAAGGTGGCGCGGGTAACGATATTCTTGACGGTGGCGCTGGCGCCGACACGCTGATCGGTGGCAAAGGCAACGATACTTATATTGTTGATAATATCGGTGATATGGTCACCGAGTTAGTAAGTGAAGGCACCGACCTAATCAAGGCCGGTGTCAGCTATACCCTCTCCGGTCACGTTGAGAACCTGACCCTAACTGATGGCTCGGCAAACGGCGGAGCTGCTGCCCTCAACGGTATAGGAAACGCACTCGCCAACATCATTACAGGCAATGCTGGCAGTAACAACATTGATGGCGCTGGTGGTACTGATACACTTATCGGTGGCCAAGGCGATGATAACTACATTGTTGACCTCATTCAAACGGGAACCAATGCCGCCAACTACAGGATTGCACTGCAAGATACCATCACTGAGGCGTCTAATTCAGGTAACGACTCTATACAGTTACGAGGCAGCTTCGATCACCTAAACGCCTCCACCCTCACCCTGGGTGCTAACCTCGAGAAACTCGATGCTTCATTAACAGGCACCACCAAGCTCAACCTGACTGGTAATGCCCTCGCCAACACACTCACTGGCAACGATGCAGATAACATCCTCGATGGTGGCGCTGGCGTAGACATCCTGCGTGGCGGTGCAGGTAATGATACCTACATTTTAGACCTCAAAGTCTCAGGTACAGGCGGTTCTGCCAATGTGAATACATTCGATGATTCCATCACTGAAACCAATGGCAACACCAATGGTATTGATACCGTCAAACTGCGTGGCACTGCTACATTGACGAATGCCACAACACTGACTCTGGATAGCCAATGGGCGAGCATCGAGGTACTCGATGCCTCAGCCACTGGTTCAACCAAACTAAACCTCACTGGCAACAACCTCGGCAATACCCTGATCGGTAACGCTGCTGCCAACATCCTGACGGGTGGTACAGGTGACGACACCCTTAACGGCGGCGCGGGGGCTGACTCTATGATCGGCGGCGATGGTCATGACACTTACATCGTCGATAACATCGCTGACGCCATCACTGAAGACTCAAATGAAGGTACAGATCTGGTTAAAGCAAGTGTCAGTTACACGCTGGGCGCAAACCTGGAGGGTCTGGAGCTGACTGGCACTGCTGCGATTAATGGTACCGGCAATGGCTTGGATAACGTGATCACAGGCAATGCAGGTAACAATATTCTGGATGGTAAAGGTGGCATTGACACCCTGATCGGTGGCAAAGGTAACGATACTTATATCGTCGATGAGGAAGATGATGAAATCATTGAGAACCTCAATGAAGGCACTGACCTCGTTAAAGCCAGTGTCAGTTATACCCTCTCCGATAACGTTGAGAATCTGACCCTAACTAATGGCTCCGCAAACGGTGGCACATCTGCAATCAATGGCACCGGCAATGCTCTCGCAAACACCATTACTGGCAATGCAGGCAACAATACCATCGACGGTGGCGCTGGTGTAGACAAGCTCATCGGTGGCAATGGCGATGATACTTACATCGTTGACCTCGTCCGTACAGGCACCGCAGCCGTAAACTACAAAGTCGCGCTGCAAGATACCATCACTGAAACTGCTGCCGCTGGCTCAGGCACTGATATTGTGCAATTGCGACTACTAAGTAATACAAACTACACCATTGATAATGCTAGCACCATCACACTAGGTGCTAACCTCGAGAGCCTTAATGCTTCTGCCACAGAGTCCACAAAGTTAAACCTCACAGGCAACACACTCGCAAATAGACTCATTGGCAATGATGCAGATAACATCCTCGATGGCGCTGCCGGTGTTGATACTTTAGTTGGTGGCCTAGGTGACGATACTTATGTGCTGGACCTCAAGGTTTCAGCCGGAAGCCTTTTGATTGAAGATACGGTTACCGAGCGCAACGGCACATCTGAAGGCATAGATACCGTCAAACTGCGTGGTACAGCGTCACTCACCACGGCCGTCGACATCTCACTTAACCAATGGACTAACATCGAAACGCTTGATGCTTCTGCTACAGGCGCCACTAAACTAACCCTCAAGGGTAACGATGAGGACAATACCCTGATTGGCAATAACGCAGCCAATATTCTGGAGGGCGGATTGGGTAACGACACACTCAATGGTGGTGCTGGCGCAGACAGAATGATAGGCGGCAAGGGTTGGGATACTTATTATGTAGACAACATTGGTGATGTGATTATCGAGCAGGTTAATACCGATACTTTTTTCGCAGAAGAAGGCGTCGATACCATCCTATCCTCTATTAGCCTCTCTCTCGCTAATTATGCCAATGTTGAATATCTCACGCTGCTGGGTACCGCACATTTAAATGCAACCGGCAATGCTGGCAGTAACTTGTTGATAGGAAACTCAGGCAACAATATTTTAGATGGCGGCGGCAATCGGGACGATATGCAAGGGGGTGCGGGCAATGATACTTACATTGTTGATGATAGTAACGACCAAGCGATTGAAACCATTGCAGGGACAGCAGGCGGTGTTGATATCGTCTTATCATCAGTAAGTTTTGCGCTGAATTACAATGTCGAGAACCTCACGTTAACAGGTACTGAAAATATTGATGGCTATGGTAACGAGTTAAATAACATTATCAGAGGCAATGCAGGCAATAACCGGCTAAGTGGTGGCTGGGATGGCTCAGACACACTAATTGGTGGTGCTGGTAATGACATCTATGAGGTGACTTACTTGTTTGCGAGTGCAGCCAAACCAGTGACGCAAGATACGGTGATAGAGAGCCTGAATGCTGGCATAGATAGCATTATTCTCTCTGCCGCAGGCAATAATGGTCTCATGAACAAATACTTAATGCCGCTCAATGTAGAGAATTTAGATGCCAATAATACGTATGGCTCATTCTCTCACCTTATCGGCAACAACTTGGCCAACTACATCATTGGCAATGACTACTCGCATATCTTTGATGGCGGTGCAGGCGTAGACACCTTAGTGGGTGGAGACCTCAGTGATACATACATTGTGGACCTTGTCGCCAATGTAAATGCCGGAGTCACGACAGCGGCATTGCAAGATAGTATTATTGAGGATGTATCAGGTACAGGCAGTGACACCATTCAACTCAGAGGCAATATTGCGCTCACCACTGCGACCACACTGACGCTTAATCATGGTTTGGCCAACATAGAGAATCTGGATGCCAGTCTGACAGCAACCAGTAAACTTAACCTCACTGGCAACGACGCTAATAATACACTCACAGGCAATGCCGCAGCCAATAGGTTAACAGGCGGCCTCGGCAATGATATTTTAGATGGCAAGGCAGGTGCCGATACACTTGATGGTGGCGATGGCGACGACACTTATTTTGTAGATCATATTGGTGACGCCATCATTGAACTGGCAAATCAAGGTGAAGACACTATTAACACCAGTATTTCGTTTGATCTGAGCATAAAAGGCGAGCATGTAGAGCAGTTAAACCTACTCGGCACCGCAGCAATCAATGCGACAGGCAACGCTCTGGGCAATGTCATCACTGGCAATAGCGCAGCAAATATAATCAATGGTAATGCTGGTGAGGATATCCTTATCGGCGGTGCAGGCAAAGATACATTGAACGGTGGCGCCGATGATGACACTTTGATTGGTGGCAGCGGCAATGATATTTTAACGGGTGGAACCGGCGCAGATACTTTTACCTGGAACCTTGCAGATAAAGGTGCGAACAGAGCGCCTAGCATAGACAAAATCACAGACTTTAACTCAACTGAAGATAAGCTCGATTTAAGAGATTTACTGGTCGGTGAATCAAGTGGCAATATCCTCAATTATCTGGATATCACAACCAGCACGATTGCGGGCGTGACGAATACCGAAATCAGAATCAGTAACCACGGTGGGTTTGTGAATGGTAATTATGCAGCATCAGCAGAAAACCAACACATTACATTGACTGGTGTGAACTTGCTTAACGGCACCAATGAGGCAAGCTTACTGAACAATTTAATCAGCCAGAACAAACTGATGATTGATGCCTGACAAGCTCATTAGTTGTATCTCAAACGCCAATACAATCGTATTGGCGTTTTTCATTAAGCAAATTCTTTTAATAACGTTTTCACTAACTCTACCCGATGGTTGAGATTGCCCAACTGCACGCTTACCCGTAATTTATCTGGCCCATTCATACGGCAGCGTTTGTCGCGCTGTAACAGGCTAATCAGCTTCATCGGGTCGAGGTCAGCTTTTACATTAAACTGCAACTGAATGGCCGCATCTGAGGCGTCGATTTTAATAATGCCTAGCGGTTTGGCAGCGATGCGCAGGCGGTGGCAGGCGATGAGCGCCTCGCCGGGCTCTGGCAGCAAGCCAAAACGGTCTATGAGCTCTTCTTGCATGGCGTCGAGTGCGTCGTCGTCTTCGCAGTTGGCCAGGCGTTTGTAAATCACCAAACGTTCGTGCACATCCGGGCAATAGTTGTTTGGCAATAAGGCTGGCGTATGCAGGTTGATTTCTGTCGTCACACCTAATGGCGCGTCCAGGTCTGGCTCTTTGCCCGCCTTGAGCTGTTTCACGGCGTGATTGAGCATGTCGGAATACAAGTTAAAACCAATTTCCTGCATTTCACCGCTTTGGCTGTCACCTAGCAGTTCGCCAGCACCACGGATTTCAAGATCATGCATGGCCAAGTGAAAGCCTGCGCCCAAATCTTCGAGCAGCTGAATCGCGTCCAGACGTTTTTGTGCTTGCGGCGTAATGTTGCGGTCTGGGTCGGTCAGCAAATAGGTATAGGCTTGGTGGTGGCTACGGCCGACGCGACCACGCAGTTGATGCAATTGCGCCAGGCCAAACATATCGGCTTTGTTGATAATCATGGTGTTGGCGGTGGGTACGTCAATGCCGGTTTCAACAATGGTGGTACACAGCAACAAATTGGCACGTTGCTGGTAAAAGTCGCGCATGACGTGCTCCAGCTCGCGTTCGCGTAACTGGCCGTGGCCAATCGCAATGCGAGCCTCTGGCACGATCTTCTCCAGCTTTTCCTTCATCACATAAATGGTATCCACCTCATTATGCAAAAAGTACACTTGCCCGCCGCGTTTGAATTCGCGCATGACCGCTTCGCGGATAATGCCGTCTGAATATGGCGTGTGAAAGGTTTTAATCGCCAGCCGCTTTTGTGGCGGCGTCGAAATCACCGAGAACTCGCGCAAGCCTTCCATCGCCATGCTCAAGGTGCGTGGAATCGGCGTCGCCGTCAGCGTTAAGACGTCAACCTCGGCGCGCAGCGCTTTCATTTGCTCTTTTTGGCGTACGCCAAAACGGTGTTCTTCGTCCAGAATCGCCAGGCCCAGGTTTTTAAACTGCACATCTTTCTGGATCAGCCTGTGTGTGCCAATCACGATATCAATGCTGCCGTCGGCCAGGCCTTTGAGCGCCTCGGCCTGTTCTTTGGCGGTGCGGAAACGCGAGATTTCGGCAATTTTAATCGGCCATTCAGCAAAACGGTCACAGAAGTTCTGGTAATGTTGCTCTGCCAGCAAGGTGGTTGGCACCAGCACGGCCACCTGACGGCCGCCCATCACGGCCACAAAAGCGGCGCGCAACGCCACCTCAGTTTTGCCAAAGCCAACATCACCACAAACCAATCTATCCATCGGGCGACCAGATTGCATGTCTTTAATAACGTTTTCAATCGCTTCCAGTTGGTCTGGTGTCTCCTCAAACGGGAACCCTTCACAGAAGGCTTCATAATCATGCAAACTAAGCGTAAATGCATGCCCACGGCGCGAGGCGCGCTGGGCGTATAAATTGAGTAATTCTGCTGCCGTATCGCGGATCTGCTTGAGTGCTTTTTTCTTGGCTTTGTCCCACTGGCCGCTGCCCAAGCGGTGCAATGGCGCACTCTCGGGCGGGCCGCCGGAGTAGCGTGAAATCAGGAATAACTGTGACACCGGCACATACAGCTTGTCGTCGCCAAAATACTCAATCAGCAACAGCTCGGTTTCACCCTCACCAAAGTCGATATTGACCAGACCTTTGTAGCGCCCTACCCCGTGCTGCTCGTGCACCACCGGGTCGTCCAGCCGCAGCTCGGATAAGTCCTTAAGCATGCCTTCGGCATTGCGGGCTTTCTCCTGGTTACGGCGGCGTTGCTGGCGCACGGTGCTGGCATAGAGCTCAGCTTCGGTAATCACCGCCAGGTCGGCATCGACCATGCCTTGATGCAGTGGCGCGACGCCCAGCATGACCGGGAAGTTAGAGTGTGCAAATCCAGCCCAATTCTCGGTCAACGAGAACGTTAAGCCGTGCTCGGCAAATAATTGGGCAATGGTTTCGCGCCTGCCCAAACTTTCAGCCGCTATCAACACTCGGCCAGCAAACTGGCTGATAAAGCCCTGCAATTTATGTAGCGGTTGCTCGGCACGGCGGTCTACATCGACGGCTGGCAATAATTTTTTAATATCCAGTTGCTGGCTCACCATGGCAAACGCATGGGTTTGCCTGAAAAAATCATCCGCTTTTTGCAGCAGGGTTTCTGGCCGCAAAATAGGCTTTTCGGCGTCATATGCCATGAGCTTGTAGCGACTGTTGGCGTCGGCCCAAAAAGTTTGTGCGGCTTTATCGAGGTCACCATGCAGGCACAACACGGTATGTGCGGGCAGATAATCAAACAAGGTAGCCGTTTGTTCAAAAAACAAAGGCAAATACCACTCTACACCGCCACTAGGCGTGCCCTTGCTCACGTCTTTATAAATTTTGGCGCGTTGCGGATCGCCTTCAAAGTATTCCCTGAACTGACTGCGAAAGCGCGTAATCGCCGCTTCATCCATAGGGAACTCGCGCGCAGGCAGCATGCGGATTTCTGGCACCGGGTAGACGCTGCGCTGAGTATCGATATCAAACGTGCGTATGGTTTCGATTTCGTCGTCAAATAAATCTATGCGATACGGAAACGCACTGCCCATGGGGTATAAATCGACCAGGCCGCCGCGCACGCTAAATTCGCCCGGCCCCATCACCTGACTGACGTGGTGGTAACCGGCTTGCGCACACTGATTGCGTAAGGCATCTACATCGAGCTTCTGGCTTTTTTTAAGCATAAAGGTATGCGCCGCCAGATAGGCCATGGGTGGTAGCCTGAGCAAGGCCGTCGCCATCGGCACAATCACTACATTGCTCTGGTTCTGGCTGAGCTGATACAGCGTGGCCAGACGCTCGGAAGTCAGATCAGGATGCGGAGAGAACACATCGTAAGGCAGTGTTTCCCAGTCCGGCAGTAAATGCACTTGAATGGGCTCGCCCTTACCATCTCGGCCAAAAAACGGGATTTCGTCCATCAGGCGCTGTGCTTCAAACGCGCTTGCGGTGAGTACCACCAGCGGTGTATTTGTTGCTTTTAAACCACAAGCCAGTTCGGCCAATGCCCGGCTATCGAGGCCCTGACTTTGAAAAGAAAAACGCTGCGGATGCCCGATAACGGGGAGTGAAACTGCCATAAAAAGTTAGAATCTTATTGCTCAGGTTAGACGAGTATTTCTTGGCGAATCTGCCGAGTTTGCTATTATAACTGCAAGCGTCGACTGACTGTGACTGAATGACACGCAAGACGCCCGAGCGAACCAGAGAGAGCAGTACGGAGAAAAATATATGAACGACAAACAAGCCGTCGCGCTGGAAGCAGCCAGCTACGTTAAAAACGACATGATCGTAGGCCTGGGCACCGGGTCCACAGCCAATTACTTTATTGAAGCACTGGCCGAGCGCCAGCGCACTCAAAACTTGCGCATCACCACCGTTGCCAGTTCAAATATCAGCATGATCAAGGCACAAAGCAGCGGCTTAACCGTGCTTAGCCTCTCACAACTCAGCCAGATCGACCTCTATGTGGATGGCGCGGACGAAATCACACCAGACAACGCGCTACTCAAAGGCCGCGGCTATGACCTGGTGATGGAAAAGCTATTGGCCAAAGCCGCCAAACAATTTATTGTGGTTGCCGATAAAAGCAAGCTGGTGAGCCGCATTGGTGAAAATTTTGCCATCCCGATTGAAGTGATGCCGTTTGCCTGGCAAGCCGCCAAGCGTAGCCTCGAAGCAATGGGTGGCGTAGGCGAATTGCGCCAAAATGTGGCCAAAGATGGCTTGTCTATCACCAGCCACGGCAGTCTGGTACTGGATATGCGCTTTGATGCCAGCCTGGATGCTGAGCGCTTGAATGCGTTGATTAATAATATCCCTGGCGTGGTTGAGCACGGCATTTTCACCAAACTGGCAAGCACCCTGCTGATTGCAGACCAAGGCAAGATTGAGACACGCGTTTAAGCGCTACGCTCTGGTCTTATGCGTTTTTTTTCCGGCAAGTCAGCGCAAACAAGGTGGTTTAAAGCCATCTTAACCGCACTGTGTGCGACCTTGCTGGCCTGTAGCGACAATAGTAGCCAAAAGCATCTGGCGCAAGCCAAGGCCAAGCCGGATCCCTACACTATCCGCTTTGTCACCATTAATAGCCCCAGCACGTATTTTATAGACAGCCAGAACAATTATGCCGGGTTGGAATATGACCTGGCCAAGCGCTTTGTCGAATTTTTGGGGCCGCCTTATAAACTCGAATTTATCGTCGTCGACAGCTTTGACAAAGTGTTTCCAACGCTATTAAGAGGTGACGCCGACATCGCAGCGGCAGACATCAGCATCACGCCCGCACGTAAACGCCAGGTGTTGTTTGGCCCCGCGTTTAACCAGGTGCAAGCCATGGTGGTGTATAACCGTGACAAAAACAACGAACCCAATACCGCCGAAGCGCTGTTTGAAAAACGCATTGTGTTGCCCAAAAGCACCAGTTTTGTCGAGCGCATGCGCGAATTACAGTCCAAATCACCTGCGCTGACCTGGAAAGAAACCGACAAACTCAGCTCTGAGCAATTGATCGAAGCCGTCGCGCGCAACGAGATCGACTTTACCGTGGCAGACAACCACCTGGTGGCCATCATGCAATATAATTATCCGCAACTGGATGCGGGCATGATGCTAGGCCAGGCTGACAAAATTGCTTGGGCACTCAATAAGTTACATGGTGAAGAACGGCTCACACAGATGCAGGCCTTTTTCAAAAAAATTGAAAAAGACGGCACCCTGCGTAACCTGCTGGATCGCTATCACGGCCATACTAAACGCTTAAAACCGGTGGATGTCACTGCGTTTTTAAGCAAATCACATACACTGCTGCCTAAATATGTGCGGCTGTTTAAAAGCGCGCAAGAAATCACCGACATAGACTGGCGCCTGCTGGCAGCGCTCAGTTATCAGGAATCGCACTGGGACAACTACAGCACCTCGCCGACCAATGTGCGCGGCCTGATGATGCTCACAGAGCAAACCTCCAACATGATGAACGTCACCGACCGGCTAGACCCCAAACAAAGCGTGATGGCGGGCGCCAAATTTTTGTTATGGATGAAAGACCGCATCCCGTCACGCATCCCCGAACCAGACCGCACCTTTATGACCCTGGCCGCCTACAACAATGGCGTTGGCCACCTTGAGGACGCGCGCATTATCGCGCAAAAACTGGGGCTCAACCCAGATAGCTGGGCAGACGTAAAACGGGGCTACCAGCTGCTGAATGACCCTGCTTATTATGTGAATGCCAGACATGGCTACTGTAGCTGTGGCGCACCCGTGATTTATACCGAGCTGGTGCGCAGTTACTACCAGATCATGCAAAAATACTTCCCGACTTATGACCCCGGCGTAGACCCATACAAGATTGCAGAAACAAAAATGCCTTGGTTGTTAGCCAAGGCATCTTAAAACCAAATTCGATCTTACGCTGACCCCAATTCAATTGTCTCAGTAGCACATTTCTATTTCATGGCTAATTAGTAGAGAACGTTGGGCGCAAGCCTTTGCGCCAGGACCAAGTCGATCTTCGTAGTATTTCCCACTTCCTTTATCCCTACACTCTTCCACCACTTTTTCAATTGAGCCACCATATGACTGACTAAATGAGACTTCATCTATTTGTTTGATCCAATTGATGAACCACATGCTAAGACCACTATTGACCAAGAAATATGTAGGGCTTTCTTTTCCATCAACAATTAGTTCACCATCAATCATTTCTTCATTCAAATAACGCCTTCCTAAATACAAGATGTCTTTTTTGCCACTATCGAAAGTAAAGTGAATCTCAATTTCCACTTTTGGAATATAAACTTCATTTCCTGATACTTTCTGAACATGGAAATCACTGAAAGACTTAAGCAGGTGACCTATTTTTTCTGGCTCACGACTGGAATAAGTACAATTGAACTGAGGCTCCCTGTTTACAAAGTCGTAATCTCTTGCTCCGATTGAAACTGCTACTTTTTCTATCAAATCAATATTTTTAAGCTTCGAATCAAATTGACCTAATCCCGCAGCTTGCGCTTGTAGAAAATTAAGCATTGCGATAAAAATAATAATTAATCTATTCAATTGACATACCTTTCACCTTCTCATAACCATTGATTCCTCACTCTAAATTTGCTTTTTTCTGCATCCCGCATAGGGCGTACCTGTTTATGGTACGCCGCATGCTTGATTTCATCACTTCTCAATCCTCATCATTCTGCCTCGTTCGATTTCACCACCCTAACCTGGGGGATATGCCATGCGCGTCGGTAATCCATAGACTTGTTGATTAATGTGAGATTGTTGTCATTCGGCGTACCATAAACGGGTACGCCCTACGCAAGCTTTATTGAACTTAGTAGTCACTTACGGCTTTTTAGAGATTCCTGAATCAGTTTGTCTGAGAATTCATTGTTTGGTTGGTTTTGAATCTCATACACGTCTCTCGCACGCTTTATAAAGCCCTCAGGAAATTCAATTGTATGCAATATGCGCACGTCCTTCTTTGCGATTTCTCCGCGGCTATATTTTTGCGCATCTTCTGGATCAGTAAATGTTGTAATGACTTTCTCTGCCCCTAAATTTTTAGGTGGACAAACCCCATTAAACATCCAACTAATAAAGCCTATGCCAGGTTGAAACTCTCGATCAAAATTTACAACCAACGACACTCCTTGGTTAAACTTGCCGAACTGTAATCCCCCTCCAGTTGGACTCGATTGGACTTCAGGAGGCCATTTGGCAGGAGGGATTTCTAAATACATATTGGAACTTAAATCGGGGACCCGATTCTCTCTAATTACCTCAGGACGAATCCAAGGGATATTTATTTTGTTATCGTAATAAACATCTAACTGACAATTGAGAGGCTTCTTACAGCTATCTTCTTTTCCTCCTAGACCACATAGGGTATTGCCCAGAGTTGTCATTCTCCAAGCAACGGCAAGAGCGCCCTTAAGCTCGGGTTCAATCCACTTCTCAGGCATACGGAAACGATCTGCAAACTCTTTAGTGTAGCCCCAAGTCCAAGGGTCAAGGGTATAAGGTTTACCATGCTTAAAGGTATAGCGATCTTCATATTTAGATTTATAAACCCTTTCCTCCCAGCTACGTTCGTTCCATGATTTCCCCTCAATCACTTGTGAAACCGGTTCAGCAAACGCAACGTTCTCCCTCACAATTAATATTGAGATGAGCATAAATAAAAATAACCTAAACTCTTGTCTCACAGTGGTGCCCATTCTTTTTGTGTCATTTAGCAATTTCTTTCTCCTTTGGGCGTCACGCCATCAGCTTCAATTAACTCACTATCGTGAAAATCTATCAAGGCTATTGCCACCAATCTGATTGATTGAGTGTTATACCGTTTCGCTGCTTACTGAAAATACACAAGGTTATAAATTAGATTTAGTCATTAAGCATCAGGAGATTAGATAAGTTTTTTGTTGGAATTTTATATCTGACATTGATTGAGCAAACATGCACAGCAGAAACAAAAATGCCTTGGTTGTTAGCCAAGGCATCTTAATGACCACGGTGGCGAATCGATTACACAGTCAGCGCTGTTTTGCCGCCCATGTAAGGCTGTAAAGCCTTAGGAATGGTCACACTGCCATCGGCATTTTGGTTGTTCTCCAGCACCGCCACCAGCGTACGGCCTACCGCCAGGCCAGAACCATTCAATGTATGCAATAACTCAGGTTTACCGTTGGCATTGCGGAAACGCGCTTGCAAACGGCGTGCCTGGAAGGCTTCGCAGTTAGACACAGAAGAGATTTCACGGTAGGTATTTTGTGCAGGCAGCCAGACTTCAAGGTCGTAAGTTTTTGCTGCACCAAAGCCCATGTCTCCGGTACACAATGACACCACGCGATAAGGCAATTCCAGCGCTTGCAGAATCGCTTCAGCATGGCCGACCATGTCTTCCAGCGCTTGATAGCTGGTCTCAGGGTGCACAATTTGCACCATTTCAACTTTATCAAACTGGTGCTGGCGAATCATGCCTTTAGTATCACGGCCATAAGAACCCGCCTCTGAGCGGAAGCATGGCGTATGGGCAGTCAATTTAATTGGCAAGCTGTCCGCCGCGACAATTTCATCGCGCACGGTGTTGGTCAGCGTGACTTCTGAGGTAGGAATCAAATACAGTTTGCTGTCATTGTGCGGGGTGACGAACAAGTCTTCTTCAAACTTGGGCAATTGACCGGTACCCACCAGGGTTTCGCGGTTAACCATATAAGGCGTGTAGCACTCGGTATAGCCATGCTTATCAGTTTGCGTATCTAGCATAAACTGCGCAATTGCGCGGTGCAGTTTGGCAATCTGGCCTTTCATCAAGGTAAAGCGGGCGCCTGACAGTTTGGCGCCGGTATCAAAATCTAGCCCCAGTGGCGCACCAACGTCGGCATGGTCTTTGACTTCAAAATCAAAGCTCCGTGGCGTGCCCCAGCGACGTGCCTCTACGTTTTGGCTTTCATCCTGGCCTACCGGTACGCTCTCGTGCGGCAAGTTAGGCACATTCAGCATCAGTGCCTGCATGCTTGCCTGAATCTCAGCCAACTGCGCCTCTGCCGCTTTTAGCTCATCCCCTAAGCCAGCCACTTCAGCCAAAATCGCGCTGGCATCTTCCCCTTTAGACTTAGCAATGCCAATTTGTTTGGAGGCAGTATTACGTTTGGCTTGCAGGTTCTCGGTATTGGTCTGAATGGTTTTACGTTGTGCTTCCAGCGCCTTGAACTCTTCGGCAGGGAACACGAACTTACGTGCTGCCAGACGGGCGACGACATTGTCCAGATCATTTCTAAGTTGTTGTATATCTAACATAATTTCTTTCTATGTTTAGCCGCAGATGTACGCCGATCAACGCAGATACAATCAATGATTAATTTGACTAAAATCTGCGTGCATCGGCGTTTATCGGCGGCAAAATTATTTTTTTGCTTTTCTATCCAGCTCTTTTAGATGCTGTAACTTTTCGCTTATTTTACCTTCCAATCCGCGTGGTGTGGGTTGGTAAAACGGTTGTGGTTCCAAATCATCTGGAAAGTAATGCTCACCCGCGGCATATGCACCAGGCTCGTTGTGTGCGTAACGGTATTCTTTGCCGTAATCGAGCGCTTTCATCAGTTTGGTTGGCGCGTTTCTGAGATGCAGCGGCACCGCTCGCGACTTGTCCTGCGCCACGAAAGCCTTGGCCTGATTATAGGCCATATAGCCAGCATTACTTTTTGCGGCCACGGCCAGGTAAATGACGGCTTGCGCCAGCGCCAGTTCGCCTTCTGGGCTGCCCAGGCGCTCAAACGTGAGTGCGGCATCGTTGGCTATTTGCATGGCACGCGGATCGGCGAGGCCGATATCCTCCCAGGCCATGCGGATGATGCGCCGTGCCAGGTACAAGGGCTCGGCACCGCCATCGAGCATACGCATCAGCCAATACAGTGCGGCATCCGGGTTAGAGCCGCGCACTGATTTGTGCAAGGCAGAAATCTGGTCGTAAAAAGCTTCGCCACCTTTGTCGAAACGACGCAGTTTGCTGGCCATGGTCGACTGCAAGAACGGTTCGTCTATATTGTCAATCTTGGCGGCCAGGGCACCATAGAACAGGCCTTCGGCAAAGTTGAGCAAGCGTCTGGCATCGCCATCGGCGTAGGCCAATACCTGCTCGGTGACAGATTCGGTCAATTGCACGTCGGGGGCCACTTTAAGCCGTGCGCGCTCAAGCAACTCGGCCAATTCTGGCTCAGTTAAGGCATTGAGTACAAATACCTGCGCGCGGCTGAGCAAGGCGCTATTGACTTCAAAAGAAGGGTTTTCAGTGGTGGCGCCAATAAAGGTGATCAAGCCGCTTTCAACAAACGGTAGAAAAGCATCTTGCTGGCCTTTGTTAAAACGATGCACTTCATCGACAAACAAAATGGTGTTGCGGCCGGTTTGCTGCAAAGTCATTTCTGCTCGCTCAACCGCCTCACGGATATCTTTGATACCCGACAAAACGGCAGATAAGGGCACGAACTCGGCCTCTGCTGTTTGCGCAATCAGGCGCGCGAGGGTGGTTTTGCCCACGCCCGGCGGCCCCCACAAAATCATGGAGGGTAGTTTGCCAGACTCAAAGGCGCGACGCAGCGGTTTGCTTTCGCCCAGCAAATGGGTTTGGCCGACCACTTCATCCAGTGTTTTCGGCCGTAACTGCTCGGCAAGCGGGACGGAAGAAGGTGTTTGTGGTTCAAACAGGGAGGACATAGCTGGTTTTGATGCACAAGCGGCTATTCGCCGACGACATCCACCCCTTTAGGCACCGAGAATAAAAACTGGTTGCTGTTCAAGCCAGGGTTGACCTCAACATTGGTAAACACAATATGCGTGCTTTGGCCAAAGGCATCTACCAGGCGCATTTCGGCCAGTTTGTTATGGTCAAACGAAATAATCACCACCTGAAAACCGCTGTCTTTTTGCTTGGGCTTGGCTTGCACGCGCTGCATGCCTTCAAAATCCAGCAACCGGCTTAGGCGAAAACTTTCTTCGACATTCGGCCCACCGGCCAGTAAAGCAGCCGGGCTGGTCCCCAGCACTTTATCCACTGTGCGCACAGTCACTTGCTGCAAATCGATATCAAACAGAAACACCTGGCGGCCATCGCTGATGATCTGCTGCTCATAGGGCTTTTGATAATCCCAGCGAAACTTGTTCGGGCGCTGTAACAACATGGTGCCGTTGACCTCTTGCAGCTTGCGCCCTTTTTGGTCAAACACGGTTTGCTTGAAGTTGGCACGCATGGCTTGGGTGCTTTGATAAAACTGCTTTAAATCGTCCACACCATCGGCTAATGCCGCTGACATGACACACCAGCCGCTGAATATCATCAGCGCTTTAATCAATCGTTTATTCATGGTCTCCTCCAGCTTTTACCAGTACTTCGCGGTTGCCATTGCTTTGCATGGCAGAGACCAGTCCGGCACGTTCCATATCCTCAATTAATCTGGCTGCGCGGTTATAACCGATGCGCAGTTGACGTTGCACCGATGAAATAGACGCGCGACGTGTTTTTAACACAATCGCCACGGCTTCATCATACAACGGGTCTTTTTCACCGCCAGCATCACTGCCGCCTGGTAAGGCGTCAAGATCGCCACCTTCAGTTTCATTAGTGAGAATGCCCTCAATATAGTTTGGTTCGCCCTGTGCCTTGAGAAAGTTAACCACGTTATGCACTTCACCATCGCTGACAAACGCACCGTGAATACGCTGCGGGTAACCGCTACCTGGTGGCAGATAGAGCATATCGCCCTGCCCGAGCAAGGTTTCGGCGCCCATCTGGTCTAAAATCGTGCGTGAGTCGATTTTGCTCGATACCTGAAAAGCGACACGCGTTGGCACGTTAGCTTTAATCAGGCCGGTAATCACATCGACTGAAGGGCGTTGTGTGGCGAGCACCAGGTGGATGCCAGAAGCACGTGCTTTTTGCGCCAGACGTGCAATCAACTCTTCCACTTTTTTGCCAACCACCATCATCAAGTCGGCCAGCTCATCAATCATCACCACGATCAATGGCATTTCATCCAATGGCTCCGGTTCATCCGGCGTTAAGCTGAATGGGTGCGGAATCGACACGCCCTGCTTTTTTGCTTCCTGGATTTTTTGGTTATAGCCCGCCAGGTTACGCACACCCAGGGTAGACATCAGTTTATAGCGGCGCTCCATCTCGGCCACACACCAAGTCAAGGCATTAGCGGCCTGACGCATGTCAGTCACCACTGGCGCCAGCAGATGCGGGATGCCTTCGTACACGGACAATTCCAGCATTTTCGGGTCGATCAGAATCATGCGCACACGGCTGGCTTCAGACTTATACAATAAGCTTAAAATCAGCGCGTTAATGGCCACCGACTTACCAGAGCCGGTGGTACCCGCCACCAGCACATGCGGCATTTTGGCCAAATCGGCCACAATCGGTTTGCCGGCGATATCTTTACCCATGGCAATGGCCAACGGCGAGCTCAAATCGGCATACGCTTGGCTGCCCATGATTTCAGATAACGACACAATCTGGCGTTTTGGGTTAGGAATCTCTAGGCCCATATAGCTTTTGCCGGGGATGGTTTCGACCACACGCACGCTGATCACAGACAAGGCGCGCGCCAGGTCTTTGGCCAGATTAGTGATCTGGCTGCCTTTGACCCCTGGTGCAGGGTCCAGCTCATAACGCGTAATCACCGGGCCAGGCTGGGCGGTGACCACTTTCACTTCAATGCCAAAGTCCATCAGCTTGCGCTCAATTAAACGCGACGTGAAATCTAGCGTTTCGGCAGACTGCAACTCAACCGACTGATTAGGCGCATCCAGCAAATGTAATGGTGGCAAACCTTCTTGCTCAATGGCTGCAAATAAAACCGCCTGCTTTTCTTTCACCACGCGTTCGCTGGGCGCTATCACCACCTCTGGCACGGTAATCTCCACCGGCTTGCGATCTTCAATGCGTTTACGCTCAGCCTCGACAAACTCCTCACGCGCCTGCAACACTTGCTTACCGACTTTGCGGTCTTGCCAGTCCTGGTATTTAAGCAGGCTCCATTGATAAAACTGTATCATCCACTCACCCAACTGCTCGCTCATGGTAATCAACGACCAGCTGGTAAACAGGCTGAAAGCGGTGGCAAATAACACCAGCAGCAACATGGTCGAGCCAGCAAAGCCAAACATATTGCGCAATAAATGATCAATGCCACTGCCGATCACGCCACCTTGTTTGAGCGGAAAGTCAGCCGGAAAACTGACCAGATGACCAGACTCCAGCGCTGCCGACGCCAGCAGCATCAAGGCAAAACCAACGCCGTTAAGCCACCAGTCATACTTTTCAACTGGCTCCAGATGCAGGCGCTGGTACATCAGCCAGACCATATAAAAAGCCAGCACCACAAACCACCAGGAAGAAAATCCGAACAAGGACAGAAAAATATCCGACACCCAGGCACCGACGGCACCGCCCGCATTATGGATGGTGTCATGCTCGCCAATCGCGTGCGTCCAGCCTGGGTCTTCATGCGAATAAGTCGCCAGGATCACGGCCAGAAACACTCCCAGCGCCGCCAGCGCAATCCATGACACCTCACGTAATAGCTTGGCGTCGCGCTGCTGTTTCTCCGTCGAAACTTTTTCGAGGCGGACGTTAGCAACTTTTTTCTTATTAAAAAACAATATGTTGTCTCTTTCTTTGCAAGAGTGAACTTAAATGATTATAACAAAATCAAATTGCACAGAGGCGGACGAGGTTCTAAAATAAACAAATCACATCTACAAACCACACTTATGGAGAGCTCATGGATATCGGAATTAACAATGAAAACCGTCAGGAAATCGCGCATGGTTTATCCAAGCTGCTGGCAGATACTTACACTTTATACCTGAAAACGCATTACTTTCACTGGAACGTCACCGGGCCAATGTTTAATACCTTACACCTGATGTTTGAAACCCAGTATACCGAGTTGGCACTGGCAGTTGACCTGGTCGCCGAACGTATTCGCTCATTGGGTGTGAATGCCCCGGGCACCTATGCCCAGTTTGGCAAGCTGACCTCGATTGAAGAAACCATTGATGTGCCTAAAGCCAATGACATGATTCGTGAACTGGTCGCCGGCCACGAAGCGGTCTGCCGCACAGCACGCAGTGTGTTTCCAGCCGCAGAAAAAGCCTCTGACGAAGCCACCGCTGACTTATTAACCCAGCGCCTGCAATTGCATGAAAAAACCGCATGGATGTTACGGAGCTTGCTGGAGTAACAAATAATAGACGCTGTTTTTCGGTGCAGGCATAACCTGAAGGTGATACCGGCGCCAAAAAACGGCATGGATGCTGCGCAGTTTATTAGGGTAATCCCTGCAGCATTTTTCTACCGGATGGGCATTTAAAACAGCGTGCCCATCCCCATCTACATAAAAATAACTCACCAAACTACTGGAAATCTCATCATGGCAACGAAACATGCCCGTTTAATGATTCTTGGCTCAGGCCCTGCTGGTTATACCGCAGCCGTCTATGCTGCCCGTGCAAACCTCAATCCGGTGCTCATCACCGGCCTGGCCCAAGGTGGACAGCTGATGACTACCACCGAGGTGGACAACTGGCCAGCCGATGCCGATGGCGTGATGGGACCAGAGTTGATGGCACGTTTTCAGCAACATGCCGAGCGTTTTAATACCGAGATGATTTTTGACCACATCCACACCACGCATCTCAAAGAAAAACCGATTCGTTTAGTGGGTGATAACGGCGAATACACTTGTGACGCCCTGATTATTGCCACCGGCGCTTCTGCCAAATATTTGGGCCTGCCAAGTGAAGAAGCCTTTGCCGGTAAAGGCGTCTCTGCATGTGCCACGTGTGATGGCTTTTTCTATCGCAACCAAGAAGTTGCTGTGATCGGTGGCGGTAATACCGCGGTTGAAGAAGCCCTGTACTTGGCCAATATTGCCAGCAAAGTTACCTTGGTGCATCGCCGCGACAAATTCAAAGCCGAAGCGATTCTGGTAGACAAACTGATGGCCCGGGTCAAAGAAGGCAAAATCGTACTGGAAACCTTTAATACCCTGGATGAAGTATTGGGTGACAACACGGGGGTGACCGGCATGCGCCTCAAAGACGTCAACGCTGGCACCACCAAAGATATTGCGCTCAAAGGGGTGTTTATCGCCATTGGCCACCAGCCAAATACGCAGATTTTTGAAGGCCAGCTAGAAATGGAAGGCGGTTATATCGTCACGCAAGCAGGCCGTCAGGGTAATTTTACGGCCACCAGTATTCCAGGGGTGTTTGCTGCAGGCGACGTGCAAGACCACATTTACCGCCAGGCGGTGACCAGTGCTGGCACCGGTTGTATGGCGGCGCTGGATGCTGAGCGTTATTTGACTAGCCTGGAGTAAATCTATCGCGGTAAATCTATAATCAGGCATGAAGAAGCGCACCCCGGTGCGCTTTTTTATTTTAAAATCACAGAATGTCGCAAGCGCTACCGGACAAAGAGGAAGATGATGTTTCACTGTTTCATGAAGCAGTGAAAGGCGCGCGCCCGGTGAAAACCACGCGCATTTCTCACGCGCCTAAAAAGCCAAAGCCGATCCCACGACAGTTGATCAAGGACGAGCAGCAAGCCTTGGTCGACTCACTCAGTGACCATTACATTCCGGCCCACGAACTCGAAAGCGGCGAAGAATTACTTTATTTGCGCGAAGGCCAATCGCCCATGGTGTTAAGTAAATTGCGCCGCGGCCATTGGGTGGTGCAAGCGCACATTGATTTGCACGGCCTGATTAGTGACGAAGCCAGGTTATATGTCTCAGAATTTATTGCCGATTGCAAAAAGCGCGGCTTGCGCTGCGTGCGCATTGTGCATGGCAAAGGCTTGGGCTCACGCAATAAAGAGCCGGTGCTCAAACACAAACTGCGCAACTGGCTGATGCAAAAAGATGAAGTGATTGCCTATGCGCAAGCGCGTGCCACCGATGGCGGCAGCGGCGCAGTGATTGTGCTACTCAAAGCATAAAAAAACGCGATGCTTATTTGAGCATCGCGTTTTTTATAAAGCATCATCCATTACCAATATTGACGATGCTGGCGTGCACCATGGCCTCGCATGGCGGCCGGACGATACACGGGCGCTGGCATAGGCTGAATCTGCACCACATTCGGCCTGACTGACACGGCCACATCCAACACCGGGCCGGGGTCTCTATCCATCATGGTCGAATATTGGCGACCCTGGTATTCGTAATTCACCATATAGCCTGTGGTCACGGTTTGCCATTGGTCGACCATCACACATTGCTCAACCGGGCGCGTCACAATACGCTCATTACCATAGGCATTCTGGTTACCCACGCGGTCGCCCACAATCGCACCGACACCAGCACCCACCGCAGCCGCGGCGATACGGCCGTTACCGCGCCCGATGGTGCTACCTAACAAACCACCGGCGACGCCACCGACAATCGCACCAGCGTTAGAGCGATTAGACTCATACACGCTTTCACGCACATATTCGGTATGGCACGCTTGGCGTGGCTGATTGATTTGTTGCACTTGCGGCGCCACGGATAAGACTCTGGCCCGGTCAATATACTCGGCATCGGCAAACGCACTCTGACTCGCCGCCATCAACACCACGCTAGATAAAATTAATTGACGCATGTTTGTTTTCCTCTCTTGAAGCACACTGCTTGCTGCAGTTATTTCGTTAACGTGCATTCAATCATGAGAGATGACGCGCCGATGTATCAAACTCGGCAAAGTTTTGTATCTGGGCAGATACGAAGACTACTGGCCGCTGTTGGCCAGTTTGAGCAATTCACCACGCTGCTGGATTTCTATCACCCCGCGGCCCATGGTCAACCAGCCTTTTTGTTCCAGGCGTTTTAACTGGCGGCTGATGACCTCACGTGCAGTGCCCAATTCGTCAGCGATTTGCTGATGCGTACGCTGAATGGTGTTATTGCCCATGTCGAGCAGCCATTTGGCTAAACGCGCATCCAGCGTTTGAAAAGCGACTTCATCCAGCAATACAATCAGGTCACTGATCAGCGCGCCATAGTTTTGCATCACATATTGCCTGAACACCGGCGAGTCTATCATCAGTTTATGAAAGGCGGCCTCAGGCACAATCACATCCTGGATTTCCTCCTCAACAATGGTCGAGGCCGGATATTGGCTATTGCCCAACAGGCAAGTGGTGGTAATCACACAGGTTTCGCCCGCCCCCACCCGGTAAAGCACAATTTCACGGCCACTGGCAGACATTTTATAGACACGCGAACGGCCTTTGAGCCGTAACACATAACCACCGCAATGATCGCCTTCGCGATAACCGATGGTGCCAATGGGCGCTTCGACAATACGAGCATATTGCGTCAGTAGTTTTTTCGCGGCGTCTTCCAGTGCTTCCAGCTCAGGAAACACACTGATCCATGCCAATGATTGCATCATCCCGATTATCCCCAATGTTTTTTATTGTGATTGTGCTGGCAGTTAAAAACCAGGCCAGCACTTTTAATGCCTGCGACCAACTTTACCATAGATTGATTTCAAATCATGATCTCTGCATCAGCAACGCGTGAAAGCATACACAATCTGTGACAACAGGTTTATGATGGAATTTCAACGTATAAATTGAAGTATAAAAATAAATGATAAATCTAGGGGTATTATGCAAACGTCGGATATTGCGGTGGATCTTTTTGATCAGTTAAGAACCTCAGCCGATCAGGCCAGCCAGTTGATGAAAGCAATGGCAAACACTGATCGCTTGATGCTGTTATGTCAATTATCACAGGGTGAAAAATCGGTCAGCGAGTTGGAAACCAGCCTGAATTTAAGGCAACCCAGCCTGTCGCAGCAATTGACCGTATTACGCGAGGCGCAACTGGTCAGCACACGGCGCGAAGGCAAAAATGTCTATTACAGCATAGGCAGCCCAGCCGCGCTGGCGGTGATTCAGGTGTTGCATCGTGAATTTTGCCAAAAAACCGCCACCGCGCAACTCAAAAGTGCATAGCCACTTGCAACCGGGATTTAAAAACGTATGGACATTAAAACAATAGATCAACGCTACAGCATCAGCGACCAGTTAACCGACGCTGATTTGGACACATTGGCCGCCCAAGGCATCACACTGGTGGTGAATTTCAGGCCCGATGGTGAAGGTGGCGAGTCGCAACCAACCAATGCAGCCCTCGCTTCAAAAGCAGCGGCGCTGGGCATGGCTTACGCGCATATCCCGGTGCTGCCCAACCAGATTCAACCCGCCCACGCGCAACAATTACAGGCGTTATTGAGCGCACATCCCGGCCCCGTAGTGGGATTTTGCCGCACGGGTAACCGGGCCAATCAAGTCTATCAACTGGCATCACAGGCCCCAACCGCTGCCAAACCGGCCTGTTGCAGCCAACCCGCCGCACAAGAGGGCTTGATCAATAAAGTCAAAAGCTGGTTTAACGATTAAATAACAACAACGCAGAAAGCAAGATTCATTAACTCCATGAGTACATCTAATTTCGACATTGTCATTGTCGGCGGCGGCGCAGCAGGCTGTGCCATCGCTGCCAGTTTGAAAAAACGTGCGCCCGCACTCAACATTGCCATCATAGAACCTTCTGACCAGCATTTTTACCAGCCTGCCTGGACCTTGGTCGGTGCAGGTGAGTTTGACGCACAGAAAACAGTGCGCGCCATGGCAGAGTGTATTCCAACGGGGACAACCTGGTTACAGGCAGCCACCACCAGTTTTGATCCGACACAAAAACAAGTCACAACTGACACACTGGGCACGATTCAATATGAGCAACTGGTCGTTGCGGCGGGCCTGAAATTAAACTGGGCAGGCATCCCAGGCTTAGCAGAAAGCCTGGGCAAACACGGCGTGACCTCCAACTACCGCTTTGACCTGGCGCCCTACACCTGGCAACTGGTGCAACAACTGCAATCTGGCAAAGCCTTATTTACCCAACCGCCAATGCCGATTAAATGTGCAGGCGCCCCACAAAAAGCCCTGTACTTATCATGTGCCGAATGGCTGGGTAAAGGTCGTTTGGGCAATATTAAAGCCTCGTTCTACAGCGCGACCCCCACCTTGTTTGGTGTCAAAGAATATGTAGAGCCCTTGATGCAATATATCCGCCGCTATCAGGTGGATTTACATTTGAACAGCACCTTGGTCGAGGTCGATGGCCCTGGCAAAACCGCCTGGTTTAATGTCAAAGATGCTGACGGCAATGTGAGCCGCGTCAGCGAAACGTTTGACCTGCTGCATGTCGTGCCGCCACAAACCGCACCAGACTTTATCAAGCTAAGCCCGTTAGCCAATGCCGATGGCTGGGTTGAGGTCGATCAGCACAGCTTGCAACATGTACGCTACCCGAATGTTTTTGGTGTGGGTGACTGCACCAACACGCCAAATGCCAAAACAGCTGCCGCCGCGCGTAAGCAAGTAGTAATTGCTGCCGAAAACCTGCTGGCAGCGCGTGCCGGGCAAGTACTGCCTTCACGTTATGATGGCTATGGTTCCTGCCCGCTGACGGTAGAAAAAGGGAAAATCATTTTGGCCGAATTTGGCTATGGCGGCAAAATCGTGCCTACTTTTCCGTGGGACTCTACCAAACCACGCCGCAGCGCCTGGTTGCTCAAAAAATATGTATTACCGCCACTTTACTGGCACCTGATGCTCAAAGGCCGTGAATGGCTGGCGCGCTGCGGGGCATGCGGTTAACGGGTTTTGCCCGCTATAAAGCCCTGTAGCCATTGCAAGGTGAGCGCGACACCAAAGCCGTTCACCTCGCTGGCCACCGCGCCTAAGCCCTCTTTATGGCTATAAGACGACAGATCAATATGGCACCAGGCCACATCGCCTTCAATAAATTTGCCTAAAAAGCGCGCTGCCAGCATATGGTCAGCATCGCTGTCTATGGTGCATTGCTTGATATCGGCAATGTCACTCTCCAGTTCGCTGTCGTAATCATCTGCATACGGAAAAGCCACCACGCGCTCGCCGCTAGCGGCACCCGCCTCCACCATTTGCTGCGCCAAAACAGCCTGATTTGCCACAATGCCGCTCATACGTGAGCCCAGCGCCGTTTGCATGCTGCCTGTTAATGTCGCGTAATCAATCATCACATCCGGCTTATCACGGCTGGCCAGCGTCAAGGTGTCCGCCAGCACCATACGACCTTCAGCATCGGTGTGTACGATTTCTATGGTCATACCATTGAGCGCGGCAATCACATCATTTTGCTTGTAGGCATTGGGGCCAATATGGTTTTGCGCCAGCGCCAGCCAGCAATCAACATTGATCGGTAATTGTTGCGCGCTGATCGCCTGCAACACACCCACGGCCACGGCGCTGCCGTTCATATCCTGATGCATGCCCTGCATATATTTGGCTGACTTTAAATTGTGGCCGCCAGTATCAAAACAAATGCCTTTGCCGACCAAGGCCAGTGTTTTTTCGGCTTGCGGATGGCGATAGCTCAGTTTAACGATGGCGGCATCTTGCGGCTCAGAGCCCTGCGCCACGGCGACAAAGGCACCCGCGCCCAATTGGCGCAGGGCGTCGGTGTCCCACTCGGCATATTGCCAGCCTTTTTCACTGGCCATGCTTTGCAGGCACTGGCGATACAAGGCTGGCGTCAGCATATTGGGTGGTGTCATGGTCAGCGCGCGGCAGACAGTATTGCCCGCTGCCAGCGCCGTGACCTCCTCTGCCCAGGCAATGTCTGCGACCCCAAACACCCCTATTTCGCGCAACTTTTGGCCTGCAGGCTTCTGTTTCAATACCGGCAATGCTTGCGCATTGACCAGCGCGACGTAAGCAGCCAGCCGTGCAAACTGAGGAGCCTGTTTTTTTGCATACACCGCCAGCGCAATCCGCTCAGGGTGTTCAGCCAGCAAGGGCTTCACCGCCGCACGCAATGCGGTGACCATGGCAAACGTCGAGGCGGTCGCATCCAACTGGCACAGGCTGACCAGTGTGCCTTCTGCCAGCTCCAGCGTGACGGGTTTATCTTTTAAATCAGCCGCAGTCAGGCCTGCACGCTGTAACTTTGCCGCGAATACATCCGCAAAAGGCAAATCAGCAGAAAATTTTTCTTCAAAGATGACCAATATATGCCGGGCATAGGCTGACAATAAGGTTGAACTGACTTCAGAAGTTTGGGACCACTCGATGCGCATATCGTTACAAAACACTCTTATATAAAACATTAAATAAACGTAGCAAATACCTGTAGTTAGGCATGATTCATTCATGCAAAACTTGACCAAAAGCGCCAAAAAAGAGACACTTACAGCTAATAACTAGGTTGCTGAGATTCATCACCTGAATTCAGCAACGTGATACCATAAAAGCAGTCTCCAATTTCGGAATCCCTTCTTGGTCATCAACACTTTCTCAGCGCTAGGCATGGCTAGGTGCTAGATTATACGCATAGCGACTTAAAACTCGGAGAATCCTCACGCATGGCAACGCATTCGCAAGCACACCTCAATGAAACAGACGCGCAAGAAACGCAAGAGTGGCTAGAAGCCCTCAGTGCCGTCATTGAGAACGAAGGGCCAGAGCGCGCCCACTTCCTGCTGGAAGCAATGATTGATCAGGCCCGCCGTTCCGGCGGCCATTTGCCTTATAAGGCAACCACCGCTTACGTGAACACCATCCCCACACATTTGCAGGGCAAACTGCAAGGTGACCCGGAGATGGAGCGCCGTGTACGCGCACTGATCCGCTGGAACGCGATCATGACTGTATTACGTGCCAACGAAAAATCACCTGGCATCGGTGGTCATATTGCCAGTTTCCAGTCGGCAGCCACGTTGTACGACGTTGGCTTTAACCACTTTTTCCGCGCAGCCAACGAGAGCTTTGGCGGCGACTGTATTTACTTCCAGGGTCACTCCTCGCCAGGCGTGTACGCACGTGCTTTCCTCGAAGGCCGTATCTCTGAAGAGCAAATGGACAACTTCCGCCAGGAAACCGGCGGCAATGGCTTATCCAGCTATCCACACCCTTGGTTGATGCCTGATTTCTGGCAGTTCCCAACCGTGTCTATGGGCCTGGGCCCATTGGCGGGTATTTATCAGGCACGTTTCCTCAAATATTTGCATAACCGTGGCATTGCCGATACGGCTGACCGCAAGGTATGGGTATTCTGCGGTGATGGCGAGATGGACGAGCCTGAATCACAAGGCGCGATCTCACTGGCGGCCCGTGAAGGCCTGGATAACCTGATTTTCGTCATCAACTGTAACTTGCAGCGCCTGGATGGCCCGGTGCGTGGCAACGGCAAAATCATTCAGGAACTCGAATCCAACTTCCGCGGTGCGGGCTGGAACGCGATCAAGGTCATCTGGGGCTCCTACTGGGATCCTTTGCTGGCCATGGACAAAGACGGCATCCTGCGCAAACGCATGGAAGAGTGTGTCGACGGTGAATACCAGAACTTCAAGCAAAAAGGTGGCGCGTACACACGTGAGCACTTCTTTGGCAAATATCCTGAGCTGCGCGAAATGGTGGCTGCAATGTCCGACGCTGATATCTGGCGCCTGAACCGTGGTGGTCACGATCCACACAAAGTATTTGCGGCTTACCATGCTGCGGCAAACCATAAAGGTCAGCCAACCGTTATTTTAGCTAAAACCGTCAAAGGGTATGGCATGGGTGAGGCCGGTGAAGGCCAAAACACCACCCACCAGCAAAAGAGCATGGATATTGCGTCCCTTAAGGCGTTCCGTGACCGGTTTGACCTGCCATTAACTGACGAGCAAGTAGAAAACCTGTCTTACTACCGTCCGGCCGAAGATAGCCCGGAAATCAAATACATGATGGAACGCCGTGCTGCGTTAGGTGGTTTTGTGCCTAGCCGTCGCCGTAAAGGCAATGAGCTGACCGTGCCTGAACTGTCAGCATTTGAAAACATGCTGTCTGCCACGGGTGAGCGTGAAATCTCTACCACCATGGCATTCGTGCGTATTCTGTCTACCCTGGTGCGTGACAAGCAAGTCGGCAAATATGTGGTGCCTATCGTGCCCGATGAAGCGCGTACATTTGGTATGGAAGGCATGTTCCGCCAATTGGGCATTTACTCTTCTGTTGGCCAGTTGTATGAGCCACAAGATTCTGATCAGGTGATGTTCTATAAAGAATCTAAAAGCGGCCAGATTTTAGAAGAAGGCATTAACGAAGCGGGCTCATTTGCCAGTTGGCTGGCAGCTGCGACGTCTTACAGCGTCACCGGCACGCAGATGATTCCGTTCTACATTTACTACTCCATGTTCGGCTTCCAGCGTATTGGTGACTTTGCCTGGGCCGCTGGTGATAGCCGTGCACGTGGCTTCTTACTGGGCGCTACCGCAGGTAGAACTACCTTGAATGGTGAAGGCTTGCAGCACGAAGATGGTCATAGCCATCTGATGTCGGCGACGATTCCAAACTGCGTGTCTTACGACCCGACCTTTGCTTACGAGCTGGCCGTGATTATTCAGGAAGGCATGCACCGCATGGTGCAAAACCAGGAGGATGTGTATTACTACATCACCCTGATGAACGAAAACTACACGCATCCTGCCATGCCGGAAGGCAGCGCTGAAGGCATCCTCAAAGGCATGTACAGCTTCAGCAAATCCAAAACCAAAGGCCCTAAAGTACAACTGATGGGCTCAGGTGTGATTCTGCGTGAAGTGATTGCGGCCGCCGAGTTGCTGGAAAAAGACTGGGGCGTGTCTGCTGACGTATGGAGCGTGACCAGCTTTACCGAATTACGCCGCGATGGTATTGATGCCGAGCGTCATAACCTGCTGAACCCGGAAGCCAAGCCGAAACTGAGCTATGTCGCCCAAGCCCTGGCAAAAGCTGAAGGTCCGGTGATTGCCTCCACTGACTACATGCGTTCGTTTGCTGACCAGATCCACAACTATGTGCCTAACCGCTTTGTCGCTCTGGGCACCGATGGTTATGGCCGCTCAGACTCGCGCGAAGCGTTGCGTAGCTTCTTTGAAGTCGACCGCTACTACGTGGTACTGGCTGCATTGAAAGCACTGGCTGACGACGGCAAATTGCCTGCGGCCAAAGCAACTGAAGCGATTAAAAAATATAATATCGACATTACTCGTGCCAATCCGGCCACGATCTAAAGTCGCGACATAAGGAACATACAAAATATGTCTATCAAAGAAGTACTGGTGCCGGATATCGGCAACTTTGACAGCGTCGACGTCATTGAAGTCCTGGTCAGCGTTGGTGACACCGTTGCCAAAGAAGACTCACTGATGACGGTGGAGTCTGACAAAGCCTCTATGGACATCCCCTCCTCGCTGGCCGGGGTGGTCAAAGAAATCCACATTAAAGTCGGTGATAAAACCAAGCAAGGCGCGCTGGTGTTGACACTGGATACCGCCGGTGAAGCCGCGCCAGCAGAAAAAGTAGCGCCACAACCAACCGCCACGCCAGTGGTAGCAACCGTCAAAGTGGACGAAAAAACAGTTGCGATTCCTGAGCCAACACGCCCAGTCGCAGAGGTGCCACAAGTGGTACAACCGCAAGCTACGCCTAACCCTGTGGCTGCCAGCAGTGTGGCCAGCAGCGGTAAGCTGGCGCATGCCAGCCCTTCTGTACGCAAGTTCGCGCGTGAATTGGGCGTGAATTTATCACTGGTGAAAGCCAGCGGCCCGAAAAACCGTATCGTACAAAGCGACGTGCAAGCCTATGTGAAGGGTGAGCTGTCCAAGCCCCGCTCTGAGAACATGGGCGGCGGCTTAAGCACCTTGCCGATGCCAGTGATTGATTTCAGCCAGTTTGGCACCATTGAAACCAAGCCACTGTCACGCATCAAAAAACTGTCTGGCGCCAACCTGCATCGCAACTGGGTCACCGCACCGCATGTGACACAGTTTGATGAGGCCGATATTACCGACCTCGAAGACTTTAGAAAGTCTATGTTAGCCGAGGCCGAAAAGCGTGGCGTGAAACTGACCTTGCTGGCTTTTCTGATGAAAGCAGTAGTCAACGCCCTGCGCACCTACCCTAACTTTAATGCCTCGCTGTCACCAGAAGGCGATAGCCTGATCCTCAAGCAGTATTACAACATCGGCTTCGCCTGCGATACGCCAGATGGCCTAGTGGTGCCTGTGGTGCGTGATGTGAACCAGAAAGACGTGATGGACATCGCACGCGATCTGGCAGACCTCTCAGCCAAAGCCCGCGAGCGCAAATTGAAGGTAGAGGAAATGCAAGGCGGTTGCTTTACCATCTCCAGCCTAGGTGGCATTGGCGGCACGATGTTTACGCCTATCATCAACTGCCCTGAAGTCGCCATTTTAGGCGTCTCACGCGCGGCCATGCAGCCAGTCTATAACAAAGACACTGGCGGCTTTGACCCACGCCTGATCATGCCATTGTCACTGTCATACGATCACCGCGTGATCGACGGTGCAGATGGCGCACGCTTTACCAGCCACCTGCGCGTGATGCTGAGCGATGTAAGAAGGTTATTGCTCTAATTTGGGCGATGCAACACAAAGGGCGCTTGAAGCGCCCTTTGTTTTTTTAGGTCATCCTGGGTGTTTTAGATCATCTAGCTGTTTTAGGTCATTAGTGTCTGCTGCATAAAATCTCCCGAGGCGATTCTTGCCTTACCCGCCAACGGCCATTGATACAAGTAAATCCACACCGGTTCTAATACACACCCATCCATGCCAATAATGCTTGCGCTCACACGCTGATACTCCGCTGGCTGCGTATATTGCGCACCGCACTCTTCGTAATCATCCAGCACAGCCAATACGGCTTGCGCATCATTGAGACGGTAGACTTCACCATAGACACGATCACAAGGCTGGTCAGAAGCAATCACGCCAGGATAATAGGTTATCTGATACATCTGACCTTGAAACCAGCCGCCGGTGACAAATTCGGCACGCGCAGCAAGATAAGCAGCCATCGCGTTTGCATTTCGCTGACGTAAGGTGCCATAAACAAATAACAGATTACACATGGCAGCCATCAAAACAATGTGAGTTGCGGGCTATGAGCTGACTGCCGCCAGGTATCCGGCACCTTGAATAAATCGGTGCGGAAGCCAAGACGCTCGCCTGACATACCCAGCTTTTGGCAACTGAGCTTGAAGCGATGCGCCAATAAATCAGCAAACACGCCTTCCCCACGCATGCGCTGGCCAAACCCGCTTTGGTAGGCCTTACCACCGCGACTTTGTTTGACAATACTCATGACATGGCTGGCTTTGAGCGGAAAGTATTGCTGCAACCATTGCTCAAACAAATCGCTTAACTCATGCGGCAAGCGCAAAAACACATAACCGGCTTTGGTGGCACCGGCCTGATGTGCTTGTTGTAGAATCTGCTCCATATCGCAATCGGTGAGTGCCGGAATGACCGGGGCGACCATGACACCGGTCGGAATCCCCGCCTCGCTTAAACGACGCAGCGTTTCAAAACGACGCGCAGGCGCAGCAGCTCTAGGCTCTAAACGGCGCGCAATCTGCCTATCCAGTGTGGTGATGCTGAGATAAATACTGGCCAGACCTTTGGCAGCCATCGGCGCAATCAGGTCAATATCGCGCTCAACCAGTGATGACTTGGTCACCAGGCTAAATGGATGATTAGCCTCACTCAGTACCTGAATAACTTGCCGCGTCAGCTGATATTCGCGCTCTATGGGCTGGTAGCTATCAGTATTCATGCCCAACGCAATTGGCGCACATTGATACCTGGCATGCGCCAGCTCTTTTTTGAGCAGCTCTGCCGCATCCGCCTTCATTAATAAGCGCGACTCAAAGTCCAGCCCGGGCGACAGGCCTAAATAGGCATGCGTAGGACGTGCGTAGCAATAGATACAGCCGTGTTCACAGCCACGGTAATGGTTGAGTGTGCGGTCAAACGGTAAGTCTGGGGACTGGATATAATTGATGACGGTTTTAGCCGCATCCAGCATGACTTCGGTACGCAAGGCCGGGGCGGCTGCATCGAGGCTGCCCCAGCCATCGTCTATGGCTTGTCGTGTGTGTGGGTCAAAGCGGCTCACCTGGTTGCTGTGCGCCGCCCGCCCTTTGTAAACCAGCGGTTTTTCAATCATAGCAGGGGCTGGCTCCCCTGCTGGGTCTACTTCCGTTCTGAGATCCATTGACATGCCAGCGCGCTCCAGTAAGGCAGCGATTGCAAGGCCAGCATAGACACCCATAACTGTGCATCCAGGTTGCTAAAGCCACGTGCATACAGCATGGCTGCACCAGCCAGAATCAGCGACACCAGAATCAGCAATTCTTCTTTAATCGGGTCTATGAGTTGCCAGTTGCTCAGCTTGGCTTTGGTTTTATTGGTCACCACAAACACACCTGCCTTGTGTGTCAGACCATTGATAATGCCTTTGGCAATGGCGTGCGACAAGCCCAGGCTGGCCAGCGACGCGCCAAAAATATCCGTCCAGCTGCAATGCATGGTTTTACGGTATAACACCGGGCCCAGAATCGCCTTGATCGCCAAGAAGCATAAAATCGGCACAATCATCACCACCACAGGCAGGCTGAAATACTTAGGAAACGCCAGCATGGCAATGGTCCAGCCGATAGAGCCGATGGTGAATACCAGTTGCAAGGCTTCACCAAACCAGCCAAACCAACCGGTGAGGAAATGATAGCGCTGACTGAAGTTGAGTGACGACTTGCCCAGCAGCTTAGGCATGTGGTGTTTGAGAATCTGCATGGCACCAAACGCCCAACGGTTACGCTGCGACTTGAGTGCCTTGAAGTTAGCTGGCGTCAGGCCGCGACCAAAGGTTTCGTCGATGTAACGCAACTCCATATTATTTTCAAGCAAGCGCAAACCGAGCTCGGTATCTTCACAAATACACCACTCTGACCAGCCGCCCAGCGTTTGCAAGGATTCACGACGAATCAAGGTCATGGTGCCATGCTGAATCAAGGCATTACGCTCATGCCTGTGGTGCATGCCAATGCGGAAAAAGCCTTCAAACTCCCAGTTACACATGCGCTGGAAAAAGTGATTCTCCCATTCACGGTGCGCCTGTGGCGCCTGCACCACTGCCACTTGTGACTCTTGAAAATGTGGCACCAGGTCTGACAGCCAGTCCGGCGTCACTACATAGTCTGCATCGACCACACCCACCACTTGTGCATCAGGATGTGTTTTATCCAGGGCAAAGTTTAACGCCCCGGCTTTAAACCCTGGCCACGAAGGCAAATGGTAAAAATGGAAGTTATCCGGCATGGTCGCCATATAGGTTTCCAGCGGCTTCCACTTGGCTTCATCTTTGGTGTTGTTATCAACCACAATCACTTCATAATGCGTGTAATTGAGCTTGCGCAAGCTGTCTATCGTGGCAATCACCATTTCTGGTGGCTCGTTATAGCAAGCCAGATGAATAGAAACAAATAGTTCCTGATCGGCGGGCAGTGGTTTGGCTCGTTTGAACAAGCGGCGCCAATCTGGCTTAAACATCACTTCACTAAACTCGGCAGCATAAATCATCAGCACCATAGACGTCAGTGCAATGCCTAAAATAAGGCCGATCAGCACCACAAAGTCACGCAGGGTGTAGTAATAATCCCCCGGCAGGTTCCAGGCGATGGTCAGGGTGGTAATACAGGCCTGGAACAGCACCGCCATCGACAACACACCGCCGATGCCCCAATGCTTGAAACGCCAGGCAATTAACATGAGTGGAATAAAGGCCAGCAAGCTAGACCAGCTTGCTTTGGCAATCCAGCGCGTATTTGGTGGCACTGCACCTTGCAGCGAATATTTCTGGTGACGGTCAGCGTTATACATGCCCCAATAAGCGCCCGCCCAACCTTCCAGCGCCACTTTCCAGGGCTGGTCAAAGGCCTCCATCAGGTAAAAATCAAGGTCTTCAATCGAGTTACGGGCCAAAAACTCACGGATAAAACGCGCCTGATTCACCTCGCTAGCCACAGAAGCACCAATCGCCGGGCCACGGCTAGGCCAGCCCACCTCGGTAATCACGATTTTTTTGCGCGGATAGGCTTTCATGAGCTGGTTGTAACGCTCTATGGTGTATTGCACGGCTTTTTCTACCGGCACCCCTTCGTGGTATGGCAACAGGTGGACCGCAATATAGTCTACGTGCTTCACTAACTCTGGGTGTTTGAGCCACACATGCCAAGGCTCAGCGGTCGACACTGGCACATTGCTGTGTTCGCGCACAAAATCCAGGTAACCGATCAACGACTGCACCGGCAAATCATTACGCAGCAAGGCCTCGTTACCGACAATCACGCGGTCAATATTGCTGTAGTTTTCCAGTTTTTCCAGCAGCGCTGATACTTCACGCGTATTTTTCTGGTTGTCGGTATCAATCCAGGCACCGGCAATTACGTTCATATTGCGTCTGGCAGCCAGCGGCACGACTTCATTCAAATCCAGCGACGAATACATGCGGATATGGCGCGTATGCTTATGCATCAGGTCCAGGTCTTGCGCCAGCTCGGCGGTACTTGGATGCTGCCCATCCAGCGGACTTTGGTTGCCACGGTAGCCAGAATAAGCAAACCCGTTGACCGCAGGCTTCACGCTAATCAGCGGCAACGCACGGTTAGCCAAGGCCCACAGCCCAAAATGCAGCGCCGAAAACAGAATGGCAAACGCCAAACCAGGCACCAGTTTTCTAAACCAGGAAACGATCACTTCTCACTCTTTCCATCATTTAATGATGTCATTATTTAAATTTTTTATTGGCTTAACTGCAGGCTTTTGGCTGGCAACACAAACAGCGCCAACCCACAGGCCGCACACCACCACCAGGCCATCACATTGCCTGGCTCCGTCATGGCCACCGCAATTGCCATATTGGTGCCAATCAACACCATCACCGCAGTCAGCCAGAGTCCTATCGCATGCATGGTTGCCTGACGCGACGCACCTACTGGCGCGGTGATGATCGCAATCGTGATCATGACTAAAGGCAGACACACCAGTATCAGAGGAAAATCCAAGTAACGGCCTTGAATAGCCAGCCCGGCACTAGTGAGCAAAAAGGCCAACGCCAGTAAGCGCAGTAGTGATTGCTCAAGACCAGGCTTGGCAATCAAGCCCAGCCATTGCCTGAGTTGTAACACCACTAAGGCCCAACCCAGCAATACCAGGCCACCTAACATGGCATACTCACCACTGTTGCGTGCGGCCAGTTGCACATAGCCTAGCTGCAAATACGCATGCAAGCCGACCACTGCGCCAGTTAACGCCAGCAACAGCATTTGGTTTACAGGCACGCGTTGGTATTTCCCCCAGCCTAATGCTGCAACGGCAAGTGCCAGTGCCAGCAGATAAGGTTTAAAACCATCATGGCGCTCTGCCACCGGGCCTTGTAGATTAAATTTAGGCTGCAAATCGGTATCCAGCACGCCCCAATAACCGCCAACCGTGCCTTCCAGCTCGCGCTTCCATGGCTGATCTACCGCTTCAATCACGTTATATTGCCAATGATTCACCTGCGCCGCTTGTAAAAATTCGCGCATATAACGCGCCTGGTTGATGGCACTTGGTTGTGACCAGAAGCGCTGACGCCCTTGTGACGGCCAACCGGTTTCGCCAATTAAAATCGGCTTTTTAAATACAGTGCCCAAATGCCCCATGACAGATGCCGTGTGCGCAACTGCCTGCTCAATCGCGACTGGCTTGTCTTCCCAATAAGGCAGAATATGCACGGTCACAAAGTCGACATCCTGCTCCAGCGTTGGGTGCTTGAGCCAAAATTCCCACACATCGGCATAGGTCACTGGCGCTTTGGTATTGGCTTTAGCCCATTGCAGATATTCATGCATTTTTGGCTCAGATTGCTCGCCGCGCAATAATACCTCGTTACCCACCACCAAGCCGCGCACGGTATCCGGGTACTGGTTTGCCTGCTGTACGGCCAATTGCAATTCGGCTTTATTCAGTGCATCTACCCAGCCTATCCACACCCCAACAATGACCTGCATACCCAGCTTTTGCGCCGCCTTAGGCACATAATCCAGCCCTTGGCCAACAGAATAAGTGCGTACGCAACGTGTGACTTTAGACAGCGCCTGCAGGTCTTGCTCGATTTGCAGTGGATCGACAAAACTGTCTTTAATGGTGGGATTCATACCAGGTTTGTAATAAGGCGCATACGACACGCATTGCAATGGCAGCGCCTCCGCAGCCACTTCTACCAGCGCTTGCGGCTGTTGCAGGCGCCAAACATAGAACACAGACCCAAGCAGAAACAGGGTCAGCCAGACAATCGGTGAAATTCGAGATAACAAACGCTGCAACATGATCCCCTGAAACGGAATTCCTGAAAAAAACAGCTTGCATTCTCTCACAAATAGCACCGAGATGCGTCCTACAAGCCCTGTTAAAACCGCAGAAATAGTCCAAAAGAGACTTGGTAAATTGGGCGATTGGACTTATGATGAAAAGTATTCAAAAGTCTCGCTAAAAATACAGACTTTTAAACAATTTCACGCCAAAATAAACCATCTCAGAAGTCATATGAACGTTAAATCCTGCTTGACCACACTTGTGCTGCTCTCCTCTCTCTCTGCGCCTGCATTTGCTGCGCCTGTTGTTGCTCTGGATTACAGTGGCGAATATCTTTGCAAAGGCAACAACATCACCGTTGGTGATTATGAAGTGACCATTTATTTGAAAAAAAATCGTCGCAACAGCACGTCTCAAGTATCGGTATACGATCTGGCAACCCACACAGAAAACAAGCAAAGCTATACCGGCCAAGCCATTACACGCGGCAAACAGTTGGCAATGACCTTTAAATTATCTGATGCCAAATATGCTGAGTTTTCTACTGGCATGGGTCAATTCAACAAGGTGGGCAAGAGTGGCTGGACCTTCAAAAACGACTACTACGAACCAGACGACACCGGCGGCAACTATGGCCATGAAACCTGCACCATGAAGCCAGCCTCGGCTACCCACCCTGCCAGCACCCCTGCAATCAAGCATTAGTATGTATCGACAACCCAAAAGTGAACTTGTTCTTTTGGTGATAAAATAGCAAAACTAATCGGAATATAAGGTTTTCATGAGTCAAATGGTTGAAATAATGGTGCCGGATATCGGCAATTTTGACAGTGTCGATGTGATCGAAGTGCTTGTAGCGGTGGGCGATACCATTGCCAAAGAAGACTCCCTGATCACGGTGGAGTCAGACAAAGCCTCCATGGACATTCCTTCTTCACACGCCGGTGTGGTTAAAGAACTCAAAGTGGCCGTTGGTGACAAAGTCGCCAAGGGCAGCCTGATTTTAGTCGTAGAAAGTGCACAAGCCGCCACGGCTGAAGCCAAACCTGCTGCCGTTGAGGCAGTTGCCGCGCCAGTGGCGCCAACGGCTGCACCCGCACCTGCGGCTGCAACAGGGAACAATGACGTGATTTGCCAGGTCATGGTGCTCGGTTCTGGCCCAGGCGGCTATACCGCCGCTTTCCGTGCTGCAGATTTAGGCCTGAAAGTCGTGCTGGTGGAGCGTTATCCAACATTGGGTGGTGTATGCCTCAACGTTGGTTGTATTCCTTCCAAGGCACTATTGCATACGGCCAAAGTCATTACCGAAGCCGAAGAAACCGAACATCACGGCCTGAGCTTTGGCAAACCAGCCATTGACCTCGACAAACTGCGCAACTGGAAAGCCAACGACGTCGTCGGCAAGCTGACCGGCGGCCTGGCGCAAATGGCCAAGGCACGCGGTGTGACTGTGGTGAGCGGTGTTGGTAAATTCAACAGCCCCAACCAGATCGCCGTGACCGCTGCCGACGGTAAAGCCACCCTGGTCGGCTTTGAAAACGCTATTATTGCAGCCGGCTCACAAGCTACAAAATTCCCTGGCGCGCCAGAAGATGAGCGCATTATGGACTCCACCGGCGCGTTGGCGCTGGCCGACATCCCCAAACGCATGCTGGTCATCGGTGGCGGCATCATCGGTCTGGAAATGGGCACCGTGTATGACGCACTGGGCACCAAAGTCAGTGTGGTCGAGTTTATGGATGGACTGATTACCGGCTGCGACCGTGACTTGGTCCGTCCTTTGCAAAAACGCATGGAAAAACGCTTTGAAAGCATCATGCTGTCGACCAAAGTCTCAAAAATTGAAGCCAAAGCCGATGGTATTTATGTGGACTTTGAAGGCTCGAATGCACCGAAAGAAACACAGAAGTACGACCGTGTGCTGGTCTCCATTGGTCGCCGTCCCAATGGTAAAAACATCGGCGCAGAAAACGCAGGCGTGATTGTGGATGATCGTGGCTTTATCGCGGTCGACAAACAAATGCGTACCAATGTACCTAACATTTTTGCCATTGGTGACATTGTTGGCCAACCTATGCTGGCACATAAAGCTACCCATGAAGCCAAAGTGGCTGCTGAAGTCATTGCCGGCCATAAGGTTGAATTCGTCGCTAGCGTGATTCCTTCTGTCGCTTACACCGACCCTGAAATTGCCTGGGCAGGCTTAACCGAAACCGAAGCCAAGGCCAAAGGCATTGAGATCGAAAAAGCCAGCTTCCCTTGGGCAGCCAGTGGCCGCGCAATATCCATTGCCCGTACCGAAGGTGCGACCAAACTGATTTTTGATAAAGATACCCATCGCGTGATTGGTGCTGGCATTGTCGGCATCAACGCTGGTGAGTTGCTGGCTGAGGCTGTATTGGCGATTGAAATGGGTGCAGATGCACACGACCTGGGCCTGACGATTCACGCCCATCCAACGCTGTCTGAAACTGTATGCTTTGCGGCTGAGCTTAAAGAAGGCACCATTACTGATATGTTACCGCCTAAAAAGCGTTAACATTCATAGCGTTGCACAATAAAAAGCCCGCAATTGCGGGCTTTTTATTTAAAGGCTCTCAAGCTACTGACAAGGAATTTCTTTTAATACCGAGTCAGGGAAATGTGAACGTGACTTTTGCAAACTGGCAAACTGCTGCGGACTCACCTGCTGTAGTTTAATGACCGCCTGACCGCCATTACGCGTCGCTTTAATCAGCAACTTCACGCCTTTATTTTTGAGGTCAGCCATCAGTTTATCGGCGAGTTTTTCATCACGGAACACGCCAAACGAAATCGCGTTACGCCATTTGGGGTCATCCTGCACAATAAAGAAGTCTTCAACCCCCAGCTTGCGCAACTCATCCGCCTTGGTCTGTGCGGCTTCTGCGGTGGCCAAAGGTGGCTTGTAAATCCAGTAGCGCACACTCTCCTGGCCGGTGCTGGTCATATTGGTTTGCGTTTTAATATTCATCTGCTGCGCGACACTGGCGGCTTCAGTCACCCGCGCCATATTAAAACCGCTCCACTCGTAACACGCCGTTTGCACTACTGCATGTGTTTCTGCTGGTCTGGTCACTGGCGCTTTCTCTGCAGCTGTTTTCTCGGCAGGCTTGCTTTCAACCGGTTTTGCGTCCCCAGCTTTCACTTCTGGCACTTTGATTTCTGTTTTAGACAAATTAAACGCCATGGCAGGCGAGTTGCTTGCGGCCTCCTCAGGCGCTGAAACAGGCTCGGGCGCAGGCGCTACTGCTAACGTGCGCTTAGGGTAAGATGCCAGCGCTTGCGCACTGAGTAAGTTGATTTGTTCAGGATGCAGCTCAGGCTTGAGGCTGCTGACGGCCGACAACGATGCGTCATGCTTAAAATAAGCAAACACCGCCACGTTGGCTAACAGCAATATCCAGAATAGTCTTTTCATTGTTGTGTACTTTTCATTTGTCTGTATGTTCAGCCAGGCAGGCCAACCCCTTTAACACCAGATTATCCACAATAATTGCCTGTGCTGACAATCTATCCGGCAAATATCTGTGCAATAAAGCGGCATCCCCGCCAGTCAGCACCAATAAAGGCAGAGCATCAACCAAAGATGTCATGCGTTCAAACTGTGCGCTGACGGATGCCGCAAGTGCTTGCACACAGCCCAGCCACATCGCCTGCTGGCTGTTTTGCGCAAAACCAGGCTCAGCCTGATCTGGTGGATAAGCATAATCCAGTTGCGCTGCGCCTTGCTGCAAGCTTTGCCACATCAAACGCACACCCGGCTGTATGGTGCCGCCAGCAAAACTAGCCCCTGCCCTGTTCACCACCAGCGCATCCATCGTCAGTGCCGTACCAGCAGTGACCACCAGCGCTGACTGACCAAATTGCTGCCAGGCGGCCAGCACACAGCACCAGCGGTCACTGCCCAATTGCGATGGTTGCTGATAACTATTTTGCACGCCCAATGCAGTCGCTGTGGATTGCACCAGTTGCAGTTTCTCTGCGTTTAGTTCATCTCCAAGATTGGGCAATGCTTGCAACCAACGCTCGCCAGCCACATTGCTTAGCCAAACTTGTTTAGCCTGCGCGATTGCCTGCAACAAACGCTGCGCATCAGCATCGCCTTTCAGCCATTGCTGATGCGTTAAAGCATGCACTTGCCATGCAGCATCCTGATGCGGCTGGTCTGGGCACCAGGCCCATTTGGTGCGTGTATTGCCCGCGTCAATTAACAGCTTCATGTCGCACTCCGCACACTGATTTCACCGGCATTAAACCGTTGCTGCCCGGTAGCAGTTTGCACTAGCAAACTGCCCTCTTCCGCCACACCCTGCACTTGACCAGGAATGGTCAGGCCATTGGCCAGCAACAAATTCACCGGCTGCTGATGAAACGCATGCGCCGCCGTCCACGCGCTTTGAAAATAAGCAAAACCTTGTTCGGCAAACTGGTTTAAGTGAATGGCAAGCTGGCTCAGGCATCGCCCGAGCAATATATTCGGGTCCAACGCCTGCGCGGACAAGGCATTGAGGCCTAATACCGGCTGGTCGATGCTGGCGCGCATCTCTGGCGCCACCTCCAGGTTCAAGCCGATACCAATCACTGCCGCGCTTGGCCCTTCCATATCGCCTTGCAACTCAATCAGAATGCCGCCGAGTTTGTGCCATTGCCCCTGATGCTGTACCAGTAAATCATTAGGCCACTTTAATTGCACCTCGGTTAAGCCTAGGCTATGCAAGGCCCGCACTAACGCCAAACCTACCACCAAACTCAGGCCAGACAAGCCGGCCGCACCACACTGAAAGCGCCACAAAACTGAAAAGGTCACACTGCCACCCAATTGTGAGACCCACTGGCGGCCACGGCGACCACGCCCGGCGGTTTGAATATGTGCAGCAACGCAAGTGCCATGCGCCACACCGCGCGCACTCTCTTGCATCAAATAACGGTTGGTAGAATCGACCTGCGCTAATACCTGCACATGAAACCACGGCGCATATTCACCGCAGGCCTGCACCACGGTATCGGCATCCAGCAAGGTCACCGCTTTGGGTAGGCGATAGCCACGTCCACGTACTGAAAATACGGTAATGCCTAAGGTTGCCACCGATTGAATCGCGTTATACACCGTGGCCCGCGTCACGCCAAAGCGCTGCGCCAGCGTTTCACCAGAGTGAAACTTGCCATCGGCCAATACCGCCAATATCGGAAATGCCAGTTTGTTCATCGAATTACTTTTTAACCGTGTCGCAGACGAGAATCATAGCCCGCAGTGTAGCATACCAAGCCTGTGCAGCCGGTCGATCAGCGCTTGAAACACCTTGCATTAAGCGTTTTGGGTCGCGTCATGAAGCGTGTAAAATACACCTACTTTAGCAACCTCCAAGAACCGCCATGTCGATAGAAAAAGAACCGATTCCAGCCGCCTCCAACTTTATCCGCGCCGTGATTGATAAAGACCTCGCCGAACACAAATATGCGACTAAAAAATGGGCTGGCTCGCCAGGCGATGCCGCACACCAGGCCAGCGGCCAGGTAGATTTCGCCAAAATACGTACCCGTTTTCCGCCCGAGCCTAATGGTTACCTGCACATTGGCCATGCCAAATCGATCTTTTTAAACTTTGGTTTGGCGCGTGACTACAATGGTGTGTGCCATTTGCGCTTTGACGATACCAACCCGGAAAAAGAAAGCCAGGAATACGTAGACAGCATCTCTGACATGGTGCAATGGCTGGGCTTTGGCTGGGACAATGCCACGCCTAGCGGCAACAAAGAAACGAACTTGTACTTTGCATCAGACTATTTTGATGTGATGTACCAAGCGGCAGAAGCACTGATTACCAATGGTCATGCCTATGTTGATGAGCAAACCGCCGAAGAAGTGCGTATCAACCGTGGCACCCTCACTGAGCCAGGCAAGGACTCGCCGTTCCGTAACCGCAGCGTTGAAGAAAACTTGCGTATTTTCCGTGAAATGCGTGATGGCAAACACCCCGATGGCAGCATGTTATTGCGCGCCAAAATTGACATGGCGTCACCCAATATCAACCTGCGTGATCCGGCCATCTACCGCATTCGCCGCGCGCATCACCACAATACCGGCGACCAATGGTGTATTTACCCGATGTACACTTTTGCCCACCCGATTGAAGATGCGCTTGAGCAAATCACGCACTCCATCTGTACGCTAGAATTTGAAGACCAGCGCCCATTTTATGACTGGCTGATGGCACGCCTGGTAGAAGCTGGCTTGCTGGCTAACCCGGTGCCGTATCAATATGAGTTTGCGCGTTTAAACCTCACTTACGTGGTGCTCTCTAAACGCAAACTGATTCAACTGGTCGAAGAAAAACACGTCAGCGGTTGGGATGACCCACGCTTGCCTACTCTGGCAGGTGCGCGCCGTCGCGGCTATACGCCAGAAGGCTTTAAACTGTTTACGGATCGTATTGGTGTTTCTAAGGCGGACTCCTGGATTGACTACAGCATCCTCGAAGACTGCATGCGCGAAGTGCTCAACGAATCTGCGCCACGCAAAATCGGCGTACTCGACCCGATTAAACTCATCATTGATAACTATCCAGAAGCTCAGGACGAAGACTGTTACGCACCAAACCATCCGCAAAAACCTGATTTGGGTAAGCGCGTAGTCAAGCTTTCAAAAGAGCTGTGGATAGAGCGCGAAGACTTTATGGAAGAGCCAAGCAAAGGCTACTTCCGCCTGTTCCCCGGCAACATGGTGCGCCTGCGTTATGGCTATGTGGTCAAATGCATCAGCTGCGAAAAAGACGCTGCGGGCAATGTCACCACCGTGCATTGCGAATACCTGCCAGACACCAAATCCGGCACACCAGGCTCAGACAGCGTTAAAGTCAAAGGCAACATTCATTGGGTCAGTGCCGCGCATGCCTACACCGCTGAAATCCGCCTCTATGACCGCCTGTTTAAAGATGCGCATCCTGGTAGCGGCGACAAAGACTTCCTGGATGACATTAACCCGAACTCAGTCACCACCATCACGGCCCAACTCGAGCAAGGCGCGCAAGAAGCACAAGCAGGCGACATCTACCAGTTTGAGCGCCACGGCTATTTTGTGGCAGACCGCAAAGATAGCGTGGCTGGCAAACCGGTGTTTAACAGAACGGTGACCTTGAAAGATAACTGGCAGAAGTAAATCGTGATGCAATCTATAGACTTATCAAAAGCATTTCGACTATTAAATCACGGCCCAACCACCCTGATTACCTCTGCCCATGCGGGCAAAACGAACATCATGACGGCCGCATGGGTCTGTGCACTGGACTTTAATCCACCCAAAGTCACGGTGGTGATTGATAGCAAAACCTACACCCGCGAGTTGATGGAGGCGGAAGGCACGTTTGCGATTAACCTGCCTTGTGTGCAGCAAATTGAGATGGTGAAACAAGTGGGTAGTATCAGTGGTCGCGACTTGCCTGACACCGACAAATTTGCCGAATATGACATTGAGACGTTTGCAGCAGAGGCAATCAGTGCGCCATTGGTAAAAGGCTGTGTTGGCTGGCTGGAATGCAAAATCATCCCGGAGCCGCATAACCAGAACGCTTACGATTTATTTATTGCTGAAGTGGTCGCTGCGCATGCAGATGAGCGCGTATTTAGTGATGGGCGTTGGCATTTCGAGGGTCATGACAATTTACGCACGATTCATCACATTGCGGGTGGTGTGTTTTATGCTACCGGGCAACAATGTTAACCCTTTAGTCACGTTTAAATAGCCATTTAAAAGCCCTGCGAATCACTCGCAGGGCTTTTTATTTTAGGCATATTCCTACACAAAAAAACTAAACTTCCGACATACGAAGGTGTCATGTTTATTAGATGATCTATATAGGCTGGCTAGTGGCACCCTGCTCTTACTCCTGAAAGCCATGAAAAAACACCAAGTAAAACCATCTGCATCAGATTTTCTTTACACCACTAGCCTCCTGTAAGTAATTGGCAATCGGCCACCCAACGCGCTGTATTGCCTTCCAGACCCTTATCAATAGTAGTAAGGAATATATGCGTGTACAACATCAACAAAAAACAGAGCCACTGTATGTGCTGCTGATTAGTGTCCATGGCTTGATACGTGGTGACGGGCTGGAACTCGGCGTCGATGCGGATACGGGTGGGCAAATCACCTATGTGCTGGACCTGGCCAAAGCGCTGGCTGAACACCCGCAAGTGGGCAAAGTGGATTTAATGACACGCCTGATTGAAGACCCGCAAGTCGCGCCAGACTATGCGCAAACAGAAGAAAAACTAAGTGACAACGCGCGCATCATTCGCTTCCCCTGTGGCCCCAAGCGCTATATGCGTAAAGAAACGCTGTGGCCGCACTTAGACCAGATGGTCGACCGTTGCCTGCATTATTTGCGCCAGCAAGGCCGATTGCCAGATGTGATTCACTCGCATTATGCCGATGCAGGCTACGTCGGGCGTCAGCTTTCGATGTTGCTAGGCATTCCGCAAATACACACGGGTCACTCGCTGGGAAAACCCAAACAAGAAAAGCTGCTTTCTAGTGGCCGCAAAGCGGCCAATATTGAAAAACAATTTAACTTTGAGCGACGCATTGCCGAAGAAGAGGCGCTGATACAACATGCCTCTATGATTGTCACCAGCACGCGGCAAGAGGTTGAATTGCAATATGGCATGTACGCACACCCAGACCTTAAGCGTTTTCGCGTGATTCCGCCGGGCACTGACACCTCACGTTTTTCGCCACCTGGCAGACGGCCAATTTCTGAGCGCGTAGAGCAAAGCGTACACAGATTTTTAGTGAACCCTAAAAAACCAATGATTTTGTGTATCTGCCGCCCGGAAGTGCGCAAAAATATCAAAGGCCTGATTGCAGCCTATGGTAATAACCAAGATTTGCAACGGCGCGCCAACCTGGTGCTGGTCGCTGGCAGCCGCGACAACATCCGCGACCTGGAAAAGTCACAGGCAGCAGTGCTCAATGACTTGCTGCTGGATATTGATCGCTACGACCTGTGGGGCAAAGTCGCGATTCCTAAAAGCCATGTGCAGGAAGATGTTCCCGAACTTTACCGCATGGCTGCAAAAAGCCGTGGCGTCTTTATTAATGCGGCCTTTACCGAACCGTTTGGCCTCACCTTGCTAGAAGCGGCCGCCTGTGGCTTGCCGGTGATTGCGCCTGATGATGGTGGGCCACGTGATATTTTGGCCAACGGCCACCACGGCTTGCTGGTCGACACCCTCAATAGTGAGGCCATAGGCGAAGAATTGTTATCTGCGCTGAGCGATAAGCCACGCTGGCGCAAATGGGCCAAGAGCGGCGTGTTGAACGTTAAACGTCATTACACCTGGGCCGGGCATGTCAACAAATACGTCAAAGAAGTACGCTCTTTATTACGCAAGCAACGTAAAAACCTGCGCAAGCAGCAAATCGCGCTGCATAGCGGCAAATCGCCTATTCCGCTGGCGCAGCATGCGTTTATCACCGATATTGATAACACCTTGCTCGGCCAGCGTGAGGGGCAAGAGGCGCTGGTTGAATGGCTGATCAACAATGTCGGCTATACCATTTTTGGCATTGCGACCGGCAGGCCGCTAGATAGCGCCATCGACATTTTGCGCAAAAACCGCATTCCGATTCCGGATGTATTAATCACCTCTGTTGGCTCCGAAATTCATTACGGCATCCGCCGCACACCGGATATCGGCTGGGCCAACCACATTCGCCATTTATGGCGGCGGGACGATGTGCTCAACGCCATGCAGCAAATACCCGGCATACGCCTGCAAACGGCTGAAAACCAGCGTGAATTCAAGATTTCTTACCTGGTGGACGCGCAAACCATGCCCACGGTGGACAAAATCAGCCAGCATTTGCATGCGCTGGGCCTGCATGCGCAGATCATCTATTCGCATGGCGAGTTTCTCGACCTGTTACCGATACGCGCCTCTAAGGGGCATGCTATCCGCTATTTATCGTATAAATGGGGGTTGCCGCTAGACAAGTTTCTGGTCTCTGGCGACTCTGGTAACGACGTTGAAATGTTAGTCGGCGACACCATGGCCGTGGTGGTTGGCAACTATAGCGAGGACTTGTCTCACCTCAAAGGTGCACCACGCATCTATTTTGCCGAATCCAACTATGCACATGGCATTTTAGAAGGCATGCAGCACTACAAATTTGGCGTGGCACCCACCAATAGCCAAACGCGCAACCAAGGCCAAGCAGTGACAGAGGGAGCCTGATCATGTATGAGCAAATTTCGCATTCTTTGCTGAATGATATATTGACCCAATTCAAGCAGCCCAAAGGCGAAGACTGGCAACACTTTTATACGCGCCTGGGGGCCAATTTTTATTCGATTCACTCGTTGTTTCAACATCTATATGGCCAGCGCGATGACTTTAAAACCCAACTGGCCAAGCTGGTGGCTGTGCTCTCGCAACAATATGCGCAACGCGCGGCGCATTTAAAAGCCAAAGACCTGGAGCGTGAAAAAAACCATGACTGGTTTATGCAGCAAAAATGGGTAGGCATGGCATTGTATTGCCAGGGCTTTGCCGACAACCTGGCCGATATGCGCAAAAAACTACCTTATCTACAAGAGTTAGGTATCAACCTGGTACATATTTTGCCCATTTGTGACTGCCCAGAGCAGCAGAATGACGGCGGTTATGCCGTGCGTGACTTTAGAAAAATAGATGCGCGTAACGGCAGCATGGCCGACCTTGAACAACTGATCACCGCCATGCAGCAATCTGACATGCTGCTCACGCTGGATGTCGTAGTGAACCACACCTCGGATGAACACGCCTGGGCCAAGCAGGCCAAGCTAGGCGATCAGCAGTATCAGGATTACTACTATATGTATCCTGACCGCACTATTCCGGAGATGTTCGAGGTGTCCATGCCCGAAGTGTTTCCCGAGCATGCGCCCGGCAGTTTTACGTTCAACGCCGACACCGGCAAATGGGTGATGACGGTGTTTAACCACTATCAGTGGGACCTCAATTACAGTAACCCGGCGGTGTTGATTGAAATGGTCGACATCATTTTATTCTGGGCCAATAAAGGCGTGGATATCCTGCGCCTGGATGCGGTGGCTTTTTTATGGAAGAAAATAGGCAGCAGTTGCCAGAATGAACGCGAAGCGCACCTGATTTTGCAATTACTCAAGGACTGTTGCCAGGTCACGGCCCCTGGCGTGATTTTTATTGCCGAGGCGATTGTGGCACCAATTGAAATTATCAAATATTTTGGTGAAGACGCCATTAACGCCAAAGAATGCGAAATCGCCTATAACGCCACCTTTATGGCGCTGCTTTGGGATGCCGTAGCCACCAAACAAACCGTGCTGCTGACCAAAGGCGTAGAAGATTTGCCGGAGAAGCTGGACCGCGCTACCTGGCTCAATTATGTGCGTTGCCATGACGACATCGGCCTTGGCTTTAGCGACCAGGCCATTATTGCCGCGGGCTTTGAGCCCGTGTCGCACCGGCGCTTTCTGGTCGATTACTACACTGGCCATTATCCTGACTCGAACGCCAGGGGCTTTGCGTTTGGCGTCAATAAAAAAACGGGCGATGCCCGCATTTCGGGCGCCCTCGCCTCACTGGCAGGTCTGGAAACCGCACTGGCCAATCAGGATCAAGCTGCCATTGAAAATGCCATTCTGACCATCGTACTGCTGCATAACCTGATCATGTCGTTTGGCGGTATCCCGCTGCTTTACTATGGTGACGCGGTCGGCACCTTGAACAATGACAGCTATCTGCAAGATGAAAACAAAATGCATGATAATCGCTGGGTGCACAGGCCCACCTTGAACTGGGAGGTGTTGGCGCTCAAAAACGAGCCCGGCAGCGTGCAGCAGCGCCTGTTTAGCCAAATCAAACAGCTCATTGCCATCCGCAAAGAGATTTCTGCATTTGCTGACTTGAATAACCGCGAACTGATTGCGCTTGATAATCCGCACCTGTTCGCCTTTCACCGCTACGTGCAAACCGGTATGCACTCTAAAGTCGTGGTGATTGCCAACTTTAATACCACACCACAACATGCGCCCTTGCCGCCATTCAGGCAAAAAGGCCTGTTTAAAGCACCGGTGTTGACCGAGCTGTATAGCGGCAAGACGCTCACCACCGATCAACACGGCATAGAGATCCCCCCCTTAACCGCCTACTGGTTATCTACCTAAATCACTCGAAAGGAGTATCAAACACAATGAATTGGCTGACTTATTTGGGCATCGAAAATCCGGCAGAAATGCTGGCACTGGTCAAAACCCTGCTGCGTATTTTTTTAATTATTGGCGTCGCTTATTTTTTAAATCGCCTCAGCAAAAAGTTGATCTGGCAACTCAGGGACAAACTCAATGCCAGACAACTGGATAATATTGAGGAAATCAAGCGCCTGAATACACTCAGCATGGTGCTACGTTACATTATCACCACCGTGATTCTGGCCATTACCGTGGTGGAGATACTGCATGAGCTGGGCATTTCTATCGCGCCCGTGCTAGCGGCCGCCGGGGTGGTCGGCCTGGCGGTGGGCTTTGGCGCACAAAGCCTGGTCAAAGATTACTTTAATGGCTTTTTCTTGCTGCTGGAAAACCAGATTCGCAAAGATGATGTGGTAGAAATTGCCAATAAATCCGGCCTGGTGGAGGAAATCACCCTGCGTTATATCAAGATGCGCGATTATGAAGGCAATGTGCATTATGTGCCCAACGGCCAGATTACCACCGTCACCAACCGTTCACGCGATTTTGCCTATGCGGTGATGGATATCCGCGTCGCCTATGACGAAAATATCGCCAAAGTCATGCAGATCATGCATGAGGTCGGCACCAGCATTCTACAAGACACACAGCTGCGAGACAAAGTGCTGGATAAACTGGATATTGCCGGTGTGGATAACCTGGCGGAATCTGCGGTGATTATTCGCTGCCGCATGAAAGTACGGCCCTTAGAGCAATGGACCATCAAGCGCGAATATTTAAAACGGATTAAAAACGCATTCGATGCGCAACAGATTGAAATTCCGTTCCCACACCTCACGGTGTATCAAGGCCCAACGGCCGAACCGCTGGCTGCTTAATAAAAAGCGGGCGTAGTGCCCGCTTTTTTATGCCTGCTTGCTGCGTTGCCGTTTTTGCCGGTATCGATAGGCCAACAAAATAATGATACCAGCCACATTCGGCCACCAGATATACCAGTGTGACCAGGGAATACCATCGACTTTAAAGTCTGAAATTGGCCAGAACATCGGCGTGGCAAAATATTGCAGGCTATGGAAAGGAAAATCCAGCGTGATATGAAACGGCCAGGCCAGCATGGCAAAAGCGATATCCTTGCGCCAAACAGCCACTAGGCCAATCACGGCAAACGCAATCACAAAACTGTGGCCAACGGTGTAGGCCGGATAAATCCAGGCCGGCAAGGTCGCCAGCGCTGGTTTGCCGAAGCTGTAATTACCTTCAATCACGCGCAGTAAGAGCAAAGCACCGAAAGAAATCAGGTCAGGCATGGCCCCCATGAGCGCAGCAAATTTAGGGTATTTGCGAAAGCCAAACAGGCCATAGCCCCATAAAGCGTGACTAAAGGTATCCATGCATGTATCCGATCAGTTAAGCAGCCAGTTGGCGTATCACGGTGGCGATTTGCTCGGCCTGCGCTTGCACCAGGCTCTGGTTCAAACCTTCGACCATGACGCGGATTTTGGGCTCGGTGCCAGACGCACGTAACAGCACCCGGCCTTCACCATTGAGCGCTGTTTCTGCCTGTTTAACGGCCGTTTGTACCGCCTCCTGGTTGAGGTCCAGCTTTTGTTTGGTCGTGACGTTAATCAGCACTTGCGGATACAAGGTTAAATCTGCGCCCAGTTGCTGTAGCGTTTTACCGCTTTCGCGTACCGATTGCAGCACTTGTAACGCCGCAATAATGGCATCGCCACTGGTGTGTTTATCCAGGGTGAGGATATGGCCAGAATTTTCACCACCCAGTTTCCAGTTTTTGTCCTGCAATAATTCCAGCACATAGCGGTCGCCCACTTTGGCGCGACCAAACGGAATCTGGTGTTTTTGCAGCGCATGCTCCAGTGCCAGGTTGGTCATCAGCGTGCCTGCCACTCCGCCTTTGAGTTTACCTTTGGCATACAAGCCCATGGCGATGATATAAAGCAATTGGTCACCATCCAGCAAGTTGCCTGCACCATCCACCATCATCACACGGTCGCCATCGCCATCAAAGGCAATGCCAAGATCCGCTTGATGCTCAACCACCGCTTTTTGCAGCGCCTGCGGATGTGTGGAACCTACGCCTTCGTTAATATTGAGACCATCCGGCTGGTTGCCAATGGCAATCACATCGGCACCCAACTCATGAAACACAGGGGGAGCCACATGGTAAGTCGCCCCATGCGCGCAATCGAGCACGATTTTGAGGCCACGCAAGTCGAGATGGTTAGGATAGGTACTTTTACAGAACTCCACATAGCGGCCAGCGGCATCATCGACACGCTTGGCTTTGCCTAGTTGCGCGGACTCCATCACCTGCATGGGCTGGGCCAACGCAGCTTCAATCGCATGCTCAATGTCATCTGGCAACTTGGTGCCTTGTGCAGAGAAAAACTTAATCCCGTTATCGTAATACGGGTTATGCGACGCAGAGATCACAATGCCCGCCTGCGCACGCAAGGCACGCGTTAAATAGGCAACGGCAGGCGTTGGCATCGGGCCAGTGAGTAACACATCAACACCGGCGGCTGACAAGCCTGCTTCTAGTGAAGCTTCCAGCATATAGCCAGAAATACGGGTATCTTTACCGATGAGCACTGTCGGACGCTTGCCTGCAGGCAAATGCTCGTGGCTCGCCAACACGCGCCCGGCGGCATAGCCCAGCTTCATGACAAACTCAGGCGTAATCACTGACTCACCGACACGGCCTCGAATACCATCGGTACCAAAATACTGTTTACTCATCGCTCTTATCCTTCTCTTGCTTATTTTTTATGCGTTTATTTTAATGCTGCCACGACTTTAAGCGCTTCTACGGTGGCTTTGACGTCATGCACACGCAGCAAATGTGCACCTTGCATAGCACTGATTACCGCTGCGGCCACACTGGCATGCAGGCGGGCATCGACATCATTACCGGTCATTTGCCCTAATACTGATTTACGTGAGAGTCCGACCAGCAACGGACAATTTAGATCCAGCAGTTGCGGCAAGGCTTTGGCCAACGCAATATTGTGCGCGCGGGTTTTACCGAACCCAAAACCCGGGTCTAGCATGATGCGCGATTGCGCCACACCTGCCGAGAGACAAGCATCGCGCTGCACGCGTAAAAACTGCTTCACCTCTGCCACAACATCATCATAGTGTGGCTCAATTTGCATGGTTTGCGGCGTGCCTTGCATATGCATAATGCAAACGCCTGCATCACTATTGGCAACGGCTTCTAACGCACCCTCTTCTTGTAAACCGCGCACATCATTCACAATAGAGGCGCCAGCAGCAATCGCGGCACGCATCACTGCCGGTTTATAAGTGTCAATTGAAATAGGCACTGTAATATTGCGTGCGACTAATGCTTCAATCACCGGAATCACACGCTGCAACTCCTCTGCCAACGGCACTGGTGGCGCATTTGGCCGTGTCGACTCGCCGCCAATATCAAGGACGGCAGCCCCCTGCTCTATCAACGCAAGTGCGTGTGCAACTGCTGCATCACGCCGATCAAATTGCCCACCATCCGAAAAAGAGTCCGGGGTGACATTAATAATCCCCATGACTTTAGGGGTCTCAACGTCCAGCCTAAAACGTCCGCACTGAAACAGCATATGTGATTGAATGTCCAAAAAACAAAGGCTGGCAAATGCCAGCCTTGTTATTTTAACTGAAACCCGGGTGACACAACACCCGGCGAATAATGCTAGACGTTCGTTTCAGTGTCGTCGCCTTTTGCCGCCGGTTGTGGCGTCGGATTGACCATGGTGCCGCCAGTGCCACTGCCGCCAGAACTGATGGTTGGTCCATTTTTGGGCTTGGGCGCACGTACAGGTAAGCCGGCCATAATGTCATTGATCTGATCAGCATCGATGGTTTCTAGCTCCATCAATGCCTTAGTCATGGCCTCAACCTTGTCGCGGTTGTCTTCCAGCAATTTGCGGGCAATTCCATATTGCTCGTCAAGAATACGGCGGATTTCAGCATCAACTTTTTGTTGCGTGGCTTCGGACACGGTACGCGACGACATGCCACCCATCCAGGAGTCTTGCTCACTGCCAGCATACACCATGGTACCCAAGGTATCAGACATACCAAACTTGGTCACCATATCACGCGCCAATTTAGTCGCACGCTCAAAGTCATTAGAAGCGCCTGTAGACATTTGATGCATGAAAATCTCTTCGGCGATACGGCCGCCAAACAAAATCGAAATATCTTCCAGCATTTTATCTTTGTAGTTGCTGATACGGTCATGCTCGGGCAACTGCCAGGTTAAGCCCAATGCCCAGCCACGGGGCATAATGGTGACTTTGTGCACAGGATCCGCTTTTGGCAACAACTTGGCTACCACCGCATGACCAGACTCATGATAAGCCGTATTCAAGCGCTCTTCTTCACGCATGACCATAGACTTGCGCTCAGGGCCCATGAAAATCTTGTCTTTAGCATCTTCAAAATCCTGCATATCGACCGTACGCTTGTTGCGGCGAGCGGCGAACAAAGCGGCCTCGTTAACCAGGTTAGCCAGATCAGCACCGCTAAAACCTGGTGTGCCACGTGCCAGAATATCTGCTCTCACGTCTGGATCAATCGGCACTTTACGCATATGCACATTTAAAATCTGCTCACGGCCTTTGATGTCTGGCAAACCAACCATTACCTGACGGTCAAAACGGCCAGGGCGCAACAGTGCTTTGTCCAGCACATCTGCACGGTTGGTCGCAGCGACGACAATCACGCCAGAGTTCGCTTCAAAGCCATCCATTTCAACCAGCATCTGGTTCAACGTTTGTTCGCGTTCGTCGTTACCGCCACCAGTCCCTGCACCACGATGGCGGCCAACCGCATCAATCTCGTCGATAAAGACGATACAAGGGGAGTTCTTTTTGGCGGTTTCAAACATGTCACGCACACGTGCAGCACCCACACCAACAAACATCTCAACGAAATCAGAGCCAGAAATACTAAAGAATGGCACTTTGGCTTCACCAGCAATCGCACGCGCCAACAGGGTTTTACCTGTCCCTGGCGGGCCAACCATCAATACACCACGTGGAATACGGCCACCCAGTTTTTGAAACTTGCTCGGGTCTTTTAAAAACTCCACCAGCTCGGCCACTTCTTCTTTGGCTTCATCGCAACCGGCCACATCGGCAAAAGTGGTGCTGTTATTAGACTCATCGAGTTGACGTGCTTTGCTCTTGCCAAACGAAAATGGGCCGCCACCTTTACCGCCACCTTGCATCTGACGCATAAAAAACACCCAGACGCCAATCAGCAAAATCATAGGAAACCAGGACACGAAAATGCTCATCAGCATGGATTCATGTTCTTCTGGCTTAGCTTCAACAATCACATTATTTTTCAGCAGGTCAGACACCATCCATGGATCAGAAGGTGTAAAAGTATCGTAGTTTTTACCTTCGTTGGTCGTCACATGCAGCGAACGGCCATCAATTTGTACTTTAGCCACGCGGCCATCTCTGACCTCTTGCATAAATTGTGAGTAAACCACTTGACCACTACTTCTGCCGGGACCGTTAAATTGATTAAATACCGTCATCAGCAACAGGGCGATCGCTACCCAAATCGCGATATTTTTCAATAGATTATTCAAGGTGGTTCCTTCATTTTAAAAATCGAAAGGCAGGGAAGTCCCTATCTGGAACTATGGAGGCAAAACCAAATTTTTCAAGCCTTTGCTGGCATTGTATACCCAATTTTTTGCTTGTGCGACGAAAACTAAACGCCAAAAAGCATTGCAATTCAAGCTTTACGCTGCAAGCCCAGCAAATAAACTTCACTACTGCGATCACGCGAGGCTTTAGGTTTACGTGTGACCACCTTTTCAAATTGGCCACGCATTTGCTTCACAATTTCGTCAAAACCGCTACCAATAAACACTTTGACCACAAAGTTACCGCCCGGTTTCAGCCATTGCTGACAAAAGTCCAGTGCCAGCTCGGTGAGATAGGTAGCGCCTGCCTGATCAACATCTTTGAGGCCACTCATATTGGGCGCCATATCAGCGATCACCAAATCAACCAACTTATGATTCAAGCTGGTTTCAAGCTGCTTGAGCACGACTTCTTCACGAAAGTCACCGCAAATAAATTCAACGCCGGGGATAGGATGCATGTCGAGTATATCCAGCGCAATCACGCGCCCCTGGCCTTTAATGCGTTGCACCGCCACCTGCGACCAGCTCCCAGGCGTAGAACCCAAGTCAACCACGGTCATACCGGGTTTAATCAACCTATCTTTATCGTCGATTTCAAGCAGCTTGTAAGCAGCACGCGCACGATAACCGTCCTTTTGTGCACGTTTTACAAACTCGTCGTTCAGGTGTTCCTGCATCCAGGCTTTGCTGGTTTTAGAGGGTTTCATAGGGGGAATTCCTGCTTCATGCTAAAATACTGTCTGTTTTCAAGGAAAATTTTGCATGCAATTAAACAGCAAACAAATCGCTTATTTACGTGGCCTGGCACACAGCTTAAGCCCGGTTGTCATGATAGGCAACAATGGCCTGACCGACGCCGTATTAAAAGAAATAGAGGTCAGCCTGAATGCGCATGAACTGATCAAGGTTCAGGTCGCCGGGGATGATCGCGAATTACGCAAATCGCTGCTGACGGACATCGCAGACAAGGCCAATGCCGTTGCCGTGCATCACATTGGCAAACAACTGGTGTTTTACCGTGCCAGTGAGGCAGTAAAAGCCTCTGCCAAAATCGTCATTCCCAAGCTTTAATAGGTTGGCTTTAACGGCCAAAGCAACAAAACAATCAATAAAAAACGCGCTACTTAAGGCGCGTTTTTTATTGATGCGTTAGCTAGATTTAATCACCAGCCAGACACCCAGCAAACACTCGACCAAATAAGCGATACTGGCCACGCCATGCCAGGTTTTAAACCGGCTGGCAAACACACTTTGCATCACGTCATTTGGCAACGCACTGGCTTTTAATTGTGCCAGCAAAGGCTGAATGCCAAACTCGCCGACCAGTACCAGCACCCACATCATAAACACCACCCAGAACAGCCCTTGCCTGAACGCTGAAAAGCCATCATTTGCCAGGCGCTGAATCAACAACCAGACACCACTGACCAAACCAATATAACTGACAATCGTAAACAGCTTACCAGCCACCAGTCCGGCTAACTGCCGATCTGCGATGGTTTGAAACAAGACGCTGGCCGTGATGGCAGTCATCCATAACGCCCCTACCCACAGCGTGAGTAACAGCGGATTAATCAAACCAGTGAGTCCTGCTTGCTTGGCCATAAACCTGCACTCCTAAATATAGAGCACTTCAAGAATTTCGTATTCTTTAACACCACCCGGCGATTGTATTTCTACCACTTCGCCCTCAGACTTGCCAATCAAGCCACGCGCGATTGGTGAGCTGACGGAAATTTTGCCGTTTTTAATGTCGGCCTCGTCTTCACCCACAATTTGATAGGTTTTTGCATCACCAGAGTCCAGGTCCTCAAAGCGCACAGTAGCCCCAAACACAACACGGCCTTCTGCGTTCAACATGGTTGGGTCGATGATCTGCAAGTTAGACAACTTAGCTTCAAGCTCGGAAATACGGCCTTCAATAAAGCTCTGGCGCTCTTTGGCAGCCTCGTATTCAGCATTTTCTGACAAGTCACCCTGTGCACGCGCTTCAGCAATCGCCTGGATAATATTCGGGCGGTCAACTGCGCGCAAACGTTGTAATTCTTCTTTGAGCAATTCTGCGCCAATCACGGTCACAGGAATTTGATGTACTGCCATGTTGAAATACCTTAAAAAAATGAGTATAAAAAAAATAAACCACACCCAAATGAGCGTGGCTTATTTCAACTATCAATTAAGTCTAGTGCAATGACTCTTAGTGTAAGTTAAGCAAGAAGTTTGTGCAAGTCTTGCACCGAGTAGACATTCATGTCCTTGCTTTGCGCCATCCCGATACAGGCTGCACGTGCGCCAGCCAGAGTCGTGTAATAGGTCACCTTGTTTTGCAGCGCACTGCGGCGAATCTCATACGAGTCGGTAATGGCTTTTTTGTCTTCAGTCACATTGACAATCAAACTGATCTCATCGTTCTTGATCATGTCGACAATATGCGGCCTGCCCTCGGCCACTTTATTGACTGGTGACACATCCAGACCTTGTTCTGACAACGCGCGCGCTGTGCCTTTGGTCGCCACCAAGGTAAAGCCCAGTTTGACCAGGTCTTTGGCAATATCAATCACTTTGGCATGATCTTCATTACGCACACTGATAAAGGCTCTGCCGCCGGTTGGCATTTTCACGGAAGCGCCCAATTGCGATTTAACAAACGCTTCAGCAAAAGTTTTGCCTACGCCCATCACCTCACCGGTCGACTTCATTTCTGGCCCAAGAATAGTATCTACACCTGGGAACTTGATAAACGGGAACACTGCTTCTTTCACTGAGTAGTAAGGCGGCACCACTTCTTTAGTTACGCCTTGTGATTTCAGTGATTGACCAGCCATGCAACGCGCAGCAATTTTTGCCAGTTGCAAGCCACAGGCTTTAGACACAAACGGCACCGTGCGTGACGCACGCGGATTCACTTCCAGCACATAAACCACTTCGCCCTGCTCAGTATTTTGCACGGCAAACTGCACGTTCATCAGACCTTTTACACCCAGCGCTTTGGCCATTTGCACGGTTTGCTTACGCAACTCGTCCTGCAGGCTATCGCTCAGGCTGTAAGGTGGCAATGAACAGGCGGAGTCACCAGAATGCACACCAGCTTGCTCTACGTGCTGCATGATACCGCCGATCAATACCTCTTCGCCGTCACTTAAAGCGTCGACATCAACTTCAATCGCGTCATTGAGGAAGCGATCTAGCAACACTGGGGACTCATTAGAGACTTTTACCGCCTCGCGCATATAGCGCTCGAGCTGGCTTTGCTCATGCACGATTTCCATCGCACGGCCGCCCAATACGTAAGAAGGACGCACTACCAGCGGGTAACCAATTTCAGTTGCTAGGCGAATCGCCTCTTCTGGCGCACGTGCCGTACGGTTAGGTGGCTGCTTCAGGTTGAGCGTATGCAACATTTGCTGAAACCGCTCACGGTCTTCGGCACGGTCAATCGCATCTGGCGTGGTGCCAATGATAGGCACACCGGCTTTTTCCAGGTCACGCGCTAATTTCAATGGGGTTTGACCACCGTATTGCACAATCACGCCAACCGGTTTTTCGATATTAACGATTTCGAGCACATCTTCCAGCGTGACTGGCTCAAAGTACAAGCGATCAGACGTATCGTAATCGGTAGAAACCGTCTCCGGGTTACAGTTCACCATGATGGTTTCGTAACCATCTTCGCGCATGGCGAAGGCCGCGTGTACGCAGCAATAGTCAAACTCAATGCCCTGGCCAATCCGGTTAGGACCACCACCCAATACCATGATCTTTTTGTTATTGGTTGGCTGTGATTCGCACTCTTCTTCATACGTAGAGTACATATACGCCGTGTTAGTCGCAAACTCTGCCGCACAGGTATCCACGCGTTTGTAGACCGGACGCACATTCAACGCCTGACGGAACGCACGCACGGCATGTTGGTCGGTGTTCAGCAATTTAGCCAAACGGCGGTCAGAGAAGCCTTTACGTTTGAGCCTGAACAAGGTGTCTTTGTTTAAGTCAGCCAGAGACTTCACTGACAGCGACTGTTCCAACTTGATGATTTCTTCAATCTGTACCAGGAACCAGCGGTCAATCTTAGTGATGTCAAAGATTTCATCAACACGCATCCCCAGACGGAAGGCATCCGCCACATACCAGATACGCTCAGGTCCTGGCTCGCCCATTTCTTTAACGATACGGTCTTTGTCGTCAGTGATTGAGTCCAAGCCGTCGACGCCGACCTCAAGGCCGCGCAAGGCTTTGTGAAAAGACTCCTGAAAGCTACGGCCCATGGCCATGACTTCACCCACAGACTTCATCTGCGTGGTTAAACGGCTATCAGCCTGCGGGAATTTTTCAAACGCGAACCGCGGCACTTTGGTCACCACGTAGTCAATCGACGGCTCAAACGAAGCCGGCGTTTGACCACCGGTAATTTCGTTGCGCAACTCGTCCAATGTGAAACCCACCGCCAGTTTGGCAGCTACTTTGGCAATCGGGAAACCGGTGGCTTTAGAAGCCAGTGCAGATGAGCGTGACACACGCGGGTTCATTTCAATCACGATCATGCGGCCATCATCAGGGTTAATGGCAAACTGCACGTTAGAGCCGCCGGTATCCACGCCGATTTCACGCAGCACTGCCAACGAGGCGTTACGCATGATCTGGTATTCTTTGTCGCTCAGGGTTTGTGCTGGCGCGACGGTGATACTGTCGCCGGTATGCACGCCCATCGGATCCAGGTTTTCAATTGAGCAGATGATGATGCAGTTGTCCGCTTTGTCGCGCACCACTTCCATCTCGTATTCTTTCCAACCCAGCAGTGACTCTTCAATCAGCAACTCGTTGGTTGGTGAGGCATCCAGGCCACGCTCGCAAATAGCGATAAATTCTTCGCGGTTATACGCAATGCCGCCGCCACTACCGCCCATGGTGAATGAAGGGCGAATAATTGCCGGATAACCAATCGTTGCCTGCACTTGCAAGGCTTCTTCCAGGCTATGCGCAATCGCAGAGCGTGCAGAACCCAGACCGATTTTGGTCATGGCTTCTTTAAATTTCTGGCGGTCTTCGGCTTTATCAATGGCTTCTTTAGAGGCGCCGATTAACTCAACATTGAATTTCTGCAATACGCCATGCTTGTCCAAGTCCAGCGCACAGTTCAGCGCAGTCTGGCCGCCCATGGTAGGCAACAAAGCATCTGGACGCTCTTTTTCAATGATTTTTTCTACCATCTGCCAGGTAATTGGCTCGATGTAGGTCGCGTCCGCCATTTCCGGATCAGTCATGATGGTCGCCGGGTTGGAGTTCACCAGAACGACACGGTAACCCTCTTCACGCAGCGCCTTACAGGCTTGCGCACCAGAATAGTCGAACTCACAGGCCTGCCCAATGACAATGGGACCGGCACCGATAATCAGAATACTTTTAATGTCAGTTCTTTTTGCCATTAGCTGGACTTTCTTTCTTGCATTAACTGGATAAAGCGGTCAAACAACACGCTCATTTCTTGCGGGCCAGGGCTGGCTTCCGGGTGACCCTGAAAGCTGAAGGCTGGCTTGTCTGTGCGTGCGATGCCTTGCAGGCTGCCATCAAACAAAGACACATGCGTCACCTTGACATTGGCTGGCAAGGTCGCCGGATCCGCCGCGAAACCATGGTTTTGGCTGGTGATATACACGCGTTTGCTTTCAACGTCCTGCACCGGATGGTTAGCGCCGTGGTGACCAAATTTCATTTTCAATGTTTTGGCACCGCTAGCCAAGGCCAGCAACTGGTGGCCTAGGCAAATACCAAAGGTCGGGATACCAGTGTCGACCAGACTTTTAATCGCGCTCACCGCGTAATCGCATGGCTCCGGGTCTCCAGGGCCATTAGACAGGAAAATACCATCAGGTTTGTGGGCCAGCGCTTGTTCAGCAGTGGCTTGCGCTGGCAACACGGTGACTTTACAGCCGCGGGAAACCAGCATACGCAAAATGTTACGTTTGACGCCGTAGTCAAAGGCGACCACGTGGAACTGCGCATCAGCCGCTTTGCTGAAACCCGCACCCAATTGCCATTCGGCTTCTGTAAATTCATAAGGCTGGGTACAGCTGACCACTTTGGCCAGGTCCATGCCCGCCAGGCCTGGAAAGCAATTGGCCAAAGCCAGGGCTTGCGCTTCATCAACAGCCTCACCAGCCATGATACAGCCAGCCTGCGCACCTTTTTCGCGCAGAATGCGGGTCAGTTTACGGGTATCGATATCGGCAATCGCCACGACATTGTTGACATTGAGATAGTCAGAGAGATTTTGTTCACTGCGGAAATTGCTTTCCAATAAGGGCAAGTCACGAATAATCAGACCCGCAGCATAGACTTTATCTGACTCGACATCCTCACTATTGGTGCCATAGTTACCAATGTGCGGATAAGTCAGTGTCACAATTTGTTCGGTGTAGGATGGATCAGTCAGAATTTCCTGATATCCGGTGATAGATGTATTGAACACCACTTCACCGACCGTATGACCGGAAGCGCCAATGCTAATGCCCTTAAAAACAGTTCCATCTGCTAACACTAAAATCGCTGGAATTGTTTTTGACACCTTTAGCTCCTTAAGTTTGATACGAAACACATCTTTTAGAGGGCTCATCGCATCGCCAGAAACCGGGTTCAAGCTGCGGTGAATAGATGTGCAAAACGGGAAAAGCTTGTTGGACTCTTCCCGTTCAGAATTAAAGCATTATAGCGCAAATCGACTGCCCACTCAAGGGCAACTGACAGTCAACATTCGTTTAGCTTCTTAAATAATGCAGAGACTAAACACTAGCTTATATCAGGTTTTATCAAAGCCCAACACGTCGCGCATATCAAACAAGCCTTGCGGTTTATCTGCCAAAAACTTGGCCGCACGCAATGCACCTTGCGCAAAGGTGGCGCGGCTAGAAGCCTTGTGGGTTAGCTCGACACGCTCACCCACACCGGCCAGCACCACCGTATGGTCACCCACCACATCACCGCCGCGCAAGGTTGCAAAACCTATGGTGCCGGTTTCGCGCTCACCAGTCACCCCTTCACGCGCGTACACTGCGCAGTCCTTTAAAGCTTTATCTATGCCTTTAGCTGCAGCTTCACCCAGGCGCAATGCCGTGCCTGATGGCGCATCTACTTTATGACGATGATGCATTTCGACCACTTCAATATCGTAGCCTTCATTGAGCACGCGCGCAGCTTGCTCAACCAAGTTAATCAGCAAGGTTACACCAACACTCATATTCGGCGCGAACACCACGCCTATTTTTTTGGCGGCCGCTTCAATACTGGCTTTTTCAGCCTCATTAAAACCAGTGGTGCCGATCACCAACTTTACATTTGCTTGCTGGCAAGCTTGCAAGTACTGCATGCTAGCTTCCGGACGCGTAAAGTCTACCAACACATCCGCACCTTGCAATGCAGCAGCGATGTCAGCGCTGATTTTAACGCCGGTTTGTTTACCAAACTGCTCACCCGCATCGCGCCCTATCATCGCGCTCTCTGCACGATCCAGTGCGGCATGCAGTTGCAAACCACTATCAGAAAAAACACCCTCTAATAAAGCATGCCCCATACGGCCGGACACCCCCGCAATCACAACTTTCAACATCACTCGCTCAATCATTCTTTAATAATTTAGGATTAAAACCCGATTTGTTCCAGCACGCCGTCCAGATGCTCCGAGCTACCTTCCGGCGCAGTCACCTGTTGTTTGGCGGCAGGAACATCTGCACCAGTAGCAGCGCTTTCACGCACGATCAACCAACGGTTGCTGGCAGCATCCAGCTTCAACTCCAGACGCTTGACCATCTCATCACTAAACGCTTTCGAAGCGTATTTTTGCGTGAAAGTCACAATGGCGCCATCGCCATCGCGGCTGACATGCACATCTGCCAGCTCCAGGCTGATCTTACCCTGCTGTGGAGACAAGCGCTTTTTACGTTGCGCCTCCCATACAGCACGACTAGGCAAGCCTTCGGGCACAAAAGCCGGGGAGTAAGCCGCAAAATAGGCACTGGTATTTTTACTACGCCAGGCCTGCGCCCACGATTGAATCGCAGCATCCACGCCGGCATCAGCCGCAACCACCACACTGGCATCAGAGACACTTACGGCTGGCACATTGGCTTTTACTGGCTCAGTCGCCGCAACCACAGCAGCGGCAGCGGCCTCTGTGCGCTCACGTGTAATTAACCAGCGCTTTTGTGCGGGCTCATAACGCAACTCCAGCGTTTTGTTTAAGGTGTCTTTATAGGCTTTAGCCGCATACTTCTGCTCAAACTGCACAGTAGCTGTCGAGCCATCACGCTGCACCTGCATATTATTGAGCACCAGCGTAATGTTACCTGCCGCAGACAAGCGTTGTTTGCGCTGTGCTTCCCAGGCTTTTTTGGATGGCAAGCCTTCGGGAACGAAATCAGGCGCATAGGCTGCCAGGTAGGTTTTAACGTTTTGAGTTCGCCAGGCCTGTGCCCAGCCAGCAACGGCCTGATTAATCTCAGCATCGCCTGCGGGTGCTTCCTGTGTTGCCGCGGGTGCTTGCTCAGCCGCTTTCGCGGCGGTCTGCACAGGCTTATCTTCGGTAGCAGCCAATGCGGCGGCAGTTGGCGCCACAGGTTTCACCATCGGCTTGGTCACGGCTGGCGGTGGTGGCAGTTCTGGCTCAGGTTCGGGCTCTGGCAGTTGCTCGGCCACAAATGTCGGGGACGGCTCAGCCGCGTGATCCGCTTTAGGCGCAACGCCTTTTTCAGTCACCTGATGCGCTTCAGCATCGGTCACCGGCGCGTTGGCTTCAGCCATATTGCCTTTGACCATTTCCTGCTCGCTTGGCACCACCGGCGCCACATACTCCCCTTCAGGGATATATGGAATCACCTCATCATCCTCAACAGCAGCCACTGTTGCCGCTTTAGAGGCTGGCACAGGTGGCGATACCGGTTTGGCTGCGGGTGCGGCCGCTTTTTTAGTTTGGGCTGGCTTCACCGCCGCCGCTGTCACGGCCGCTGCCGCAACCACAGGGGCGGTAATCTTGCTCGCAGCAGGTGCCGCTTTGACTACTGGCGGCAATACAGGCTCAGGCGCGGCAACCTCGGCTGGTGCAGCCGCCAGCTCTGGTTGAAACACCGGTGGCGGCTCTACAGTATCGGCAATTTGCGCGGCCATTTCTTTGTCATTCACGACATGCGCCTTGGCTTCAGTGACCTGATTAGCTGTCGCATCGATGTTGCCCTTGGCCATCTCTTGTGGCGTAGGCGTAGCAGCATATTCGCCTTCCGGGATATATGGCACCACCTCTTCAGCAGCGACGGGCGTGCTAGTTGCCGCAGCAGCTTGCACGTTGGCAGGCTCGTTTGTATTAGATTGTATTGATTTAGCTTCTGTCGCAGCCACGGCAGCGGTTGCTGTGTCGCTGGCAACGCCGTCTTCGGCTTTCCAGAATTTCAGCTTATCGGTCCAGGCCTGCTCTTTTTCAGCGTCCACTTTTTTCTGTGGTGCTTCTGCAATGGTTTTAATATCAGGATTTTCTGCAGATGGAATCACATCACCGCGCACAGACACCAGGCTATCTTTGTCAAAATCAAGGATCACCCGGCGTTTTTCAACCACCGCGCCCTGTTTGCGCAACTCGTAAAAATAATCCCAGCGGTTATCACGGAAACTATCTACAATCAGCGGAGTCCCCATAATGTAACGCACTTGCGTGCGTGTCATGCCTGGGCGTAGTTGCAACAACATTTTAGAGGTAACCACATTACCCTGCTGCACTTCCATCTTGAACGGCTTAAGTGAAGGAAGTTTGGCACCGCACCCACTCTCCAGAGATGCGACAGCCAACACAAATAAGATAGAATTACGCATTGGATTCACTTTATAATCGGTATTATTGAGAATAATCATTAATATACCACGTAGTTTCGCCAATCAAGTATGGCTGGCGACGTAACCAGTGACAAAACTTAACGACAGACAACCCAATGGACAAAACCTATGCATGATCCCAAAGAACTTAAAAATGCAGGCCTTAAAGCAACGCTACCGCGTCTGAAAATTCTGGAACTGTTCGAAAATAGCGAACAGCGCCACTTGTCTGCTGAAGATATTTATAAAATCATGATCACCAATGGCGAAGATGTTGGCCTGGCCACGGTGTATCGTGTACTGACTCAGTTTGAACAAGCCGGCTTGTTGGTCCGCCATCACTTTGAAAGTGGCAAAGCCGTGTTTGAGATGAACGAAGGCAGCCATCACGACCATATTGTTTGCGTCAAATGTGGCCGCGTCGAAGAGTTTTACGACGAAGAAATTGAAAAAAGACAAAAAACAGCAGCAGAAAAATATGGTTTCACCATGCAAGACCACTCACTGACCATTTATGGTTTGTGTAAAAAACAGCCTTGCACTGAATAAGCATTTTTATCATGGGTCATTGTGCATTTACGCCGCTCCTTGGCGAGCATTGACCCATTTGTCGGACCTCACCCCCACCCCTGAACATTACGCCGCCGGATTTGCGCCTGTCGTGCAGTCTGACGCACGCATCCTGATTCTGGGCACGCTGCCCGGGGTCGCATCAATCAAACAGCAGCAGTACTACGCACATCCGCAAAACGCCTTCTGGCAAATTCTGCAACAACTATTCAATATTCCAGTCCACGCGCCTTATGCTGAGCGCTGCAAATCTGTGCTTGAACATCAACTCGCGATCTGGGATGTTTGCCATGCCGCACAACGCATAGGCAGCCTCGACAGCAGCATTCAAGGGCACAGCATTATCGCTAACAATATTAATCATTTATTGACCACTTGCCCACACATCACTTTGATTGCCTTTAATGGACAAGCGGCCGCGCGGCTATTCAACAAGCATATTCACCTGACACCCGTAGTGCCGGCGGTGACGCTACCATCAACCAGTCCGGCCAATGCAAGACTTTCATTTGAACAAAAACTGCTGCAGTGGGCAGTGCTCAAGCAGCACACAAAATAATCATTGATCGCAACAAAAAAGGCCTGATATTTCAGGCCTTTTTACTACTTGATGACGCTACTCAATCTATCTGACAGAAAACTTATTAACAAAGATAGACACAGCACCCAGCACAATCGACGTCACCCCCATAAATAAGTTACCTGTCTCGCCACAAGCGATACAGTGCACACCATTTGGCGTGATCATCAAAGCACCAATGATAATGACCCAGGCCCAAGCGATTACCCCTATTCTATGTTTCATGTGACTCTCCTAAGCGTTTAATCTAACAACACAACGAATGTGACCATACCCGATGACAATTTAAATTAACAAAAACTAACAACAGGCAAGCCGATTAAAGCATGTTTTCTGGCCACAATCAACGCAAAAAATCCATAACACAGAATGGAGAAAATAGAATGAAAGACTTAGCCGCACAGACGGCGGCCATGGGTTAACCAATCAGGGACGATTAGCCTGCAACATTTCCCGCGCGTGATTACGGGTTGCCTCGGTAATTTGCAAGCCACCCAACATACGGGCAACCTCTTCTACCCGCTCGCCTTCACTCAGCGTATGAATACGGCTCAGGGTTGTACCTTGTTGCTCAGACTTGCTGACTTGCCAATGTTGTCGCGCCTGCGCGGCCACTTGTGCCAAATGGGTAATCACCAGTACTTGTCGATGCTGGCCCAGCTGACTTAACAACTTGCCAACCACCTCGGCCACACCGCCACCAATGCCCACATCCACCTCATCAAAAATCATGCATGGCACGGTGCCTAATGACGCTGTCGTGACTTGCAACGCCAGGCTGATACGAGACAACTCACCACCAGAAGCCACTTTATTGAGCGGTCGCGGCTCTACGCCAGCATGGCCAGCGACCAAAAATTCGACTTGCTCCAGGCCGTATACTGCAGGCTCACCCGGCGTTAAAGCCACTGCAAACTGGCCGCCCTTTAATGACAAGGCCTGCATTTGTTCGGTAATGGTTGTTGCCAGTTTTTTTGCTGCTTGCTGCCTCGCAGTAGATAACTGTGTGGCCTGCGCCTGATACTGCTGCCAGGCGGCTTGCACCTGCTTGGCCAGGGCACCATCGTCGGCAAACGCTTCCAACTCCGCCATACGGCCCAGTTGCTGTGCCAGCAAATCTGGCAACTCATCCGGCTTGACTCTAAACTTGCGGGCAACGCCATGAATGGCCTGTATACGCGCCTCAACCTCTGCCAAGCGGGCCGGATCCAGCTCACTTTTTTGCAGGTAACGATTGAGCGCACGGCTGGCTTCTTCCAGTTGCACCACCGCAGAATCCAGCGTTTCCAGCATGGGTTGCAAGCCAATATCTATCGCTTGCAACTCAGCCAACTTGGCTTGTGCTTGCGATAATAAATCCAGCGCATTCACTTCATCGCCTTCACTCATCATCTGCAAACTGGTTTCCATGCCACTGAGCAAACTGGCACCATTACTCAAGCGCACGTGCTCCTGTTGCAAGGTGGCCCACTCTTCAGCCACAAAGCCTAATTGCTTTAATTCACGCGTACTATCGCGCAGCAAAGCCAGTTCGTCAGCGAACTGGCTGGCATTTTTCTCGTAAGCCAATTGTTGTTGATGCAGTTGCGACCAGGCTTTGTACAGCTTGCCAACTTGTGTTGCCAATGGCGTGGCCTGTGCATAAGCATCGAGAATCTCGCGCTGCGTGGCAATTTTAAGCAACGAGTGATGCGCGTTTTGGCTATAAATATCAATCAGCGTTTCGCCGATCTCGCGTAATTGGCCAACGGTGGCCGAAGCACCGTTAATAAACGCGCGACTGCGGCCATCGGCATAAATCACCCGACGCAAGATCAATGCGTCATCCACATCCATCTCTTGCGCCTGCAACCACTCGCGCGCCGCGAGATTATGTGCAATATCAAAGGTGGTGGAAATCTCAGCCTTTTCGCAGTCTTTGCGCGTCACGTCGCCTTCATTACGCGCGCCCAGGCTTAATGACAAGGCATCAATCAGAATGGATTTTCCGGCACCTGTTTCGCCGGTGAGTGCGGTATATCCCGCTGAGAACTCAAGTTCCAGCGTATCAACAATGACAAAGTCTCGAATAGAAAGGGCTTGTAGCATGGATTATCAGCGCAGGCTTGGTTAGCCCCAGTTTAATTTGTTACGCAGCATATCAAAATAACAATAATCTTTGGGATGCACCAGTTGGATTTGCTGTGGCGCACGCTCGATACGCACATGGTCCCCCACAGCCAGTGGATATTGGCCTTGCCCATCGTAACTGATCTGGGCATCGGCAGCACTCACGATGATCACCTCAATCACGCTGCAAGCAGGTACGGTAATCGGCCTGTAACTTAAGGTGTGCGGACTAATTGGCACGATTGAAATCGCCTCCAGGTCCGGGTGCATAATCGGGCCACCGGCAGATAAACCATAGGCAGTCGTGCCGGTGGGCGTGGTTAAAATCAAGCCATCAGAGCGCTGGCGCGAGACAAACTGCCCATCCACATGCACCTCCAGCTCAATCAGGCGAAAGGCACTTTTAATCACTACATCATTTAAAGCAACGGTCTGCTCAATGGCCTGCCCGGCACGCGTCACCGCCGATTGCAACAACATGCGAGACTCCAGCTGACACTCGCCCTGCAGAATTTTATCAATCTCAACCAACATATGGTCGGTTTGCAAGTCAGTCAAAAAGCCCAAACGACCACGGTTAATCCCCACCAGCGGCACGCCAGTATCGCGCAAAGCCCGGCCCACACTAAGCATGGTGCCATCACCGCCCATCACAATCACCAGGTCAGCCTTGGTGCCGATATCGTCCAGGCTAGCCAGTTCAAAGCCTTCATCATCTACAAACTGCGCCGTGCGCTCTTCAATGCACACATGCAAACCATGCGACAACAAATGATGTGCCAAACGGGTCAAATCACTTTGCATTTGCTGCAAGGCGATGGCGTCCATGTATTTTCCAACAATGGCGACTGAACGAAATGTAGATTGCATGGCCGCATTAAAGCATAGAAGCCCACAACTGAAAAGCGCAAGGGGCTGTTATCCTGAGCGTAAATGGTGCAAAATTTAATAGTCGGCAACAAGGTGGTTAAAAGTGGATAAACGCGCGCAGATTTTACTTAAAACACTGGTGGAACATTACATCAGCGAAGGTCAGCCCATAGGCTCACGCACCTTGCTCCAGCATTCGGGCTTGGACGTCAGTCCGGCAACCATCCGTAACGTGATGAGCGACCTCGAACAACTAGGCTTTATCACCAGCCCGCACACGTCATCCGGCCGCGTGCCGACCAAAAAAGGCTATCGATTGTTTGTAGACTCGCTAATGACCGTGCAGCCATTAGACCAGCGCGCGGTCGCGCACCTAAAAACCGGCCTGACTTCGCCCAACCCGCAAGCGCTGATTAACAGTGCAGCAGACATGCTATCGCAACTGACACAGTTTGCAGGCCTGGTGATGATCCCCAAGCGCACGCGCAATGTATTAAAACACCTGGAGTTTCTGCATTTAAATGACAAAAAAATTCTGGTCATTTTGGTCACAGAAGACGGCCAGGTGCAAAACCGCATTTTACTCACTGATAAAGCCTTTAGTGCCAGCGAACTCACTGCCGCCAGCAATTACTTTAATAGCCATTGCCAGGGCTTATCAATGGAAGAAGTGCAGGCCAAGCTCAAACAAGAGCTACAGCAGATGCAGGTCGATATTAACCGCCTGATGTCTGCCGCCCTCGAAGCCGCCAGCCAGCCAGAATCCTCCGAGCAGGAAACGGTGGTGATTGCCGGTGAACGCAATTTGCTGCAAGTGGATGAGTTATCGACCAATGTGGGCAGCCTGCGCAAATTGTTTGAGATTTTTGAGCGCCGCACAGCCCTGATGCAGTTACTGGACCACAGCCAGCGCGCAGAGGGCATACAGATTTTTATTGGCGGCGAAAGTGGCTACCTGCCGCTGGATGAATGCAGCCTGGTCACCTCGCCCTATGAGGTGGACGGCCAAGTGGTCGGCACCTTAGGCGTGATTGGCCCGACACGCATGGCTTACGAGCGCATTATCCCGATTGTGGACGTCACGGCCAAACTGCTGTCGAATGCATTATCAAATCAGTAGATCGCGTCTTTACATTTGTCAGAAGGCTCTGACAGCACTATCAGCTTTAACCTGCTATAACATAAGCAAGCGAGCTCTTATACTGAAGCTACTATTTATTCAATGTGGAGAGATCAATATGAACAGCGTTAATCAAAAATCTTTGCATAAATCATTTATCTGGTCTGTGCTGTTAGCATTGTGCCTGAGCACCACGGCCTGTGGTTCCATGAGTACGCGTGGCAAAAGCACTGCGTTAGGCGCGGGTATTGGTGCGGTGGGCGGTGCCGTATTAACCGGCGGTAGCGCCATTGGTACCGTCGGCGGTGCAGCCATCGGTGGTGTCATTGGTAACCAGATCAACAAAAAATAATGCTAGGCGTGCGCCTACTGGTAGGTGCACGGCACTTTTTTAACGGGCAAACGTCATACGGGCTTTTATTCGCTTAAAATGCCCGTATGAGCTATTACAAACCAGAGCCTGCCTATACCCACGGCAGCCAAGCAAAAGTGGGGATTCTGTTAGCCAATCTGGGCACACCAGAAGCTCCCACCGCCAAGGCATTACGACCCTACTTAAAGCAGTTTTTAATGGACAGGCGCGTGGTCGAAATCCCACGCTTTATCTGGTGCTGGATTCTTTATTGCATCATTCTGGTGATTCGCCCGAAAAAATCAGCCGAAAAATACGCCAGTGTCTGGACAAACCAAGGCTCGCCACTCATGGTTTACGCCCAGCAACAAAAAAAGTTGCTGCAAGGCTATCTGTCACAAAAAATCAACTCGCCATTTGCCGTCGAGCTCGGCATGACCTATGGCAACCCCAGTATGCAAAGCGCCATTGAGTCACTCAAAGCACAAGGCTGTGACCGCATTCTGGTGTTCCCGCTTTATCCGCAATATGCCGCCAGCAGCACCGCAGCCGCGCTAGACGCCGTGTGGCGCGTACTGCTAAACATGCGTAATGTGCCCGCCATCCGCACCATCAAGCACTACCACGACCACCCACTGTATATTCAAGCACTTGCCAGCCATATTCAGGCCTACTGGAAACTAAACGGCAAACCCGAAAAACTGGTGATGAGCTTTCATGGCGTACCTAAATTTCATCTGCTCAAAGGTGACCCCTACCACTGCGAATGCCATAAAACTGGCCGTTTACTGGCCGAAGCCTTAGGCTTGAGCAAAGAGCAATACCAAATCGCCTTCCAATCCCGCTTTGGCCGTCAGGAATGGCTACAACCCTACCTCGCCAATACGCTGGACGCCTTAGGCAAACAACAACTCAAACGCATAGACGTCGTCTGCCCAGGTTTTAGCAGCGACTGCCTGGAAACCCTGGAAGAAATCGCCATGGAAGGCAAACACTTATTCCAGTCTGTCGGTGGCGGGGATTATCACTACATACCCGCACTCAATAGCGAAGCGGTTTGGATTGAAGCCATGCGCGATATTGCGCTGGAGCATTTGCAGGGGTGGGTGAGTGATGACTTTGACTCAGTGAAAGCTGAAATTGAGGCGCAAAGAAGCAAGCAGCGCGCACTGGAGATGGGTTCTGAAAAGTAACGCTGGGCTCATCTTGATTCCAGTGCCAGCCCTCGCCGATTACGCGTTATAATCGCGTTTTAATGTTTTAATCGTTCCCCTATGATCATTATCACCGGTGGCGCAGGCATGATTGGTTCTATCATGGCCTGGCATTTGAACAACAAACTGGGTCGGCAAGACCTGGTGATTGTTGACCGTATCACGCATGAAAACCAGTGGCAAAATCTGGTACACAGACACTATGCCGAGTATCTGGACAAAGATCAGCTATTTGATTTTTTGGAAGACAATGACGACATCACGGCAGTGATTCACATGGGTGCGATCAGCGCGACCACTGAGCGCGACTTTAACAAGCTGGTGGCGGATAATATGCATTATTCGCAGGACTTATGGTCGTGGTGTGCAGAGTATGAGGTGCCGTTTTTTTACGCCAGCTCTGCCGCGACTTATGGTGGCGGTGAGCAAGGCTATGACGATGCCAGCATTGAGGGCTTGCGCCCATTGAATGGCTACGGTTACTCCAAACACTTTTTTGACCAATGGGTGTTAGAGCAAGTGGCGCAAAAACAGGCCACACCACCGGCGTGGGCGGGCTTCAAGTTTTTTAATGTCTACGGGCCGAATGAGTATCACAAAGAACGCATGGCTAGCGTGGCTTACCACACCTTTAACCAATTTAAAGAAACTGGCACCATGCGCCTGTTTAAAGGCACCAAGGCTGGCGTCGAAGACGGCATGCAACTGCGTGACTTTGTCTATGTAAAAGACGTGGCAGACGTGATGGGCTTCTTTTTAGAGGCTGCGCTAAAGAACAAGCCGGTTACCAGCGCCATTTACAACATAGGCACGGGCCAGGCACGCAGTTTTAAAGACCTGGCGACCAATGTGATGACCAGCATGACGCGCGAGCCGAATATTACTTATATCGACATGCCGCAAGACTTGCAGGGCAAGTATCAGTATTTCACCCAGGCCGAAATGCAAAAGCTGCGCCAGGCCGGGTATAAAAAGCCATTTACCACACTGGAAGAAGGCGTGAAGGACTACGTGCAGAACTATTTGCTGCAGGATGACCCTTACGCATAACCTCCTTCAGAAATTGTGAGCGATATGAACCATATTGAATACCTAAAAGGCGAACACATCGCGCATGTGGCGATGTTCCAGGCGCTGGAATCGTTGTTTCCAATGATTAGTGACGTTGGCAACCTGCTGCGCGATTGCATCCAGCGCGGCGGCAAAGTGTTGCTGTGCGGTAACGGTGGCAGCGCGGCCGATAGCCAGCATATTGCGGCTGAGATCGTCGGCCGCTTTAAAAAAGAGCGCAAAGGCTTGCCGTCAATCGCACTGACTACGGACACGTCTATTTTGACCTCGGTTGGTAACGATTACGGTTATGACTACATTTTTGCCCGCCAGGTAGAAGCCTTGTGCCGCCCGGAGGATATTCTGATTGGCCTGACCACCAGTGGTAACAGCGCCAATGTGGTGCGTGCCATTGAAGCTGCTAACGACATTGGCGCGACAACAATCGGCTTGACTGGCGGTAGCGGCGGTAAGCTAAACGCGCTTTGCACCCACAATATTGTCGTACCTTCCAGCGTCACCGCTCGTATTCAGGAAGCGCATATTTTCATTGGTCATTGCCTGTGTGAGATTCTGGAATCCTGATGACGGCTACGGCATTGAATAATAATATAGCAACACTGGTTGCGCATTTTGGTGAACGCAATCAGCACGCACTGGTGATTGGTGACGTGATGCTGGACCGCTACCTGATGGGCGAAGTCAACCGCATTTCGCCAGAAGCGCCGGTGCCGGTAGTGTTGATCAAATCAGAACAGCAACGTGCTGGCGGTGCAGCCAATGTGGCGGCAAACCTGGCGTTATTAGGTATCACCACGCGCATGATAGGCCTGGTGGGGGCGGATAACGAAGGCCAGTTATTACTGGCTGCCATGCAAGGCTGTGGTATAGACACCTCCAGCATGATCAATACGGCCACGCGACCGACGATTGCCAAAACCCGCATTTTGGGCGGACATCAACAAATGCTGCGGCTAGACCAAGAAGTCACCTCCGAACTGTCGCAAGCAGAATCTAACACGGTTACTGCTGCTATCGATGCAGCGCTTGCGCAACAACCTGCCCTGGTAATTTTGTCTGACTATGCCAAAGGTTTGCTCACCGAGCCGGTATGCCAGCATGTGATTGCACACTGTCGTCGCCAGCAGATTCCGGTATTGGTAGACCCTAAAGGGCGCAACTATGACAAGTATCGCGGCGCCACAGCCCTGACACCCAATAAAAAAGAAACTGCCGAAGCCTGCGACACGCAAGTGGGCGATGCGCTGCTGATAGACAAAGCGGCTGCACTCAAATCGCGCCTGGCCTTAGACTTTTTGGCCGTCACCCGCGGCGAAGAAGGCATTACCCTGATTGCCGAGCATACCGAGCATTTAAGCGCGACGGCCAAACAAGTGTTTGATGTGTCTGGCGCGGGTGATACCGTCATTGCCACGCTGGCAGCCGGGCTTATGCATGGTTTGAGTGCGCTGGATAGTTTGTCACTTGCCAATATTGCCGCCGGCGTCGTCGTCGGTAAAGTAGGCACGGTGCCGATTACCAAGGCTGACCTGGTAGACGCCATTGCCACGGCACAAGGCAACGAGCAGGCACACAAGGTATGCGAGCTGCCAGGCTTGTTGCAAAAAGTTGCAGCATGGAAACAACAAGGGCAAAAAATCGTCTTTACCAATGGTTGCTTTGATTTGTTGCATGCCGGGCATGTCACGTATCTGGAAGGCGCCAAAAAACGTGGTGACAAACTGATTCTTGGCCTGAATACCGATCGCTCAGTCTCTGCATTAAAAGGCCCAACGCGCCCGGTAGTAAACGAGCAAGACCGCGCCCGCGTATTGGCGGCGCTGGAATCGATAGACGCCGTTATCTTGTTTGATGAAGACACGCCGCTTAACCTGATTAATGCTATCCAGCCAGATGTGATTGCCAAAGGCAGTGACTATACGGCTGACCAGGTGGTTGGCGGTCAAGAAGTCTTGTCATGGGGCGGTGAAATTGCCCTGATTGACCTGGTAGAAGGCCGTAGTACCACCAACCTGATTAAAAAATTGCACGCATGAACAAGATTCTGGTGATGGGCCCATCATGGGTGGGCGACATGGTGTTGGCGCACAGCCTGTTTAAGCAACTCAAAATCGAGCAGCCAGATTGCCAGATTACTGTCGCAGCACCCGCCTGGACCTTACCACTGCTGGAAAGAATGCCAGAAGTCTCACACGCGATTGCCTTGCCGTTTAAACATGGCGACTTGGCGTTAGGTGAACGTTTTAAACTTGGCCGCGAACTGGCCAAACAAGGCTTTACGCAGGCGATTTTACTCACCAACAGTCTAAAATCCGCGATTTTGCCATGGGCTGCCAAGATTCCAGTGCGTACAGGCTTTAAAGGCGAAATGCGCTATGGCCTGGTCAATGATATGCGCGCGCTGGATAAAAGCGTGCTCAAAAAAACTGTAGAGCGCTTTGTCGCGCTCAGCTTGCCAAAGAATGCCGCCCTGCCCGCCCAATTGCCGCAACCCGCATTACGGTCTGACGCGACACATGCCAGCCAATTACTAGACACACTCAACATAGGGCGCGCTGACAAACCCGTGCTCGGCCTATGCCCAGGCGCTGAGTATGGCGAAGCCAAACGCTGGCCCGCAGAATATTATGCAGAAGTGGCTAATCACGCCTTGCAGCAAGGCTGGCAGGTCTGGTTATTTGGCTCAGAAAAAGATCAACCAGTCACCGCCAATATCCAGCAACTGACACAACAACGCTGCGTAGACTTGGCTGGCCGCACCAAACTGGGTGAAGCGATTGATTTAATGTCACTGTGCCACACCGTGATCAGCAACGACTCCGGCCTCATGCACGTGGCCGCTGCACTCGACAAAAAACTCATTGCTATTTACGGTTCGTCTGACCCCAAACATACCCCGCCCATGCATCCTGCAGCAGTAGTGCAATATCTGGGGCTATCATGCAGCCCATGCTTTGAGCGCGTTTGCCCATTAGGCCATTTAAACTGTTTAAAGCAGATTTCACCGTCTACGATTATCGCCGATATCCATGTCAGTCATTAACTCATTGATCGTTAAAGCCAAGCGTTATATCGCCACCCTGCAACCACAGCAGTGCATCGCACTCCTAGTCGCATTATCTACATTAGTGGCCTGGCGCATTACTTATGTACAACATGGCTGGGTCAACGACGACTCCCTGCTTTACTTTGAGGTGGCCCGTTTGCTTGCAGATGGGCAATGGCAAGCCGCTTACAAACTATTCCCCTGGTTACTCTATCCGGCAATGCTTGCACTCGGCCATATTGGCAGTGGATTAGACATTCATACGACGGCTCAAGTCATCAATATTGTCCTGTTTAGCCTGTTTAGCTGGGGATTCGCATTACTGATATTGCAAGCGGGCGGTACGCTCAGGACGATGTGGTGGGGTGGGCTACTCCTGCTTTCTACCCAATATATCGTTGGCGATATTCTAGGTATGCTGTTACGCGACGAAGGTTTTTGGGCATGCCTGACCTGGGCATTACTGTTTATGCTGCGTTACATGCAACGTGGTAAATTGCCGGATGCATATTACTTTCAGATGGCCATTATTGTTGCCATGCTATTTCGTCTGGAAGCCATAGTCTACTTTATATTGCCACTCTCTATACTGGTACATCAGGCGCAGCCATTACGACAACGGTTACGCAAAAGCGTACACGCTATCAGTATCCCTCTATGTGGTGGATTACTGATCGGTGCCGCCGTGACTATTGGCATAGTCGAGGTTGCCCATCTTGGACGCCTGCAAGAGATAATTTACCTGCTGAAACAAGGTTTTATCGAGCGACTGCAGTTTATAGAGAACAAAGCAGATTTGATAGGCAACCAGGCCCTAGGCCATCACTTGGCCAACTATGGCAACTTTGCCATGTGGAGTCTGCTGGTCCTGATCACTCTGAATAAAACCCTGAAAGTGGCCGGCTGGCCAGTGCTGTTGGGGCTGATTGCCGGAAAAAAAGCTTGGGGGCATATACACCACCAGGCACGCCAACTGTTCAGTTTGCAGCTCATCGTAGGCTTCGCTACCAGCCTGCTAATCATTATCAATGCATTTGTGCTGTCTAGCCGCTATGTCATTGCCTCAGGCATTGTCATGTTGGTCGTTTCTGCTTTCTGTGTTGAATATCTGTATAAAAAAGCAACAATATGGGGAAAACGCAGCCTACTATTAGTATTGATCGGCATACTATTTGCCAACCTGTATGATTTCGGAAAAATAGACTTGGACAGGCTCGCTGTCGAGTATTTTAAGACCATTAATACCCGTCAACAGCCGGTGCTATACGACACGGAAAATGCGCGATTCTACGCACATCAACCTTTTTTAGATCGCATACCATCATCCGAATTCGTTGAATCCTTACTTGAAAACGGCAAGATTTCAGACTATGACTACCTCATGATCAGCATTGCCGATGACCATGAAGACTATGAACAAAGCGTAAAACGCAGATTAAGCACAAACTTCGAGCATATCCAGACGCTCTATGGCTGGAAGAAAAAAACAAAAGTACTCATTTATCGCAAACGCATGACAAAGATAGCTGGCTAGCGGCCTCTGGTCGTGCTAATCAGCTCAGTAGTCACTACCAACGTGGCCGTCGCCCGTGCATCATCATCCAGGCGGCGTAAAGTAGCGCCCCAGCAAAGATTCAACAGCGCATTCTTCGCCAGCTTAAAGCTCGCACGTGCGCGTTGTTTGAAAGCAATACGCAACACATCATCCGCATGATAACGTTTTTTAAAAAACAAATACTGCCCTTGCCGCTTGCGCATCCATTTTGACAAACTGACAGCCTGTTTCTCACTTGCACCACCTACATGATGCACGGCCAGCGTCTGATCAAATCCGATCGCACCTAATTCGGCACGAATCCGCCAGCAAATATCAGCATCTTCCCCATACATAAAATAATCGCTATCAAAGCCACCAATGCGCAAATAATGCTGACGCCGCATCATCATGCATGCGCCTAATACCCAGGCGATGGTGCCAGCCAATTTGGAAAAATCTGTTTTTTTACATAAGCCCTGTGAAGGGTAACGCTGGCGCGGATATACCAACTTATGTTTTGAAGACTCAACAATCAAAGGCGCCAGCATTGCCTCGTCGCCAGCGTTGAAGCGGTCAATATAGCGCCGCAGCAGTGTGGTTTGCTGCAAGGTGGTATCAGGGTTAAGAATTAAGAGTAACTCAGCATTGGCATGCTTTGCAGCCAGGTTATTAGCGCGACCAAATCCCAGGTTTTCTTCGCTGAAAATACAGTGCACCTGTGGCCCACACAGCGCTTGCAAATGTTGCCGCTCGCCTTGGTCATTTGAGTTATCAACAATGATGACCTCATAGACCACTCGCTCTTGCGTTGCCAAGGATTCCAGGCAATGGGTCAACTCTGACACGGTATGATAGTTCACCATCAGTATTGAAACTTCAGGCTGCAAACGCACGCGGCTCTCCATTACATTACCACCCCAGCTTGCCGCTTGCGCTCAAACTTGGCATCCAGTTGTTCGGCACGACGTGCAACCGCTTGCAAAAAGCGGCGATGCGCCAATACCTGACGCAATGGTTGCTGATAATAGCCTTTAAGAAAACGCAATACATCGCGCTGCGTCAGGCCAATATGCAGGGCTGAGAAATATAACCCAGCCAAATCCTTCAGCCGTTTACCAGCAGGCAGTTGCTTGTGTATCTCAACCCGGTGCAAATCCATTAAATGCAATTGTGGATGCGGTGCTGCTAAGGCAGACTTCTGTAAAGCAAAATGGCACAGGTAAAAATCTCGATGCCACATGCCATGACCATGAAAACGATGCGCAAGCTCTGCGACGCTGGCAATCAACTGCCGCTTGAGTTGTAATGGCGGCGGCTGTGTTTGCCATGACTCGCATAGGGTTTCCAGGGTCACAATATCGCCCAGGTCACGCGTCACCACAAAAGATTTTTTATGTGCCGGATGACAGCCCTGCTCTCCATAAGCCAGCAAGGGCGTAGTGGCAATACCAATGGCATTCAGTTTTCTGATTGCTTGCCACTCATTTCGGGCACCAAGCACAGGCCATTTCAGGCTAAGCAGATTTTTGAGAATCTCGCGCCAGCCGACGCCATAATGTTTTTTGATAAAGACGGATTCGCCATTAAGCGTTAATTTGTGGGTCTGCCTATCCTTCACTAAGCGAAACACCTCGCCTTGCAATGCCATCCAATCGTCAAAACGATGGATGCCTGGCGTATAGCCTGGCTCTAGGTGCACATCAGCATGCAAATTTGAAGGTTGGGTATCAGTCATGCGTACTCAGGCAGATGGCCCATGCAAATAATCAATGGTTGAAAAAATACGCGGTCCGCAACGTTGCGCTTTTGCCGACACTTGCTGATAGCCATGCATCACGGCCTGCCAGAATGTGGCGTCTAATGCGGCCATTTCTGCATGATATTTACCTAGTCGCGCAAAGCTGCGGATGCGTGTAGCGCACATAAGCGACCATGGGTAAATCGTCATGTCAGAAACATCAATTAAACCAAATTCATCATTAGGCATCAGTAAGACATTGCCACTATGCAAAGAATGAAAATGTACGCCTTTATCGTGCAGTGTCGCCAGAAACCTGCCCAGCTTGCTTGCCAGAGGATAGAGCCTGGGCAAATCAGTAGCGATTAACTGGCGCAGGGTTTGGCCTGCCAGTGGCTGATACACCACCGCCGTATGACCAGCCTGCGACAAATGATACAAAGACTTCATCGTCACAGTGGGAACCTGCAAGCGCTGTAAACGTTGTGCATTACGGTAAAAACGCCGGGCATGTGAATACAGGCGAGCACCACTCACCAGCCTGCGGGCACGAAAAATCTTGAGAAAGTCACCATTAGGCAACTGAATCACCTTGGGGCCACGTGGATCCTGCTCTATAACCACGCCTTCACGGCAAGCCTGCTGCACATCGTTGTCAGTCAGTAATTGGCTGGGCGTGTATAAAAGATTCAACATGGTGACGCCGCTTCACAACGCATGCATATGCGGCACAACAGTGACGTCGTGCGTGACGCAGTATGCCTGCCAGTCAGGCATATCGGTCCAGTCACTCAAAAAAACAAAATCCAGCCCGGCCCCGGTCGATGCCTGGTGGTCAAAGCGGCTATCGCCAATAAACAAGGCCGGAAACTGTATGCTGCCATCGGCAATCAGGCTGGCCAGGTGTTCATTCTTTTTGGTGGGGCCGCCATAGATACCGAGTTCAAATAAATGATCGAGATGACGGCGTGGAAAAATCTGCCGCAGTTCTTCCTGATCGCCGCCCGACATCAGCATCCACTTGGCTTGTGACGTCTTTTGCTTTAAATCCATTAACGCCGGTGCAACCTCGCACTGCATTAAGGTTTCGTCCAGAATCTCGGTAAACGTATCCATAAATGCCTGAAACAAGGCAGGCGTCAGCGGCTGTTTGATAATCTCGGTGATGTAATAACGGATTTTGTCGTTACGCGGAATGCTGCCCAGTTTAATGTGGTAATCGACAAAGGCTTGCGCTTGCGCATCGCTACCGCCCATACGTTTGGCGGTATTGTAATAAGCATCGACTTTGGTCTGGTTGCTGTTGAGTACGACGCCATCGCAATCCAAAACGATGGTTTTATAGATGGAAAGGTCTGGGCGTTGGGACATAGGCTGGCTAATAAAAAAGGCTTGTATTGCTACAAGCCTTCATTATAGACGATTTGCGTCAGCGGTTTGCTTATTTAGCCGCCACAATCGCTGAAGCTTCTTTTGCCAGCTTGGTGATGTGTGCCCAGTCTTTACGCTCAACGGCATCAGATGGCGTTAACCAGGTACCGCCACACACAACTACGTTAGGCAACGCCAAGAAGTTAGGCGCGCTTTCTACACTCACGCCACCTGTCGGGCAGAATTTCACGTCTGCAAACGGACCAGCAAAGCCTTTGAGCAGATTAATGCCACCCACAGCCACGGCTGGGAACAGCTTGAGGAAATAGTAATCATCGGCATTCGCCATCATGATTTCAGAGCCAGTAGACACGCCTGGCAGCAATGGCAAACCAATTTTACGCGCAAACTGACCCAACTCAGCGGTGTAGCCGGGGCTCACTGCAAACTGGCAACCCACATCTTTAGACGCTTGCGCATCTTTGAGGTTACGCACAGTGCCAGAACCCAAAATCGCGTCAGGCACGTGTTTGGCAATTTGCTCCATGGCTTGCAGGGCAACTGGTGAGCGCAAAGTCACTTCCAGCACTTTAACGCCACCTTCAAGCAAGGCTTCTGCCATTGGCACAGCATCTTCCACTTTGTTGATGACAATCACCGGAATCACCGGGCCATGATTAGCTAACTCTAATGTGCTCATGTTGTAAGTATTAACCTAACAATTAAAAATCTGTTCAAAAAACCTTTACAGTAAATTCAAATGGCTAAGCAATACAAGGCACAGGAGCGCAGACAGTACATTTAGTACGGCAAGCGAACTGTAACGCAGTATTGCGACGCCATTTTAATTTACAGCCAGGTAACCGCGCCTTCTTCGGCCGACAGCACATTCCTGCGCATACCACCAAACAGCTCACGGCCCATGCCATGCGCATTATGATGACGCTTAGCGTCGCTCAGGCCTTCCGCTTCACGTTCTGCCCAAGTGTCTTCATCGACCAGTACGTTTAACTGACCCACCGTGCCGTTGAGGCGAATAATGTCACCATTGCGGATTTTGGAAATCGCACCACCGGCACTCGCTTCAGGGCTCAGGTGAATGGCTGCTGGAATTTTGCCTGACGCGCCACTCATGCGGCCATCAGTCACAATCGCCACACGGAAACCTTTGTTTTGCAACACAGCCAGTGGTGGTGTCAGTTTATGTAACTCGGGCATACCATTGGCTTTAGGGCCTTGAAAACGAACCACGGCAATAAAGTCTCTCTCAAGCTCGCCACGGTCAAAGGCTGCCAGCAGCTCTTCTTGCGCATCAAACACAATCGCTGGGGCTTCAATAATATGCCTATCTTCAGGCACCGCAGAAATCTTGATCACGCTGCGGCCTAAATTACCTTTAAGCAAACGCAAGCCGCCAGACTCATTAAACGGATGTGCCGCAGTACGCACAATAGTTTCATCGCCGCTCTCAGCCGGATAGTCGGTCCAAACCAGTTTGTCGGCTTGTTTTTCTGGTTTTTTACCGTAGTCACGCATGCCACCACCGCTCACGGTGTACACATCCGGATACATATAACCGCCTTCGATCAGCTCGCGAATCACGAAACCAGGGCCACCAGCGGTCTGAAACTCATTCACATCGGCTTTACCGTTCGGGTAAACACTGGCCAGCAATGGCGTTGCTTTGGCCAGGTAGTGAAAGTCGGTCCAGTCAATGATAATGCCCGCGGCACGGGCAACCGCGACCCAGTGAATCAAATGGTTGGTTGAGCCGCCGGTCGCCAGCAACGCCACCATGGCATTGACGATGACGTGCTCATCAACCAGGCGGCCAATCGGCACAAATTTTTCTTTTTTAGCACTTTGCACCACTAGGCGCACGGCTTCCCGCGTCAAATCGTCACGCATGCCATCATGCGGATGAATAAATGCCGCGCCAGGTACGTGCAAACCCATTGCTTCCAGCAACATCTGGTTGCTGTTTGCCGTGCCGTAGAATGTACAGGTCCCTGCACCGTGATAAGCCGCTGACTCACTGGCCAGCAACTCTTCGCGATCACACAAGCCTTGCGCATATTTTTCGCGCACTTTGGATTTAGAGGTGTTATCAATGCCCGTGCTCATTGGGCCTGCAGGCACAAACACACAGGGCAAATGACCAAAATGCAGTGCACCAATCAACAGGCCGGGCACAATTTTGTCACACACGCCCAGTAGCAAGGCAGCGTCAAACACGTCATGCGACAAAGCTACTGCCGTACTCATGGCAATGGTGTCACGACTGAACAGGCTGAGTTCCATGCCTGGTTCACCTTGGGTAATACCATCACACATGGCAGGCACGCCACCAGCGACTTGCACAGTGGCGCCTAATTTACGGGCCTCATCACGAATAATATCCGGATAATTCACATAAGGCTGATGCGCAGACAGCATTTCGTTATAGGCCGTGACGATACCAACATGGGTTGGCTTCTCGGCATAAATCTTGAACTTGTCGTTTTGTGGCATGGCCGCAAATGCGTGCGCCACGTTGGCACAGCCCAGACGATCCGGGCCCTTTTCGCGGTTCAGGTAATCATCAATGCGTTGTAAATAAGCCTTACGTGTCGGACGGCTACGCTCGATGATGCGTTCTGTTACTTCAATGTGAGATTGTTTCATTGACTATCGCTCAACTGTGTTTTAACTACCTGATGAACTATCCTGGTGAACTGCTTTGAACTTGCTATTTAGTCACAGTTTAGGGTCGTAATATATATGAATCCAAACAGGTTCCCTACCTGCGATTATCGCCAAACTGGTGCATCACGTCAAACTGAATTACCAAATTTGATTGTTTTTTTAGACGATTCAATGACTTAAATCAATATAAACCGTTTAGCAGCACTGGCTTGAAGCAGTCGCCTCAAGCCAGCGTTCAGGCGGACTTGGTGACCAGAATATCTTCCAGCATCAGGTATTCGAGATCACAGCCAAAAAACATATTCAAGGCATCGGTCGGGCTGCAAATCATGGGCTCGCCACGACGGTTAAGCGAAGTATTGAGTACCACACCATTGCCGCGCAACTGCTCCAGATGCTCAATCAGCGCGTAATAGCGTGGGTTCGTCTCTTTAGTCACTACTTGTGCGCGCGCTGTACCGTCTTCGTGCACCACTTCCGGAATACGCGCCTTCCAGGCCGGATTCACGTCAAAGGTAAACGTCATATAGGGTGCCGGATGTTCCGTTTGCAGAATATCCACCGCCACGCGATCCAGCATGCTGGGGCAAAATGGCCGCCAGCGCTCACGGTATTTAATCTGCGCATTGATGCGGTCAGCCACGCCAGGAAAACTCGGGTCACCCAGAATGCTGCGGCAACCCAGAGAACGCGGACCAAATTCCATGCGACCCTGTAGCCAAGCCAGCGGATTACCCGCGGCTAATAGTTCAGCGGCCTTGCGCGGACCATCTTCCACACGGGTAAACACCGGCTTGGCCGGATGCGCTTCACAAGCCGCGATACACTCTTCGTTGGTATACGCGGGGCCCAGATAAGCGTGCTCCATTTTATGGATGGTTTCACCTGCCAGATGTGCGGCATAGGTCGCGGCGCCCAGGCTGGTGCCATTATCACCAGAGGCAGGCTGTACAAATAATTCTTTCACGTGCGGCAAGGCGATAATGCGCTGGTTAAGCTTCACATTCAGCGCCACACCACCCGCCATCACAATCTTGCCGGTCTCGCGGATAATGTCGCCCAGGTAATACTCAATCATTTGCAGCGCAATCGTTTCCAGCAACTGCTGTATGCTGGCTGCATAATGAATATAAGGGTCGTCAATCTCATCGCCCTTGCGCTTGGGGCCTAACCACTCAATCAACTTGGGCGTGAAATAATAACCCTTGGACTTGCCTTCAGCATCGGTTTCCTTATAGCGACGCAAACCCACCACGTTGACGTACTCGGTATTAATGACCAGCTCGCCGTTTTCAAATTTGGCTAAACGGCTTAAGTCATACTTTGCCGGATCACCATACGGCGCCATGCCCATGACTTTAAACTCGCCATCCAGCATGTCGAAGCCCAGGTATTCAGTGATGGCGCCATACAAGCCACCCAGTGAATCCGGGTCATAGAATTCTTTTATTTTGTGAATCTTGCCGTTTTCACCATAACCAAAAAAGGTAGTGGCATATTCGCCTTTGCCGTCAATGCCGACAATGGCAGTTTTTTCTTTAAAACCGCTGAGGTGATAAGCGCTGGAAGCATGCGCCAGATGGTGCTCTACCGGCACATACTTGGCGTTAGTCAAACCAAGGTCTGCCATCAGTTTGAGTGATTTATCGCGATTGCGACGAAAGCGGCGGTTACCATTAAAAATTGCATCCAGCGCGCGATCAGGGGCGTACCAGTAACGCTTGGCATAATGCCAGCGTGCAGCAGAGGTGAGTGGAATTTCACCATAAGGGAAAGCCACCATCTCTACCTGGTCCGGCGTAATGCCTGCCTGTTTCATACAGAACTTGGCGGCTTCGTAAGGCCAGTGATTTTTGGCGTGCTTGTCGCGAATAAAGCGCTCTTCTTCTGCCGCAGCAATAATCTTGCCGTCCACCAGAATGGCAGCAGAAGCGTCATGCCCCAAGGCACCAGATAAACCTAAAACAATCATGCAGAAACTCGCGTAATGATCAAATGGAAACAATTAAAGGGAAATACCCGCCAGTCAAAGGGCAATGCCCGCAAGTCTGAGTGGCGTATGGTCCTGATAAATCAGGCTAAACGACTTTACCAGCGCATTATACAGGGAAGTATCGGCTTGCCAATTTTGCAGCAGGCGGCGGATATCTTTAGCATGCGCGCGCAGCGCCATTTGCGTGCGGCGGTGCTGCTGCATACTATCTAAATCAATCACGACAATTTCGCCCTGATCTGTGACTTGCAGGTTACTGGCTTTCATATCGCCATGTGACACCTTGAGCAAATACCATTGATAGCAAAGCGTCACTAACTGGTGGATTACCTGCTCACGCTTAGCGGTATCTGTGCACTGCTGGAAAAAGGTCAGCGCATCTGGCCATGGGCTATAGGCAGAGACAAAATAAGCACGCCCGCGCATGCCGCAATAGCGCTGCTCATACATCAGCAATGGCTGCGGCGTCAGCATGCCGTAACACTGCAAGCGATGCGCATTGCGCCACGAGGCGGCAGCCCGGCTAGGGCGCCAGGCACGGCTTACGCCATGCAACCAGTCTTTGATGTTATAACGCTTGATGACCACAGACTGGTCTTGCAAATGCGTATGTACCACGGTGCAGGTATTGCCAGGCTTGAGCACCTCACTAACATGCATGGCCACTTCCAGCGCGGGCAAGTCGGTCACATGCAATCCGCCTACAGTACTCACGGCCTGCGCGCTTTGCCCGGTCTGTTGCCAGGCCACATCACTACAGGTACGGAAAATTTTGCGCGTGACATAACGCTCAACCTCTTGCGCTTTCATTTGCTTGGCCCAACTCAGCACTGTCGCTGGCAGCAAAGTAGCTTGCCAACCGCGCGCAGCGTCATAGGCCGCCAGTAATGACGCTACCCAGGCATGCTGGTCCAGCACCTGTATTTTTGAAATCAACTCGGCCAGTTGCCGATACGCCTGACGCTTGCTCAAGCGCGCCTGCTGAATGCCATCGCCATCCAGTGACCACACCTGGTCATCGGCCACCAAAAAATTTTTCAGATGCAAATCTGTTTGCACCAAGCCCGCCGCATGTTGCGCGGCCAGGGTGTGCACCAATTGCTTGAGTAATTGCCAGCCTTGGGCAGCGGGCAAGGTCTGGTACAACACATCAGCATTGTCTGCAGGCGCAATCGCAGCATAAATCAAGACACGTGCGCGCTGGTCAGCAGACTCGCCTTGCCATAACAAAGCTGGCGTTGCTAAGCCTGCTTGCGTCAGCCAATGTACGCCTTGCGCATCACGCGCGGCATATTTTTCTGCCTGCGCACCGAGGAACACTTTGGCGAACACGGCCTGGCCAGACCATTGCGCACGGAACACCCAGCGCCGCTGCGGCAATACACGCACCGCAACCAAGCCGGTCAGCGCCGTCTGATCAGACAGTACAATCGCCCCGGTAGCGCTATCTACAACCTCACACAGGGCAGGCGCGATGGTCGCGTCATGCGTTGCCACCATTAGCGGGACTTCCACCAATGCGTCAGCTGTTGCAGCCAGTTGGCTTCACCAGAAAATAATTTTTTCGCCCGTTTATCGCGTTTTTTCATCATTTTTTTCACTTGCGATTTGGTCGCTGCATCGTCCTGCGGCCTCGCCACATACAAGGTATGTCGTGAATCACCTTGTTCGTTAGGGATGGGTAAAGCCTGGTAGTAATACAGCGCAATCGAGCGGCGTGTCACGCCTTCTGGCGTGGTTAATGGGTCAGGATGACCATGAAAACTGTCGGCATCGGTATTAAAAATCACGCAGCGGTTAAATAGCGGCGCTACCTGCTGCTGCCTGGCCTGCATTTGCCTGTCCCATAGCTCTAAATTACCGCCATACTCCGGCAACCAGTCATGGTTTAAATACACCAGCATATTCACACGGCGGTAGAGCTGCAGCCCTTCGTTTACCTGAAAGTCGGCATGAATGCCGAGCAAGCCACCAGCCGAGGTTTCATGCAAGCCGCCACCAGCAAAATACGGATCTGGCAACAAGCCTTTGATGCCGGTCAGCGCTTCAATAAACTGCAACATCGGCGCCGAGTTAAACAAGGCAAATGCCGCGCGCAGGGTTTCATCACAGTCATACGGCGAAATCTGCCGCTTGTGCGTGCCGCCATAGCCTTTTTCATACACTTTGTCATGTGCCTTGGCATCTTGCGGAAAATGATCCAGCAACAACTGCGTAAAAGCCGTCGGGAAAATATTGTCGATCACCGCGTGCGGAAAAGGCTGCGCCTGTGCGTAGTCATCTGCCAGCAAACTGCCTACATCCTTGGCCTGGCGCGCATCCAGCGAGAAACCATGCGCCATTTCAATCGGTAACACCCCATCAGACATCGTCATTTTGTCGTTTCCTGCTGTGACTGTAATTGTTTAAGCATGGCCTGCTTGCGCTGCAAACGGCGGTTTTGTGCTGTGTAGCCATTCACCAGGCCAACGGTGCCGGACTCCACATGGTCAAGAGAGCGGAACAACCTGGCAGGAGACATGCGCTCAATGACATAGCCTTGTGCCGCCAGCTTGTCTTGCAACACATAACCCGGAATTTGCTGCTCCATATAAAAACGATACCCCAGTTTTTTCATCAGACCGACGTTCCACAAGGCAAAAAAGCTCTTGATATAGGGCTCAATATAAGGCCGTGGCTGGCGTGCAGGCAGACCGAGTTGCTGCTTGAGGCGGCGGCTGTGGTATTTAAAAAAGCCAGTAAACGCACGCCAGAACAAGCGCACATGTCCGCGGTTGAGCTGATGCAAACAGCCGATAGCAGCAATATTGGGCTGACGCTGCATGCGTTGCAAACACTCAATAAAAATCTGCGGCTCGTAAATAAAGGTGTCTGTGTGCATCAAAAACAGGTAATCCGTCTTGATCGCCGCCAGGATCAAATCCAGGCCTTCACCATGGGCGGCAAAGCCCTGCTCTTTGCCTGGCGACGGGCGTTCGATTAAATGTATCCAGTCCAGGCTACGCAAATACTCGGTGCTGTCATCGGCAGAATCATTATCCACCACCCACACCTCCACCGCGTTGGCATCCAGCGCTCCGCTCTCCAAGTGGCTTTTGATAAAGTTCAAGCAGGTACGGGTCAAATCCAGCGTTTTGTAATTCACCAGCCCGATACTAAATCTTGGTAAGGTATGTGTCATAGACAGGGTTATCCGTTAACGCTTGCTACGCGTTGTAATGCGTTTGAGTAACTGGCGATCACACCAGCTTAAAGGGCGCGTAAACGCCTCACCATGCAAATACTGTTTAAAAAAATACAGGCGATCGCGATCAGCCAAGCCCTCGGTATGCCGATGCAAGGCTGCCAGGTCAAACCGGGCACGGCGCCAGGCGCCCAAGCTTTGCCTGGCTTTTTCAAGGTCAATCAGCGCGACTTGCGGCGCTACATCATCAGGGCGGACAAAAATATGTTTGGGATACAAGGCACGATGTACCCAGCCCAGATTGTGAAAGCGACGGATTTGCTGGGCAACGGCACGTAGTAGACGCCTACGCTCTACAGCAGGCTGGGTCAGTATTGTCGGCAACAATTGCTCCAGATCGACAAAGTCGTGCAAATTCTCAGTCACCAGAATAGCGCGCTGATTTCCCTGGTGTAAGGACTCGGCATACATCAACACTTTAGGTGCCGGAATACCTGCCTTGGCCAAGGCCTGCAAACGCTCAAACTCACGCCGGAATGTCGGCTCCCCCGCCAGCGGATGGCGCCAGGTACGGCGGCCATGATTCTGCTGTTTTTTCACAAACAGCACCAGTGGCGGCTGATTTTCAACGGGCAATACCAGCTTGCCGACGCCGCTCCAGCCGCCACGGCGCTCATTCGGCGGCTCAAACCAGGCGATGTCACGTGTCCACCAGGCTTCAAAAGCATCCAGCCGATGCTGCCGCAAGGCGGCCTGCCAGGCTGGATCTTGATAATACGTCAGGGAATGTTCCAAAATAAATTGTGCTGAAATAATTGAGGCCAATGCAGGTTTTTAAACCACATTTTGTTAACATAAGGGTTAATCTCAAATTTTAACAGAATGCGTTTATAAATTAGTCTCATGTTGCTGTTTTTCTGCAAAGCCATCGCCTGCCTGCCATTGCCCTGGGTGCATAAACTGGGCATTTTTTTCGGCTATCTGTCTTATTGTTTCGACCCCAAAAGCAATCGGATTGCGCTGGCGAATATACAACAAAGCGGGTTAGCTGCCGACCACACACAAGCCCGGCGCTTGGTCAAAACCAGCCGCCTGGAAGCAGGTAAGGCCATCCTGGAAACATTATTCATCTGGGGTAAACCATCGTCCAAGCTGTTGCCTTTGATACAGCAAGTGCATGGCTGGCACCATATTGCTGAGGCGCAGACACAAGGCAAAGGCTTGATTTTCCTGACCCCTCACCTGGGCTGCTTTGAAATCACGTCGGTTTATTATGGCGCGCGTGCGCCCATCACCGTGCTTTACCGTCCACCAAAACTGCAGTGGTTAAGTCAATTGGTGGTTGAAGGCAGGCAAAAAGGCCAGGTGGCGATGGCGCCAGCCAATGCCAGCGGTGTGAAAAAGTTGCTACACGCGTTGAAATCAGGCCAGGCCATCGGCATTTTGCCGGATCAGATTCCCAGACAGGGCGAAGGCGAATGGGCCGATTTTTTTGGCAAACCGGCCTATACCATGGGCTTAGCCAGCAAGTTGGCTAGCAAGGCAGATGCGGTGATCATCATGGCGTTTGGCGAGCGACTGCCCGCTGGCAAAGGGTTTGATATCCATCTAACACGGGTAGATGACATCAGCACACCGGCGCGATTGAATCAGGCGATTGAGCGCCAGGTTGCCATATGCCCCAGCCAGTATTTATGGCAGTACAACCGCTACAAACAACGACGCTACGCCCTGCACAAACTGAAAAAAAGCCAACCAGACCAGGTCGAGCGCTAATTGAGCAGCCAACAACCGGCTAAGCCAAGCCCTGAATCCAGCGGCTATACACTTTATCGGCGACGCCATGCAACACGTCACAATCGGCTTCAACGGCTGCCAGCATGGTATCCGCGGATTGCACCGCCGGGCTGCTGGCCGAGCTGGCAATATCACTCTGCCATTGCTCAGTCCAGATTTTCACCATTTCTGGCGTCATTTCAATATGGCATTGCAAGCCGATATGCTTGCCCATGACATAGGCCTGGTTAGCGCAATACGGGCTCGATAACACATGGGTGGCGCCCGCTGGCACGGTAAAGGTTTCACCATGCCAATGAAAACTGTTAAAGCCTTGCAAGTCACCAAACCAGTCACGCGCCAGCGCATGATCTGCGACTTGCACCTCGCCCCAACCAATTTCCTTGACCGGGTTTTTGCTGACAACACCACCCAGCGCCTTGCTAATGAGCTGGCCGCCCAAGCAATGCCCGAGCAAGGGTACATCTTTATCCACCGCCTGCCGGATCAATTGCAGCAAGGGCGGAATCCAGGGCAAATCATCGTTCACACTCATGGGGCCACCCATCAGCACGATGCCGCTGTAATCAGCGATAGACGTAGGCACGGCCTCACCCTTATCAATGCGTACTTCGCACCACGGAATAGCATGTCGCGCCAAAAAAGTGCCTAAATAACCAGCACCCTCACAGCAAGCGTGCCTGAATATCACTACCGGTTTCATGATTTACCTTACTAAACTGACTTTCTGATATTGCCCAAGCAAGATTCCGTCCAATGTATACGGCCCAATCGCATAACGAATCAAGCGCAAGGTCGGAAACCCCACGTGGGCGGTCATGCGCCGCACCTGACGGTTCTTGCCTTCGCTAATTTTAAGCTCCAGCCAGGTGGTCGGGATATGTTTGCGTTCGCGAATTGGTGGCTCTCGCTGCCACAATTGGTCAGGTTCAGCGATGATTTTGACCTGCGCGGGCTGCGTGACAAAATCGCCGAGATCAACACCATGCTGCAATGGCATCAAATCTGCTTGTGTAGCAGCACCTTCTACTTGTGCCCAATAGGTTTTGATCTGTTTGTGTTTGGGATGACTTAAACGATGTTGTAATCCACCATCATCGGTTAAAATAAGCAATCCTTCGGAGTCAGTATCTAACCGCCCGGCAGCATACACGTTGGGAATCGAAATATAGTCTTTGAGCGTCGCGTGCTTTTCATGAGGAGTGAATTGGCACACGACATTAAAAGGTTTGTTAAACAGTAATAACATGGAAAGCGCTATGTCTAAAATCAAGGTGCCAGCCACTGGCAGCAAAATTATTGTCAATGCTGATAATACCCTAAATGTTCCCGACCAACCTATTATCCCGTTTATCGAAGGCGATGGCATTGGTATCGACATCACGCCACCCATGATCAAAGTAGTGGATACTGCGGTTGAAAAAGCGTACGGCGGCCAACGTAAAATTTCCTGGATGGAAGTCTATGCCGGAGAAAAATCCACCACCGTCTATGAAAAAGACACCTGGTTGCCTGACGAAACCATGGCGGCCTTAAAAGAATATGTCATTTCGATTAAAGGGCCGCTGACCACGCCGGTTGGTGGCGGCATTCGTTCACTCAATGTAACTTTGCGCCAAGAGCTAGACTTATACGTCTGTCTGCGTCCTATCCAATATTTCACTGGCGTGCCTAGCCCGGTCAAACACCCGGAAAAAACCGACATGGTGATCTTCCGTGAAAATACCGAAGACATTTACGCCGGTATCGAATGGGCTGCAGGCACCGAAGAAGTGAAAAAAGTCATTAACTTTTTGAGCGACATGGGCGTACGCAAAAAAATCCGTTTCCCGGAAGCGTCTTCTATCGGTATCAAACCGGTATCGATTGATGGCAGCAAACGTCTGATCCGCAAGGCGATTCAGTACGCGATTGATAACAACCGCACATCGGTGACCATCACCCACAAAGGCAACATCATGAAGTTCACCGAAGGTGGCTTCCGTGACTGGGGTTATCAACTGGCCAAAGAAGAGTTTGGCGCCGAGCTGATTGACGGCGGCCCATGGTGCAAACTGCCTAACGGCATCATCATTAAAGACTGTATCGCTGATGCTTTCCTGCAAGAGATTTTGCTGCACCCGGAAGATTACGATGTGGTGGCTGCGCTTAACCTCAATGGCGACTACATGAGTGACGCGCTGGCAGCCCAAGTCGGCGGCATTGGTATCGCACCAGGGGCCAACTTGAGCGACACCATCGCCATGTTTGAAGCCACCCACGGCACAGCGCCGAAAATCGCTGGCAAAAACCTGGCTAATCCAAGCTCACTGATTTTGTCAGCCGAAATGATGTTACGTCACATGGGCTGGGTAGAAGCGGCTGACCTAGTGCTCAATGGCGTGGCCAAAGCGATTGCCAGTAAGCGTGTGACCGGCGACTTTAGTAGCCAGATGGAGGGCGCCACCCAAGTAGGCACTGCAGAATTTGGTGATGAAATCATCAAACAAATGGCATAAACTCAAGCCTTTGGCCTGGGTTTAAATATAAAAAAACGGCTCGCATTTGCGAGCCGTTTTGTATTTTTTACCCCTAAAACACAAATTATGCTTTTTGTATGTTTGAGGCCTGCTTACCTTTGGGACCTTCAGTCACATCAAAGGATACACGTTGACCTTCTTTCAAGCTTTTATAACCAGATTCAACGATTGCGGAGAAGTGCGCGAACAAATCGTCACCGCCGTCATCGGGAGTAATGAATCCAAAGCCCTTAGAGTCGTTAAACCACTTTACGGTACCTGTTGCCATTTTACTTCCTTACTTTTTTACTTAACAGGGAGGCGCCCCAAAAGTTTGTCTCAAGTACTCCAGTCGCAATTAACAAGCTTTGCTTTACTTAAAGACGGCTACAAAAAACCTGAACCCAAACGCCTTAAGGATTTATAATTTAGCATTATTTAAATGTCAAGCCTAATTTTGTATCTTTTAACAAAAGCTAAAAAATCCAATTAAAATTTGTATAAATGCTGCATGAGAGCCCGTCTTTTCTACGATTTGAATCTGTGACCGCCCACGTATACTCCAGTAAAAAGGTGAGTTGTATCAGTAGATTAACCAAGCTATTTCACAGTTAAGAAGACGCGTTTAAAGACATCTATGGCAACACTGGAAACTTCAAGAAAACTGGGCGGCATGGCGCGCATGCTAGTGCAATCTTCGCTCATGAGCGAAGAGGACGCTGCTGTATTGCAAGAAAAGTCTCACGCGCAAAAAGTCAGTTTTCTGGCGGCGACGCTGACACAAAAAAAAATCTCTGCCAAAGACATTGCGCAAACAGCTTCAAATGCGTTCGGCTTTCCCTTTTTTGACCTGGATGCACTGGATCAGAACTCCCTGCCGGACAAAACCATAGACATCAAACTGATGCAATCGCATCGCGTGTTGCTACTGCAACAAAAGAGCAACGTCGCTTATATTGCCATCTCTGACCCGACCAACCTGCACTCACTGGACACCATCCAGTTTCAAATGGGGGCGACGCTGTTTCCGCTGGTGGTAGAGGATGACAAGCTGGGCAAGTGGATTGATAAAATCGTTGAATCCAAAGACACCAGTATGTCCAGCCTCAATGCGGGCAACGATGACTTTGACCTGGGCCTAGAAGAGGCTAACGAAGAGCAAGAAGCAGAAGTCGTACAAGAAGTCGACGATGCGCCTGTGGTCAAGTTTTTGCAAAAAATATTGCTGGATGCGATCAATATGGGCGCCTCCGACTTGCACTTTGAACCTTACGAAAAATTTTACCGCATTCGCTTCAGGATAGATGGCGTGTTAAGAGACATGTCACAACCGCCGTTAGCCATTAAAGAAAAGCTGGCTTCGCGCATCAAGGTGATCTCCAATCTGGATATCGCCGAAAAAAGAATTCCGCAAGACGGCCGCATGAAACTGATTATCACCAAAACGCGTTCGATTGACTTTCGCGTCAGCACCTTGCCGCTGATTCATGGCGAAAAGATCGTGATGCGGATTTTAGACCCGACCAGCGCCACACTCGGCATTGAAGCCTTGGGCTATGAGGCTGAGCAAGAAGCCTCATTGCTTAAAGCAATCCACAGGCCGTATGGCCTGGTATTAGTGACTGGGCCGACCGGCTCGGGCAAAACGGTCTCCCTGTATACCTGCCTGAATCTGCTAAATGACCCTGGCGTGAATATTTCTACCGCTGAAGACCCGGCAGAAATTCCGTTGGCGGGCATTAATCAGGTGAATGTGAATGACAAACAAGGCCTCACGTTTGCCGCGGCACTCAAATCCTTTTTACGCCAGGATCCCGACATCATCATGATTGGTGAGATTCGCGACCTGGAAACGGCAGACATGGCGATCAAGGCGGCCTCAACCGGCCATATGGTGCTGTCTACCCTGCACACCAATGATGCACCGACCACACTGTCACGTTTGCTCAACATGGGCGTTGCCCCATTTAATATTGCCTCGGCCGTGACGTTAATTACGGCACAACGCCTGGCGCGGCGCTTGTGCAAACATTGCAAAGTGCCTTTAAATATCCCGCACGAAGCCTTGCTAAAAGTTGGCTTTACACAAAGCATGCTGGCGGGCGACTGGCAATTGTATGGCCCGAAAGAAGGCGGCTGTGAGCACTGCAACAATGGTTATAAAGGCCGCGTCGGCATTTATCAGGTGATGCCGATTACTGAAGCCATGGCGCAGATCATTATGGCGAATGGCAATGCGCTGGATATTGCGGCACAAGCAAAAAAAGAAGGCGTGAAAGACTTGCGGGAATCTGGCTTGCTCAAGGTGAAACAAGGCTTAACCTCGATTGAGGAAGTCGAAGCGGTCACCAATGAGTAATGTCTGTGACTCAATAACCCTATTTTAAGAAAACACTATGGCGACTGGCAATATCAAACAATCCGTGTATCAGTGGGAAGGCAAAGACCGTAAAGGCAAACTGGTCAAGGGCGAGATGCGCGCCAATGGCGAAGCGGTGGTCAATGCCACTTTGCGCCGACAGGGCATTACAATTATCAAGGTTAAAAAGCAAAGCGCGCTGGCGACCAAAGGTAAAGTCACCGACAAAGACGTTACTTTGTTTACCCGCCAGCTCGCCACCATGATGAAAGCGGGCGTACCATTGCTGCAAGCCTTTGATATTGTCGGCAAGGGTCACCATAACCCAGCCGTGGCCAAGCTGTTGTCTGATATTAAACTGGATGTCGAAACCGGCAGCAGCCTGAGTGCGGCCTTTCGCAAATTTCCGCTGCATTTCGATCAGCTCTTTTGCAATCTGGTCGGCGCGGGTGAACAGGCAGGTATTTTGGATAGCTTGCTGGAGCGCCTGGCCACTTATAAGGAAAAGATTCTTGCCATTAAAAGCAAGATCAAATCGGCACTGGTGTATCCGGTGTCTATTATTGTCGTGGCGTTTGTCATCACCGCTGTGATTATGATTTTTGTGGTGCCCGCCTTTAAGGATTTATTCAGCAGCTTTGGTGCCGACCTGCCTGGGCCGACTGTGGTCGTGATTAACCTGTCCAACTTTTTTGTGGCCTGGTGGTGGGCTATTTTTGGCTCGATTGGTTTTGGTTTCTGGTTCTTTTTTTACACCTGGAAACGCTCCGAGAAAATGCAAGCGACCATGGACCGCTTAATGCTACGCCTGCCGATTTTTGGCGAGCTGATTCGTAAAGCCACCATTGCCCGCTTTGCACGCACATTGTCTACCATGTTTGCCGCCGGGGTGCCCCTGGTAGAAGCATTGGATTCAGTTGCTGGCGCTTCTGGCAACAAAGTCTATTTTGATGCGACCAAGAAAATTCAAAGCGAAGTCAGCACCGGCACCAGCCTGACGGTGTCTATGCAAAATGCCAATGTCTTTCCCAATATGGTCATTCAAATGACCGCCATTGGTGAAGAATCAGGCTCGTTAGACGGTATGCTGACCAAAGTCGCTGACTTTTACGAAGGCGAGGTAGACGATGCCGTCGCGGCGATTTCCAGCCTGATGGAGCCAGTGATTATGGTTGTACTCGGCGTACTGATTGGCGGCCTGGTGGTTGCCATGTACATGCCTATCTTTAAAATGGGGAAAGTGGTCAGTGGTGGTGGCTAAGCCTCACAGAAAAACACAGACAATAAAAAAGGCCGCGATCTCCGGCCTTTTTTATTGTCGAATACACAAAGCGATTATTTTTTGGCCGCTTGCAATGACTTTTCAATTTCGTCGTAAGGCTGGGCACCTAACATGCGTTTACCATTTTCAAAAAACAGGGTCGGCGTACTGTTCACCCCTACTTTGTGCGCCAGCTCACCCACTTTTTCCAACGGCACTTCGCATTTGGCAGTTGTAGAAGGCAGTTTATTATTGAAAATCCAGTCCTGCCAAGCTTTCACCCGATTGGTTGCACACCAGATGCTGCGTGACTTATTGGCGGCATCCGGGTGTAACTGCTCAATCGGGTACAAAAATGTGTAAATAGTCACATCGTTAATATTAGTGAGTTCTTTTTGCTCCAAACGTTTGCAGAACGGACAATCCACATCAGAAAACACCACCAGCTTGCGGCTGCCATTGCCCTTAACCACTTTAATCGCCTGATCCAGCGGCAAGCTGTTAAAGTCAATCTTGCTCAACTCATCCATGCGCTCGCCAGTAATGTCCTTTTTGGTTTTTGGGTCGACCAGACGGCCTTCGGCAATCAAAAAGCTGAATTTGTCATCGGTGTAAATAATCTGCCCACCCATAAACACCTCATACAACCCTGGGTATGGCGTTTTGGCCACACTGTCGACCTTGAATTTTGGATAAGCTGCTTCAACGATTTTTTTCAGGCTGGCTTCATCTGCAATACTGTTAAAAGACCACAATGTGGCCAAGGCCATCAAGCCCCCGATCACACACTGGCCAATAGATTTTTTCATGACATACTCTTTCTCAAACATGCGCAGCCTGCATTAACTTCCATCAGCCTTGCGTCGCTGCACGAATTAAAAAACGTTTAAGCATAGCACTGTTTTCTACCCCACGTAAGCCTAACAGGGCTGCGTGCGTCCACACAGCTTGCGGGCGTGCGAACAAGCCGTCCAGGCCACGGGTCAGTGCATGCATTTTCAACATATCCGGCTGTCGGGTTCGCATCACATGCCGTAAAAAACGTGCATCGCCCAATGGCCTCATCGCAGGCAACTCGGCAATCTGCGCACAAAGTGCCTGCACATCCTGAAAACCGAGGTTAACCCCCTGCCCGGCCATCGGATGCACCTGGTGCGCGGCATCGCCTAACAGCATCACTTGTGGCAACGCCATGGTTTCAGCGGTGCTCTGCATCAGCTGAAAAGCCAGCACGGGGCCACTCGGCGTTAACTGCCCAAGCAGTTGTCCACTGCGCTCAGCCACGCCTAAGGCGAAGGCCTGTGCGGACAAGGCCTGTTTTTGCGCAGCAACCGCCTGTGGCAACGCCCACACCAGTGACACCTGTTGTTGCGGCATCGGCAGCAAGGCCAGCGTTTCGTGCTCGCCAAACCACTGCCGGGCAATATTGCCATGCGGCCGCTCGGCTTTAAAGTTAGCGACCAACGCCGTTTGTGCAAAATCTACCTGTTGCACACCCACGCCGCATTGCGAGCGCACCCAGGAGCGCGCACCATCAGCGCCTAACAACAAGGACGCTTCAACCTCATGCTGTGGCAAGGATAACCGCGCTACATGACCGCCATGTTGCAATGACTGTGCCGGTGCGTCGGTGATCACTGTCACCTCCGTATCAGCCAAGACCTGCCAGCAGGCATGCATCAAGGCCTGGCTTTCAACGATATAGCCCATTTGAGGCAAATGCGCTTCATCCGCAGTCAGGCGCAAGCTAGGCGTGGTATGCTGATGTGTCGGCGACCATAAATGCATGGCCGCAATCGGGTTGATGCGACTGGCAGGCAAGCGTGACCACACGCCCAACGCGCTTAACCAGTCCACGGTTTGATTGGTCAGCGCATAAATACGGGCATCCCAATGCGCCATATCAGTCATCCAGTCAGCTGGCAAGGCTTGTGCAGACCTGGCATCGGTCAATACCACCTTTTTACCCAGGCGTGACAAGGCAATCGCGGCCGTGAGCCCCACCAGGCCTGCGCCTACAATCACCACATCGGTGTTAATCAGAGAACGTTCAGCTGCCATAACTCATTTTATTGACCAGATAACGGCGCGCCATTGGTAACAGGCTGAGTGCGCCCAACCCCGCGCCACGCAGCAAGCCCACCCCAACCAGGTCATTAGAAAACACATTGACCAAAAAATCCGTAAACTGCAGGCCACGGCCGGTATCGCGCTGTCGTGACTGATGATACTCAGCCAGGCGGTGTGCTGCACCCCACTCGCTGGCCTGCGTGGCTGCAACATTAGCCGCCAGCGTAACCGCATCGCGGATGCCAACGTTAAAACCTTGTCCGGCGACCGGGTGCATGGTTTGTGCGGCATTGCCGATCACCACGCAGTGGGCGGCAAAGGTCTGGCCTAATTTACTGAGTTTAAGCGGGAACCTGAATCGTTTGCCCGCATGCAAGAATTTGCCCACGCGGTCACCAAAGGCAGCATGTAAGGCTTGCAGAAAGGCGGCATCATCCAACGCGGCGATCTGATCGAGATAAGCCTGTTCGCCAGTCCATACCAGTGAAAACTGTTGGCCGTTGGGTAGCAATGCCATCGGCCCAAGTGGCGTAAACCGCTCGTAGGCAATGTTGCGGTGCGGCTGCTCGGTCTGCACCAGGCCGACCAGCGCATCATGGCCATAATGCTTGGTCTCACGCACCAGGCCAGGAATAGACTCCAGGCTACGGCCGCCATCGGCAATCACGGCCAAAGGCGTCGATAATTTTTCTACAACGCCATCGGCAGACTGATATTCAACCTCAGTCGCACTGGCATGTACATCCAGCCCCGTCACCGGCACCTGGTAATGCAGCGTAATGCCCGCAGGAGATTGCGCAATACGTGCATCGAGCGCTTGCATCAGCGCACCATACGACACCACATAGCCCAAGGCGGGCAGGTCGTGCTCCCGGGCTTTGAGCACAGTGCGGCCAAAGCCTTTTTGTTGCGAAACATGAATGGTTTCAATCGCCGTGACGGCGTTTTCGAGCAACGTCCACGCGCCCAGATGCTCAAGCACCTGACGTGTGCCATAAGACAGCGCCAACGCGCGGCCATCGCCGTACATGGCGCCGGGCGACTGTGCCTCCAGCACAGTCACCGGCACAGCCGACTGTTGTAGTGATAACGCCAGCACCAGCCCGACCGGGCCGCCGCCGATGACTACTGGATGGTTGATGGTTTGCATCACACTGACTGCCTTTGACTCAATCTCAATTTATACTCAAATCACTTACACGCGTTGACGCATCAACGCTTCAATCTCGGCCACCGTTTTTACGGCCGCCGAAGTAATCACCTCATGCCCGCTGGCAGTCACCAGCACATCATCTTCAATGCGGATGCCAATATTCCAAAAATGTTCCGGCACATTGTCTGCCGGGCGTACATAACAGCCAGGCTCAACCGTCAGCACGTTGCCGGGTTGCAGCATGACCCAGTCACCGCCAGCGGTTTTATATTCACCGGCATCATGCACATCCAGCCCCAGCCAGTGACCGGTGCGGTGCATGTAAAACTGACGATAACTGCCGGTTTCGAGCACGGCCTCACGGCTGCCCTGGCATAAACCATAGTGGATAAAGCCATCCACCAACACCTCTAACGCAGCCTCATGCGGCGCGTTCCAGTGATGTTGCGAGCTGACATGCTCAATGGCGGCAGCCTGCGCGGCGAGCACCAGTTCATACAAATCTTTTTGCGGGCCACTAAAACGGCCACTCACTGGAAAAGTCCGCGTAATGTCAGACGCATAGCCATCCAACTCACAGCCGGCATCAATCAGCAGCAAATCACCTACATTTAACTGCGCATTATTGGCGTTGTAATGCAAGGTACACGCATTGGCGCCACCGGCCACAATGCTGGTATAAGCCGGTGCCTGCGCACCCTGGCTATAAAACGCATGCAAAAACTCAGCCTCGATTTCATACTCCCACTTACCTGGTACTACCGCCTGCATGGCACGGTTGTGGGCGCTGGCAGCGATATTGGCCGACTGGCGCATCAGGTCGATCTCGTAAGGGGATTTAAGCAGACGCATCGCATCCAGCGTTTGACGTACATCAACCAGCTTGGCAGGGGCCTGCACGCCAGTGCGCGCTTGCGCCTTGACCGCATTCAGCCATTGGCTCACTTTGGCATCCCAGGCAGCATCACTGCCCAGGCTAAAAAACAATTCCGGCTGATTCGCCATCAGCTTTGGTAATTGTTCGTCCAGTTGTGTGATGGAATACGCCTCATCAAAACCGAATTCTGTTTTGGCGGCCTCCGGCCCATAGCGAAAACCATCCCAGATTTCGCGATCCAGATCTTTATCACGGCAAAATAGAATTGTTTTTGGCGATGCCCCAGCAATCAGCACCAACACGGCTTCAGGCTCTTTAAACCCGGTCAGGTAATAAAAATAGCTGTCAAAGCGGTAAGGATAATGGCTGTCGCGATTGCGCGTGACTTCGGGCGCGGTCGGAATCACCGCAATACCCGCTTGCATGCTCTGCATCAGTTGCTGGCGACGACGGGAAAATTCTTGCATGGAGAGACTCAAAGTACGTTCTGGATAGTTGGGAATTGTAGCGTATTTGGTTAGCAATTGCTGGAATGGTTCCTGCCAACAGCGCGTCAGAAGCCCATCATTTCATACAGCGCAGACTGCCTGACATTTTTTTCGGCGTTTTGAATCGTGCCATCGCGTTGCCACTGTTGCAGTTGACGCGCCAAGATCGGCTGCACCTGCGCGGCGCGCATACCTGGCTTGATAGCTGGCAGATACAGCATTTTTAACAATAAGGCATCGAGGCCAGTCAATAAGGACTCTGGCGTTTTGTCATTAAATATTGAGGGATAAACTTTTTCAGAATCGTTTGGCAAGCCCATAGCTTGGGTGATTTCTTCGACGATGCAAGACACCAGTGCACCATGCTCTTGCGCGTGATCGACAGGAATGACCACCCAAGCATGCTTGATGGCTTTTTGTGCATCCAGGGTCACGCCGAACATGCATATGGCATCAGCAGGTGGCGGCAGGCTTTTATTGGCGCTGAGGTGTGCGATTTCTTGCCGCCATTGCGCAGACTGGCTAAATACCACGGTCATATTGGCTTCAGCGGCGCTGGCGGCCAGGCTAATCGGATGACCAGTAATCTGGGCCAGGTGTCTTAAATGAGCCGTCGTCAGCGAGGTATGTTGTTCTGCCCGATCGGCATGGTGCTCCAGCCATACTTTGACCGGCTGCTGCCATTTGCGCACCACTTGCTCCCCCGCCACATATTCACTATGCAGCGCCACCTCATTAAATGCCTGCTGCAAATATTCAGGAGTCTGCCAGGCTTCTTCTGCCAGCACGGCAGAGGTATTCAACAGCAAGATTAGCCACCAATACCTGATATTAATCATGCTGTTTCGCCGCCTCTGCGCGCAGCGGTGTCAGCAAAGGGGATAATCCGTTATGGTCAATTTCACGCATCAGGTGCAGCAAGCGGCCTAGCTCGCCCGGCGGAAACCCTTCACGCGCAAACCAGTGCAGATAATTACCAGGCAAGTCAGCAATCAGCCTGCCCTGATATTTACCATAGGGCATTTTGAGGGTGACCAGCTGCATCAAGTCTTCTTTTTTCATGGCAATGATGATGGTGAACGATGCATTATTTTAAGCAAAATCGGCGGCTTTCAAGATTTATTTTGCCTTCACCCTTAAAAAAATCTGCTGCCTGCCGTTATTCCCCTTGAGTATGGTTAGAAAACTCAACAACAAGAAGATGCGTTGTATTGAACTCAACATCGCGAAAGACCATGATGCAATACCAAATCACTAAAGAAAAAAGTGCAGAATATCTGCGACAAGCCATCCACCACATGTCGATGCAGGATGCGGCTTTTCATCCCGTCAGCTACGCTGTCTGGTATGAATATTCATCGGGCGAGCATGCGCGCCTGATTGATGAAGTCAATGACTTGATTGAGAAAGAAAAAAAGCTCAACGAAAAAAGCACGGCGCACCTGTTTAACAAACATATTGCCAGCACAGACACTGATAGCGCCAAGGTATTGGTTGAACGCTTTAGCCAGGTGGTGACCAACATCACCTCTTCCACAGAAAAAGCCGGGCAAGACACCTCACAGTTTAGAAAGTCACTTGATGCCTGGTCGGACGAAATTCAACAGCTAGACCCTAAACTCGGCGCCCAATTAGGGGCATTGCTGGCTGATACAGAGCAAATGCAAACCTCTATGCATGGTTTGCAGCACCAACTGGAAGCGAGCCTGGAAGAAATTTCTGACCTTAAAAACGAGATTATGAAAGCCAAGCAAGAGGCGATCTCCGACGGCCTGACCGGGCTGATGAACCGCAAAGGCTTTGATACGGCTTTGCACCAGTGCCTGGACACCCCGGCCAATGAAGACACTTGCCTGATGATTGCCGATATCGATTTTTTCAAAAAGGTGAATGACAGCTATGGCCATTTATTTGGTGACAAAGTCATTCAGGCCGTGGCACGGATTTTAAAAACCGTGTCAGGTAATGTGTATACGGCAGCCCGTTATGGTGGTGAAGAGTTCGTGTTGCTACTGCCACATACCAGCGTCGATATTGCTAAAGAAATAGCTGAAAACATTCGTCGCCAGGTGGCTGCCATTACCATCAAAAACAATGTCACACAGCGGTTGATTTCTAACATTACGATTTCAATGGGGGTCACTGCTTATCACCCTGGTGAGTCTGCTGACAGTTTTATCACGCGGGCAGATCAAGCGTTATATACCTCGAAAGCACAAGGCCGTAACCAGGTGACCATGGTGAATGAAGAGTTGGCCGCCGCCTGACCGCCTAGGTGCGCTGTGCAGATGGCGCACATGCGGTTATAAAAGATTATAACAAGTCTCTTTTTTGCTCGGGAATATCTTCGTAAGGGTAACGCGAATGCCCGAAGCGCATCACCAGCACAGAAATCGCCAAAATCAAGATTGCCGCAGACACTGCCAGCATATGTGTCTCGGTCATTTCTTTCATATCCAGCAATAAATAGCGCGCCAGCGCGACCATGGCAATGTAAATCGGGTAGCGCATGGGTAGTTTGCCTGTGCCAAAATAGCTATTGATCATGGAAAACACTTCCAGGTATAAAAACAGCTGCAACAAATCGCCCAGCCCGACCATGCCGGCATCCCACATGCGCGCCAGTTCGTGTGCCAGTGAAAAGAAGGTCGCAATCGTGACCAGCCCCAAACCCAGCCGCTCTATCCACATTAATGCCTGATGCGCGATTTTATCGGTGCGATGCTCGTATGGTGGCTTCATGTTTCCCCCTGATTAATTCTTTTTGCTTTTAACTCTTTTTACTTAGCCAATGATCCAGCTGTTCCAAACGTTCTGGCGTGCCGATATCATGCCACAATCCGTGGTGATGTTGTCCAGTCACGCGCTGCTGCTGCATCGCAGTTTTTAACAGTGGGGCTAATTTGGCCGCCTGGCCGTGCTGTACGCTGTCGAATAGCGATGGATGATAAACACCCACGCCCGAAAACGTCAACCGGTCAGCAGCAGATTCAAACACCAAGCCATTGTCCAGGCCAAAGTCACCCGCGGCATGCTGCGGCGGGTTATCGACCATCACCAAGTGCGCCAGCTTGCCTGCAGGCAACGCCAGGCTGACATAATCAATATCGGTAAACACATCGCCATTGACCACCACAAACGGCTGCTCGCCCAATAAAGGCAAGGCATAGGCAATGCCACCCGCGGTTTCGAGTGCCGTGACTTCTGCACTATATTGAATGTGCACCTGCCATTGTCGGCCATCGTCCAGCGCATCCTCAATCTGCTGCCCCAGGTGCGCATGATTAATGACCAGCTCGGTGATGCCCGCAGCTGCCAGGCGCTCAATATGCCAGACGATTAAAGGCTTACCGCCCACCATCAATAATGGCTTGGGGGTATGGTCAGTTAGCGGCCGCATGCGCTCACCGCGGCCGGCGGCCAGAATCATCGCACGCATGGCTTAGGCTGCCTTTTCCAAGGTGAGCAACAGTCTGAGAAACGGACGCAACTCGACATAACGCTCACAGGCGGCCTGTAAATATTGCATCACCAATGGCATATCCTTGAGGTAACCCTCTTTGCCATCGCGGTGATACAAGCGGGCAAAAATACCCAACACCTTGATATGGCGCTGTACGCCCATCCATTCAAAGTCTTTATAAAACTCGCCAAAATCAGCGGTGACGGGTAAACCGGCTTTTTTAGCCGATTGCCAGTAACGGACAACCCAGTCCATTAAATCTTCTTCGTCCCAGCGAATATAAGCATCCTTAAATAAGGAAACCAAGTCGTAAGTGATGGCGCCGATCACGGCATCCTGAAAGTCCAGTACGCCCGGGTTATTGTCGGGCGTGACCATCAAATTACGTGAGTGATAGTCTCTATGCACTGTCACTTGCGGCTGCTGCAGAATATTGTCTATCAGTAAGGCAAAGGTTTTATCCATGACTGCCTGCTGCTCGGCTGACAATGTTTGTCCTAAATGCTTGCTCACATACCACTCAGGAAACAACTGCAACTCGCGCATCAGCAGCGCGCTATCATAGGCTGGCAAGGCGTCTGGCTGCGTCGCCAGTTGCATCTTAATCAGCGCCTGGCAAGCATCGCCATATAAGGCTTTGGCGTTATCACGGTTTAATTGCGACAGATAAGTGTCGTTGCCTAAATCGCTGAGCAGCAAAAAGCCTTGTGTGAGGTCCTGCGCCACAATTTTAGGCACATTGAGCCCGGCCGCCAGCAACTGCTCAGCCACACGCACAAATGGGCGACAGTCTTCTTGTGGCGGTGGCGCATCCATGGCAATCAAGGTGTGTGTCGGCAAGTGCACGCGAAAATAACGCCTGAAACTGGCATCTGCCGAAGCAGTAGTGAGTGTAAACGGCTGATCAAGCACCTGCTGCAGCCAAAGGTGTAGTTGCTGTGTTCTATCCACAAATGTTCCCAAATAATGAATCAGCCCATACTGGCGGGCATTACTGTTAAAATACGGCTGTCATTTTAAGTGAAAAATGACTTTTTAAGCATTTTCATGAATAATATAGCCCAATTGAAATGGGACATCTGGCCGTAGGGTCCGGGATGCGTGCATACAACCATCGGCCATTCACAGGCCTTACCGAAACGATCACTCTTTGAATAATTTGCAAGCTCACTCATCCACCTTTCAGGACCGCGGCATCCGGCTGATTTTGGCGCTCATCGCCATCAGTACCTTGTCGCCTGTGCCTGCACGCGCGGATGAGCAGGCAGCTCCAGAAAGCATGGTCGTCGCAGAAAACACTACCTTGCCTGGTGCCATTGAAATTGAAGGCGATACCCTGCAACTGCACATGGACAGGCAAATGCGGGCGATTGGCAACGCAGTGATTCGCAAAGAAGGCCAGCAAGTCACTGGCGATGATATCCGCTATGACATCCAGAATGACGAGCTGCAAGTAGATGGCAATGCGGTCATTACTGCGGGCCAAACCAAAATTACGGGCCCGATGCTGCGCATGCGCATGAGTGAAAATATTGGTGAGATGCGTGATGTCAGCATTGAATTTAAGAGCAGCCCGCCACCGCCCAGCAACCAGGATAGCAGCGCCTTACTCAATGATGAAGCCATCTTACTGAGTGACCCCAAAAAGTATCTGGAAGATAACCAGTCTTATAGCACGCAAGGCAATAGCACTTCGTTTGAAAATATCCGCGCGACAGCCAAGCAAGTGCTGTTTGAAGGCGAAAACATCAAACGCCTGAAAAAAGCCAGCTACACCTCATGTGCTGCCGATGTAGACGACTGGTACATCAAAACCAACAATCTGGAACTCAATGACTACACGCGCACGGGTGAAGCGACCAATGCCTTTGTTGAGTTTAAAGGGGTGCCGATTCTTTACACACCATGGATGAGTTTTTCTTATAACAACCAGCGAAAAAGTGGTCTGCTGGCGCCGTTATGGGGCACCACATCCAGAAGCGGTTTTGAATTACTCACGCCGTATTACATAAACATCCGCCCAGATATGGACGCCACGATTGCCACCCGCTTCCTGAGCAAGCGCGGTACACAGCTGCAAGGCGAGTTCCGCTATCTGGGTGAAGACTATTCAGGCATTAACAACTTTGAATATCTGGATAAAGACAGCTTGACAGACCAAACCCGGTTTTATGTCAAATTGTCGCACCTGCAGCGCTTTAGCGAGCACTGGTCAGGCGGTTACAATCTAGAAAAAGTGTCAGACGATAAGTATTTCTCTGAAATGGCGACCAGAATTCAGGTGACGTCACGCGTTAACCTGCAACAAACTGCTTTTGTTGACTATCAAGATGATAACTGGACATTTAATGGCTCCGTACAACGCTATCAAAACCTGGATAACAAATCTTTTGTCTACCAGCGCCTGCCTCAGCTGACCGTCAATTACGACAATAGCTGGAACGGCATTACGACGCAAACAGCGGCGCAATATGTCTATTTTGACAGTATGCAAGAAATGGGCACTGTGCCTACGGGCTCCAGGTTAAATTTCTACCCGTCAGTGTCCTACCCGATCAAAAATTCATATGGTTTTGTCACACCTAAATTCGGCGTGAATACCACACAATACAGTTTGAATAATAATGTGCCCGCAGGTTACTCTGAAGAGTATAACCAGTTGAGCCGCACGTTGCCTATTTTTAGCCTGGATTCAGGACTCTACTTTGATCGTGAGTCGAGCTTATTTGGCACCAACTATACGCACACGCTGGAGCCAAGAGCGTATTACGTTTATATCCCGTATCGGGATCAAAGTAAAATCCCGATTTTTGATACTGCGCTCGCGACCTTGAATCAGGATTCCATTTTTACCGAAAACCAGTTTATTGGCGGTGACAGGGTAAACAATGCTAACCAGACAACACTGGCACTTACCAGCCGCCTGATTGATGCTGAAACTGGCATTGAACGACTGAGTGCCACCTTGGGGCAGCGTTTTTATTTTGACGATCAGAAAGTTTCGCTCCCCGGCACCTCGGCCAGCACACGAAAGTCATCAGACATTCTGGCAGGCTTTACGGCACGCCTCTCCAGTCGCCTCAATCTGGACACGTTCTGGCAATATGACCCTGACCGCGGCAATATGGAACGTAACAACTATTTGCTACGCTACAACCCAGAACCAGGCAAATCATTCAGCTTTGGCTACCGTTATACCGCCAACACGCTTGAGCAAATTGATACTTCTGCGCAATGGCCACTGGGTGCAGGCTGGTATGGCATCAGCAGGCTCAATTACTCCATCCGCGATGGCAACATCGTGCAGTTCCTGGGTGGCCTGGAGTATGATGCCGGTTGCTGGCAGGCACGTGCAGTTATGCAGCGCGTGCAAACAGCCACCGCCGACGCGAACTATGCCATGTTTTTCCAACTCGAACTCGGTGGGTTGACTTCCATTGGCGCCAATCCTTTAAATGTGATCAAGCGCAATATTCCAAGCTATATGCGCACCTACGACATCCCGGCAATTTACAGAGACCAGAACTCGCAATGATGAACCGTTTATCTACCCTACTTTTATCCACGGTTGTGTTTGCGCTGTGTGCAGCGCAATCCACAACACTATTGGCCGCCGACAAACGTCCCATAGAAAAAATGGATCGTATTATTGCCGTGGTTGATCAATCGGTGATTACAGAACGGGAAATGCTTAACCGCATGGAGTCTGTTAAAACGCAAATGATTAAAAAAGGCGTAGAAGTCCCGCCCGATGACGTGCTGCAAAAGCAGATTCTGGAACGGCTGATTGTCGATAGTTTACAACTGCAACTGGCGGCCCAAACCGGCATTAAGGTGGAAGACGCACAACTGGACAAAACCATAGAGCGCATTGCTGAACAAAACAACCTGACCTTGCCTGCCTTTAAAAAGGCGCTCGAAGAAGACGGGACACCGTTCTACAAATTTCGCGAAGACATCCGCAATGACATCATCATGGCCCGCTTGCGCGAGCGCGATGTCGATAACAAGGTCAATATTTCTGAAGCCGAAATTGACAACTATTTGACCACTCAAGAAAAAGAGGGCGACCTGGATGAGTTTAATATCTCGCAAATCCTGATTCGCTTGCCAGAAGACAGCTCACCGGAAGACATTCAAAAAGCCAGAGCCCGCACCGAACAAATCACCAAAGCATTAGCGGCAGGCATGAGCTTTGAAAAAGCGTCGGCTAATTTTTCAGATGCGCCAAACGCGCTCGATGGCGGCAGCTTAGGCTGGCGCAGTGGCCAGCAAATGCCGGCCCAGTTTCTGGAGCTGGTTAAAACATTGCAAGCAGGCGGCGTTTCACGGCCTATCCGTAGCGGCACCGGTGTTCATATTCTCAAACTGAATGAAAGACGCGCAGGCGCGAGCACATTGATCGTTGAGCAAACCCATGTGCGCCACATTTTGTTAAAACCAAATGAAGTGTTGTCTGACAAAGAAGCCAAACAAAAAATCGAAGGCATCAAAGAGCGCATCGACCATGGCACGCCTTTTCAGGACATGGCACGTCAATACTCTGATGATGGTAGTGCCTCTAACGGCGGTGATCTCGGCTGGATTAGCCCCGGTGACACGGTGCCTGTGTTCGAAAAAACCATGGCCGAACTGGCCGTCAATGAAGTTAGTGCACCTATCCGCAGTCAGTTTGGTTGGCATGTCATTCAAGTGTTGGAGCGCCGTAAACAGGATATGTCCAAAGAGTCCAAACGCCTCAAAGCACGCCAGGAAATTCGTGCCCGTAAAGCCGAAGAATCTTATAACGACTGGATCCACGAGCTACGTGACAAAGCCTTTGTTGAAATGCGTTTAGAAGACAAATTCTAAACGCATGAACACCTTGCCTCGCATTGCGATTACCGCTGGCGAACCTGCCGGTATCGGGCTGGATATTTGCGTCAAACTCGCCCATAGCGCCCTACCTGCGGCACTGGTGGTGCTAGCCGACCCAGCAGCGTTGCAAGCCAGAGCCGCTCAGTTAGGCATGCCGTTAGCGTTGCACACCTATACCAACACGCTGCCAGCGCATGCAGGTAACGGCAGCCTTTATGTGTTGCCGGTAGAAACTGCCGCACCGGTGGTCGCCGGCACACTCAACCCGGCCAACAGCGCAGCCGTGTTAACCATGCTGGACCGCGCGCTAACAGGCTGCCAAGCTGGCGAGTTTGATGCCATGGTCACTGCCCCGGTACACAAAGGCGTGATTAATGATGCTGGCATCGCATTTACTGGTCATACCGAATATCTGGCAGAAAAAACCCACACCGAACAAGTGGTGATGATGCTGGTCGGTGGCGGCATGCGCGTTGCGCTGGCCACTACCCACTTGCCACTCACTCAGGTCAGTGCCGCCATTACGGCTGACAGTCTCAGCACCACCATCCGTATTCTGCATCATGACCTGGTACACAAATTCGGTATTGCCCAGCCGCGCATTTATGTCGCTGGCTTGAATCCGCATGCAGGTGAAAACGGCTACCTGGGCATGGAAGAAATCAATACTATTAACCCAGTGCTAGAAAATTTGCGCGCCGAAGGCATGCAACTCATCGGTGCCTTGCCCGCCGACACCATGTTTTCGCAAAAAAACCTGTCGCAAGCTGACGCGTTTCTGGCCATGTATCACGACCAGGGCCTGGCCGTACTCAAGCATGCCAGCTTTGGCGAAGGGGTGAATGTCACCTTGGGGCTACCGATCATCCGTACCTCCGTTGATCACGGCACTGCGCTGGATATTGCGGGCAGTGGCAAAGCCGATCTCGGCAGCATGCTCAGTGCCATACAACTAGCCATCACCCTGTCCCAAACACGCAATAATTCAAATATATGAAACACATCGCCAAGAAAAAATTTGGTCAAAACTTTTTGATTGACCAAGCCATCATCCAAAGCCTGATCAACGCCATCCATCCACAAGCGGACGACCTGATGGTCGAAATCGGGCCTGGCCTGGGTGCCATGACACAGCCTTTGATCAAGCACCTGGATCATTTACATGTAGTCGAAATCGACCGCGACATTATTCAATGGATGCAGGGGTTTTACCCGCCCAAGAAAATCACCATCCATAATTCAGATGTATTGAAGTTTGATTTTGCGACCATAGGCGAGCGCATCCGCGTGGTTGGCAACCTGCCGTATAACATCTCCAGCCCCATTCTGTTCAAGCTGCTGGAAAACACCGCGCAGATTATAGACATGCACTTTATGCTGCAAAAAGAAGTGGTCGAGCGCATGGTCGCCGACCCTTCAAACTCAGAATATGGCCGTTTGTCTGTCATGCTGCAATACCGCCTGCAGATGGAATACATGGTCACCGTGCCACCAGAGGCCTTTGACCCGGCACCTAAAGTCGAGTCTGCTTTTGTGCGCTGCGTGCCTTATGCCACCTTACCTTACCCGGCCACCGATGAAGCCTTGTTTGCCAAAGTCGTCACGGCAGCCTTTGGCCAGCGCCGAAAAACCTTGCGCAACACCCTCAAAGGCCTGCTCGATGATGATGGATTTACCGCATTGAATATCGATTCGCAGCTGCGCGCCGAAAACCTGAGCGTGGCCGAGTTTGTCACCATCAGTAACTACCTGGCGGACCAGTCACTCACCAATCAGGCCTAAGCCGAACTTGCGCAAAGCCTTGCTGGCTTAACCTGATTTAAAGCTTAGCCTGATATAATCCTGTTTTTACTAAAACCCACACTTTTGGAGCATGTTATGCGTTTGATTCTGCTGGGCGCCCCCGGTGCCGGTAAAGGGACACAAGCCACCTTTATTAAAGAAAAATTCAATATCCCGCAAATTTCCACTGGCGATATGTTGCGCGCAGCAGTCAAAGCAGGCACTCAATTGGGCTTAGAAGCCAAAAAATTTATGGACGCAGGCGGCCTGGTGCCGGATGAAGTGATTATCGGCCTGGTAAAAGAGCGCATTAAAGATGCAGATTGCGCCAATGGCTTTTTGTTCGACGGCTTTCCACGCACCATTCCGCAAGCAGAAGCGATGAAAAACGCGGGCGTCGCCATTGATTACGTGGTCGAAATCGACGTGCCGGATGCCGCCATTGTCGAGCGCATGAGCGGTCGCCGTAGCCATCCGGCTTCTGGCCGTACTTACCATGTGAAATTTAACCCGCCAAAAGTCACGGGTAAAGATGACGTGACCGGTGAAGAGCTGGTGCAACGTGACGACGACAAAGAAGAAGTCGTGCTCAAGCGTTTGCAGGTGTATCACGATCAAACCGAGCAACTGATTGGTTACTATTCTGACTGGGCGAAATCCGGTGTCAGCGGCGCGCCACAATACGTCAAGGTCAACGGCCTCGGCGAACTGAATACGATTAAAGAAGAAATTTTTAGCGCATTAAAATAATGCGCTAACCCAAAAAAGCCCGCATACTGCGGGCTTTTTTATTGGCTATAGATCAAATATTAGAAATCGTAACGGATGCCGCCAAATACCTGCCGTTGACGACCCACCACCATACCATCGACACGGCTGGTCAGGTACTCTTTATCGGCCAGGTTATAGGCACTCATAAAGTACGACACACGACTACCAACAGGCCGGTAATTCACGGTGGCATTGAGCAGTGCATAAGACGGGATGCGACCAGTACGGCCAGATAATACGTCTTCCTCTGAACGACCAACGCGGTAAGAGACGTCTTCTTGCTGCTCACTGACGTAATCGACACCAATACGGGCATCAAAGCCAACCGGATGCTGGTAACCCAAACTCAACGATGCCATGTGTTTGGGCGCGTAAGGCAAACGGTCACCACTAAACACATCTGCTGCCGCGTTGGTTTTTTTAAACTTGGCCGTGAACAGGTTGGTGTAAGACCCGGCGAAGTAGATATTATGTGCAGAGTCATAGATCTGGCCAAAGTTAATGCGACCAGCTAACTCCACCCCGCTTTGCTGCGATTGCCCGCCATTGATAAACGAGCCAGAAGTCGGGCCTGCCACCACAATATCGTCAAAAATCGTATGAAACAGCGTGGTTTCAAAAGTGACGCCTTTGATGTAGTTAGAACGTGCACCCAACTCCCAGTTCGTGCTTTCTTCCGGTTTGGTATTCACCACCACGGCTGTATTGGCACCGCCTGGCGCATTAATATCACGGTCAGGGCGCGGTGGCGCAAAACCTTTGTGCACCCCGGCAAACAAAGTGGTTTTTTCAATGCCGTTCCAGGTCAAACCAAAACCCGGCAATACTTTACTTTGATGATTGGTGTCTTTTGATTGCGGATTATTTTGCACCGCCCCTTCAGCACGCAAAATATCCGTACTGATACGCAAGTCCTCTATGCGCAAACCGGGCGTGAACGTCCAGTCACCCACATAAAATGTGTTTTGTGCATAGTATGACTTGGCTTCTACATCGCTGTGAATCTGCTCGCGGTGATCGCCAAAAGCTTCTGCATAGCCCTGGTTTTGGATGCGAGGGTCACTCCCACGAAACTGGTTACGCTGAATATCTTCACGGTGGTAGCGGAAGCCAAGCACGGCATTACTTTCTATGCCAAACAAACTGTGCTGCAAATCCAGACGCGGCTCTATGCCCCAGTATTCATACTCACGCGGGCGCCAGCGTCCACCACATTGCTCGGCATTGGCTTCGGTAGCCACACCCAAGCCGGTACAACGGTCCATCACCGAGCGCCCACCCAGGCCACCTGGGTCGTTAATCTGCCTGAAAGAGGCCCGCTCAGACTTGGCATAATAGGCTTGTGTGCTGAGTTTTGCCTGTGCATTAATCTGAAACAGATGCTGTAATTGAAACGTCGTGCGCTCGTGCTCGAATACATCATTTTTGCCAGTCGGCGCCTGGTATTTATCTTCATTGTATTCGACCAGGCCCAACCCGGTTTCAGACACATGAGAGCTCTCACGGAAATAACTGGCCTTGGCAATCAAGGTATGCCGGTCAGATAAATTCAACTGCCCTTTGGCGGTGTATTCCTGAATCTCAAAATCATGGTTATCACGAATGCCATCCCCTTTTTTATGCAAGGCATCAATCATCAAACCACCACGCTCGTCGCCCGCACCAATATTGCCATAGAGGCTGCTAAAGTCGTTGTTACCCAGCGTCGCAGACACATTACCATGCACCTGGCCGTCACTAGGCACAGGCCGCGTGACAAAGTTAATCATGCCGCCCACGGTTTGTGGGCCATATAAAATCTGGCCAGAACCCTTCACCACTTCAATACGCTGCACGCGCTCCAAAGGTGTGGTGTAATGCGCAGCTGGGTCACCATAGGGCGCCAAAAACAAGGGCATGCCGTCTTCCATCAGTAAAGTGCGCGCCGTTCTGCGTGGGTCCAGGCCACGCACGCCAATATTCACGCCCAAGCCAAAACTGTTTTCACCCACCACATGCACACCCGGCACATTATTCAATGCTTCCTGAATTGAAAACGGGCGCCTTTCCTCCAGGGCTTTCTCATCCACCAGATAATAAGAACCCGGCACCGACTCCAGGCGATCAGGCAAAATCCCTTTCACAACCACCGGTGAAATATTCAGTGTTTCATCCTGCCGTTCTTTTTCCTCGGCCAATACTTCCATGGCTGGGTTAAACGCCAGCACTGTGGCCATCAACAAGCTTTTTTTCTTCATGTGTTACACCCTCTTCTGTCCATATTGCTATAAAAAACAAATGAAAAGGCTGCAATATTGATACCAATGTTATTACGATAACCGTTATCCCCATGTTTTTATTGCATAAATTATATTTATATAAATAATAATGAGGATTTACAGAGACCAACCTCACACCCAATCGGTTTATATCAACCTGCTTTCAACACACATGGCTAATATCAACCAACCAGTGATTGAATCCCCCGCCAAGGACATGCCAACGCAAAACATGCCTATCAGTTCTCGGGTATAATTAGCGCTTCGTTTAGTCACTTTCAAGCCACGCACATGCAACAGCAGTATCCATTCAAAGAAGTCGAACAACAGGCACAACAACATTGGGAGTCCAGCCTGAGCTTTCAGGCCAAGGCAGAGAGCAATAAACCCAAATACTACTGCTTGTCTATGTTCCCCTACCCCAGTGGCAAATTGCATATGGGGCATGTGCGCAACTACACCATTGGTGACGTGTTAAGCCGTTATCACCATATGAAAGGCTTTAACGTACTGCAGCCTATGGGTTGGGATGCGTTTGGCCTGCCTGCTGAAAATGCGGCGATTCAAAACAATGTGCCGCCTGCGCAATGGACCTACGACAACATTGCCTATATGCGCAAGCAGTTGAAGTCACTGGGTTTTGCCATTGACTGGAGCCGTGAACTGGCGACCTGCCAACCCGACTACTACAAATGGAACCAGTGGCTGTTTTTGCGCATGCTGGAAAAAGGCATTGCCTACAAAAAAACTCAGGTGGTGAACTGGGACCCGGTTGACCAGACCGTACTGGCTAACGAGCAAGTGATTGATGGTCGTGGCTGGCGCACTGGCGCGCTGGTTGAAAAGCGTGAAATCCCGGGTTATTACCTGCACATTACCGGTTATGCCCAGCAACTGCTGGACGATCTCGATAAACTGCCAGGCTGGCCAGAGCGCGTAAAAACCATGCAAGCCAACTGGATAGGCAAAAGTGTGGGCGTACGCTTTGCTTTTACGCACGACATTAAAACCAATGACGGCAACCTGATTGATGACGGCAAATTGTGGGTCTTTACCACCCGCGCCGATACCATCATGGGCGTGACCTTCTGTGCCGTGGCTGCAGAACACCCATTGGCAACCCATGCTGCGCAGAACAACCCAGCCCTGCAAGCATTTATCGACAAATGCAAGCAAGGCTCAGTCATGGAAGCCGATATGGCGACCATGGAAAAAGAAGGCATGGACACCGGCCTGACAGTCGCCCACCCGATCACCGGCGAACAAGTGCCGGTGTGGGTCGGTAACTACGTGCTCATGACCTACGGTGAAGGCGCAGTGATGGCCGTGCCTGCGCACGACGAGCGTGATTTTGGCTTTGCCAAAAAATATAGCCTGCCGATTAAACAAGTGATTAGCGTGGTCGAGCAAAGCTTTGACTTAAATGCCTGGCAAGAATGGTATGGCGACAAAGCCAAAGGCGTGTGCATACACTCTGGCAAATATAACGACCTGAGCTACACACAAGCGATTGATGCGGTGGCGGCTGACCTGGCTGACAAAAACCTGGGCGGCAAACAAACCAACTGGCGCCTGCGCGACTGGGGTGTTTCGCGCCAACGTTACTGGGGCTGCCCGATTCCTATCGTTCACTGCGACAGCTGTGGCGATGTGCCGGTGCCAGACGACCAGTTACCGGTCAAATTACCAGAAGACTGCGTACCAGATGGCTCAGGCAATCCGCTCAACAAGCGCGAAGACTTTTTGAACTGCGCCTGCCCAAAATGTGGCCAGCCAGCCAAGCGCGAAACCGATACCATGGATACCTTTGTTGATTCCAGCTGGTATTACGCACGCTATGCTTCCGGCTTTAGCAGTGAAGCCATGGTCGACGCACAAACCAACCACTGGATGCCAGTCGACCAATATATTGGCGGCATTGAGCACGCGATTTTGCACCTGCTGTATTCACGCTTCTGGAGCAAAGTGATGCGCGACCTCGGCCTGGTCAACTATGACGAGCCGTTTGCCAACCTGCTAACGCAAGGTATGGTGCTTAACCATATTTTCTCGCGCCGTACAGCCAAAGGCGGCATTGAATATTTCGCGCCAGAAGAAATCGAATTGGTACAAGACGCTAGCGGCAAAATCACCGGCGCCAAACTGCTTAAAGATGGCTCAGCGATTGACTACCAAGGCATAGGCACCATGTCTAAGTCCAAGCGTAACGGCGTCGACCCGCAATCGCTGATTGAGCAATACGGTGCTGATACCGCACGCTTCTTTATGATGTTTGCGGCACCACCAGAGCAAACGCTAGAGTGGTCAGACAGCGGTGTAGAAGGCTCACACCGCTTCTTAAAGCGCGTGTGGAACTTTGGCTATGCTTTATCGCAAATCCAGCCTACCGACTTGCCAAACAAACTCACCGGCGAGCTCGCTAACCATAGACGCGAAATCCACAGTGTGTTGAAGCAAGCCAACGTTGACCTGGCTAAGCTGCAATTTAACACGGTGGCCTCAGCCTGCATGAAAATGCTCAACACGCTGGAAAAAGTGCAAAAAGAAGCCGAAAAAGACTGGCAAGCCGTGGCGTTTGAAGGCTACAGCATCCTGTTGCGCGTGCTATCGCCGATTGCGCCACACGTAACGCAAGTCATGTGGCAAAGCCTCAAGCTGGGCGCAGATATTCTCACCGCAAAATGGCCTGAGCCAGCTAACTCGGCACTGGTGCAAGACGAAGTGGAATACGTCGTGCAAGTCAACGGCAAATTGCGCGGCAGCATTAGTATCCCTAAAAGCATGGCCAAAGAGCAGATTGAAGCGACCGCCGTTAATCAAGACTTCGTGCAGAAGTTTCTTAATGAAGGCAGCGTTAAAAAAATCATTGTGGTGCCTAACAAACTGATTAATATTGTGGTTGCCTAAAGAAAGGATGACTATGCTGCTTTCACACCTGACACCATTTCTGCCAAAGCGCTTTTGGCAAAATAGTGGCTGGCTTTTTTTGATTGCAGCTTTGTCCTCCTGCGGCTTTCAGCTCAGACAACCTAATCCGGTATCGTTTAAAACCGTGCAACTCAATGGCAATACTCAAATTACGTCCGCACTTAAAAAAAGTTTAAAAGAGCAAAACATTCGGCTGGTGGAGACCGCTGAAGAAGCCGAGCTACAAGTTGACCTGATGCATGAAGAAAATGAAAAACGCATTTTGTCCCTGAGTGGTACCGGTGTGGTGCGAGAGTACGAGCTTTACTATCGCGTGCAATACCGTACCAAAGCGAGCAATGAGCCAACATGGGGCTTGCCTCTGGTGATGGAAAGCCGTCGCGACTACACTTACAATGACTCTAACTTGCTTGCCAAGCTTGCAGAAGAAAAACGACTGACTCAAACCATGCGTACAGACGTGCTCAACGGCATTATGCGTCGCTTGTCTGCCTTAAAAAAAGCCGAGTAAACATGCGCATCCAGGTCGCGCAACTGGCTCAACACCTGCCACCAAAACAGCATTTGTTTGTGTTGGCAGGGGACGAGCCGCTCTCAATCACCGAAGCCATGGATCAGATACGTGCCGCGGCCCGCCAGCATGGTGCACAAGAGCGTGCCAGCTTTAGCGTAGAGCGCTATTTTAACTGGGCTCAAGTCAGCCAGTTTTTGCAAAGCTTCTCGCTGTTTGCCGAGCAACGTATTCTAGAAATCAATATTCCTACCGGCAAACCCGGCGTTGAAGGCGCTAAAGCCTTGCAACAGCTGGCCGAACTGCCTGCCGCCGATACCGCGATTATCATCACCCTGCCCGCGCCAGACCGCGACATGACCAGCAGCGCCTGGTATGAAGCTTTGTTACAGCACGGAGTTTTACTGGTGCTCAACCAGGTGCCACTGGCGCAATTACCAGACTGGATTGCGCAACGCCTGGCCATGCAACAGCAAACCGCCGATGAAGCCTCACGCCGATTTATTGCCGAGCAGGTTGAAGGTAATTTACTCGCTGCGCACCAGGAGATACAAAAACTGGGCCTGCTTTACCCGCCTGGCCCGCTCTCTGAAGACGCCATCCGCCAATGCGTGTTGAATGTCGCCCGTTTTGATGTCTCGCAACTCGGCGAAGCCATGTTACAAGGTGACCCGAGCCGCGTCATGCGTATTATTGAAGGCCTGCGTGAAGAAGGCGAAACAGCTGTCGCGGTGATGAACCCGCTCGTGTGGTTGTTTAGACCCTTATTGCAAGTGCGGCTCGCCATGCAAAACGGCCAGGCCGTGCAAGCGGCTATGAGTCAGGCCAGGTTATTTGGTGACCGCCAGCAATTAGTCAAACGCGCGCTGGAATTTTTACCGCAAAAACATATCGAAGCTGCTTTGCAGAAATTGTCTGACATAGACCGTATGGCAAAAGGCGTAGGTGATGGTGATGCCTGGCTGGAGCTTTCGCGCTTATGTAGCGGCATTGCACGCATGGCTGCCAGTAAATCTGCCAGAGCGGCCACGGCAAGGTCTCGTTAAGGTTTTAAGATAGAATGATGGTTATGGACATTCAACATTACATGAAACAGCTGGGTGAGCAGGCACGCGCCGCCTCCCGTTTGATGGCAAAAGCTGACACAAGCACCAAAAATCAGGCCCTGCGTAATATTGCCGCCCTGATTCGTCAGCACGAAAAAGCGCTCTTGGCCGCTAACCAGCAAGACCTGGATGCCGCCAAAGCCAACGGCATGGAACCCGCAATGCTAGACCGCCTGGCTTTAAGCGAAAAATCCGTTGCGACCATGGCCGAAGGCCTGGAGCAAATTGCCAGCCTGCCAGACCCAATTGGCGAAATGAGCAACTTTAAATACCGCCCTTCCGGCATCCAGATCGGCCAGATGCGTGTGCCACTGGGCGTGATCGGCATTATTTACGAAGCCCGCCCTAACGTGACGGTCGATGCCGCTGGCCTGTGCATCAAATCCGGCAACGCCTGTATTTTGCGCGGTGGCTCTGAGGCCATTCATTGCAACCAGGCATTGGCCAAGCTCGTGCACCAAGGCCTGCAACAAGCAGGCTTGCCACAAGCTGCCGTGCTGGTGGTCGAGACCACAGACCGCGCCGCAGTGGGCGAACTCATCACCATGAAGCAATATGTAGACGTGATTGTGCCACGTGGCGGCAAAGGCCTGATTGAGCGCATCAGCAACGACGCGCGTATTCCAGTCATCAAACACCTTGATGGCAATTGCCATGTGTATGTGGACGACGAGGCTGACTTGGACAAAGCCCTGCGTATTCTGGAAAACTCCAAAACGCAACGCCTGGGCACCTGCAACACCGCTGAATCGTTACTGGTTGCACGCAGCATCGCCAGCACCGCTCTGCCTAAATTGGCTGAGATGCTCACTAGCAAAGGCATTGAAATCCGCGGCTGCGACGAAACACGCGCCCTGGTGCCACAAGCCATTGCCGCCACTGAGGAAGACTACTACACCGAATATCTGGCAGCGATTATCTCCTGCAAGGTGGTGAGCGGCGTCGATGAAGCCATTGAGCATATCAACCAGCACTCCAGCCAGCACACCGAGGCGATTGTCACTGAAAACTACACCAAAGCGCGCCAGTTCCTGCGCGAGGTCGATTCCAGCAGCGTCATGGTCAACGCCTCTACCCGCTTTGCCGATGGCTTTGAATACGGCTTTGGTGCAGAAATCGGTATTTCTACCGACAAACTGCATGCACGCGGGCCAGTCGGTTTGGAAGGGTTAACTTCGTTGAAATATGTGGTGTTAGGTGACGGCCACGTTCGAGCCTAATCAATCTTTAATGATTATTTCGGATGCAGCGCAAGGCGCACGGAGCGCAGAAAACGAGATAGTACGCGCTGGTACAGCGAGTTTGCGAGCACCGCGCAACACTGCGATGCGCCGAAAGAATGATTAAAGCTAGAATGGAAATCATAGGCATATTCGGCGGCACCTTTAACCCAATCCACAACGGGCATTTGGTGCTCGCGCAAACCGTGCTCAACACCCTGCACTGCACGCAAGTCCGCCTCATCCCCGCCGCCGTGCCGCCGCACAAAGAAACACCCGCCGTCACAGCACAACACCGCGCCGCGATGGTACAACTGGCGATACAAGATCACCCAAAGCTCGTACTAGACACCTGCGAACTAGACCGCCAGGGCACCTCATACACCATAGAAACCCTGCACCTATTACGCCAACGCTTCCCTAATCAAGCGCTATGCTTAATGATGGGCCAAGACAGCTACCAAAAACTCCCCACCTGGCACCGCTGGTTAGAGCTACTAAATTACAGTCACCTGCTAGTCGTACACCGCGCAGATCGCGAAAAAACCTTATTCTTGCATCCAGAGCATGAGGGGAAGTTAGTAGATATCGCCGCAGCGCCAGAAGCCTTTGCCGCACAAGCTAACGGCCTGATAAGCTTTCTGCCTATCAGTCCACCAGACATATCCTCTACGCTTATTCGTGAGCAGTTAAACCACAATGACGAGACCGTCATTACTGAAATACCACTGCAGGTATTTAGCTATATACAGAAAAATCATCTATATTAATATAGACTTAGGAACAGAAGTACGTAGTAATCAATTGACGTAACATGCTTCTACCAACTGCCTCAAAATTACATATTTCTCTTAAATTGAATATGGTAATTATTACGTGTAGAATCACTTTCATTGCCTAGCTACATGGGTGAAAGCCCATCGGGATGTGAGTCACATTCTGCCTTGATTTTTTAGCTTTCTAGCGTAACTTCCAGATCGGAAGGCGCTAGTCAGTGCCTTCCGATCTGGAAGTTACGCTTGCTTTAGTAGGCAATACTTATGTATGAAATTATAAAAAATAAAAGTGCGATTAAATCTAAAATTAATACACTTAAAACTTCAATAACTTACTCTCGAGTCTTTCTCCCTAGAGACGTTTCGAAGTTTATTTTTCTTTGCGGCGCCAATAAGTCCACAGGCGAAATGTCTGAGCGACGAAAAGCAATTATGGGCTTCTCGCAAAAACACTTACCTCACACCCAGTTTTTCTTAGCCGAGAGAATGTTTTCTACCCTTCAAGATGAAGGACACAAGGATAATATCCTTGATATCGAGCATGAAATAACTAAATTTGCAGATTATATTTTAATCGTTCTTGAGAGCCCAAGTAGCTTCACTGAATTGGGTGCTTTTTCTCATAAAGACCTACGAAAGAAGCTAATTGTAATCAACAACTCTAAATTCTCAGACTCACCATCATTTATTAATCTCGGCCCACTCAAGGCTATAGAAGAGGCTGTAGGAAAGAAATATCTAATAAATTACAAAATGAATGACGATGGCGTTCATACACTTGATGCTGTAGGAGATATATTTGATCCCCTTTTTCAGTTACTAAAACACCCAATAAAATCTCGTGCATCCGCTATCAGTCTAGATGCTTGTAATCCAGCAAAGAACTTTGACAAACAATCAGCCATGTTTGTACATGATCTAATTTATTTTACCGGCCCCGTAAACTACAAAGAACTTATTGAGGTTTTAAAGCAACTATTTGGAGACAAAGAAAATTTTAAGCTTCAACAGCATGTTGCAATATTAGTTTCATTCGAAGCTATCAGCAGAAATAGTGATGGTTTATTCAGAAGCAAAAAAGGAAGGCCTTATTATCAATATAAATTCGATATTGCTAACCTAGTTTCGACCTTTAGAAACTACACACTTAAGTATTTTCCTGAACGCATCTATGAATATTAAAGATGTAATTGCAAAAGATATTGATATTCCTGAATCAATGATTAAGGACTCAATCTCATTGGCCCGTCAACAAGTTAAGAAATTCGAAATTTTAAAAAGAGATGGTAACTTCAGAATCATTTACCAACCTTCAAAAAAACTAAAGACCATTCAATATTGGTTAATCATTAATATTTTTGAGAAAATGGATATTCATAATGTAGCTGTTGCATACAGAGATAAAATTTCCATTTTAGACAATGCAAAACTTCATAAAGACAATCAATTCTTCCTTAAAGTAGATTTGAAGAATTTTTTTCCCAGCATCACTTACTCAGATTTAATTCCAAAAATATCTGCATGGCACGCCAAGGCACAACCAAGTTGGCCCCTTGATGACTCTGCGAAAGAGTTGATTCGGCTTTCTTGTTTTTTTCATGGTGACACTCTGCCTGTTGGATACCCTAGTTCTCCGATCATTAGTAATTTAGTAATGATCGATTTTGATAATGCTTTATCAAAAATAATCAGTGATAAGAAAAAATACGGTGATGTAATTTACACGAGGTATGCTGACGACTTAATACTCTCAACCAACCAAAAAGGTGTTTGTCGCGCGCTTTTAAGTGAAGTTTTGAAACTCATTGATACCACTAAATCACCCGATATTGAGATAAATTCTACTAAGACAAAAATTGGAAGTAGCTCAGGAGGCTCTGCATCAGTTACAGGACTCAAAATATGCTCGGATGGACATATTACAATTCATAGAAATCAAAAAGATCATATAAGACTTTTACTTAGTCTTTATAAGAAAGGTAATCTTGATCCAAATGAACATTTATCATTGCTGGGGCATCTAGCTTATGTTCATCATGTCGATAGTGCCTTTTATACTAAGCTGCAAAGTAAATATTTCAAGGAAATTGCAGAGCTAAGATATCCTTTATAAAACAAGGACTACTAAAATAAAAAAGTTACGACAATTCCTAACCTTGTTAACTCTATTATCAGCGCCTCAGTGAGTCGAACACAGCACCAACGGGATATGGGTGTATCCATTGAGATCAGGTCTTGCAAAACAACACCAGCAGTTATTTTCGTTGCCCCCTCAACGAACATCCAATAAAACTTCTGGGTGCTTATAAGCGATCCGCATCAAAGTCTGCGCAGCCCCTGATGGCTTGATACGACCCTGCTCCCAGGCTTGAAGCGTACGTAAAGAAACCCCCAACAACTGAGCAAATTCACTTTGCGACAAGCCGACATGATTGCGGGCTGTGACGACATAAGAGACATCGACCTGTGTGCTACGAGCAACCTTTCCAGATTTGAGCTCTTTGACTGAAGCGAGCAAGTCTGCCTTGAACTGTTCCATTTCCAGGTCTGGTTTAGTCATCTAAAAACTCCTGCTTTAATGCTTTTAAAAAATCACTGGGCAGATTATCGAACTTGGCTTTTGAATAAACAATAAGCAAGCCAATCTGCCCATCTTCAAGTTGATTGTAATAAATCACTCTTGCACCACCTCGTTTACCCATGCCACCGCGTGACCAGCGCACTTTACGACATCCGCCACTATTAGGAATGACATCACCAGCCAAGGGATTAGCAGCGATCCAGTTAATAAACTCAATACGCTCTTCATCACTCCATATCATTTTTGCATATTTAATGAAGATGCTGGTTTCTACGATGGTTTGCATTCAACTATACCCTTTAATAGTATGAAAAACAAATAACTGAGTGCAATACATCGTTGCTTCAGCAGAAACGATTGCTTAAACACTGCCAATAATTATATTAACAATTGTAACTTTCAAATTAATAAAATACCTCACTCGTATTGATATATTCAGAAGAGGTTTTTACATGCCAGTTTTTAAATGACGATGCACCAGCAATATCATAAATAACCCATGGAAATATTTTTATAATATAATTTCCATAGAAAGTAAAATTCCATGACAACTGCAACCCATAAAATAGCCGCAAAACCCGATGCTGCTCAGGTATTAAGCAAAGCAGTAGGCCGGGCTGCCGAGAGATTACAGCTCTCGCGCGCGATGTTGGCGACGATTCTTGGCTTGAGTCCGGCGACTATTACGCGCTTATATGACGGCAAATACCTGCTCGACCAGAAGCGTAAAGAGTGGGATTTTGCGTTGTTGTTTGTGCGTGTATTCCGCTCGCTGGATTCGATAGTGAGTCATGATGAAACGGCACGCGTGTGGTTGAACAATCATAACCTAGCGCTGAATGCACGGCCTATTGACCTGATTTCACAAACGGAAGGCTTGGTGCGTGTCGTACACTACCTGGACACCTCACGCGGTCTTGTCTGAGGCATTTTCCTGGCGCGGCTTGGCATGGCGTATGGTAGAGGCACAGCATGTGGCTTCAACCATGAAGCTGGTGGATACGGCGGCTGAACAGAATATGCTTGAAGCATTGCTCGATAATAGCAAGCCCGCTTACCCTGAGACCACGGCAAAGCTGGACTACCTGCTGGCAACACCGTTTCGCTACCCGACGCGTAAAGGGGGCTCACGCTTTAGGGGCGCCAATGACCGTGGTGTGTTTTATGGTGCGGAATCGGTAGAAACGGCCGCGGCTGAACTCGGGTTCTGGCGCTGGAAGTTTTTAATAGATGCGCCTGCCCTGACGCATATTGAGCCCGTTGCACACACGGCATTTCAAGTCTCACTTAAGTCGCAAGCAGTGGATTTACGCAAACCACCTTTTGACTCAGATGCGGCATGGCTGCACAAAACCGATTACGGCCCGACACAAGCATTTGCGCAATTGGCAAGAAGTGTTGATTTAGGCTGCATTATTTACAAATCGGTACGGAGCCCACAACCGGCATGGTGTGTTGCGGTACTAAAGCCAGAGGCTTTTGCGCAGAATAAACCCAAACCGGAAACGCAAACTTGGTGGTTAGCGGTGGCTCAACATGAAGTGATTTGGCGTAGAGACTACCAATCCATGACGTTCAATCCTGCCATTTGGAAGTGAAGTTAGCAGGTTAATTTTAGGTGTTTTATGCAAAAAACCCCTTAAATTATTGAATTAACTATAAAAAAACCATCTTTACAGTGTATACACCCCTAAAAAAGTTTGATATGTTACCGATATATCACAATAAATATGATGCTTTTGCGTCAAACAAACATCGGGGTGACATTGAAAATGATGGATATGTCTGGAAAATATTTGTATACCATACGCAGTGCGAATGGGGTGTTGGTTGAAAATTTGCAGATTTTTGGCAAGTCGCGTAACGAGGCGGACGCAAAAATCAGGCAAATGTATTGGCGCTGCGAGATTTTGAGTTGCAGCTTGGTGGCGGATTTGAGTGCACGGGCGCCCAACCTGAAAATGCAGTGGCTGCGGCCGAATGCTGCGTGAATTAAATGCTTTGAAAAAAGCGCTTGGTTTCAAGCGCTTTTTTTATTGCCTGCGACTTCTCTAAAATAATGGCAGGTTGCTGGCCCGCACATTATTTCTAGCGACTTTTCTTTGCAGCAGTTTTTTCACTGGGCTAGCACTGGCAGTAAACAAGGCTTCATCAAACAGCGATTGTTGTGCCGGGAACATATCGTCTTGCATCTGTGCGGTTTGCAGGTCAAACCGGAGTTCGCACTCTAACCACAGGTCAGACTTAGGCACGCAGCAGCATGGCAAAATTTCATCGGCGGCAATAAACGCCAATGGCAGCTCAACGTAATCGACTTCGCCATCTAGCATGCGTACGCGACAGGCACCACAATAACCGCTCCGGCATTGATACTCTACTTCGTGGCCGGTGCGTTCGAGGCCTTCGAGCAGGGTTTCTTGCGGGAGCAGGCTAAAGCGGCTGTGCTGGCTGCGGATGCTAATCACTGGTTTAGATAACCACTAAGGTTTATAACTCAAAGCCGTTCAAATCCTCGGCTGATACTTCCGAATCAATTTGACCAATCAGGTAGGAGCTTAATTCCACCTCTTGCGGCGCGACTTGCACCGTGTCTGAGGCGAGCCAGGTGTTGATCCATGGAATCGGGTTGTTTTTGGCGCCGGGGAATGCAGGCGGCAAACCAACGGAGGCCATGCGGCTATTGGTGATGTATTCAACATACTGGCACAAAATATCTTTATTGAGGCCAATCATGGAGCCATCTTTAAACAGGTATTCTGCCCATTCTTTTTCTTGTTCAGCCGCTGTTCTAAACATCTCAAAACACTCGCTGTGAAGTTCGGCGGCGATTTCGGCGAACTCAGGGTCGTCTTGACCAGAGCGCATGATATTGAGCATGTGCTGGGTGCCAGTGAGGTGCAAGGCTTCGTCACGCGCAATCAGGCGGATGATTTTGGCATTGCCTTCCATCACCTTGCGCTCGGCAAAGGCAAACGAGCAGGCAAAGCTCACATAAAAACGAATCGCTTCGAGAATATTCACGCTCATCAGGCAGCGGTAAAGCAGCTTTTTAAGTTCGCGCTTATTCACCACCTTGGTTTCGCCATTGATCACGTGGTCACCCTCACCCAGTTGTGAGTACAGCATGGTTTGATGAATCAGCTCATCGTAATAGTGGGCAATGTCAGAGGCGCGCGCGGTAATGTTGTCGTTACGCACGATGTCGTCAAAAATAATAGAAGGATCATTGACGATGTTGCGGATGATATGGGTGTAAGAGCGCGAGTGGATGGTCTCGGAAAACGCCCAGGTTTCAATCCAGGTCTCGATCTCAGGCAGTGACACCAATGGCAACAGCGCTACGTTAGGGCTGCGGCCCTGAATCGAGTCGAGCAGCGTTTGGTATTTGAGGTTGCTGATGAAAATATGCTTTTCGTGCTCTGGCAGGCCTTGGTAGTCGGCACGGTCTTGCGACACATCGACTTCTTCCGGGCGCCAGAAGAATGAGAGTTGCTTCTCGATCAGCTTCTCGAATACCGGATATTTCTGCTGGTCATAACGCGCCACGTTGACGGGCTGACCAAAGAACATGGGCTCTTTGAGCTGTTCGTTGTCGATTTTGGTAAAGATGCTGTAGGCCATGGCCGTGTTCCTAATGTTTAAGTTTTATTCTCAAACTGTTTTTAAAATGTACTCATTACCCCACTGCAATAAGCGTTTAATCAGTAAGCGCGCGGGATAAAGTGCAAGGCGCCCGGCGCACAGAAACCGCAATGTACAAGGCGTACATGAGGATTTCGAGCACCGCGCAACGCCGAAATTCTCCCGCGCAGCCACTGAGTCGGCGCTTATTTAAATCTTGCAGGCACCACTCGCACAACCATCATCTTCTGCCTCAGTGCCACCTTCGGTCGCACCATCGCGCGTGTTGTGGTAATACAGCGTTTTAATGCCCAACTTGTACACTTGCAGCAAGTCTTTCAGCAACTGCTTCATTGGCACACGGCCACCTTCAAAGCGCGTTGGGTCGTAGTTGGTGTTGGCAGAAATAGACTGGTCAACAAACTTTTGCATAATGCCCACCAGTTTGAGGTAACCCTCGTTGTTAGGCATTTTCCACAACAGTTGATACTGGTCACGCAGGCGGTCGATCTCTGGCACTACCTGGCGCAAGATACCGTCTTTTGACTGCTTAACCGACACCAGGCCACGCGGTGGCTCAATGCCATTGGTGGCATTAGCAATCTGGCTGGAGGTTTCTGATGGCATCAGCGCAGTCAAGGTAGAGTTACGCAAACCATCTTTTTGAATCTCTTTACGCAGGCTCTCCCAATCTAACAGCAACGGCTCGCTACACACGGCGTCAAGGTCAGACTTATAGGTATCAATCGGCAAAATGCCTTTGGCATAGGTGGTTTCGTTAAACGCACCGCATGGGCCAAATTCACGCGCCAACTGCACAGAGGCTTTTAACAGGTAAAACTGAATCGCCTCAAAGGTGCGGTGCGTCAGGCCCAGTGCACTATCGCTGGTGTAATTGGTGCTATTTTTGGCCAGATAATAGGCGTAGTTGATCACACCCACGCCTAATGAGCGGCGTTTATTGGTCGCATTGAGTGCCGCTTTTACCGGATAATCCTGATACTCCAGCAACGCATCCAGCGCACGCACCACTAAATCAGCCAGGCCTTCCAGCTCGTCCAATGACTCCAACGCGCCCAGGTTAAAGGCAGACAAAGTACACAGAGCGATTTCGCCTTCTTCATCATTGATGTCGTTCAATGGATTGGTCGGCAGCGCGATTTCCATGCACAGGTTAGACTGGCGCACCGGGGCCACGGCCGGGTCAAACGGGCTATGCGTATTGCAATGGTCTACGTTCTGGATGTAGATACGGCCAGTACCGGCGCGCTCTTGCATCATGAGTGAGAACAGGTCCACCGCTGGCAAGCTGCGTTTGCGGATGCTGCTATCTGCTTCATATTGGGTATACAGGCGCTCGAACTCATCCTGATCGGCAAAGAACGCATCGTACAGCCCAGGCGTATCATGCGGTGAGAACAAAGTAATTGTTTGACCATTGATCAAACGCTGATACATCAGGCGGTTGAGCTGCACGCCGTAATCAAGGTGGCGCACACGGTTTTCTTCCACCCCGCGGTTATTTTTAAGCACCAGCAGAGACTCGACCTCAAGATGCCAGATCGGGTAAAACAAAGTGGCAGCCCCACCACGCACGCCGCCTTGTGAGCACGACTTCACCGCGGACTGGAACAATTTATAGAACGGCAGGCAGCCGGTATGCTGTGCTTCGCCACCACGGATTTCACTACCCAGGGCGCGGATACGGCCCGCATTGACGCCGATGCCGGCACGCTGTGACACATATTTCACAATCGCACTGGTGGTGGCGTTGATGCTATCCAAGCTATCGCCACATTCAATTAGCACGCAAGAGCTAAACTGGCGCGTCGGCGTACGCACGCCCGCCATGATCGGCGTCGGCAGAGAAATCTTAAAGGTCGACACCGCATCGTAAAAACGCTTGATGAAGTCCAGCCGCGCCTGGCCTTTATAGTTAGCAAACAGGCACATCGCGACCAGAATGTACAAGAACTGCGGGCTCTCGTAGATCTTTTTAGTCACCCGGTTTTGCACCAGGTACTTGCCCTCAAGCTGCTTGACCGCAGCATAAGAGAAATTCATGTCACGCCAGTGGTCAATCGTCGCATTCAGCACGTCAAATTCTTCGCGGCTGTAATCCTTTAACAAATGCTGGTCGTATTTGCCCAGCGCGGTCAGGTTGGTCACATGGTCAAACAAATGTGGTGGCTCAAACTGGCCATAAGCAATCTTGCGCAGGTGAAAAATAGACAGGCGTGCCGCGAGATATTGATAGTCTGGTGTTTCTTCTGAGATTAAGTCAGCCGCGGATTTAATAATGGTTTCATGAATGTCATCGGTGCGGATGCCGTCATAAAACTGGATATGGGAGCGCAACTCCACCTGGGAGACCGATACATTGTTCAGGCCTTGTGATGCCCAATCAATCACCCGATGAATTTTATCGAGATTGATCGGTTCCTTGCGGCCATCTCTTTTTGTGGCCTGCATGGATTCGTATTTTGACATTAATGGCTCCCAATCCAGGAAGCGAGGGATCCCAAAGCCAGACGCATTTCAACCGGGCAATACCCGGCCATCATCACGATGAAAAATGCACCCGCTCAAAGGCCAGACTAACAATCAGTGTTTATAGACCAATTGCATCTGCCGAGGACACCCCGCCTCAAACGTTAACAAGAAAAATTTCCACGGCAGGTCTCCTGGCTCTCAGGTCGTCATTATTTGCTTTCGCCTTCCCGAAGTTGATTCAGTGGCTTGAGTGGCAGCAAACAACTCGCTGATTACAGTTGCGGGGGCAGCCCTGGCTTAATGATACTTAAGCGGCTTCACGCACCAGGTTCCCTATTAAATACAGAAGAAGAGTCTCTTCTGCATACCGTGTGGATGCGACTATAAAACAATATCTATGGCTTTTCAATTAGCAAAAACACAATATATTGATTTATTTTAATTGACAGCAAGCAACTGATTGTTTTTATTCATAAATGTTTTTACAACAGCCAGACAGATCATTTGACCATAATCCGCATGTGGCCCGCCTTGCACAAAAGTCGCAGCAAACGATTGCGCGCATAGGTAAGGCAGATGCTTTTTTAAATCTGATACAAGCAGTTGTCGCCTTTACGCCAATGACAAAAAAACCATGCAATGACCGCGCTATTATCGCAACACAGGGTTATCAAAATATGCGACATTATGCCTAACCAATAAAAACCACTCCCGCTATGACTGTTTTCTGTCATTACACCATGCGTATTGCAACCTTACTTACCTTAGCAGGGGCTTGCAGTGCCGTGCACGCCACCAACGGCATCAACCTGATTGGCTTTGGTGCCGAGTCTACCCTGATGGGCGGTGCCGACGTTGCCGTGGCGCGCGATACCAGCGCACTCAATACCAATCCGGCCGGGCTGACGCAGATCAAAACACCATTGCTGGATATGTTCGGCTCTGTGTTGCGCACAACTGACCTGGTACACAAAGACCCGCTCAATGAAGAACATGCGTCGAACCGCTATACTTTGCTTGGCGGTGGCGGCTATGCACGCCCGCTGGAAAATACCGCTTGCACGGCCGGTATCGGCCTGTTCGCACAAGGCGGCGCGGGCGGCGTGTTCGACAATCTGCGTACGCCGTTTGGTAATCGCGATGACTTGTCGTCACTGTTTGGTATCGCCAAGATTATTCCCGGCATCGGCTGTGAGGTAACGGACAAGCTCTCTCTGGGAGCCAGCCTGAATATCGTTTACGCGAGCATAGAACAGGATTTTTTCTCCAACACGTCTGTCAACTTTGGCGGCGGCTCTAATTTTGCTGGCTATAAATTAGAGGGCACCTCAGCAATCCGTACTGGCTTCAAGCTCGGCATGCAATATCGGGTAACGCCAACGCTAACACTGGCGGCCGCCTATACTGAAAAAACCGAGCTCCCCATGACTGGTGGCACGCTGGTCGCTGATGACACCTCTCTTGGGCTGGGTAAAGTGAAGTATTCAGATGCCTCCATAAAAGGCTTCGCCTTGCCGCGCGAAGTGGCTGTAGGGTTGGCGTTTAAGCCTACAGATGACTGGCTGCTGTCATTTAAGTTGAACTGGCTTAACTGGGACGATGCGATCAATGCCGTGACCCTGCGTGCCACCAAACCAAACAACCCCTCTGCGCAATCTACATATGGCAGCCCAATGAATGCCGACTGGAAAGACCAATGGGTGGTCGCAACAGGCGTCGCTTACAACTGGGATGACCGCACCACGCTTTATGCAGGTCACAATTACGGCAAAAACCCGATTCCGCGCCAGAACTCAAGCCCTTTATTGGCAGGCACCCTCGAGCATCACCTGACATTCGGCGCCGCACGCAAGATCGACCAGCACTGGCTGATGACAGGCGGGGTCGAGTGGATGCTGCCGGTCAGCGTCAAATACAATAGCCGATTATTTGGTGAATCTGAAATTCGTAATGAGGCGATTGTGTTGCACTTTATGCTGAGCCGCCGCTGGTAGGTTTGAAAACGTGGCCTTAGTGTCTGCTAGCCGTTTTGTGTGTTGATTTTGTACGCTGTTTTTTACTCCAGATCAGCACACCGGTGATAGAAATCACGGCCAGCACGATGCCGGTGAAACTGACAAATATCCGGTAAGGCAAACCAAACACCTGCCCCATATGCAAGGCCCCCAGCCAGTTGCTGAAGGTATTCCCAGCCTCGCCGCGTGTGGGTAACCACTTGCCTTTAATTTCACCAGTGTGCGCATCAGTCAGGATGGCAGTATTGCCTCTGTCTTCACGTAAATCGGCCGAGCTATGTACCGAATACATATAGAGCCCGCGCTGTCGGTCTAGCCGCAGCTTGTCTTCGCCATCAATATGCAACTGGTAAGTGTGAGCAAAATCTTGCATGGCCCGGCGTGCCATACGGTGTGCTTGCGGCCAAGGCATGGGTAAATTTTCCAGTGGCTGGTCTAGCTTGGGCACGCTGCGCCAAGACAAATCAAACGGCAATATTTTGGACATGATGGGTAAATAAACCTGGTCACGTAAATTAAACATGACGCTGGACCAGGCAAAAATAAGCAATATGGTACACAGCCACAATCCAAAGGCTCGATGTAGATCAAAATTGATACGGGTTACCGATGCTTGCCATTTCACCAGCCATGACGGTTTCCATCGCGATAAAAAGCCTGACCGCGCCTGCTTTTGAGTTCTGGGGAGCGTGAGCCAAAAAGCGATAAAGCAATCTAATGTCCAAAACAATGCCACGATGCCAAAGATCAGATGACCAGTGATGCCAGGCAACGCCAGCGAGTAATGCAACCTGAATATAAAGCCAAGAATCGTTTTTCGCTGAAAAAGACTGTCGCCATATAGGCGCACACCAAGCAACTTGCCGGTTTGCGGGTGAATAAATAACTGGTCGGCCAAGACAGCTTGCGCAGGCGTTGATGTCAGCCTGAACATCGCGGCATGGCCCGGTTTTGTGTTAAATACCAACTCATCAACAACCGTGCCTGGCGGTGCTTGCTGCTGTGCTTTTTCGCGCAGGCGATAAACACTCATCGCAGCGACGCCTGCCTGCCAGGCAGGGCGGCGCAAGCTTGGATTTAACCAGTCGTCAATATCCTCTTCAAAGGTGATTACGGCGCCAGTGATGCCAGCGAGGACTAAAAACAACGCCATCGCCAGCCCTACCCAGCGATGCCAAAGAACAAGTGCGTGACGCATTACCAGCGATAGGTCAAGGTAGCCATCACATTACGGCGATAGCCCCATTTACAACCATCTCCATAGTAACCACATGCAGCCACATATTCTTTATCAAATAAATTGCTCGCATTCATGGCTGCCTGCCAACCCTTCCACTGCTGGCCCAATAATGCCATATCGTAGCGCAGGCTGGCGTCCACCAAGGTGTAGGCAGGCACTTTATACTCATTGGTATCTTCGCCATACCGAGCCCCGACATAACGAATACCGCCGCCTACATTCAACCCTGCCAACCAAGCCGTCGGCAACTGGTAGTTAGCCCATAATGCAGCGGCATGCTTGGGGATATTATTGGGAACATTCCCTTGCACCCCATCATTACTCTTGGTGATGTCCATCACGGTGTGCGTAAAGCTCGCAATCAAATCCAGGCCATTATCAAGCTGCGTTTTAGCTTCTGCTTCAAACCCGCGTGACCGGACTTCGCCGCGCTGGATGTTGTGCGTACCCGTGGCATCCTGTAAATCGGCCGTGGTGAGATTTTGGCGTGTGAGATCAAATAACGAAAACGTGAGCATAGTGCGTTGCCCTTCCGGCTGAAAGCGCACACCCACTTCATATTGCTTGCCAGTCTCTGGCTCAAATGGCTTACTGCCGCGTGCCGGAGAAGTGGTGCCGATCACTGGCGTAAATGACTCAGTATAGCTAGCGTAAGGTGCCCAGCCATTGTCTGTTAAATACACAAGACCCGCACGCCAGGTCGTTGCCTGATCATTTTGAGCACTACTGTCTGAGGGGGTTAGATGATCCTCGCTACTGGTACGTGCCCAATCATGTCGCCCACCTAGGGTTAACACCCATTTCCCGTCTATTTTGATCTGGTCCTGAACATAAAAACCGGTTTGTCTTAACCTCTGGGTCGCATCGTTATTAACGCTAAGCGTCGGGAGACCAACACCATAGACCGGGTTGTATATATCCATATCTGAAAATACACCAAAAGTACCTTCTACATCACTGCGCATTTTTTGATGGTCCAGGCCAATCAATGCCGTATGCGCAAAGATGCCTGACGCCCATTTGAATTGGGCATGGTTATCCACTGTCAGGTTATCAACATCCTCTTTGCTACCGCCGCCAAAACGGCTGATGGTACGGTTATCTGACTGCAATCCACTCAGGTACACAGACAGCGCATTGGTACGCATATGTTGATAGCGCACATGTTGACGAAACAATAAATGCTCGTTAAACGCATGCTCAAATAAATAACCCAATGCATAGCGCTCCTGATTAAATTTATCTACACCTGGCTCGCCGATAAATCGACTGGTTGGAATCCTGCCATTAGGGTTACTGTCCAGCGTGCCAACTTTGGGCAGTGCCTGATAGCCCTGGCCGCGTAAATTTTTCTGGTAGTCGGTCAAAATCGTCAGCGAGGTCGCATCACTAGGGCGCCATGTGATGGCCGGTGCAATAAACACACGGTTATCTGTCACGCGGTCAATTTGTGTATCGGAATCCCGCCACAAACCAGTCAAGCGATAAGACCACACGCCATCTTCTGTTAACAACCCGCCAAAATCGGCAGCAACCTGCTTGCGGTCAAAACGACCAACTTGTGCCTGTAACTCATGAATAGGCACGTCAGTTGGTCTTTTGCTGACCAGGTTCACCAACCCGCCCGGGCCGCCCTGCCCATATAAAATAGACGAAGGCCCACGTAACACTTCCACCCGCTCCAACCCATATGGCTCCAACACTGTGCCACCCTGGTTATTAAACGCATAAGACCGCAAACCATCGCGATATTGATCTCGTCCATTGGCATCAAAACCACGAATAACAATATTATCCGCCCGCGGATCAGGGCCGTTAGACTCGGCGTATACACCTGCGGTATATCGCAACGCATCACTGACGGACTGCACATTTTGTGCGTTCATTTGATCACGCGTGATGACCGCAATCGATTGGGGAGCCTCAATAATGGCAGTATCCGTTTTGGTAGCAGTCGCACTCCGCTTGGCAACATAGCCACTCACCGGACCGGTTGCGATTTCAGTGTCGCGGTCTTTAGGCGCAACCACGGCCACCTCCTTCAACGTTTGCACATCATTTTGACTTTTAATCTCCGGGATGGCTTTTTGCAGGGAGAAGACACCTCTACTCACTTCCATTGCCTGCAAGCCTGTTCCTGATAGCAAGGCATCAAAGCCTTGCTGCACCGTGTAATGGCCATGTATACCGGCACTGGTTTTGCCATTGACCAAGCCCGGCGGCAATGTGATGCTAACACCTGACAGGCTCGCAAACTCGCTGAGCGACTGCTCCAATGTATCAGCGTTGATGTGATAGCTTGTCACTGCGGTTTTGGCGCCATCCGCGGCATACACCACAGGCATATAAACAAATGAATTACCGCTAACCGCCATCACAAGTAATGCAGTTTGAACTGCCTTGCGCAGTTGGTAACGATGAGTGTGTTGCTGCATGAGTTGCCCTTTTATTGGAATGTAAGTGATGAGAAATGCATCTCCCTTACTCACTTCACACGCCAGTTTTAAAAAAGGGACAAAAAATAAAAAATAATTTTTATCAGGGCGCGTTTTTTAAGTCTCTGGCATATCCAGCGTAATCCAGTAACGCGTGAGGTAACTCACGCTGACTGGCAAGATGGTTGGCAAACTGGCAATCACTTCATCGGTATTGTGTAACTGGAAAACACCAGATATTTTCAGATTGGCCACACCAGACGCACAACGAACAATGCCATTGCGATAGCGTGCCAATTCAGCCGTAAAATCAGCCAGCCGCATTTCACGCACATGTAAAATGCCGCGCGTCCAGGCATCTTGATGACGGTTCACGGTCACAGGCGCCGCGATGACATCATGATCGAAATGCGTCTGCCAGCCTGCGTTTAACACATGCCGCTGTCCGTTGCTGGTCATGATTTCAACTGCACCCTCCAGCACGGCAAGGCTCATGTCATTAGCACGCTGCCTCACAATAAAACGCGTGCCCAGCGGCCGTAACCGCCCGTAGCGCGTGGCCATCAACAGTGGTCTTTGCAATGGATCATGGTGCCCCGTCTTTACCAGGACCTCTCCCCCTTCCAACGCGATCAAACGCTGCGACTGATCAAACTCGGTATTGAGGCCGGTTGCGGTATTCAGATAAATATCCGTGCCATCAGCCAATTGAATGTTTTTTTGCTCACCGGTACGCGTCCTGTATTCTGCACGCAGCATGCGCGCGGGCTCACTTTGCCAGCCTTGCCACCCAATCGCCCCGCTAGAAAGTAATATTGCCAGTGTTTTAATCGCTCGACGGCGTCCGGCTTGCTGGCCATGTTGCAATGTGGCGTAGGCGAGGCTGCCAGGTAGACCACTCATTTTGTGGCTCACTGCGACGGCACGCTGCCAGGCCATTTCATGCGTAGGATCAGCCGCACGCCATGTTTGGCAAGCAAGGTGATCGGCCTGGCTGGCATTCGGCTCCTGCAACCGAAAAAACCATTCAGCTGCCTGCAAGGCAGTTTTATTTGTCATCGTCATGGCATTAACACAATGCATTGCGCCATGGCTTGTACCATGTAACGTTTGATGCTGCGCTCGCTCACCTTGAGTTGTATCGCAATGTCTGCGTAGGCCATCCCTTCCAGCTGCGCCAGTAAGAAGGCCGCACGCACTTTGGCGGGCAAGCCATCTAGCATGCGATCTATTTGCTGCAAAGTCTCTAAAATGACGAGTTTATGCTCAGCAGAAGCGGTCGATAATTCTGGCATGCATGCTAAGGAGTCCAGATAGGCTTGCTCCAATGCGCGTCGACGATACAGGTTGGCAAGCAGTCGTTTAGCGACGACAGTCAGATAAGCGCGCGGCTCATTTAAATGCCAGTCTGAATTTTTTTCAATGATAGGCTCGGGCGCATTGAGGAGACGCATAAAAGTATCCTGCGCCAAATCTGCAGCATCCGCCGCATGCCCAAGCTTACGTTGCAACCAGCGCTGTAGCCAAGAGTGGTGCTGTGTATAAAGCGCCTCAACGGCTTGCTGAATAACAAACTCGTTCGCTGACATATTAAACCTGCAAATGATAATTATTCTCATTTTATCATGTGCCGTTGGTTTTTATAAGCGTATAAACTCGTTTGCTCTATTTCGTATGGGTAATGGACGACCAAAGCGATTGCAGACTTTTCTGCGGCGCGAGCGCTCGCAATGCATGGCGCTTCATCCAAAAATGATGCGCGCACATACCATTATCAAAGCCGGGGCAGATGCTAGCCAACAACCAGCATGCCCCGACCTCTTTAATAATTACAAACTACCTCGCACCGTGAGCATGATGTTTTGCGGGTCACCGTAGAATGTCTGCAAGGCATCCAGGTAATAGTGCTTGTCGAACAGGTTGTTGATGTTTAATGCCGCAGTCCAGCGCTGGTCTATCTTGTAAGTGGCTTGCGCACTCCAGACGGAATATCCGCTTTGTTCACGCTTGATACTATCCGGCGTGGTGTAGGAGGTGACGCTTTGCATCACGACACCACCACCTATGCTGAAACGGTCCCAGTCACCCGGCAGGCGGTAGGTGTTCCAGGCACGGAACAGTTGGCGCGGGTTGTGATCGCCACTCAGGCGCACGCCGTTCATGCTGGCATCTTCAGCCATGATATATTTGGCCGCATTGAAGGTGTAGCCTGCAGACACCTGCCAGCCTGGCAATAGCTCACCAGTGATCTCGGCATCAAAACCTTTGCTTTCCTGCTTGCCGGCATTGAGAGAACAAGCCCCACCGGAAGGTGAGCCAGCACAGCCAACAGCGTTCGAGGGGTCGGTAATGGCACCGTTAGTCTGCTCAATACTAAACACGGTGAGGGCTGTATTCAGCTTGCCCCCATAAAACTCGCCTTTGAGGCCAGCTTCATAGTTTTTGCCAACGGCCGGATCCAACGAACGGCCGCTTGCGGTAAAGGTATTACTCTGTGGTTTGAAGATATCGGTATAACTACCATACAGTGACCAGTTGTCATTCAGGCGATAAATCAGCGCCGCATACGGCGTCACTTCATGCGCCTGCTTGTAACCGCCATTAAATGAGCTCTCGTACTCATACCAGCTCACGCGGCCGCCAAGAATTAACTTGAGGGAATCTGCCAATTGCAACCTGGCATTACCATATAAGCCTTGCCTGATTTCTTTTGAGCTTAAAGACGCGCCATATACCCCGGGATACAAACGCGGCACTTGTGACAAATCGAGGTTGTTAAAATCAATGGCATATTGCGGACTGTAAGCGGTACGCGCTGTGCGGCTGCTAGGCATTTCACTCTGCTGCCAATTGGCGCCGACGAATACCTCATGTGTTTGGCCCAGCGCATCGAATTTGCCACTCACCTGCGCATCCAGTGCCGTGGTTTCGTATAACACCTTGGAGAACTCAACACGCGTGTAACGTGTGCCTGTAAGCGTGAGTGGGTCGACCCGGCCATCGTTTGTGCGGATAATCGTGTCTTCCCGGTCATTACGCTGATAAAGTGCGCTCAGCTTGAATTTCCAGTCATCATTGAATTGATGCGTAATATCGCCAAAAAGCTCCTGCGTCTGGCTGTCATAACCGGTCCAGCTTGGCGCCAGTGAGGTAGAGCGTGGCAAGTTTAGATTACTGCCATCGGTAGACATTGGTAAGCCGCCACGCACACGGCCACCATACTGCCGATAATCCTGGTAGCGCATACCAATGGCTGCGACTGTTTTTTGCCCGAGGTCGGCCTCTAGAATGCCGTATAGCAGCGGCAATTTAGTTTGCATCGGATCATAAAAATAATGGCGGTCTTCATAGCCCGCGATCAGGCGCCCACGCAAGGTACCCGCAGTATTGATTGGCCCGGTGATATCCGCATCCAGACGGTAATAATCCCAGCTGCCTGCGCGCCCTGTCACTTGTAACTGCTGTTCTGCCAGCGGCCGTTTGCGCACCATATTGACAGTACCGCCAGGGTCGCCGTTACCAATCAGCAAGCCAGGCGCACCACGCATCACTTCGATACGATCCAGCATAATGGTGTCCGGCGCGGTCCCGATGCCGCCATAATCGCCCATGGGCACACCATCTACCATGTAGTTGCTGATTTCAAAGCCACGCGAAAAATAAGTGGAGTGTCCGTAACCGCGTAACTGCTTGGTCACGCCAGTGGTTTGCATTAATACACTGTCCAGTGTGGTCAGGTTCTGGTCATCCATACGCTGGCGCGTCACCACGCTCACCGATTGCGGTGTTTCTCTCAAACTCTGCTCACCCTTGCCAATTGTCACGGCACGGGCGGTATAAGATTTAGTGCCTTCGCTGATGGCAGCCGACTCGCGTGCTTTATTGGCAGTCACACTGACTTCAGGCAAGGTCTGCTGGCTGACATCGTCACGAGATGACTGCGCTTTGCGCAGCGCATAGCCTGCTGCTGTTTTTTCAGCGCTATAGCCTGTATCGGCCAGTAGTTTGGCAAAACCTTCTTCTACGCTATAGCTGCCTTTTAAACCTGGGCTGCGCAAATGCTGAATATCTGCAGCATCGAGCGAGATAGCCACACCTGATTGCTGCGCAAAACGGGTGAGTGCGCTCGCAAGCGGCCCGGCAACAATCTCGTATTGTTTGGCGGCGACCGCAGGCTCTGCATAAGCAATGAGGGGCTGGCTGAATAAAATAGGCAAGCAGGCCAGTTGCAAGGCAAGCACAACAGGCGACAGCTTGTAGGCGCCTGCCTGTGCCTGGCGCTTTGGATTCAACGATTGCATGTAATGTGTTACTCCCTTAGTGAATAGTGTCACTCACCAAGACAACCGGCCATCAAAAACCGGAACCGGAAACTCAACATTTAATGCAATTTTAGGGTTTGAGATTCACAGAGACGATCCACGGCGTGAATTGTTGCAGCTCTATCGGGAAACTCTCAGCCAGTAAAGCCAATGCGCGCTCAGGGTCATCCAGCGGCAACACGGCGCTGACCAAATATTGAGAACAGGCTGCCGCATCAAAGCGCAGATAGCCTTTGCGGTGACGCGCCAGCGTAGCCAGCACATCTGACAAGGGCTGATTGTGCACCACCAGCTGATGCAGCTTCCAGGCCTCATTAATGCTCTCGGCATCGACCACATGCAATGCCCCAACCTCTGTCGCCGTAAAGCGGACACCCTCGCCCTGCTTAACCACAGATTGCGCGGCGGCCTGTTGGCTGGTGCTGACATTCACTTTAGATTCCAGCATCAGGACTTCTGTGGAGTCGGCACGACGGCTCACCACAAAACGAGTACCCAAGGCAGTGATCGTGCCATGCTCGGTCTCAACCACAAACGGGCGGCTGGCATCTTTAGCCACATCAACCAGCACCTCACCTTGCAATAGCTTTAAGGTACGGCGCCGCGATGAAAAATCAACATCTATCACACTATGCCCGTTGAGTGTGATGTGACTATGGTCTGTTAACTCTGATGATTGCCACTCGGCGGTGGCCGTATGCATGTCTGCCATCCAGTAAGAGAGCGGATACGCTTCCAGCATCAGGCGCGCAGGCAAGGCTAACACCAGCAATAACGCCATCACACCGGCACCGCGCTTGAGTTGCCTGCGGCGTTTTTCTTGCCCGATGCCTGCCTGTATCGCGTGATGTACCACCCCTGATTGCGGACGCAAACCCTCCAGCCTGGCAATCATGTCCTGCATCTGATTGACCGCCTCGGCATGGGCCGGATCACGTGCCAGCCATTGCTGAAACGCACTGTTCAACGCAGGGGCTTGTGCCTCGTCTTCGAGGCGCAATAACCATTCAGCCGCTTGCTTGGCAATCGATGTCATCAGGCAGATTCCCCCAGCACCGTATGGCAATGCACCAGCACACTCACCAGGTACTTCTGTACCATTCTGGTAGAGACTTGCAGTTCGGCCGCAATCTCTGCGTGAGACAAGCCATCCAGATAGCGCATGAGAAAAGCTTCGCGCGGCTTGTGCGCCAATCCTTGCAGCATGTGGCTGATATGCTCTAACGCCTCAACAGCGGCGGCCACCTGCTCGGCTGAGGGTGCATACGCTTCGCCCATCGCGATCACACCCGCCAGATAGGTTTCTTCAATCACGCGTCGCCGCGCCTGATTCAGCAACAGGTGCTTGGCCGTGGTGGTCAGATAGGCGCGCGGCTCACGCATGGTGAGCAAGGCATCACGAGACACTAAAATACGGGTAAAAGTATCCTGCATCAGGTCTGCGGCCGCATGCGGGCATCCCAGTTTTCTTCTTAACCAGGCAAATAACCAACCGTGATGTTCGCTATATAGACTATGTAAGGTTTGTTGCAGTGCACGCTCGTTTGCCAGCATGTGAAAACAGATTCCGCAAATCACAAATGATAATAATTCTCATTATAACACGTCACCTTCACATTAATGCCATCGACCGAGCCTTTCAAACGCAGGCTTTAGCAATCATCACCTCTGGCAAAACGCAACTTTAAAAACAAGCAACGCTCGCGTGCTCACATTCAAGAAACTGGGCGCGCCCAGCCGCCACCGAGGGCGCGGTAAAGGTCAACCGAGGCTTGTAGCCGTTGCTGGCGTATCTGCAACTGCACGTCCTGGGCTGTAAACAGGGTGCGCTGGCTATCCAGCAAAATCAGCAAGGTTTCAGCCCCAGCCTGGTAGCGCAACTGGGCAAAGCCAAACGCGCGCTGCGCCTGCTCAAGCGCCTCAGCCTGTGCCACCGCCTGCTGCTCCAACCCCTGGATACGATTCAGCGCCGCCTCGACATCGGCAAAGGCAGCCACAATGGTCTGTCGATAATTGGCCAGCAACTCCTCCCTGCGTGCCATGCTGATATCCCTTTGCGCAGCAAGCCGGCCAGCATTAAAAATAGGCGCAGCCAGGCCACTGGCCAGGCTGTACAGCGGATGGTCAAGCACACTGCTTAAATGATCACTATTGGTGAACACCCCGGCACGCAGGGTGATGCTAGGCAACATAGCGGCGCGGGCGACCGCAATATCGGCTTGCACCGCCAGCAATGCCGCTTCGGCACGGGCAATATCCGGCCTGCGCGTCAACAGGCTGGCTGGCACACCCGCACTTAACTGTGGCACCTGTACCGCTGCCAGCCGGTGAGGCTCCAACTGCAAGCCAGCCAAGGGTTGTGACAACAGTGTCGCCAAAATCGCCTCGGTATTGCCCTGTTGTTGCCTGAGTAGCACCAGGGTACGCCGTTGTGTAGCAACCAAGCCTTGTTGCTGGGCTAATGACAACTGGTTAGCCGCCCCGGCACGATAGCGCGATTGCACTAGTCCTAATACTTTTTCGGCATTGTCGAGATTCTGCTGCGCAATCAGCGCGCGCTCGCGCAGGCCGGTCAGCTCCATCCAGGTATTGGCCACACTGGCGCAAAGTGAGAGGCGCACACTGTCGCGGTCAAACTGGCTGGCGGCAACCCTGGCCAGCGCCCCTTGATACGCAGATCGGTTCTTGGCCCAAAAATCGACCTCATAACTCGCCGCCATACCTGCGGTATAGCTACTTAGGTTAGAGGTATCGCGGCTGCCATCTAACCGCGCCTGGCGCCCGGCACTGGCCGTCGCCGACACTTCAGGCAGCAAAGGCGCGCCTGCGACCACGGCCAGTTTCTGTGCCTGTGTGACGCGCGCAACCGCAGCAGCAAGATCGTAATTAGCAGTTTGCGCCTGTTGCACCAGTTGATCCAGCACCGGGCTACCAAAAGCCTGCCACCAATCGCGCTCAAACTGCGCGTCACCTGCTTCAGTTGCATGCCGCCATTGCACCGGCACGGTATTCAAACCATCGCCAGGTTTAAGCTGCAAAGGCGGCAGTGGGCTGCAAGCCGTGAGCAACACAATCAGAGTAAGACAAACCGTCAATTTCATATTAGTCATTGGCAAGCGCCACCACAGGATCTAGGCTGGCGGCTTTACGCGCGGGCATAAAACCAAACACCAGCCCAGTGATCACCGAACAGAAAAAAGCACCCAGCATCGCACTCAGTGAAAAAATCACCGGCATGCCGAAAAAGACCAGCGTGATGCCGATAGATAAACCAATGACCACACCGGTCACGCCACCAACCGTCGTCACCAGCACTGCCTCAGTTAAAAACTGTCGCAAAATATCGCGCTGACGCGCGCCTGTGGCCATGCGAATCCCAATCTCGCGCGTACGCTCGCGCACGGTCATTAGCATGACATTCATGACGCCTATGCCGCCCACGCCCAGTGACACTACCGCAATCAGGGCGAGCATAAAGCCCATGCTGTCCTGGGTTTTGGCTTGTGCCGCAATCCAGGCGGCGGCGTTTTCGATTTGAAAATCACGCACGCCGTGGCGGGCAAACAGCAATGTCTCCATGCTCTCTGCAGCCGCATCAACCAGTGTCATGTCTTTTACCTCCAACGTGACATAGCTCGGCTCGCGCTCGCCAAACACCCGCAGGCTTGCCGTGGAGTAAGGAATAATGACCAGATCATCATCGCTTTGGTCACCCGTCACCGCGCCCTTGGAGGCCAGCACGCCGATCACCTGAAATGGCACATTACCGATCAGGATCGTTTCGCCAATAGGATTACTCACATCCGGCATCAGATTCTGCACCAGTCGCTGCCCCATCACGGCGACAGTCGCCATGCGCTCGTCATCTTCTTCGGTAAAAAAAGAGCCTTTAACCACAGGCCAGGACAACATACGCGACATGGCGGCCCGCGAACCTTTAATGCGGGTTTGTGTATCTTCGTTGCCAAAACGCACCACCTTGTTGCCAGAAAGGCTAGGCAATACATAGCTAATTTGCGGCAACTCTGCCAGCGCCTCCATGTCAGCGACGCTAATACCACGCCCGGGAATACGCGAGCTCTCTCGCTTGGAATAAATATAGATATGATTGGTACCAAAAGCGCCTAGCTCTGCCACCACCCGTTCTTTGGTGCCCATGCCCACGGCCAGCATCACAATGACCGACGCAACGCCGATAATAATGCCGAGCAAGGTCAACCCGGTACGAAAACGATTGACCCACATCACCCGCCAGGCGGCGCGACAGGCTTCCAGCATATCGCCGCGCCACTGGTTGGCTGCATCGCCAGCGGCAAATGTCAGGGCGGGTATGCTGCCTTGAGCAAGTGCGCTCACTTGTGCAGGGCTGAGGCCGCTATCACTGATAACATGGCCATCCCGAATTTCAACCACTCGGCGCGCACAGGCAGCAACCTCACGGTCATGGGTAATCAGGATGATGGTGTGCCCGGCATCGGCCAGTTCATTGAGCAGGCGCATCACCTCCTCGCCACTGTGCGAGTCCAGCGCGCCGGTAGGTTCATCGGCCAGAATAATATGGCCGCCATTCATCAGTGCCCGCGCGATAGAAACCCGTTGCTGCTGGCCGCCTGACAACTGCTGCGGCCGATATTGCAAGCGTTCAGCCAACCCCAGCCTGGTCAGCAGCGCGGTTGCCCGCGCTGCCCGTGCGGGCTCTGCCATCCCAGCGTATAGTGCCGGCATTTCTACATTTTCCTGCGCCGTCTCCGTGGTGATCAGGTGATAGCCCTGAAACACAAAGCCAAAGGCTTCGCGCCGCAACCAGGCCAAGGCATCTGCATCCAAATCGGCCACATCACGTCCGGCAAAATGATAGTGCCCGCTGCTTGGCCTATCCAGGCAGCCCAGGATATTCATCAGCGTAGACTTACCCGAACCAGAAGCGCCAACAATGGCGACAAACTCACCGGCGTGTATCTCCAGTGAAATGCCATGCAAAATCTCGACGCGTGGCTGGTCACCGCCGCCATAATGCTTGCGGATATCACGCAGTGAAATCAATGGCTGGGGGGCGGTCAAAACTGGAACTTCCACGCACTTGGCTGTGCAGCTTTGTCAGCGACGATCAACTGCTCGCCTTCTGCCAGGCCAGAAATAATCTCGGCACGCAAACGCGTGCGCACACCTGTGACCACCTCATGCCAGTCTACCTGGCGATCTTTGGTCAGCACCCGCACTTTGTATTGGTTAGGCTTGCCATCGACCAGGGTCAGCGCCGAAGTGGGCGCCAGGATGACCTGGCTGGCCTGTGCTACAACAAAAGATACTTGCGCCGTCATTTGCGGCATCAACTCACCATCGGTGTTGTTCACATCAAACAACACCGTATAAAGCACCACTTTATTACTGGTAGCTGCCTGAACGCCGGTGGTGCTGGTAGCGTCAGACTTGGGCGGTGCGGGTAATACCTGCCGTACGTTGCCCGTCCAGCGGCGGCTATCCCCGCCCAGCGTTTTAAAATACACCGCCATGCCGGGTTTGACATGTCGCACATCCGCCTCAGAGACATCGGTCCACACCGTCATCGTCGACAGGTCAGCAATACGCAACAGCGTGGGTGTCTGGTAGGTGGCATTCAGCGTCTGGCCCGCTTTAGCATCAATAGACACCACGGTGCCTGACATCGGTGCATAAATGCTGGTAAAGCCTAGCAACGCTTCATTACCTTGCAACGTCGATTGTGTTTGCGCAATCTGTGCTTTGAGGTTTTTGATCCGTGCCGCAGCCGTTTTCATGGTCGCCTCTGCCTGCTGCACATCCTCGGCACGTGTCGCATCCTCAGCATGCATGCGCTGCTGGCGTGCCTCTTGCTGCCGGGCAAAGGCATATTGCGCCTCTTGCTCCTCAAGCTGTGCTTGCAGCCCAGCCAGCGCGGCGCGCCCGGCATCCACCGTTGCTTGCGGCACGCGCGGGTCTATCTCTGCTAGTAATTTACCTTTCTCAATCACATCGCCCGGCTGCACATGCAAGGCCAGTATCTGCCCAGACACCTGTGCGCCGACGTCTACGTAGCTGCGTGGTTGCAACGTGCCTATCGCTGTCACGTTCTGCTCAATATCGCCACGCTGGACGATTTCTGTCTCATACGGCGATTGCCCCTGCGCTTGCCACCAGCGCCACCCAAAACCGAGCAGAATAACAACCAACAAGACCACAGGCCATTTGTACTGACGCAATCTCATTTAAGGCTGCACCTCAAAACTCAAGGTAGCGCTATGGCGCACATCTGCATACTGCTTGCCCTGATAGGTCGCGCTGCCATTAACGCGGGCAGTCACCTCCAGCACGTACAAGCCGGGGAAAAGAGGGTTCAAGGTAACTGTGCCATCCTCTGCCGGTTTGAGTGTGCGCACCCAGCCTTCGCTGGTACTCACATTCACTTGTGAGGCAGCCACCGCGTTGCCTTTCCATACCAGTTTAAACGTATTGCCATTGGGCTCCAGCGGCACCAACTCCAGATCATTGACCGGTTTGGTTTCACTGCGCCCCAGCTTGGCCTGGTAAAAATTCAGCACATCGCCCTGGCTCACCACCTGCGCGGTCAGCCTGATATCGCCTGACGCCGGATCAACCAGCAAATGGTCTTGTTGTTTTTTGAGTGGCAGTATTTGCCCATCTGCCACAAAAGCGCGACTGCTATTGAGCACTGTAATATCTGCGCGGTTTGCAGATTCATGCTGGCCGATAAAGGCACGCGTGCCGTCCGCTGACGGCTCCAGCCAGACATAATCGGCATTCGCAGCACAACTGCCGATAAGGCATGCGGCGGCGACCGCCCGTAAGCCTAGATTAAAAAGGCCGGTGTTCATATGAAAACGCTCCTTGCGATCTTGTGATGTTCAGAAAAATGTAGGCACTTATAAGTTATGTCACGCGAGCATCAAAAAAGGGCACTTTTGTCGTCGTGTGACTGGTGTAGCGCTTGTGACGCCTGTACTGGCGGACGCTTATGTTTGGCATGGCCGTTTTTGGCGGCAGAACGACGTTTTCTCACCCAGATAATGATGCCAGTCACACTGAGCATGGCAACCACCAGGCCCATCAGCGAAATCAGAATACGGCCGGGCAACCCGATAATGCGGCCAGAATGCAACGGAAACTGTGCCTGCATAAAAATATCTCCGGCAGTGCCTGTGCCTGGCACATCGCTGCCGATGACCTGCCCGGTGATGGCATCAAAATATAACCAGGGGTTACCCAGCCCGCCATCGCCATGCGCCTGTGCCGGTTCAAAAAAACCAATTTGATACGTGCCATATCGATCGGCATACGCAATGGCGCCTGCCGGCAGATGCCAGCCACGCTTATCTGCCTCGGTACGAGCGACGACTAGTATTTGCTCACGACTAAAAACAGGTTTAATCGGCGCATTGTCAGGGCTAGGCTTACGCGCATCAAACGGATTTGGGGTTAACGGGGAAAAGACCGATACCAATGGCTGCATCACCGCGTCATTCAGGTTCATAGACACAGAAGTAATGGCCAGCATCAGCAGCAATAGCCAGGTCCACACGCCGCCTGAGCGATGCAAATCAAAATTCATTTTTGGCCAGCCCTGGCCAACACGAAAAGCAAACGATTTACGCCAGCTAGCCAGGTTAGGGAATGAGATCCAGAGCGCTAAAAAACAATCCAGCACCCAGACAATGGCGATGATCCCCATCACCCACAAACCTAAATAAAAATCTTCGCCAATTTTTGGCAGGTGCAGGCTGTAATGCAGCTTATAAAGAAACGGCAGCAGGTTTTCGCGCGTCATAGACACCGCCCCCCATTGGCGTTCGCCCTGAATCGCGGCAGTTGCCGGATCGACTGCCACTTGATTAAAACCGAGCTCAATACGTTTGCCTGTGTCTGCACTGATCTGGCCACGCACGCCCATCATTAAAGTGTGACCGGCCTCAATGGACAAAGGCACATAACTCACCAGCAAGCGCGGGTTGGCTATTTCTACCTGGCGGGCCAGCGCCAATGGTGACAATGGCTTGGCAGCTTCGCCGCTGCGCGCACTAAATAGTTGTGGGTTAAGCCATGCATCCAGTTCATGATCCCACGAAATCACGGCCCCAGTCAGTCCGGCAATAAACAGGAAGACTGCCATAAACAGCCCTGCCCAGCGATGCACCGTCACCAGCGTCAAACGTAAATGGGATAACTTCACAAACCAACCTTTCAACCACGAGATACTGAACGACGAGGTTCATCACCTGCGCCTTGATGGCGCACAAATAACAACCTCTTCTCTGTCATGACACGCGAGAATGAAAAAAAGGCACCTCAATCTTTAAAATATTTACGCGCTGAGTGATTCATGTGGGGCCGAATAGGCTGTGATTGACGCAGTAGCTTAAGCAGATGCTCGCTCAAGCCGCTGCTGTCATGAATTAAAAGTCGATAGTGGCAGAAAGATTTAACAGTCGCGGTTTGCCCAGATATAGCCAACTGCCTGAACCACTGACCCAATACTCATGGCCAAATAAGTTTTCTATGCCCGCCCGCAGTGTCACTGGTTTGCCCCAAGAGGCTGTTTTATAACGGCCACCCACATCCCAGCGGGTCCAACCTGGAATACTGTAAGTGTTGGTCGCATCAATATACTGTGCACTACTGGAAATCATGCGGGCAGTGAGCGTGACACCTGACAAGCCCCTGACATCGTACTCAGTGCCAAGGTTAAGCTGCCATTTGGAAACATTGGGCGCATAGTTGCCATCATTAACACCGCCTTCAGTATGGGTCTGGCGGGCATCAATATAGGCCAACCCGCCCAGCAAGCGCACATCAGGTATCACTTCACCAAACACATTGAGCTCCACGCCGCGATTACGCTGTTCACCATCGACTTTGTAAGTGCGCGTAAGATCGGCGTTGATGACTGAAAAACCGCTGGGCTTCTCAATTTGAAACAGGCTCAGTGTCGTGCTGAAGCGACCAAAATCATATTTCGCGCCGACTTCATATTGTTTGGTTTGAAATGGCGCGAATACCTGCCCGGCATTGGTAGTGCCAGATGATGCTGTATCCCCTTTACTTAAGCCTTCAATATAGTTGCCGTAGATGGAGAGGTTTTGCATGGGTTTAACCAGTAATGCCAGCATCGGGGTCACAGCACTTTTGTCATAGCTAGTTGTACCATCCCCTGTACTTGTATCATAAGTAATGACTTTGACATTTTGATGCCGTACTCCTAATGTCACCGCAACGCGGTCATCCAGAAAAGAGAGCGTGTCAGCAAATGCTACCGAAGGCAGTTGCAGAGAATCTGTTTTTGGTGGGTTGGATGAAAATCCGGCAAGCGATGGGCGGTCAACGCTTGCTGCATCGTAAATATTCGTATTAAAGCTGGTGAACCCATAGTACGCAGCAGTGAATCCATGCGTTTGCTTCAAATAGGAGGCGTTCAGGTTAATTTGATGTTTGACTTCGCCAGTATGGAACAAGCCACGCAAGCCAGCTTGCACGGTCTTGTAGTTCCAGTAATCCGGCCAGTAATATACGGTTGCCTGCGCATTACCCTGGGCATCGGTGACATAGATGTCAGTGGATAAATACTGAAAGCGATTATTGCCTTCGCCCAACGCGCCATACAGTGTCCAGTCAGGATGAATGTCAAACTCCAGCTTGGTCAGAAAATAATCACTTCTGGTTTTGGCATACTCCCAGTCCTGGGCAATTTGTTTAGTCGCACTCGGCGGGCGCGGAATAGCAATGGTGTCGGCGATGCCCAGCCCGCCAGCACCTTGCGGGGCCTCATTATTCATGGTCTGGTGCCCGGCATCCAGAAAAGCACGTAACTTATCACCTCGGTAATCAATGCCAACCGTGGCAGCACCCAACTCGATAGATTGGCCGTCTGTCGCGGTTTTACCATTGCGATACACACCATTAAAACGCACGCCCCATTCGTTTTCCTCGCCAAAACGACGGCCTATATCCAAATGCCCGCCAAACACGCCTTTCGACATATAGGTCGCGGTGAAACGGGTTAATGGGGTATCCCCTGCCCGCTTGGGCACCATATTAATGGCACCACCTGCCGAGTCGTAAGGGGCCATGCCATTTAACAATGCGCTAGGGCCTTTAAGCACTTCTATACGCTCAGCCGTTTCCACTGGCAGCGTACGATTCGGCGCGATGCCGTAAATACCGTCAAACAGCATGCCATTTTGAATCGGAAACCCGCGAATCATAAAAGAGTCGCCCGCCCCCGCCGCATTGGTTAGGCCATAAGAAATCGTGCGTACCGAAGGATCATTGGCCAATACATCGGCCGCCGTAATCGCTTGCTGGTCTTCTATGAGTTGTGACGTATAGCTGGTGATATTAAACGGGGTGTCTATGATTTCTTTGTTGCCCAATAAACCAATCCGGCTACCACGCGCCACCTGACCGCCTGCATAGGCAGGCATGAGCTCACTTTTAGCCTGCTCCGTTTTTGCGGTGACTTTCACTTCTGGCAAGGTATCTACTGCTTCACTTGACACTGCGTTGGTCGCGGTTTTTTTGAGGGTATAACGCCCGGCCTGCACTTCTACAGCCTGCAATTTGGAGCCTTGCAGCAACAGATCAAACCCTTGCTGAATGGTGTAATTGCCTTTAAGTCCCTTGGTCACCAAATGCTTGGCCTGATCGGCCTCAAATGACAGCACCACACCCGCTTCGCCGGCAAAGTGACTTAAGGCTTTATCCAACGCACCGGCCGGAATATCATAGCCGCGTGAGGCCTCATTTTCTGCGGCAAGCGCTAATGAAAAATGTGCGAATAAAGGCAACGTTGCGATGCCCATGGCAGTGGCCAAGAGGCCACTCATGACCTGTTTATGTAATTGCGTTCGGCGATGGCCGGGTTGTTGTTTTGTTTTCATTTCGTCTCTCGTTGCTAAATGGTTTCATAGCATTGGTCGAACGAAATTTAAAAAGGGACAATGCAAACAGCGTTTTTTGACGTTTTTTTTAAATAGTTATGTCGCAAGCCGCAAACTGACCCAGTAACGCGTGAAATATTCCACACGCACTTGTGGCAGCGCAGTTTGGATGGCCTCGAGGGCAATATCGGTATTATCGAGTGGAAAAGCACCTGAAATCCGCTGGTCAGCCAGTAGTGGATCGCAGCGCAAAATACCGGGGCGGTAACGGTTCAACTCCGCGACCAACGCATCCAGCCGCCAATCGGTAATGACTAGCATACCGTGTACCCAGCTGGCCTCCTGCCCGTTCAAAGCAGATAACGCACTGCCGCCTTGCACACCCAGCGTCATTTGCTGCCCAGCCTGGACTTGAAACCGCGGCTGCCCCGCAGTCGGTGTGACCTCTACGGCATGCTGCAAAACACCCAGCCAGGTTGATGCAACTTGCTGCCTGACAACAAACTGCGTCCCTAACGCACGCAAACTGGCCTGAGTAGTGCGGACAATAAATGGTCGCTGAGGCGTATCCTGATGACCGGTTTCAATATAAACCTCACCGCGAATGAGTTGCACCAGGCGAATATGATCATCAAAAATAACATTGACCACACTGTCGGTATTCAGCACCAGACGCGTGCCATCGGCCAGCCGCCATTCGCGCCGCTCACCGGTGGCAGTACTGTAATCGGCCAATATAGGCTGCCAGGGCTGCATGCGCCAGCCAACCCAGGCAACCGGTGCCGTCCATGTAAACACGCCCAGCCCTTTGAGTATAGCGCGACGCTTTGCCTGCATGGCTTCATGTCCGGCCTGCAACACTTGCTGCGTCATCTGCGCCGGGCTTGTGTGTATTTGTTGCTGTAATAGTTCTACGCGCGACCACGCCCACTGCTGCTCCCAACCTTGCGCTCGCCAGTGCTGCCAGGCCTGTGTATCCTCGGCAGAGGCTTGCCCGGAGCACAGTTGGCTATACCAAAGCGCGGCCTCACGAATCACGCGCCTGGCTGTTTTAGGATCTGGCGTTAACGCTGTCATACCAGAGAAAACAACAGGCAATGCTCAATGGCACGTGCCATGTATTTCTTAATAGAGCTGACGGAAAGGTTCATTTGTAGGGCAATTTCAGGGTAGGTCAACCCATCTAGTTGAGACAGCAAAAAAACCTGCCGCGTTTTAGCGCCCAGCGCATCCAGCATGGCATCAATCTCGCACAATGTTTCAATCACTATGGTGCGTTCTTCAACAGAAATCTGCACAGCCTCTGGCATCGCGGCTAACGCCTCAAGATAAGCGCGCTCCAAGCTGCTGCGCCTAAAATAATCCACCATGACACGCCGTGCCACGGTCGCGAGATACACACGCGGCTCCACTATCTGGCTGGCATTACGCGCGGCAATCACACGAATAAACGTGTCGTGCGCCAGGTCAGCAGCGCTGTCGCTGCAAGCTAATTGACGTCTTAACCAGTTTTTTAACCAGTGGTGGTGGGTTGTGTAAAGGCGCTCAACCGATTGCTGCAATGCTAACTCGCTTGCTGACATACTCACTATATCGCTCAACATTACAATTGATAATGATTCTCATTGTATCATGAGCATCAGATGCGAAATAGATGGAAACATGATGCCGACACTCATCACTGAGTGCCGGCATCATGAGGGTTGGGCAATGGCTGTGGCTGCGTTAGAAACTGCCGCGCAAGGTCATCATCACATTGCGTGGCTCACCAAAATAGGTTTGGCGCGACCACCCTTCCAAGCGGGAGTAGTATTTTTTATCGAACAGATTATTGCCCGTCAGGCTGAGGTCCCATTGCGGGTTAATACGGTAGCCCACTTGCGCAGAGGCCAGTGTGTAACTGCCTTGTTCCCACTTATTGGTGCCATCAGAGGCATATACGCCACTGCTCATATCCAATCCGCCACCGAGCGTCCATGCCTCAGCAATTCGGTATTTGTTCCACAGCTTGAAACTGTGCTTAGGCGTTGATGTGGCAAACACCAAGCCCTGCAAACCCGCCTCTGCTTTCAGGTATTTAGTGTCGGTATACGCGTAACCTGCAATCAATTCCCATTGGTCATTCAAGCGCCCACTGATTTCAGCCTCAGCGCCCTGGCTACGCACTTCACCTGCAGAGATTGAATAGAGTGGATTTGCCGGATCGGTCATGGCGCGGTTTTGATCATCAATACGAAACAATGCCGCATGCATATTGAGTCTGCCGCCCTGTAGCTCACCTTTAACACCCACCTCATATTGCTTGCCGGTACGTGGTTTGAGCATTTTATTCGTGGCGCTCAAACTGTATTGCTGTGGCTGAAAAATATCGCTATAGCTGCCATACAAAGCGTACGACTCATTCAAGTCGAACACCAACCCGGCATATGGTGTGAATTGGTGAGTGAAGCTGTCGCTCCCATCGGGATTCCCTTTGACTTCTGTTTTCCAGTTACTCAGGCGCCCGCCTAAAATCAACCTGGTGTTTTCAAGCACTTGCAAGCGGGTTTGAGCATACAAGCCGCTTTGCCGGGTTTGATAAACGTCAGCAGGGTCATAAATAAAATCAGGCTTGGCAATGGCATGCGTCGGTGTAAAAATATTTTGTGTCGCGCCATATACCTGTGCATAGGCTGTACTGGAATTAAATACGCGGGTATTAAACCCCACCAGCAAGTGGTGCTGCTTTTGCAAAAAATCAATCGGCTGGCTCAAATAAGCATCCAGCCCATAGTCGCTGGTTTTACCTTTGCTACCCAGCAAAATACGGTCAAAATTGCCTGCGGCATCAATATATGAATCCCCAAAAGCGCTACTTTCCAGGCCATATTTACGGTCAATGGCACTTGCGCGCAGCTTGAACTCACCGCCTTGCGCTAGATGGTGCTCGAGCTCAACAAAATACTGGTTGCTGTTTTCGTGTTTATTATCCCAGCCCGAGCCAATAAAGGTCGACCGGCGGATATCTGCAACCTGACCATTCGCATAAGTAGGCAAACCAAAGGTTGGCCGCGAGTCCATACTGGTAATAGTTGCGCCGACGGACAAGGTTGTTTGCGGAGCAAGGTCGACCTCAAGCGTACCGTACAGCAATGGCTTGCGCATATAATCAGCGTCAACGAATGAATGCTTGTCCTGATACATCGCCACCAGACGGCCGCGTACCTTGCCCTCACTATCCAGGGCGCCTGTCACATCCAGCTCACCACGGTAATTATCCCAAGAGCCTGCTTGCATGCGTGTTTTCACCATCACATCGGCCATGGCACGCTTTCTGACCAGGTTAACGGTACCGCCTGGTTCGCCAGTCCCTTGCAACAACGCAGCCGCACCTCGTAAAACCTCAATACGGTCATAAGTGGTCAGGTCTTGCGAACTCGTCCCCCATGCTCCTTGGCTATCCTGTACTGGAATCCCATCAATTTGAATGGTATCCAGGCCATAACCGCGCATCGAAATACCGGCAGTATTGCTGCCATAGCTGACCACGGTGATGCCTGTGGTTTGTTGCATCGCTTCAGCAACCGTTGTCAGGTTCTGATCCTCGATACGCTGCCGTGTCACAATGGAGATAGATTGCGGGATGTCGCGTAAGCGTTGCTCCCCTTTACCGATAGTGACGACATTCGAGGTATAAGCACCCGTGTATTCAGTCGTAGCGGCCCTTTCTCTTTTTTGTTTGACCACAACTTCAGGCAGCTCCTCTATCGGTGATGACAGGCTGACAACCGGCAATTTTTTAAGCGTATATCCACCATCGGTCCCCAATATGGCTTGCAAACCAGTTTGCTGCAGCAAACTATCAAACCCTTGCCGGGTTGTATAACTGCCTTTTAAACCCTGGCTGGTTTTGCCTGCCGTGAGCGCAGGGTCGAATGAGATCGCCACCCCTGCGGTCTGGGCAAAACTATTCAGTACGTTGGTCAGCAATCCGCCAGGAATACTATAAGTCTGCGCATTATCGACCTGGCTAGCCACTTCGGCACGCACAGATAACGGGGTAGTGATCACGGTGGCGGCTGACATCGACAGTAACAGGTGCATGGCAATTGCCAGCGGTTTTTGTTTGAAATGATAGAACGGCATTGAAATGAGTCTTCCCTTAATGTGTTGTCTTTCAATCAATGACGCCCAACACACGGGGAGAGACAGTGAAGCCTTAATATTTTTTATTTTTCAGGCCGGACTACCGTTAACCAGGGGGTATACGGCGTGATGGTCACCGGAGTCGTTCGGGCCAGCATACCCAGCGTTTGCGTGGTGTTATTCAGTGCAAACACGCCAGACACATAAATGCCCTCAAGGGCGCTCTCGTCAAAAGAGAGGTGGCCAGCATGATAGCGTTGTAACTCGTTTAATAACTGTGGCAATGGCATATGATCGGCCACCAACTTGAAGTGGGTCCAAGCCGCTTCGACCTGAGGATCAACCAGCGTTGTACGTGGTGTCATACCAGGTTGTAAGTGGGTCGACTCACCAGGCGACAGCGTCACGCATGCACGGGGTTGCACCGCACATGCCTCTACGCGCGACTCAATCACCATGACTTGTGTGGCCTGATGCTGGCGGCGAACAGTAAACTGTGTGCCCAGTGCGCGTGCTGTCCCTTCAGCAGTTTCTACAATGAATGGGTGCTGCTTATCTTTGGCCACCTGCAGCAAGATATTCCCTTGCAACAACTCGATGTGACGCTGCCCGGCACTAAACTGGATGTTCACTGCCGTGTGTGTATCCAGTGTCACCCGACTATGATCGGCTAACTCTAATGTACGTTGTTCACCAATACCGGTATGCGCATCTGCGAGCAGGATGCGCACAGGTAAGGTATTGGCAGCCATCACACCAGCCAGCATCACCCCCAGCAAACAAAACGCCGCCGTGGCCGCTTTCACCCGCTTGCGTCGCACAGGTTTGAGCACCGCCTGCAAGGCATGCTTAACTGGCGTTTCCTGCACTTGATCAAACCGCGTCCAAAGCTTTTCCATTTGCACGTATGCCGTGGCATGACGTGCATCTGCTGCCATCCACTGCGCAAAGCCATCTCGGTCCACATCACTGACATCATCCGCCTGCAGCTGTGTGTGCCACTCTGCAGCCTGCAGGATGATGTCCGCATTAGGAGAAGTGGTGGTCGATTGCATCACGTTATGCATTCTCACCATGGATAATATGATGGCAATGCACCATTGCTCTGGCAATATATTGCTTGACCATACTGACAGAAACACCAAGCACCTGGCTGATTTCGAGATAGGTCAGGTTTTCGAGACGGCTCAGCATAAACGCCTGACGGGGCTTATCTGGCATACTCTCCAGCATGCCTGCAATCAAGGTCAGGGTTTCAATCACCTCCCAATGCTGCTCAGGCGACACGGCATAGTGATCGGCATGGGTCAGCGCCAATATGTCCAGGTAGGCCTGTTCTATTTTTTGACGACGTGAGCGGTCGATCATTAACCGTGTGGCGATTGTTGTCAGATAAGCACGCGGTGTTTGCAGCGCTTCAAGATCAGCGCGCGACAGCGATAGTAACCGGCAAAAAGTGTCCTGCACCATGTCGGACGCCAGTTCACCACAGCCCAGTTTACGCCGTAGCCAATGCCGTAGCCACTGATGGTGGTGCGTATAAAGATGTTTAACTGCCTGCTGTAATGCAAGCTCGTTTGCTGACATGCTGACTTGGTTCCCGACATTTAAATGATAATGATTCTTATTCTATCATGTAAAATCAGTTTGTATATTCCCCTGCCAATATCTCGACAACGCCCTTCTTACGGAGAACACATGGACAAGGCATACACGCCCCTCACCTCAATTGCAGCCCTGCGCCAGGTGTATGACGCGCCAGCAACCGCCATTCGCGATAAGGCATTGCCTGCGCTAGACAAACACAGCAAACACTTTATTTCGCTTTCGCCTTTTTTCTGCATCAGCACGCAGGGGCAGGAAGGGCTGGGGGATGTTTCGCCGCGCGGGGGCGAGCCAGGGCTGGTGCATGTACTAGATGAAACGCACATTGCGTTTCCTGATCGCCCGGGCAATAACCGTCTGGATACTCTGGTGAATCTGATCAACGCCCCCGGCATCGGCATGCTGTTTTTTCTGCCTGGCATTGATGAAATGTTGCGATTAAACGGCATTGCCTCGATCACGGTGGATGAACAGCTCATGCAACGTTTTGTGTATGAAGGCAAACGACCACGCGCAGTCATCGTGGTCGAAGTCAAAGAGGTGTATATGCACTGCTCCAAAGCCCTGCGGCGGTCAGCCCTGTGGAATCCTGAAAAACAACTGACGAAAAAAGACTTTCCATCGCTTGGCCAAATTGCCAGAGATCAATACAAATTACTGACCCCGGCCAAGCTGATTGACCTGGCACTCGCGCAGGATGCCAAAAGAAATCTGTATTAATTCCTGATGGCTATCCATTGCAACTGACCAAAATTAAAAGCTACCAGGTGTAGCTCAATGTGCCGATGACCGTACGTGGCTGCGACAGATAGCAATATCCCTGCGTACAAATCACATAGCGGTTATCGGCAAGGTTGCTGGCATTGAGGGCAAAGCGCCAGTGCGGGTCAATTTTATAATGCGCGGTCATATCAAACAGGGTTGCACCGCTATTGTTAAAGGTGTTGCCATCGTCACCATAACTACCACCAATATGGCGCACGCCGCCACCTAAACCTAGCCCCTGTAGCACGCCGGATGGCAAGGTGTAATCTGCCCACAGCGCCAGGTTGTTTTTAGGTTGGCCGGACTGCAAATTGTCGTAATTCTCATCTTTGCGCGCACTAAACTTTGGCATTAAAAAAGTATAAGCGGCCGTCAGGTTGACGCCAGAATCCAGGCTGGTCTTGGCTTCGAGTTCAAAACCGCGTGAGCGCAGCTCGCCCGCTTGTGTTTGCGAAAACAAGCCAGAATTCAGCACGACATTTTCTTGGGTAATCTGAAAGACTGATGCCGTCAGCATCAGGTTGATATCTTCAGGCTGAAACTTAATCCCCGCCTCCATTTGCTTGCCAGTTGTTGGCTTGAAAAACCCGCCTGAGACATTTCTGCCCAGCATAGGCACAAAAGAGGTGGCATAGCTCACATAGGGCGTCCACCCCCCTGCTAGCTGATAGCCCAAACCAACCCGGCCACTGACTCTTTTAAAACTGCGGTCATCGTTGTCACTGGTTGTTTGCTGCGCGGTTTCAGCCCAGTCATGGCGACCACCAATAGTGAATATCCACTGCTGCCATTTGATTTGATCTTGTGCGTAAAAACCGGTCTGACGCATGCTATAGACATAGGGGTCATCCAGCACCGGGCTGCTGATCGGTTGCGTGCCATAGTTCAACGTTGTCAGGTCGAGGTCAGGCGCACTGCCAAACCCCATCACGCCATTATTATGCGACTTGGTCCAGTCCAGCCCAAACAGCACGGTATGATTCAGGCTGCCAGTATTACCTTGCCATTGGGCCTGGTTATCAATCGCGTAGGTATGCAAACGTTCAACCAGCCGACCGGTACTCCGGGTGCCGATATTGCCACTGATGCTGTCCAGCGAGGTATAGCGGGCATCAGCATCTACACGGCCGACTCGCGCATTCTGTCGCAAGGTCCAGTGTTCATCCCGCAGATACTCAAACAGATAACCGACCTGATATTGCTCTTGCGTAAAGTCCTGAAATGCCGGATCGCCACTCGGCAGGCTTCTGATCAGATGGCCATTAGTGTCATTAAAATAGGATGAGTTACCCACCGTGGTATCTTTTTGATAATGACTGAGAATGGTCAGTGTTGTCTTTTCATTCGGTTGCCAGGTCAACGCCGGTGCAATATATACGCGGTCATCATGCCCACCTTTCACCGGGCTGTCACTGTCACGATACAAGCCAGTCAAGCGATACGCTACCGTATTCGCCTCATCTACCGCGCCAGTGAAATCAAAGCGAGCTTGCTGGCGGTCATAATTACCCAGCTGCACATCTGCCTGCCGTTTTGTTTCAAATTGCGGGCGCTTCGTCACGATATTAACCAGGCCGCTGGGCTCTGCCTGACCATAAAGCACAGAGCTAGGGCCTTTCATAATGTCGATACGTTCTGCGGAATAAGGCTCTTCTTTATACAGTGCAAAGTTACTACTGAGCTGACGCAAACCATCGCGGTAAATCCCGGTATAAGTCACGTCAAAGCCGCGAATACTGAATGAGTCAAAGCGCGGGTCAAAGCCAAATGCACCCACACGTACACCAGGCGTATAGGCCACAGCCTCGGTCAGCGTCTGCACATTACGCGCATCCATTTCATCACGGGTCACAACCGAGATAGATTGTGGCGTTTCAGTGATCAGCGTATCTGTTTTACTGCCGGTTGCACTGCGCTTGGCCACATAGCCTTTCACGGGCCCGACCGCAGTTTCACTCACCTTAGTGGAAGACACTTTCACCTCTGGCAGCAATTGCGGCTCGTTTTTAGTCTCTGGTGCACGCGGCGCCTCAATGATCGTATAGCCGCCAGCAGCAGTATCCTTGACCAGCAATTCACTGCCTGATAACAATTTTTCCAGCGCCTGCCGCGTGGTGTAATCACCCTTGAGTGCAGCAGATGTTTTCTGGTTGGTCATGTTGGTCGAAAACACTATACGCTCACCCGTTTGATGCGCCAGGGCATTCAGTGCTTTGTCCAGCGGCTGTGCAGGGATATTTAATTCAACCGCTTGCGCGGTGAAGACAAGATTTGCCAGCATTAAAGCCAGTAAAGTAGGTTTGTGAGTGAATAACATGATGCTTTCCAGTGAGTAAATTAATTGCTAACACTGCTATGGCGTTTTAACCCAGGGTCATGTTGAGGTCGATTAAATTTATTTTACATATCTGGCATGATTTTTTGTTGAATGCGGCTACATGCTTGATTGATCCAGCCCCTTCGACACTGTTACAACACGCCATCCTGACATATAATTGAGAATAATTTTCATTATCATAAAGTATATGTCAGCACCACCGGCATCACACGACTTACTGCACCATCTTTATAGCAACCACCACCGCTGGTTGCTTGGCTGGTTACGACATAAGGTCAAGGGCAGTGACCAGGCGGCTGATTTGGCACAAGATACTTTTGTCAGCATTATGAACGCCAATCAGGTGTCCGCTATCCGGGAACCACGCGCTTTTCTGGCAACCATTGCCAGACGCCTGGTCGCCAACCACTACCGGCGGCAACGGATCGAAGAAGCGTATCTTGACGCACTGTCGCATCTCCCCGAAAGTCACGCCCCCTCCCCCGAAGAGCATGCGCTGGCGCTAGAACTATTACAGCATATGGACCGTGCACTGAGCGGGCTGCCAACCCGGGTCAAACAGGCATTTTTACTCGCGCACCTGGAAGAGTTGTCCTATGCAGAGATTGCTGAAGTACTGAAGGTATCCACCAGCTCAGTCAAGCAATACTTGAGCCGCGCTAATCAGCAATGCTTTTTTTTCGTGCCAGAATAAGCTGATGCTAACTTCTTCGCATTTTTCACCCCATATTGCCAAGGCAGCCGCTACCTGGTTCACGCTCAGCATGGACACGGCATTCAGCCCTCAGGATGCCGAACGCCTGCAGCAATGGCGCCTGGCAAACCCTGAACACGAGCGCGCATGGCAACATATCAACCAGATGCGCACTTCGCTACACCATTTAAACGGCCATGCTGCCTATCAAACACTGTCAACGTTGCACTCTCCTGCCAGACGCTCGACACTCAAAACACTGGCATGGCTAGGGATGGCAACTGGTAGCGGTCTGCTCGCCAGCAAATCAGAAACATGGCAACGGCAGGTTGCTGACTACAGCACCGGCACCGGCGAGCTTAAAACGCTGGCATTGGCAGACGGTACACAGATTGTGCTTAACACCAACAGTGCGATGGATGTCAATCTGACCAACACTGCGCGCAGCGTCACTTTGCGCCATGGCGAAATAATGGTCACCACCGGCCACTTGCCTGGTGAGCGCAGAGTATTTCAATTAATCACAGACCACGGCACCATTGAACCCATCGGCACGCAGTTTAATGTACGGAAACTTGAAAGCACTACCGAAGTCGCTGTCCTGCAGGGTGCCGTAAAAATTATGCCTCACCATAGTCCAGCGGTGACTTTGCAAGCAGGCATGCATACCACCTTCTCAAGCCACCATACTGACCCGGCCATGCCCGTATCGGCGAATGCAGGCGCATGGCGCAAGGGCCTGCTATTTGCAAACAATATGCGTCTGGCAGATTTGGCCCAAGAACTGGCACGCTACCGCCCGGGCTTTATTCACTGCGATAGCACCGTGGCCGATTTTAGAATCTCCGGCGTATTCCCATTAAGCAATACCACGCAGGCACTTGAGGCGATCCCTAACTCGCTGCCCGTTAATATCGTCTATCGCACACGCTATTGGGTCAGCATGACCGCAGCGCAAACTGGCAACATGCCTTAACCACAAAAAAATTAATAGAAAACACTGCCCGATCTTCATGCTCGCGTGACCTCCTCGATGTCATTCATCAATTCAATCATCAGGAACCCAAATGAGTCACCCGTCTTACACACAAAAAACATTACAGCTGGCCCTGCTATTGGCTTTCCAGGGCAGTCTGGCTAGCACGGTCTGGGCAGAAGAAGCGGCAAACACCATACAGGCCATCAGAACCTACCATATTCCGGCTGGAGAGCTCACCACAGCACTACAAACACTGGCTGGCGAAGCAGGCCTGATTCTGACTTTTACGCCCGAACAAACCGCAGGCAAACAGTCTACTGTTTTGCATGGACGTTACTCCGTTGAGCAGGCATTTGACATCTTGCTGACTGGCAGTGGGCTGACCGCCAAAAAGAATTCCCACAATCAGTACTCTCTGATGAAAGCCACGGCCCCCTCCCCGAGCGCCGCGCGCAGTGAATCCAAAGACATAGACACCTTGCCTGAAGTCATGGTGGTCGACAAAACAGACTCATCCGCATCCAGCGCCTTACAAAACGAAGGGACGGCAGCACAGGGATATCGCGTCAAAACCATTTCCTCTGTCGGCGCACTGGGCGCCATGAAACTGCAAGATACGCCTTATGCCATGAGCGTGGTACCACAAGAACTGATTCAGAATATGCAGGCACAATCGCCGGATGATGTATACAAGCTGAACCCCTCTACCCGCACAATTACGCCACAAATCACCGGCTACAGCCCTAATGTTAGTATTCGTGGCTTTGATGGCTACAATACGGCAGAAAACGGCTTGCGTCGCGCATACAACCATGCCGCCACCATGGAAGACAAAGAACGCGTGGAAATACTCAATGGGTTATCCGGCTTTCTGTATGGCGCAGCCACCCCGGGCGGCATGATTAACTTTGTCTATAAACGGCCAACAATAGAGCGTTTAAACAGTGTCACCGCAGGTAATTATGGTGGCGACCAATATTACCTGCATGGTGATTTTGGTGGCCGCATTGATGACGAAGGCCGCGCAGGTTATCGGCTGAACATCGTCACACAAGATGGGGGTACTGCCGTTGACCACCAGGGCATACGGCGTGAACTGGTCAGCGGCGCCATTGACTGGCAAATCACTGATAAATTACTGCTCGAACTCAACGCAGTCTACAACCATTACCAGACCACTGCCCCCTCCGGCTATTGGTATTTCGGCCCAGGCATCAAGCACCCCTCAGCGCCAGACGCAAGCAAACTGTGGTCACAAAAATGGACAGGAGACGAGTTTCATAACGTCAAGTTAATGAGCCGGATCAATTACCAGTTGAACGATCATGTCAGCCTGCGTGGTGCTTATATGCGCGACTACATTGATCGCGCAGGTTCTGCTGGTATTTTAAACTTTGCACAATCAACCACCACTTACACACAAGGTGTCGGTGCTAGTGATAGTAGTGGCGATATATTTAATGCCGGGCAACTATTTGCTGATATCAACTTTAATACCGGCACAGTCAATCACAAGGTAACCACAGGTTACTACATGAATTCAGATCTCTATCGCGGCTCTAACTATAGCAGTGGCACGATTCCTGATTTAGGCCCTTTCCCCATCAGCCGACCAACGTATGTCGCAAAACCTGTATTCGCACCGGACAATGACTCCATGTTTACCCAAGGCCGCGATGTCAACGAAAACTGGGTGATTGGCGATTTGATTACGTTTAACGAACAGTGGTCCATGCTGGCTGGCGTAAACCGTAGCCGCATTCTGTCTACCAGTTATAGTGACCCTGGTGTGCGTAACCACGAGGCCACTTATGACAAGAGCCGCACCTCGCCGGCAGCATCATTACTCTATAAACCAATGCCATGGCTGACCTCCTACCTGAGCTATATTGAAGGGCTGGAGACCGGCGGGCGTGTACCTAACCTTGCAAACTACCTTAACCGCAACCAAGTACTGCCACCGATGGTGAGCCGCCAGCAGGAGTTAGGCATAAAAGCGAGCGTTGGCAACCTGCTATTGACCTCTGCCATTTTTGAGATTGAAAAAGCCTACCAGTATCAGGAAGCAGTTGGAACACAAATCATGTATCGCCAGGATGGTCGCCAGAATCATAAAGGGATTGAGTTTGGGGCCACCGGCAAATTGACCGATCAATGGACGGTAATCACTGGCCTGACGTTACTCGACCCGACGGTTAAAAAATCAACATATGACGGCAAAGAGCCTGTCAATGTCGCCAAACAAATGGCCAAGATATACAGCGAATATGCCTTGGACGAAGTGCCTGGCCTGGTATTGACGGGAGGGGTTTATTACACGGGTAAACAATATGCTGATGATGCCAATACCGACCGTTTACCGTCAGTGGTGACTGCCGACATTGGTGCGCGTTATAAAACCATGTTGTCCAACCATCCAGTGACCTTACGTTTAAATATCAACAACCTGTTTGATAAAAACTATTGGCTAAATGCCTACTATCTGGGCGCACCGCGCAGTGTCGCATTCTCTGCCAATCTACAATTCTAAGCTTTAACACAACAAAGGCCGCCTCAGAAAAAGACGGCCTTTGTGCTTAAAACAACCAGCTTATCTCATGTGCTAAATCTCCAGCTTGAGCGCCACTCCAAACAAACGCGGGGCGCCAACATCCAGCACATTACCGGTGCTATTGTTGGTGATGTATTCGCGATCAAACAGGTTACGCACAAAGGCATTAAGCGTCGTGCGCGGATTCAAACGGTAAGAGGCATTGGCATTCACCAGCACCACGCTGTCGTTACGTCTGGTTTCTGTGAGTAGATACACCGATGGGCTGCTGTCCTGGTAAACCGTATCCACATTGAACAACCACTGATTACCTAAGTGATAATTCACACCCAGGTTCACTTTTGTTCTTGGCGCCATCGTAAACTGTTTGCCACGCATATTGAGGCCATCACTGTTAATAAAGTCCAGGTACTCGGTATGGTTGTAGGCAGCACCGGCAATCATCTGCCATTCACTGTTAATTGCATACTCTGTCGATACTTCTAACCCACGCATGCGGCTTCTGGCCGCGTTAGAGACATACAGGCTGTCGGTCGGGGCATCGTATTGGCGCACTTGCTGGTTTTTCCAGTCGGTGTAATACAGGTTAGCAAACGTTTTAAGACCATACTCAGGCCAGCTACCGCGGTAAGAAAACTCATAGGTGGTAGTAAATTCCGCATCATATGGACGGTGATCAGACGGCACGCGCATATTGACACCACCACCGCGGTAGCCGCGTTGTACAACAAAGCCAGTGCGCTGGGTAGGTGACCAGATATAGTTAACGCCTGCTTTGGGTAACAATGCACCAAAGCTTTTCTGTTCATCGGCCTGGGTGACAGGTGAAAATGCCAATAGATCCAACGGGTAATCTACCTTGGCTTGGTTTTTCTCATGGTCGTAACGCAAGCCGGCAATCGCTTGCCAGTGTTGGTCCAGGTCCCAGTTAATTTCACCAAAAATAGCCTGATTACGTATCTGGCTGCTGCCATTGGCCTGCAACACGTCGCCTACCCCCACAATACGCAAACCGTCATTAAATTTGACCCTTGAGTAGCCATAGTAAACGCCAGCGTGTGCTTTGATCGTATCGCCCTGATAAGTTGCCCTGAACTCCTGGCTGAATAGCCGTGTTTGATGATGGCGATCGGCCTCCTGGCTGGCATTGCTGCGTTGGTCGAAGTCGAGCAGGCTCTGATAGCTGGCATTGGTACCCGAAGTAATGCTGGTCAGCAACCAGGGCTGGCTTAACTGATACGTCAGTTTCAGTGTCGCTTCATTTTGCTGTACGGCATCAAAAGCATCGGTGTTCTGGTTTAGCCGGTAATATTGCGGCTGGTTATTGAGTTGCGTCACGCCATTACTGCCCGCGTGATAATCGGTGTGTGCTAACGTCAGCAAAGCCTCTGTTTTTTCCCCAGCCAATAACAATAATTTGCCACGCGCATTAATAGAGCGGCGCGGGTCAGCATTGTTGCCCAAAAAGCTATTTCTGATATAGCCATCTTCATTTTGCACATTTAATGCAAAGCGGCCTGCCAACACCTCTGGCACTAACACCGCATTGGCTGCCAGCGCCCCACCCTGCTGGTAATAGTTGCCAAGGTTGCCTTGCAAGGTCAGCGCATTTTTAAACTCGGGATCATTGGTTTGCATAATCACGGCACCAGCCAATGCGTTGCGGCCCTGCACGGTAGATTGCGCACCACGGTACACCTCAACCTGTTTCATATCCCAGCTTGAGAGCGGGCTCATGGTCACCATGCTGCTGGTTTGCAAGGCGCCATCGACAAACACTGACACCGCATTATTTAACGACAGCGGCCCCTGGTCATCAAAGCCAGTGACCGGCACACCACGAATGCCCCAGGTTTCGTTACGCGACTGCGTATACACCCCAGGCGTACGCGCCATGATGTCTGATAACGACTGGTCGCCATGGGTACGGATATCCTGGGCGGTAGCAACAGCCACACTGGAGTAGGTCTCACTGAGTTTACGCGTGATTTTTTCACCCTGCACCGTCACTTCTGGCAAGGTATCCACCGACTCATGAGCACTGGTTGTGGGTGCAGCAGAGCTGCTGACTTTCGCGACTTTCTTTAACGAATATTGCTGGCCACCCTTGTCATCAAGCGCAAAATCACTGCCCTTGAGCAAGGTGTCGAATCCCTCATTGACGCTGTAATACCCTTGCAGGCCGTCACTTTTCAAGTTGGCAACCAGTGCGGGGTCAAACGACAGGCGTGTGCCCGTCAAGGCAGCAAACTCTGCCAGCACATGACCCAAAGGGCCTGGGGCGAGTTGATAACGCTGTTTCTCGGCGATGGCTTTGGGGCTATCCGCCATCACCAGCGATGGGCTGGCCGCCAAGATAAAGCCGCACAAAGCAACACGTAATGCGCTCTGCAACGGAGTAAGTTTAAAAACAGAAGAGGTCATTGCCTGAGAACTTTCTTAAGTATCAATAATGAAATGGCCTTGGAACGGCCTTCATCATGTACACCGGACGAACGCTAAAAAAGTATCAGGGTAAACAACATTTTTTTATCCGGCGGCTGGCGCAGGTTCAACCATGATCCAATAACGGCTTGGCGCAATCACTTGCACCGGTAAGGTTTTTTGCAGCAAATCGAGTGCGGCATCGGTATCGGTTAATGGAAAAGCCCCCGACACCGTCATTTGTTTTAAATCAGGATGGCAACGGATCACACCACGACGATACCGCGCCAACTCTTTGAGCAAATGATCTAACGGCATGTCTTGCGCCAGCAACATGCCTTGCTGCCAAGTGCCCACATGCTGGCCAACCGCCGTGAGCGGCTCAAATGCATCCTGGCTAAATGACCGCTGCTGCCCGGCGGGCACCACGGTGCTGAGACCATTGGCAAGTTGAATACGCACTGCACCCTCAGTCACCGCCAGCGTGGTGTGCTCTGCGTTTAATTTGACGTTAAAGCGCGTGCCTAATGGCACTAGCCTGCCATGCGGTGTGGTCACCACCAATGTGCGTGCATCCCGATGCCCGGTTTCTAACCAGACCTCGCCATGGCGTAACAAAATCTGGCGTTGTGCATGATAGTGAATATCCACGGCCGAATCTGTATTCAATACCAGGCGCGTGCCATCCCGCAGTTGCAAATGCTTTTGCTCCCCCACCGCGGTCTGATATTCAGCCCGCCAGCGCGCCAATGGCAACGCTTGGTAGCCCAGCCAGGCACTGGGCAATAAAACACCTAGTGTGCCCAGCTTTTTAAGCGCATTTCGCCGCGTCGCCGGGTCTATGCGGGTGAATACCTGCCTGGCAAAATTTTTGTGCTGCACTTGTGCAAAAGTATGCTGTATCTGCGTCAGGCGTGACCAGGCGACTGCATGCTGCGGATGGCTGGCTTGCCAATGCTCAAACGCCTCCAGCGTCGCTGACGTTGGCTGCTCAGACTCTAATTTGAGTAGCCAGTCTACCGCCTGCTCTAAGGCTTGTTCTAGCGCAGGCTGCTCTTGACTGGCGGTTGTGGCGGGCGACATCATAAGCTTAAGCACGCCAGATAGGCCTTGCGCATATGGCGCTTGACAGTGATCAGTGAAAGACCGAGCTGATCGGCAATGTGTTGATAGGTTAATCCATCTAATTGCGCCAGCAGAAAAATGGCGCGGGTTTGCGCAGGCATGTGTTGCAATAACCGATCAATCTGCTGTAGCGATTCTAAAATCAAATGCTGCTCTTCTACCGAGGGGCACAGGTCTGCTGGCAGCTGCGCCAGCGTTTCATGATAAGCACGCTCAACTTGCTGGTGTCGCCAGTGATCGATCACCAGCCCTTTGGCAATATGCACCAGCAACGCCCGGGGCTCCGCTGTTAACTGCGCCAGTTTTCCCTTATGCATGACACGCACAAAAGTGTCGTGGGCAATATCTGCCGCATCCCAGCTGTTGCCTGTTTTTTTGCGCAACCAGCCTTGTAACCAGTCATGATGCTGGCAATAGACCTCATGCAATTGTTGCCAGCGCACATTTAGCAAAGCCATGGCACGCACTTTCTGGCCAACACAAAAAAGAGGCGGCTCATGCTTAACGATGCCTAATCACGACAGACTGATCTGCCTGCCGGTCTACGTGCACGGGCAGAATCTCGGGCAATACATCAAGCAAGGCATCAATGCCTTTGATGTCGTATTCACCAGACAGGCGATATTGCGCGATGCGCGGATCAGCCATGTCAATCTGACCGACATGGTAGCGCTGCACCTCGGCCACCACTTCGGCCAGCGGCGTTGCGTCAAACATCAACCGCCCCTGTTGCCAGGCCGTGGCTGCATTGTGGGCGTTGCAACAATGCTCGCTCATCTGGCCTGCTTGCGCATTCACAGACATGCCCTTGGTGAGTAATCGCGTTTGCTGTGCGGTATGCACTTCTACACTGCCCTCAACCACGGTAACCACCGCGCCAGGCTGGGTATGGCGCACATTAAACACGGTGCCAATATCCCTGATCTCAGCCTGGTTAGCGTAAACGGTAAACGGCTGCCAGCTGTGCTTAGCCGTAAACAAGGCTTCGCCCTGCTGCAAATAAAGCTGGCGTGAACGTATATGCTGCTCGGCAACCAGCACACTATTGGTATTCAACACCACCTGGCTGCCATCGTTTAATTGCACCGTCGCTTGCTGCCCAATTGCCGTTTGCAGCGTCTGTGTTGAAACCATGGGGTCTAGCCAGACCACTGCCAACAGCAAACAAATGCTGGTTGTGATCAGTGTTTTTTTAAATTGACGCTGTTGCTGTGTTTGCTGCTTGGCCTCACGTAAAATATCTTCTTTGGCCGGAAAATGCGCCAGCAAGGCATCACTATATGGCGACAACTGATCTTCGGGTGTGGTTGGCAATATGGCCGTCATATGAGGTTGTTCCAGCATCACAGTGACACCTCCCATGCGCGCTGAATAGCCGCCATGGCTTTGCCAAAGTGCTGCGTCACCATATTGCGTGAAATCCCCAATTCATCTGCAATTTCCTGCTGCGGCATCTGGTGCAGACGATGCAATAAAAATACCTGACGCTGACGGGCGGGCAATTGCTCAATCATCGTAATCAACGCGGCCAGCCTTTGCTTAAAATGCAAAACATGTTCGCCATCATGCGTACTAGAAGAGGTAATAGCGGTCGCTTGCATATCGGCAATATGGCGCTGCTGCACCTGCTGGCTACGGCATTTGTCAATCGCTCTATGCTTGAGCAAATGCTGTAAAAACGCCAACGGCGTGTGGACCACCTGTTGCGGTGGCCGCTCGATCAACTCGATGCATACATCGTGCACCACGTCTTGCGCAAAATGCCGATCACCAAAATGATGCCGCACGTAATTGACCAAATGGTCATAGTGATAGACCAAGGTCACAACAAGTGAGGAGTTTTCAGGGGTGAGTAACACAGTTGCCAGCGAATATATTCTTGATATCCAATATCTTAGCTGGCTCTGATTTTTTTCGCAAATGAAAATCATTATCAATTGATTGTCAAATCCTGATATCACCTATCTTTACTTAATCAGGCATAAAAAAAACCGCCATGACAAAGACATGGCGGTTAAATTTGCTGGCGAACAACTCAGTGCGGGAGATCAAGCCCCGCTGCACTGACGATAATCAGGCACTGGCACGCAATGTGTTGGCCGCGGCCACCATATTGGCCAATGCGGGCAACACCTCTGCCCATTGCCGCGTTTTCAAACCACAATCCGGGTTCACCCACAAGCGCTCTGCCGGAATCCGCTCGGCCGCTTTTTGCATCAGTTGCACAATATGGGCCTGGGTCGGGATGTTAGGCGAGTGAATGTCATATACCCCTGGCCCAATCTCGTTCGGATAGTTAAAGTTGTCGAATGCATCCAGCAGCTCCATATCCGAGCGTGAAGTCTCTATCGTAATCACATCAGCGTCCATGTCGGCAATGGCGGCAATAATGTCATTAAACTCGGAATAACACATATGGGTATGAATCTGCGTTTCATCAGCCACGCCATTGGCGGTGATACGGAATGATTCAATGGCCCAGTTGAGGTATTCTTGCCATTGTGCCTTGCGTAACGGCAAGCCTTCACGCAAGGCTGCTTCATCAATCTGAATCACGTTGATGCCGGCTTTTTCCAAATCGAGCACCTCTTCACGAATCGCCAATGCCAACTGGTAGCAACTCACCGCACGCGGCTGATCATCGCGCACAAATGACCAGTTGAGGATGGTCACCGGGCCAGTCAACATACCTTTCATGGGCTTGCGGGTGAGGGATTGCGCATACTTGATCCACTGAACCGTCATCGCTTGCGGGCGGCTGATATCGCCAAACAGGATAGGTGGTTTGACGCAACGAGAGCCATAAGACTGCACCCAGCCAAACTGGCTAAACGCATAGCCGTCCAGTTGCTCACCAAAGTATTCCACCATGTCGTTACGCTCGGCCTCGCCATGCACCAATACATCTAACCCCAGCAACTCCTGCTCACGCACGCTGCGCTCGATTTCAGTTTTCATGGCGATTTCATAGCCAGCGTTATCCAACGCCCCAGCCTTGAACTGGCTACGTGCCTGGCGAATCTCAGCGGTTTGCGGGAAAGAGCCAATGGTGGTGGTCGGATACTTGGGCAACTTAAGCAATGCCGCCTGCTTGGCCGCACGCTGCGCATAAGTGTTTTGGCGTTGACCCAGTTGTGGTGTCAGTGTTGCCAACGCAGCCTTCACCTGCGGGTTATGCACACGCTTAGAGGTGCGGCGCGCATCAATCGCCACCTGGTTCACCGCCAGGGCCACTTTCACCGCTGCACGGCCGTGATTCAATGCCGTCGCCAATACCTGCAATTCATCCAGCTTTTGGTTGGCAAAGGCCAGCCAGGACTTGACCTCAGACTCCAGCTTGATTTCGCTATCGAGATCTACCGGCACATGCAACAACGAGCACGAAGGCGCCAACCACAAACGCTCACCCAAGCGCTCGGCCAGTGGCTCCAACCAATCCAGCATCGCGTTTAAATCTGTTTTCCAGATATTGCGGCCGTTAATCACGCCCACAGACAACACTTTGTGCGCAGGCAGCATGCCGATTAACGGCACGATTTCACTACGTGCATTGATCGCATCCACATGCAAGCCGGCGACGGGCAGATTAGCCGCCAGGTATTGGTTATCTGCCAATGGGCCAAAATACGTCGCCAGCAGCAATTTAACGCGGCTAGCTTTCAATTGGTGATACGCCAGGCTAAACGCATGCTGCCATTCAGCCGTCAGCTCAGTCACCAAAATTGGCTCGTCAATCTGCACCCACTCCACACCTTGTGCAGCCAGGGTTTCCAGCAGCTCGGTATACACCTGCAACAACTGCGGCAACAACGCCAGGCGATCCGAATCATCCTTGCTTTTGCCTATCGCCAGGTAAGTCACCGGGCCAATGATCACCGGCTTGGCTTTCACCTGCTGTGCTTTAGCTTCAGCCAGTTGCGCCAGCAAACGCGTCGCATCCAGTTTGAATTGCGTCGTTGCCGTAAACTCCGGCACGATGTAGTGATAGTTGGTATCAAACCATTTGGTCATTTCACCCGCCGCCACACCACCACAGCACTGTGCATGCTCTTCGGCAGACTCAGCAGAGCGACCACGCGCTACGCGAAAGTAGTTGTCCAAATCATCGCCATGAAAGCCTTGTACACGGGCAGGTAGGTTGCCGAGTGTAAAGCTCATATCCAGCACCTGGTCATAAAACGCAAAGTCACCCACGGGCGCCAAGTCCAGGTTAGCTTGCAACGCCCAATTGCCTTGACGCAGGTCTTGCCCTACCTGCTTTAATGCGTCTAGTGAAGACTGCCCTTTCCAATAAGCCTCTAAAGCAAATTTCAGCTCGCGTTTTGCGCCTATGCGCGGAAATCCAAGATTGTGTGTGGTAACCATGTGTGCCTCGTGAGTAATCGTTTCAGAACACGCATTCTAGAAAACACAAACCATGAAGTAAAATGGTATTATTTCAACAATCAATTAATTTTATTCATACATTAACTCCATGATAGAACGTATCCATTTAGCGATTATTCGTGAAGTTGAGCGGCAAGGCTCATTGACGGCGGCGGCCGAGCATTTATTCCTCACTCAATCGGCACTCAGTCACTCGATTAAAAAGCTGGAGCAGCAATTAGGCACCGACATCTGGCTGCGTGAAGGCCGTAGTTTAAGGCTCACACAGGCCGGCCAATATCTACTGGCCGTCGCCAATCGTTTATTGCCGCAACTGTCATTGGCCGAAGAACGCTTGCGCCAGTTTGCGCAAGGCGAGCGCGGCACTTTGCGCATCGGTATGGAGTGCCACCCATGTTACCAATGGCTGCTCAAGGTCGTCTCGCCTTATTTAGCCACCTGGCCGGATGTGGATGTAGATGTAAAACAGAAGTTTCAGTTTGGCGGCATCGGCGCCCTGTTTGGCTACGAGATTGATATGCTGGTCACGCCAGACCCCCTGTATAAACCCGGCCTGCTGTTTCAACCCGTATTTGATTACGAACAAGTGCTGGTCGTGCATCGCACGCATTCGCTGGCTAGCGCAGACTACGTGGTGCCAGCACAACTCAGTAGCGAAACGCTGATTACCTACCCTGTAGACATAGACCGGCTGGATATTTACAACCAGTTTTTGCAACCCGCAGGCATCAGCCCGCAGCTACACAAGCCGATTGAAACCACCGACATCATGCTGCAAATGGTCGCCAGCGGCCGTGGCGTGGCTGCGCTACCGCGCTGGCTGGTGGAGGAATATCAAAGCCGGTTTGATGTAGTGCCGGTGAAACTGGGCGAGCAAGGCATTGCCAAGCAGATTTACTTAGGCATACGCGAAGCAGAGGTGCAGATTGATTATGTGCAGGCGTTTATTGCGTTAGCGCAGGCAAGTGATCGTTAGCAAAAAAGACGCGTGGCTAGCGCGTCCTTTTGATTATTTTTTGATGTGGCTTTTGCGCCAGTAATACCCAATCACCAACAGTGGAAAAGCCATACTCGCCCACGAGAGCCAATGCCAAACTCCGGTGCCTAGTAAGGCGGCTAATAAGCCCAGGGTTGTCAGCAGGGCAAGCATAATCGGCCAGCCCCAAATGTCGATAAAACGTTTATTCATCGCAACGCCCCTTTCGCCATGGCAGCATGCTTGTGCTCAAGATCAGTAATACGCTGCCCGGTATGCTGGCGGCGTTTGATCCAGAGATAGAGCCCACTTACCAGCACGACTATCGTCACCAAGTCCAGCAAGGCCCAAAGCAGCTTTAATGGTAATCCACCATAGTCGCCAAAATGCAGCGGCTGCGACAGCAATAAGGTTTTAACATACCATGGCATTTCTCTGGAGTCAGTTAATGTTGCGGTTTGCGCATCAATCAGCGCCGGGCGTAACAAGCGTGAAGTGAGTGGTGTATTGCCTTTCATAAACACCGTGTAATGATGTGGGCTGGAGAACATGCTGCCAGGAAAAGCCACAAAACTGACATGCATATCCGGCACGGTTTTCTTGGCGGTTTCAATTGAATCTTGCAGTGAGCCCAAACGGGTTGGCGGTGGCAGCCCTTTGTAAGGCGCGATCATATCGGCCATCTGGTCACCTTGCCAGACGGCAATCACCACCTGGCTCAAGGTATTGATAGTGCCTGTGATGCCAACCACCAGCGCCCATACCAGTGTGGCCACCCCTAGCAGATTATGAATATCCAGCCATTTGAGCCTGGCCTGCTTTTCGCGCCTAAGCGCGCCAAAATCGAGGCGGCGCATAAAGGGATGGTAAAGCACGATGCCGGAAATAATCGCCACAGAAAATAGTAAGCCCATCACGCCTAGAAACAGCATGCCGGGCAAACCGGCAAACATATCAATATGCAGCTTGAGCATCACATACATAAACCCGCGCTCTGGCGGTGGTTCGTCCAGCACTTTAGCCGTGCGCGTGTCTACCAGCACAATATTTGAATCGTCAGGTGAAGCATCCATTGATTTCGCCATAGAGACCAGCGTCACGTTCGGGTGTTCGTCCTGCTGCCAAAACATAAAACGGATAACATCCTGCGGCCGCTGCTTGCGGGCAGCCTCGGCCACGGCATCCATGCTGGCATTGGGCGTGTTTTCTGCCATGACTGGGGCCTCCACCACGCCAGAAAGATGCTCAATTTCTTCATGAAAAATCAGTGGCAAGCCAGTGATGCACAGCATCAGCAAAAATGCCGTGCACACCAGACTGGTCCACTTATGAATCAAATACCACTTGCGTATACTCATGCTGCGGTCAATCCTCGCTTATTCTTGATGCATCCCGACCTAAAAATCAGCAGTGGCCGACAACAGTAAGGTCCGTGGCATCCCCAGGTAGATATAGCCTTCATTAGAGGTATTCCAGTAATCACGGTTAAACAGGTTTTCAATATTGGCGCGCAAGGTCACCGGAGTTGCATTCAACATGGTTTTGTAACGCGCGCCAATGTCAAAGCGGGTAATGCTTGGAATAGACAGGTTATTGGCTTGATCTACATATTGCTTGCTGGTGTAAATCACCCTGGAAGTTAAGGTCAAACCGCTAATCGCCAGCGGATCCCATTCGCTGCCCAGGCTAATTTGCCAGGCAGGCACACCAACGGCGGTATTCCCGTTAAACTTGCCATCCTCGCCTGCTTTAACCTGCTTACCTTGGGTGTAAGCGCCGCCACCAAGCAAGCGTACGCCGGAAGCAACTTCGCCAAATACGTTAAACTCAATGCCTCGATTGCGCTGCTCACCACTCACACGGTATACACCATTGGTCGTCACAGCACTGGGGCGCTCAATTTCGAAAATACTTACAGTGGTAGCGATCTTGCCCCAATCCACTTTGACCCCTGCTTCTTTTTGCTTAGTTTTATAAGGTGAGAACATCTGGCCCGCATTGCTTGTACCGACTGGCGCAACCTGTCCTTGGCTTAAACCTTCGATGTAGTTGGCATACAAGGAAACATTTTCTTGCGGCTTGAATACGAGACCAGCTACAGGCGTAAGAGCACCTTGGCCATATCCTGCCCCAGATTTGGCACCTGTCACAAAGTTGTAGGCTTGCTGCTCGACACTCTGGTGTCTGGCACCTAGGGTAACCTGTACTTTATCATCCATAAATGACAAGGTATCTGCCAGCGCATAGCTGGTCAGTGTCATCGTATTATATTTGACTTTATTATCACTCAAACCCGATGTGCTCGGAGTATCGATATAAACAGGGGCAAAAATATTGCTATTAATATTGCCAGACACGGCCACGAAGTGAATGTCGGTATTCTGGCTAACCTTAGTTGCCCCCAGGCTCACCTGATGACCAACAGGACCAGTATCAAACTTGATACGGCTACCGGCCTCAAATGACTCCGAATTGACTTCAAATAGTTGCCACATGGCCATGGAATTATAGTTACCGCTGGCACTGTTCAGCACTGGATTGCCTGCCACTGCATCCATCTGACTATTACGGCTACCAACCCCGGCATATACCATCACCGCATCGGTCAAGTCGTATTCACCACGCAACACCATAGAGCGGTCTTTCATTTGCGAATAACCATAGCCAGGATAATTAAGTTGATTGCCAGGTACACCTGGCATGTTGGTCAGCGTATCACTGACTGTAAATTGACGAACCACTTTATTAATCGTTTGCTGCTGATTGATTAAATCAGCCGTGACACGCAAACGTTCACCACGGTAATCCAGTGCCAGGCTACCCATAAACTCTTCCAGTTTTTGCTGATCAAGCGCGGTATCACCTTTACGATACATGCCGTTCAAACGCACACCAAACTCGTTATTCTCACCAAAGCGACGGCCTAAATCTGCCGTACCACCATACACGGAATCACTCATATAACTCACGCCAAAACGGCTTAACGCTTCATCCGCTGCGCGTTTGGGCACAATATTGATGCTGCCGCCGACGTTACCACTAGGTGGCATGCCATTCAGCAATGCGCTAGGGCCTTTGAGTACTTCCACGCGCTCAGCCATTTCTACCGGCACCCGGAAATAAGGCATCAAACCATACATGCCATTCAAGGCAATATCCTGGCTGGCCACGGTAAACCCGCGGATGGAAAAATCTTCGTTGATATTGGTACGGGCGCTGGTCTGTCTGACAGAGGGGTCGTTTTGCAATACATCGCCAATACTGCGTGCCTGCTGATCAGCAATCACCTCAGCGGTATAGTTGGTGGCATTAAACGGAACATCCAGAAAATCACGCTGACCAAGGATGCCAGCACGTCCCTTGCGCGCAACCTGGGCACCCGCATATAGCGCATTGTTTTCTGAGAGCCTTTTGCTTGAAACAGCCACTTCAGGCAAGGTATCTACAGCTTCTGAGGTGACAGAGGATGCTTGCAAAGCTTTCTGCAACTTGTAGCTGCCATTGTCCTGTATTACCGCCTGCAAGCCACTACCTGCGAGGATAGCGTTCAAGCCCGGCAATACATCATACTGCCCACGCAACCCGCGGCTTTGTTTGCCCTGAGTGAGGCTGGCATCAATCACCAGCAAAATCCCCGTTTGTCTGGCATAGGCATTTAACACCTGATCCAGCGAACCTGCATTGATATTAAATGCAGGTAAAGCTGCATTTTCTTGCACAGTTTCTGCATAGGCTCGTGGCATGTAGGCCATCGATAGCAGGCCCGAAAGTAACATTAAACCAGCGATCTGCCTGATACGTAACGCAGGCATTGTTGCCTGGCGATAAGCGGGGTGTGACATGATTGATTATTTCCTCATTGAAAAAGTAGTCTTCACTCCTATCCCGAATGAAAAAACAAAAGTGCTACGCTTAACGCCTCTTTTTACTCAAACTCACGCCTGTTAAACATGAAGATTTAGTTACGCTGCGTGCACTCGCACCCAATACCTTGAAAAATAATCAATACGCAATGGCAATGCCTGCAATAACGACTGCAAGACCCTATCGGTATCCAGTAACGGAAACACGCCAGACACCAGCATATTCGCGACGGTTTCGTCATAACGAATAACGCCAGTGCGGTAACGGCTTAATTCATCAAGAAAATCGCCCAACCGTAATTGCTCAGCTACCAGCCGACCATCCAGCCAGGCATTCTCATTACCATTGGCACTCACCTTAGACAAAGCACCTTCTAGCAAACCCGCCTGCATCCCACTGACAATCGTCAGGCCGTGCAAACCATTTGCGGACTGCAGTTTGACGGCCCCTTCGTCAACAGAGACTCTAGTTTCATGTTGCTTCAGGCGCACATTGAATTTGGTACCCAAGGCAGTGGCTGTGCCGTGCCGTGTTTGCACCAGCAAAGGCCTGGCCTGCACAAGATCAGGCGCAGTACTAATATAAATTTCCCCGGCATGCAAAATGAGCTTACGCTCACGGGCACTGTAGGCAATATCCACTGACGTCGAGGTATTCATGACCAACTGGCTACCATCGGCCAACACGACTTTTTCTTGTTGCCCGGTATGCGTACGGTAATCTGCAGCCAGTGTGTGCCAGCTGTCACTTTGGCGTACAAGCGGAATAGCGCTACCTGTGACCGCAGCCAGCCCCAGCAATTGCAATAATTGACGTCGTTTGGCTGATGGCATTTTATGCCTGACCAAACCGATAGTCGCCTGTGGGACCAATTGCAACTTTTGTTGCATGATTTCTATTTCTGACCATGCCTGCTGGTGTGCGTCGCTGATGGCCAGCCATACTTCAAATGCATGCTGCTGATCGGCAGTCACCTCCCCTGACCATAACAATACCTGCCACGCCATGGCCTCCTGCTGCAGTTGTGCATACGCTGCTGCCGAATCAAGGATATGATGCTGGCTCATAACATCTCCATGCAAGCTTGTGTGGCTTTCAGCATATATTTACGGACTGCCGCCACCGAGATGCCTAGCTGATCTGCAATCTGACTGTAAGTAAGTTGCTCAAAGCGTGAAAGAATAAAGGTCTCGCGGACCTTGGCGGGTAATTGATCCAGTACTTTGTCTAGCTGTATCAAACTTTGTAAGGCAATCGCCTGCTGCTCGGTCGAAGGTGCGTCTACAGGGGGCAATTGCAACAGCCACTCCTGATAGGCCAACTCCAGGCGGTGACGCCTGTAAAGGTCTATCATCAAACCTTTGGCAATTTGCGTTAAATACGCGCGCGCCTGCTCAGGCAAAGGCTTTTTATCAGCCACAATCAGACGCACAAAAGTGTCTTGCGCCAGATCAGCCGCGGTGTGCTGGCAAGACAGTTTTTTTCGCAACCAGGCTTTTAACCAGCCATGATGATGGCTGTACAAATGATGCAACTGCTGTTGCATCCCGGGGTCAGGCATAGACATAATTTAAGTGTTAATAAGAATCATTATCAATGATACCCAACACCGATTGACCAAAGCAACACTTATCTTGTGCAAGACAGTCCCTAACGCTCAAATTTTACTTTTTTAAGCAGCCGTGCTGAATGAGCACCAAACTCTCAATGCCGACTCAACCCCGCCTGTTGCGACATTCACTGCACCAGTGCGACCTGCTCACGCAGGCTGTTAATATCATGAGGCTCACCGCGCACAGTAAAAAAGGCGCCTTCTTCTTCTGAGCGCTCGTTTAATACCTGACACGTGCTATAAATTTTGCCGCGTAACTGTTGTGCTGACCAAGGCAGAAAAATCTCTGCCTCAACCAGGTCTTGCTGAAAAAAGTCGATGATATGCTGGCGCAGCCTGGCGACTTCATCAGGGCGGCGCGCACTCATGACGATGCAATCCGGGTACTTGAGCCGCAATGCCGCTTCACACGCAGCTTGCGCTGCAGCGTCGCCCACATAGTCAATTTTATTAAACACACGAATACGCGGCACCACGTCGGCGTCAATTTCTGCAAGCACTTGATCAGTCACTGCAAGCTGGCGCTCAAACCCTGGGTCACTGGCGTCAATCACATGCAGCAGCAAAGCCGCATCCAGCGCTTCATCCAGCGTAGACTTAAAACTTGCCACCAGGTCGTGTGGCAAGTTTTTAATAAAACCAACCGTATCACTCACCAATACGCGTGGCACACTCTCTGGATACAGTGCGCGCACCGTGGTATCTAGCGTGGCAAACAATTTATTCGCCACCAGCACCTCACTGCCTGTGAGTGCGCGCATCAAGGTAGATTTGCCTGCATTGGTGTAGCCAACCAGCGCCACATTCGCCAGCGTCTGCCGTTCTTGACGGCGTGCGCGCTGCGTCCTGCGCTCGCCATCCATCACAATAATTTCTTGTTGCAGCTCGGCAATGCGGTCACGAATTTTGCGTCTATCCAGCTCAGTATGCGACTCGCCTGCCCCGCGACCACCGGCGCCACTACGTTGCCGCCCTTGTGGCCCAGCCAGCTTAGCCGCCTCGCGCAAACGCGGCGCCATATAGCCTAAGCGCGCGATCTCCACCTGCGCACGCGCCGCACGTGAGCGGGCATTGCGGTGGAAGATTTCCAAAATGACCATGGTGCGGTCCATCACCTCGCAGCCGACCTCTAACTCTAAATTACGCGCCTGCGACGGCGAAATTTCATGGTCAACCAGCACCGCCTCGATAGGAGGCACAGCACTACTCAATGCTTGCGACTCGCTCTGCTCAGCGACACTGCGCACATACTCACGAATCTCTTCGCGCTTGCCCACCCCAAGATAGCCAGTAATATCAAAGCCCTGACGCTTTTGCACAAACGTATGCACTACCTTGTAACCCAGTGTTTTAGCCAGTTCCCGCAACTCGTTAAGCGAAGCTTCAAACTCAACATCGCTCACATTTGGCAGTTGAACGGCAGCAACAACGGCGTGCATGACGGGCTCTTTTACTTCACTTTGCATTAGGGGATAAGGTCTCTTGAATTGGGGGAAGGCAGATAGTACCTGCAAATGCAGAAAGTACCACTATGTGTGGCGAGATAAAATAACGCTATTTAGCTGACAACTTGCTGCCATCCAATTACTTTGCAGTTTTCTCGCTCATAGTTTTCTGTGCCTCCATAAATAATGATCGGTTTAAGCGCCTGCTGCCCTGAAAAACTGCGCCACTTATTGGCAGCATTCGGCCAATCTGCCGCAAAGGTGCTACCTGATTTAATTTCAAGCGCTTGCAAACCCAGCGGAGTTTCATAAAGTACATCCACTTCATGGCCCACATTATCGCGCCAGAAGAATAGATCATTAGGCAAGCCTTGGTTATAACGTTGTTTAATTAACTCACTCAACACATATGTTTCAAACAGTGCGCCACGCATGGCATGTGTTTCTATGGCATTAGCGTTTTGTATGCCTAAAAGCCAAGCCATTAAACCAACATCTAAAAAATAAAGCTTAGGTGTTTTGACCAAACGTTTTCCAAAGTTTGCGTAATAAGGCGTGAGGCGCGTCACTAGATAACTCGCCTCTAGCACAGTGAGCCATTCGCGAGCAGTGACAGCAGATATACCACAATCTGCACCTAATGCGGCCAAGTTAAGCAGTTGCCCTGAACGTGCGGCACACATTTTGACAAAGCGCTGAAACTGCATCAGGTCACGCACCGCGATTAGCTGGCGCACATCGCGCTCCAGATAAGTCGCCACATAGTTGGCAAACCAATCATTGGGGCTAATCGCTCTATCATAAAGCGCGGGGTAGCCGCCTTGTAACAAAGTGCGCTCCAAGGTAGCAGGCATTTGGTTTGATGCGTCAAGCTCAGCCTGAGAAAGTGGCAAAAGCTCAATACGCCCCACACGTCCTGCTAGTGACTGCGTCACACTTGAAATAAGCGCTAACTGCGACGAACCGGTAAGAATAAAATCACCCATGATTTTGCGTTCATCCACCACCCCTTGCAAATAAGAAAGCAAAGCTGGGCAGCGCTGTACTTCATCTAAAATTGCACCCTCAGCAAAACGCTGCAAAAACCGTTTAGGATCTTGCTCGGCAAATTCGCGTTCGTCTGGATTTTCTAGTGAAACATACGCTTTATCTGCAAACACGGCTTTCGCTAAGGTTGTTTTGCCCGATTGACGTGGGCCCGTGAGCAACACAATCGGAAAACCCTGGGCTAGTCGCAATAAGGTTGGTGCAGCCTGACGTGGAATCATTTTACAAATACAAAATTAAACTTTTGATTTGTAAAATATAGTGCGGTTGTAGCCAAATAGCAAGCATTACTTATTACAAAATCGTCTACACGTGCTTTTCAATAAATATAAAAACAGGGGCAAGTTAGGTATAAAGAATTAAGTGGTGCGTTGTGCTATGCACGACGACCATGCAAAGGTTTGCTTAATGATTGGCGGATGGCTATCGTTCGGCGTACCGCAGGAAGTTATGCCCTACGCGTGCTAAATTGAGTGTGTATCAAACTGTGGGCAACTAGTTGCCCACCCTACCTGGCTTCACAACACTGGCATTCCTTTCACGTTTCGGAGGGAGATAAATCTCCTCCTCATTCTTCGTGTCTTTTTTGTCTCGTGAAGGCCAATCACAACTACATGCATCCGCGCAGTTAAGGGCGTCGAACATGTGGCACGATTTTAAGGTTGGCATTTTACAGCCACTATCGCAGGGGAGGTCACATCCGATATCACAATCGCCCCGCTGTTTGCGATGCGGCCTAAGTTTAGGCGGAGAGTAGCGCCGATAAGATACGCCACACAGATACAGTCGCTTTCTTAGTACAAGCAAACCATCAATGACGCCATATCGTTGTATTGCACGAAAACCAAGAACAGAACAGCTTGCATGCCCAGTGTGATGGCGGTATGCGCAAGAAAACCCCTTGTACGGGGAAATGAAGCGTTGGTAAAACCGGATTGCGTAAAGCGCAAGTGGGTGCATGTTTATATTTTATGCCGTAAGAAAAAGCATTTTGTAGAGATTAGTTTGTCGGGTATGGTGACGCATAGGACGTACCGCAAGCGGCTAGGCTCTACGCAAGCTAACCAAACGGATTTCTTATCACCATGTCATCAATCACCAAACCGTCCTGCATGTCTTCAGACAGTAATAAATTTGCGCTTGCATCAATCGCTGCCGCGCAAATATGTGCATCATAAAACGAGAGTTGGTAGCGTTGGCAAATTTGCACAGCTAGTGTGTGCGTTTTTTCAGTGAGAGGAGTAACTTCCAGATTAGCTTTGATGGCATCTAAAACAGCCTCAATCTCAACCCAATCCATTTTTAATTTTTTGTGACAAACCGAGGTCACTTCATTAAGCACTTGGACGCTAATTGTGCCGCCTTCTGCAATCATCGCTTCGGCTTTGTCTGCCTTACTTATATCGCCAGATAGCAAATATAAAATCACGTTGCTATCAATAAACGACTTGCTCACTTTTCGCCATCCCGCAGGTTAGCTTCTAGTCGGTCAAAACGAAAACTCTCAGGTAACCGCCCACGCAATGCACGCAGACGCGTCAACAGTTCTTTTGCATTGGCTTGCTTACTGACTTCAAAGCTACGCTCGCCTGCCACATGCAAATCAATTTCTTCACCTTCTTTAAGGTCTAGCGCCTGCACAACGCTCGCAGGCAAACGCACAGCTAATGAATTACCCCATTTTGCAACTTGCATAGACTCAACCTCTCATACAAATGATATACATTAATTTAAGTATATCATTTAAAGTGACTTTGGTCGCATGGTGATCTATTGAGACTGATGCTGCTGTTTTGTTGATTTTGGCTATGACCTCAACTATGAAAAGTCCGATATATAAAGTCAAAAATTGCCCGGGTCACCAAAACTAACAAAGCTGGGATAAGGCAATGAAACCCAATCACCCAGAAATAGTTAAATAACGCATTTGCAGGGAGAAATCGGGTTTGATTCAGCGGATTAAGTGCGTAAGCGACTACTGCTGCGAGTGGGCACACCAGTAGCGAAAAGATGATTGCCTTGTATGCACTTTTAAAAGTGTCAGTGCCAAATGCTGCGGGGATGAGACAGAAAAGGACGAGAAAAGAAGGCGCAAATATGGGCCATGGAAGAGCATCGGCCCACTGCGGCAAATGAACTACCTTTGAAAAGGTGAACAGTTCAACCCAAACGACCATGGCTACTGACAGTGCAACAATACTTATGCCAAGAGCGAGCTGATTACGGTTAGGATTTGACATGTGCTAGCACTGCTAAATAGTTAACATTTGAAATAACCGTGTTTAGGCAGACTTTTCAAGACGCTCAGCAAGCCACACTTTAATGATTGATTGCCTGGTCACACCCAACCGCACAGCTTCCCGGTCAAGAGATTCAATCATCCATGCAGGAAAATCGACATTCACCCGTTTTTTGCGCTTGCATAGTGCGTGTTGCTTTTGATAAATCCAGCGCAGCAGTGATATCAACACCTTCATCAAACTGCTGTTCAAAATCTTTAGCTTTCATAGAGTGCTACCTCCTCGGTACGTGAGCGACGAACAGAAATCAGCCGAACATTTGAACCTCTATTAAGTAATCACGGCAAACCAATGCTTGCCGTTGATTACTATGTGACTAACCCATCTTATCTGTTTCAAACAACACCGGCACGTCAGGAACAGCATCCAAAAAAGCTTCAAAATCACCGCGTTTTGCTTGCGCCGCTTCAGATTTTAAATAGTTGAGTGTAAGCACACTGGCCATTTTTTCAGCGACTGCACTTGCAATAAATTGATTAGCCGAAATGCCTTCACGCTCAGCCAACGCTTTAAGGTTTTGGTGTAAGGATTCTGGAATACGAATGGTTAAAGTACTCATTGCTGGCTCCTTAACAACCTTAAAAAAGTCATTTGGGTAATGACGGTTAAATCACTTAGCAACTCGTTGCCCACCCTACTCGGCTTAATGATTGATCGTTAATATGTTCGGCGTACCACAAGCGGGTACGCCCTACACGGGCTAATTCAGATTACGACTTTTTGCCAAGCCCCGGTGCTCCGCCCAAAACTATTGATACATACTTTGATCGTTTTGATAACTCAATCGCTCGCTGAAGTTGGCTAGGCAGAGATTTGTTTTTCTGGGCTGCTTCGCTTCTTTCTCTTTCCAGCTTACTGGCTTTCTTGGCTCTCTTTCTATGCTCTGTAGAAAGTTTGCTCACTAAGGCTTCAAACGATCCAGCTTCAAGAATTAATGCATCCAAGGCATTGCGGTTTGATACTCTCTCTTAGAGAGTAGCTTTCAGCTACTCTCTGAACATAACTTGGAACATCAGGACGCCCAAATTTATCGATAGATTTATTTCTGATCTGCGCTCTAAGGAGCTCAATATCGCTGATGCAGGGATCATCATCCACACGCCAGCCCTTCACTTTGCCCATCCTAAACCTCCTACCAGATTGCTGTGTCCGAGAGCCTTATTAGCTCTAACGTGAAATAGGCATCATACTTCACACGTTTTTACAACATAAATGCTTGGGATTCAAATGCATACTTTTCATTAAACCATTCAAATGATTTTTAAATGTTCATCCATCCTAAAATACAACCATATGTACGTCAACCAAGCTTTTCCTTATAACTTAACTACCCCCCAGCGCCTTATACAACCCCACCTGATTCTGCAACGCCAACTGTCGTATTTGCACAACCTGCGATTGTGCATCCAGCACACTGCGCTGCGCATCAAGCAACTCTAAATAAGTCACCAAGCCTTGATCCAACTTGCGCTGTACCAATTGCAAACGGCTACTTTCCAGCTCGCTTAAGCGATTTCTAGCGGCGGTTTCTTCGCTAATCACGGTGCGCGTGCTCAGCACATCCATCACGTCTTTAAACGCGGTTTGGATGGTTTTTTCGTAATTGGCCACTTCTATACGCTGGCGGGTTTCGGCCAGGTTGAGGTTAGCTTTGTTGCGGCCGTAGTTAAAAATCGGGATCACCAGTTGTGGGCTAAACGCCCAGTAGTTGCTACCGGTGTCAGAAAACAGTTTGGAGAAATCTGAATTGACCAGGCCGACATTGGTGGTGAGTTGCAGGCGCGGGTAAAACGCGGCCCTGGCGGCACCGATATTGGCATTGGCGGCTTTGAGTTGATGCTCGGCGGCGCGGATATCGGCACGTCTGGTTAATAAGCTTGAGGGTAATCCGGGCGTGACTTCAGCTAGTTTTAAGTCCTCTAAAGGCTTGATGACTAACGGGGTGCGCTGTGATGATTCACCCAGCAACAAATACAAGGCGTTTTGCGTGGTGGCGAGCTGACGTTGCCATTGTGCTTGCTGCGCCTGCACTTGCTCGACCTGAATCTGGGCGGCTTTTACATCCAGTATTTGATCCAGCCCGGCGTCAAAACGGCGTTGTGTACGCTGCAATGATTGCTGCCTGTCAGCCAGGGTTTGCTGGATGACTTTAAGCTGGGCGTGCACAGCGAGCAGGTTGACATACTGGGTCGCAATTTCGCTCACCAGTGTGGCCTGGATGGCCTGTCGGTTTTCGGTGACGGCGAGGTATTGTTCCAGCGCGGCTTGTGACAAGCTTTTGACCCGTCCAAACACGTCCACTTCATAATCGGAGATACCGACCCCGGCCTTATACAACTCGGCTTCAAACGCCTGGCTAGAGCTAAACACCGTTCTGTTACGGTCATAATTAAGGTTGCCTTGTATCGTCGGCAAACGGTCGGCTTTTTGGATGCCATAAGTCGCTTTGGCTTCGTCCATGCGGAGCACCGCGGTTTTGAGGTCACGGTTATGCTCTAAACCGACTTGTATCAGTTTCTGCAAGTCTGCATCGGCAAAATAGCTTTGCCAGGTGAGTGATGGTGCTTCCGTAACAGACTCATTATTTGACTGGCCGGGGTAAGTCTCAGGCACAGGCGCGGCTGGCCTAAAATACTCAGGCACCAGCGAGCAGCTACTCATGGCAAATGCCAGTGCGACCATGACGGGAATACGACTAAACTTCATGTGACACCCTTTGCTGTGTGGCTGGCTTTTTCATCCAACGCCCCACCACAATAAAAAACAACGGTACAAAAAAGATCGCCAGCAAGGTGGCGGCGATAATGCCGCCCAGCACGCTGGTGCCGATGGCAATTTGCGCGCCAGAGGCGGCACCGGTAGAAAATGCCAACGGAATCACACCAACACCAAACGCCAGTGAGGTCATCACAATCGGCCGCAAGCGCTCTTTGGCTGCCAGCAAGCTGGCCTCCAGCAACGGCATGCCTTGCAGTACGTGCTCACGTGCAAACTCGACAATTAAAATCGCGTTTTTGGCGGACAAACCTATGGTCGCAATCAAGCCCACTTTAAAGTAAATATCGTTAGGCAAGCCACGTAAAGTCACGCCCAGCAATGCCCCCAATACCCCCAGCGGCACCACCAGCATCACGGCGAACGGAATCGCCCAGCTTTCATACAAAGCGGCCAGCACCAGGAACACGATCAGAATCGACAAGCCGAACAGCATGGCGGCCTGGCTGCCCGATTGCTTTTCTTCCAGCGACTGCCCGGCCCACTCAAAGCCAATGCCTTTACCCAGGCCTTGCACCAGTTTTTCGATCTTTTGCATGGCGTCACCACTGCTATAACCCGGCCCGGCGCCACCATTGATATTAAATGACGGAAAGCCATTAAAGCGCGTGCGTTGCGGCGTGCCCATGGCCCAATCCAGCGTCATGATGGAAGACAGCGGCACCAGGCTGCCATCGGCGGCTTTGAGACGGATTTTTTTAATATCTTCCAGCGTCTGCCGTTGCTTGCCGTCGGCTTGAATCAACACCCGGCGCACCTGGTTGCCATAGACAAAATCACCGAGGTAGTTAGAGCCCAGCAAGGTGGCCAGTGAGTCGTTGATTTCATCCAGCGAAATGCCCAAGGCATTGGCCTTGCTGCGGTTAAGCTGCATATTCACGACTGGTGTGTCGTACAAACCAGCAAACAACACATTGGCCAACTCAGGCGTTTTCGCCGACTCGGCCAGCAACTGATCGCGGGCTTTCATCAAGGTTTCAATGCCAACGCTGGCTCTATCTACCAATTTCATATCAAACCCGCCCACACTGCCCAACTCAGGCAATGGCGGCGCATTCATGGCAAAAATACTTAAATTGGGACGGCCATAAAAGTGCTGGTTGACGCGGTTTACAATCGCCTGCACCTGTTGCTCGGCCTTGGGCCGCTCGGCCCAATCTTTAAGCGTAATAAACAGCATGCCGCTATTGGTGCTGGTGCCGTAAAAACTAAAGCCGCTGACTTCAAAAATAATATCCACCGGCTCGTGCTGCTGAATATAACGGCTCATGTCACCCAACACATCGGCGGTTTCTGCCAGCGTCGCGCCTTGTGGCAAAGACACCATGACCATAAAGTTGCCCTGGTCTTCTTCGGGCAAAAACGCCCCCGGCAAACGCATAAACAACCAAGCCACCAACGCGACTATCAGGCCAAACACCGCCAGCCAGCGCAATGGCTTGCTGAGCAAACCACCGGTCAGGCGGGTGTAACGCTCGGTCAGGCACTGAAAACTGCGGTTAAACCAGACAAAGAAACGCGCTTTGGGGCCAGACTCATGCCGCAACAGCGTCACACACAAGGCAGGGGTGAGTGACAGCGCCAAAAAGGCCGAAAAGCTGATCGACACCGACAAGGCCAGTGAAAACTGGCGGTAGATATTACCGACGGCACCACTAAAAAAAGCCATCGGGATAAACACCGACACCAGCACGGCGGTAATCCCCACCACTGCGCCACTGATCTGCGACATGGCTTTCACCGTCGCCTCATAAGGCGATAAGCCTTCATCGACAATCAGGCGCTCGACGTTTTCTACCACCACAATCGCATCATCGACCAAAATACCAATCGCCAGCACCACACCAAACATGGTGAGTACGTTAATTGAATAACCCAGCCAGTACATGACGGCAAACGTGCCCATTAACGCAATTGGCACGACGATGGTCGGGATCAGCGTGGCACGCAGGTTTTGCATGAATAAATACATGACCACGAACACCAGCAGCACGGCCTCGATTAGTGTTTGAATCACTTTTTTAATCGAGATAGACACAAACGCTGAGGAGTCATAAGACAGTTGAAACACCACATTTGGCGGGAAATAGGGCTGCATTTGCTCCATCGCCACTTTCACGCGCTTGATGGTTTCAACCGCATTCGAGCCCGGTGACAGCTTGATCGCCATGCCGGCGGCATTTTTGCCGTTGACTTTAGAGCTGTAGGTGTAGTCACTACTGCCCATTTCTACGCGTGCCACATCTTTCACCAGCAAAGCCGAGCCATCCGCCTGGCTGCGCAGTGGCACATTGGCAAAGTCGTCTACAGTTTTGAGTGTGGCTTCGGCTTCGAGCGTGACGCTCAGCGGTGCGCCTTCTGGTACGCCGCTGGCACCCACCTGGCCCAAGGTCAGGCGCGTGTTGTAGCTACGCAAGGCATTAGAGATTTCAGTCACGCTCACATTCAAACCAGCCATTTTCTGTGGATCCGGCCAGATGCGCATGGCATATTCGGGGCTAAATGACTGCACTTTACCCACGCCTTGCACACGCTTGAGCGTAGGCATCACCGTGGCCGATGACAACTCACCGAGGTCTATTTCGCTGTAACGGTTATCTTCTGAGGTCAGCGATACGATTAACTGAAAACTATCCGCAGATTTTTCGACCAGAATACCGCTGCGGCGCACGATTTCCGGCAAGCGGACTTCTACACTTTTGAGGCGGTTTTGTACATCCACCGCTGCCAGATCGGGATTGGTGCCTTGCTTAAAAGTGACACTAATCGAGGCCATGCCCTGATTGCTGGTAGCCGACACATACATCAGGCCAGGCATACCGTTCATCTCACGCTCAATAATCGAGGTCACGGTTTCCTCTACCACTTTGGCAGACGCGCCAGGGTAAGTCGCAGCAATGTTGACGACAGGCGGCGCAATGTCAGGATACTGCGCAATCGGTAATTGTTTGATGGCGATGAGGCCTGCCAGCACAATCAGGATGGCAATCACCCAGGCAAAAATCGGGCGATCAATAAAAAAACGACTCATGGCCTGCTTCCCTTATTTGAGGCTTGTGTAATACCGCGCCACTTAAGGAGCAACGGCTTTCGTGGTGTTGTCTTTGGCACGCACGGGCTTGGGCGTCACTTTGACGCCCGCGGTTTGCGTGGCAGCATTAGTCACCACCACTTGCTCGCCAGGCTGCAAGCCTTGCTCAATCACCCACTGTTTATCCAGCACGCGGCCGGTTTGCACCTCGCGCGATTCCAATTCACTGTTAGCATTCACCACCCAGACGCGACTGGAGAACTGGTCACGGATCAAGGCATCTCTGGGGATCAAAATCGCATTCGGATTGGTCGCCTGGCGGATTTTCAAGCGCACATAAGCACCTGGCATGAGTTCTTGCTGCGGGTTATCAAAAATGGCACGCATGACCACCGAGTCTGTGGTCTGGTTGACAGATACATCCGAGAATGACAGTTTGCCTGCGCTTGCATAGGTTGAGCCATCCGGCAATAGCAGGGCAATCTGCAATTGGCCATTGCTGCCTTTTAACTGGCCGTCACGCAAGGCTTTGCGCAAGGCAAACACTTCAGAAGAAGACTGCGCAAAATTGACATAGACCGGGTTAATTTGCTCTACCGTGGTCATATGTGTAGCTTCATCTTTACCCACCAGCGCGCCTTCGGTCACCAGGGCACGACGTGCCACGCCATCAATCGGCGCTGTGACATTGGCATAGGCCACATCGAGTTTGGCGCGGTTGAGTTTGGCTTGCGCTGCCGCCACTTCGGCTTTGGCCAGTTGCGCCTCGGCTTGCGCCGCGCGGTAATCACGCTGACTCACCGACTGGTCACCCACCAGCGCCTGGTAGCGTTGCAATTTGTCATTGGCATTGACCAAATTGGCTTCGGTTCTGGCTAACTCAGCGTCAGCCTCCAGCTTGCTGGCTTGTAATTGCTCAGGGTTGAGCGCAAACAAAGGTGTGCCCGCTTTCACGGTTTGCCCTTCCTGATACAACCGTTTGGAGACGATGCCGGAAACGCGCGCACGCACCTCGGCAATGCGGTAGGCCTCTACCCGGCCGGGCAACTCAGCTTCCGCCGGGATTTCGGCAGTTTGCACAACAATCACTTCAACCTCGGGCGTAGTGGCCGCAGCCTGAGCGGCCTCTTGCGGTTTGCTGCAAGCGGAAAGCTGCAATAACAAAAGCGTGGCGACAGCGGCCGTGCTGACAGAAAAACGGGACATGAACATGCCTTCTTACTATATAGACATCAATATTCTATCTGCCCTTTAATAATTAATCAATCATGACTGATTAATTATTTTTTGGTATCATATGCATATTGTTTGAGGAATGATAAACCTAGAGATCATGGCCAGAAAAACCAAAGAAGATGCACAAAAAACCCGCGACCAGATTCTGGATGCGGCAGAACACGTGTTTTATCGCAACGGTTTTACCATTACCACCATGGCGGAGATCGCCGAGGCGGCGCAACTATCACGCGGCGCGGTTTATGGCCACTATAAAGGCAAGCTGGAAGTCGCCACTGCGATGGCAGAGCGTGTGATTCAAGCCGTGTCACCGTTTCAACTTCAACCTGGCCTTAGCGCGTTAAGCAACCTCAAACAATATTGTTTACACGAAATTCGCAGTTATATTGAGCCTAGCTCGATTCAACGCGTGCTGTTTTTTTTGTATATAGGCATTGATGATTCACCAGAGTTACTGCAATTGCGCTTTGCCTGGGAGAAAAAACGCATTGCACAAATCGACAGCCTGCTTAAACAGGCGATTGCCCAAGCCGAATTATCAGCAGCGGTCGATTTTGATTTAATCAGTTTGTATTGCCAGTCGATTATTGAAGGCGTGTTCAGCATTATTTACTTTGGCAGCCTCAGTGAGTCGCAACGCTGGCAACGTGCCGAGCAACTGTGCGAGTACGGCCTGCAACGCTTGTCCATGCCACTTTTTCAGCCATAAACCTTGCGCGCTGTCATTGACGAATGCGCCTGCCTTGCGGCAAGATAAGGGGCAGATACATTGATGGCAATAAAATTGCTCAACTTTTTAGCGTGAGCAAGGTCAGTATAAATGGCCGCGCCGTCTTGCATGCACCTGGCGTTTTACCAGCCATTGGATACACCCCTTATAACAATAATTTAAGAAAACACTGCTATGGACCATAACCTCTCACTCATTACCACCATTGCCGCTGCGTTTGCGCTGGCATTGGTGTTCGGGCTAATCGCCGAAAAACTCAAATTGCCAGCGCTGATCGGCTATTTATTTGCCGGCATTATCATCGGCCCGGCTACGCCTGGCTTTGTTGCCGATATTGAAATCGCTTCGCAATTGTCAGAAATTGGCGTCATGTTGCTGATGTTTGGTGTTGGCCTGCATTTTTCGATTCAGGACCTGATGTCGGTCAAACGCATCGCCCTGCCCGGCGCCCTGGCGCAAATGACGCTGGCAACATTACTCGGCATGCTGGTGGCACACACTTGGGGCTGGAGCATGGGGCACGGCCTGGTGTTTGGCCTGTCGCTGTCTTGTGCCAGTACGGTGGTGTTACTCAAAGCGCTCGAATCCCGGCGCATTCTGGAAAGCATGAACGGTAAAATTGCCGTCGGCTGGCTGGTAGTAGAAGACATGGTGACCGTATTGGTACTGGTGTTGATGCCTGCCCTCGCTGGCGTGTTGGGTGGCCAGGGTGAAGCCACCAATGCCAGCGCTATTTGGGAAACCATAGGCGTGACCTTGCTGGAAATCACCGGCTTTGTAGTAGTGATGCTGGTGGTGGGCAAACGGGTATTGCCCTGGTTGCTGTGGTATGTGGCAGGCACCGGCTCACGCGAGCTGTTTACCTTAACCGTGATTGCGGTAGCCATCGGCGTGGCATTTTTTGCCTCATCGCTGTTTCATGTGTCATTTGCACTGGGCGCTTTTTTCGCGGGCATGATCATGCGCGAATCCGAATACAGCCACCGCGCGGCCGAAGACTCGCTGCCGTTCCGTGATGCGTTTGCCGTGCTGTTTTTTGTCGCCGTCGGCATGTTGTTTGACCCGAGCATCCTGATCAAACAGCCGGTGCAAGTATTATCGGTGGTGGCCATTATTATCCTGGGTAAATCGCTGGCCGCCGTCGCCATCGTGCTGGCGCTGCGTTATCCGTTAAACACCGCCTTAACCGTTGCCGCCAGCCTGGGGCAAATTGGTGAGTTTTCGTTTATTTTGGCCGGCCTCGGTGTTTCGCTCAATCTGTTGTCACAAGACGGCATGAGCCTGGTGCTGGCGGGCGCGCTGATTTCGATTGCTTTAAACCCACTGGTCTTTGCCTCAATTAAACCACTGACAAACTGGGTAGTGAATAAGTCTGATGTGGCGCGCCGTTTGTCTTTGCGCATGGACCCTTACAGTGAGCTGCCCATGTCGACAGAGCGCAAGTTTCTTGAAGGCCAGGTCGTGCTGGTCGGCTATGGCCGCGTCGGCAAACGTATTGCCCAATCACTCACCGACTCAGCGATCCCGTTTGTGGTGGCCGAGCAAAACCGCGAACTGGTAGAAAAACTGCGCAAACAGGGCCAGCCAGCAGTGTCGGGTAACGCAGCGGACCCCATGGTGCTGATACAGGCGCACATTGCCAATGCGGCCATGCTAATTATTGCTACGCCGGACGCCATGGATATCCGTAAAATTGTCGACATTGCCAAGCAGCTCAAGCCGGACATTGAAGTGGTGATTCGCACCCACCATGAGGATGAATACCTGCGCCTGCAAAAAGACCTCGGCCAGGCGGTCTTTTTCGGCGAGGAAGAACTGGCCAAAGGCATGTCTGCGCATGTGTTGCAGCGCTTTGAACGCCACGTGCTGTAAGCGCATCAAATCTTGAATCAGGGCTGCTTACGCAGCCCTGTTTTTTTGTCACAACACCACATTTAACGCTATGATATGCGTGTATTGGCAGTCGATACGTATCGTTACATTCATGCCCAATCAAACGCAGTACAATCTTGTCAGACAAGAATAACGATATCGATATTGGTACCCTATGAACACCACTCCCCTTTACGGTAAATCTGGCCTTTACGCTAAATGCGGCCTATGGCTGCTGTGCTTTGCCAGCCTCATGCTGGCCGCCTGCTCATCAGGCAAATCAGACAACAAATCACCTAAAAAAACACCTGTCGTCGGCGTGATGACCGTGCAAACTGGTAGCCAGCCCATCGTGGCAGACCTGCCAGGACGCACCAACCCGTTTATGATTTCCGAGGTGCGGCCACAAGTGGGCGGCATTATTCGCCAGCGCGCTTTTACCGAAGGCGCATTAGTCAAAGCAGGCGCCCTGCTCTATCAAATTGAACCGGCGCCTTATGAGGCCAGCTATCAAAGTGCCGCCGCGGCGCTACAAAAAACCCAAGCCACGCTGACCACCCTCAAACTCAAGGCTGGCCGGTATCAGGAGCTGGTCAAGATCAATGCGATCAGCAAACAGGATAATGACGACGCGCAAGCAGCGCTGTTGCAAGGCGAAGCCGATGTTGCCGCGGCCAAAGCAGCGCTAGCCACGGCAAAAATCAACCTCGATTTCACACGCGTCGTTTCGCCGATCACCGGCTATGTCGCGACCTCTACCGTGACACCTGGTGCCTTGGTCACCGCCAGTCAGGAGACGGCGCTGACCACGGTGCAGCAACTGGACCCGATTTATGTCGATGTGATTCAATCGAGCAGTGACTTACTTAAACTCAAACGTGACATTGCCAGTGGCAAGCTGAGCAATACCATGCAAAAAGAAATTGCCGTACGCGTGGTGCTAGAAGATGGCTCTACCTACGCCCATGCCGGTAAACTCAAGTTCAATGGCATTAGCGTTAATACTACCTCGGGCGCAGTGACACTGCGTGCGGTGGTGCCCAACCCGGATGGCACCTTACTACCAGGCATGTATGTGCATGCGCTGATTGATGTTGCAGAAGACAAGGCGGCCATTCTGGTGCCGCAGCGCGCAGTCTCGAGAAATACGCGTGGCGAGCCTACCGTGCTGCTGGTCGACGCCACGCAAAAAGTGGTGCAGCAAACCCTGGAAACCAGTGGCGCCCAGGGCGACCAGTGGCGTGTCACCCATGGCTTGCAGCCAGGGGATCGCGTGATTATTGATGGCGTACAAGGCATTAGCGTCGGCAGTGAAGTGAAAGCAGTGCCATTTGTGGCGACGGCGAACACGCAAGCCGCCGCGACCGCTGCGCCATCCACCGCCAATCCGGCCCGCTAACCCGAAGAGAATCTATTTATGGCGTCCTTTTTTATTCAGCGCCCTATTTTTGCCTGGGTGATTGCGATTGTCATCATGCTGGCCGGGATAGGCGCCATTGAGTGGCTACCACTCGAGCAATATCCGGATATCGCCCCGCCACGCGTGTCTATCAGTGCCACCTATACTGGCGCCGCTGCCGACACCATTGAAAACTCGGTGACGCAAGTCATTGAGCAGTATATGAAGGGCATCGATAACCTGACCTATATGTCTGCCAGCAGTACCTCTTCTGGCACGGCAAACATCAGCCTCACTTTTGATGCGGGCACCAACCCCGATGTGGCGCAGATGCAGGTGCAAAATAAACTGCAACAGGCCATGCCCAGGCTGCCGCAGATTGTACAAAGCCAGGGCGTGACCGTGGCCAAAACCGGCATCGATTTCCTGATGATGATTTCATTGATGTCTGATAGCCCGACAGTGCGTGCGATCGACATTGGCGACTATATCTCCAGCAACCTCATCGACCAGATCAGCCGCCTGGACGGCGTGGGTGATGTGCAGACCCTGAGCGCAGGCTATGCCATGCGCATTTGGCTGGACCCGGCCAAACTGCAAAAATACACGCTGATTCCTTCTGATATTTCTGCCGCCATCCAGGCGCAAAATACCGAAGTCTCCTCTGGTCAACTAGGCGCGCTGCCTGCAATCAAAGGGCAAGGCCTCAATGCGCCGATTACCGCGCGCAGCAAGCTGCAAACAGTCGAGCAATTTAACCAGATCATCGTCAAATCTGGCGCAGACGGCTATGTGGTGCATTTGTCGGATGTGGCCCGCGTTGAACTAGGCGCCGAGAGTTACACGCCGGTGGCTAACCTCAATGGTAAAACCTCAGCAGCGTTTGGCGTCAAACTCGCCTCTGGCGCCAATGCGCTGGCCACCGCGCAAGCCGTCAAAGACAAACTGGCGGCGCTGGAACCCTATTTTCCGCCCGAGTTAAAACTCAGCATCCATATCCCTTACGATACAACGCCATTTGTGCGTATTTCGATCAAAGAAGTAGTGAAATCGCTGGTAGAAGCCATTCTATTGGTTGTCATCATCATGTATGTGTTTTTGCAAAACCTGCGTGCGACGCTGATTCCGGCCATTGCGGTGCCGGTGGTGCTACTTGGCACGTTTGGCGTACTGGCAGCGTTTGGCTTTTCGATTAATACGCTAACCATGTTCGGCCTGGTGCTGGCGATTGGCCTGCTGGTAGATGATGCCATCGTAGTGGTAGAAAACGTCGAGCGCGTCATGCGCGAAGAAGGCCTGAGCCCGAAAGAAGCGACGCGTAAATCCATGGGTGAAATTACCAGTGCCCTGGTCGGCATTTCGCTGGTACTGTCTGCCGTGTTTATCCCCATGGCGTTTTTTGGTGGCGCCACCGGCGTGATTTACCGCCAGTTCTCCATCACCATTGTCTCGGCCATGTTGCTGTCTGTGCTGGTTGCACTAACATTGACCCCGGCGCTGTGCGCAACCATGCTCAAGCCATCAAACCATGACCATACCGCGACCGGTGGTCTGTTTGGCTGGTTTTTCCGCTGGTTTAACCCGGCATTTGAAGCGTTTGCCAATGGCTATCAGGCCGTGGTCGAAAAAATCCTGCACCAAAAGCTATTCACCATGGTGATATATGGCGGCATTCTTGCCTTGCTGGTGTTCCTGTTCATGCGTTTACCCAGCTCTTTTCTACCCACCGAAGACCAAGGCATCCTCATGGCGCAGATTCAATTGCCGGTGGGCGCGACCGATAGCAGGATGCAACGGGTGCTACGACAAATTGAGCACTACCTGGACGGCCAGGAAGCCGTCATTGATGAGTATTTAACCATTGCCGGCTTGGGCCAGGGTGGCGGTGGCAGCCAAAACACCGGCCGTGCGTTTATCCGCCTCAAAGATTGGGAGTTGCGTGGTGAAGGCGAAGATGCGGCGTCACTCGCAGACCAGATAACCAAAGCCTTGTCAAAAATCCGTGATGCCAAACTGTTTGTGAACCAGCCTGCCCCTGTGCGCGGCCTAGGCCAGGGCTCAGGCTTTACGCTAGAACTCAAGGATGTCGGCGGCCTGGGGCACCAGGCACTGATGGAGGCAAGAAACCGCTTTGTTGACCTGGCCGCAGGCAACCCAAAACTGAACCGCGTGCGCCCAAGCGGGCTGGATGATACGCCGATGTTCAGGCTCAATATTGATGACCAGAAAACCGGCATTTACAACCTGACCACCGCCAACATCAATACCACACTGTCTATCGCCATGGGCGGCACTTATGTGAACGACTTTATCAACAAAGGCCGCGTGAAAAAAGTCTATTTGCAGGGCGATGCGCCTTACCGCATGCAGCCAGAAGACATTGATCGCTGGTATGTACGCAACAGCACCAACGACATGGTGCCGTTCTCTGCATTCTCTAATACCCGCTGGGTCTCTGGCTCACCGTTGCTAGAACGCTATAACGGTATTTCTTCGGTTGAAATCGTCGGCGAAGCAGCCAAAGGCACCAGCACCGGCGAAGCCATGCGCATTGCTGAGAGCATTATCAAACAGTTGCCGGCTGGTATTGGCTACGAGTGGAGTGCGCAGTCCTACCAGGAAAGGCTCTCCGGCTCACAGGCACCGTTGTTGTATGCGGTTTCTGTGGTGTTTGTGTTCTTGTGCCTGGCGGCCTTATATGAAAGCTGGGCGGTGCCGTTTTCGGTGATTATGGTGGTGCCACTGGGTATTTTGGGCGCCGTGCTGGCCACCAGTTTACGTGGCATGACGGCTGACGTTTACTTTCAGGTCGGCCTGTTGACCACCATAGGCCTGTCAGCCAAAAACGCGATCCTGATTGTCGAATTTGCTAAGCATTTGCAAGAGCGTGGCCAGCCGTTGCTAACGGCGACGCTGGAAGCCGTGAAACTGCGTTTGCGGCCGATACTCATGACCTCACTCGCCTTTATTTTTGGCGTCTTGCCACTGGCATTCAGTCATGGCGCAGGCGCCGTCAGTCGCCAGGCCATTGGCACCGGCGTGCTTGGCGGCATGTTAACCGCCACGTTTCTTGGCGTCTTTTTTGTGCCGCTGTTTTATGTGCTGATACGCTCATTGTTCCCTTATCGCGCAGACGCAGCCCAGACCAACACGGCCCACGACTAATCCTATGAAAACATCGCATACTCAAAAATTGGCCGGCTTACTGGCGCTCACACTCAGCCTGAGTAGCTGTATAGACCTGGCACCGTTTTATACGCGACCTGCCGCGCCCGTCCCGGCCACGCTGGGTAAGGCATCCAGCGACCAAAAAGCGTTTACAGACTTGCCATGGCAGTCGTATATCAGCGATGAAAAGTTACGCCAGGTCATCGCACTGGCGCTCACAAACAATCGTGACCTGCAAGTCGCCGCGCTGACCATAGAGCGGTCACGCGCGCTTTATCAGGTGCAACGGGCTGACCTGTTTCCGACCATTGCCGCCAGTGTGACTGAAACCGCCTCCAAAGGCATGGCCAGTGCCGCCAACAATACGGCAGGCAATACCTCAGGGGCGACCACAGGCACCGCTGGTAGCAGCAATAGCAGTGGTAATATTTCGCATATTTACCGTGCAACAGTGGGCTTTAGCGCGTATGAGCTAGATTTATTTAGCCGCATACGCAACCTCAACCAGCAAGCCCTACAAACGTTTTATGCCAATGAAGAGAATCGCCACAGCACGCAAATCAGCCTGATTGCCGAAGTGTCCACGGCCTGGCTGACCCTGGCCGCCGACAAAAAACGACTCGCGATTGCTCAGCAAACGCTACAAAGCCAGCAAGCCACTTACGACATCAACCAGAAGATGTTTGAACTCGGCGTCGCCAACGCACTCACGTTAAAGCAGTTGCAAACCAGTGTTGACAGTGCACGTGTCGCGGTCGCCACCTACAATATGCAGATCAAGCAAGACATGAACGCGCTCAACCTGCTGGCAGGCAGCATGGTGCCTGAAAAGTGGCTGCCTGAAGCAACGCTATCGAGCGTGGTGCTCGCCATGCCCTTGCCTGGCGGTGTCAGCTCAGAGACCTTGCAACAACGACCAGATGTCCGTGCGGCAGAACATTTGCTGGAAGGGGCGAATGCCAATATCGGCGCCCTGCGCGCGGCCTTTTTCCCCACCATCAGTTTAACGACCACCGTCGGCTCGGCCAGCACGGAGTTGTCCGGCCTGTTTGCCCAAAATTCCGGCATCTGGACCTTTGTGCCGCAAATCAGTCTGCCTATCTTCAATGGTGGCCGTAACCGTGCCAATTTGACCTCGGCAGAAAAAAATCGTGATATTCTGCTCGCGCAATACGAAAAAACCGTGCAAACTGCGTTCCGCGAAGTCGCTGATGTATTAGCACAACGTGAAGGCCTGCAATCACAACTCGATGCCCAGCAGTCACTCACGGCTGCCGCCACTGCTGCGTTCCAGCTGGCTGACGTCCGTTTTAAAAATGGCGTCGACAGCTACCTGGTCGTCCTGGATGCACAACGCACGCACTATACGGCCGAGCAATCGCTGGTCACACTGCAATTAAACGATGCCACCAGCCAACTCACCTTGTACAAGGTGATGGGCGGCGGTTGGCATTAACAGGCAGGTGCGATTGCAAAATCGTCGTTTTTAACATGCAATATAAAGTTACCTACCAACAAACTAAAGATTTCCACCAAGTCGCGCACACTTCTTGCTTGGTGCCTAGTGATGAACACAGAAATATCCCCTGCCCAAACTATTACCTTGGCCAAAATCAGACATATCGAGGAGCTGGAGCGACTCGATAGCTGTATCGCATTTGTCGAAAAAATTGGCCAATTGATCCATCTGCTACAGGCCGAACGCGGCGCCAGCTGTTTGTATATTGCGTCTAACGGCAAGCGCTTTGCGCCAGAACGTGCCGACCTCATTACACAAACCCGGGCCATGGAAGCCAGCTTCAGGGCGGCATTGCAGCAACATCTGCATAAAAATACACTGGCAGATGCCAAGCAGCTGACGCTCACGTCGTGGATCTTGCTAGGCCTCGACCAGATGGTCTCTTTGCGCCATCAAATCACCTTGCAAAAGATCTCTTTTGCCGATTGTATTGAATCGTTCAGCCGCTTGATCGGTAGCCTGATTGCGCTGATTTTTGAGATCACAGACAGCTCGGTCAATAGCAAAATTGCTACCTGTTTACTCACGCTGTATAACCTGATCCAGGGCAAAGAGTTTGCCGGACAAGAGCGTGCCGTGGGCGCTTATATGTTTGGCTCCGGCAGCCTGCAACTGGCGCATCAGCAAAAGCTGTTTGAGCTCATCGCTCAGCAAGACCGGCATTTTGAATTATTCTGCCAGTTTGGTAGTGAAGACGTCCGCGAGTCATGGGCCGCGTTGCAATCTACAGGCTGGCACCAGCAACACCAGCAATATCGCACCAAATTGAGTAGCGCCAAAGACCAGCAGGCACTCAGCCCGAGTAGCGCAGATATTTGGTTTGAGTTGTGCAGCCAGCGCTTGAGCGCCATGTGGCAGATTCAATGCCAGCTTATCCAAACCATGCACGAGTTACTGGCCGGGCTGGCAAGCAAAGCCAAAAACGATTTTGAGCAAACGCGCCAATATTTAGAGGCGATTCAGGCCACCCCAAGCGCAGCCCTCAACAGCACTTTTTTCAACCTAGCCATCCCGGTCGAAAACGCCTTGAATTTTCAGGCGCATGATACCTCGCAGGCCTATCCGATGGCGTCCATGATTACACTGCTGCAACAGCAGTCGCGGCAGATTGCCGAGATGGAAAGTGAGTTATCCGACACCAAAAAAGCGCTGGCCGAACGCAAGCTGATTGAGCGTGCCAAAGGCTTGCTGATGAGCACACGCGGGCTGAATGAAATGGAAGCCTATAAAACCATGCGCAGCATTGCCATGGAGCAAAACCGCAAAATTATTGATGTGGCTGAGAACATCCTCGCACATCACGCACACCCGGGCTAAGTGCCCGTCAAATTGGTGCATCCGCACACGTATGGTGCGGACAGTACCGCGCTAAAAAGGTTGCATAAAAATGTAACCTTCTAAAAAAATCAATATAGAACAATCACTTAAAAATAGTGTGCCAGCTGGCACGGCAATTGCTAATTTGGCTTGAGGTGTCAGCTAACGGCGGTTGAATATCTCGTGTCATACCGGCCTTGGGTTTATCGTGGCTGGGTAGTAAACAAGTCTGGTGACTTGCGTAGCAAAAGGACAAAGGCGTCCTGAGTGTAGACAAAAAACAGTCTGCATTCAGGACGCCTTTTTGTTTTTTATTTTCCAATTGATTGATGATTAAGGAGCAGCAATGAGCAGTTCTGACAAAAACAACGTGACCCCAGCTTCACCGGCCACCACAACTGAAGTCACCCCGACAACAGTGGCCGCTAGCGAACAAGTCAACCAGCAACGCCGCCACTTTTTCATGAACACCCTGGCCGGTGCATTTGGGGCAGCGGCCATGATGAATATGGTGCCGTCTGCCATTCGCAGCCAGGCTTGGGCAGCAGGCTCAGATGCGCCTGAAATCACTGAAGTGAAAGTCGGCTTTATCCCGCTGACTGACTGTGCACCGATTATTGTCGCAGCACAAATGGGCTTTGATAAAAAATACGGCATCAAAATCGTGCCGTCCAAAGAGGCTTCATGGGCAGGCGTGCGCGACAAAATGGTCAACGGCGAGTTGCATGCGGCACACGTGCTGTACGGCCTGATTTACGGCGTGCAACTGGGCATCGGTGGCCAGCAAAAAGACATGAACATTTTGATGACGCTGAACCACAACGGCCAGGGCATCACATTGGCTAACCAGTTGAAAGAAAAAGGCGTGACTAGCGGCGGCACCCTCAAACGCCTGCTCGATAACGAAAACCGCGACTTTACCTTTGCCCAAACCTTCCCCACCGGCACCCACGCCATGTGGTTGTATTACTGGCTGGCCAGCTATGGCATCAACCCGATGCAAGATGTGAAAACCATTGTTGTGCCGCCGCCACAAATGGTCGCCAACATGCGTATCGGCAATATGGACGGCTACTGTGTAGGCGAACCGTGGAATGCACGCGCCATCTACGACAAAATTGGCTTTACTGTCGCGACCTCTCAGGATATCTGGACCGATCACCCGGAAAAAGTACTGGGCACCACGGCCGAATTTGCCGCTAAAAACCCGAATACTGCGCTGGCATTGACCAAAGCGATTTTAGAAGCTTGCCGCTATATCGACGCCACCAAAAACCGCCCTGAAGTAGCCAAGCTGATCGCTGGTAAAGCCTATGTGAATGCGCCCGAAGAAGTGATTGAAGGCCGTTTCCTCGGCCATTACGACAATGGCATCGGCAAAAAATGGGAAGACCCTAACCACATGAAGTTCTTTAACGACGGCAAGGTCAACTTCCCTTACCTGTCTGATGGCATGTGGTTCCTGACCCAACACAAACGCTGGGGATTATTGAAGTCTGAGCCTGACTACCTGGGCGTGGCGAAAAAAGTCAACCGTATCGACATTTATACCGAAGCGGCCAAATCGCTGGGCATTGCGGTGCCAGATGCCATGCGTAGCAGCAAGTTGATGGATGGCGTGGTATGGGATGGTAAAGACCCCAAAGCGTACGCCAACAGCTTCAAGGTAAAAGCTTAATCTTTAGAGGAGAGTCACCATGAGTGTCGTCAGCTTTAGCAAAGAAAAAATGATGCAACAAAGCGAGGAAGCTGTCACAGCAACCCCTGCGCAACCCGTTGTTGCTGTGGTTACCCCTCTCTCAACCACAGCTGCACCAGCCACCGCGCCCAAACGCGGGGCATGGGCGGCAACCGCCAAGCAGGTATTTGAATGGTTGTTGCCGCCTGTGATTGGCTTGATGATTTTCGCCGCCATCTGGGCCACGGTCGCTGCGTTAACACAAGGTTTGCCAGGCCCGGTCAAAACCTGGCAATCGGCAGTCGAGCTGTTTAGCGACCCGTTTTACATCAACAACCCGAACGACATGGGCATCGGCTGGAACATTCTCAGCTCGCTCAAGCGCGTCGCCACTGGTTTTGGCCTGGCGGCCATTGTCGGCATCCCGATGGGGTTTGTGATTGGCCGTTACACATTTATGTCGCGCATGGCGGCGCCCATTATCAGCTTGCTTAAACCAGTCTCACCATTGGCCTGGTTGCCGATTGGCCTGCTGGTGTTCAAAGCGGCCAACCCGGCTGCAATCTGGGTGATTTTCATTACTGCAGTCTGGCCGATGATTATCAACACCGCCGTCGGCGTCAGCAAAGTGCCGCAAGACTATATGAACGTAGCCAAAGTGCTCAACCTGTCCGAATGGAAAGTGGTCACCAAAATATTGTTGCCCTATGTGATGCCTTACATGATGACCGGTGTGCGCCTGTCGATTGGCGCGGCCTGGCTAGTGATTGTGGCGGCAGAAATGCTGACCGGCGGCCTGGGCATTGGCTTCTGGGTATGGGATGAGTGGAACAACCTGAATGTAGAACACATCATCATCGCCATTTTTATTGTCGGCATTGTTGGCTTGTTGCTCGAGCAATTACTGGTGCTGGTGGCAAAACGCTACAGCTACGAATAACCGGGAAAAGGATTTTTATTATGACGACCAATGTGATGCAAGACCGTTATGTCCTGATTGAAAACGTCAACATGACGTTTCAAACCAAAAAAGGCAGTTTTCAGGCACTCAAAGACATCAACCTGAACATCCGCGAAGGTGAGTTTATTTCCATCATCGGCCACTCTGGCTGTGGCAAATCTACGGTGCTCAACCTGATTGCCGGTTTGCTGCAACCGAGCGAAGGCTATCTGTTTTGTGCCGGGCGTGAAATTTCCAAACCAGGCCCTGAGCGCGCAGTGGTGTTTCAAAACCACTCATTGCTGCCATGGCTCACCTGCTTTGAAAACGTCTACCTGGCCGTTGAACGTGTATTTAGCGACAACGAAGGACCGGCTCAACTGGCTGAGCGCACCCGTGCTGCGCTGGAGCTGGTGGGCTTAAGCCACGCCATTGAAAAACGCCCTAACGAGATTTCTGGCGGCATGAAGCAACGCGTCGGCATTGCCCGCGCACTGGCCATGGAGCCTAAAGTGCTGTTGCTGGACGAACCGTTTGGCGCACTCGATGCACTCACCCGTGCTGGCTTGCAAGACGAACTGATGGGCATTATGGCGCGCTCAGGTTGTACCGCCGTCATGGTCACGCACGATGTAGACGAAGCCGTGTTGCTGTCAGACCGCATTGTCATGATGACTAACGGCCCGGCAGCCACGATTGGTGAAATTCTGGAAGTGGATTTGCCACGCCCGCGTAAACGGCTAGAGCTGGTAGAAGACCCGGCTTATACGCATCTGCGCAGCGAAGTATTGAAATTTTTGTATGAGCGCCACGCCAAAAAGGCAGCATAAAACAAAAGTAGTGCTGACGGGCGGTCACCCGCCAGCACCGCATACCTCATCGAAGTATGGTTACCCCACATAGCATAAAGGAGCAACACATGAACGCTAACTCACACCCACGCCTGCGTCAAGTTTCAATCGCTATTTTATTGGCGACACTCAGCCTGCAAGCCATGGCAGAAGAAGAAGCCCTGCCTGAATATACCTTCATGGATGCCATTAAAACCGGCAAGAACATGACCAGCTTCAGATTACGTTATGAGAATGTAGGCCAAGACGGTTTGCAGCCGCCAACCATGCCGAATGGCACGGCCAACCCAGGCGCGACTAAAGAGCTGAAGGATGCCAACGCATTGACTTTACGCAGCCTGATTGGCTGGCAAACGGCGCCTTATCATAACTTTAGCTTTGCGGCCCAATTGATTAATGTGTCCAAGCTGGCAGACAATTTTAACGACAGCACCAACAGTACGCTGACCAATAGTGTTTCCAACCAGGCGCGCAATATCGAATATGCCAAGGTAGTTGACCCTGACTATACGGGTGTTAACCAGTTATTTGTCGAGTGGACAGGCATTAAAAACACGCGCGTGCGTGCTGGCCGCCAGCAAGTCAACCTGGATAACGTGCGTTTTATCGGTGACATTGGTTTCCGCCAGGTGATGCAGGTATTTGATGGTGTCTCCGTTTTCAATAAAACCATCCCTGATACCGAAATTTTCGCAGCGCACTTTGAAAGCCTGGAGCAAATCACGGCAAAACACCGCTCAGATGGCGCGTTGGATATTGTCAATGCGCGTTACCGTATCTCTCCTACTGAGTTTCTGGTGGGCTATGCCTACCTGGATGGTTTTCAGGATTTAGGCATGGGCCGCGCCTGGTTTGGTAATGGCACCACCGCTGCCGCAATTGCTGCTGGTAAAGGCGGTGCAGCCAACCAAACGGCAGACCAAGGTAACAAGATCATTGGTGTGCGTCTGGACGGCACCCATCCATTCACGCCTAACTACCGCGCACATTACACTGCGGAATACGCTAAACAAACCGACTACAGCGGTGGTGACAGCCGCATTGATGCACATTACTACAAGGTCGGTGGCGGCTTTGGCATTGATAACTTTAACATGCGCGTAGACCAGGAGTTATTGTCCAGCAATAACGGCCGTTATGCCTTCCAGACACCACTGGGCACCAACCATTTATTCCAGGGCTGGGTAGACAAGTTTTTGGGCACGCCATTAGAAGGCATCAAAGACACGTTTGCTACCGCCACTTATCGTTATGGTGACTTTTTGTTCTTTGCCGACTATCACCTGATTGATTCAGATCAAGATTTTCACACTGTAGGCGGCGGTGCCAGAACAAATGGCTCACGCTACGGCAAAGAGTGGAACGCTGCTGTGACCTGGAATGTAGACAAAAACTGGATGACCAAGCTTGAGTACGGCAAGTTTACGGAGAGTGACCGTTATGCCCTCACAGCCAATGTGCCAGATAACGTCGCCGGTAACCGTGGCCGTGTTCGCGACACCGAAAAATTATGGCTCACCGCCATGTACACCTTTTGATTTAACCCGATAAGGAATTGCCTATGACTTCAGCCGCAAAAGTTTATTTAGTCGGTGCCGGACCCGGCGACCCTGACCTCATTACGCTCAAAGCCGTCAAGGCTTTGCAGCAAGCTGAGGTGGTGCTGGTCGATGACCTGGTCAACCCGGCCCTGCTCGCGCATTGCCCGCAGGCACGCATTGTGCCGGTTGGCAAGCGCGGCGGCTGCAAATCTACCCCGCAGCACTTTATCAATCGCATGCTGGTCGCACTGGCCGAGCAAGGACAGCAGGTCGTTCGCCTTAAAGGCGGCGACCCGTTTGTGTTTGGCCGTGGTGGTGAAGAAATGCTGGCCTTGCGTGCAGCCAATATCCCTTATGAAATTATCCCGGGCATGACCAGCGGGCTGGGCGCCTGCGCCAGTATGGAGGTACCCGTGACGCATCGTGGCTACAACCATGGCGTGACGCTGATTACCGGCCATACGCAGGATGGCGAGCCACTGCCCTGGCAAGCACTGGTAGAAACCAATACCACACTGGTGATTTACATGGGCATGCAACACCTGCCTGAAATCAGCCGTGGCTTGATCAATGCCGGCATGTCAGCCGACATGCCTTGCATGGTGGTAGAAAACGGCACCCGCGAACACCAGCGCGCAGTGACTTCGTCATTGCAAGCCATCCCTTACCTGGCCCATACGCAAGGGTTAAAAAGCCCGGCGATTATTGTGGTCGGCCAAGTGGTGACATTAGCTAAAAACAGCCAGCAAGAACAAGACTGGCAGGCAAATCTGCACACCTGGCTCAACGTCGCCAGCGCAGCATAAGTTTAAAAGGAGCGATTTCGATGATAAAACAAAAACTGGTCGTCGTCGGTAACGGCATGGCGGGTATGCGGGCAGTGGAAGAGCTGCTCAAAATTGCACCAGATATGTATGACATTACGGTGTTTGGCGATGAGCCCTACCCTAACTACAACCGGATTATGTTGTCGCCGGTGCTGGCCAATGAGCAGACCATTGATGACATTATTCTAAATAGCCGTGAGTGGTATGCAGACAACAACATTGCCTTGCACACCAGCGCGCGCGTCAACAAAATTGACCGCAAGGCACGCACGGTCACCGCCGAAAATGGCACCACGGTCGCGTATGACCGCCTGTTGTTAGCCACGGGTTCCAAGCCATTTATTCTGCCTATCCCGGGGGCAGACCTGCAAGGTGTGCTGGGCTACCGCGATATTAAAGACACCAACGACATGATAGAAACGGCCAAAACCCACAAGCATGCGGTGGTGATTGGCGGCGGGTTACTGGGCCTGGAAGCGGCCAATGGCCTCAAAATTCAAGGCATGGAAGTCACCGTGGTGCATAAAAACGAGTGGTTACTCGAGCGCCAGCTGGATAAAACCTCAGGCAAGATGCTGCAAAAGTCACTAGAAGCACGTGGCCTGACTTTTTTGCTCAAAAAAGACACTGAACAACTGATCGGCAAAGACGGCCGCGTGGTGGCGGTGCGCTTTAAAGATGGCCAGGAAATCCCGGCCGACCTGGTCGTGATGGCCGTCGGCATACGCCCGAATTATGCGCTGGCAGAATCTGCTGGCATTCATTGCAACCGCGGCATCGTGGTCAATGACACCATGCAAAGCTATGACCCACGCGTGTATGCCGTGGGGGAATGCGTCAGCCACCGTGGCATTGCATACGGCCTGGTGGCACCTTTATTTGAAATGGCTAAAGTGTGCGCCACACATTTGGCCAACTTCGGCATCGGCCTATACAAAGGCTCGGTCACTTCGACAAAACTCAAAGTGACTGGCATTGATTTGTTTTCTGCCGGTGATTTTATGGGCGGAAATGATGCCGAAGAAATTTTACTGCACGACGCAGTCGGCGGGGTATACAAAAAACTCGTCGTCAAAGATGACACAATCATCGGTGCCGTGCTGTATGGCGATACGACGGATGGGGCCTGGTATTTCCAGCTATTGCGCGACAAAAAGCCGATACACGAAATTCGTGATCACTTGATGTTCGGGCAAGATAGTCTGGGCAATACCGGTCACCAGGGTCAGGACAAAGTCTCGACCATGACGGACGAAATGGAAGTCTGTGGTTGTAATGGCGTGTGCAAGGGCACCATCGTCAAGGCGATTCAGGCAAAAGGCCTGTTTACGATTGATGACGTGAAAAAGCAAACCAAAGCTGGCTCTAGCTGCGGCAGTTGTACCGGCCTGGTTGAGCAGATTCTGGCATCAACACTGGGTGGCGGCTATGCGCCCCCTTCCAGCAGTAAAGTGGTGTGTGGCTGTACCGACTTTAACCATGAAGAGGTGCGCGATGAAATTCGCAAACATAAATACCTGAGCATCCCGGCTGCCATGAAAGGCTTGGGCTGGAAAACGCCTAACGGTTGTGCGACTTGCCGTCCGGCGATGAACTATTATCTGATTTCGACCTGGCCGCATGAGGCCAAGGATGATCCGCAATCACGCTTTATTAACGAACGCGTGCACGCCAACATCCAGAAAGACGGCACCTACTCGGTGATTCCACGCATGTATGGCGGCGTGACCTCCTCTGACCAGTTACGCAAGATTGCCGATGTGGCTGACAAGTACAAGGTGCCGATGGTGAAAGTCACTGGCGGTCAGCGCATTGACTTGCTGGGCGTCAAAAAAGAAGACCTGACCAATATGTGGGCAGACCTCGATATGCCGTCTGGCTACGCTTACGGCAAGTCTATCCGTACCGTTAAAACCTGCGTTGGTTCTGAGTTCTGCCGCTTTGGTACGCAAAACTCCACCCAACTGGGCATAGACATCGAAAAAGCCTTTGACCATATGTGGGCACCGCATAAAGTCAAATTCGCCGTATCGGGTTGTCCGCGTAATTGTGCCGAATCCGGCATCAAAGACGTTGGCGTGATTGGCGTCGATTCAGGCTGGGAAATCTATGTTGGCGGTAACGGCGGCATTAAAACCGAAGTCGCGCAGTTTTTATGCAAAGTGAAAACTGCCGAAGAAGTGATTGAGTACTCGGGCGCGTTTATCCAGATTTACCGTGAAGAAGCACGTTACCTGGATCGCACCGTGCACTGGATAGAGCGTGTCGGTCTCGACTATGTGAAAAAACGCATTCTGGAAGATGCCGAAGGCCGCACCGCTGCCTACGAGCGCTTACTGTATGCATTGCAAGGGGCCGTCGACCCATGGGCAGAACGCGTCAACAAGCGCGATGCACACAAAGAATTCGACACAATTACGATTTAATTTAATACGATTTACTTTAATAAATGGCGTGCGACAATACCGTTGAACGCCCGGGAGAAACAACATGCAAAAAAGCTTTTGGGAAGTCGGCCATAAACCGACCTTATTTTCGGCCTTCTTTTACTTCGACCTGAGTTTTATGGTCTGGGTCATGCTGGGGCCGCTGGCGGTGCAAATCGCGGCGGACCTGCAGTTAAACCCGGCGCAAAAAGGCCTGATGGTGGCCACCCCGGTGCTGACTGGCGCAATATTGCGTATTTTAATGGGCGTGCTGGTCGATCAGCTCAAGCCGAAAAAAGCTGGTTTGATTGGCCAGGTGATTGTCATTGCTGCCTTGCTCACCGCCTGGTTGCATGGCGTTCATACTTATCAGCAAGCCTTGCTGCTGGGCATGTTCTTAGGCTTTGCCGGGGCTGCGTTTGCGGTGGCGTTGCCACTGGCCTCACGCTGGTATCCGCCAGAGCATCAAGGCACGGCCTTGGGCATTGCCGGTGCCGGTAACTCGGGCACAGCGCTAGCTGCCCTGTTTGCGCCCGGTCTGGCGCTGGCGTTTGGCTGGAACAATGTATTTGGCCTGGCCTTATTCCCGCTAATCATCGCGCTGGTGGTGTATATCTTAATGGCTAAAGATGCCCCGGATGCGCCTGCAGCCAAGTCACTGTCACAATATCTGGCGGTGTTAAAGGACAAAGATGCCTGGTGGTTTATGTTTTTTTACAGCGTGACCTTTGGTGGTTTTGTTGGCATGGCCTCTTCTCTGACGATTTACTTTCATGACCAGTATGGCTTGGACCCGGTACATGCCGGTTACTTTACCGCTGCCTGTGTGTTTGCCGGTTCACTGGTGCGTCCATTTGGTGGCTTGCTGGCTGACCGCATTGGTGGCATCCGCTCCTTGAGCACCATGTATGTACTGGCGGCTATTTTCCTGTTCATTTTGAGCTTTGGCATGCAAACACAAGCCGCTGGCCTGGCGGTGGTCGTGCTGGCCATGGCCTCTCTGGGCATGGGTAATGGCGCAGTGTTTCAACTGGTGCCGCAACGTTTTCGCAAAGAGATCGGCGTCATGACTGGCCTGGTAGGCATGGCGGGCGGCGTGGGTGGTTTTTACCTGGCCTCCAGCCTGGGCTACTCTAAACAACTCACCGGTAGCTACCAGATTGGCCTGACTATTTTTGCCGGGCTGGCGATTGTGGCACTGGTTGGACTCTCCAGCGTGAAAAATCGCTGGCGTACCACCTGGGGCGCAGCGACCGTGACCAGCGCTAAAATTTAAGCACACAAACACAGCCATTAACGGACAACAAGATGAAATTAAGCTTTAGTGTAGGTGAAAGCAGTGCGACAGGGCCCAGACCTCGTAACGAGGATTACATTGGCCTGGTGACGCCTGCCGACGCCCAACTAGGCATCAAAGGCGCCTTGCTGGCCGTGGCCGATGGCATCAGTGGCGGTGCCGGGGGGGCCGAAGCGGCCGAGATGACCGTGCGCACCCTCTCGGCTGACTACTATGCCACGCCAGATACCTGGACCGTGCAACATGCACTGGATAAGGTGATTCAGGCGGCCAATCGCTGGGTATTATCGCAAGCGCGCAAGCACAGCCAGATGGCAGGCATGGCCACTACGTTGTCGCTACTGGTGTTGCGCGGGCAGCGCTATGTGCTCGCCCACGTGGGCGATACGCGCATCTATCGTCTGCGCGAGCAATCGCTGCAATGCCTGACCACCGACCACGTCTGGGACCGCCCCGACATGCGTCATGTGCTCAAACGCGCGGTCGGCCTCGATGATCAACTCAGTGTCGACTATGCCGAAGGCTTGCTGCAAACCGGTGATGTCTATGCCATTGTCAGTGATGGCGTGTGGGCGGCGCTGGGCGATGCAGATATCCACAAAGTATTAATGCTGTATCACACGCCACAACTGATGGCTGAGCACCTGACCAGCCAGGCACTCGAAAAAGGCGGCCAGGATAATGCCTCTGCCGTGGTGGTGCGTATTGACCAAGTCGGCCAGGATCACCTGACCGATATGCTGGCCGATGCGCTGAGCCTGCCAGTCCCGGCTAAACTGGCGATTGGCGACATGCTGGACGGCTTTACCGTGACCAAAATCATTCATGATTCACGCGTCAGCCTGCTGTATCAGGTGAGGAATGCGACAGGCCAGCTGTTTGTGCTCAAAACATTGCAGCCATTAAGGGCTGATGACAAAACCAGTTGCGAAGCCTTGCTCAACGAAGAGTGGCTGGCCAAGCGTGTGGTGTCACAATGTGTGCCGCAAGTGCTGCCACTCACGCGTGAGCAGCGCAGCGCACTCTATTACGTGATGACCTGGCATGAGGGCGCCACCCTGCAACAACGGCTTGAAGCCGGGCACCACTTCACCATGAATGGCGTCGCCAATATCGGCCAGGATTTATTGCGTGGCCTGAGCATGTTGCACCGGTTGAATATCGTGCACCGTGACATCAAGCCAGCCAATATTCACATCGGCAGTGATAATCGCCTGCGCATTCTCGACCTCGGCGTGGCGCTGAATACCACCCTGCCCATGCCCGAGCAAATGGAGAACCCAGGCACGCCCAGCTTTATGTCACCAGAATTGTTTGATGGCAAAGTGGCTGACCGCCAGGCCGACATCTACGCAGCCGGTGTCACGTTGTATCACTTGCTGACCCGTAAATATCCTTATGGCGAAATTGAGCCGTTTCAATCACCGCGTTTTGGCGAGCCGATTCGCCCCAGCCGTTATCGGCCAGAGATCCCGGCCTGGCTAGAAAACATTATTTTAAAAGCGATTGCCAGAAAACCCGAAAACCGCTTTGAAACAGCCGAAGAAATGCTGCTGGCACTGGAACACGGCGAGTTAAAGCCGATAGTGATTCCGCGCACGCCGCTGATTGCGCGCGCGCGTTTGGTCAAATGGCAATGGCTGGCCGTGCTGTCGCTATGCATGAACCTGTTATTAATTTATTTACTACTGGTCTCTTAAGCCTTTGCGCAATGAAACCAGGTTTTGTTGGAAAAGAGGAAATAATGAGTTGGACCAAAATTTGCCCCGTCAACGAAATTCCTGCCTTGGGGGCACGTGTCGTGCGCCATGGTGAAGCAGAGATTGGCGTCTTTCGCACCGAGGATGACCGTGTCTTTGCGCTAAACAACCGCTGTCCGCACAAAGGCGGCCCTTTATCGCAAGGCATCGTCTATGGCGATAAAGTGGCCTGCCCGTTACACAGCTGGAAAATCAGCCTGGTCGATGGCAAAGCAGAAGAGCCGGATGTCGGCGCAACCGCCTGCTATGCGGTCAAAGTGGAAGACGGCGACGTCTATCTGCAATTAAACAAGTAACTCGTAATTATCGCAGCACAGGCAATATATGACGCAACAGCAAGCCCACACTTCACACAGCACACTGACCGCAGAGCCGCTCACATTTCACCCGCAACGGCGTGAAACGCGCAGCACCTGCTGTTATTGTGGGGTGGGTTGCGGCGTCATTATTACCACTGAAGGCAAGCAGATTGTAGACGTGAAAGGTGACCCTGAGCACCCAGCCAACTATGGCCGTTTGTGCACCAAGGGTTCCACCCTGCATTTATCTACAGGCCTTGAAGCGCGCGCCCTCTACCCGGAGTTACGTATCGGCAAGCAGCAACCCCGCGAACGTGTCACCTGGGACACTGCCCTCGACCACGTGGTCGATCGTTTTGCTGAGATTATTCAAACCCACGGCCCGGATGCGGTGGCTTTTTACATCTCTGGCCAATTACTGACCGAAGACTATTATGTATTTAACAAGCTGGCCAAAGGCCTGATAGGCACCAATAATGTCGACACCAACTCACGCCTGTGCATGAGTTCAGCCGTGGCAGGTTACAAAGTGACGCTAGGTGCCGATGCGCCGCCTGCCTGCTATGAGGATATCGACCATACGCAATGCCTGTTTATTGCGGGCTCTAACACTGCCTTTGCCCACCCGATTGTGTTCCGCCGCATTGAAGATGCCAAGGCCAAAAATCCTGACATGAAAATTGTCGTCGTTGACCCGCGCCGCACTGATACCGCGCAACTAGCCGATTTGCACCTAGCGATTTTGCCAGGCACCGACGTCGCGTTATTTAATGGCCTGCTACATGTCATGCTGTGGGAGGGCCTGCTCGACATGCAATATATCCGCAACCATACCGAGGGCTTTGAAGCACTCAAGGAAACCGTGCGCGAATATACGCCAAAAATGGTGGCCGACATTTGCGGCATCAGCGAAAAAGATATTATCCAAGCGGCCAAATGGTTTGGCCTGGGCCCAACGCTCTCCATGTATTGCATGGGGCTTAACCAGTCTATTCACGGCACCGAAAAAAATGCAACGTTGATTAACCTGCACTTGGCCACCGGCCAAATCGGCAAACCAGGCGCTGGCCCGTTCTCGCTCACGGGTCAACCCAATGCCATGGGCGGCCGCGAAGTCGGCGGCATGGCGAATTTACTATCCGGTCACCGTGATTTAGCCAATGCCGAACACCGCGCAGAAGTGGCCAAACTATGGGGCATTGATGCCGTCCCTGCCCAGCCTGGCAAAACGGCGGTGGAAATGTTTGACGCCGTCAAAACGGGGGAAATCAAGGCCATCTGGATTGCCTGTACCAATCCAGCGCATTCCATGCCAGATTTGAATAACGTACTGATCTCGCTACAACATGCAGAACTAGTAGTGTTACAAGATGCCTTTAACAATACCGATAGCAACCAGTATGCCGACGTGATTTTACCTGCCACCACCTGGGGCGAAAAAGAAGGCACCGTGACCAACTCCGAACGCCGGATTACCCGGGTGCGCGCTGCCGCACCCAAACCAGGTGAAGCCCGCCACGACTGGGAGGCTGTGGTCGATTTTGCTCAGCGACTGGAACAAAAGCTAGCCAAAGCCAACACCTTGTTTAATTACCCGAGTAGCGAAACCATTTTTAACGAGCACCGCGAAACCACGCGTGGCCGCGACCTGGATATCACCGGGCTCAGCTATCACATCCTGGAAACACAAGGCCCGCAACAATGGCCGTTTAAATCTGGCGCCACCGTAGGTGAAGCACGGTTGTATAGCGATGGCGTATTCCAGAAACCTGACGGCAAAGCGCATTTTATGAGTGCGGTTTACAAAGGCACGGCCGACAAGCCCGATGCGCGCTACCCCTTTCACCTGCTCACCGGCCGCCTGCGTGACCAATGGCATGGCATGAGCCGCACCGGCATTGTGGCGCAACTGTTTAACCATGAAGAACAACCCGTCATTTGGATGCATGCAAACGACATGCAACGCCGTGCGATTAAACACGGCGATATTGTCAAAGTCAGCAACAAGCGAGGTAGCCTGGTCGTGCGCGTACAGGCGTCTGATGAAGTACAACCCGCCCAACTATTTATGCCTATGCATTGGAGCAGCCAGTTTATGCACGGGCTAGGCGTCAATGCGCTGATGCCGCCCGCGGTTGATAAAATCTCCAAGCAGCCTGAGCTCAAGCACACCGCGGTTAAAATCGAGAAGCTAGATTTGCCGTGGCAAATGGTGGTGATGCGTAATTGCGACGACGCGCAACTCATCAGCAAAGTGCGCAAATTGCTCAAGTCATTTGACTACGCTAGCTGTGGTTTATATGGCCGCGATGCCGGCATGGTCATGCTGCGCGCCTCACACCATGCGGCACCTGACGCTGCACTCATTGCACAACTGGATGCGCTGCTGGAGATGACAGAAGATGCGCCCATGCTGACCTATAACGATGCCAAACGTGGTGTCAGCAAACATATCCTGGTGCAAGACAATCACGTGACTGGCGTGCGCCTGATAGGCGAAACCCTGGCCGCTGACTGGTTGCGTGAAATCATGACCAAGGGCGAACTCACCGCCGAGTTGCGCCGCTGGGCATTGGCGCCGCTGAGTGCACCACCAGCGGGTCAACACAGCCGCGGCAAAATCATTTGCAACTGCCTGGATGTTGCGGAAAACGAAATCATCGAAACCCTGGAAATGGGGGCAGACCTGCCCACCTTGCAGAACAAACTCAAATGCGGCACCAGCTGTGGCTCATGCGTGCCAGAGCTTAAACGCCTGGTCAAATTGCATGGCAAAGTCCATGCTTGATGCACATTCAACACTACGTTCAATGCAGCCCCACTGAGGCAAAGATCAATTCTGGTGCAATCGCCCCGATATGCATCATTATCGTGCGTCGCGCTTACCCCCACCCTCCGCCTTAGCGCCTATTGTGTGAAATATACACTTATCAGGCAAGCCATAAACCACGATATAACAATCACTTAAAGTATTTTAATTGCTTGCAGCAACACCACTTTAATTTCTGGCACGCCAATTGCTTATTTGGCATTAAATCTCGTTAATTGACGATGAGAATTTTTTAACAAGGGCATTTTCGCAGTTAGAAAATCCCTTTATGGACAACGGCGTCCATAGCTTATTTACATGCTGCCAAAGGTGGTCGCTAGATAAGCTATGGGCGCCTTTTTTCGTTTTCAAGCTTAGCAAATACTAGTTAAACCGCAACGCATGTATCCATATGCTTGCCTATGATAGGAAACACACGATGAATCAACTTACCCGCGTAGTAGTGGTCGGCAACGGCATGGTGGGACATTATTTTATGCAGGAACTGGTCAAACGCCACCCAGACCTGGCCGCCGCAAACCTGCAAGTCACCGTATTGGGCGAAGAGCCGCGCCCGGCATATGATCGTGTGCACCTGTCCAGTTTTTTCTCAGGCAGCTCCGCTGAAGATTTATCACTGGTCGAAGCTGGTTTTTATGACCGCCCCGGCCTGGATTTACGCCTGAATGCCCGTGTCAGCCAGATTGATCGCCACCAGCATACGGTCACGCTCACCGACAACACCGTATTGCCCTATGACAAATTGGTATTGGCGACCGGCTCTTTCCCCTTCGTGCCGTCTGTGGCTGGCCGTGACCGCGACAACTGCTTTGTCTATCGCACCATTGAAGACCTCGAAGCCATGACGGCCGCTGGCAAAACCGCCAAAAGCGGTGTGGTAGTCGGTGGCGGCCTGCTCGGCCTGGAATGTGCCAAGGCATTGAAAGACATGGGTCTGGAAACCCATGTGGTGGAATTCGCACCGCGCCTGATGGCAGTGCAAGTGGATGAGGCTGGTGGCAAAGTGCTGCGCAGCAAAATTGAAGAACTAGGTGTGCACGTACACACCAATCGCAACACCACCGCGATTGTGGATGGCGCGACGGCACGTCACCGCATGGTGTTTTTTGATGACACCTGGCTGGAAACCGACATGATCGTGTTCTCTGCCGGTATCCGCCCACGTGACGAACTAGCACGCGAATCTGGCCTGGCTATCGGCGCCCGCGGCGGCATCGCCATTGATGATTTCTCCCGCTCCAGCGACCACGATATTTATGCGATTGGCGAATGCGCGAGTTGGCACGACGAGATGTATGGCCTGGTCGCCCCAGGGTATGACATGGCCCGCACCGCCTGCGCGCATTTGTCAGGTGAATCCACGGCCACCTTTCAGGGCGCCGACATGAGCACCAAGCTCAAACTGATGGGCGTCGATGTGGCCAGCGTGGGCGATGCCCATGGCAAAACGCACGGCTGCCGCAGCTATCAGTACACAGATGAAGTGCGCAATATCTACAAAAAAATCGTCGTCAGTGAAGATGGCAAAAAACTGCTGGGCGCGGTGCTGATTGGCAACGCCGATGAATATGGCACGCTGCAACAGATGACCGTCAATGAAATGGCATTGCCGGAAAATCCTGAATTCCTGATTTTGCCAGCCAGCGATGGCAAAGAGAAACCTGGCCTGGGTGTAGATGCCCTGCCAGACAGCGCAGTGATGTGTTCATGCAACAACGTCAGCAAAGGCGCGATTGGCGAAGCGGTGGCGGCGGGTAATTGCAGTATAGGTGCCATTAAGTCCTGCACCAAAGCCGGTACGGCCTGTGGCGGCTGCGTGCCACTGGTGACGCAAGTGATGAAAGCGCAGATGGTCAAGCTGGGCATGACCGTCAACAACCACCTGTGCGAACACTTCCCTTACTCGCGCCAGGAGCTTTACCACCTGGTGCGCGTAGAGCAGATCAGGACCTTTGACGACCTGTTGCACAAGCACGGCAAAGGCCTGGGCTGCGACATTTGCAAACCCACCGCCGCCAGTATCCTCGCGTCGGTCTGGAACGACTTTATCCTCAAAAAAGACCTGGCTTCGCTGCAAGACTCTAACGACTACTTTCTGGGCAATATCCAGAAAGATGGCAGCTACTCGGTGGTGCCACGCATGCCAGGCGGTGAAGTCACACCAGATGGCCTGATCGCCATCGGCCAGATCGCCAAGAAATACAAGCTGTATACCAAAGTCACCGGTGGTGCCCGCGTCGATATGTTCGGTGCCCGCGTTGAACAATTACCTAATATCTGGGAGGAGCTTATCGCCGCTGGTTTCGAGTCTGGTCATGCCTATGGCAAGTCATTACGTACCGTGAAAAGCTGCGTTGGCTCCACCTGGTGCCGCTATGGCGTCGATGACAGCGTCGGCTTGGCCGTGCAGTTAGAAAACCGTTACAAAGGCCTGCGTGCGCCGCACAAAATCAAGTTTGGCGTCTCTGGTTGCACGCGTGAATGCGCCGAGGCCCAAGGCAAAGACGTCGGTTTGATTGCTACCGAAAACGGCTGGAACCTCTATGTGTGTGGTAACGGCGGCATGAAACCACGCCACGCCGAGCTGATCGCCAGCGACCTCACTAAAGAAGAAGCGATCCGCATGATAGACCGCTTCCTGATGTTCTACATCCGCACCGCCGACCGCCTGCAACGCACCAGCACCTGGCGCGACAATATGGAAGGTGGCCTCGACTACCTACGCGACGTGGTAATTCATGATTCGCTAGGCCTGGGCGCCGAGCTGGAAGCACAGATGCAACACGTGGTCGACAACTACCAGGATGAATGGAAAACCGCCGTCAACGACCCTGAAGTGCGCAAACGCTTCCGCAGCTTTGTCAACAGCGCGGCTGGCGACAACAACATCGTCTTTGTCAACGAACGCGAGCAACTGCGCCCGGCGACGCCAGAAGAGAAACAGACAAAACAAGCCGCGAAGATCATTCCTATCCTCGCGACGACAGAGTAATCAACGGAGTCCCTCATGAGTCAATTACAACAAGCAGCGTCATCCGATGATGCAATCAATCAAATCGCTGACAATGCAGGTGCGTGGCACCCGGTTTGCGCGCTGGAGGATATCTGGCCCAATATGGGCGTCTGCGCATTGCTCGAAGGTCGCCAGATTGCGATTTTCCGCCTGCAGGATAATCAACTGTATGCCATGGACAACCACGACCCGCACAGCGACGCCAACGTGCTGTCGCGCGGCATCGTCGGTGACTTAGGCGGCGAACGTGTGGTCGCCTCGCCTATCTACAAGCATCACTACCAGTTGCGTACCGGCCTCTGCGTTGAAGACGCCAGTATCCGCCTGAACACCTACGCGGTGGAACTGCGCGATGGCGCAGTGTGGGTGCAGGTTTAACCAGGGTTGAGGCCAGAAACAATGGTGACGCAGGTTAAATCAGTCTGTCCTTATTGCGGTGTCGGTTGCGGCATTGTGATGGAGGTCGAGGAGCCTAGCGAAAACAAGGTCCAGCGCGTGATCAAGGTCTACGGCGACAAGCAACACCCAACCAACTTTGGCCGCCTGTGTACCAAAGGCAATACCTGTATCCAGGCCATCGCCGAATCCGGCCGTTTGGAATACGCTTATGTGCGCCCTGAGCGCGGGCAAGAATCCGTGCGCACCGGCATGGACGCCGCCATTAAAGAAACGGCTCGCCGCCTGCGCGTTATTTTGGACCAACATGGCCCGGATGCCATTGCGCTGTATGTGTCTGGGCAGATGTCGATTGAGTCACAATACCTGGCCAACAAACTGGTCAAAGGCTATCTCGGCAGCAACAATATTGAATCTAACTCGCGCCTGTGCATGGCCAGTGCGGGCAGCGGTTATAAATTATCGCTAGGTGCCGACGGCCCGCCTGGCTCCTACCAGGATTTTGACCAAACCGAGCTGTTCTTTGTGATTGGCGCCAATATGGCCGATTGCCACCCGATTTTATTCCTGCGCATGATGGATAGAGTCAAAGCCGGGGCCAAGTTGATCGTCGTCGACCCGCGCCGCAATACCACGGCTGATAAAGCCAATTTGTTTATGCAGATCAAGCCCGGCACTGACTTATCCCTGCTCAATGGCCTGCTGCACTTGCTAGTAAAAAACGGCCATACCGATGCTGCATTTATTGCCGAATTTACCGAAGGCTGGGAGGTCATGCCAGACTTTCTGGAGGAATATTCGCCAGAAAAAGTGGCCGTCATCACTGGTCTCAATGAAAGCGATATTCGCCAGGCAGCGCAATGGATAGGCACCAGTAACAACTGGATCAGTTGTTGGACCATGGGGCTGAATCAAAGCACGCATGGCACCTGGAACACCAATGCGATTTGTAACCTGCATCTGGCCACCGGCGCGATTTGCCGCCCTGGTAGCGGCCCGTTTTCACTCACCGGGCAACCTAATGCCATGGGCGGCCGTGAAATGGGCTATATGGGCCCTGGCTTGCCAGGCCAGCGCTCAGTGCTGGTCGAGCAAGATCGTCGATTCATCGAGCAGTTGTGGAAGGTGCCGGAAGGCACGCTGCACACCCGTCTGGGCGGCGGCACCGTGGCTATGTTTGAGCAAATGATGGCTGGCGACATCAAAGCCTGCTGGGTGATTTGCACCAACCCGGTTGCCAGCATGGCGAATCGTAAAAATGTGATTGCAGGGCTAGAAAAAGCTGAACTGGTGATTGCGCAGGATGCGTTCTTAGATACCGAAACCAATCGCTATGCCGATATTTTGCTACCGGGCGCGCTCTGGGCCGAGGCAGAAGGTGTGATGATTAACTCTGAGCGCAATATGACGCTGATGCAGCATGCCGTGAACCCGCCGGGTGAGGGCATGGCAGATTGGCAGATTATTGCCAAAGTCGCTTGCGAGATGGGCTTTAGCGAAGGTTTTAGCTACACCTCTGCCGCTGAAGTGTTTGCTGAAATCACCCAGGCCACTAACCTGAAAACCGGCTATGACATTCGCGGCGTGAGCCACGACAAGTTACGCCAGCAATCGCTGCAATGGCCATATGCGCCAAACAGCACAGAAGATCGCAACCCAATTCGTTATATCAACAATGGCATCAGCCAAAAACTGACCACTCGCGAAGATGGCAGCCAACCGCGCATTGCGTTTGCTACCGCCAGTGGCAAAGGCGTATTTTTTGCCCGCCCGCATATGGACCCCGCCGAACTGCCAGACCCGGACTATCCGTTTGTGCTTAACACCGGCCGCCTGCAACACCAATGGCACACCATGACCAAAACCGGCAAGATTGCGACGCTGAACAAGCTCAACCCCGGGCCATTTGTAGAGCTGCATCCTGAAGACGCTGCGGCGCTCGGCATACAAGATAAAGATCAGGTTGAGATTCGTTCGCGGCGTGGCCGCGCCGTATTACCGGCGGTGGTGACTGACCGCGTGCGTGCGGGTAACTGCTTTGCGCCTTTTCACTGGAACGATGTGTTTGGCGATGATTTAACCATTAATGCAGTCACCAGTGATGCGATAGACCCTATCTCGCAACAACCCGAATTCAAATTTTGCGCCGTGGCGATGACACGCGTCGCACCCGCTCAGCGCGCCGCTAGCCAGGCAGGCGATACGCACATCGCAGTCAGCAGCACGCATGACTCGGTCAAGAATCACAAGGAACTCCATATGAAAGACATTGACGCTTTAGCCAGATTGCTGGGGCTAGATAAGCAGCCGGAAATTATTCTAGATGCGCAAGAGCAACTTTACCTGCAGGGCTTTGTCACCGGCTTGCGCACCGAAGAATCGCGCCAACTTGGTGGCGTGCCCATGCTGCCAGAAGGTGCACCACTCGCCCCAGCCAAACATCTGCTCATCAACGGCATGCTGGCTGGCCTGTTTGCGCGTAGCTGGCTGCCTGATCACCCCACAAGCTTGCCAGATTTTTTAACCACGCCAGCCGCCGTGCCGGTGATAATTTTGTGGGCCTCACAAACTGGCAATGCTGAAAGCGTTGCAGAAACCTGTGCAGAACGCCTTAAAGCCAGTGGCATCCATGCCAAAGTCATGCCGATGGATAGTATCAAAACAGCCGAGCTGGCCATGACTCAGCAGGTATTGCTGCTCGCCAGCACCTTTGGTGACGGCGACCCGCCTGACAATGGCAACCAGTTTTGGCAGGCACTACAAGCCGACAACGCCCCTCAATTAAACAACACACATTTTTCTGTGCTGGCATTTGGCGACTCTAACTATGACCAGTTTTGTGGCTTTGGCCGCAAGCTCGATGCGCGCCTCGAAGCCTTAGGGGCACAACGCCTGGCTGACCGTGTTGATTGTGAACCAGAGTTTGAACAAGCGGCCAACGACTGGCTGGGCAAAGTAGTTGCCGCATTGGTCGCTAATGCTCCCACAGTCACGCAGCCCGCCATGGCACTGGCAGGTGATTTAGATGAAGCGCTCGCAGACACTGCCACAGCAACGCCTTTAGGCTACACCCGTCAGCAACCACTCAAAGCGCCATTAATCATTAACCAGCGCCTCAATGCCCAAGGTGCCGACAAAGAAATCCGCCAATTTGGCTTTGACCTCACCAATAGCGGCTTCAATTATGAAGCTGGCGACGCACTCGGTGTGTGGCCAACCAATTGCCCTGAGCTGGTCGGTGACACACTTAGCGCGCTAAAACTGTCGCCCTCAACCCTAGTCAGCGTAAAAGATCACGGCGAGCTTGCTCTGGTCGACGCCCTGTCAAATCACTATGACATTGCCCGCATCACGCCAGATGTTCTCAAGTTTGTGCAAGCACGTAGCGCCAGCACAGAGTTATCCTTGCTGATGGCCGACGACAAAGCACTCAAAGACTGGCTATGGGGCAAACAAATTATCGACTTATTGCAGGCCTACCCGATCAAGGTCGAAGCCAGTGAATGGCTGGCGGTGTTAAAACGCCTGCAACCACGGCTTTACTCTATTTCATCCAGCCCGAAAACACACCCCAACCAGGTGCACCTGACGGTTTCTACCGTGCGTTACGGTAAAGACCATGCGCGTGGCGGCGTCTGCTCAACCTTTATGGCCGACCGCGCCGGTGATCTCACTGTGCCTATTTTCCTGCAACGCTCCGCACACTTTCGCCCACCCAAAAACCCAGATGCACCGTTGATCATGGTCGGCCCCGGCACAGGCATCGCGCCATTTATCGCCTTTTTGCAAGAGCGCCAGGCCACTGCCGCTGCGGGTAAAAACTGGCTATTTTTCGGTGAACAACACGCCGCCACAGACTTTTATTACCGCGAAGAGCTAGAAGCACTACAGAAAGCAGGCATGTTAACCCGCCTGGATACAGCCTTCTCTCGCGACCAAGCCGACAAGATTTATGTGCAACACCGTATGCTGGAACAAGGCGAGCAGCTATGGCAATGGCTGCAACAAGGCGCCCACTTTTGTGTATGTGGCGATGCCAGCCGCATGGCAAAAGATGTGGATGCAGCGCTGAAAACGATTGTACAAACGTATGGCAAGATGACAGCAGAAGCTGCGGCTGACTATGTGGCCAAGATGGCGCAGGAAAAGCGCTATGTGCGAGATGTGTATTAAGCGATTGATAGCCTAATCATCAAAATAAGTAGGTCAGCCAGTGTTTAAAAAACAAATCTAGGTAAATTAAGTTCATAGCAAAAGCCTCAATAGGCATTAGCATGCACACTGACTACCGAATGGCATGATGACTGGCTTTATCCATTTGGATAACCAACACTTTTCTATTCAAACAAATCAGCATGCGAGCCTGCGCGCACAAATATAATCTGTTCGACTTTACCTGCAAAATGCAGTTTATAAGCCAGTAAAAAATCACCACCAATATGACACTCTCGATGACCTTCCCAATCGCCCCCCAGCGGGTGATCTAACCACTCTGGCCCAAGTGGCGCGTCATTCACCACCAATAGCGTCATTGCCTCTTTGAGGCGATTCATATCGTATCGACCGGCATGTGATAATCGCTCCCAGTCTTTGAGAAAGGACTTTGTGTAATCTGATGAGCGTGGAAGCCTGGCGCGTTTACTTGACGCTGTTTTTTTCGAGGTCATTCAGCAACTCATCAGCGTTTGCAAAGCGTGCTTTATTGCGACTTGCGATGGCATCTGCTTCCATCATGGCAGCATGGGTTTCAGGATTAGGTACTTTGAGGGGGAAGGGTAATTGCTTTTCCACCACAACCCTGGTTAAAAATACACGCACTGCATCTGACACTGAAAGGCCCATTGACGCCAATGTCTCAGTTGCTTCTAACTTGATTTTCTCGTCCACTCTGACATGAACCATGCTTGTCGTTGACATATGAATACCTCGCTTATTTTGAGTTACAATGTATCTCAAAATAAGCGAGAAATCAAGTCGGCATTTGAGCATGCTGGCTGATCATCAATGATGGGCGTATTTAAATTTTTAATATTTTCACTAATTCGACTGAGCGCAAGATTTCAAAGTGATGCGCTATGCTAAGTTCAGGGTGATTCAAGTCAAATCCACCGCAAGCCACCTTGCGCCGTGCACTTGCAAGTTGCCCTACAACTTCAAGCCAACTTGTCATCAGACACAGGATATTTAGGGTCTTCCAGTAAGTTGATTTCTATCAGCCCCTTTGCATTGCCAAGTAGCTCTTGGCAATCGCGGCTGAGATGTCTCAAATGCAGTTTTTTACCTGCCGCGTAGTACTTCTCCGCCAGACTGTCAATCGCAACCAGGGCAGAATGATCCACCACCCGCGCACTTTTAAAATCAATCACAACCTGCGCTTGATCATTGCTCGGATTAAACAAGGCCTGAAAATTGGCCACGGATGCAAAAAACAGTGTGCCGCTGAGCGTATGAACTGTTTCGCCATCGACGTCTGTCTCAGTCTGCACTGACATTTGTTTGGCGTGTTGCCATGCAAACACCAATGCAGAAACGATGACACCCGCGATGACTGCAATGGCCAGATCGGCAATAATCGTCACCCCGCCAACCAGCAAGCCGACAAATACATCTTGTTTGGGCACTTTGCCAAACAGATTAAGCGTGCCCCATTCGAATGTTTTTTCAGCGACCACGAACATCACACCGATCAGCGCAGCAAGTGGAATCATCTCAATCCAGCGTGAAGCAAATAAAATAAACGAAAGCAGAAATAATGAGGTGGCAATGCCTGACAAGCGTTTAATCGCGCCATTATTAATATTGATCATGCTTTGCCCTATCATCGCACAGCCTCCCATGCCGCCCAAAAATGCAGTCATAATATTCGCCGCGCCTTGGGCCATTGCTTCACGATTCGGACGGCCTCGCGTTTCGGTCATTTCATCAATCAGGTTAAGCGTCAGTAGTGTTTCGATCAACCCAACGGCGGCGAGTATTAACGCGTAGGGAAAAATGATAGTGAGTGTTTCTAATGTCCATGGCACTGCAGGGAGATTAAAATGAGGCAGGCCGCCGCTAATTGACCCTAAATCACCCACCGTTTTTGTATCCAGGCCAAAGTAAATTACGCTGACCGATACCAGCACAATGGCGGCCAGTGTCGATGGAATAGCTTTGGTCAGCTTAGGCAACAGGTAAATAATCGCCATAGTAACGGCGATTAACCCGAGCATGATATAGAGTGGTTGACCACTCATCCAGTGACTCGAGCCATCCGCATGCACGGTTTTAAAGTGATTGAATTGCGCCAGAAAAATCACGATTGCCAGGCCGTTAACAAAGCCCAGCATGACCGGATGCGGCACCATGCGGATGAATTTACCTAGTTTAGCCACAGCAAAAAGAATTTGTAGCAATCCCATCAACACAATGGTCGCAAACAGATAGTGGACACCATGCTGCACCACTAACGCCACCATCACTACCGCCAATGCGCCAGCCGCACCTGAAATCATGCCGGGGCGGCCACCAAATGCCGCGGTGATAAAAGACACAATGATGGCAGCATATAGACCCGTCAATGGCGAGACATGCGCAATCAATGCAAAAGCAATAGCCTCTGGCACCATGGCCAGCGCCACGGTCAAACCGCTGAGTAGATTCGTTTTAATTTCAGACAATGTTGAGGGTGACCCCTGTGCTATCAACATTTAAGCTCCAGTAAGTGTATAAAAAGATCACCTCTGACCATTTAAAATGGCATGGCAATATGATTAGAGATCAATAGAATGCAGTGTATTAGCTTGGCTCGCGCTTAGAGGACACTGACTAACGATGCGTTTAGAGGGTGGAAGTTTGACTGACATTGATCGAACTATTTTTTATTTAAAGAAAAACAGGCACTGAATACGCCTAAAGCATTTGCGCTTCATTCAGCGCTCGTAACACTGCCGTCAACACCCCAGGAAACTTCTGCTCAATCTCCGCCACCCTGAGTGCATTCATATGCTCAGTGCCTTCGATTAAGGTCTCCACAATGCCTGCGGCTCGCAAGATTTTAAAGTGATGCGATAGGCTGGATTTTGGGCGATTGAGGTCAAACTCACCGCAAGTCATTTTGCGCCCGGCGCTTGCAAGTTGCCCCACAATATCAAGGCGTGTCGGGTCAGACAGCGCGTACATAATGTCCGTCAGCTCTATCTGATCAATACTTGGGTGCTTAATTTGTCGCATGTATAAAATTTATCACAACGCTTGATATTATTCCATAGTTCGATTATATTCGAACATTAGAAGTTAACCTAAAATATAAAGTAGCGTGATGAATAAACAAAAATCGTCGCAAGGGATCCCCCTCGCCTTATATGCATTAATGGCAGGCGCGTTTGGCATAGGCACCACAGAGTTCGTGATTATGGGCTTGTTGCCGGAAGTCAGCCGCGACTTGCAGGTCACCATCCCCATGGCGGGGTTATTAATCAGCGGCTATGCATTAGGTGTGGCGGTTGGCGCGCCGATTATGTCTATATTAATGGCCAAGTTTTCACGCAAAAAGTCTTTGCTGTGGTTGATGGGCATATTTACGCTGGGCAACCTAATCTGCGCCATCGCGCCGGATTACACCACGCTGATGGTGGCGAGGGTAGTCACCTCATTTGCGCACGGTACTTTTTTTGGCATAGGCGCCGTGGTGGCAACCAGCCTGGTGCCTAAAGATAAACGCGCATTGGCGATTGCTTTAATGTTTACCGGACTCACCGTGGCCAATGTGATTGGCGTGCCAGCTGGTACATGGTTAGGCCAACTGTTGGGTTGGCGCGCAACTTTTTGGGCGGTGACCATGATAGGCCCGCTGGCGTTGGCAGCGCTCTATTTTCTGCTGCCTAGTGATCATCATGCAGAAAAAGTGGCTGTTAAGTCTGAGATCAATGCCTTATTGCAACCGCAGGTGATTGCCGGGTTACTGCTGACCATTATTGCAGACACCGGCTTGTTCGCTATCCTCACTTATGTGGCACCGATTTTGACCGATGTGGCCCATTTTTCACCCGCGGCCATCTCGCCTGTATTTTTATTGTTTGGCGTAGGCATGGTGATCGGCAACATCATTGGCGCCAAACTGGCAGACATCAACCTCGATAAAACACTGATCGGTGCATTGATATTCATCATCGCCACCTTAGCCTCTTTCTCATTGTTTTCGCATAACCAGATCGCGGTCGTCAGCCTGGTTGGCTTACTCGGCATTGCGGGCTTTGCCATGGTGCCTTCACTACAGATAAAAATCCTCGAAAAAGCCAGCGGTGCGCCTACCCTCGCCTCTGCCATGAACATTGGCGCCTTCAATGTGGGCAATGCAGCGGGTGCCTGGGTCGGTGGCCTAGTGATTTCTCACGGCTTAGGCTTGATTTCGATAGGCTGGATTGCCGCCTGCATCGTCTTTATCGGACTCGTATTGGCGGTAGTCGAGATGCGACTGGTTTCAAACCGCCCTCATTCAACACCTGCGTAAACACGCTTTAACTATCAAAGGACCATCATGGCTGACTTATTTTCTAGCTACCAATTAAAAGATGTCACTCTTAGAAACCGCATCGCGATTCCGCCCATGTGCCAATACATGGCCGAAGACGGCGTGGTGAATGACTGGCATTTGGCGCATTACACCACCCTCGCCCGTGGCGGCAGCGGCCTGGTGATTGTAGAAGCCACTGGCGTCGCACCAGAAGGCCGCATCACGCCAGGTTGCCTGGGCATCTGGAATGACACTCAAGCTGAAAAACTGCGTGAAATTGCCGCTGCCATTAAAGCCGCTGGTGCGGTGCCTGGCATTCAGATCGCCCATGCCGGGCGTAAAGCCAGCGCCAACAAACCTTGGGAGGGCGATGACCATATCGCAGAGAACGACCCACGCGCCTGGCAAACCATTGCGCCATCGGCGATTGCCTTTGGTGGCGACTTGCCGCGTGTCCCAAAAGCAATGACGATTGATGATATCAACCGCGTAAAAGCTGATTTTGTGGCGGCGGCCAAACGCGCACTGGATGCAGGCTTTGAGTGGCTCGAAATCCACTTTGCGCATGGCTACCTCGGGCAAAGTTTTACCTCTGCACACTCGAACCAACGCACCGATAGCTACGGCGGCAGCTTTGAGAACCGCTCACGCTTCACCATTGAAACTTTAGAAGCTATCCGCGATGTGTGGCCAGAAAACCTGCCACTGACAGCACGATTTGGCGTCATTGAATACGATGGCAAAGATGAAGAAACATTGACTGAGTCGATTCAACTGGTAAAAGCCTGGAAACAGCGCGGCCTGGATATGCTGAGTGTGAGTGTCGGCTTTACGATCCCCGAGACCAATATCCCCTGGGGCCCTGCATTTTTGGCACCGATTGCCCAGCGCGTACGCAATGAGGCAGGCATTCCCGTCTCATCCGCCTGGGGCTTTGGTGCGCCGTCATTGGCAGACAACGCGATTCGCCAAGAACATCTGGACCTGGCAATGATTGGGCGTGCACATCTGGAAAACCCGCATTGGCCTTATTTTGCAGCCAAAGCGTTGAATAAAGAAAATGCAGCCTGGGTATTACCAGCGCCTTATGCGCACTGGCTGGCGAGATATAGAAGCCCGACGGCTGATTAAGCGTGTCTGACGTGGAGGCGTTATGTTGCAATGGCGCCTCGCTTTTTTATAGCACCTCTTCAGCTAAAACCACGTTCATGAATACCGGCGCGGCATGTGATCACAGAACACGCATTAAAACCCAGCTAATCCATGCGCATTCTTAAGCCGAATGACTCATTCCGTCATGCCAATACGACTTAACTTTCCACTCCGCAGCCGCGTTAATGAAAATAATTATCATAAATACATGAAATTCGCAATTACATTTACACCAAACATAGTAAATGTTAGTTAAACAGGCGGTGTTTTCCTATGTGGGCTATTGATTTTAATTTTGCAAGTTAGATACTGTAATCATTGTATTTTCGTTAATGGTTATCTAGGTAATTATTTTAACGATAGTAAAAATGGTTGCTTGGCGACTCAAAACAATACGTAAATACAATCATGAAATGCATCTGCAAGGTTATATTTCATGTGACAAAAAATCTTTTCGGGAGATGATGATGAGCGCAATCGTTAAATTTGTAAAAGATGAAGATGGCGTCGTCGCCATCGAGTATGTGATTATTGCTGCGGCACTGGTAGGTGTACTCGCTGCCGTGTTTTCTGGGATGGGTACCACACTGACCACTAAGCTGCAGGCCATTGTGAACGGTATCACAACCTAATCACTGCATCACGTTATTGGGTTTAAACCTATGACAACCATCAAAGCCTCTTACCCCACTGGTGAGAGGCTTTTTTGTTTATAAAATGACGAGTTACACGACACTTGGATTGTGGTTATTGGCCGGTATATTGATCTACGCCTGTTATACCGACCTGCGATTTCGCAAAATTTATAACACATTAATTGTGTTTGGCCTGATCAGCAGTTTTGGCTTGTGGTTATTGCATGCCAACGGCTCAGGTGTATTGCAGTGGTTACAAGGCGTGGGGTTAGCGTTCATGTGTTTTATGCCACTTTATGTACTGAAAGGCATGGCGGCAGGGGATGTCAAGCTTGCCATGGTCGTGGGTGGCATTGTGGGTTCGGCGGCATGGATGCCAGTTGCAGTGTGTATCTATCTGGTTGGAGGAATGTTGGCATTGGGAGTGGTGGTGTGGCAGAAACGGGAACTGCAATTGATTAGCAATCTGCATGCAATCCTGTTTTTCAAATTGCACCATATGCCTCTCCAGCTAGATATGGAGGGTAATACCGATAGCATCAACAGTGTAGGCAGAATGCCGTATGCACTGGCGATTGCGATAGGTACGTTGATGGGGGTGTACACACAGCAGATGTAGTCTGGCATTAATGACCATTTAATTTGCAGGTTTTTTCGCAAAAGAGAACAAAAATGAATATGCGTGCAATGACGATGTTGTTGTTTGCCTTGTTGGCAGCGGTTGGCGCGGTCGTCGCAGCGTCCAAGTGGCTGCAAACGCGTTCTATGCAAACTGAAAAAGTAGTGGTGATGATCAGCCCACTCAATATGGGCGAAAAGATCAATGTGGGCATGCTTAAGCGCATCGATTGGCCCAAAACCAGTTTACCCGAAGGGTTTTTTGGCGACATAGAAAAACTCGATGGCCGGGTAGTTAAATATAGCCTGCAACATGGCGAGCCTGTGCTCGAATCAAAACTGGCACCGGTTGGCTCCAGAGGCGGCTTGTCTGCCGTGATTGCCGAAGGCAAGCGCGCGATTACGGTCAAGGTCAACGAAGTGGTCGGCGTGGCAGGTTTCGCATTGCCCGGCAATTACGTGGATATCATCGTCAATACCAACCAAGCCGAACAAAGCGGTAGCGAAGACAATATTTCCAAGATTGTCCTCAAGCATATCCTCGTGCTGGCGGTGGGCGATGACGTCAATGCCGATGCCGATAAACCCAAAGTGGTGAATGCCGTAACACTGGAAGTCACACCAGAACAGGCAGAAATGATAGACCTGGCCCGCAGCGTGGGCAATCTTTCCCTGGTGTTACGCAATCAGTCAGACCCTGGTGACATTGCAACACAGGGCATCACCAAAGAAGCCTTGTTATCCATGGTGCCCAAAAACGCAGGGCCGATGATGCCTGTGATTAGCAAACCCAGAGCGAAAAAGACCATTGTTGCGGCAGTGGCACCAGTAGTGGTGACTAAAAAATGTACCAAGGTATTCACCGGGACAACAGAGTCACTTGAGTGTTTTTAACGCAATAGCAAGTAAACAATAACTCTAACAATATTGAAAACCTAAGGTTTTCAGAGGGGGTCGATCATGGATTTCTTCTCGCTGAAGAGTACGCATATCGTCTTTGATCACAAGTCAAAACATGCGTTGAAGTTATCTCTACTGGCCGTGGCGCTCATCGCTGCCACGTCACCATCCTTGTTAATGTCTGCCGAAAAAGCCAAAGCTACGGTGATTGAAACCAACGATTACATTGGTAATGGCGATGCAAACTGTGACGGAGACATTGCGCACCCGACGACCATGCACCTGCCCCTGGGCAAGTCTACCTTAATGAGTCTGCCGGAACCGCTGGCCACGCGCAGCGTAGGTGACCCTGGCGTGCTGCAAACCAAGCTGGTGTCATTAAAAACCTTATATTTGCTTGGGGTGAATATAGGCACCACCAATATGATTATTAAAGGCAAAAGTGGCAAATGCACCTTTGTCGATGTCGTGGTGAATATGGATGCAGAAGGCTTGCTGCACACTCTGGCAGAACTATTGCCTGAAGAAAAAAACATCAAGGTCACCGCCGCCGCAGACTCGCTGATTGTATGGGGCTCGGTGGAAGACGCGCTGACGGCCAACCGGGTGATTGATATTGCACAGACTTTTGTCAGAAGAAGAACCATGCCGGTATTTGCCAGTGGCGACAACGCACAGATGCAAATGCAGATGCAGATGCAACAACAGCAACAATCACAGCAGCAGCTCAACAACCCGCTATTACAAGAGTTTGTGAACCCGCGCATTGTCAACATGCTCACCGTCTCGGCCCAGCAACAGGTGATGCTGGAGGTGAAGGTCGCCGAGGTTTCCAAAACCCTGCTGGACAAACTAGGTGCCAGTATTGCGCTCAGCAAAACTTCAGGTAGCTGGACCTACACCCTGTTGGGCAACTTTCTCTCTACATCGGGCAGTGCTACCGGCGGATCGATTGGTGGCTTCAAGTCAGCCAATAAAAACTTTACGTTGGATGCTGAAAAGCGCGATGGCCTGATCAAAGTGCTGGCTGAGCCAACCATTATGGCCATTAGTGGCCAGGAAGGCAGCTTTTTGGCGGGCGGGCGTATTTTTATCCCGGTGGCACAAAATGCCGGCGCAGGTAACACCATCACGCTAGAAGAAAAAGAGTTTGGCGTGGGTGTGAAGTTCACCCCTACCGTACTGGCGGGCGGACGCATCAATTTGCGTGTCGCGCCAGAGGTGTCAGAGCTTAACCGCGAGGGCATAGGCGTGACTGCCACTGGTTTTAGCGGCACGGCCATTTTACCGGCGTTTACCACCAGAAAAGCCTCAACCACCGTGCAACTGTTTGACGGACAAAGCTTTGCGATTGGTGGCCTGATCAAAAACAACACCACCGCCAATATCAAGGCTTTTCCGATTTTGGGTGAGATTCCCATCATTGGCGCGTTGTTCAGAAGCTCAGACTTTCAAAACGATAAAACCGAACTGGTGTTTGTGGTCACCCCACACCTGGTGAAACCGATTAACCCGGCAGATATTGATTTGCCGACCGGCCGCCACACCGACCCCAGCCGTAAAGAGTTTTTTCTGGGCGGCAAGCTGGAGGGTAAACCCGATGGGGATGCGCCTGCCAACACCCGTGCTGACGAAAAAACACCCGCAAAAAAGACTGATGAACCAAGCGCAGACAATGCGACTGGATACGATCTTAAATAGGATGCCAACATGAAACCGCTCAATCTATATTTGTTGTTAGGGGTGGCAGTCGGTGTATCTGCCTGTCAAAGCACCATGCCACGATATGAACGCGAATTCGGCGAAAGCGTCCGCAATACCTTGCAGGCGCAAATCATCCATCCTGAGGCAGAAAATAATGCGGACCCCGTCAAGGGGCTGGATGGCCGCGCTGCGCGTGACTCGATTAACAGTTACCAAAAGTCATTCTCCAAACCGGTGCCACAACCCAGTGTGTTTAATTTTGGCGTGGGCGGTACCAGTTCGAATAACGGCACAGGCAACCAGTAGGCGCGCACCAGGTAAAGTATCCGCATCAGTTTCTATCTATGGAGATTGATATGTTAATGACCAGACATTGCAACAAGTATCCGTCGTCAGGCTCGATTGCGCTCATGGTATTGCTGTTTTTGCCATTGCTGCTGGTGATGGGCGGCCTCGGCGCTGACCTGGGCAAGCTGTATGTCACTAAATCAGAGTTGCAAAATGCAGCGGACGCCTGTGCGCTGGCTGGCGCGGCACAATTTGATGGCTTGAGTAATGAACAAACCAGAGCCTCCGCTGCCGGGCTGACCGTTGCGCAAAATAACAGCGCCTATTTTCAGAAGAATGTGATCGCCACCGGCGAGGTCAGCATTACCTTTCCGAGTGCAGCGAATGGCGTCAATGGTAAATATGTACGCTGCAGCATTACGCGTAACGGCATCAGCAACTGGATCACGCCGGTCTTGAACCGCATAGGCGGCAGTGTCAATGCTGCTGAATCGGTCACCGCGGTTGCCACCGCCACAACACTACCCTCGCAAACCGCCTGTGCTATCCCGATTGGCATTTGCCAGCCGGATGTGGCCGGTAAAAATCCGGGGGACTGGCTCTCAGGCATCGCGTCACCAAACAACGGCAACAAAGATACTACGCTCTCTGGCCATTTTCGCTGGGTAGATTTCACCAGTGGGAGCGGAGGCGCTAATGAGCTGGCAGATATCCTCAGTGGCAAACAGTCTACCGACTGCTCGGTGAAAGCCTCGACAAACCAATATATAGGCACCCCTGGCTACAAAGCCTCATTGCGGGATGACTTTAATACCCGCTTTGGTATCAAAAAGAAAAACGAAGCGTCCTCGGGTTATTTTCCCGATGTGAGTGGCAAGGGTTACTACAACCCAGGCCAAACCAATCGCTATGTGGCCGATTTTTTAACCAATGCGGCCCCCAATAACACCGCCTATAGTGATATTTCGGGCATCTCGATTAGCAATGCCTACGGTTATATGCCTAGCACAGACCTCAAAGCCTACGGCACTAACCGGCGGGTAGCCATTGCACCGGTGGTGGATTGCACGACGATGAAGCTCAAATCATTCGCCTGCGTTTTTTTGCTGCACCCGATGCCGACCACCAGCAGTGTCAACTTTAATATGTATATCGAGTATCTGGGCAACGCCTCCACCTCCGTCACGCCGTGCAGCAAGACTGGCGGGCTGGTAGGTGGTGGCTCAGTACTGGGGCCCAAGGTGGCAGCCTTGGTGGAATGATCATGAACAAGCGCACAACACATTCAGGTATCGCCGCCATCGAGTTGGCGGTGGTGATGCCATTTCTGATCATTGTCATGCTAGTGGGCGTCGATCTGGCAAAAACCATGTTCCAGTACAACGAGCTGGTTAAAAACGTGCGCGACGCCAGCAAATACCTGGCCGGACACACGCGGCCGATGAATTGCGCTTCTACCACAGACCCAGAGGTCCTGGCTTACAAAACCGTCATTACCGAAACCAAAAACCTGGCCGTCTGTGGCTCACTCAGCAGTTGTTCGACAGCATCTGTCACCGGCCTCTCCACCAGCAAGGTACAAGTGCAGTATCTCATGGTTGGCAGCGTGACCATGGTCAAAGTCGGCATCAACAGCATGAGCCTGTCTTACATCACCAAGCTTTTTTCCGGCTCGCTGGCGCTGGGTAATATCTCCAGCACGTTTTATCAACCACAACTGGATACAGTCAGCACGAGCTGTCATCAACTGACATGAACACACGTAAATTACAACACGGCGCCTATGCCATCGAGTTTGTACTGGTCTCGGGGTTTCTGTTTTTGCTGCTGTTTTCTATTGTCGAGCTAGGCAAAGTGCTGCACTACTACGACGCGGCCTCACAGGCCACGCGCGCGGCAGCCCGTTTGGGCACGGTCTGCACACAAAACAGCAATGCCATCAAAACACAGGTGACCAGCCGCTTGCCTTTTGTCACCAGCAGCAATGTGGTCGTCACGTATTTACCAGGTGGCTGTACGGTGGCGGACTGCAAGACCATCACGGTGGCCCTGAGCCAGGCCGTTTATACCTCGGCAGTGTTTGGTTTTAATGTGACCATGCCCAGTTTCACAACCACGCTCCCCAGAGAAAGCCTGGATAGTCAATATAACGCTAAGTGCAATTAGGTGTTGATATGAAAATACTAATAATAAGTGAAAACAAACAAGTCGTTGAAAGCCTCTCTGGCTTCCAGACCCTACACCAGCGGGGCTTTCAATGTAGCGCCTACCAAGCCAAGCTGGTCAATGCTAACCAAAAGATTGCCGCCGAGCAGCCAGATGTGCTGATGATTGATGTCAGCCAGTCAGACCTGGCAGAGTTTGACCTGATTGAGCGCTACAAAACGCACTACAGCCAGATGACGTTTATGTTGCTGTCTGAAGAAGTCAGCTCTGACATGTTGCTTAAAGGCATTCGTGCCGGATTTTCTGAGGTGCTGGCTCTGCCATTGCTAGAGCAAAGCCTGATTGCAGCCCTCGAGCGTTATATGGCGAGATCGCGCGCAACACGCGGGGTGGCGACCAAGGTCATCAGCGTGATCTCGTGTAAAGGCGGTGCCGGGGCGACTTTTGTGGCGACCAACCTGGCCTATGTCATGGCCGAATACACCCACAAGCGGGTGTTGCTGATTGATGCCAACCCCTACTTTGGCGATGCTTCCATGTATCTGTCAGATGAAAAAGCCGCGGCATCGTTGGCCGAGCTATGCCAGCAAATTCACCGGCTGGACTATGCCTTTCTCGACTCTTCCTTGATTGAGGTCTCGCCACGCTTAAAAGTGCTGGCGGCATCAGACAACCCTGCGCATGCCTCAGACGTCAAACCCGAGCATCTGGAAAAAATCATCGAGGTTGCAGCGAACTACTACGACCTCATCGTACTTGATCTCGGCCGCCATATTGATGCATTAACAGTCAAGGCGATGGACCTGAGCCATCAGATACTGCCCGTGGTGCAACTGGTGTTGCCCTCTATTCGTGACGCCAATTATTTATATCGGATTTTTAGCTCGCTCGGCTATGCCAAAGAAAAAATCCATTTTCTGGTCAATCGCTACGACAAAAGTGACAAGTTAAAAATCTCAGATTTTGAACAGGCATTAGGCCTGAAAGTCAGCGACACCCTGCCGAATGAATATGCCCTGGTGAATCACTCGATTAATCAGGGCGAGGCCGTGTACAAACTAAACCCCAAGTCGGACATGGCAAAAAAACTTAAACAACTGGCTGAACAGTTCACCGGTGAAAAAGTCGCCTCTGCCGGTTTTTTTTCTAACCTATTTAAATAGCCGGAGGCTGCATCATGTCCCTTCGTGAAAAATTGCAATCTACCAATAGCAGCTTTAACGCCCACCATAGCGCCGAAAGTGGCCAGGACGCGGTGAGCTACGCCTCGCTCAAACGGCAGATACATAGCCAGATTTTGGATCGCATTAATCTGGAAAAACTGGCGACATTATCCGATGAGCAGATCAAAAAACAGATCAATGAACTGGTCAGCGTGATCGTTGATGAGCAAAGCATCGCGTTGAATACTGTCGAAAGAGGCTCACTGGCGCGAGACATTCAATATGAAATGTTTGGCCTGGGGCCACTGGAGCCGCTGCTCAGTGACCCGGCAATCTCGGACATCCTGGTCAATGGCTACAACCAGGTTTATATAGAACGCAAAGGCATTCTGGAGTTAACGCAGGTGCAATTTCAGGATAACCAGCACCTCCTTAACATCATTGAGCGCATTGTCAGCCAGGTGGGCAGGCGGGTGGATGAGTCCAGCCCGATGGTCGATGCGCGTCTGGCAGATGGTTCACGTGTGAATGCCATCATCCCGCCACTGGCGCTGGATGGGCCCGTCATGTCAATTCGCCGCTTTGCGGTCAGCCCGCTACTCACCGACGACCTGGTGCGGCTCAAAACCATGACGCCACAAATGGCGAACTTAATCAGCGCATTTTCAAAATCCAAAATGAATGCGGTGATCTCTGGCGGTACCGGCAGCGGCAAAACCACCATGCTCAACCTGGTGTCGGGTTTCATCCCCAAAGAAGAACGCATCGTCACCATTGAAGATGCGGCGGAGTTAAGAATGCAGCAACCCCATGTGGTGAGGCTGGAAACGCGCCCGCCCAATATTGAGAGCAAGGGTGAAGTGACGCAAACGGCCCTGGTACGTAATGCTTTACGCATGCGGCCTGACCGCATCATCCTCGGCGAAGTACGTGGCTCTGAGGCGCTGGATATGTTGCAGGCAATGAACACCGGGCATGAAGGCTCATTTGCCACCATTCATGCCAACAGTGCGCGCGATGCGCTGGCCAGAATGGAGAATATGGTCGGGATGGCCGGTGCCAACCTCACCTTGCTGGCAACGCGGCAGCAAATTGCAGCAGCGATCAATGTAATTATTCAGGTATCGCGCCTGGTGGATGGCACACGCAAAATTGTCAGCATTCAGGAGATCACCGGCATGGAGGGCGAAACCATTACCATGCAGGAGATTTATGGCTTTAAACAAACCGGTGTCGATGCGCAGGGCAAAGTCAGCGGCTACTTTTATGCCACCGGCGTGGTGCCTACTTTTATGCAAAGGCTTAAAGCCTATGGGGCAGGATTATCAGAATCAGACTTTGATCCCACGGTCAGATACGAGGTGTCATCATGATGAAGATCAATACCCAACTGATGCTGTTTGCGGTGCTTGGTTTTTTTGCCTGCTTTCTGTTTTTTGAAGCTGTGCTGTTAGTCTGGAAAGAAAAACATAGTGCAGAAGCCAAAAAACTGGCTAGCCGCCTCAAGGGCGTTGCCAGTGACAATATTTACCGCAACGAAATCAGCATTTTACGCAGCCGCATCCAGGACAGCCAAAGCCAGCTGATTAAAGTGCTGGGCTGGTTTTTTGATATCAGGGAACTAGATATTTTATTGATGCAGTCTGGCAAGCTGTGGTCAGTCGAGCAATTTACGCGCTATCTATTTCTGTTTTTTGTGTGCGGCTTTTTAACAGGCCTGATGTTCGGGTTTGACTGGATATGGTGCCTACTATTTGGTGCCATAGCCAGTGTATTGCCCTTGATGCATATCTACCTAGAAAGAAGAAAACGGCTGGAAAAAGTAGAGCAACAACTGCCTGATGCCATCGACTCAATGGCACGCTCGTTGAAAGCCGGCCATTCTTTTCAAAGCGCATTCAAGATTGTCAGTGACGAGTTTGCCGAACCCCTGGCCGGGGAGTTTCGTATTTCACTCGAAGAAACAAACCTTGGCGTTCCGCTTGGCGAGGCCATGTTAAACCTGAGTCGGCGGGTGCCGATTACCGACTTGAAGTTTTTTGTGATTGCGATTCTGATTCAACGCGAATCAGGCGGCAATCTTGCCCATGTATTGACCTCCATGAGCAAGATTATCCGGGACCGTTTCCAGTTAATGCGTGACATCAACACACTGAGCGCTGAAGGCCGCACCTCGGCCTGGGTCATGTGGTTGATGCCGGTGATGATAGTACCGCTAATGAGTGCAATCACGCCTTATTATGCCAAGCTGTTATTTGGCACAGAAGTCGGTCTGACATTATTAAAAATTGGGGTTGTATTGATGATATTTGCCGGTTTATGCATGCGCAAAATCATTCAAATCAAGGTGTGATTGGCGGTCTATTATGAACGAAATCATTATTTACACATGCATCTTCATTGCAGTATTTGCGCTGGCAATGTTTATATTCTCACTGTTCTCACAGGACAAATACACACGCAGGTTAAAGTCACTGCAAAGTGCACAAACCATGCACCAGCTCAAATCAGAGGCAGACGATGAGTTCACCTTTAAAGTGGTCAGGCTGGTAGAACCCTTTGCAAAATTAACCTTGCCCAAAGATGGCTGGGAAACATCGCCGCTTAAAGTGCAGTTTTTACAAGCTGGCTGGCGCGGCGAGTATGCACCCAGTTTGTTTTTTGGCATCAAAACCATACTGACCTTCGCGATCCCGCTATTGTTTTATCTGCTGCTAAAAGAGCAGTTTTCACGCGACAACTCACTCAGCCTGGCGGTCATCCTGATTTCCGGCGCAGCCATGGGCCTGGTGCTGCCCAAAATATATCTGGATTTTGTCATCAGCCAGCGCAAAGAAGAGATTTTAGCGGCTTTTCCTGATGCGCTTGATTTACTGGTGATTTGCATGGATGCCGGCTTAAGTTTCGATCAGGCCTTAACGCGAGTTTCACATGAAATCAAAATCAAATCGCGTATTTTGCATGATGAGCTGGCGCTGATTTTAATTGAGGTACGTTCGGGGAAAAGTCGCGAGCGCGCACTCAGGCATTTTGTCCTGCGTATTGGCATCGAGGATATCAATAACTTTGCCTCCATGATTATCCAGGCCGAGCGCTATGGCACCAGTGTCAGTGAGTCACTCAAAGTAAGCTCGGAAGAATTGCGCTTAAAAAGAAAACAACGCGCAGAAGAAAGAGCAGCCAAAATCCCGGTCAAGCTACTGTTTCCAGTTGCCTTTTTCATGCTGCCCTCCCTGCTGTTTATTTTAGCAGGCCCGGCCATCATGGAGATATTCAGCGCGATCCACCTTGGTCCTTAGTGTGTCAGGAGGCATGTGCGATGAGATACTTAAAATATATAGTGGTTGCCTCGGCCCTGCTGGCGCTGGGTTGCACGCATCAATCCCGTGATCAGCAGCATGCCAGCTTCCAAGTCAAACCTACCACAAACAGTGAGTTAATGTCTGCCAGCTCGGCCCATGATTACGACCAGATAGGCCGGCATTATGAACAACTCAACCGTACCGAGATGGCGGTGGTTGCCTATCAAAAAGCGCTACACCTCGAGCCGCAACACATCCCCAGCCTGCAACACCTGACTGCCCTGCTCATGCGCCACAACCGCACCGATGAAGCCATTTTAGCCCTGCAACAATTGGCCAGCGTTGAACCCAGCGCCAAACACTATAACAACCTTGGCTTTGCCTATATGCAGAAACACGATTATGCAAACGCAGACAAAGCACTCCACGACGCGATCGCCCTGGACGATCAATACCTCAAAGCCAAAAACAACCTGGCTTTATTAGAAATGTCCGTCGCCGCCAGTAAAAGTGAGCCGCTGGTCATGGCACAGGCATCCGTAGCCACACAAACGCCAGCAGCCACCCTGCAGCAAAAAGACAAATATTTATATGGGCTGGAATATCAAACCAGCCCGCCGGCGACACCCGCCGATCAAGTAGTCGTCGAGGCGCAACCGGCTAAAAAGCCGGGCAATGGTGCCTTGCGTGCGATACTAAAATTTATCTCGCTGGCGCTACTACTGTGATGGTTGCAGCCATGCCTGTGAATATAGCGAGTTTTGCAGCAGGTTGATGCGTGATATAAACAGATAGCACTCACAACCGGAAACCCTGCAAACAAAAAGCCTGCCATCAAAAGTGGCAGGCTTTTTTGTTGACTCAGGTGTAGATTGAGTCAGGCAATAGTCTTAAAGTTAATCACCCGACACCGACGGAATTTTATGAATACTTAAATCTGCACCGTCGAACTCTGATTCGGCATCCAGCCTTAAACCAACCACTTTTTTAATCAGGCCATAGACGATAGTGCCGCCTACCAGCGCGATCACGACACCCAGCAGTGTGCCGACTAACTGACTGATTAAACTCACGCCGCCCATGCCACCTAATGCTGAGCAGCCAAAAATACCGGCGGCGATCCCTCCCCAGACGCCGCATAAACCGTGCAGCGGCCACACACCCAATACGTCATCAATCTTCAGGCGACTTTGAGTCACCGTAAACGCCCACACGAACAGGGTGCCTGCAACCGCGCCGGTGACCAGTGCGCCCAGCGGGTGCATGACATCAGAGCCAGCACATACGGCGACCAAGCCAGCCAAGGGGCCGTTATGCACAAAGCCGGGGTCGTTTTTACCCAGCACCAATGCGGCCAATGTGCCACCAACCAATGCCATCAGCGAGTTAACAGCCACCAGGCCAGTAATATTTTGAATCGACTGTGCCGACATGACGTTAAAACCAAACCAGCCGACGGTGAGTATCCAGGCGCCTAACGCAAGAAAAGGAATATTAGACGGTGGGTAAGCATGCAAACGGCCATCTTTGGTGTAGCGGCCATTGCGCGCACCAAGCAAGATGACCGCGGCCAGCGCAATCCAGCCGCCCATGGCATGCACGACCACCGAGCCAGCAAAATCATGAAAACTGGCACCAAAACTGGTTTTTAACCAGTCCTGAAAACCAAAATGGTTGTTCCAGGCAATGCCTTCAAAAAACGGGTAAACGAAGCCGACAATGAGAAAAGTCGCTGCCATTTGCGGGTTAAACTTGGCGCGCTCGGCAATGCCACCGGACACAATGGCCGGGATTGCAGCGGCAAAGGTGAGCAGGAAAAAGAACTTCACCAGGTCGTAGCCACTTTTAGCCGCTAATACATCGGCGCCACTGAAAAAGTGAATGCCATAGGCAATGCCGTAACCAATAAAAAAATAGGCGATGGTAGACACAGAAAAGTCCACCATGATTTTAACCAGGGCGTTGACCTGATTTTTTTGACGCACGGTGCCGACTTCTAAAAAGGCAAACCCGGCATGCATGGCCAGCACCATAATGGCCCCCAGCAATACAAACAAGACGTCATTCGCTGACACTAATGCTTCCATTTCGCTCTCCGACTAATAGTAGTAAAAGTTGGCGTTTTGCCTGAAGGCACGCCTTATATTAAATACGCACTATTAAAATGCGCATAAATTTAATGCGCATGGCTAAAGCAAATTTCAGACCATTTATAGATGATTGATTTTAAAGGTGCTTCTTTGGAGGGGCGGGCAAAAATGCACCAAAAATGAACCCACCAAAGTGCATTGCACATTTTTAGTGCATTTTTACATGATTTCTGGTGGTTGCAACTGTTTGAGCATTTCAACCGCATCAGGATGCGCTGCCCAAAAATAGTAGAACTCGCGCACGGCGTTTAAAAATAGGTGGCGGGTATTTTTGAGGTTAAACAAAGGCAAGGTGGCGTCAGCCGTGATACGAAAAGCATTTTTTTCTGTCATTGGTGCTTCACGCAACCGCAGTAGCATGAGCTTTGCCATGCGTGTACGCAGCTCAATATCCATCTCTTGCTTGTGCTCCATGGATTTAAGCGCTTTGACATAACCATTGAGCGCCCATAGTTCCGAGGTCTCAAATTTTTCAGACTGCAACGCTGGCCACACTGATTGCAGATCAATCACCGCCGGTTGCCAGCCGATAGGATGCAACTCAAAACCAACCGTATCTGCATATTGCATGACCGCTTTGACATCGCCACGCCAAAACGGATAAAACTCACGGATAATGGTGAGTAACTCCGGCCAGCGTTGCGCCGGTTTATCGGCCAGGCAATCATCCACTGCCACACGGTAGGCGGTGCTGGTACACTCCTGATGCGTAAGCAAAGGGCTTAACTCGGCCAGCAAGGCATCGCGTTGCGCCATAATGGCGTCATCCGCGCCCTTGCCATGCAATAAATTATAATAAGCTTGAATAGCGTCTGCTTCGCGACTTGAACTCATGACAGGCTGCACTGATATAGAGGAATATGAACTTGAAACATCATACACTGAAACCTATGATCGCTTTACGGGAGAACAACAATGGCTGAATGGGCTTTATTAGCCATTTTAATTGCTGGTGCATGGTTTTGGATGGACTCGGTGGCCAAACGTGAAACGGCGCTGAAAATCGGGCGCCAACTGGCAGAACGTTGCCACCTGCAATTTTTAGATGAAACCGTGGCCTGCTCACGCGTGGGCTTTGCCAGAGACGGCAATGGCCGCATGCAAGTGCAACGCACCTATACCTTTGACGTCTCCAGCCAGGGCATAGAACGTATGGCCTGCCATTTGCAACTGCGTGGCGCACAACTGGTGGCCTGGCATATTCCGCCCTACGCGGCGCAATAAGTGCGATGGTGGTCGGCCGCTTTGCCCCTTCACCTACCGGGCCACTGCATTTTGGCTCACTGGTGGCCGCTGTCGCCAGTTATTGCGATGCCAAAAACCAAGCGGGGCAGTGGTGGTTGCGCATTGAGGACGTAGACCAAACCAGACACGTAGCAGGCGCCAGTGCAGACATTATCCGCACCATGCAACGTTATGGCTTTGCCTGGGATGGCGAAATTGTTTACCAACGCCAGCGCGACCAATTTTATGAAGCGGCGCTCGCCCAATTGCGCCAGCGCGGCCTGGCTTACGCATGCACCTGCTCGCGCAAAGAGATCGCAGACGCTAGCACACTGCATGGCATAGAAGGCGCGATTTACCCAGGCACCTGCCTGCAACACCCAACCAAGCCAGACACGCCTGCCGCCTGGCGCATTAAAACAGACCATCAAGCCATTGGCTTTGCAGACCGCATTCAGGGTTATCAACAGCATGAGATGGCCACAGACGTTGGCGACTTTGTGGTTAAACGTGCCGATGGTTTATTCAGCTATCAACTGGCTGTGGTGGTGGATGATGCCCTGCAAGGCGTGACACATGTGGTGCGTGGTGCAGATTTGCTGCATTCGACCACGCGACAAATTTACCTGCAGCAGCAACTCGGCTACCCAACGCCAACCTACGCCCACATTCCGCTCGTGTTGAATGCAGACGGTCAAAAACTGAGCAAACAAACGCTGGCGACGGCGTTACCAGACGACAATGTCGTGCCCACGCTGGTCGCAGCCCTCGTTTTTTTGCAACAACCGTTACCAGACAATGCCCTGTCATTGCCACTGGCAACTTTATGGCAATGGGCATTTACCCACTGGCAACTACCGAAAATTACCAGTGATTAACAATTAGGGCGTCATCCAAATGGTAAAATACAGGGATGAACCAACCACACAACCAAGACCAATTACACCCGTTTATTTTTGAGCAGTCTGCCGTGCGTGGCAACTGTGTGCAGCTAAACCAAAGCCTGTCGGCAGCGCTTGAGCACCAAACCTTGCCGCCTGCCTTGAAAAAAGCCATCGGCGAATTCACCGCGGCCAGCGTGCTGCTCACGGCCACCCTTAAAATGCAGGGCAAGCTGATTTTGCAATTGCAAAGCCAAGGCGCACTGCAATTACTGGTGGTCGAGTGCACCTCAACGCTTAACATTCGCGCCACCGCCAAAGTCAATGGCGAGCTGCCTGGCGACAGCCTGACTGAGTGGCTCAAACAAGGGCAGTTGGTGATTACCTTAATGCCAGAAGAAGGCGAGCCCTACCAGGGCATTGTGCCGCTCGAAGGCGACAATATCGCCAGCATGCTTGAGAACTACATGTTGCGCTCACAGCAAATTGATACACGTTTATGGTTAGCGTCAGATGGCGAGCATGCCTCAGGCTTGCTGCTACAAAAGCTGCCGCAACAGCAAGAAAGCGACCTGGATTGCTGGAACCGCGTCCAGCATCTGGCAGGCACCGTTACCCAGCAAGAGTTATTAACCCTGGACACCGCCACCCTGTTACAACGCCTGTTTATAGAAGAAGACGTGCGCTTGTTTAATGGTCGTCCGGTACAGGCATTTTGCAGCTGCTCACAAACCAGCGTCACCAATATGCTGCAAATGATGGGCATGGCCGAAGTACGCAGCATTATTGAAGAACAAGGCAGTGTGCAGATTCAATGTGATTTCTGTAACAAACACTACGTGGTAGACGAGCAGGAGGCCCTGGCCTTATTTGACGAAGATGATGACCACGAGGTCACCCATTAAAAGCAGTTAATCCGCCAGCAAGCGTTGGCGCTGACACTCAAACAGCGCCACCGCCGTCGCCGCAGCAGCATTGAGTGACTCCAGCGCCAATGTGCCCTGATGCGCCATCGGGATAGTAATGCAAGTGCTCACAGCCGCTTGCAACGCAGCAGAAATACCCGCGCCTTCATTGCCCACCACAAACAGCACCGGCTCACGCAACGCTTGCTGATACAAGCTATCACCGTGCATGGTTAATGCCAGGGTGTTACCGGCAAATGCATCAACCACTTCTACCGCATCCACCCCTTCCACCACCGGCAACACAAACTGTGCGCCCTGCCCTCCGCGTAAAGCCTTAGGTGACCATGCATCGGTGCAGCCCTTGCTCAGATAAGCCACCTGCACACCCGCCGCAGCGGCCGTGCGTAACATACTGCCCAAATTACCCGGATCCTGAATATCCTCAATCAGCAAGGCAAAGTCCACGTTTTCTGGTAACGCGGGCGCCGGAATATCCACCAGCGCCATCACGCCACTGCTAGACGCCACCGGCGCCAGTTCGGCAAACATCAAGGTCGGCAGCAACATGGTATCTACATCAGACAATTGTTGAATCAACCCAGTCGCCTCAACCGTGCTATGCCCCTCCGGGATAATCAACAAGCGTGGCTCACCATAAGTTTGGTAATACGCCTCAATTAAATGCACCCCTTCGAGCAGGGTAGAGGCTGTTTTTTTACGCTCGCGCGACTGATCGAGCAGTTTGCGTAGCTGTTTAAAAACGGGATTATCGCGGGAAGTGATGTGTTTGAAGGCCATAGCGGGATTATACGTGAATTGCGTGGGTGGCTGATTTGGGATGAGGGAGAAAGGTCATTCTTTTGATTTTTAAGGATTGTCTTGGAGGCATTGCACCATAGGCATAAATTCTGGCAAAGTGAATTTTGCTAGCGGTTGTATTGAGTTGCCACGTTTCGTTTCGCCTTGTTGGCGAGTCACTTTCTGGTGCTTGTCCTTAAGACAAGTAACCAAAGAGGAAGACACCCAGCCATCACGGCCTGCGGCTCTCTTGCGTTGCTCAACAAAGTGGGCGTCCATCGAAACTCGCCCTGACAAGCCACACAAAACGTGGCTTGCTGCGGAACTCGGACAGCCGATGGCCGACTACCCCCACTTCGTCTCCGCTACTCAGCGTGATGGGATGGGATTTATCTCGCCAAACTGGTACTGCCTAAATTTGGACGGTTCAAAAACCAGATTCTTTTTTATTAAATTCGAGAAGGGTTGCAGTCGCATGGTGTTCGGGGTCCCCATCTGCCGCGCCGAGCAACGCAGGATTGTCGGGAGTATTCGGTCATCGGCTGTTCGAGTTCCGCGGTGGCTTGCGTCTTTTGCAAGCCGCTAGGGCGAGTTTCGATGACCGCCCGGCAAGCCGAGTAGCGCAGGGAACAAGCGGAAGCTGGGGTGCATTTCTTTTGGTTACTTGTTCTTTGTGCAAGCAAAGAAAAGTAACTCGCTGAAAAAGCGAAAAGCAACATCACAAACAACCACAAACAACCACAAACAACCACAAACACGCGGGCATCCATGCCCACCCTACGACCACGATGACCAATCAAAAAAATAACCTTTTATTGCAATCTCTCCACGCCGAGACTCCGGCCAATGCCGGAATGAAGAAAATAGCTTGCAAAGATAGCAATAGAAAAATGAAAGAATGACTTTCTAGCAACTCACCAAAACACTGGCGCTAAAGCCCACATCCAATTCACGTATAATCTCATCATGGCAAAAACATTAGATCTAGAACGTATCCTGCAACGTCAGGGCTTTGGCACACGTAAAATGTGCCGCATTTTAATTACTCACGGAGAGGTCACCGTCAACGGCGAAGTATGTGATGACCCGGACGCTAAGTTCGCACTCGATGACACCCTGCATTTCACCGTCAATGGTGAAGCCTGGCAGTACCGCGAGCACAGTTATCTGCTGATGCACAAACCTGCGCATTATGAATGCACGCACAAAACCCAGTTTCACCCGACCATTTACACGCTGCTGCCGGAACCCTTAGTTGAACGCGGCGTGCAGTGTATAGGCCGTTTGGACGAAGACACCACCGGTTTGATTTTGTTATCGGATGATGGCCAATTTATTCATAAAGTCAGCTCACCTAAGCACCATGTGCCTAAAGTGTATGAAGTGACGTGCAAACACGCCTTGAGCGAGGCCGATCTCGCGCACTTGCTGTCTGGCGTGAAACTGATTGATGAAGAGCAAACCATTGCCGCGCTGGCGGTCACACGTTGCTCGGACTCGGTGATTAACATGACACTGGCCGAGGGAAAATACCATCAGGTCAAGCGTATGATTGCCGCGATTGGCAATCGGGTCGATGCACTCAAGCGCATCAAAATCGGTCAATTGACGCTACCCGACAACATGGCGGCAGGTGAGTGGCGCTGGCTGTCAGCCGAAGATTTAATCGCGGTGCAATCTTAGCGCTTTTGCGCGCTGGCTTGCATCACACACAACGTTAAAGGACCCCCATGACTTGGTTCATACTGGTAATTGCAGGCTTATTTGAAACGGCCTGGGCCATTGGCCTTAAATACACCGAAGGATTTACGCGCTTTTGGCCATCGTTCTGGACCATTCTGGCGATGATTATCAGCGTCTGGCTACTAGGTTTGTGCGTTAAATCATTGCCCGTTGGCACCGCATATGCAATTTGGGTAGGGATAGGTGCGGTAGGCACCGTCATTGGTGGCATCTGGCTATTTAATGAGCCGGTATCGGCCTTGCGCATTGTGAGCCTGGGCTTGATTATGGCGGGCATTATTGGCCTGAAACTAGCGTCCGCTCAAGCATAAGCAAGACGTCGCTATTGCCAAAAACTCAGCTGGAAATACAGTTGTATTTTTTTGTATAAACCATAAAAAACGCGGTATGATCTTTACCATATCCCTCTCAAAGGATCGCGCATTTTGCAAACACCGGCCACTCCTGCAAATGAAACAGAGCGCTTGCATGTGCTACGCGCACTCGCTATTCTCGACACCAAAGCAGAGGAGCGCTTTGACCGTTTAACCAGAATCGCGACGCGCATGTTTAACGTGCCAATTGCATTGGTGAGCCTGGTAGACGCTAATCGCCAATGGTTCAAATCTTGCATCGGATTACCGGTGTTAGAAACCACCAGGGATATTTCGTTTTGTGGCCATGCGATTTTAGGCAATGATACGTTTGTCATCAATGATGCGTCCAAAGACCCCAGGTTTCTCGATAACCCGCTCGTGACAGAAGCGCCACACATTCGCTTTTATGCTGGCAGGCCAATCCGCACCACACATGGTTTTAAAGTGGGCACGCTGTGCCTGATTGACTCGCAACCACGTGATTTTCCGGCCAGAGATGTAGAAGACCTCAATGACCTGGCGACCATGGTAGAGAGTGAACTGGCAGCGATTGAACTCGCCACCATGGATGAACTGACCGATTTAAGCAATCGGCGCGGTTTTATCATGTTAACTGAGAAGTATCTGCATTATTTTAGCCGCCACCAGGTCTATGCCTCGCTGGTCTTTCTAGACCTGAATAACTTTAAAGTCATCAACGACAGCTACGGTCACGACGAGGGCGATCGCGCCCTGCAAACCTTTGGCAAAGCGCTAAAACATGTGGGCCGTAGTTCGGATATTTTTGCCCGACTGGGTGGTGATGAGTTTGTCATTTTGCTGGCCTGCACCCGCCAACAAGAGGCACACATCTTTACGCAACGACTGCATAATCATCTGGACATCATCAGACAGCAACAGCGGCAGCCTTATCAAATCTCATTTGCACAAGGCATCGTCGAATTTGACCCGAAACAGCCTACATCGGTAGAGCAACTGCTACTTGAGGGAGACTCACTGATGTATCAACTGAAAAAATCGACCGCTGCCTTAAACAGCAAATAGCCCGCAATCAAGCGGGCTATTTGCTGGGTCAATGGCAAACCCTCATGCTGACATTCCGTATTTAATGCTCAACGCGAGAAAAACTGATGTTAATCATGACCATGATGACCACGGCCATGATGATGGCCATGTCTTTTGCCTTTTTTACCACGATAGCTGCGCTGGTATGGGTCAGGCTCATCAATCACCTTACCCACGACCGCACCGCCTGCGCCGCCAACACCAGCCCCCACCACCGCGCCCGTCGTAGTACCACTGACTTTGCGGCCAACCATGGCACCGGTCGCACCACCGGCTGCGCCGCCCAAAATGGCACCCGTGCGGCCAGAGCGGCCAGTGGTAGCTGCGCCACCAAGGCCACCGCCAACGGCGCCGCCAATGACTTCACCTGTACTGCCACCGAGCACGCTACCCACCGCCGTGCCAGCGGCTGCGCCGACACCGCCGCCCAAACCGGTTTCGAGGTTATCGGCCATCACTTGCGTTGACAGCAATGCCAATACGCCCCATACCTTGCATAGTGTTAAAAACTTCATTGTCTTCCCTTAATTTGAATAAACCGCTTATTTGAAATCGCGGCTAGCTTGAATGTTACCTTGATTGAATTTATGTTATTTTAAACGGTCTTGTCAGACATGACTTGTTTCATCCACTAATTATTTTCTACTCAACACATGCCAGTGATCCGGTTATCTGCCCTGCTTTTCCTGCTAATTGCACTCACGCTGAGTGCCTGCTCAGAACCTTTGCCAGCGCAGGCTGAGCAAGCTATTGTGCGCCGTTTTGACCCTACCCAATACGTGGGCACCTGGTATGAGGTCGCCAGGCTGGATAACCGCTTTGAAAAAGGGCTGGAACAAGTCACGGCCAACTACAGCCTAGAGGCAGATGGCACACTCAAAGTGGTCAACCGCGGCTTTAATCCTGACAAAAACGACTGGAGTGAGGCCATAGGCAAGGCCAAGTTTGTAGACCCGGCTAATGCTGACGGCAGCCGTACTGGCCGCCTCAAAGTGTCTTTTTTCGGGCCATTTTATGGCGATTATCATATTCTTGAGATAGACCAGCCGTATTACAACTATGCACTGGTGAGTAGCGGTCGTGATTACTTATGGATACTGTCACGCACCCCACAGCTGACTTACCCGATTAAACAGCACCTGATGGCCAAAGCCAAAGAGCTAGGGTTTGCTACCGACCAACTACTATTCATCCGCCAGTCCAACCAGGTTGAGTACGAATCCGGTCGACATATGATGCCCCAGCATCACTAGCTCCTGCTGCGTTAAGCCGCGGGAGAGTTGCCCCTCCCGCTCTGTTCATTGCGCATTCGCTGGTTGTTCACTGTCTGTCGGTGTGCTGTCCATCACCGGATCCAACCCTGCAGGCACGGGCGCTGGCACTGCCTCACCAGCGCTATAGCGTAATGCGCCTAATACAGCGTAAACACCATCCGCTTGCTTGGCCAACTGCGTCACGGTTTCGACGTCCTGTTTAGAGGCCACCTCACCACTCAATTGCACCACACCTTGGGCATCGGCATCAATCTGGATACTTGAAGCGTCGACACCATGCGTTTGCAAATTATTTTTTACATTATCAACCACCGTGTCGCTGGGCAAGAAGCGATACATGGGATCACTCTTTGCCACTAACTCAGCAGCTGATATGGCAGTGCTACCACCAGCCAATGCTGCGATGATCGTACTCATTGCCAGATAACGGTTCATCTTACTCATGATGTTTCCTTTCTGTTGCATGGGGTGGCGAGTTGTTCAAGTTGTACAGAGGATGAATCAGCCAACACATGAAGAACAACCCGCCGCAAGAAAAAAGCAAGCTACGCACTTGGGAGAGAATTTGTAGCTTGCGAGGGGGTGTTTATTAACCTTTAACCACAATGGCGTTTTTCACAGATTTGACGCCCTCTACACTGGCTACTAACTGCTCAGCCTTGGTTTTAAGCGCAGCTTCGGTCACAAACCCACTAATCAGCACTTCGCCTTTATGTGTTTCGACGCTGATTTTTAGTGACTTCAAGGACTCTTCTTCCAGCAAGCGCGCTTTCACTTTAGTCGTGATCCAGCTATCGGACATCGCGCCTTTAATGGCTTTTTGGCCAGTTTGTGTTTTGAGCTCTGCGTATTCGTCATAGCTCAAGCTGCCATCTTTGTCGTGGTCGTACGCTTTAAAGTCTTGCTGCTTGACACCTTTGTCCTGTTGCAACTCGGACCAGGTCAGTGAATTATTGGCATTCTTGTCCAGGGTATTAAACTCTTCCAGATAAGGCTTTTCACCGTTCTGGACTTCCTGCAAGTCGAATGCAAAAGCATTTAATGTGATCGTGGTCGCCAACAGGCCGCCAAAGATTGTTGCTTGTGTGTATTTTGACATTAACATGAGCGTCTCCTTTTTCACGCGTTACACAAAACAGTTCTGCTGTCTTGTGTGACCATATTAATCAGGCCAGCGTGTCAGGTCAGTCGTCCAACGACTGAATGTCATGTCAGAATAAGACTACATAGCGGCAAGAACAGCCTTTAGAGAGCGGCAGAATCCGTTTTGAGATAAGGCAATAGTACGCGCGTACTGGTGCCTTGTTGCGGTGCGCTGGAGAGTTCGTAATGGCCACCGATAGACTCGACCCGGTTACACATACCGCTGATGCCATGGGTGCTATTAGTCAACTTTTCCGGGTCAAAACCGATACCGTTATCGACGATTTCCAGTTTGATATGCTGTTCGTCATGCATGAGATGCACAGACACTTCAGTGGCCTTGGCATATTTGCTGCAGTTATTCAAGCTTTCCTGCACCAGCCGATAAACAATCAGGCTCACCGTCTCGTTAATCGCCATTTCCTGCTCTGGCATAATAATATCCATCTGCCACTGGTTACGCACTTTGGCTTCATCAATCAGATTTTGCAGTGACGCAATCAGACCAAAACTCTTGATCATGGCCGGATGCAGGTTTTGCACGATCTCACGTTTAAAATTAATACTGCGATCCAGATATTGATTGGTCTTTTTAAGTTTTTCGGTAACCTGCGGTAACTGGTCTTTTAAATGCTTGATGGCCCAGGAGATATCCATTTTAATCGCCGTCAACAAAGAGCCCAGTTCGTCATGTAACTCTCTGGATAACTGATAACGCTCATGCTCAATATTAGTTTGTGCCTGCAAGGCCTGGCCCTGCACTGTGGTCGTCAAGCGTTGAATATTGCGCTCATACTCGGCGTTCTCGTCCGTCAGCCGCACATATAAATTCGCTTTCTCGGCCAGCTCACGTAACAAGCGCCGAATCACCAGCACCACCAACGAGACAAAAATAAGCGGGCAAGCCATCACAAACCAGCGCATTAGTTTGCGTGTGGTATCGCGCGTATCGGCCACTTCATCGCGGTAATCCAGCACCAGTTTTTCAAAGCGGCGCGACAATACTTCAATATTACGGCTTTCCTTGATGCCTGAATCCAGCCGCACCACTGCCAATGCTTTATCAAATTGCCGTTTTTTGGCGAAATCAATCGTCACGCTCATTTCGGCCGACTTTTTAATAATACTGTTCACCAATTCATTCATGGTGGTTTGTATTACCGGATGCCGCACCAGATTGGTATGGTTGAGCAGTTGATTGATATTTTGCAACTGCTGGCCCATTTGCTTGGTGGCATCGTCATAAGGCCGAAAATAGTTTTCTGAACGCGTCAGCAGGTAGCCGCGCTGCGCACTCTCGGCAATCGCCAGATTAGATTGTGTTTTCCAGGTTTCGAGCAGCAACTGGTCAAGCATGGCTAACACATCGGTTTTTTCGCGCGTGGTGACAATAAAGCGATCGTTCACCACCAGCATGGCCGCCGCCAGCATCAGGCTCACCGTGAGCAATGCCACCGTGTTACCGCCAAAGGTATCACTGATTTTTTCCAGTCGGTCAAGCAGGGCGATAAGGGTGGTTCTGACTTTTTGCATGGCGGTCGAATGAAAAGATTGAAAAATCAGGCAATCCGGCGTAACGTTTTTAACATCTATTGTTCACAATATATCGAATGCATCATAGCGGTGTTGCGGGTTAACAGCAACGTAAAGATGGGCTAGCCACGCAATTAATACACTGTCAGAGAATTCTGACCTGACTATCGGCAGCTGGCCGATAGGGAAATCACCGGCCTGTTGCGTATGATGGACACATGTTGAAAACACTTTTAGTTTAATCAACTGTCCAACCAGGACGCACTGTTTTCATTGATATGTAACCACGATTTAAAAAAGGAGTTTCAAAATGTTTAATTTTTCAAAAGACAATGTTGAGAACACGACCGATCGTTTGGCAAAAAAATCCGATCAGGCCATCGAACAAATCGCTGCGCAGGTAAAGTCGACCGCCAATGAATTACTGGATGCAGTGAATGACACGGCAGACAATACGCAAGACAAGGCAAAAGAGCTGATTCAAACTCTGAAAAGTAACCTTGACCGCTTAACCAGCGAAGAAAGTGCGGCGGCCATTGCCTCTGATCTGAGCTCAAAAGCGGGCCGGGTCAAAGAGCAGGTGCAACGTGAAGTCAGCGACACCTATCACACGATTAAAGACAAAACAGCCGATACCGTGCAGGAACATCCCTTGGGCACCGTGCTGGTAGCCGCTGGTGTCGGTTTGCTGATAGGATACCTGTTAGGCACCAAACGTCGTGAATAAGTAAGGAAAGCTATGTGGGTAAACCTCTTGAAATTTGTCGCTGTTTTGTTTTTAAATCGCAAAGTGAGCGCGTTGAAAGGTAGTTTTTTCAACTTGCGTCATCACGTGGCTGATTACACAGAAGACCGTGCACAACTATTAAAACAGGACTTTCTGGAGGAGACTGAACGCCTGGCCACCAGCATGGTGGGCATGCTGGTCGTGTTTAGTATGTTCATTTTTACCGGGCTATTGGGATTGATGTGGCTGTTTTCACTGTTGTGGGAACATCCGCATCGCTCCCTGATTCTCGGCCTGGTAATGCTGGTGCCGACGATCATTGGCGTGATTGCTTTTATTGTCGTGCGCGCCACCTGGCAAAAAAAACCATTGTTTGCTGACTCACTAGGCATGATTAGCCAGGACTGGCGGCTGTTTAGAAAAGAAATGGCGCCGACTGAGCAAACGGATGCAGCAGCCGCGCCGAATAATGATGGCGCCAATCCTGCAACCTGATTGAATAACCCTGACTAACACGTTTAAGAGAACCGCATGAAAAGAATTCTTTTGGTAGATGATCACAGCATTGTACGTGATGGTTTACGTAACCTGATTGAGCTGGAAACGGATTTGCAAGTGACCGGCGAAGCCTCGTCAGGCGCTGAGGCGATACAGCTGGTACGCAAAAATGAATATGATGCCATGGTGCTGGATATTTCGATGCCGGACAAAAACGGCGTCGATACCTTGCATGAATTAAAGCATGTGTCGCCCGACTTGCCGGTGCTGGTACTGAGCGGCTATGCTGAGGATCAATACGCGCTTAACTTGATGCGTAACGGTTGCAAAGGCTATTTATCTAAAAACGCCGACTCAGATGAAATTATTCTGGCGATACGCACTGTGGCCGCCGGCAAGCGTTATATTTCGGCAGAGCTGGCAGAACTGATGACCAATGAACTTAGCCATCCGTCTGAAAAACAGTTGCACGAAACCTTGTCTGACCGCGAGTTTCAGGTATTCGTCAAGCTGGCAACCGGCCAAACGCCTACCGCCATTGCAGATGAATTGTTTATCAGTATTAAAACGGTGAGCACTTATCGCAGCCGGATTTTAGAGAAAATGGCCATGAAATCGAATGCTGACTTGACCTACTATGCCATTAAATACGGTTTGCTTAATTAAGCCGATGCGATTGAGTACACGCATGCATACGACCGTCAAGCAGCCTGTGTTAACCCCCTATTTGACACTAGTCACTGGTTAAACCGTCATGTATAGATTATTGTTAGTTGAAGATTCCGCACTGATCCGTGATGTCATCGTTGAGATGCTGCACGATTGTGAACAATTGGACGTCAAGGACATTGCCACCACCAGTGACGAAGCCATTGATTTGCTCAATGCACGACAATACGACATGATTGTGCTGGATATTGAGTTAGCCAAAGGCACCGGTTTTGATGTGGTTCGCCATACCCGGCAACAGGACTACCCGTTTAAAGTGCCGGACATTGTCATGCTGACCAACCATGGCAATAGCTACTACCGCAACCTGGCGCACAACATGGGTGTAGAGTATTTTTTCGATAAATCCTTGCAGTTTGACGAGTGCATGGACGTGATTCAGCAACACGCCAGCCATCTTTCCTAAGCACGCCTTTTTAGGTAGAACACTTAACACTGTGATGGTGCATACCATGCCCACAACCATCTGCACGCACCGCCTCTTCTCAATGCTGGGGCATATTGATCCCCGCCGCTTTTTTAATCTCTTCTGCCACCACTGGGCATTACTGTGCCTGTGTCTAGCTAGTGTATGGCTATCGGGCTGCGCTTCTATCCCCGACTCAAAACAGGCGCTCGACGAGATCGCTGCACGAACCCAACCGATTAGCGTGGTCACGGCCAAACAACCGTTAGCACCCGGAAAAGTCGATCAGGCGTTAAAGAAATTGTCGCCCGACGAACGCATACGTGCATCATTGGCTGAGCACCTGCGAGTAGAACAGGCGATTGCCGGCAGTAGCCTGTATGCCGATAACAAAGTGACGTTATTGTTTAACGGCGAGCTGACGTTTAGCAGCATGCGCCAGGCTTTACAAAAGGCACAACAACATATTCATCTGGAGTACTTCACTTTTGAGGATGTTGACCTTGGCGGCGTCACGCTGCAGGCACTGCTATTAGAAAAACTGTCGCAAGGTGTCCGCGTGCATATCATCTATGATGCGATCGGCTCAGCCGACACGCCGCCGACGCTGTTCGATACCTTGAAAAAAGCCGGTGCCAAAATCACAGTGTTTCACCCGGTGCAAGCCAGCACACTTACGCGCATCAATCAGCGCGACCATCGCAAGATACTGGTCGTCGATGGCAAACTAGCCATTGTAGGCGGCGTCAATTTAAGCAAAACCTACCAAAGCAAAGGCTCGCTACGGTTTTTTAGCAAACAAAAAGTGCCTGACCTGAATCAGGCTGACTGGCGAGATACCGATGTTATGATCACAGGGCCGGTGGTGGCGAATATCCAGCAGGCGTTTCTCGACCACTGGGATGCCGAGCAACCATTAGACACCGTTAGCTTTTTTCCGCCCCTATCTAAACAAGGTGGACAATTTGTGCGTGTGATCACCACCCCGGCCAGCAAACGCAAAAATACCGACTCACCGTATTACCTGACATTGATCGCCGCGATACAAAATGCAGAGCATCATATTATTTTAAACTCGGCTTACTTCGTGCCCACCAGCGCACAGGAAGAGGCGCTGGTTAACGCGGCAAAGCGTGGCGTCAAAGTGTCGCTGCTGGTGCCCAGCATCAGCGACTCTACCTTGTCGATGAATGTACAGCATTCACATTACAGCCACTTGCTTAAATCTGGCGTAGACATTTACGAAATGCAAGACCAGGTGTTGCACGCCAAAATGGTGTCGATTGATGGTGTATGGTCGGTGATTGGTAGCTCTAATATTGACTATCGCAGTGCAGGTATCAATGCCGAAATTGATGTGGTGATTTTAGGCAATGAAACCGCCAGTTTGCTCGAAAACCGCTTTGAGCAAGATTTAAAAAATGCGCAAAAAATTGAGCTGAAACAATGGCAGCAGCGCCCGCTGTGGCAAAAGATTAAACAGCAGTCATCGCGCATTTTTGAGAGTATCCTGTAACTCTGCATGGGCAAGGACGCATGCATGGATAAGGACCGTTAAATTGATAGACAAAGACACGTGGGAATTACTCAGTTATGTGGTGACGGTTGTTGGCCTGCCACTGGCGATTGTGACGTTTATGCTTGAACAACGTAAAGAGCGTGAAAATGAAGACGAAGAGGTCTACCAATTGCTGGCCGACAACTACACCGACTTTTTAAAACTGGTGATGGCTAACCCTGACTTGCAGTTGCGCTCACACAGCGAGCCGCTAGCCATGTCGGCCGAGCAGGAGGAGCGCAAGCTGGTGCTGTTTGAGATATTGATTTCACTGTTTGAACGTGCTTATTTGCTGGCATACGACCCGGATATGCGCGGAAAACGGTTACGGCGCTGGATGTCGTGGGAGGACTATATGCGCGAGTGGTGCCTGCGCGAAGATTTTCGCCAGCACTTGCCCAGGCTGCTCGTTGGCGAAGACGCTGATTTTGTCGCCCACATCACGCGCATCGCACAAGAAGTGACGCCACACCGCAACTAAAGTGACGGACCAAGGCCACGGTGCTTAATCAATTATTTTTTAAGCGGCGTGAGCTTAAACCCGGCTTGTTTAAACGCCTGTAACAATCCATTCTGCCCGGCCAAATGGGCCGCGCCAACTGCAATAAACACACGGTGCTGCCTGGCCTGATCAATACTGCGTGCGGCCATCAGCAGATTGCGCTCATCCAGCAATTTGACCCGCATGCGCTGCCACAACGCAGCAGGCAAAATGCCGCGCGTCATCGCGTCGTCCATATTCGCCACCTGCTCGGCATCTCCGGCCTGATACGCTTTAATCAGCCTTTCAAAATCGCCCTCTTTTTGCTTTTGGCTACGCTTGAGCACGGCACGCAACATCAGTAGCTGCTCGTCCAGCGTCATGCTGTCCATCACGCCAAAATGCTCCTGCGGGCTTTCGAGCCCCAGCACTTGCTTGTCCAGTTCTTCTGCTTTGGCTTTGAGTAAAAAGTCTTGCGCGAATGGCGTTTGCGGCTTGGGCAGGTCAAAAATCACGGCCAGCAACCATGGCTTCATTTTGAGCACGCGGTCCATCGGCATCACATGCATGTCCGCCAGGCTGGCGACTTTATCCAGCTCGGCCTCTGATAAATACTGTTGCAAATTACCTTGTGGCAACTGTAGCAGTGATGCTGGCGGCGCCTCTGCCACTTCTAGCATAAATACATCGACCTGTTTGAGTGACTGCACCACCGCAGGCGCAAACTCGGTGACGCGGTTATCGTCGGTATGCATGGTGCCAAACAGGTAACTCACCTGCCCGCCAGGTGACTCCATCTGCCAAAACAGGCTTTTTTCAGCCGCGTTTAATGGCTGGCTCAACAATACATATACCGCGGCTAACAGCCAGAATCCTCGCATCGCATTCCTCATATGTTCACTCGTCCATAGGTTGACCGGCCCTGGCTTGAATAGGCGCCGATCAACCGCTAGCCAACATCGTCTCACAAATAGTGCGCAGCTGCCATTTTCACGTATCTGCTCTATACCGCTAGCCCAGGGTTGTCACAGATATGATACAGCGCTACCATGTGTTAAAAAATATCAACAATACGCACAGGGAGATGGCCATGCATCCGACCGACCAGGCAGTAGAGACCGACCCGCATAAAACACATGTGTTTGAAGCCGTGCTAGATGCTGAAATGCGTGGCATGGCACACTTGCGGCCAGACATGCATAAGGAAAATCTAATTGGCCTGGCTTTCTCCGGCGGCGGCATCCGCAGTGCCACGCTCAACCTCGGTATTTTGCAAGGGCTGGCCAAAAAAGGCCTGCTCAATCAGTTTGACTATCTTTCAACCGTGTCTGGCGGTGGCTATATCGGCGCCTGGTTTTCCTGCCTGGTCAAACATAGCAACCATGTTAATACCGTGCAGGCCGAACTGGTGTTATCGACCCAACCGCAAACGCCTGTCGCGCGACAACTCACAGCCACCGAACAAGCCATTCTCTGGCTACGCAGTTACAGCAACTACCTGACGCCCAAAACCGGTTTATTCACCGGCGACACGCTGGCTGCACTGGCACAATGGATGGCCAACACCCTGCTCAACCAGGTGCTACTGCTCTGCGTATTAGTCGTCTTGATGATGTCGGTGATCTTTTTCAGCCATTCCGATATATATGGCACTTTGTTGCCCAGCTTTACATTCAACAGCGAGCTACTGCTGCATATGTTTAACAATGCCTGGCACAACACATTCGGCAAAACCGGCATCGTGCTGGCGCTGCTCAGCCTGGCCACCTCTTTTTACCTTAGCCGCCAACCCTGCTTGCGCGCATCACATGCCACCTACCCTATCATGGCCTTTCTTGCTGGCGTCGCTGGCATCATGTTCTTGTTCTGGACGGTTCCACTACATAACTGGCAACAACTCTTCATCACCCACCATACAGCGAACCAGGGCAGCCCCATCACGCCTAATTACGGCATTGGCTTCGGCGTGCCTGTGGTTTCGCTGTTGATTTCAGCCGGGCTGGTCGCTCTCATGGGGTTGAGTGGGCGCGACATTGAGGTAAGCACGCGTGAGTGGTGGCATCGCATTGGTGGCATTAACCTTGGTTTTTGCGTCATCTGGCTAGCACTATTCAGTTGTGCGCTCTATATTCCCTACCTCATTCATCACTTGCTGGACTGTCTGGGCAACACGGGAAAAAGCTTGGCCGGGCTCAGCTCGTGGCTACTGGCTTTTTTAACCTCCAGGCTAGGGAAAAGCCGGGCCACGGGGACAGAACCGCCAAGCAGTCTAAAAGGCAAATTCACCTATTTGCTGCCCTATATGGTGGTGGCACTGATCTTACTGGTGTCTGGCTACCTGAGCTTTAGCCTGTATATTTCACCCTACTGCCATCTCTGGTTTGCAGGTGCTGTGTTCATCGTGGTGCTAGGCAGTTGGCGCATCGATATCAACGTGTTTTCATTGCACAACTTTTACCGTAACCGCCTGACGCGCTGCTATCTGGGGGCGACAAACAATGCGCGCAAACCCAATAGTTTCACCGGTTTTGACAATCACGATGATCTCGCCATGTCTGCCTTGCGCGGGCAACGCCCTACCCATATTGTGAATACCGCCGTGAATATCAGCGACGGCTCGCAACTGGCCTGGCAACAACGCCAGGCGGCTTCGTTTATGTTCAGCCCTTATTATTGCGGCTTTAAGCTGCCGGATAACGAAGTCTGGTATGACACCCATCACTACACCGGCGAAGGCGGCCCCGAGCTGGGTAGCCTGGTATCGACCAGTGGCGCCGCCGCCAGCCCCAACATGGGCTACCACACCAACCCGGTGATGGGCTTTATTATGACCATTTTCAATGCACGCTTGGGGCGCTGGTTTGGCAACCCACGGCATGAGAATTACTTTAACCGGCTGCTGATGCGATTTAACTGCAAGCTGCGGCTACGCAATCCGCCACAACGGCAATCACCGTTCTGGAACCTGTTTTACCTGATCAAAGAGTTAATCACCAACACCGGCCCGACCTCGGGCTATCTGTACTTGTCCGATGGCGGCCACTTTGAAAACCTGGGCATTTATGAACTGGTGCGCAGACGCTGCAAACTGATCGTGGCAGTAGATGCCGGTGCCGATGGCTGCTATGAGTTTGAAGACTTAGGCAATGCTATCCGCAAATGCAAAGTGGATTTTGGCATTACCATTAAACTCGATCTCGACCATTTATTACCCGTCAACGATTGCAAATATGGCTTGTTTAAATGCGGCACCCGCCATTTTGCCATTGGCAGCATTGATTACCTGGGCGATGGCGACCCAGCCCATATGGGTTACCTGGTGTATATTAAAAGCTCGCTGACTGGCGATGAACCGAGTGACCTCATCAACTTTAAACTGCAAGAACCGAGTTTTCCGCACCATAGCACGGTAGACCAGTTTTTTAGTGAATCACAGTTTGAGAGTTATCGCCGACTGGGCGAGCATATTGCGCAAAGCCTTAAACTGCCTGCCAATCACACAGATCAACGATTAGCCGAACAAATAAAAGCACTATTACCAGGCCTGCTGGAGAGTGCGACTTAAGCCATCACTGCCACACGGAGCACGCATGTCATCACACAATATTGTCTTGGGCCCATTGCTGGGGCTGGAGGGTGAGCACGCAAACGCCACCATTTACAGCGTTTGTTTTCTGTCCGAAAACGACGTCGACGCCGCCAGCCTAGCATATCGCATCGGCAAACAACACTTGCGTAGCGAGTTCACCCTAATCAGCCACCTGAGTCGTGGCAAGTTCTGGCGCGCAGAGATTACAATTCCACTGGCGAAGCTAGATCAGGTGTGCAATTACCAGATTTTGATTGAGGCGCAGGCAGCCAGTTATGCCCTCACGCGCAACGCCCTGGTCGCTGAGTGGTCATTTTTTTGCCCGGCAGCCAAGCAGCGGGTGCAACTGGCATTCGCCTCGTGTAATGGCTTTTCGTCAGACAAGGTGCGCGCGCAACACCCGGCGCCCATGGACTACCTGTGGCAACGCATGCAGCAACAGCAGGTTGCGCACATGGCGAATGCGGATTATGCGGAAGTCGTCGATGCGCCTTATGCGGCATTAATCATGGGCGGTGACCAGATTTATGCAGACGCCATTTTCAATCAAAAACAGCCTTTGTATGCCTGGTCGCAAAAACCACTCAAAGAACAATTATCGGCGCCAGTCTCTGACACACTGAGGCAGCGTATAGATAGCTTCTACCTCGACACCTATCTCAGAAGCTGGACGCAATCGGCGGCCTTACGCTACTGCCTGGCCAGCATCCCCAGCATCATGATGTGGGATGACCACGATATTATCGACGGCTGGGGCTCACAACCTTATCGCCTCGAAACCAGCCCAACGTATCAGGCCATGTTCGACAGTGCAAAAAAGTATTTCACACTGTTTCAAGTCAGAAGCGTCAACAACCAGGCCTTGCAACAAGCCACGGCCGCACCCGCGCATTTTGGTATGACCCTGCGTTTTAGAGATTATGGCCTGCTGGTGATGGACAACCGCAGCCAGCGGACCTTGCACAACATTATGGGCAGCGGCAAAGCAGACTTCATCCAAGGCCTGGCTGCGCTACAAGCAGACTGGCAAGCGGGTCAAAAACTGCTGGTTGTCAGTGGCGTGCCATTTCTATACCGCCACTTTTCCGAAAGCGACAATAATATCCGCCTCAGCATCCAGTTTGATGCCTACGACGATATGGCGGACCACTGGCGGTTTAGTACGCATTACGATGAAATGTGCAGTATTTTGCAGCGCTTGCTACAGTTTCAGGCGTCGTTGCAGGCGCACACGCCAACCAAGGTATTTATTATTTCAGGCGATGTGCATGTGGCAGCCGGCGGTAGCTATCGCGAGCAGCCTAATACTGCAAATCCATCAAACATGGGCAATATCATACAACTAATTTCTTCTGGCATTGTGCACCCGCCGCCACTGAGCATGGAGCAATCGGTGATCCGGCTGGCTTCCAGCATTACCCAGCCGGACATTGACCTGGGCGGTGGCTGCATATTGTCGGCCACCATCCGTAAAGACGCGGCAGGCAATCGCTTTTTGTTTCACCGCAACTATGCCTGCATGCATGAAGGCAGTGACCACAAGGTGTGGGTCAACTGGCACTATGAAACCATCACGTTCGCCAATGCGGGCGACTTAACGACACCCGCAAAAACACTGGCAAGCCCAACACTGGCTTACCAAGTGCTGAGTTTGCCTTATTAGCGGCTAGCGCCCGGCTTTTTGGCTTTGTGCTTATAAGCCGGATTCTTGGTCTGGTTAAAGCCTTTAGGCATGGCCTTGGCCTGGAAGCGGCTACCGTCGGATTGCACAATTTGCTGTAATACTGCGGGCTGATAGGCAGGTACCAGATGTTTTTTACCGTTACCGATCAAATCAGCGCGGCCCATTTTTTTGAGTGCTTCGCGCAGCATGGGCCAGTTTTGCGGGTCGTGATAGCGGATAAACGCCTTTTGCAACTTGCGGATCGTGCCGGTTTTGGCCACGGGCACCGTCTCTGAATCAGCAGTCACTTTACGTAACGGATTTTTACCGCTGTGGTACATGGCCGTGGCCATCGCCATCGGTGTTGGGGTAAATGTCTGTACCTGGTCAAGGCGGAAGTCATTGCGCTTGAGCCACAAGGCCAGGTTAATCATGTCTTCATCTGTCGTGCCCGGATGCGCGGCAATAAAATATGGAATCAGGTACTGTTTTTTGCCTGCCTCAGCACTGAATTTTTCAAACATGCGCTTGAATTCATCATAAGCGCCCATGCCCGGCTTCATCATCTTGCTCAGTACGTTTTCTTCAGAATGCTCAGGCGCAATCTTGAGGTAGCCACCCACATGATGCTGCACCAGTTCTTTGACATACTCTGGTGATTTTACGGCGAGGTCATAACGCAAGCCCGAACCAATGAGGATTTTTTTCACACCACGCAGGTTACGCGCTTTGCGGTAGAGCTGAATCAGTGCCGAATGGTCTGTGTTGAGGTTTTCACACACACCCGGATACACGCAAGACAACTTGCGACAATTTTTTTCAATTTCTTCAGACTTGCAAGACAAACGGTACATATTGGCGGTCGGCCCGCCAAGGTCAGAAATCACGCCGGTAAAACCATCGACTTTGTCGCGGATTTCTTCAATCTCGCGCAACACTGAGTCCTCAGAGCGGCTCTGGATAATGCGCCCCTCATGCTCGGTAATCGAGCAGAAGGTGCAACCGCCAAAACAGCCACGCATGATGTTGACCGAAAAACGGATCATTTCCCAGGCCGGGATATTGGCGTCTTTGTAGGCCGGATGCGGCTTGCGCGCATATGGCAAGTCGTAGACGTAATCCATCTCTTTGGTGCTGAGTGGAATCGGGGGCGCATTCAGCCAGACTTCACGCTGACCATGCCGTTGCACCAGCGCCCGCGCATTGCCGGGGTTGGCTTCCAGATGCAGCACGCGTGAGGCATGCGCATACATCACCGGGTCGCTCACCACCTCTTCATACGACGGCATGCGGATCACCTGGCGGTCACGCGGCACTTTGGTGGCTTTGAGCGGCAATGGCAGGCTAATCGTTGGTGCAGCAGCCGTGGTATCGCCAGCCGTGGTATCGCCAGCCTTGTCATCGGTCGCGCAACTGGCATCGCCCTTGCCCATTTTCATGGCGTAAGGGTCTTCGTGTTTCTCTACCACGCCTGGTCGGTCCAAACGGGTCGAAGGCACTTCTATAAAATCGTCAGGCACCTGTTTGCGGATATAGGCCGTGCCACGGATATCCTGAATTTCGTGCACTGGCTCGCCGCGCGCAATGCGGTGTGACAATTCAACAATGGCACGCTCGGCATTACCATATAGCAGAATATCGGCTTTAGAGTCGATTAAGATAGACCGGCGCACTTTATCTGACCAGTAATCATAGTGTGCAATCCGGCGCAGGCTGGCTTCAATGCTACCAATCACCAGCGGCACGTCAGAGTAAGCTTCTTTACAGCGCTGCGAATACACCAGCACCGCACGGTCCGGGCGCTTATTGGCCTCGGCATTAGGCGTGTAGGCATCGTCAGAACGGATTTTACGGTCTGCCGTGTAACGGTTGACCATGCTATCCATATTGCCGGCGGTCACGCCAAAATACAGGTTGGGCTTACCCAACACTTTAAAAGCAGAGGCTGACTGCCAGTCGGGTTGCGCAATAATACCGACGCGAAAGCCCTGCGCTTCCAGCAGGCGACCTATCAAGGCAGCGCCAAAGCTGGGGTGGTCAATATAGGCGTCACCACTCACCAGAATAATGTCGCAACTGTCCCAGCCTAGTGCATCCATTTCGGCGCGGCTCATCGGCAGCATAGGCGCAGTACCGAAGCGCTTGGCCCAATACGGGCGATAGCTGTTAACAGGTTTGGCAGTAAGGGAGGTGTAAATTTCCACGCGGGTGACCAGCAATGCTTGAGAGCTGCGCATTTTACGCGTTAATTGATTGATTTGAAATCATTTTTTTCTTAAAAATGCTGCATCAACGCGACAATAATAACGACAACCATTAAATTCGCACGCCGTCATAGCTTGGGCAAACTGTGTGCTGAATCAGACGCCAAGCGCTAAAAGATAAACATTCGTGGCTAAGCAGCGTATTTGTGATTGCAGCGGCCGTTAAAGCCCTGTATAACCATGATCAAATACGGGGTATTTTTTTACGTAATAATTATTAAATTAACAATGAAGCATTACACGCTCTTCAAGAAAATTCTATTACCTTTAGCCGCCTTTGGCTTGCTAATCGGGTTCATTTCATTTGCCTTTATCTTCAACCACCATCTCAATAATATCGAAGCCAAGGCCCATGAAGAAACGCAAAAACTCGCCAACCTGCTAGTCACCGCCAGAACACTGGTCAGTGAGCATGTGCTTTCCAGCATGGCCCTGCTAAAGCAATATGCCTCGGTTGAAGGCGCGCCCAATATTCATGGTGTCACCGATATGCTGGGCACGCAAGTGCCCAATTTGCGGTTTGGCGACAGCCCGCAAACTGGCAGAACGATTCTGGTGGATTCGGTCACGCGTATTGGCAGTGGTACGGCCACTATTTTTGTCAAACGCGGCCAACAGTTTTTGCGCATTGCCACCAATGTCAAAAAAGCCGACGGCAGCAACGCCTTTGGCACTGAGTTGAACCCATACGGCAAAGCCATTGAAAAGCTACAAAAAAATGAAACCTATTATGGCGTGGTCGATATTTTGGGCGAAGCTTACTTGTCACGCTACGAGCCTATGCACGATGACCAGGGCCGTGTCATCGGCGCCTGGTATGTGGGCTACAAACTGGATTTTAATGCGATTGACCAGGCCATCCGCCAATGGGGCTTTTTAGAAAAAGGCTTTGTCGTCATCACCGATGGCCGTGGCCAGATTCGCTTTTTAACTGGTGGCATCCCAAAAAAACAAGCGCTGGCGGCGCTAGAAGACAAACAGCAGCATTGGAAAAAAGTAACCAAAGAGGTGCCGGAATGGGATTTTAAAATCAATATTTTGTACCCCGTCAATGAAGCCTACTGGTCGGCACTTGGGGCGCTGTCGCCGATGATGATCATCGCGCTCATTCTCACACTGGTGGTGTTAATGGCCGTCGTTAGCGGCTTGCAGCGCTTTGTGTTAAACCCTTTGGGAGGTGAGCCGGAAACCGCAAAACTGCTGCTGATGCGGATTGAAAGTGGCGACTTTGCCGAAGACCATATTGCGGCGACGCCAGACACGTTAATCGCCAATATGGTCAAAATGCGGCGTCGCTTGCGCGAAATGGTGACTCAAATTCAAGCCAGTGCCAATCACCTGAAAGTGTCTGCCAGCGTGTTTGACCATGCACACGATGCGATTTTTATTACCGATGAACGCGGCCTGATTGTGCAATGCAATCCGTCATTCAGTGTGGTCACCGGTTATCCTCAGGCAGAGGCGATTGGGCAATCCCCTGCTGCCCTGGGCATTGCCTGCCAGCAACCGGATTTCTTTCAAGCGCTGTACGAAGGCGCGCAGGCGTTTCAGGAGTGGCAAGGCGAAGTGTGGAACCGCCATCACCATGGGCACGATTACCTGGTAGAGCTGGCATTGTCTCCGGTCATGAATCAGGCAGGCCAGTTTCAGCATTATGTCGGCTTATTCTCTGATATCACACACGCCAAAGAGCAACAGAACATGCTGGAACACTTGGCCTATCATGATGTGCTCACCCAGCTACCCAATCGCGTGCTGTTTTCCAGCCGTTTGCAACAAGCCTTACTCGAAGCTGAACGCCAGCAATCGCTGGTGGCTATCTGCTACATAGATCTCGACGATTTTAAAATTGTGAATGACCAGTATGGTCACGAGTTTGGTGACAAGCTGTTAATGCAACTGGCCAACCGCCTGACGGGCATTCTCAAGCCGCAGGATACGCTGGCGCGCCTGGGCGGCGATGAGTTTGCCATGTTATTGTGCGGTGGCCGCACGCAAACCGAATACACCCGCTTACTCAAAAAATTGCTAAGTGCGATTGAAAAACCGTTTTCGATTGATAAATTCAAATTTTCGATTTCCGCCAGTATTGGTTACACCCTTTACCCGATTGACCACAACCCGCCTGACACCCTGCTGCGCCATGCAGACCATGCCATGTATCATGCCAAAACCCATGGTGGGCACCAGTGCCACCTGTTTGACCTGGCCTCGGCGCAACAGTCGCAGCAACAGCAACTGCTCTTGCGCGATTTGCTCAATGGCATTCAAAACAGCCATATCAAGCTGGTTTACCAGCCGCAAGTATGCATGCAAACAGGCAAACTATTTTGCTTTGAAGCGTTGCTGCGCTGGCAACACCCCTTGCGCGGTTTGCTCTACCCCAATGATTTTCTTAACGCGGTTGAGCATACCAGCCTGATTATTGACATTGGTCACTGGGTGATTGAAGAAAGCTTGCGCCAGCTCACCGAATGGCAGGCGCAGGGGCTGCATACCCAGGTGTCAGTGAATATCGCCGCACAACATTTAATGCATAAACAATTCACCGAGCAACTGGCGAGCCTGTTTAAAAAATACGCGAATATCAAACCACAACAACTGCATATTGAAATTACCGAAAGCGCCGCCATTAGCGACTTTGCGCGCGTCAACCGTGTGATTCAACAATGCCAGGCACTGGGCGTCGCTTTTTCGATTGATGATTTTGGCTCAGGTTACTCTTCCCTGATTTATTTACGCCGTCTGCCGGTGGATATCATCAAAATCGACCAGTCGTTTATCCACAACATGCTTAGCAACCAGGAGGACCTGGCCGTGATTAGAGGCGTGGTCATGCTGTGCCGGGAGTTTGGGCGCAAAGTGGTGGCAGAAGGCGTGGAAAAAGCCGAGCAGGCACACATATTGGCCGAACTAGGCTGCGACTATGCGCAAGGCTTTGGTATTTCACGTGGCATGCCAGGCAACAAGGTAATAGAATGGGCAAGCAAGCACGACCCTTATCAATTTAGCTAATATTTATGCAAGAACACTACTACCCGCTCCCTGGCGGGCCAGTACTCATTCTGGACACTGCGACGCCTTTTCCGCCGTTACAGCAGGCATTGACCGAGCCCAACGGCCTGATTGCGATTGGCGGCGACTTGACTGCAGACCGGCTGCTGGCGGCTTACCGGCAGGGTATTTTTCCCTGGTTTAGCCCAGGCGAGCCCATCCTCTGGTGGAGCCCGGACCCGCGCATGGTGTTGTTTCCTGCCACCCTGAACATTGGCCGCTCATTACGCAAAGTCATGCAGCAACAACCATTCGACATCCGCTTCAATACCGCCTTTGAGGCCGTGATCAATGCCTGTGCAGCGACGCCGCGCCCCGACCAGCCTGGCACCTGGATCACGGATGAGATCATTGCTGCCTATACTCAGCTACATCGCCTGGGCTATGCCCATAGCGTAGAGGCCTGGCAACACGACCAACTGGTGGGTGGCTGCTATGGCGTGAAAATTGGCCGCATGTTTTATGGCGAAAGCATGTTTCACCATGTTAGTAATGCCTCTAAAGTGGCCTTTGCCCACTTGGTGCAATGGTTAAATACGCAACAAGTCGGTATGATTGATTGTCAGATGCATACGCCACTGCTGGCAAGCTTTGGCGCTTATGAAATCCCCAGAGACCAATTTATCGCGCAACTGAACATGCTGGTGCAAGATGACGTTACCTAACGATGCCCCATTACAGAAACTGCAGTTTTATGTCACCACGGCCTACCCGTGTGGCTACCTGCCCAAAAAACTGGCACAAAGCCTGATTGCCACGCCACAAAACTTGGTCGACGGCCCCGTTTATAGCGGCCTGATCCAGCAAGGGTTCAGACGCAGCGGTAAATTTGCTTACCGCCCGCACTGCGAACACTGCCACGCCTGCATTTCGGTGCGGCTGCCGGTCAACCTATTTCAAATCACACGTAGCCAGCAACGCGCGTTAAAAAAACATGCTGAGTTGCAAGTGACCATTGTTGAAGCCAGCTACGAGGCTGAGCATTTCGCGCTGTATCAAGCCTATCAGCAACAGCGCCATCACCATGGCCCTGACCATATTGCAGACCAGGAAGACGACGCTGCGCAATATCAGCAGTTTTTGTGTCAAAGCAATGTAGAGAGCATTATGGTTGAGTTTCGCGATGCGCAGGGCACACTCAAAATGGTGAGTGTGATCGACATCGTGATGGATGGTTTATCTGCGGTGTACACCTTTTACGATACGCATGACAAAGCCAGCTATGGCATTTATAGTATTCTTTGGCAAATCGCCTGGGCCAAACAACTCGAATTACCCTATTTATACCTGGGTTACTGGATCGCCGACAGCCAGAAAATGGCCTATAAACAGCAGTTTCAGCCACAAGAGAAACTGCTAGACGGCGAGTGGGTGCCAGCGCAGCCCTCACATGAAACATAGCCCACAGTCGCTCGCCAAGCAGTTTTGCCTGGGACTATATGTGAATGTGGTAGATGCCACCCTCTGGCACGCGACTTTTGCTTACATTGCCAGGCATGCAGACGACAGCGTATTTCAAAAAAGTGCCATCGCGACCTTGTGGGCGCAATACGGCGGTGACTTACGCGCAAAAATAAAAGACGATGCCCTGGTACTGGCCGTCCTCAAACGCGCCTTGCCAGGCTATGACGGCGATAGCTGTACCTTATACCGCGGCGAAAGCTGGTTTTTGTTTGATAGTGACCAGATCGGTTTTTGCTGGACACCCTCGGAACAGATTGCGACCACCTATGCCAAAGGCCTTAACGCGGTAGATTCTGGTGGTGTCTTGCTTAAATGCTATGCGCCAGCGGAGGCGATTCTGGCAATGGAAAACAATATATTCATTTGTGATCCAGCACGATTACTGCGTTTGAGCACGCTAGGGCTGTTTCCCAAGTTGTAAGTGCTACCTGCCCCATTGGCCATAGCCTTTAAACTGGGCATGCACTTCACGCATTTGTTCAGGTGTTAACAGTGTTGGCTCACCAAGCTGCAATAACCGCCAATACTGCTCACATAACCCCTCCACTTCAACCGCAATCGCCAATGCCTGCGGCAAGCCCTGGCCTAAGGCGATCATGCCATGATGCGCGAGCAAACAGGCTTTGCGGTCCTGCAACGCGGCCATCGCGCCATCAGACAAGGCCTGTGTGCCAAACAAGGCATAAGGCGCGCAGCGAATATCGTCACCGCCAGCGGTGGCGATCATATAATGAAATGGCGGCACAGGGCGCGCCAGGCAGGCGATGGTGGTAGCAAACATGCTATGGCAATGCAACACCGCATTCACCTCCGGCCGCGCTTGCAAAATATCCCGATGAAAACGCCACTCACTCGATGGTTTTTTACCGGCCTCAGCCGTGCCCTGCCAATCCATATACACCATGCTGTCAGTGCTGAGCTGCTCTGCAGGCACGCCAGATGGCGTGATCAAAAAGCCATCATCCAACCGAATACTGGCATTGCCAGAGCTGCCTTTATTCAGCCCAGCTTGTGCCATCTGCCGGGCGGTGTGTAGCAACTGCTGTGCGGGGGTAGGCTTACTCATATGATGGCTCCAGACTTGTTATCTGCTCAGGGGTGAACACGCCACGCTCAGTAATAATGCCGGTCACCAGCCGGGCCGGGGTAACATCAAACGCCGGGTTAAGCGCAGTGCTTTCGTGCGGAATCACACGTATACGCTGTAGCTGCCCATCGACACCCTGCCCTTGCATATAAGCCACCTCGTCTGCGTCGCGCATTTCAATCTCAATATCCGCCCCCCGTGCCAGTTGCCAATCGATGGTGGGCGTCGGCACGGCCGCATAAAAAGGCACCTGCTGGTCAAACGCCGCCAGTGCCTTTAAATAAGTGCCTATCTTGTTGCAGACGTCACCCTCACGCGTGACGCGATCAGCCCCCACAATCACCATATCCACTTGGCCATGCTGCATTAAGTGGCCGCCTGCATTATCGGCAATCACCGTATGCGGCACGCCGTGCTGTGCCAGCTCCCAGGCAGTCAAACTCGCCCCCTGATTACGCGGACGCGTTTCATCGACCCACACATGCACCTGCAAGCCAGCATCATGTGCCGCGTAAATCGGCGCCAGCGCGGTGCCACCATCCACTGTCGCCAGCCAACCGGCATTGCAATGGGTGAGGATATTCACAACCTGCTGCGGACTCACTGACCTTTTTGCCGCAATCAGCGCCTTACCGTGCTGACCGATGGCCAGATTCTGTGTCACATCCTCGTCAGCAATCGCCTGCGCCAAAGCCCAGGCGGCCGTTGCACGCGCAGATACAGGCAACGCCAGCAATTGCTGCTGCATGCGTTGCGCCGCCCACGCCAGATTAACTGCCGTTGGCCGGGTTGCACATAGCTGTGCAACCACCACCTGCAGATGTGCATCGCTCGCGAGGTCTTGAATACCCAACGCAACCCCATAAGCGGCCGCGGCGCCGATCAGTGGCGCACCCCGCACTTGCATGCTGCGTATGGCATGACACATCTGCGCCAGGGTCGTCACTTCAACCGTGACAAACTCAAACGGCAAACGGGTTTGATCAATCAGACAGACGGCGTTTGCTTGTTGCCAGATGGTACGAAAATGTTGTTGTTTAACACGCATAAAAAGAGCTTTGCTGACGAGTGATCAATAATTGTAAAAGTTGTAAAAGGCCTTGCTTTTCCTGTAGGACAAACACCGTATTTTTCCATCCACAAAATCTGTGGATAACTTTGTGGATTGCTGTGTCTTAATTCCGTAACTTACCAATTTAAAAGGACTTTTTCCGAAAGTTCATTTTTTAATCTATTTTTTTATTCAATAAAATCAAACACTTACAATGCGCCACTATAATTGAAACACTTTGGACACATTCTTAATGTGTCACTTTAAGTCATGTGCATAAATGGGCTAATTTCGGTAAAACTTGCGTAGAATTTTTGCCTATCATTTCAATGAGTTGCGAATTTTCTAAGCCACGAATTAGGCATAGTTCCTCCGCTATTCTTTTTAATTGCGCAGGGCTATTTCGCCCCTGATGACCGATCCAAACCGGAGGAATATCGGGCGCATCGGTCTCCAAAACCAGTTGATCCAACGGCAATTCTGCGGCCAGTTGCCGAATTTTTAGTGCACGCGGCCAGGTCATGGCACCACCAAACCCCAGTTTGAATCCCAAATCAGCAAATACGGCGGCTTGTTGCATGCTGCCATTAAAGGCATGAGCGATACCACCACAAACGCGATGCTTGCGCAGATATTTGAGGATGCTATCTATCGCACTGCGCACATGCAAAATCACCGGCAACTCAAATTGTTTGGCAATCTGTAGCTGTCCTTCAAATAAAGCGATTTGTTTGGCCTCGTTGTCACGCGTCAGGTAAAAATCGAGGCCGATTTCACCAATCGCCAGCAATTGATGCGCCTGCGGGCCCGCCAAGACGGCGGCCACATATTGCTGTAACTGCTGCAAAGCGTCATCCGGCGCCTGCGCGACATACATGGGGTGCCACCCCAACGCAAAGCCAGCCTGTGGCTGTTGTGCACACCACTGCATGATCGGTTGAAATGTCGCCTGTGTGACCGCCGGAATCACCACCGCACGCACACCTTGCGCTTGCGCCTCCAGCCAAACCTGGTCGCGATCTGCATCGAACTCTCTGGCATCGAGATGGCAATGGGTGTCTATCAGCATATAAAATTAAAGCTGAAATTTAGCCTGGATACGAATATCCTGACCGAACTGGCGCACATCCAGAATATTCAAATCGTGTACATCTGACATCTGCGCCAGCGCAGGCAAGGCAAACATGCCACGCGCAGTGTGGCCCATCAATTTAGGCGCGTAATACAGCAATAATTCGTCCACCAAACCGCTTTGCATAAAAGCGCCGTTAAGGGTTGCCCCGGCCTCTATCAGCACCTCATTACATGGCAAGGCAGTCAATGCCTGCATCAGCACAGCAAGGTCAACCTGGCCTTGCGTATTGGGTGCCTGCAAGGTGCGCACGCCCATCACCTGCAACATTTCCAGCTTGGCGGCGTCACCTTGTGCGTAAGCCACCAGCGCATTGCCATCCTGCAACACCCTGGCATCAATCGGAATGCGCAATTGGCTATCCACAATTACCCGCAACGGTTGCCTGGGGGTATTCACGTCGCGCACCGTCAACGATGAATCATCTTGCAGGATGCTGGCAATGCCGGTAACAATGGCACAACTTTGTGCGCGCCAATGATGCACATCTTTGCGCGCAGCGGCCGAGGTAATCCATTGGCTATGGCCATTGGCTAACGCCGTACGACCATCCAGGCTGGCGGCCACCTTGAGGCGCACATAAGGCCGCTGCTGGGTCATGCGCTGAATAAAGCCAGGGTTGAGAGCTCGCGCTTGTGCTTCGCATACGCCCACAGCCACCGCAATGCCCTGCGCCTGCAAACGCGCAATGCCATCACCTGCGACCAGCGGATTAGGGTCCTGCATAGCGACGACAACGCGACTCACACCTGCATTCACCAGCGCGTCGGCACAAGGTGGCGTCCGGCCAAAATGACTGCAAGGTTCCAGTGTCACATACGCGGTGGCGCCACGCGCCTGCTCGCCTGCCGTGCGCAAGGCATGCACTTCGGCATGTGGCTCACCCGCTTTTAAATGCGCGCCCTCGCCGACTACCTGGCCATTGTTGACAATCATGCACCCCACACGCGGGTTGGGTGTCGTGGTGTACAGTCCGCGCGCGGCCAGTCGCAGCGCGCGCGTCATCCATTCAATATCTTGTGAGGTCACTTGCATAGACTGCCATGATACAAAAAAACACGGCACTGCGGTTTTTTGTCGTTGCCTTGCGCACCATTGCCCACCAACGTGCGCAGTAAATCCGTGGATTATCCTCACCGCTTAACTGTTGAATACCGTGGTATTTGCCAGTTTTTTTGCCGCTAACCTGCGCGCGCGATGACGCTACACTGAGGCATGATTTATATTGCTGACCCAAACCCATGGCTGGCCCTGTATGCGCAACCGCTGCATACACGCCTGACCCCGCCCACCGCAGACTTGCAGGACTTTCTCTCAGAGTATGGTCGCACGCACGGATTACCAGCAGTCAGCCTGGAATCAACCCTTAACTGGCAAGAGGACTTGGCACAGGTGCTGGCGCCATTGCCTGAGAGCCTGCTTGAGACACTGAGTAAATCCATACTTGGCATTTTCTTTGCCAACGGTCTCGATGCTTCGGGCTTTACCGACATGGTCGCCCTGGGCGATGGCAGCAATAATATCGGCTTTGTGATTGTGCTCGACAGCCAGGCGTTTCGCCACCCCTCGGCAAATGCCTGGGCTAGCTGGAAAGAAAATTCAGCCTTCATGGCTGATGAGCAGGTGCAGATCAGCGTAGAGATTGCCACCCCTGAAAATGACCATCGCATTCAGGCACTGCGGTTTCTGCTACTGCATGAATTCGGCCATATTGTGGCCACCATGACCGACCTTTGCCCGCAGGAGTGGGTATTCTCGCTCCCCAAGCTGGCCGGCCACTTTGGCAAACTCAGCTGGCAAACCAGTGGCAGCAAGGCGATCCGGCCAGAGCAGAATTTCCCGCATCGTGAAAAAATTAGTTTCTATCGCCAGCCGGCCCTGCACGCCAACCAGGCATTGGACCTCTATCGTGACCTGGCCAGGACGTCGTTTCCGACCTTATACGCCAGCATGGATGTGCAGGAAGACTTTGCCGAGTGCTTTGCGACCTATGTGCATACAGAATTACTCGGCCAGCCATACCACCTGCAATTAACAATCGCGGGCAACCAGGTCTATCGCAGCGATGACTTCTGGGCGTCGGCGCGTGCCAGCGAAAAAAAGCGTTATCTGCGCAATTTATTTGAAGCCTTGGCCCATAACAATGCCAGCCATACGTTTCAGGGGCTGGCGCCTTTTCTGCGCATGAGCCTCAGCGGCGCAGATTTGCGCGCGCATGCGCAATCGCTACTGGTTCAGGCCAACCAAGACCAGGAGAACGCCATTTTGTGGATGAACCTGGCAATTGGCTTTTTGTGCCTGAAAATGCGCGACATGGGCCTGGCGATTCAAGAGCAGGCGCTATCTTTGCAACGACTCTACCGCCGCCCGGCAAACTGCCAGCCGCCACGCTTTCGCTTGCTGATGATCATGACGCCGGGCGATCTGTCTGAAAACACCCCGATTGATTGCCTGCTGGAAAACAGCCCGGTAGAACTCCTTTATTACTATGCCTCGGTCGAGCAGCCGCTGCCATCGCCCATGCCTGAACACGACGCGGTGATGGTCGCCCTCTCAGATAGCCAGGCCAACCGCGCTTTGCTGCTGGCAGTGCAAGCCAGCCTGCTTGATCACGCCCGGCCGGTGATTAATCCGCCACACCTGTTGCCCAACGTCAACCGTGACCAGCTCAGTGAGTTATTGCAAGGGATTAATGGCCTCGATATGCCGCGCACGCACAGACTCACCCGCAGCCAGGTCGTCACGCGCTTGAGCATGCCGCGCCCGGCAGAGATTACCGACCCGGCTGCGCTGCCTGGATTACCCTTGATTATTCGCCCGGTCGGCTCACAAGCTGGTAACGACCTGGCCAGGATCACGCGGCCAACCGAACTGGCGGACTATTTAAAACAAGTCCAAAGTACCGCTTTTTTTGTCTCGCGCTTTGTCGATTACAGCAGCCAGGATGGCCAGTTCCGTAAATACCGCATTGCCATGCTGCGCGGTCAGCCGTTTATTTGCCATATGGCGATTTCGAGTGACTGGATGGTGCATTACGTCAATGCCGGCATGTATGACTCTGCCGACAAGCGGGCCGAAGAAGGCGCGTTTATGCAAAACTTTGCCAGCTTTGCCACACGCCACCAAGCGGCGCTGGCGGCTATTTACCAGCGTTTGCAGCTCGACTATTTATGCATTGATTGCGCAGAAACCAAAGACGGCCAATTACTGGTGTTTGAAATCGACCACATCATGGCCGTGCATGCCATGGACGCTGCCAGCCTGTTCCCGTTTAAAGCCGGGCAAATCGGCAAGCTACAGCAAGCCTTCGAGCAATATTTATACGCATTACAGCCGCAACCTTTATTGGAGAGCGCATGATGAAACTGAGTGCCAATCAACTGAATTTTTCTGGTGGCCCTGGCGCCTTGCCTGAAAGCGTCTTGCAACAACTGCATACCGCCATGCTCTGTGTGCCAGAGGTCGGTTTGTCTATTTTAGGCATCAGCCATCGCTCGGAGTGGTTTGCACAAGTGGTACATGAGCTAGAAGACAATGTCCGCCATTTGATGGGTTTGCCTCAATCTACCCGAGTGCTGATGATGCAAGGCGGCGCCACGCAGCAGTTCTCTATGTTGCCGATGAATTTGCTGCGCCATGGGCAGTCGGCCGACTATATCCATAGCGGCTACTGGAGCGGCAAGGCGATTCACGAGGCAGAAAAATCCGGCAAATTGCACCTGGCGTGGAGTGGCAAAGCAGACCAGTTTGGCCGCCTGCCTACCGATGCCGAGTTACAGCTCTCCAAAGATGCGGCCTATTTTCACTATATCTCGAATGAAACGGTAGAAGGCCTGCAGTTCCATCGTGTGCCTGGCCGCGACGATGTGCCACGCATCTGTGATATGTCGTCAGACTTACTGTCGGCGCCCGGTGATTTTAACCGCTACGCCATGATCTACGCCCATGCGCAGAAAAACATCGGCCCGGCTGGCGTGACGCTGGTGATATTGCGCGATGACTTTATGAACAGCCTGCCAGATGATTTGCCAGGCTTTATCAATTACCACGCGCAAGCCGATGCGCACTCTATTTACAACACGCCACCCGTGTTTGCGATTTATAGCGTGTTGCTGGTCACGCGCTGGTTACGTGATGAAATGGGCGGCTTGCACAATATGGCTAAACGTAACCAGGCCAAGGCAGACTGTTTGTATCAGGTGCTGGACGACCACGCCGACTTTTATCGTGGCCGTGCGGCAGTGGCTGATCGCTCTAAGATGAATGTGGTATTTACTTTGCCAACCGCCGAGATTGAGCAAGCATTTTTTCAGCAAGCACAACTGGCAGGGTTTTCAGGCTTGAATGGCCACCGCAGCATAGGCGGCATCCGCGCGTCGATTTATAACGGCTTAGAGCTAGCAGCCGCTGAACAACTGGCCGACTTTATGCAAACATTTCGCCAGCGTTATCAAGCGACGACAGCAACCACGACCTTGTCGCCTGCCTACGCTTAACAGGCCAAACGTTTAGTGCGAAGAAATCTGGCTATGGGTTAAACGCCCATCCTGGTCAAAATAAATGCGCAAGGCATGGTAGACATGCATGCACTTACCAAGGTCATACTCTAGCGCGTTGGCGTCTTCTAAACTGGGGCGGCCCAGCAAGGCCATCACCGCTTCTTTTTTAGCACCACGAATCAGAATATGATTTTTCAGGTCGTAGGCCATGTCACCGCGACGGCACTCGGTTTGCACCGTGTTGGCAAGGGACATCCAGCGCGTTTGGTCAAATTTGTCACCGCCAAACACTGCCTGGTCTTTAAACGCCCACCAGGTAAAAAACACAATGGTGAGGATGACAGTGAATACCGCTAACGCAATTGCAGACAGCTTGATCAGTTTCATGCACCCTCGCCTTTCGGACTAATTATCGCTATCGGTCACATCCAGGTCACGAATAGCATTATGAAAATCATCGACATCTGAAAAGCTACGATACACCGAAGCAAAACGGATATACGCCACCTGATCCATTTGTTTGAGCTCTTGCATCACAGTTTCACCCAGCAATCGCGCTGGCACTTCGCGCACACCCAAACCAAGCACTTTTTGGATAATGCGGTCCATGGCCTTATCGACATACTCGGTCGGCACTGGGCGCTTATGCAGCGCGCGCGTAAATGACACGCGCAACTTTTCGCGCTTGAACTCTTCGCGGTTGCCGTTTTGCTTTACCACTTGCGGCAAATGCAACTCTGCCGTTTCGTAGGTGGTAAAGCGCTTATCGCAAACCTGGCAACGACGACGCCTACGGATGGAGTTGCCCTCCTCATTGAGTCGGGAATCCACCACCTGCGTATCGTCAGCACCGCAAAAAGGACATTTCATGGCTAAAACTGGCCGGAGAAATTACTTACCGTAGACCGGGAATTTGTCAGCCAACGCGTGTACTTTGGCTTTTACCGCTGCAATCACTTCTGCATTTTCCGGGTTGTCCAGCACGTCGGCGATCAAGTTAGCCACTTGCTCGGCTTCAGCTTCTTTAAAGCCACGCGTCGTAATCGCTGGTGAACCGATACGAATACCGGAGGTCACGAATGGACTCTCAGGGTCGTTAGGAATCGCGTTTTTGTTGACGGTGATGTGCGCCTGGCCGAGGAAAGCGTCAGCCGCTTTACCGGTCAAGCCTTTAGGGCGCAGGTCGACCAAAAATACGTGTGACTCAGTGCGGCCAGAGATAATGCGCAAGCCGCGTGCCGCCAGGGTGTTGGCCATAGCACTGGCGTTTTTCAACACTTGTTCTTGATACACTTTGAATTCAGGTTGTGCCGCTTCGAGGAAAGCGGTGGCTTTACCAGCGATGACGTGCATCAACGGCCCGCCTTGCAGGCTTGGAAACACATTAGAGTTAATTGGTTTTTCAAACTCTGCTTTAGCCATGATGATACCGCCACGTGGGCCACGCAAGGTTTTGTGCGTGGTAGAAGTGACGAAGTCAGCGTGTGGCACCGGGTTAGGGTACACACCGGCGGCGATCAGGCCGGAGTAGTGCGCCATGTCGACCATGAAATAAGCACCGACTTTTTTAGCGATTTCGGCCATACGTGCCCAGTCAAAACGCAGGGCGTAAGCAGAGGCGCCACCAATCAGCAACTTTGGTTTGCACTCAATGGCAATACGCTCCATCTCGTCGTAGTCGATTTCTTCTTTGTCGTTCAAGCCATAAGGCACAATGTTGAACAACTTACCGGACAGGTTAGCCGGGGAGCCATGGGTCAGGTGACCGCCGTGGCCCAGGTTCATGCCCATCACCGTATCGCCTGGTTTTAAAATAGAGAAATACACTGCTTGGTTGGCTTGTGAACCGGAGTGCGGTTGCACGTTGGCATACTCAGCGCCATACAGTGCTTTCAGGCGATCAATCGCCAATTGCTCCACTTGGTCAACAAACTCACAGCCGCCGTAAAAACGCTTGCCTGGATAACCTTCCGCATACTTGTTAGTCAGCTGCGAGCCTTGTGCTTCCATCACCGCTGGGCTGGTGTAGTTTTCTGAGGCAATCAGCTCAATATGCTGATGTTGACGCTCTACTTCAGAAGAAATCATTGTGGCCAAAGCTGGGTCTGCAACGCTTAAGTTTCTTGAAAAGCTAAACATGACGATCAAGTTTCCGTATCAATAACAATAAAGCGTAATTTTACCATGAGGCGACCATGGCATGCACCTTTAGCATGCGTCAACGCAAGATGCCTGTTTTTTTGAGGATTAAAACACAGCAAAGGACGATGCCTGGAAGATACCTAAGAATAAGTGCGCCAGCATTGCACGTTTTGCACCAAATTGGTGCACACAATCAAACAGTTGCTGTCTCAGCAACAGGCATCAAATCCTTTAAATAAGCTATCTTATTGATTTAAATATAATTATAAAACCTGGCACAGCTTATGCTTAGTAGTAACCGTAAGCGTATATCTCCAAAATCGCTCCCTAAACCCAACTTCGGTTGGGTTCTTTTTTTGTCAGCGCCCAACACAGGCCATCAGTGTTTACGCGCTTTTAATTGTTGCAGCGTCTGCTGACAACCTTCATCTGTCACCTCTGACGCACTGCCGGGGTCAAGAAAAGGCAGAATCGCCGCAAAAGGGTTAATCAGCGCCAGCAACACCCCACCGGCCACACGCGCGGCAATCGGCCCAGGGCTCAGCGATACCTTGGGGTCCACAAACGGGCCGGTGACCAAAATGGGGGAACGCACGGTAAAAGGTGAGAAGTTTTTGGGGCTGGCCTGCAATTTGAGGTTAAGTTGCTCCTGCCCCAGGTTCACCTCGCCTTGCACGTTGACAGTAGTGACTGGCGTATCAATCAAGGCTGCCTCTGGCGTCAGCACGCCTTGCTTGGCATGCCAGCCCATGGCCGCACATTGCATAGGCAAGGCTTGATCGCCTTTCATCAGCACGCCAACGGCTTGCGCAATATCCAGGCCTGCCGCCTCGACCAGCAGATGCGAAATTTCACCCTGACGCACCATCAGCGCCAACTGGCCATCCAGCGATTTAAGTAACGCTGCCGTAGAGCGTCCACGCCCTTGCAAACTGGCTTTGCCATTTAACTTGCCTGAAATATAAGCAGGCGCCTGACTGGTCGACGCAGGCTTGGGTGAAGAAGGCTTGGCCGACGATGCTTTGTTATCAGCCACCTTATTCTCTGGTGTCACCTTTAGCCATTGCTCCAGGCGAATATCGCGCACCGCCAATTGAATATCCCACTCAGGCGCAGGTGGTGGGGATAAGTCAGTATTACTGGCGTCATGTGCATCAATACTCAAAGCACCGGTGAGTGTGCCTTGCGCAGTACTGGCTTCGAGCTCAGCCAGGCTTAGTTTGTGTTTATTCAAGGTTAAGCGCAGCTTTAAAGGCGCAATGCGCTGCTTAAAAGCATTGCCTAAATCAACCGCATCCAGATGCACATCAATATCGGCATTCATACGCCCATAGGTGCTGAAATCCAGCGATTCGTCAGGAAACAGCTTACCGGGATGCGCTTTGGCGGCAGAACTCCCCTGGCTTGCGCCAAACGCGGGCGCTAAATCGGCCAGCATCAGCAATGCGCCTTGCAGTTTGCCACGCAGCATGGGCGTTTCGGGGGCAAAGTCATACACAAACTGCCCGGATAACCGGCTACGCCCAATGTGCGCAGAAGGAATATTCACCTGCCACTGATCAATGCCTTTTTCAATCTCGGCACTGACTTTAAAGGCGGCGGTGCGTGGCAATGTCAGGTCCAGCAAATCGCCGGCGTCAGCCAGCGATGCACCTTTCACATCCACTTTGCCTTTCACGCGCTGCGTGCCAAACAAGTCATAGACTGCCCCCCGAAATTGCGCGTTGACCGCGCCATATTTTAACCAACCTTGAGAGTTAATCGGTGGCGACTGGCTGCCCTGGGTCGCCACCGGCAAAAAGCCTTGCGTGACCAACTCGCCCTGTAGCGGGCGCTTGCGAAACTGGCCATTGATTTTCACCCGTGATTCCGGCGTGGCCAGATGCGCCCCTTCTTCGGTAAAAAAAGTCACCGCCAGTTGGGCGTCAGTCACGGCGTCAGCAACTTTGGCCTGGCCCTGATTCACTGCCAATTGCTCGATCAGCGGAAACGGCCGTGGTGGGCCGCTATCATCCAGCTCAAACTGCCAAGTCGCATGCTGGTCTGCGCGGCGCAGCAGATAGGTATTGAGTTGATCCGCACGAATTGCCGCAATACGGTAAGGGTCGTTTTCTTTTAGCGACCATAGATCACGGTAACGCAGTGCCAGATCCAGGCCATGTGCATCGACAAAATAAGGCGCGTCAAAGCCTTCTGGTGCCGATAGCTTTAATCCGCCTACCTGCAGGCGAATGCCGCCCAGCAACTGCAAGCGAAACGGGCGCTCGATCTCGACAGCGCGGTGCAGTTTATCCTGCAGCAATTGTTGCAAGGGCTGACGCAAAAACGGCCAACCGGCGATTTCACAGGCAATCACGGCCAGCACCAGGCCCAATAAAGTGCCGGCGACCCAGCTACTCATCGCTACAGATTTTTTGGTGGTGATGTCGTTCTCATTCATAGCTTGTCATCATGACAATGATAGGCCGGCCTGGCTAGTCCTGCCTGACTGACACGCGTGTAGGCCGATTCTGTCAAACCCGATGCGCGCTGTCAGTTATAATGCGGTTTAACACCCTCATTTGCACATGGAGCCGATTGTAATGAAATGGACCGACAGCCAGCGTATCGCTGAAGACCTGTATGATAAATTACCCGAGGTTGACCCGAAAACCATCCGATTTACCGACCTGATGCAATGGGTCATGGACCTGGACGGCTTTGACGACGAGCCTTCTCATTGCGGCGAAAAAATCCTCGAGGCCATTCAACTGGCCTGGATAGAAGAAGCCGAGTAAATGACCACTTTTCTGCCAGCGTCCATTTTCAAAGCCTACGATATTCGCGGCATCGTCGGCGAGACGCTGACAGAAGAGATCGTGTACCAGATCGGCCTGGCACTGGGCTCCCTGGCGCAAGAACGTGGCGAACACAGCCTGTGTGTCGGCTATGACGGCCGCTTATCCAGCCCCACCCTGGCCGCGGCACTCACTAAGGGCCTTGTGGACACAGGCACCAATGTGATTGCCTTGGGCATGGTCACCACCCCCATGCTGTATTTTGCAGCGCACTACCTCACCGAAACCAGCAGTGGCGTCATGATTACCGGCAGCCATAATCCGCCAGCATACAATGGCCTCAAAATGGTGATTGCGGGTGAAACCCTCAGCAGTGAGGCCATTCAGGCACTCAAACAACGCATTACCCAGCAACAATTTGCACAACCTGCACAACCCGGCAAGCAATCGTTTTATGAGATATACCCGGCTTATCAGGCGGCCATTGTTTCTGACATTCAACTGGCACGCCCGATGCGGGTGGTGATGGATTGTGGCAACGGTGTCGCTGGCGCTTATGCACCAGCCCTGTTTAAAGCTTTGGGCTGCGAGGTTGAACCTTTGTTTTGTGAGGTAGATGGACACTTCCCCAACCACCATCCAGACCCGGTCGATGCGAAAAACCTGCAAGATGTGATACACACATTACAGGCTGGCGAAGCCGAAATAGGCATTGCCTTTGATGGCGATGGCGATCGTTTGGGCGTAGTCACCAAGTCCGGCCAGATTATCCGCAGTGACCGCCAACTCATGCTATTTGTAGAAGACGTGCTACAACAACAGCCGGGCAGCAAAGTGGTGTTTGATGTGAAATCAACGCGCCACTTATCACCGTTTATCCGTGAGCACGGCGGCAAACCGGTGATCTGGAAAACCGGCCACTCGCTGATGAAAGCCAAAATAAAAGAAACCGGTGCCGCCATCGGTGGTGAACTGTCAGGCCACCTGTTTTTTAACGATGCCAGGCAAGGTAAACCACGCTGGTTTGGCTTTGATGACGGCCTCTATAGCGCAGCGCGCCTGCTAGAAATCGTCAGCCACAGCCCCAACGCCAGCGCAGTACTCGAAGCCCTACCCGACAGCCTCAACACCCCCGAATTACAGATTGCCATGCAAGAAGGCGAACCGCACGCCTTGATTGCCATGCTGCAACAATCGGCGCAATTTGCAGATGCACTTGAAATTATCACTATTGATGGTTTGCGTGTGGAATATGCCAATGGCTTTGGCCTGATACGTGCCTCAAACACCACGCCAGTCCTCACACTGCGCTTTGAAGCAGAGAGCGCAGCCGCATTAAGCCGCATTCAACTGGCGTTTAAACAAGTCATCAGCCACGCCAATCCAGACTTGAAATTTCCGTTTTAAGCCACCATTGAATGAGCATGCGACATGCTACTCAAAGACTCTACGCGCGCGGGCGCGGCCTGCTCTACACCCTGATCTGGCTGGGCCTTGCCGCATTGGTCTGGTTTCTAGTCGACCGCGTGCAACACCCCAATACCCTGGAACAAATCGGCCAGCAACAAGTGGTCAGCCTCAAACGCGGGCCGGATGGCCACTACAGCGCCGAAGCGCTGGTTAATGGCGAGCGCGTACGCGTGCTGGTAGACACCGGCGCCACCGGCGTGGCCATTTCGCAAAGTGTCGCAGACCGTTTAGGCCTGGCCAGCCGCGATGCGATTAACACGCACACCGCCAATGGCAATGCCGTGTCTTACCTGGTGCGTTTAAAAACTGTGCAATTAGGGGGTGTGGTTGCGCATGATGTCGCCGCGACGATTTCGCCAGGGCTGGAAGGCGATGCTTTACTTGGGATGAGCTTTTTGGGCCGGATGGATGTACGCTTGTATCGTGGCGTGATGACAATACGGGCAGGTGAATAATACGCGTGAGCACACGTGTTGCTCACGCGCTAGCACTTATGGTGCCTCAGCAGGTAATGGCTTACCTTGTTTGACAATAGCCACCGCCTGAGCAAACCGTTTATGGAACGTCGTTTCAGTCAGGGTCGTCGCGACATTCACAGTCACACGGCGCTTGGTTACCACAGTCACTTTAGTGTTGTCATCTTTCACCGGCTCTACCCAGGCACCCATCACCGCGCCCCATGACACCAGGTTCACGCCACTGCTGGTGAGCATATAGTGCTGGTCTCTATGCTCCTCAATCGCATCCGCGCCTTCCCATCTGAAGACGGTTTTTGCAATCTCCCAGGCTTGCGCTTCGGTGACGGCATAATTTTGCGTTGTCCCTTCTGCACCGCTTTGTTTGACTTTGACCACATCTTGCATGGTTGAGCAACCAGCCGCAGTCATCGCTAACGCCACTAACAGGGCGCTGGCAACTCTTCTTTTGATATTCATTCTTATTCTTTCAAATTATTAAGTAAAGATTGGTTAATCCAATCCGGCGTGACATTAGCAGATTTTTAGCAGCAAAGCCATGCACTACTTTCTCACGCCATACTCCAGCACAAACCACTGCGGGTTCAGCCCGGCCAGCGGCGCACGCAATGTGGCTAATTCAGCCTCAGGCCCATGCACCTCAATGCGCACCATCTGAGACACTTCGCCCATCTCATGCAGAATCGGGCGCAGGTTTTCAAGATGCGCTAACAAGGCCGCGGCATTTTCAAAACCTTCGCGGCAATGTGCAAGGTCGCCATCAAAGCTAAAGCCATAATACAAACAGCCAGGCTCGCGCGCTGACCATGCCACATACTTCTCGCAGATAGCGCGAAAAGCAGCGGCTTTGCCGGGGTGAACTTCAAAATAAGGGGAAACGGAACAGCAGGTATCTTGGGTAGCCATCGCGAACTATCGTTGTATAATCATTAATTCGCCAGCTCGGCGCCTTCAACCACCACACGAAAAAACTGCAATGCGGCCTGGTCCTGAATACGCACGCCGGTCGCCACCGAGCCGCGTTTACCTGGCGCGATGCCGCCCGTAATCAACATAGAGCGGCTCTGGTCCAGCAGGCGGCCACGGCTGTCATATTGCAACATGCGCACCTGCACGCGCCCAACCGGTACGCTGCTATTGTTTTGCACGGCAGCGTAGACCATGCCGGTGTTATCCGCCAGCGGGCCTGACGGCAAATAACGCGCGGGGTTGCGTGGCAAATCGATGCGCATGGCACGGCCAGCGGCTTCTTTACCGATTTCAGAGTCTGAGCTGGCAGCGAGCTGGTAGTGCTGTAAAGCCAGTGAGGTTTCACCGCGGCCTTCGGCAATCTGGCCGAGCAAAGCATAACCAGGGGCGGTTGGCAGCAAAGCATTAGCTTTTTTTAAGAAAGGCTCAGCCTGCTCCTTTTTGCCATCATTAAACAAGGCAATCCCGCTTTGCACATAGGGCTTGAAATAATCAGGCTGCATCTGAATCGCCTTGTCGTAAAACGCCAGTGCTTCTGTGGTGTTCTTTTTTGTCAGCGCAATATCACCCAACAACTCCTGAAAGCGGGCTTCGTGCGGCTCGATACTGATGGCCTTTTTGGCCAGGGTTTTGGCTTTTTCTGCATCGCCTTTTTGCAAGGCGGCTTTGCCTTCGTCATAGGATTTATACGCTTCGCGCGTCGCCATCAGTTTGGCCACTTTTTGGGCGTACACCTCTTTGCCCATCTCGCCGCCAGCACCTAATTCTGCCAGCGTTTTCTTGTTGAGGTCGACACGCTCTTGTGACGGCGGATGGCTGGCAAACAAGCCAGTGATAAAATCTTGCCGCTTGCCCTCACTCAGACGCACAAACGTCTCTTGCAAGGTCACTGCGGCGGCCACGTCATAGCCGGCCAATTTCATATATTTCATGCCATAGTGGTCAGACTCTGATTCAGCATCACGGCCATATTTGCTGGTGATTAACTGGCCGCCCAATTGCGCACCACCGACCACCAGATTGGCATAGTTAGAGTCACGCGTAGCGAGGCCCACCGCCAGCATGGCGCCTTGCATAAACATGCCGCGCTCCATGCCTTTAGCACCATGACGCGCCGCCGCATGCACAATTTCGTGACCCAGCACGGCCGCCAGTTCGGCCTCACTGTGTAACTCATATAACAGGCCGCGGTTAAAGGCAATTTTGCCGCCTGGCATCGCCCAGGCATTGGGCACAGAATCATTGAGCACGACAAACTCATACGGCAAATCCGGGCGGTCAGACACTGCCGCCAGCTTTTGCCCCACTTGTTGCACATAACGTGTGAGTTCTGCATCCAGCGCGTAATCTCCGCCTTGCGACTGGCGCGCCGGGCTGTAGTTTTGCTGGCCGAGCTGGATCTCTTTGTCTTGCGAGACAAACTGGAACTCGCGCTCTTTGGTCACCGGGTTGACGCCGCAGGCCAGCAAGCCAGCAGACAACACCACCGGGCAAAGAATACTTTTTTTTATCATTTTCATGCAGCCATTTCCCCGCGGCGATTATTCTTAGGTGATCACGGTTGGCTGCTGCCTGCCGGTGAGCGGTGGCAGTTGCGAAATCTGGTGTGACACAGTAATCAGTTCTGCCAGCGCCTCTTGTGCATCCAACTGCTGTTGCGCGGCATCCTCTGTAAAGGCCTCGAGGTAGACGCGAATAGTCGCGCCTTCAGTGCCGGTGCCAGATAAACGAATCACCACGCGCGAGCCGCAGGCGAACAAGATACGCAGCCCCTGACCGGTACTGACAGAGCCATCCACCGGGTCGGTGTAGCTAAAATCATCCACTGTCTTCACGGTGTAGCTGCCAAACACCTGGCCTGGCAGGCTGGTAAATTGCGCTTTGATATGGGCGATGACAGCATTGGCCTGTTCGGTGGGCACGCCTTCGTAATCATGGCGCGAATAGACGTTGCGGCCATACACTTGCCAGTGCTTGCGCACCAAAGACTCGACGCTCTCACCAGTCACTGCCAGCAGGTTTAACCAGCACAACACTGCCCACAAGCCGTCTTTTTCACGCACGTGGTCACTGCCGGTGCCAAAGCTTTCTTCGCCACACAAGGTGACACGGCCAGCATCCATCAGGTTGCCAAAAAACTTCCAGCCGGTGGGTGTTTCGTAGCAATCAATGCCCAGTTTGGCCGCCACGCGGTCAACGGCGCCACTGGTTGGCATCGAGCGCGCCACGCCAGCCAAGCCTTTGGCATAGGCTGGAATCAGCTTGGCATTGGCGGCAATCAGCGCCAGGCTATCAGAAGGCGTGACAAAAAAGTGGTTGCCCAGAATCATATTGCGGTCGCCATCACCATCAGACGCAGCGGAGAAATCAGGCGCTTGTGCACCGTAGGCAATTTTGACCAGGTCTTCGGCATAGGTCAGGTTAGGGTCAGGATGACCGCCACCAAAGGTTTCAGAAACCTCACAATTCATCAGGCTGCTGGCCGGTGCGCCTAGCTGCTCGCCCAAAATCACTTTGGCATAAGGCCCGGTGACGGCGTGCATGGCATCAAATTGCAGCTTATGGCCCGCAGCCAGCCAGCGTTTAATCGCGCCAAAGTCAAACATGCTTTGCATCAGTGCGGCATAATCAGCCACCGAGTCAATCACCTCCACCTCAAACCCATCCAGAGTGGTCACACCTATGCTGGACAAATCCACTTCAGGTAAATCAGCCAGTGTGTATTGCGTGATGCTTTTGCTATTGGCAAAAATGACATCGGTGATTTTTTCTGGTGCCGGGCCACCGTTACTGGTGTTGTATTTGATGCCAAAGTCATCGTCAGGCCCGGCTGGGTTATGGCTGGCCGAGAGAATAATGCCGCCAAAAGTCTGGTATTGGCGAATAATGTGAGACGCAGCCGGCGTCGACAAAATACCGTGTTGGCCGACCAGCACCTTGGCAAAACCATTGGCCGCGGCCATTTTGATAATGACCTGGATCGCCTCTTTATTAAAAAAGCGCCCATCACCGCCCAAGGTCAGCGTCGCATTGGCCGGAATCTCCAGCGTGTCAAAAATACTCTGCACAAAATTTTGCAGGTAATGCGGCTGTTGAAACACGCGCACTTTTTTACGCAGGCCGGACGTGCCTGGTTTCTGGTCAGAAAACGGATTGGTTGCGATAGTTTGAATCGACATGCAAGCACACTCAGGGTTGTTAATGGGGTTAAGGCTACGAATAGACTGCTTTGATTGTATTACAAATCTATGTCAGTTTTTTTGCCGCGCGGTGGATTTCCTCACACTTTTTATCATTTATCGCCTGTGCAAACTACGTAAAATCATGAGCCTGTTTTACGGATTCGCTTCAGGGTGGTTTTGAAACACCGGCGTATAGTGAGAGTCATACAAGCACATCAAGCACGATGTACTTAACAAACAACCCAAGGAGATCATTATGTGGACTAAACCAGCTGCGACTGAAATGCGTTTTGGCTTTGAAGTGACAATGTACGTCATGAACAAATAATCAGCCATTGTCTTAAGCAATTAAGATGAGGTTGAATAAAAAAACCGCCCGAATACGGCGGTTTTTTTATTGCCTGTCACGCTTAGCTTAAGACAGCTGTGACCACAGCAAGTTGAGGCTCACGCCCATCAAAAAGCCGGCAAAAATACGCTTTAACACCTTGACCGGCAAACGCTTGGTCAGCGCCACGCCTGCTGGGACAAATAACACGCTGAGCGGGGTTATCAGCATAATGGCGGGCAAATAGAGTAGGCCAAACGAATCTGGCGCATGTGCCGCCTGACGCATTGCATCTTGCAGGTAACTCACCGTGCTCGCCAGCGCAATCGGAAAGCCCAATACGGCTGATGTCCCGATCGCCTGCTTCACCGACACATTACGCATGGCGAGATAAGGCACCGTCAGCGTACCACCCCCTATCGACACCAGCGCAGAAATCACACCGATTAACAATGACACCAGGCTGATCTCAACCTTGCCTGGCACTTTGTGCTGCGTCGGTTTGCGGTCCAAAAATAACTGTATGGCGGCAAAAAAAGTAAAGCTCGCAAAAAACAGCGTTAAGTAAAACGCATCGAGGTGAATCGCCACCAAAGTCGCCAGCAATGAGCCAATAAACGCCATCGGCACCATGGCCCAGACATAGGGCCAGACGATATTCTGGTTTTTATGATGCGCCAGTATGCTGGACAGTGAGGTGAACACAATGCAGGCCATCGAAGTGGCCAGCGCCATATGAAACGCTGCATCAGCCGAGAAACCTTTGGCCACCAGCATGGCATGCAGCATAGGCACCAGCACAATGCCGCCGCCTATGCCCAGCAAGCCAGATAACACACCGACCACCACGCCAATCAGGCAAAACAACGCATACTGCTCAATCAATAGTTGTATCCAGTCCATGCGACACTCATTCGTTAAAAGCGCAATAGTATACCTGCTGAATGCAGGCGCTTTCTCTGCTTTTTCTATTCATGATTTTTGTTACAATAATCAAATGAATGACCATCAAGACAAAAAAGCAGGCGGAAAACGGTTGGGCGCAGGCCGCAAATCGGGCTCTGGTGTATATCAGGAAGCCACCACCGTCATGCGCGTGCCTGTCAGCCAAAAAGCGGCACTCAGTCAACAGCTTAGCCGTTATGCCCAACAGCAGCAACAGCGCAAACAGCTGGATAGCCCGCACGCCTTTGCACAGCTCGAACACCCAATACAAGCGATCGAGTTGCCGTTATATCAATCAAAAGTACCGGCGGGGTTCCCCTCCCCGGCCGACGATCACATAGAAATCCGCCTGGATCCGAGTACCTATTTGATTGACCAGGCAGATTCAACATTTTTTGTCACCATACAAGGTGAGTCGATGATAGAAGTGGGGTTGATGCCGGGAGACAAGGCGGTGGTAGATCGAGGGAAATCAGCAGTGATCGGCGATATTGTGCTGGCGATGATAGATGGTGAATTCACTATTAAAACGCTGGCCAAGCAAGCAGATGGCACACCAAAGTTGTTACCCGCAAACGCGTCTGGTCGCTATGCGCCTATCCTGATTCAGCCGCCCATGCAGTTTGAAGTATGGGGCGTGGTCATAGGCTCGTTCAGGCGCTTCAGATAAACAAAAACCCGGCGCCCATTCATCATGAGGCAACCGGGTTTTCTGGACGCAGATGAATTATTTGTTCATCACGTACATGGTCACTTCGAAGCCGAAACGCATTTCGGTAGCAGCTGGTTTAGTCCACATAATGATCTCCTTGTTTGATTTCCCGAACCGACCCCATGTCTGGCTCGTGTGAAAGTATTATCGGCCCAAGCCCCAACAATCCTGCTATTGCGGATCATGAACAGTGTTTAGGGAATTTCATGAAACACCCCTCATACAAATGAATATGCCAGCCTCTTATCAAGCAGCCATCACGGCCATCGCACTGGTCGATGTGAATAATTTTTACGTCAGCTGCGAGCGTGTGTTTAACCCCAAACTGCGCGGGCGCCCAGTGGTGGTGCTGAGTAATAACGACGGCTGCATTATCTCGCGCAGTGCAGAAGCCAAGGCACTGGATATCGCCATGGGCGCGCCGTGGTTCAAAGTGCGCAAGTATGCCGAGCAAGAGGGGGTGATTGCCTACTCATCGAACTATGCTTTATATGCGGACATGAGCAACCGTGTGATGTCGGTGCTGCGGCAATTTAGCCCGTCACAAGAGGTGTACTCGATTGACGAATCGTTTCTCGACTTCAGTGCGTTTTCCAAACGCGACTTGACTGCTTATGCGCAACAACTCAGGCAAACAGTGCTGCAAGCCACCGGTTTGCCGGTGTGTGTTGGGATTGCCAGCAGCAAAACCCTAGCAAAACTGGCGAACCATTGCGCCAAACAACAAGCTAGCCTCAATGGCGTCTGTCATTTCAACATGCTGTCACCTGCTGTCCTGGACGACATTTTGCGCAACATTGACGTCAGCCATGTCTGGGGCATAGGCCGCAATTTGAACAAGCACTTGCATGCGGCAGGCATTCATAGCGCCTACGACCTCAAGATGAGCGATACAGCGACCATGCGCAAGACATTTAACGTGGTGATGGAGAAAACCGTACGTGAACTCAACGGCACGGCCTGCCTGGTGCTAGAACAGGTACGCGGACCACAACAGCAGATTTTGAGTACGCGCAGCTTTGGCCGGGCGGTGCGTGATCTGCAAAGTCTGGAAGAAGCCGTCACGCTATACACTACGCGTGCAGGCGAAAAGCTGCGCCAGCGCCAATTGTATGCTGGCAGCGTTTACGTCTATATCCGCACCAGCCCGTTTCGTGAGGCGCACCAGCAATACGATAAGCACTTGCGCCTGCCGCTCCACATTGCTACTAATGACACCTTGCAACTGGTACAAGCCGCCCTGGCCGCACTACGACAGATTTACCGCCCTGGTTACGACTATATGAAAGCAGGGGTTTCGCTGGGTGAATTGGTGACAGCGGAGGCGCAGCAACAAGACTTGTTCCAGTCCAACGCCACACACGAAAAGGCAGGACGCTTGATGCATGCCCTGGACACCATCAACCAGAAAATGGGCCGAGCCACGCTCAAGCTGGCCAGCGAAGGCGTACAACGCCAGCAACCCTGGCGCATGAAGCAGGCGCTTAAAAGCCCTGCTTACACCACCAGTTGGCAAGAGCTATTAAAAGTGGACTAAGCCGCTGCCAGCATTAAGCCGTTTTAGCGAAAGACACCGAGCTAAACGTCACCGCGCTGATGACCAGCATGGCACCGAGTAACTGCGCATGGTTAGGCGGCACATGCTCAAACGCCGCAATCACCATGGTTGTCACTGGCACCAGGTTCATAAAGATCGCCGCTTTTGATGGCCCAAGGCTTGAAATGCTGGCATTCCAGAACAAATAAGCCAACACACCGCCGCCTAGCGACATCATTAATAAGGCCGACCCGGCATGCATGGTCGGTATCACGAAATGATCGCCATGCATCATGGCAGCCATGGTCAACGCCAGCGCGCCTACAGTCATGATGCCCGCCGTATTCGCAATGCCACTCACATTTTTTGGCATCATTTTTTTGACCAGCACGTTATATAGCGCCCAATTGAGCGAGGCAATCAGGATGTAAAGATCGCCAAGCGCAATGGTCAGTTGCGCGCCCGCACCCAACACCACAATCGCTACACCGGCAATGCCTACCGGGAAAGCGATCAATTGCTGCTTGCTGGGTTTGTCGCGCAGAATCACATAGCCGAGTACGGCCGTGAGCAAAGGATTCAAGGCCATAATCAGCGCGCCATTGATGGCAGAGGAGGTTTCCATACCCAGAAAGAAAAACAGATTAAAGCCAAATACGCCAACCACCCCCAGCGTCAAATACGCTTTCCAATGCTGGAGAGGCACCGCCTCTTTTCTGGTTTGCGCAATCAACAGCATGACAGCGGCAGCCAGCACATAGCGACTGGCACCTGCCACATAAGGGCCCACTTCAGCAATCACCGGGCGCGCCAGGTTGAAATTGGCACCCCAGAAAATAGCGGCCATGGTGGCCATCCAATAGGTTTTAAAGTAATTCATCCGGGCTCTCTATGACTGCTTAATATATAAAGTAACACAACCAACCGTTATAGCCTGCGACCACTTCAGCCGTCAATCCCTTCGACAATAAACACCCGGTATTGCGCGCCACGATGCCGATGTTGCACCGCGTGTTGATATTGCGGACTGTGGTACCAGGCTTCGGCTGCTTTAACGCTAGCAAAGCGGTGGATGAGACATCCTTCAAAAGCTGGGCCTTCAAGGATAGTGAGTGCACCATATTTTACCAGGGGCGTCACGGCATGCCCCTCCCGGGCGAGAGGGGCAAGGCTGGCATAAGTGGCCATTTCCGCTTGATCCGTGGCCTGCTCACGCATCATGACCACATAGGCACTCATGATGGGCGCGTACCTTGCAGACGCTGCACCAGCGCCTGTGCGGCTAATGCAGACGATGCTGGATTTTGCCCGGTAATCAGCAAGCCATCCTCGACCACATAAGGCTGCCAGTCAGCGCCTTTCGAGTATTGTCCGCCATGATTCACCAGCATGTCTTCGACCAGAAAAGGCACCACATTGGTCAGGCCGACAGCGTCTTCTTCGGTATTGGTGAAGCCGGTGACTTTTTTCCCCGCGACTAACGGAAGGCCATCTGGCTGTTTGGCGTGACGCAACACGCCAGGCGCATGGCAAACTAGCGCAACAGGTTTACCTGCATTCAGTGTCGACTCAATCAAAGTAATGGAATCGCTATCCTCCGCCAGGTCCCACAATGGCCCGTGCCCGCCTGGATAAAAGACTGCATCAAACGGCTCATGTGCCACCGTGCTTAAAGGCACGGTATGCGCCAGGGCTTTACCGGCTTCTGCATCGGCTTCAAACCGTTTTGTCTCTGCGGTTTGAAAAGCAGGGTCATTACTTTTCGGGTCCAGTGGCGGCTGCCCGCCTTTAGGTGACGCCAGTGTTAACTGCGCACCAGCAGCCTTAAACGCGTAATAAGGTGCCGCCAGCTCTTCCAGCCAAAAACCGGTTTTGTGGCCAGTGTTACCTAGGGTGTCATGCGAGGTCAGTACAATCAGAATATTCATTTCAACGCTCCTTCAGAATTAAGTGATTTGGTATAGCCATCATGAACGCTTTGATTCCATTTTTGAAATTTATTATGTATATTTAAGATATTTACTATATGAATAATTAAATGCGTTACGACCTGAATCTATTACGCGTATTTATTGCACTGATGGAAGAGCGCAGTGTGACGCGCGCGGCCGACCGGCTGGGCATTACGCAGCCAGCGCTGTCGAATGCATTGAACCGTTTGCGGGAGAGTCTGCAAGACCCGCTGTTTATTCGTGAGCGTTATGGCATGCAACCGACACAAAAGGCGGAAGAAATGGCCCCCATCATTATGGAGGCTATAGGCCAACTGGATGAAATCGTGCTTGAGCAACAGGCATTTGACCCGACCAATGCCAACCTGCTGTTTACGATTGCCCCCAATAGTTATGTGGAATATGTGCTGATTCCGGCGGTGGTTGCAAAACTGCGGCTATTGGCACCGGGCATCAAGCTGCGCATTATTCCTTATGGCAACGACCTGGCTGAAACCGGCGTCAGTGCAGGCAGCACCGCGCTGGTCATGGGGCGCTTTGTCGACCCGCCGGATAACCTGATTGTGCAGCATTTGATGGATGACAGGTTAGCGTGTGTGGTGCGCGCCGATCATCCGACCATCGGTCATGAGATCAGCAAAGCACAGTATGAGCAGCTAAAACACGTCAATGTATTGCCGCCGGGCCGCATGCGTGCCGGGCTGTTTCAAGCACTCGACAGGCAGGGGTTAAAACGTGACGTCGCGGTGTCGGTGACGCACTTTCTCTCGGTGCCTGAGGTGATTGCCGTCACCGATTATTGCACCACCCTGCCGATTCAGATCTGTCGCCGCCTGGCCAATGATGCGCGCTTAAAAATCCTGCCCACCCCGGTCGACCTCGGCACGTTTCCGGTCGATATTGCCTGGCATGTCAGATACCGGCATGACCCGGCACATCGCTGGCTAAGAACATTGATTGAAGAAGTGGCGCGTACGCTCTAGGCAATATCCAGGCAGGCTCTAGCCAGCATCAATCAGGCCATGCTTCATCGCTAGCCTGACCATTTCAACCGGGCTGTTGACCGATAACTTCTGCTTGATCAGCGTGTAATAATTAGCCACTGTTTTCTGGCTAATTTTGAGCATGTCAGCCACTTCTTCTACGCGCTTGCCTTCGGCCAGCAGGCGAAACACCTCAAACTCGCGTGAGGTGAGTTGCTGCAAGGGATTGCTTTCGCCGATCAAGGTTTGCAAAGCCACTTTTTGCGCCACATCCTGGCTCAAAAAGGTGCGGCCTTTAGACACATCCAGCACCGCCTGCACCAAATCCTCTGCGACACCGGTTTTGGTCACATAGCCTTTGACGCCGGTTTTAAGTGCCTGCGCCGCAAACGACACCGCTTCATGCATGGAAAAAATCACGATTTTGGCCTGCGGATAGCGCTGCAAAATACGTTTAGCAGCTTCCAGCCCGCCCATCCCGGGCATAGAGATATCCATCAGCATCACATCGGGCAACTTCTCGCCATAGACCTGATACGCGGATTCACCGGTGTCGGCCTCGGCGACAATTTCAATCGACTTGTGGCTCTCTAGCAAGCGACGTAACCCGGAACGTACCACGGTGTGATCATCCACCAAAACGACTTTGACTGTCATGTCACTGCTTTCTGAAATACTTCTGTTGTGTGAAAACGAACCTCAATGCGCGTGCCCTGCCCTGCTGCACTGCTGATTTGCATGCTACCCATCAAGCCTTCTACCCGCTCCTGCATGCCAGCCAGGCCATAGCCGCGGCTTTGCACACTGGTGTCAAAACCACGCCCGTCATCTTCTATCATCAAATAAAGGCCTTGCTCGCCCTCAGTCACCTCGATGGTCACACGGGTGGCAGCCGCATGTTTGCTGATATTGGTCAGGCACTCCTGCAAAATACGGTAAACAGTGACAGAGACCGCTTCATCATGTTGCGAAAGATGGTTGGAGATCGCGTTGACCACCATGATGCCGCGGTTACGGTCATGCCAGTGATGAATTAACTCGGCCAGCGCCAGGCTAAGCCCTAACTCATCAAGCACACGCGGGCGCAGACGAGCCAGAATATCCTGAATAGTCACCATCATCTGTCGCGTAATCTGCGCAATGGCCTGCGCGCTTTCCCGCGCCACACTGAGTTTTTTCGCCGCCACCAGCGCACTGGCATCCACATGCACCGCAGTCAGGTACTGGCCAATTTCATCATGCAGGTCACGCGCCAGTTTTTTACGTTCTTCTTCTTGCAGATGAATAATCTGCTGCGTTAAACGGTGGTTATTGCGTATGCTTTGCTCCAGCGTACTCGCCATGCTGTTGAATTTATCGCTGATTTCACTGAGTTCAATTTGTTCAAATCCGGGCAAACGGCTTTGATATTCACCACGCTCAATCTGGTTCAGGCCATGAATAATCTGCTTCACCGGCTTAAAGGTGGCACGTACTGTCCAATAAACAAACAACAACACGCTGAGGCCAAACAAGCCCACAATCGCCAGCAAACCAGAGGTGTCATCCCAAATTTCGCGTAGCTCAAAACTGGGGTCAGGCGTAATCACCAGCTCACCGATAAACCGCCCGTTTAAAATGATATTTTTGCGCTTAGGCTCGTTAAGCACGCTGGAAATATCCAGCAGGCGCACAAACCATGTCGGCGGATCTTCGCCTGCATGCGCCGTACGCGACGAACGGTTAGACTCGCGCAAATGGCCACGCATATCAAAAAAATCTACTTTTAAATGACGGATATTGGTTAACTCATCCAACCTGAAAAGATTGGTTTGGCCTTTTTCATTCGGGTTCAGCCAACCAAAATCAGTCATGTAATGCGCGATTTCGGCATCGAGCAAATGCATGACCAAGTTGGTACTAGAGTCGACCTCGGCCAACACATCTTCACGTGCATTTTTAATCACAGAGACCGCCCAGGTTAACAATAAACCAAGCAATAACAAGGTGATAATCAAGTTAAGTTTGAACTGAAGGCTGAGAGATTTCATCATGCTGTGTGGATTTTAAAGTCGATTCACCAAAAACTGTCGGGAATTTTTCCCGATTCATGCCCAAGCATGCCAGGACATTATAAGAGGACTAGACTTCATCATGCACCACACAGCCTTAATCGCCTGCCTGACGAGTGCCAGGCAGACAATGCCTGCACTAGTGGATCACCACACCCCAAGGCAAGTTGCCTACGGCAATATCCTTTAAGCGCAGATTGGTTTGGGTATCAATCACAGACACACTGTTGCTGCGGCCATTGGCAACATAGAGCTTTTTGCCGTCCGGCGTCAGCGCCATGTTCCAGGGGCGCTGCCCGACGGCAATGGTTGCGACCACCTGACGGCTGGCAGTGTCAATGACGCTGATATTGTGATCACCGCCATTACTCACATAAATGCGGCTGCCATCACCATTCACTTTGACACCATTAGAACGCAAGCCGACCTTGATATTGGCGTGTACTTTCCAATCAGCCGTGGACACAATTTCAAGCAAACTGGCGGCTTCGTTCGCGACATAAGCCCATTTGCCATCCGGGCTAAAACCGATGCCACGCGGGTGTTTGGTCGCAGCAATCACATGCTCAGACTTGAGTGTGTTCAGATTAATCACATCGACATCGTTACTTTCTTCGTTGCTGGCCAGCAGCCACTGCTGATCAGGCGAAAAAATACAATGCTCGGGGTTTCTACCCTGTGTGGCGATGGTGTGTTTTAACTGATGGCTTTGCAGATCAACCAGCGAGACCGCATTTTCTTCTTCCAGGCACGCGGCCAGCAACTTGCCATCCGGTGAAATATCAATGCCTTCAGGTTCGTCACCCACTTTGATCAATGCGGTTTGCTTGCCGTGCACCACATCAATCACCGCCACGGCGTTTTTATCACGCACCACCACATACAGTTTTTGATTGCTGGGGTGAATGGCTGCCGCCTGAATTTTTTTGCCTAGCCTGCCTTTGGCTGGCAGGCGGTTGACCACAGTATCCGTGGACGTATCAATGACAGTTACCGTGCCATCTTTTTCATTGGGCACATAAGCAAAAGGCTGGCAAAAAGCAGGGGAACAGGCAGTGGCCAAGAGCGCCACAAATAGAAGCGGTTGCAGTGTTTGTTGCATAGAGTGTCCTTCAAAAAAATCGACCAGTTGCTGCAACAACTGGCCTGAACATGGAGATATACTTTATGCAAATCAATTAAAATTCAGCAATTTAAATTGACAGTTGCATATTAAACATCCTGTCGTGGCATCAATAGCGGCCACCTTCCCGATTTCATCGGGATAAATTCCCGACACAACCACCATTTAGTGGTGTTGCCCGATAAACGCACCAAACGCCCGCGGTTGCGAGCCGACTGCAATCGTGGTTTTGAGTATCAGGCGCTCACTGTCGATCACAGCCATCACGTTATCCATCCAACTGGCCACTAACACCTGCTGGTGCTCAGCGTCAAAGGCAATGCCTTCCGGCGTGCCCGGCACCCGAATCTTACGAATGGTTTGGCGCGTCGCCAGGTCAATCACACTCACACTGTCGTCGCCGGTGTTAGTCACAAACAAGCGCTGGCCACGCGGGTCTACCGTGACGCAATACGGGTGCTCGCCTACCGCCAGCGTCGCTACGACCTGATGGCTGCGCGTCTCAATCACGCTGACCGTATTCGCGTAAACATTGACCACAAACAGCTGCTGGCCGTCGGCGCTTAAACTCAACCCAAACGGATGCTGGCCCACCTTGATTCGAAAACGCTCTTTGTTGGTAGTGGTATCAATCACACTCACATCATTGCTGTCGCGGTTGGCAACATACAAGGTGCTGCCATCCAAGCCAAGCTGCAAACCACCCGGCGCTTGCCCTACCTGTATGTTCGCTAATACCTGCCCACTATCGGCAGCCAGCACCAGCAAATGATCGTGATACCAGTCCGCCACATATACATGCTGACCGGTGTTACTCACGGCAAGGCCCACTGGCGCGATCGGTAACGCAATGGTGCGAATCACCTGCTGGCTCGACATATCAATCACAGACAGCGAACGCCCCTCGACATTACTCACATACACCTTATGCTGGTGATGATCTATAGCCACGCCGACTGGCGCCTTGCCCACAGCCACAGTACTCAGCACCGTGTGCTGCTGCAGGTCGATGACCGATACCGTATGGTCACCCTGGTTAGTGATATAAGCGAACTCTGCGGCCTGCACACACATGGCGACACTCAAACACCATAAGGCCGACGCCATCTTTAACAGCCTCAAAACGGCACTCCACTCCTGGCTTTTGCTTTTTAAGCGATAATCAACTATAGGGGTTTATCTGCCTCAGGGCGTGAGACAGTCTCCTGCAACTAGCAGGGATTTTTTCACGCTGCGCCCGTGCATAAAACGCGATAACAACCGGACAATCAGACGGTGCAATCAGGTTGCAGCAGTCGTTTTTTGCGAGAAATGGGCATTGATGGCTGACATATCCAGCGCTTGCCACATACGCAGATGATGCTGCAGCTCGTGCGCCAGCATGGCACCACGCATCATATCCACCACCACCCGCTCACGTATCACCATCAGCGCGGGCACTTGCGTCACCTGAAAGTTAGCGGCTAAATCTGTTGCCACATCGACATCGGCGGTGGCAAAAGCAATGGCCGGCGTTTGCGCCGCGATGTCAGTAAACACTGGCGCAAATACCTGACACGGGTCACACCATTGGGCGGTGAATAACACGATCATAAAATCATGGGCAGCCACCTGCTGGTTAAACGCCGCCTGGCTGTCAATTGAATGGAGATTACTTGTACTCATGGCACATCCTTGGAAGGGTTGCCTGCCTGCGGCAGGCGTTTGATCACACTCAATGTCCAATGCTGTGGTCCGGCCACGCTCTGCGAGCAGCCTAGCTCGGCTTCTGGCACCTGCGCATTGAGCACATGGCGGGTATGGTCCGCGGTTTGCACCTGCATAAACCAGCGATCGACCCACACCTCGACATCACCAGCCTGCTCAGCCATGGCCGCAGCGCTGAGTTGCAGCGAAATCAGCTGGCCGCCATGCGCCAGGCACAAACTGTCGTCGCTTTCGCTCAACGTGACCCAGTCAGCCTCATTGGCAGCGATAGCCGCGTGGCAAACACACAGCAGCCAGAAGCTGGCTGCTAACCTGGCCAGATGCGTTAGGCGCACAAGGTTGACCCGATGCGTTTAAACAAAGGGCGTAAACTGGCACAGACTTTTTTGCGCCAGCCGCTTTGATTAGCTGCGGCGTTCTGGCGGCCATCTTTCAAGCCCTGCAAGCCATCTTTAACAAAGCTATCCACCGCAGTTTTGGCCGACTCGTCATCTTGCCCGGCTGGCGGCTCATTGCCGGTAAACGCGCGGTAATAACGCGCAGTCCACACCACTTTGGCGTTGCTGCCATCGGCGCTGACCTTGATCTTGCCGTTCAGTGAGCTCACAGGCAGCGCTTCCAGGTCAATCTCGCCAGACAAGCGGTAAGCCACGGTCATCTCTGCGGCAGACACTTCATCAATCTCTTGTAGCAGTTGCTTGCCATTTTTGAGGGTGATTTTTTGCTGTTTGTCGTTGATTGCCTCACAGGCGGCGACTTGTGGGTGCCATTGCGCCAAGGCACAAGGCGCGCTAATCCGCTGCCAAATGGCCTCAGCTGTTGCATGCACCTGTATGGACTCATCTGTTTTTTGCGGTGTAGGTCCATGTGCCCACACATTCGCACTTAACAGCATTGTCACGACTAATAAAGACCACTTCATGTTGACTCCTTTTGAATAAAACTGAGGGTGACCGTTGCGCATGCAGCTCACTGCTGCCAACGGTTGTTTAACCTTTTTAACCACGGGTGATGGGCAAATGTCAGCCACAAAAACACCAGCCATAAACCACTCGCTGCACAAGCCAACCATGGTCGCAAATCAGTGTCTGCCCAGCGCCAGGCCGTCATCCCCAACTTGGTTGCCCAATCAGCGCTTTGTTTGCCCTGGTCAAGCCGCACGTAATGCAAGCCCGTTTCGGTTGCTAAGCGTTGCAGATTATGTTCATCCAGCGCAGATAAATGGGCATTACTCAGTAATGCATTACCCGGCCCATGGCCACCATTACGATCATGCTGCCCTTGCTCCATGGCCAGCACCGACAAAGTCTCGGCCATGCCAAAATTGCCAAAGCGTTGCACCTCTTCTTGCTCCCAATAGCCCGCCACCGCATTTTTTTCATCCAGTTTAGGAATCTGGCTGGGCGTTGGTTTACCCATGCCAACCAGGTAGCCTTGTACCTGGCCTGGCTTGCCTGCAAACTTGGGCATATAGGTGGGGTCAGCGGGCGGGGCTTGCTGACCATCGGTAAAAAACATCACTCGTATTTGCTTGCCTAAGGCGGGCGCTTGCTCCAGCGCGTTGTATAAACCATGCGCAATAAATGAATCGGCCGCCCAAGCCATGCGCCAGTCCATGCTGGCAACGGTTTGGTCCAAAGCCGCAAAGTGGCTGCATACCTCGACCGGTTTCACCACATTAACCGTATTACGCTCGGTAAACATGCCTAAGGCCACGCGTGAGCCGCAAGGCAATGCCGACAACGCCTGGCGTATGCTTTGTTTGGCCATTTGCAAGCGGCTGAGGCTGTTGTCTGCAGTCGTATAGCTCTGCATCGTATAGTCTTGCACATTCATGCTTTGCGTAATATCGACCACAAAATACCAGTCATACACACGGCCAGGCAGTGACAAATGCGGACGAAACAAGGTCACTGTTAACAACAGACACAACAGCAGTAAACTGCGCCTGCGCCAAGCCTGCGCATTTTTCAAACGCCAATCGCCCATCAAGGCATGCCTCTTGGGTTGCCCGGCATGGCAGGCCAGCCACTCGGCTGCTCTTCGGCTTTGATCTGCTCATCTTCATATTGCTGTGGCCCGGACATGCCATGCGTGGTGGGTGCTAATCGCAATGCCAGGTGATAGTTGTATTTTGCCTCAGACCAATAAGGGTCTATGCGCAACGCTTTCTGGTAACTCTCTTTGGCCAAGGCCACCAGCGGCCCGGCCTCATCCCAGGCGGGCAGGCCACGTTGCTCCAATAAGCGAATCGCTGTGCGTAAATACACATTGCCAGAATTAAAATAGGCTTGCTTGCGTAGCGGATTGTCATCTGGCAGTTGGCTAATCAATGCCGCATACTGCGTCAAGGCCAGGTCTGACTTGTGCTGTTGGTCATAAAATACCGCATTGGCAAACAACGCTTGTGGCGTCTGATTAGCACCTAATAATGTACGCTCTACCAGCACATGCGGCGCCAAACTATGCCGATACACGACCGATTGATAAAGACTGACGCCCTGTTTAAGCAGCATGGCGACCGCCAGCAATGCGAGCAACACGGCCCATGGACAGCCTCGACGCATGATCGTGGTTAAGGGAATCTTCAGGCTTGCCATTGTTTTAGCTCCAGTTGCACCATGCCCGCCAGCATCAACGCTGCCAGCCAAGCCAGCCAATAGGCGTATTGACTTAAATCCTGTCGTGAAACCGGCTCAAGATAGCGCGTGGGTTTATTTTTTAGTTTGGCGATATCGCCCACGGCGGCCTTCACCGCTTGCGGGTTTTCGGCCTCATACATGCGATAAGGCACATTCAGGGTCTGAAAATACTCATGCAATGCCACTTCGGGGTAGGCATCAATATTTTCACCTGCAGCCAGACTCTGCTTAAGACTCACACCGTTGGCAGAGCGCAGATAAATCCAGTACAACGCAGCCTTTTGGCGCATAAACATGGCACGCAACATGTCCTGCGTTTTGCCATCGAGGTGGGCGCCGCCATCAGATACCAGCACAATGGCACGCGCGCCGGTCACCGGCTGGTCGGCAAAGTAATCCAGCGCCATACCAACCCCACGCGCCACCGCAGTAAAGCCCATACCGCCCGCTTCGGTGGCGTCCAGTGCGGCCTGCACGTAAGTGCGGTCATTACCCAATGGCGCCGCTAAAATGGGCGAGGTGCTAAATGTCACCATGCCCATTAAGTCGTCCTGCCCTTGTTTGACCAGCGACTTTAATACATCCCTCGCCACCTGCATTTTTGGCAGCCGCGCCTGCGCATCGCCTTTGCTCACAAACGGCTCGTTCATGCTGGCACTGCGGTCGAGCACGATCATCACATGCGCACCGCGGCCAATTTTTTCTACCACTTGCGCATTCAAAAACGGCTTGGCGAGCGCAACACTCAACGCCACCATCAACACACTCAAGGCGATTTTCCATGCTCGCTCCAGCCATACTGACAACGGGTCTTGCGGCAAGCCTTGCAAGGCCGGATGCAACAAGTGCGGCTGCCCGCGCAACATCCACGGCAATAATGCCAATGGCAGTAGCAACAATGGCCAGCCCTGGCTGACGCCCCAATCGTTGCCCAGGCCGGTGGCTGATAAAAGGGATTGCTCCCACGCTGACCACATGGTTATGCAAGCTCCAACTGGCTCAATTGTTTGGCTAATTGCCTGAGAGAGGCAAGTGACAGCGTCGCCGGTTGTCCGGCAAAGAAAACCTGCTGCACCTCACCATAAAACGATTCTAATGCTGGCTGATAAGGCCACAGGGCTTGCGTGGCAAACAGCAAGCGCGGCAAATTTTCAGTCGTGACCGCATGGCCTGCAAATTGGTCCATGGCATGTACAATCAGACGCATGGCCTGCAAACTTGCCGCAGGCTGTGCCGCATCCAGGCTGCGCATCGCCCGCCAGGCCAGGCGAAAAGGCATGCGTTTTTCTTGTGGTAGCTGAATCCAGCCCGCCACCCAAGCCAGATACACCAACGCCAGCAGCAACAAGCTGCCCCAGCCAGCCGATGACCATAATTGTGGTGCTAACGGCCACGCAGGCATGGGCACATCTGGGTAGAGCTGCACATGCGCTTCATCAATGCGCGCAGGCAACAGGCTGGACACAATCACCTTATCGGCAGGCACATCCACCGTCAGCTGTTGCTGCTCATGTTTAAACACCAGATGTAGCTGTTTAAGCGGCATGATTTTGACGCTGTCGCCTGCGACAAAAATCTGCCAGTCGATGTCTAGCCGGACCACACGCTCACCGTTGACGTCTTCGCTGCTCCAACGCGCGTCACGCAGCTCGATCGCCTCGTTTTGTGCCCGGGCGGGCAAGCTGGTAGGGTCCAGCTCAAAGCCTAAAGGCAGATGCACGGTCACATGCTGTTTGGCAATGCTGCCCAGGGTGTAATCTACCTCGCGGGTGACGCTTTCAGCGCGGATATGCGCAGCAGTGGTCGCCATGGCTGGCGCGATGAATACCCCGCAGAGCAATAGTGCACGCAATAAAAGCTTAATAAGCGCCGTCATGCCATGGTCTCCATTAAATGTCGGCTGACCGTTTCGGCACGCCAGTCCGGGCCTAACCACAAGGGCGCGCGCGTTCCGGCGTTAACTAACAGGGCATTCAAGGCCTGTTGCTGCTGTTCGGCATGGGCCTGAATGCGTTGATGCAAGCCGCGACGCAGCATCCAACTACGCTCGGCGCCGCTTTCCATGTCGCGCAACCTGGCCCAGCCAAACGCGGGCAAGTCTTGCATGGCGGCACGGTCACGTAACACCACCGGCACCACATCGTGTGCTTGTGCGGCTTTGAGTGTTTGCTGTAGCAAGGTTTGTGGCCAGTAAAAATCAGAGATCAAAAACACCAGTGCGCGCTGCGCGCCGATAGATTCAATCGCGGCAGGCATCGCGGTTGCACCCTGCCCTTGTTGTTGACCTTGCGCCAAGGCCTGCTGCCAGTAATCGGCCAATTGCTGCGATACCTGCTGTGCGGTGCCTGGTTGCACACTGGGCAGCCGCAGCAAACTGGCCTGTTCACGATCATTGGCCGCGCGTAACCCAAACGCGTCACCTTGCCGCGTCACCGACCAGGCGAGTGAGGCCACAAATTCGGTGATTTGCTGACGCATTGTGCTTGTTAATTGTGCGGCCGCTGGCTGAAAAAACAATGAACTGGAAACATCGAGCACGGCATACACGTGGATCGCGGCACGCTCTAAATAGGTCCTAACCAGCCACTGCCTGGGCACACTGCGCACACTGGCACGAATATCAATCCGCTTCGGGTCTGGGCAGGCCAGCAATGAAGAAAATCCGGCAAAATCGCTGCCATTGCCATGATGCGCGGTGAGGGTGGCCCCGGCATGGTAGGTACGGGCACGCCAGTGAATATTGTAAAAAAACTGGCGCGGCTCAAATGGCAGCGTTTGCTGCAATAAATTGCTAGAAACCATCACTTAAGCATCCATTAAGGCGCAGAGACTTTATCCAGCACCGCTTGCAGCAACAACGGCGCCAAGCGCGCATGCTGCAAGGCATAAGCGCCATTAAAAAATACGCGGTGCGTCACCACAAATGGCCACACGGCACGGATATCGTCCGGCGTTAAATAATCGCGGCCTTCCAGCCAGGCACGTGTGCGGGCGCTACGCATCAACATCGCCATGCCACGCGGGCTGGCACCGCCGGCCAACAAACGGCTCATGTCGACGTCTGGTAGCACAATGCCTGCCGCCAGCGGGTCTTTCAATACCCGCCATAATTCCACGGCGTAATCCTGCAAGGCTAGCTCGGCGCGAACGGCAGTTTGCACGGTTGCCGCGACCGCATTGAGCTGGTCATAAGGCGTTAACCCGGCTGGCAGCTCACCAATCAGGGCATCAACATCGTAAAAACGCGTATCAAACATCAGTGCGCGTTGCAAATCACGCGCGTCAGGTGCCTGAATCGAAATTTCCATTAAAAAGCGGTCACGCGCCGCAGCCGGGATTTCAAACGTTTCCTCACGCTCTAACCGGTTACGGTCAGCAAACACGGTTAAATGCGGAAAATGATATTCACGGTTAAATGCACTCACCGAACGCTCGGCCATCAGGCGTAAAAACAAGGCATGGGCTTGTGGTCTGGCGCGGTTGATTTCGTTAAAAAAGAACACCGCCAGCGCCTCATCATGCTGCAACAACGGGCCGGGCTTAACTGCCGCCTGCCCTTGCTCGTTGATGTAGGCATGGTAAAGAAAGTCACTCGGCATCAGGTCAATGGCCCCTTCAATACGCTGGTAGCCGCCCCCCAATAGTTGCGCAGCCGCGCGCAGCAAGGTGGTTTTGCCAACACCCACATCGCCTTCAAGCAGCACGTGGCCGCGCGAAAAAATGGCCGTGGTCAGCGCTCTCACCTGCGCGGGCATGCCGAGCACGACCTGGTTCAAGGCCTGCTCAAACGCCAGCGCGCGCTCACGCCACACCGACAACTCTATTTGTTTTTGCATACACTATCCATGATTCAGAATGAAGCAAGCCACTACCGACTGCGCACAGTCGGCACCGGATTGCCACATCAACAAGGGAAATGAAACTGACACCGGAAACGATGCCAGTTTCCTGGGGGGAATTGCGATTACTTCACGTCAAACACGAAATTGCCGTTGGATTTTGCATTTGCAATACGTTTTGCATTGCGTGCGTCCATCGCTTTGATGGATTCCTCTTGCTTGTTGAGTTCTACCGGATCATGTTTTGGGTCATATTTGGAACCCGCAATTTTTTCCGGATAGCCGGGTTTGGCTTCCCAGCAGTTACCTGGCTCTTTACAGTTTTGACCGTCGTAAGCCAGAGCCTGATTGGACACTGCAAACACACTGGCGACTGCCAGTAATGCCAATACGTGTTTCATCACTTTCTCCTTCATCAAACATTAGCTGGTGTATTGTTTTCAATTAACGGATTGCCCACCAGCCTAACAATCCGATAATAGGGTTAACCGTGTGGCGCAGCGCCACCGTTTTTGAGGTTTTCTTCGGCCTGATGACGAATCCAGGCAATCACATGCAAAATTTCATCCACCGTCATCCGGCCTTGTTGCGGACCCATCATGCCGGCAGCACCGCCATAAATGGTTTCAAAAATCCCTTTATCGGTCTCATTTTTAGGGTAGGTCCAGTAATCATCCGCCAGCGCAGGGCCTAGCTTGCCTTCGGCCAGGTGGCCATGACAGCCGGAACAGGCGGTCGAAAAAATCGTATAGCCTTTTTTAATTTCCGCATCGTTGCCTTTGTACGGGTTTTCACCGGTAGCCATAAAATGCTTCGCTTCCGGCGTAAAGGTTTCGCCTTCCATCGGCGCCAGATCCAGCACATCGCCCGACAGCGTGCCGCGGAACTCGATTGCCGGGCCGTCTTTCAGGGCCAGTTGAGCCGGTACCTGCTTGGCAGCCCCATCAGCGTTAGCAGCAGGCTCATCTTTGGCACAGGCCACCGTCAGAAAAGCCGCCATCACCAGGCCTGAGACGCCTAAAGCCATGGCAAGTTGTTGTTTCAGGCGGCGCGATTGCGGTTGTTGAGATTCTTTCAATTCAAACTCCAAACACTTGATTAATTAAGAGGTAGCAAAGGGATACCTTCATCTTTGAGGATGGCGGTGATTTCGGCCCCGTTGGCATCAATGACACGATTCAGCGCATCTACCAGCTCAGGATGTTGCTTGTTCACGCCCATCACCACGTTGTAATGCATGGGGATTTTTTCGCCATTGGTTTTTTGTGCGTTGTCTTCTACGATTACTGTTTTAAGTGGCACCTCAGACGTACGCACATAACGGGCGGCTTCTGGCGCCCATAACATCGCCATGTGCAAATGCATATTGGCCACATCATTTACCAGGCGAGAAGGTTCGACATGCACGTAACGATTACGGGTAGATTGAAAATTCTGGATTTCAGTAAAGTAATCAAACATGTCGTCAAAGCGGTTAATTTGCAGCAACATGTTTTTGCCCGGGCTGTCCGGCATCACACCGATGCGGAAATTCTTTTCTTTCAGATAAGGATGATCCCAGGCGGTCACATCAATCTCGCGGTCCTGGCGGGTGATGAACACATAGGCAGAACGATAATAAGGTTTGGTCGCCAACACGCGTGGATCATGGGGGTCGGTGCCAATGAGCACATCACACTTACCTTCTTCCATGTCTTTTTGCAGCGTGAGCGGATTGGTCCACCAGAAGTAATTGACAGGCATATTCAAGGCCTGGCCAATCACATTTGCAATCTTGTTTTCAAAGCCTTGTTTCTGGTCATTTGAAAACGGCAGCTCGGATTTACCGGCACAAATATTCAGTGTATTCGCGGCTATTGTTGGCAAGGCAAACATGCTCAATGCCATAGATAAACACAGGGTTAACCACGTACGACGATTTTCTTTCACTTCAGGAAACATTTGCTCTCTTCTCCGTGCTAGAGAACAGGATGACCGACCATCCTTGCGGTTGACGGCCATCCTGGTCACTTACATCAACAGGTTCACTGCATGAAATTACAGGCTGAACACCATCAGGCCACCGCCCATTTGTGTGTGGTTTTGCAGTTCTTTGAACGCACCTACCGCACCCAAACCAGCACTCGGGTCTGTCAGGTCAAACACCAGACCAACACCAGGCCAGCCGCCGACACCGTACATGCTGCCAACGTATTGCTTACCCTTGAAGGAGTAAGTCATAGGAGATCCGATACCACCAGATGGCATCTTGAAGTTCCACAGCTCTTTACCGTCTTTGTTATCCAAAGCTTTCAAGTAACCGTCAAGCGTTGCATACCAAACCAGGCCACCTTTGGTGTACAAAGTACCGCCCCAAGCCGCGAATTTCTCCCACTTGGTCCATTTAGCTTTACCAGTGGTCAGGTCAAATGCACGAATCTGACCCATTTCTTTCTTGGTTGGGCCGTTAGGGCCAGGGTACATCGCCAATGTCGCACCAACGAAGAACTGACCAGCACGGTATGGCAGCATGAACGGCTCCCAATCCATACAAATATGGTTCAAGCCAGCGTACAAGGTACGGCTTTCAGGATCGTAAGAGTCAACGCCCTGGTTGTGGAAGCCCATCGCTGATGGACAAATGTTGGTGCCTTTATGGTCCATACGGGTCGCAAACTCTGGATCACGTACTGGCGTACCGGTTTTCAGGTCAACTTTTTTGAACACGTTAACCGCCGGGTCCACTTTTTCAGCCACCACCAGATTGCCGTTTTCACGGTTCAAGGTGTACAAGATACCGTTACGGTCAATGTGGCTTAGTAATGGCGTCATTTTGCCGTTGACTGGTTGGTCAGTCAGCACCATCTGGTTCACACCAGCAAAGTCCCACTCGTCATGTGGCGTCTTTTGGTAGCCCCATTTCGCCATACCGGTGTCCAGGTCACGACCCCAAATGGTCATCGTCCACTTGTTGTCGCCAGGACGCATGGTTTCGTTCCATGGTGCCGGGTTACCTGAACCGTAGTAGAACAGGTTCAATTTAGGGTCATAGGCATACCAACCCCAGTTGGTACCGCCACCAATTTTCCAGGCATCGCCTTCCCAGGTTTTTGTCCCCAGGCCAAACTGACCATAGTGTGGATTATCTTTGTTGAAGTCTTTAGACAGACGCACAGAGTCATCAGAACCAGTCGCAAAGGCACGCCATTTCAATTCACCTGTTTTCAGGTCGAATGCGTTCACGGCACCACGTACACCCAGCTCAGCACCAGAACAACCCATCAACACGGTATCTTTCGCCACAAAAGGGGCTTGTGTCAGTGTTGAACCCACTTTTGGATCACAGACTTCTACTTCCCAGTTGATTTTGCCGGTTTTGGCATCCAATGCCAGCAAGTGGCCATTGGCTTGTTTTTTAACAATTTGGCCAGCACCGTAAGCCAGACCGCGGTCAACCACATCACAGCACATCACGGCCTTGGTTGAAGCATCCTGCTTAGGTTTGTGTTGCCAAACAATTTTGCCTGGATCATTCAAGTTCAGAGCATAAGTATTGTTTGGAAAAGCGGAATGGACATACATCATGTCACCAATGACCAATGGCGCACCTTCGTGACCATTTAAGACACCGGTAGAAAACGACCACGCTGCTTTTACGTTTTTAACATTAGACTTGTTAATTTGTGCCAGTGGGCTATTGTGCTGGCTGTAATAGCCACCCGTTGCGATTGGCCAGGCACCCGGTGTATTCACCTGCTTGTCCAAGTCTGCATCTGCCATGGCCAGGCCGGAAAAGCTTGCAAACAAGCCTCCGACCAAAGCGCCAACAATGACGCTAGATGATGTTACTTTCATAGTTTCTCCTAATCTCTCAAGAATGCGTTTTACGTGGTGTCGTGGACATCCCCCCGAATGCCCCACTGCACGACCGAAATTGTTAATAATTTGTAACATTGGCAATAGATGAAAGATTCCCTTTCATTGGTTCAAGAATTCATTCGTGCAAACCAGCCAACAACGGGAATCTTTCACGTCGTATTGAAAAGGGATGTGGTCTATAGTGGCGCAGGTTTACACAAGGCGGGCGCCATTTGCCTGCCGCAACAAAGCTTCACAGCGTTTGGTCACTCAAGTCATGCATTCTTATCAACGATCTATGCCAGTCATTGCTGCTATTCACAAACTCGGCAAACTCAGCCGGGCCAGTCAGGACACGCTCATTGTGATGATGGGCGTGGCGCTGACCTTTGTCTGTTCGTCAGAGTTCGACCTGGCCGAGCGGGTCAATGCCTGGCTGCTCACTTATGAATATGCGCAACTTGACGAGGTGCCGCTGACCTTGTTTGTATTTGTATTATTGAGTGTCTGGTTTAGCCAGCGCCGCATGCGGGAGATTCACGCTGAAATCGAGCGTAGACAACAGACAGAAGCACAGTTAAGCAGCAGCCAGCAACTCTATAAAACCCTGTTTGACGGCGACCTGACTGGCAATGTCGTGCTGGATATCGAGGGCAATATCGGGATGCATAATCGCGCGTTTGATCGTATCTGCCGCCCGGCCAGCGATCACAAAAATGCCTGCGGGCTGTTTTCGTTCGACTGGCCAACCTTTGTCTCGCAACTGCAATACCACCAGGAGCTCAACTTCAACAAGCTGCAAATCCGGCGCCCAGACGGCCTGCCCTGTTTTGTCGGTGCGCGTTTTGTGCATGTGCCGGCAGCAGATCGCAAGCCGGCGCAAATTCATGGCTACTTGATAGACATGACAGAGCAATGCCTGGTAGAGCTCGACCTGGAGCGCACCCTCAAAGAAAACCGCGTGCTGGCACGCCACGCCATGCAGATGCAAGAGCAGGAGCGCAAATACATTGCCAGCGAAATTCATGATGAAACCGGTCAATACCTGACCGCCATCCGCATGGATGCATTGACCCTGCAAAAGAGCAACCCGGAGCAAGCACACGTGATTGCCGTCAGGATTGCCTCTAACACCCAGCATGTGCAGCAATCTATCCGCGCGTTGATCAAGCACTTGCGGCCACCGGCACTAGACTCTCTGGGCTTGATTGGCGCGGTGGAGCGCTTGGTCAATGACTGGAAAAAGCTGAATCCGCCGGTCGACTGCCACCTGGCGCTGGACACCAGCGAACAGACTTTGAACGAAGACACCAACATTGTCGCTTTTCGTGTGGTGCAAGAAGCGCTCACCAATATCGCACGCCATGCCCAGGCCAGCGAAGTATGGATAGACATTCACATCATTAAACGCCTGGATAAAGCGCTGCTGCAAATTGAAATCCGTGACAATGGTCAAGGCATGGATACCACACAAGCCACAGAGGGCGTCGGGCTGGTTGGCATGCGCGAGCGCATAGAATCACTGCAAGGCAGCTTCAAACTGATGAGTGGTTTACAAGCAGGCACCCTGATTACCGGGCTGCTGCCACTCAATATGAGCAAGCAGGGACACCCTGCCACATCCTTATTATCCAACCCGGGAGTAAACGACTATGCAACCCCTTAAATGGCTGAGCTTGATCGCGCTGATGATGCCACTGGCATTGGCGGCCAAAGACCTGCAAACAGAAGAGCAACCTTTTTTGCAAGCTTATAGTGGCCAATCGCGGCAGTTTGTCGAGGAGCAACTGGGCAAGCCGGTCAAAAAAGACGTGGCAGTCAAACCACACAATGCTGATCAGATTTTACAGGCACAACAACAAGCAGCGCCTGGTGCTGGCGAGCAGATTGAGATGTGGTATTACCGCGGCAAAATCCAATATGCGCCAAACAAGTTTTTTAATACCGCCGAGCTCACCTTTGCCAACGACAAATGCGTGAACATCACCTTTGCTAACAAGAAGTAAGGCGCACGCAAACCGATGGCAAAAGTAATGATCGCCGATGACCATGCCATGCTCAGGCAAGGTCTGCGCACCATGCTAGAGCAAGCCAACCACCAGGTTTCAACCGATGCGCTCAGTGGCGAAGAGGCTTGCCTGCTGGTTGAAAAAAACCACCCTGACCTGCTGATTTTAGACCTTGATATGCCAGGCATCGGCGGCCTAGAAACCTTGAAACGCATTTTGCACCGCAAACCGCAGATGCGGGTGCTGATTTTTAGCATGCATGATGACTGCATCTATGCCACACGCGCCATACAAGCAGGTGCACGCGGCTATGTGACCAAAACCGAACCGCCTGAGGTGGTGCTGGAGGCGGTACAAAAGATTCTCAAGGGCGGACGCTACATTAACAACGAGTTGGCACAAAGTCTCTCCATGTACCATCTGGAAAGCCAGGAAAACCCAATCCAGAAACTGTCTCCGCGCGAGTTTGAGGTATTTAGACGCGTTGCACAGGGTGAAGCGCTGGCGGCCATCGCCAAGGGCATGCATATCGGCTATAAAACCGTGGCCAATATTCAAACCAGCGTGCGACAAAAACTCGGCGTAGAAACCACCGGCCAGGTCGTCCACATCGCGGTCCGCTTTGGCATTATCAAAGGTCTGTAACAGCACATCATGATTTCAATCATCGCCCGCAAAGAGCTACGCAGCCTGTTTGCCACGCCCATGGGCTGGCTGGTACTGGCCATTTTTCAGGCCATTGTTGGTACCTACTACAGCCTGAGTTTTAACCAGTATTTTGAAATCATGCACAGTGCGCAATGGCAGGTGCAACGTATAGGCATTACCCAGTTTATGGCCGAAGGCGTGTTTGGTGTGGCGGCGGTCTTAATGCTGTTTGTGGTGCCACTGGTGAGTATGAAACTCATCAGCGAAGAGCGCAGAAACCAGACCATGGCCCTGCTGATGAGCGCCCCTTTAAGTATGAGCGAACTGATTTTGGGCAAACTGCTGGGCATTGTCACTTATCTGAGCCTGCTCATTGCCAGCATGGTAGTCATGATCGCCATGCTGTTGCCGTGGGCCGAAATTGACCTGCCCTATCTGCTGACACATGCGCTCGGCCTGTGGTTGCTGATGGTAGCCAGCAGCGCACTCGGGCTTTATGTCTCTTGCCTGACCGCCAACCCGATTCTGGCGGCGTTTTGCAGCATGACCGCACTGGCCGTCTGCCTGCTACTGGACAAGTTTTTTAGCGACGACCACCAGGCCTGGTTTCACAGCCTGTCACTCATGCAGCATTACCGCCAATTTGCACTGGGCATTCTCAACAGTTACGACCTGCTATTTTTTGTACTGTTTGCCGTATTTTTTGTGCTGCTTTCTATTCGCCGCCTACATGCTGACCGACTCTATGGCTAACACCAATCAGGCTCGACGCCTATCATTCACGCGCACCACACTCATAAGTTTGGCCACGTGGTGGCAACACCGCTTAGCCGTGCCCGTACTCCTGTTATTGACCTTCGCGCTGGGGGCGATTGCCTGGCAGTTTAAGGTCATGGCCGACACCACGCATAATCACCGTAACACGCTGTCAGCGGCCAGCATACAGGTGCTGCAACAATTACCAGAGCGCATAGAGGTCACCGCATTTTGCAGCAATAGCCCCTACAAAGGCCGCTATTTCAGAAAATCGATTAGCGCCATGCTACAGCGTTATCAACATCTGCACCCCAATCTGCATGTGCAATTTATAGACCCGGCTACCTCCCCCACCCTCGCGCGGGAGTGGCAGATCAAAAAAGAAGGCGAAATGGTCATTGGTTATCGCGGGCAACAACAACACCTGTACTTACCCTATACCGAAGAAGCCTTCACCAACGTACTATTGCAACTGCAACACGGTGCGCGTGCACCGCTCATTTTTGCTGCAGGCAATGGTGAACCCGCCTTGCAAGATAGCGCAGCACAAGGCGCCAGCCAGCTGGGGCAAGCCCTGCAAGCCGCCGGACTGCGCGCGCTCAACACCACATCTCTGGCAACCTTGTCCGACCAACAGGCATCATTGCCCACCTTGGTGCTCGCTGGGGCAACCCACGCCTATACTGCGGCGCAGCGCCATGGCATTCAAACGCACATTGATCGCGGCGGCAACCTGGTCTGGCTGCTGGATACACCTCAACAGCAAGGGTTAGAAGCCTTGGCCACACAGCTAGGGTTAACGCTTAGCCAAGGGGTGATTATTGACCCGGCCAATCGCCAGTTTGATATTCCGCTGCATGACTTGAGTACACAGCGCTATGCCGCACAAGGCCCGACGCAGGACTTTGCACTACGCACGTTTTTTGACAGCGCGCACGCGATTCAACGGCCCCGCCAGGCCGGAGACCCATGGCGCACACTGCCTTTAGTCGCAGTGGCTGACCATGGTTGGGTGAGCGCGGCTTACCAGCCGAGGCAACCAGCCAGGCAAGCTGCATTTCATCCGCAAACCGACATCCAGGGCCCGGCCACCGTCATGCTGGCCTTAGAAAAAGGCCGTGCCAGCGGTGAACGACAACGCATCCTCATCATCGGCAGTCGACAGTTTTTTACCAATACGCAGTTACAGCGTGGCGGCAATCTGGCGCTCAGCATGCAAAGCCTGCAATGGGTGGTCAACAACCAGCCCAGCGTCAGCTTACCCGTCAACCCACTACGCGACAGTGTGATTGCCCTGCCTGCTACGCAAACCTGGTTAATCGTGTTGTTTAACAGCTTTCAGTTTGGCTTGCCAGCCCTGCTATTATGGGCAGGCTGGCTAAGCTGGCGCAGAAAGCAGCGTGTTTAAATCAATAATGCCTGGTGCATAGACATCCAATCGCATACGCAATAAAAAACCCCGGCAAGCCGGGGTTTTTAACAAGATCAGCGCCTGATTACAACCCAGACAGACCTTTTTCAATCGCCTGATTATGGTGCGCTGTCGGCTCACTAGTTTCAGACACTGGCGAAGCCACGGCCGATTCCGGTTTTGCCTCAGCAGGTGCCACAGGCACTGCCGGCGCGGTGGTTGCACCGCTATCCAGTGTCAGTTTTGAAAAATCGCCGTAGAACTCTACTTTGGCGTCTTTACGCAAGCTAGACACTTCATTTTTAATCACAGTTTGCTGATTAGAGTTGACCAGGAATTGCTGGATCACTGGCTTCGCTTTTTCCAGATCCACTGGCTGACGGTCAACTTTGGCCAAAAACAACAAAACCAGCGCTTGTGGGCTTTTCACCACCAGCGTATCGCCCGCTTTCAAGGTGTTGAGTTTTTTAAGCAACTCTAAAGGCAATTGTTCTGCCGCTTTACGGCTGGCGTTTGCGCTGAACACATAGTTATTGTCTTTTAACCACTTGGCCAAATCATCAGCTGTTTTTGCAGCATTGATGCCTGCTTCAATTTCGCTGGCATGCTGATTGCCATCTTTGACTGCAAACTCCTGAATCACATACACATTGCGATCACTGAATAACTCAGGATGCGTATCGTAAAATTTCTTGATGTCATCAGCTGACGGTGTCGCCTGTTTGGCTGCGATTTTTTGCATGTAAGCCTGCGCCAACACTTGCTGCTTGGTGGCTTCCAGTACCTGCAATACATTTGGGTCACGATCCAGTTTTTCATCGACAGACTTCTGCTTGAGCAGCTCCATATCGACCATTTGCTGCAGCACTTTTTCAGACGCAGCCTTGATTTGTGACTGATCCAGCTTACCCAGCTTGGATAAGGCAAAGTTCAATTGATGCACGGTAATTTCACTACCATTGACTTTGGCCACCACTTGCGAGCCTGCTTTGGCAGCGTCATCATGTTTACTACACCCGGCCATCACCAGCATCAGTGCTGGCACAATTAATGCGATTTTTTTCATCATCACCCTTTAAATATTTTGGTATTCTTTATGTGTTCTGTTGCGACAGTACGCCCCACTCATTACGGCTTACTTTCGACGAGTCTTGAGCACTCATTGCTCCAAAATTCAAAACACATGCTAACACACTCTGGTTACCAGTACTGCCAGTGACCACCATACACCACCCATAACCCAAGCACGGCATTAGTGGTCACGTGGGCCAGTATTGGCACCCAGAGCACCTGAAATCGACGGTATAACCAGGCATATACCAGTCCGGCCAACAGCCCGGCTAACCAAAGCTGATGTTCCACTGCAAATAATACGCTACTTACAGCAATTGCATAAGCCGTCACAGTGGCTGGCGCAACCGACATAAAGTCAGCACTATCCAGCCTGCGCATCATATAAGACCGCCAGAACAGCTCTTCGATCACCGGCACCACCAAGGCCGAACCACTCCAGCGGCATATTAACCAGAAAATATCTGCACCACTTTGCATAGGCATGGCCGTCGCGTGACTCACCTCATGCCCTCCCAGCCAGGTGGGATAAGGCATGATCCAGAGCAAAAATACCAGCCAGCCAGCCAATAGCGCGGCCAATGCCTGATTAAAAGTGGGGAGGACGCGCAGCTCAAGGTAGTCGCGGCGGAAGTACAGCAACAGGCACAGGGCACACACACTGCGCAACAAATAAGTCGGTTCGGCACCTGCGCCTAACCAGGTCAATGCAGTCGCCAGCCATGGCTCTAGCGCCAACAGCACAATAAAACCGACAAACGGAAACAGACGGGCACGCTCGTGCCGGGTAAACCAGGAATCCAATAACGCAGCCATCATGCCAGCCTATCCTCAAAAAGCATAAGTGCCTGACTTAAGATCAGTCAAGGTGACGCTATTGTATCAACTTTATTTTCGAGTAGCTGCGTCTGCTTGGCCTGCAAGATATTTTCCAGTTCAACCCGCTTGAGCTGAAAAAAAGGCTCAGCACGCATCACCCGTTGATAAGCACTGGCATCTGCGTACAGGCCGACCAGATCGTGACCATAAGCATACAAGCGACTATTTTTTTCTTCGCAAGACAATAATTGCTGGTGCGCCGTAGTCACCTTGGCCACCAGGCCCTTACGCTGGTTGTCATTCATATTGAGGTCAGCTTTGGCCACTTTGAGCTGTTGCTCGATAGCTTCGAGTTGTTGTGCCTGCTCAGCCAGTTGCGCTTGCAACTGCTGCAGCTGTGCAGATAAAGCCGTTTTTTCTGTCGCCAGTTTCTGATTATCCGTCTGTAACTGTTGATTACGTACAACCTGGCCTTGCAGCTTCACAGAATGCGTTTTTTGCGCGCTCTGCGCCTGATCCAGGGCCTGCGACAGGCCTTGTTTCTCCTGCTCAAACTGGGTTTGCAGCGCCGACTTTTCAGCCTCCAGATCCTGTTTCATCTTTTGCATTAAAATCGCCGCCCGCTTAGCCGCCTTGTCCTGCTTTTCGGCAGCCAGCGCATTCAAGTGCACGCCTAACAGCAAAGTACTTATCATGATCACCAGAATCTGTTTCATCATGCCTCCTAGAACCTAGCATTCAAATCTAATAGCAGCACATCGACCGAGAAAGGCAATCCAGTAATCGAATCTGCACTCATATAACGGCCGCTGATCCAGGCATTTTTATCGATGGCATAGTTACCATACACATACCAGCCTTTGGCATTGGTGCCGCCCAATCTAAAGTTGGAGTCCGTAAAGCCATCCATCACAGCATCAGCCTCCAGGCGTTTATAGCCCACAGACACTTGCCACTCATGTGGCATCACGTTTTGAACGTACGGCCCCATAAAGCTGTTATTACCCACATCAACCCTGAAGTTATAACCTTCATTTTCTTTTTTATAAAGATTGCCAGTCCGCTTCAAAATCTCCTGTTGATCAAAGCCGATGTTGCGCACGTAATCACCAGTCAATGTGACATGCACCGGGTCAAAATTCATTAAATCCACTTGCGCCATCAGGTTAACCAGCTCGAACTTGGAGGCCAAGCCAATAATGGTTGGGCCGCCATTGAACTCGTTAATATTGAAGGTATTGTTACCGCGCTGACGCCAGATTGGTGCAGTCGCATCGTAAAAATTTTCCCCGGTCACCGGGTTAGGCCGACCTTCAACATTGGTGAAGTCGTGATAAGCCACCGCAACCTTGGCAGAAGACTTGTTCTCAGCAGTCCACTTCAAGCCGGTTTGTGCTGAATACAACCATTTGTCTTTTGCCTTGTTGATTGAAGAAGACTCGACCTCTTCAATCGGGAATGCGCCCACCGTGGTGAATGAAGACCAACGCTCATTGATTTTTGGTGTAAATGTGGCGGCAAAACCATCAAATGCCAGGTCAGGATCCCACAACATATCAGTGTACATAAACGGGTTAGCGAAACGGCCACCAGTGACAGTTGCCCAATCGGTCAGCTTGGCCTGTAAGAAGGCACGATCCAGCGTAAACAAGTATTTACCCTGCGCAATCCCTTCGGTCTGGTTAGGTGTGACTGGCGTATTTTGTTGGCCGGTGACAAATTGCAAGCCACCCGTCAACCAGTCGTTAATACGTACATCCGCGGCCAAACGTGCACGTATCCTGGAGCGGCGACGCTCTTCGCTAGAGTTATTCAGGTTCATGGCGCGCGTAGGGTCATCGCTCAACGCCTGGAAGTCAGCATTATCGCCGGGGAACTCATCGGCCTGGCCACGCAAGCGAATGTCACCGTGGAAGCTGATGCGGTCTATCCACTCAGGGACACCCAGACGCTCGCCTGCTTTATAGTTGAGCTTTTCCATCACATCATGCTCAATTTCCTCGCGCATGGCCTGCTTTACATGCTGTGGAATATATTGCACACGGACGGTTTTTTCATCCATGGCTTTATTCACTTCAGACTTCACATCGCTTTGCAGATCAGCTTGCTGAGTATGTTGCTTAGCCTCGGTGCTGGTCGCATCTAATTTTGCAGCGTCTGCCTTTGCCTGTTGCAACAAGGCATCGGCTTTTTGCTTGGACAACACACCTTCTTGTACCAGCAGTTCGATCAGGTTAGTGGTCGTGGCGCGCAGTTGTTCCAGCGACTCACGCTCTCCGGCCTGTATCGTCCCCGAAGCCAGTAGCGGCAACAGCCAGACAGCCAGTGTCGTTTTCTTTAATGATGGTTTGAGAGTCTGCATATCCTCACTCACAGTGTTATGGTTTGTCACATTAATGATGTGTATTAATCAATTAGCCCATTTTCTTAGCCGTAATCCGTAAACGGATAGGCATAGGCATGCTTTCAGGTGGCGCTTCTTGCATCGCCGGTAAATCATTCAAGGCTTCCCGTATGCCTTGCTCAATTTCAGGCGTCGTATCTGACTGCTCAACAGACAGCCGTTCAAACTGTCCGTTGGGTTTTAACCAGACGCTAACCACGATTTTGTATTGCCCTTGTGTCAGTTTTTTGTCACGCTCAATGGCGCGTTCAATCTGTGACTTCACCAGCCCGGCATACCAGCGAAACTTGACACCGCCATCGGAGCCTATGGTGGCCACCGCGCCGCCTTTGTACTCATTGTTGACAGCCCCCGCCTGAAATGGGCTGGGTCCATCCCCGGCCGCGCCTTCCATTTTCAAATTTTCAGCAGGCGGTGTTTCCGCAGGCTTGGGCTCTGGTGCCTTGATTTCCTTAGGTTGATCCTTTGGTGTCTCCTTAGGTGGCTCTTTTGGCGGCGGTGGGGGCGGAGGCGGAGGTGTATCCGGCAACAATTTCACCGTGGTGATTTGTTTTTTATGCGTAGCACCGCCTGAAAACAGTTTTTTAATGCCATAACCTATGCCTGCCAGCACAGCCAACACCAGCACCGCAATCACGATGCGTGTCGTCCATAAGCGCGCGGCAGACACTGGCGCCTCTTCTGTCGTGGCATCCATCTCATGCAATGCCATGCTTATGTCCCGATCTTGCCGGTCACCAGGCCGACATTTTCAATTTGCAGACGGTTGACCAGGTCAATCACGCCGATCACCCCGGCATAAGGCGCTTGCGCCTGGCCTTTGATCATGACGTTAAATTTCGGGTCCATGGCCTTGGCCTGATTGAGCTGGGTTTCAAGCTCAGCCATGCTCACGCCCACCCCGTTGATGGTGAGCGTGCCGCCTTGTTGTACCTGCACAATTTTTATGTCATGTTTTTCAGTGCTTGGTTTGTTAGACGGCTTGGGTAAATTCATGGTCAGCCCCTGTACACCAGCGGTGGTCATCAGGATAAAAATCACCAGCAGCACATAAGCCAGGTCCAGCATGGGCGTGATGTTGATGGTGTCGTAAGGTTGTGCGTCGTTTTGGACTTGCATGCTTATTCCACAACCTTCTTGGTGACTAGGCCGACTTCGGTGATGTCCAGCCGTTTACAGATTTCGAGCACTTCGGACACCTTTTCATAATGCGCAGCCGCATCGCCTTTAAGCACGATGGGCACCTCGGGGTTACTGCTTTTATAAGCCGCCAGCCGCTGTTCCAGCTGTGCCATATCCACCGGGAAAGCATCCAGGTAGACGCTGCCGTCACTGGTTACCGTAATGGCGCGCATTTGCGGTTTGGCCAGCGCAGCAGAGTTCACGGTATGCGGCATATCGACTTTGACACCTTGCACGGAGGCCGTGGTCATGATGATAAAAATCACCAGCAATACGTACGCCAGGTCCAGCATGGGCGTAATATTGATTTCATCGTATAGCTGGTTCTCTTCTTTGACGCCTTCTGACATGGCTTAAGCCTTATTCCTTACCGTACAATTCAGCGGTACGAGTAATGAATTCATCGACAAAAATCTGCATGGCGATGGTGATGTTTTTAACGCGGCTAGCCAGGTAGTTGTAACCAAACAGGGCTGGAATCGCCACGCCCAGGCCCGCCACGGTGGCTAACAAAGCTGCTGCAATACCAGGCGCAATCGCGTTGACGTTAACGTCACCCGCCGCTGCAATCGCGGCAAAGGTAATCATCACACCAACCACCGTACCCAGCAGGCCAAGGAAAGGACCACCGGAAATCGCGATAGTGAGCAACACCATCATGCTGTTCAGGCGCTGGGTTTCACGCACCTGGTCTGCATCGACCGCCGCTTTAATCGCATCAATCGAGGCGCCACTCAGCTGCACTTTACCGTCATGCTCACGTTTTTTGATCTCACGCAAACCGGCTTTATACAAACCGAACAGGTTGGAGTTTGCATAAGCCCCGCTCTTGTCCAGGTCTAATAAGTCCTGCGCAGAGGCTTGCTGAAAGCGTTTTAGAAACAAGGCATTGCCTTTATCCGTCAGCACCACCAGACGCGCTTTGCTAAACATCACCCAAACGCTGATAAAGAACATCACAGCCAGAATGCCAATCACTACCTTGGCATCCATCGTCAAGCTGTCGATCAAAATGCCCATGTAGTTAGCTTCGCCGCCCTCACCCTCTTCTTCACTATCGGCGGCGATGACTTTGACCATGCTGGCATCTGCGCCTTGAGATTTAGCCACCAGTGTCAGCCAGGCGGGACTACGTGCCGTTGAAGCCAGTTGCAACTCATCCACTTCTGCATTCAAGTTTTGTCCTAAAGTGAATTCCGCGTTAGCCTGCGCATCGCTCGCTTCCACTTGCCCAGCCACTTGACCATTGACATACACAATGGCCTGACCAGCCTGGAACACCACGGCAAGATGCTGCCACTGGCCTGACTTCAATTCACCAGCCTGGGTACTGGCGGCACCAGCATGTAGCGCCAGGGCGCTGCCTTCTAGTGTTAACTTCACGTTACCACTTTTGAAAATCTCAGCAGTTTGTGGCAAATTGGCCGGCTTCAGCCAGACAGACCAAGTCATGCCATTGGCCAAGACTGGTTCAGCTGGCAAGGCAATCGTTAACGGGCTATTGCTTAAAGTGGCACTTTCGGCAATCAAGCCAGCTTTTTGCAACACAGCATTGCCTCTTGCGGTCAATTGCGCAGGACCACTGTCTTTGAGCAATGCGTTATCCGCAAAAGCAAAGCGGGCCAGTAAAGCCGAATCATTCAGGGCTTGACCATCACTGACCGATTTAGCACCTTCATTCCCGGTATACAAACTGATAGATAAGTCCTTATTCGCCGCAGACACTTGCGGCAACACCACCCAGGCCACGGCCAGCTCGTTCACGGCATCGTATTTTTCCAGTGAGAATTTGAGTTCTGTCTTGTCATCTGCGGCGATAAAACGCAGGTCAGCGCCATCGACATTGGCGCTGGTAAAATCAAAGTTGCCAGAATGCAAACGGATCAGCACCGGCGCCTGATTGACAGCCTCTTTGACATTGGCGCTGTCTATCGTAATTTTCTGTTGTGTCGCCCAATCGGCATTCCAGGCGGCAAACACCGATGTAGACAGGCTGAGCCCTAATAGTCCAACCAATAAACCAAGTTTTTTCTTCATAGCTTCGCTGACGAGTTAATTCGAGCAGCAAGTCTATAGAGCGAATGTTGCAGACAAATTAAGATCGGACTAGTCGGACTATATTGTGTTGACACATTGTTTACAGACACAAAAAAAGCCCGGCGAACCGGGCTTTTTCGTGCATTGCGCACGGTGATGCTTTAAGACTGACGGCGGGCAGCAATCAAACCAATCAGACCCAAACCAGCCAGGATCAGGCCAGATTGTGTTGGCTCTGGTACGGCAGCGGCATAGGCCAGACTACCAGTGCCAGACAAGCCCAAAGCAGTGTCATAAGCAAAGAAAGCATCTGAAGTATCGGCATAACCGGCAATCAGGCTAAAACCAATGGCTGGGCTGCTTGCATCAACAGACCACTCAATACCGGTAAACACGCCGTCTTGAAACACAGCGGCGGCATCGGCCAGGGCTGGTGTGCCCAGGTTGAACAAGCTGCCACCAAAGTTAAAGTTCAAGCTGCTCAGGTTGATCAGCTCAGTGCCTGCTGCCAGCAAGCCGGCATCATCAAAACTAAACTGGCCCTGGTAGCTGGTGCCGTTGTAATAGCCTGACTCGACCTGGCCTGCAAACTGCAGGGATTGAATGGCCGCCTGGGCTGGCATCACCACTGCCAGTAAGGCTACCAGCGTGATTTTTTTCATGAATGTATTCATTGCAAAATTCCTTTAGTAAACATTAAAGTATGAAATCTCTGGCAGGCGACACTTGTTTCGCAGTCAAGCCTTTGAGTGTAACCAGCGCTTTGGCGGCTGCCGGACCGGCAATACCATCGCTATCCACCATCACTTGTACGCCACCGGTCACATCGAGCAGACTCAGGTAACCACCTGTGAATGCAGTGTTGGCAGAAATGCCCAGTGAAGACAGCAAAGCGGTCAACTGCAATTTGTCAGCGTAAGGCGTAAAGTCAGTGATCGTGTCACCGGCGTCGCGCATGCTGCTGTAAACAAACACATCGTTGCCAGCGCCACCGGTGAGCGTATCCACACCCACGCCACCATTAATCACATCATCACCGGCAGTGCCCACCAGCACATCACGGCTGGCTGTGCCATTGCGCGTCACGCCAGGCGTGGTCGTTGCAATGGCCAGGTCAATCAGGCGGCCACCTTTGTCGTACTGGTTTTCCAGGCCGTACATATTGCTGGTGATTTCATCGCCATCGGCATTGCTCAAGCGACCCAGGCCACCTTCGGCTTTAGGCGATTGAATGTAGTTAGCCAGTGCCTCTTGGTAGGTGATGGTGAACGGGCTATCTTCAAACACCACGGCATTTGGCACGAACGGGAAGCCATCACCGCCTGCGGCAGTAAAGTCGATGGTGGTGAAGGAGAAGGTACGGCTATTGTTCACCACTACGCCGCCATCAATCAGCACGGTGCCATCATCCAGCACCACACGTTGAATACGGTTGCCCGTGCCCTGCGTGGTTCTGGCGGTATTGCGGCTGTCATACACCACTTGCATGCCAGAGATTTGTGGATAACGGCCATTGGCACGACCGGTCGGGCTGGTATCGCCATAACCATGTTCCAGCAAGTCTTTCAACTGCGTGGCATTCACGGCTGGCGCACGTTTGACCAGGTTGGTAAATGGCAGCACATTGAAGGTATCACCAATAGAAACATTGCCCACTGTCGCGATATTGGTACGGATACCGCCACCGTTCTGGATTGCTACCTCGGTTTTGCCAGCAAAACGCATCGCGTCAGCCACCAGATCACCCAGGCTAGTTTCAGCGTTGCGTACACCTGCCACAAACGTACAAGGCAGTGCTGCACACGTGGTATGGGTCGGGCCATTTAATTTCACGGCCGTGGTGCCGATGATTTGTGCGTTGAGGGCAGAAATATAGTTGAGCACCGGTGTGACCACTTGTGCCTGAATCGTGGCATCACCGTTCACACGGTCTGCGTCAGCAGTCGCACCGCTTACACGCATCATTTTGCTCGATTCAATGCCAACAAAAGTGCCGTGTGTGTCGTCAATGGTGAAATTCACCTGGCCAACATAACGGTTACCAAAGTGGCTGGTGAGCACTGGCACGGTGCGGCCATGCGCATCCGTGGCATTTACCGGGTGAGAGGTGTAAGTCGCGGCGACACCACCATTGATCAAGGCATCATCCGGATCGACCATTAACTCATGGCCGCCGCCTGACAGCACCAGGTCTACGCCAGTCAGCGCCGGCACTACCACACTGATTTCATTGGCCGCATTTTGCAAATGGCTCATCAAAATCACCGTGGTCACGCCTTGCTCACTGCGCAGGCGGTTCACTTCGGCCTGAATCAATGGAATCAAAGCTTGCAGGTTTTGTGCTTCGGTATTGCCCGCGTCGTAACCAATCACGTTCACCGCACCTGGCGAAGAAATATTCGGTAACAATGGGGTTGTTGCGCCCACCAGGCCAATTTTATGCCCAGCGGTAGTGGTGATCACTTTGGAAGGCGCCACTTTGCCGCTGGCTTTCAGTGCGCTGAATTCAGCCGTGGCATTAAAGTTGAGGTTGCTGGAAAGATAGGTGCTGCCAGACACTTTGGCAAAACGGGCAGCCACTTGCGGGCCTAAGTCAAACTCGTGGTTACCAAATACCATGGCGTCAAAGCCAATCTGGCGCAAGGCAATCGCATCATAAAAGTCCTGGCCGCCGTCGGTGTAGCTATTCGCCAGGTTGTTCAGGCTGGCGGTCAAACGCGGGCCAGGCAAAAAGGCATCACCGGCGTTTAATTTCAGCACGGTACGGCCCTGGCCAACGGCGGTGGTTTCTGCGTTTTTAATCACAGCCGCCAGACGGTCTATGCCGCCATAAAAAGAAATCGCTTGCGCCGCATCATTGCGCAGGTTGCCTTGTGCAGACAGCAACCAGCTTTCCTGGTCACCCACGTGCAACACAGTCACACCCTCCGCCCAGGCAGCACCGGCAGTCAATGCCAGGGCAACGCAAGCGGTTAATTGTTTCAGTTTAAACATTGTATTCTCCATGGCGTGCCGTGACGTATCACAGCACGCATTCACTCAAGTATTAACGTGTCTGATTAACGTGCTTGACGACGACGTACCAGGGCCAATACGCCCAAGCCAGCCAGCAACATGCCTACGCTGTCCGCTTCTGGCACCGGGGTCACCGCAGCTACAGTAAAGGCAGTAGTGTTAGGCACCAACGCGGTAGAAACACTGTTATTGACAGTGTCTACGTTCCAGTTGTTGACGTTAGCCACTTGCGCTTTGTAGTCAGCAAAGTTGTTCAGGCCATCGCGCACACCGTTATATTCGGCATAGTCTGGCTCGCTGGAAGCACCGGCTTTAGCGGTTAACTCAATGGCATTGACACCTGCTGTCAACCCTGTGTTGGTCAAAGAACCATCATTCACAAATTTGCCGTTAGTGATGGCAGACAGGAACGTGGTTGGTGCTGTTGCACCGGTGCCCAGGTAGGCATACACCGTTTCGTTGCTGTTAGAGATACCCCAGTTGCTGCTACCAGACACGGTCACGCGGGACAACACGCCTGCAGAAGCTGACAACGTGGTTTTATCATAAGCGGAGAAACGCACCACCGTACCAGCAGTAACCACATCAGCGGATACCCACTGGTTATAGCTTTCGCCGGTATTAAAGGCGCTGCCAGTCCACTCGTTATCGCTAAAGTAAATGGTGGTGTTAGCGGCGATGTCAACAAAGGTCACAAAGGACAAACCATCTTCATCGGCATTAAAAGCAGTGAACATAATGTCACCGGCATTCAGGGCCGCGTTGGCTTGGCTGGACAGCAACAATGCTGCGATTAAACTGATCTTTTTCATAAAACTATCCTCTCACTAGATATTTGAAACATTGATTGATGATTGATATTGAATTACCAGCGCACATCTCTGTGTGCATCCAGTTGGTTCATGGCTAATCCTTTTAAAGTCACCAGCGATTTGGCAGTCGCCGCACCCGCGGTACCGTCGGTGTCAATTTGCAACTGCACGCCACCGGCCACGCTCACCCAGCGAGCCACACCATCGGCAAACGGCTGACTACCGCTGTAGCCTATGCTTTGCAGCAGCTCAGCGATGTCCAGTTGATCTTCACCTGGCGTAAAGTCGGTGATGGTGTCTGTTGCATCACGCATGCTTTGGTAGACAAAGTTGTCACGGCCTGCACCACCAGTGATGGTGTCTGCGCCCAAACCACCTGTCAGCACATCATCGCCTGGCGTGCCAACCAAGGTGTCACGCTGACCAGTGCCTTGTACCGATTTCACCAGTTGCAAGCCGACGATGACCGGGTCATGGTCAGAAGAGCGGTATGGGCTGTCGGTGTAGAGGTCTTGCGGTTTGAACTCGGTGTTGTAGTCAATCACAAACGGTTCGTCGGCGTTGATATGCCAGTGCACAGTGCCAGTCACTTGCGCGGCCAGCGCGGCATTTGCCAGTGCGTGGTCCAGATAACCGGATTCGCCATCAAACACGTAGGAGTAACCGGCCTGGTCATTGAAGCGTGCAATCTGATCCTGCAAACCAGCGTTTTCCAACACCAGCACCGGGTCTTCCTTGCCATAAGCGTTCAAGTCACCAATCACCATCACATCTGGATCATTGGCCTGATTTTTAACAGTCTGGATAAATTGCACCAACTGATTGGCTTGTGCCAGTCGTTGCGGGTTGTAGCAACCTTGGCCGTCACCCTGATCTGCATCTGCACCACCGGCATCAGAGCAGCTCTTGGACTTGAAGTGATTGACCAACACTGAGAACTTTTCACCGTTAGCCGTCTGGAAGGTTTGCGCCAGTGTCGGACGGTTATTGATGCTATTGGTATCGGACAAAGCCGCCGCGGTTGGCGTCAATTTTGCCGGTTTATAAATCATGGCCACCTTGATTGCATCGGTGCCGGTGCCACTGGCCGGATCAGCAATCACAGCGTAGGTGTTGGCACCCAATACGCCATTGAGGCCATCCACCAGGTTTTGCGCCGCAGTGGTGCCGTTGTTTTGAATCTCCATCAAACCCACGACATCAGCATTGATTGCTGTCAGCGCACGGATGATTTTTTGGCGCTGGCGATTGAACTCCACCAGGTTATTGGCACCACGGCAGTTAGACGCCGAGACGCTGTTACCCAAGCGGCAACCCTGGCCGCTCTGGCCACTGGCAGTCACCCCATTGGTAAAGGTCGTGAAATAATTGAGCACATTAAAGCTGGCCACTTTGTAGTTACCACCAACGCTAGCCGGGGCGGCTGTGCGTGCATTGTCACGGCTGAACGTCACCGGCTCGGTAGGATGCAGTTTGTAGTCACGTGGACCCGGGTTAGAGGCAGTAATCAAGCCATGGTCAATCACACCGGTCAGGTTTTCAACCACGTCCCCAGCGCGCAAGGTGTCATCTTCACCAATAAACGGGATTGGATTCGGGTTTTGCACGCTGCTGCCATCATCCAGCACCAGGCGGCGGCGGACATTTTCATCTGCCTGTTGGGCGACAGCCGCTGAGTTGGCCGGATAAATATTGCTAGGTTTGATCATGCGGCCATCGGCAGACAGCGTGACCTGGCCATAACGCCCCTGAAAGTAATTCTGTGAGGCGGTCATTGGGGTGGTGATACGCACCAACATGCCTTCGTAAGCCTCCAGATCGCCTTCAGTCACTTCTGGCAGTGTGATATCGGTTGGCAGAATCACATTGTTGTTGCTGAGCACTTGCAAGCCGCTGATATTAATCAGCTCGGTGATGGTATTGAACTCGGTCACACTGGCCGTCATGCGGACTTTTTGGCCCTTGCTCACCGTAGGTGTCACGCCAGTCCCCAGGTAAACGAAAATACCGTCAGACGTTAATGGATTACCATCACCGCTGGCATCTTGCATGTAAAAACCATTCAACCCTGGGAACACGGCCGTGACCACGCCCTCGGTTGTCACGGTTTGACCATTGAGCGGGCTAACAGAACTCACGCCCAGCTCGCTGCCTTGAATCTGGAAAATACGGGTAATGCTGCTGCTTTGTACCGTCACACTCACACTGCAAGTAGCGGTTTGCGCTTCATTATTGGCAAATTGCACATCCACGGCATAGTTGCCTGCGGGCAGGCTGCCATCCAGTTGCAAGCTGGCGCTGGCCGATTGACCATCCGCACCGGCAGCCACAAAGTTAGCCAAGCTGACCCCGGCTGGTGCCGTGGCTGCCAGCGTAGCCGCATTCACAACGCTGTCAGCATCAGAAGCCTGCAATAACACTGAACCAACCTCACCCACCTGCAATGTCACTGCCGGGCAAGAAGTCACAATCGGCTGGTTAGTGCCCGTACCGCCACCACACACGTTGACGGCACTGCTGCTGTTACGTGGCGCAGGCGCACCGGTAACAAAATCGCTGCCGTTCTGGTTAGTGTCCTGGCAGCCATTGTTTTTACGCAATAATGCCGTGCTGCTGTTAATCGCCGGCGCAACTGCGCCTTCAAAGAAATTGGCTGAACCATAGCCCACCAGGTCCACGATCTGTGCCAGCTGCGCCGGGCTACACACCACAGAACCACCGTTACAGGCCAGGCCAGTGCTGGTATTCACCAACACCACTTTGCCGTTAGTACCGCTCATGTCAGTGGCGTTATTGCCCACATCAGGCGTTGGTAAGGCCAGACCGTTGGCCGCACTACGCAGGCCCACCAGATAATATTGCCCAGGCTGTAACACGCCAGACAAGGTGGTCACACCGTTGGCAGAAAAGTGGCCGGTGCCAGTCGCGCTGGCATACTGCACAGACCAGCCATTGACATTCACCGCCGCCGCACCGGCATTAAATAATTCAACAAAGTCCTGGTTATAGACACTGCCCTGGCCGCCATAAATCTGGCTAATCACCACCTCGGCATATACAGGAAGACTTAAGGATGACAGGCCTAGCCAGGCCAGTGCCCAATGGATTTTTTTTAATTGCATGCAGGACTCCGAAGTTTTTTGATTCGATAAAAGCCTGAACACTTTAGCAATTTAGATTGCCGTCAATATTAAGTTTCACCCCAATGCACTAGGCAGGTCGGACTAGAGAAATCACCTTAAACCAACCGCCATTGGTACAGTTTTAGGTCAATGACCAGATTTGCAGCCTAGTCATATGCACCAATGCTGTGCCATACAGCTTGTCCTACATCAGATTGCTGTGATGCCTGATATGCACGGTCGGACATGACGCCTACAGTGATACTTTTATGATGACGTGATCAAGAAAGGACAACGATGGCAAACACACACCCACATGACGCTTTAGTCGACAAAATAACAGGCTTGGTGCCAGGCATTGACGGTGGCGTGCCGCTGGCCGAAATGATGCAAGTAGCCGATGGTGCCGTACCCTACTCAAGCCCTCCTCCAGCAGACCCGGATATGCAGCAAGTGCTGGATGCGTTGGCTGCGCTCAGCGGCAAGCCGATTGAAAACCTGTCACCGACAGAAGCGCGCCAACAACCAACCCCGGCCGATGCCGTCAAACGCGTATTACAGGAAAAAGGCCGATTTCCGGCGACGGCACAGCTGTCCAGCCAGCAGATCAGCTTGCCGGGCGGGCCATTGGGTAGTATTCCAGCGCATATTTATACGCCGGTAGGCGAAGGGCCTTTTGCCATGATTTTGTATTTTCACGGCGGTGGCTTTGTCCTAGCCGACAGTAAAGTCTATGAGGCCTCTATCATTGCACTGGCCCAAGGTGCGCATGCCGTCGTGGTCGCCGTTGACTACCACCTGGCCCCGGAGCACCCTTTCCCCACCCAGCCCGAAGAAGCTTTTGCCGCTTATCAATGGCTGCGCCAACATGCAAATGCACTCAATGGCGACCCCGAGCGCATTGCCGTGGCTGGTGAAAGTGCTGGGGGTAATCTGGCTGCCGTGACCTCACTGATGGCGCGTGACAAAGAGGTGCCCATGCCGATACACCAGTTGCTGATTTATCCGCTAGTAAATAACGATATGCACAATGTGTCTTACCAGGAAAACGCACAGGCCAAACCACTCAATGCCGCCATGATGCAATGGTTCTTTCAGCACTACTGCCAACCACTTGAGGCCAATAGCGCTTATGCGCTGCCTGATAAAGCAGCCTCGCTCAAACGGCTCCCGCCGACGACGATTATCACAGCAGACATTGACCCTTTATACGAAGAAGGCAGAGCCTTTGCCGACAGGCTTCAACGCGATGGCGTCAGCGTGGCCCATAGACACTTTACAGGTGTCACCCATGAGTTTTTTGGCATGGCCGACGTGGTGGCCAAGGCCCGGGCAGCACAAGCATTTGCGATGACTGAATTGCGCAAGGCGTTTGATGGCGGCAGAAAAATACATTGACGCTGCAACAATAAAAACGCCCACCGATGGTGGGCGCCAAACAAAAGTACACCTATTTTTATTGTTAGTCTTATCGACCAAACCCGAGCACATCCACTGAAATAATGGATGGCAACACGGGCTTGACTAAAGCGCTATTGACCGCTGAGTTGGCCACATTCTGCGCGACCGCTTGGCTTGCTGCATTCACGCTATCCGGGTTAGTGGTTGTAGCAAGCCCTGCAATCGCCGTTGTGGCGGCGACAGGGATGCCTGTAGAGCCATTACCTGCCTGGATATTGCCTGCGTTGAGCACCACAGGCGAAACAATCTGAATGATCCCCTGAATACCGGCCTCACCTGCATCAACAACCGGGGCAGTCAGGTAAACATTACCTTGTGTCGGCGCTTTCTCCGGGCCACTCGGACCATCCGGGTCATAAGTCTGGGCGCGAATACCACTGCCAGAAGCGACCCCGCGCACTTCAACCCGCGTGTTGCCATACACATCGGTCTGCACGATACGCTCAGGCACAGAGGTCGCCGTTTTAGAGCCGCGACCAGCATCAATGGTGCCATTAGTCGACCAGATAGCAATGTCACTACCGAATTGTGTAATCACTTTGGACTGGTTAACCGAGAAATCACCATTGGCAATCGCACGGATCTCACCGCCTTTTTCAGTGATGATGCCGATATCGTCACCGCCTTGTCCAGGCACACCAACGTTAATCAACCCACCAGGGGCGATCAGGTCAATACTGCCACCACTGTTAGTTGAAATCTTGGAGTTGAACAATAAAATATCGCCGGCATACTTGGTCGGATACAGGGTATCCAGCGCATCATAACCACGCTGATGACTGTCTGTTTTGGCGAAGTTCTGGGCCGAGTTAATCAACTCGGTCGTCAAATGGCGATTCACAAACACCGTTTTAATCGCTGTAGACTGCGCATTAAACTGCGTGTAGGCCTCCGCTTTCGTCAAACTATCATTACCCGTGAGTTTTTTCATAAACGCCAGCAAATACGCTGCCGTTTTTTCCCTGTAAGTTGCCAGGGCGCTAGCATCATCCTCAATCACCTCTGGCCCTACGCCTGCAGGTGCAATATAGCGATCAATGTAGTCTTGCACCTTGCCGCCTGCGCCTACCCCCGCTAACAGGCTGATAGACGACCCTGTTGTCGGCAGCAAGGTATTGGCACGGTAAGCCGGGGTAAACTCAAAATCGCCATTGCTGGTGCCCGTACTACCGACTGCCTGAATAGTGCTCACATCATTGTAAACCAGGTCCACATTTCTACCGGCCTGCACCAACAACTCGCCTGGCCCGGCAATCACCACGTTTTTAGTATTCACATCACGGCCTGCGGCAATCACGCTAATATCACTGCTACGGTTATTTTGCAGTGCAATATTCAGACGAGTCACATCTTGGCCAGCCACAATCTGGGTCACTTTTGGCAAATAAACCAACCCAGGAATCAGGCTGTCATATCCGCTAATATCACCTGTTTTAGTGACGATCAGAGAAGTTTGAAAATCGTTAGCATGTAACAGGCTATTGGCATGGTTATTGAAGTAAGGCAGATCATTCGCCAACAATCTCGTTTCGTCATTTAAGTCTGAAGACCTCACAGGGGTATTCACTGTAGGCAAGTCGCTGACATTGGCATCAGACATCATCAACCGGCCAATCTGTATGTTCTGATCTGCCAACAATGACAGGTTGCCCTGGCTGGCCGAGACCAGATATGCCTGCCCCAGCGTAATGCTCCCGTTATGTGCAGCCATGGATACCGTCCCCGGATTCAAACTGACTCCACCGAAAACATTGGCCCGCAGTCCTGTAGAAGCTGCAATCAAATCATTGAGCTGTGTTGCATAGCTGATACTACCGGTCAACGCAGTCAGACTGACTGCCGCTGTTTCACTGTAAGTATTGAAATAGCTGTTGTGCGCAGCACTGTCACTATTCGGTGAGTTGGTGGTTGATTGCGGTAATAGCGTCGGATTAAACGTGGCCTCTATACGTACATCTTTACCCGCACTCACATCAAACTTGCCATCCATCATCGCCAGCACTGTGCCATAGAGTTTATCTGCTTGCGCAGTAATACTGCCTCCAACCTTGATGGTCCCCTCACCCTTGCCAATAAAGTAGACACCGCTATATAAATCCCCCCCCGCCGTAATGTGCAAATCGCCGCCACCATTCACCACACTATTACCTGTGGCGCCATCACCGAAATTGTCATAACGGGCAGAGGTCGGCACAGAAGCTGAGAAGTTTGCAATGTTACCGCCTGCATTGATGGTCACATTACCACCACCCAGTGCACCCAGGCTTTGCTTGAATTGATCATTGCGTATCCACCATGATGCATCTTTCAATTGACTGTTGCCTGCCTGACGGAACAACCACTGATTAATCACCTGACGGCTATCATTTTCTGAGCCATTGATATTGCCGTTTACATTCAGCGTAATGTCACCCCCATTGTCGAGGTACAACGGACGTTGTGCGACAACTGGCGGCGTGAAACCAGGCAACGCAGCCGCTTCAACACCCGCCGTATAAATCACAGAGCTGGCATTGCCCATCACGAGATCGCCACCAGTGGCGATCTCAATATCACCAGTGCCAGTTCTCACCAGCTTGTTACTGGCCAACGTCAAATTGCCTGACTCACTGTTACCATCGACACCAATGGTCGCTGGTGTTGTATTCATCACATTGGCCGATGTCATATCTGCCCCGGCCACCAGACGGTAGCTCCATGAGTCACCCGTACCAATGGTGGCAGTAGTCGCCGCATTAGCAAAGCCATCACTGAGCGAACCGTTCAGGGTGAGATTATTGGCTGCACGCAAGGTGAGAATGCCCGGCTCATTACCGGTACGTGAATCCGAGTACAAGTTCCAGTCAGTGCTGACAGTCAGATTGCCATTAGAACGAATCTCCTGACCGGCTCGCAGATGGAAACTGCTATCACCCGTTTTGCCCAGGCTAGCCAAAATGTTGGCCTGGTTGCCCATAAAGCTGCTGACATCGTTTGCCAGGGTGGTATAGCCCAGCGTGCTGCCATTGCCGCTACCGGTGGTCAAAGTAGTCACATTGTTAAACACTCTGAATGCTTCCAGCACGACAGACTGTGCACCAGTGATCGTCGTGTCCAGGCTATTGACTGCGACACCTGTGCCTGAACCAGCCCCGGTACGCGGCGCGCGCAAGTTCACTGTGCCACCGGCACCATTACTACCGCCAGCGACTTGTATGCTAGAGCCCTGATTCAGGTTGAGCGCACCGTTGCTGGTTGCCAATACCACCTTGCCGCCTTCTGCACCGGCTTTTGATGAGTTAGCGGTTAACTGTGCCGTACTTTCCAGCGTTAAATCGCCTGCAGCATACAACCCGATACTGCCTTGTTTGTCGCTGTTGGCGTTCACGGTGCCAGACACATTAATGGCGCCCTGATCTGCCGTCACCGTAATTTGTTTGGCCGTGAGTGCTTGTGTGCCCGTGCCATCAATATTGACATCCCCTGTGCGCACACGATAACTGCGGCTTTGGCTAAAGCCTTGTGCCTGCTGATCAACCGCGACAACAGAAGGCAATGTGCCGACATCCACTTCAAGCGCCCCGCCCTGCCCGGTCCCCAGCGCACGGCCATCTAACTGCCCTTGCAACTGGATATTGCCAGTAGTCGCTGACACACTGACTTTGCCTGCATCAGCATCACCTTGTGCGCTGACATTCACCACGGCACCGCTATCGACAACGATATTGCCGCCACTACTGAGCTGCACCTTGCCAGCATCAATATATGTGGCTTTATCTGCATAGGTTTTGCTCGAAGAAGATGCAACCACCGCAGCCTGGCTGCCCAATTGTAACTGGCTGCCACCCTGCAGATTAATTTGCCCAGACAAAGCCTCAATGCGGCTGTTCACATGCAATTGATCCGCTTGCAATGTCAGCGAGCCACCAATATTGCTATTGGCCGTGAGACCTGTCGTATCGCCTTGCGTCGTCGTCAACGTGCCTGCCGTCGCCACGGTGTAGTTGGCCGAACTCTCAGTGGTGATTCTGCCCACATTCAACTGCGTTTGATTCACCTGTAAATCAAGTGCACCACGCTCGGCCACGGTTAAGGTCTTGGCATTGATTTGCACACCGTCAAAACCACCGATGGTATTTTTATCCACACTGGCAATGGCATTGTTTTCAAGCACACCTGAAGGGTCGCCTTCCAACCGCACTGACTCCGCGTTGATCTGCAAGGTTCTGCCAGATGGGTCGGCCACGCCCGCATAATTGGCATCCACTGTATTTTTCAGCGTGAAAGTCTTGGTATTAAAAGTCACCGTACTGCCTGCAGGTGCCGTTGTTTCGCCATCTGCCAGATGACCAGCAATACCCGCCGCATTCACGGTGAGGTTCAGTTTGTTGTTACCAAAGCTCACATCCCCATAGGTATCAACGGTGCTGTAACTGTTCAAAGTGAGGTTAGCCACATTGTCCAGTTGCGACAGGGTTTGATCATTCACATGCAAGCCAGACTCGCCCACTGGCGCATCGCCAATCAGAATGCGGTTAGACCCTAAAGTGGCACTGGCACCATCGGCCAAGCTAATATTGCCAGCAAAACTGACATTCTGGCTACCATCCATCACCAACGCATTACCTGCAGAAATCTGTGCATTTTGTGCAATATTCAATACGCCACTTTGTGCGTTAATTGATGTGCCGGTACGGGTGTATTGCAGCTGATTCACTGAAGAAGCACCAAAAAATGCACCGTCGCCACTGGTATTGATATTCACCGTTTTAGCGTTCGCATTACGCGTACCAGTATCAATCTGTGCCCCAGCCGCCATACTCACGCTGTCACGTGCAGTCGCCATAAACTCCACGGTATGTAACACCTGGCTGGCATCGTTTTCAATGCTGACCGTGCTGGCAATGGTATTAATATTCGTCGTGTTATTGCTTTGGCTACGCACGCCACCCAGCAGGATACTATCCGCGTTCAGCGCATTTAACTGGCTGGCCTGTAACTGCAAACTGCTCTGATCGCTGCTATCTACGTGGCTAACAACACGAATGCTATTGGCACTGATATCAACCATCAGGCCATCTGCACCCGTGATTTTACGGGCAGTCACAGTGCCCTCCAATGCCAGCTGCTGTGCCTGCAAGGTCAGCTTGCCTGCATCCTGGGTATTTTTGACATCTGCGCCACCGGTATGCAGCGGGTCAGAAAAATAAGTGCTGGCATTGGTCACCACATATTGTGAGGGTGCTTTTGAAACCGCGCCCTCAGCAGGACGCAACACACTGCCGTCAATGACACGGAAGGTAGACCATTGCGCGTCTTTAGCACCCGTGTTCAAATCAGCCATGTAGCCCGTGGTCAGCATGCTGCCATCCTGCATGGTAGAGGTCTGGCCACGGACTAAAGCCGCATCGCTGCGCTGCACAATAAAAGCACCTGGTACTAATGCATATCTGGCAGGCATTAATGTATAGGTACCTGTTGGAATACCGGCAACACCCGTAATGTAAATGCTCTGACCAACATCGACACCCGCTGAACTGCCGCTATAAGTACGATCGGTAGCAGAATAATCAGACGCCATGGCCGGGATCAAGGCATAGGTGTTCGGTTGCGCCAAAATATCTTTGGTACCTCCAACGCCGCCACTGACCCATTCGTAAGCAAACAGTTCGCCACCACCAGACAGATCCACCGTAGCACCTTCACTCAACTTGGTATCCGGTGCCTCAATTGAAATCTCTTTCTCAATCAGGTCACGGCTTTCACCGTTGCTCGGGTTGAACACCTGCCCAGCAGACACGGTGACGCCAAAAGGAATATTCTGGCCGGTGCCGGAAACGGACGTCAGGCTGCCAGCCCCCAACGTGACACTTTCGCTGCCTATAAGGTGAATCTGGCCAAACGGTGCTTTCAATACGCCATCTTGTTGAATATGGCTAGCCTGCAAAGTGAGTATACCGCCGCCGGAGAGCACATTAGAAGGGGCCAACCCGCTGGAGCGCACATTAATCTGGCTATTGGCACCTTCGGCAACAAACGTCAGCTGCGCACCAGAGTCAGGATAGATTTGCCTGGCGGTAAGATTGAGCTCTCCTTGAGTGGTTAATCCTGCTGGTGTGGCATTCAAGCCCAACTGCACATAGGTCGACGCTCCCTGGCCGTGGATATCGCGTAAGGCGTTGAGGTTAGTGCGGTTCACACCACTGGTGGCGACCAGGCCATCCAGATAAATCTGGTTGGCATTCAGGGTCAGCTCACCATTGCCGCCCAGCACTTGTGAATCAACATCGCTCTTGCGGCTATAAAGCTGCAAATGGCCGGCAGTTAATTGTGCGTGGCCGTTATCTAACACCTGCAACACCGGGCTATCCAGGCGCAAATTACCGGCAACTGACAAATTCAAGTCTGATGCAAGCAGCAGGCGGTTATTGGCGTTCGTCTCGCCAGTGATAAAACTGCCTAAATGCACATTATCAAATCCGCCGGATTCAATTTGAGCGGCAGAAATCTGTGCCCGTTGCCATTGCCCGGTGGCAGTCGTCACAGCCGTCGTGGTATCTTTCAAAGCATCGCCGGCTTGAATATTCGTTGTCAGCAATTGCTGATCATTGGTGACATGAAAACGGCCACTATCATTGACATATGGGTTGCTGGCATCATAGGCCACGGACTCAAACAGCATGTTGAGGCTACCGCCGCGCCCTGTGCCTTGCGCATGGCCGGAGAGTGTGCCGTCGACCAACAGGCTGCCATAGCCATATAAATTAATTTCACCGGCATCGCCATAGAGCGTCTCGGCAATATAGCCACGATTAGTCAGCGTATTGGTGGCAACACTGGTCGCAGACACATTTAACAATGCGCCTTGCTTGATGACCACGGCCCCTTTTTGTGCGTTGTCAGCACTATTCATCGTAATGGTGCCGGCATTCACAATTTGATTCTGTTCCAGACCCGCACGCGAGTTTGGCAAACGGAAGCTGGTGCCTGAGACATCTAATGTCGCGTGGCTGCCCACAAACACCATCTGGCTAGGATCTTCAGGCATTGTGGGATCGTTATCATTGATTTTCAGGGTGATATTACCGCCTTTGGCAGTGACATCGCCTAGTACATTCACCTGTTTGCCTGCCGACAGTTGCACGCTGCCACCTGCATCTGTCTTGATATGGGCATTTTCATGCACCGTCAACACACCTAGCAGATCACCTTCCCGGTGGCTGGCAAAATCAAAAGAAACTGCCTGCCTTAAATAGTCAGGCAGTGTGGTTAAACGCGTCACACTCAACAAGTTATTGCTACTGGCGGCCGTAGAATATCCAGACTTCATCTGTAGCGTCTGTGCCACGCCATAAACCAGGCTGGTGGTGCCGACATTATCGGCACCAATGTGTACATTAAATGCACCCAGATGATATTTTGAAAACCCGCCCTGGTTGAAAAAGCTGTTATTCAGGCTGAAATTCAAAGCATCAGTGGCAATGCCATCCACCCCGATATATAAATTGGTAGGATTACCCTGACCAAACTGGATACTCAGCTCGCCACCATGATCAAAGCCATACGCGCGCAGGGCCAGATTGGTAGGTAATTGGCTTTTGGTGGTAAATCCGATATTGCCTGCGTCGCCTGTGTGCACCGTACCGCTGCGATCAACATAAGCACCGGCAGAGGCATCCAGTGTGACATTCTGGCCAAACTCTATCACCCCGGCCTGAATGCTGCCGGCGTTTTCAGCCGTCTGCTGCGTTAATGCGCCTTTCATGCCGACTTTGTTATTCACAAAATTACCTGCCGTCGAGATTGTCACGTTGTTAGCAATCCTGGTCAGGCCTGCATCCAAATGCACATCGGCGCCGCTGGCTGTGATGTTCTGGTTAATATTGACAGTAGTCAAACCACCACGACTGAGCGTGAGTGAGCCATTGGCATCCAGATTAAGCGCTGTATTCACATTCAGCGTTTCAACATCATGCAAATCGATCTGGTTAAACCCCTGCGCCAGAAAGCCAGTGCCTATGCTGGAAACAAAACTGTCGTCACCTGCGATCACATCCTCAAAGGCAAAGCCACTAGACAGACGCTGTATCGAGCGCACCAGGTCGAGATTGCGAGCACTGGCTTCAAGCGATGCCCCCAGTGGCACATGTTGTGACAGTAACTGCTGCTGGCTGACTTTGGTATTACCAAGCAAAGTACCATCTAACACCAGCTTTTGCACATAGCCACCTGATACTGGCGTGACTAACTTGACTGCACCGGCATTGCCGCCCTCAAAAAAACTTTTGACCTGGTAGCTAAGGTTACCCAAAGTAAAGGTTTCTGACGTGCCCCATTTGGCATCATAAACAGTGGTGCTATCACCAAGGCCACTGTAAGCCACCCCAACCTGAGCCTGGGAGATAGGCACCAGCTTGCCGTTAAACAACAGCTGCGACTCTTTTAGTGAGCCGCCGGTATAAGTGGTTGAGCCACCAGACACATTAATCGTTGAGCCTTTTGCCGCGATAATTTCGTTCGGGTTAGAGAGCGTCACGGTACCGGCGTTAGTCATCTTTTCTGACACTGTCGCCATGCGCGTCGAATCAATATACGGCTGCAGGTCAAACAGGTCGGTACCTTTGCGGGCATCCACATAGACCTTTTTGCCAAACAGATTAGAGCCACGCAAAATCGGGTTGTCTTTCAAAGCGTCAGAGTTCAACTGCACCTCTAGCTGAAAGCGAGACATGGACGCAACCGCATCGACGCCAGACACATCTATGGTCGCATGCTCGCCCAGATAAATACGACGCGCCACCTGGCTATTGAGTATAGAAGCCGCATCGTAGGCGCTACTCACCGTGACGTTACCACCCTTGGCGCTAACCAGCCCGTCAATATTGACCAGGCTACCTGCAATACTGATATCCGAGGTTTTGAATGCCAATGATGCCAGCACTTCTTCTTTATCATTCACTTCAGGTTTGACTTCTGTCACGCTACCCGTGCCCAACGTCACAATACCGTCGTATCGCTGATCAGACTCCCCATTGGTAACCGTAGCATTGGACTGAGCAACCAACCTGATAGAGCCGTTGGCTCGCACAGAGGTGGTTGCTGAAAGTGTTCCCATCTGGTTCACGGCCAGGCCCATCATGGTAATGTTGCCGCGCTCAGCCACAATTTTACCGAGGTTGGTGGCCGTGCCGCCAGAAGCCACTTCGACCAGCATCCCGGCCGGATCCTGGCTACCTTTCAGGTAGATTTTTTTACCTGCAGCCAGGATGGTCTGGCCATCTGGCGTTTTGATCACCGCATTTTTTTCAACTTTAACGTTAGGTGCAAACAGCATCACCTTACCGCCCTTGGCGGCATTAATCTGCGCACCGCTTTCTACCCTGACCTCAGCATTATTCACTTTCGCGGCCTGATCTGGCGTCAGGTTAATGGTATCGACTAACTCGAATACACTGTTATAGCCAGCCTCATTCACAAAACCGGATTGAAACAGGGCATCGGTGATATTCAAGGTACCGGCGAACAGTGAGCCGACGTTGAACACGGCATCTTTACCGATAATCACACCATTGGCATTCACAAAATAGATATTACCTGCGGCATTCACGTTGCCATTCAGTATGCTGGGGTCCACGCTATGCACACGGTTTAACATCGACCAACCGGCCTGCATATTGACGTTAAAGTTTTGCCCCTTGGCCAGGTCTAGCTGGTTATAGTTAACAATCGCCTGCGGCTTGATTTGCTGAAACGTAATGTTGTTAATGTCCGAACTGATCACGCGCGTAGAATCATTGACAATATCGCGAATACTGATACCCGCAGGCATCTCTGCCCAGGCACTCATCACCGCCCATGGCCCCGGCAGCATACTCAACGATAACCAGATGACGGCTGCACCGCGAGCGCGGGTACGCCCTTCACCTGCACGTGAAGAAGCAATCTCAGCCACCACCACCATCGCGTGATGAATTTTGCTGAATACCAGTTTATACAGTCCCTGATTCATATCTCTACTCCGTTTACTCGCTCGCGGTTACCATTCATAGCCAACACGAAAGTGCAGCCTGTAATCTCCATGCTTGACCAGGGGCGCATCATTCATGGCCTGCGCATAATCAAGGTAAGAGAACCAGCCGGTGGTGGTCTTCAGCTTGAAGCCCAGACCGGCAGAATACAATTCATAAAAAGGCTCCAGCCCGGCTGAATTTTTCACCTGCACGCGACCAGCATCCACAAAGGTGTAGGCGTACATTTCTTTAATGTAGTCAGCAAACTGAGCGTCTTTGAACGCTTTCACCAGCGGCGGCGTGCGTAGCTCAACAGAGCCTGAAATACCGCTATCACCCAACCGGCTGGACTCCAGGTAACCACGCACAGACTCCACCCCACCAATGGTAAATTGTTCAGTTGAGATCAGAGGATCACTGGCCAATTGTGCGGCCACCTTGGCTTGCAATGCCCAGCCCGCAGCAAAGGTATAAAGATGCTTGGCATCTGCGCGCAAATAGAAGAAGTTGGCTTTGGCTTTATCGCGTTTGAGATCAAACTCGGCATCGCTATTACCCATTAAGCGTGGCGCCATGTTCAGCACCATGCTGGTTTGGGTCTGGCCATAAGCTGACTGTATATTGGTGTCATAGCCCACCGAGGTTGCCCAATAGCTAATCGGGGTTTTGGAGGTTAAAGGGCCTGGTGATGTCGGATCAGTGCTTGGCAAAAACAAGGTCTCTTTAAACTCTTTATAGTCCATACCGAATGTCAGACTATGGTAAAAACCGTCGGCAAGAGGCAATGGATGAATATATCTCGCCCCCAGAATATAGCCCTTACCAATGACGTTAATATCACCTACGGCCGCGATATTACTATCTGACACCACCGCATAAGCGGCAAAGTAATCGCCATTCAAGCGCGGAATCACATAAGTGCCAGAAAGCACCTTGACCTCGTTGGTATCTTCCGGCGACACCTGAAGATTCAGCCCCAGGCTATGGTCTTTCTGGAACAGGTTCTCATATTTAACGCCTGCATTCAGGCGTAACTCTGTGGTGTTGGGCGAGTAGCGGTCATTCAACTCGATGTTGGCATGTAAAGGCAGCTTGTCTTTGACTTGTAAGTCGACCTCAACCGTGCCGGGGGATTTACCCGGACGCAGTACCGGCGTCACCTGGCGATTTTGGTTACGGTTCAGCGTGCCCAACTCTTTTTGCGCAGTAGGAAAATGCGGCACACTGCCCTCGGCAAATGCAGGCGTACGCGACTTGATTTCACTTGGCGTATGGTAGTGCGAATCTACAATCTGCAAACGATCGACCTTACCCTCGGTGACTAGCAAACGCACAATGCCCTGATCCACCTCTTGCTGCGGAATACTCACAGAGACGGTCAGGTAACCGGCCTCTTGATAGGTTTTTTCAAGCGCCGAGCGTGCCTGCTCGACATCTTGTATCGTCTTTTGCTCACCCATAAACGGATACACCGTTTGCTCAATGATGGCATGCTCGAGCACCGTATTGCCATCGACCTGAAACTCAAACACATTAAATGTGAGCGCTTCTGCGGCGGCATCCGCCTGCGCCACCTCAGTCATGACCAAATCAGCCTGGTCTTCGGCCAACGTGGTTTGCGACACAGCACATGCCAGCACAGACAGCCATAGCAATGGGGATTTCAAATTCAAGTTAAAGACCTTTGTAAAATCAGACGATTGGCAATTTCAACAGACCTGCATTTTCTTAAACTTTTATGTCATGCACATGAAACGGACTAGTCCACATATCGCCGCCACAAAAAGAAAAACGCACCCCTTTTTGAGGAGTGCGTTTATAAGAGACTCACCCTGATTAAGGGTCAGCTTTTAACGTTGATTACTCGTACAATACTGCTGGTGCGCAGTTGTTACCAAAGTTAGTGAACTTGGCTTTTACAACGCCTGCTTCACAAGTTGTGTTGCCACCGTCTGGGTTCAATGTCAAACCACGTGGCAAGGTTGCACAAGCAGCCGCTGCTGGGTTTTTCAAAGCGTTAACGATAGTACCAACGATATTTCTCTGGAAGCCAGCTGGTGCAGTGTTAGCAACGAATGCTTTCATTTCCATATGGAATGGATAAGTACCAGCAGCCGCAGCAGCACGTGCATTTGAAACGTCACCAGTTTCTGGGTGTGAACCATCAACTTTGATGTAGCGATAGCCGCTGTTAGCTGCATTCTCTACTGTTGGATCATTTTCCAGAGACAACACACCGATGGCATAACGTGAACCAGCAGCAGCGTTAGAAGCTGTTGTGATGTTGGTTTTTACGTTACCAGAACCGGAGTTCAATACCACTTGGTAGTTACCAGTTGAAGCGTTTGCTGGCAACAGTTGGCTACCGCCCAGGCATGGGTTACCCAGGAAGAAAGCATTTGAAGAAGCTTGTGAACCGGATGTATCTACACGGCGTTGGATAATCACTTTTTCGCCATTGTCGTCACCGATAATAGGCAACCAGGATTCAGCCGTCTGCACAGCACCACCTTCAGACAGGATAGAAGCGATTTGACCTTTAGTCAGTGATGGTGCCAATGCTGGTGTATAAGCAGTAGCAGACTCAGTGATGCCTTGCACTTCTTGCAGTTTACGGTACAGCGGTGTAGACACGGCAACACCAAACGCCTGACCCAGGAACGCATTGCTGACAGTACCGAAGCTGGAAACATTACCACCACCGATAGTGGCAGAGAACAATGCTGGCTCAACGTCGGAGAAACCACCAACGATTTGCTGTGGTGCCAATGGGTTAGCAGTTAATGCAGCAGCGTTAACAGCGTTGTTTGCAGCGGTTTGTACACCAGCTGCATCTAAAGCTACGGCAGCACCTGATTGCGCGCAACCCTTGTAGACATCAGCATTGTTAGCAGTGTTAGTCGCGTCTGCGTAACCTGTCGCCAGTTTGGTACAAGAAGCATTGCCTACGTAAGAAACACGTGCCAATTTGGTACCGTTAGTGAACGGTGTATAAGCATTCAATGAACCGCCGTCTACAGTGTGATACAACACAGAAGTACGTGTACCACGCACACAAGCATAAGCAGAGAAGTTACCCAGTGAGCCTGGTGTTACTGCAGTGCTTGAAGTTGCTTGAGATGTAAAAATAGAACCCGTACCAGCCTGGCAACCTTTTACCCAGCCTTCATAGATGGATTTGGTTGGTGCAGAAGCACCAGCAATCCAGGCTTGGTCCAAAGTACCTGCACCACGTGCAGTTTCAATTTGAGCAGGTGTCACACCTGCTGCGGCCAATGTACTCACAGACAGTGCTGCCAGTGCCATTGCGATTTGGTTGATTTTCATCATAGTTCCCTTAAATTTGCTGAATCAAATAGCGTGAAAGAGCAGAGGGGCTCCAAAGAGCCCCTTTTTTAATTATTTTGCAGATTTACGACGACGTGCAGCAGCAGCGACAACGCCCATGCCCAAAGCCAGCAAAGCAAAGCTTTCTGGTTCTGGCACTGGTGTAGTCACAGCTACAGAAGAAATCGTCAACAAACCAGCTTGAGAGAATGTCACTTTGGTGTTGTCGTACAGGAAGTTAGTGCCAGCACCGTTAGTTGCTTTTTGCACGGTTTGGTACAGGCTCATTTCACTGCCCACCAAAGCGATAGAAGTTGGGCCTTGGAAAGCGTTGTTATCATTCGCAAAATATGTGAATGGGTCGTTGTTTTGGTAAACAATTTGATTGAAGTTACCAACTGCGGTAATCAGTGGTGACTTGGAAATGGCAAGCGCCTGATCATTGGTAGGATCGAAAAGAGTCTTGTCGTATGAAGAAATCATGCCACGAGCACCAGCAGCAGCGCCAGCACCTAAGGTGTCACCAGCAAACACGTTGTAGTAAGTAGTGCTCAGGTTTGCACCGCCAATGAATGACTGGAAAGCTGAGTTTGAGCTCAGGTCAAATGTCAATGTCGCGCTTGCGCCATCAAAACCTGAATCAGCAACATCAGTACCGATTTCATTCAAAGTGCTGTAGAAAGAACCGGTATCAATCACCAAAGCCGTGCTGGTAGAACGATCAAAAATGGTCAAAAACAAAGAGCCATTACCACTTGCTGGCACGCTAGCCGCGCTAGCTACACCAGATACTGTTAATGCCAATGCGGCAACCAATGCTTTTACTTGAAATTTCATATACTTCTCCTTAATTTTTTGAGCAAACTGATAGAAAGAGCAAACTACTAAATACCTGAGCGAATACGATGAACCTCATCCCGAAAGAGTATGGGCCAGCTAAATGACAGCCTTATTTTTAAAACCTAGTCCGCACGGACTAGTTCAGTGGCACACAAAATTTACGCTTAGAAATCACCCAGATTGTATAAACTCAGCATGACAATCTGCAGCTTAGGCATGGTCTTAACGGACTAGTCGTGGCCTAAAAGCATGCTAAACAAGCATGGAAAAACCATCGCGCACAGTGCAAGTAGATTTGTTTTGATACAAAACACTTGACGTTAATTCTATATTTGTGGAAATATAATAATATGAAAACAAAACTCATCGTTTCTCAATTGGCCTCTATCGCACAGGAAGCGCGGCTGGAGATTTTTAGACTACTGGTGCAAGCAGGGTCAGAGGGCCTTGCCGCAGGGAGTATTGGCGAGTCGCTTGCCATCCCGCCCAGCACCTTGTCTTTTCATCTCAAAGAGCTAAGCAATGCAGGCTTGATCAACTCAAAGCAAGTCAGCCGCTTTATTTATTACTCAGCCAACTATGCGGCGATGGAAAGTTTGATAGGTTATCTGACCGAAAACTGTTGCGCTGGGGAAAAGCGCTGTTGCCCTGAGTCCATCTGCGAAAGCAAATAAAGGAGTCGTATGAAAAGAATGCACTTACATGTATCAGTAGATGACTTATCAAAAAGTATCGGCTTTTACAGCCATTTATTCGGCGTTGGCCCTACTGTAGAGAAGCTCGATTACGCCAAGTGGATGCTGAATGACCCACTGGTAAACTTTGCCATCAGCCAGCGTGGGGCAAAACCTGGGTTGGATCATATCGGCATCCAGGTAGAGACCGAAGCTGAGCTGGCAGAAATCAAACACCGGCTAGAACAAGCAGAACTGGGCATATTGACTGAAGAAGGGACGACTTGCTGCTATGCCAAATCTGACAAGCACTGGGCACAAGACCCATCAGGTATCGCCTGGGAGACCTATCGCACATTAGAAAGCGCACCGACCTTCAATGGCAAAGAACAGGCCGATAGCAACAGCGCAGCTTGCTGCGTTCCGGCGCCGCAAAAAGTGCAGTTTATTTCCAAAAACAAATCCTGAACGCGCTAATCATGAAAAGCAGCTACAACGTTTTATTTATTTGCACTGGCAACTCGGCCCGAAGCATCATTGCCGAGGCTTTGTTAAATACCTTTGCTAATGGTCGATTTAAAGCTTTTAGCGCAGGCAGCGAACCCACTGGCAGCGTGAATCCATATGCGTTGCAGGTGCTGGCTGAACATAAAGTCAATATTGACGGCCTGCGCAGCAAGCGTTGGGACGAATTTGCAAAGCCTGATGCGCCTCAAATAGACCTGGTGTTTACCGTCTGCGCGAAAACAGCAGATGAAAGCTGCCCTCTCTGGACAGGCCACCCCATGCAGGCGGATTGGCGTGTGGATGACCCGGCGGCAATAACGGGTGATGAAGCAAAAATTAAAAAAGCCTTTCAGGACACATTGATCCTGCTTAAACGCAGGATTGATTTATTGGCCATGTTGCCAATTGAAAAAATTGACGCACTTGTCCTTAGAAACCGATTGAATGAGATAGGAATGAGTAAATGACTGATCACAATGGACAGGCCGCAAGTAATTCAAATCATACCGGCATCAGCACCTTTGAGCGCAACCTGACCTGGTGGGTATTAGGCTGTATTGTCGTGGGCATCGCGCTAGGAAAATTGTTGCCGCAGTTTTTTCAGGCAATTGGCGAACTGAAGTTTGCTGAGGTGAATCTGCCAGTTGCCATGTTGATCTGGTTGATGATGATCCCGATGCTGATCAAAATTGATTTTTCTGCTATGCGAGACGTGCTGACGCACAGTAAAGGTATCGGGGTCACGCTTTTCATCAACTGGATTGTGAAGCCTTTTTCAATGGCATTGCTGGCTTGGATATTTATCCGTCACTTATTTGCCGATTTACTACCTGTTGACCAGATCGACAGCTATATCGCAGGCCTCATTTTGCTGGCAGCGGCGCCTTGTACCGCCATGGTGTTTGTCTGGAGCGGCTTATGTGGCGGCGAACCTAAATTTACCTTATCTCAGGTTGCCATTAATGACGCCATTATGCTGTTTGCGTTTGCGCCACTGGTGGCTTTTTTACTTGGCGTATCTAGCATCACTGTACCGTGGGCGACGCTATTTTTATCGGTGCTACTGTTTATTGTGGTGCCAGTCATTATCAGCCAGCTATTACGTAAACACATCCTCGCTAAAGGACAAATGGCGCTAGATCGTTTGCTTAAAACTATACAGCCGATTTCCCTATCAGCGCTGTTATTAACCTTGGTACTGCTGTTTGCCTTTCAGGGCCAGCAGATTCTGGATCAGCCAGTGATTATCGGCTTACTGGCGATCCCAATCACGATTCAGGTGTACTTTAACGCTATGCTGGCTTATTGGCTGAACAAAAAACTCAAGGTTGCACACTGTGTGGCGGGCCCGTCGGCACTCATCGGCGCCTCCAATTTTTTTGAACTGGCGGTGGCCACTGCAATTGCCCTGTTTGGATTTGACTCAGGGGCAGCACTGGCCACCGTTGTCGGCGTATTGATTGAAGTGCCCGTCATGCTATCTGTGGTCGCCATCGTCAACCGTAGCCGTCAATGGTACGAAACCGCCTAACTCAACATTGACCCGATAGCAAAATTGACTCGATAGAAAGTAAAACCATGAATATTCTGTTTTTGTGCACAGGCAATTCCTGCCGCTCGATTCTGGGCGAAGCGACCTTTAATCATCTTGCACCGCAAGGCTGGCGCGCCATGAGCGCAGGTAGCAAACCAACCGGCTATGTGCACCCGCGCTCACTGGCACTGTTAGCCAAAGAAGGTATCGCCTCCGAAGGCTATTACAGCAAGTCTTGGGACAACCTGCCTGTCACACCCGACATTGTGATTACCGTCTGCGGCAGCGCGGCGGGTGAAGCCTGTCCGGCATATTTGGGCCCGGTGATTCGAACGCACTGGGGGGTAGAAGATCCCGCACATGTCACGGGCACGGAGGCCGAAATCGAAGCCGCTTTTTACAAGGCCTATAAGACATTACGAGCTCGGATAGAGGCCTTTTTTGGGCTGCCGTTAGCGCAGCTAACACAGGATAAAACAGCACTGAAAGCTGCAATTGATCAAATAGCAGCGACTATTTCATAATCTCTGGCCAACTGTCAGGTCGCCAATTCATTGCTTGCGCACAATCAGCCCCAGTTTGAGTGCCTTGCTGGCGGCCTGGCTGCGGTTTTCCACATCCAGTTTGCGCAAAATGTTTTGGACGTGGTTTTTAATCGTGAGCGGGCTGACCGTCATGATGTTGCCGATCTCCCAATTGGTTTTGCCAGCCTGCAACCATTCGAGCACTTCAAGCTCACGCTTGCTCAATGGTTTGATACGGCCATTGCGCGCGGTGGTAGATAACACGGACGGACATTTATTGGCGGTGACTTTGACAATCGCGCAATGCAGGTGCGGCATGAGCAGCTCCAGCAAATGCGCCGTTTGTGCATTGGCAGCCGAGCTTAAACGGCCAAACATGACCATGGTGGCGATACGGCTATGCTCGTTGCCAAAGCCGTGCACCACAAAGCGCTTGAGCTCAGAGGCCAGCATGCGCTCTGCCTCTACATGCTCAACGGCATAATGGTTATATTGCTGCGCGGCGAGCTCGGTATGGTAGAACACCGGCATGCCCAGTTTGCTCCAGCGCGTAAAAGCTTCACTCACCAGGCCATCGTCCTCATTGAGCACCTGGTCAAACTGGGTGTCACCAAAATAGCGGCTGGAGGTCAGGTATTCATAGTCATAACTGGCGCGCTCTAAACCGCGCACACCAATGATCACCACCTCGTGCGCCAGCAAACACTGAAACCCTCGTTGTAGCCAGTTAAAAAGGTGTGAGCGATGCTGCAAACGCAGCGATTCCTCAATCACCTCCATAAATAGCGCGCGTTGCTCCTCATTCAGTGCCAACGTCCACTGGTCGTTGGCCTGATTTATCCCTGTTATTGTTGTGTCCATGTGTTAACCACATTGATATAAATGCAGCAAGTGTGCTCAAAATTTGTGACAGAAAAATGATTCGAACGTGTCAGTGAGTTGATAAATTGATGACAGCGGATTAGCTGCATGACTATGCCGCCAAATCTGCGATTTGCCGTGGCCCGGTTTTGCTGGTGCAGCACCGGCCAGCATGACAATCCCGTGAAGCATGCAGCAAAGTCGGCCTGGCAGCACAGGGCCGATTGTCTTTGCCATGTCACATGGCCATGGCACAATGAGCCTATCATGAAGACACCGACTCACGGCTTGCGCGGCATCGCACTGGCACTATTGCTAGCGACGATGGCCATGTGCACAAGCGTTGACGCAGAGACATCGGCACTTGGCACTGGCGCGATGGTACAGCCACTGGCCGAGCAGATTGTGCTGGATAACTCGAATGACCTGGAGTTGGTGATTAGCAATACTGACGGTGAAGATGCCGACAGTGCGCCTGTAGCACCATCGAGCCGGGCCAATCCAAGCAGATGGAAAAACGGCACAGTGCCCTACCAGGCTGAGGTACAAGCCGCCGCAGAGGCTACCAGCCTGGACCCGGCGCTGATCCATGCCGTGATTGCGACCGAATCCGGTTATAACCCGAGGGCCTTGTCGCCCAAGGGCGCTTATGGCTTGATGCAAGTAATGCCAGCCACAGCACAAACCATGACAGCAATCCCGGTCAGGCAATGGTCGGTGCCGCAGCAAATATTGTGGGGCTCGCATTATTTAAAAAGAATGCTGGACATGTTTGAAGGCAATGTCACGCTGGCGCTGGCCGCTTACAATGCAGGGCCACAAGCAGTTAAAACGCATCAGCATGCCGTGCCGCCATTTGCTGAAACCAGGCAATATGTGCCGAAAGTGCTGGGCTATTACCGGGCATTTAAAACCAGGGTTACGCCAGCCAACTACTCAAATCAGCTCAACAACTGATTTCGTTTAACGGCTCACCCAGGCCAGCTCCAGATCAGCCAAGGTATTAGGCTCATAGACAAACTGCCACTCACGGTAATGCTTGGCGCCATGAAAACCTGATTGTGACTCCTGATAACCACTGCTACGTATCGGTGCTAACAGTGACTGACCATGCACACCAACGATACGACCATCCCTGATGATCAGCGTCATGCCTTGCTTCACCACAAACGGGTCTGGATACAATTTACGTAAATGCCGTTTAGGCACCGGAAAGCGCTTGTCTTCTATCAGGTCGTCTAAGCGTGACGGATACTGTTTGACCGGCTGCGGCGTAGACTCGTAATAACGTCCGATCGCCAGCCGATAAGCCTCGCCGGTTTCGAGCAACAAGGCCTCATTGCTGCGCTGTGACTGCTGCTGCCACATCACAGCGGCACCCTGCATGCCGATCGCCGCAATCACCAGCGTCACCAACACGCCTATGTAGGAAAAGCCCCTGTGGTAGAACAGCTGTGCCTTAAGCATGCGATAACCTCTCGGCACTACCAATCGGTATAAGCCGAACCATCATCAGCCTGCCCGGTCGCGCTACTATGCAGGCTGTACACGCCCCCGACCAAAGGCAATTCTGGCGGAGCAATCACCCAGGTATCATTGCGCTCGGCAATCGGGTCCCAGGGTAACTTGTCCAGATAATGCTTGTCGACCAGCCCCTGTAAGGTGTCCGGGTATTGCCCCTGGTCAGCATAATACTCATCGAGCGCTTTGCGCGTGGTGCTCAGTTGCTGCTTGAGCGCTTGCTCTTTCGCGCGCTGCACGCCGGAAAAATAACGCGGCACCGCCAGCGATAACAGTAAAGCCAAAATCGACAGCACCACCAATAGTTCTACCAGCGTAAACCCGCGTATTGCTTGCCACCACTTACCACTGCGCATAAGGCACTCCATTGATTCCAGTCTGCGTGCTTAATGAATATACATCGTACACGTCTTGCGTGTAACGCGGCTGCTCCGGCGAGCTGTCATAACTGCGCAGGCCCCAGCCCACAGGCTGACCCAAACCTGTATTGGCTTGTCCGTTCAGCATCGGGTCTTGCGGAATACGCCGTAAAAAACGCAAGCGCTCATGTTTAGCACTTTTGGCATCCTCCACACCATCTACCAACACCTGCAAATTGGGCGGATAGCCACTGGCATCAGCATTTTTTTTCACCCTGCCCTCATCGGCTGCTTTTTTATAAGCGTCAATTGCGCGTCGCATCTCACGCAAATGCTCGCGCAATTGCTGCTCTTTTTGCCGCTGCAGCGTCAGCTGTATCATCGGCGTCGCCACACTGGCCATAATGGCCACAATCACCAAAGATACCATCAACTCAATCAGGGTAAATCCGGCCTGTGTACTCAGGCGACGTTTAAACAGATCACACAAGCGCATTAAGGAATCACCTTGGGTGCCGGTAAGGTGGTTGTGCCCTGCTCAGAAATTCCGTTAACGTTATTGGACAAGCCTGGCATGGCTGAAGCAGGCTGCATAGACTCGGTCGCCGCCGGTGGCGCATCCGGCGCAGGCAAAGCGGCCGGTTCTGGCGCCGGTGCAGACTCAGGCGTGTCATTCACTGGCACATCAGCAGCGTCATTTAACTCACGCTGACGTTGCTGTTGCTGCTCGCGCACTTGCTGGCCACGTGTGAGTGTGTTGCTCGGCATGCTGTTTAGCAATGGCTTGTCAGAAATCACCGTGTCGGTACCACTCCAGTACTCAGAGAACGTCGCCTCAGGCAGGGTCACATTGCTGATGACCTTGGGCGTGATCGCCAGCACGATTTCAGTTTTATTTTTTTCATCAATATGGCGCGAAAACAAGCGGCCCAAAATAGGGATTTCACCTAAACCCGGCAGTTTATCTGCGTTCTTGCGTTCTGAATCCTGAATCAGCCCCGCCAGAATCTGTGTTTCGCCATGCTTAAGCCGCAACATGGTGGTCGCGTTGCGGGTGCCGATGTTATAGACCTTGGAGTTATTGCTCAGCGTAATGGCTTCGCCGAGCGAACTCACTTCCAGATTGATTTTAATACTAACGAAATCATCCAGCATCACGCGCGGCTCAACCTCCAGCTTGAGGCCGACATCCACATAAGACACACTCTCAGAGGTGCCCACGTTAGCCGTGGTGTTGGTGGTAATCACCGGCACTTTATTACCCACCAGCACTTTGGCTTTTTCATTATTTTTAACGCGGATACGCGGATTAGACAGCAAGTTCAAGTCAGTATCGGTGGTTTTAAATTGCAAGCTGGGGTTAGGGCTGACGCCAATATCAGACGACTTGATGCGTTTGAGCGCCTCCAGCGTCAACTGGCTATCCAGCACTGTGAGTGATGACGGATAGACAATCCCCAACTGGTTCATTTTGCCGCGTGTGATTTCCATCACCTCGATTTCCAGCATTACTTCCGGGTCGGCAATGTCTTGCGCCTTGATCATTTTTTCTGCCAGCGCCAGCACTTCTGGCCGGTCTCTCAGCACCAGCATGTTCAAGCGTTCGTCTACATACACATCGCGGATTTTTAAAATGGTGCGCAACATATCGGCACACTGCTTGGCGCTGGTGTTGGCAAAGTAAAAGTTGCGAATCAGCAAGTCCTGGTAGTCTTTATTTTTTTGCTGAGTGGCTGGATACACCAGCATGCTATTGGCTGACAGCACTTTCTTTTGCAAACCATTGCTGGCCAGTACCATATCGATCGCTTCCTCAATCGGCATTTTTTTCACAAATACCGAGGCTTTTGTTTCTGGCTTGATGTCTTTATCGAGCACAAAGTTGACGCCTGTGGCGCGCGACAAAGCCTCAAAAACGATTTTGATATTGGCATCGCGCAACTCCAGCGTCACCGGCTTGCTCAAGCCCGTTTGCAACTGCGGCAACGCGGCGCGCGCTTTAGGCTCCATCGCAATCAGTTGTTTTTCCAGGGCTTGCGCTTGTGCATTGGTCGGCTGCTCCAGCAGTACATCACGCACCTCTTTTAAAGCCTGTTTAGGGTTATCCATATGCTGTTTGGCGGCTTCAAGCTGCTTGCGCAATGCGATTTCACGTGCACTGGCATTTTCATAGGCCAGCGCTTTAATATGATGCGCATCCAGGGTCAAAATACGCGCATACACTTGTTTTGCTGTGGCAATATCACCTCGGGTATCGGCCGCTTCAGCCTCGGCTGACAGCGCGTTAATCGCTTGCTCCCGCTCGCGGAACCAGCGGTTACGCAAGGTCACATCAGCCGGGCGCTCCGCGACCTGTTGCGCCAGCTCATGCACCTTGCCCTCTGGCGTGGTGGCACTCAGCTTGGACGGAAACAGGCCGCATGATGACAACAGCCATGCCGACAAACTAATGGCGACATAGCGTGGAATCACACTACGCAGGGTCGCATTTACGTTAAAAGCGTTCATTGGTTAAGCATTTCTTCTTGAGGATTGTTGTCAGCATCGGCCATCGCCTGGCGTTGGCCAGTCGCGGCTGCTGTTTTGGTTTTACTCAGCACCACCACTTTATTTAGTGGCAAATAGGTGAAATACACGGCTTGCATATCCTCGCGGTCTAGTCGCCACGGCGTGGTGACATTGCTGCCTAGCTTGGGCAATAACATCTTTTTCTGCTGCATTAAAATCACCGCGTCGCCGCCGGGCACATCCTGCATACTGCCCACATAGGTATAAGGCAATGGCGGCGCCTCGGGCGGTGGCGGCGGTTGTGGTTTTGGCGGTGGCGGCACCCATTCATGTGCCGCGAATAAGGCATGGCTTATTTTTGCGGCAGGCAACTGGCGCGTAAAATAAGTGGTGTCGGTGGCTGAAGATGTCACCGTCTCTGACGCTGGCACGGTCGCCTGCGCCATACTCTGGTCGTTAAGCGGTTGCGACTCAGGCGTGGCCTGTGTAGTGGGCACGGGCTGTGCCTGGGTATGATTCACCGCCACGACACCGGACACGACAACCGCCTCGTCTTGTGACCATTGCCAATACACCAGACCCAGCGTGACCAGAAGGCCCAGCCACAGCAGTGGGCGCGTCGATGACTTGGATTCAGGCACCATGTGCGCGGCCTCCACGAATAAATACCGAGAATGTCAGTGTGGCGTCAATCACCGGCTGCACCGTTTCATTTTTACGCAACTCCAGCCCAGTCAGTGCCATAGACGGATACTGCTTCAGTACATCCAGCATAAACTGACGACACGTCGCATAGTCTGCCTGAATGGTAAAGCGCATATCAAACTGCTGAATATCTTGTGTTGCGTTGCTGGCCTGATGCGCCTGCCATTGATAGTCTCCAACATTGAGCGCAATCTGCCGCTTTTGCGCCATGCGGGCGATGGTGATCATGCGCGGAGAAAGGTCAGCAAATACCGGCAGTTGTTGCCACAATGTCGCCAATTGCACAGGTTGGTCTGGTATAGCATGATCTCGCGCCACCACTTGCGTTAGTACAACAGGCGCCGCCTGCTCCGGGCGCACAGACCGAGCTGCCAACTGCCGGACCTCTATTTCTAGCGCATCCAGCTGCGCCACTTGTTTGGCCTGTTGTTGTGACAATACGCCCCACATAATCAATAGCGCCACTGACAACAGCATGGGTACCCACCCCAAATACCAGGCGCAACGACGCAGCTGCCATACCAACGTCATAGGGGTAGGCAAGCGTACTACCGTCATGGTTGCCACCCGCCTTGAATCTCAAAACTAACCGGGCGTTGCGGATGGCTTTCGTTCACCTGGTGTTTTTGCAGATGCACCTGATTGAGCACAGGCACGGCCTGCAAGTGACTCACATAGTTGAGCAAGTCCTGGTAACTCTTTGCTTCACCTGACAATACGAACTGGCCGCGGTTGGCATCTGGTAACAACTGCAACAAAGCAATCTCTGGTACTTGATCTGACTCTAATGCTTGTAACAAATCAAACCAGCGCACATTTAACTGTTGCACAATTTTTTCAGCCGCCTTTTGCTGCGGCTGGCTCAACGGTGCCACCGGCTGTTTAGTTGCGACACGGGTCACAAGCGTACGATTCACAGAGGCGGCACTCGTATGTTGCTGTGCAAGCTGCTGCTGGCGTTGCGCAAGATGCTGCCACTGCGCATGCGTCTCACGTAATCCGGCATATTGCACCGCCACCCCCATCGCCAGTAGTACAACCAGCAACCCACCCGGCCAGCGCAGCACTTGCCAGGCAAAAGCCGGTCGCGAAAACTCGAGCTGATAATCGGGATTAGGCCACATGCATACTCTCCTGACGCAAGCTGGTAACCGCACGATCGGCTAGCAGAATCTGCCAGGGCATTTGGCCTGACAATGCCTGTTTTAAGCGACGTCCGTGTTGTGCCATCGTCTCGCAACCGGGCTCTTGCAGCCAATAACACGTGCTTGCCTGCACACCGAGCAACATGCGCTCGCGCATTAACCAGTCGGCAATCGCTGCTACGTCGGCCATATTTGTCGACAGGCTGGCAACATGACTCACCCGACCTTGTGTGAGCTGCAACAACCTCAACATATGCGGCTCAGCCGTTAATACGGTGCCGCTCGCCGGTAAACGTGTGCAAGCCCATAAAGCGCATGCATAGGGTTGCACCGACCACTGCATAGCTTTGTTAGCCAGCAATGCAGCTAAATCCAGCGATTGCAAGGCAGGAATAGCGGCCAGCAAGCTATCCTGCGGTTGTCTGCTATCTTGTAATCGAAACGGCCAGCCCCGGGCATCTTCGCCATAGGTTTGCATCAAGAGTGCGCGCGCATACGCTTGCTGTTCATGACCGGACAGATCCAGTGTTTGCATAGTTTGTGCCATGGCGGGCAATCGCAGCAAATGCACATGCTTGTCTGCCAGATAGAGTTCAATGCGCTGCCAGCGTGTGGCAGGCAGTTGTGTCAGCAAGGCTCGCAACGCGCTTTGCAAATCAGTGCCGACCCAGGCGGTTTGCGCCGTCACCTTGCGCCCTCGCATGCCGGCAGGCAAATATTCTGCCAGCAACTGGTCAGCCAGCACCAGCACCCGCGTTAAGCCGCGCCAATGCAAATCAGGCAATAAACGTGACACGGTTAACCTCCTGTAAGCTGGTCATGCCTGCGGCCACCGCACTGATCGCGGCCTCCCGAATGGTGCGCATGCCATTTCTGGCTGCAGCCTCTTTGAGTTGCCGAATCGGCTGCCTGGCGATAATCATCTCGCGTAGCTCATCATTGAGCACCAGCATTTCTGCCACGGCTTTACGCCCCTTGTAGCCGGTGCCACGGCAATGGCCACAACCCTGCGCATGCTGAAATTGCATGGCCGCGGCTTGCTCGGTGCTCAGGCCAGAGGCGCGCAACATGTCTTCATCTGGCACAAAAGGCTCGGCACAATGCGGGCACAAAGCGCGCACCAGGCGCTGGGCAATAATGCCATTCACCGCCGACACAAAATGGTAAGGGTCGACGCCCATATGCATAAAGCGGCCAATCACATCCAGCACACTGTTGGCGTGCACGGTTGAAAACACCAAATGCCCGGTGAGTGCCGCTTGCACGGCAATTTGAGCGGTGTCGGCATCACGGATCTCACCGACCATGATTTTGTCCGGGTCATGGCGCAAAATAGAGCGCAAGCCACGGGCAAAGGTCAGGCCTTTTTTCTCATTGACCGGAATTTGCAGCACACCCGGCAACTGATACTCAACTGGATCTTCAATGGTGATGATTTTGTCAAAACCAGTATTCACTTCTGAAATCGCCGCATATAACGAAGTGGTTTTACCGCTACCAGTCGGGCCGGTCACCAGCACCATGCCATAAGGCTCACTGGCCAACTTTCTAAAACCAGCAATCACCTGGTCATCAAAGCCCAAGGCTTTTAAACTCAGGCCCTGCGCCTGTTCGGTGAGTGCTTTGCGGTCCAGCACACGCAATACCGCATCCTCACCAAAAGCGCTCGGCATAACCGATACCCGAAAATCAATCAAGCGGCCCATGGCATGCACCTTAAAGCGGCCATCTTGCGGAATACGTCGCTCGGCAATATCCAGTTGCGACATCACCTTGATGCGTGAAATCGCTTGCTCTGCACTATCGAGGCCCGGGCTGTTGGCAATACTGGCCATCACACCGTCAATACGGTATTTCACCGCCAGGCCACCCGGGTGGGTTTCCAGGTGAATATCACTGGCGCCGGTTTTGAGCGCATCGTATAGGGTGGAGTTAATCAGCTTAACAATCGGGTTAGCGTCTTCATGAATAGACTTCAGCGACAATTGCATGACAACTTCTTCGTCGCCTTCTGCGGCGGCATGCTCAGTCGATAAGCCCACCCCATCCATGGCGCGCATGGTTTCTTCTTCACCAGCCAGGTAGGCGCTAATTTCTAACCGATGCGCCAAGCGCCACTCAAACGGCACTTGTACCGCATGCTGCGCCCACAGGGGCAATTGACGATTGAATGGATCGGCAAATATCAGAATGAGTGTTTGTTGTGCGTCATAAAAAGCCAGGCACTCTTTTTGCTGGGCATCGTTATAACTGATCACATCAAATGCCACTTGCCACTCGCGCATGTCACGCATGGTCGCCACCGAATAATGCAGCAAATGCGCCAACTGGCTGACCATCATTTCGCTGTCCACCGGGGCCATGTCTTCCAGCACCTCAATCACACGGCGTTGCTGCTGCAAGGCCTGTGTTTGCGCAAGGGACAACAGCTCAGCTGATAATATAGGTAAAGGCTGATTCATTGGATTTGCCCCGCCAGCTCAAAAATCGGCATATAGAGCAACAGCACGACGACACCAATCACCAGGCCAATAAACAGCATGAGCAAAGGCTCAAACAACTTGGTAAACCAGTCTATCCAGCGCGCCAGTTCTTCATCATAAAATCCGGCAATGCTGTCCATCATCTGCGCCACGTTACCGCCGCGCTCCCCCACCAGCAGCATGCGCTCGCCAATCGGGGTGGTCATACCGACTGTCTGAAATGCATGGGAGAGTGGCTGTCCCTGGCTAATCATGGTTTGTGCCTGTTGCAGGCTGCGCGCCATACTGCTATCCAGCAATCCCCCAAGCGAATCCAGGGCGGTCATGATCGGTGTGCCGCCTGCCAGCAACATGCCTAAAGTGCGGTAAAAACGGGCAAGCTGGTAGAGATGGAGCTTTGCACCAATGGCCGGAATGCGCCAAATGGCTTTGAGCATAGACTGGCGCGTCGCCGGTGTTTTGAACAGCAGTACCAGGCCAATCACCATGGCTACCAATATCGCCAGCATGGTCTCACCATGCTGTGAAATCAGCGTGCCCCACTGCAACATCACTTTGGACATCCAGGGTAAATCGGCGCCGGTGCCTTCATACACACTGCTAAATTTAGGCACGACAAACCCCATTAAAAAGGCAATCACCAGGCCACCAACGACAATCAGCAACAAGGGGTAAATCGAAGCGCTGACGATTTTCTTTTTGAGCAGAGAGACCTGGTTGTCGTAGGCAATATAGCGCGTCAGAGCATTGCCCAAATCACCAGTACGCTCCGCCGCTTTGACGGTCGCGATATAGAGCGGCGGAAACACCGCTGGCTGGCGCTCAAGCGCGGCTGAGAAAGATTTGCCTTGTTGCAGCGACTGCAAAATCGCTTGCAACACAGTGCGCGTATGATCCTGACGCAACGCCAGGGCATCGACCGCCTCGACCAGGTTCAGGCCAGAATCCAGCAAAGCCAATAGCTCCTGACTGAACAAGGCCAATGGAAACGCTTCACGCTTGGAAACCCTGGCCGTTTTTTGCGCATGCAAGGAGACCGGCATCAAGCCTTTGGATTTCAGTTGCGCGTATGCATCCTGCTCATCGTCAGCCTGTAACTCCACCATTGCCAGCGTAGAACCATTCAACACTTTTGCCTGATAGTGCATGGCAGTTTACCAGTTGGTAATGTCCTGCGCTTCGTCGCTGCCACCGACCTGGCCATCTTTGCCCAGACTGAATAAATCATATTCGCCATGCTGGCCGGGGGCTCGATATTGGTAAGGCTTACCCCACGGGTCATTCGGCACGTTTTTTTTCAGATATGGGCCGCTCCAGTGCGTATTGTTATCAGCATTGCTCATCAAGCCCAGCAAACCCTGCTCAGTCGTTGGGTAATGCCCGACATCCAAGCGGTATTGATCCAGCGCCTGCTCCAATGCCGAAATTTGCGCCTTGGCCGTTTTCACTTCAGACTTACCAATCTGCTGAAAATACTTGGGCCCGACATAGCCCGCCAGCAGGCCGATAATGACCATGACGACCAATAACTCCAGCAAAGTAAAACCGCGACTGTTCCGGACAGAACGACAAGGCATCGCTAACACTCCATGAAAATTTGATGACAATACTAAGCAGATTAGATTGCAGAAAAGTGGCGGCAATATGACAAATCGTCACAATTGTAATGTTGGTTTAACATCACAAAACAGCTACAAAATGGCGTGAAATCGCTTTCCGGGCGAGGTACGCCCAAAAAAGAATAACATTTATTGAAATATTTTTAAATGGATTAAAGAATGCGCTCAGAAAAGTGGCGACAATCGTGACAGGGCTTACTCGCCCAAAAAGCCGCCACTCTGGTGCGTCCACAATTTGGCGTAAATGCCATCTTGTGTCAGCAATTGGTGATGGGTGCCGGATTCGACAATACGGCCCTGATCAAGCACAATCAGCCTGTCCATGGCGGCGATGGTCGATAAGCGATGGGCAATCGCGATCACCGTTTTGCCTTCCATCAATTGTGCAAGGTGATGCTGAATTGCCAGTTCGACCTCAGAATCCAGCGCACTGGTCGCTTCGTCCAGTACCAGTATAGGCGCATTTTTAAGCATGACACGCGCAATGGCAATGCGCTGGCGTTGGCCGCCAGAGAGCTTCACACCGCGCTCACCCACATGCGCATCATAGCCAGTGCGGCCTTTGGCATCGCGCAGGGTCAGAATAAAATCATGCGCTTCTGCGCGCTTGGCCGCCAGGATCATTTCTGCATCACTAGCATCTGGCCGGCCATATAAAATATTCTCGCGCACCGAGCGATGCAGCAAAGAAGTATCTTGTGTCACCATGCCAATCTGCTGGCGCAAAGAATCCTGTTTTACCGTATCGATCGCCTGCCCATCAATGCGGATATATCCGGCCTGAATATCGTAAAAACGCATGAGTAAATTGACCAGTGACGATTTACCGGCACCGGAGCGCCCGACCAGGCCCACACGCTCACCAGGCTGGATATGCAGGTTAAAATCCTGCAACAGCGGTGCTTGCTTGTCATAGGCAAAGTCCACTTGCTCGAACAATACCTCGCCTTTGGGCACGGCCAGCGTCACCGCATCCGGCACATCCACCACGCGATTTTCAACTGACAAGGTATTCATGCCGTCTTGTACGGTGCCAATCTGCTCATACAGCGAGGTCAGCTCCCACATCACCCAGTGCGAAATCCCGTTCAGGCGCAAACCCATGGCCATGACGGCGGCAACCGCGCCGGCAGCGACCAGGCTTTGTGACCACAGCCACAACACCATGCTACCACTGGCAATAATCAGGCACATGTTTAAAAAGTGATTAATGCTCTCAACACAGCTGACCATACGCATTTGTCCATGCACGGTGTCGAGAAACTCTTGCATGGCCGATTGCGCATAGCCCGCTTCACGCCCGGCATGCGAAAATAATTTTACGGTAGAAATATTGGTATAAGCATCGGTAATGCGGCCTGTCATCAGCGCACGCGCGTCTGCCTGGTGCTGTGAAACCTTGGCCAACTGCGGAATAAAATACACTAAAGCACAAGCGTAAAGCAGCAACCAGCCCAAAAACGGCAACACCATCCACGGATGAAAACTGCCAACCACGGTCACAATCGTGGTGAAATAGAGCAACACGTAGACCATGATGTCGGCCAGAATAAACCACACTTCGCGCACGGCAAGCGCGGTCTGCATCACTTTGGCGGAGACCCGACCGGCAAACTCATCCTGGTAAAAGCCCATGCTTTGGTTGAGCATATGCTGATGAAACTGCCAGCGCAAACGCATAGGAAAGTTACCTGCCAGCGTCTGGTGCTTGATCAAGGTTTGCAACACAATCACCACTGTACTGCCCATTAAAATCGCTGCTACCAGCCACAAAGTGTCATGGTGCGTGGTCCACAATTGGCTGGGCACAATCGCTGTCAATTTATCGACTACTTTACCCATCAAAGCGAACAATAACGCCTCGAACGAGCCGATACAGGCAGTCAATATCGTCATTGCCAGGATATAGCGGCGCATGCCATAAGAGCATGCCCACATAAAAGGCCAGAAACGAGTGGGCAGCTGATTGAGTATCTCGCGCGGAAACGGCGATACCAATGCTTCAAAACGGCTAAATAATCGCATGATCACTACTTGGAATAAATGGTACAAACGGCTTCGGCAGCAATACCTTCACTACGCCCGGTAAAGCCGAGTTTTTCTGTGGTGGTCGCTTTCACATTCACCTGGTCAATAGCAACCTGACAATCTGCGGCAATATTGGCGCACATCTGCGCCGTATGCTTACCCAAGCGCGGTGCTTCGCAAATGGCTGTCGCGTCCACATTACCAACCAGATAGCCTTTATCGTTGAGCAAGGCCACCACATGCCGTAACAACGCGCGCGAATCTATGCCTTTAAAGCGCATGTCCGTCGGTGGAAAATGTTTGCCGATATCGCCCAATGCTGCAGCGCCTAACAAAGCATCGCAGATCGCATGCAGCAATACATCGGCATCTGAATGCCCATCCAGGCCATGGCTATGCGGAATAGTCACGCCACCGATAATACAGTCACGGCCCGTGACCAGCGCGTGCACGTCAAAGCCGTGACCAATTCTAAAGGGGATCATTCTGCATCCTGTTCGCTATGTGTGGCCCGCATCAGTGCCGCAACAACGGCTACATCATGCGGGTACGTAATTTTTAGGTTTTTCAAATCGCCCAGCACCAGTTTTGGGGCATAGCCCGCCCACTCCATGACCTGCGCCTCATCGGTAGGCTGACGCTGCAAATGTGCCGCCAGCGCCTGCTGTAACATGCCCGCTTTAAACATTTGCGGTGTCTGCGCCTGCCACAATGCTTCACGTGGGATCGTCTCTGCGACCTGCTGTGTCGCATCGGCGCGCTTTAAGGTATCGGCCAGCGGTAAGGCGAGCAAACCGCCGACATCCGTCGAGCTGATAGCAGCGATTAAACGCTGAACCATCGCAGCATCTAGACCAGGGCGTGCCGCATCATGCACCAACACCCAATCGTCCTCATCAACGTGTGACACCATGGCTTGCAAGCCCTGATACACCGATGCCGCCCGACTGTCGCCACCACAAGACAATACTTGTGTTTTATGACAGCCCTGTAAAAGAGCATCCGACCAATAAGCATCCTCAGGCGCAATGACAATAAAAATACGACTGACGGTAGCCATCGCCTCAAAGGTGTCGATAGCGTGACGCAAGATTGGTTTCCCGTTGAGTGGCAAATATTGCTTAGGAGCCGCACTCTGCATACGCGAGCCGCTGCCGGCGCTAGGGATCAATACATGATATTGGGACATTCCGTCATTTTATCATGTAGGCATGCACTTCTTTTTGCAGACCTTAAATCAACAAGTTGATATTGCAACAAGACGTAATAACAATGATTACTTACGCGTTTTGGTTTGAGCTAAAGTCGCCCTATTGCCCAATAGCACTTCGTGGGCAAATCACGGCACATAACAATGTTGGCATCATCACCGGTGAGGGTTTCAATAAGGCAATTGCAATGACTCTAGGCTACTTAATCGGGGCGATAGTTTGAAATCAGATCGCTAAAATTACTCCTAATCACGCCCAGAAATATCTGGTCACGTGCTTGCAATTGGGCTCATTTGCCAGTGTGTACTGGTATGCATTCTGACAATCGCATCGTATCGAATTGAACTCCCACCGACCAAACCTTTACTCGGCTGAATAAGGTAAATGGCAAACAACTAATAATTAATGGATCAGCGGCATTTAAATAAAAAATCCATTCGAACTCAGTAGACTTTTTGCGTGGCCGTGAGCTTGGAAAGTCGTCTATTTAGTCAGTGTTGTGTGATTGGTTTTGCGCAATAAAAAACCCTCAACACTAATGTGCTGAGGGTTTTTAGAATAGGAGCTTGGGGATGACCTACTTTCGCATACGAAGAGTACACTATCATTGGCGCAAGTTCGTTTCACGGCCCTGTTCGAGATGGGAAG